>Ga0189275_100004_pt1 | contig 805941 bp, 722 predicted proteins | sample N19A6minimetaG_FD_130329 | JGI IMG/M metagenome (GOLD analysis project Ga0189275, IMG submission 130329) | Marine microbial communities from the Costa Rica Dome - N19 A6 mini metaG | ecosystem: Environmental > Aquatic > Marine > Oceanic > Photic zone | place: Costa Rica: the Eastern Pacific...
GCAGGTTATTTCAAAAAATCATCAACATGAAATGCCAGTGATTGGGAAGAATATTTAACTGCATTTTGCCAAGATAGGTCTCATGCTAGGAGGGTTGAAATGTTCATCAAGAGGCAGAAGAGCCGCGTTTTTATAGAGTCTTTGAGGGGTGATAGTCAAAAACTAAGCTCAATTATTGAGAGGTTTATGTAGGTCGGTGGTTCGCCCCGGGATTCTCTTTAGTTTAGAGCCGAAAAATATGGGTGTCAAAAAGCCCTTCCATAGAAAGGGCTTCCAATATAAATCTATCACACTGAACTCAGGAAGCTCAGTTAATTACTCCTCAGGAATTTGATTGAGTACAGTTTGGTGTTCTTCCGAGTTTACATCTCCAGAAATAACTAAGGTCCCTTTTAAGCCGCCTTTAGATTCTAGCGAATAAAGTGTCGATTCGTCTCCAGGATTGGTCATCCCGTCAAACCTATATTTCTTGATAATCTTAAGGTCGGTAGGCTTAAACTTTTGCTTAGACGCCAAAGCATTTACTCCATCTTCCGTTAATTCAAATTGTTCTTTATATCCTCTCTCATTTAATGTAGCCATTACCTGAGATAGTGTTTCTTCATTTGTTTTCATCATATTTATGAAACGGAGCAGTTCGCTGAATGTTTATTCAAAAGGCTGTTCAATCTGTCTGAATATCTATTTTCGTAGGTCTTTTTATGAAGCTGAGCATTATAATTCCCACACTCAATGAGGCTGCCATTATTGGCACACAAATACAATCAATAGCCCGAAAAGCCAATAAAAAAGACATTGAGATTATTGTGGCCGATGCATATAGTGAAGACGATACAGCCAACATAGCTAGGGAAGCTGGTGCTAGTGTGGTTTTGGTAGACCGATGCTGCAGAGCTCGTCAAATGAATGAAGGAGCTAAGGTGGCTACTGGCGATGTTTTTTACTTTGTTCATGCAGACCTAACCTTGCCTGATGGTTTTGTCGATGATATACTAGAAGGAGTCGCTGCTAAACGGTCTTACGGTTGCTATCAGGTAGCATTTGACAGGCCTGTAAAGGGGCTTCAGTTTAACAGTAGTTTATCCAAATATCAGGGGATATTTTTTAGAGGAGGAGATCAGACCCTCTATATGACCAAGGCATTCTTTAGTAAGATTGGAGGTTTTGATAATGAAACAGTCATAATGGAAGACTATGAGATTCTTCTTCGCGCTAGTCGTTACGAGAAAATAAATATTATGCCTGCAAAGGTCATTATCTCAGCAAGGAAGATGGAGCAAAATAATTATTTCAGAACCAATTTGGTTAATGTGTTGGTTTTCAGTCTCTTCTTTCTTGGTGCTTCTCAGAATACCCTTGTTCGTATTTATCAGAGGTATGTGAAAGGTGCAAAGTACAGAGAGATCGGATAGATTTTTTTTAATAAAAGTTGTCTTCGAAGCTGTTTTAGTAAAACATCATTTTGCATCTTTAGTACAGTCACGACAGGTAGGGCGTATGATTTTGTAGAGGTCGGGCTATTCAACCAAATCTTCTGCTATGAACGTTCTACTGAGTTACCCAATTTTCCCAACAAGTTTCTGGTCTTTTGAAAAAGCCGTACAAGGTATTGGCAAGAAAGCATTTATGCCGCCTCTGAGCCTTGTTACTGTTGCAGCTCTGCTTCCGCAAGAATGGAATTTCAGACTTAGGGATAGAAACATTGAGCCTGTTACTGAAGATGACTGGGAGTGGGCCGATATGGTAATGCTTTCTGGTATGATTGCCCAGAAGGAGGACTACATGGCACAAATACAAGAAGCCAAGAGAAGGGACTTGCGTGTAGTTGTTGGTGGACCTTATGCCACTTCCCTTCCGAATGATATGCTAGCTGCTGGTGCAGATTTTTTAGTTCTCGATGAAGGTGAATATACCATAAACCTATTTGTAGAAGCACTTAAAAGGGGTGAAGCTTCAGGCATATTTAGGTCGAAAGATAAGCCTGATGTGACTTTGAGCCCAGTGCCTAGGTACGACTTGCTGCAGTTAGACGCCTACTTCTTAATGGCGATTCAATATTCGAGAGGCTGTCCATTCCAATGCGAGTTTTGCGACATAATTATTCTATACGGTAGAAAGCCTAGGACGAAAACTTTCAGTCAAGTAGAAAAGGAGCTAGATGTTCTATTCGACCTAGGGTGGAGAGGAGGAATCTTCTTTGTAGATGACAACTTCATTGGAAATAAGAGAACTGTGAAGCCATTCCTTGAAAACCTCATCGAATGGCAGACTAATAAGGGTTATCCATTCAGTTTTACTACGGAAGCGTCCATAGATATGGCTCAGGACGATCGTTTACTGGAACTTATGGCCTTGAGTAAATTCTCTACTGTATTTATTGGCATAGAAACGCCAGATACGGATAGTCTGAAGCTTACTATGAAGCATCAGAATAACAGAAAGCCAATGAACGAGTCGCTGGAAAAGATTGCGAAATCTGGGCTCAGAATTATGGCGGGCTTCATTATTGGTTTCGATGATGAGAAAAAAGGTGCTGGAGAACGAGTGTTCCAATTTGCAACAGAGAATGCTATTCCTGGGGTAACATTCAGTATGCTACAAGCTTTACCGGGCACAGCTTTGTGGGATCGCTTGAAGGCAAGTGGTAGACTCTTGGATGACGCTAACCTGAACCAAACCACGTTGCTCAACTTTGTGCCTACACGCCCTATTGAAGAAATTGCAGAGGAATATGTAAATGCATTCTGGAAACTCTATGATCCTAAGGTTTACTTAAAACGTGTATTCGACCACTTTATGCTGGTTGGGCAAGCCAAGGTTCACCAAGACCCAGAATTAAGAAAGAAACTTGCGAACCAACATAAAACAGACTTCGATCTTAAAGGAGTTCTTTTCGGGCTGAAAATGCTTGCTAAGCTAGGCGTTGTTAGAAGTACACGCTTCGTTTTCTGGAAATACCTCTACTTAATGTTTAAAAAGAACCCTGGTGGAATTGGCAACTTCTTGTCATTCGCTGCATTTATGGAGCATTTCCTTCCATATCGTAAAATGGTGAAGAAAGAGATTCAAGAAGCGTTACAGGCCAGAATCGATGGAAAAGTGAAGGTGTTAGATACCAACATTGAGCTATCGGATGAGCTCACAGAAGGAGTAGAGTGGTATAAGGCGAGTTAGGGATGATTTTTTTAAGATTAAAAGTCTAGTTGGTTGTTGTCCTCCCTTGATTTATGTTCTATAACTTTCTCAATTCGGTAGCTCGATTGATCAATAATAAATGTTTGCAAGTCTTCATCGAACTCCCTTTTTCTAGACAGTCTAACTTTTAAAGAGTCTCCTTTCATGAAGGATTCTTTGTTTAACCTTTTTAAAAACACTGGGTCATTTATTGAAGCTTTAATTGGATAGCCTCTATATATGAATGCCCATTTTGCTCCTCCTTCAAAATGAATTGTCTTAATAATTAAGATGGCTTCATCCTCATGGATTTCAACAGTTTTAGCTGGGGTTTCCTCTTGTTGGATGTTAAGAATTAGTTGGGAAAAGGATTCTTTTTGTATGCTTACAAACTCTTTGTTGTCCTTGTCTAAGTTGAGACTCGTGACATTATCATCTTCATTAATAGTTACGAAAGTCTGTTGAATCTTATTTACTATTGTTGGGTTTTTGTATGACTTATGAATACTATCAATATATTCTTTATTGGAGATTTCCTTCGACTCTAAAAGCCTTTTTATTTCATTAAGATCTTCCTTGTTGCTGATATTGGAGGCAAACAATAATATCAGTCCAGTTAGAGTTGCCACTGTTAAATCTCCGAACTTATCCAAAATAAGGCTTTTGTACTTCGGCTTTAATTTAATCTTGAAGCTACCATGTTCGGGAGGAGATACTTCAATGATTAGATCGTCAGCATTGTATCCTAGTTCAATATTTATTAAGTGAAAGAGTTCTTTGTATTCGGATAAAAAATTGGTCAGAGTTTCAACTTTTATATTTCCATCTCCTCCAAATCTGATTGTTAACTGGTCTTTAGTGTTCATTGATTCAGTGTCTGTAATGCAAAATATAGTTTTTTATAACACCTTTCTTGCAAACTGCATCTCTTTGATAATTAAATGAATAAAAAAGTAGTCTTCCCAAACTGCCTACTCTTAATTTATAATTTCTAATTACACATTAATTCTAAAAGCAGGTTGTATTACTTGATCTAGGAATCGAGTAGTTATGCCTGTCAATGAGATAAGAGTATTATGTAGTTTTATCTCGTCAATAAATTAAAACACACACAAATGGAATATCAATCTTTAGAGGTTATTGCTAGCCTCAAAAAACAAATCAGTGACGACAAGATCTTTGCTAAAGCACTTGTTCTATCGCTTAAGACAGCAAAAGAAAATGCTGCAGATGGCAAACTCAATGCAGACCTTTATGATGCATTGAATAAGTTGTATGACAACAATGCTTGGCCAACAACATCTGACGATTACCTAAGGTACCTCAAGACTTTTGCTGAAGTGGTTCCTTCAGAGAACCAAGTGCCTGGCTATACAGCCTGGAATAATAATGATCAACAAAACGGTTACAGCCAACAGGTATACGACAGGCTGTGTCAGTTTTATTGGTTGGTAGATCAAGGTCCTAAAGTAGACGGTGCAAAAGTTACATTGCAGGATTACAAGAGTAAAATCAACGATTTTAGCTTTGCTGAATGGTTAGATCAGTATGCCGATGCTTGGGGGAGCTTCTTGAATACAACGGCTTCTATGACTCCTGAAACGCTCAAGTCTTTTGAAGATGACGTGATGTACAATCTTCCAGACTACTCAGACGATAAGCCTAATTGGACTACTTTCAATAAGTTTTTCTTTAGACAACTGAATTCAATTGAGCCTAATTTACAGCCTATGCGTCCGGTTGCGGCACCTGATGATAATACCATTATCTGCTCGCCAGCAGACTGTACGTTTAAGGCGATATACAATATTGATGATCAGGGTAATGTTGTTGAGCCGTTGTCAAATGCGGAAGGTATTACCTTGAAGCATACACATACCATTGGTACTGTACAACAATTGCTGAATAACAGTCCATTGGCTGAGCGTTTTTATGGAGGTACCTTCGTTCACTACTTTTTGAATCCGTTTGATTATCACCGTTTTCACGTGCCTGTTGCAGGTAAAGTGGTAGATTCTCAAAAAGTGCATGGCAATGTTTTCTTGAATGTTCAGATTACAGATAACCAATTTGATGCTCCTGATGGTGCTGGTGACGGCTATGAGTTTACTCAGGCCAGAGGAGTTATTATTGTGGATACCGCTGGTAGCGAGGCTGGAGATGTAGGCTTAGTTGCCACTATTCCTATTGGCATGGCGCAAGTGTCTTCGGTGCACATGGAATTGCAAAACGGTGCATTGGTACACAAAGGGGATGAGTTTGGTTATTTTGCTTTTGGAGGGTCCGATATCATTATGGTCTTCGAACGTCCACAAGAGGCCTTAAGGTTTGTAAAGCATTGGGACAACCGACAAGTGAATGCTACAGACGAGCAAAAGCAGATTGCTCCGTTCCACTTTAAATATGGACAGCCTTCAGTGATTTTTAAATAGACTGGGATATAATGGAACTTGAGAGGTGACTTCCAGAAGCCACTTCTCAAGTTTTTCTTTTCTAACCGAGTGAAGCCAATTTCTCTTCTAAGACCTTAATCTTAGATTCTGCATCGGCCTGCTTCTTCTTCTCATTGGCCACTACTTGCTCAGGAGCTCCATTGACGAACTTTTCGTTACTCAGCTTTTTCATTACGCTGTTGAGGAAGCCTTTGGTGTACTCCAATTCCTTAGTGATTTCCTCCTTTTCAGCCTCTACATCTATTGAACCTTCAGGTAGTGGTAGGTAGAATTCATCCGATTTGATTACAAAACTCAACGAGTTGTCAATCTTTTCTTCAGTGAATTTCAGGTCTCCAATGTTACAAAGCTTCTTAATGGTGCCTGCAAATCTTTGATAAGCCTCCTGCTCGTTCGCTTTAATGTATAGATCGAGAGAGTCTTTTGGTGATATGCCTTTGCTACTTCTGGCATTTCTGATTTGTGAGATCAGCTCAAAAGCCACTTCAGCATTCTTTGTTAGTCCTGAATCTGTACTTCCAACTACTGGCCATGAAGAAATGATAATGTCATCACCTTCCGCTCTGTCTCTCATTTCAGACCAAATTTCCTCCGATATAAATGGCATGAAAGGATGTAATACCTTCATGATCTTCTCGAAGAAGTTGAGCGTTACTTCATAAGTAGCAGGGTCGATTGGCTCACCATAGTTCGGCTTAATCATTTCTAGATACCAAGAACAGAAGTCGTTCCAGATGAGCTTATATGTAGCCATTAGGGCATCTGAAATTCTAAACTTGCTGAAATGGTCTTCAATCTCAGCTAATGTCTCGTTGAACCTAGAATCGAACCACTGAATAGCTATTGTGTTCTCGCCTGGAGTTGAGTTGCCACTAACTTCCCATCCCTTAACCAGACGGAAGGCATTCCAGATTTTGTTGGCAAAGTTTCTTCCTTGTTCTACTAGTTTCTCATCGTACAACAAGTCATTTCCGGCAGGAGAAGAGAATAGCATACCTGTTCTAATTGCATCTGCTCCGTAGTCTTTAATTAAATCTAACGGATCTGGAGAGTTGCCTAGCGATTTGGACATTTTTCTTCTCTGCTTATCGCGAACAATACCCGTTAAGTATACGTGCTTAAATGGTTTTTCACCAGTGTATTCATAACCAGCAATAATCATTCTAGCTACCCAGAAGAAAAGAATCTCTGGAGCTGTTACCAATACCGAAGTAGGGTAAAAGTAGTCCAAGTCTGCATTCTTTCCTTTGATGATCTTGCCAGTTTCTTTGTCCCAGCAATCGTCATTGAAGCCATCGAAAACTGACATAGGGAATAACCATGATGAAGCCCATGTATCGAGTACATCTTCATCTTGGTGTAAGTCAGCTTCAGTTAAGTTTTGGTTGCCAGACTTTTCTTTGGCCAATTGAATGGCTTCTTCCAAGCTTTCAGCCACAACAAAGTCATCATCACCTTTACCATAGAAGTAAGCTGGAATTCTTTGTCCCCACCACAGCTGACGCGAGATACACCAGTCGCGTACATTTTCCATCCAGTGGTTGTAAGTGTTCTTGAATTTCGAAGGAAGTAACTCTACCTCGTCATTCATTACCACCTCATGGGCTGTTTTGGAAATATCCTTCATGTTGATGAACCACTGAAGCGAAAGCTTCGGCTCAATCACTGTATTAGTTCTTTCTGAGCGACCGATTTTGGTAGTGAATTCCTCAAAGCCCATCAAAATACCTGCTTCATCTAGGTCTTTGATAATCTGCTTACGAACAGCAAAGCGTTCCATTCCAACGTAGGCTTCAACCCCACATTTTTCATTCAATGTGCCATCAAGGTTGATGGTGTCGATCACCTCAAGGTTATGTCTCTGACCAATTTCATAGTCATTCGGGTCATGCGCAGGTGTAACTTTCAGGCAACCAGTTCCGAATTCGATATCTACATAGTCATCGCCAATAATCGGAATCTCACGATTTACGAAAGGAACAATAGCCATCTTACCGATGAGGTGCTTAAAACGTTCATCTTTTGGGTTAACGGCAATACCAGTATCACCCATAATGGTCTCAGGGCGCTGCGTTGCAATAACAAGCGTTTCGTCTGAGTCCTTTATTTTATACTCAACCTTATAAAGTTTTGAGGTTTCTTCTTTGTCGGCATAGATTACCTCTTCGTTAGAAACTGTGGTTTGGGCTTCAACATCCCAGTTTACCATTCTCCATCCACGGTAGATATAGCCTTTTTTATAAAGGTCAACGAATACCCGAATTACCGACTTGTAGTAAGCATCGTCCATAGTGAACGCAGTGCGGTCCCAGTCACAAGATGCTCCTAATTTCTTAAGCTGCTCAAGGATAATTCCACCATACTTTTCTTTCCATTCCCATGAGTATTTCATGAACTCATCGCGAGAAAGGTCTGATTTCTTGATTCCCTTTTCGCGAAGCATTCTTACCACTTTAGCTTCAGTGGCAATAGACGCGTGGTCGGTGCCTGGAACCCAAAGGGCTTCCTTACCTTCCATTCTGGCTTTACGAATAAGAATATCCTGAATGGTGTTATTGAGCATGTGGCCCATGTGCAATACACCCGTCACGTTTGGAGGCGGAATGACTATTGTGAATGGCTCTTTTTTCGGATTGACTTTGGCTTTGAAATAGCCTTTATCCATCCAATGCTGATACCATTTGTCTTCTACCTTTTGCGATTCGTATTTACTTGAAAGTGACATAAAAGTGTACTACTTAAAATTGAGGTGCAAAAATAGAGTATTAAGTCGGAAGACGGAAGATGGAAGACGGAAGATTCGTCTGTTTAAGGTTTATTGTTTTAAGTTCTATGTTTTTACCCCTAAATCCCCTGAAGGGGACTTTTGTTAATCTGGGGAACAGGCTTTATCTCTCACCCTTTAGGGCCGGGGTCAAATCCGAGTTAGAACATTGAACTTAAAACTATGAACTAATCCTAATTCTCCAATTCGTAGGATAGTAGTTATTCACTCTTTGCTGAATGCGATTGGCCCAACCAAGTCCGAGTCCTTTGTAAGTGATCAGGTTCCAGCCGTTGGGCATCGATTCAAAGTCGAAACTCTCTTTGCGCAGGTAGTTTAAGGTCTCTTCAAGGTTGAGCTCGAAGGTTGAGGCTTTTTCTAAATTTAATTCGGTTGAAAAGGCCAAAGCTTCATTAGGTATGAGTTTTTTGCCTTTTAGTCTGCCAATGTTAATACCTTCTGAAATGATGTAGAGGTTAGAGTTGATGTCATGAATCACCTCTTTCCAATGATTCGGCAAGGCTATGAACAAGTCGTTGTGTTTGATGAAATCGAACTTTTCTGGGTTCATGAGCCAAGGTTTAATGCTGTCAATCTCTTGTCTCGAAGCGAAGTTCATCGGCTTCTTCTGCTTTCTAAGTTTTTTCTCACGCCCTTCCGTTTTTCTAACTGCGGCAATAAAGAGACCTTCACCTTTTACTTTGTGTGGGTAGGCATGAAAGCCCTTAATGCCGTTCGTTTCTGTTTCGGTAAAGCCCCAGTCATTATTAAGGTTAATAGAAATACCTTCGGCATCTAGTTGCTCATTTAACCATTGAAGATTTTCTTCATTTTCTAGCGAATTGTAGGTACAGGTGGAATAAATCAACACACCTCCCGGTTTTATGGCTGGCCAAATATCGGCCAGAATACGTTGCTGACGAGTTGCACAAAGCTTGACTGCTTCAGGGCTCCACTCGTTCATAGCCTCGGGTTCTCTGCGGAAAAGTCCTTCTCCCGAACAGGGTGCATCCACCACGATTACATCGAATTGTATGTTCAGCCTATCAAAATGTGAAGGATCATTATTGGTGATTACTGTATTAGGCAAGCCCCACTTGGTGATGTTTTCGGAAAGGATATTCGCTCTGCTTTTAATGACTTCATTGGAAACCAATAGGCTGCCTTCGCTCAACAAGCTTTGAATGTGGGTGCTCTTTCCTCCTGGAGCAGCGCAGAGGTCAAGCGCAAAAATGTCTTCCTCTAAATCTACCGCCTGTTTCAAAACCTCCTCCAATACCATGGAGCTTGCTTCCTGTACATAATAGGCTCCGGCATGAAACGCAGAATCTAGGGTGAATGATGGACGCTCTGACAAATAAATACCATTGTCAGCCCAAGGGATTTTTTCACCACCTAACTTACTAGAATAACTTTTTAATGGATTGAAGCGAATGCTGGTTGGAGAATCAGTGTCAAGGGACTGAAAGAAAGCTTCGGCTTCAGAAGGAAGTAGTTCTTGGATTTTGGATTGAAATTCTGCTGGAATCATTTAAATCTTGTAAGCCGTTGTGTGAAGGTTTTCTGAAAGTACAAAAGAACTTTGAACCTGACCTAAATTGGCAATAGTAGAAAGCTTGGTAAGCACAAATGTTTCATATACCTCCATACTTCGCACCACTACTTTTAGCAGGAAATCGTAGTTGCCAGCAATATGGTAGCACTCCATTACCTCAGGGTATTGTTCTACCTCGTTTACAAACTTTTCAAGATAAGACCGTGAATGTTTTGTAAGGCTGATGGATATGAAAGCAATAAGTCGTAAGCCAAGTTTTTTGTTGTCGACTAGGGCCACATATTTCTTAATCAGTCCCTCTCTTTCCAGTCGCTTCACTCGCTCAAAAACGGGAGTAGTGGAGAGGTTCAACTGATCGGCCAAAGCCTTGGTGGTAATTCGAGCATCGCCCTGAAGTACTTCTAATATCTTAATGTCAACAGCGTCTAGCTTAAGCATAGAATATTATTCTAGTTCAAGCTCAAATTTAGCAAAAGAAAATGTGTTTATTCTTTTTTGTATATGATTTGTAGAATGATAGTCTGTTTATGAGAACAATGATGGAGGAATAATACAGCAGGTTCAACTTCTACATAGATTTGTAATAGTGTATTGAAGTATGAGTTGGGGATTCCTGCCTTCGGAGGGATGACAAGTACTCGGAACAGCATCAATTAACCTATGGAAGAATTATTAGAAAAGTTTGAGAATAAGCGGCCTGAGATTGTTTTTGAATGGCAAGATCAGGAAACTGAGGCAGAGGGTTGGGTAGTGATCAACTCCTTACGAGGAGGTGCTGCTGGTGGCGGAACCCGGATGAGAAAAGGCTTGAATAAGCGAGAAGTAGAATCGCTCGCCAAAACGATGGAAGTGAAATTTACTGTGTCTGGTCCTCCGATAGGTGGTGCTAAATCGGGTATCAATTTCGACCCAAACGACCCTAGGAAAGAGGGAGTGCTCCGCAGATGGTTTACTGCTGTAAGCCCATTGTTGAAGTTCTACTATGGTACTGGTGGTGATTTGAATGTAGATGAGGTACACGAGGTAATCTCGATGACCGAAGAAGCTGGAATCTGGCATCCTCAGGAAGGTGTTTTCAACGGCCACTTTAAGCCCAATGAGGCTTCAAAAATCAATAGAATCGGTCAGCTAAGAAATGGCGTGGTTAAAGTGATTGAAAATCCATTTTTTTCTCCTGACGTGAACCGCAAGTACAAGATTGCGGATATGATCACAGGTTATGGTGTGGCAGAGGCAATTCATCATTACTACGATATCTGGGGTGGCGATTATAAAACTAAGAGAGCAGTAATTCAAGGCTGGGGAAATGTAGGTGCAGCAGCCGGATTCTATCTAGCACAAATGGGTGTTTCGGTTGTCGGAATTATCGATAGAGAAGGTGGTGTCTTGAAGCAAGAGGGTTTCACTTTCGAAGAAATTCGCGACTTATTCCTCAATAGAAAAGGAAATCAACTAGTAGCTGATGATATGGTTCCTTATGACGAGATCAACGAACAGATTTGGGATTTAGACTTCGAGATATTTGTGCCAGCGGCTGCCTCTAGGCTAATCACTAGAGAGCAGGTCGATCGCATGATTAAGACGAATTTAGAAGTAGTGTCATGTGGAGCCAATGTTCCATTCAATGACCCTGAAATCTTCTTTGGAGAGACAGGTTTGTATGCAGATAGTAACCTTTCTGTCTTGCCTGATTTCATAGCGAACTGTGGAATGGCGCGCGTTTTTGCGTATCTTATGCAGAGAGGTGTGGCGCTTACCGATGAGGCAATTTTTGCCGATACTTCTGAGGTAATTGCCAAAGCCTTGAAGAACGTACACGATATTTCAAATGACCGTACAGGAATATCAAAAAGAGCGTTAGGCTACTCACTTGAGCAGCTGGTTTGAGCTGAGCCCCCTCTCGGTCCCCCCCAAGGGGGAGATGATTCCTTCAGCTCTTTGAAAGGATCATAGGAGTGAGGAGTCGCAGAAAGAGTAAAGTGAAAATTAATAAAAGGTAAGCTATGCCATTTTATCATCGCCTAGGAAAAATACCGCACAAGCGGCACACCACTTTCAAAAAACCTGATGGTGGTTACTATTACGAGCAACTTTTTGGCACCATTGGTTTCGATGGTATGTCGTCTTTGCTATACCATAATCACAGACCTACACAGGTTAAAGAGGTGCTGAAGTCGTACGATGTGTCACCAAAAATTGCGGTCGATAAGAACATGCTTTCGCTCGGAATTAAGGGGTTCGATGTAAAGCCAAAAGAAGACTTTTTAGATAGCAGAACAGCTGTTTTGGTCAACAATGATTGCGAAATTGTATTGGCTGCCCCTAAGAAATCGCTTAGAGAATACTTCTACAAAAATGCCGATTGTGATGAATTGCTATTCGTACATGAAGGAAGCGGAACTTTAAGAACGCTTTTGGGGAATATTCCATTCTCTTATGGAGATTATCTACTCATTCCTCGTGGAATGATTTATCAGATAGATTTCGATACCGAAGCGAATCGACTGTTTATTGTTGAGTCGCACCGACCCATGTATACCCCGAAAAGGTATCGTAACTGGTTTGGTCAGCATTTGGAGCATTCTCCTTTCTGTGAGCGCGATTTTAGAGCACCATCTGAACTAGAAACGCATGACAAGAAAGGTGACTTTGTCGTGAAGGTGAAAAAGGAGGGGATGATTCATGAGTACGTTTATGCTTCGCACCCTTTCGATGTAGTAGGTTGGGATGGCTATAATTTTCCGTACGCATTCAGTATTCATGATTTTGAGCCAATAACTGGTCGTGTGCATCAGCCGCCACCAGTACACCAAACTTTCGAGACCGATGCGTTCGTGGTTTGCTCTTTCGTGCCAAGGCTTTATGATTATCATCCAGAGGCAGTGCCTGCTCCATACAATCACAGCAATATCGATTCTGATGAAGTGCTGTACTATGTAGATGGAGACTTTATGAGCCGCAATAATATTGAACGTGGTATGATTACGCTGCATCCAGCTGGTATACCTCATGGGCCACATCCGGGAGCCATGGAGCGCAGTCTGGGTAAAAAGTTAACGGAAGAGTTGGCGGTAATGGTGGATACTTTCAAACCGCTGAAAGTAACGGAAGCAGCCATGCAAATGCTTAATAAAGATTACCACAAATCGTGGTTGGAATAGTTGAAGGTTCAAGGTGAGCCCCTAAATCCCCTGAAGGGGGCTTTAGTTCATCATTGACGTAACTTCATCTTTCACCCTCCCGATGTTTCGGGAAGGGTTGGGATAAAAACCTTAAAGCTTAGAGCATAAAACTAGTCGTAGTATTCGTGCCAACAGACCAAAAGAAAAGTAAAACAGTAAACTAAAGAATATGGCAACAGAGAACGTAACCTATTCAGGAGAGAAAATATTTAAAGATGCGCAGGATTTTCTGCCCATTAACGGAACAGACTATGTAGAACTATATGTGGGGAATGCCAAGCAGTCGGCTCACTTCTACAAAACCGCATTTGGCTTTCAGTCGGTGGCCTATGCTGGACTGGAGACAGGTGTTAAGGATCGCGTGTCTTATGTGCTTCAGCAAGATAAAATCAGGTTGGTCTTGACTTCACCGCTGAAGCAAGATGGCGATATCAATGCACACATTAATAAACATGGTGACGGTGTAAAAGTAGTAGCCCTTTGGGTAGAAGATGCTACAAAAGCCTGGGAAGAAACTACTAGTAGAGGTGCTAAGTCTTACTTCGAACCAACAGTGGAGGAAGATGAATACGGAAAAGTGGTTCGTTCAGGAATTCACACTTATGGCGAAACAGTTCACGTGTTTGTGGAGCGCAAAGAATACAAAGGTGCTTTTTTACCTGGATTCAAAGAATGGAAATCAGACTATAACCCTTCAGAGGTTGGCTTGCGCTATATCGATCACATGGTTGGAAATGTAGGCTGGGGCGAAATGAACAAATGGTGTGAGTTCTACGCGAAGGTGATGGGCTTCACGCAATTGGTTTCATTTGACGATAAGGATATTTCTACGGAATACACTGCTTTAATGAGTAAGGTAATGAGCAATGGTTCTGGAAGAATCAAATTCCCGATTAACGAACCAGCAGAAGGTAGAAAGAAGTCGCAGATCGAAGAATACATCGATTTTTATAATGGGGCAGGGGTTCAGCATATCGCTGTGGCCACTAATAATATCCTAGAAACTGTAGCTCAGCTAAGGGAGAGAGGTGTTGAGTTTCTTCGAGTTCCTGAAGTGTATTATGACGATGTGCTTGACCGTGTGGGTGAGATTGATGAAGACCTTGAGCCTTTGAAGGAATTGAACATCTTAATCGATAGGGATGATGAAGGCTATTTGCTGCAGATTTTCACCAAACCTGTTTTGGACAGACCAACTATGTTCTTTGAGATAATTCAAAGAAAAGGGGCTCAGTCTTTCGGTAAAGGAAATTTTAAAGCGCTTTTTGAAGCGATTGAAAGAGAGCAAGAGGCAAGACAAACACTGTAGCAAGTTTAATTTAGAACGTCATTCCCGTGAAAACGGGAATCTCTCAGGTTATTTGGAGATCCCCGCCTGCGCGAGGATGACGAAAAAGAATAAAATATGATCAAAGCAAACGATCCAAAACTTAAAAGTTGGGTAGAAGTACCTGCAAATTCAGACTTTTCAATACAGAATATACCATTCGGTATTTTCAAAACAGATAGCCTAGGGCCAAGAGCCGCTACCGCTATTGGTACGCAAGTACTCGACCTAATGGTGCTTGAGCAGAATGGTTATTTCGAAGGACTAGATTTGCCTGAGAACATTTTCGCTCAGCCAACTTTGAATGCCTTCATGGAATTGGGTAAAGCCAAAACTAGAGCGGTAAGAAACAAAATATCCGACCTATTAGAAGAAGGAAATACCGAGCTGAAGAATAATGCAGAGGTATTAAAAGAAGCCTTCTTTGAACAGTCTGAAGTAGAAATGTGTATGCCTATTCAGGTGCCCAACTACACAGACTTCTATTCTTCGGAACAACACGCATTCAATGTGGGGACTATGTTCCGTGGACCAGAGAATGCACTAATGCCTAATTGGAAACATATTCCGGTGGGTTATCATGGTCGTGCTTCGTCTATTGTGGTTTCAGGTACTGACTTTCATCGTCCAAAAGGACAAACGAAAGCCGATGATGCTGATATGCCGTCTTTCGGGCCTTGCCGATTGCTCGATTTCGAATTAGAGATGGGCTTTATTACCTGTAAGGAGAATCCGCTAGGTCAACCAGTAAGTACTGCCGAAGCTGATGAATACATTTTCGGTTTTGTGCTGCTTAATGACTGGTCGGCTAGAGATATTCAGAAATGGGAATACGTGCCGTTGGGTCCATTCTTGGCCAAGAATTTTGCCTCGCATGTTTCTCCATGGATTGTTACCATGGACGCACTTGAGCCATTTACAGTTACTGGTCCAGTCCAAGACCCAGAAGTATTGCCATACCTAAAATATGAAGGGGATAAACACTTTGACGTGAAGCTTCAGGTGGGTATTCAGCCGGAAGGAGTTGAGGAAACAGTGGTTTCTAACTCCAATTTTAAGTACATGTATTGGAATGTGAAGCAGCAGCTGGCACATCATACAGTCAATGGTTGTAACATGCAGGTGGGCGATCTTTATGGTTCGGGTACTATTTCAGGGCCAACCAAACCAGAGTTTGGTTCCATGTTGGAAATCACTTGGAGAGGAAGTGAGCCAGTAAAAATGGCTGATGGAACGGAACGCAAGTTTATTCAAGATGGTGATACCGTAATTATGAGAGGTCACGCTGAAAAGGACGGTGTTCGGGTGGGCTTTGGTGAGGTAACTGCCAAAGTTTTACCAGCCAAGTAATTGGTTAGATTGTTCATATCTGCAATTGTTGTCGGCTGGCGGATAATCTATTTCATCTGGAAATGAAATACTGCGTATTGCTTTTGAAACATTGATAGATATGAACAGTTCTAAATCCAAAACAATCATCACCTGGGTGTTACGTGTAGTGCCGGCACTCATTATGCTTCAAACCTTATACTTTAAGTTCACGGGTGCAGAAGAGTCGGTCTATATTTTTACTCAAATAGGAATGGAGCCATGGGGTCGATATTTGGTAGGGACCACTGAGTTGATTGCTGGCATTCTTCTATTTACGAGATGGTACGGACTTGGGGCGCTTATTGGCATTGGAGCCATGGCTGGTGCTGTATTTTTCCACCTAACTAGCTTAGGAATTGAGGTGCAAGGCGATGGTGGTTACTTATTCGCTTTAGCACTTACAGTATTAATTAGTTGTGCGGTTCTAGTAATTTTGAACTTCAACGACATAAAAACTAAACTACTTTCAATCATCAAATGATTATAGATCCGAAAGAGATTTCTCAACCACAACTTCACGGTTATATGCTGGGGGTTATAGGGCCTCGGCCAATTGCCTTTGCCAGCACAGTAGATGCTCAAGGCAATGTAAACTTGGCTCCTTATAGCTTTTTTAATGTGTTTAGCTCTAACCCGGGTACACTTATTCTTTCTCCTGCATTACCGCGAGACAAGGCCAAAAAGCATACCCTGACCAACGCTATGGAAACGGGTGAGATTGTCATCAATATAGTGAGCTATCCAATTGTCGAGCAGATGTCTTTGGCAAGCACAGCATATCCGAAAGGTGTAAATGAGTTCGTGAAGTCGGGGCTTACAGAGGAAAAATCTCAATTGGTGAAACCTCCTTATGTGAAAGAAGCCATTGCAGCTTTTGAGTGTAAGGTGAAAGAAGTAGTGCATATGGGTGATGAACCTGGTGCCGGAAACCTGATTATTTGCGAGGTTGTTTTGGCTCATTTGAAAGAAGAGGTGTTAGGTGAGGATGGAATGCCCGACCCTTTCAAAGCAGATTTGGTAGGTAGAATGGGAGGCGACTGGTACTGTCGAGCAAATGGTGATGCTATTTTTAAGTTGCCTAAGCCAAACAGAAACTTGGGGATTGGTGTTGACATGATACCGGATGCAATCCGTAATAGTTCAGTGCTTACTGGCAACAACTTGGGTAGATTAGGGAATATTGAAAAACTACCAGGAGTTGATGCCGTAGAGGCATTTTCTCAGACTGATGAAATAGTTGAAATACGGCAACGTTTTTCTGATGACCGAGCGGGTTTTGTAGATGCATTACATACCTTAGCGCAGAAATTTTTAGAAAATAATCAGCTGGAGAATGCGTGGTTAGCACTTCTTCAAACACCTAAAAAACCTACAAAATGAAAAAACTCTTAATTGTATGCATGTTGATGACCATCGGTTTTGGTGCGTCAGCTCAGTTCACTCTTGGACCAAGAGTGGCTATTACCTCAACTAATCTAGATATCAGAGAAAATGTAGCAGATGTAAAATCGGGAGACGCTGAATTCGGTTTTCAGTACGGTGCATTTGCCAGAGTGAAAGTGCCTATTGTTGGCTTATATGTTCAACCTGAATTACTTTTTAGTAAAACTGAATCTACGGTGACTACAAATACCAGTACTGTAGATTTAAGCTTTAATAGAGTAGATGTCCCTGTTATGATTGGTGGTAAGCTTGGACCATTGAGAATAAATGCCGGTCCATCATTCAGCTTTTTGACTAGTGCTGAAAGTGATGTTGCAGGAACCGTAACGGATATCAAAGACAATTACAGCGATACTACTGTTGGTTTTCAAGCTGGGATAGGCGTTGACTTCTTAAAGTTTGTTATCGACTTAAAGTATGAAGGCTCTCTTAGTGAGAGATTTGGAGAGTCTATTACTGCTGGTGGCGCTACTTTCTCTACTGATGAGAGGCCAAGCCAGTTGCTATTGGCAGTGGGTTTCAAATTATTCTAATCAGATATAGAAATTTTATACATGAAAAAGCCTCGGAGAGAAATCTCTGAGGCTTTTTAGATTAAAGTAGAATTACATCAAAACCCTTCCTGAATCAAGTCGAAATTGATTACAGAACCAACTACAGTTCCTGAAGATACTGCGATTGAAACGGCTCGCATGTTAGATGCGTCTCCACAGGCATAAACACCCGGTACCGTTGTCATTTGTTTGGGATCTACCTCTATAAGTCCATGTTCTCCTATTTCGCAACCTAGACTTTGAGCTATATTAGTGTTTAGCTCGAACTCAGGACCATGATATAGTGCACTGATTGTGTGACTACTGCCGTCTCTTAAAATGATTTTGGAGATCTGCCCATTTTCATGAACAACAGATTGGATCTCTGTTTCAATAATGTTGATATTATTGCGGTTGATGGCCTCCAATTGTTCAACTGGTAAATCAAGCTTGCCATTCGAGAAAATAGTCAGCTCTTTGGTGAGGTTGGAAATGAGTTGAGCATAATGGAAGGCTTTCTCTCCATTAGCTAGTATACCTGTTGGTTGCCCATGAAACTCATAACCGTGGCAGTATGGACAATGTATGACCGATTTTCCCCAGCATTCGGCAACTCCAGGAATATCGGGTAGAATGTCTTTAATGCCAGCAGCTAATACAAGCCTCTTGCTGCTAAAAGAGCCTTGATCTGTTTCTACAGTAAAACCTTCAGGTGTTTTATCGACACTCAAGGCCATGCCATCCAAAAACTCTACCGTTTTGTATTGTTGAACTTGCTCCTTTGCAATTGCGCTGATTTCGGAAGGTTTTCTTCCATCGTGAGTAAGGAAGTTTTGTGAATGAGGGGTGAAGCGATTACATGGCTGACCAGCATCAATAACTAGTGTTTTTCTCAATGACCTACCAAGCGTCAACGCTGCTGAAAGCCCTGCATAACTTCCACCTATAATAATTACCTCATAGTTCTTCATACCCATCTCTTTTGAGCAAAGGTAGTTCAGAAATCAGCAAATGCAACTTTGTTGCATTTTAATTCAGCAAGATAAATTAGTTTGAAGTTGAATTGATTCTGCCAAAACCTTTGCAGCTTTTGGCTTTAACCTAAACCAAAGCTCTGGTTCAATCATTTCCATTTCAATAACCGCAAGCTCATCATTGTTATCTCTGATAATATCAACTCTAGCGTAATGAGGCTGAGGATCACAGGCCGCTACGGCTTTTTCAGCAAAAGTAATTTCTTCAGCTGTTGGTTCATATTCATGCACTGATCCGCCAAAATCGTCTTGTACCCTAAAGTCACCAGGTTTGGCAATTTTGAGTACAGCATGTGTGAACTGCCCACCCATCACCATCAGTGATATCTCGCCTTTTTCTACCACGTTTTTCTGGAAAGGCTGAAGCATCATGGCTTCTTCCTGAATTAGCTTTTGGAAAATAGGCTCATGCTCATGAATGTTAGATAGGTCGATACGGTAGGTATGTCTGGCAGCTCCAGAAATGCAAGGTTTTAAGATGCATTCATTCCATTCTTTCTGGGCAAAAAGAGCTGTAAGGGTAGTTACTACTCCAATTTCAACATAATGGGTTTCAGGGATGTTAATACCTTTCTCTTGTAGATCGCGCAGGTAGTGTTTGTCCATATTCCACTGAATTAGCTCATATGGATTAATCATTTTGGTGACCTTGCTCACTCTTTCGAGCCAAGCTTTCCATTCTTCGTATCTATCGAAATAGTCCCAAGTAGTTCGGAAAATCACAGCTTTGGTGCTTGACCAATCGAAATCAGGATCACTCCAGCTCTTTCGTGCAACTTTGAACCCTTTGCCTTCAAGAGCTTCTTTTACTAGCCCATCTTCCTTCAAAATATTCTGAACGTACCAGTCTGGGTTTTCAGGGATTACATAGCGATCGTCAGTGAGGATTACTACGTCAAAGATTTTTTCGGTCATTACTGAGCTGCGTTATTAGGTGGGTTAAAGGTAAAGCCTCGGGCATCACTACCTTCGTAAAAATCTACCTCTAAGCCAATCAGATACATGGTTTGCCTCTTTTCTACATGAACAGGAATTTCATTAATCGAGTAAGTGATGTCCCCATCTTTGGGTTTGTCAAAACCTAGCATGTAGCCTAAACCGGCACATCCCATGCCTCCTTTAACACCTATTCGTAGGCCATATCCTTCAGGAATACTTTTATTTTCCATGATATTCTTGACCTCGATGATGGCCTTTTCGGTCAACTTCACTGGCTCTAAAGCGGGAATGGTAGAATTTTTCTGCATTTCTCTCGTAAAATTAATAGGTAAAAGAGATTCTCACTATTTTCAAATCCAATTTCAGTCCAAACATTACGGACACCCATTTATGGATTATATAACCGAATTAATCAAAATCTTAGTTCCTGCCTTATTGGTAATGTATGCCATGTTTTTAGTGGTAAGGAATTTTCTTCAAAAACAGTTCGATCAGAAGCTCATTGAAGTGAAGCTAAAGAATACGGAAACTACTTTGCCTTTAAGATTGCAGGCCTATGAGAGAATGGCTCTTTTATTAGAGAGAGTTTCGCCCAACAATATGTTGTTGAGGTTGAGCGAGCCGAGTATCTCCGCTTTTGAATTTCAGCATTTGTTGCAGAAAGAAATTAGGGAAGAGCTGAACCATAACCTCTCCCAGCAGGTCTATATTAGTGATGAAGGCTGGAAGAAAACTAAGGCCGCAGTGAATGAAGTGGTTGCCATAATTCAAGGCGCTGCAGAAAAGATGAATGAGAAAAATAATGCCATTGATTTGGCCGAGGCCATTTTTGATCTTATGATTAAGGAGAACAAAGAGCCGACAGCAGATGCGTTACTTTTTATAAAAGCAGAAGCTAGACAATTACTTTAATATGAGCAGAACTGAACCGAATTCTACTGAGAAAAGATTTTTTGAGCGTTTTAAGCAAAAGGCTACAAAAATTGTGGGCGATTCTTCGGCATTAAAGAATCTATTAGTGAAGGTTCAGAATAAGATGGATGACATGGAAGATGACGATAGCCTCAAAGGTAAAATTGTCGCTTACCTGAATCTTGTGGTTCGAATGATCTCCAATTCTGTTTCGGGTCGATACCCAGATATGCCTTGGCAAACGTTAGTGATGATTGTTGCAGGGCTTATTTACTTCATCGCTCCAATTGATGCTCTGCCTGACTTTATTCCTGTTGCTGGGTTTCTAGATGATGCTACAATACTCGCTTGGCTTGGCAAATCTTTCCAAGACGATCTGAATAAATACAGAGAGTGGGAAGAATTGAACCTTTCGCGTTAGTAGTAGTGTTTGCTCAATGCTAATACATTGAGAATTGAAATGAATATCTCCCCAGAATTACTTAGAACAACATACGATTATTCAACCTACAGAGCACTTATAGATGGGCTTTTGGAAGAAGGAAAGACAACGGGTGCTAACCAATCTGAGTCTTACATCAGTTATGCTTTGATGAACCAGAAGCGGATGCGCAAATGGGAGAAAATTGGTAAGATCAATCTTGAGCTGAAAGAAAGAGTGATGGATGTTGACAAACCCATGACTTGGCTAGTGATTACAGAAGGTTGGTGTGGAGATGCTGCTCAGATTTTGCCTTTTGTGGCCAAACTGGCAGAAGAAAACCCTATGATCAATATGCAGTTGGTTTTGCGCGATGAGCACCCAGAACTAATGGATATGTTTTTAACTAATGGAGGTCGTTCTATTCCCATCATTATAGGGCTGTCGGAGAAAATGGAAGTTCTAGGGCATTGGGGCCCAAGGCCAGAACCAATTCAACGCGAGTTTCTAGAGAATAAAATATCTGGAGCTAAGACTGGTAAGGAATTTTCAGAGTACATGCATTTATGGTATGCCAAAGACAAGGGGGTTAGCTTCCAAAGTGAATTTTTGGCTATTTTAGATGTATGGATTCAAAAACTGCAATCATTGCCGGTGCAAGCGGGTTGATTGGAAAGTCACTCACTCAAAGCCTATTACAAAGTAAGAACTATGGTCAGGTCATTGCTTTGGTTCGCAAGCCATTAGGCATCCAACACGAGAAGCTCAAGGAACTCACGGTAGATTTCGATAAGCTTTCTGAAATGACAGATTTTCCCAAGGGAGATGATATTTTTTGTTGTTTGGGAACCACCATGAAGAAGGCAGGCTCAAAGGAGGCTTTCTACAAAGTAGATTTCACCTATTGTTATGAACTGGCTAAAACTGCTTTAAGTGCAGGAGCCGATCGTTTCTTCCTTATTTCTGCTATGGGTTCAGACAAGAACAGTCGCTTTTTTTACAATAGGGTGAAAGGCGAATTGGAAGATAAAATCTCTTTTCTGAACTATAGAACCATCTACATTTTTAAGCCCTCACTGATTAGAGGCCCTAGAGAAGAGAGACGGCCGGGAGAGAAGTTTGCACAAGTCTTCACTCGCATCATTCCTTTTATTGGTCCACTGAAAAAGTACAAACCCATTCATGCTGACAAAATCGTAGATGCCATGATGAAAGTAGCCCGTCAAGAAGACAAAGGCTGCTATTTCTACGAGTCTGAGATTATGCAGAAGATGTAAAGTGATTTGATGATTCGGTAATGGGTTGATTTGATGATGAAAATTAGAGTTTGGAAGGTTTGGTTGTTGTCGAGTTTGATTATGGCCATTGCTGTCTACTTTTCTACCTCAATTGATCCATTAGATTTAGATAAATCCAATGACGTACAGCTTCATGACACCTATTTTGTTATACAGAATTGGTCGTTTCTGTTGATTTGGACTCTTCTGTTTTTAATAATCAATGGAATTATTGCCCTGATCTATAAACTCATTCGTTACTTCATTGCTTGCTCCACACCCTAACTCATCCTCGTTTCTAACGAGGATGTCTGAACAAAGCATTTTAAATGCTAAATTGAAATACACACAATCTTAACCCTATGTCAGGCGATCAATACAATATTCAAGACCAATACGGTTACTATTTTTTAACAATGACCGTGGTTTATTGGGTAGATGTCTTCACTAGAGCTGAATATCGAGATGTAATTGTTGATTCCCTTAATCACTGTATTGAGCACAAGAATCTAGAATTAAATGCATGGGTTGTGATGTCAAATCATGTTCATCTAGTTGGAAGGGTGAATGGAGGTCAAGGGATGTCTGCATTTTTAAGAGATTTCAAAAAGTATACTTCTAAACGTATTCTAGAGCTAATCGAAGAGCTGCCAGAAAGCAGAAGGGACTGGTTGCTTGATAAGCTTTCATGGGAAGCTAGAAGAACGAAAAGGGCAGAAAACTATAAGTTATGGAAAGACGGAAGTCATGCTATTAGCTTACAAAACATTGATGCCATGGGCAAAGTGGATTACATCCATATGAACCCAGTCAGAGCTTATTTAGTACAAGCCCCAGAACATTATATTTACAGTAGCGCGATTGACTATTCTGGAGGTAAAGGGTTGGTGAAAGTCAATGTTCTTTAATGCGCGATATAATCGCCCTTTTCAAATGTCCTCGTTATAAACGAGGACAAGTTAGGCGCTTCAACTCATCCTCGTTTCTAACGAGTATGCAAGAGCAGTGCATTTTCAATGCTTATACGTTGCTCAATTATTAAGTAGGCTAGGCATTCTTACTTCATAGCTCCATCCACTGTCTTCCTACCACCAACTACTGGCAATGTTAAACTCGTACCGTTAAGGTCAATAGTTAATTGAGTACCCGGTTGTGGGTGAAGAGTGAATTCCTTGTCACTAGAGAAAATCATCAAACCAATCTGCTGGCCGGCTGGAATAATCTGATCATCAGGTTGTAAGTCGAATGAGACAGAGTAGAACTTACCTGGCTCCAAAGGCTCACTCTTGCTAATCGACTTATAGTTCTGTGGATCTGCCCAGCCTCTAGTGATGATGTTATCGTATATCTTGGCATTATCTGCCGTATTCCATGGCAAAGAAACCAACCAAACTGAAAGGTTGGCAGCAGGCTTACTGCTAGCAAGTTTAACTGTTACTTTGGCCACACCAGACAAATGCATTGGTTCGGTTAAAGTAGGAGTTAGGTAAAGCAATCTGTTTTCTGAGTTAGTAGCTTGAGCCAGTTCAGCTCCAGAAATATTTACATCATCAATCAATGTTTCGGTAGTTTTTGACTTTCCTTTTGAGGTAGAAAGTACTCCTGCGCTATTTCCTCCTGCTTGTAAATAGAAAGTGACATCCTTTGCTCCAGGGTTAGGATAATCAGCATAGGCTGTTGGTTCTTGCTGGCTATCATATTCTCTTACAATCTGAGCTTTCGGATCATTTTCTACGCCATTGTCTACTCCGTGAAGATACTTGGTAAACCATCTATTCATCATGCGCATTGGTGGAGGTCCACCATGGCCTGCCTGGTGATAGTAGATTTGAACTGGTAAGCCCATCTTCTTTGCTTGCATGGCTATGCGGTAGCTATGCTCTGGCATTACATTCCAGTCGTTAAAACCATGCGACATTAACAGTGCGGCTTTCATAGGCTTCATTTCGTTCAGGTAATCTCTACCAGCCCAGAAGTCATTATAATCGCCTGTAATTCGGTCTAAATTATTGGCTAGTTCCGTATCTCTTACGGTTTTGTTGTTGTAGGGTCTTTTCGACTCCTCACCACTATGGATGAAGTCGTATAATACATCAATATCTTCGCCTAAATATCCACCAGGGCTTCTTACTAAGCCATTCGATCTATAGTAGTGATAGTACGAGGTGTTAGGAGCAATTGGAATGATGGCTTTTAAAGCGTCTACTCCAGTCGTGGCAGCAGCTAGTGGCAGCGTTCCATTGTATGAAGTTCCTGTCATGCCGACTTTTCCAGTCGACCAATAGGCTTCTACTTTCTCATTTCCTTCGCGGTTTTTGTAACCGTTGTCCTTTCCCGCTAACCACTCAATAACAGCTTTTGGAGCTAAAGACTCATTATCTCCACCAACTGTTGGAGAACCATCAGATAGGCCTGTTCCGGGTGAAGAAGAGTGAATTACTATATATCCTCTTGGTACCCAAGTTCTGATTTGAGAGTTAGATATGATAGGTCTTTCTCCTCTTCTTTGAACTTCTACATGTGTTCTTGGAGGAGGAGTGTCGCCTAATTCATGCTTAACGTCCCAAAAGAGCCCCTTTGCCATGCCAGCAGTACCTGCATAATATGGACTGGTTTCATATACTACCGGTAGTTTCAGGCCTTCTGTTTCAGTTTGTTTAGGGCGCGTAACAGCTACGTGCATCCTATCCAATTTGCCATCGCCATCAGTATCGAATTCCGTTTCTACCCAAAGGTCTTCACGAATCCATTCTTCAGGATTGCTGAAAGCTTCAACAATTTGTGCTTCACCATCCTTGAAAATGGGTTTAGCATTTTGGGCCAATGAAACTTGAAGAAATAGAGCTAATAGTAATGATATGGAAAGACGCTTCATGACTTGAGTTTTAATGCAGGTCACCAATTTATGAAATTATGCTTTCTAATCTTTGGCTAATTCCATGAGCATGTTTTTGATTACTGATGCGATTAACTCGGGTTGATCTAGATGGATACTATGTCCACTCTTTTTAGCTATGATTTGTTGGCTGTTGGTGGACAATTTCAAATAGTCTTTTTGAAGCTGCCTCGAGTGTTGCCTTAGTGATTTGCCACTCCAATTTTCATCACCCTCTGGTTTTTTCTTCTTACCCCCAGTGATAACGACCAGGGGGATATCGCCTAAATCATATTGATCGTAGTGTTCATGCATTTCCTGAAATATTTCGGCCTCATAGGTAGAAGACTGCCCTTTAATATAGGTCCATAGACGTTCATTGTAAATCCAGTTGAACCTTTGCTGATCCTCTTTGCTGAACTTTTCTAACTGATCTCCAAAGTCTCGTTTTGCCTTGAAGGAAGCGATTTCCCTCTCAGGATTTACGGGGTCTGTGGATACTGCGGGGATTTCTTTTTTAGCGTTGAGTCGCATTTGTTTCCACTCCATAGTTTCACTTTCCCGATTGAATATTTTTAAGACTACATCAGGATGAGTAGCATCTACAAATATTAAACCTGCTGTTTCACTTTTGTACTGAACAGCGAACTGATGGGCCAATATCCCGCCCAATGAATGACCTACTATAATGTAAGGCTCAGGAATGTCAGCTTCTTTGAGCATTTGGTAGGAGTCATAAACCTGTTGTATTAGAGAATTACCGTGACCATGTTCGCTCCAGCCTTCTCCATTCTGATCAATGGCTATAGCATGAGCAAACTCCCCCACAAGAGGCAGAACAAGGTTCCAATGTAAAGCGATTTCGCCAGCACCGTGAAAAAATATAACTGTAGGTCCATCCTTAGATTCGCCTGCTTCGAGGTAGTGCATCTTGTAACCACCCATTTCCACCATTTTACCTGGAGGAGGGAAGTCTTTTTCTTGAGCAAAGAGTGCTTGGGAGTAGAGTAAAAGGATTAGTAGTTTCTTCATCTCATTCATTTATGTAAGTGCTTACATAAATGATGTATTGCCTGAAAGAAAAGTTCTATTTGATGTGATGAACTTGAGCTTCAACAAAGTCAGTTCTTCAATTTAGAATTCGGCCAATTTCTATTGATTAGAATTGAAGTGATTAAAACGTAAGCGAGGAAGATGAGTGCCATTTTCGATTCCATAAATTCCGGATACCAACTTTCCCATGCTTCCCATTGCCAGGCTGGGTCGGGAATTGTCTTCCAGATAAAGGTGAGGGGAAGAGAAAGTAGTCCGAGTAAGATCAGCTTTGAGCGGTTGATTTCCTGCAACTCATAGATGATCCATGTTGCTATAAAAGGAAAGCCCAAGAAGATGATGCGCGTCATATCGCCACCAGCCAGAATACCAAAGGCCAGATACAAGCCAGAGTACATCAGTAATAGGTTTCGGGTATTATCGTAGCGATTAGTTTTTCGATAATGGTTAAATGCTAACCAAAGTGCAGGCCCAAAAGCCATCGACATGGCAGCTAACCACCTGACTAATTCAAAAGGGTTTAGAATAGCTTCTTTTGCATGATATGCCAAAGTGATAAAGGCGCCTCTTCCTTCTTCAGCAGGAGGAAAGTAGAAGTTGGCCAAGTATTGTGCAGTTACGGACAATACAATTGCAGCAATGATCAGAGGAACATTATAAAAGCCTTCTTTGGTTCTTCTATCGTGCCAGACAGCATAAATGAAAAGTATAATGGGTAAAGCAATAAATGACTCTTTCTGAATGGTGGCTAGTGGTGCGAGCCATAGCAAATGGATGAACTTTCTTTTCAATACGAGCCAAAGAAAGAGTGCCTGAAAAGTGTAAGTAGGTAAATCCACTGTTATCGGGTCGAAGGCGTTAAGCCGAATCATGCCCGTCCAGTGAAAGATGAGCCAGGTAAATCCTGTCCAAAACCATTTCAGCTCGAAGCCTAAATCTCTCCAGAGTAGGAAGAGTACGGCTACTGAAAGTAAGCTGAAGATCAGGTTGACATATTGAAAGGAAGGGATGATGTCCGAGCCAAAAACTGAAGCTATCAATGGTACGAAAACCCGCTGATGAAAAGGGTGAGGCACTTTGTAGTCTTCGCGATAGCCTTTAAAGTAATCGTAGATATTGCGGTAGTCATTACCATCGAATTGAGGAGCGAAGTCATAGCTCAAAGAAGGTTGAGTCTTCTGGTAAAAGAAAAATGCACCAAGCGTAAGACCGAGAAAAACGAAAAGCCAGTAGCCCTTAATCCGCATAGGGTGAAAATACCAAAACAATCACGTCATGCCGGAAAAATCGTCTATATATTTTCCAATGGACTATTTTATCTGGTATTTCCTATGGCTTGAGATTCTAGATATTTTTATTCTCTCAGGAAAGTTGAGAATAAAAATTCTGGAATGACGAATTAAGCTGTGGTAGATCCCTCGCTCACTCGGGATGAAAACACCCCTAAAACTAATTCAGTGAACTTCCGTCCATTGGTTTAAAGGCTTTTTTACTCACCCTCCCGATGTCTCGGGAAGGGCTGGGGTAGGAATTAGGTTGATTTGATGAGCTAAAATTGAATGCATTTTTGAATTATTCTCATGGACTCTTCAGATTTAGATTGCTAACCCTTTCTTTTGAATCATGATAGCAGTAGTGCAGCGAGTTTCGGAATCGGCAGTGAAAATTGATGGCAAGATAAAAGCCGAGATTGGTATTGGTGTGATGGTTCTTCTGGGAATAGAAGAGGCCGATAATCAGGAGGATGTAGAGTGGCTCAGTAGGAAGATTTCAAACATGCGCATTTTTGATGATGAAGCTGGAGTAATGAATAAAAGTCTTCTCGATATTAATGGTGAGGCTTTGGTAATTAGTCAATTTACGTTGCATGCGAGTACTAAGAAGGGGAACAGACCTTCATATATTAAAGCAGCCAGACCAGATGTCGCGATTCCGCTTTATGAGGCTTTCAAAAAGCAATTAGTGACTGATTTAGGAAAAGAGATAGGTTCCGGTGAATTCGGAGCTGATATGAAAGTATCTTTGGTAAATGATGGTCCAGTCACCATCATCATCGACACAAAAGACAAAAAATAATGAGTATGGATAGTAAAGGAATAAGCGCACTGCAGGAAGAAGTAGATCATTGGATTAAAACAGTGGGAGTTCGATACTTCAATGAATTGACCAATATGGCTCAGTTGAGCGAGGAGGTTGGTGAAGTAGCGAGAATTATTGCACGCAGATATGGAGAGCAGTCGGAAAAGGAATCTGATAAGTCTAAAGACTTGGGCGAAGAATTAGCCGATGTGCTTTTTGTGTTGGTCTGCTTGGCCAACCAAACAGGAACTGACCTTCAAGCTGCTTGGGAAAAGCGAATGGAGAAAAAAACTTCTCGAGATAAGGATAGACACAAGAATAATGAAAAGCTAAAGAAGTAGAATTTTACTTTCTTTGATAACCAAAAGAAAAACCATGAAAAAACTAATTTGCCTAAGCCTAATGTTTGTATCGCTTGCTGCCTTTGCGCAAAAGCCTTACGAATATAACCTGTCTGCTGGAGATAAATTTGAGGTCTCTGTAGATATGGTTCAGAATATCGAACAAAACGTAATGGGACAGAGTGCAGAAACGCAACAAGATGTAAACTCTGTAGACCTTTTCGAGGTGCTCTCTGTTTCCAATGGAATTTATACTATTAAGTCTACAGCTATTTCTAGAAAGGTATCTATCAGTGCGCCAATGATGTCTATGGAAATGAACTCTGATGGAGAAGCTCAAACAGACTTGCCTTTTAAAGTAATGGCGGGTAAAACGTTTCAGTTTACCATGAATAAAAAAGGTGAAGTGTTACAAGTTATGGGCTTGGACAAAGTTAGAGCAGCCATGAAAGATGAGCTTGCTGGGACACCTTTTGCTGCTCAGGTAGATCAGCTGACGGCAACTTATCAAGACGAATTTATCAAAGGTACACTAGATAGCCAGTTCAATATTTACCCTAAAACCAAGCAAGACACATGGGATAAGTCGGTGTCACTTGTTATGAATAATGCGCCAGTAGAAACAGTGGTGAACTTTGCTTACACAGGTGCTAATCAGATTACTGGAACCGGAGATGTAACTATGAAGGGAGAGCAAGAGCAAATGGGGATGACGGTTTCTTCAGATCTTTCTGGGAAGCAATCTTCAGTGTTTGACATCGATGCTAAAACAGGCTTGCCTGCTAAAGTAACGGTTAGCCAAGATGTATCTGGTAATATGTCTGCTCAAGGAATGGACATTCCAATGAAGTTAAAGACAAATGCCACTACCTCTATTACTATGAAGTAATTGTAAGGGGAGGATGAAACTATTCCTCCCCAATAATTTGTTAGCACTCATAATTCTCAACAACACTGGTCATGTTAATTCTAGAAATTATAGGAATCGTTCTTCTGGCATTCCTGGTGCTCAATGTCATTCTTTACTTTGTTGAGCCTAGCCTTATAGCTATTACATTTTCATTAGTGCTACGTCTATTTTTTAGGAATCCGCCTATGGTGGACATGGAAAAGCATTTTAAGGCACATCAAATACTGAAAGATAACTGGAAGGTTATTCAAGAAGAACTATTAGAGGTGCTGAGAGATGAAAAAAGTATCCCTAAGTTTCACGAAGTAGATAAAATTCAGAGATTTATTAATGATGGTGATAAGTCGCCTTGGAGAGTGTTCATGTTTAAGGCTTATGACAACTGGCAAGAAAAGAATTGCGAGAAAGCGCCTAAAACTACCGCTCTGTTAAAGCAAGTGCCAGAAATTACCACGGCCATGTTCTCTATTTTAGGGCCTCAAAAGCATATTCCACCTCACAACGGTTTTTACAAAGGAGTTTACAGATATCATTTAGCGCTGATAATTCCCAAAGAAGGTGAGTGCTACATTGTAAATGGTGGTCAGAGGTACGATTGGAAAGAAGGTGAAGACGTACTTTTTGACGATACGTACAAGCACGCAGTATGGAATGCTACCGATGAAACTAGGGTTGTCCTTTTCTGTGATGTTTTCCGTACAGACCTCCCAAAGATTTTCCAACCTGTGAACAGATGGGTGTATGGCTTAAGAGAAAAAAGCCAAAGGCTTCAGTCTGTTCTTAAAAAGGCCGAGGTACAGGTGGATTTAAAGCCACAAGCAAGTTAATGCCATAGTTGTTTTTGTTGGTCAGCCTACCTGTTTTAAAGGTGTGCATATCGGTAGCATTAAAGATTCCTAATTGCGGTTTTGTTCAAGACGATTGATCATTTTCTTCATCTGATCAATTTCTTTTTCTTGAGCCTTGATAATTTCAATAGCCAGTTGTTTTACTTCAGGGTCTTTTAAGTCAGCATTATTGCTTGTAAGTATGGCAATAGAATGATGAGGTATCATAGCCCTCATCCATTTGACATCGTCAATAGGAACTTGCTGCCTTACTAAAAATGTCGAAACAGAAATTAGCATAACACTGCCAACAATTATAAGGCTGTTCTTCATTCTGTTCTTGTACATGTTTTTCATAAACAGGAACATGATGATAGCCATTCCACCAAGCCCAATGAAGGTCATGTACATTCGTGTCCAACTGAAATATACATGGTTGAACTCATATGTATTGAAATACATAGTCAAATACATTGAAATAGCTGAACAAAATAGCATCAAGATAAACCGAGTATAATTAGCACTTTTCATGAAAAAGAATGTTGATATGAACTGTCTTATTAACAGGGGCAGGGCTATTATGTTAGATTAATTATGCCTTGGAGGGTGCTTTTTAGTCCAATAGTTCTATTAATAATAGGAAATAGCCATGGGTGCTGGGTAGTTTGGTTGGCAGTTATCCGTTAATCGGGAATCAGAAATCAGTACCGGATCCGTCATTGAGAGGCGCAAAATGAACGTAGTGGAATTTTGCAACGAAGCAATCTCTCTGTTAAGATGCAGAGTGCAAAGAACTGGTTGATTGACCGCGTCATAAGTTTGACTTAGGTCAAATTTTCCCCTCGAAAAACAGCTTCAGAGGGAGTAGAAGATAATGACGGATTAATCCCTTTGTTGAGGCTCAGACAGCCCATGACTGACGGATTGCCACGTCATGAATCCTTACTGGCGTAGGATTCATTTCTCGCATTGACGGAATCGATTGATAAAGTGAATTAATGACTTGATTAATAAGTTCTTTGCGAACTTAGCTTTCTATGCGGATAAACCCTTAAACCACCAACTCCCCATTCTTCAATTTCGGTACTACATCAAACTCATTGCAACGAGAGCAGTACTCGATATCTTTTAGTATTCCGAATTTAGAGAGACGCTTGGCATGGTTACTTCGGCTAATGAAGTAGTAAGGGTCTTTTCCCATCGACTGGTAAAGATAGAAAGCCGCAGTGGCAGCATCAGAGTCAAACTCTGCTTGCTTTTTCAGACCATCTAAAACAGCTCCAGCAAAAAGGCTATCTTCTAAGTTGTATTTTCCTTTCCAGCCAGCGCAGAAAAGCAAGATGTCTCGCTTTGATTTAGACAGGTGATTAACTACCGCTTTTAAGTTTAGGAATGCCCCAATAATTACCTCAGGAGCATCTTTTGAAAGGTATAAGGCTCTTGTTCCATTGGTTGTAGTGGTGGCTATTTTCTGCCCTTTCAGGCTCTTTTCCATATAGTCGAAAGGAGAGTTACCTAAGTGGAATTGTGGGAGTTTTTCTCCATTTCTTTCTCCTGCCATTACATAGCCCTGAGCACCTAATGCTTCACATTCCTCTACTGAGGCAACAGGAGTAATACTAGCCACTCCAGAACCCAAGCCTGCTACCATACAAGATGTAGCTCTTAGCACATCAATCACCACAACGGTTTTATCGCTTACATCAAATTGATGAATCAATTCTGGGGTGTAACAAACGTCTATGTTCATTAAATAAGGGTAATGTTCTTTTGTTTAGTTGTGCCCAATGTTGAGGGCGTCATTCTGAGCTTGTTTCAGAGCCTTAGTGTAGAAGCTCCTGAAATAAATTTAGGGTGATGTTTCTTTTGAGGGTTCACATCACCCTTTTATTGTTTTATTTCTTAACGAAAGGTAGTTTTACTACTTCGGCTTTAAGTCTTCTATTTCTTACGGCAACCATTATTTCGGTTCCAGCTTTAGCAAATTCTTTCTTTACATAACCAAGACCAATGCCAACTCCAAGTGTTGGAGACTGACTACCAGAGGTTACTTCTCCGATTACGTTTTCTTCAGCATCCATTAACTCATAATGGCTTCTAGGAATACCTTTGTCAATCATTTTGAAGGCTACTAACTTGGTGTCAACGCCTTCTTCTTTGTCTTTCTTAATGCCTTCGCTGTTGGTGAATTCTTTAGTGAATTTGGTTACCCAACCTAAACCAGCTGCAATTGGAGACGTTTCATCGGTGATGTCATTTCCATAAAGGCAGTAACCCATTTCAAGCCTTAAAGTGTCTCTTGCACCGAGGCCAATTGGTTTAATATCGAATTCAGCCCCCGCTTCAAAAATCTGTTTCCAAACAGTCTCTGCATGGTCATTGTGAACGTAGATTTCGAAACCACCAGCTCCCGTATAACCCGTTGCCGAGATAATAACGTGGTCAACACCTGCCATTGGTCCAACAACAAAGTTGTAGAACTTAATCTCAGAAAGGTCAACACTAGTAAGTTTTTGTAAGCTTTCTACAGCTTTTGGACCTTGTACTGCAAAAAGTGAATAGCCGTCTGAAACGTTTTTCATATTCACACCTTTGGTGTTGAATTGGCTAATCCAGTTCCAGTCTTTTTCAATATTGGAAGCATTCACTACCAACATGTATTTAGTTTCGTTGAAACGGTAAACCAAAAGGTCGTCTACTATACCGCCATTCTTGTTAGGAAGGTATGAATACTGAGCTTGACCATCAACTAACTTAGAAGCGTCATTACTGGTAACTCTTTGGATTAAATCTAGCGCATCTGGGCCTTCTAGAACAAACTCACCCATGTGTGAAACATCAAAAACACCTACACCATTTCTTACGGTGTTATGTTCTTCAATATCAGATGAATATCTCACCGGCATGTTGTATCCGGCAAATGGAACCATCTTGGCTCCAAGGCTTTCGTGAAGGTCGTTTAATGCTACTTTTTTCAATTCCATTTCTTTCTCGTTTACCCGACAAAAGTAAGCATTGAGCTATAAAAATATCATGCGAACCTCATTTATTATAAGCAGTGGTTTTGCATGCAACCAAATCATATTTCCTGTCGTCTTTTTAACAGTCAAACCAAAAACTCAATTAACAACATGTTTCAGAATTTTTTAAAAGTAACAGTCAGGAGTCTGCTGAAGAGCAAGGTGTTTGTTTTCATTAATATAGTCGGATTAGGCTTGGCACTAGCCTGTTGTATTATTGCCTTCCTCAATTATGAATTCGCCCAAACGTTCGATAGGCAGCACGAGAATTTTAGTGAGCTTTATGAAGTCTCTGTTCGAATAGATCAGAACGGAGCAGAGGTGCCTCATGGTTATGTGCCTATGCCTTTGGGGCCCGCAATTAAAGTTGAAAACCCTTCCATAGAAAGAGTGAGCCGTTTTGAAAGAGCGGGAGTCACCATTAAAAAAGGTGATAACGTCTTCAATAGGTCAATGGCCTTTGTAGATGAAGATTTTCTGAAGATGTTCAGCTTTCCCATGCTTCATGGTAATGCCGATAGTTACAGTGAGCTTTCCACAGTACTTATTTCAGAAAAGGTAGCTGTTTCCCTTTTTGGGAGAGAAAATGCCGTTGGAGAAACTATTGAATTGGTAGTGTCTGAAAGACCAAATCTGTTCTTAACAGTAGGAGGCGTCTTTGAAGAACCAGGTCTGCAAAGTTCTTTGCGCTTTCAATTGATAGCCGATTTCGAGAATTTCTATAGAAACTTCAATGTGGAGAAAGGAGATTGGACTCGGTTTGTTGACGGGCTATTCATTCAAACCAATGATGAATCTATAGCTGAAAATTTACCTTCAGCACTCCAGAAATATGCCGCAATTCAGGCCGAAGTAAGGAAAGATTTACCCGCCAGCAGCTTCTGGATTACCCCAATGAAAGATGTTGCTTTTGTACAAAGAGACTATAATGCTACCAACTTAGGGAATGAAACATTGCACCCAGCACATATTTTGGCCCCTAATGTAATGGCATTGCTCATTTTACTTTTGGCGTGCTTCAACTTTACAAATACCGCCATAGCCATGTCTAATAAGCGCCTGAAGGAAATTGGTGTGAGAAAGACAGTGGGTGGCTCTAGAGCTCAATTGGTGTTTCAGTTTTTGGGCGAAAATTTGGTTTTATGTCTGCTAGCATTAGTTATAGGGCTTCTTTTTTCGCTCTGGCTGGTAGATAAGTACAATGGTATGTGGGCGAACCTAGATATACAGGTCACACTTTTAAATAACCCAGGAATGCTGATCTTTCTCGTGGCTACTTTAATAGGAACAGCACTTTTAGCAGGAGGGTACCCTGCCATATTTGTGAGTAGATATAAGCCTGTTGCTATACTTAGAGGAACACTTCGGGTGGGGTCTTCTAGTGTTCTATCGAAGGTGTTATTAGGCTTTCAGATGCTCATTTCTGTAATGGCTTTAGTCTTCGGGTTTACTTTTTTGCAGAACTCTAGTTTCCAAGAAAATATGGATATGGGGTATGAGAAACAAGGAATAGTGATGGCTCCATTAAGTACTCCGCAAGAAGCAGAGCGGTTTAAATTGGCTGTTCAGGCCAACCCTCTAATAGAAAGTATGGCAGTTACTAATGGTCATGTAGCGTGGAGTTCTTACCAAAGAGAAGTGAAGACTGGAGATAATCAGGCTAATGTAATGGTGCTAGATGTAGGGCCAAATTACATGGAGACTTTAGAGTTTAAGCTGTTAGAAGGGAGGCTTTTCACACCGCAAAACCAAGAGTCTGATAAGCTAGGCAGTATAGTTATTAATGAAAAATTTGCAGCTAGATTTGGATGGGATAACCCGATAGGCCAAAGAATTACATTCACCGATAACAATCAATATGCGGTCGTTGGTATGGTGAAAGACTTTTATCAGTTTGGGGTTTGGGGAACCATAGACCCTGTCATGTTCAGGTTAAGAGATGAAAGCGATTTGAGCATGGTAATTGCCAAGACTACTCCTGAGCAAGAAGCGGCTGTAAAAGACTATTTTGAAAAAGTATGGGGTGAAGTTATTTCGAATAGACCTTCAGATGTTTGGACTCACGAAGTTAGCGTTTTGGGAGAAGCCAGAGATATCAATAAAAACATCGTTCAGATGTTTCTCTTCCTTGCGGTAATTGCAGTTGTACTTTCCGCTATAGGTTTGTTTACACTAGTATCAATTAATATTCAGAGCAGAACCAAAGAAATCGGAATTAGGAAAGTATTGGGAGCCTCCATTGCTCGCATTACAACACTTATCAACAAACCCTTCCTGATTATAGTAGGTATTGCTTCTCTTCTGGGTGGAGGAATTGGTATTTATGTTTCGTCTATGCTTATGAGTAGTATTTGGACTTACCACGTTACTCCAGGAATTATTAGTGCTTTGGTGCCCATAGTAGTTATTCTATTAGTGGCATTACTCTCAATTTCAGGTAAGGTTATTAACGCAGCACGAAGAAATCCGGTAGAGTCGTTGAGGTACGAATAGAGAAAGCGGAATATGTCAGCTTTTTTGATGAATTAATCGGCTCATCAGTATGATGTTTTTTGCAGGTTTGAGGCTTACTTTTCTTTTGATTCTCCAAAAGAAAAAGCGACCAACATCAAAACCATCTAGGTTGTGGATTGCCTTTAGTAGCTTTATCAGTCGATGGTCACGTTCCGATATTTATAGGGATTGGAGCCCAACCCTTGTAGATGTAATTATTATATTTTACAATGGTCTGTGGACAATCGTCCATGGACCACCTAAAACAACTCCATCTGTTCTGGTAGCAACCTAAATGACTTTCTGTGATATGGGGTAATCCCTAATTGTCTAATGGCATCTCTGTGTTTTATGGTCGGGTAGCCAGCATTGGTTTCCCAGCCATAGCCAGGGTATTGTTGAGCTAGCTCTGCCATTACACGGTCGCGATGAGTTTTGGCCAAAATAGATGCTGCGGCAATACTCATGTACTTGCCGTCACCTTTCACAATGCACTCGTGAGGAATGCCATCATAAGCCTTAAATCGGTTGCCATCTATTAGTAAGAGATCGGGTTGAATGGAAAGGTCTCTCACCGACAGGTGCATGGCCAAGTATGATGCATTTAGAATGTTGATTTCATCGATTTGAGTATGGCTTACTTCCTGAACCGAATAGGCTAAAGCATCTCTTTTAATCACCTCTTCGAGTATTTCAAGCTGCTTTTTATTGAGCTTTTTGGAGTCGTTAAGAAGTTCGTTTTCGTAATCAGCAGGCAATATAACTGCAGCGGCCACAACAGGACCGGCTAATGGTCCTCGTCCGGCTTCATCGCAACCAGCTTCAACAATTCCTTCTTTAAAATAGGGCTTTAGCATCTGAGGCATTAAACATAATGAATGAGTCTAGAACTTGAAAGCTTTCTCTATTTTTGAACCATGAGCGAAGAGAAGAATCCTTGGAAAACTTTAAGTGGTAAGCTGGTTTATGAAAATCCATGGATTAAGGTTGATGAGTTTCAGGTCATTAATCCATCGGGTAATCCAGGAATCTATGGGAAGGTTTCTTTTAAAGGGTTGGCCGTGGGAATTATCCCTATCGATGAGGAAGGGAATACTTGGTTGGTAGGTCAGTACAGATACACGCTAAACGAGTATAGTTGGGAGATTCCTATGGGAGCGGTTCCTACTTCAGAAACTTATGAAGAAGGGGCTTTGCGTGAACTAAGAGAGGAGACAGGATTAACAGCTCAAAAACTAGAGTTTCTATGCAAAATACATACTTCCAACTCTGTGACTGACGAAGTTGGAATGGTTTACGTAGCTAGGGAACTATCTGAGGGTGAAACAGAGTTTGACGATACCGAAGACATTCAAGTGAAGAAAATTCCTTTTAAAGAAGCCCTAGAATGGGTTATGGATGGAAGGATTACCGATAGCTTGAGTGTTGGCGGAATACTAAAATTAGCTCGCTTGCTGAATATATAATGCAAAGTCCACTCTCATACAAAAATCATTTCGGAAAGACCTTCCACCTAGCATACCCTGTAATGCTTAGTCAGCTTGGCCACATTATGGTGGGCATCGTGGACAGTATTATGGTGGGGCAGCTCGGGCCAACAGAGCTGGCTGCTTCTTCCTTTGCCAATAATTTTATGGCTGTGTTCATGATGTTCGGTATTGGTGTAACCTATGGAATTACGCCAATGGTAGCTCAGGCCGATGGCAAGCAAGATCAATCTAAATTAGTGCGATTACTGAGGCATGGTATTATTCTTAGTTTGATTGTGGGAGTGTTCTTAGTGCTGCTCATGTTCAGTCTTTCCACTCTCTTTCCTTATATGAGGCAACCAGATGAGGTGATTGAAATAGGCAGGCCTTATTTCTTTATTATTGCCAGTTCCTTATTTCCAATGTTGGTTTTTCAAGGGTTCAGGCAGTTCTCTGAAGGCATGTCGGTTACCAAACCAACCATGTTTATTACCATTCTGGCAAACATAGTGAATGTAGTACTGAACTATTTGCTTATCTATGGTAAGCTCGGTTTTCCTGAGCTTGGTTTGAATGGTGCTGGTTGGGCAACTCTCATTTCTCGTGTAGTAATGGCCATTGGAATGTTCTGGTTTGTTAGAAATTATTCCAAGTTTAAAGAATTCAAGGCTGGTTTTTTGTTGAATCAGTTTAAAGCCGACTTTTTCAAACCTATGCTTAAAATAGGTATCCCAACGGGTGGTCAGTTTGTGTTTGAAGTAGGCGCATTCGCCATGTCGGCAATCATGATGGGATGGTTAGGTACTATTCCGTTGGCAGCTCACCAGATCGCCATCAGCTTGGTGTCCTTGAGTTATATGATGGCTTCAGGAATTTCTGCTGCTTCTACGGTGAGGGTTGGGAATCAGCTTGGTCAAGAAGATTATCCGAACTTAAAGAGAGCAGGAAATACCAGTTTCTTAATGGTTTTGGTTTTTATGGCTATTTGTTCAGCCATTTATATTCTCTTTAACGGGTTCTTCCCAACCATATATGTAGACGAGCCAGAGGTGATAGGAATAGCTTCTTCGCTTATAGTAATTGCGGGTTTATTTCAGCTTAGCGATGGGGTGCAAGTTGTTGGTCTTGGTTGTCTCAGAGGAATGTCTGACGTAAGAATGCCCACAATCATAACCTTTGTGTCTTATTGGGGGCTGGCTATTCCCGCTAGTTATCTTTTTGGGTTTGTTCTAGATTTTGGTGCTCCTGGCATATGGTATGGTTTATTGATTGGACTTACAGTTGCTGCAATTTTGCTCTATATTCGCTTCAATAAGCTATCAAATAAAAAGATTTTAAGTGCTTAGGTGTTAAGGTGCAACCATTTCAGCGCTAGCTAGTCTTTCCCTTGTAAACATTATAACATGAGAAGAATTTCCTTATTACTTACTTTCAGTTTATTGGTTTCATTGGCTTGGGCACAAAGCAAAGAGACTAGAGATGTCGGTAACTTCGATTATATCTCAATGAGTATTTCTGGGAAGGTGTACGTGACCCAAGGGAACAAGAATGAAGTGATAGTTGAGGCGGATCGTGATGATATGGAAAACATCAGAACCGAGGTAAGAGGAGGTAGGCTATCTATTTCTACCAAGGGCAAAGGTGGATGGTTCAGTTGGGGCGATGGTTTAGATGGAAAAGTGAATATCTATGTTACCGTAAAGGAATTGACCGGAGTAAACGTGAGTGGTTCAGGAGATGTAATTAGCAGAAATACAATCAAGGCCGATTTGTTTGAAGCGTCTATTTCTGGCTCGGGCGATATTGAAATAGAACTAGACGCCCGTGCTGTTCAATCTAAAATTACGGGCTCTGGAAATATTGAGCTTTCGGGTTCGGCACAAAGAGCAAAATTGGGCATAAGCGGGTCAGGAAAGTACTACGCGGAAGACTTAAAAGTAGACGATTATGAGGTCTCTATTTCTGGATCAGGAAGAGCTGCTATTAATACTGATGGAGAGTTAGATGTTAGAATCTCTGGCAGTGGAAGTGTCTATTACTCTGGCAACCCAACAGGAGTGAATACCAATGTTTCAGGCTCAGGAAGAGTAAGAAGAAATAATTAAGAAAGATACTGATAGAAGGTATTAAGCCTGCTTGGATGATAGCCTGAGCAGGCTTTTTTATCCCATGGAATTCGAAATATCTAGACCTGGTCGATTCCTCGATAGGCTCGGGATAAAAAGAGGATACCCCTAAATCCCCTAAAGGGGACTTTGGCTTCATTGCTTTGATAAACTTCATCGCTTCACCCTTTAGGGTTGGGGTTAAAGTTCTTTCTAAATAGAGATTTATATGTTATAGCTGAGGTTTTCGTCTGACGACTTGGAATGTTATGATGATTTTTAAGAAAGCTTCTCAACGAACCTCTTATAACCTTCCACCAATAAGAATTGAGCTAATAGGTAGGTAGTCATAATGGCTAGGTTACTCATTTCAAACTCACCTAAAAACCTGTTGACAGCCAAAATAGAATCACTGACTACAAAAAAGCTAGCGCCAATCATTACTAGCCAAAAGCTCTGATTGTCTGATTTCTTCCATCTTTTTCTAGCCATAATAGCCATTAGGCAGATTATAACCGTGTAGGCAAGTGCCGGGAAATACATGTCGCCCAATCCATCTTTTATAGCTGAAAACATCAGTAGGCCATAGAGTAGAAAAGGAATGTCTTGCCATTGAGGTTTGATGCCTTTTTCATAAACGCTTTTCGCACTCATACTTACCACTATGTATACCATATGGGCGAGTAAAAAACTGATAAGCCCTGTTAAGAAGAAGATTGAATTTCGTTCGGCAAACATCAAAAGTGTATCTCCCAAAAAGGAAAAGAATAGCGCAATAGAAATGTATCGGTTTAGTGGTGAATCGGGCGTTGTTTTCAAAAAATAAAACAATAGGCTGGGAATAAGTATTGGCTTTGTGACCATCCCTATCAAGACAAAACCTCCAGCCAGCGACACCAAGTGAAGTACAGAAATGATAATAAATGGAAGTAGCTTCTTATCGACCTTCATTAGTCTTGAACCTTAAAAAGTTTATTTCCCCAATTTAGCCCGAAATTCAAAAAGAGGAATCCTAAGAATGAAAGAATAGCGCTTACTATAAAGGCATTTCGTAAATTCTCAATCTCGTTGGCATAGATAAACCCTGCAGAAAATGCTCCCAAACCGATTCCAATTTCAAGGGCAATATACATGGTGGCTAATCCTTTGCCTCTTTTTTCATCGTGGCTTAAGTCAATGGTCCAGGCGTAAATGGTTGGCGTATTCAAGCCTACAGCTATACCAAAGGCTATAGAACTAGCAATTAGCATAAATTCCGTGTGTGTGAAGGCAACCATTAGGTCGGCTACTACAATGGCTAAAGCCGCCCATTTCAGAACAATTACTCTTCCGTATTTGTCGGAAGCTTTGCCAGCCAAAATTCTTATGAGCAATGAAGAGAATACGAAAATGGTGAAGAAAATACCTTTGTTACCTTGGTCAAACCCAATGCTAATGGTAAGGTCTGGCATAAGCGTTAGTGCCGCCCCAAATGAAAATGAGGTAAGCAGAAATAAGATAGATGGGTTAATTACCCTTGGTTCGAAAATGTCGGACTTGTTGATCTTTAAAAGTTCTAAACTGAACTTCTGCTTATTCGGTAGAGTTTCTTTCATGCCCGCCAATATTAGAACGGAGAGAATAGCCAGCGCTGAAGAACTGTAAAACATAGCGTCTAACCCGAATTGCTCGGTAATCATAGGGCCAAAACTTGGTCCGGCAGCCATACCCAAACTTCCGAATAGTCCAGAATAACCCATGGCTTCACCTCTTCTATGTCTGGGGACTATATCTGCTAGGTAAGCGGCAGTTCCTGTAGGTTTAAAACCAGTAGAGAAACCATGTAAGAATCTAAGTAGTAGGAAAGCCCAAACTGTTCCGAGCATGGGGTATAGGAAGCCAACTACAAAGCAGACACCAGCACCAAAGATCATTACAGGAATTCGGCCTATAGTGTCTGAAAGCTTCCCACTAAATGGTCTTGAAAGCCCCGCAGTAACAGTAAATAATGAAATAACCAGACCTTTCAACTCTCCACCACCTAAAGAGGTGAGGTAGTCGTAGAGGTCGGGCACAATCATGTTGAAGCTCGAAAAGAACAGTAAAGAACTAAGGCAGAGCAAACAGAACTGCAATGAAAAAATACTCTTTTGCTCTGCCATGTCTTATTGCTGCATTAAGAATGCTTTGATGTAATCGTCAAGGTCTCCGTCTAGCACGTTCTGAACATCTGTTCGCTCTACACCAGTACGGTTGTCCTTTATGAGTTTATATGGGTGTAACACATAGTTTCGAATCTGTGACCCGAAATCCACACGCATTTTTTCACCTTCAACTTTGTCTCGCTCAGCATTACGCTTGTCCATCTCTAGCTGATAGAGTCTGGATTTTAGCAATGCCATGGCATTTTCCTTATTGTCTAGCTGCGAACGGGTTTCTGTGTTTTCGATCACAATTCCGGTAGGAGCGTGCCTCAAACGAACACCTGTTTCAACCTTGTTCACGTTCTGACCACCAGCACCACCCGAACGGAAGGTGTCCCAAGTAATGTCCGATGGATTAACCTCAATTTCAATGGTGTCATCAATAACAGGATAGGCAAATACCGATGCGAAAGAGGTGTGTCTTCTTCCTCCTGAATCGAAAGGAGAAATTCTAACTAAACGGTGCACTCCAGTTTCAGATTTCAGTTGACCGTAAGCAAACTCTCCATCGAACTCCAATGAGCAAGACTTTAGTCCTGCAACTTCTCCTGGTTGGTAGTTGAGTTGCTTCACTTTCATGCCTTTGCTTTCGCCCCACATAATGTACATACGCATGAGGATTTCGGCCCAGTCATTACTTTCCGTTCCGCCCGCCCCTGGGTTAATCTCGATCACCGCTTTTAGCTGATCTTCTTCACCACTAAGCATTTTCTTGAATTCTACTTCTTCTAGAACTTCTAGGGCGTTTTCGTAAGCACTTTGGATTTCGGATTCGTCACCTTCTCCCATTTCGAAGAACTCGAAAAGGGTCTCTAGGTCTTCCACGGCCTCGTTGGCTGTCTCAAAACTGTTGGTCCAAACTTTCTTGGCTCGAATGGCCTTGAGCGTTTTTTCTGCTTCTTTTGGGTCGTTCCAGAAGTCTGGTTGAGCAGTAACCAGTTCTTCTTCTTCTACTTCACGTTTCTTGACATCGTAGTCAAAGATACCTCCTCAAGGCCGAGATACGAGCCTTCAAATCTTTTAATTGATCTGCATTCATGGTGGATAATTTTTTGAAGATGCAAAGGTGCGTATTTGATTCGCAATTGACAATTTTCAATTACGAATTATCAGAGTCAAACTTGAAACGGTGGTTCAGGATTTACGTATAATTTGCGGGTGGTATCTTTTTATCAAGATAGAAATTACCCCTGCGAGCAGAGATATACAAGCATATAGGATATTGGTATAAGAGGATTCAATTTCCTTCATTAATGTGTCACCATCTTTAAGGTATGCTCTCTTTGAGGATTTGATTGAATAGATAAAAAATGTATTACCCGGTTTTTCGAGGTGTTTAAGGTCGTATTTTGGAATTTCCAGTGTTAATTGATCGCCTTTTTTAAAATCTCGTATGAAGTCATTTTTATCAAATAGACTTAGGAAGTCAGCTTTGATTTTAAAAGTACAATCATAATTATTGAGCCAGATGTTATTTATTCTTTTGGTTCCTCTGAAACCTCTAATATGTTTGAATTCGTAATCTTGAATTAGTCCTTGAACTTCATGAAGGTCATCATCCGTTTCTGGTTTGTCTTGACCTATTTCCTGATATAGAAATGTGCAAAATATAATGAGGCAGAAGAAGGCGAAAAAGTTCTTATCAATGTTGTTGAATATTAATTTGAGTATTCTGAATTGGTGTTTTGTTTTTCTCACAGATGCTACCTACTCACAATGTAAGCCTCAAATTTCTCATTGGTGAGGTCTACTCGTTTTCTTCGGAAGGCCTTCATGGCATAACCGGTGCCTACAAGTGCCGCAGCAGAGATAGTTGTCCCTTTGTCGAATGAAAATTTATTGCCCGATACCACAGAGTTATTGAATAAATCTAGGGCTAGAAGGCCATAGCCAGCTGTGGGCAAAACCCGCTCTGCAGCCCTTAGAATTTCAGCTCGGTTGGTAGTGGCATTCTGAACATCAACTTCAGCAACTTGCTCAATAAGTATAATGTTGTTTTCCATTACTATGGTGCTGTCCACAAACTCAGTGATTCTATCTTTGAAAAACTCTTTGCTTCCTTTTTGCTTGTATACAAAGTAGTCGCCTACTCTATATTCATATCGCCTAGTAGATCCGTTTTTACGGATTAACAGATAATCTTGCGCAGAAACCCCTTCAAAAAGAAAAAGCAGCAATAGGAAAAAGAGAATGTTTCTAACTTTCATATTGCTGCTAAGTAACGTAAAAACTTCGTTAACGTGAGTTAAATTTTATATACCCAGCCTCGCTGGTCTTCTACCTCTCCGGTTCTAATAGCGTCTAATTCTTTTAAAACTTTTTTAGAGAAGAATGAATCATCTGCAGCAGGCAGATCGAATAATTCATCTTCAAAGCCAATGGTGGCAATAGGGGCAATAGTAGCGGCTGTGCCTACACCGAAAGCTTCTTGAAGTCTACCTTCTTTAGCGGCAGCAACTACTTCAGAAACTTTTACTGGCGCTTCTTCTACCTGCATTCCCCAGTCTCTAGCAATGGTCAGTACAGAGTCTCTGGTAATACCTTTAAGGATTGTACCAGAAGTAGGAGCTGTTCTTAAAACACCATCAATCATAAACATTACGTTCATGGTGCCAGACTCTTCAATAAATTCATGGCTCTTGCCATCAGTCCAGATCAATTGATCGAAGCCTTGTTGTTGGGCTAAGCGTGCAGGGTAGAGGCTGGCAGCATAGTTTCCACCAGCTTTAGCATAACCAGTTCCTCCTTCAAATGCTCTTGAGAATTTAGTTTCAATCTTCACTCTTACTGGTTTGGTGTAGTAAGAACCAACCGGGCAAGTAATGATCATAAACCTGTAATTATTTGAAGGTCGAACGCCAATGTATTCATCGGTTCCGAAAACGAAAGGTCTAACGTAAAGCGCAGTACCTGGTTTAGAAGGCACCCAAGCTGAGTCTAACTTCAATAACTCAGTAAGCCCATCCATGAATAATGACTCAGGTACCTGAGGAATACACATTCTTTCAGCAGAAACGTTTAGCCTGGAAGCATTGGCTTCAGGTCTAAAACTTACCACTTCACCAGCAGCATTTTTGTAGGCTTTTAGGCCTTCGAAAATTGTAATGGCGTAGTGCAATGTTGTCATAGCCGGAGATACCGACATGTTCTGATAAGGTACGATTCTTAAGTCTTGCCATTCGCCATCTATGTAATCGGCAATGAACATGTGATCCGAATAGAGCTTTCCGAATGGAATGTTGTCTTCATCCAATTCATTAATTCTAGACTGAGATGTCTTTTCTATGCGAATGGTAGAGGTGTCAATCATCGTTTTAATCTTTTAGGTAGTCTACAAATTTAACTAAAATCGACCTTGGTGCAAATCTAGGTGAAGGTGTAAGATTCTAGTTTTCAGTAAGTTATATTTAATTTACTCAGAACAAATGATTCTGAATGAGGGTGGTTTTGGTCGAAAATTCCGCAATTAACTCAAAACGCCCAATAATTTTCTGAGCAACTTTATTTCTTTCTCGGTTCCCACTTCACTTCTTCGGCCTGAAGCTCTTGAGCCATTATTCTGCCAAGTACAAAGAGATAGTCGGAAAGACGATTGAGATACTGAATGACCAACGGAGAAATAGGTTCTTGATCGTTTAAGGCGATGCTTATTCGTTCGGCTCTTCGGCACACACAGCGTGCGATATGCGAAAACGAAACTGATTGATGCCCCCCCGGAAGAACAAAGCTGGTAAGTGCTGGCAGTTGATCGTCCATGGCATCCATGGCGCTTTCCAATACTTGAATGTCAGACTCTAGTAAATCAGGTTTCACCACCTTGTCTTTACCTGGTTCGGTAGCTAAATCTGCCCCTATGGTGAACAGTCTGTCCTGAATGGTTTTTAGAATTTCTTTTCTAGAAGAATTGACTTCCTGATCTCTGAGTAGACCAATGTAGCTATTCAATTCATCTACTGTTCCATAGGCTTCAATTCGGATGTGTGCCTTTGAAACACGAGCACCACCTAGTAATGAGGTGGTGCCAGAATCTCCAGTTTTAGTATATATTTTCAAATCTTAGAATACTCTTTTAGCAACTTCTGCCTCGTATGCGGCCCTCATTACGGCAGTGTTGGTAGGATTTTCATTGATAATATCTTTCTCAATAAGTCCATCTCTCAACCTGATAACACGGTGCGAGTATTGAGCAATATCGTCTTCGTGAGTTACCATAATAATGGTGTTGCCTTTTTCATGAAGAGCGGCAAATAGGTCCATAATGTCGTAAGACGTTCTGGTGTCCAAGTTACCTGTAGGCTCATCGGCAAGAATAATCGATGGATCATTCACCAACGCTCTAGCAATAGCAACACGTTGTCTCTGACCACCAGAAAGCTCATTCGGCTTGTGGAAAGATCTTTCACCAAGTCCAACACTTGTTAGTGCAGCCTGGGCTCTGTCTTCTCTTTCAGACTTGCTATAACCAGCATAGATAAGCGGAAGAGCAACATTTTCTAAAGAAGATGCTCTAGGCAAGAGGTTAAAAGTCTGGAAAACGAAGCCAATTTCTTTGTTTCTGGTCTCGGCCAATTCATTTTCAGTCATGTCCGAAACATCTTGGCCATTTAGAATATATGTTCCGCCAGAAGGAGTATCTAAACAACCAATGGTGTTCATAAGAGTAGACTTACCAGAACCTGATGGCCCCATGAATGCTACATATTCACCTTGCTTGATTTCGATGCTCACAGATTTCAGAGCCTGGATTTTCTCACTACCCATCTGGTAGACCTTAGAGATGTTGGTAGTTTTGATTATTGTTTTACTCATACTGGTTGGACGTATCTAAATGCCGAAAAGTTTAATACAGAACTTGGTAATTATTTAAATGGTTTTACCACAAACAAAACAATCAAAAGAAGTTGGTGTACTAAAAGGACTTTCCGTGAACGGAATACGTAAAGGATTACAGGTGGTAGATTGGCCTAAGATTTTCTCTTAGCGGATTTGGAAGGTTGTTTTTTCTTCCAGAATTTGCTCAAACTCAGACCTTACCTCAGCTACTTTCTGTTGGTCAGCCAGTTCTGATAGCTGGTCTAGGGCTGTTTCTCCAAAGGCGGTGAAGTTATTTTTAGCGCAAGAGTAAATGTAAGCTTCCCATAAGTCGGTAGATTTTCTATTCACTTCCAATGCTTCGCGAAGTAGATCATATTCTACCTGACTATCTATTTCGGTTTGGTTTAAAAGTTCAATCGCTTTAAGCGTAGTGTTTACATCAAAGGCGTTGGTTTCAGCTACTCGAATAAGCGCCTGCTGATATTCGGCTTCTGAAAGTTCAGCTTTTTCAGCTTGAACTCCTTTTAATTGCTGGCTAATGTCTGCGGTTTGATCAAAGTCAGTAACGAACTTTAAGTCTTCCATAAACTCGTTCAATGGTTCTGCATCAAACCCTCTTTTCTTAGCATTATTGATCGACTCAACCGTTAAATCTGACTGCCCCTGATCGAAAGCCCATACAGCCTTAATGTAGTATGGAAAGCCTGCGGCTGAAAGGTTCGAAGAAATGACTGATTCAAGCGTTCTGAAACCTTTGTTTACTTGACCTGAATTGTAGTAGAGGAACGATTGAGCAGTAAGTAAGAAAGTGTTGTAAACCGCGTTTTTAGGGCTCGATTGGTAATATTGAATAGCATCATCAACAACCTTCCAGTCTTCTCTTTGTCTGCTTAAAGCAGCATTGTATAAGTAGAATAGTTGTTCTCGAGTTAGAAGTGTGTCAGCCCTTAGCTCAATGCTGAAAAGTAAAGATTGACCTTGTGCATTAGCGAGCGCCTGTCGGTTTAGTTTTAAATGAATATTGTCTTGATATTCATAATTAATGGTAGTGTCGAAGTCTACCTGAGCGGCTACATCATAGTTGAGGGCAGCCAAATTGCCTTCGCTTACAAAAGCCCCTCCACCCAATGATTCTCTGAAGTACTTAAAGGCTGAGTCGTAGTTCTGATATTTGTAGTGAGCTAAGCCTAAGTTGTTCTGAACTTTGTCATCATACTCCACTTCTTTAGAATACATAAGTGAGCTGAGTGTTCGGTACAAATCACCTTTTTCATCGAAGTGGTTGGAGTAGGCTACTCTGGCTTTCGGGTTTTCGCCACCTCTCAGAATTGCCACCAATCTTTCCTGAATCTCTTCCTTCTCTTTTTCGGTTTTAGCTTTCTGGGATAAAGCATAATTAGATCTATAATTATAGAACTCAAAGTAGTTGCTCTGCTTATGGTATTGATCGGCCAAGAGGTCATTGTCGATGTGTTCAGCCAAACTTGCCAACATGGTATACTGTCCAGATTTAGCCATGTAATACGGTCGGTATTCTAGGTAGAGGAAACCGCCAACCACCATAATCATGCAGAAAAGCCTTACCGTAAGCATTGGTGTTCTTGGGCCTTGAAAGAAAATGTGCCATACCTGAATGTTCTGGAAAAGGGCAGGGGTAAAGTTGATTAGCGCATAAACAAAGAAGCCAGCGCCAAAGGCTAAATGACTAATGATTATCACCCATTCAATAGCGTCTTTTAAAGAGCTGTTAGCTGTAATTTCGGCATAGGCTAACACACCTAAAGTCATGGCGCATAGGGCAGGGTAGAGCCAGTCTTTTAATACGAAAGTATCGCCAGAGACATTGATGGTTTTGATTTTTGGGTCGAAGCAAAAGTAGCCCGAGATCATTGAGGCAATCAGAAGCGTGCTTGGTTCAATCAGGTATAGATTTAGCTCGATGTCTTCATTCTTTTCCATGAAAAGTAGACTGACCAAAATCACATACACGAAGCCTATAATACCGAAGTGTAACAGTCCATTCTTGCCTTTCGATTCTCCTTGCGTAGTGAGCTTAAACAGACTGAAGATATTATCCCCGGCAATGAAAATGATGAAAAGGGTTGTCCAGAGCAGTGGTCCAACCATGCCGAATGAAAGCACTACCAAGTTAGGGTAGTCCATGTTTGGGAGGAAATTCACCAGTAAGCCGAAGGTCAGATAAAGCAGTAGAATTCCTATTAATCTGACTAGTACCGAAACCTTCTTATTGATGGCTTGGAAGTAGTAAGTGAGCAGTAGAAATGCTCCTATGAGACCATAGCTCAGGTAAGGATCTGCAACACCGAGTTCCTCCAGTCGCAACTGGATAAAGCAGAATACGACAATACCTGAGAATATAAAGTAACTGAATCTGTCAAGGTAAGTGATGGACAGAGTTCCAAGTACCAGAACTGCTACTATCGAGATTAGTAAGAGCTTCTCAGGCCAAACTAAGTACTGTAACTCACCTGTTCTGAACTTCTGCCAGCTAATCAATTGATCCACCACAACTCCTCCAGGCTTTCCATTAATCTGGAAGTACTCTAAAAGAAAAGGGCGTGTTTTAAAGGTAGACTCTACTTGCCAAGGGAGTGTGAGCTCATCTCCAACAAACCACGCATAGCCAAACCATATCACCGCAAAAGCAGCAAGGGTCGGGCTTAAGTATTTTAGAAAGTTGAAGGTGGTTGAGTTCAAATGGTCAAATTTGGTCTAAGAATTTTAAAACTTTTTTTACCCCTGCCCTAAAGGAAGAAAAGTTTGAAAATCATTCAGACGCCCTTTAGGGTTGGGGTAGATTGAATGATTTTCATTTAGTAACGTCTTTATTGCCTTAATCATTACGTTTCAGCACCTTAGGTACTTTGAAAAACTGGCCGTCTTGATCTGGTGCATTTTTTAATGCAGCTTCTCTTTCGATAGTTTTTTCTGCTTTGTCTGCTCTCAGCACATTCACTTCTTGAGTCATGTGAGTTAGAGGCTCCACACCTTCGGTGTCTACTTCGCTGAGTTTATCTACCCACTCGAGTATTTCACCCATGTCTTTGATCAGTTGCTCTTCTTCCTCTGGCTTTATAGTGAGCCTAGCCAAATGAGCAACCTTATGCAATTTTTCCTTATCTACTTTCATAAGCTTTCAAGGTGTCTTCAATTTTCTGCCGAACCGCTTGCTTCAGTTCGGTTACTGCCACATCGCCAGTTCCGTTTGGCCAAATGGGTTTATGTACAACCATTTCTACCTTTCCCGGATGCATAGTGAGCGGCATCTTATCTGGCAAAAGTAAATAGTTGTTAGGAATGGTGATAGGTATGATGGGAATTTGTTCTTCCACAGCAATTCTAAAACTACCTTCTTTAAAGTTTACCATCTGCGGAGGGTTTTTAGAAAGTATTCCTCCTTCCGGGAAAAAGGCGATGCTGAACCCTTTCTTAATTTCTTGCTGAACAGCGAGCCAGCTGTTGTGCCTGCTTCTCATACTGCCTCTGTCTACCAGAATATGAAGCCTGCTATACATAAAGCCCCAGATGGGTACTTTTCTGAGTGATGCTTTGCCAATGAACTTGAACTTTCGGTTGATTAGTCCAATAGTGGGTATGTCTAAAAAAGAAGTGTGATTGGCACAGTAGATATATTTCTTTCCTCTTTTAGGCTTCTCTTCATAAGTGACCTTGGTACTATTGAGAAACATAAAAAAGAAAAACACTTTAGCCCAAACATGATTGAGAAAAGCAGCCATGCCCTCTAATGGGCGAATAAAAATGGCTAAAAGAAAGAAAGGTAAGAGCACTATAAAGATCAGCGCAAACACAACCAACCCGTAAACAGAATAAACCTTAAGAAGAGCCCTTTTCATAAAGTGGCGAAGATAGGGAAAATGATAACTTAGGTTTTACTCCATTGCGGATATCCTGACGTCAAGAATTCTTTAACTCCTTTTTTAATTCATCAGTCCAGATCATGAAGTTTAGAATGAACTTGTTTCTGTTGAGAACAAGACATGCCTGATTATACCCAATTGCGGTAACTATAAAAACTATAGATGAAAATATGCGAGTTGACCCAAGAAGTAGTTTCATGTTTTCAGAGTTAGCCGAATATTTATTGCTTGTCATGGCTTCATAAAAGCGTTCCCATAAGGGGCCAGTAAACGTACTGATAAAAACTACCAGAAAAGTTAATGACAGTATGGCGAATAGTAGTCTAGCTAGATATGTCAAGGGTGAAATGCGTATAATACTAGGTCTACTTAACTCGAGTTGTTCTAACTCATTCAATAACTTTAAATTAATTTTTTCTGTGCTCATTGTGTTACTTTAATAAGTTTAGTTGAATTAGATGATCTTTTTCTTGGCGAACTAGGACGAATGAATTTTACTTATTAATCATATGAATAGCTGCCTGATAGACATAATCCCAGAAAGCGTCTTTATCTTTTTCGGCAAAGGTGGCTTTTTCAAGTGCTGCATGCATGTGCTTGAGCCAATGAGTAGCTTCTTCTTTTCCAATCTGCCACTGAAAGTGTCTGCGCCTGAGCATCGGGTGGCCACGTTCATCGGTGTAGGTTTGTCTTCCTCCTAAAGCCTGTATCAGGAATAGCTTGAGTCGGTTTTTAGCAGGAAGTAAATCTTCCGGGTACATTGGGCGAATCAACTCATCGTTTTCAATTCCATCGTAGAAGTCATCTACCAACTGAAGGATGTTTTCTTCGCCTATGCGTTCGTAAAGGGTTTTTATTTCAGACATTTTCTTGAGCGTGAAGCTACAAAGAGGACGTCATGCCGGAAAAATAATTCACACTTTTTGAAGTGAATTAATTTATCCGGTATCTCAAGTTTTGAATTCGTGAGATTCCTGATATTTTTCTTACCTCTCAAAAATGGGAAGAAAAATTCTGGAATGGCGTTGAAAGTTAGATGGCTTTTAAAGCTTGGTCAAAGTCTTTAATCAGATCATCAATATTTTCTATACCAACCGAAACTCTAACCAGGGCAGGGGTAATACCATTTTTCAATCTGTCGGCCTCATCCATATTAGAACTGCTCATGGTGAACGGATGAGAAACCAACGTTTCCGTACTTCCCAGAGAGATGGCTAAATGAGCCAGCTCCAGTGCATTAAGAAACTTAAAAGCCTCAGATTCTCCGCCATGCACTTCAAAGGCAATCATGGCTCCACCTGAAGTGTTCTGCTTTTTAAAAAGTGCATAGAGTGAATCACTCTCCTTCATCAAGCCCAGATAATGAGTGGCTTTAACTTTCGAGTGGCTGTCAAGGAACTCTGCTAGTTTTTGTGCGTTGTTAGCTTGCTTTTCCATCCTCAAACCGATGGTTTCCATACTTCTCGAAAGTAACCATGAGGTAAAAGGCGATGCCGTATTGCCCAAAATAGAGCGCTTCTTTTTAATCTCTTTAATCACGCTTTCAGAACCGGAAGCTGCACCGGCAATAATGTCGCTATGTCCGCCAATGTATTTGGTGGCAGAATATAGGTTCAGGTCGGCTCCATGAGCAAGAGGCTTTTGGAATATCGGCCCCATGTAAGTGTTGTCTACGGCAATCACTGCATCCGCAGCTAGTTCGTCCCGAATCTCTTTGATCATTTCAATGTCGGTGAGCGATAGCGTAGGATTGGCAGGAGTTTCCAGATAAATCATTTTCAGTCGGTCTGCCTTTGGGTGCGATTGAATCAGCGCTTTGATTTCAGCTGATGTAGCACTGGGTTCAAATTCTATCCATTCAATACCAAACTGAACTGCGTGTTTTTTAATGAAAGTGTCTGTGCCGCCATAAAGTGGAGATGACATCAGAATCAGATCTCCAGCATGGCAAAATGAAAAGATAGCTGTTGAAATGGCTGCCATTCCGCTTTCAAAGAAAGCTGCGTCTTCTGCACCGTCTAATTGCGCCAGTTTGAACTCTGCCGTGATAGCATTAGGGTGATTAAGCCTGGTGTAGATTAAGCTGGCATTTCTTTCCTCCAAAGGAGCATCGCCCGAAGCATTAATAAAGAAGGCTTTCCCTTCTTCAGCTGTATTGAATTTGAAGGTAGAGGTTTGATAAATAGGTGGTTTTATGGAATTGTGAGCGCTAGCAGGGTCGTGGCCTCCTGAGATGGCCAAGCTCTCTGCCGAGAAATCCTTATGCTTCATTTTTCTTAATTCTTACTTGTAAAGAAGTGCCTTGCTGGCTTACCACAGTAACTTTAGACCCTAACTCAACATACTCTCCGCGAGTATAGGCATCATAGACTTGGTCATTTATTTCAATTCGGCCGCTTGGCCTTAGTATCGTTACTGCTACGCCTTCTTTTCCTACAAGGTCTTCTGTGTAAAACGTTGCAATATAGCCATCGTCTTTCTTTTGAGTATTAACTAGGGCTACACGCTCAAACATTTTGGATTGAGTTATCCGATAGCCAAAAATGATCAGTAAGAGTATGGAGCCAAATACTCCAAGGCCTACAGCGGTAGCTGCTTTGGTTATTTCTCCAGCAGGGACATAATCGAAGTTGAAATTGTCGTTGCCTAGCATCATAAAAATCAAAGCACCAACTGAACAGGTAATTCCTGCAATGCCGGCCACACCGAAGCCAGGGATTACAAAAACCTCTAAAGCTATGAGCACGAGCCCAACAAAGAACACGGCAATTTCCCAATTGGCTGCCAGCCCGTTGAGGTAATAAGGAACTAGATAAAGAATTAGCGCGACTCCAGCAGCAGCCAAAGGAAAGCCTACACCTGGTGTTTGAAGCTCAAAAAATATGCCTCCGGTGATTACCAAGATTAAAAGTCCACTTACAATTGGATTTAGAAAAAAGGCGATTACTTTTTCGCTTGATGGAAGTTCGTATTCTATCAGTTCGTAATCTACAATTTCGTTTTTCTCCAATATGTCTTGAATACTTGCGACTTCGGCCTCGCAATAATTATTGGCAATGGCTTCCGAAGTGGTGAAGGTGATGACTTTGCCAGCCTCGGTTACACCTTCAATTTCTACTCTGTCGTCTACCATGCCTTCAGCAATGAGCGGATCGCGCCCTGTTTTCTCAGCCGTTGAACGCATAATTCCACGCATGTATGACTGATACTTATCGGGAGCAGCCATGCCATCCGTACCGTTAACCACGGTTGCGGCACCAATATTTGCACCAGGAACCATGTAAATGCTGTCGCAGGCAATGGAGATTAGTGCACCGGCACTAGCAGCATCATTATCTATAAAAACCCAAACTGGTTTTTCATATTCAAGAATGCGGGTGCGAATGTCATTTGCATCGTTTACAGCACCGCCATAAGTGTCCATCTCAATTAATATGAGGTCAGCTTCTTGTTCAGTTGCCTGTGTAAGCGCTAAATCTACATAGCGATTCATTCGAGGGTCAATGTCTCCTCTAATCTGCATAACAAACACCTTCTTGGTGCCTTCTTGGTATTTTGCTTGTTCACTTGCCCATGCGGTTATGGCAAGTAAAGCGATACTTAATGCAACTATAGTTCGAGTAAAAAATCGTATGCCTTTGTTCCCCACTTTATTCATTTAATTTTGTTCAAATTACAAAGAAAGCCTGTGTCTTCGGTTTTAAACTCAAAATTTTCATACCGCTTCGATGCTCCTATTTGGGAGACTAAATCGGCCGCAAATCTAGTTTTAGTAAACTCTCGAGATAATGATGCGTTGGAGTCAAAGTTCGCTTTGATAGACATTGAAACCAATGAGTTGAAGTGGGAAGGGCTACAGTTCGAAGATGAGTGGTGGGTAAGTGCCTATCACATGACGGAGAGTATGGTGGTTTTTCAGAAGTTCGAAGACAGTCAGAATATTGATGACCGAACTGTTTTTGGCTTCGGCTTAGAAACTAAAGAATCTTTGTGGTCGATAGAAAATGTGAGACTTACAGGTGTTAAAGGCAATCAGCTTTATTTGAACTATAATGACGATCAGCAGCTTATTTTCAATATTGAGCAACAAGATTGGGATGAGGTTATGTCGATTAGTGATTCTAATGAACTGACTGAGTACCCGATTCATTATGAGGCTGAAAGTAAGCACTTCGATACGCTGGCTAGGTTTTTGAAGCTCAAGACGAATATTAATATGGCTGGCAGCTGTGACTATTTAGAATCGCACAGTCTAATATTTATTGCTGCAAATCATGTCATTGATGAAATGAAGTCGTTAACACTATGCGTCTTTAACCAACAAGGAGATTTGCTTTTGCAAAAAGACCTTGAAACAGGAGTGAAGGGCTTAGTGTCTGGTGCCTTTTTTATAGTCAAAGACGCACTTATATTTGTTACAGGAAAGAACGAGTTGAATATCTATAGTATTGATGAGAAGAATTAACTACATAATTGTATGCTTGGTGGGGTTTGTGAGCCTAAGTTTTGCGCAATCTGACTCGCTTGGCATTGAAAGGCAGGGAGATAAGGTTTTTGTGATTCATAAAGTGAAACCTCAGCAAACGCTTTATTCTCTTTCTAGAAGATATAAGACAACCGTTTCTGAAATAAATTCAGCTAACCCTGTTTTGGCCAATGGCTTGCAGATAGGCCAAACTTTGAAAATACCTTACGGTGGAGTGCTGATTTCGCCAGACGCCCAGGTTACTTCGCAAACTCAGGAAATTACTCATAGAGTAAAGGCGGGGGAAACACTTTTTGCTATCGCTAGAAAATACGATGTGCAAGTTTCTGACATTAAAGCTTGGAATGGACTGAGTTCTAACGCCATCAATCTCGGTCAAGGTCTTGTTATCAGGAGACAGGTGCTTACGGCCGTTGAGCAGCCTAAAGAAGAAATGGTTGAGCAAGAGTCGGTAGAAGAAAGTACAACCGTTGCTCCTAAAGGAATTAATGTACCAGACTCTGTTAAGGTGGCAGATAAGCCTTTTCAATCGAGCCCTGAGGTAAACACGCAGTCTAATACTGAAATAGAATCTGTAGAAGTGCCAGAAGATGTAAACTATCCTGGTACTCCTTTTGAGCCCAAAGAAACCGAAGGAATTGCTGAGGTTATTCAAGAGTCAGAGCCATCGAGTAAGTTTTTCGCACTTCATAGAACTGCCAAGGTAGGAACCGTGATTAAGGTGAAGAATCTGATGAATGATTTGACGGTGTATGTTCGAGTTATCGGTACAATTCCTGAAACCTCGGAAAACGAAAACGTGATTATTAAGTTGAACCAAAGGGCTTATGATCATCTAAAAGCAGTAGATAAAAGATTCAGAGTTAAGCTGAATTACTTCAAGTAAATGGCTTTCGAGTCTTTCGATAACCTTAAGGATTTTTTGGATAGTAAGGTTGAAGAGTATAATCAACCTGGATTCATTCCGAACGATCCGATATCTATTCCACATCAGTATACTAAGCCTCAAGATATTGAGATAACAGGTTTTTGGGCCTCTATCTTGGCTTGGGGGCAACGAGTGACAATCATCAACAAATGCAATGAGTTATTCGCATTGATGGATAACAGCCCTCATGACTTTGTTTTAAATCACTCGGAGAATGACTTAAAAGCTCTACTGAAGTTCAAGCACCGAACTTTTAATGATACCGATACACTTTACTTCGTTGAGTTCTTCAAAAACTATTATCAACAACACGATAGCTTAGAAGATGCTTTTTTAAAAGGTATTCAATCAGCAGATGTGAGTGTTGAGCAAGGTCTTGTAAGGTTTCATGAAGACTTTTTCTCTTTGCCAAATGCTCCTCATAGAACGAAGAAGCACATTGCAACGCCTGCTAGAAAATCTGCCTGCAAGCGGATTAATATGTTCCTGCGCTGGATGGTTAGGCAAGATAATAAGGGAGTTGATTTCGGATTATGGAAGCGTATTCAACCTTCTCAATTAGTCTGTCCCTGCGATGTGCATGTGGAGCGCGTAGCACGTAGATTTTACCTGATCACTAGAAAGCAAACTGACTGGCAAATGGCCATGGAGTTAACAGCCAACCTTAAAGAATTCGACCCAATTGACCCTGTGAAATACGACTTTGCTCTTTTCGGATTAGGAGTGGAGGAGAAATATTAAAATTTTCGAATTACGAATTTCGAATTACGAATTTCGAATTACGAATTTCGAATTACGAATTACGAATTACGAATTACGAATTACGAATTACGAAATTTCTAAGGGGCTATTCAGTAATAAGTAAACTCAGAGCACAGCAAGCCTTAGCCTTCAAATCACCAATTAGTACATTGCCGAATTAATTACTGTCTCCAAAGAGCAGGGGCTTTTCGCCACTCTTCAAGAGAAGCTACATCTTCCGAAGTAATATAGCCCATTTCAATTGCCTGCTCTAACATAATGCTGTAGTTGCTTAAGCAATGAAGGGTAACGCCCGCGTTTTTGAAGTTTTCATCGGCTAAAGGAAAGCCATAAGTGAAGATGGCTAGCATGCCCACTACTTCATAGCCAGCTTGTCTAAGTGCAGCAGCAGCTTTTAGTGAGCTTCCTCCAGTAGAAACCAAGTCTTCAACAATCAGTACTTTTTTGTCGGGGTCCACCTTTCCTTCAATCAGGTTTTCCATACCGTGGCCTTTTGGCTTAGATCGAACATAGATGAACGGCACCTCCAACAAATCGGCCAGAAGCGCTCCTTGAGGAATACCTGCAGTTGCTACACCGGCTACAGCTTCATATCCAGAGAATTTCTCTTTGGCTACCTTAGCTAACTCGTTCTTAATGAATGTTCTAGTTTCTGGGTAAGAAAGAGACATGCGGTTATCGCAGTATATCGGTGATTTCCACCCTGAGCTCCAAGTGAAAGGATTATCAATACTAAGTTTGATCGCCTCAATAGAAAGAAGGTCAGAGGCAATTTTTAGGGCAGTCGTTTTATCGGCTTCGTTCAATTGCATAGCGCGAAGTTAGTAGATTTTTTTTCTGAAATTGGCATGAATATCATTCGCCTTGTTCAAGATTTTTTTTTGATATTGACCCCGAATCTATTCCCTCAATGAGGATATATATAAAAGACAAGCCGTTACGAATAAAGAGACCTGAAAAGGTAGGAAATCAGACTGAGTTTGACCATGTCATTGAAGATGATGATTTGCTGATCAATGAGCGAATGTTTCAGGGAAGGTTGCTCATCCGAAATTCCAATTACAGTACCATCAAGTCAATTCTCTTTATTCTTCATAATAAGAAGCTGAAAAGCTTAGACTCAATAACTGTTGAAGCCAAGAACTACGAAGAAATCGTAGACTATATTAAGAGCAAGTTCAAAATTCTTAAAGCTGGAGGGGGAGTGGTTACTTCTGAAAAGGGGGTGCTAATGATTCACCGACTTGGCTTGTGGGATTTGCCAAAAGGTAAGATAGAAAAGGGAGAGTCTTCAGTAGAAGGAGCCAAAAGAGAGGTTCAGGAAGAGTGCAATGTAAGAGTTAAGGTAAAAGAAAAGATTTGCACTACTTGGCACACCTACACAAAAGGAGATAAGAGTATTCTGAAAAAGACTTCTTGGTACTTGATGGATTCTATCGATGATTCGAATATGAAACCTCAGTTAGAAGAAGATATAGATGAAGTACGCTGGATGAACGAGAAGGAGTTAAACGTGGCTATGTATAATACTTACAAGTCCATTAACCATGTTTATGATAAGTTCAAAAAGCTTAAGAAACCTCAGAGTGTATAAGGTATATATTTATCTATGTTGCCACCATAGCGGTGTACTTCTCTGATAATTGAAGAGTTCACCGCTGCCAATTCTGGCGAAGTAATTAAGAATATAGTTTCAAGTTCCTTATTCAGGTCTCTGTTTACCTGAGAAATACTGTTTTCGTATTCAAAATCAGTTGTGTTACGCAAGCCTCTTAAAATAGCGCTAGCATTAAGTTTAGAGGCCAAACTAGCTGTAAGCTCACTGTAAACAATCACCGAGACTTCTGGTATGTCTTTAAATGTCTCGTTGATCTTCTGCTCCATATAATCTATCTCGAAGTATCTTTTGTTCTTTTGGCTGTTAAAGCCAATAGCAACTATTATTTCATCGAAAATCTTGAGTCCTCTAAGTACAATGTCTTCATGGCCTCTGGTAAATGGATCGAACGACCCGGGGAATAGAGCGATCTGCTTCATGTTATAAAACTAAGGAAAATCGTTAGAGGTTGGCTAAAACTTCTACATACTCCTGATTTTCCAGTTCGTTAAATACCGGATGAATCAGTATGCCTTCAGGTCTCTTTCCTAACTCAATGTGCTTGAAATACTTTTTAAGAACAGGCATGTTTAGGTCTACTTTTTCCTTAACCCCATGCAAGACAATAGGCGTAAGCTGACCTTCAGTACTAAACTGCTGAATGGTAAGCAGCATTAGTTTAACTAAATGGGTAGCATCTGAGAATCTGAATTGGTTGTAAATGGCTAAACGCTGAAAGTTATAGCCTACAATTTGAGCCTCGTTGTTGTTTAAGCTTATGTATAAGCTAGCAGGTGTTTTGGATCTTAGTTGTTCCTGAATACCTTTTAGGTACGCTACCGACTGATGATTTATGTATAAAGAAAGCTTTGGATACTTTTCTCTGAACCAAGCTCTTATTTCTGACTGATAACCAAAGGCTACTGCGGCTCCGGCTTCATCTAAAAGCTTGTAGTGGAATTCATCTTTTTTCTCATCAATAACTTCGTTTAGCCTCACGTATTGGCTAGCCAACGACCTATCGAATACTGGAATTGGAATTAAAGCAAACTGCTTATTTCTTACAAATACCTGTATCTCTTTCCAAAAGCCTGCGGCAATCAAGGTATGCTCGTCATAGAGCACCTGAAGGTTTTGAGTAATAGATTTCTCTGGGTTGAACTCTAAGTGTTCAAAAAGGAGTAAGTGCCTTTTTTTAACATCAAATACCGCTATCTGGCATTCGGTGTTAGAAACAAAAAACGAAAGGCGATATTGACTAATCTTGTCAATATCTAGCCTTTCGTCTTTTATTGATATTATCTGAGTTGTATCTGCTAGGCGCACAGCTTATCTCCAGTTACCGGCAGTGGTAATGTCTGTTCTGGAACCAAATCTAAGTGGTCTTCTTTGCTCAATATCATGATCCTCCGTTCTTGTTCTGTCGAAAGGATATGTATCTACAACTTCAATGTAGTCTACAGCTACTCCACTTCTCACTGAATCTTTAGCATATAAAGAGAAGTATTTTCCTGGAGCATGAGGAAGCTCAGGAAGAGTTCTAGCATCGAAATTTCTTGAGAACAATGAGTCTTTCACATTCTTTACACCAACGGTGTCATAAGTGAAAACAGACTCTTCCTCTTGGTAAGCTTTCATGATGATTTCCTCAGTTCTGGTGATCAGGTAAATTTTTCCTGTATCAACGTAGGCAATTAGCTTTTCCCATGTGTCGGCATAGTCACCATAAGTAGCTAAATGCGCTTCTTGAGCAGATCTGATTTTCTCAAGTTTTGCGATCACTTGCTTTTCTACTCTTTCAATTTCTTTGGCTTCTTCAATGGTAGTATTTACGCCATCATATAATAAGTAACCAACGCCAATCGCTACTACGAAGAATACGACTGTAAGAATTTTAGTTAGGTTCATCTTGGAGGTTGAATTTTGCTTAAAAGTAACTAATATTTTAGGTAATCCATAGTTATTCGAACCGCTATTTTATGGATAATTAATGAAATTTGAAATAACCTTTTTGATTAATCAGACCGCTTAAACTTTTAGTATTCTGCAAAACGTAATGTAAACTCATTAAATCTTGCTTTTGTAATGTTGTTAAGTCGAAGAAGCCAATTTCCGTAAGTAGCTGACTGTCTGGTGACATCTCCGGGTCACTGCCAAGTGTGAGAGTGCCAGAGACTATCTTTACTTTGAAGAATAGCTCAACTCCATGCAGCGGAGGGTCTAAGTATTCATGAACAAAAAGAAATTCTTCAACATCAATATTACACCCAGTTTCTTCTTTAAACTCTCTCTTCAGAGCGCTTTTAGCATCTTCGCCAAAGTGCATGCCGCCTCCTGGTGGAGCCCAGAGAGAGCCATTTTTGCCTAACGATCTATGATGAACCAGCAGGATTTTTTCCTCTTCGATACAGATGCCGCAAACTCTAACTCTGAGTTTTTCCCCAAACTGTTCTCTGATTTCTTGCTGAATTTTGTCCTTCATGCTTTTGGGCTTTGAGGCGAAAGATATATTTGCATATTGTGCCTTGGCTTAAAGGTATTAAGAGCGAACTAAGATTTGAACCGAATTGGCGAAACCTTCAGAAATACTTATCGATAAATTTCCTTTTGAACCTACAGAAGGGCAGAAGAAGCTGTTTAGGCTATTCGATTCTTTTCTGTTAGACGACAAGCAGAAGAAGCCTGTTTTGGTTTTAAGAGGTTATGCTGGTACAGGTAAAACCACTGTGGTTAGTGCAGTGGTTAAAATGTTGCCATTTTTTAAGTTTAAATACGTTTTAATGGCGCCCACGGGTAGGGCAGCAAAAGTAATGTCGGGGTACAGTAAAAGGACTGCTTTTACTATTCACAAGAAGGTTTTTCAGCAAACTGCTGAGCCAGGTGGTGGGTTAGAGTTTAAAAGACAATCTAACTATCATAAGAATACACTCTTTATTGTAGATGAGGCCTCCATGATTTCCAATGCTTCAGACTATGGAAAGAAAGGGTTGCTTTCAGATTTGATCGATTACGTTTTTTCGCAAGAAGGAAATAGGTTACTGCTAATTGGAGATACAGCACAGCTTCCGCCTGTTGGTACATTAGAAAGCCCTGCATTGGAACGAGATTACCTTCAAGGGAATTTCAGAGCAGATGTTCAGGCTATTGAACTTACAGAGGTGATGAGGCAAGATATTGACTCCGGTATTCTCTTCAATGCAACTAAATTGAGGAATGAATTGGCTCAGAATGACTTCAAGATATCATTAGCCACAAGTCGATTTACTGATGTATTTAAAATGACTGGCGAAAAGCTTGAAGACGGATTGCGCTATGCCTACGATAAATTTGGAGTAGAGAATACTGCAATTATTTGCAGGAGCAATAAGAATGCAGTTCAGTATAATCAATATATAAGAAGAGCTATTCAGTACAGGGAAGATGAAATTGAAGCAGGAGATATATTGATGATTGTCCGAAATAATTATCACTTCCTTCCTGAGAACACACCTGCCGGTTTTTTAGCTAATGGCGATTTTGTGGAGGTAATGAAGATCAGTCGGTTTGAAGAGTTGTACGATCTGAGGTTCGCTAATCTGACCCTTCGATTGCTCGATTATCCTGATCAAGAACCCTTCGAAGCCAAAGTAGTATTGGATACGCTATATTCTGCTGAAGCCTCTCTCAACGACAAAGCATACAAGAATTTGTACGATCAGGTAGTGGCAGATTATGCTGATTTGAGCACCAAGGCTGAAAGAATTAAAGCCATTAAAAACGATCCGTACCTCAATGCCCTTCAAATCAAATTTGCTTATGCCCTCACCTGTCATAAGTCGCAAGGAGGGCAGTGGCAGGCTGTCTTTGTAGACCAAGGCTACTTGACAGAAGAAATGGTAAACCACGAATACCTCAGGTGGCTTTATACTGCAATTACCAGAGCTACAAAGGAACTTTATCTGGTAAACTTTAATAAAGACTTTTTTAGCTAGCCGCTTTACTAGCACCTAAGATCAGGAATACCCAACCCACAATTAAGGCCAGGCCGCCAATTGGAGTGATGGCTCCTAGCCAGGTAACATTAGTTAGGCTAAGTATATAGAGCGATCCAGAAAAAATGACCATTCCGATAATGAAGCTCCACGATGCCCAAATGAAGTAATCATGGTTGATGTTCATTAATAATATGCCTGTGAGCAGAAGAGCTAAAGTATGATAGAATTGGTATTTAACGGCTGTTTCGTAAGTGTCTAACCTGCCGTTGGCGGTTAGGGTAGCCTCTAGCCCGTGAGCACCAAAGGCACCTAGGCCTACGGCTAGTGCTCCAAATATTCCGGCAATTATAATGATGAGTTTTGCTGACATACTATTGATAGTTTCTGCTGCCAAAGATAGCACTACCAACTCTAATCATGGTACTGCCTTCTTCTAAAGCTATTTTATAATCACCCGTCATGCCCATAGAAAGCTCTTTCAACTCAATCTTATCAGAGTTGTATTTATTTTTCAATTCTTCGAATAGTGCTTTAAGGCTTTTGAATTCTTTTCTAACTACCTCTTCATTGTCAGTATTCGTTGCCATACCCATAAGGCCAACAACCTTAATGTTATTTAGTTCGGCAAACTGGTCTGAGTTTAGAAGCTCTTCCAGCTCTTTTTCATCTAGGCCAAACTTGCTTTCTTCTTTGGCAATGTAAACCTGAAGTAAGCAGTTAATTACTCTCTCGTTCTTCTCTGCTTGCTTATTAATTTCAACTAAAAGCCTCAAACTATCTACAGCATGAATAAGATGAACAAAAGGTGCGATATACTTTACTTTATTTCGTTGAAGGTGCCCAATCATGTGCCAGCGAATGTCTTTGGGCAATTCTTCATGTTTTCTAGTAAGTTCTTGAACCTTGTTTTCCCCTAAATCTCTTTGATTTGCCTCATAGGCCTGTAACAAATCTTCATTAGGCTTAGTCTTACTTACGGCAATGAGTTGCGCATTGAATGGGGCTATTTCTTGGTTGAATTTTGAAATGTTCTCTGCAATACTCATGTGGCTCAATTAAGGTAGCGTTTAGATTTCTATTATATTTGATTACCAGAATGGCGCGCAATTTAGCATAAAAGCACCTGTTTATGCTAACTGTTTAATAAACCCAAAGTAGTATATGCCGATAATCGGATCGATTTTAAAGAAAGGTATTAAGCTTAGAGAAACTCTTGAGCAAGATTATACCTCTCCATATGATCTACAGAAAAAGGAACTATCCAAACTTCTAATTAGTGCCCGAAACACCATGTTCGGAAGAGAATACGATTTTATGTCTATTCTAGAAAAGTTCAGGAGTCATGGTCAGCACGATTTTTACGAACAATTCAAGGCCAATGTGCCCATTCATGATTACGATTCTATGAATGATAATTGGTGGCATAAAACTAGAGACGGAGAGCCAGATATTAGTTGGCCTGGGAAAACTAAGTTCTTTGCCTTAAGCTCTGGTACTTCGGGGGCATCATCCAAATTTATTCCTGTTACCAAAGACATGATCCGTCAGATTAGGAAGACAGGCACTAGGCATATTTATACCCTTGGTAAATACGATTTGCCCGATAAGTTCTTTCAGTCTGGAATGCTGATGCTGGGAGGAAGTACATCGCTCAACTTTTCTGGCAATTTCTATTATGGCGACTTGAGTGGTATAACTACAGGTCAGTTGCCTTTGTGGATTCAGGGTTTTTCTCGTCCGAGTCCGAAAATAAAGAAGCAGAAAGATTGGGAAACGAAGCTAGAAGAGATTGTTGAAAATGCCCACAAATGGAATATCGGGATGATTGCAGGTGTACCTGCCTGGGTTACCATTTTGATGGAGCGTATTATTGAAAAACATGGAGTGAAAAATATCCATGAGATTTGGCCGAACCTTCATGCCTATGTTCACGGTGGTGTGGCGTTTGAACCGTACAGAAAGGGCTTTGATAAGCTCTTGGGGCATCCTATCCATTTTATAGAAACCTATTTGGCTTCTGAAGGCTTTATTGCTTTTCAAGACTCTCCAGATAAAAAGTCTATGCGGCTAATGCTCAATGGGGGCATATTTCATGAGTTTGTTCCATTTAATGAAAAGAACTTTGATGATGACGGCCATATAAGACCCGATGCAGAGGCTCTAATGTTCGATCAGACTGAAGAGAATAAAGAATATGCCTTGTTGATCTCTACAGTTTCAGGTGCATGGAGATATATGATTGGAGATACCGTAAAGGTGGTTGATAAGCATAATTCAGAAATTATTATTACCGGAAGAACCAAGCACTTCCTAAGCCTATGTGGAGAGCACCTTTCTGTTGACAATATGAACAAAGCGGTGCAGCTAGCGGCTAACGACTTAGATATAATTGTTAAAGAGTTTACTGTCGCAGGTTTGCCAGACGGAAGTCTTTTTGCCCACCATTGGTATGTTGGTGTAGACGGCATAGTAGATCAGGAGATTCTCAAAGAGAAAATTGATACCTATCTAAAAGACCTGAATGACGATTACGCTGTAGAAAGACAGCACGCCCTCAAGAATATTTATTTGGAGGTTTTGCCTAATGAAGTGTTCTATGGCTGGATGAAGTCTATTGGCAAAGAAGGCGGCCAAACTAAATTCCCAAGAGTCTTAAAGAAAGAAAAACTAGAAAGCTGGCTTTCTTACCTGAAGCAAGAAGCCTAACGGAAAAGACATGGATGTAATCATTAATGGCTTTTTGTTTGGGCTATTACTTTGTGTGCTCATTGGGCCAGTATTTTTTGCACTTATTCAAAATTCAATTGAAAAGGGTTTCTGGTCGGGTTTCTTTATGGCCATTGGCATAGCCCTCAGTGATAGCTTTTATATAGTAGTTACTTATTTGGGTATTTCTCAGTTTGTAGAGAATCCTAAGTTCAACATGTGGCTTGGTGGGGTTGGCGGAGTTATTATGCTCATTTTTGGTGTAATCTACCTGTTTAAGCCCGTTCCAAAAAAGGGATTGAAGCAACTACATCAAGAAGATACAAAGTGGTTTCAACAGATAGTGAAAGGCTTTTTACTCAATGGTATCAATCCTTTTGTTCTGCTTTTTTGGTTAGGTATTATAAGTAAGGTTACTCTCGATTTTGAGTACAATAACAATCAGGCTATAACCTTCTTTGTTGTGCTAATTGCCACGGTTTTCTTGGTAGATGTACTCAAGTCTTACTTCGCCACTAAATTGAGCCAAATTGTTACTCCACGGTTTATGAAAATCATGAACAGAGTGGTTGGAATAGCCCTTCTTCTTTTCAGTTTGAGGTTGTTCAACTTTGTTTTAGTGGCTTACGGTATAGAATTATTCTAACTGAACCCTTTCCTTAATTCTGGGTTAGGTTCATGTGAACCCCAAAAGTATGAACCGTAAACTCTTATTTACACTCGCACTTCTATTCCTTTTTACGCTAGATACTTTGGCTCAACAAGAGCTAGGAAACTTCAATCAGGAGCGACTACAGATCAATAAAGTTGGGATGATGGTGTTAGGAGGTTGGGCCCTAGCTAATTTCGGTACCAATGGAGTTCTGTTGAGCAACCCTTCTTCCAATGAGCAAGGACACTTTTACCGGATGAATATTTTTTGGAATGTGGTGAACTTGGGCTTGGCAATACCAGGGTTAAGGCATTCTTTGATTACCGATCCTTCTACTTTAAACCTAGCCGAAACAGTAGGTGAATATCATCAAATGGGGAAGGTGCTTTTAATGAATGCAGGTTTAGATGTAGCATATATTACTGGTGGTTTTTTGATGAAGGAAATGGCCAAGAACAGGGAAGGCAAAAGAGGTATACTTAGAGGCTATGGTCGCTCACTTATTCTCCAAGGAGGGTTTCTGTTAGCTTTTGACATAATTCTGTATTCCGTTCTTCAATCCAAGAGCAATCAGCTTACGGATATTTTGAACCATGTTCAGCTGAGCCCGAATAGTGTTGGTTTGGTCTGGAGGTTCTAGTCTTCCAATATGTTACTAATGAATGTGCTTTTAGTAAGCATAAACATTAAGAAGAACAGGATGCCCCACTTCAAGTAGATTGGATAGAAATCGGTGGTGTTCTTGTATCGAGTCTCTTTGATTTCAGCCTTCTCGTATTCATCAATCATGTCGAATACATTTTGGAGTGCAGCATTGTCTGAAACTCGGTAGAACTGCCCAGAACCAATTTTTGCAATTTCACGCAGGTTAGACTCATCTACGGTGTTTTCTACATAATTAGTTCTGCCAAAAAAGTCTTTTCCATAAGGTACTTTGCCCTCTTTGCCCACGCAAATGGTGTAAATCTTTATATCGTAAGCAGAAGCTAATTCTGCAGCAGTTATCGGATCAATATTACCAGCAGTATTGTCACCATCCGTGAGCAAGATCATTACCTTACTGGCGGCATCAGACTCTCTCATTCTGTTGGTCCCCACGGCAATAGCACTACCAATGGCGGTTCCTCTATTTTCAATTTTATTAAAGTCTATCTCTTCTTCTATGAATTTATAGAGAAGCTCATAGTCTGTAGTGAGTGGAGATAAAGAATAAGCGTCTCCTGAGAAAATCACTAAGCCAATTCTGTCTTGGTTTCTGCCTGCTATAAAATCTCTGGCTGTAGCTTTAGCAGCATCCAACCTATTAGGTTGAAAGTCTTCTATTTGCATAGATTCAGAGATGTCTATGAGTAAGGCAATGTCTATGCCTTCAGACCATTGCTCAACCATCTCATTGGTTCGTTGAGGTCTGGCTAGAGCTATCAGAAGCATTAAAAGCGCAAGCGCTTTTAATAGGTTTGGAATAATTCTTAAGTAGCCTGTCCAATGCTTTTCTATATCTCTTTTAGGAAGAGCTACGGGTAGCTTTTGCTTTACCTTAGTACCGATTAGCCACTTAAGAAGGAATAAGAGTATAACCAATGGTATGGCGTAGAACACAAAAAAGTGTGCCCAATCAAACGATTTGAACGCTGAAGGAGTGAACCACTCCAAAGAAAACCAATTATAAATCGACTCGTCAAGCATTCTTAATCTCCTCCGTTACATGGTTGTATCTATCTACCGAGTAGTCTTTCAAATACTCGAAATCGTTTTGCAAAGCGGTTACCGCTATAGTGCTATAAATGTTTTTATCTATAGACTTTAATGTTTCTTCTAAAGAAGAATTTTTCTGAATCTGTATAATTTCTTTGGTAGTGAGCTTTGTGTAAGGCATTTGCTCCAAAGACTCCATATAAGACTTCCAAAACTTTAACAAAGATTCAATTTTGGTCTTTTCAGTATCGGCAGAAATGCTTTCAATCTCCTGATCGAATTCTTGCTGAAATTTCTCAAGCTTCTTTTTAAGCCTGTAGAGTTTTATGCGTTTGGTAATTTCTCTACCCCAAATAACTGCTACTACAATAGCAATAACACCGAGTATAATCAGGCCAATAATCCAATAAGGGTAGTTGAATTGACGAGATACAGGTTGAAAAGCTCTTGTTTCAGAAAGGTTAACAGTGTCGGGCATTTGAGTGACCACCTGATTCAGAATAATAGAATCTTTAGCACTAAAAATAGGAATGCTGTCTTTACCTGTATAAACAAAAACAGGGATGGATAGACTCTGCACGGTGTCTATCTCAAAAGTAGCTAAGTAATAAACAGCACTATCAATACTGTTTATGCTGTCTGAACGCGTATCAAAATATGCTTTATCTATTAGTTCAAAAGGTGCAAAGCTGAATAATGAGTCAGGGAAAATAACTGGCCTATTCTTCTTGTCTTTGTAGCTCAGTGAATAGGGAACAGGTTCGCCAATTTTAACGCTATCTTTTAAGAAATAGCCATTAGGTTTAGTGTCTTGGGCAAAAGCGAAAGTCACTAAATAGAAGCAAAAAATCAGAAATACACTTACCCTTCTAATCACGTTTCATCGATTTGTTTCTGATCTTAAATAGTTTTATCAATTGCGGAACGTAGTTGTCTTTTGTGTTGATCTCCAGGTAGTTGATTTGGTTTTTTCTACAAAACTTTTCAAGCTCTCCTTTATTAACCGTGTAAGTTTTTTCGAGTTTCTTACGGAAATCTTTAGAGGAAGTGTTTACCCAAATGGTCTTTTTACTTTCCTTGTCATAGATAGGTACAATCCCCAAGTTTGGTAATTGGGTTTCTCTATCGTCTTTTAAGTGCAGAACAACTAAATCATGTCTGTTGGCCAGTAATCTCAAGCTCTGTTCGTACCCTTCATCAATAAAGTCAGAAACCAGAATGATCACACTTTTTTTATGGATGATCTCCAAAGACTTTTTAATAGCCTGATCTATGTTGGTTTTGGTAGACTCAGGTGTATGATTATAAAGCTCGTGAATTATGGCATAGCCATGTTTAATGCCTTTTCCCGACTTAACGAACTTTTCTTTCTGATCAGAAAAGGTCAGCAAGCCAACACGGTTTTGTTGCTTTACTGCAGCTAGTGTAAGTACTCCTGTAATTTCTTTTCCAACATCTACCTTTTGAGCGCCAGGTGTTCCTATTTCTTGAGAAGCACTAACATCTAGCAAGAAGAAAACGGTTTGTTCTTTTTCTTCTTTAAAGGTTTTTACAAAAGTACCATGACCTTTGGCCGATACGTTCCAGTCTATGGTTCTGGTATCATCACCATACTGGTATTCGCGCACGCCATCAAACTCTAAGCCCGAACCTTTGAATATAGAGTGGAAGTCACCCTGCATTCTAGAGTTAATGGCTTTTCTGATTTGAATCTCGTACTTCCTAAGCTTGGAAATGATGTGCTCCATAATGAAGGCCTAAAAATATCATTAATTTGATTTTCGACCGATTTTAGCTGTCTTAATTTTGGTTAATAAGAAGATTGCTTCGAACATAACCCTTACCTTTGCCAGTCGTTTAGCTACAAAAGCGAAAATAAGTGGCTTACAATATGGCAAAAAAGCTTTTTTTACTGACGGTTGCTCTTTTTTTATTCTCTTGTAAAAGTGATGACTCTGCCGTGCCCGATGGTATACTCACTCAAGAGCAAATGGTAGATCTTTTAATAGATATCCGAATTGCAGAAGGAATGGTAGGTTCGGTGTCTATGGGGCTAGATTCTGCTGATGCTGTCTACAAAGCTTTGGAAAAAAGAATCTTTCGGGAACATGGTGTAGACTCTGCTAGTTATGTAAAAAGCTATAACTACTACTTACAACATCCTGAGCTTTATTTAGACGTAACGGACATTGTAATAGACAGTCTTAAAGCCAGAAATTCTAAACAATTCAGCGACAACTATTAATGCTATACCCCTCCAATCTAGAAGTTAAACTCGGTTTCGATAAAATTAGAGAGTTACTAAAAGAGGCCTGCGAAAGTAAATTAGGAAAGAGTTTTGTAGATAAGGTCAGATTTTCTGCAGATCAAAATAATGTAGAGATGTGGTTGAGTCAGACCGATGAGTTTGTTCGAATCATCTCTTCTGAGGAGCTTTTTCCAAACTCAAACTATATAGACTTAGCCCCACTCTTCGGAAAAATTAGAGTAGACAATTCGTATCTGCTAGAAGAAGAGTTGTTTGATGTTATTCTAAGTCTCAAAACACTCAATAACTGTCTAGATTTTTTTCAAGAAAAGCGCGAAGAATACCCCGTTCTTTCCGAACTCACATACCCTATTGTTTTCGATGAAGACTTGCTTTGGTCTTTAGCTCGTGTTTTTGATGAAAGGGGAAAGCTAAAAGACAATGCATCTGACAGGCTCTATGAAATACGAAAAGGTATTCTAGAAGAAAAGCAAAGGCTAAGAAGGGTTTTAGATAACATTATCAACAGAACCAAGAAGGAAGGATTTACTCCAGACGATGTTTCCGTGACCATCAGAAATGGCAGGATGGTGATTCCGGTTTTGGCAGAGTATAAACGTAGGGTTAAAGGGTTTATTCATGGTGAGTCTGCTACTGGGCAAACCGTATATCTTGAGCCAACTGAGGTATTCACTATAAATAATGAGGTTCAGGAGCTTGAATATGCAGAACAGCGAGAGGTAGTTCGAATTCTCATGGAGTTAACTGGCTATTTAAGGCCAGAAATTGAGAATTTGAGGCAATACATGCAGTTTCTTGGCTTGGTTGATTTCATCCGAGCTAAAGCACGTTTTGCGCTTAAGATTGATGCTTGTAAACCAAAGTGGTCTGAGAAGAAGGAGTTCAATTGGCAAGTTGCTAAGCACCCTCTGCTGCTTTTAAAGCATAAAGAATTAGGCAAAGAGGTAGTTCCATTAAACATTTTCTTAGAGCCAAATCAGCGTATTCTTTTAATATCTGGTCCAAATGCTGGAGGAAAGAGTGTTTGCCTTAAAACCGTTGGGTTGTTGCAGTACATGCTGCAGTGTGGACTTTTGGTTTCAGTGAATGAGTCTTCTTCCTTTACCATGTTTAAGGACTTGTTTATAGATATTGGAGATGAGCAATCTATAGAGAACGATCTAAGTACGTATAGCTCTCATCTTATCAACATGAAACATCTTTTGGGTCATGTAAATAAGAAGAGTCTCTTTCTTATAGATGAATTTGGAACAGGAACCGAGCCGCAATATGGTGGAGCCATTGCCGAGTCTATTCTAATGGAACTCAAAGAAAGTAGAGGTATGGGGGTAATCACTACTCACTATGGTAACTTGAAAGAGTTTGCCGATAAGCGTGAGGGGTTGATGAACGGTGCTATGCGCTACGACCTAAAGAAGTTGCAACCTTTGTATGAACTGGAAATTGGAAAGCCAGGAAGTTCGTTTGCTTTGGAAATTGCTGGTAAAATAGGTCTGCCCAATAGAACTATCGACAATGCCAAAAAGAAAATTGGTGTTAAGCAAGTTTCATTCGATCAGATGCTCGGACAACTTCAATTGCAGCAAACAGAATTAGACAAGGCTGAAAGAAAAATTACAGCAAGAGAAAAGGAGTTAGAAGAACTTACAGAGCAGTATGCACAGTTAAAATCTCATCTGGAAAACCAAGAGAAGAAGATTATTAATGAAGCTAAGCAGAAGGCTAATGCTATTGTGAAAGATGCCAATAAAGAAGTAGAGCGTGTTATTCGAGAAATCAAGGAAAAGAAAGCGGAGAAAGAGGCCGTTAAAAAACAAAGAGAAAGACTTGATAAACTGAAACAAGAGACCGCTGTTAAGGAGCAATTTGAAAAGGCTCAGGCTAAATCTGATGAAATTAAGATAGGAGATTATGTTCAGCTCAAAGGGCAAGATACTGTTGGGCAAGTAGTCAATATCAAGGGCAAAGATGCAGAGCTTAGCATTGGAGAACTCACTTCTTTTGTCCGTTTAAATAGGCTCGAAAAAGTGAACCGAAAGGCTTACAAAGACCAAGGCAAGACCAAAAGTTTTTCTGGCTTCGATTACGTTTCTAAACAAACGGATTTCAACCCGAGAATAGATTTAAGAGGTATGCGTGCAGAAGAGGTTATACCTACCCTAAGTACTTGGATGGATGAAGCTATTATGCTTGGAGTTAACGAGCTTCAGATAGTTCATGGAAAAGGAAATGGAGTTCTAAGACAAGTAACTCGGGAGCTTCTAAAGTCTTATAAAGAAATATCTTCGGTTAGAGATGAACATGCCGATAGAGGAGGTGCTGGAGTTACCTTAGTGAGCTTAAACTAAAAAGGCCCCGATTTTCATCGAGGCCCTTTACCGTAGTTTTAATTCTTTCTACTGCTCTTCCATATTGAAAACGTAAGTGCCGTTAGCACCATTAATTCCTGCAGCAACTCCGCCACTTGCTGTGTAATTTACAGTCATAGTTAGGGTAGAAGGAGTGGCGCTTGTGTTAAGGCTTATGGTATAAACATTGCCATTGTCACTATCGAATATGATTTCATTTAGGTTGGTGCCGTTGAAATCCCAAGTTCCATTTGCTCCCCATAGTGGAGAACCGTTTGCGCTAATGTAGGTTTTGCTTGAAGAGTTTCCTCTTATGGTCAGGGTTAAGTCGCTAAAGAAGTTTGAGCTTGCACCGTCAAAAGTAACAGAAGTGGTTGCCCAAGTTATACCAGAAGAAGAACCGGCAAGATCTACTATTCTTTGTTCTTCTGGGGTTAGTTGAGGTGTGTCGTCACCACCGTCTCCACCACCACAAGATGTTAAAACGGCTAAGCCTATTATGTTAAGGATAAGGAAGTAGCTTTTAAATCTTTTCATTAGTCTATTTTAATGCATTAATAATAGCGAAGTTTTCTCTAAAAAAACACTAAAGCAGATGGTCCTAGCTTTTAAATGTTGGGATGTGTATGTTACTAGCGCAAAAGTCGAACTCGTGTTTTTGGTTCGAGCTTATCAGAACAAGTTTGTCATTTAGGATGGTTTGTACAGATTTTCGGTACCAATCAATCCCAAACTCATCTAAATTGGTTGTAGGCTCATCTAATAGACAGACCTTGCTTTGAGAATAGAAGCATAGCCCTAGCTTCAGGCGCTGCTTCATGCCTGAAGAGAAGTTTCGTATCTGCTTATTTTTGTCTTTAGCAAGGTGTACCAGTGCTGTGAAGTCATCGATAGATATTCCTTGCTTCAGTTTTTTAAACTTAAAATGAAAGTCTAAAAACTCATGAAGTGTAAATTCTTCAATGAGCTCTAAGTAAGGAGTAGAAATATCGAAATACTGATAAAAGTCTTCTTGCTGAATTTCCTTTCCATCTAAAGAATAGCTGATGCTACCTTCGTTAGATGGAATAAAACCGCATAATACTTGAAGAAAAGTAGATTTTCCGCTTCCGTTTCCACCAGTTATAGAGCAGGGTATACCTGTTTCAAAACTGGTAGAAAGGTGCCTGAATATCCATTCACGGTTAAACTTCTTACCTAAATCGTTAACCGTAATTTGCATATTATTTAGCGCTATACCCCTTCATAACTCCTCTGTCGGAATTTCTAAAAAAGTTGATAATCTCGTCTCTTTCTTTTGAAGGTGTCATTTCTAGCTCAACCAAGTCTAGGGCCTTTGAATTGTTCAGGCCTTTAAGGAAGATGTATCTATATATTTCCTGAATCTCAGCTATCTTCTCATTTGCAAAACCACGTCTTCTAAGTCCGATAGAATTTATACCGGCATAGCTTAATGGCTCTCTACCAGCTTTGGTATAAGGAGGTACGTCTTTTCTGACAAGTGAGCCTCCAGAAACCATGGTATGAGCACCAATATTTACAAACTGATGAACAGCAGCGGCTCCGCCAATAATAGCCCAGTCGTCTATTGTTACGTGGCCCGCAAGTTGGACGGCATTTACCAAAATACAATTATCACCAATCATACAGTCGTGGGCTACGTGAGTGTAGGCCATAATTAGGCAGTTTTTGCCTATAACTGTTTTATTGGTAGCGTCTGTTCCTCTGTTTAGCGTCACGCACTCCCTAATTACTGTATTGTCGCCAATCTCTAATGTAGTGTCTTCGCCCCCAAATTTTAAGTCTTGAGGAACTGCCGAAACGACTGCGCCAGGGAATATTTTTACATTCTTGCCAATTCTGGCTCCTTCCATAATGGTTACATTGGAGCCTATCCATGATCCTTCTTCGATTACCACATTTTTGCTAATAGTAACAAAAGGTTCAATTACCACATTGCGAGCAATCTTGGCTTCTCTATGGATGTATGCTAGGGGTTGATTCATTGATTCTTAACTATTCTGGCAGTCATAGCGGCCTCGCAAACTAGGGTGTTACCTACGTATGCATAGCCATTCATTTGTGCAATGCCTCTTTTAATAGGGGCAGTTAGTTCACATTTAAACTTAATGGTGTCACCCGGAACAACCATTTTTCTGAATTTACATTTGTCTATTCCCAAGAAATACGGTGTGTAGTTCTCCGGATCAGGAACAGTGTTTAAAACAAGAATTCCACCAATTTGAGCCATGGCTTCAATTTGCAGTACACCTGGCATTACGGGGTTTCCTGGAAAGTGCCCAGTAAAGAACGGTTCGTTCATGGTCACATTCTTTATCCCTGCAACCATGGTGTCGTCTAGGTGAATAATCTTGTCAATTAGAAGGAATGGATATCTATGCGGAAGAATCTGCATGATTTGGTTAATATCCATTACCGGTTCTACCGTAGGGTCATAATAAGGTGCCGAGCTTTTGTTGCTCAGCATAGCTTTTTTCAATTTTTTTGCGAAAGCCACATTGGCGGCATGGCCTGGTCTGGCTGCTAGAATTTGAGCTTTTATTGGTCTGCCTACAAGTGCAAGGTCACCAACAACATCGAGTAGCTTATGTCTAGCTGGCTCATTACGATGTCTAAGCTCAACATTGTTCAGAATTCCTTCTTTCTTTACTTCTACCTTGGGCTTATTAAAAAGACTAGCTAAATGATCTAGCTCTTCATCCTTAACTACCCTATCAACCACTACAATGGCGTTGTTTAAATCGCCACCCTTAATTAGGTTGTTTTTGTGAAGCATTTCTAATTCATGTAGAAAGCAAAACGTTCTACTAGAAGAAATATCTTTCTTGAAGTCTTGAATGTTATTTAAAGAGGCGTGTTGGCTGCCTAAAACTGGAGAGTTATAGTCTACCATAACGGTAACTCTGTAATCATCTAGCGGAAGAGCCGCTATCTCTACATCACGATTTTCATCGCGATACATAATGCTCTCATTAATTTCTAAGAAATTTCTTAGTGCATTTTGCTCTTCTGTACCTACCTGCTCAATGGCATCTATAAACATGCGTGAACTACCGTCCAATATTGGAGGCTCTGGTCCATCAATTTTGATTAGAACGTTGTCTATTTCTAAGCCAACTAAAGCAGCTAAGGTATGTTCTACAGTATTAATCCTAGCACCGTTCTGCTCAATGGTAGTTCCTCTAGATAGGTCAACTACATTGTCTACATCGGCATCTACAATTGGCTGGTCTGGTAAGTCAATTCTCTGGAATTTTATTCCGTGGTTTGGCCCTGCCGGAGTAAAGGTCATATTGGCCGTTACGCCTGTGTGGAGACCCACCCCAGAAACCGTTACTTCCTCTCTTATGGTATGCTGCTTCGTCTTCATTCTTTCCGCGAAAATGCCGCAAATTTATAACTTTTTTTCCAGTTCCTTAACCCTGTCTATGAGTTTAGGGAGGTTCCTGAGAATTACGCTAGCGCGAAGAAAATCTTTGTGTTCCATAATAGGAGAGCCAAACCAGACCTTACCCTCTTGGGTAATGGTTTTTGGTACTCCTGCCTGAGGTCCAATGATGGTTCTATCTGCCATTTTTAAGTGGCCAGTGATACCTGCTTGCCCACCAATTTGGCAATTCTCACCAATTTTTGCACTTCCCGAAAGCCCTGCTTGAGAGGCTATAACGGTGTTTTTTCCTACTTCAACATTATGAGCAATCTGTACCAAGTTGTCGAGCTTTACTCCACTTTTGATGATAGTAGAGCCCATGGTGGCACAGTCTATAGTAGTGTTCGCGCCAATATCTACATGGTCTTCTATAATTACGTTGCCTGTTTGAGGAATGGATTTATATGTGCCATCTTCTTGTGGGGCAAAGCCGAAACCATCACTACCAATCACCACTCCTGAGTGGATTACACAGTTTGAGCCTACTTTACAATTGGCGTAAACTTTTACACCTGGGTGTATAATGGTGTTTTCTCCGATTTCAACATTGTCGCCAATGTAGGTGTTGGGGTAAATTTTAGTATTGTTTCCAACTTTTGCGTTTTCACCTAAATAAGAGAAGGCTCCTAGATATACATTCTCTCCATAGCTGGCCGTTTCATGCTGAAAAGATGGTTGTTCAATACCAGTTTTTACTTTGGCGGTAAGCTTTTGATATTCTTCTAAAAGCTTTGCGAAGGCAGAGTATGGGTCGTCAACCTTAATCAAATTGGCCTTTAACTCCTTTTCTGGTTCAAAATCTGACTTTACAATAACGGCTGATGCACCAGTTTTATAGATGTATGGTAGGTATTTCGGATTAGCTAAGAATGCGATACTGCCTTCTGTAGCTTCCTCAATTTTTTCCAATCTGTTCACAGTCGCCTGGCCATTCCCTTCTACCTTGCCTCCAATTAATTGGGCAACTTGTTCAATTGATATCTCCATGGGGTAAATTTCTGATTGTCACAAATTTATGTCTTTTGGCCAGCATCGATAATACTTACGTACTATTTTGCTCATAGCCTTAATGTTAGGTAGGTCTGCTGCTTCTACAACATCTCTTACCTCTCCATTTTTAGATAAAATCATAATCTTCTTATCATTGGTGAGGTAAGCGTTGTTTGTTACCTGCCCAGTTGAAAAGAAATATTTAATGTCTTTGGACTGAAGCCCGTAAGTGTCTGCTATTTTTTGTTGAATGCTCTCCTTCTCCTCTTTAGTAATTGGATCGGAACTAAATTTAATTCTAAATAGCTCTCGGTTGAGGAGCATACTACATAGGGCAGATAATATTTTATCGTCAGACTTTGCCCATATTTTTATAGCACCCCAGAGATCGTAGTCGTCTAGCTCTAAGAAAGTTTCTAAGGTCTTAGGGTCTTCAGCAAACTGCTCAATACCAATTTCCTTTTCAAAAAAGAACCTGAGCCCTTCGGTCATAAAAAGGTCTGCTTTTCCTTTTTTAGTCAGCTTTTTGGCTCTATTAATGATTGAAATGAGCATCTTCTCTGCACTTACTCCTGCCTTGTGCAAGTAAACTTGCCAGTACATAAGTCTTCTGGCACTCAAGAAGTTTTCAATGCTGTAAATGCCTTTTTCTTCTACTACCAGCTGCCCATCTTTAACGGCTAGCATCTTGATGATGCGGTCGGCACCAATAGTTCCTTCAGAAACACCTGAGAAAAAGCTGTCTCTTTTAAGGTAGTCGAGCCTATCGATATCTAATTGGCTAGAGACTAGCTGATGCAGAAAAGGCTTGGCGTAATTTCCATTGAAGATTTCTAATGCCAAAGAAAGTGCTCCATCAAATTCTTGGTTCAGCCTAGAAATAATCATTCTACTCAAGTGCTCATGATGAACATCTTTAAGAATACTGAATTCTAATGCATGGGAAAAGGGGCCATGTCCAACATCGTGTAATAGAATAGCCACGAGCGCGCCTTCGTACTCTTCATCTGTTATTTCGACACCTTTAGTTCTTAAATTGTCTAGCGTAATAGACATCAGGTGCATGGCGCCAAGAGCATGATGGAAGCGCGTGTGATGCGCCCCAGGATAAACCAACTCTGCAAGCCCCATTTGTTTGATGCGCCTAAGTCGCTGGAAATAAGGGTGATTGATGATGTCGAAAATCAGCTCATTTCTGATGGTGATGAACCCGTAGACAGGATCATTGATAATCTTCCGTTTGTTCAAGTTTTGTGCTTTAATTCTCTTAAATTCGAGCTTCTTCTCAATTTCGATTCATGCAAAGATATAACATTTTATGGGCTGACGATGAGATCGATCTGCTGAAACCGCACATCCTTTTTTTGAGAGATCGTGGTTATGACGTTACTCCAGTAACGAGTGGTGCAGATGCCATTGAGGCTATAGACCAACAGCCATTTGATATCGTCTTTTTGGATGAAAATATGCCTGGTATGACTGGCCTAGAAACCCTGAGCTACATCAAGGGAAGTAGGCCTTCAATTCCGGTGGTAATGATTACCAAAAATGAAGAAGAGCATATAATGGAGGAGGCAATTGGTTCTAAGATTGCCGACTATCTAATTAAGCCATTGAATCCTAATCAGATACTTATTTCAGTTAAGAAGTTGCTTGACAATAGGAGGCTGGTGAGCGATAGAACTAATTCTCAATATCAGCAAGACTTCAGAAATATCAGTATGAAGGTGAATGATTGGATAGATCATAATGAGTGGGCAGAGATCTATAAAAAGCTGGTGTATTGGGAGCTGGAAATAGAAGATACTGAGAACAAAAGTATGGCTGAAGTGCTGGAAATGCAGAAAGTGGAAGCCAATTCTAATTTCGCTCGTTTTGTAGAAGATAATTATGAGTCTTGGCTGAATGATGCTGATGCTGATAAACCAGTTCTTTCTCATCAGCTTTTGAGCAAGAAGGTATTCCCTGAGATAAATGATAAGCCAACCTTCTTGATAGTCATCGATAATCTCCGTTTCGATCAGTGGAAGATCATTGAAAGAGAAGTATTGAACTACTTCAACTTGCTAGAAGAGTCTGCCTATTATTCAATACTTCCTACCACTACAGCTTATGCCAGAAACTCCATATTTGCAGGAGAACTGCCGTTGGAGATGAGTAAAAAGTATCCGCATTTGTGGGTGCCAGACGATGATAATGAAGAAGGTAAGAACAATAATGAAGAAGGCTTCCTTCAGGAAAATCTCAAGAAGCATAGACTGGATATCAAAACTAGCTATCACAAGATTATACATGCCAATCAGGGAAAGCAACTGAACGATAACTTCTCTAACCTGTTGAATAATCAGCTAAATGTAGTGGTCTACAACTTCGTAGATATGCTTAGTCATGCCAGAACCGACATTCGGATGATTAAAGAGCTTGCGGCAGATGAGTCGGCTTACAGGTCATTAACTAGGTCATGGTTCTTGCATTCGCCTTTATTCGATTTATTGAAAATGGTGGCAGATAAAGGGCTGAGGGCTATGATTACTACAGACCACGGCACTTATAGGGTGAAGAAGCCTTTTAAAATTGCTGGGGATAGAAATGTAAATACTAACCTGAGGTATAAGCAAGGCAAGAACTTGGGTTATAAAGGAACCAATGGCATTTTTGAAGTCAGGAAACCTGAAGATTTACACCTGCCAAAGCCGAATGTTTCTACTTCTTACGTTTTTGCTACAGAAGATACCTTCTTCGCTTACCCCAATAATTACAATCATTATGTGAAGTACTACAGAGATACTTTTCAGCACGGTGGTGTATCTTTGGAAGAAATGATAATTCCTTTTATTTCATTAATTTCGAAAAGGGCTTAATACTAATTAAGATGGTTGTTGAGGTGAACGGTTTGGGTGATTTAAAGAGCGCGGCTCAGAAGATCATTCAGTTTGCGGGCGATGAGAAAATTTGGGTGCTAAATGGTTCTATGGGAGCAGGTAAAACAACGCTTTCTAAAGCTATTTGTGCTGAATTGGAAGTACTAGACACTGTTCAAAGCCCTACCTTTTCTATCGTGAATGAGTACCTCTCTGCTAAAGATGAAGTCATTTATCATTTCGACTTTTACAGATTGGAGCACCCAGAAGAGGCTTTAAATATTGGGGTAGAAGAGTACTTCGATTCGGGCAATTTGTGCCTTATTGAGTGGCCACAGAAAATAGGCAATTTGTTGCCAGAGAAATACTTGGCCATTAATATTGAAGATTTAGGAGAAAATAAGCGTGAACTGACCTTAACTCATCATGACGAAAGATAAAACCGGTTTTGCTGAGCTGGCCAAAGAAGGCAGCCTTTATCCACAAGAGCAGTTGCTCAAAGTAAAGTCTGGCAACAAAAACTTGCTGATTTCTGTGCCTAAAGAGGTTTCTCTACAAGAAAACAGATTGAGCCTTACTCCAGCAGCAGTGGGTATTTTGGTGGCCAATGGGCACAGGGTTTTGGTAGAAGAAGGGGCTGGTGACCATGCTTTTTTCACCGATGCAGAATATTCAGAAAACGGTGCAGAGATCTGCTATTCCAAAAAGGAGATTTTTGAAGCTGGCTTGATCGTTAAAGTGGAGCCGCCTACCGAAGAAGAAATTGAGTTGATGAAGCCTGGATCAACGGTTTTCTCTGCCATTCAATTGGCTAATACTACCGATTCTTATTACGAAGCATTGAATAGGAAGAAGATTTCAGCCTTGGGCTTTGAATTTCTTCAAGATAAAGCGGGAGGGCTTCCTATTGTCAATGCTATGAGTGAATTGGCTGGTAGCCTTGTGATTCCTATGGCTGTTGAGCATATGAGCAGCTCTAATGGAGGCAGAGGGATAATATTGGGTGGCATAACGGGTGTTCCGCCAACTAGAGTTATTATTCTGGGGGCAGGAACAGTGGCAGAGTATGCCGCTAGAGCTGCGCTCGGATTAGGGGCTGAAGTCAGAATTTTTGATAATGAGATTTACAAGCTGCGCAGAATTAAACACAAGCTTTCTAATCAGGCTTTTACTGCGGTTATAGATAGTGCCACGCTTGGTCAGTCTTTAGTCTCTGCCGATGTGGTAATTGGTGCTTTACGTGCCGAGAAGGGTAGGGCAAGGTGCGTAGTAACCGAAGAAATGGTTTCTAGCATGAAGCCAGGTTCGGTAATTATCGATGTTTCAATAGATCAGGGAGGTTGTATTGAGACTTCTCGGATTACAACGCATGATAAACCAGTATTCAAAAAGTTTGATGTTATTCATTATTGTGTGCCAAATATTGCCTCTAGGGCGGCTAGAACAGCAACCACGGCTTTGAGTAATATACTGACACCTGTGCTTTTGAAGCTTGGTGATATTGGGGGTATAGATGATATGATGTATACCTATTCTTGGTTTTGCAAAGGCGTTTATACCTATAAAGGGCATACCACAAATCTAGAAATAGCCAAGCGATTCAACTTGCCTTACAAGGACCTGAATCTATTAATGGCTGCTCGATTCTAGCCGCTTACTAAGTCTGCACTTATGGCTTGAAAGAGTTCCTTAGACATAGAGCTTTCCTTTTCGTTGGTTACTAGTTCTGTAAACTCAGTTACCGAAGAATATTTCCCTAGTTGGTTTTGGTCTAAAGATTTGAAGGCCATTGTCCAGTCAGTGTATACTCGCTGGTCAGTCTCTTTCATGTGTAATAGGAGGAATTCACGATGCCGAGAGTCACGCTTAATTCTATCGTATAGGTCTAGCAAGATTTGAAAATCGCCTTCTAATAGCTGTAAAAACTGACCGCCATGGTAAAGAAGGCAACCAGTTAGGTTGTTGGTCTGGTTAAAGTCTCTAGCAGTTTTAAGAATATCTTCTAGGTCTTGGTCTGTGAGCCCAGGTTTTGCGGTACTTCTATAGATGAGTTCGTAAAGCATAATTGAAAGCGAGTTTCTACAATGTAGGAAAAATGAGCTTAGCGAGAAACTGCTATTCTTTAACTGTTGTAATACTGTAGGTTCACTAGTTTAAAATAGTATGAGTGAATCTGCCAATCTAAAAAAGTTAATACTGATAGAAGCATTAAGATCGGTGTGGCAAAAACCATAATTGTATTGCCTAAATAAGCACTAGTCAGAAAGGTTAGAACGAGTGCTATGTTGGTGAAAAAGAAAAAACGTTTGTTTTGTCTTTTCCTTTCTAAATCACTCAGACCTTTTGAGTTACCAATAGTTAGCTTTGATAACCAACCCCAAAACTGTTGTTTGTTTTCTTCTAACCAGCTCTCAAAATCTATAGATTGGTTAAAGGAGCATCTAAGGAGCCTTAATAAGGCAAGTCTTTTCTTTTTGACTACCCAATTGTAAAAGAATAGTAGACAAACAGACCAGCTGATAAGAAGGAAAAATATGGAAATAATACTCAGTTCACCTGAAGGCAATAGTTGGTCGAAAATTTTAAAAATGAATGTAAATAAAAAGAAGAGGGTTAAGTAGAAGTCAGTTTTAAGGCCATTTTGAACAGATCGGATCTCCGTTTCAACAAATTCCGAGTGCCTTAAATCTTCTACTCCGCTTTGAGTTGTTTTGCCTAATTCTTCTAAAATTTTGTTTTGAAGTTCTGTCATGATAAAGTGTGATGATTGAAGATAAAAAAGATTCAGAACTATTTCATTCCTTTGCAAAATGTTGGAATTGAAAAGGGATGTTTTTCGGGAGTGTTCCGAAAAAGTCGGTCAACGAATAGCTTCTCTCGAAGCTGAATTGCGCACACTGTCAGAGTCAGCATCGTCAGATACCAAAAGCTCTATGGGAGACAAGTATGAAACCGCTAGAGAGATGATGAATTTGGAAAAGGAGAAGTATAGCACTCAGTTAGAAGACGCTGAAAAAATGAAGACTATACTCAATTCTTTAAAGATTGAACACAGTAGTGAAAAAGTGGTTTTGGGCTCATTAGTGAAGTCTTCTACCTGTCTTTTCTTCGTGTCCATTTCTTTGGGGAAAATTCCTGTAAACGGTAAAGAGGTTTTTGTTATTTCTCCGCTTTCGCCCATTGGGCAGAGTCTAATGGGTAAGCAGGTAAACAATAGCATTGAGTTTGCGGGCAAAGTTGAACGCATTATCGCTATTGCTTAGTCTTGAGCGTATTGAATTGAAAGGATCAGGGCTGAGCTAGCCTTGATCCTTTTTTTTATATTTCATTCTTCAATATTTTTGAAAATGAAACACACCAGTCTTTTAGTTTTCATAGTTGCACTCTCTTTGGCCTGCTCTAATAACAATACTACAGATGGGGGCTCAACAATTGAAATACAAAAACTAACCCTAATTGAGTTAAATGGAGACTCAAACTATTTCTCAAATCTTGAGATTATCAATTGGAATGAGAATGAAAGTGCCATAGTAGGGATAGACAAACGACAAAATGAGTTGCTGTTTTTCGATTTAGACGGAGAGCTTCTTAATGAAATACAAGTGCCTACTTCAGACCAGCCACTTGGGCTAAGACGCATTGCAGATATTCATTACATCAATAAAGATTCTATTCTGATCTACGATTCAATTCTAATGAAGGTGTTGTTGCAAAACATGAAAAGTGAGGTGGTTGATTCATGGAGCTTAACTTCTTTTTGGAAAGAGGCATCAAGAGGTGCAAATGTTGGTATTGTAGATGCATATTCTGAAAATGGAGAGCTAATGGTTGAGTTGTTAGCTTTCGAGAATGAATACTCAATTTCCTCAGAAGACTATTATAGCAACACAAGGCTTTTTCACCATATCAACCTGACCAAACAAAAAGTTACTTCGTACATGGGTTATCCTGCAGAGTCACCATATCGCGAACAGCTCTTTTACTCAGCGTACTTCCCCTATGTGGTGAAAGCGGATAGCTCTTATGTCTTGTCTTTTCCCTTCGATAAAAACCTATATCTGTACACTCAAGACCTTAAAACATATTCATATTTAGAGAATAGTCCTGCTAGTTTCCCTCATGCCACAGGTCAGCCTTTTGGTTCAAGCCAAACAAAAGATGGGGCCTTATATACCAGAAAGCTGAATGGTTTCGGCTTGAATATGAAAAGTGCAGTAGCGGTTGAGGGTGTAGGCGAAGCAGTAATTCGTGTATATAGGGAAGCGTTGGGTGAGGGTAGTGAAGTAGACTCAAACTCAGTATCTGAACTTCCTGTCACTTTCAATCTTGAGTTGTTTGCAATGGGAGGAGGTGAAATCCGCAAAGTTGCACATCAGAACGCCATTAATAAATTGGCTTTGGGTAACTTCATAGGTCAAGATAAAAACGGTGCTTTCTATTTTCTGGAGTATAATGAGGAAGTTGAAGATAGAAGGATTTACAAAGTAAGGCTCTCGATAAAGTAGTAGCCTCACTCTATAATTCTTTCATCCATTTCTAATGCATCCCCACTTTGCCTTTCATAGATTCAAAGATTTTTTTGGAGTCGAAGCCGATGCCGTCTTTAAAGACTGTTTCAATTTTTCGGATGTTACTAACGTCTGCTTCTAAGTCGCCATCAATAAGAACTAAGTCGGCTTGTTTGCCAATCACTATCGACCCGACCTTGTCTGCTCTTTCCAAATATTCGGCACCATTTAGTGATGAAATTTTTATGGCCTCACTTACCGTAAAACCTGCCTCAACGAGTAGTTCAACCTGGCGCATATTGCCATAACCGGCAATGGTTCTTCCAGCTCCAGTTGGGTCAGTACCAGACAAAAGCTGACCGCCCATCTCGTAGAACTTCTTCTCCCAAGCCATCTGCTTTTTAAAGTTGACAAAAGAAGCAGAATCTCTTCCTTGTCGTCTCGTGTGGCTCTGCACTAAGCTGGCTCTTATTTCTTCACTCATGGCGTCAAGTCCACCGCCAAGAACTACTTCTCGGCCTGTGTAAGGTTCGAAAACAGGAAGGGTAGAAGTTACTGCTACGTTTTTCTCTATCAGGAATTTCATTAATTCTTCCATCTCTGGGCTGTCTTCAGGTAGTTCTGCCAAGGCCCTGCCTCGTTTAAAGGCCGGACAGAAATTGTCAACCTTGTCACCCACAAAGTCGGAGCTTTGGAAAAAGCCATGCTCAATATTGTCAATGCCTATTTCTGCGGCTTCGCGATAAGTCACCGAGCAAATATGACCAGTTACTTTCTTGCCTTGTGCATGAGCAGCATCTACCACCGCTTTTAAATCCTCTTTAGTGATGTTCTGATAAACTTTGAATGAGTTGATGCCTCTCTTACCCCAGTATTCCACCATTTCAATACCGTCTTCTGGGCTCTCAATAATGCCAACTTCAGGAACAGGGGTGCCTGCTCTTTCAATAAAGGGCCCTGTTAAATCCATTTTCGGCCCGAGCATTCTTCCCTCTTCAATCCATTTTCTGATGTTTAAGTCGGTTTGCGGTTCAATACTTCCAGCCGTTCTGATGGTGGTAACTCCTCCTGCCAAATAGAGTCTCGGAAAAGTGAAGGTCATTTGTGCTACGCTGAATACTCCATCGAATGGTTTTGGGTAGAAGATGTGTTCATGAAGCATGACCAAGCCCGGAATCAGGGTTTTTCCCGTTCCATCGATTGACTTATAATCGCTTGGGTAGGTCATAGAAGCAGTGTTGCCAATCTGAGTGATGACTCCATCTATGAAAATCACGGTTTGGTTAGTTTTGGCAGGCCCACCAGTGCCGTCAATCACTTTAACATTGGTGATGGCTACGGCCTTTTCTTGATTGGTTACATAGGGTGCAACCGCGCGAGAGAAGTTTTGGCCGAAGGACAAGCTAGCTAGAAGAGCAAGGGTAAACGAAAGCAGTATTCTGGTTTTCATAGGCTTAGAATGAGGTTCGGAAGTTACGCATTTAGACCTAACCTATTTCTTCGAACGATTGCAAATATGATGTGTGGCGAATAAATTGAAGCATGGAAAGTCTGGTAAACTTCTTTAATGATATTCCTACTCCTTTTAGAGCTGGAATTTTGATCGGTGGAATTGTTCTCTTCTGGATTCTGGAAGGCACCTTGCCGCTCTTTAAGTTTCAGTATAAGAAGGTGCGCCACGCGGGTATCAACCTGTTTTTTACGCTCACTACCATGATCATCGGTTTTGGTTTAGCGGCAGCTTTGTTGGCGGCTTCTAATTATGTTTCCGACCAGCAATTTGGGTTGCTCTATCTGGTTGACCTACCACTCTGGGCTCAGCTGGTGGTTGGGGTGCTTCTGCTCGACCTCATCGGTGCCTACTTCGTGCATTGGACTGAGCACAAGGTCAAGTGGATGTGGAAGTTCCACTTGGTGCATCATACAGACACCAATGTAGATGTAACTACTGGGCTTAGGCATCACCCGGGAGAGACCGTTTTTAGAATTGGCTTTACCATTCTGGCCGTAATTATTGTGGGTGCTCCTATGTGGATTATCATGTTCTACCAGAGCATGTCGGTGCTTTTTGCACATATAACACATGCGAATATCAATATGCCAAGGTCGATAGATAGAGCCTTGTCATGGGTGTTCATTACTCCGCTAATGCACAAGGTGCATCACCATTATACCCAACCTTTAACCGATACTAACTACGGTAATATCTTTTCTTTCTGGGATCGCATGTTTGGCACTTTTGCTCAGGTAGAAGATACCAGAGAACTGAAATATGGTGTCGATACCCATATGGACCCCAAAGAAAATGATGAGATGGCCAATCTGCTGAAAATTCCTTTTCAGGCTTATAGGCCTCCGGTGGGTACTAAGTTGGGAAGGGAATTGGAATAATATACAGTAAGGTAGTTTTACCTATCTATGATAATGGATTATTCTTTTGAAATTTTCAAAATTGATTTCATCCAATGCAGTGGTCACAAATTTCTCGCCTGTTTTCTCACAGAGATAGAACAGATATTCAAATTGAACCCGAACCTTTTTGAAGGTGGTATTTCTAAGCTCTGAACTTAGGGGCATAGAGAGGCCGGTAATTGGGCTTTTCATTTGGATTTTAAAATGACTGTTTCTTCCTGAATGTGTTCAGTAACATTGATAGAGGGAAGTATAACGTCCTCAAATTGGGTCTCATTCAATTTTTCATGAAGAATGCCTCTGGTGGTTCCTACGGTTATTACGGCTAAATGTCTACAAAATCCTCCAGGTATATTAACCTCTTCTTTTTCTTCATTGAGAAAGCTTTTAAAAGCATCCTCTTCAATTTCAAAGGCACATTCGACCACTAGTTTTATTACAGTTTTCCTTTGACTTTTAAATTGAACCTCAAAATTGACTGCGATAAACTTTTCCTGAGTATTAGCAGCAATTCTAAATCCTGTGCTGAATTCATCATCCATTTCTTGATTAAAGTTTTCATCAAGGATGGCGAATTCTTTGGTTCTAATATTCGCAATTGCAAAACCAAGTTGATTCATTTTTTTCAGTTTTACGCGGCTAAACCATATGTAAGAGCTTCATCTCCAACATCCGATACCTTCTTTTTAGTTTGTTGTAGAAACTCAGAAGCATAACCGGCTGGGTCTTTAAATGCTGCCTTACGTTTTTTACTTACTGATGCAGACTTTACTATTTGCTCAGTCAGCTCGGTGAGATAACAGTTTAACTTTTTGGCAAAGTTCTGACCATCTACCTGAACAAATTCAACACCTAAAACTTCTTCTAACTTTACCAGTGTAGAAAGTTGAAAGTTCTCTTGACCCTTGAGCATTTTGCTTACACGCTGACGGCTCACGCCAAGCTTATCAGCAAGTTGAGTCTGATTCCACCCTTTTTCATCTATTGCATCAAGAATGGTTAGACTGATTTCAAAAGATTTATCCAGCCAGTTTTTGTTCTCTCTCTGAAAAGCTACTTTTTCATGAAAAGAAGATTGAGGCATGTCTTTCTTTAAATCTGCTAATGTCTTTTTAGCTGCCATTTGTCTTATGTCTTATTGTCTCATTGCTTTGGCTCAAAGTAGTACTCTAAGAGTTCTACATCACCTTCAAGGAACTCACACATAACATTCATTTTGTATAGTTCTGTTTCTGTATGCGGTCTACCTTGCATTTTCTGGGTTAGCTTTATCGCTCCTCCAGTAATGTAAAATACATTTTTATGCTTAACTGCATAAATCCTCATATAGGATTTATATTCACCACCGTAGGCCTTAATTCGAGAAGGGTCTTCATCCTTATCGTCATCGGCAAGTGGATTGAAAAGGTTCTCTAAACCTTTTGTGTTATGGTTTTTAGCTAGGTCATCTAGTTGTTGAAGAAGTTTATTTCCTTCTTTACGAGCGCTGATGGGTACTTTCTTAAGGGGCTCAGGTCTACTAAGTGTGTTGTAATCCTTTTCATATTGCTTAAAAAAGCTTCTCAAAAATACTGGGTCATTCCAGTCATCGGTTATTTGACTTAAAGCATCTGGTGCTTCCCCAGATGGGATTCCGCTGTCCGGATCATGCCATTGAACCGAGCAGAGAATATCCTCTTTTGTGCCAAATATACCTATAACTTCCATATTGTCAACTCCTGAGTTTACAATTTAGTTCATTTAACTTATTGAAAGGTGACTTTAATTAATGGATCTGAACCTGATGGCCCTAAAAACTTTATTTCCAATTCTTGAGAGTTTAATTGAAAGGATTTGAAGATAAACTGAAGTGTTTTGAGGTGATGTTCAGTGTTTCCATGGCCTTCTATGAATAAGTCTCCATGTTGGACTTCTGAGTGAAAATGCTTGCCATTAGCATGAATGGGTTCATTAGCCACGGCATATTTTGTGCCTTGATAATGATCTGGAATAGGCCGATCTAGCGCTTTGATATTGTGCATATCTAAGACCCAAATAATGACGGTAGAGTAGAGGTCTTTCCAGGACTTAACCTCTTTCTCCTGCTCTCTAAACTTTACAAAAGTAGGAGCGGTGTCTTTGGTTGGATGTGCGAGAATTTGAGCTAAGTTGACTGAATACAGCTCTTTTGGATTTAGGTGTTTGTGTATTCTCTCTTGTATGTTCAGTAGGAAGTCTTGATTATCAATTTTTAAGATCTGACTGATTAGTTCATTCTTTAATTGGTGTATGCTCATCTTGTCATGTTTGTGTGTCCCTGTAATTTTTTCTACGAAGCTCAAATTGATATTCGCCACTTTTATCGGCAAATATGTTTGCCAGTTTTTTGAGTATGCCTGAAATGTAGAATACAAAGAAGGTGAGTATGCATATTGGAATTGCAATGCCGAAGTTAATTGGAGTGGTAATAGTTTCTTCTGTTAAGAAGAATTGGATGATTAGATATAGCCATATAACTGTAACAAACAGACTCACATTGAGATTAACTTTGGAAACGGAAGGTGCTTTTTTTATTAGAACAGTTTTGTAAATGGGACCTGTAATATCATCTTCCAATAGATCAATGTGTTTTTCCCAGTTCTCTTGCCATTTTTTACTCCCCAAATTAACCATATACCAAGAGGATGAAAAAATAAAACCCATGATTGCCATTACCAGGATTAATGATTCCTGAGCCTCATTATTGAATAAAACAACAAAGTAACCTGTGAAGGTGGCAGCGGTAAACGCCCAAAAATAGGTTGCTCGTTTCCAGTAAAGCTCAATTTCAAAGTCTCTATTCTTCCAAGCTCTTTCCAGAGCTTCTTTACGTTTTGAATCATCAAACTGCTTTTGATATTCGGTTAGACTTAATTGTTTCATAGGTGTTTATTTAAAAATGTTATATCAAATATAATCTCCTCAAAGGAGAAGGTCGTCTTCCTCTTCTTTAGGTGGTTCAAACCCATCTAAGTATTCATCTAAGAATCCCTCTACTCCAGTAACTTGTCTTTGAACCTCTGAATAAAGGTCTTCTAATTGAGTATAATTAGGAAAGGAGTACAATGACTTCGTCCAATTATGATTTGCAAACTCAAGTTTAAAAGCCTGATTCAATACATATTCATCATAATCAGTATAGTCCCTGTAGTCGTATTTGTAAATACGCATGTTTTTATCGTTCACCTTGACTAAATAAGGACTATTGATAAGCCTTTCTGTCCCTGAAAGTGAGCTAGGTTCTATAGAGCTTTCTTTCCATTCAAGCTTCCCTTCTTGAGTATCTTGAATCAGTTTAAGTATTAACCTTTGTTCTTTGTTACTCATAGCAGTTTAATTTTAAGGTCATGATCAGATTTCAGGTTTTTTAAGTTGTTTAAAATACGATGAGCGTAGTGGTATATCGACCAGCAGTCTTGCTTCTGAAATTTAAAAAATCCGGGAAACATGTAGTTCAATTTCTTTTTAACCCATTTTCGATCATGTTCAATTGTTAGGTTTTGCTCAACTTTCTTTTTAATGAAGTGATCAAGTATTTTAAGTGCTCTTCTTTCTGTCGAGTTTAATTTGGGTTTTAAACTTCTCATCTGCTCAGAAATGATAATTAGTACTTCTTTTATCTCCACTTCATTGCTCTCAGCTGTTCTGAGTAGGTTTTTTAATTCAGTCAAATGAGAGCTTATAACATCAATATGATCTTGAATAGATAAATGGAATGCATAAAATCTCTTTATCTTATTTACGCGCTTATTTACAAATGCCGTCCAAATTAGAGTGATTATGGATATCAAAAATCCAATTAAAGTGGCCCAGTTGGTTAAAAAATCTACATTTTCAGTAGAAGCATTGTTTTGGGTGATATTGAAAACATAATTAATCACTAAGCCTACTATTATAACCCTCCCTCTGGCTCTACAGCCATACTTTCCCGATAGTTGTCCGCATGCTCCTCAGCCTCTTTGATACTCATCCGCCCATTCATTAGCTAGTTGGAATGTCAATAAGTCAATAATAGTAAAATAAACGTATTTAATATGCTTTTTTAGGATGGGAGGTAGGTTTCTCACCACTTCTTCCTTAACGGACTTTCCAGAGGTTCGTACCAATCGGCCCAGCCAAACCATGGTCGGGAAACAGAGGTTAGGTCTACATTTGGGTCAATGATATACTGAGGCTCTCGGTCATTTAGGGTGGCAACAGCTTCGGCATAAACGGCAATGTCAACACCCATCAAAGCATACTCTTCCTTCAGAAACTGAGCAAACTCCCAGATCATATAAGGCATGCCATTCATGTCATCAATTTGCCAATCTTTTAGGTAGCCATCTAGGTCAACAAAGATGCGTTCGCTGTTCTCCTTATTCTCCAGAATAAAGGTGGTTTGCCCATCCTTACTTCTGAGTTTCATGTGCCAGGAGTAGCGATGGCCTCCTTCCGTCCAATGTACATTTCCGGGAATCAACCAATGGCGAAGGGGTAGAAAGACCTGAATTGCTACAAAAAGCCCTAAAGCCCAAAGTACCAGTTTTTTTCTAGGAGAAGAAGGTTCTGAATAGAGCGTTAACTCCTCGGATCCAAGCGATTTCACCTTATCGGAAATCATCTGCAAGGCTTTTCTTGGCCAACTAGGAGGGAAGAACATTGTAGTGGCTCCAATCATAAACCATGGGAAAATGCCGATGCTAAACAGCTGAGAATTCATGAGATGGAACAGCGTGATAAAGATAAAGGCTGGCCATCTCGATTTCTTCCAGATAAGGAAAGGAACAATCAATAGGTCGAGCAAGAGCCCTGCATAAGAAATGAAAAGGACCATCCATTGCTCTTCAAAATATTGCCCTAAGATTGGGAAATTAGGATTCAGCCAAATGGCCAGTGGATAGCCTTGAAGCCAATCGGGGTTAAGTTTTGCGACCCCACCAAAGAAATACGGCACTGATATAATGAATCGGATAAGCCAAAGTGTCCAAAGTGGAGCTAGTGGGCTTCTAATTCGCTTCCATATGCGCATATCGATAGAGAAATTTCTGTGCGCAGGCACAAAGATCATCAGAAAGCTGATGAGTACTACCAAATAGAAGTGGTTTAAGTATCTGGCTTGCTCAAGTAAGTAGGTGTAAGTAAAAAGCAGAAAGAATAAAGTGGCCGAAATTCGATAGAAAAGGCCAATAGTTATGCAAATGGCCAATAAACCAAGCACCAACCAAAGCACAAACATGCCATCGCCCGGAAGTGGTTGAAAGTTGAAAGGAGCATAACTAAAGTTGAAGTAAGGCTCTATCCAGTAGCGGTTTATCCAACCGTATCGGAAGTAGCGAGTTACTTCCCAAAACATAATGGCTCCGAACAAAATTCGGAACAGCACCAGAAAGGAATTATCAACGGGTTGGAAGAGGTTTTGCTTCCAATTTCGAGTCCAGATTTCTGAAAAAGCGCCTGTTTTGAGCTGGTTCATTGTAGAGTTGAGAAGGATAAAATTAATTATCCTCTACAATCTTCAATAGCTTTCTCTAAAATACCGAGAATCTTATCGGCATTCATTCCGATCATGGTAGCCGGAAAACCAACTTCTAGATTCTCAATGGTTAAAGTTTGAGCACTTTCATCGAAAGCATAATCTAAAGAAATGCCATTCTTGCTTAGGTAACCTGAATTCCCTGCCATTTCTAACCCCTGACTTTTTAGCTTGGCGGCCAAACAGTCGAATGTAGATATTGATATGTTATTGTACTTCTTCGTCATCTTCTTCTTGTTCTACTTCTGCCACAGGTCTGAAATTACCTTCAGGTAATTTTTCTTCGCTAGTGTGGTGGAATACTTCTAAGATAGGAGATTCTTTAATTTCAGGCACGGCAAAGCTCACCAACATATTGTTCAAAGACTCATGGATTCTATCATAAGCCTCACTCACGTTTTTCGCGTGAATGATCATCATGTTCGTTACTTTCTTCTCCTTACCAGAATCGGCATCGGTAAGTAGGTAGGTAATTTTCACCTGATAGAATACATCGCCACCTGGATATTCAAAAACATCGATAATCTTACTTTTGGTAATACTAGTAACCAAGAATTCACCCATTACCCGCTGGCCCATCTCTTCATAAATACGAGCTTCCGCTTCAGTGAAAGAAAGAGCATCGGTTAAGTAGGCTTCGTTTACATTTTTAAGTCGACCCTGTTCGTCTTCTTTTTGATATTTTACTTTGCAGGTAAACCAGGTTTTCATTCGATGTATTTTAAATGGACTGCGAAGTTACGAGCGTAAGCATGAAAATGAAATCTTTTCTTAAGCTCTCAGGTGTTTTGTTGGTGAAGCTTTTATAGTCTCTCTTCTTTTCAGTCTAGCAAGTTTGTTCTGGTTACGTCACTGCTTCGCTCCGAGACTTCGGGGCGAAGCAGTCTCTTGGTCCTCCAAACTTGGAGATTGCTTCGGTCGTACCTTCCTCGCAAAGACGTTCCCGATATTATGCTGCTAAGCTCATATGGTTGTCAACTTGGTCCGGCTTTGAACTTAGAGCATAAGGTGGGTGTGTTTTAAGTTAGAATACAAGTGGCGTTAATTGACAGATATTCTCTGTTTTAACCCCTATGTTATTCCCTTTTCTACACTCAAGTATCGGCTTCGTCACTGCGAGCCCCGAGACTTTGGGGCGAAGCAGTCTCTTAATCTTCTAGTTTGGAGATTGCTTCGTCCTACGTCCTCGCAAAGACGTTACCGATATTGCACTGCTAGTCTTAGGAGGGGTACAAGTTAGTTAAAGAAGGAGAAAGCTTTAGGGTGTTTCCCATTTTAAGAAATAGCTTATGCCTTAAAGTTTAAGAGTAATTAAGCATCGGCTCCGTCACTGCGAGCCCCGAGACTTCGGGGCGAAGCAGTCTCCAAATCTCCAAAGTTTGAGAAATGCGAATATCTGCATTCTTGCAAAGACAATGACGTTGCATCATCGAAATGAAGAATTACCAATATTGAACTTCGGTGAGAAAAAGATTGTCCCAGTTAGGATTCATCTCATTAATTAGATCAAGTTTTTGTTGTCTTGACCCTCCTTTCAGCCTCTTCTCCTCAGTAATTGCAGATTCGATATGATCGAAAACTCTATAGTAAACCAGCTTAAAGCAATTGTATTTTGAAGTGAATGATTTTGGGAAATGTTGTTCGCGATGTTGAATGACTCGTGAGACCAAATCCGAAGTGACACCTACATAAAGAGTAGTGTGGTACTTATTGGTCATTATGTAGACGAATCCTCCTTTTGGCATTGTGTGAATGAAATATAACTAATTGAATTGGTTTACTTTCAAGCTGTACTCGATATGGCTCCGTCACTGCGAGCCCCGAGACATCGGGGCGAAGCAGTCTCAACTATTTAGGAGATTGCTTCGTTCTACGTTCTCGCAAAGACGTTACAGATATAGTTCAGCTAGGAAAAATTGTTGAGGATAGTCTCATTAGTTGAAAAATTTTTTAATCCACCTTTTCTTCCGAATTTCGCCCCAATGAGTTCAGTCTTTCCCTACAAATCGGCCATAGTAATTACATGTTTTCCACAGCAAAGCCCTTGGTTAGCCAAAGAGGTAGAAGCCCTCGGCTTTGAGGTGAAATCAACCGCCATTTCAGAAGTAGAAACTGAAGGCTATATGGATGATTGCCTTCGGCTGAACATGCAGTTGAGAACAGCTAGTAGGGTGCTCTTCCAAATTCAGAGGTTCAAGGCACACGATGCTAATGAACTCTACAAGAGAATTAAGGCTATTCCGTGGGAAAACTACCTGGATAATGATGGCTACTTCTCCATCACTTCTTATGTGAAGAACGATACCATCCTTGATGATAGATTTGCCAATGTTAGGGTGAAGGATGCCATTGCCGACCGAATGACCGAGAAAACTGGCAGTCGTCCTAACTCTGGCCCGAATAGAGATAAAACGGTGATTCATATTTATTGGAAGGATGAAAAAGTACGCGTGTATTTCGATACTTCTGGAGAAACAATTGCCAAGCACGGTTACAGAAAGTTGCCGTTTAAGGCCCCTATGATCGAATCTTTAGCGGCTTCAACTTTATATGCAACTGAGTGGGATAAGGCTTCTCCATTTATCAATCCAATGTGTGGTAGTGGAACTTTGGCCATTGAAGCGGCTTTGATAGCCATCAACAAAGCTCCAGGTTTGATGAGAGATAACTTCGGCTTTATGCACATTAAAGGATATGACGCTAACTCATGGGCAGATTATCAGCGTTTGGCTAAACTGCAAATCAAAGAACCACCAGCAGGTTTGAAGATTATTGCATCAGATATGAGCAAAAGTGCTTTGTTCTGCGCAAGAGGAAATGCTAAAACTGCCGGAGTTGAACACTTGATCGAATTTGAGCATGGCGATTTCAGAGAAACCACCGTGCCAGATACTGATGGCGTGGTGATGCTCAATCCAGAATATGGAGAGCGATTAGGAGAAGAGGAGCAACTAAAAGAAGTGTATCAGGCTATTGGAGACTTCTTTAAAAACAAATGTCAGGGATACAATGGGTTTATCTTTACTGGTAACATGAACCTAGCTAAAAGTATTGGACTAAGAACATCGGCAAGAATTCCTTTCTTTAATGCCAGAATTGAATGTAGATTACTGAAATACGAGTTATATAGAGGTTCTAAAAAGGCAAAAGCTTGAAAGCATTAAATGCATTTTATAATTCATTCCCAATCAAGCTTCTGCTGGTTCATGTAAAGTATAATCAGTTTCTCCTTCTTTATTGGTTTTTCCTTTTTTCGATTGTTGCCGGAGGTTTCGGCAAGGCCCTAGGGATTCCATACTTGTTTCTCGACCCCATTTACTTAGACTCAGTAGGGTTTAAAGGCTTTTTTATTGTTGGTGTAACCTTAGGAGGCTTTGCCATGGCTTTCAATATTACCTCCTATATTCTAGATGGTTTTCGCTTTCCTTTTTTGGGTACATTACCGCGTCCTTTCACCCACTTTTGTCTAAATAACTCAGTAATTCCATTCGGCTTCCTCATCTTTTATGTGGTAAAAGTAGTAGAGTTCGCGAGAGATTACGGCCTCTACAGCGATAGACAGATACTGTATTCTGTATCTGGTCTGCTGGCTGGGTTTATAGCTATGCAAGCCCTATTATTTATCTACTTTACCATGACTAATAGAGATATTAGGGTGGTGATGAGAAGAAGAGCGAGAAAGCAGGTTAAAGCTGGTGCTAAGCAAAAACAAAATGCTTTTAGAAGACTACAAAGACTAAAGAGGTCGACAGTGCCTTGCAACAATTATCTATCTATCAATTTGCGTTTTTATTCCACTAGGCGCTATGAAAAGTATTACGATAGGGTGGCCATCTTAGGTATTTTCAGGCAGAACCAGAGGAATGCTATTATTGCTGAATCGTTTTTGTTGATCGTCATATTTGCTTTAGGCCTATTTCAGCAATCTCCATTATTTCAGATACCCGCAGCAGCTTCGAGCATAATCTTGCTTACTGTGATCATTCTGGCTACTGGTGCCTTGAGCTTTTGGTTGAGGTCTTGGGTGGTTTCTGCGGCTTTTCTGCTTTTGCTATTTGCTAACGTCATTTCATCGGCCTTGAACTTGGGCTACGAGTACCCTGCCTACGGATTAGATTATTCTCAGGAAAAGACACCATATAATATTAACAGCATCAGGGCAATTTCTGAGCAATCCGATGTAGATGTTTCTACAGACTATTGGCTGCAAATGCTTAAGAATTGGAAGGCTAAAACTGGGGAGGAAAAGCCAGAGATGTTTTTGGTTGCGGTAAGTGGAGGAGGTCAACGTTCTGCGCTTTGGGCAACAAACGTAATGCAACATATCGACTCAGTGAAGCAAGGCACGCTGATGAAGAATACCTTTTTGATAACAGGTGCTTCTGGAGGCTTGGTGGGAGCTGCTTTTTATAGAGAGTTGTATTGGAAGTCGGAAAACCCAAGGCGCAGAATTCACAGGTCGGAGATTGGGAGTGAATTATTGAACCCACTGATATTTAAGCTCTTGGTGAATGATATTTTCTTTAAGGTGAAGAATTTTGATTACGCAGGGCAAACTTATAAGGTAGAGAGAGGTTACACATTCGAACAAAACCTTTCTAAGAACCTTAATGGAGCTCTAGATAGGCCTTTGGCTGCTTATCGCGACCCTGAGTTTAACGGTGAGATTCCCGCCTTGCTTTTAAGTCCCCTGATTACCAATGATGGCCGAAAACTATATATATCGCCACACCCTGTGAGCTTTTTGAATTACAGTACTGAGAAGAATACGGTTATTCAAGGGGTAGACTTTAGGGCTTTACTCAAGAATCATCAGCCAGATAGCTTGAGATTTCTAACGGCTATTCGAATGAGTGCTACCTTTCCTTATGTGGTGCCAACAATTACGCTACCAACTGAGCCGCCAATTCAAATAGCTGATGCTGGAATTTCCGATAACTATGGAATTGTAGATGCGCTAATCTTTCTCAATGTTTTTAAGGATTGGATTAAGGAGAATACTAGTCAAGTAACATTGATTACCATCCGTGACTCAGTGAAAGAAGAAGAGCTTTCTGCACCAGAACCTCAAAATATTATGGAGAGATTCTTTTCACCTATCCAGTCTGTTTATAAGAGTTGGGATAAAGTGCAGACCATCAAAAACGACCAATGGTACGAATTAACTAAAGAGATTTTTAAGGATCACCTCAATCGGGTAGAATTCGAATATACCAATGGAGATGACGATCGGGCTTCGCTCAGTTGGAGACTTACTGAGTTTGAAAAGCAGAACATTATTGAATCTATTCATCAGGTGGATAACCAACGCGCTTTAGAGAAGTTGAAACGTTAGCCTAGTCTGGAATCAATTTCCAAACTGCACTTCCTAACAACTGTTAGGAAAAAACTGTTTTATACATAAATTTGCAAGCTGAGATAAGAAATACCTATGGAACAAGCAGCTCCTTATACACCAAAAAACAAAGTTAGAATTGTAACTGCCGCTTCACTATTCGATGGCCACGATGCTGCCATCAATATCATGCGTAGAATTATTCAGGCCACTGGTTGTGAAGTAATTCACCTTGGTCATGATAGAAGTGTGGAAGAGGTAGTAAATACTGCTATTCAAGAAGATGCTCAGGCAATTGCCATGACTTCCTATCAGGGTGGTCACAACGAGTATTTTAAATATATGTATGACTTGTTAAAGGAAAAAGGGGCTAGTCATATCAGAATCTTTGGTGGAGGTGGAGGAGTAATTCTTCCTGAAGAAATCAAAGAATTGATGGACTACGGAATTACCAGAATCTATTCTCCAGACGATGGCCGTTCAATGGGCTTGCAGGGAATGATTAACGACATGGTAGAGCGTTGCGATTTCCCTACGGGTGAAAACCTTAATGGTGAGGTTAATCATCTGAAAGACAAAGAAGCCAAGTCAATTGCTAGGATTATTTCTGCTGCAGAAAACTTCCCAGAAGACTCTCAAACTGTTCTGGAAGAGGTTCATAAAATTGCTGACCAGGTTAAAACACCAGTTTTAGGAATTACAGGAACAGGTGGTGCTGGTAAATCTTCATTGGTCGATGAATTGGTAAGAAGATTCTTGATCGATTTCGAAGACAAGAAAATCGGTATCATCTCGGTAGATCCATCGAAAAGAAAAACAGGCGGAGCTTTACTAGGAGATAGAATTCGTATGAATTCCATCAACAATCCGAGAGTGTACATGCGCTCTTTGGCCACTCGCCAGTCTAACTTGGCGCTTTCTAAGCATGTTCGCGAAGCTGTTCAAGTGCTTAAAGCTGCTGAATATGATTTAATAATCCTTGAGACTTCAGGTATTGGACAGTCAGATACAGAGATTCTAGATCACTCAGATGTTTCTCTATATGTGATGACTCCAGAATACGGTGCAGCAACCCAATTAGAGAAAATCGACATGCTCGATTTTGCTGACATCATTGCGCTCAATAAGTTCGATAAAAGAGGTGCTCTTGATGCCTTGCGCGATGTTAAGAAGCAATATCAGAGAAACCACGGTTTGTGGGATGCCAACATAGACGATATGCCAGTATTTGGCACTATAGCTTCTCAGTTCAACGACCCTGGAATGAACTCTCTTTACAAGTCTATCATGGATAAAATTGTAGAGAAAACAGAGGCCGATCTGAATTCAACTTTTGAGATCACTAATGAGATGTCTGAGAAGATATTCGTGATTCCTCCAAAGAGAACTCGCTACTTGTCTGAGATTGCAGAGAGTAATCGTTCTTATGACGAAACGGCACTTTCTCAAGCAGAAGTAGCAGATAAACTTTATGGACTTCAGCGCTCAATAGATACATTAAAGGAGTCTTCAGTAGCTGATAAAGACAGACTGATTAAGGGAATTCAAGAGTCTTTTGAGCAAGTTAAAATGGATCTCGACCCTTATAACTGGCAAATTATTGAGCAGTGGGAAGAGAAGAAAAAGAAATATAGCGATCCTGTATACAGCTTCAAGGTTCGAGATAAAGAAATTAAAATTAAGACTCACACTGAGTCGCTTTCACATACTCAAATTCCAAAGGTTGCTTTGCCTAAGTTTAGAAGCTGGGGAGATGTAATTCGTTGGTCTTTGCAAGAAAATGTTCCGGGAGAATTTCCTTACACTGCCGGAATCTATCCTTTCAAAAGAGAAGGTGAAGATCCGACAAGGATGTTTGCTGGCGAGGGAGGCCCAGAAAGAACGAACAGACGTTTCCACTATGTGAGTTTAGGAATGCCTGCGGCACGTTTGTCTACGGCTTTCGATTCAGTAACGCTTTACGGAAACGACCCAGATTACAGACCAGATATCTACGGTAAAATTGGTAACTCTGGTGTAAGTATTTGCTGTTTAGATGATGCTAAGAAGCTCTATTCTGGCTTCGATCTGTGTGCCCCATCTACTTCAGTTTCCATGACAATTAATGGTCCTGCACCAATGTTGTTGGGCTTCTTTATGAATGCTGCTATCGATCAGCAATGTGAGAAATACATCAAAGAAAATGGACTTGAAAAAGAGGTAGAGGCGAAAATTGCTAAAATCTATAAAGACAAAGGAGTTGAAAGACCTCATTACCAAGGTGACTTGCCAGAAGGTAATGATGGTTTAGGTTTGATGTTACTTGGTGTAACAGGAGATCAGGTGCTGCCTGCTGATGTTTATCAAGAAATTAAAGCCAAAACACTTTCAGTTGTAAGAGGAACCGTTCAGGCCGATATCTTGAAGGAAGATCAGGCACAAAATACCTGTATTTTCTCCACTGAGTTTGCTCTAAGATTGATGGGTGATGTTCAGGAATACTTCATCCAGAAAGCGGTTAGAAACTTCTACTCTGTATCTATTTCGGGTTATCATATTGCTGAAGCTGGGGCTAACCCAATTACACAGTTGGCATTCACTTTGGCTAACGGGTTCACTTATGTAGAATACTACTTAAGTAGAGGAATGGACATCGATAAATTCGGTCCGAACCTTTCATTCTTCTTCTCAAACGGTATAGATCCAGAGTATGCTGTGATTGGTAGAGTAGCAAGAAGGCTTTGGGCGAAAGCGCTGAAGAATAAGTACGGAGCCAATGCCAGAGCTCAGATGCTGAAGTATCACATTCAGACTTCTGGCCGTTCGTTACACGCTCAAGAAATTGACTTCAATGATATTAGAACTACTCTACAGGCACTTTATGCCATTTACGATAACTGTAATTCGCTTCACACCAATGCTTATGATGAGGCTATTACCACTCCAACTGAAGAGTCAGTAAGAAGAGCCATGGCTATTCAGCTTATCATCAATAAAGAGCTTGGTCTGGCTAAGAATGAAAACCCAATGCAAGGCTCGTTCATCATTGAAGAATTGACAGACTTAGTGGAAGAAGCGGTACTAACCGAGTTCGATAGAATTACCGAAAGAGGTGGTGTGCTAGGCGCTATGGAGACAATGTATCAGCGTAGCAAGATTCAGGAAGAGTCGCTTTACTATGAAACGCTGAAGCATACTGGTGAATTCCCTATTATTGGAGTGAACACCTTCTTGAGTTCTAAAGGGTCACCTACCGTATTACCGAAAGAGGTGATTAGAGCGACAGAAACGGAGAAGGAATATCAGATCAATATGTTAGGTAACCTTCAGAAGGGGAATGAAGATAAAGCTTCTGAAATGCTGAAGAGAGTACAACATGCAGCTATTCAGAACGAAAATATGTTCGAAGAGTTGATGGAAGCTTGTAAGTACTGCTCATTGGGTCAGATTACTTCTGCCTTGTTTGAAGTAGGCGGGCAGTACCGCAGAAACATGTAATGTTTCCACGCAAGTGATCAGTTAATCGGTGATCAGAAATCAGGGGCTAAAACTTCATTGTTGGGCATCCCTTTAGGGACTGAGGGTAATTATGTTGGAAATCAGGAATCATGTCTTCGGTACGTCATTCTAGCGTCCCGAGGCACCGAGAGCGGCAATCTCCTCATCCTAAATAGAAAAGTAGGAAGCCGATCGATTAGGAAACGTTCAAAATGCACTACTGGTCAGACCACTCGAAGTGGTCTGACCAGTATAAGGGTGACAAGCTTAACCTTATTCTGTCATCGTAACGTAGCAATATGCTAGTTTGTTAGTGCCCACGGAGAAACTCCGACTAGGTTGGCACTTAAGTCAAAATTCGATCATTACTTTTCCACTTACTTGCCCTTTTTCTTTCAGCACTTTACCAAAGTTTGGTTTGCCTTGTTCTTGGTTGATTCTAGAAATGGTATCAATATCACGATCGTCATAATAAAGTTCAGCATAGCCTGAGAAACTCATTTCAAACCGTGATTCATTCATTTTAGTTATAGTAACAGAACCATGTTTAATATCTAGCATATACTCCATATGAGAGTCTTCATAAGGGAGAAAGAAAATCAGAGAGAAATATGGCTTTTTTGATGTTGGCGAATCTGGGATATTACCAATCATTTGTTCACTTGCGTTCTCTGCTTTTTCAAGCTCGGAATTCAGTAGAGCCTCAAGTTCGGCCAATGCTTTTTGATCTCCTTTGGCTACTTTTTCTGAAAGTTCTTTAATCTTTTCCTCTTTCGATTTGTAAGACTCACGTATCGCCTGACCAGTTTTAGCAGAGTTTTTGAATTCGCTAGAGTTGGCAAATTTTTCATTGTACTCTTTCTCATCTTGCCCATACTGCAATGCTGAATAGCTTATGGTTATAGGGTTTTGAGTTGAAGGAGTAGGGAGTTCATGGTGGTTTTCAACAGAAAAAACCATTCTCAATCCGAATTCTGGAAATGTTCCTGGCGGAACTTCTTCAGGTGAAGGAATTCGTAATTCACTTGTGGAGATAAGAATGTGAGGGTGAGAATTGCTGTAGTTCTTTTCTTCAATATCGGATTTATTGACTTGTGTAGAGTTAAATGAAAATTGAATAAGGTCCTGAGCATTGAGTAAAGAACTAAATAGTAGCAAGAGGGTCAAGAAGCCAATTTTTTGATGTACCATGATGTTTTGTTCTGTGAATCATTATCAATATAGCCAGATGTGAACTTTGAATCAATTGCTGTTACTAAACGATAAGGCAGCTAAGAAGTGCTGGGTTTGTTAAGTCTCAGTCAGTATGCTTTTATTGTGAGCAGATGATCAAAGTAGGTAACCAATCGATTAGGAATCTGTCAATAATGCACTACTGGTTAGACCACTCGAAGTGGTCAGGCAAGTATGTTACTGCATTGACACCAACATTTAACTATTGGTAGAGTTAATCCTTTATGTCGAAAGATTTTTCAGATCAGTTCTACGATTTTTTAACTGAAGAGGACGAGCCAAGGGCTTGCAGTGCTATTCCTGATGAAGCATGTGAATCGAGTCCAAAAAACTTCACCCTTAACGTATTTAACGGGACGCTCACAAAGCTTGCGGAAAAGATCATCAGCCCTGATTTAACGCTCAGTTGGGTGATGCAAAACCTGGGGGCTTCTGCAGGGCTAATAGGAATGCTAGTTCCTGTAAAAGATGCAGGTTCACTGTTACCTCAGCTTATTGTTTCTGGTGAAATCAGATCATATAGTATTCGAAAGTATTTCTGGGTAGTTTCTGCCATTGTTCAGGCCGTTTGTTGGGTTGTGGCTGCATTTCTCGTTTATAAGGAAGTAGATAACCTACCTATTCTTTTAGTCGCTTTGTTGGCGGTGTTCAGCATGGCCAGTGGGGTTGCGTCTATCAGTTTCAAAGATGTATTGGCTAAAACCATAGATAAGAAGGTGAGGGGACAGGCCTTGAGTTACAGATCGACCTTCGGTGGCGTAATGGGGCTTGCGGCTGGTGTATTGCTTATTCTCTACGTAAAAGAAAAAGCCAATACGGAGGTGTTTGCATTACTGTTTTTGGTGGCAAGCATATTATGGTTTGCTGCTGCCATGCTGTTCTATTTTATCGATGAACCCAAAGGAGCCACAGAGGGCGGACGCAACCCAATCGATGAATTAAAAGAAGGTTCTAACCTGATTTCTAGAGATGTAGATTTTAGAAGGTTCCTGATTGTCAGGGCTATGTTAATGGCTATTCCTTTGATCCAGCCGTTTTATGTGCTTTCTGCTGAAAAGTTTGAGGCATCAACCTGGAGCTTGTTAGGCTTGTTGATGCTGGTTAGTGGTTTGGCACAGATTATCAGTAGTCCTATATGGGGAAAGGTTGCAGATCAATCTTCCCCGAGATTAATGAGGTTGTCGGCATTGGTAGGTGTGCTGGGGATTGTAGCAGCTATTGTAATGCGCAATTTCACGGAAGATCTAAACGTACTCTATTTCTTGCCCGTATTGTTTATTAACGGTGTAGCTTATGCCGGAGCGCGTTTAGCCAGAAAGACCTACCTCGTAGACTTCGCACCAGAAGATGATAGACCAACATACGTGTCCATAGCCAATACATCTATTGGAGTATTCACCTTGATTGCCGCTAGCTTTGGATTAATAGGTAATTACTTTGGTTTAAACGCTCAGTTTGCCTTTTTCTTTGCCATGCTTACGGTAGCCTTTTTCTTATCTTTTAAGTTAAAGAATGTAGAAAGAGAGTAGTATAAGTTACATTCAGAAGTTTTAAGCCTTACTGATAATGATAGAAGTGGAAAACCTCTCCTGATGAATCAAAGTTTAAAGTTAATTCATTTTCTTTTATTGAATAGGTCATGGTGTTACCTCTCAACTTGGCAATAAGTTCGTTTTGAAAGTTGATTAAGGATTCCGAGGTGGCAGTGCTTTGATTCACATTAAAGTCTGAAAAAGTAACAGAATTTCCATCAACACTTAAGCCCATAACAATTTTAGTACCTGGACCTAATATTTGTAATTGATTGTTTTGAGTGGTATATCTCAATGTAATTACCCTATCGCATGGGGGTAAAAGAGTAGGGTCATTATTGGAATCTAATATTTCTGCTAGTGCCCAATAATTATCTTCCAAATCAAGGCTTTCGCTCTGCTTTACAATGGAGTAATTTCTAGAACAAAACGGATCCAAAGAGATGTCTATGCCATTAACTGCCCCATCATAAATAGTTGCTTCTGCATCACCCGATGGAGTACTTGCTGTAAAATGAAAAAATGCCTCAAACTCAGTGCTGTTAATGTCAAACTTATCTATTCTTAAAGCACCGCAATTAGCAGACATGTACTTTAAAGTAGAGTAGTCTAGAATTGTGGCCTCTACAGTGCTTGTGTTTGATATTTCGTGCACTCCTAATTCAGGTGATGGAATCATCATTTGGAAAGCATAAAACTTGTTCTCTCCACCAACATATAATGTGTCGTTAATATACATGCTGAAATATCCTTCATTTAGGTTCTGTGATGAATTATCAACCTTAATGCTCAAAGGAACGGATGTTACCGGATTACGAATAGAGCTACTGCAATCACTTTCCAAATCTTCAAACAGATTGGTGTCCTCCTCGTCTCCACACGAGACCATTAGAGCGAAAAAGAAAAATGCTAAAGTAGTTTTAAGGATATTTTTACTCATGTTATATGGGTTATTCGGACATAAAGAATTTAAACACTACTCCATCATCAATTCTTGAAAGAGTAAGCTCGTTGTGATTAATTGTATAGGAATAAGAATTGCCTTTTAGGTTACCAATAATTGAGCTTTTTAGCTCTGTCTCGGCAGGTGTTTCGTTAACAAAATGGGTAAGATGGTTATCAGCAAAATCTATTGTGCCGCCATCTATATTGTAGCCTAATGTTTTGACGTTTTTAATACCGAAAATATTCATTTGCTCATCACCTTCAGAGAATGAAATACTCACACCGCCAGACCAAGAGGTGCAAAGTGGTGAGGCAATAATTTCTCCTGAGCTATCATAGGCGGCTGAAAACTTCCACCAAGTGTCGTTTAACTGGATGTTTTTTACTGAAGTATCCACTTCAAAATCCATTTTACAAAAGTTGGAAGTGGTGATGAAAACATTGCTAAGTATTCCGTTGGATATAGCGATGCTCGGTTGGTTGTTCACAGAGGTAGTTGTAAAGTGGAATAGACCCGAGAGTGTTTGGTTGGTTAAATCGAACGAGGTTACTTTGAAAACCCCACAGTCAATTTGTGAAGAAGTTGAGTTTTTCAAATCTGTAACTTCTCCAGAAAATTCTAATTGATCTACTCCATCATTTTTGTAGAGCGCCTGAGAAGGGTTTGGGATAGTTACTAAAACACTGTAGTCACTGTTAAAAGCTCTTATGTGGAGATTGTTGTCGATGAATTGGGTATGAAATTGCCCGTTTTGAGGAGTTATTTGTGTGCCTTCTAATTCTAGAGAGAAATTAGAATTTGCTTGAGTAGTGTTGATGTAGCTTGAACAAGAGCTTTCTAACTCCTCGAGCTCATTTATGTTTTGTGTTTCGCTCTCATCGCATGCTGCTAAAAGAAAAAACAACCCTATTCCAATGAGTATATAGTGCGTTTTCATAATTAGTTTAGTTTAAATAGGTTGGTTTAAATACAGTTGAAAATTGTGTAACCCCTTAGTTTTAATTGTTTAAAGTACTGAATGTTTGATGAAAACAGAAATTATATATGTTTCTGATTGATAACGATAAATGGTGAAATAGAAACAGTTCCTAAGGCTTGGTTAAGCTTATCATTTCTATATACTTTAATCGATATCGTATTTTAGACACCTTAACCTATCATTTGCCAGCCATTAAGCTCGCGAAATTGGCTCTTTAGATATACCTTATTTTGATTCTCCAATTGAAAAAGCGACCAACATCAAAACCATCGAAGTAGCCAAACGCTTCTAGGTTCATCTTTAGTAAATGGTCACGCTGATGTTGGATTCCTACCCTCCAGGGTGAGATGTTCTTTAGACTGATAATGTCCATACAGATGTCATCATTGCAGGGAAAAAAAAGTGACACAATTTTTTGATAGACAGTAACCTCTTTGTTGCTGGCAAGTAGTCATGTCGATTGCAAATCGACTTCTCAGCAGTCCTCGTTCGAAACGAGGGCTAGTTAGGTATATCTTCAGTCGATGGTCACGCTGATGTTGGATTCCTACTCTCCAAAATGCAAGAAAAAGAGCTGTCTTATCTTATTCCAATTACTTGATCTAATTGACCTGCCAAGAGAAACTTATCGGTTGATATTTCATATTCATTTTCAAGGTACAATAGGGCAGCATTCAAAGAAGAGAAAGGCTCCAGTTCTTTGCCATGCAAATTATCAGGTTCCATACTTGAAAAGTCATAAATGCTTGTTAACCCTTCATCGCTTTCATCAAATTTTTCGAAGAATAATAGGTGAAGCCCATGTCTATCCTTTTGTAGAGAGAAGTATCTATAACATTTGAAGCCTTGATAATAGAATTCACCAATGAATTGCTCAACTTCTTTTCCACTATTCAGCAGAGGGACTATTTCAGATTCATTTAAGTACCTCATAAATCTTAAGTCGCATTACGCAATACTTATGTCTCAATACTCATATCCCAATACCCTTTCTACCCCCGCTTCACCGAATTATTCGAGAATCTAAAGTTCTTTGCTGATTCTGGTTCGGCTAAACCCGGTTTGTTGTCTGAGTTAGCAACTAGTTTTCCAGGTTGAACCCCTAGTTCCAAAACTCCAGCCCAAATATCTAAGTCCATGTCGGCTGCTTCATCTGCAGCTTCTACTTCTCTGACTTTAGCAGAAGCATCCTCAATGTCTATAGCCATTACTAGTGTAGCATCTAGTTCTTTTTGGTTCGGGATTCTGGCTTCATCCCACCTGCCAGAAATGATGTTTTCGGTAATGATTTCTAGAGCTTCCATTTTTTCATCGTCAGCTTCAATTAATCTGGCTTTCCCAAAAACATTGACGGAACGGTAATTTACGGAGTGATGGAAGACTGATCTAGCCAACACCAAGCCGTCTAAGTGAGTAACATTCAAGCTTACTTTTTCTTGTTCCAGAAGAGCAAGCATCATTCGGTTTTTGAGCGATCCATGAATAAGTATAGAATCTTCTTTTCTGCCATAGGCGGTTGGAATGACAATAGATGTTCCTTCGAAAACATACGGAATATGGCAAATGAAGTGTGAGTCTAAAATTTTATAGACTTGCTCCTGATCATATCGGGCTCTTTTCGAACCACGAACAATTTTATTGATGGGCTTCTTTTCGAATGTTTTCATGTATTGACCTTTCTCTCATAAAGTTGAAAAGTTTTCTCTAATTTCTGTCCCGAATACTCAAAAGGTTCGTCAAACCCACGAATCGCGATTTTTAAAACGAATTATCAACTCATAATTTTTAGAACAATGCAAAAGTATTTATACCTGTTTAGAGGTGGTGACGCCAGAATGGCGGAAATGTCTCCTGCCGAAGTAGAAGCTCATATGGATGAGTGGAGAGTTTGGATGGAAGGCCTAGCCGAAAAAGGTCAACTCATCGATGGTCTTCCATTGAAAGCTGAAGGTAAACAAGTCTCTAAAGGTGGTTCAGTGGTAACTGATGGCCCATTTGCCGAAGGTGCTGAAATAGTTGGAGGTTATCTTATGGTCAATGCTACTTCACTAGAAGAAGCGACTGAAATGTCCAAAGGTTGTCCGATCCTCGATGCTGAAGATGGCCACATTGAGGTCAGGGGAATCGCTGATATGTAAACTCAATTTTTCAAGCCATTCCTGGGTTTGGCTAAAAAGCTGCAAATTGACTCCGGGAATGACTTTTTCTTATGCCTACTGCAATCAATCAAAAGCTAGATCATCTTTTTCGCCATGAGTATGGTAAGCTGGTTTCCATGTTCACTAACAAGTATTCTCCTGAGCTGATTGATGTCATAGAAGATGCAGTGCAAGAGTCACTGTACAAAGCGGCTAAGCTTTGGTCTTTTCAGCCCATGCTAGATAACCCTTCGGCTTGGCTGTACAGAGTGGTGAATAATCAAATTATCGACTATCTGAGAAAGGACAATAAGTCTGTTTCCTATGACTCAGCTATTTCTGCCGATCCTGTTGCTGAGGAGGAAAACGTACTTCCAGAAGATAGGGCAATTGTTGATGATCAGCTGAGAATGATTTTCGCCTGTTGTCATCCTAGTATGAAAATAACTGAGCAATTGATGCTCAGCCTGAAACTGCTTTGTGGTTTGTCGGTGAAGGAAATTGCGCGTGCTTTTTTGAAGCAGGAGGAAGCCACTAAAAGAGCCATTACTCGGGCTAAAGTTAAGTTTAGAGAGGAAGTGGGGGAGTTGAAAGTGCCAATTGGTGCCGACTTGGAAGAACGTTTGGAAGCGGTATTGCAAGTCATTTATCTACTTTTCAACGAAGGTTACAAGGCAACAGAGGGGAACCAACTGATAAAGCAAGATCTTTGCGAAGAAGCAATACAACTAGCCTTCTTACTAACCAATGAACCAAGTTGTGACAAAGGGGAGCTGAAAGCACTCATTTCTATGATGCTATTCAAAGCAGCTCGTTTTCCCGCTCGAATGGATGAATCAGGAAATCTCCTGACTTTGGAAAAACAGGATAGAACCAAATACGATGAAGACCATATCAAATGGGGCTGGCAGTTTTTGCAAGATTCATCAAAGTTTGAGGGCTCATCGGTTTATCAGTTGGAGGCGGCTATTTCTTGCTATTACACCACTGCGGCATCCTATGAAAAGACAAATTGGAAGGCCATTCTAAGTTTATACGACACACTTGTTAAGTTGAAGCCAGTGCCTGTGGTGCAAATGAGCAGAGTCCTTGTTTTGAGCAAGGTAAAGGGAGCAAGTTTCGCTTTAAACGAAATGGAAGGCCTAGAAGAAATTATAAATGGGAATCAATCTTTTCTGGCTCTTAAAGCTGATTTATATGCGGAAATTGGTGACTGGTCTGCTGCCAGAGTTCATCTGCAAAAGGCCATCAGTCAGGCTTTGAATATTACAGAAAGAAGGTTTCTAGAAAAGAAGCTCCAGAGTTGGATTGGGAAATAGCCTTCTGTCTTCCTGCGTATGCGAGAATCTCAGTCTTTTGCGGAATAATAGGGAGATCCCTGCCTGCGCAGGGATGACAGCATAAACACTACTTCTTCCTCACACTCTCTAGCATAGCATCCATATCAGACTTTGTATAGACCTTACCCTGAAGTACCATACTACTAATGTTCTTGCTGTTGCTAATGTCTTCCAGCGGATTCTCATTCAGAATTAACAAATCTCCAGACTTACCTGCTTTTAGACTTCCATAGAAGTCATCAACTTCAAGAAATTTTGCGCCATTTATTGTAGCAGCTTTGAGGGCTTCAATTTCTGGAAGCCCCGCATCTACCAAAGCCTTTAGTTCCCCATGAAGTGATTCGCCCGGATAAACGTAACTATTCGAAGCGCCACAATCGGAACCAGCCATCAATGTCACTCCAGCCTTATGCAGTTTCGGCACAAGATTCACGAAAGTATTGTTGAGATCAATTCGCATTTGAGTGAACTCTTCATTCGCATTGAGCGCACTTCTTATTCTTCCCTGATAGGTGTCGATAATACCATCGCCAACATAGTTCAAGTATTGGTCATTGGTATGGTCTACTTCCTTTAAGTAAGTGAGGACATTGCCGATATAAAGCGTAGGAGTAACATAAGTGTTGTTATCTCTTAATAGCTTGAAAGCAGCCTGCTCTTGCTCTTTAGTTGTAGTAGCCATTAACCTGTTCATTGAGCCCCAGAAACTTGCTTTGCCAGCAATCACATCATCGGTGACTTCCTGTTCTTCGGTAGATGTTCCCTTAAGTACATAATAAAGGTGCTCCACGGAGCCTAAACCGGCTTCAACCGCTTCATTGAGCAAGACGCTGAATGGCATGTGGCCAGAGGTTTTAATGCCTCTTCTTTTTGCCTCTTCCAAAATCCAGATGTAAGCATCGCGAGATATTCTGCTGTCGTAAAGTTTTACAAAGTCGGAACCCAGGTCGATTAATGAATCCACTGCCTCAAAAGCTTCTTCTTGGGTGGTTACGGGGATAGATCCTGCCCATGTACCGTCAGGCCCATCTAGTTTAGGGCCAGAAGTGAAAATCTTCGGACCTTTCATGTTTCCAGCTTCGATAGCATCTTGCCATTCGAAGATCTTTTGAGTCATATCACCACCAGCTTCACGAACTCCAGTAATGCCATTGGCAAGGAAGAGTGGAATAAGACTTTTGTTCTCTTCAACCAATTCTTCTCCACCCCGGAAATGAATGTGCATATCCCAAAGTCCAGGGATTACATATTTACCATCGGCTTCAATGGTTTCTTTTGCATTGTAGTCTTTTGCGTCATCATCCGAGATGAAGGCAATTGTTCCATCATTGATTCCAATCATCTGATCAGACCAAATTTCACCAGTTTCGACATCAATTACTTCTGCATGAGTAATCAGAATGTCTACAGATTCTTTAGGCTGGCAAGCAATAATGGTTAATGCGAAAAGGAGAAAGAAAGCTCTGGTTTTCATAAGGTTGATTTTCTTAAAAGTAATTGAATTGCCACTTTTATTCAGACTGAATTTTTTGAGTGGAAGAAAAAGCAATTAATATTCTTTAGAACGTCATTCCCGTGAAAACGGGAATCTCATTGTTACCATCTTGTAGAAGATCTCTGTCCATGGCTGCGGCATATAGATGCACCGGGAATGAAAAATTCTTAATTAGGATTCTGATTTGAGTCTCTTATAACTAGTTTCAAATTCATGTTTAAAGTCATTCTTCGTTTTGGGTTAATTATTGCAGCCTTGCTTATACTTTTTCAGCTGAGCAAAATGTCTTTGTTTATCCCTGAGATGTCGCAAGATTTAACCATTGGCCTTGTTGGGGCGGCATTCATTGGGCTAGGGGGTTATCTCGGTTTGAAGTTCAGGAAAGTGGAGATTGTTGAAGTAAGTCCAATGGTAGAAATAGATCATGACAGAATTGAAAGTCTTGGTCTTACCGAACGTGAGATGGAAGTGTTACATCATATTGCTGAAGGTTGCTCTAACGTTGAGATAGGAGAGAAGCTCTTCGTTTCTGAAAATACTATCAAAACGCATGTATCAAATCTATTTGTAAAGCTCGATGTAAAACGCAGAACACAAGCGGTTACTAGGGCTAAGGAGTTGAGGATTATACAATAACTCCGGTTATGCGTCATTCAGAGCAAAGCGAAGAATCTGTTTGTTGGGTGCGCAACTAGTGGAGATTCTTCAGTCGCTCATTTTCGATTAACATCAAAATGTTCTTCTTCTGAATGACGAGAATTCTGTAATTTCATACTAAAGTATGAGCCTTAATTACAGCAGAAAGGGCTGTTTTGAGAACAAAAAAACATCTGATGAAAAAACTGATAATCAAATTCGGACTTATTGGAGCCTCTTTAATAGTAGGTGTTCCGCTTCTTTCAATTGCTATTGTAGGGCTCGGCCCAGACAGTTTTGCAGTTGGTGAACTTATAGGCTATTCTACGATAGTTATTGCTATGCTGTTAATCATTGTAGCCCAACTTAATTATAGGAAGGAGCAAGGTGGGCAGCTATCATTTGGAGACGCTTTCAAAATTGGTCTAGGAATTTCAACCATTGGTGGCTTGGCATTCGGTTTGTATAATACGGTATATGTTTTGTTCATCGACCCTGAGTTCAACGAGAAGTATTTTGCGTATTCCATGGGTTTAGAAAGAGGGACTCCAACATTTCAACAGCAATATGCCGAGGCGCTTTCTGGCAATAACTTTATGTTTTCCATAGAAGGGCAAGCTTTGTTGATGTTCTTAACTGTTTTTCTGATAGGCTTCGTGATAAGTATAACTGGAGGTCTTATTTTGCAACGGAAAGGGGTAGTTAAAACTGTATAGAGGCTTGAATAGATTAATTCTAATAATATCGCTAATCGCTGTTCTTGGTGTGGCTCACGCTCAGGAAGCTGATTATTTAAAGGAGATTAAGGTTTGGCAGGAAGATTTGAATAAAGAGTATCTAGACCCTGTTAAGTCGCCTTTATCTAAGAAGGAGAGAAAGGGTTTCACGGGTCATCTATTTTATCCTGTCCAGGAGAGTTATAGGATTGAGGCGAAATTTGAGCCGACTCCAGATTCGAAACCTTTTCAGCTTGCTACCAGTACTGGTGGTGCAAAAATCTACAAGCGAATAGGGATTCTTCATTTCGAGTTACTTGGCGAAAACCGCACTCTTGAAGCTTATGTTGAGCAGAAGAGGTTCAGTTTACCTGGTATGCCGACCTATGTTTTTCTTCCTTTAGTAGACGAAACTACTGGCAATGAAACCTATGGTGGCGGACGTTATATGCATTATGAAGGAATTCCTGAAGGAACAATTTGGACAGTAGATTTCAATAAGCTATACAACCCTTACTGTGCTTACAATGACAAATATGAGTGCCCGAAAGTACCTGGTGCCAACTATTTACCTATAAAGGTAGAGGCAGGAATAAAGGGGTATTAAATAGTATTTAGTACATAGTACAAAGAATGAGACTAATTACCTTCGAGTGCCTTTGCAATTTTATGCACCTTCTTTCTTTCGAATATTTTAATAAAAGCAGCAACTACTCTAAGGAACCTGCCGGGTTTCATAATATCCTTACCTAGCCATGTAATAGAAAAATCCCGCTTTGATATCAAGGTTGGTCTTTGTGAAGCTTCTGCCTGATTATACTCATTGGCAAAATCCCAAGCACCGTCACGTGCGATTTTGATAGAAAAATCCACTAGTCTTTCATCTAGCTTGCCAGCTAGCAGATCCAATATTTCGATAACTGGAGAAATTCTACCAATTTCTTGCTGAACTCCTTCTACCATAGAAGCTAATAGAGAATTGATTTTGTAAAAGTCCGCTTTTAGAGAAGGCAAATCGGAGTCCGCAATTTCCGCTGCTGCAATGCCAAGGTCTAGGTTAATGTGAGCATTAATGCCAACTAACAAGTGTTGTAGGGCTATGGGCCAAAAAGCATGTGCCTCATCAAATGCTATTTGCCAAGAGTCTGTTGGTTTTTCTCCTGCTTTAAACTGCTGGTAAGCGGTTAGGTAACGATTAGCAAAAACTACATCCAGTTTTTCCATTCGCTCGTTGTTATCGAAGTCTTTTCTTTCAATGCCCTCTCTTACCGCAATGGTTACCTTTCTGTAGAGGATGGGGAAGAAGGCTAGTTTAGAATCGTCTGCCAGACACTCTTCGATTATCCTGTCTAGTTGATCAATTACTTCATCAATTGTTTGTGCGTGCATGATTCAAATTAGTCAATCTCTTAATATTTATTAATTAAACTTTCAGAAAGTATTGAAAGTTAAAAACAAACTATTACCTTAGCACTATGCAATATGACAAAGCCAAAGATCAGTTCATTCAGGCATGGGGTACACTCGGGTCGGCCTGGGGTATTAATAAGGCCATGGGGCAGATTCATGCACTTCTACTAATTACAGAAGAGGCTTTAACCACTGAGGATATTATGGAAGAATTGAAAATATCCAGAGGTAACGCCAATATGAACCTGAGGTCTTTAATGGATTGGGGTATTGTTCAGAAAGTCTTAAAGCCTGGAGAGAGGAAAGAGTACTTCACCACAGGAAAGGATATTCTCGAACTGGCTAGACAAGTATCGAGAGAAAGGAGAAGGAGAGAGATTGAGCCAGTGATGCGAGTTTTGAATGAAGTGCAAGAAATAGAAGGGGATACTCCTCAGGTAGAGCATTTCAAGAAAGTAACTGGTGATTTATCGGGTTTTACCAAACAAGTAGATGGGGCTCTGGATAAATTTATTCGCTCAGATAAAAATTGGTTCTTTCAAGTTCTGATGAAGATGATGCGCTAAAAATTTTGATTCAAATTTTCAGAAAATATTGAAAATAATAAAAGTATAAAAATTATAATTTTAAAATACTACAAAACAATACAATCATGAGTTACGCAATTACATCTTACGTTCTGTACTTAGTTTTAACCATTGGACTAACCATTTGGGTAGCATCAACTTTGTTCAAAAGTGGCAGAGTTTTTTTGGTCGATATTTTCTCCGGTAATCAGGAGTTTGCCAATAGTGTTAACAGGCTGTTGGTGGTTGGGTTCTACTTAATCAACTTAGGTTTCGCAGTATCATCTCTAGATGCAATAGGCTCTGTAAATGATCTATCAGACCTTTTCATTCGATTGTCTAAAAGAGTGGGGATAATCACATTGATTTTAGGAGGAATGCACTTCTTAAATATTTATGTATTCTTCCAAATTCGAAAAAGCGGGAAGGAAAACAGGCTTACACATGTCTAAGGTTGGGTTTAGGCATATTTGGGCAGACAGAAGCTTCCGTGTCTCAATAATTCAAACTACCGTTTTCCTTGGCCTAGGTATGTTGTTTTTACATCAAGAGTGGGCAGCATATGGTTGGGTAATGTTTCTGTGCTTTCCTGTGATCCTCGGGCTTAGCTTGGGGGTTCATCCGAATAAAAAGGCAATGTTTTATGGGGCCATTTTGGCCCTTGCCTTCTTTCTGTTTTTCATCATTATAGTGGGAATTGAAGGGATGGTTTGTGTGATTTTTTTACTTCCTCTGATTATTGTTCCGTTATTTCTGGGTGTAATTATTGTTCACCTGATAGAGAAATATCGTAAAGTTAAAGAGGAGGTAAGGGTAAGAGTAATTTGGTCTCCACTACTCATTTTCATTCTAGCAGTGCCTCTAGAAAATAGCATGCTTCAAAATGAGCAACATATAGAATCGGTTTCTACCGAAATCATATTGCCATACTCTGCCATTGAAGTTTTTGATGCCATCAAATCGGTTGATACGCTGTATGGTGCAAAACCTTTTTTAATGCAGCTAGATTTGCCCGTTCCCTTCAAGTGCATTTTAGAAAAGGAAGAAGTTAATGCACTTAGAATCTGTTACTTCGAAGGAGGTCGAATTATAGAAAAAGTTACTGCCTATGAACCTGGCGAGCTGCTACAAATGGATGTGATAGACTATGAGTTGACGGGAAGAGTATGGTTAGGCTTTAAAGAGGCCATTTACACTTTTGATTCACTTGCACCCGCCAAAACTAAAATGACCAGAACTACCACTTATACTTCTAAGCTGTATCCTAGAGCTTACTGGAGAGTTTTCGAAAAACTAGGCATTTCTCAAGAACACGATTATGTATTTCAAAATGTGCAAAGGAGCCTTATAGAACCTTTCTAAGTATGTAATCTATTTCTGGCAATAACGCTTATTTCTTTACATATTAAAGAATGTAATTTTCTATTATTGCCAATGCTCGAGCTCCTCCGACACGTTTTTGAGAACGACTTTATGCCTCATGGCCATTGCTATTTCTGGGAAAAAGACATCCTAATTCCCATAGTAATTGGCGATTTACTCACCTTTTTATCCTACATGGCCATTCCAATACTACTTTGGAAGTTTGTTAAAAACAGAGAAGATCTGAGGTTTGGAGTAGTATTTAAAGCCTTTGCTGCCTTTATCTTTTTTTGTGGAATAGGCCATCTTATTGATGTGGTCAATATTTGGGAGCCCTACTATAGGGTTTCTGCTATTGCAAAAATGTGTACGGGCTTAGTTTCCTTAGGTACTATTATAATGCTTTTCAAACTGTACCCGAAAGCCTTAAAGCTTCCTAGCGTAGCTAGACTTGATAGTTTAAATGAGGAGCTAAAACGAAAAAATAGAGAGCTCACCGAGCTGAATGAGATGTATGACGATACTATGAAGGCTGTTCGGTTGGGGTATTGGCATCTAGAAATTGAAACAAACGAATTGCACTGGAGCGATGTAGTGTATGATATTCACGAGATGGAAAGAGGTTGTAATGTAGATGTAGCCTCAGCGTTGAACTTCTATCATCCAGACCATAGAGAGGTGATATCAGAGTTAGTTACAAATGCAATTCAAAACAGTGAACCTTTCGATGTTCAACTGAAGATTATAACCGCTTCACAAAATGAACTATGGGTAAGAGCTATAGGTAAGGCCGAATTGAAAAATGGAAAGCCTGTAAAGCTTAAGGGCCTCTTTCAAGATATTGATGATTTAAAGAGAAAAGAAGAGCAGTTAACTCAGAATGAATCTGCTCTTAAAGAGGCAGAAGATTTGGCGCAATTGGGTAACTGGAGGTGGAGTTTTGATAGGCAAGAGCGCTATTGGTCCGATGGCCGGTTTAAAATATTGGGCTACGAACCAGGAGAAATCGAACCTTCATTGCAAGTAGCTTTGGATTCGGTTCATCCTGAAGACAGAGAGCGGGTAGAAGGTACCATTAAGAAGGCAATTGAGAAAGATGAAGATTATGAATTGAGCTATAGAATTATCAACCAAAGTAATGAGGTGAGAATAGTCAAAGACAAAGGGGTCTTTGTCAACCTGCCACACACCAAGGGGCAATATTATGCTGGTATTGTAATGGATATTACAGATGAGTCTTTGAAGGAACAAAAGCTACAAGAGTCTCTTAAGGCACTAGAACGTTCAAACCGAGAGCTTCAAGACTTCGCCTATGTAGCTTCTCACGATTTGCAAGAGCCTTTACGGGTTATTACTAGCTATCTTCAGCTCATAGAGATGAGTTATGGTCATTTGCTCGATGATGAAGGAAAGCTCTTTATAGAGAGTATTATTAAGGCTTCGGCCCGAATGAAGACTTTGATAAATGACTTACTAGTACTTTCAAGGTTAGAAACAAAACAGAGAGATGCTGTTCCTGTAGACTTAAATAAGGTAATCAATGTAGTGAAGGAAGACCTGAGTCTAAAGATTATTGATTCCAATGCAGAGATAAAGCACCCCGAGTTGCCAGTAGTTTATGGTGATGAAGGTAGAATGAGACGGCTGTTCCAGAATTTTATTGGGAATAGCATTAAGTTCAGAAGGCCTGATGTTGATCCGAAAATAGAAATTGAGTGGTCTGATGTGGGGGAGAAATATCAATTCAAGATAAAAGACAACGGAATTGGTATTAAAGAGGAGTGTTTTGAAAGAATTTTTACCATTTTTCAGCGATTACATACTCGAGAAGAATATGAAGGTACGGGTATTGGTTTGGCTATTTGTAAGAAGATTGTGGATAAACATGACTCAACCATTCGAGTTGAAAGTGAATATGGTAAAGGAAGTTCCTTTATCTTTGAGCTAAATAAGAGCAAAGGATGAAAGAGGAGTTTAGAATCTTATTGGTTGAAGACAGTAAAGAAGATGTAATGCTCACCAAAATGGCATTTGCTAAATCTAAAGTAGATGCAATTATAGATGTGGTGAACGATGGAGAACAGTGCCTAAAGTTTCTGAGAAAAGAACCGCCTTATGAAAATGCCAAGCTTCCAGGGCTTATACTTTTGGACCTCAATATGCCAAAGGTAGATGGTAAACAAGTGCTTGAAAGAATTAAATTCGATGAGAGCTTGAAAGCTATTCCGGTTGTAGTGCTCACTACTAGCCAAAATGAAAGAGATGTAGAAGAAAGCTACGAGCGCTTTGCGAATAGCTATATTTCCAAGCCAATGGATTTTATTGAGTTTTTAGGCTTAGTAAAGGAAATTGAAAAATTCTGGCTTAATACCGTTAAGCTGCCAAAATCTTCTGAGTGAGCTGGGTGTATTACTTGCCCGGTTGAATTAATTTTGAACGAACTCATCAGTAGGAATGTCCGAAAAAATTAGAATTCTCATTGTTGACGACCATACAATGATTAGGGTCGCCATTAAGAACTATTTCGTTAATGACGATCGGATAGAAATAGTAGAGGAGGCTGTTAATGGGGAAGAAGCATTGGCTAGGCTTGTAGATACTCAAATAAACTTGGTGCTTACCGACATAAGTATGCCAGTAATGGATGGTTATGAATTGGCCGGTAAAATCAAGCTTAAATACCCAGAGCTAAAGATTGTTGCTTTAAGTATGATTAACGAATCTCAGCAGGTTAAGAAAATGCTGGAGACTGGTGTAGATGGTTACATTCTAAAAAACTGTGATAAAGAAGAGCTTAAGGCCGGTATTATACAGGTTATGAATGGAGAGGACTATTTCAGTAATAGTGTAGCTCATCAAATTGCAGAGGCATTGGCAAAGCGAAAAGGTACCGAGGGCTCCTTACTTGAAATACCTCTATCTCAGAGAGAGAAGGAAGTCTTAAAGCTTATGATGAAGGAGTATAGTAATGGAGAAATAGCCAATGAGCTCTCTATTAGCACCAGAACGGTAGATGCCCATAGGCGTAATTTAATGGAGAAAACCGGTTCTAAAGGCTTAGTTGGGCTTGTAATTTATGCTATAGAGAAAGAGCTGGTTTAGTCTTTTGGCTCTTTTGATAAACTCTTCTCAAAAGAAATAAACACATTGGTTCCCTTGCCTGGTTTAGAGTCTACTTCAATGCTGCCATTATGCGCACTTACTCTGCTTTCCAAGCTTGAGAGTCCAAAGCAGTTTTTGTTTTCTTGCACTAAAGATTTGTCGAAGCCTTGTCCGTCATCTTCTACCATTAGTGAGATGTAATCTGGATATTCTATTAGTTGAATAAATATTGAGTTGGCTTGAGAGTGTTTTAGTGCATTATTTACAAGCTCTTGTACTATTCTGAATATGGCCAGTTTTAGGTTTACTTCTGGTTCATTTTCCAGATTTACTAAATAGTGAAAGTGAATATTTGAGGCCTGCTCCATGTCGTCTACTAAAGACTCAAGAGATTCCTGAAGTCTCATTTCAGTAATCACTCTCGGCATCAGCTTGTGAGAAATATTACGAATTTCGTCTATAGTTAATGAAAGGTTTTCAGAACATCTTTTGTAGTGCACTTGGCTTCTTTCATCAAACTCAGGAATGGTTTTTTGTAGCATACCTAAGCTCATGGACACCACCGTAAGGCTCTGCACTACTCCATCGTGTAGTTCTTTGGCAATTCTAGCTCTTTCGCTGTCTTGAGCTTCCAGTACCGAATCGATAAGACGCTCCTTAGATCTGTTGTTTTCTAACATGAGCTTATGTCTTTCAATAGAGTATTGAATGGATTTCTCCAGCAGCCTCGGATTGTATTCTCCCTTTACCAGATAGTCTTGCGCGCCTTCTTGAATGAGCTTTCTACTGAGTTTTACATCAGATAAACCAGTAAGAATTATTATTGGGATGTTTCCCGCATTGCGCTTAACCTTAAAAAAACTCTCTTCACCATAAGAATCGGGTAGAGATAAGTCTAGTAAAATAATGTCTGGAGTCTGTTGCTCAATTAGGTCCAGCGCACCTGCAATTCGCACAGCCTCATGAATTTTCCAGTCTCTCAGACTTCCAAAAGACAAGAGCTTTTTGAGCAAAAACCTGTCATCGGAATTGTCTTCAATTAAGAGGATGGATTTATCTGACATTACTATTTGGAGTTGTTTTTTGGAAGGATAGCCACTTTTAACCAGAAATCCACAATGCTTTTGGACATATTTATTAATTCTGATAAGTTTTCTGGTTTATTAATGAAGCAGCTAGCATACTTTCGGTAGCTTTCATGGATACGGCTTTCGTCAAAACTAGAGGTAAGTACTATTACTGGTATGGTTTTGAAGGCATTCTCAGCTTTTACATACTCTAGCAATTTTAAACCGCTATCTTTTGGCAGGTTGAGATCCAAGATAATTAGGTTTGGGGTGCTAGTTTCTCTGACTTCTTTACTCTTTCGGAGGTGGTCAATTCCTTCTTCTACTGTTTCAACTACCTCTATATTTACTTCCATGCTTTCGGCTTCTATACCCTTTTTTAGAAGTATAATATCTGTTTGGTTATCTTCTACCAATAAAATTTCCAAGTTCTTAGCCATAGCCCGTGCGCATTAAATTTAAGTATATTAAAAAGTAAAGCTATAATTACTGTGACCCACAGAAGTCTGCAATTTTAGCTGTAATAAATATAACATCATATCCTTAACCATCATTATGTATGTGTATAGCGTATTGATGTATTTAAACCACTAATCCTTGAATTTAACCTCTTAGGCTGACTTAACTCCTTGTAAATCAATAAATAGGATAATTTTTGGAAATTTTCAGAATTCTGTGAATCCGTCTAAGAGCCATTTCTCATTCATTATTCATAACCTTCACTTACATTAAGATAGTTTTTTCTAGGTGTATCACCTAATTTACGTATTTAAGACGGTTTTTTATATCTGATAAATAGGAAATGTTCTGAGCATCTTTTTCATTCAATAAGTCAAGATGAGAGTTTAGTTTTCATCATTTGTATTATCTGGGGAAGAAAATGAGGGCCATGGAACAACCAAATATCAATCAGTCAGCAGGAGCAGACACTGGGATATTTTCCTTACAGCGTCAGTTTCAAGAGATGGAAGAGTTGAATGCAGCAATGAAGTGCGTAGAGCTGGAGCTGCATAGTGTTAATACTATTCTTCAGTTTTTAAGTGCCAATGGAGTGTCGGTGACCAAAAGGGGAGAGTCAACCTCTGTGGTTGGGCTTTTTAAAGTAGATATGAGCTTATTAGAGAAAGGTGTGAGAGCTCTAACTAGGTGCTTAAACAGAAGATCTCAAGGAGTGCTTACTGTGGAAGTGGAAAGCACTGAAAGCGATATTAGTTTAGTGATTCCCACTTGCGACTCTAGCGTAATAGAGAATTCTATTGTAGCTACGTATGCTGTTGAGGTTATAGAGAAGATGGGGGCAAAGGCTCACTTAAAGAAAGAAGCCATTACCCTTACTTTTCCTATGAGCAAAGGGCAATAGGCTTCACTTAATCCTTTTTATTCTAGACTGCAACTTCCGTTGAAATCCGAAGCATCAAAAAAGGTGTTTGAACTACCTTTTAAGGCCCCTTTGTTAGCTTCAATTGTCAGCTGGTTGCTTCCGTTTCTTTTGGGTGAGCAATATTCTAATAAATAATAGCTGTTCGCTTTTCCATTAATCAAGTCTCCTATTTCCTTAAACTTGTCTAATAGCTCTCCAATATTTACAGCCGAAACAAAGCTTGTTTTTCCAATAGACTTGAGTGTAGGCTCGTCAATCTCTTGTCCTAGCCCTATGGTGTATATAGACATGTCTCTGTCGGCCTTTTTTACGGCTTCTAGTGCTTGTCCTTTAGTGTTTCTGTTGGCTTGGTCTGTTCCATCCGTGAAAATAACCACAGCGCTGCTGGCGATTTCATCTAATTGACGGGTTTGAGACAGCTTTTGCGAGGCCACTCCTATGCCCTGTATTACAGCACCGTAAAGGTTTGTTGAATTATCTGAGCTCATTTGAGCACTGATGTTATCAATGGCAGCTTTCAGCGTAGCTCGGTTGGTAGATGTGCCCTGTAACTGTTTAATGTTCTCTGAACCATCGAACCACCAAATTTCCATTTTTACCGCCTGAGCATTAACAGCACCTTCGCTAGGTACAACCTCATCTATAAAGCTTTTAGCAGCTGTTTTTAGTCCACTTAAATTTTCTCCACCTAAAACACTTCCACTCAGATCTAACAACAAAGTGATGTGGTAGTCAAAAACTTGTTCATTGGGTTGGATCTTTCTTGTGGCTTCAAACTCAGAGATTTTTGCTCCGTTTTCATAAATGGTGAAGTCACTTTCCGATAAACCGGCAACTCCATTCCCTGCTCCGTCTTCTACTCTGAAAAATACAGAGACGTTAGAAGGTAGGTTAACAAATTGATCTTCAATGGTTACCACTAGACCTGTGTTGGCATCGTCATTCCCTGAGCAGGAATAAACAAGGCATAAAAGCCCTACTAGAAGTATTTTGAGGTTCGACATTTTCATGGTTCTTAGGTTTTGAGTATACCGCAAGAACAGAGAAACTTATTTCCGTATTGTGTGGTTGGGTGTGAAAATGATTTAATTTTGCATCCGTTTAGCAATTCAGCAATATGAAGACAACCACCACGTTACTTGGAGATTACGAGTTTGAATCGGTTAACCCTAATGGCAATAAGGTGCATATAGATATGCGTCCTGCAGATGAGAAAAAGGGGCAATCGCCAACCGAATTACTTCTTTCTGCTTTGGCAGGCTGTGCCTCTGTAGATTTAGTGCAAATGCTAAAGAAGAGAAAAAAGACCGTGAATGGGCTTAGAATTGAGACTGAAGGCACTCGTCAAGAAGAGCAACCGCGCTTTTTTACCCACATCAAATTACATTTCATTCTTGAGTCTCCAGATGCTACTATAGAAGAGTTTACTAAGCTCGGACATTTGGCAGCCACCAAGTACTGCTCTGTTGCCGGAACATTGAAGAGTGAAGTTGAACACTCTTTCGAGATTATAAGAGACTAAGGACTCAAAAAAGACTTATTTAGGATTTCACCTGAGATTACCCTACCTCAATAGTAGGGTGGCTTCCCAGGTGTTTTTTTGCCTATAACCTCATAGGTTTAGCCAGTAGGTGACCTTTATAACAAGCGCTCGGTTTTTATTGATGAAGTCATCTGGGAAATAGTTGTCTGTATAGGCTATAAATACATCAGATACTGGTTTGAATCTCCACTGAATTCTTGAGTTAATATTCAGGTTGTCTATCTGATTATTGTATTGAATAAAGGTAGTCCAGAACAGTTTCTTAGTGAAGGTGATGTCGAATCGTGGACCAATAAGGAATAAATCTGCTTCTCCGTATGGTTCTGGTAGCCTAATTCTATTGTAATTAAAGTCCATAGTAATAAGGCCAAGGGGTTGGATTCTGTAATTCAGGCTTCCTCCTAGTCCAATTCTGTTACCGTTGAAATATTGACCTGCATTTGCGTTTAAGTTGAGGTAAAACGGATTACGGGTGTCTCCTCTATAGTTAAGCCGTAAGTTGGTGTATCGGTAATCCGTACCTTCAGGGAGCTTCTGATTACCATTTCTTGTAGGGTCAAAATCATTGAAAAGATAGAGGTAGGTTTGGTTTACTTGAATGCTGAAAGAACTAGTGTTTAGCATAGAAAAGTCAGTGCCAATACCTATTTGATAATCAGTTAATCCTAGTGACTCATTAGCATAACCTTCATAAGATATTGTAGGGCTGATTCTTTGAATCGATTCGGATTGAGGGTAGAAGTTTTTCTGGAGACTTAAACTATTTCGGTCATATCCGTTTCTTCTAGCAAAACCTACCTCAGGACTATAGCCATCGCCAACTGACTGTAAAAGTGCTTCTATTTGCCAGTTTATTGTAGAGTAAAGAATGTTGCCAGAAGCTGCATATGAATCGTCAGCCCCACCTTTCTCAAAGCTCCTATGATAAAAGAACTTGCCGTTCCACTTATTGTCTGCTGAAGCTAAGTTGTAGTCGAGTCCTAATACCCTATTATATTGGTTGAAGCTAGAATTGCTTTCATTGGCTAGGTCTTGCTTATTTACGAAAATAAAACCCAGATTAGACCTAGAAAATACTTTCCGTTGAAGTGCCGTAACCGTGTAATTGATCTCTGGTAAATCGATATTCTCCAGCGCTGCAGCTTGCATGTTCAAGACTCCAAGTCGCCAATTGTTGTTCAGCTTCCCGCTCAAGCGAGCTCCAAAGTTGATTTTATTTTGAACGTTTACTCCTGTGCTTTCATCTCTGCTCACTCCAATTCTACGTGAGAAAAAAGGACGTAAGCCTTGTGCTCCAAATTCACCAAAAAGGTCAGCATTTTCAAGAAAGAACTGCCTTCTTTCTGGGAAGAATATCTCGAACCTGTCAAGATTGGTTACTTGCTGATCTACCTCTACCTGAGAAAAGTCTGGGTTAACCGTAATGTCTAAATTCATAGATGGCCCAAGGGCGACCTTTGCATCGAAGCCAGCATCAAATCCCGACTCAGTATCTCTAGGCAGCTCTACGCCATCATCTCTATTAAGAAACCCACCAGAGGCGGCAGCATTGGCCGAAATGTAAGGGATCACCGAAATATTGGCTCCAGGCTTTTGGGGTGCTTTATCCCAAATGAGTTGACCAGTATGCGCCTGTGAGTACAGCGCAAAGTTTTGTGGAACAGGATTCCAGATAGATCGTTCGCCAGTGTTAGAGTCAATTCTATATGAGTTAATATTCCAAACTAAGTTCCCTTCCTTATACCGGATGCTTTTAAAAGGAATGGCAAGTTCTGCTTCCCAGTATTCATCGGTTCGGGTTACTTCTCCATACCATTTGTTTTCCCAGTCTAGTGACAGATTCCCTCTCTGTGCGCCACCATTTACCACAAGCCCTTCTCTTCTTACGCCAAACGGATTAATGCCAAACTGAAAGGCATTGGTGTTGTCATCAAATGTATCGAACGAAATGGTGAACATGTCATTCCCAGCTCCTCTAAAGTCTCTCCTTAAAGAAGGAGTCACATAGCCTGGGTTTTCTACATTATACATCTTCGCACCAATGTAAATGAACTTGTCATCGTAGGTGAACATGAGTACGGTTTGGGTAGATGCTAGGAGGGTGTCTGTAGGAAAGTTCATCCAATAATCAGAACTCTTTTCGGCTTCAAGCCAGCTTTGTTCATTCAGCACTCCGTCAAGCGTTATTGGGGTAGAAGCTTCTCTTATATGAATGCTCTTTTGTTCTTGTGCCAGTATTCCGCTGTACACCAAGAACCCTAGAAGGGTAAAAAATTTTAGTCTCAAGGTTGAAGAAAGTAACTCAACTTTAAGCTTATTTATTTAATTATGAAAGAGTTAGGTTTTCTTTCTGATAAATGGCCATTTGTTTTCTAATACTTTTGGTTCTTTATTCGCAACTATGAGAGTTGTTAAGGAGTATTTGGACAAGCCTTGTAAAGTGACTGTGTTTTCTTGGAATGGTAAATACATAATAAAACTAGAAGAAGGGCCTTTTGAACAAACCTTTAAGGTGAGTGAGTTAGAAGTGCTTGAAGAAGAATTGGAAGATATTTTGAATGAAAATTTTTTAAATCAGGCTTTAGATCGATTTAAGGAGATGGGAAGCTCTTTAAAAAGTGCCATGAATTACTAAATTGAGCGTCCGTTACAACTACACTCAACTAACATGACCTACGCTCTGATTTTTGCAGGTGCGCTCATTATTTTTTTAGCTGTTCTTCTGTTCATTGAGAGAAACCGTAAAAATCAACTTGAGCAAGAGAATGAAATTATTACGAAAAGAAAGGATGCCCTCCGACAGTCATGGGAATTGCTCATGGGGCATTCTTCAGACTTCTACTTTCGATATAACAAAAATGGCGAAGTACACTATACATCTAGCAATGTAGAGAGATTGCTAGGGTATAAGAAAGAAGGTGGCCCATTACACTTTCGGCAGTTTATTACCGAAAATCCTGTTAATCAGAATCTCTACCATCATATTGAAAAACTCTTCAATCTAGAGTTTGACGAATTGAAACCCTATTTTCTAGAGATTAAGGATGGTAACGGTGAAATACATATGCTGGAGATTTATGAAACCCCGCAATTAGACTCCGAGGGCAATGTAGATTACATTAATGGAATAGCCAGAGATTTAACGAGTGTATATAAGGCTCAGCTAGAGCTTAAAGAAAGTGAGCGACAGCAGTTGCTGGTATTAAGTTCGATTCCTGACCCCATGTTCACTATCAATAGAGATTTATGCTATAGCGATTATCAGGTGGTAAAGGAAGATGACCTATGGTTTAAGCCTAGCGAGTTTATTGGAAAGCGGGTTAAAGATGTGGTGCCTGAACAAAAAGGAATCTATTTTGAAGAGGCCATACAAAAAACGTTTGAGAGCGGTCAGGTTCAAACCTTGGAATACGACTTTGGGAAAGGAGATGAGCAGGAGTTCTTTGAAGGCAGAATAATTAAGCTGGACGAGGAAAGAGTACTTGTTATCTCTAGGAATATCACCCCACAAAAGAAACTGGAAAGAGAGCTACGAAAGGCTAAAAGCGCTGCAGAGTCTGCTGCTCAGGCCAAGAGTAATTTCTTGGCTACTATGAGTCATGAAATTAGAACACCAATGAATGGTGTGGTTGGTATGATTAGCCTTTTGGCCGAAACAGACTTGAATGAAGAGCAAAAAGAGTTTGTAGAAACCATTCAGTCTAGCAGCGATACCTTATTGAGAATAATCAATGATATTCTAGATTACTCTAGAATTGAATCGGGTAAACTTGCCTTTGAAGAGTCTCTTTTCTACCTGAAAAAGGTAATCGATGATTCCATTGGGCTTATTAAGTTCGAGGCGCAGCGTAAAGGAATTCTCATGAATGCTGTGGTAGATGAAGATGTACCTAACTTCATTCGTACCGATAGGGGAAGGTTACGTCAGGTGCTGCTAAACCTGCTTTCCAATGCTGTAAAGTTTACTGAGCATGGCTCAATTGTATTGAAGGTGAGTGTTGAAAGGCTTACTGACAAGAACGTAAACTTGCTATTCAAGATTAAAGATACTGGCATTGGTATTCCTAAAGATAAGCTTCAAGGATTATTCCGTGAGTTCACTCAAGTAGACTCTTCTCATACCAGAAAATTTGGTGGCACAGGCTTGGGCTTAGCTATTGTAAAGAAGCTAGTGAAAATGTTGAATGGCAAAATAAGCGTTGAGAGCGAAGTAGGGGTTGGTTCTGTGTTTACCTTCAGTATTCGAGCAAAGTTAGCGAGTAAAATGCCAGCTAAGCCAGAAGATCAGGCTGAAGAAGAAGCGCAACAAGATTTTATTGGAGAAGACTACCCAATGCGTGTCTTGATGGCGGAAGATAATTCCGTAAACAGAAAGCTAACTACCTTGTTCTTAGAGCGAATGGGGTATGTTCCTGAAGTGGTGTCTGATGGTTTAGATGTAATTAAAAAGCTTAAGACAAAGACCTTCGATGTTATTCTCCTAGACATTGCCATGCCTCAGATGGATGGCTATGAGGTGCTAAAACTAGTGCGCCAAATGGACTTGGAAAAGCAACCTAGAATTATTGGGGTTTCTGCCAATGCATTCAAGGGAGACATTGAAAAAGGAATGTCTTTGGGCTTAGACGATTACCTGGTAAAACCTTTGCGCTTCAACGAACTGAAAGAAAAACTCATAGCTTCTTATAAGACCATTCACAATTCTAAGCCTTAATTTTGAGGCATGAATTACTTTGTTACCGCCATTGGCACCGATAGTGGCAAAACACTGGTGTCTTCTATTCTGGTAGAAGCCTTAAAAGCAGACTATTGGAAGCCTATTCAAGCTGGTTTTCCTACAGATACTGAAGAAGTTAAGAAACTAGTGAGCAACTCTATAACTAAGTTTCATCCAGAAACGCATCAGTTAAAGTTACCAGCCTCTCCCCATGCAGCGGCTCGTTTCGAGCATCTTCATATTCAACTGGATGATTTTGTGGAACCAGAAACCACTAATGAAATTGTGGTAGAAGGAGCTGGCGGAGTATTGGTGCCTATTAACCAAGAAGACTTTGTAATTGATATTGCGAAGGAATTGGAGATGGAAATTATTCTGGTAGCCAATTTGTATCTGGGAAGTATCAACCATACACTGCTCACGGTAGACTATTTAAAGCGAAATAACTTTAAAGTGAAAGGCATCATTTTCAATGGAGATGGTAACCCAGAAAGTGAGCAGATTATTCTAAAGCATAGTGGGTATAGGCCGCTATTGCACTTGCCAAAACTTGGTAAAATTACGCCAGAAGTAATTCAGTATTGGGCAGATCAATTGATGTTAAGCTGGTATGAGTAGTTGGTTAGAAAGAGATAAGAGCGCTATCTGGCATCCTTTCACTCCACTTAAAGGCATGACCGAACCGGAGATGTTAGAGAGGGCCGAGGGGGTGAATTTATATACCCAAGATGGAAAGAAAATTATCGATGTAATTTCTTCTTGGTGGGTTAATATTCATGGGCATAGCCATCCTTATATTGCTCAGGCTATTGCAGAGCAAGCCAATAAGCTTGAACATGTGATCTTTGCTGGTTTTACTCATGAACCAGCTATTCGATTAGCGGAGAGACTCCTTGATATTTTGCCCGATAATCAGTCTAAAATTTTCTTCTCAGATAATGGGAGCACAGCTACTGAAGTGGCCATCAAAATGGCTTTTCAATACTTTCATAATCAAGGGGTTGACAAGAAGAAAATCATAGCAATTGATGGCGCCTACCATGGAGATACATTTGGTGCCATGTCGGTGGGTGATAGAGGGCCGTTTACAGCTCCTTTCGATCCATATCTATTTGAAGTAGAGTTTATTGATTTTCCGGATGCTGACAAGGAAGATGAGGTGTGGAAAAATTTCAAGGGGCTTGTAGAGTCTGGAGATGTAGCTTCTTTTATTTTCGAACCAATAGTACAAGGAGCTTCTGGTATGAAGTTCTACTCTGCCGAGTTGCTCGATCGTATGATAGCTTTGGCTCAGGGGCATGATGTGATTTGCATTGCAGATGAGGTGATGACAGGCTTTGGCCGATTAGGAACCCTCTTTGCAGCAGACCTGCTAGAGCATAAGCCAGACATTATATGTTTGTCTAAAGGGCTTACTGGAGGTGTTTTACCTATGGGTGTAACTTCTTGTACTGAGAAAATTCAAGAGGCATATCGGTCTAACGATCTGATGAAGACTTTTTTTCATGGGCATTCATTCACTGGTAACCCTATGATCTGCGCAGCAGCCAATGCTTCTTTAGACTTACTGTTAACGGATGATTGTACTAATAATCGCGAGCGGATCAATCAAAGGCATTTGGCTTTTCTAAAACAGATAGAGAGTCACTCTATGGTTAGAAACGCGAGGGTAATCGGTACCATTTTGGCCTTCGATATCAATACTGAAAAAGATACATCATATTTCAACGAAGCTAGGCATCACCTTTACCCTTACTTTATTGAAAAAGGGCTCTTAATTCGTCCTTTGGGGAATGTGATCTACTTAATACCACCATACATTATTTCTGATGATGATTTGGACTACGTTTACACTACAATTTTAGAGTTTTTGAATAGCTACTAGTGTGTAATATTACTGATAGCGTTTAATGGGTTTACTACAATAGCTTTCCACGATTGTTTGATGATAAGACCCGCAGAAAGAATGCAGAGAATTAAGATAGGCACAATGAGCATTAAGGGTTGTAGTTCTATTCGGTAAGTGAAGTTACTCAGCCAGTTTCTGACTCCTATAACTATTAGAGGAATGGAAATGGTGCTGCCTATAAATATGAGTCTTATAAAATCATAGATTAAAATATACAGTACTTGGGTAACTGTAGCCCCAAGTATTTTTCTCATTCCTATTTCTTTAGTGCGTTTTTGTGCTGTAAATGCAGATAGCGTGTATACTCCAATGCAAGCAATGAAAATGGCTACAGCAGTGAAGAGTACGAACAGACTTAGTAAGTTCTTTTCCAATTTAGACTGGTTTTCAAAACTCCTTGTAATGAAGTAGAACTTTGGTAAATCATACTGCAAGTCATTTTGAAATTGAGTTAATGCGGAGTTTATTTTTTCAGCAGAACTTCCTTTTACATTTAGGGAGATGTTAAAGTAGGTTGGATACCTAAAGCCTGTAACATAGACCATAGGCGGTTCATTTTTAGTCTCATTTTGGACAACTCCTTTAATAGTAAGCATGCTATTATACTTGCCTACTTCAGCTCCAATTGCACTTTCTGGGTTGTGAAAGTTCATCTTCTCTAAAGCCGACTCATTAATAATAATGCCTCTATAATCTTCTCCGAATTTTGAGCTAAAGTTAGTCCCGCTAATAAAGTGGGTAGTGTCGTTCTTCCAGTAATTGTGATCTATTAAAGAAAGGATAAACTTACCCTGAAAAGAGCTTGAGTCACCTTTTTGATACAATGGTTCAATTTCTTGTCTCATATTAATTTGACCATTGTATAAATTGGACACTTTGAACGAGTTAATTTTCTCCTCTAGAACTGCCTCATAAAGGTAACTCATGTTTAAGTCGGCAGCATATTCGTTTGCCCCAGTGAGCCCAGGAAACTTCCCTAGTACCTCTATCACTATGTTTCTATTATCCTTCTCTTTAAGAAACTCAAGTTGCTTATAAACTACATAGGCTCCTGAAATAAATATCAGACACATTGCTAATTGAAAGACAAGCAGGCCTTTCATAACTCGAGCTCCACGAGACGATTGTTTTGATTGAAAAATTAAATTCTTGCCTTTTAAAGCTTGAGTTAGCTTCAAAGAATTTAGTAGATATGAAGGGTAGGAGGCCGTGAGAAAGGTGCTAATGGCTACTAAAAATGCAACAATCAATACCAGAAGCGTAATCCGTTCAGAGTTTAAACCCACAGGGTAGCCTATATCTATAAAAAGGTCAGCAGACTTTTGGCCAATCATAAATATAACTGTACCGAGAATTGCGGCAACAAGGTTAATGAGCAGGGCTTCGTAAAAAATGCTTTTGCGTAAGCTGTTAGGTGTTACTCCTAGTAATTTTCTTATGCCAACCTCTTTTGCTCTGCCTAATGCTTTTATGATGGAATTATTGGCATAATTGGTTGTAGAAAGCAACAGCACGATAATGCCAATAGCCCCTAAAAAGACTAGAAGAATTGAGCTTGTAGGAGGGGAGGGTTGATTGGACGTTTGGTGACCAAGGTGTATTTTTTCAAAAGGGAAAAGCGCTGAGCTGCTAAAGAACGCACTTGGATTTTGGGTGTCTGTTTTTTCTTTATACAGTTGACTATTTAGGGTTCGATAGTCTACATTTTCATTTAGTAATACATAGGTATGTGTGTCTAGTATCTTGGTGTCTACTTTATAAGGATGACTGCTTTCAATAGAGAAAAGTGCATCGAAATGTAGGTGTGAGTTTTTAGGTAGCTGATTAAAGACGGCCACTACTTCATAAGGCTCAGCAAGTTTATCGAGAGATTCGGGTCGAACTTTTTCACCCAAAATGGATTGTCCAGAGTTGAATTTTTCTGGAAACAGCATTTCTGCCACTTGGGCTGAAATGGCAATGTTATTTGTTTTGGCTAGAAGGTGTTCTCTTTTTTCAATTATATCTATGTCTAGCAAGCTAAAAATGCTAGGGTCAGCAAAGTATGCTGTTTCAACATAATTGGTTTTCTTCTTGATGTTGGGGTGGGTTTTTAAGAAGACTGAGCGATTTTCAGAGTAAGGGATTAGTCTAAAATATCCCGATATTTCATTGAATTCATCAGTTAGCTTAGGTCCTTCTTCAAAGGGTGTTAGTGCATCTTTTTTGGTGATGTCTTGAAAATGATAACTATGGGTTTCTACCCTGTAGAGATTACTTGAGTTAGCATGAAACCTATCGAAGCTAAGTTCATGTATAATGAAGTTTGAAATGAAGAGGCAACTAGCAATCCCCAAAGCTAAACAGGTGATGTTTAACAGTGTAGTGCTATTCTTGCTCCACATACCTCTTAGAGAAATAAGGAGAAAGCTTTTAAGCATGTTTATTGTTTTCTATCCAACTACTATGCTTTCAAGCATTGTGCCAGCAACAAAATGCTTGAATTCATACAATATGATGAGGTTTTGTGTTTTTTTACTGAACAGTTTCGAACTCTAGAATGTCCATTATTGTGACAGATCAATAATGCGCTATGGCTTTTACAAGCTCTGGTTGTTGATATTCGTGTTTGGTTCAGATTGAGCTTGCTTGGGGTTCACCGCAAAAATCTCCACAGTTTCTGTTTTTCCTCTCAAGGGAACATCACCTATTAATTTGAACTCAAAATGGCTCGATTTAACTAGTCTTCTTAAGTTTTCAGAGATAAGGATCATTTCATTAAACTCATTGCATTTGGCCAATATTCGGGCAGCTGTATTGAGTGTGTCTCCATGGTAGGCAATTTCCTTTTTATATCGCCCAACTTCGGTTGCGGTAACTCGTCCACAGTTAAGAGCAGCTTTAAAAGACGGAGCGGTATCGTACTTCTTTAAGTAATAGTCTTTTTTTCGTTCAAGAGTCTCTATAAAAGCAAAGTAAGAGTTGAGACATTGGTCTTTATTTAGCCCTTTGTTTAACTCCCAAGTAAGCACGGCTTCATCGCCTACATACTGATAAATTTCAGCTTCATATTCGTCTACCACCCCTAAATCATAAAAGCAATCTTGTATTAGCTGACTGTATTTAATATGGCCTAGTTTTTCTGCAATTGAGGTAGAAGACTGAAGGTCTAAAAACATAAATATTCGCTCTTCTTCATGCGGAATGTACAGCTTAGCAGTCAGGAGTTTGGTGAGGTTGCCTTCTCCTAGCATTAGGTTTACCTGACGAAGCCGGGTCATAAATATGTCTACCGTTATAATATAAAAGTATACTGGACCACTTCCTTCGTCCATTACAAATGTCCAAAATGCTATGTTATGTTTAAATACCACTTTGGTGACTATAAAAGCCAAAACAATAAACAGTACCAGGAAGAGAATTATGAAAGCCCCTTTGGCCAAACCGAGCTTAAGCACAGAAGCTTTACCGTAAATTTTCTCTTCTAGTATATACTGAAGACTACCAGAAATTATACCTCCAATTACTCCAAAAGTAGCAGCCAGAATAATAGACATTGTAATGCCTGGGTCGAAGGAGCCAATTTCTTCGGTACCAATACTTCTAACTATAGTAAGAAAAACAAGAGCGGGAGGCCAAAACAGCGCATACTGACGAATGATTCTTTTCTTTCTTCTTTTTTGCGCGCTGTCAAACTTACTTTTCATTGACCTGTGTTGTGACAAGGCGAAATTAGGCCTTTTCGTTTAAAAGACTCCCGTAAACACCCTCTAATTGCCCCTTTTGAGGCTTTAATTCTGCCTTTTAGATGTGTTTTCTGTGCTTATAGCTCTTAGGTTCTAAAACGCGTGGATAATTGATAAATATAAGGGCATGCCTAGTGTTATGTTGAGTGGAAAAGTAATAGCCAGAGCCATAGGCAAATAAAGGCTAGGGTTGGCCTTAGGTGCTGCCAACTTCATGGCTGCTGGCACTGCAATGTACGAGGCGCTTGCCGCTAAAATGGCAAATAGAAACTGATTGCCTTCTGAGCTGGTAACCCATTGACTGATAACCGCCACAACACATCCGTTGATGAGTGGTACTATGATGGCAAAAGCCAGAGCAAACCATCCGTTTTGCAGAAACGAGGCTAACTTCTTTCCGCTGGTAATACCCATGTCTAGTAGAAATACCGCTAAAAACCCTTTGAAAATGTCTGTAGTAAATGGCTCTATTCCTTGTGCCTGTGCATCATTTGCCAAAAAACCAATAATCAAACTACCAATAATTAGTATAACACTTCCATTGGTTAGCGCATGCTTTAATACATGTCCAAAAGACACTTTGTGCTCAACTTCTTTATTGAATAGGTTGAGTAATAGAACACCAACAATAATTGATGGGGCTTCCATTAAGGCCATAACTGCCACCATATGACCGCCAAAGTCTATTTCTAGCATTTCTAGAAATGAAACTGAAGTAACAAAGGTTACAGCACTCACCGAGCCGTAAGAGGCAGCAATGGCACCAGCATTCCAGACGCCCAGTTTTCTTTTCAGAAAAAAGAATGTGTACAGCGGTATTACTAAGGCCAATAGAATGCCGAAAAGTAAAGACCACATAATTTCTGAGTCTAGCTGGCTGTGAGCTAGTTCTTGCCCGCCTTTAAAGCCAATGGAGAATAAGAGGTATAAAGAAATGAATTTGGAAGAAGTACCCGGAATCTCTAGATCTGACTTAAGTTGAACCGCTAAAAGACCAAGAAAGAAAAAGAGAAGAGCCGGGTTTGTAAGGTTGTCTAGTAAAAGCTGTAATTCCATTTTGCTGCTACGGCAGTTTTACTTGATAAGATTGAGTTCGAACTTCAGGCTAAACTGAACATCGCAACCAAGGCCTTCTGCCTGACCGATTCTGTCGTTGAGCTCTTGCTGTTGTACTTTTAGCTGAGAGAGTTGGGCTTGAAGAGAAGAGGCTGCTTGACCGTTTACGCCTTTTTCAAATTGCTCCAGACTCTCCTGATTCAATTGTTGATTAATTTTTGAAATTAAACCATTGATACTCGCTTTGGCTTTTGCTGGAGAAAGCTCTCTACTAAGAAGCTCCACCTTGTTTTTTTGTTCTTTGATCATTTTACTTCTGTTTAGGACTGATTACATAATTGATTGCTACTAAGAATATGACAGCAGCTGCCGATAGTGCTGGGCCAATAAGAGCGCTGCTTAGCCTGCTCACTGGTACTAGCCAGCAGCCTAACGCCATAATTACTATGCCCAGAAATAAGACTCTTGCAGAGTACTGCTGAACACTTTGGTCTAGTCGGCTAGAAGCCTTCTGATCGGCCGCTTTTTGTGTAAGTTTTGAAGTAGAACTATTCATCTGCTATTCTTTGGTTTCGGGCACAAAGATGTGTAGCGACATTGATTAATTTTTATTTATATTTGATATGAAAAGCATAAATAAAATTTATGGATTACACACTTCATCAACTCAGGATATTCCATAAAATAGCTCAGGTTCAGAGTGTTACAAAGGCTGCGGAAGAGCTGTTTTTAACCCAGCCAGCCATCTCAATTCAGCTTAAAAAATTTCAAGAACAGTTCTCTGTACCCCTGTTTGAAATAGTAGGAAGGCAGCTTTATATCACTGATTTTGGAAAAGAAATTGCAGAAACAGCAGAGAAAATTCTAAACGAAGTACAGGCCATAAACTACAAAACACTCACTTATAAAAATCAACTGGCGGGAAGACTGAAGGTGTCGGTTGTATCAACTGGCAAGTATGTAATGCCCTACTTTCTATCTGAATTTATGAACCACAATAGGGGAGTAGATTTGGTGATGGATGTTACCAATAAAACACGAGTTATTGAGAGTTTGGAGCGCAATGAAGTAGACTTTTCGTTAGTGTCTGTGGTGCCAGATCAGCTAAAGGCCGAGCGGGTGCCACTGTTAAAAAATAAACTCTATTTGGTGGGTAGTCCTCAGTTGAAAGTAGAGGCTAAAGACAAGAAGATGGGCTTCCTTAAAAAGTATCCTCTCATATACAGGGAGGAGGGCTCAGCTACAAGAAATGCAATGGAAGAGTTCATTCAGTCCAGGTCAATTTCTACCTATAAGAAACTAGAATTAACTTCCAATGAGGCCGTTAAGCAGGCGGTTATTGCGGGATTGGGATATTCAATTATGCCATTAATTGGCCTGAAAAATGAACTTAAAAGCCATCAGTTGGAAATTATCCCCTTAAAAGGCCTACCAATAATTACTCAGTGGAACCTCATTTGGATGAAGTCTAAGAACCTATCGCCAGTTGCTAAAGCATATTTAGAACATATAGAGCAGAACAAAGATCAATTGATCGGTCAGCATTTCGATTGGTACGAGAAGTATTAGTATATAAGCTTCTGCTAGTAGATATATTCCACCTACCTATGGTCTTTTAGTGGATAATTCGATTCATGAAAAAATGTATCTTTTTGGTTTTCAGTGATGTGTGGTGCAGCTGCACTAAACAAATCTTGACCTTTCATTCTTAATAGTGTAAATTCTAGTTCATAATTAAGTCCGATAGAGTATAGATTATATAAATATGAATGACATGTTTATTGTCTTTTTATATCGGATCTTTAATACTGTTGAACGTAAAAGAAAATTATCAATATGGAAAGTAACAAACCTCATGGTAAGCTGGGCGATATAAACGATTGCCCATTTTTTGGTGGTACAGCGCCTAAACAAGCAGCAGGCGGTGGTACGAGAAACAAAGACTGGTGGCCCAACCAGTTACCCGTGAATATCCTTCGTCAAAATTCATCTTTATCTAACCCAATGGGTGAAGATTTTGACTATGCAGAGGAATTCAAAAAGCTCGATTACGAGGCACTTAAGAAAGACTTGACAGATTTGATGACCGACTCTCAAGAGTGGTGGCCAGCCGATTTTGGTCATTATGGAGGTTTGTTTATTCGCATGGCTTGGCATGCTGCCGGAACTTACCGTATTGGTGACGGTCGTGGTGGTGCAGGTACCGGTCAGCAACGGTATGCGCCATTAAATAGTTGGCCAGATAATGCCAACCTAGACAAAGCAAGAAGGTTGCTTTGGCCTATTAAGCAGAAGTATGGAAACAAAATTTCTTGGGCCGACTTAATGGTGCTTACTGGAAACGTTGCCTTAGAATCTATGGGCTTTAAGACTTTCGGTTTTGGAGGTGGTAGAGCCGATGTATGGGAACCAGAAGAAGATGTTTATTGGGGTTCGGAAACCACTTGGCTTGGAGATAAGAGATACTCGGGAGAGAGAGACTTGGAAGATCCGTTGGCTGCTGTGGTTATGGGGCTTATTTATGTAGACCCAGAAGGTCCTAACGGAAACGGAGATCCTGTTTCTGCTGCTAAAGACATTAGAGAGACCTTTAAAAGAATGGCCATGAACGATGAAGAGACCGTAGCGTTAATTGCAGGTGGTCACTCTTTCGGTAAAACCCACGGAATGGCAGACCCAAGCAAGCATGTAGGTTCTGAACCTGAAGGAGCTTCTATTGAACTTCAGGGGTTTGGGTGGATGAGCTCACATAAAAGTGGCTCTGGTCCTGATGCTATTACTGGTGGTCCAGAAGTTACTTGGACGCAAACGCCTACTCAATGGAGTAATAAGTTCTTTGAAAATCTTTTCGCTTATGAGTGGGAAATGGAAAGAAGCCCAGCAGGTGCTAAGCAGTGGGTTGCTAAAGACGCAGAGGCTACAATTCCAGATGCTTTCGACCCAAACAAGAAGCATAAGCCAACTATGCTAACTACAGACCTTTCGCTCAGAATGGATCCTGAGTATGAGAAAATATCGAGGAGGTTTTTAGAGAATCCTGATCAGTTTGCAGATGCTTTTGCTCGAGCTTGGTACAAGTTGACACACAGAGATATGGGGCCAATCTCTAGGTATCTTGGGCCTGAAGTACCTAGTGAAGAACTAATTTGGCAAGATCCGCTTCCTGAAGTAGATCATGAGCTGGTAGATGATAAAGATGTAGAAGAACTAAAAGGGAATATTTTAGCCTCAGGGCTTTCAATTTCTGAACTAGTTTCTACTGCGTGGGCATCTGCCTCAACCTTTAGGGGTTCAGATTTTAAAGGGGGTGCGAATGGCGCTAGGGTGCGTTTAGCTCCACAAAAAGATTGGGAAGTTAATAAGCCTGAGCAGTTGGCTAAAGTGTTAGATACTTTGGGCAGCATCCGAGAAGAGTTTAATGCCAATCAGTCTGGAAATAAAAAAGTTTCTCTGGCAGACCTCATAGTGCTAGGTGGCTGTGCTGCAATAGAAAAAGCGGCTAAAGATGGTGGATACGATGTAAGCGTACCATTCACGCCAGGCAGAACCGATGCCTCTGAAGAACAGACGGATGCTGAAGCTATGCAATACTTAGAACCATATGCCGATGGTTTCAGAAACTATAGAAGAACAAGGTTTGAGGTGTCTACAGAAGAGCTTTTGGTAGATAAAGCTCAATTATTGACCCTCACTGCTCCTGAAATGACGGTATTAGTTGGTGGTATGAGAATGCTAGATACCAACTACGATGATTCTAAGCACGGTGTGTTTACCGAAAATCCTGGTCAACTTTCAAATGACTTCTTTAAGAACTTACTGGATATGTCTACTGAATGGAAGCCTAAAACAGATGACAATGAGGTCTTCGAAGGTAAGGATAGAAAGACTGGTGAGGTGAAGTGGACTGGCACCCGAGCCGATTTGATTTTCGGTTCTAACTCAGAACTTAGAGCTTTAGCAGAAGTTTATGCTCAAAATGATAACGAATCGAAATTTGTTAATGATTTTGTAGCAGCATGGAATAAGGTTATGATGGCTGATAGGTTCGATTTGGCCTAGCTGCTTGAGTTATAAATAGTTTAGAGGCTGTCTCAAAAAAAACGCTTGTCTTCATCATTCCCAGCTTGGCTGGGAACCTCCATCGGGCCTGAATGCCGACTTGGTATGCTCAAGATTTACCTAAGTGGAGGAGAGAATGACTGTTAGCTTTTTGAGGTAGCCTCTTTTTTACTTAAGCTTTAAGTGCAAAATAGGGTAAGGCTTTCCTTGCGGGTCGGTTTCAGACCTGCCTATCACAGCAAAACCCTGCTTAAGGTAGAAGGCCGTGGCCTCAGGGTTCTGTTCGTTAACATCAACCTTCTGAATTCTTAATTGCTCTATGGCGTAGTTAAGCAATAATTTCCCCAAACCTTTTCTTCGTAAGTCAGGGTGAAGAAAAAGCATTTCTAAATTTCCTTCGGCTGCTCCCAAGAAGCCGACAATTTTACCATCCGAATTTTTTAGACTTCTAAGTTCTACCAAGTCAAGGTACTGGTTGAGAATCAGTGGTTTGAAATACGCGATATCTGCTTCAGATAAAAAGTGATGTGTAGCTCTTACAGATGCCTCCCATACTTCAATAATGCTTGTATATTCGCTTTTATCAACGGTGTTAATGATGTAGTTCATTAGAGGTGTTCTTTAATTGGAGGCCGAAATTATTTTGTCCTTGTTGAGTAGAAGCTTAACCGTTTCTCCTTCAGGATCAATGAATTTTAAGGTGATATAGGTGTAACCTTCTTCGTGCTTATCTCCAAGGCTAGCCGAGAATAGCCCTAGCCTGTTTGTACTTCTGTTAATACGCGAAAGTGCTTCTTGAATTTTAGGGAATATCGTGTCCTGATGGTCTATTAGATGGTCAATAGCTCTCACTTCTTCTTCGAGCGCATCGTGAACAAAGTCGGCTGATTTTCCATCGATGTAGAGTATAACCAATCCGTTTGTTGGCTCATCTAGGTTTATGGAGTATTCATTTCTATCTACTAAACGTAAATCTGTAGAACCAAAAATGGAAATGGTACTGTCAAATTCTCTCATGTTCTTGCCATCCTATTAGAAAGGGCAAAGTACAACAAAAGCAAACTTCATATTGTCTGAAAAAGTTTATTGTTAAACCTGGTTGTAAAAGAAAATGACAGTAAGCCTGTTTTAGGATGTTCTGCCTCAAAGGTCTGAGGCAGAACAATTATTCTAATGTTTATACTGTAGTACTTTTGAAGGCTTATTCCAAATACCGGTTCGTGCTGTTTTTTCTGCGTAGCTTCTAAAGTTGGTTGCTTCCCTACCTAAAACCTCATTTATGTCGTGAGATATGGTCTGGTTTTCCGCGTTGCCTAACACTTCTTTAAATAGGTAGGAGAAGAGCCAAATGTAATCTTGCGGCAAGCCTGCCTCTTTCATCATTTTTGCGTAGGCTTCTATGCTCACTCCTTGAAAAGCGATGTTTCTACCCGTGGTATTGGCAATTTCTTGCACAACCTGTTTGAAGTTCAGTTTTTCTGGGCCAGTAACCGTTAAGGTTCGGCCATTCCATTTGTCGTTGAGCAGCGCTTGTACAGCTACTTCTGCAATGTCGTTGGCATCTACAAAGGGTACTTCGGCTTCGGCCATGGGTAGTGCCACTTCGCCTGCCAAAATTGGGTCTAATAAAAAGCTCTCGCTAAAGTTTTGGTTGAACCAAGAGGCTCTTACCAAGGTGTGTTTCAACCCTGAGTTGGCCACTATTTGTTCACAAGCCTCAGCTTCTTTTTCGCCTTTTCCGGAAAGTAGAACCAGTTTTTCTACATTCGCTCGTTTGGCTGCTTCAGTTAGTTGCTCAATAGCTTCTTTGGCTCCAGGTACGGCCAAATCTGGATAGTAAGAGATGTAGACGGCATCCATTCCGGCCAATGCAGCCTCGTAAGATTCTGTTTTTTGCCAATCGAATGATGGGTTTTCAGACCTGCTTCCATTTCGAACGGCATGCCCTTCTTCTTTCAATAGCTTAGCTACTCTACTTCCTGTTTTACCAGTAGCGCCAATAACCAAAATTTGTTTTTTCATAACCTTGTTGTTTTTGAGTTTTAATGAACCTTTCGGCTCAGGTATAATTGATTTTAATTTTTATTCTGAGTGAGTAGAGCTACTAAGAGAAGTGAAAAGGAGATTACCGAAAACACTGTTCGTATGAGGTGATATCTATTCCACTTAACCTCATAATTGGCTCTAATTTCTACTAGTCGTAAGTCGATTAAAGCAGTGAGATTAATGGAGTCTAACCAATTGTTAAGCGGAACATTTCCTGCGGCAGTCACTGCGAACGTACCTCCTGCATAACTTAGTGTGGCCAAAAGGAGTAGTATGAAAACACCTTTATCTACCATCTGATAATGGAGGTATGTGCTCCAAATTAAAAAGGCCAAAGCACCAATAAAGATGAACATGAACCAAGGGTTAAGAATGGCTCTGTTAATATGCTGCATGGTTTCTAGATAGCTCTGATCTGAAACTCTTTTGGTGCCAGAAATTACCGAAACCTGCCATGCATAAAATAGCCCGGCCGATAGCCCTGTGGTGAGTAGGGCTAAAAAAGTGATGATTGTTCTAAGAGGTAGCTCCATGCTGCTTGCTTTTTAACAGCAGCAAAATTGGGGCTGATATAGATGGTTTTATTGATTTTTCGCGCCAGCTTTTTGACACTTTGTGCCAACTGGATATTTCTATTGCGATTTTCTAAACTCTACTGGTGAAGTACCAGTCCAGCGTTTAAAGGCCCTGTTGAAAGCACTTTGCTCTGAAAAGCCTGTTCTAAAAGCTATCTCTCCAACTGAATTGTCGGTATTTCTTAGTAGGTCCTCTGAAATCTCTTGCTGTGTCTGGCTCACCAGGTTTCTATAATTATAGCCACTTTCTGATAGTCTTCGGTTTAAAGATCTTTTACTCAGGCCTAAGGCCTCGCTTATTCTCTCTATGCTTGGTATGCCACTGGGAAGGGCGTTTGTCACCAGTTTTTTAATATCTGCCAATAGTTTGTATGCACTAATTTCTATTCCTTTTGCTTCTTCGTCCATACGCTCACTCAAAAACCGATTAATACTTTCGTCAGCTTTAGCGGTTCTGGTGTTTAGGTCGGTTCTGCGGTATGTGATGTAATTATGAGGCTGCTCAAAGTTTATCGGACAGCGAAAGGTTTCGTTGTATAGGGCTAGGTTTTCGTGTGGTTGGTGTTGAAAGGAAACCTCAACGGGAAAGAATTTTTCCCCCGTTATGGCCTGAACAACCGTAACTGTGGCAGAAAAAGTGGCCTCGTTAGATCTTGCTACTCCCATTCTGTAGGGTTCTCTATGGAGATAGATCCGAGAGTGTTCTCCAATGTCTTCAACTTCAAATACATAAGTATTCGTGAGCAGGTTAAAATACCTGACGCTTCTATCGAAGAGGTCGCGTGCTTTAGAGCATGTCTTCCAAGAGAGGCCTAATACTCCATAGTCATCCATTTCCATATTAGACCCAACCCTGAGGGCACACCCGGTTGGTAATTTCTCATGAGCTATTTCATGAAGCTCAAAGAATAGGTCTGCTGGCACTGCGTCCGATCTTTCATTACCTTCCACCAAAGGAATACTTGGTATGGCCTCTTTGGGCAAGCCTTCGCTTAAGACTTGCTTTACCATTTTGTCGTATAGTTTGATGGAAGTAAACTTCATTTTCCTGCTTTTAGTAGGAGCCAAATAGCAAATGCCATTTCTCCCAAAATACTCGGTATGGCTACTAGCATTAAGAAGACATCAGCATATTCTGAGTAGTTGGGCATAATAAAATGTGCAACAGTATCTACCATATACATGATTCCCGCGAGCGTAAGAAAAATCATGATCCACTTAGGTGGCTTGGCAATTCTAGCTAAGAGAATGAGGTGGCCTCCAAAGAAAAATAAACCAATAAGCCACATGTTATTGAATGCTTCAACCTGATGTAAAATGGCATCGGCAGTTGTTGCTTTTAGAGCTAAAGGAAGAGCAAAGATGGCGGCTCCCATTATAGCCGCATGCATTATTCTTAAATAGGTACTTAACCTTGTAAATACATGCTCTTTGTACATTTCAAAAAGTGCCCAAGCGACTATAACATCAAAAAAGACAGTGAGAAGAAAGGCTACTATTCCGAACCTTACGGTTATCTCGTTGTTCTGAACGGTTTCTAAGGGAGTAGCTAATAGTGCCTCCAAAACAAAGAAGTTGGCAAAAATGGCAGCAAAAAATATTACTATATAGCTTATGCCAGCGGTTTTGGCTAAAAATCTGATATTCATGATGTTGTATTTGTGTTGAAGAAAAAATCCAATGAAAATAACCAATGAATGTAGCCTATGCAAATACATGATTTAGCCAGGATGAGCTGATCAACAGTGATGAGAAACACAACCTGAATTACAAATGAGAGCCTTATTCTTTAGGGATTGGGAGGCCATGCATTCTTAAGAAAGAGAGTTTGTCCCAGTAGCCCCTTTGCAGTTTAATTTTGCCATTTTCAATCTGAAAGAAACCACACCCTCTTAGTCCTAAAGGATCTTTCCATTCTAAAATGGCCAATCTTCATCTTCAAAGATGTTTTCTACAATGCAGGTCATTTCTGCATTGTCAAATTCAGACTGAAACATGGTACGGATATGCTCTCTACCTTTTACTGGTGAGTTGGCTACCTGATGGTTTATTGCGTCTTCTGTATAGAGCGCTGCGAGCGCATTGGCATCTGCTTGGTTAAAGTGTTCAACAAAACGCTCAACAATCTGCTTAGGGGGCATAGTGGGCTTTTGGGTAAAAGTGATCAATTAGCCATTGTAAATCAATACAATACAAGCTTGATTGAATTCAGTCTAAATTGAGATTGCTTGATAGTCAAACAATTACAAATTTCTGGGCGTATATTGAATAAACTAAAAAGGAAAAAAGATATGTCAATAAGATTAGCCTCTAATTGTTCTCATTGCGAATCGTTATCTACTGAGAACATGTGTTCAGTTCATAAACTGAAAGTAAATGAAAATTATACCTGCGATAGATTCTCGCTTATTTTCAAGCTAGATTTAGATAGAGATTGTAATAATTGCTTAAGGAACAATACAGACTCTTGTGCTCACCCTCAAAAAGCTGCAGAAGGCATGTTGTGTAGCAGTTGGGCTCCTCAGGCAGACTAGGCTAAAATCTTCCTATAGATAAAGGCTATCTCAAAAGCTAATATTTCGTTGTTCCAGATTGCAATCGAGAATGACAGTTAGCCTTTGAGGTAGCCTCTTTTTTTGCTACTTCTTCTTGTCTGAAAGGTATTGTTTATAAGGCAGTGCTTCTTCAAGTTCTTGCATAATCGGTTCGTAGAACTCTTCTTTGGGCACACCTAGTTTTCTTGCCATTTCTATGTTGCTCCAAGCCGCTTTATATTCTTCTAGTCTAATTTTCACCAATGCCCTTTGGTAATAATGATATCCATGATCTGGCGAAAGCTTTTGAGAAATCTCAAAGACAGAGTCGCTTTTTAGCATCAGTTCCCTGTTGTCTGGAAATCCTTCACTGTAATAATTATATGCAATTACTGCATGATTTCGACCATCAGTTGGGTCTAATTCCATTAGTTTATATATACAATTTAGGCCATTTTCTTTGCGTCCTTGGTTCAGGCTTTCTAGTGCTGTTTCCCATAGGTATTCATATTCATCCGATCCGTAAGAGTTGATTCCAAAAAACCATTTGGTGTCATTGTCTTTTTTTAATGCACCATAGGCCCTGATTCTAACGGCCATTTGGTCACCTTTTTTTAGTTCTTGTTTCCAATAGGTAATCAACGACTCCTGAATAGGAAGGTAAATGGGGCCTTCAGGCGTATTTAAAAGTACCTCATGTTTAAATAAGCCTTTAGCATCTTGGCCAAAAAAGCTACTTAAAAGCTTATTGAAATATTCTAGGTCAGTTTTTTCTATAGCTCGAATAGTTCCGCCATACTCGGCTAAGAGCATATAGCCAAAAGTGCCAGCATAAGAAAAGTGAGAAGCCTCAGTATCATTAAGAGAATTGGCTTTTTGGTAGTAAGAAATTACGTCTGTCCATTCAGCAAAAGTGTCTGCATTTCGGTTGTGTGCTACTTGGCTAAAAACAGAAATATTTAGTGCTATAATAAGTAATAGAGTGAAGCTCGATTTCATTTGTGTGTGCTTTGATATTGTAATTAAGGGGTTGAGTTTAATTCTTTAACTCTGAAAATCACAATCTGCTTGATCAAATCCAAGGGTAATTTTTCTTCTATCTTAAACTGCACTGTGCCTTTGCCTGTAGTGTATGGAGCGAGCTCTTCTTTAAATGCATCTATTGCCGTGGGGAATGGGTAAAACGAAATATGGTTTTTATAACCTGCCATCATTACCTGTTGATCGCGCTTGCCATTTTCAATAAGAGCATAACAGGGAATGCCGTAGTTTATTTTTTCTTCAGCATGTGGGGCAGCTTCGAGAATGCACTGACGAAGCTGCTGTAGTTTGTTAAGTACTTCACTAGACTGATCGGCAAAGTACTCTTCTACAGTGTTGTACGATTTCATTTTTCCCATTACGGAAGTTAGTAAATTAAGGTGAGCTTTAAGTTGAAGGTTGGGCTGCCCAGTAGCTCCGATCAATTTTCACCAACAATTTTTTATTAGTTGAACGATTGCCTGAAGTCAGAAGGAGAAAGGTTAACCTTCTTTTTGAAAAACCGACTAAAAGATTGACTGTGCTCAAAGCCTAGTTCATAGGCTATTTCGCTAATGCTCAACTGACTGGTAGAGAGCCTCTCTTTGGCCGCTTCTATAAGTTTAGTCTGTATGTGCTGTTGTGTGTTTTGTCCAGTTTGAGCTTTGAGGAGGCTACTTAGGTAGTTGGGAGACATATTTATGGCTTCGGCTAGCTGATGCACAGAAGGTAAGCCTTCATTCTGAATGTTCTTTTGCTGGAAATAATCGTTCAGCCAGTCTTCAACCTTGGTTAATACGGCATGGTTACTGATTTGTCTGGTGATAAATTGTCTCTGATAGAACCGATCAGCATAGTTTAATAGTACTTCAATGTGAGAGATAATGATGTTCTGACTAAACCTATCAATATTGGAGTGGTACTCTTCTTCAATGCTCTTTAGAATACCAATCATTGACTGTTCTTCTTTGTTAGATAAAAAGAGCGCTTCATTGACCTTGTACCCAAAGAATTCATACTGTTTGATTTTCTTGGCTAAAGCCGTATTCCATAGAAAGTCTGGGTGAATAAAAAGAAGCCAGCCCGATGGTTTGCTGCCATTTTCATAATTGGCTTTTACGCTGATTACTTGGCCAGGTGAAACAAATGACATCAGGCCTTCATCGAAGTCATAAGGTTGATGGCCATATTTCATTTTGCCTTGTACTCCATGCTTCATAGCGATGGAATAGTAGGGAGATACCATGCTGATCTCATCATTTTCTGTTTGATAATTTACCTGACTGTAATCAACCAGGCTAACTAGAGGATGTTCTGGCTTTGGCAGTCCGGCTAGCCGATGGTAGTCGCTTATGGATTTGATTCGATGCATATTACTTATGTAATTTACTTTTATTGGGCTATTTCTCCTTTCGAAAGTGTCATTTTAACTTTCTTAGAGTCTCTTTAGCTCGCTGAGGTTTCTCTTGCAGACTCTGAGCTGATCTTTTTCACCAAAGCCCTATGTTGGAGACTCTGATAGAGTTGAGATTCCTGATAAATCTTTTGATTGGAAAATTTATCAAAAGATTTTCCGGAATGACGTTCTATTTTTAAATCAACGTTCCACCAGAAGCTTCAATTCGCTGAGCAGTGAGCCAGTGAGCATCGTCTGTGCATTGAAAAGCCACTTATCTCACTCAGAGTCTCTCTTTTGAGGACTCTGAGTTGATCCTTTTATCAGAGTCCCATACTGGAGGTATTACCCCTAACCCCGATGTCTTTGGGCCCTGAAGGGGACTTTGTCGTCAGTCGACAAGTTTTCATCTCTCACCCTTTAGGGCAGGGGTAGAAACTGCCTTTATTAAATCAACGTTCCGCCAGAAGCTTCCATGCGCTGAGCAGTGAGCCAATGTGCATCGTCTGTGCATAGAAAAGCCACTTATCTCACTCAGAGTCTCTCTTTTGAGGACTCTGAGCTGACCCTTTCATCAGAGTCCCATACTGGAGACTCTGATGGGGTTGAGATTCCGGATAAATCTTTTGATTGGAAAATTTATCAAAAGATTTTCCGGAATGACGTTCTACTTTTAGATCAACGTTCCACCAGAAGCCTCAATTCGCTGAGCAGTGAGCCAGTGAGCATCGTGAGTGCAAAGAAAAGCCACAATGCTGCCAATATCTTCTGGTTCTCCTACACGGCCTAAGGCTGTGAAATTAGAGATTAACGATCGTTTCTTTTCATCGTCTCTGTTAGAACCGCCTCCGAAGTCTGTGGCTACCGCTCCTGGAGCTACTACATTGGCTCTAATGCCTCTTGGTCCTAATTCTTTGGCTAAATACTTTGTGAATGTCTCAATGGCACCTTTCATGGAGGCATAAGCCGATGAACCCGGAAGAGTAAATCTTGCTAGGCCAGATGAAATATTGATAATGCCACCACCATCGTTCAAAAATGATAGCGCCTTTTGAGTGAAGAAATAGACTCCTTTAAAGTGAATGTTCATTAAGTCGTCAAAGTCTGCTTCTGTGGTTTCTGCGAAAGGTTTGTAAATGCCTGTTCCGGCATTGTTTACCAAGTAGTCAAAGTGCTTTTTTCCATATTCTGACTCTAGTATGCTTCCTAATTCAGTATAAAATGAATCGAATGAGCTAATGTCTCTTGTGTCGAGTTGAAGGGCAAAAGCCTTTCTACCTGTTTTGACTACTTCCGCTACTACTTTGTTAGCAGCTTCCTTATTGCTGTGGTAGGTGATTACTACATCTAAACCTTTTTGAGCAATATTGATGGCCATATCTCGGCCAAGGCCTCTGCTACCACCAGTTATTAAAGCTATTTTTCTCATTGTCATGGTCTTCCTATTTGTACATAACAAAGGTGGTGGAACTCAGTTCAGCCCAAGTAACCCAATCTCAGGATGTTGTAACCGGATAGGGGAAAGGAGTAAATTCAGACCGTCATTACGAGGAATTAAAGTTGCGAGAGCGAACTTTTATGACGAAGTAATCTGCTTGTTTTTTGCATTATTGCTCTTATCAAACAGATTACCACATCACAACTTTGGCAAGAGCCAAGCTTTTTCCTCGCGATGACGCTAATCTATAGGCTTACTTCATGCCTTGATTTCGGACATTATCTCAGAGAAAATCTGGTAAGATCTAAGTCTGTCTTGATGATCGAAGATGTGAGAAGCCACCATAATTTCATTGATGCCAGTTTGTTTGATGAACTCTTCTGTTTTCTCTTTTACCGTCTCTTTCGATCCAACAAAAGCATATTTCAGCATGCGTTGAAAAGCTTCGTGTTCAGCTAATGCTTTTAAGTCAGCCGTCATTTCTGTTGGCGGCTGCATATAATCAATGTTGTTTGTTAACACGCCATACATCATTCTGATTAAAGAAGTAGACAGCTTTTCTGCTTCTTTATCGGTATCGGCTGCAATCACATTTACACAGGCTATGGTGTATGGTTTTTTTAGGTATTCTGAGGGTTGAAATTCATTATGATAAATACTGAAAGCTTCAAAAAGCTGTGCAGGTGCAAAGTGGCTAGCAAAGGCATAAGGGAGTCCCATTTTGGCAGCCAAGTGAGCGCTATCGGTGCTTGAGCCTAGAATGTACAAAGGAACGTTGGTGCCTTCTGCTACATAAGCCCTTACGTGTGATGAGCTATTTTCTGGTGAGAAATGCTGCTGAATTTGAGCGACCTCTTCTGGAAACGACATCACAGACTTCATTCTATCAGGTCTTATGGCATGCGCTGTTGCTTGGTCTGTCCCTGGGGCTCGGCCTAAACCCATATCTATTCGGTTCGGATAAAGTGAGCCTAAGGTTCCGAACTGCTCTGATACAATCAGCGGGGAGTGGTTTGGAAGCATGATACCACCTGAACCTACTCTTATTGAGTTTGTACTTTGTGCAATGTGGCCTATGAGTACAACTGTGGCAGAGCTAGCAATGCTAACCATGTTATGATGCTCGGCTAACCAGAAGCGATGGTAGCCCCAATTTTCTGCCTTTTGGGCTAGGTCTACGCTATTTTTAAAAGTCTGATTATGGGTTGAACCTACTCCCATAGAGGCAAGCTCTAAAATGGAATATTTAAATTCTTTCGATTGTTCTGTCATAACTATTTACTAGAAATATCTACTAGTGCGTACATAACAGATTTGATGTCTAAAAATTCCATTTAGATAGAAAAGAAGAGCTTCATGTACAGGAATTGTTGGAGTCATTTTAATGGGAATGAGCTCTAAAAAAGAAAGCCCCGACTTGAGCAAGCAGGTTGGTATTTGTCTAACGGTTGGTAAGCTAAAGCTGTAATTTGATTTTAAGTTATACATTTTTAAAAAGCAAAGCCCAGCTTTAGCGGGGTGTACGCACAGAAGCTTCGGCACCACCACAGCCGCATTGCGTATAGGTTATGTTAGTCGTAGTTTATTAAGCAATTCAATATAATTATTGATTCCTTCAAAGGAGTCTTCAGCATGGTACAATCGAATAATGATATCCCTATTTGATCTTTTAATCCATCCGAAATTGAGGTATTCGCTTATATTAAGATCAATTAGCTTATCCAATTGTTCTTTAGAATCTGCATAATAGATAAAGCCATTCAGCAATTTTGTTTTTTTGAATCCATTAAAAGGATTAAACAAGAGTCTTAGCCAATTCTTTGACTTTATCTTAAAAGGCTTTTGTGATTTTGTAATGGGTTTTTCGAACTTGATTGTAGTCACATAAGTGTAGGTGTCGTTCATCAAATTTCCAGCATTTACATCTGCCAATCTTTTTAAAACCTCAAATGATATTGAATCAAATTTAAAATCAATCTTAGATTCTAAATGAATCCCGTATGCGCTCAAATTCCCAGAAATAGAACCATTGTAAGTTTTTGTAAATGTCTCCCATGTGCTACCTATTTTGATGAAGCTTTCAACCCATTCTGTATTCAATGGGCTTTCAGGATCTACTTTAATAAACTCTAAATTCTGACTGTTCAATTTCTTAGTGTGTGGTCTTTATAAGGTCAAGCAATTACGACTAACGGTTTCGTGTATGAGCAGTAGCGGATTTGAAAGTACAAACCTTTCAGTTTAGCACAAAGCTTATTAAAAGCACAGACCTTGATTTTACCACTTCACCCGCTATTGCTTATACACAATGTTGTGCGTTCGCCCTTTATTTTCAGTCGGTTTAGTCAATTTTCAAAGGTAGGATTTTTTGGGGTAGGGAAGGCACTCTCTCTTGCAAGTTTTGGTCAAGCGTTGGCTGGTGCGACTTGCAAGAGTGTGTGCCTTTGGGGCGGATTAACTGGCACAGCAACTTAATTTTGATACGTCTTTTCCGAAAGTTATTGCTGCTAATTTTATACCTTCTCCCAAAGTCAAATAAGGGTAGAAACTGTCTGCTAAGTCTTTCACCATTATTCCGTATTTGATTGCCATACTTAATTGTTGTATGAGTTCTCCACCTTCGGGTGCGACTACTCTTGCACCTATAAGTTTGTCAGTTTCCGAGTTACGAATGAGTTTGATGAAACCCCTTGTGTCGTTGGCTGCTATGGCTCTCGGTACGTCTTTCAATTCCAATTTTGACACTTCAAACGGAATGCCTTTTGATTCTGCCTGTGCTTCATCTAAACCTGCCCCTGCAATTTGTGGGTCAGTAAACACCACCCAAGGTAAAGAAGAATAATCGGCTTTATTATCTGTTCCTGAGAACGCATTTTCAACGGCAATTTTACCTTCAAAAGCGGCTGTATAAACAAATGCAGGGGTGTTGGTTACGTCACCTGCTGCGTAAATGTTAGGTAGATTGGTTTCCATTTTTTCATTCACAGCGATATGTCCGCTTTTGGTGAGTTCCAAACCAATGTTATCTAACCCTAATTGGCTTGTATTGGCTTTTGTGCCTGTGGCAATTACTACCTTACCTTTTTCTATAATTTGCGTAAATGAACCGTCAGGACATTTACAGTGAATGATGGTTTCATTCGCTTGTTTCTCGAATTTCACGGCTCTGAAATTAGGTAAGATTTCAATGCCTTCTTTTCGCATTTGGGTTTCCAATGCTTCACTGATGTCTGGGGTTTGTGTCCGTAGAACACGGTCGGTAAATTCAATGATTCGGACTTTAACGCCTAAACGATTGTACGCCATTGCAATTTCCAAACCTATGTAACCTGCTCCCATAATGGTCAAGCTTTCGGGTTTTTCTTCCAAGTCGAAAAGGGAAACGTTGGTCAAGTAGTCAATTTTGTCCAATCCTTCAATAGTCGGAATGTTGGTCGTAGCTCCCGCAGCAATTAAAAATTTGAAGGCTTTGTATTCCTTGCCATCAACCAAAATGGTTTTGTTGTCTTTGAATTTTGCCCAACCTTTTAGCATAGTCAGGTTTTCAAAATCGCTTACCACATCCATATATTTTTTCTCTTGAAGTGTGGCTACTAATTTTTTCTTGTCTTTGATGATTTGAGCGAAATCAATATCAACTCCTTTTGGCTTGATGCCTTCAAAGTTGGAATGTGTAGCGTGATAAGCCGACTCGCCTGCACGAATAAGATTTTTAGAAGGCACACAACCCACGTTGACACAAGTACCGCCAAAGTCCAAACCACCGTTTACCATTAAGGTCGATAAACCTAAACTTTCGGCTTTGATAGCTGCCGAAAATGCAGCCGAACCACCACCGATAATTATTAAATCAAATTGATTATTCCTACTATTTCCATTTTCAGAAATTTCACTTTTTACACGATAGTTTTTTGTGCCGTTAATGGTATTGATGATTTCTTCTTTACTTGTTTTGGTAGGGTCAAAAGAACATTCACAAGTAGCTTTTGGGTAGCTCACATTGGCTTCTTTAACACCCTCATTTTGTGAAAGCATTTTTTTTATTCCTGTGGCACAATGGTCGCAGGTCATACCTGCAATTTCCAATTTTATTTTTTCTTCTTTCATCTTATTTTTTTAATTTATTTAGGACTATACTTAACAACATTTCATTCCTATGTTTTTAGGCTCAAAGAAATCCTCAAGCGTCAATATTTTTCCATCAGGATTATTTTTTAACCATTGTTTTGCTGTTCTTTCGCTTGCAAAAAATGAAACGTGATTACATAGCGACCCTTTAATATTGCAGGTGTCAACAGATTCTACCCAAGAAATAAATAAAGGATAAGGAGTTGTCCATAATAGCTGACCTCCGTTTATTTGTAATTCTATGAGAGAACTATCAATTGGGTCGGACGAATGAACATTGACTTCCACATCTAACCATTCAGCAAACAGAATGGCATCTACTACACACCATGTGTATAACATCTTACCATTTACAATAAAGCGATGTTTGGTAGGAACTGTAGATAGACCAGAAAATGCAATAATATTTCCTTGTACATCGGTTTCGCCCAGTTTATTCAAAATAGCGTCCGCTTTATCTTTGGACACTTTTATTAGTTTATAAAATCTGTTTTTAGATATAGAACTGCCTTGCATCAATTCTTGAAATATTCGTAAAATAAAATCGCTATTCTTTATCTTAAATTCAGAAAAAAGAATGTCGTTTAATTGACCGTCAATATATTTTCGTTGATTTTTCATAAGTTTTCTATTTGGGGTTTTACTGCAAACATGCTTTACTTCCTATAATATCGCCATCTGATGCACTCCAGATATAAGAAAGACCATCTCCTGTTGCTGTAGCTGTTACTTTTGTGGTTGCCCCAATCGCAATGGTGCTTTGTTCCGCACTCAAATCTGTGTAAGAAATGGTCGAAGTACCTGTTGGGGTGGAAGAATTAGTACCGGGAGTTGAAGAATTTGTTGGTTTTACTTCCGGTTCCTGTACTTCTTTATTACAACTAGCTACTATCATCCCGATAGTAACAATGCCTAAAATTAATTTTACAGTTTTCATATTATTTAGAATTTTCTTTAATGATTTCGGCTTTATAACCTGTTTTTTCAATTACTTTTATGATAGCTTCAGGATTTGTTTTGCTTGGGTCGTACTGGATAGTTGCCAAATCGCCCGGATATTCCACTTTGTGTTCAATAATGCCGTCCACTTCTTTGAGGGCATTTGAAATATGGTTGGAACAACCTGCACAAGTCATTCCCGTGATTTTCAGTTGCAGGGTCTTACCTTCTTGCTGGTTTGTATTTGCTGTTTGTGCTTTACTGTCAGTCGGTTTGCAACATTGAGCATTAAGCTGAGCAATTCCAATTAGGAACAAAGCACTCAATAGAATTAAATTCTTTTTCATAGTATAATTATTTAATTAAGTTCTTAAATACGAGGGGCAAAAAAATACTATTTCTTGCCAACCACTTTGTAACCTGTACCGTTGATGGCTTCTTCAATTTGAGCAAGACTCACTTTGGTTTGGTCAAATTCTACTTTGGCAGTCGCTTCTTCATAAATCGCATCTACCTTAACAATGCCTGGCAATTTGTTCACATCATTTTCTACGTGTGAAGCACAACCATTGCAAGTCATTCCTTTTACATCAAAAGTTACCGTTTGGATGTCAGAAGCATTGACGATTACAACTTCCTTGTTGTCGTTTGAAGGATAGAAAATGTGTGCGTAGTTCGGAAAAGCGAGCATCAAGGCTGCAAATACGGTTACAATTCCCAAGAATGTTTTGGTCTGCATAAAGGGTTTCTTTTCGTCTTCTTCGCAATCACATTGAATTTCTTCGGCTGTTCGTGGTTTGAGTTTCTGATACCAAGCAAAGCCCAATACCAAAACGGTGATACCGATTAGATAAGGTCTTGCTGGTTCCATCCATGAAAAGGTAGATGCCACTCCTGAAGCTCCTGAAATAAGAGCCAATACAGGTGTAATGCAGCAAAGTGATGCTGCTACTGCCGAAAGCACACCCGCTCCGACAAGTCTGTTGTTTTTCTTGTTCATACTGTTTCCTTTTTTGAATTGTTTATGATGTGTTTAAAAAATGGACGAAGTAAAGTAAGTTGCTCCTGTTTCAAAGAGTAGAAAATGGTTTGTCCTTCTCTTCTACCTTCAATGACGTTTCCGTCTTTTAGTTTTCTGAGGTGTTGCGAAACGGCAGGGATGCTCATTCCGAGAATGTCTGAAAGGTCGCAAGGACAAAGTTCGTTTTCTTCTTCTAAGAGAAATAAGATTTTTAACCTTACTTCGTTTCCTGCCAATGCTAAAAGTCCACTCAGTTGACTGAATGCCTTGTCGTTGGTTTGAAGTATTTCTCTACAATTGTCTATTTGAACCTTGTCGGCAAACACACGGATACACGATTGATTGTTTTCCATAATTTCCTTGTTTAGGATTTAATAACGCAGCAAAAATACAAATAGTTTTCTTATTTAAGCAAATACTTAATTATAGTTTTTAACAATTCTTCTTTGTCAGCGGTGGGGGATTTAGCTCTTTTGGTTTTTTAGCGTTGGCTTTGAGTGTCGGAAAAACCAAATGTGCTAAATGTGCGGTGGGTTTTTAGGGTGACGCACAACGGTTTCGGCTATGAGTAGTTGCGTGGTTTAGCACTTAACTTTGCAAGTACACACCAAACTGAAAATCCGTGAGGATTTTCAGAAGTAGGCGAGAACAAGCAATTACTTATAGCCATTGTTGGCAGTAGTGTTTATTTTGTCAGTCGTTTTGCTGTCATAAATCGGTCAGCTACATTGTCCCAATTGATAATTTCAAGAACTGTATCAACAAAATCGGCTCTTTTATTTTTGTATTTCAAATAATAGGCGTGTTCCCAAACATCAATCACCAAAATCGGAACAACTCCCCATTGTGTTAATTTTTGATGATTTTCGCATTGTAACAATGTCAAGCTATCCGAATAAGGTTGGTAACCCAAAATACCCCAACCGCTTCCTTCTACAGTTTTTGATATTTTCCCGATATAGCTTTTCAGTTTGTCAAATGAACCGAAATCCTTTTCTATCTGTTTTAAGAGTTCAGTTTTGGGTTCAGTTTTTTTATTCGTTAAGTTCGTCCAAAAGATGGAATGAAGCACGTGGCTTGAAAAGTGGTAAGCTAACTTTCGGGTCCACAAATCCACTTGGTCTAAATCGCCCGATTTTAGATGTTCCTTAATTTTAATCAAATCTGTGTTTGCCCCTTTTACTGCTCCACCGTGATGAAATTCAAAGTGCAGATGTAAGGTTTCTTCATCCATATGTGGCTCCAAAAAAGTTTTATTGTATGGAAGTGATTTTTGAATGAAATTTCCATTACTGTCCACTAATCTGTCAATTCCGTTTTCCGTTACATTTTGTGAAAAAACGTTGTTCATTGGTAGGATTGTCGCTCCACCTAAAATTGCCGTGTTTCTTAAAAATTCTTTTCTGTCCATATTTATACTTTTTTCAATTTATCTCGTTTTTCCACATTACTGCCAACGTTAGCTATCGTGCACTTTTATGCACGATATAAATCATATAATTTAATATTTATGCACGATAGCCATGCATTTCTGATGGCTATCGTGAGTTTTCAATTTAGTCGTCCAGATTTAAATTATCTAAAGGTGACTGTATTTTTTCCCAACCCTTATGTGTTATATGTGTATAAATTTCTGTGGTCTGACTTGAGTTATGTCCCAATAAAACTTGGATATACCTGATGTCCACTCCTTTTTCTAAAAGATGTGTAGCAAAGCTATGGCGCAAAGAATGTAGAGTAACTCTTTTCGAAAGCTTGGCTCTTTGAATAGCCGAAATAAAAACTCTCCTTAAACTAGAGTCAGAGTATTGCCCGCCATTTTGTCCTTCAAATAGATACTCCTTTGGTCGGTACTTTTTAAAATATTCGCGCAACACCACCAATGCCTTTTGAGAGAGGATTGTTACTCGGTCTTTTTTGCCTTTCCCACCTCTTACAAATACACGCATCTGTTCACTGTCTATATCACCAATATGTAATTTGATCAACTCACCTGCTCTCAGACCTGAACTATATACCATGAGTAGCATTGCCTTGTGCTTTAGGTTATGAACGGAATTTAGAATAGCAGAAACTTCTTTTTCTGTCAATACCTTAGGCAACCTGAACTCTTTGATTGGTCTTTCAATATGGTAGTACCCTCTTTCTCTTCCCAGTACTTTTTCAAAGTAGAATTTTATCGCATTGATATATTGATTTTGACTACTAGTAGATACCTTTTTTTCTGACACTAAATAGGTTTGGAATTCGGCCACGTGGCTATCGTTTAATTGCTCAGGTTCAATTGAATTGAAATGACTCAGAAATTTTTCAAAGAGCGATAAGTAGGTTTGAATGGTGTTGGGGCTGTAACGCCTTCGCTCTAGCTGCTCCAAGTATTCTTTCGGGACTTTAGATTTCTCTTTTAGAATTAGTGTTTTTGACTTATTCGAGCTCTGCAAATTGAAGGCTCTAATAAGCTTTTCTTTTCGCTCAGGTGTAATTGGAAATAGCCAAAGCTTTCTTTTCGGGTGCCACCTTCCTTTGAGTTTTTTTGCCTTTGCAATAAGGTCTGTATCATAGGGCATGGCCATACCAAAAAATGACTTTCCCTCAATATCTATGGTTTCTAGTCTCATGCGTGTTTTGTACAATTTAATAAAAAAGAAAACCCCGACCTGATCGCTCAAGTCGAGGTTTAGTCTTTTATCTAAAATCTAATGTCTACAATCTGAAGCCTTCCGAATCAGAAGCCTCTGTTCAAGTCGAATCTCTCTAGATAGTCGGCTACTCTACGAACAAACATTCCGCCTAGTGATCCGTCTACCACTCTATGGTCATAAGAGTGAGAAAGGAACATTTTGTGCCTGATGGCAATGGCATCTCCGGCAGGAGTTTCTACCACTGCTGGTTTTTTCTGTACCGCACCAAGGGCCATAATGCCTACTTGAGGCTGCATAATGATAGGTGTACCCATTACATTGCCAAATGAACCAACGTTAGATACGGTGTAGGTTCCGCCCTGAAGATCGTCTGGAGTTAGCTTGTTTTCACGAGCTTTTCTAGCCAATTGGTTTACTCTTTTTGTGAGGCCTACAAGACTAAGCTGATCTGCATTGTGAATTACAGGAACAATTAGGTTGCCCGATGGCAATGCTACGGCCATACCGATGTTGATGTCTTTCTTTTTGATAATTCTGTTGCCATCAACCTGCACATTCATCATCGGGTAATCTTTCATGGCTCTTACAATAGCCTCAATAAAGATTGGAGTGAAAGTAATAGGCTCGCCTTCTCTTTCTTTGAATTGATTTTTAACTCTATTTCTCCAGTAAACTACATTGGTTACGTCAGCTTCAACAAATGAAGTTACGTGTGGAGAAATGCGCTTACTGTCAACCATGCGCTCAGCAATCATTTTGCGCATTCTATCCATCTCGATGATTTCATCTTCACCTGAAATAGATACTGGCATTGGCTGAGGGGCTCTTTGCGTACTTGCCTGAGCTGTTGCTGGAGCAGGGCTTGCCGCAGGAGTTTGAGTGGCTTGACCACCAGCAGGTCTATTCTTCACATAAGAAAGAATGTCGCTTTTAGTTACTCTGCCTTCTCTACCTGTGCCAGGAACGGTTTCTAGTTCGGCCATAGGAATGTTCTCTTGGCGAGCAATGCTCATTACCAAAGGAGAATAGAAGCGATCTGAAGCTACTTGGGCTGTTTGTTCGTTGTTGTTTGCCGCTGTTGCTGCAGGAGCAGCAGGCTCTGGTTTAGTTTCTTCTTGTGCTTTGCCATTGCTAGCAGGAGCCTCAGGTGCAGGAGCTGCAGAGGTAGACTCGCTTGCTTCTGTCTCTATTTTGGCTATTGGTGCGCCAACAGCCACCACATCGCCTTCTTTTACTAAAATTTCTTTCAGAACTCCTCCATGTGTGGCAGGTACTTCCGTGTCCACTTTATCGGTAGCCACTTCAAGTACAGATTCATCTGCCTCAATAGTGTCGCCTTCTTGTTTAAGCCAAGATAGTACAGTACCCTCCATGATACTTTCCCCCATCTTTGGCATTACCATTTCTACTATAGCCATTTCCTTGTTTTTAGCGAATTATAACGTTTGCACTAATCCACAAAAGTAAGTGAATTACCAAATATTATCAAAGTTTTAGCGACTCAAACTTTTCCTTACCAAATTTAATACGGAAATTTGTGTCAATTCAATATTTAATAGTCTATTCTGTGTTAGTTGCAGTTTTTTAGTGATGGTTTCTTTTCCATCAGCAAAAGCAATCCAAACTGTACCAACGGGTTTCTCTTCAGAACCACCTCCAGGTCCGGCAATTCCACTAGAAGAAGCGCCAATATCAGCATTAAATAACTTTCTAGCACCTTCTGCCATTTCTTTTACGCAGGCCTCACTTACCGCTCCATGCACTTCTAATGTCGCAGGTTTAACACCTAGTAGGTTGACTTTGTGGTTGTTGTGGTAAGGAACCACTCCTCCCTGAAAGTACTCTGAAGAACCAGCAATGGTTGTGATTTTATGCTGAACGTAACCACCAGAACAACTTTCGGCCAAGGCGATTGTTTTTCCCTTTGCTTTTAGAAGTTGCCCCACGGCTTCTTCTAATGTAGTATTGTCGTAACCGTAAATATAGGAGCCAGCCAAAGGCATCAACTCGTCAATTAACTCTTGAACATCTTTTTTTAGGTGTTCTCTATTGTCTCCAATAGCGGTGAGTCTAAGCTTTACTTGACCTACGCTTGGCAAGTAGGCCAGAGAAATATGCTCGGGGAGGCTTTCTTCCCAGTCTTTGATTTTGTCGGCTAGGAAAGACTCACCAATCCCAACTGTTTTGATCAGCTTGTGATAGATAACTGGGGTTTGAAAGAACGAAGCCAGTTTGGGAAGAACCAAAGTCTTCATCAGGTTCTTCATTTCATGCGGTACTCCAGGCATAGAAACGAATACTTTGCCATTTTTTTCATACCAAGTTCCGGGGGCTGTCCCTAGTTCATTATGTAGCACTTCGGCTGCTTTTGGAGCCAAAGCCTGTCTTTTGTTTAGCTCTGTAAAAGTTCGGCCTCTACTTTCGAAGAAATGTTTAACGTGAGTCAAAACACTCTCATTCATGACGATCTCACTGTCGAAGTATTGAGCAAGCATTGGCATGGTGAGGTCATCGTTTGTGGGACCCAGGCCGCCTGTAATGAGCACCATGTCTGCTCTTGCTTCGGCTTCAGCGAAAGCACCAAGTATGGCTTCTTCAGTATCGCCAACAGTCGTTTTGCGAACGACCTTTATTCCTAGTTGGTCTAGTTCAGAGCTGATCCATTGAGAATTGGTATCAGTTATTTGTCCGTAGAGTATTTCATCACCAATGGTGAGAATTTCGGCCAGAATTTGCTTCATTTTAATCTTGCTCTAAAGCTTGTTGGATATCGGAAATGATATCATCAATATGTTCTAAACCTACGGAAATACGAATGAGTTCTGGAGTAATGCCAACTTTCTGACGTTCTTCCTCAGAAAGTTTCGCATGAGTGGTAGATGAAGGGTGAGTAGCAATAGTTCTGCTGTCTCCAAGGTTGGCAGTGAGGGAGCACATTTTAAGATTGTTCAAGAAGCTGCGTCCTTTTTCCAGTCCACCTTGAACGCCAAAAGCTACTACAGCACCACCAGCATTCATTTGCTTTTGGGCAATACCGTACTGCGGATGACTCTTTAATCTTGGGTATTTTACCCAACTGACTTTTGGGTGGGTAGAAAGAAACTCTGCTAGCTTCAGGGCATTCTCACAATGTCTGTCCATCCGAACTGCTAGTGTTTCTAAGCTTTTAGAAAGTACCCAAGCATTGAAAGGAGATAGTGCTGGGCCTGTGCTTCGGCTGAAGGCATAAATTTCTTCGATCAGTTCTTTCTTGCCCACCGTGATTCCACCCATTACTCGGCCTTGACCATCAATAAATTTGGTGGCAGAATGAATCACCAAATCAGCTCCGAATTTGATGGGCTGTTGCAGATAAGGTGTAGCAAAGCAATTGTCTACAATCATTAACAGGCCGTGCTTTTTGCAGAAAGTAGAAGCAGCTTCTAGGTCTACCAGGTCTACTCCAGGGTTAGTGGGTGTTTCTAGGTAGAAAAGCTTAGAGTTCGGTTGAACAGCCTTTTCCCAGCTAGCTGGATCGTCTACTTCAACATAAGTGGTTTGAATATTCCACTTCGGTAGAATTTTGGTGAATACTGTGTGTGTAGATCCAAAAATCGATCGGCAACTGATGATGTGATCTCCAGAGTTGCTTAAAGCAGCAAAACTTGAAAAAACAGCAGACATACCGGTTGCAAAAACGTAACCCGCTTCGGCACCCTCCATTAAGCATACTTTATCTATTAGCTCCTGATAGTTAGGGTTGCTGAACCGACTATAGATATGCCTGTCGTTCTCGCCAGCAAATGAAGCCCTCATTTCTTCTGCGTCATCATAAATAAAGCTAGAAGTAAGGTACATGGGAGTAGAATGCTCCTTGGCATGAGTAGGCTCAATTTGAGTTCTAACGGCTTGGGTTTCGAATTTCTGCTCTTTATTCATATAAATCTGCTTAGCCCAAAGTTAAATGTCTTTCTGACTTTTTGTAAGGCTTTTAAAAGCTCATTGGTATTTTAATTTGTGTAATGGCCACTGCTGCTTGCAGTCAAGGAATTTGTAAAAGCTGACTAAGTAATGCACTGAAATGTTCTTAAACTGACAGTATTTTAAATTCTTTAATTTCACCTTTGTACAAAAAATGCCATCATGAAAGAACTCATAGCACTTTCACTATTAATATTTTTAATGGCCTGTGAGGGCAAAAAAGATAGTCAAGAAGTTTCAGAGGTTGTAAAGCCGAGCAATACAGCACATCATATTCCTGAAATCACTGCGGTTTTCGATGCTCACGGAGGCTTCGATACGTGGACTTCATTAAAATCTCTTTCATATAACAGTGGGGGTAGTAAAACACTTGTAGAGTTGCAGAACAGGTATACTCGAATTGAGTCAGAAAATCGAACTGTGGGCTTTGATGGAGAGCAAGTTTGGGTTTATCCTGCTTCTGAAAATGCCGATAGGCAGCGTATGCGTTATAATCTTATGTTTTACTTCTACGCTTTTCCTTTTGTGGTAGGAGACCCTGGGGTAAACTATGAGGTGATGGAACCAATGGAGTTGGCTGGCAAAACTTATAATGCTGTGAAGGTGTCTTACGATAATGGCGTGGGAGATTCTCCTAACGACTCATACATTATTTGTTCGGATCCTGATACCAATAAAATGCATTGGTTGCTCTATATGGCTACTTTTGGTGGTGGAGCAAAAGACAGATATAGTCTGATAAAGTATGAAGGGTGGCAAAATTTTGAAGGTGTGATGTTGCCAACTTCTTTGCAGTGGTATAGCTATGCTGATGGTGAGGTAGGAGAGCCAAGGGGTAATGCTACTACATTTGAGAACATTCAAGTTTCAAAAGAGTATCCGGCTATGAGTAACTTCCAAATGCCCGAGGGAGCGTCTGTGGCAAATATGCCAGAGGGTAATTAGGATAGCATCAAAGATTTTCACCAATAAATAGAGGCTGTTTATTTTAGATGCAGCCTCTATTTTTATTTAATGTGATAATTAGCTACATGGTGTACAAGGGTCTGTTGTTTGTCTAATCACAACATTGTATGGCTTGCATGCATTGGTATCAGATATTGTTCCTCCGCCAAAGAACCCAATAAATATGTTGGCAGTTGCTTTTGAAGCAAAGTATGCTTCGTAACCTGGGGCTTGTCCGGGTATATCCGTTACAACCCAAGCTCTTACATTTTCCAAATAACATTCAGAGCTATTGTTTGTGTTTTTTGCTTTGGCTGGTGTTGCGAACGAGATGATTGCTACTGCGCAAAGACAAAGTAGTAAAGTGATAGTAAGTTTTTTCATTTGTATTTTGTTTGCTTAATGTGTTCTTAAAGTAGTAATTAATATTGTTATAATTAAATAATATGTATAATTGACGGAAAACTTGATGTGTTTAGTTCTTTTCTAAATGTGAATTAGGGTGAGTGTTGGTTCTAATACTTGAATGAGAGTGTTGGGTGGCTATAAAATCCCGTAGAAAAGATGATTTAAAATCAGTGCTTCTTTCTGTCAATTTCAGCTTACACTTTTATAGCTCCGTCATTAAGAATTTACTTGCCATTTTGAGAGGCTTTTTCTCAATTCAAAAATTATTTTTGCCGAACATATCCGCGTTCAACGGTTTTACGTTAAACGCTCGAATTGGAACACTATTTGTCCAATCAGTTCGAAAATGAAAAAAGAGCAACTTAAACAATGTTAATCCAGATGAACAAATCAATTAAATCATTAGCTCTCTTTATGGTTTTAGTTTTAGTATTGGCTTCGTGTAAAAGCAAGAAAGCACTTGTAGATGCACAGCCTGAGCCAGAACCTATGGAAGAGCCGGCTCCTACTCCAGAACCTGAGCCAGAGCCAGAACCTGAGCCAAGAGATGTAAGAAGCGCACCAGAAGCTACTTTAGATACTCGTCTTAATAATTACTTCGCTGCTATTGCTTCTGCTTCATCTAACGATGTAGCCAACAGAAACATCAGAGAGGCGCTAGGTCTATTTAGCAATGGAACGGCACCTGTTCTTATTATAATCTATGCTGCTAATGGCACTGAAGATTACGATGAGCCAACAGATATCACTAAATACCTCAACTACATCAAAGACACAGGAAACAATGTGCACAGAGTGAAAGAAGTAGTGAGAGACCCAAGCGGTAAGATTAAGGAATTGGTATTGGTGAAAAAATAAGAAGAAAATGAACAGAAGATATATTCAATTATTAGCTATCGCCTTCATTGCAGTTTTCACTAGTACTGCGGTAATGGCTCAGAATGCAGTAGATCCGAACAGAGAAAAAGCCATCGATTCATTGGCTTTGGAAAAGGTGAAAGATCTCGGTAAGTACATTAAAATTATCGGAAATAAGAGCACTCCATACAACGAGGCTACTCGCGTAATGGATAGGGCTGAAGAGCTTTTCGCTCCAGGTTCTGAAATGGGTGTTTCATCATTGGCTAAAGAAGAAATCGAATACTACAAGGTAAGAGAGTACTTCCGTAGGTTGATGGCCCTGAATTATGATAAAGTAACCATTGAGTGGTACGATGTACACTACATTTCTGACCTTGAAAGACAGCCTGATGGCAGGTATGTTGGTGTAGTAACTATTTATCAGAAGTTTGAAGGTACTAATGGTGATAAGTTAGCGTATAAGGATACAACCAAAAAGGACATCACTATATACGTAGAAAAGAAAGAGACTCAGATTGCAGGTAGAACTATTGAGTTCTGGGATGTAATTTTGGGTGATATTCGTGTGTCTGAAACTTCGATATGATCAAAAGATTTTTGCTGCTTTCCGGCTTATTAGTTCTAGTAATTCAAGGTAATCTACAGGCGCAGATCGTCTCAGAAGACGATGAAATTGAGCGTCAGCTTTTGGCTAGTACAAAGCAACTGAACCAATTTTTTAGCAGGTTCAATGGTGAAGAAGATACCAAGGGGAGAGAGTTTGAGCCAGAAGACAGGCAATACAGAAATTCAAGATTAAGAAAAAGATTCCTGAGCATTCTCTTCGATGAGGAGAATGCCGGGTTTTCTGAATCTTTATTCGAAGAGTTTGTAAATAAAGTTACCAGTGATGATCAGCCTATTTTTCTAGACCTGCAGGCAAAAGAATGGTTTGCGGTGGTCAATACCACTTTCAGGTATAAAGGAAGGTCTATGCCGCTAACGCTATATATGCAAATCCAAGAAGAGGGGTTGGGTTATGAATGGGTAATTGCTGATATCTCCTTCGAACCATACAAAACACTCTTCGATAAGCAGAGAGGGCAAACTAAAGAGTTTCTGCATCCTATGAGCCATGAGTTAGATTTTATGAACCTGAGAAAAGCAATGGTGAAAGATGGGAGTCCGGAATCATATACATTGGCCGATTTCGAACCAGATTTACTGACTGTGTTCCTTTACGATGTAAAAATGGGGAATCTGACTTTTGAGACGGTTAATAGATTGAATTATCATTTTTTCTCGGTAGACGGATGGTATTTCTCTCTGAATAATTTCAATCGTCCTGGCTACAATACAGGATGGCTCATCTCAGATCTGGTGAAAATCAATGCACAACAAAAAGAAGATCTGTTAAAGCTGCTTTATGATAAGAAATAAACTCATTATTGGGTGTTGCTTCCTGCTGGTTTTCTTTCAAGCTAAAGCACAGGAGTTTGATGCATCTGCTGATCCGAAGATGGAGCAGGCCAAGGGAATGGTAGAAACATTGGCCTATTATTTCAATCTTTTGGGTGGAACCCGTACCTCGGTTTCTGAGAAAGAGACTATAATTAACAGCAGTTACTTAAAGCTTTTTGCCAATGAGAAGGTGCAAGTAGAAGATGACTTGCAAGAGAACAGGTCAACAGTAACTTATAAAGATATTCAGGCTTACTTGAAGGATATAGATTTCTTTTTTGAGGAAGCCGTTTTCGACTTTGAGGTGGAGAAAGTAGAGAAGCTTCAGAAAGATGATCAGAAGCCTTATTACAGAGTAGAACTCATCAGAAACCTGGAGGCAGTAAGTCTAGGAGGAGAAGAGATTAACTCAACCAAGAAGCGCTATATAGAATTGAATGCTGATGCCAACAATGAGTTGAAAATTGCTAGCATCTACACCACTAAAATCAGTAAAGAGAAACAGTTAAGAGAGTGGTGGAGTGGACTGACTTTAGAGTGGAAAAAGGTATTTAAAAAGAAATTAGGCTTGGTGTATGACAGTCTTTCTAAAGATGAGTTATTCAACTTAGCCACCATAGATTCTCTAGACCTGAAAGGCAACGACCTTATATTGGACTTGGAGCCAATCTATCAACTGACCTCCTTAAAGCACTTAAAAATCAGCAATACTTGGGTTAATGACCTAAAGCCGTTGCTGTCTATCAATAAATTACAGTCGCTAGATGTATCCAATACATCGGTTTTCGATCTACAGTATTTAAAATATCACAAAGACATTAGGAAGCTCAATTTGAGTAATAGCCATGTGGAAGATTTCTCAGTGCTAACAGGTTTTGGCAAACTCACAGAGTTGAATCTGAATGGCATAGCAGGTACTGATCTTTCATTTTTAGAGGGGCTTAATGCACTTGAAATATTAAGCTTAGAAGATGCCAAAGGCATAGATGAGGTGAGTTTTGGTCAGATAAAAAGCTTAAGGTCGCTTCATTTAAAGAATAGCGATATTTCTACTGTTCAGGGGATAGCTGCCATGAGCCAGCTTAGTTTGTTGGATCTGTCTGCTACAGAAATCACTTCTTTAGCAGGTTTCGAGAACCTTAAAAGTTTGCAGACCCTGAGAATAGACAATACTGAGATTTCTGATTTGACTCCATTATTAGGTCTGACTCAACTGAAGATGGTATACGCCAATGGAGCGGCATTGACAGACGAGGCAATTGATAAATTCAATTCGGCTAGTAGAGCGCTACTTATCACCAATTCAGATCAATTAATGGCTTGGTGGAATGAATTGCCGAGCCCATTAAAGAATAAGTTGGGAGATGTGATGGGCACTTTCAGCCCAGAGGTTGAAGATTTATCGGCATTAGTTAGACTAGACTCTCTAGACGCGAGTCAGTCTGGATTAAAGAGCCTATCTCCACTTACTAGGTTCCAGTCATTGAAATATTTGAACTTAGATGGTAACCGAATCAGTGTGCTAAACGGTCAAGAGCTTTCTTCTCGCCTAGTGACGCTTAGTGTAAATAATACAGATATCAATACGCTGTCTAACCTGTCTTCGCTTAGAAATTTGGAAAGACTTGAAGCTAAGAATACAGCCATTCGTAGTCTAGACCAAGTAGCTGAATTACCTAAGCTAGAATTGCTAGATGCCGATGGAAGTAACGTTTCTGCTGAGCAGGTTGCCGACTTATTGAAAAAAAAGCCGAAGGTGAATATTCGTTTTATGTCCGATAAATTGCTTACGTGGTGGGCAGATCTTCCTCCAAACTTGAAGCGAGCATTCGGAGACAATGTAAGGCTGTCTTCTCAGCCAGATAGAGATGAACTTCATACGCTAGTTGCGCAAGAATCTTTAAGTTTTAATGGAGTCAATCTTAATTCTGAGTTTGAAGCATCTCTTCAGCTATTTTTTAGATTGAAAGAGTTAAAACTTCGGCAGGTAAGAACGAATTTGATCACAGATCTGCCTGAATTGCCTGAGTTAGAAAGCTTAGCTCTATTACAAATGCCTATTGCTGATTTGTCAGGCATTTCCTCAAAATACCCTAGTCTAAAAAGGTTGAATATTACCAATACGGCTGTTGAGGATTTAAGACCGCTTTCTGGGTTAACTGAACTAGAAATGCTCAATTGCTCAGGAACTAATGTAAAGCGCTTTAGAGGGTTAGAGAACCTTCAGAACATGAAGGAAATTGATTGTTCAAATACCAAAGTATTTAGGTTAGATAGACTTTCAGGACTGCAGAATCTTGAGAAAATCACCTGTTTCAACACAGGCTTGCGTCAGAATGATATTGATAAGTTGCTGGAGAGTCTTCCTAATGTTGAGATTGTTTTCTATTAAGTTCTCTGCCAACTACTCGGGGTCAATTTTTCTGTAAAAATATAACCGTCATTCCCGCGCAGGCGGGAATCCCCTAAAGAATTGCAAGAAGCTTGAAATCCCCGCCTACGCGGGGATGACATTCATTATTGATTACTCAAACCTTTTGAAAATGGCTGTAGCAATATGACCGCCAAAACCGAAGGTGTTACTCATAGCGTAACGTACATCATGTTTCTCTGCGGTGCCCAAAGTCAAGTCGAATTTATCTCCCCAATCTGAATCAACCTCTTTAGTATTGATTGTTGGCGGAATGACACCCTCTTGAATAGCCATTATGCTAGCAATAGATTCAATGGCTCCTGCTGCTCCTAGTAAGTGGCCAGTCATAGATTTGGTAGCCGAAAGCTTCAGGTTTTCGCGCTTACCGAAAACTCTTTCCACGGCTATTAATTCGCTCTGGTCGCCAATAGGAGTGGAGGTAGCGTGCATATTAATGTAGTCAATGTCTTTTGCTGTTATACCTGCATCTTCCAGTGCCTCATTCATTCCTAGAAAAGCGCCTTCCCCTTCAGGGTGAGTTCCCGTTAAATGGTATGCATCTGCAGCCATTCCACCTCCTGCAACTTCAGCAATGATGTTAGCACCACGGGCTTTGGCATGTTCATATTCCTCTAGAATTAAGGCTCCGGCTCCTTCGCCAACAACAAACCCATCTCGAGTTTTGTCAAACGGTCTGGATGCAGTAGAGGCTTCCTCATTGTTAGTGCTTAGGGCTCTAGAAGCGTTGAAACCGCCCAATCCAGCCGCAGTTATTGGTGCTTCGGAACCGCCAGTAATAACCATATTGGCTTTTCCCCAACGGATGTAATTGAAGGCGTCAATAATTGCGGTTGTACCAGAGGCGCAAGCAGATATGCAGGTGAAGTTGATGCCTCGGAGACCGTACTTCATGGAAATAACGCCAGAGGCAATGTCTGCTATTATTTTAGGAATAAAGAATGGATTGAATTTAGGATTCTCATCTCGCTTTACGTAGTCAATCATTTCCTCGGTAAAGGTTTCTATGCCTCCGTTGCCTGAGCCCCAAACCACTCCAATTTTGTTTCTGTTTAAACTCTCAAAATCGATATTGGCGTTTTTAACAGCCTCTTCTGCAGCAATTAAGGCATAAGAAGTAAAGCGGTCGTATTTGCGCGATTCGCTTCTCGGGATATGATCATCGATATTAAAGTTCTTTAATTCACACCCAAAGTGTGTTTTGAATTTACTTGTGTCGAACCGAGTGATTTCTGCTGCTCCACTAGTACCAGCCTTGAGGTTGGTCCAATAGTCGTTGATATTGTTTCCGATGGGAGTTAACGCCCCCATTCCAGTGATTACAACTCTTTTCATTGTTTTAATTGCTTTTCTATTATGCTTTTCAAGTAGTTGAGGGTAGTGCCAAAGCTGTTTTTGTTTTGAGTGCTTTTGGCTATTAATATGGAGCCCTCAATTCCGGCTATAATTAAATTTGCCATTTCACTGGCATGGACTTCAGCTTTAAACTCACCAGACATCTGTCCTTCAGTAATTACAGCCGCTAGTTCTTTCTTCCAATTAGTAAAGGTCACGCTTACGCGTTCCTTCAGTAGTGGGTAACCATCATCCGCTTCTACTGAGCTATTCATCAGAGCACAGCCTCCATTCTCATACACCTGTTCAAAACCCTCTTCGTAAAAGGTGAAGAACCTTTCTAGTTTACTCCAAGAGTTATCAGTGGTAGTCAGAGCCTTGAAAAGGCCTTTCTGAAAGAACTTAAGGTTATGTTCAAAACAGGCTACAGCCAAGTTGTCTTTGTCTTTAAAGTTGCCGTATATGGCTCCTTTGGTAAGTCCAGTGGCCTCAGTGATATCGGAGAGGGAAGTACCGTAAGCTCCTTTCTTGTTGAAAATAGGCGCTACACTTTCTACTATAAACTGTCGGGTTCTCTCTGCTTTGGTCATGCACAAAAATATACCAATTGGTATATAATTGCAAATAAGCACTCTCTGAACCTTAGTAAATGTTCAGTTGTGTTCTTGAGAAGTACTGTAAGGGCTTGGGTTTTGCAGCTATGGCTAGCCTTATCTTTTCAACGTTTTATCTAGCGCTTTTTTCAATATAGGTTCCATTACTAAGTAACCAGCGGTGTTCGGATGAACGCCATCGCTCCCTAGCTCAGCTTTAAGACCATTTTGTTCGTTAACCATAGCAGAGAAATAATCTACGTAAGTTATCTTATACTCCTTGGCAAAAGCTTTTAGCTCTTCATTAAGATCTATTACTTTTTGAGCAGGCTCTAAACCTGGCCTCCAAGGAAAATCATTTGCAGGAAGAACAGAGCAAAGCAGTACTTTGATATTATGTGCTTTGGCTAGTTTGGCCATGGCGAAGATGTTGTCGGTTATCATTTTTTGGGTAGAAGGCCCTGTGTTGCCAGCAATGTCATTAATGCCAGCTAAAATTACTACAGCTTCTGGTTTCAGGTCAATAACATCTTGTGTGAACCTAATAAGCATTTGCGGTGTGGTTTGACCACTAATTCCTCTGTTTACATAAGGCTTTCCTTCAAAAAACTCAGGCCTAATATTTTTCCAGCCTTCGGTAATTGAGTTGCCCATAAAAACCACACTCTTTTCTCCCTGAGTTAATGGAGTTAATTGACTGTTTTGCTGTTGATACTTTTTAAGGTTTGCCCAGTCTTGAGCTTGTGCCGCCTGAATGAACATAATGAATGATAGTAGTATTAGGGTTGGTTGAAGTCTTTTCACGTCTATAAGTATTTACTTTTTAATAGCCTTAGCGTAGGCCTCGTCATAGTGGATTCTTAGTTTATGCCAATCAAATGTTCTTGAAAACTCCTCTAAAGTGTTTCTCATTATAGCTCTGTAATTGTAGTTGGTTTTAGAGAACTGCAACAACATTTTAGCTAAGTCTTCAACCGATTGAGCTTCAGTTTTATCTTTTCTTTTTAATACGTAAACTCCTGTTTCTTGCGAGTTGGCATTAATGTTTTCTGTGTAAGAGCCAAAGCCAGAAAGGTCACTGGTTATTGTTGGTACGCCTCTGGCAATACATTCTAAAGGAGTGTAACCCCATGGTTCATAGTAGCTTGGGAAAATACCCATATGGCAACCGCGAACAAATTGAGAGTATTCTAAACCAAATAGTGGATTGGTTGGAGAGATAAACTCAGGGTGAAACACCACTTTTACTTTGTCTATCGGACTGTTGAACAACTGCTCCTCTCTCAGCCCTTTTAAGATGGCATCGTTATGATCATCTTGTAGTAAGTGGGTCACAATCATAGGCCACTCATCTGTTTTCCATGACTGTAATGAGCGCCTAAATCTGAGCCTCCAATAATCTGAGACAAACTGATTTAGGTCTGGAAGCTTAAAATCGTCTTTCGAAGATGCTGCATTGACCAAAAGTTGAGCAGCAATTTCCCCCTCAATAGATTTGCAAGTGTTTTTAACCTCTTCTAACAAAGCTTTGGAATGGAGTACCGCAGGGTTGAAAGATTTTACTGGAGCATTGGTTATAAAAAACATTACCACTGTAACATCAACCTTCTCTTGTATAAGCTTCTCATTGAGCTTTTTGAGAGCTTTTACTATTATATCGAAGCCTTTGTTTTCGTATTCATATCTACCACTTGTAAATAGAAACAGCGTTTTGTTAAGGTCGAATGGAGTAGCGTTGAAGAAGTGTCCGATTACAAAATTTTCAATCTGTTTCTTATACTTCTCGTGCCTGATCTGAATACGATGCGGATCTTGAAAGCGCTCAATATTGAGGCCATTGGGTGTTATCTGGTCAGGCAGTTTACCCAGTAGGGCTTCACATTCTAGACCGGTAATTTGACTTACGGTAGTAAAGCAATCGGTTTTGTTAGCCCCTTGTCTTTCAAGTTGATGAATGGATGGAATTCCGAATTGCTTAGCAAGCTCTTGATCGTCCACTTCATACATCATGTCGTAGAAGTTTTTATGGTTTACGGCAAGTACTCTTCCAAGCCTAGTGGCATGCGTAGTAAATATGGTTTTTACATTGCTATGAGCGCCAGTCGTATTCAATAATGCAGGGCAAACCATCCATTCATGGCCATGAAATAGAATGGTTCTTTTCTCATGCTTACTGAATAACGTAAAGAAAGTATCTACTAAGTCGCACCACTGTAGGCTTATGTCGTAAAGAGAGTCATCAGTGCCAATGGGAATCTGATGATCTTCCCAAAGCTGTTTCTTTATATGCTGAAGTTTGCCAATGTTGTGGTCGGGGTTCAGAAGAACAGTTTTGGGCCTGCCAGACACTAACCAAGTGCCATACCTTACTTCGATGCCCATGTTTTCTAGGGCTGCCACAGTTCTGCCAAGTGTCGACTCTCTTTCGGCAATATCTTCAAATTCGGCATTCAGGCCTTTGTTCACCAATGGGCCAAGCAAGCAATAGTTTTTTCCCCAAGCTTCAATATTAGCTGGGAGCTTAGAGCGTATAACTGTATAAATTCCTCCCAACTGATTACATATTTCCCAAGAGGTTTCAACTAGAAAGTGTTTCTCGTAATCAATGGGTTGTGAGGTCATGGAGCTAAGTTTTTCTCAATATAGATTCAGCATGTTTTTAATCAAACCATCAGCTAGCTATACTAGGTTTTTCTTTTGTTAAATCTGCCTTTTAACATTTCTAGGCTTTATAAAAGCGTCAAAATTTGTTACTTGAGATAAATTAGATCCTCATGAAAAAGTATATCCTATTCATATTTTTAATCAGCTCTATTGGAATAAAGGCTCAGGAAATGGTGAACCCCGTGGTGAAAGGCTTTGCTGGTATTATGGATGCTCCTCACGCTACAGAAAAGCCAGACTCTAATATGGAATATAAAATAGTGATAGATGTAGCCACAGGGAGCAATAACCCTAAAGAGCCGATGTATTCTTTAGTGAATGTAGGAAGGCTGCTGAATTTGCATGCAATGGGTGGTGTGCCCAAAGAAAATATGCATGTGGTTTTGGCTATCCATGCAGGGGCAGTTTGGTCTGTTCTAGACAATGAAAGCTATAAGGCTAAGTATGGAGAAGATAACCCTCATATCAAAATCTTTAAGGAACTTGAAGAAGCTGGAGTAAAGATTTTTGCTTGTTCCCAATCACTTATGGGCAGAAGCATAGACCATAATAAGCTAGCACCTGGGGTAGAGGTGGCCACATCAATGCTTACTACCATGACTACCTATCAGTTGAAAGGCTATGCAGCATTAAAGTTTTAAGAACTACAAGCCTTGAAGAACCCAGAGTGGAAGAAAAACGCCAACAATTAGGTATCTCAAGTAATTCTATAGTTTATTTGTGCTAACAATCATTCGCTTATGTATTCAGGACTACTTCATGCTCACTCAGGCCTCAGATGGCTAGTATTAATCTTCTTAATTGTTGCCATTGCCAACGCATTTTCAAAAAAGAAATCTGGCGTATGGACCCCAAAAGACAGAAAGCTTTCTGCCATGGCTATGGGGATGGTTCACCTCCAATTCGTAATTGGCTTGGTGCTATATTTCATTAGTCCAAAAGTAAGTTTCACTGAAGGCTTCATGCAAAACGATGTGCTTAGATTTTATGCGGTTGAGCATATCTCAATGATGATTGTTGCCATTGCCCTCATCAGCATAGGCCACAGTAAAGCCAAAAAAGCAGCCATCGATTCAAAGAAATTTGGCGCTATTGCCACCTTCTACCTAATCGGACTAATCATTATGTTAGCCTCAATTCCATGGCCTTTCCGCAACTTAGGCGGAGCATGGTTTTAATCGATTTTTCTTAAGAGTTTTAAAAGCCTTTGGTAAATGCCAAAGGCTTTTTCTTTTTTGGGCGTGCCCCTAAAGGGTCGGGCTATTCGCTTTTACTCCTCGGCTTCGTACCTCAGCCTGTGGGGTAATCGCTACTATCCCTCACGCAGTATCCGCTACTGATTGCTGTTTAAAATTAACTGACGGTAGAATCTAATAGCATTCTTATAATCTTCCACCAAAATATGCTCATCAATACCATGGAAGGTATTGATGTTCTGCTCGTTGATGTGATAAGGCACAAACCGATAAATGTTTTTGCTGATAGGACTGAAGTGTCTAGAATCTGTAGCCGCAATTACCAAGTTAGGAGCAGTAAAAGTAGCCTCAAAAACCTGTTTTATACTTCTGTTGATGGTTTCATAACCCCAACTATCCATTGGCGAAACCGGTGAAGGGTTAGTATTGAATCCGTAAAACTTAGCTTTTACTCTTTCATCATCCATCACCGCCAAACAATGCTCCATAACATCTTCCGCTGTTTGGCCTGGAATAATTCTGAAGTTCACCAAAGCCCTTGCCGTAGTTGGAATTACGTTCTCTTTAATGCCAGCCTCAAAAATAGTGGGTGCTGTGGTGGTTCTTATCAAGGCGTTGCCAGCATTACTAGCACCTTCATAAGTAGCAATAATGATCGGCTTAAAGAGCGACTTATTAGCGAATGCCATTTTATTCACAAAGCCCATCTCTGGTCCTAACTGATTCATAAAGCCTTGCATAGCTTCAGAAAGTGTAGCTTCCATGGGTTCTTCTTTCAACCTTGAAATGGCCTTTGCCAAAACATCTATGGCCGTTTCAGGAGAAGGCTGAGAAGAATGGCCACCCTCCATGTCTACTGTAAATTCTATGGTAGTTGAGCCTTTCTCAGCAATGCCAATCATGGCTACGTCTGTGTCAATTCCGGGAATCAGTTTTTGGGTTATGGCGTAGCCTTCGTCCAAAACATACTCTGCTTCAATACCCTTAGATTTTAGGTGCTCTACCATGGCTACAGCGCCAAAATCACCACCTACTTCTTCATCGTGCCCAAAGGCTAGGTAAATAGTTCTTTCTGGCTGAAAGTCCTCTTTGAGAAGCATTTCAACAGCTTCCATAATTCCGATAACAGAGAATTTATCGTCAATTGTGCCTCTTCCCCAAATCTTGCCATCCTTAATTTCTGCTCCAAACGGTTCAACCGACCATTTATCAGGAGAGGCTATAGGTACCACATCAATATGACCCATCAGAACGATTGGCTTCAGTTCTGTATTGCTTCCTCTCCATTCATACAAATGGCTAAACTCATTGAATATTCGATGGTTCAATAGACTGTCTGATAAAGGGTATTCATCCTTCAGAAAGGTGTTGAATAGGTGGAATTGAGATGAATCGAATTCTGCCGGATCTTCAAATGAGATGGTCTTCAGTCTAAGGGCTGTCTGCAGGTTTGTTACTGAATTATCCTCAATCTGTAATTTGTCAATCACAGCAACCTCAAGCTGCTGAGATTTAAAGGTGAACGTTTTAATCAAAACGTAAGCTACCAGTAGTACAACTAGAGATAGTAATAGCAGGGCGACTTTCTTCATACTTCCAAAGTATCACATAATCGGTGTTGAATGAAAAGAAAAAAGCCGGTTTAACCGGCATTTGTTATTTTTTTAGTAGATCTCTAATTTCTGTAAGCAGTACTTCTTCTTTAGTTGGTTTTGGGGGAGCAGCTGGCGCAGCTTCTTCCTTCTTCTCCCACCTTTCCTTCATTCTATTGTAAGACTTTACAATCATAAATACGGCAAAAGCAACGATGACAAAAGTAAGCACCGTGTTGAAGAAAATACCATAGTTGATTGCAACCTCAGCAGTTGCTCCATCGGCAGAAGCTTCTTGTAGCACAACTTTCATTGTAGAAAAATCGACCCCACCTAACAAGAGCCCAATCGGAGGCATAATTACATCGTTAACTAACGATTTGGCAATGGCTCCAAAGTATGTAGCCATAATCAAACCAACGGCAATTTCTACCACGTTGCCCTTGGAGATAAATTTCTGGAATTCTTTCATGTTATTAGTATAGTTTAAGATTGTCGGTTGGCTCCATTAAGGAGAGAAGAATAATGGGGAACAATCTTTGGGAGGAATAGCAATATAGCTACTTTTTTCCTTTCCTAAAAAACAATCAGAATTGGGTTAAGTGGAAGTTACGACCCTGACATGAGCTGGGCAATAACTCTTGTGTTCTTATACTGTTCCATTAAAATTTTCAAGAATACAGTAATTGGAATAGACATGATGAGCCCTGGGATTCCCCAAATGTAGCCCCAAAGCATCAGCGCTACTAGTATGGTTACCACATTTATTGAGAACGATTTTCCCATAAAAATAGGCTCTAATACTCCTCCAATCACTGCTTGAACCCCTGTGGCGCTTAAGAAAAAGAAAAACAACATGGAAGAAGATTCTATTTCAACAAAAGCAAATATGGTGACTACCAGAACGCAAATTACTGAGCCTACCATTTGCACAAAGTTGATTAAGAAGGCAAACAAACCCCAGAATATTGGAAAGCTCACACCAAAGAATAAACAGATGAGCCCTGTTCCAAGACCTGTCAAAAAGCTTACAAAGAATTTAACTTTAATGAAGGTTAGAAGGTCTTTTTCGATCTTTCTAAATGCTTTTACCGATGTGAATTGTTGCTTAATTACGGTTGAGCGTAATACTTTCTGAACATCGAAAGACTCGGCCAATAGAAGCAAAACAAAGAAGATTGTAGTAAGTATTCCAGAAATTGTTCCGCTTACAAAATCTACGGTAGGCATAAAGTTTTTCATCACTGCCTCCTTACTTATCAGGCCTTTTAGGGTGTCTTCACCTTTTAAGAAGTCTACCCCGAAAAACCTTTCTAAGCTCGCTACAAGTTGACTTAGTTTTATTTTTGCTGCATCGAAATATTCGTTGTCAGTTTGGTTAAACTCTAAGCTAGATAATTGGATTACAGCTCCAAGCACTCGAAATGAAGCCGCCATAATCAGCACAACTAAAAGTATGTTGATGAACTTTGGAACTCTCTTTTTCTTTAACCACCTCATCATTGGCAAGAATATCAATGCCAAGAACATGGATGAGACCAAAGGAATGAAAATGAAAGAAAGTGTTTTGAGAATGTAGAAAACCAATGGGACTACTATAAAAAGTAGCAGAATATTGGTGGTTTTACGGTCGTTCATAAAGTTTTAATACTAATCGTAAAGGTATACTCAAAAGATGAGGAATAGTTTGAATTAGTATTAATAAGTCTTTGTCATGTTATTATCTACACAGATAATAAAGTCTGCTTCTCCCAAAAACTCATCTTTTAGGCTGGTTATATCGGCCTGTTCTACCGTAGTAATGGTGAGCATGTTTAGACCAGGTTTGTATTGGTTCAAATACCATAATATGCCTTCGTGATAACCGGAATGATAAGAACCATTGTAATGCATAAATAATTTTCCAGGCTGAAAATTGGAAGCAATGAAATGTCCCATAGTAGCATCTTTTGAGGCTTGAGCCATCACCATTTTCGGAGTGCCGTGGCCAGCCATCATCTCTAGAATATTGGTATATCGTGGTAGATTAGCATCGTAAGGAAAGGGTTGAGGAGCGATCCACCTTTTATCTTCTGCGCTTAGCTTTTCCAATGCCTCAAAACCTTTTCGGTTTACCATGCTGGCATACCGCCTCGGAATGTTAGTGGCAATGAATTCTAGATTATTGTCTTTCGCATAGTCTACTAAAGGTTTGTAGTCGGTTGCGTAATTGTTCCAAAGTCTGGCTAGGGTATCCAGAGCTTTTTGGTCAATCTTTCCACTGAGATAATCATTCAGTTCATCCTGATTATCAGCTTCCATCATTTCAGCTCCAAGAATTAAATCTCTTTTTGTTCCTAACTCAGCAGTAACTTCGTACTGAAGCCAATGCGAAATAGGGTTATTGTGTAACTCCCCGAAGAAGACCACATCTTGCTTGGCCAACTGCTTCATCATTTTCTTATAGCTAACCTTCTTTCCTTTTGCATTATAAATAATATAAGGGCCATTGTTTTGGGCCAATGAAAGAACGGTAAAAAGTGATAGGCTCAGGGTTAGTAAAAGTCTTTTCATGCTATTAGTTGGATACCCTGAAATATAGCTGATCTACTCCAGTATTCTTTGATATTCTGTGGTAGGCGGTGATAATTACTTCGTGATTTCCAGTTTTCTCTAAAGTAAGATTGGCTGTGAATGTGTTTTCTGAAGGGTTTTGCATGGGGATGTTTTTCCAGAATTCACCATCTACATAAACCGATGCTTTAACATCCATATCGTTTGAATCCCATAGACCACCATCAGAAATAGTACAGCCACACATCATTACAATGTTGGCCTTCAATTCTACCGTCTTGTCCTCTTCAATGGAAAAGCCTTGATGTGTTTGAGGGTAAAGGCCATCTACTACAAAACCAGGGATCTCCAGAATCAGTCCCTCACCGTCAATATGTTTACCCGGAATAAGCCAAAGCTGTGTTTGGGCTGCCACTTTGGCTTCCTTGTGTGCAACAGGGCTGAGTGCTTCTACGGTCACGAATAAAGGTTTTTGCAGGCTGATATTCGCTTCAAAGGCCGCTGCTCCGTAGGCAATTGGAGTATACCTTTCATGAGCAGTTTTCATGATGGCGTCTGTGTTTCCCGTGCCACCTTCAGTGAGTCCCTTGGCCAATATCTCATTGGTCTGAGCATCTCTAATAATGATCATTGAACCACCCATGCTGGAGCCTATGAATTTAGCATCCTTGGCCTTGGTTCGAACAATGATTTTAGTGTCTTGAGGCTCCTGGCTGTATACAGTGAAACAGGAAATTAGAAAAACAGTGATCAGTAGATTTCGCATGGTTGAAGTTAACATTCTTGCCTAGAACTGTCGATCTCTTTTTTCTGAAAAGGATATTGGTTGATTTTGGAGATTCCCAGTCAAGCTCACTGTTGTCCGGGGAATGACGAATCCGCATCCTTTACGTCATCCCCGACCTGATCGGGGATCTCCTTAACGTACCAATAATTCAAGAGGGAGTATTGAAAAGATGGAATAGGCGATGGAAGGAAGAATTGATTACAGCTTTTAACCCAAAGTTGAGGGATTTGTGGGAGGAAATTGATGGCTTTAATTAAGCTTTAGAGATTCCCAGTCAAGCTGGGAATGACGGATCCGTTAGGCTTGGCTCTCTAAGTTTGTATTGCATAAACAGGCAGCAGGGTAAAAGATTTAGATTCTGTATCGGTCACGTCATCCCCGATTTGATCGGGGATCTCATTCAGTTTTCGTATTTTCAATATAAATACACAAATGCCAAAAGGTGGATACGTATATATCATGTCTAATAAGACTCGAACGGTTCTTTACATCGGGGTCACTTCTGATTTAGAATCGAGAGTTTATCAACATAAAAATGGAGAAGGGTCAAAGTTTACCAAACTCTATCGTTGCTACTTTTTAGTCTATTACGAAGTGTTTGATCATATCGAGTCAGCAATTGCTAGAGAGAAGGTGCTGAAAAAGTGGAATAGGCGATGGAAGGAAGAATTGATTACAGCTTTTAACCCAAATTTGAGGGATTTGTGGGAGGAAATTGATGGCTTTAATTAAGCTTTAGAGATTCCCAGTCAAGCTGGGAATGACGAATCCGCATCCTTTACGTCATCCCCGACCTGATCGGGGATCTCTTTAATGTACCAGCAATTCAAAGGAGAATATTGAAAAGATGGAATAGGAGCTGGAGGAAGAATTGATAACAGCTTTTAACCCAAAGCTGAGGGATTTGTGGGAGAAAATTGATGGTTTCAATTAAGCTTTGGAGATTCCCAGTCAAGCTGGGAATGACGGATCCGTTAGGGTTGTCTCTCCAAGTTTGTGTTGCACGAAAAGGCAGTAGGGTACAGGTTTTAGATTCTGTATCGGTGACGTCATCCCTGACCTGATCGGGGATCTCTTTAACGTACCAGCAATTCAAGGGAGAGTACTGAAAAGATAGAAGGAAGAATTGATTTCAGCTTTCAACCCAAAGTTCAGGGATTTCTGGGTGGAAATTGATGGTTTCAATTAAGATTTGGAGATTCCAGTCAAGCTGGGAGTGAGGAATCCGTTAGGCTTGGCTCTCTAAGTTTGTATTGCATAAACAGGCAGTAGGGTACAGGTTTTAGATTTTGTATCGGTAACGTCATCCCCGACTTGATCGGGGATCTCTTTTACGTACCAACAATTCAAAAGAGAGTAATGAAAAGGTGAAACAGGACATGGAAGGAGGAGTTGATTACAGCTGTCAGCCTAAGGCTTAGAGATTTGTGGGAAGAAATTGATTGCTTTAATTAGGTTTTGGAGATTCCCAGTCAAGCTGGGAATGACAAATCCGCATCCTTTTCGTCATCCCCGACCTGATCGGGGATCTCAGTTTGAAAACTCACCTCACCTTCGCTTTCTTAATCATTCTTGCAAATAGGCCTGGTAAGAAACGCTTCACAAAAGCACCATAAGATTCTCTACCGATATAGACTTCTCTTTTTTCTTTCACCATTGCCTTAACAATGGCCTTCGCACATTCATCAGCCGTCAGGCCATTGGCTTGAGCATTGTCCATGCTGCCCAATGTTGAACCATCACCAGTAAAAGCATTCACGCTGACATTGGTTTTTACAAAACCTGGAGCTGCAATGGTTACTTTAATCCCACTGTCCTCCAGTTCCGCTCGCATGCTGTCATAGAAACCGTGCAGAGCATGTTTGCTTGCTGCATAACCAGATCGATAAGGAGTGCCGAAGATTCCTGTAAGGCTGGTGACTACCACGAATTGACCTGAACCGTGTTCCAGCATATGAGGGAGAAGTGCCTTTGTAAGTCCAACTGACCCAAAGTAGTTGACTTCCATCAAGTCCCGATCTACTTGTAAAACCGTGTCTTTGACTAAAGATCTTTGGCTGCGTCCTCCATTGTTAATAAGAATGTCCACTTGGCCAAAGGCAGAAATGGCTTCCTGAACCTTCTTTTCGAAGGTTTCGGATTGCATCAAATCTAGAGGTAGAACCAAGATTCTATCTTGGTTGGTACACTCTGATTTCACCCTTTCCAGTTCATCTTCTCTTCTTGAAGAAAGGATAAGGTTAATTGGAAACTGGGAAAGCTGTTTGGCAAGTGCTTCGCCAATGCCTGAAGATGCGCCTGTGAGCCAGATGGTTTTGTTTTGAAGATTCATATCGTTTATTGTCATTCCTGCGAAGGCAGGAATCCCCCCTTTAATTTGGCTAAATTTAATCATGGGTAAAAACGGTTATGTATACATAGTGTCAAATACTCATAGAACTGTGTTCTATATTGGAGTCACTTCGGATTTGGAAAGGAGGGCATACCAGCATGAAAGCGGTTTAATGAAGGGGTTTTCTAAGAAATACAATTGTGTTGACCTGATTTACTATGAGGTTTTCAATCATATTGAGCCTGCAGCTCTAGAGAAAGTACTTAAGAAGTGGAAGCGGGAATGGAAGGAGAGAATCATTAAAGAAATGAATCTGGAAATGAATAGGTTTTTCGTTTCAATTAGGAGATTCCTGTCTGCGCAGGAATGACAGGCCGGGAGTTGATCACGTACTGATAGTTGCCTGATGTTGGATCCCTGCGCGCGGTTGTACCCAGACTTAAGTGAATCCATGTTTGCTTTTGATGCAGCACACAGATGGCACGGACTATCTCCATTTTTGAACAAAGAGTTCCTAGAATGACACTTTAATAAGTGTATCAGTTGAAATACCTTAAGTCTGTTGGTCTTCAATCTGGCAGTTGCCATTCCCCCTTTTTTGAGAAGGGGGCTAGGGGGATTAGACCTATTTCTTGAGATAAGTCACAAAGTCAAAAGCATATTGATGCTTTTCATCTGCAGGGTGGTGAACACGGGTTTCTTCTTTCCAGTCTTTGTGATCGAATTCGGGGAAGAATGTATCTGCCTCATCAATAATAGCGTTGACTTCCGTAATGTGCATTTTGTCTACCAAGCCTTTATCTAACGAGTCTTTGTAAATGACTCCACCACCAATCACAAAGACCTCTTCCACTTTGAGTTCATCTTTGGCTAATTCAAATGCAGCTTCCAGACTGTTGACAGCAAAGTGACCTTCTGGCGCTTGATAATCTTCTTGTCGGGTTACAATGATGAAGGTTCTTTTCGGAAGAAGTCCAGGTAAGGAATCGAAGGTTTTTCGACCTAGAATCACCGCATGATTCAGAGTGACTTGCTTAAAGAAGCGAAAGTCATCTGGCAATCGCCAAAGCAAGTCATTATCCTTTCCTATGGCATTGTTCTTCGATTTGGCTACTACTATAGTCCTGATCATAAGCTATTTCCTCTTAAGAAGTCCTCTATATTCATGCGCTTTTTGCCTTGCATTTGCAGCTCTTTGATAGACAATGCACTACCTCCTGTGTGAATATGCAGAAAGGTTTTATTGTCAGTCGAATAGTCGCCTGGTTTATCTCCTGCTGAAGTTAACTCGAGCTTTTCTGCTTTGTAAATCTTGAACTGCGTTCCGTTGATCATTGTCCAAGCCGCTGGATATGGAGAAAGTCCGCGAATGAAGTTGTAAACCTCTTCAGATGATTTACTCCAGTCGATTTCACAGGTTTCTTTGAAGATCTTCGGTGCGTGCTTTATTTCTCCGCTTTCGTCTTGAGGGTCTTGCGGATAGTCACCTTCCTGTATGGCTTGAACGGTTTTGAGAACCAGTTTCGAGCCTCTTTCCATCAAACGCGCGTACAGATCACCTACATTATCATCTTCTTCAATAGGCTCTTTTTCCTGGAAAATGATATTCCCTGTATCGATCTCATGTTTCAAAAAGAAGGTGGTGACACCTGTTTCTTTCTCTCCGTTGATAATCGCCCAATTTATTGGTGCTGCACCTCTATACTGAGGTAGGAGAGAAGCATGCAGGTTGAAAGTTCCAATTTCGGGCATATCCCAAACCATTTCCGGCAGCATACGGAAGGCTACTACAATCTGTAAATTAGCATTGTAACTTTTCAGCTCTTCAATAAACTCAGGTGATTTTAGATTGGTGGGTTGAAGCACCGGAATATCTTGCGAAACGGCATAGTCCTTAACCGGAGAGGTGGCTAGTTTTTGCCCACGGCCCTTAGGTTTGTCAGGTGCCGTGATGACGGCCACCACATTGAAGCCATTTTCAACCAGTATTTGTAAGCTTGGTACCGCAAATTCTGGGGTACCCATATATATAATTCGGAGGTCAGTCATTCAGTGATTTTCTGAAGGCAAAAATAGGGAATGTATTGGAAGGTTCATTGTTTGACCCCTTTTGTGTTAAGAAGCCTCAACCTCTTATCTCTCTTCTCCCGAAGTCTCGGGAGAGATGGAAGGTACAACATGTTTGAAGATACTTTTGATTAGTTTTTTCATCCCGACTAAAGGAGGGATCTACTAGAATATTTCCTGGTTATTTATACTCAACTTACTTTTCTTTTGATTCTCCAAAAGAAAAGTAACAAAAGAAAAAGCAACCAACATCAAAACCATCGAAGTAACAAGTTGCTTTTAGCTAAAAACTCAGTCGATGGTCACCCTGATGTTGGATCCCAGCCCTCCTGACAAAACAGAAGTAGTGGATTATTAATTCATCTCCTTATTTAATGTCATTCCTGCGCAGGCAGGAATCCCTCAAAAATTATCAGGAGATTCCCGTCTACACGGGAATGACAACTCTTTTTCAGGTTTTGAATCTTTATCTCAGGAAACTAGCGATAGGCGGAGGGGTCACTGAAAATCCTTATACAACAAATACTTCTTCCTCATGGCTTTGTAGGCATCGAGCTTAGGTTGCCAAGTTGTTTTGATTTGCTCTTCGCTTAGGCCAGACTCTACTTGCTTGCGGAATTCTTTGGTGCCAGCTAATAAGTCGATGTAATCTCTGAAGAAGGTGGTGTCATCTTTCAGCTCTTTGTGATACTGAAGTAAATATTTGAGGGTAAATTCATAAGGTGCTTCAGTGTCTACAAAACTCTGTCCAAAGCATTCTTTGCCTTCCATTGGGGGGTATTTCGACCCAGCATTAGGCTGTGGAGTAAATGAGTAAGACCCTAGCGAATAATCTGGGTGGCCAATGACTTCAAAAGGGTGGTCAGTACCTCGGCCTACGCTCACTACGGAGCCTTCGAATAGCGCCAAGCTTGGATAGAGTGTTATCGAATTGTCGGTCGGTAAGTTCGGTGATGGACTGATAGGCAAGGAGTAAGTCTGCGAATGATCCCAACCTTCCATGGGAATGACAGTCAAATCGGCCTTGATTTCACCTTCGAGCCAACCTTCACCGTTAATCATCTTGGCCAATTCTCCAACCGTTAGGCCGTGAACCACTGGGATTGGATGCATTGCCACAAAGCTGTTAATGTCATCATCTTTGACAGGTCCATCCACATACATTCCGTTTGGGTTTGGCCGGTCGAGAACCAAAACTTTTTTGCCGTTTTCTGCTGCCGCTTCCATTACATAATGCATGGTACTGATGAAAGTATAGAAGCGCACCCCAACATCTTGAATGTCGAAAATCAGGACATCTACATCTGCTAGCATTTCGGCCGAAGGCTTTTTGGTTTTGCCATAAATAGAAATAATGGGTAAGCCAGTTTTAGCGTCTTTCGTGTTGTCTATGGTTTCTCCATCAGGTGCTTCTCCTCTGAAGCCGTGTTCTGGAGCCATTACTTTTACCACATTTGCACCTCTGCTCACAAGGGTGTCTACTAAATGCGTTTTTCCTATGGTTGAGGTTTGATTTACCACCAAAGCCACTCTTTTGCCCTCTAAAAGTGGAAGGTATTCGTCCATTTTTTCGGCACCAAGCTTCAATTCTTGCGCTTCAGAACAGGCAAAACATGAAAAAATGAGAAGAGATAGGAATAGGCGAATCATTTGCTTCGTTTATCTTTGAGAATTGGGGCTAAAATAACCATAATCTTGAACCTCCCTTACTTCGTTTCCAAAAGAATCAACAGTACCGAAAAAGGCAGCTTTTCTGGCACTATTCATAAAATAGCCATTGCCAGTGTGGCCTTGGGTATTGCCATTATGGTGGTGTCTTTTATGATTCTAGGAGGTTTCCAAAATAGCATCAAGGATAAGATATACAGCTTCTCGGGGCATATTCAGATTAAAAAGTTCACTCTTACCAATTCTTACGAAGAAGCGCCAATTGTGCTAGATGATGAGCGAAAGGAGATGGTGTTGGCAGACCCTCATGTTCGGCATATCCAAGAATTCGCCCATAAGCCAGGGCTTATTTCTATGAACGATGAGGTCTTTGGACTGCTGTTTAAAGGCATGGGGCCAAGCTTCGATACCACTGCTTTTAAGCCTTATATGGTAGAAGGTACTTTCCCCGTGTTGTCTGATACAGGTCGGTTTACCAATGAGGTGATTATTAGTGAAAAGCAAGCCAGACAAATGCAGGTGGGAGTCGGGGACAGAATTGTTTCTTACTTCATTATGGATCCGCCAAAAACGAGAAGCCTTATTGTTAAAGGAATCTTTAGTTCGGGTTTGGAAGACTTCGACTCACAAATTGTTATTGGTGATATCAAGTTGATCAGGAGCCTCAATGCTTGGGAAGATAATCAGGTGGGAGGCTATGAAGTGTTTATCAATGACCTCGATAAAATAGAGGAGGCCGATGATGATCTCGTTCAATACTTAAGCGTTGAGCACTATACTGAACGAATGGATGTTAAGTTTTCCAATATTTTTGATTGGTTGAATTTACTGGCTCAAAACGTCCATATCCTTATCGGACTGATACTTTTTGTAGCATGTTTCAACATGATTTCGGTGTTGTTCATTCTTATTATGGAACGCACTTCAATGATCGGTTCTTTCAAAGCATTCGGAGCTACTAACAAACTCATCCGTAGAATTTTCACCTTTAACGGGGTGAGGTTGGTTTTGAAAGGCCTTTTGGTCGGAAATGCAATTGCCCTGCTATTTGGCTGGGTTCAGTATACCTACAAAGTAATTCCTTTAGAAGCTTCGACTTACTACATGGATCATGTACCGATTGATTGGGATTGGGTAAAGTTTGCTGGTCTCAACCTACTTACTTTGGTGCTTGTAGGTCTTACCCTGGTATTGCCTACCGCAATTATTTCAAGAGTTAGTCCCGTCAAGGCCATTCGCTTCGACTAGCCGAGGCTCTAGATTCATTTCTTTGCGGAAGTTTCTAAAGAGGCTATTCAGCTTAATCTGAACAACTCCAAGCACTGCTTCTTTGATGATTCCACCACTCATTTTTGACTGACCACGAGTTCTGTCAGTAAAGATGATAGGCACTTCGGTAATGTTGAAACCGTACTTCCATGCCAAGAACTTCATTTCAATCTGGAAAGCATAACCCATAAAACGAACCTTGTCTAGTTCAATGGTTTCTAGTACAGAACGATGATAACACTTGAAGCCAGCGGTGGTGTCATTAATTGGCATTCCAGTGATGATTCGAACATAATGGCTAGCAAAATAACTGAGCATTACTCGGCTCATTGGCCAGTTTACCACATTTACCCCAGTCACGTATCGCGACCCGATAGACATGTCGTTTCCAACTTCGGTACAAGCCTTATAAAGTCTCAGTAAGTCTTCCGGGTTGTGAGAGAAGTCGCAGTCCATCTCAAAAATGTACTCGTAGTTTCTCTTCAATGCCCACCTAAAGCCATGAATGTAGGCTGTGCCTAAACCAAGTTTGCCTTTTCTTTCTTCTAGATGAAGCCTGTCTGGGAATTGAGCTTGCTTCTCTTTTACAATTTTGGCTGTGCCATCAGGAGAATTATCATCAATGATGAGCACATGGAAGTCTTTTTTGAGACTCATCACCTTGTCAATCATCAGGGCGATGTTCTCTTTTTCATTATAAGTGGGGATTATTACGATACTATCACTCATAGGAAGCTGCAAAACTAAACGATTTCCAATAATGAGCGATTCAGGGATGGAAATTAACTTTCCTTATTTTAGCTCAAAATTGAATATAAAGAGAAACGACTGTTTGTACATAGAGTTAGACAGTGTTTCTGTAAAAGATGTTAAGATGGGTGTGACGAAATGCGTTTTTCTTGATAGAGACGGGGTCTTGAATGAAGAATTGGGGTATCAAGTAACCAAGCCAGAAGAATTTAAGGTGAAGGAAGGAATTGCAGAGCCTTTAAAACAACTGAAGGAAGCCGGTTATTTGCTTATAGTAATTACCAACCAAAGCGGAATTGCTAAAGGCAACTATACGGAAGACTTTGTTTTGGAGTGTCATGAGCGAATTCAGCAGGCTTGTGGAGGAATATTGGATGACTTGTATTTCGCGCCAGGGCATGAGTCGGTAAGTAAGAGTTTGCTGCGCAAACCAGATTCTTTGATGTTCGAGAAAGCCATTGCGAAGTACAACATCGATCCGGCTCAGAGCTGGATGATAGGAGATAAGGAAAGAGACTTAATTCCAGCTAAAAAGCTTGGTATAGGTAGCATTCATTTGACAGACAAGGAAGTTTCTGAGTATGCCGACTTTAAGGTTTCTGACCTTACTGAAGCAGTCGCTGAAATTTTGAATGTTAAGGTTGAAGGATGAATTGGTGTACTTTTTTCTATTTAAGTTTTTACCCCTGTCCCCTAAAGGGGCAGTACAATTTCAGTACAGATGCGCTCCATGAAAAACAGCTGCAGCAAAAGCGCAATACTCAATACCCACTACGCAATACCGGCTTTAGCCATGTTCATCCCGAAAATCACCTTGTTCACCGATAAAATTTGAGTAGACCTACGAGTTCAAACACATTTGGAGCATGAAAACGAACAACAATCAAAAACTCAAAATCATGAAAAAGTTAAAAGTGTTTGTAGCCTTTGGGGCGCTATGTTTCTTAATGAGCTCTTGTGTGTATTCTCTGTTTCCAATTTATACCGAAGACACTTTGGTGTATTTGCCAGAGCTGCTGGGAAAATGGCAATTAGATGCTAATGACCCGAATTCGTATATAGAATTTACACCTACCTCTGAAAAAGAAGATGCCACTGTTAAGTTAAACAATGTCACATCTAAGTTTGAAATGAATGATGATAGTGATGGCGATAAAGAAACTTACTCTTACCAGCTTAGTGGTGACAGTTGGAGCATAAAGTCCGATGATCCAATCACAATCAAGAAAAATGGGGAAATTATCTCAGACCAAGCGGAGGTTAAGGCTCATTATGATTCATTGTTTGGAACGCTGAATTCTGACATGAAAAATGGACTAGGGAAAATGGTCAAAGAGCTAGATTCTGCGGCTAATTCTGAAGGATCTAAATTAAATAAGGCCTTGAACGATTTAGGTGACGGACTGGGTAAATTAGGTGATGCTTTAAAGAAAGCGGAAGCTAAGTTTAAAGGAACGGCCTACGTGAGTACTGAGGAGAGCTACAGAATGACCGTGTCTGATGATGGTACAATTCAGTCATATATGGTTCATATCGTAGAAATTGGAAGCGAATATTTCATGGATATGTATCCACTACCAGAATTTACTGATAACACCTTCAGCGAAAACTTATTTCCTGTTCATACCTTCATGAAGTTAGATGTACAAGGAGATCGATTAAGCTTAATTCCATTTGACTTAGAAAAGTTGAATGAGCTCTTCGAAAGCAATCTTATCAGGCTTAGACATGAGTACGTGGATGGCAACGTTGTAATCACAGCACAGCCGAAAGAGATTCAAAAGTTTCTGTCTAAATATTCAAATGATGAGACTGTCTTTGAAGAAGTAGAATCTTATAACAGACTTGTTCAATGAGAATTTTTCTAAAGGTCATCAACTCAAAATGGTTTCAGCACCCGGTCTTCTGGGTGTTGTCCATTTATGCGATTGGGAATTATTTTGCCATTTCCAATCTCTTCAAGTTTATAGATTTTTTCTACTCGCTCCTCTTTCATATCCCTTTGGTGTTTTTGGTTTACATCAATCTGAGGCTACTAATCCCTAAGTTTCTTCAAAAGGGTAAATACTTGTTATACGGACTTGCAGGGCTTCTGCTTCTTGCGGCTACTTATGGCATTCATGAGTTCACTTTTGAGCTTTTACTTCCAGTTTTGCCCACAGAGTTTTACATGGTGTCTTTCACTGATTGGGAAGTGCTACTCACCATTTTTTCAATCTATTTAGTGTTGACCACGCTACTTACACTTTCTAAATCGTGGTACAGGCTACAGCAGGTCGAAAAGGAAAAGCTTTCTATTGAACTGAACTCTTTAAAAGCTCAGGTAAACCCACATTTCCTGTTCAATAGTCTCAACAGTATTTATTCTTTGGCTCTCGCGAAAAGTGAGCAAACCGCAGAGACGGTGCTTGAGCTTTCCAACTTACTCAGATATATGCTTTATGAGGTTTCTGAGGAAAAAGTTGACTTGAGGAAAGAGGTTGAAATGATCGAAAATTACATTGAACTTCAAAAGCTTCGGGCCGATGATTCTACCGAAGTGAAGTTTGAAATAATGGGTGATCTGAATAAAACTAAGGTTGCGCCACTGCTTTTCTTTCCACTGATTGAAAATGCATTCAAACACGGAGTGAAAGGTGTTTCTGAATCAGCTTTTATTCACTTGAAGTTGAATGTACAAGGAAGTATTGAGTTCAGTATAGTCAATAACAAAGGTCAGGTCGATGATATGGAAAAGGGTAAGTTTGGTGGCATAGGTTTAGAAAATGTGAGGCGAAGACTGGAATTGATTTATCCTGATGCTCATGAATTCGAAGTGCTAGAAACTGAAGATGTTTTTGAAGTTAAATTGAAGCTGAAATGATCCGATGTCTAATAGTTGATGATGAACCGTTAAGCCGCCAGGTGCTGAAAGGCTTTGTATCTGATCATCCAGATTTGGAGTTAGCAGGAGAATGTAAAGATGCTCTAGAAGCGATGAGCTTTCTTGAAAAGCATGGGGTGGATTTATTATTTCTGGATATCAATATGCCCAAGCTCTCAGGGGTGAATTTCTATAAATCGCTACAGAATAAACCGGAAGTAATCTTCACAACAGCCTATTCTGAGTTTGCGGTTGAAGGTTTTGAACTGAACGCCATTGATTACCTAATGAAACCAATTGCTTTCGAGAGATTTATCAAGGCTATTCAAAAGGTGAAAGATAGGCTAGGGCAGAACAATAGCTCAATCCCCAATCAAGATTACATCATGCTCAAAGCTGATAAAAAGATGTACCGAACCCCTTTTGAAGACATCCTCTTCTGCGAAGCTTTGGGCGATTATGTGAAAGTTCATTTGAGCGATAAGGTGTTGATTGTAACCACCACCATGAAGAAATTACTTACTGAATTGCCAGAGCAAATCTTTCTTCGAACCCATAAGTCATACATCATCAACAAAACTAAGGTGGAGTATATCGAAGGCAACCAGATCAAGATCGGTGAGAGCATGGTCTCTATTGGGCAGAGTTATAGGGATGAGGTTTTGAAGGCGTTGGGGTGAGTAGGAGAGTAAATTTATCTATCGGTTCCGTCATTACGAGGAACAATTAATGTGTAAACAATTAATTGTGACGTGGTAATCTATTAGTCGTGAAATACAAGGGCTGAGAACATTCCGACAATCTTTGTCTTAGGTTCGTTTTACTTACTTTTCTTTTGATTCTCCAAAAGAAAAGTAACAAAAGAAAAAGCGACCAACATCAAAACCATCGAAGGTGGCTTTGTGCTCTTAGCCTCTAAATCTGTCGATGGTCACGCTGATGTTGGATCCCAGCCCTCCAACCTAAACTTGCACCTAGCAGACACAGGTTGTGAGTGCTTGTCTCAAGTAAGGATTTTGAATGTAGAGGAAAATAAATTCGCACCTGTCGATTTCTAACCGTCTGCTCTAGCATCTTCGTTAAAATAAAAACTATTCAACACACCTTGAAGGTACTCTACAATGACCTGTTCTGAGCGTTATGACAACATAAGTAAAACAGGCGAGAAGAGGCGAAGGGTGAAATTTAATTAAAATAGGCTGAGACAAGGATCGGATTATTACCGTTTAGAGCTAACATGTTTTGAAGATCCTGAAACTCTTGCTCAAAGTCAGTAGCAGTAGATGTTTTTAAGTACTGTTTGTACTGTAAAAGGACCTCGTCATTCAAGATTGTAACAAATTCATTATCTGAAACCTGAAATCCATTTAGGTTAAAGAACTTAAATTGCTCATCTTTTTTTAGTTTTTTACCTATTCGATAGTCTTTGGTCTCTAGGTTTACATCCATAAACCGTATTTCACCTTTCTGTAAAAAAGTAAAGCCAATGTGTTTCTTTCTCTTGTAGGGGTTGATTTTTAAGAAAGGCGCCAACATGTTTTCGGTTTTAAAATTTGAATTGTAAAAGACTTCGTTATTTATTTTATTCTTGAAATTTAATTGAGCAAATGGATTAATTTTAGTATCAGTTATTTCGTATATAACATCGTTATAGTTAGAGAACAAGTAATTCATTTTATTGTATTCTATCAGGCTCTTTCCCGTGAGCATTGGGATAAAGCCGGTATTGCCCATTTCCTTATGGTCAATGATTTCACCATTTTTTGACAATAGAAAAACTCCAGGTTGATAAACACTGTTATTTTTTTCGACAAGCTCATCTGGAGAATAACATATGATGTTTCCTGATTTTGTAACTGCAAAATCTCTACAGATGAGTGGTAGTCTTTTTTTGTGTAGAAAGTTACCGTTAAAGTCAAAATATGATAAGCCCCCCATACTAACATCAAAAATTACTATCTGTTGACTTAATTTGTCCAAGTCGAAGAAGTGTATGGCTCCATACTCTTTCGGCCCAGGTCCTTGGGCATAGATTTTATTCAGATAGTTACCATTGCTGTCAAAGATCAATATTTGGTCAATGGAGCTGTCGTGAACAAAATACTTGTCATTAGAAAAAATTATGCTTTCAATCTGACCAATTATTCCCTTACTGTACTTAAGCGGGGTAAGCCTTAATGAATCAAAAATGTCTTTTATGTTTAGCTCTTCTCGAACATTATTTTCATCTATTTCAAACGTTAAGATTTTTTTTGTATCCGTAGATTTATAACGATTACATCCTAAGAATGATAGGAGAATTAAATTAAGTAATAAAATATTCTTCATGTTGGTCTAATTAAATATTAGGTGTGTCATGTATGACACACCTAATATTATCATTATTCTATAAATCAATGTCCCATACTTCTGCAAACCCTAAAACTCTACCTGCTTTGCAAAGACTTTGGTTTGTTTGATAAGATAAACCACAAGCGTTGTGTTCAGAAGATTCTACGCAGCACCCGTGTCTTTCTATTGTATCTAAGCTAACATATGCCCAAACTAATGCGTACTCACTAGATGTCAGCCATGGTTCTGTTTCTGCCTTTCGAGATAGCGAGTGTGTGTTAATTGAAAACAACATTAAAAGTGCAATTGCTATTGATGATATTCTTACTTTCATAGTTTTCCTAATTTGTATTTACTTCTCTTTAACAGTTGAGCACCCAACCTTTGCGGCATTACAGGCTGTAGCCTTGTTAGCCTTAACACAACAATTTACAGCAAGAGCGATTGGTGCGAAAGCTTGATCTAGTGATCCTGGTGGATAAATAAATTCTGTTTTTAAACCCACCTTTGAACCACATAAATAGCCTTCAGGGGCCGTACAGTTTGACTCATCCACTAGCTCTTGTCCATTAATTGAACTAACGATGCTAAAGATGAGTATCATCAAGAAATATGTCTTTTTCATTTTGTTAAATTAAAATTAACCTACTCTTAAGGCTTTTCGGCATGACTCCATTGCGCTCACTAGAGCTTAGAACACATAATATAAAGACGGACAGAATTTAATTCAGATATCAATATTGTGTGCTTACTGTTCGTGTGCTTTTGGCCGGATGAACTTCCGTTCTCGAATGATCGAGGAGAATACTTCTTTCTAGAATTAAGTATGGGTCTAATATATAATGGCATGGTGATAAATGCAAGGTTGTATATAAAAAAAATAAAGAATATACTTGGTAAGATTCTAGTGAGTTTCAAGTACGAATTTTCGTATGTTACCAGAGTACAATGAAGGCAATTAAATCAAGATCGGTGAGGGCAAGGTTTCATGACGAAGCAATCCGCCTGTTGCCTGCACAAAGGAGTGTGGATTGCAAACCGACTGCCCTAGCATCATCCCTACAAACGAAGATGAGTTAGGGGTTTTTCTATTCTGATTGTTTACTATAGCTAAGGGTAGAAGGATCGGCAAAATGTATGGCCGATCCCTCGGTAAACTCGGGATAAAAAAGGATTAGCTAATAATCCCCAACTCCTTAGTCTCTTTCCAACCACCACGGGTGAAGTCTGGGAAGGCTTGCGGCATGCCGCCTTCAGCGACTGATTTTTCACTAAGTGGTCCAACGGCACTCCAGAAGCAGCCTTCATACAGATTTTGGTCTAGCGGAGTTCCTGTGCGCAATGACTCTACAATGCGATAACGCATAATTCCGTCCATACCTCCATGGCCTGAGTTTTTAGTGCTTTCATTCAGCTTTTTGTACAGCGGGTGATCGTATCTCTCATATAGTGCAGCCAAAGCTTCCTGACCTTGTGCCCAAGAGTGGTGATTATCGGTAAAGCCTTCAACACCACCTTCTAAAGCCACTCTTGTTGGGAAGCCAGCCAAGCAGCCTGTTGTTCCTTGAATAAGGTTCAGTCGAGAGTAAGGTCTTGGACTGGTTTCATCCCACTGCACCATTACAGTTCTACCTAATTGGGTTTTGATGATGGAGGTGTTCAAATCTCCGCCTTTATAATCCAGTTCGTTCCACTTATGACCTTCAGCATAATTCTCTTTGGCATATTTAGCTCTGCCCATGGCTGGGGTGGAGTAAGAAACCAATGTTCCAAAAGTGTCATCTGTTCTGGCTAAATTCATGTACTGAGCAACAGGGCCTAAACCATGAGTAGGGTAGAGGTTACCGTTTCGGTTGGCATAGTGATGGGTTCTCCATGAACCTGTTCCGCGTTCTTGCTCTTCCATCTGAAAGCGTAGTTCGTGGATGTAAGAAGCTTCTCCGTGCAATAAATCACCAATCAATCCCTGACGGCACATATTTAGGAACATCAGTTCATCTCGCCCATAGTTCACATTCTCCATCATCATGCAGTGCTTTCCTGTAGCTTCTGAAGTGTCAACAATAGCCCACATTTCATCAAGTGTGGTGGCTAGCGGTACTTCTACAAATGCATGAGCACCTTGTTTCATTGCTTCAATGGCCATAGGTGCATGGTTTGCCCAGTTGGTAGATATAATTACTGCATCAGGTTTCGTCTCAGAAAGCATCTGCTTCCACTTGTTTTCATCACCATAATAGAGTTTGATATTCTGATGCCTCCCCTCGCCAACTTCCTTGCAGCGATCGGCAGAGCGTTGACCCCAGTCTTCGTATAAGTCGCTGATGGCCACTATTTCAGTCCCTTCTAACGAGGCAAAGTCTCTAGCGTGGCCACTACCTCTAGCACCAACGCCAATGAGGGCAATTTTTACTGTTTCGAGTTTAGGAGCGGCAAAGTCTCCCATGTATTGAGAGCCTGTAGGTCTTTCTTGTTCTTGTTCGGCACAGCTATCGAAGGCAGTGGCTGTGGCAAAGGCAGCTGCGGTAAGTGAGGTCTTCTTTAAAAAATTCCGTCTGTCTAGTTTGGACATAGTTAGTGAGTTATGCTTGAAGAAGCATATTGAAACCTTTTTTTCTGAAAGTCAAATAGAAGCTTACTTTTGGTGAATCGTATGATTTAACGCCTATGAAACTGAACTCTAAAATTTTGATTTTGGCACTTTTGCCAATCCTTTTTTCGTGCTCTTCTGAAAAGGAAAAAACACTAGCTGCCTTTGAAGTTTATTGCGAGATGGTGGCAAATACTGCTAAACCCATAGCACTGAGCCCTATTTTTGAACCTGAAGAAGCTGATGAATTGCAGGCTGATTTTAATAGAATAGCTGGGGCCAGTGGACTGAAGATTTTTCGAGAAGATGCATTCCCGGTTACAGCCTTATATGCAGGAGAGTTTACTGAGGGGAGAACCATTTTCGGTATTTATAAAGATGAAAATCGGTTTGTTCAGTACAAGCAACTGAAGGAAGACGTAGTCAATGGAAATGGAACTTCTGTTGAGTTGGGCAGAAGAATGGGGAGGTTGCTTGGTTACAGCCCTCAAGGAATCAATGAGTTGTTAATGGATAATTCTAAAGTCGAAGTTTATTCGGCTTATCAAGTTGAGGAACAGGTTACCCATTTGTACTATCAAAATGTAGAAAGTGCTAAGGCCTTTTATGCTGAAAAGCTGGGTTTAAAAGCAAGAGGGGATAATCAATTCTTCATTGGTTCTTCCGCTTTAATACAAATTAATCCGGTTTCTGATGCTCACCCTGCTGGTCAGCGGAAGTCTACCGCTATTGCACTTTTAACCGATCAGTTACCAGAGTGGTACGCACACGTTCAAGAGCAAGGGATTGAAATAAAGTATACTTACAAACCAAAAGATGGAGGTCCGCACGATGGCTTTGTTGCTATAGACCCTGAAGGCTATTTGCTAGAATTCGAACAGTTTAAACAACACCCTGAAAATGAATTGTTCATGGCCGCTTTAGCTCAAACTCCTAAGATGGAAACCAAGGTGGATGGATTAAACTTCTACGCTTCTATTACTTGGACTTACCATCAAGATTTACTCGCCATGGAAAACTTTTACAATGAGGTTTTTGGCTATCAGATGGTTGCAGATCAGGGCTGGACAAAGATTTATCAGACGTCAGCTGACGGTTTTATTGGTTTGGTAGATGAAAGAAGAGGCATGGAAAACTATGCTGATGAAAAAGCGATAGAACTAGAGTGGGAAGTGAAAGACAAAGAACTTTTACAGAATGCTAAGCTTGAACAAGTTCTAATTGGTCCAGAAAAATATAGGTACACATTCAAGTAAGTTGATTAGTTGGCTCTTTCTAAGAGTGCTAATTATTCACTTTTAGCGTCATTCTGCTCTGAGGCCTCAAAGCAGAATGACGTACTCTATGCTGTTGGCTGGCTTCAATCTTCCATTAAGTAGGAAATAGTGAATTTAGAGCCTTTGTCTATTCCCTCACTTTCAGCCTTAATCTCTCCCCCAATTCTCTTCATTAAATTCTGACACAGAAACATGCCTACTCCAGAAGAAGCCTCGTTGGCAGTACCATTTCTCTGAAGAGGAGAGTTGTATTTAAAAATCTGACTGGCCTCATCAGGTGGAAAACCTTTACCTGAATCTTCTACTATTATGTCTAATAGTCTGTCACGTTTTTCAATCTTTATCTCAATCGTGTCTCCATTATGAGAGAACTTAATGGCATTGTCTAGCACGTTATGCAAAACCCGTTGCAACGAATGTTTAGGAATATTGGCACATTGTTGATAACCGCTAACTTTCAGCTTGATGTTCTTTTCTCTGAATGCACCTTTTAGTTCATCGGTTGTTTCTTTAATTAGCTCAGGTATTCCGATAGTGGATTTTTTGATGTCCCGATCTAGCTCTAGCTTTTGTTCCTTAATTAGGTTTAAATAGTACCTGAGCTGATTCAATTGGTTCTTGAGAGATTCCTCTAGCATAGATACAAGCTCATGATCGTCTATCTGAGATTTTCCCTCTTTCATTAATCCTGTAACTCCCAAGGCTGTTCTTACTGGACTTTGTAAGTCGTGAGATAAAATCTGAAGAATATTGGTTCTTTCTTCTTCACTTCGCCTTAATTCCTCTATAGATTTTTGAACATCTGCCATTAAAACTCCGGCTTCGTCTTTAAAATGTATAGGAAGCTTAGGCTCTTTGTTATACTCTATATAATCGTTCAGAGCCCTTTTTGCCAACATAACTGGTTTTAGCAGTTTGGTAAGGATTAATAAAGTGATTCCCGTGGCAATTAATGTAAACAGCAAAGTCAAAATAGCAATTGGTGTAGCTGTTTCAGGCGGCAGGTGAGTAATGAGTAGGTAACCAATAATTGCAAAAAGTGGAATATGGATACCCACAAAAGCCACTGCCAAGATTTTCAGAGTGAACCTGTTTTGTAAAACTGGAACCCTCGACAAAAAAGTATAGGTACGCATCATGGTTAATGGATTGGTTTGAGTTGAACATAGTAAACATATTCAATCGCATCAACACGAATCGAAGAAAGATAATATTGAAATCATACTATTATATCTCCTCAGTCAGCGTATTGTTTAAGCTAAAAGTTGGTTTGTATATAGGGAAATGAAATTAGTACTCGGGTAATTGTAGTTGGTCTTTTTACGTGTTTTATGTGGAGGTGATCTCTGCGAATTTTATGAACGGAAGAAGGTTCACAGCTTTCAGTATTGAAAATTTAGAATGGGTAATTACTGCTTAGTGTGTTCCGTTTTTAGAATTTGTCACCACTAATATAGACCTCATCTATCCAGTCTACTCCAAAGTTATAACTAATTGAGTTGAGGTTTTTACCAGCTTTAGCAATTATGAAATTGGCTCTTTTACCTTTAGTAATGCTACCAACTTCGCTTTCTAGCTCTAGCGCAAAGGCCGCGTTAAAGGTGGTGGCATTAAAGGCTTCTTCTGGTTGGAGCCCCATTTTAAGGCAACCCAAACTATTGGCAAAGCTGAGGTTGAAAGAAGGGGCTGAACCTGGATTGAAATCAGAAGCAATAACCAATGGCAAGCCATTGTCTATTATTTTGCGGCCAGGTGTGTAAGGAATTTTGATGAAAAATGAGCAACCAGGCAAAGCCACTGGTATGGTGTCAGAGTCTTTCAGTAGGCTTATTTCCTCATCAGTTAACACTTCCAGGTGGTCTACAGAAACAGCTCCATGCTCTATGGCTTTTTCAATGCCTCCAATAGAATTGAACTGGTTCACGTGAACTTTCCCTTTTAAGTCGAACTTTTCTCCAGCCTCCAATATTCTGTCCATTTGTTCAACAGTATAATAGCCTTCTTCACAAAAACAGTCTATGTAATCAGCTAACTGCTGAGAGTAGACCTCAGGGAGCATTTCCTGAATCATGGTGTTCATGTACTTCTCTTGGTCTCTATCTGGAAAAGCATGAGCGCCTAAAAACGTAGCCTTTATTGGTATGGTGAATATCTCTGAAAGCCTACTGATTACCTGTAGCATTTTTATTTCTGCTTCCATGGTGAGCCCATAACCACTCTTTATCTCAATAGCACCTGTGCCAGAACGAATTACCTCGTTAAGCCGAATTGCTGCACGTTCAGTCAATTCTTCTAAACTCATGCGCTGCAGTTTTCTGGCAGAATTGAGTATGCCGCCCCCAGCTTCCGCAATAGACTGGTAGTCCATTCCTTTTATTTTCATCACATACTCTTCATCTCTATCTTCTGCAAAAATCAAGTGAGTGTGACTGTCCACAAAAGTTGGCGTAACCATTCTGCCTTTTAGATCAATTACTTCTTCGCCACCCTCAGGTTGAAAGGTATCCATTGTACCGAAGTCTGAGATTGTACCATCTTCTACCTTAAGCCAGGCATTAGCAATGCTCGGAACATCGGCCATCATGGCGCCACGAAGAATATTGGTTCCTTGTTCTCTTACCTGAACAAGCTGCGAAATATTGATAAAGGTTTTGGTCATGTTCTGGGCTTGTAGTTTATTTCTTCAATTTTTTCTGTACCGTGGATTGAACAATTTCTTTCTGTTTGGTGGCCGAATTGAGTTCTTTCATGTTCTTATGTGTCACCACTTTTTTGCCCGTCTCCTTTTCAATTTTCTCAACGGCTTCTTTCGTGATCTGACCAGCGATATGAATTTGATTTTGTGTTTCAACAAAACCTTGAGCGTCCGATTTGTCTATTAGTTCTTTAGCAGCAGTTTCACTAAAAAGAGTGGTGGCCAATTCCATTGGGGTCATATTATCGCGTAAGCTCTCTTTGGATGAAAGGCCTTTATGCTCTTTATATTCTTTAGCAGTGTAACCAGACCATGATTTGTACATTTCGTTGGTCAGCACAGCGTATTCGTATCCTGGCTTAATGCCTCTCTCCTTTAATGAATCTGTTAGGCTTACCCTGGTATCAATTCCAGCAATTCTTGTTTGAACCCACTCTTGGGTATATCCCTTCTGTAAATAATAACCTTTTGCTCTCTCTATTGCTTTTGCAGGTTGTTCGATCTCTTCAATTCGCTCAGCCCCCAGCCTGGCTAGCCACCTTTTGAATGGCTCTGCTTTTTTGGAAGGGATTTCTTGAATTATTCGAAGTAAGCCTTCATTATTAGCACAATTGACAGCTTGCCTGCCTCCTGTTGTTAAAATAGGAAGGGGGTGTACAATTTGTACCCACCCTTCTTTTAATGCCTCATTTCTTTGTCTTAGCTTTTTAATATACTGTTTTGGATCCTTTGAATCGGTTAAAGCCTTAACTACATCCTCGATGGAATAAAACCATTCTTCATCGAAAAGAACTCTTCTGATTTCTGTGTCTTCAAAAAATGCCAGTTTGTTGGAGTCTGCTGTTTTCGATAAACCTGTTTTCTTAGTCATTTGGCTAATGGGTGTGTGATGAATAAACTGCTTGTCTCAATTTAGAGTTTTCAAGCGTTAATTCTAAATCAAAACAGGTCGTTCAGCAATTCCTCATCTACCAAATTAGGCGTTGTTACTTTAAGTTTTGGTTCGGCTTTCATAGCCCTCTCAATACTACTCATAGCATGAGGGTTTCTGGCCCAATTTCTACGGGCAATACCGTTGTTAACATCCCAAAAAAGCATGCTTTTGAGCTTTGCTTCTGCGTCTTCAGAACCATCTAGTAGCATGCCGAAACCACCGTTAATGACTTCACCCCAGCCAACACCGCCACCATTGTGTAACGAAACCCAAGTGGCACCTCGGAAGGCATCTCCCACAAAGTTATGTACCGCCATGTCTGCCGTAAATTGAGAGCCATCGTAGATGTTAGAGGTCTCTCGGTAGGGCGAATCTGTTCCAGAAACATCATGATGATCTCTACCCAAAACAACTGGTCCTATGGCGCCTTGCTTGATAGCATCATTAAAGGCAGAGGCTATGCGCATTCGGCCTTCTGCATCGGCATAGAGTATTCGGGCCTGAGAACCGACTACCAGCTCGTTTTTCTTGGCTTCTTTTACCCAATGGAGGTTGTCAGATAGTTGCGGTTTGATTTCGTCTGGGGCCTCATTGAGCATTTCTTCTAGAACCGATGCGGCAATGGCATCAGTTTTGTCTAGGTCTGTTGGTTTGCCAGAGGTACAGACCCAACGGAACGGCCCAAAACCATAATCAAAACAGAGTGGCCCCATAATGTCTTGCACGTAACTCGGGTACCTGAAATTTCCTTCATCATTCATTACCTCTGCACCTGCTCTACTAGCTTCTAGCAAGAAAGCATTTCCGTAATCGAAAAAGTAAGTTCCTTTTGCTGTGTGTTTATTAATAGCCTTAGCATGTCTTTTCAGAGTGGTCTGAATTACATTTTTGAAGGTTTTAGGGTCTTCTGCCATTAGTGTATTGGCCTGGTCATAGCTCATTCCCATTGGGTAATATCCGCCTGCGTAAGGATTATGCAAAGATGTCTGGTCTGAACCAATATCTATTTTCACGCCAGCCTCATCAAAGGCTTCCCATACCTCTACAATGTTGCCTATGTAAGCGAAAGAGATGGCTTTTCCTTCAGACACAGCCTTGCGTACTTTAACAATCAAATCTGAAATGTACTCAGTAACTACATCTACCCAGCCTTGCTCATGTCGTTTATAAGCAGCCTTTGGATTGACCTCAGCAGTAACGGAAACCAACCCTGCAATTTTAGCAGCCTTTGGTTGAGCTCCGCTCATGCCACCTAGCCCTGAAGTCACAAATAGCAAACCCTTGAAGTTGCCATCAGGTCTCTTCATTCTAGCTGCATTGAGCACGGTAATAGTGGTGCCATGAACAATACCTTGAGGCCCAATGTACATGTATGAGCCAGCGGTCATTTGTCCGTATTGTGTTACGCCAAGTGCATTGAATTTTTCCCAATCATCTGGTTTAGAATAGTTCGGGATCATCATGCCATTGGTGGCCACTACACGAGGCGCATTTTTAGTAGAAGGAAATAAGCCCATTGGGTGACCTGAATACATCACTAAAGTTTGCTCATCGGTCATTTCTGCTAGGTATTTCATGGTGAGCCTATATTGTGCCCAATTTTGAAACACGGCTCCATTTCCACCATAGGTAATCAATTCATAAGGGTGCTGAGCAACTTGATGATCGAGGTTGTTTTGAATCATCAACATAATGGCCTTTGCCTGCTCCGAATTCCCTGGGTATTCACTGATGCTTCTCGCCTTAATTTCGTGTTGAGGCATAAAGCGGTACATATATATCCGCCTGTAGGTCTTTAGTTCTTCTAAAAATTCTTGAGCCAACTCTTGGTGCCATGCTATGGGAAAGTATCGCAAAGCATTTTTTATAGCAAGCTTTTTCTCTTCTGGGCAAAGCACCTCCTTTCTTTTAGGCGCTCTATTTGTTTTAGGATCGAACTTTGGTGGCTGGGGTAATTCCGAAGGTATTCCTTCTAATAGTTCCTCTTGAAAAGTCATACTTTGCTGATTTAATACTGTTCAAATTCTGCCTCGAAAGGACTTTCGATTTGGCTCATTTTAGACATGGTGATCGAGCTTAATTTTCGCTCTGCTATAATGCCATGTGCTTTTTGGATGTCGTCTGCAAAGATTCTGTCTACATCGGCATGGTCTATTTTGGTGCGCACATGGGCGTGGCAGGCTTCTAAAATGGGTCCCGACTTCAAGGGTCTCCTGAAGTCGAAGGCCTGAGCTGCACAAAGCAACTCAATCGCTAATATGTTCTCCAGATTGCCAATGATCTGCAAAGCTTTCCTTCCACTGATAGAGCCCATGCTTACGTGGTCCTCCTGCCCAAGAGAGGTCGGAATAGAGTCGGCACTGGCAGGAAAGCAAAGGCTTTTGTTTTCAGATACCAAGGCTGCTGAAGTGTATTGCGGAAGCATAAAGCCTGAGTTGATTCCTGTGTTGTTCATCAGCAATTGTGGAAGGCCTTCCACCTTCCCTTCAAGAGAGAGATAAATTCTTCTGTCAGAGATATTGCCAATTTCGGCAGCGGCCAAAGCAGCATAGTCTAATGGCAAAGCCATTGGTTGACCATGGAAATTTCCTCCGCTAATTGTTTCTTCGGCACTCAGGATAATTGGGTTGTCGGTTACCGAGTTAAGTTCAATTTCCAGGAGCTCTTTTAGGTGTAGCCAGGCGTTTCTAGAGGTTCCGTGTACTTGAGGAATGCAGCGCAAAGAATAGGGGTCTTGTACTCGCTCGCAGTTTAAGTGCGAATTGAGAATTTCAGAGCCATGCAACAGGTTTCGTACTCTCAAAGCCACATGCTGATTACCCTTGAAAGGTCTAATTTCATGAAGCTTAGGGGAGAATGGCTTGGCGCTTCCCATAAGTGCTTCAATCATCATAGCCCCAATAATGTCGGCATGGCTCAGGCAATTGTGCAGTTTGTCAACCACCATTACGGCATGAGCAGCGATAAATTGAGTTCCGTTGATCAATGCCAGACCTTCCTTCGGTCCTAAAGCAATTGGACCGAGATTGGTTTTCTGAAAAAGCTGTTCAGTTGTAATCCTTTCGCCTTTGTAAAATACTTCTCCCAATCCGATTAATGGAAGAAATAGGTGGGCGAGTGGAGCTAAATCTCCAGATGCACCTACAGAGCCTTGCTCTGGCACTATTGGAGTAGCATTATTATCTATATGCCAGATGATTCTCTCTAGTGTAGAAGGCTGGATTCCTGAAAACCCTTGAGCCAAAGAATGCACCTTTAGAATAAGCATGAGTTTGGCAATGGTTTTATCAATTGGTTTGCCTACGCCTACACTATGACTTTTAAGAATATTGTACTGAAGCTCTTTGGTGTCTTTAGCCGAAATCTTGGTGGTGCAAAGTGGTCCAAAGCCAGTGTTGATGCCATAAACCGTATCACTTCCCGCTACTATGGTTTCTACCGCTTGGGTGCTTTTTTTGACTTGTTCTACAGAAGTTTCTGATAACACTCCTCTGATTTCACCATTGGCAATTTGAAGTGCAATGCCCGTGGTTAGTTGATCTATTCCGTACCTGAATTGGTTCATATTTTTTCCTTTAACTCGTTTTCTCAAAAGTCCATCAGGAGTACGTTATTCCCGCGTAGGTGGGAATCTCCATGAATTTGTACCAAGGCCCACAGGGATTCCCGTATTCACGGGAATGACGGCTTAGTGACCTTTAGCTTAAAACCAGTTTCAATCAAAATTACCGCTCTCGTTTAATTCATATAAATGATTTATTATTATTGAATAATAACTTTTGGTGATTAATGGAATTAAGACATTTGCGATATTTTGTGGTCTTGGGAAGGGAGCTTCACTTTGCCAAGGCAGCCGATAAGCTTTTTATCACACAGCCTGCCTTGAGTAAGCAGATTCAGCAATTAGAGGATGAAATGAGTGTAAAGCTTTTTGAACGAACCAAGCGGAATGTAAAACTCACTGAAGCAGGAAGGTATTTACTAGACGAATCTCAATACATTCTTAATCATTTGGAGCAGGTGGTGGAGGCCACACAGCGCAAAGCTGAGGGAGAAGAAGGGGAGGTGAGGATTGGATTTGTTGGTTCGGCTATGCAGAACATTATCCCCGATTTATTAGAAAGATTGAATGTAAAATATCCTAGCATTCATACCTCGTTGCAAGAGTTGAACAATAAGGATCAGCTAGATAATTTGTTGCATGATAAGCTCGATATCGCTTTTGTAAGGCTAGAATCTGTACCACGAGAATTAGAAAAGAAAGTGGTTTTTGAAGATTCTTTCTCCTTGGTTGTTTCAAAGGAGCATCCGATTGTAAGTAGCAATTTTGAGAGCTTAAAACAGTTTCAGCGCGAAAAATTCATTCTCTTTTCCAACGACTACAGTCAGGAGTATTACGATAATATCATGAGCATATTTACTGATCATGGGTTTCAACCGAAGGTTTCTCACAGGTCAGTTCAGGCCAATAGTATTTTTCGTTTGGTAGAAAAGCAGTTGGGAGTTGCCATTGTACCGAGTGCCATGCAAGACGGTGTAAACCTAGATATTGAGTTTATCTCATTAGCTCATCTCCGCCAAAGAACTCAACTGATGGCCGTTTGGCATAAGAAGAATAGAAACGAGGCTTTGGTGAAGTTTTTGGGGTTGATGGATAAGAACTAAACCTCTAAATTCTCATCTATTTTCTTTAAGAAAAACGTTCAGATCTTTTACCATATGCTTAATATTTAACTTGAGACTTTCAGAGGCAGCTTCGACAAGGCTAGTATTGAAGTCTTTTCTTAATGCCTTACTAGTCTGATACATACTTTGTAAGATATCTGTTTGCATCGTTAAGTCTTTGTGGTTTTCGTATACTAATGTTCCCTTTTTATATAGCTTGTAACTAATCTTTGAAGATCCATTTCCAGGACCTGCATGTTGATTTTCAGAAATAGAATAAACTAAAAAAAGATATAAGAATATTCCATCAACCTTTAAAGGGCCTGAGGCTCCAAAACTATCGAGGGACACAGATAGTTCGTAGTCAGAAATATCACTTTCTTCAAGAGTTAGATTGAAAACTCCGCTTCTTTGAATTTCTCTTTCAACATTTTCTTTAAAGAATAACTCGATGTTTTCCCTGTAAGAGTTACTTCCTATTTGGTAATTAAAAGTGTAATTCCAGCTATTAAAGAAAATAGCAGGTACAACTTTAGATTCAGTCTTGTCCAGTTTAGCAAGACTGTAAACTTCATACCAAACAGAAGATGAGTCAAGTTTTACCTTTATAGGTAGTTTGTCTAATTCCTTGGCAGATTCATTAAGGTAAGAAAGAGTGGCAGGTTCCTTGGTTAAATGTTTGTAAATAGATTTAGAGGAAGTACATGAAAGGCATGTTAAAAAAAATAGGGTGCAGCCTGCAAAAAGAATTTTAGTTTTCATACCGGGCAAATTTAAATCTTTCTTTCAGTATTTTGCCCACAGTTTCATTGCTTGTGCGATCATAAATTTTCTGATATTCTGACAGATAATTCAATGACTTTTTGAGCTCCATATAACAGTCAAGTTCCAGCATTCTTACTTGGTAATCGTATTTTGAGTCTTCTAAATTTTCTAGATATGACAAGGCATCTGCATACTTTTTTTTCCTCATTAGAAAAATAGCATTAATAAAGTCGCCCATTTCCTCTTCCTCTGAAAACATTGGGTCGTTTAGTATAAGCCTGTTTTGATTTATATGCTGAACTACTATGTTAGCATCAAGGTCATTTTTGAAGTAGGTATCTATTATTAGGACTTCTTTATTTCTTTGAACCTGTGCCTTTTGAAAAGTATTACCATCGTATGTTACGGCTTCATAAACACTTTTCTGACAACTAGCCAAGGTTAAAAAACAAATGATCAAAATTGCGGGTGTTTTTGTTATAGTTTTCAACTGTGTCAAAATGGATTTTGACAGCAAATATGATTAATGCTATGCTTAAATTACCTATCGAGGGTAAGTTTTTAAAAGCCCTTTCAAGTCTTCCAGCGTATTCGCTTCTTCTTTAGGTTTGTCTTTTCTCCAGCGGCTGATTCTTGGAAAACGAAGTGCAACCCCAGACTTATGACGGGTTGATTCATTGATGCCTTCAAAGGCAATTTCAAAGACTAGTTCGGGGGTGACGCTTCGCACAGGCCCAAAACGGTCGATGGTGTTTTTCTTGACAAAGCTGTCTACTTGACGCATCTCGGCATCGGTTAGGCCGGAATATGCCTTTGTGAATGGTACAAGCTGCTCGCCATTCCAAACTGCAAAGGTAAAGTCGGTGTATAGGTTAGCCCTGCGTCCGTGGCCCTTTTGAGCGTATATCATCACGGCATCTATCACTAGCGGATCAACTTTCCATTTCCACCAATCGCCTTTTTTTCTACCGACTTGATACGCTGAATCTTTTCTTTTCAGCATTAAACCTTCGCAAAAGTGTTCGCGAGAATGTTCTCTGACTTCAGCAAGATCCTGCCAAGCTTTAAAGTCTACCAACTCAGATAGGAGAAGTTTTTCAAATTTTCGCTGACTTAGCAGATCTTCGAGTAATTCGCGCCTGTTGTGCATAGGCTCTTGTCGAAGGTCTTTGCCGTTATGCTCCAATAAATCATAGGCAATGAGGTGAATAGGAACCTCTTCCAATATTTTTTTCGAAACGGTTTTTCTACCTATTCTCTTCTGCATTAAGCCAAATGGCAATGGGTGGCCATCTTTGATCGGGATAATTTCACCATCGAGTACGGTGCCATCGGGTAGGATTTCTTTCAGTGGTTCAAATTCAGGAAATCGGTCGGTTACCAATTCTTCTCCTCTCGACCAAACGAAGAGCTCACCACCCCGAACAATGAGTTGGCCTCTGATGCCATCCCATTTTCTTTCAGCAAACCAATCTTCAGTACTGCCTAACTCTTGGGGTTCACCTTCCAGTTGATAAGCTAGGTAAAATGGGTAGGGTTTGGATAAATCGGCTGCAGAGTCCTTTGAATAGATCAAATCATCGAAGGTAGTGCTAGATGGCTCCCAATTACCCATCAGTCGGTGAGCTAGTTCACTTTCTTCAATTTCTGTATGCTGAGCGAGTGCTCTAGTCATTAGTTTTTGAGAAACACCCATCCTGAATCCACCGGTGATCAGTTTGTTGAATACAAAACGCTCGCTTGTATTCATGCTATTCCAAGCATTTAGGATGGTGTTTTTCTTAGTTTCATCAGGTGCTTTATCTAGCGATTTGATGGTTTCTATCCATTCGCTTAGGCTTTTGCTATTGCTCGATTCAGCTTCAGGAACAATAAGCGCGATAGACTCTGCCAAATCGCCCACGGTGTGGTATGCATCTTCAAATAGCCAATCGGGAATGCCTCCCAGTTCTGCAGCCCATTGGCGCAAGAAAGTGGTTTTTACGGTTCGCTTAGGTCGTTTGTGACTAAGAATGGCAATGGTCCAAAGCTTATCAGAATCATCGCTCTTGTCGAAATAATCTTTCAGTGCAGCCACTTTTTTCAGCGTGGAGTTGGTCTGGTCGAGCGCATTAAAGAGCTGAGCAAAATCTTTCATGCAGCTTCTCCTTCCAACTTATCTTCTTCAGTATTGTCTATAGATTCACCTGTAAAGAGCGTTTTTTCTTCCATAGAACGAATGCCAATTTCATTGAGGTATTTACTGAAGACATTGGTATAGCCGTGGGTGGTGATTACGGTTTCGGCTTCAGTGGCCTTGATAGCCGAAAGCAAACCATTCCAGTCGGCATGGTCTGAGAGTGCAAAGCCTCGGTCTGCCGCCCTTCGTCTTCTGGTTCCGCGCAATTGCATCCAGCCAGAAGCAATGCCAAGCGAAGCAGGCTTGAACTGTTTCATCCAAGGAGTATTTATAGCAGAAGGCGGAGCTACTATCAAGCTTCCTTTGAACTGTGATTTCTCCATTCCGCGTACTACCCTTATGGTTTCTGGTAGTTCTAAACCACCAACCCTAAGCGCTTCATTAGTGTTTTCTACTGCTCCGTGGGTAAAGATTTTTCCGATAGAGGTGTCTACGTTTTTAATTAGCCTTTGTGCTTTTCCCAAACTATACGCAGTAACAAAAGTACTTAAGCCATCTTCCTTGTTCTTCTTCCACCAGAGGTTAATGTCTTTAAAAATTTCTTCTTGGGGTTTCCAATGGTAAATGGGTAAGCCAAAGGTGCATTCAGTAATGAAGGTGTTGCATTTCACAGGTTCGAATGGGGTTGAAATACCATCAGCCTCTGTTTTGTAATCGCCAGAGACTACCCAGGTTTCGCCCTTGTAAGAAACTCTAATTTGTGCCGAACCTGGTATGTGACCTGCAGGATGTAAGCTAAATTCTACTCCATTGATAATCACCTTCTCGCCATATTCAATGCCTTGAACAGAAATGTCTTGACCCAGTCTAAGCTTCATTACAGGAATACTCATGTGATGGGCTAGGTAGTGCTTCATTCCCCACCGTGAGTGGTCGGCATGAGCATGTGTGATAATGGCTTTGTCAACCTTCCTCCAAGGATCAATGTATACATCGGCCTGTTTGCAATATATTCCGGATTCATTGAATTGAAGTAAGGGCATGCTGAATTAACTTAAATCGAGATGATGAGGTTTTGAGTTTGTAAACATTTACGGTTACAGATTGTATATCGGGTGCAACGGCAATCTTTTGAAATTTAAATCGACCAAAAATCTAATTTTGATCGCCCTGAATGGAATCAACTGGTTAAATTTGCGCTTAATACTTCAAAGTGAATAGAATTTAGAATTACCACCGCTTTATGCAGAAGTCACCCTCGGATAGAATAGAACTAGCGAAAGAGAAAATCTTAGCGCTAAAAAAATACGCACAGGAACACAAGGCGAAAGCTACTATTCAAATCATTAACTCCTTTTTACCCTTTATTGGAATCTGGACATTAATGTACATTAGCTTAGACTACAGCTATTGGATTACACTTGGCTTAGGCTTAGTTAATGCCTTTTTCTTAGTGCGAATTTTTATCATTCAGCACGATTGTGGTCACCAGTCTTTTCTTAGAAATAGAAAGGCCCAAAAAGTAATAGGTTATGTATGTAGCTATTTCTCTGCTATTCCATTCAATTATTGGTCTAAATCTCACAATGTACACCATAAGCATAATGGCCAGTTAGAGATGCGAGATATTGGAGATGTTACCACCATTACTGTGGAAGAATTCAAGAAATTGAGCCGTTGGGGCAGGTTTAAGTATAGGGTTTACAGATCGCCAATAGTGATGTTCTTAATAGGGCCTGTTTACTATTTATTCATTCACAATAGAATAGCTTTTATTAAGATGCCGGCTTTCCAAAAGGCTAAAAAATGGTTAGTGCTGAATAACTTCGTTATGCTTGCCATCTTCTTATTCTTTGGGTTTTTACTCGGTTGGGAGAAGTTTTTGATTGTTCATCTTACCATTTTGGTGCTCTTTTCAATTATCGCCATTTGGTTCTTTTATGTGCAGCATCAGCATGAGTATACCTATAAACAATGGATGAAGAATTGGGACTATGTGACTTCTGCATTAAGGGGCAGTACTTATTACAAAGTGCCTAAGATGTTCAATTGGCTAACGGGTAACATTGGAATTCATCATGTACACCATTTGAATCCGTTTATTCCAAACTATAACCTGAAGAAGTGTATTGAAGAGAACCCTTGGTTGAATAAATACACTACAACCATCAATTTCAAGCAGAGTTTATCTTTAATTACAAATAAGCTTTGGGATGAAGCAGAACAAAGAATGATCAGCTTTAGGGAATTCTACAGGAAAGAAAAAATGCAACCAGTCAGAGTGAGGTCTTAATAAGACCTCTTTTTTTTGTACCTAATTTAGTCTGGAATCACGGCTATGCATTCTACTTCAACCGCTGCACCTAAAGCCAAGCCCTCAACACCCAAGGCAGATCTTGCTGGCTTTTTGTTCGGGAAATATTCTACGTAAACTTTATTGAAATCGCTCCAGCGATTAATGTCATCTATGAAGATTGTGAACTTAATGGCATTTTCTAGTGAGCTACCGTTCGCTTGCAAAACCTTCTGGATATTCTCCATAATCTGTCTAGATTCTGCTTCTAATCCTCCTTCAACCAATTCCATTTTTCCCGGAATCATACCCACCACTCCGGACAGGTAAAGCATGTTGTCTACCCGAACGGCATCGCTAAAAGGAAGCCCCAAAGAAGCCATATCATCCGACTGATAATATGTTATTTCGGTCTGATTTGGCTTATCACCGCAAGAGCATAAAAGTGTTACAATCACTAAGATAGAGTAGATAGTCTTTCTCATTTTGCTGGGTTGATCCGATAAAAATGATAATTTAGGAAACTCACCAATTGGAAACTATCCATGTCTAAATATATCATTACCATCGATGCCGGAACTACCAGTGAAAGAGCTATTCTTTTTAACAGGAAAGGAGAACTAGTAAACGTTTCGCAAAGAGAATTTGAGCAGTTCTATCCTAAGCCTGGGTGGGTAGAACATAGTCCGCTAGAAATATGGGAGACCCAAAAGTTTACCGTTAATGAAGTACTGGAGAAGCAAGGTGTTCAAGCATCTGATATTGCGGCTATTGGTATTACAAATCAGCGGGAAACTACTATTGTTTGGGATAGAAACACAGGTAAGTCTATTCATAAAGCTATTGTTTGGCAAGATAGAAGAACGGCTAAGTTTTGTGAGAAACTAAAGGCCGATGGTCATGCTGAAGCTATTCAAGATAAAACTGGGCTTCTGATTGATGCCTATTTTTCTGCCTCTAAAATTCGCTGGATTCTAGACCATGTTGATGGTGCTCAGGAGAGAGCTGAAAAAGGAGAACTAGCTTTTGGAACGGTTGATAGTTGGTTGTTATGGAAGCTCACCAATGGGAAAGTTCATGCTACAGACGTAAGCAACGCCAGCAGAACCATGCTGTATAACATTCATGATCTGCAATGGGATAATGACCTGTTGAAGCTTTTCAATATACCTGAATCAATGTTACCAGAAGTCAAGGAAAGCAGTGCACTGTACGGGCATACAGATGCTGGCCATTTTGGTGCTGAAATACCTATTTCTGGGATAGCGGGCGATCAGCAATCTGCCTTGTTCGGGCAAATGTGTACTGAACCGGGTATGGTGAAGAATACTTACGGAACGGGCTGTTTTATGGTGATGAATACGGGTGATGAAGTCATTAAGTCGAAACATAAATTGCTCTCAACCATTGCTTGGCAAGTGAATGGTAAGGTGCAGTATGCATTGGAAGGAAGTATTTTTATTGGTGGAGCTATTGTTCAGTGGCTTCGAGATAATGTCCACTTTGTTGAGAATTCACCTCAGATAGAGGCACTCGCCAGAACAGTTAAGGACAACGGAGGTGTATATTTTGTCCCAGGATTCGTAGGTCTTGGCGCTCCGCATTGGGACCAATATTCAACGGGCTTGATGATCGGGTTAACGCGAGGTACTCAAAAGGGGCATATTGCTAGAGCTGCACTTGAAGCCATGGCCTTGCAGAGTATGGACGTAATCAATACCATGGCCAAAGATTCTGGAATTGAGTTAAAAGAGTTGAGAGTTGATGGTGGAGCTTCTGCCAACAATTTGTTAATGCAAATACAATCGGATGTTACTGATTTAGACATTGTTCGTCCTGAAATTGTGGAGACAACCGCTCAGGGCGCTGCTTTCTTGGCAGGTCTGGCTGTTGGTTATTGGGAGGATATGGAGGAAATCAAATCCATCTGGAAAGTTGATAAGAAGTTCAGTCCTTCGGGCAAAGACATTAGCCAATTAAAACACAATTGGGCGCGCGCTGTTGAAAGAGCAAAGGCTTGGGTTGAAGAAGAGTAATTATGTGGAGATACACGTTGATTTTGATTTTTCTTACTACGTTTTCTGTTCATGGACAGACAATTGAGGCTGAAAAATTCAAATTTGGAGACTTGGGTTTTCGGTCTTCTAAAGAAGAAATAGTTAAAGTGTTTGGAGAACCAAAGCGGATCAGTGAGCCTAATTATGAGTGCGGATTTCTGTCTAGTTCTGAACAAGGCAAGACCTTTTATCTCTTAGATTATAAAAAAATACAGTTTGTAGGTAATGAAAAGGATGGCTACGTTATAGACAAATTTAATCTGACTTATGGAATGTCATTTACCTATGATGGTGTAAAACTGGATATGGATAGTGATCTCGATAAACTTATTGAGGTTTTTGGAATGGAATTGTTTGGTTCGTTTCATGACTCTTCAACGGATAGTAAGCTCATAAGATTTCAAGACTCTGACGATGGAATTATATTCTATTTAAAAGATGGAAGGCTTAGTAAATTAAGTTATTGGTCACCTTGTTAAGGAGATGATATGAAAAGAGAGAAAATGCTGAAAAGGCTCAAGAAAGAAAAAGGGCCATGGGATATAGTTGTTATTGGAGGAGGAGCCACTGGATTGGGGATAGCGGTAGATGCTGCCTCACGTGGTTACAAAACGCTTTTGCTTGAACAGCATGACTTTGCTAAAGGTACTTCAAGCAGAAGTACTAAACTGGTACATGGTGGAGTGCGATACCTGCAGCAAGGCGATATTTCTCTCGTGCTAGAAGCCCTAAAAGAAAGAGGGCTGATGATTAAAAACGCTCCCCATTTGGTGAAAAATCAGGCTTTTATCATTCCGAACTATGAGTGGTGGGATGGCCCATTTTATCAGGTAGGCCTCAAGGTTTACGACCTCATGTCTGGTAAGCTGGGTATTGGTTCGTCCAAAAAGCTATCTAAAGAAGAAACCATTGAACATATTCCGACAATCGATCAGAAAGGCCTTAAGGGTGGAGTAGTTTATTACGATGGGCAGTTCGATGATGCTCGAATGGCACTTTCATTGGCCAAAACCGCAAAGCAGTTCAACGCAGTAGTACTCAATTACTTTGAGGTGATAGAGCTTAAGAAAAATGAAGAAGGCATTATTTCAGGTGTTAAGGCGAAGGACCTAGAGAGTGGCAAGGTTCATAATATAGAGGCCAAAACGGTAATAAATGCGACAGGTGTTTTTGCCGATCGGATCAAGAAAATGGATGAACCTGACATTAAGGAGATGATTCAGCCAAGTCAGGGAATTCACTTGGTGGTTTCTAAAGAGTTTTTGCCAGATAAATATGCCATAATGGTGCCTCAGACCAAAGATGGACGTGTGATGTTTGCTGTGCCTTGGCACGACAAAGTAGTTTTGGGAACTACGGATACCATGAAAGAAAGGCCTGAACTTGAGCCAGAAGCTTTGCCAAGTGAAGTAGATTTTATCCTAGAAACAGCAGGTCAGTATTTGGCCAAACAACCTACTCGAGAAGATGTGTTGGCGGTGTTTTCTGGGCTTCGGCCTTTGGCTAAACCAGAAGGGGAGGGCAAGTCTACTAAAGAGATATCTAGGCACCACAAGGTGATGATTTCTCAGTCTGGACTAATTACAATTATTGGTGGTAAATGGACTACCTACCGAAAAATGGCAGAAGATACTGTAGACAATGCTATTTTAATTGGTGCATTACCAGAAAGAAAATGTATTACCTCTAACCTGCCAATTTATGGGTATGATCAAAATTTAGATATCACAACTGATCACTTGGCTGTGTATGGTACGGAAAAATATCAATTATTAGAGCTAGAAGAAGAGGAGCCAGCTTTGGCAGAGTTCTTAAGTGAAGATATTCCTCTGAGAAAATCTCAAGTAGTTTGGGCTGTAAGAAATGAAATGGCCAGAACTGTTGAAGATGTTCTGGCCAGAAGGGTAAGGGGTTTGTTTTTGAATGCTGAAGAATCACTCAGGATTGCTCCAGAAGTAGCATCGATTATGGCTGCTGAGCTGAATAAAGAAAAAGACTGGGTTGAAGATCAGCTAGCATCTTTTAAAGAGGTAGCGGCCCATTACACAATTGATGTAGGTTATTAATTACTCTTTGATTTCTACTAGATTCACCATGTCTGTAGTGCCAAGCCTTTTCACCGTTATTTGATCTCCTTCAAATTGTAAAAGAACAATTACTGAGATTTTATCCTCTTGGCCTTTCCACTTTAAGTTGTTGTCAATGTTTTCATTGAGTTTCATCTTTTTGAGCTTCATGTTCGTGTCGTTTCTCACACTCATTAGGCAAGATTTCCCTCTTCTGTCTACCAAAATTTGAAGTCCTAAATAACCCTCAGCTTTTTTGAGCATTTTATCGTCCCAACCCTCAGTAATTACTTGAGTTAGAACTTTGTCTTCTATCTCGGCAATAATGCTGGTCTCTTCAAATTTGAATTCATCCAAATAGCAATTGTCGAATTTTTCTGGATAAACATGCTGCGCATTTAAGCTTCCTGTTGCTATAAATGCAATTAGCATACAAATTACAGTAGTTGGTCTCATGATATGAATTTCAGAAGAATCAGTAAGGTCACAAAATCATCAACCGATTTTCTAGCTGGCACGATTGTATTTTTCTACTAAAACCTGTCCCCTTAATAAAACTCAAATCGCTCATGGTTATGATTTTTATAGGTGATATAAAATTCTTTGTTCTGTCAGTTAAACATTAGGAATAGGTGGTCTTTTCCTGTTTTTATTTTATTGAGGAGTGTTTTTGTTGCGTGGATAAGAATTATGTATGGCTGTAGAAAACGTTTGCAAAGAAAAATTTTGAAAAAAAATCTTGAAGTCTTTGAACTATTTATGACTTCGTTACGTCTATCTTGCAGTCGGAAACTCCGAGTAATTCTAAAGTTTCCTCGGTTTAATTAGGATGGAAGTAAGAGATAAAATAATTGAGAAGGCGGGAGAACTAATGCTTCAGTATGGAGTGCGGACGGTAACCATGGACGATATTTCCAGAGACCTCGGTATTTCCAAAAAGACGATCTACCAGTATTTCAAAGACAAGAAAGACCTTATAAATCAAATTACTGACTCTTTTTTGAGTATGGAACGCGATAGGTTCGGTTCTGTAGAAACTGAATGTGTAGACAGCGTGCATTCACTCATGCTCATTTCACAGTGCCTGAGAGAGTCTATGAAAGACATGAAGCTGAATGTGCTCAACGACCTTCAAAAGTTTTACCCAGAAGCGTGGAAAATGTATGAGTCTTTTAAGAAAGACACCATGCTTTGCTCTATTACTAGGGTAATTATTAGAGGTCAGGAAGAAGGATACTTCAGAAAAGAACTAGACCCTGAATTGATGGCTTATGTGAGGATTGAGCAGGTTCAGGCAGTAATGTTAAATCAACACTCTCTTCCGAGAGAAAAATATACCCTTACAGAGGTGCAAATGCAGTTGTTCGATCACTTCGCGCACGGTTTGTTCACCATAGAAGGTCATCAACTTTTTAACCAGTATACAAAAGAAAAACTCAAACAAAATGAAACGCTCAATTAGGAGAGTAAACGCTTTACTTCTGTTGCTGCTAACCACAGTTTCGGTTAGTGCTCAGGAACTATTTTCTCTTGAAGAGGCCATAAAGTATGCGCTTGAAAACAACGAGAATGTAAAAATAGCCAGAGTAAACACCAGTGATGCAGAGTCTCAGGTTGGGGAAACCCGAGCTGACGGACTTCCACAGATCAATGCTCGTTTTGGCTATACGAATAATCCTACTTTGCAAAGTTCAATTTTAGATATCAGTAGGTTCGACCCTACGGTTCCTGAAGGAACTGAAGGCCGAATCGCTTTTGGAATAAAGAATCAAGGAGACTTGAATATAAATGCAACGCAAATGATTTGGGATGGATCATTCTTTATAGGATTAAAAGCCGCCAAAATGCTCAGAGAAAAAGTTTTGGTAGACGAACAAAAGGCTGAACAAGACGTGCGTGAGCAAGTAATGAAGGCCTACTATATGGTTTTGGTGAATCAGGTGAGAACCGAGCTTATCGAGATCAACATGACTACGCTCGATTCAACTTTAAGAGATACAAGGTTGCTTTATGAAAACGGATTTGCAGAGAAGATTGATGTGTCTCGTCTACAAGTTCAGTTAAACAATTTGGAGTCTGAAATGAGTGGGGTAGAACAGGCCATTTTGGCTAGCAAGAATATGCTAAAGCTTACAATGGGTATGCCTGTTGACTCTGAAATTGAATTGTCAGACGACCTAGAGACTTTCGACTTTAATTACTCTGCAGCAGAGATAGATGCTTACACTGTAGCCGATAGGTTGGAGGTTCAGCAGCTTGAATATTTGAAGCGACTGGCCGAACTGGATGTGAAGAACGTAAGGTCTCAGTATATCCCTAAAGTAAACTTAAGTGCTGCTTGGGGTAGAAATACTGGTAGTTCAACGTTTAGTGGTGTTTGGGAGTCTGACAGGTGGTTTTCGTATTCCAGTGTTGGGGTCAATGTTAGTATTCCGGTTTTCGATGGTTTGAGAAAGAAGTACACTGTTGAAAGAAAGCGCTATCAATTAGAAACGCTCAACTATCAATCTTCACTATTAACTAATAGCCTAAGACAGCAACTAATAGACGCTAAGAAGGCCCTAGATGTGAACCTTGAGAGACTTTCTGTTCAAGAAGATAATATGGAACTGGCTCAAGAAGTAGCTGATGTAACACGTGCAAAATTTACGGAAGGAGTAGGTTCAAACTTAGAGCTGATAGATGCCGATCAGGCCTATAAAGTAGCTGAGATCAACTACTTAACCGCTTTATACGATGCCATTGTAGCAAAAATAGATTTAGACAAAGCCCTGGGCAAACTCAACTAAAACAACAACTAGAAAAACTAAAGAAATGAAATCATTAAAAATCTCCACGCTAATCATGCTAGCCACTCTAGTTGTAGTGAGCTGCGGAAAAGATACCGACTCTTTGGAGGGTAAAAAAGCTAGACTTGAGGCTGCTCGTACTGAAATGAGGGCTTTAGAAACTGAGGTAAAGGAGCTAGAAAAGGCTATTGCGGCTGAAGATCCTTCTTTTGGAAAAGCTGAAGAGGCTTCTGAGCTTGTAACCACAGTGCCAGCAACAAAGACCGATTTCGAACATAAAATTGAGGTAAGAGGTAATGTACAGTCTAGAACCAATGTTTACATCAGTGCGGAAACAATGGGCCAGCTTACAGCACTCAATATTGTAGAGGGACAATACGTGAACAAAGGTCAGGTATTGGCAACCATAGATTCAGAGTCTATAGAAAAGAATATAGCAGAGGTTGAAAATCAGTTGGAGTTTGCTACTACAGTTTTCGAAAAAAGAGAAAGACTTTGGAAGCAAAATATCGGTACCGAGATAGATTATCTGCAAGCCAAAAACAATAAAGAGTCTTTAGAAAAGTCTCTCGAAACGTTAAATACTCAATTAGATAAGACTAAGATTAAAGCTCCATTTTCTGGAACCGTAGAAGAAGTGCCTGTAAGTGCGGGTCAAATTGTTCAGCCAGGAACTCCAGTAGCATTCTTAGTGAGTAATCAGAATATGTATATCAACGCAGAAATTTCTGAGGCTTACATCGGCAAGTTCGAAAGAGGCGATGAAGTAACTGTTTCATTTCCGTCTCTAGGAAAGACATACCAGTCTACTATTGCTTCAATTGGTAGTGTTATCAATCAGGCTAGCAGAACTTTTACTGTAGAAGTAAAGCTGCCTAACGATAAAGATTTGCTTAAAACTAACTTGGTAGCAGTACTAAAAATGACCGACTATGAGGCAGAAGATGCTGTGGTAATTCCATCTAGAATTATTCAAGAAGACCTAGACGGCAACTTCGTTTACCTAGTAGAAGGTGGTAAAAAGGCCAAGAAAGTACACGTAAAACTTGGTTACTCATATGACAATAAAACCGAGGTACTTTCAGGATTGTCTGGTGGAGAAGCTGTTGTAGATAAGGGCAATAGAATTATTGCAGACGGAACGGTTGTAAGTGTTCAAAACTAATTGGGAGTTAACCATTAAAGTATGTCAAACGAAAATCAAAACAGAGTCGTAGACAAAGAGTTTGGCTTAACCTCCTTGTCTTTAAGAAATAAGATTACGGTCTATGTGCTGACTCTTATTATTGTGGCTGCTGGTGTGTATTCATACATTACTCTACCAAAAGAAAATTTTCCGGAAGTAGAGCAGCCAACTGTTTACGTGAGTACAGCTCACCCCGGTAACTCTCCAGAAGATATTGAAAGTCTCATTACTAGAGAGTTAGAGAAAGAAATCAATACTATTGAAGGAGTAGATAATATTCAATCTACTTCAGTTCAAGATTTCTCCGCCATTGTTATCGAGTTCCAAGTGGGAGTAGATGTAGATGAGGCCGTAATAGATGTGAAAGATGCGGTAGATAGAGCAAAGTCTGAGCTTCCGAGCGATTTGAAAACTGACCCTTCAGTAATCAAATTTAGTTTTTCTGAGAACTTCCCAATTCTGAATATCAACCTAACCGACCCTAGCAAGAGCTTAGATGAGTTAAATGATATTGCTGAATATCTGGAAGATGAGATTGAGGAGCTAGGTGAAGTGTCTAAAGCTAACATTGTTGGAGTAGATGAGAAGGAAGTTGAAATTAAGGTAGATCCATTCAAGCTTGAGGCAAGAAAAGTAACCTTTGCCGATATTGAGAATGCCATTTCTGCTGAAAATCTTACGCTTTCTGGTGGTAATGTGGTTGCCGATGGCTTAAGGAGAAACGTGAGAATTATTGGTGAGTATGATGATCCATATGAAATGGAGGATCTCATTATCAGTAATGAAAACGGGAATATTGTATACCTAAAAGATGTGGCATCAGTTGAGTTTGGTTATAAAGACAGACAGAACTATGCTCGTTTAGATCTTAACCCTGTAGTGAAGGTTGACGTGATGAAGAGAAGCGGTGAAAACCTGCTTACTGCTACAGATAAAATCATGGCTATTATTTCCGATGCGCAGGAGAGTGGCCAAATTCCTGAAACAACAACGGTTACCATCACAAATGATCAGTCTAAAGATACAAGGGAGCAAGTAAGTAGTTTGGGTAATAACATCATTTTCGGTGTTATTCTAGTAGTAACTGTATTGCTTTTCTTCTTAGGAACTAAGAACTCACTCTTTGTGGGTATGGCCATTCCGTTGTCAATGTTCATGGCCCTAATGATCTTAGGTCTTGCCGGAATTACCATTAACACCATGACGCTCTTCGGTCTTATTATGGCCCTTGGTATGTTGGTAGATAACGGTATTGTGGTTGTAGAGAACGTTTACCGTTTGATGGAAGAAGGACTAAGCCCAATGGCTGCTACAAGACGTGGTGTGGGTGAAGTGGCACTTCCTATTATTTCATCTACTGCAACAACTTTGGCGGCCTTTATTCCTTTGGCGTTCTGGCCAGGTATTATCGGTGAGTTTATGTTGTACTTACCATTGACGTTGATTATTACTTTAGGCTCATCATTGTTCGTTGCCCTGGTAATTAACCCAGTGTTCATCTCAAGCTTTATGAGGCTCGATGGTAAGAGGGTTTATAATCATAAGAAAATTATTATCAGGTCGGGTATAGCTATTGTTGCTGGTTTAGTATTCGCATTTGTAATAGGTGTTATTCCATTCGGAAACTTGCTAATGCTAATTGGTGTCATTACCCTTCTAAATGTTTACGTCTTAGGGCCTATTTCTAGAAGGTTCCAAGCGGGTTTCTTACCTGCTATTGAATCTAGATACGAGAAAATTCTTAAGTCAGCAGTTAGAAATCCAGGGTGGTATTTGTCAGGTTCATTTGTGTTGCTTTTTGTATCACTGGGAATTTTTGCGGCTAACTCGCCAAACGTGTTGTTCTTCCCTGAGAATGAGCCGAAGTATGTAAATGTTTTTGTTGAATTCCCCGTAGGAACCGATATTGAAACCACTAACGATTTCGCTAAAGACATAGAAGCTCAGGTAATTGAGATTGTAAAGCCTTATGAAAGCGTAGTAGAGTCAGTGTCTACAAACGTAAGCCAAGGAGCTGCAGACCCGAACGACCCAACCGCAGTTGGTCAGTCGGAAGAGCCTCATAAGGCGAGAATCACTGTGAACTTTATTGAGAGTAAGCTAAGAGGTGATATCGATACGAAAGACGTAATGAACGATATCCGATCTCAGGTAGACCTTCAGCCAGGTGTTACCTTAACGGTTGATAAAGATGCGGCTGGTCCACCTACAGGTAAGCCAATTAACCTTGAGCTAATTGGTGAAGACTTAGAAACTCTCATTAGACTAAGTGAAGATATTCAGCAAGAAATTGCAGCTTCAGGCATTAGAGGAATTGAGAGACTAAAGAGTTCTCTTGAGTTAGGCAAGCCTGAGCTTATCGTAGATATTGATAGAGACAATGCTAGAAGATTCGGCCTGTCTACTTATTCAATAGCCAATGAAATTAGAACAGCTCTTTTTGGTAAAGAGGTTTCTAAGTTCAAAGAAGGTGAAGATAGCTATGAGGTAAATATTCGATTGAATCAGGACTACAGATATGATATCGATGCTTTAATGAACAAAAATATCACTTTCCGTGATCAAGGTTCAGGAAAGCTAGTACAGGTGCCAATTTCTTCTGTTGCCGATGTTCGTTATGGTTCTACTTACGGTTCAATCAAAAGAAAGGACTTAGACAGAGTGGTAACCTTGAGTTCAAACGTGCTAGCTGGTTACAACGCAACTGAAATTACTTCAGAATTGGAGGTGCTAATGGCCGATTACGATATGCCTTCTGGTTATAGCTATGCCTTTACTGGTGAGCAGCAAGAACAGGCAGAGAACATGGCCTTTCTTTCGAAAGCACTTTTAATTGCAGTGTTCATGATCTTCTTAATCATTGTTTCTCAGTTTAATAAGATCACCGCTCCTTTCATTATTATGGTTTCGGTACTATTGAGTACAGTTGGTGTATTCCTTGGCTTGGTTATCTTCAATATGGAATTCGTAGTGATTATGACTATGGTTGGTATTATCGCTCTGGCAGGTATTGTGGTAAACAATGCTATCGTACTTATTGATTTTATTGAGCTAACAAGGAAAAGAAGACGTCAAGAATTGGGGCTTGAAGAAGATGCGAGACTACCAATGAATGAGATATTAGACTCTATTATTATTGCAGGTAAAACAAGGCTACGTCCGGTAATTCTTACTGCAGTTACTACAATTCTTGGTCTAGTGCCTTTGGCAGTAGGTTTGAATATAGATTTTATAGGCGCTTTCATGACCTATAATGCCGATTTCTATGTTGGTGGAGATAATGTGATCTTCTGGGGTCCAATGTCTTGGACTATAATTTTCGGACTTACGTTTGCCACTTTCTTCACACTAATTATTGTGCCTACAGCTTATTTAATAGCAGATAAAATGATGGTACGAATTGATAAGTGGAGAGGAAAAGTAACGGTTGTAGATATGACTGATCATTCTGGCGACTCGAAAGAGGTTTTGGCCTGATGTTTGTAACTAAAAATAACGTGGTGATTAGATTCCCTGAAAATGGGAATCGTTCATAGTTAAGGTTGATTTGGTGGCTCCTGGGGTGGTTCCCAGGAGCTCTTTTTTTGCTTTTTAAGCCTTACTTATGAAGATATCTCAGATTTGACCAGATTAGGATTTGGTTTGGAGTGAGGATTTAGGGTATATCACTTCTTAGCCTTTTGTTCTAAAGCTGCTAGTGGCTTCCAGTGTCTATTAAGTGAAGTGCTAGAAATGAATTTTTACAGTGATGTCAGTTCTTTGTTGATCACTCACTATACTTCTTCCTAAACTCTACTTTAAGTAACTGGCGCTCAATAATCATTTTAGTGATAACAGATGCCGGGTTGTCTGTTGAGGCTGCCAAAGCTTCTTTTAACTTGTCTTCAGAGACATCTATCCTGTAAAGTGCGTTAACCAATTGCGGGAAGTCTTTTGCTAATAAGTTTTCTACCACACGCATAATGCTTAGAAAAGCTTCATCGTAGGTATAGTCTTTCTTATTTGCCAATTGCAAATAGTCTTTATCTAGCTGAAAATCTTTCTCAAAAAGCTTGAGTCCTTGTTTGATGTCTTTAGGATTGTGCATTTCCAAAATTAGGCGATAGGTCTTTTTTGTTGATTAGGTCTGTATTAAGAAAACGAAAAATGCCACCGATTGAGGTGGCACTTGCTGATTTTTCTTTTTTAAGTGACCTTAAATTTGCTTTAAGGTATGAGGTATTACTCCGCTTCTTTCTCTTTAGAAGCTTCTTGATTCTCTTCATCTTTCATGAAAGAGTCTGGGTCAATCTCAGCCAAAAGGTTATACCAAGTGATCAATTTCTTGATATCAGAAACATACACCCTGTCCTCATCATAATCAGGTAAAATGTGCTTAAGGAATGACTTTAACTCCTCTGCATCAGAGTTTTTAGTCAAGCCAGTGTCACCATCAAACTCCTCATGAATCTTTCTCATTACATCAATAAGTGGGGTAGAACCCTCTTGTGTATGAGTGTAGATCGAAATCTCAGAAAGAATTGAAACTCGGGCATCGGCACCAACTACCAATTTGGTCTTTTTACCGTCTAACGATTCTAGAATAACTCCGGCTTTCGATGGTTTCAGTACTTTAAACAATCCACCTTTTCCGGCAACTGCTGCTATCTCTCCAAAATTCATATTATATATATTTTGCGGCAAAGTAAGTTTTAGTCTTTCCGAAATTCAAACAAAAACTCAATTTTCAAGAAGAGTCTGAATGTATTCGGTCAATTCATCTTTACCATGTCCTGTTTCTGAGGAAGTTAAGAAGAACATAGGTAACTCTTCCCAGGTCTGTTTCATCACTTTCCTAAACTTAGCCATGTTCTGTTGGCCTTTGTTTATAGACTGCTTGTCGGCTTTAGTGAAAACCAAAGCGAAGGGTACTCCATTTTCTCCCAACCAATTGATGAATTCCAGATCAATCTTCTGAGGGTCTAATCTTGAATCTATCAATACAAAAACGATTTGAAGACTTTCTCTATGTACCAGATAATCTTCGATCATAATGGCCCATTCGCTACGAGTTTTTTTGCTCGTTTTAGCATAGCCATAACCAGGTAAATCAACCAAGTACCACTCTTCATCTATCAGAAAATGGTTTATTAACTGTGTCTTTCCAGGTTTTCCAGAAGTTTTGGCCAAGCCTTTTCTTCCCGCCAACATGTTAATGAGTGATGATTTACCCACATTCGAGCGGCCTATAAAAGCTATTTCGAACTTATCTGGTTTTGGGCATTGGTTGTAGCTCGGGCTACTGATTAGGTATGTTGCTTTTTCAAACATGCTGCAATTTAGGGCTATTAATCGTTTTAAATGAATAATTGTACTCCGATAGCTTTGAGGAACTCTATTCATAATGCATTCTATAGAAAAGCCTTGATTCAAAGCTGCTATACAGGTCTGGCAGAGGTAGATAGAAATCTATCGGGCTGACGTCTCCCAAAGAGGTCACAGCCTTAATCGCTCTCAGTTTTGCTTTCCTTCTTAAACCTGTACCTTTGCAAATCCTTGATATTGAGGAGAAATCAAAAACAGATAATTATGCCTAAAGCAAAAGCAGGTGATAGTGTTAAAGTTCACTATACCGGTAAGTTAAAAGACGGAACCGTTTTCGATTCATCAGAAGGAAGAGAGCCATTGGCTTTCCAGGTTGGCGCTGGTCAGATGATTAAGGGATTCGATGCCGCAGTAGACGGAATGGAAGTAGGAGATACCAAAACAGCTGAAATACCTGCAGCTGAAGCATATGGCGAGGCTCGTCAAGATTTAATCTTTGATGTGCCGAAGAGCAATTTGCCTGAAGATTTAAAGCCTGAAGTAGGTCAGCAATTGGCAATGAGCCAGCCAAATGGTCAGCAAGTACCTGTTACAGTAAAGGAAGTTGAAGAAGATAAAGTAATCATTGATGCTAATCATCAATTAGCGGGTAAAGACTTGATTTTCGATATCCAGTTGGTGGAAATTGGTTAAGTCTAGCTTAAAACAGATATGACTAAAGCTGCTATTTTATGGCAGCTTTTTCTATGCGCTTCACTTATACTTTTTTTGAAATTCGCTAATCATGGTGTGAAGCGTTTCCTCTTGTCCAACCATCTCATTTATAATTAAATTCAATTGAATTAGGGTGGTTTCTAGGTTTTCAATTTTGTGAGTGTCTCTGTCCATATAAATGTCAAGGAATTTACCCGTTATGTTCTCCATCAGAATATCTTGGAGGCTATAAATTCTGGTAAGCTGTTGAACTTGTTCAAATTCAATTTCAGAGGCTATGTTTGTGGACTTTGCTGCCTCCCAAGCGGTTTTGGTAAGTAATACGTCTATCAAATTATTGCCATCAGTTATAATTTCAAAGTCTATTCTGCCAGAGGCCTTCAACTCACTTCTAACACTATCATTTGGATCAGATACCATTTTTCTTAGCCTCTCTCTTGCTTTGCCGTGATAATATATCCAGCTAGTAAGTATGTCTTTATTATCAGATAATTCTTGGTGTATGTATTCCAAGGCTTTTTCTTTCTCTTTTCTAGTTTTTTGATTTTCAGCTACTTGGCTTAAGAATAGGGCAAAAAGAACACTGAAAACAATAAGCACTCCTTCGATAAACAGCTTTTTGGTCTGAACTTTCATGTACCTGAATATAATATTAATAGAGGAATGCATTCAAAGATATTCCGTCTAATGGCATTTTACCTTAAGCTTTTCCTAACAATCTTCTTAATCCCCCTGTTTCCTTCGTATTATTGCATCCTAATTTGAGGCAGATGGCGGTTGTACCCTACAAAGAGAAAGAAACAGGTAAAAAAGAGCAGGTAGCAGAGATGTTTAACAACATCAGCAAACGCTACGATTTTCTTAATCACTTCTTGAGTTTAGGTATCGATATTCTTTGGAGAAAGAAGGCCATTCGTTTGCTCAAAAAAGATCAGCCAAAGCAAATTCTAGATGTAGCTACTGGAACAGGTGATTTTGCCATTGAGGCACTAGCCCTTAATCCTGATAGAATTGTGGGTGTAGATATTTCTTCTGGTATGCTGGAAATGGGTAGGCAGAAGATGAAAAAGAAAGGGGTAGACCACATCATCGATATGCAAATGGGTGATAGTGAAAAGCTACTTTTTGATGACAATACCTTCGATGCTGCAATCGTTGCTTTTGGTGTAAGGAATTTCGAAAACCTTAAAAAGGGGCTCAGCGATATGTGCAGAGTGCTCAATACGGGAGGTAAAATTGTGGTCATTGAGTTTTCTAGGCCAAGACGCTTCCCAATGAAGCAACTTTACAATTTTTATTTTAAGTCGATTCTGCCGATCATTGGCAAGGTAATTTCCAAGGATCAATCGGCTTATACGTATCTGCCAGAGTCTGTGGAGGCTTTCCCTGACGGGCAAGACTTTCTCGATATCCTTACAGAAGTTGGATTTAAGAATGTAGAATGCATACCACTGACGTTTGGCATCAGCTCAATATACATCGGGCAAAAGTAATTTTTCTCTTAGTTTTTCTTGGCGCTACTAGCCTTTATGCTCAAACTAGAACTCCTGGTGTAACACTCCATAGGTTGGATAGTGATAAGAAGAAAATTCAATACGGGTTCTTTTTAGGCGCTCATCAGAATTACTATGGGGTGAAATATTCAGAGGCCTTCGATACACCTCAGTATGAGGAAATTTCCTCAATTACTTCGCAGAAAAGCGCTGGTTTTAACTTAGGTTTTATGGTGAATTTTAGGCTAGACGATCAGTTTACCATTCGAACTGTTCCGGTCAAAATTGGTCTATATCAAAATACCATGGAGTATAATTATACGGATGGGACTGTAGATGAACAATTGATTGAGTCCACCAGAATTGAGCCAGGTATTTATCTGAAGTATAGATCCATTAGAAGGAATAACTTTAGAATGTACATGGTCTTTGGTGGTAGCGCATCTTTAAGAGCCGGTAAAGACGATTTAGTAACTAGCTCCGACAGATTAGAAATTAGAAGAATGAACGCCAAAATTGAGTTTGGAATTGGCTTAGAAAGGTATTTTGAGTTCTTCAAATTTGCTCCAGAAATACGGTATGCAAGAGGTTTAATGAATGTAATGAACAACTCTAGCAATATTTACCATGATGGGCTTACTCGAATTACAACCCATAACTTCACCTTATACCTTCACTTCTCGGACTAATCATTTTCTAGGATAATTTCTTTCTGCCATCTGTCCGATTTCTTTTAACTTGGCTTTTCCGAAAAAGTAGAAGAAATGCAAAAAATAGCTTTGGTAACAGGTGCAACGTCTGGCATTGGCTGGGCAACAGCAGAGGCACTTGCCGATAAAGGGTTCGACCTGATTATTTGTGGAAGAAGAAAAGAGAGGTTGGAAGAGTTGGCTTCTAAACTTTCCGTAAAAACACTTCAGTTGACTTTTGATGTACGCGACAGAAAAGCAGTAGATGAGGCTTTGGGTTCCATTCCAGAAGACTGGAAAAGCATAGACGTTCTCATCAATAATGCTGGTAACGCCCATGGCTTGTCTAAAATTCAAGATGGCAATGTCGATGATTGGGATGCCATGATAGACATCAATGTAAAGGGATTATTGTATGTTACTAAGGCCTTGGTGCCTCAAATGATTGAGAGAGGATCTGGTCATGTAGTGAACGTGGGGTCTATTGCTGGCAAGGAGGTTTATCCGAACGGAAATGTTTATTGTGCTTCTAAACACGCTGTAGATGCCATTAATAATGGCATGCGTTTAGACCTTATGGGTACGGGAGTAAAAGTTTCTCAGGTTTGCCCCGGATTGGTTGAGACTGAGTTTTCTTTAGTTCGCTTTAAAGGTGATTCCGGTAGGGCAGATACGGTGTACCAAGGTTATGATCCTCTTACAGCTCACGACATTGCAGATCTTATTCAGTTTATTGTTACCCGGCCGGCTCATGTAAATATTGCCGATACGCTAATCTTACCAACAGCCCAAGTAGCATCAACCATGGTGCACAAAACTCTTTAGAATGGAAGAAAATCAACAGCAGGAGGGTTTGCCAATCCCTTCAATTTTTAAGAATACCGATACTGGAGCACCTTTAGATAAATGCATTGACTGTGAGTACCCAGTTTTGGAAGGCGACAGGTACTACATGATTGAGAAGGTTTTTAAAAAGTATCCAGAACTAGATAAAACCGAGGTGCTTTTCGAATATGCTATTTGCTCTAATTGCTATGAGAAAATGAAAGATGCTATGTCGCAAGAAAGCATGCAAAATCTTTCCATGTACATGATGGAGAATACCGATTTTCAGAAGCTTCAAGATAGAATTGAAGAAAAGCCAGATGATCCAGAGCATTGGTTGTCGCATTGCCTTATAAAAGGAACGGCTAAAGATGAAATGAAGGAGTACCAGATGGGTGCTTGTTTTAAAGGAGATAAGCTAGTGACCAATTTTATGCCTCCATTTATGGTGGGTGAATTGGCTATGGAAGAAATGAACGCACTACTCTCTAAGGAAACTAAAGATGAAATGGATGGCTTTATGGACGATCATTTTGGTATTCCTCCTGAACTAAGAAAAGACTTAATACTAATCTAAATGAGAAGATTTGCGCTACTCGCCACTTTAGTGGTTTTAATGTTTTCGTGTAATTCTGAAAAGGAAACTACGGCTATTGAGCCTGGTGTGGCCTTAGATATGGCCGAATACAGGAAGTCGGTGATATCTATGGTCAATTATAGGCTGGAGTTTAGAGTTCCAGAAAATTTCGACCAGAAAATTCAGGCTTTAGAAGAGTTGACCTTCAATTTGATGGACAATTCGAAAGACATTCCACTAGATTTTAAAGTAGCGCCAGATCACTTAAAGGGAGTGATTGTTAATGGAAAGAGTCAGCCTACAGAGTTGGTCAACGAACACATTATTCTCAAAGCGGAAAACCTGAAAAAGGGATTCAACCGAGTAGAGGTGAACTTTTGGGCGGGAGAAACATCCCTCAATAGAAAAGAGGAGTTTCTCTATACATTATTTGTTCCAGACAGAGCCAGAACGGCTTTTCCGTGCTTCGATCAACCTAACATCAAAGCAAATTTTGAGCTAATATTAGACTTGCCGAGTGATTGGAATGCGGTGTCAAACGCACCAGTAACTTTGGCGAAGGTGCTGAACAATCGCAAGAATATTCAATATGAAAAGTCTGACCTCATCAGTACCTATCTTTTTTCTTTTGTGGCTGGTGAGTTCGAAACCATTAGTCAAAGCGTGGAAGGAAGAACGTTTACCATGCTTCACAGAGAAACTGATGAGGAGAAAGTTCAGAGAAATAAAGACTTCATTTTCTACCTACACAACGCTTCAATTAAGTGGTTGGAGGAATATACAGGGATTAAGTACCCATTCAAAAAGTTAGACTTTGCTCTGATTCCTAGTTTTCAATATGGAGGGATGGAGCACGTTGGTGCTATTCAGTATAGGGCGAACTCATTGTTTCTAGATGAAGATCCTTCACAGAGTCAATTATTGAGTAGAGCTAGTCTCATTGCGCATGAAGTAGCTCATATGTGGTATGGAAACCTAGTAACTATGGACTGGTTCAACGATGTGTGGACCAAGGAAGTGTTTGCCAATTTTATGGCCGCCAAAATGGTGAATCCTAGTTTCCCTGAAATCAATCACGACTTGAATTTCCTTGTTCGTCATTACCCTTCGGCTTATGGGGTAGATAGAACTGAGGGAGCTAATCCAATTCGTCAGCATTTACCTAACCTCAACGAGGCTGGTCAGATGTACGGTGCCATCATTTACAACAAAGCACCAATTATGATGAGGCAATTAGAGTCGCTTTTGGGTGAAAGAGCCTTTCAAAGTGGTATGCAGGAATACTTGAGTACTTTTTCTATGAAGAACGCTACCTGGCCAGATCTGATTAATATTCTAGACAAACGAACACAAGTAGATCTAAAACGCTGGAGTGATGTTTGGGTGAATACGCCTGGCAGACCTGTTTTCGACCTGAAAGTAGAAGAAGGCTCTGAGGGTGTCACTGCTTCATTGAAGCAGATTGATATGAGTGGAGAAGGAAGGTCTTGGCCGCAAAGCTTTAGGTTGAAACTATATAACACAACCAAGAAAGATAGAAAGGAATTGCAGGTGGTTTCTGCCGATCAGGTTTATGAAGTTAAAATGGATGAGTCTTGGAAGGACTTCAATCTGCTGGCCAATTCCAATGGTATGGGCTACGGACTTTTCCCTGTTTCTTATGACTTGCTGGCTAGTCAGTGGGCAGGGCTTTCTGAGCTTGAAAAGGGAGCTCAACTCATCAATATGTATGAAGCACTGTTGGAGCCTAGAAATGTAGGTCAGGAAGGACAGTACACTCCAACAGAATACCTTGAACTGCTCAAATGGGTTTTGGTGAGAGAGAAAAATCAGTTACTAATTAGCCAGGTACTAGGTCAGCTGAGGTCAGTTTATTGGAATTTACTTTCAGCAGATCAAAGACAAAATGTAGCTCCAGATTTAGAGAGGACACTTTTCCACTGCTTGAACGATTTGCATGATGATCCTTCCATCAAGAAAACCTTTTTCGGAACATTGAGCAGTGTAGCAATCACTGATGCCAATCTTAAAAGACTGTATAGCATTTGGGCTGAAGAGTTGTCTATTGATCAATTGAAGCTGTCTGAAAATGATTTCATTGGTTTGGCATCAAATCTAGCGATTAAGATGCCGGAGAAATCTGCTGAGATAGTGGACAGTCAGATGGGACGCATTCAGAACCCAGACTCAAAGAGAAGATTCGAATTTATTGCTCCGACTTTGTCTAATGAGCAAGCAGTCAGAGATGACTTCTTTGAAACACTGAAAGACGAGAAAAACAGGGAAACTGAATCATGGGTACTCGGTGCTTTGGGTAATTTACATCATCCGCTGAGAAGAAAAGAGTCAATTAAATACATTGAACCAAGCTTAGAGTTGCTACAAGAGATTCAGCAAACAGGAGATATTTTCTTCCCAACGCGTTGGCTAGATCAAACCTTAGGAGATCACAACTCTGTGGAAGCGGTAGAGATTGTCGGGAACTTTCTAGTGGATAACCCTGATTACAATGCCCAGTTGACTATGAAGATTCTTCAGTCGGTTGATATGGCTAAGAGAGCGAGCAAGATACTTGAGAAAACGGCAAAAAAATAAGCCCTATTTCTAGCGGCTCTTTTGTTCATCTGATTTTTCTGACTAGATGATGTCTCTTATTTATACTATTGCCCCATTTTATAGCGACTTGGGTTTGTCATTTCGAGTGTAAAACTAGTAGGAAGAAAGATTAGTTCAATGCACGTAGAATTAATTATTTGTGAATAGATTATTTCCATCATGGCTGAGTCTTGAGATGTCGCTCCGCTGGAGCTTGTTTTTCTGAGTGTTTAATTGTTATGATATTAGACTCCTCTGGAGCCAAGATCAAAGTGGTTTTTTGTCTTGCGACATTGGGCTTCGATTAAACATGCTACTTGTACTGTTTTTGAGGATAATGCCATGGCTTAGCCACAGCGTGGCGAAATGACGTAACCAAATGCTGCCTCGGAATAGTTGAGCTTCATCGTAGCGAAATGGGCAAATAACCCAGATGCCCTGTTCATTTCTACATACGATCTCTTCTTTTGATTCTGTCGTTCAAAGTGAGATAGTGGAGTGTAATCAAAATCCTTAATTCGAGATTTTGTTGATGTTCTAGAGGGATGAATGAAGCCATGGTACCGGCCATTGAAGGGCTAATATCTCCAGCAGCCTCAAGTGTATCTAAGTATTTGGTGACTACTTTTACTTTTTTTGATCTCTTTCTTAAGTATTTAATTAGTGGACTGTTTGCTTTTAAATTGATAGAGATATAGGTTGTCTGATCTTCCCCTCTCGTTAAAAGTCCATAGCTCCAAGTCTGAATAAAGAAATACGTTCTTAATTTTTGATATAGTTCTTGTTGTGCGGAAAAATCTAGAGGTATCTCAAAGTCAGGATAATTCTCTTCTGTATACTCTATAAACTTGGCTATAGGGTCTTCGTTTGAATTTTCACTGAGGTTGAAAAATGTCTTAAGTTGGTTTTCAAAGAACTCCATACAAAGCAGTATGCTTTCCACGTCATCATCTTTAAATTCTGTAGAAAGACTTTCTCTCAACTCTTTTTCCATGAGTTGTGCAGAGGCCTGAAAGGAGATAATTGTTAAGAGTGTGATTATTAGTATGCGATTGATCATACACCAATATAATAAGGCTAAGGGGAATTTTGCTCCGCTGGAGCTTGCTTTTCAGCGATAGTGAGTTTTTATGATATTGGGCTCCTCTGGAGCCAAGATAAAAGTGGTTTTTTGTCTTGCGGCATTGGGCTTCGATTAAACATGCTACTTGTATTGTTTTTGAGGATAATGCTATGATTTAGCCACAGCGTGGCGAAATGTTATAACACAATCTTTGTGACAAATCAAGCTTCGTAGAAGCGACATGAGCTTTGACGTTCTTGGCAACAAAAAAGCCTTGATGTTTCCACCAAGGCTTTCTAATGAAATTATCTTTTAATTATCCACCGATCTTAACGATCAAGTCAGCAGCTCTGTTAGAGTAACCAGCTTCGTTATCGTACCAGCCAACTACTTTCACTAAAGTACCAGCGGCAGCAGTTAATTTAGAATCGAAGATGTTAGAGTGAGGGTTTCCAATGATATCAACAGATACAATTGGATCTTCAGTGTACTCTAAAATGCCTTTCATCGGGCCTTCAGCAGCAGCTTTCATAGCAGCGTTTACTTCTTCCGCAGTTACTTCTTTATTTACTACAACAGTAAGGTCAGTCAATGAACCATCTGGCACAGGAACTCTTAAAGCAATACCATCTAACTTACCAGCTAGGTGAGGAAGTACCAAACCAACAGCCTTAGCAGCACCAGTAGAAGTAGGGATAATAGAAACCGCACCAGCTCTAGCTCTTCTCAAGTCACCGTGAGGTGCATCTTGAATTCTTTGGTCAGCCGTGTAAGCGTGTACAGTAGAGATGTAACCTTTTTCAATACCGAAGGCATCATCTAAAACTTTAGCCATTGGAGCCAAGCAGTTGGTAGTACAAGAAGCGTTAGAAACGATCTTCTCATCGCCAGTTAAAATTTCTTCATTTACACCCAATACAACCGTAGGGATGTTACCTTTTGCAGGAGCAGAAATTACAACCTTCTTAGCACCAGCTTCAATGTGTCCGCCAGCACCGGCTTCGTCTACGAATCTACCAGTAGATTCTAGTACAACATCAACACCTAAAGTTCCCCAAGGTAAGTTCTTAGGTTCTTTCTCTGCGTAGATTTTAATTTCTGTTCCGTTGACAACGATACCGTCTGCAGTAGAAGATACTGTTCCATCAAATTTGCCATGTACTGAATCGTACTTCAATAGGTGGGCAAGGGTAGCAGTGTCTGTCAAGTCATTGATAGCAACTACTTCAACATTTTCTTTGCTCAATAATGTTTTGAAAGTCAATCGTCCGATTCTTCCAAAACCGTTAATGGCTACTTTTATTTTAGACATGTCCTTTTACGGTTTTATTAGTGATTGTTGTGCCGCAAAACTAGTAAAGCCCGGCACCATTTCAAATATAAATGAATGCTTACAGAAAAGGGTTCCCTGGGAAACGTTTGAAATAATTCGTTCAAAAAGTTTTTGGAATTAAAAATGTGAAATCTATATTTGCACACCGTAAAAAATGGTCCGTTCGTCTAGGGGTTAGGACGCCAGGTTTTCATCCTGGTAACAGGGGTTCGATTCCCCTACGGACTACGAAAAAAGCTCGACTGTGTCGGGCTTTTTTTATTTCATTTGAAGACTGATTCTAGTCTGAAATATCCCTTATAAGGTGTTGATAGATAGATGTTTGCCTGTAGGTTTTTAGGCTCAAAAATTGAATCCTTAGTAAACCTTATTCACATGGTTTTGAATAATTCCCTATCTTTTATCTATGATCCAGAATCCGCTGTACATTCTCACAGTGCTTTGTGGGCTGATCTTTGTCAGTGAGTGGTTAACAAAGAACACCTTTCTTAAACATATCAGTGGTTCGTTATTGGTGATTATTTTAGGAGCCATTTTAGCCAACTTTGGTTTCATACCTTCGGCATCTAATGCTAGCCCTGTTTACGATTCCATTTTTACATACGTAGCTCCAGCAAGTATCTTTTATTTATTGTTAGGGGTAAACCTAAAGGAACTAAGGAAGGCCGGACTTCCTATGCTTATCACTTTTGTGCTAGGGTCTGTTGGGACCACATTGGGGGTGTTGTTGGCATCACAGGTAATAGACTACCAAGCTGTGTTTGGAGAAAACTACCAAGCCATTGCCGGAATGATGACTGGAACCTATACGGGTGGTAGTGCAAATTTCAACGCAGTGGCACTGCATTACGATGTGGTAAGAGAGGGAGCGGTTTATACGGGAATAGTTGTGGCTGATAATATTGTTACTGCTATTTGGATGTTGGTAACCTTGAGTCTTCCTGCACTGATGATGAAGCTCAGGCCACATAAGGAGTTAAAAATGAAAAATGGGGGAGAAATGAACCAATATGCTGAACGAGAGCATGTTGGTCCATTGCGACTTGGTTTGATGCTTTTTATAGGATTGGCAGCAATGATGGTGTCCGATTTGCTGGCTGAGCAAACCGCTATTCCTTCCGTTCTGATTTTAACAACCATAGCTTTAATTCTCGCCCAGATAAAGGCAGTTCAAGACATTCCTGGAGCTAAAATGTTAGGAATGTTTGCAGTCTATTTGTTTTTGGTGGTAGTAGGAGCTTTCTGTGAGGTAACCGCTTTGGTAGAAGTAGGTGAGCATGCGGTGAGTATTCTTCTGTTTACTGTCACCATTGTATTGGTTCATGGTGCTTTTCTGCTGTCGATGGCCCTCATGCTGAAATTTGACTGGTCTATGGTGGCTATTGCGTCACAGGCTAATATTGGAGGAGCAAGTACTGCACTGGCTCTAGCAAAGAGCTTTAAGCGAAATGATTTATTGCTTCCAGCGATTTTAGCGGGTTCACTCGGAACTGGCTTAGGAACTTATCTGGGCTTTTTGATAGCAGGATTGGTTTAGTTATTCAATAATCTCAAAGATCATCCTTATGCCAACTGCCGCAGAGGCACCTTCGTACGAAAAACTTTGGGCGAAAGCTTTTGTTGAATTCGGAACTTTCCAACTGCCGCCCATGGCTACACCTTCGGTTGATGTCATTTCTGCTACGTTTCCGAATACGTTGTAAAAGCCAATGTCTTCAGCAGCCTCGAAGTATACAGGTTTAATTTTTGGATTGTCTTTTAGTAGGTCGCTTTTAGAAAGCTTGAAGGATGATTCGTTGGTCTTGGCAATTTTCTCAAGTTGCTTAAGCATTCGCTTGTCTTGAATTAAAAAGCGGATTCTTGCCCACTCATTTTCCGTAGGCAATCTGAACTTGAATTTTTTCGGAAATGCAGCGCGATCACTTTTGCTCATCTCATTTAAGTAAGCGTGCATGGTTTCGGTTCTCCAGGCCGCAAAGTTCTTGGCCTGTTCATAGCTTATACCCATAATTGGCATTAAAGCCAGTTCGTCCGAGGCAATAAACTTTTCCTTTAAATCCTCTTCTGAGTGTCCTTCAAATACTTCTGCCCAAAGTGAGTAGTTAGGTTCCGCATTTTTAAATTCAACGCTTTCTCTTCCGTGTTTTTGAGCTAATGAGGCCAGATAGTCTTTATATACGTAGGCTGGTACTTCAGTAATATCTATGCACAACCTTGAATTTACTGGTAGCGTGTTAGAGGCACATAAATATTGAGTGTCTTGTCTGTTGCAGGGAGCACACTCTTTGAAGTCTCCAGCGAAAAACATAGGTACTAGAGAGAAAAACCATAAGGCAATAGCTTTCATGAATAGGAAATTAGGGTCATGAATTTATGCTTTTAAACCTATAATAGAAAATATCCGCTACTCGTGCTCAAAGAGGGTGCATACCGCCCCAGCTGGGTCTTCAATCATGCAGAATTTGCCATAACCCGTCATGCTTTTTACTTCTGTAAGAAGCTTACCGCCCTTTTCTTTTACAGCCTTGCTACTGGCTTCAATGTCAGCAACATTAATGTACATCATCCATTGAGAAGGGATGTGCGCATTAGGTCCCTTCTTATGGCAGATGCCTGCTTTGGGAGTGCCTTCCATTGTCATATTAAAGTCTTCATAATCTCCCATAGAGAGTCCTTCAGGTTTCCACCCAACTACTTCAGCATAAAAGTCTTTGACTTCTTCTGCATTATTGACGGTTAGGTCTATCCAGCCAATTGATCCTACTGATTTATCCATGTTCTTTTATTTCAAATGAAGTCTTTTCAAGGAATAAGGTACTCATACTTTAGTATGATATTGCGATTTAGTACTGTCGGTATGAGGTTCTTTTAAATATTTACTTCACTATAAGTCCCAGTAATCGAACATCGAATTAAGGAACACTCTGCCCTTTTGAGGCTACCCAAATCTCAAACCATTCTTGGCGGCTAAGTTTAATTTCTACAGCATCGGCTGCAGCCTTTATTCGTGCCAATTTACCGGAGCCAATAACTGGAATAATACCTGCCGGATGTGCCAATAGCCAGGCGTACATTACTTGGTCTATAGTTGCTCCATGATTATCTCCAATTTTATGGAGTACATTTTTCAACGTCATCATTCTGTGTGTCTGAGCATTGAAAATACTACCGCCACCTAATGGAGACCAAGCCATTGGGTGCATGTTGAGTTCTTGGCATAAGTCTATGCTACCGTTGTCGAATTCGTGTAGTGCAATTGCCGATATTTCTATCTGGTTGGTAACTAATTTGAAATCTAGAGCGGCTTGAAGTGCCTTGAATTGTGACGGAAGAAAATTACTAACACCAAAGTGTTTTACCTTTCCTTGAGCTTTAAGTTGGGAGAATGCTCTGGCTACCTCATTTGGATTTATAAAAGGATCGGGTCTGTGAATGAGCAGTACATCTATAGCCTCAATGCCCATAGCTTTTAAGGAGTTTTCGGCAGACCAAACTATGTGTTCAAAACTAGTGTCGTAATGCTTTACATAGTGATCTGGTCTTTTGTCAGAAACCAGCTTGATGCCACATTTGGTGACAATCTTAAGTTTTTGCTTCAGGCTGCTTGGTAAGGCTTTGCCAAAAAGTTCTTCGCAAGCATAATCTCCATATATATCTGCATGGTCAAAGGTGTCAATACCTAGCTCTAGGCACCCCTCAACAAGCTCTTCAACTAGTTTCTTAGAATAGTCCCAATCGGCTAATCGCCAAACACCTTGAACCAACCGGGAAATACTTAACTCATTATTCAACTTGATTTGCTCCATCTGAATCGTTTAGTTTGTCAATCTCTAGAAATGCCCAATTATAACAAAATACAGAGTTAGATATGTTGAAAATTCTTCACAATCCGAGATGTCAAAAGAGTAGACAAACCCTTCAGCTGATAGAAGAGAGCGGTGAAATGGTAACCGTAGTAGAGTACCTAAAAACAGTTCCAACAAAAGATGAGCTAAAAGGTATTATCAATATGTTGGGAATAGAGCCTTTAGATTTAGTGAGAAAAGGGGAGGCTGTTTACAAGGAAGAATTTAAGGGTAAAGACTTAGATAATTATCAGTGGATTGAAGCAATGGTTCAAAATCCGAAGTTGATCGAACGCCCTATTGTTATCAAGGGTGATAAAGCTATTATTGGCCGACCGCCAGAAAAGGTAAAGGAGCTATTGGGGTAATTGGCCGGTCTGGCTTTCATGCTTGATAATTTGAATAATCGCTCTGATTGAAGGGTGAAGCTTAATACTCCGTTTGTATGGTCATAAAAAAGAAAGGCTAATTCTCACCAAGCGAGGATTAGCCTTTCTTTATTCGATTTAATTTAGTCTCAAATAGTACTGAGTTTACTAGGTTGTTCAGTGTAGCTTGGCTCAATTTTTCCACGCTTCTTTCTAGACTTCTTTTTCTTTAGCTTATTCACCCAAATAATGGTGCCAGTTACTGGCAAACTAGTGGCAATTAAACAGGTGATAAAGTAGATGATTTTAGAGAAGGTACCGAAAACATAACCCATGTGAAGTGCCTTTATAGAGCTACCTACGCGTTCATTAAATGGTTTCTCAGAGAAAATATTTTTTTGTTCAACTGTGCCAGTGTATTTGTTTAATGTGATTCTGTCGCTGCCAGATGGTGCAAAAAAGCCAACTTTAGCTTTAGAAATAGATATGGAAGTTGCATCATCGTTTGGAATTGTGATGCTGTAGTTTCCATCGTAATCTAGCACTTCGCCTGCTTTGGCCAAAGTAGCATCTATGGTTAGAGGAGTTTGGCCTTCATAAGAAACTTCTGGTTTCTGTTCTTCCTGCGGTGCTTGTCTAGACCTGTCTACGCCAAGAACATTGTACAAGCCAGTACGGTACCAGTCGAACGACCACTGCAATCCGGTTAGTCCCATAATGAGCAAGAATATGGCAGAATAGAAACCAAGGGCATTGTGCAAATCATGATTGAATCTTTTCCAATTGCCGTTCCATTTAATTTTTAGGCCTTGCTTCCATGCCTTAACTTTTTGCGGAAACCAGATCACCATTCCAGTTATGGTCAGTAGTACAAAAATGATGGTGGCCCAACCAACAATCGGCCTTCCTATGCTGGAATCTAGCATTAACCAGCGGTGAAGACGAAACATGGTCATAAAGAATTCTGAGCTGGAAGTTGAGGTGTCGCCTAGTATTTCTCCATTATATGGGTTAATCAAATAGTTTGTGCCTCGTCTTTCTCCTTCTTTTCTAATGCTGATGGTGTATGCCCTTTTTTCGTTGGCAGGGATAGAAATAGAGGATACGTTTTGCTCTGGAAACTCATTCTTAGCGATGCTAATTAGTTCATCGGAGCTAAGTCTTTGACCATTAGCTGGTACCTCTACAAAGAATTTGTCTCTTTCAATAAACTGTTCAATTTCCGTTCTGAATGTATAGATGGTTCCAGTTAGGCAAACCACAAATAGAATAAGTCCTGCTGCAATTCCCATCCATAAATGAATGTCGTTAAATAATTTTCGAACTCTTTTCCAGGTAGATTTGGGCTTCATAATAAGAGAAAGACTTCCTTGATGGCTGTCTTTATTTAGACTTAGTTTAATTAAAAGACAAATGTAATAGGAGAACTTTTAATAGGCAATCACTAGTACTAGTGAGTGTGAATTAGCTGATGTGATTACAGGTTGATGTTAATCCTAAGGTTTTCAGGTGCTTAGGTGTTTGTGCTAAGAAACCTGTAAGAAGCAGATCAATTTTTCTTGGGAATAGTGAAGTGGAAGGTACAGCCTTCTATTCCATCAGACTCTACCCAAATCCTTCCATCATGATGATCGATGATTTTTTTGCTGTGTGCCAAGCCAACACCAGTGCCATCATACTCGCCTTTGTGAGATAGTTTCTGAAAAATCTGGAAGACTTTAACTTGATATTCAGGAGCAATGCCAATACCGTTGTCTGTAACAGAAAATGACCAATGCGTATCATTCTCTGTGGAGTCTATACTTACCAGAAGTGGTCTGTTCTTGTTCTTAAACTTAATGGAGTTACTAATTAGGTTCTGAAAGAGTAAGCGTATTTCGGTTTCGTAGCCATAGATTGTAGGGAGTTTGGTTGATTCTATAGTAGCCTTATTCTCAGAAATGATTTGTGCTAAATCTACCTTTATAGATCTCACAATTTCATTACAGTCTATTTTTGAGATCTCTTTAGTTTGCCCCACTTGGTTGAACATCATTAAGTCTTTAACCAAATCGCTCATTCTTTGACTAGACTGAGTAATGTAGCCTAGAATTTCTTCTCCCAGCTCATCGAACTTACCTCCATATTCCATTTTAAGAAGGTCGCACATACTTACTAGCGTACGCAGTGGTTCTTGCAAATCGTGCGATGTGGCATACGAGATTTGATTGAGTTCTTTGTTTTTGGCTTCCAGCCTGTTTCTGGCAAGTGCAATTTCTCGAAGTCTTATTTTTTGAGTTCTGTATGTAGAAAGATAGTCAACGGTGATGCCTACAAAAGGGACTACATAAGAGATGGTTTTTAAGAAGTGCGCTATATTAAAGTGTGAGTCGTGAAGTTCGGAAGACCCAAATACCATATGCAACTGAGTGGCTATTGCAGGAACCATGCTCCAAATAAGTGCTTGGCTGAATATGCTTTTCTCCTTTTTCTGAAATTTTGGAAGTGCCCATAAAGCCAATACTATAAAGAGTACCAATGGAGCTACATCAAACGGTCTTGTAATCCATTGATTAGGGAATTGTGTGCTTGGTAAATGGCTGCTAGTGGCACAAATACGAATAAGTATATATGAGCTTATTAAGAAACCCAGGCTAGAAATAAGAACTAGTCTATTTCTTCTTCGCCTCTTTCTATAGAGACCTAATATAAAGATGGCTACTCCAACTAGTAAGATGAGTGCTTTAAAGGTTCTAGAGAGACCCCATGTAAAGGGGATGAAATCGGAATTATCGCTGACTGAGTTAATGATTTGTGTTGCGGAAAGTGCATGAAAGGCGTCTATAAAGCCTGCTGAAAGCAAAGCCATGCCGATTATAGGAGTTGCAGAGTTGCCTGTAATTCTATATTGAACAAATGCCAATACTGCCGTGGCCATGGCAATAATTACTCCCGACCATTCAAGAATTAAGTGTACAAAAGCTCCGGTAAATGCTCGAAGTAACGTGTCATGAATGGCGTCTTCTGGCAAATTTGTAAGACCCTCCAGTTCTGCTGTTCCTATTGGGCTAGCAAAGTTTACTCCAGATAATAATAGAATTAAAGGTAATACGCTTATTAGAATTGTACCGAGTAAAATGCCTTTAGTAAGTGGCTTCTCGTGTGTATCGTGTATCCATTCCATAAAAAGTACCTTTAATATAATGGTTTGCAATTACTTATATTAAATACTGTCATGAAATGTGAACCGCATCAACATAAAGATTGCTGAGGATGGCTCAAATTGAGATCGAATTTCTACAAAAAGAAAGCCTACTTCCTGTTAGAGAGTAGGCTTCTATATCTTTTTGAGCTATTGTTTAATAGCCAAGTGTGTTGAGCATGGTTTGCTCTACTTGCTCCTCGGCAAACACCCGATTAACCAAATTTCCGTTTTCATCATGATCAATAAGTACGTGCTTAGGGGCAGGAATAAGGCAGTGCTGAATTCCTCCATATCCACCTAGAGATTCTTGATAGGCTCCCGTATGGAAGAATCCTACATAAAGATTTTCGTCTTCTTCAATAAGAGGAAGGAACACTTCAGAAGAGTGAGCCTCAGAGTTGTAGTAGTCCATGCTGTCGCAGGTTAATCCACCCATGTTTACTTTATGGAAAGGATGGTCCCACTTGCTGATTGCCAACAAAATATACTTCTGATTCAAGCCCCAAGCATCTGGTAAATGCGTAATGAAAGAGCCATCAATCATATACCAAAGCTCTTTGTCGTTTTGCAGCTTTTGATCCAGGATTGAGTAGATGTGCGCACCACTTTCACCAACGGTGAAGCTTCCAAATTCTGTAATGATGTTTGGTACAGGTACATTGCTTTTGTTGCATATCCACTGAATGTTTTCAACAATCTGCTCTACCATGTACTCATAGTCATACTCAAAGGTAAGAGAGGTTTTTATGGGAAAACCACCACCAATATCTATTGTGTCAAGCGTAGGACAAACCTTTTTTAGTTCGCAATATTTATAGATAAAGCGGCTCAATTCACTCCAATAATAAGCAGTGTCCTTAATGCCAGTGTTAATAAAAAAGTGAAGCATTTTCAACGAAGCCTTACTGCCTTCAATATGCTCTTTGTAGTAGTCTTTAATGTCGCCATATCTAATCCCTAACCTTGAAGTGTAAAATTCAAAGTTTGGTTCTTCATCGGCTGCTACTCTTATACCTACTTTAAAGTCTCCTTTAATGTCTTCTTTATAGGTGTCTAGCTCATTCATGTTGTCAAGAATTGGAATGCAATTCTTGAATCCATCATTGATCAAATCGCTGATGTATTGTTTATAGAGAGGTCTTTTGAATCCATTACATACCACCAAAATGTCTTTGTTTATTTTCCCTTTTTGGTGGAGGCTTCTAATAATAGGAATGTCAAAAGCAGATGATGTTTCAATCTGACAACCATTTTCAATCACCTTATCTAGTACAAAACTGAAATGGTTAGACTTTGTGCAATAGCAATAAGTATAAGAGCCTTCATATTTATGCTTCTTCATGGCCTTTTCGAACCAATTCTTAGCACTTTGAATGTTCTGAGATATTTTAGGTAAATAGGTGATCCTCAAGGGAGTGCCATGTTCTTGGATAATGTCCTTTAAGGGTACATCGTGAAATTCCAGGTACTTACCATTTACTTTGAATTCGTTGGTAGGGAAATCGAAAGTTTGGTCAATCAGGTCGTAATAACTCTTCATCTAAATGGATTCTCTAATGATAGATCGCAAAGATTAAAACAAATTATGAAATGCGAATAAGCTTAAAATTAAAAAACATCGAAGAAATTCCGAACCTTGAAATAGCAGCTTTATTCTTAAGCTAAATGACCATAAATTAGCATTTTTGCAAACACAGGAAAAAGATACAATTATGTCGAACAAACCGATTAGCTCATTCATTGAAAAACACTATCGCCATTTCAATGCCGCAGCACTGGTAGATGCTGCTAAAGGCTATAAACTACATTTAGCCGAAGGCGGTAAAATGATGGTTACTTTGGCCGGAGCCATGAGTACGGCAGAGCTTGGAATGAGTTTAGCCGAAATGATTCGTCAAGATAAAATCGATATCATCTCCTGCACAGGTGCCAACCTAGAAGAAGATATTATGAATTTGGTGGCTCACTCGCACTATGAAAGAGTGCCAAACTATAGAGACTTAACTCCGAAAGAAGAGTGGGCGCTTTTAGAAAAAGGGCTCAACAGGGTAACGGATACATGTATTCCGGAAGAAGAGGCCTTCAGAAGATTGCAGAAACACATTTTTCATCAGTGGAAAACTGCAGAAGATGCAGGAGAAAGATATTTCCCTCATGAGTACATGTACAAAATGTTGCTTTCTGGCGATCTAGAAGAATACTATGAAATTGACCCGAAAAACAGTTGGATGCTCGCAGCTGCAGAGAAGAATATTCCTATTGTAGTTCCAGGTTGGGAAGACTCTACCATGGGGAACATATTTGCCTCTTACTGCATAAAAGGCGAGTTAAAGCCTTCTACAATGAAGTCGGGAATTGAATACATGACTTGGCTAGCTGGTTGGTATAAAGATAATTCAGCAGGCAAAGGAGTCGGGTTCTTCCAAATTGGTGGAGGTATTGCCGGTGACTTCCCAATCTGCGTAGTACCAATGATGTATCAAGACTTGGAAATGCACGATATTCCTTTCTGGAGTTATTTCTGTCAAATTTCAGATTCAACCACCAGCTACGGTTCTTATTCAGGTGCGGTTCCGAACGAGAAGATCACGTGGGGTAAACTAGATATAGATACGCCTAAATTCATCGTAGAGTCTGATGCTACAATTGTAGCACCATTGATTTTCGCTTACTTATTAGACTGGTAATTAGCATTAAATAGAATATGAGGAAGATAAGACTAGTGGAGGTTCGCTCAGAAATTGCTGCGGGCACTAGAGGGGCAAGCATGGGAATAGACGCCATGAAAATTGCCAGTATTAAAAGGCACTCAAATTTCTTTATGCGTTTTGAGCCTGTAAGTATTCAGGATGAAAACCAACTGCTGTTTGCACAACCACAGTTTAAGTTTGCCAAATATGCCGAAGGTGTTTTTACCATGGTAGACAGGGTTTGTGAAACTATAGGTGGCCTGCGTGAGCAAGAGCTTTTTCCTATTGTTTTAGCGGGAGATCATTCAACTGCAGCCGGAACCATTTGTGGCATTAAAAAGGCTCATCCAGATAGAAGGCTAGGTGTTATATGGATAGATGCTCATGCCGATTTTCATTCGCCATATACTACGCCATCAGGAAACATGCATGGCATGTCTTTGGCAATGGCTAGCGCAATGGATAATGAAGAGTGTGAAGTAAATGATGTAGAAGAGGAAACCGAAGCTATTTGGGAAAAAATAAAGCAAGTAGGCGGAAATGGTCCGAAAATAGACCCTCAAGATATTGTCTACATTGGCGTTCGAGATACTGAGGCACCAGAAGATCACCTAATTGAAAAATACGGCATCAAAAACTTCACTACTGAAGAAGTAAATAAAATTGGGGTTGCCAAAGTAGCCAGTCAGGCTTTGGAAATTCTTAAAGACTGCGACCAAATTTATATCTCTTTCGATGTAGACAGTTTAGATACAAGTGTGTCTACAGGAACAGGAACTCCAGTTCCAAACGGGCTGCAGAAAGAACAAGCTTTTGAGCTAAACCGTGAGTTAATTAAAGATAAAAGGGTTTGTTGTTGGGAAATTGTAGAGGTGAACCCAACTTTGGACACTGAAAATAAAATGGCCGAGCATGCTTTCGAAATTTTGGAAGCAACTACCGACTCATTGATCGAGAATTTCTAATACATGGAGCAACAGATTAAACAAGGGATTTCGGAAGCCCTGAAAGCACTTTATTCACATGAGCTTTCTGCTGATGATATTGCCTTGCAACCCACCCGAAAAGATTTTGAAGGAACCTATACATTCGTAACCTTTCCATTAGCCAGAGTTTCTAGGAAAAATCCTGAAGAAACTGGCAATGAAATAGGACAGTATTTGGTTGAAAACACCTCGGTTGTTTCAGGTTTCAATACAGTTAAAGGCTTTTTGAATCTTTCTATTTCTGAGGGTTCTCAGGTGCAACAGTTTGCTCAAATGTTCGATGGAGCAAATGTTTCTGAATCACCAGCATTTAGTATTCCTTCTACGGGTAAAACGGTGGTGGTAGAATATTCATCTCCAAATACCAACAAGCCTCTTCACTTGGGTCACCTGAGAAATAACTTCTTAGGTAACTCAGTGGCCAGAATTCTAGAAGCTGCCGGAAATGACGTGAAAAAGGTGCAGATCATTAACGATCGAGGCATTCATATCTGTAAGTCTATGCTGGCTTGGCTTAAGTTTGGCGAGGGCGAAACCCCAGAAACATCAGGCCTTAAAGGCGACCACCTAGTAGGCAAATATTATGTAGAGTTCGATAAAGCATATAAAGCTGAAATCGCTCAGCTGGTAGAAGATGGAATGGAGAAGGAGCAAGCAGAAAAAGAAGCTCCGATCTTACTAGAAGCGCAAGAAATGCTTCGCAAGTGGGAAGAAAAAGACCCTGAAATCTACGCCCTTTGGGAGAAAATGAACGGTTGGGTTTACAATGGGTTCAATGCCACCTACGAGCGAATGGGGGTTGATTTCGATAAACTCTACTATGAAAGTGATACCTACTTAATAGGAAGAGATAGAGTGCTTGAAGGTCTTGAAAAAGGTGTGTTCTTCAAAAAAGAAGATGGTTCTGTTTGGGTCGATTTAACCGATGAAGGGCTTGATGAAAAACTGCTTCTTCGAAAGGACGGTACTTCAGTTTATATGACTCAAGACATTGGAACGGCTTTAATGCGTTTCGATGATTTTCCTGGTTTAAGTCAGTTGATTTATACGGTAGGAAATGAGCAGGAGTATCATTTCAAGGTTCTATTCCTTATTCTGAAGAAGTTAGGCTACGAGTGGGCCGATGCTTGCTATCACCTTTCTTATGGAATGGTAGACTTACCAACTGGTAAGATGAAGTCGCGTGAAGGAACGGTGGTAGATGCCGATGACCTGATTCAGGAAATGGTAGATACGGCTAAAGCTAGAACCGAAGAGCTAGGCAAGATAGACGGGTTCTCTGCCGAAGAGGCAGCTGAGCTTTACGAAAAGCTTGGATTGGGTGCAGTGAAGTACTACCTCATGAAAGTAGACCCAAGAAAACGTATGCTTTTCAACCCTGAAGAGTCTATCGAATTTCAGGGGAATACAGGGCCGTTTATTCAGTACACTTATGCCAGAATTAGTGCAATTCTTCGCAAGGCGAGCCAGCTAGGGGTGAGCATAGAGAATATTGATTTCGATCAGGTGAGTGAAGTGCATCAGACGGAAAAGGATTTGATTTTTGCCATCGGTCAGTATAAAGAAAAACTGCAATTGGCTGCAGAAACTTACTCTCCAGCCATTATTGCACAGTTCGTATATGATTTGGCTAAGGAGTACAACAGGTTCTATACGGAGATTTCAATTTTCAATGAAGATGATGCTGTGCTGATGCAATTCAGAATAGCCCTATCTGCCCTTACTGCAGAAACAATCAAAGTAGGCATGAGGTTATTGGGAATTGAAGTGCCAAACAGAATGTAGAGCTATGAATCTGGAGAGGATACCAGATTTGGCGCTAGTTTAGATGCCAGTTGTGGTCTCCTCACAGCAACTAAAAACACCGCTGTGTCTTCACAGAGGTGTTTAGATGTCAGTTTTTACAGCGATGCATAAAGTGTCAGTTTCGGTGTCCTCACCAAAACTAGAAACCTGATAAGACAACGAGTTTGGCGATAAAAGAATTAGTACTATGAAATACCTAAGTCTGTTTTTATTGCTCTTATGGCCACTAAAATCAAATAATATGAACTTTTACGATTTTGAACTGAAAGGAATAGATGGTGAGCAAGTGGATTTGAATGCCTATAAGGGCAAGAAAATCCTTATTGTGAATGTGGCTTCAGAATGTGGCTATACGCCTCAGTATGAAGACTTACAGAATCTACATGAGCAGTTCGGTAATAAGGTAGCGGTGTTTGGTTTTCCGGCAAATAACTTTGGAGGGCAAGAGCCTGGCACTAATCAAGAGATAGTAGAATTCTGCCAAGCCAACTATGGCGTTTCGTTCCAAATGTTCGAGAAGATATCAGTGGTAGGCAAAGACAAGCATCCACTCTATAAGTGGCTCAAAGAGCAAAGCGGAGAAGAGCCTAACTGGAACTTCTGTAAATATTTGCTCGATGAGAACGGAAAGGTGTTAGCTTTTTACCCATCATCAGTTAATCCGCTAGACGAACAAATTACAGCTAAGCTTTAATCATGAAAAAGTGGCTCGAAGCATTCCGTTTAAGAACCTTGCCTTTGGCCATGGCCTCCATTGGTATGGGCGCTTTTTTGGCGGCTTCTTCGGGTAATTTTGATTGGAGTATTTTTGGGCTTTGTGCTTTAACAACACTCTTTCTTCAAGTGCTTTCTAATCTGGCCAACGATTATGGAGATTCCATTCATGGTGCAGATAGTATTGACCGAACTGGGCCACAACGTGCGGTACAAAGTGGAGCCATTACCAAAGGCGCAATGCTCAGAGCAATCATTGTATGTTCGGTGCTAGCACTGGCAAGTGGAGTGGCTTTAATCTTGCAAGCCTTTGGTGGTTTTGGAGAGGTCTTTTGGTATTTCTTAGGCTTAGGGGGGCTCAGTATTCTGGCTGCTATAACCTACACAGCTGGTAAAAAGCCCTACGGATATGCTGGTTTGGGGGATATTAGTGTAATGATTTTCTTTGGTTTTGTTGCAGTGATGGGTAGTGCCTATCTCTACGAGCAAACCATTAATTGGCTTTATGCTCTTCCTTCAATAAGTGTTGGTTTGTTCTCTGTTGCAGTATTGAACTTGAACAATATCCGTGATATAGAATCTGATAAAAAGGCAGGAAAGAAATCTGTGCCAGTGCGCATTGGTAGAGATGCTGCTGTTATTTACCATTGGCTGTTATTAGTACTTGGTGTTGCAGCTTCCATTGTATTTGCTGCAATACAATTTGAAGGTGCCCAGCAATTACTGTTTTTGCTTGCCTGTCCATTGCTCTTCATTAATGCTAGGGCTGTGAAAATTTACACCTCTTCAGACCGATTGGATCCATTCCTGAAGCAAATGGCCTTAAGTACTTTACTTTTTGTGTTATTATTCGGAATTGGGCAAATTATTTAATGCTCATCGGTGTTCCTTCCTTGACTTTCATGTCCTACTTATTAATTTTAAGTAATTCCAATCTGAGCTTATGAGTTCCAGAAAATCTAACCATATAGACCTCCAATGCCAGTTTTGTCAGAGCAGAGGAGATAGTCATTTTTCAGAGTTACCTACGGACGACCTAGAAGTACTTTCATCGCATAAATCGTGTGTTACGTACAAAAAGGGGCAAACGCTTTTCTATGAAGGAACCAGGCCTATGGGTATTTTTTGTATCAATCACGGAAAGGTGAAAGTATACAAAATGGGCTCCAATGGTAAAGAGCAGATTCTATTCATTGCTCAGCCAGGAGATTTTCTGGGGTATAGGTCTTTGCTAAGTGAAGAGTTTTATGGGGCTACCGGAACGGTGCTTGAGCAAGCTGCAATATGCTTTATACCTAAGAGCGACTTTCTATCTATTTTAAGTAAGAACCCAGCATTCTTTCAAAAGCTAATGAAAGCGGTTTGCCATGAACTTGGTGTTATGGAGGAGAAATTGGCGCAACTAGCTCAAAAGTCGGTAAGAGAGCGACTGGCTGCTACCATCATTATGCTGAAAGAGACCTACGGAATGGAAGGTGAGGGTAGTGATGTAATCGATATAGCACTTTCTAGAGAAGATTTAGCCAATATAGTGGGCACCGCAACGGAGACAGTTATTCGCCTGCTTTCCGATTTTAAATCAGATGGACTCATCGGTTTAAAAGGGAAGAAGATACAAGTGCTAGATGCTCAGCGATTAATTCACGAAGCAGATTTCTACGCATAAGGCTTTTGTAAAAGCCAATTTCGAGTTTAAGAGATAACAAGACTCTATAGATGTTTTTGGTCGCTTTTACCCAGACCTTTTAAGGAGAGTCCTAGTTGATCTGTTATGCCCTTGGGGAAATTTAAGGAGGGATAAGCTTTCTGGTTTCTGCCATTAGCTTACTCTAAATGAATGGTAAACATGATTTTAATCATGTTTTAGTCTGATGGCCATCAATCACAACTTTTAGCGGTCCACATACCTTTGATTACCAATTAAATCTAAGGTAGTGAAACAGACCATACTCTTAGCTTCAGCCTCACAGGCTAACTTAATTCCTCTGCTAGAAAGCACTGAGGGTGTGTTAGCTCCAATCAATCAGAAGTATTGTAAGGTGTTTTTCATTGAGCAATTGGAAAAGGCTCATGTGTCTTCTGGGGCTCAGACTTCTAAGAAAGTTTCGGAGAGTCTAGATTCTCAGGTAGAGTATGAGATGGGTGTTGAAGAGTACACCAAGAGCCATGGAATTGAGGTGGAAACCTTAAAGAAAGTAGAAACGGAAACTTTGATTAGTGAAAGTTCTGTGGCCGATTTAATGGTGATTGATCTTCAAAGTGCACAACATAAAAGTGCACCTGATTGGCTGAATTATCTTATTGAGTTTTCTGCTTGCCCATTGCTACTGTTGCCGGGTAATGTTGATGTAGAATGCTTGGTAGCTGCCCACGATGCCAGTCAAGAGACAGTGAAAATGATGAAGGGTTTTCTTAAACTTTTCAATGAAGACTTAAGAAATCTGCCGCTTTCATTGCTTATGTCTGACCCCGAAAGCGAGTTAGAGATGGAGCGTGAAAAGGTGTTCATTAAATACCTAAAAGTTTACTTTCAGAATATTGGTGCCCAACACCTATACGATGAAGCTTTTCCAAGCCTATTCAGGTATGTACAGAATGAATGCGATAAACCAATGCTTATTGTCAATACCGATTTGGGGCGACAGATTTTAGAGAGCACCGAACAGTTCGAGACTCAAATTCTAGAACATCCAATTTTCATCTTCAAAGACTGAGCATGCGAGAGACCATTGAAAAGCAACAAACCACTTGCTATCACTGTGGAGATGAATGTTACACAGGCCAGATAACGGCCGATGAAAAAGATTTTTGCTGCACTGGGTGCAAAACAGTTTATGAGATTTTATCTGAAAATGAGCTTTGCGATTACTACACCTTAGAGCAGAACCCAGGGATAACACAAAAGAATAAAACCGCTCTTTTCGACTTTTTAGACAATGAAGAAATTGTCAGGTCTTTGCTAGAGTTCTCTGATGGAAAGCATGAGCGAATCACTTTAAGCATTCCTAATATCCATTGTAGTAGTTGTATCTGGCTGCTAGAACATTTGGACAGGCTAAACCCTGGGGTGTTAGATTCTAAAGTCAATTTCAGTCAGAGAAGGCTGACAGTTCATTACAACTGTCAAGAAATTTCATTGCGCCAACTGGCAGAAGGACTAGATAGAATTGGCTACACACCAGTTTTTAACTTAGAGAAGAAGGAAGAGTCTAACAGTGTTTATCAGCAGTTCGATAAGCAATTGCTCATAAAAATGGGTATCGCAGGCTTTTGCTTTGGTAATGTAATGCTACTGAGCTTCCCCGATTACCTCGGAATAACTTCGCTTGAGTATAATTATCAGGTCTTTTTCAGGTGGTTAAATGCGGTATTGGCTTTGCCTGTGGTTTTCTACAGTGGTTGGGATTACTTCGTTTCGGCCTTCAAATCTATCCGTCAGAAATATGCCAATATAGATGTGCCAATTGCCCTAGGGCTAGTGGTGCTGTTTTTACGCAGTGTCTATGAGGTGGCTTCAAAAACGGGTTCTGGCTATTTCGATTCACTCGTTGGCTTAGTGTTCTTTCTGCTCATTGGTAAATGGTTTCAGAACAGAACGTATCAGGCGCTTTCTTTCGACAGAGACTATAAGAGTTACTTTCCGCTGGCTGTACTAAAGTTGGTAGGTAAAGAGTATAAACCTATCATTGTGAATGATCTGGAGAAAGGTGATGAAATGCTTATTCGCAATGCCGAGCTGATCCCTGCCGATTCAATCTTAATCGATGATCAGGCTTTTATCGACTATAGCTTTGTAACGGGTGAGGCAGAACCTGTGCAGAAAAGCAAGGGGCAATACATCTATGCTGGTGGACGAATTGCAGGAAAACAGGCTAGGTTCATCATTCAAAGGCCAGTTTCTCAAAGTTACCTGACTTCGCTTTGGAATGAAGAAGGCTACGAAAGGAAGGAGAAATCGCTCAAGCTAATAGATAGAGTGAGTCAGTATTTCACCATTGCCATAGTAGCTATTGCCATTGTGTCGGCAGTTTACTGGCAGTTTACTGATCCATCAAAAACATGGCTGGTCTTTACTTCAGTCTTAATTATTGCCTGCCCATGTGCTTTGGCACTTTCAACACCGTTTACCCAAGGCAGCATTCTCAGAGTACTTGGAAAGCACCATTTGTTTCTTAAGAATGCTGATGTAATTGATGATCTACAAAAGGTTGATACCATCATTTTCGATAAAACAGGGACTATCACAGATCCGAAAGCAAAGCAAATCGAATTTGAGGGCGAAGAATTAACAGCTGCCGAGGCTTCTTTGGTTGTGGCAGCCGTTTCGAGCAGTACCCACCCATTAAGCAGGTATGTCAAAGAATTTTTGAATGCCGAGCCAGATGTCTATCAGATTGAGTCGTTTGAAGAAGTTACTGGCAAGGGCATTTTGGCTGTGGTAAGTGGGGTAGAGGTGAAGCTAGGTTCGGCAAAGTTTATAGGAATGGAAAGCCTTGAAGAAGCCAAATCTAGTGCTGTTTACTTAACCATAAGCGGTAAGTACAGAGGGGTATTTAAGGTGAATAACACCTATAGAAATGGATTGAAAGAGGTGATTGAAGAGTTGTCTCTGGCGAATGAGCTCAAGCTGCTCTCAGGAGATAATGATCAGGAAAGGGCTGCATTGACTGAATTGTTTCCAAAAGGAACCGAAATGCAGTTTGAACAAAAGCCTGACGATAAATTGAAGAAAGTGCAAGCTTTGCAAAAGAATGGTCATCGGGTAATGATGTTCGGTGATGGCCTCAATGATGCTGGAGCACTAAAGCAGAGTAATGTTGGTGTTGCTATTACAGAAGATATTTCATCTTTCAGCCCAGCCTGTGATGCTATTATGGATGCCAATGCTTTTAAGAAATTAGGTAGTTTACTGTCATTAATTACCGAAGGGAAAACGGTGGTTATAGCAAGCATGGCCATTTCATTGATGTATAACGTGGGTGGCATCACCTTCGCGGTATTGGGTATTCTTACTCCGCTTTTTGCGGCAGTGCTAATGCCTTTGAGTAGTATTTCTGTGGTGGCTTTTACCACCGCAATGGTAAGGTTAAGAGCAAAAAGAAAGGGATTGTAATATGTCGGTTATTCTAGTTCTAATTGTTACCAGCATTATTGTAGCAATTGTCTTTTTAGGAGCCTTTTATTGGGCAGTGAGGTCTGGGCAATATGACGATACCTATTCGCCTTCAGTGAGAATGTTATTTGAGGAAAAGAAAAAGAAGAAAAATGAAGAAGGAGCTGGAATTGCTGAAAAAGTATGATGTGCCCGTGCCTCGATACACCAGTTATCCAACGGTGCCCGATTGGCAGGTAAACACCTTCACAAAGAAGGGCTATAAAGAACTAGTTCAACAGTCATTTGCCAAGCATGGTAAAGATGGTTTGAGCCTCTACATCCACTTGCCATACTGTGAGAGCCTCTGTACTTACTGTGGTTGCAATACTCGCATTACGGTAAATCATGCAGTGGAAGGTCCATATATTCAAGCTCTTATTAAGGAATGGCAGCTTTATTTACAGGTTTTAGGAGAGCGGCCAACCATTAAAGAAATTCATTTAGGGGGCGGAACCCCTACCTTCTTTTCACCTAAACATCTGAAGGAGCTCATTGTAGGTCTGCTGGAATATGCAGACCTGCACGAGCGATATGAGTTTAGCTTTGAAGGACACCCAGGCAATACTACTTACGACCATCTGAAAGCCTTGGCCGAGGTTGGTTTTACACGAGTCAGTTTTGGCATTCAAGACTTCGACCCGAAGGTGCAAGAGGCTATCAATAGAAGACAGAGCTTTGAAGAGGTTGAACAAGTAACCCTATGGTCTAGAGAGTTAGGCTATAAGTCGGTGAATTTTGACCTTATTTACGGACTGCCATTTCAGACCCTTGAGAGCATTCAAGATACTATTGATTATGTGTCTGAATTAATGCCTGATAGAATCGCTTTTTATTCTTACGCACACGTGCCATGGCAACGCCCAGGTCAAAGAGCATATTCTGAAAAGGATTTACCAAAGCCAGAAATGAAGCGGAGGTTGAATCAATTTGGTCAAGAATGCTTAAAGAACTTAGGCTATAAACTCATTGGTATGGATCATTTTGCTTTGGCAGATGATTCGCTGCTCAAAGCCATGCATACTGAAGATCTGCATAGAAACTTTATGGGCTATACCACCAACCCGGGTAAAATACTCGTTGGCTTAGGAGTTTCTTCTATTTCAGATGTTCACTTGGCTTACGCTCAGAATGTAAAAACGGTAGAAGGCTATATGGAAAAAGTGAATAATGGCGAACTACCAGTTTTTAAAGGTCATTTTATGTCTCAAGAAGATATAGAAGTGAGAGAGCAAATACTGAAAGTAGCCTGTCAGAAGTATTTCGATTCGAGCGATATAAGTCTTGATCAATCTGTTTTACAGGAAACACTGCTAAACGATGGCCTTATTCAAAAAGAAAAGGGCAGGTATTCAGTAACCGAAATGGGCAACCAATACCTGCGCAATATCTGCTCACTTTTCGACCCCAATTATGGAAAGAAAAGAGAGGGGAAGGTGTTTAGTCAGGCGGTTTAGGTTAAACTTCAATAGAATCGTCTCATTTAAATGGGGAGATGCTGATATAAGGAGAGAATATTGTTCTGCCAATGTCAAAATTGAATGAATAATAGATATTCATGTCCAGGCCAATAAAGATTGAATTAGATAGTTTATGCTTAAGTCTAGCACCTGCTATCCAATTTCGAAATGGTTCCTTTTCCCCTTTATCGTAGTGAGTTGTACTTTTACTTTCAGGCTGTCCCGCAATCTGAGTTTGAATACTATTATATTGATTAAGGTTAGTTACCCCGAAACCCATTTGTGGAATTATCTCAGTGAATTCAGAGAGCTGAAAACCATATCCGGTTTTCAGCTCGTAATAGGAGTTCATATATCTTCTTTCCAAATCTCGATATTCGATATTATTAAGGCTGTATTTTAGATTTATTAAGACATCATTGCTTAGGGTATGATTTAACGCTAGTCCAAAACCATATCCATCATTATTGTTGTTTTGAAAATCATCTAGTTTACTCCAAGCATTGACGTTATTGTAGCTTATTTCAATATCAGTTTGCGGTAAAAATTGTGCTTGGAGATGGACTTGCGATGACATGAAAATCGCAATAATAAAAAGATATAAAGACTTTGTTGCTTTCTGCATAAATGTGTGTTTCCTACTCTCATAATAACCATTTCCTTATAATTATTCAAGCCTAAGTCTACACTACTGGATGTATAATTTGATTCATGATTAGCGACTTATATTCAAGAAATAGCTTAGAAATAAGCTATTTACTTTTCGACCCCAATTATGGAAAGAAAAGAGAGGGAAAGGTGTTTAGTTAGGCGGTTTAACTCCTAGTTTAAAAAAGGAAGCTTACGCCAACATTTACGGTGTTAGGGTTTAGGCTGAACCCAGTGAAAGTTCTTTCGTTTGCTCCTTCTTCTCGGTTCTCATAATTAAAGCCTTGTACCGACATATCCATTGAGATTTTGTCTGATAGGAAGTAAGAGAATCCAGGTCTGATACCAATGCTAAAGGCAGATATATCTGCTTCCGCTGCTGTCTCTCCTGTTCCAAAAGCAATTTGAGGTTGAGCAAAGAAATAGAATCTATCTGCAATAGGCTTATAGAACCTACTAAATACTCCAAAGCTAAAAAGCTTGTCTTTTGCATTGGAGTTACCAGCCGATTGGTAGCCTAACACTACCCCTAGACTTATATTGTCTGATAAAAAGTAACCTGCTTGTGGAGTCAGGTCAAAACGGTTGGTTTCTATTCCGTTAACCTCAATACTTGAGATGTTAAAGCTACCGCTTACCTGAACTTTCCCTTTTTCTATTTGAGCGTTTGCCGTTAAAGCGAAAAGACTAAATAGAATAATTGCACTTAATTTTTTCATGATTTTGAGTTTAATGTGAATATAGAGCATAGACTCCTTTTATTGATTTAAGGTTTAGCTAACCTCTATTAAATGATTTAAGTGGTTTTAGCCTTTGTATTAGTGGTTATATGGCCATTTTTCTAACTACAATCTAGAACATGATTTAAATCAGTTTTTTACCTAATGGCCATCAGGTCGCATTCTTCCCCGCACAGCTACCTTCGAATCATAATTTTTGAAAACCCAAGCTGTGACTATGGAACTGCAACAATTCAAGTATGACAACAAAATTGTCAAGTACTTTGCGATAGCAACCGTTGTATTCGGTGTTGTCGGTATGTTGGTAGGGCTCATTATTGCCACCCAACTATTCTTACCCCAACTTAATTTCGGCATTCAGTATACCACTTTCGGAAGACTAAGACCGCTGCACACCAATGCAGTGATTTTTGCTTTTGTGGGTAATGCCATGTTTGCTGGAGTGTATTACTCCATGCAACGCTTACTCAAAGCCAGAATGTTCAGCGATATGCTCAGCTGGATTCACTTCTGGGGTTGGCAACTCATTATTGTGGCTGCGGCTATTACGCTTCCACTAGGTATGACCACCTCTAAAGAGTATGCCGAGCTAGAGTGGCCAATTGATATTGCCATTACCTTAATATGGGTAGTGTTCGGTATCAACATGATAGGTACAATTCTTAAACGAAGAGAGCGCCACATGTACGTAGCTATTTGGTTCTACATAGCCACTTTCGTAACAGTTGCTGTACTACACGTGGTTAACTCATTCGAAATTCCTGTCACATTATTCAAAAGTTACTCATGGTATGCTGGTGTGCAAGATGCGCTTGTACAGTGGTGGTATGGACACAATGCGGTGGCATTCTTCCTCACTACACCATTCTTGGGCCTAATGTACTATTACTTGCCTAAGGCAGCCAACAGGCCAGTTTACTCTTACAAACTATCTATTATTCACTTCTGGTCGTTGATATTTATCTATATCTGGGCTGGTCCTCACCACTTATTGTACACCTCGCTTCCAGATTGGGCGCAATCGCTCGGAACGGTATTCTCAATAATGCTTATTGCACCGTCTTGGGGTGGTATGCTCAACGGTTTGTTGACACTTCGTGGTGCTTGGGATAGGGTTCGAGAAGACCCAGTTCTGAAGTTTATGGTAGTGGCAGTTACCGCTTATGGTATGTCTACTTTGGAAGGTCCTTTGCTTTCTATCAAGAGTGTAAACGCTATTGCCCACTTTACCGATTGGATTATCGCTCACGTTCATGTTGGTGGTTTAGGTTGGAATGGGTTCCTCACCTTCGGTATGCTTTACTGGTTGATACCAAAAATGTGGGGTACTAAGCTCTTTTCAACCAAAATGGCTAATACACACTTCTGGTTGGGTACACTGGGTATAATAGTGTATGCTCTGCCTATGTATACCGCAGGTGTTGTTCAAAGCTTAATGTGGAAGAACTTCAATGCTGAAGGCTTCTTGGAGTACCCGAACTTCCTAGAAACAGTAACTCAGATTATACCTATGTATATGATGAGAGCTATAGGTGGTCTACTTTACTTCTCAGGTGTGATTATAATGGTGGTGAACCTTATGAAAACTGCCAAGCAAGGTAAGTTCATGGCCGAAGAAGCTGCAGAAGCTCCAGCATTGGAGAAGAAGAAAGTGGTTGGTGGTCACTGGCACAGTGCTTTAGAAAGAAAGCCGGTTATTTTCACTGTACTAACCTTGGTAGCTATCCTTATTGGTGGGGTTATTGAAATGGTGCCTACTTTCTTAATCAAGTCGAATATTCCAACCATTGCTAGTGTTCAGCCTTACACTCCGCTGGAACTTCATGGTAGAGATATCTATATCAGAGAAGGTTGTAATAACTGTCACTCGCAGATGGTAAGACCATTCCGCTCAGAGACAGTCCGATACAAAGGTGAGTACTCTAAGGCTGGTGAATTTGTGTACGATCACCCATTCCTTTGGGGCTCTAAACGAACAGGTCCAGACTTACATAGGGTAGGGGGACTATACAACAATGTATGGCACTTCAACCACATGCTAGACCCAACATCTACTTCACCAGGTTCTATTATGCCGCCATATCCTTGGCTATACAGACAGCAGATAGATCCAGGCTTAACAGCAGGTAAAATCAAAGCCTTAAGAACGGTGGGAGTGCCTTACGAAGAAGGATATGAAGAAGTGGCCAATAATGATCTGAAGGAGCAAGCAATGGCCATTAAGAACGACTTGAAGGAAAACAATATCGACATTCCTGAAACGGCAGAAATCGTAGCCCTAATAGCCTACTTGCAGAGATTAGGGACGGATATTAAAGCAGAACCAACCGCAAATAAGTAAGCCATGTTTAAGTATTATTTCGAACAAGTTCATAATGTGGAGGTTTGGCCCATTATTTCGCTCATCATCTTCTTCGTGTTCTTTGTAGGGCTGATTGGCTACGTGTGGAAAATGCGCAAAGACTATGTAGAGCACATGGGAGATCTTCCCTTGTCAGACGAGAGTTTAAATGAGTTTCAGTCCCAAGAATAAATTCAGAAGCATGAACATTTTAAGAAAATTCAAACATAAAACTTCTGCCCTCATGGTAGCTATTTTGATGCTCTTGGGTACGAAATCTTATGCCCAAACCACAGCAGGTTCAGGCATAAGTCAAGAAACCATGTTATACATCACTTTTGGTTTGGTGTTTCTAGTGTCTCTTTTGGTGCTCTTGGTAGCTATTTATGTCTTACAGCTATTAAAAGGCTTTATCCGAAAGGAAATGACAGAAGAGCAATTGGCCAGACAAGAAGCCGAACCAGGTTGGTTTGCCAAGCTTTGGGCTAAGTGGAATGACTTCAGGCCAATGGAGGAGGAAGAAGAACTCTTGTTAGACCATGATTACGATGGCATCAAAGAGCTAGACAATCACTTGCCACCGTGGTGGAAGGGCTTGTTTTACGTAACCGTGGTCTATGCCGTTGTATACCTTCTCATTTTCCACGTTTTCAAAACCGCACCTCTTCAAGAGGAGCAATATGAAAGAGAGATTGCAGCTGCAGAAGCACTAAAGGCCAATGCAGAAGCAGACTTGGTGGTAGACTTTGATGAGAATACCGTAACGGCTACTACAGACGCTACAGAGTTGGCTGATGGACAAAAATTCTTCGAGGCTCAATGCGCAGTTTGTCACAAGGCAGACGGTGGAGGTTTGGCTGGGCCTAACCTTACTGATGAATATTGGAGAAACGGTGGAGGTATTTCGAACATCTACAAAGTGATTAAGAACGGTGTGCCGAACACAGCCATGATCTCTTGGGAGAGTCAGTTGAATCCGATAAGAATGAGAAATGTGGCTTCTTATGTAATGACCTTACAAGGAACGAACCCTCCTGGTGCTTTGCCTCCAGATGGAGAGCTCTATGAGCCGGAGAACGAATAGACGTAGCTAGTCCTAGTATTTCACTAGGGCTACGTCATTCCCCCTGAAAACGGGAGTCTCTAAATGGTCTGTACAAGTGATCATGAGGTTCCCGATCAGCTTGGGACTGACGATCATGTTTTGAAGTTGCCAGTCTCGGTGTCACACTGAGACAAAAAATGAAAGTCAATGGAGCAGGATAAAATAAAGGATCTCTACAATTACGATGAGCAATATCGCGATACTATTGCTACCGTAGACGAGAAAGGGAAAAGGGTATGGATTTACCCTAAGAAGCCGAAGGGCCGATATCACAACAAAAGGATAGTGGTTTCCATTGTCCTTTTGGCTATTCTTTTTGCTGGGCCATTCATTAAAATTGGTGGCGAGCCTTTCTTGCTTCTCAATATTTTCGAACGCAAATTCTCTATTCTTGGCGCTGTATTTTGGCCTCAAGACTTCTTTATCTTGGCCCTTATGGCCATCAGTTTTTTCGTATTCATCATTCTTTTTACCGTAGTGTTCGGTAGGGTTTGGTGTGGTTGGGCTTGTCCGCAGACTCTCTTTATGGAAATGGTATTCCGTAAAATTGAATACTGGATAGATGGAGATACTGGCCAGCAACGTAAACTCAAAAAAATGCCTTGGAATGCTGAGAAGATCAGGAAAAGGTTGCTCAAGCATAGCATTTTTGCCCTGATAGCCATTCTTATTGGTCACACCGTGATGGCTTATCTCATAGGAATTGAACAGGTGAAAGAGATTGTTTCTCAGCCTCCATCTGAGAACCTGGCAGGCTTTATAGGGCTAATTGCCTTTAGCGCTATATTTTATGGAGTCTTTGCCTTTTTGAGAGAACAGGCTTGTGTAGCTATTTGCCCTTACGGAAGACTTCAGGGTGTGCTTTTGGTCAAAGACTCAATGGCCGTAATGTACGATTGGTTGCGAGGTGAGCCAAGGGGTCGAATGAAGCGTAACGAAGATCGAAACACCAAAGGCGATTGTATAGACTGTAAACTTTGCGTTCACGTTTGCCCAACGGGTATAGACATTAGAAACGGAACGCAATTGGAGTGCGTAAACTGTACCGCTTGTATTGATGCTTGTGATGATGTAATGACCAAAATCGGTAAGCCAACTGGGCTTATTCGTCCTACCTCTTATAGCGCTATTGCTGAAGGAAGGAAGAAACTCTTCACCCCAAGAGTTGCTGGCTACACTGGAGTATTAGTAGTGCTAATGACATTGCTCACTATTTTTGTGTCGGGCAGATCTGATGTGGAAGCCACGGTTTTGCGCATGCCAGGTATGATGTATCAGAAGGTTGAAGGTGGCATGATTCAGAACATCTACAATATTCAGTTCTTAAACAAAACTGCGGAAGATATTCAGTTAGATGTATCGCTAATTGGTGTTGACGGAACCATTGAATCTGTGGGGGAGGGTGCCACAATTCTGCCAGCCAAATCTAAAGTAGACCGGGTGTTTATCATCAAGCTGCCAGAAGCGGATTTAACAGAAACGAAAACCAAAATAGAGCTAGAGCTGCGCTCTGGTGAGCAGATCATCGATAATATTACTACTAATTTTCTTGGGCCTGTAAAGTTTTAAATTATGAATTGGGGAAATAGAATTATTGTGGCTTTTGTACTCTTTTTTGGAGTGCTTTTCACGCTCGTCTATATCAGTATGAATACTGAATTCAGCCTAGTGGCCGACAATTACTACGAGCAAGAGTTGGCTTATGAAGATCAGCTCACTAGAATCAGAAACGTAAATGCTCTAGACCAAAAACCTGAGTTTTCAATAGACAGAACAGGCTTGAAGGTTTCGCTTGCTTTCCCCGAAGGTGTTGCTCAAAACATCAAAGAAGGAAAAGTGAAGTTTTACCGATCTAGTAGTGCAAGGCACGATAAAGAAATGGAGTTAGAGCTGAATGAAACCAATCAGTTCGAACAAGATATTTCTGAGTTTGTGGTAGGTGCTTGGAAACTACAGCTTTTCTGGACTGACGGAAATAAAGAATACTATAAGGAAATAGACTTTGTAATCTGATGTTGCTCTTGTGGACTGGCTTTTTATTTGGGTTACTAGGAAGCATGCACTGCCTTGGTATGTGTGCTCCTCTCATTTGGGCCTTACCACAACAAAAGGATAAACGTGCAGCTTGGTGGAGAAATAAACTGGCCTATAACCTCGGGAGAGCAAGTACCTATGCCATGCTTGGTTTAATTATCGGTTTGGTGGGAGAAACGATTTCCTTTGTCGGATTTCAGCAATATCTATCAATAGGTACGGGTGTTTTGATGATTCTTTTTCTGCTTTTTACTCGAGGCCGAATTCCACAGTCATTTTCCGTTAAGCCACTCAATAAGCTAGTGCTCAAGGTGAAGATGAGATTGGGTAAACTACTTCAAGGTAATACCTTCAAATCGAATGCTCTCATGGGGCTTTACAATGGGCTGTTGCCATGTGGTTTGGTTTATATGGCTTTATTAGCTTCTCTTTCTATGTCTTCCTTGGGTGGAAGCGCTCTTTACATGCTAGTTTTTGGTTTAGGTACATTCCCAATGATGTTGGCTGCTGCCTTTTTCGGCAATACAGTGAAACAATGGAATCAGAAAGTTTTCAGCCAATGGGTGCCTCGTTTTATCTTATTGGTTGCTGTGCTTTTGATATTCAGAGGGCTCAATTTGGGAGTGCCCTATTTAAGCCCTAAGCTCAGCGCGAATAATGACATTGTGGTTTGCGAAACTCCATAGAAACTCTTCTCCGTTCATGACCTAAATCATTCTTTTCTTCGGATATTTTTTCGTATTTAAAAGTAGACAGAAATAAGAAAGGAAATAGTCATGAAAACCATACTCGTACCAACAGATTTTTCGGAACAAGCCAGAAATGCCACTAAGTTGGCGGCTGAAATTGCCAAAAGAGGCAATGCCAAAATATTGCTAGTGAATGTTATTGAAGGTGCTAGAAACTTCTCTTTTAACACTATGGGCGAGGGAGCCGAGCCTGTAGGTGAAGAGGCCTTCTACATCAATAAGCTCATTGAAGTTCAGAAACAGCACTTGAAAGACTCCGCAGCAGATGAATTGCTAAAGGGACTAACGGTAGAAACCATTTTGGAAATGGGAAACCCTTATCAGGGAATTAGTAATGTAATTGCTGAACATAAGGCAGACCTACTAATAATGGGTACTCAAGGTTCTAGCGGATTAGATGAAATACTCATAGGCTCGAATACTGAAAAAGTTGTTCGTTACGCCAAGTGCCCTGTAATTACCGTGAAAGACGAAGTAAGTTTAAGCGATATTCAGAATATTGTTTATGCGACAGACTTAACTACAGATCAGTCTAAATTCATCAGCCATATTAAAAGCATACAAGCTTTAACAGGTGCCAAACTTCATTTATTAAAGGTGAATACGCCTAATCACTTCTACACTCAGCGGCAGATGAAAGATAAGTTCAAGAAATTTATCGATCAGCATGGGCTAGAAGAGGTAACGGTGAACATCTACAATGAGGCCACTGAAGAAGATGGTATTCTTTACTTTGCCGAAGACCTTGGTTCTTGCATGATAGCCATTGCCACTCATGGTAGAACAGGTCTCTTACATCTCTTAACAGGAAGCATTGCAGAAGACTTAGTGAACCACGCCACTATTCCGGTAATGACACTTTCAATGAAGAAGTAAATATTATAGTTAATTCGAAAAAGGTAAATCGGGAATTAGGTTGAATAGACTTGATTTCCGATTTCTGTTTTCTAAATACCTTGTCAATAGCTAATTTCGAATTATGTCTAAGAAGAATAAAAGAGATAAAGGAAGAACTGGTGTAGTTTATTCGACTAATCAAGATTATGACTATGACTATGAGGGTGAATTCGAAGAAGAAACCCTAGCTCCTTCAGAACAAAACCTGAAAGTTATGCTCGATAAGAAGAGTAGAGGAGGTAAGCAGGTGACCTTAGTGGAGGGGTTTGTAGGAACTGCAGACGACCTCAAAAACCTTGGCAAAATGCTTAAGTCTAAATGTGGTGTAGGGGGTTCCGCCAAAGATGGTGAAATCTTAATTCAAGGAGATTTTAGAGCAAAGGTGTTAGAAATACTACAGTCAGAAGGATATAGAGCTAAAAAAGTAGGTGGCTAAAATTTTGCGCTCATATAGCATTATACTTTTACTTCTCCTGCTCGGAGCATGTAAGGAAAAGCCGCTTGAGGTGGAAGAAGGCTATATGATAGTGAATGGCTCTGACGTCTATTACAAAACTATGGGTGAGGGCGAACCGCTACTGGTTATCCATGGTGGTCCAGTATTAGATCATTCGTATTTCCTGCCTCATTTTGAGCGCTTAGCTAAAGACTATCAGCTGATTTTCTATGACCAACGTGCTTGCGGGAAATCATCAATAGAAATTGATTCCGCAACAATGAATCTTGCTGGTTTTGTGGATGATATTGAGCAAATCAGGCAGAAGTTGGGTCATGAAAAGCTCAATGTCTATGGTCACTCATGGGGCGGTTTGATAGCCATGAAATACGCTATTGCTTATGATGACAAAGTGGATCATTTGATTCTTTCAAACTCTATGGCACCAAGTGCAGTCGACTGGCAGAAAGAGAATTTAGAAGCTGCTAAGAACATCAATGCAGCCGATCAGCGAAGGTTAGATGTTATTGTGAGCACAGAGCTTCTACGCTCGGCTAATGCTGTTCCATACATTAAGGAAATGATGCTCCTTTCCTTTAAATCTCAAATGTTTGACGCTAGAAACATTAACAAACTCAATCTCTTTATTCCAGAAGATTTTCAGCAGAGAAGTGCCGTGTTCGGGCTTTTAGGGCCAGATTTAGGTACTTACGATTTATATGCTGATCTATCTAAAATTAAATCACCCACCCTTGTTCTATTTGGGCAGAGTGAGGCTGCAGTCAATTTGCACGCCCAAAAAATGACGAAGGCCTTACCAAATTCAAGGCTAGAGGTAATCAAAAATTCAGGTCACTTTCCATTTATAGAAAACCCTACCGAGTTCGATAAATCAGTTAGAAGCTTTCTAAATCAGTAAGTATAAAGTGCTGTCATTCCCGCGCTGTCAAAGAACTCCATTAATTGCGTTTAACTACAGATTTTGCCTTCGCAGGAATGACAGGTTACCTACATCAAATGCTTCTTAAAGAAAACCCTCGATCCCTAAAACGGTGCCAACTCATTAAACTTTGAGTTTCTCTCCAAAATTTTATAAAACCGAACCTCTTACCCTCCCGATGCTTCGGGAAGGTCTGGGATAATGACTACTTGTCAAAAAGAGTCTTTGCGTTCTTAGTGCTCTCTGCGGTAATGTTTAATCGCTAAGGTTGCTTGACTCGCAAGTAATTACATCAAGTGCTTCTTAAAGAAGTCGAAAGTTCTGTCTTCAGCAAGTGTAGCAGCAGCTTCATCGTACCGAGGTGTGGTGTTATTATGAAAGCCATGGTTTACTTCCGGATAAACAAAGGCTTGGTGTTCTACTCCATTGGCCTTTAATGCTTTTTCGTAATCTGGCCACCCAGCATTTACTCTAGTATCAAGTCCTGCATATTGAAGCATCAAAGGAGCCTTGATTTTTGCTGCGTCTTCAGCAGAAGGCTGGCTACCATAAAAAGGAACTGCCGCACCAAGTTCTGGTAAACGAACAGCCATCATGTTGGAGATCCAGCCGCCAAAGCAGAAACCAACTACACCTACTTTGCCGTTGCTTTCCGGTCTTGCTTTCAACCACTCATAGGCTGCTATAAAATCTTCCAGCATCTCATTTCTATCGCGCTTGCGCTGCATGGCTCTACCTTCATCATCATTACCAGGGTAGCCACCAAGAGGGGTCAATGCATCTGGGGCAATGCTCATAAAACCAGCAACGGCACACCTTCTTCCAACATCTTCAATATATGGGTTTAGCCCACGGTTCTCATGTACCACTACTATACCTGGTAGCTTGCCTGAAGCATTCTCTGGTTTTGAGAAAAGGCCTTTTATCTCACCACCACCTTTGGGAGAATTGTAAGTGACGTAATCTGAGCTTAGTCTCTTGTCATCTGGGTTAACAGTAGCCGTAGTCACATAGTCAGGCATTATAAAATTGAGCAAAGAAGCAACTGTAAGACCACCTACAGCATAAATGGAAAGCCTTTCGAGAAATACCCTTCGGTCAATTTTATTATGAGCATATTCATCATATAGGTCGAATACCTCTTGGTTGATGTCTTGTTTTTGGAGTTTTTTCATAGTTAGAGTTGATTAGTTAATGAGTAAGTTACTCATTATAAGCTACTAATGTTTAGCTCTTTTTGTGAGCGGGCTGCATGGTAATTCGTTAAATTCAGACCTATGAAATTATCACGCAGAGATTTTAGCATGAAGACAATAAAAGGAGTAGGAGCCATGGCGGCCATGGGAGTTTTACCATTGTCCAATTTGGCGTGCCAAAGTCAAGGGAGAAAACTTGGAGTAGCCTTGGTGGGTTTGGGGTCTTACAGCACCTATCAGTTGGCTCCTGCGTTGCAAGATACACAACATTGCTACTTGGCGGGTGTAGTTACGGGGACTCCAGCTAAAGAGAAGGAATGGGCAGATAAATATGGAATACCTTCAGCCAATATTTATAATTATGAAAATTTCGATGCCATTGCCGATAATAAAGACATAGACGTGGTTTATGTTGTGCTGCCGAACGCCATGCATGCTGACTTTTGTATTCGAGCGGCAAAAGCAGGGAAGCATGTCATCTGCGAAAAACCTATGGCTATCAGTGTTAAAGAATGTGATGATATTATCAATGCTTGTAATGAAGCTGGGGTAAAGTTAGGAGTTGGCTACAGGTTGCAATCTGAGCCTTACACCAATGAAATTAAGCGAGTTGTTAGGGAGAAACCTTTTGGTGAGGTTCGTTATGTTTCTGCCGAAGCTGGCTATCGATCGAGAAGTAACCCAGACCAGTGGAGGCTGGATAAAGCACTTGCTGGAGGAGGTGCTCTCCTCAACATGGGTGTTTATGCTATTCAAGGTTCTATTTATGGTACAGGGCAGAATCCTATTTCAGTTTCTGCACAAGAATTCAGTACTGATCCTGAATACTTTAAAGATACTGATGAGTCGATCTCAGCTCAGTTCAAATTCCCGAATGGAGCCACTGGTAATATCTTTACCTCTCATAGTGCTAATGTAAACCGACACTATTCTGCCTTCGACAATGGTTGGCTGGAATTGAATCCTGCCAATAATTATGGGCCATTATCAGGAAGATTATCCACAGGAGAGGAAATCAAATTCCCTCATGAAAGCCAGCAGAAGCTACAAATGGATGACTTTGCTCTTCATGTTCTGGAAGGCGCGCCAAATAAGGCCCCTGGAGAAATGGGTAAGCGAGATATGATTATCTGCGAAGCCATTTATCAATCTATCGCTGAAGGAGGAAGGACAATCGACTTAGATTTGGGTAGAATGGGAATTGTAGACTAAATAGTCATGTCTACTTGAGCAATAAATCTTTAACGAAACTTGGGCTGGAATTTCCTTTTAGGTGCTCTTCCTTTGAGTTGAAAATAAAGAATTGAGCCTAATACTGGAAAGGCAATGATCAATAAGAAAAAGATAGATTTTTGAGATGGATCTTGTCTTCTGGTTTTCGCAATGTCAAACAAAGCCCAAGACCAAAGTACTACAGTTAAACCGATCGAGATCAATACTAAGAATTCCATTTAGTGTTCATTTGTTTTATTCTAAGTTAAGCCCTTTTCTTGTTAGAGACAAACCAAGCTAAATTTACGCTGGGACTGAGCAAGAGAAAATTACATTACAGAATCACTACTTTTACTCCATGAGCAAAAGAGCCCTCACCAAGTACTTACAATCTCTGCCCAAGGAGGAATTGGAAAATCAAGTACTTGATTTATATAGCCGATTTAAACCTGTTAAAGATTATTACAACTTCGTTTTTAACCCTAAAGAGGATAAGTTGGTAGAAGAGGCTAAGGCTAAAATTGCCAATGAGTACTTTCCTTTAAAACGTAAACGAGCAAGGGCAAGAAGGTCGGTAGCGCAGAAATACATTAAGCAATTTCTGTTGCTAGAAATGGATGCTGCCCTTATTGCAGATGTTATGCTCTTCAATATAGAAACAGCTCAGCGCTTCAATGAAGCCAAAAGAATCAATCAAGAAGCTTTCTATAAAAGTATGTATAACTCTTTTGAGCAGGTGGTTCAGTTTACTGAGGCCAATGGATTAAGAGCGATCTATCAAAAGCGAATTCACCAAGTGGTTGAGATCGCTTGGGAGCAAGAATGGTTCAATGCCGAAGGCTTGGATAGATGTTTGGAGGAAATGAAACTGGCTTAGTTATTCCGCTAAGCCAGTTTCATCCTTGCTCTATTCAGACCTTAAACTTCTAACAGGGTTAGCAATAGCTGCTTTTAGTGCTTGAAAGCTAACTGTGGCTAAAGTAACTACAAGTCCGCCAAGTCCGGCTACAGCAAATACCCACCAGTAAAGCTCGGTTCGTACCTCATAGCTATCGAGCCATCCTTGCAGTACATTATAGGATACTGGAATTGCAATAAGACAAGATAAAATGATAAGCAGAGCAAAGTCTTTAGAAAGTAACTTCCAAAGGTTAATGACGCTGGCTCCTAAAACTTTTCTTATACCAATTTCCTTAGTTCGCTGTTCAGCTAAGAAAGATGATAGTCCAAATAGTCCTAAGCAACTAATAAGAATGGCTAGTAGGGTAAAGAACTTCGCTAGACGACCAATGCGTAGCTCGGCCTCAAACTTTTGATTATACTGATCGTCAGCAAATTGATAGTCGAACGGAGCTTCTGGTAAAATTTGGCTGTAAACCTCACCAATGGCAGCAATAGATTCGCTCGTACTCACATTCGGGTTCAAACGAATGTACATATAGCTAGTATACTCCTGATCTAAAAACATAATCGACTGATCGGTTTGCTGAAACGGGGAGCCCTTTATCATGTCTTTTACTACGCCAATTATGGTGTAGTTTACCGCTTCTCGCCAACTTGGGTCATATTTAACCACCGTGCCTACTGGGTTCTCCAACTGCATGGCTTTCATGGCAGATTCGTTGATTATGATGGCGTTCTTGTCGGTCTCACGGTTCGGATCAAAGTCTCTTCCTGCAATGAATTCCATATTCACCGCATCTGCATAACCATTAGAAATTGTGATGGTGTTGAATGACTGGTCGAAACTTGGATCCATTCCTTCCCAAGTAAAACCACCATTCCACCCCAACCGACTTGTAACTGGGTAATTGGAAAAGCCAACAGCATCGGCCATCCCAGTATTCAGTATCTCCTGTTTCATCAGTTCTCTTTGCTGGCCAAATCGGGGCGAGCCAGGTGCTAAAGCGATCATGCCTTTGGGAGAATAACCGATAGGTCGGTTTTTGGCGGCCTGAATTTGATTATTGACTGTAATGGTACCAATGATCAAGGCAATGGAAATAGTAAACTGAAAAACAACCAAAACCTTTCTAGATAAGGATGCTGCTTTACCTGGTTTTAGCCCGCCTTTGAGTGCTTTAATTGGTCTAAAGCTAGAAAGATATGTGGCTGGGTAAGAACCGGAAACTACTGTAGTAAAGAGAATGAAAGCCATACCTGCCAGCCAGAATTCGGTCAGATTCCAAGGAGCAACTATGCCTTTACCCGATGTTTCGTTAAACCAAGGCAATAGTGCCCAAAGCAGTACCAGAGAAAGTCCAAATGCGGCAATGGTGTAGAGGAATGATTCCATGTAAAATTGAGTGATCAGCTGCTTTCTAAGTGAGCCAAGTGTTTTGCGAATGCCTACTTCTTTAGCTCGTTTTTCAGACCTGGCAGTACTTAAATTCATAAAGTTGATGCACGCCAGTAATAGAACGAATACGCCAATGACTCCGTAGAGCCTAACGAATTTCTTTTCCTGACTTAACACATTCACACCATCTTTCCATTCAGAATTCAAGTGCCAATCTTTCATGGGGTGTAGAATAAACGTTTGACCTGCTTCTTTTGCCCAATCATCGTAATGGTCTTGAATTTTTTCGGTTACCAGCTCTGCCAGCTGTTCATGATTTACATGGTTGGCCAATTTTACATAGATATCTATGTTGTAGTTATTCCATACGTTCATAGACTCTTCATTTTCCCGAAAAAGCAATAGTAATCTTGAGAAGAATGCGGCTTCAGAGAACTTTGAGTTCTTGGGTAAGTCTTTATAAACTCCGCCAACCAATAGGTCTTTGTCTGAATTGAGCTTTACAGTTTTACCGACCGGATTTTCTTCGCCAAAGAGCTTTTGAGACAAAGTTTCTGATAGCAGAATTGATCGGGTTTCTTTCAGTCCGTTAGTACTGCCATAAATCATCTCTAGGGTGAGTACGCTTGGTCCGTTTTCTTCAAGAAAGATTCCTACTTCTCTAAACTTCTTTTCGCCATTACCAATAATAGGTGCTTGCTTTCTGGCTCTCACCATAAAAAGTTCTTCTATTTGATCGGGGAACGATTGGCGTACCAAGTTGCCCATGCCAGTAGTTAAGGAGTTGTTTACTGCTGTTCCGCCTAAGCCATCAGATTCCACACGAAGCATCTGCGCTATGTTATTGTAGTTTTTGTGGTTTTGGTTGAAGGTGAGTTCATCTTTTACCCATAAGCCAATAAGCATGGCCACTACCATTCCCATGGCTAAGCCTCCAATATTGATAAAGGAGTAGCCTTTGTTTTTGAGCATCTGCCGATAGCTCACTTTAAAGTTGTGATTGATCATAGTGTTGTAAGAGTTTTTGAATTTGAAATATCGAAGAGCAAAAGGGCGTAGATAGTTAATGACCTGAAACCAATAGTTGCGCTTTGCCTTTCGCGTAGAATGTTTTGCTGCCGTTGAATAGAACTTCTCGTCCAAATCGCCCAACACCTCTTCTGCCAGTTCATCTTTCAAGAACCAGAGCAATAGCTTTTCTGCTAGGCGAGGAGGGGTACCCCCTTGTATTCCCCCTGAAGGGGGAGAGTTGGATTCGGAATTGATATGGTTTTTAGAATTCTTCATCGTTTTTCGTCATTGCGAGGCGCAAAATAAACGCAGTGGAATTTTGCAACGCGGCAATCTCCTCTTCGTTGAGAAAGTCCCTAGGTACTGTGTTGAAGCATACTCTAAATCCAGGTAGAGAGATTGCTTCGTCACAACCTTTGCTCCCGATGCCTCGGGACGCGAAGCTTGCTCCTCGCAAAGACGTCTTGCGAGTTCGTCTGTCGCGGTTCGAATATCCGGAAGGGGAAGGTTGGATATAGAATTAATATGGTTTTTAGTTTTCTTCATCGTTTTTCTTCATTGCGAGAAAGAAGAGATGTGCAACAATCTTTTCAGACGAAGCAAACTCTCGAATGATTTGTGAGGTAGCATCGTTCACTTGTAGTGACGTTTCAGTTTCATTCAGACCTTAATTTTTCAGCCGGATTGGCTATTGCAGCTCTCACCGATTCGTAGCTAATGGTGAATAGGGCAATACCAAAGGCAACCAATGCCGACACCAAGAAAATTGACCAGTTCAAGTCTATGGTATTGGCCATTCCTTGTAGAATCTCTTCCGATAGAGCCCAGCCGACAGGTATTCCAATAACTATGGCAATAAAAATCAGCTTGATGAAGTCTTTAGCTAGCAATGTAAAAAGCCGGCTCACACTAGCTCCAAGCACTTTCCTAACACTTACTTCTTTGCTCCGTTGCTCAACAGTGTAGGCAGAAAGCGCGAAAAGGCCTAAGCAAGCCACGGTAATGGAAAGGATACTGAAGATAATAAAGATGTTCTTTGCCTTGAGCAGGCTTGTGTACATTCGCTCAAACCTATCGTCCATAAATGAATACCTGATAGGTTGATTAGGCTTAATGTTATCCCAAGTTTTACCAATGCTGCTAGTAACTTCAGCGAGTTCATTGGTGCTTATTTTAATCGAAATAGTATTAAAACCTTTTCCGCGAGTCATGGCCAAAGGTCTTACGTTAGTTGCCAGCGACTCAAAGTTGAAGTCTTTTACCACGCCAATAATGGTTCGTTTATTGTTGAACATGTCTACCACTTGCTTTCCTATGGGGTCATCTAAAAGCAGTTGATTGAGCATACTTTCATTAATAATAATGGCTGAACTGTCAGAGGCTTGTTTGGTGAAGTTTCTGCCTTGGGTCAGTTTCATGCCCATAGTCTCAATATAGTCTTCGTCAACCCGCCAAGTGGCAGCTTCAAAGCTTGGATCTAGCTCTTTTCTTCCTTCGTTCCAAAAGGCCGCATTGGTTATTCGGCCTCCAGAGACAGGTAAATAGTCAGCTAGAGTGGCGCTAGAAATACCCGGAAGTCTCAATAATTCTTCCTTCAGTAAATCACGCTCTGATGCTTCTATGGTGTTGAGGCCGAGAATATTAATTACTTGATCTTTTTCATAACCAAGCGATTGATTCATGTAATGGTTGAATTGCTTGTGTAGCACCAATGAGCAAATGACGAGAATAACCGTGGCGGTAAACTGAAAAACCACCATGCCATTTCGAACTAGAGAATTTTTGCCACGGGTTTTTGTTTTGCCCTTAAGGGCATCTATTGGACTAAATCTGGAAAGGTAAAGGGCAGGGTATATTCCTGAAATAAAACCAATAATGATAGCGGCCAGGGCCAGGCTAGGAATAAACCAGAAATTATTGACGGGCAATACTAAAGTTTTATCGGCTAATTGGTTGAAGGTAGGGAGTGCAATGCTAGCTATTGCTAAACCGAGGATGACTGAAATGAGACTGTAAAAAATTGATTCGACTAAAAACTGACGAATAAGTCCTGTTCTCACTGAACCAACTACTTTTCTTAAACCAACTTCTTTAGCCCTCTGTATAGATTTTGCAGTGGAAAGATTGATGAAGTTTAGGCAGGCTAGCACAAGAATGATGAGTGCAATGCCTCCAAAAATCCAAACTAAATCCTCTTGTCCATGCTGCTGGTAGTCGCCAATTTCTTCAGGATTCAAGTGTACATTGGCTATGGGTTGTAAATAGAACGACCTGTAGTTGCGCATGTCGTCTAATTCAGACACACCTTCCGCAGCCAATAGGTCCATTACATAAGTGTCTCTAATTTCAACCAGTTTTTGCTCGAGTGCTTTCTTATTTGCTCCAGCTATGGTTTTTATGTAGAAAGTATAGTTAGAACAGCACCATCCTGTAGAGCCAGGGCCCGATTTTCGATCTTTTAAAGTGAGAATATAGTCACCTTGCAAATGGGTTGTGCTGGGTAGATCTTCCATTACCCCGCCAATAGTGTAAGGTTGATTTGAGTTGTCGTTTAGAATAAGCTGCTCGCCCACTGGATTGGTACCTGGAAAGAATTTCTCGGCCTTGCTTTTAGAAATGACTATTGAATTAGGCTGAGAGAGTGCTGTCTTTTGGTCGCCATAGAGCAAGGGTATTTCAAGAATTTCTAACAGCTCTGGGTCTGCATAAAAGAAGCCACTTTCATAGATGTTGTTGACCGATTCTTGCTTTCTGACGTGGTTCTCACCTACATCGCCCCATTTCCAGAAAACTGTCTTTGCTACTAACTCTATTTCGGGGACATAGTCTTCTAGAATTGGCTTGAATGGTCCTTGTAAGTTAGTCCACCGACCAAAATCTCCCGCATTGGAGTATTGATTGGCAATTCTAAAAATCTGCTCCTGATGTCTGTAGTGTTTGTCGTAGCTCAGTTCGTGTCTCACAAAGAGTGAAATGAGAATACAAGCAGCAATGCCTATAGCAAAACCACCAATTTTAATGGAAGAGAAAACCTTTCTTCGAAGTAAAGTTCTCCATGATATTTTAAGAAAATGACCAATCATAAATGTTGCTGTTAAGTTTCTGAACTTTGTTGATTTGAGTGCAAAGGGGCGTAAGTAATGAATGACCTGAAACCAATAATTACGCTTTGCCTTTCGTGTTGAATGTTTTTCTGCTGTTGAATAGAACTTCTCGTCCAAATCGCCCAGTACCTCTTCTGCCAGTTCATCTTTCAAGAACCAGAGCAGCAGCTTTTCAGCCAGGCGAGGAGGGGTACCCCCTTTTATTCTCCCAGAAGGGGGAAGGTTGGATTCAGAATTGATATGGTTTTTAGAGTTTTTCATTTTTTTATGAGGCGTCATTGAGAGAAAGAAAAGATGTGCAACAATCTTTTCTGACAAAGCAATCTCCATATTGAAAGAGAGAGACTGCTTCGTTCCTCGCAGTGACGTTTAAAAATTGAACTTCAAATTCCCAGCAAAAGCAGGAAACTGATTCCAAAGCGACATTTTAAAGTCTCTAGATTCTTCCAAAACCCGCTGACCAGACGCTGTAATGGTATATATCCGTTTTCTTCTTCCGCCTCTTTCTGCTGTGGCTCCACTCATTTCAGAACTTAAAAAGCCTTTTTCACCAAGTCTGTTGAGCGTAGAATGCACCGCACCTATAGAGACTGCACGCTGAGTTTGCGATTCAAACTCTTCCGCAATTCTGAATGCATAGGCTTCTTTATCTAAGATTCCCACTAAAAGCAGTAGAGTCTCCTCAAAATCACCAAGTTTAGTTTCTTTCATACGTTACTTACTAAATTGTAGAACAAATATATAGATGTAAAATTGATATGTTCTACTTTTTAGTAATAAATCTGATTTAGTTAGTGGAAGCTTCGGAATAGATTAGGGTTTTATATATTTCGAACTGCAAATAAGAAAGCCTCAAGTATTTGTGAATAAGCACTATCCGTTCGACCCTTCTTTTAAACACCATCTGCTGATTGCTGCGGGCTTAACTATATGGGTTTTTGCCTTTTTGTTTTTTACTGAGCCTTTAGATGTTGGTGAGCTTACCGACAAAGAGAAGTTATTGTACTTGCCTGTTTATGGACTCTTTAACTCAGCTTGTTACGTACTGACTTTGCCGTTTCAATACTGGTGGTGGCGAAAGCAAAAACAGAAGTGGTCTCTCACTGCTGAAGTACTTCAGCTTGGGCTTTTAACCGTTACTTGTTTTCTGGTTTCTAGACTGGTCTACTATTATATAGTGATGGATGCTCATCCTAATGCCTATACTCTTGGATACTTCGCTACTCATATTTATTTACCTGCAATTGCGACTATTCTCCCAATAATTGCCATAGGTAGATGGTCATTTGGGAAGTACAAAGAGAAGCAGTTGGAAGATAAGAAGATTGAAATTCAGGGCGCAGGTAGCTATGAAGGTTTGCGGCTCCATTTAAGTGATCTCATTTGTATTCAGTCGGCCGACAATTATGTAGAAGTAGCTTATTTAGTTCAAGGCGAAGTGAAGAAACAACTGATCCGAAATAAGCTTTCAGAAGTGGAGGCGAATAGGCCAGAGTTGATTCGAACTCACCGTTCTTTTCTAGTAAATCCTACTCATTTTATACAGTGGAAAACGGGAAATAGAAAGTTGTTTATGATGCTTTCTTCAGATTTAGAAGTTCCTGTTTCAAAAACTTATCAGCAAGCGGTAGAAGTAGCCGTCAATTCTACCACAGAATAGTGGTGTTTCGCCCCAAAGCCTTCTAAATAGGTTTAAAGGGCGATTTCTGTTTGTACGTTTGAGTCATCAGTCAATCGAAGTTTCGCAACAAAAACAAACAGAAATGAAAAAGCTACTTACACTAATCGCATTATTTACCATCACTCTTTCGCTACAATCACAGTCCGAATGTGACTGTAAACCTGAGTTAGATTTTGTCTATGAACAGATGCAAGATATCTCGTCTTTTAAAGATCAGATAAAGGGGGATAGACGAGACGAATTTGAACAGACTTACCAGAGTTTGAGGACACAAATGTCAGGCTCGATGACGCTATCTGATTGCTTTTGGCAACTCAATCAATTGATGTCTTTGGTGAATGATAAGCACGCTGAAATTTTTGGAAAGAAGCCAGGTTTTGAGGCAGAGAGAATTTACGATTCAGCTTTTATTGAAGCGTACAGAGCTTCTGACAATTTTATCAATTTCCCTAAAATAAACCGTGACTTGGATGAGCTTCAAACCTACCTTAAGACGAAAGCGGTAGATGACATAGAGGGCATTTATAATATTGGTAGTAAAATGAAAATGGGTGTTTATCGAGTTAATGAAACGGATAGTTTGGTGGGAGTAATACTCAGTTCTGAATTAGGTATTTGGGAGCCTGGGCATATTTACGCTTACATTAAAGAAACAGATAGACCAGCTCATTATGATATGGCCGTTTATGGTCAAACCCGAAAGAATTTAATGTATGCTAAAGCTCAGTTTTTTGATAATGGAATGCTGCTTTCTAATGTGATTAAAGAAGACTTTGGGAAGAGCTATAGTTTGATCCAAAAGAATCAGGAAGAGGGCTATCAATTGGCTTACGTGGCAGACGATGTTCAGTACGTTTGGCTTACTAGCTTCAGCAGAACAAAGATGGCTCAAAAGCGAGATGCTCTGATCGAACAGATTAATAATGAGTTAAAGGCATCTAACCTGATCATCGATTTACGGAACAATGGTGGAGGAGCGGACAAAATATCTCTACCTATATTGAAGGCGCTCAAAAAGAAATCGGTTAGCATTTACGTGATTACCAACTTCTATACTGGGTCTAATGCTGAAATGACTACCGTAAGGTTAAAGGAGAAATTCGATGCTATTCAATTGGGTCAGAGAACTTATGGCGCTATTAGTTACGGTTCTAATTATGGCAAAACTTATCACTCACCTTCCGGACTGTTTAGCTTTTACCCAACCGATATGCGCCAAAAGCAATTCATAGACTATGAAGAAGTTGGCGTGGAACCCGATGTTCAGCTTACTCAGGAAAAAGACTGGATTGAGCAGACTTTAGAATTCATTGAAGGTCAGAATTATTAGAACGTCATTCCAGAATTTTTCTTCCAAAATTTCAGCAATGGAAGAAAAATATCAGGAATCTCAAGGAATAAATAATAGTTGTTTACTTGAGCACTATTTAATCATCCTTATAAAATTTCTGGTGAAACATGTTTGACTGATATGTTAGCTAGGTAAGAAGCCGCCCGTAAGGGTGGCTTTTTTAATTACTTCTAACTTCAATAATTTGATTTGAGGCATAGGAATCCTCTAGTTTCTTTTTTAATGCTTGCCAAGTCAAATTCATGATTGAGGAATTGTGAAGACTTGTTGTATCTATAAACTCTTTTAAGAACCAAGGCTCTACTACTCTAAAGTTTGGATGGTCAGACAATTCAACTTCAACTGTTTGTCCATTTCTCTTATAAAACCCACATTGAGTGCCATGAAATGAGTATTTCCACTCACTATTAAGTTGTCCAGTTCTTGGAATGTTTTTATTTCCCACCCATACCAACTCATCGTAGTGTTGCCTATCTTGGATATCCAAATCGAACTTGCCTCCTAATTCGAATATGAGTTTCTTACAAAGAACCCTAAAATCTGCAACAGCATTTATTAAGTCTTCATCTTTCATTTTCTAATGTGAGCTTTTAGTATATGATAAGTAGGGCAGTAGAAAGCAATAAACTTTCAAATTTGCACTAAGCCGAAACGTTGTATTTTGTTTTTATCTTATTCATATTAAAGGCCAAATCAAGGATTTGGCGGTGTTAGTAAATAGCAATGAACTTTCCTAAACCACAGAATGCCCTATTTGCTATATACAGTGTTATTTTCTATATTTTCCTTCATTCATTTGGCTTTCAATATATTCTTTCAGTGTACGAGAGATTTGTTTAAGTGCACCAGTGCTTGAAACTAATTGGTCTTTTTCATAAGCATATCTCCATTTGATGAAGTCTCCTTTTATTTCATCTAAATGCTCTGAAATTTCATTCTTGTATTTATGAGAGTATAATTTTGAAATCTCTGACTGGTCTGCATCAGGAAGCTTTTTAAATAGTTTCAGCAAGTCATGTTTATTATCTCTTATCGTGCTTATTGAGCGTTCATATTCAGGATATCCGGGCTTATCAATTAAGTTAAATTCAGTTGTTACGAATAAGCACTTGATATAGAGTTCTATTGAGAATGCATAGTTGACAATTAGTGCCCTGGTTTTATTTTCTTCTTGAATGAGTTCAGCAGTTTCATAAAACTCTGTCGCATCGAGATAAATCATTGGATCAATACCCCTAGATTTTATTTTTTTTGGTGGTTCATTCATAATTGAAGATAACGTTAGCTACCGCGCTCTTTTAAGCGCCTTTATCCTCAGTAATTTATAAAAAACTCACGTTAGCCAACCAATTTTCAAGGGCTAACGTGCACTTTCCCCAAAACACTAACCACTTAAAGAAAACCATTTAAGTCAACTCTATGGCTTGGAGTATCTTTAAGTCAATCATTCTTTGTTTTATGAAAATACTCAAGCTTTCTCTTTCTGTGTTTTGTCTGTTTTTGTTCAGTCTAGCGCAGGCGCAAACAGATCTTTCACTTTTCAAGTCAATGGAGCCTCGTTCTATTGGTCCTGCCGGAATGTCGGGTCGTGTTACTGCAATAGATGTGGTAAGGCACAACCGAAACGTCATCTACATTGGTACTGCCTCAGGCGGTGTTTGGAAATCTACCAGTGCTGGAACCGAATGGGAGCCCATTTTCGATGATCAGGAAGTAGCTTCTATTGGAGCCTTGGCTATCGACCCATCGAACCCAAGTGTAATCTGGGTAGGAACGGGAGAGGGAAACCCTAGAAACTCTCTGAATTCTGGCTATGGTTTATATCGAAGCTTAGATGCCGGAAGAACCTGGCAGCATATGGGGCTCGAAAAGACTCGTAATATCCACCGAGTAATTGTTCACCCAAACGACCCTAAAACTGTTTGGGTAGGCGCCATTGGTTCTCCATGGGGAGAGCACGAAGAGCGAGGAGTCTTTAAAACTACCGATGGTGGTAAAACCTGGAAAAAGGTGCTTTATGGAGGTCCTGGTGTAGGAACTGCCGATTTGGTCCTAGACCCAAGCAATCCAAATAAACTGATTGCTGCCATGTGGGAGCACCGCAGATATCCTTGGTTTTTCAATTCTGGAGGCCCTGCATCGGGTATTTATATCTCTCACGATGGTGGTGAAACCTGGGACAGAAAGACATCGGAAGATGGTTTGCCTAAGGGTGATTTAGGTAGAATTGGACTGGCTATTGCACCTTCTATGCCCGATAGAGTTTACGCTTATGTGGAGTCTAAAGAGAATGCAATCTACAGATCGGATAATGGAGGGGTAGATTGGTATAGAATCTCTAATAGAGGCGATAGAGGAATTGGTAACCGTCCGTTTTACTATGCTGAAATCTACGTTGACCCGAAGAATGAAAACAGAGTTTATTCCATTCATACTTATGTCACCTCAAGTGAAGATGGCGGAAAGAGCTTCAATACTTTCGTAAACCCAGGCTATGTTCATGTAGATAATCACGCCTATTACATTCATCCAGATGATCCGAATTTCATAGTACTCGGAAATGATGGCGGCTTGGTAATCAGTACCGATAGAGGAGGTAGCTGGCAGTATTCGGAGAACCTACCGATTGGTCAGTTCTACCATGTGAATTACGATATGGAAACGCCCTACAATGTAATGGGCGGCATGCAAGACAATGGTGCTTGGTTAGGCCCAAGCCAATTATTGAAGCAAGGTGGAATCAGAAATAGTTATTGGGAAAGAATTGTTGGTGGCGATGGTTTCGATGTGGTGCCTGACCCACTAAACCCAAGATACGGATACTCACTAAGCCAAGGAGCGAACATTCAAAGATACGATCGCGAAACCGGAGAAATGCGTGGTATTAGGCCAGAGCATCCAGAGGGTGAAGACTTAAGATGGAATTGGAATGCTGGAGTAAATGTAGATCCACACGATAAGAAGACGGTTTACATTGGTGCTCAGTACCTTTTCAAATCGAGTGATTATGGCTTGAACTGGGAAATCATTTCACCAGACCTGACTACTAACAATCCTGAAAAGCAAGATCAGATCAATACTGGTGGACTGAACTATGATAATACAGGTGCAGAAATGCATACAACCATCACCGTGATTGAGCCAAGCACAAAAACTGAAGGTATGATTTGGGTCGGTACAGACGATGGAAATGTACAGTTGACTAGAGATGGTGGTAAAACATGGGCAAACAGTGCCGGTAAATTCCCGGGCTTACCTGAGGCCACTTGGGTACAGCAAATCAAGGCAAGTACTTATGATGAAGCGACAGCCTTCGTAGTTTTCGATGATCACAGAAGAGATAATTGGTCACCTTACGTTTACCAAACAACTAACTACGGAAGAACTTGGAAGCGCATTGTAAATGAAGACGATGTGTTCGGTTTCGCTTTGTCTTTCGTTCAAGATCCAATTGAGCCAAACCTGATGTTCTTAGGTACCGAAGGCGGTCTGTATGTGAGCATGGACGGTAGTGAAACTTGGGAAAAATGGACGCATGGCTATCCAACGGTTCCAACAATGGATTTGGCTATTCACCCGAGAGAGCATGACTTAATAATCGGTACTTTCGGTAGGGCCATCTGGATTTTAGATGACATCAGACCTATTCGTGAAGCAACTACCATGGGGATGAAGAAACTGAAAGATCAGACAGTTCATTTGTTTGAAATTCCTGATGCCACTAATGCTATTGTAGGGCCTTATTGGGGTTACAGAAGTACTGGTAACGGAATGTTCTTTGGAGAAAATAAGCCATTCAGCGCAGCCATTAGCTACTACGTAAAAGAGAAAAAAGGTAAGGTGAAAATGGAAATTTCTGACCAGTCTGGTAAAGTGGTGAGAACCAGATACTACACTCCAGATGCAGGATTGAATAGAGTATATTGGGGTTTTGAGACTGATGGAATTCGAAGCCCAGGTTCTAGACAGCCGAGCGGAAACGAAGTGACTCCACCAAGTGGCTATGATGCTTTGCCAGGCACCTACAATGTAAAACTGACTTATAACGGTCAATCTTCCATTCAGTCAATAAACCTCTTAAGAGATGAAAGAGTAGAGGGTTGGGATACTGCTGCTTTGCAAGAAAAGCAGGCCTTTATTACTAAGTACTATAATTTATCGAACGAGGTAACTGAGGCCGTTGATAGGCTCAATGAGGCGCAGGAAATTGTTGGGAAGGTTCAGCAGCTAGATGAAGACAATAAAGAACTTCAGGCAAAGTCTAAAGAAGTAAAACAGAAGTTGGCTGAATTAAGAAAGCTTTTCTACTCAGAGCCTGTGCAAGGAAATCGTGGAGATGATAGCCCAATTACAAGTCAGCTTAGAAATGTAAGGGGAAAAGTAGGAGGGAGCTATACTCCTGTTTCTCAGGCTGCGGAATATGCTTACGCCAACTTTGTTAGAAACTGGGAGCCAGTGAAAGAGCAGTTAAACGCTTTCTTTAATGAAGATTGGAGTGAATACAAAAGCTTTGTTGAGGGCTTAAATTTGCAGCTAGTGAAGAGTTTTAACTAGGTTAGAGTTAGCCTGAATTTAAAAGTGCTGTCTGAAGAGGTAACGTCATACCCGACTCCGTCCCGATAAATCGGCAGGGAATCTCCCAACTTTGCCTCAAAGCTAATGGAGATTCCCTGCCAAGCGGAGACTGACGAAAGCGACTAACTTCAGACAGCACTTCTTATTCATTTCTCAAGTTATTGGCCGGGTTCAGTCTCGCTGCTTTAAAAGTTTGGCCAAAGACGGTAAGCCAAGCAATGACTAGCGTTGCTATTCCGGCAAGTGCAAAGAACCACCAGCTCAGACTTATTTTTACCGCAAAATCATTAAGCCATCGGTTGGCAGCCCAATAGCTAAAGGGTAATGCAATGAGGATTCCAATGGCTACCAGGGCAGAGAATTGCTTGGTTAAAAGGAATACAATTCGCCATATTCCTGAGCCTAATACTTTTCGGATGCTTATCTCTTTGATGCGTTTTTCTGTGGTAAATGCTGTAAGTCCAAAAAGCCCTAAGCATGATATTATTATCGCCAAAGCGGCAGCATATTTTGAGAGTGATGCTATCCGCTGCTCGGATGAGTATAAAGCCTGATAGTCTTGGTCCACAAAAGCAGGTTTAAACGGAAATTCGGGGTTGAATTCAGCGTACGCACTCTCTATTTCCTGCAAGGTTCGTGCGGTACTTGTTCCGTCTATTTTAACCATTATTAAGTTAGCAGATGCTGGTCGGTTAAGGAATATAGCAGGTTCCACATCTTGGTGTAGAGAGCCAATGGCAAAGTCTTTTACTACTCCAACTATCTTTTTATTTCCTGTATAATGGACTATAGATTTGCCAATAGGGTCATCCATTCCCATAGCCTTAATAGCGGTTTCATTGAAGATTACGACATCTTGATCTGTAGCGAATTCTTCGGAGAAATCTCTGCCAGAGATAAATTCAACACCCAGTAGGTCGATTGAATTCGCGCCTACATTATACTCCCAAAACTGTATCTGATCCTTTTCGGTCTTACCTTCCCAAGCTACACCTCCAGTCGAATTTAAGCCGCCTACCATAAATCCCGATATGGCTGCATTTTCAACTCCAGTAATATTCTTAATTTCATTGATAAAAGCGTCTGATTGGTCGGTTAGCTTGCCTTCCCTTTCGAAGTAGATCAGATTATCGCGATTATACCCCAAGTTCTGATTTTGAATCAATTGCATTTGCTGGTAAACAACCATCACGCTCACTATTAGAATGGTTGAAAGGGTGAATTGAAAAATAACCAATACTTTTCTGCCTATGCCGCCAGAGCTTTTGGCCAATTTAAAGCCCTTTAGAATGGAAAGGGCTTCCATTTTAGACAGGTAGAGAGCTGGGTAGCTGCCAGCAACTATGCCAACTAAGGTCACTAAACCAACAACTGATAGAACTAGAGTTAAATCAAATTGAAGTGCTATTTCTTTCTCTGTAATTTGGTTGAAGCCCGGAAGTAATAAAAGCGTAAGAAGGCCACTAATACCCAAAGCGATTAAGCAGATAAGAATAGACTCAGTTAAAAACTGATAGGCTAAAGACCTCTTACTGGCACCCATAGATTTTTTCACACCAATTTCCTTCATGCGTTGAGAGGCCTTAGCCGTTGCCAAGTTGATGAAGTTTATGCAGGCTATGAATAGTATCAATAGCGCTATGAAAGAGATCAGTCTTACGTATTCAATACGGCCTCCCGCCTGTATGCCGTTTTCATATTCTCCGTAAAGATATAGGCTTGAATAAGGGGTTAAGAATAAGTCTACATTGGTGTCTTCTAGGTTGTTTTTGAATATGGTGTCAACCTTTTCGGTAACCAATTGAGGATTGGCATTGGCTTGTAAAACCGTAGCAATTCTTGCGTAATAATTGCCCCACTGTTTAAAGGTGATGAGTTCATCGTGGTAAAAGTTCCATGGCAAAAGCAGCTCGAATTGTTCTGAGCTATGACTTGGGATGTTTTCCAGAATTCCACTTATGGTAAAAGCTTTTTTGTTGCCTCCAAAATGCCATTCAATAGTTTTCCCAATAGCATCCTCATTACTGAATAGCTTTTCTGCAAGTGCTTTGGTGATTACTGCTTCTGAATTATTAGCAAGAACAGAGCTGGCGTTTCCTCTAACCAACGGATAACTATAAACGCTTAAGAAGTGGTCGCTAGCAAACTTTCCTTCAACCTTTAATGAGATTGGAGTTTCACTTTTTGTGGAAATAGTGAACTCATGAGTGTCTGTATATGCCGTTGCCAGTTCTATTTCAGGTATTTGTGCTTCAATCTCTTCTAGCAACAAGCCAGGTGTGCCTTTCCAAGTTCTGGTTCCACTAGCATCGGTGTGGTTAGACATGATGTAGTGAAGCTGGTCACTGTTTTCATGAAACCGATCTGTTTTTAGCTCATCGTTTACCCAAAGAAGTATGAGTAATACGCAGGTGAGGCCAGAAGAAAGTCCGATGAGATTGATGATAAACGAGCTTTTTTGGCGCAAAAAGCTTCTAAAGGTAATGGTGATGTTATGCTTGAACATGTCGTAATAATTGAGTTTTTGTTGACCTTGAAATGAGCGGATCATGCTTGGCCTAAACAGCAATAGCACATCCTTTATGAAGAGTAGTTTGGCTCGAAACTGACCTTTGGTTGTTAACCTTATTTCGAACCTTTCTAACAAATCTCCTTCTATATCTTCTGCCATACGTGGGTCGCAAAACCAGCGGAAGAAGGTTAGGATTAAGTAAGGCGGGGTAGGTGATTTTTGCCTCATACCTTAAGCAAAATCTGGAATGGCACTCCAAAGGCTCATGCGTTGATCTTTGGTGGCTTTAAGTATCTCTTTACCTAAGTTGGTTACAGTGAAAAAGCGCTTGCGTTTTCCGCCCCTTACGCTGGTGGCTTCTCCTAATTCAGAGGCCAGATAGCCTTTGTCTTCCAATCGTTTAAGAACAGTTTGCAATGAGCCCATGCTGACCGAGCGTTTGAGCCTATTTTCTATTTCTTCAATGATAGAAACCCCGTAGGCTTCACCATGCAAAATGGCTACAGTGAGCATCACAACTTCTTCAAATTCACCTAAATGATGTTTCCCCATAATTAAGTATTTGCCTTAAATGTAGTTTTAATTGTTCGGGCAGAAAAGATAGTGGTGAATTATTTTTACCATAATTGTAGTTAACACTTAGTTGTCACTTTTAATAAAGCTCCTTTGACGGGTTTCATTAGGTGTGCTTATGGATAGAAAATAGAGACCAGGGCTTAATGCTGATACGTCAAACTCATTTCTGGAAATTGCAGGAATAGTAAAAACATTGCCTTTTGAATCACATGCAGTGACCTGAGTGATTTCAGTTTCGGAAACTATATTAATTTCTCCGAACCCAGGGTTCGGGTAAATTTGTAGGAAGTCTTTTTTATCTATCCATATACTAATGGTCTCAAATGTTTCGGACAAGCCAGAAAAGTCTTGCTGAATCAGGCGATAAAATGACCTTTCTTCTAATGGAGCTTGGTCTGTGTATTGATAAGTCAATTCACTTTTACTAGAGCCGCCACCTTCAATGAAAGCAAGATGATTCCAATCGAATCCATCAGTAGATCTCTGAATTTCAAAATGACTATTGTTCTCTTCATTAGCCGTTGCCCACTCTAGCTTTACTACATTATTAATTTGCGCTCCTCTGAAGTAGAGCAATTTAACCGGAAGTGACTGAGTATTTGTTGGGTTACAGTCTGTATAGTTAGAGTATACAAAGGGTTCGCCTCCTCCGTTGTTCCAGGCAGCATAGTTACCATTGGTATTGGAAGGCCAGAGGTTTTGATAAGTGAAGTCTGTTGTAGCTCCATTAATGGTTGAGCGAAGGTGATCTGGAGAGCTTGGGTTGTTTGGAAATGCTCCGCTATTGGGCCAATTACTATCAGTTGAAATGAGTACATAAACATCGCCAATTGAAGACCCACACCAGCCGCTAAAGTCAAATTCATAAGTAGATCCGTCATTAACAATTAGAATATGACTGCCACTAGGGATGTTGGTTGTACCAGGTATAGTTGCGATAAAGTTTAGGTCAGAACATCCACTTACTGGTAAAAGACTGTTCAAAGCAGATACGTATGGAGATGAGTTTGTTGCGAATGAACCAGTGAGTAGATCGGAGGCTGGTGAGCTAGAGCCATGAAATACACGTATTGTAGTAGGTGAAGCTGTAAATGAATTAGCTCCGCTATACAGGAGAATAAATTCTCCTCGACCATCGGGAGAAGAACAGCCATTAATCATTGCGCTCACTAATTGAGCACTTTGGGCATAAGAAGTGTAGGGTATAAATAGAATAAAATAAATCACCCAAAGATTTTGAGGTCTCATTAACAATAGAAGTTGAGGACTGTGTTAGTGAAAGTATTTCTAAGGTAAATCATACTTTTTTGAGTAGAAAGTCTATTTGTAATTTATTTATTATCAAATAGTTAAACTTATTTAACTTACAGAATACTGTATGTTAAATGCGTGATTTTCAAACCTTAGTTTGCATACTTTCCCACATCGAGTATATTTGCAACACAATGCAAATGACAGTAGCCCATTTCCACGCTCATCATTTCCATCATCTCTCTTGAGAGAGATAATGCAACACCCCCTATGCGGCCTACGCGGCTGCTGTACTTTTCACAAATACTTTCAATCAATTTCTTAAATCACCAGTTGAATAATTCAAATGGAAACTAATCTGCGAATTGCAATTCAAAAAAAAGGCCGCCTAAGCGAAGACTCATTGAAGCTTATAAAGGAATGCGGTATTAAGGTTAATAATGGAACCGGTAAACTCATGGCAACAGCCACTAACTTCCCTATGGAATTCTTGTTCCTTAGAGATGATGATATTCCGGGCTATGTACAAGATGGTATTGCCGATATTGGCATTGTTGGAGCCAATGAGGCCGATGAAAAAGATAAAGATGTAGACTTAGTAAAAAGCTTAGGCTTTTCTAAGTGTAGACTTTCTCTGGCTATTGCCAAAAATGAAGAATACAACGGCCTGCAAGACTTTGAAGGTAAAAGCATTGCTACTTCTTATCCGAAAATTCTTGGAGACTATTTATCCGATAATGGCATTAGTGCAGATATTCACGAAATCAGTGGTTCGGTGGAAATTGCGCCTAGCATCGGTTTGGCCTACGGTATCTGCGATATAGTAAGTTCGGGCTCTACCTTGCTTAGTAATGGACTGAAAGAGGTTGAGGTTATTTTTAAGTCTGAAGCAGTAATGCTTGCCAATAAGGGGCTTTCTGCCGAAAAACAGGCTATCCTAGAAAAGTTGATCTTCAGAATCAATGCAGTTCAAGCTGCTAAGAACAGTAAATACATATTGCTTAATGCGCCTAATGATCAGATTGAGGAGATTATCAAAATTCTTCCTGGAATGAAAAGTCCTACAGTATTGCCATTGGCCATGGAGGGATGGAGTTCGGTGCATACCGTTATTCAAGAAGATGATTTCTGGCAAATTATTGAAGAGCTAAAAGAAGCTGGTGCCGAAGGGATTTTAGTGGTTCCAATCGAAAAAATGATTCAATGAGAGTCTTTGTAAATCCTGATAAAGCCACCTGGCCAGATTTGCTCAAACGCCCAACAATGGACCTTGAGGAAATAGAGCAGAGGGTAAGGCCAGTGATAGAAAAGGTAAAGCTCGAAGGTGATGCTGCCTTAAAGCAATTCACACAAGAGTTTGACGGTGTGGCTATTGATGAATTTCAAGTCTCCGAAGCTGAATTCACCGAGGCGGAAACACTAGTGGAGGCTGATCTTAAAACTGCCATTCTTACTGCTAAGTCTAATATTGAGGCTTTTCATAAAGCTCAAAAACAAGAAGAGCTTGTGGTGGAAACTATGCCTGGAGTAAAGTGCTACCGCAGGTCTGTAGGAATCGAAAAAGTTGGTCTTTACATTCCTGGCGGAACTGCTCCATTGTTTTCTACTGTATTGATGTTGGCCGTACCTGCTAAGTTGGCCGGCTGCCAAGAAGTTGTATTGTGTTCCCCACCAAATAAGGAAGGAAAGATTCACCCTGCCATTCTTTACACCGCCAAGGCAGTAGGAGTAACCAAGGTTTTTAAAGTTGGAGGTGCTCAAGCCGTAGCAGCCTTCACTTTTGGTACAGAATCTATTCCGCAGGTGAATAAAATTTTCGGGCCTGGTAACCAATATGTAACTGCTGCCAAGCAGCTTGCAACTCGATTTGGCCTAGCCATAGATATGCCTGCTGGTCCATCTGAAGTAGCGGTCTATGCCAATGCTTCTGCCAACCCAAGTTTCGTGGCGGCAGATTTACTCTCTCAGGCAGAGCATGGGGTAGACTCTCAGGTTGTACTCGTGGCTAGCTCAGAAGAGGTTGTGAAAAATGTTCAAGCTGAAATTGAAAGTCAACTAAAGGCGTTGCCTCGTGCAGAGTTTGCCGCCAAAGCACTCGCCAATAGTGTAGCGGTTGTTTTAGGTGAAATCGAAGCTATCGCATTGTTAAACGAATATGGAGCAGAACACTTGATATTAAGTGTAGATGAACCATGGAACATAGCCAATCAAATAATTAATGCTGGTTCTGTGTTCTTAGGCCACCTTACTCCAGAATCTGCTGGAGATTATGCTTCAGGTACCAATCACACTTTGCCAACGAATGGCTATGCTAAGATGTATAGTGGAGTCTCTTTAGATAGTTTCGTTAAGAAAATTACCTATCAGGAAATTACTCCCGAAGGATTAAAAGTGCTTGGCCCTGTGGTTGAAAAAATGGCTGCTGCAGAACAATTGGAAGCTCACAAAAACGCAGTTACTTTACGTCTTAAATCATTAAATAATGTTTAACCCTACTGATTTACTGAGGCCTCACTTGAAGCAATTAGTGCCTTACTCATCGGCTAGAGATGATTATAAAGGTAAGGATGGGGTTTTTCTCGATGCTAACGAAAACCCTATTGGTTCTATAACTGAGGAAAATTGGAATCGCTACCCAGATCCTTATCAGCTGGAGCTAAAAGCAAAGTTGGCAGAAATAAAAGGAGTAAATGCAGAACAGATTTTCTTGGGTAATGGAAGTGATGAGCCAATCGATTTGCTTTATAGGGCTTTCTGCGAACCTCAAACTGATGAGGTAATTATTAACCCACCGACTTACGGCATGTATAAGGTGAGTGCGGATATCAATAATGTCAAAGCTAAAGAAGTATTGCTAACCAATCAGTACGATTTAGATTCTCAGGCTTTACTCTCGGCTATTCAGCCTAATACAAAGATTATCTGGATTTGCTCACCAAATAACCCTACGGGAAATGATGTGAGTTTAGAGAAAATCGAAATCATTCTTAAGGGCTTTCAAGGTTTGGTTGTGGTAGATGAAGCTTATATTGATTTTGCTGATAGGCCTTCATTCACTACCCGACTCAATGAGTTTCCGAACCTTATCGTTTTGCAAACTATGAGCAAGGCTTGGGGCTTAGCTTCTTTAAGGTTGGGTATGGCGTTCTGTTCTCCAGAAATAGTGGCAATTCTGAATAGAATTAAACCACCTTATAACCTTAGCGGACTTACCCAAAGAACAGTGCTAAATGCATTGAATAATTTGGAGAAGAAAGACCAGATGGTTGCTGAAATCCTTGAAAATAGAGAGGGATTACAGAATGAGTTAGAAGCACTAGAAATTGTGAAGCGAGTATATCCTACAGATTCCAACTTCTACTTGGTGAAAATGAAGGACGCTAAAGAAGTTTACCTTAAGCTTATAGAGAAACAAGTTATCTTGAGAGATCGCTCAAAAGTAGTGCTTTGCGAAGATGGAATAAGAATCACCATCGGCACGAAAAAGGAGAATAAAAAACTGATTGAAGAACTGAAGAAATTGTCAAATTAGCCGTCATTGCGAGGAATGAAACCTGTGTTAACAAGGTTTCATGACGAAGCAATCTGTCTGTTCTGTACCCAGTGTCAGTTAATAAGCGGATTGCTTCGTCACAATCTTTTGCAAGTGCAAAGCTTGCTCCTCGCAATGACGCACTATAACCAACCATGAAAAAAGTACTTTTTATAGATAGAGACGGAACCATCATAGTGGAGCCGCCAACCGACTATCAGGTAGATTCATTAGAAAAATTAGAGTTCTTACCTGGAGCAATTAGCAACCTAAGAAAGATTGCAGAACAACTCGATTATGAGTTGGTAATGGTTACTAACCAAGATGGGTTGGGAACTGACTCATTTCCAGAAGAAACATTTTGGCCAGCCCATAATAAGATGCTCAAGACTTTGGAAAATGAAGGAGTTGTCTTCGATGAAATCTGCATAGATAAAACCTTTGAGCATGAAAATGCACCTACAAGAAAGCCAGGAACTGGCTTGCTTACCAAATACTTGGAAGGTGATTATGACTTAGCCAATTCTTATGTTTTTGGTGATAGAAAAACAGATATTCAACTAGCTGAAAACCTAGGAGCTAAGGCTATCTACCTCGCAGAAGAGGCAGATGAAAGAGCTGCATTAACTACGACTAGCTGGGACGAAATTTATCAATTCCTACGCTTGCCAGATAGAAAAGCCACTGTTCAGCGTACCACCAAAGAGACTGATATTCTTGTAGAATTGAACTTAGATGGTGAAGGTAAATGTGACAACAAGACTGGTTTAGGTTTCTTCGATCATATGTTAGATCAGTTAGGAAAACACTCGGGAGCTGATTTGAAGGTTCATGTGGAAGGAGATTTGCACATAGATGAGCATCATACTATTGAAGATACAGCCTTGGCACTGGGTGAAGCGTATTTGAAAGCTTTAGGAGATAAAAAAGGCATCAATCGTTACGGTTTCCTGCTTCCAATGGATGAAGCCCTGGCTCAAGTAGCAATAGACTTTAGTGGTAGGCCATGGTTAGTTTGGGAAGCTGACTTCAAGAGAGAGAAAGTTGGAGATATGCCAACTGAAATGTTTATGCACTTCTTCAAATCCTTTTCAGATACTTCTAAGAGTAATTTGAATATTAAGGTAGAGGGAGATAATGAGCATCATAAAATTGAAGCAATCTTTAAGGCTTTTGCTAAAGCCATTAAAATGGCTGTTTCTAGAAATGAAAATGAATTAGATAAGCTTCCTTCAACCAAAGGAACTTTATAATTTCGGCCTTCATTTAAGACTATGCGCAGGGCACTGGCCATTTTTTTTGTATTCATCAGTTTTCAAGTTTCAGGTCAAGGTGTTTTAGATTGGTGGGATCAGCTGCATAATTATCCTGATGCAGCAGGTCCTGATCGGTCTAGGTACATCAACTTATCTCCTGGGTATTTAGGGCCAAATGCCATGATTATGCCCTCTTTACCCAATATGACTATCGATAACGAGTTTTGGGTACAGGCCTTAGGGCAAACTCATGCTGGTAATGGAGATAAAACACAGAACTTCTTTCTTAAGGGGAACTTCCCGTTAGCAAGAGATAGGGTAATGCTTTACATCACTAGCGTTCCCTATGAAACATGGGAGGTGACACCTGAGACTCGTGATGAAAGAAGAATGATGGGACTCGGTGGAAAAGGTGGAAACACTGGTGATGTAGCTTATGGAGTGATATTTAAGGTTTTTCGAGAAAATCATTGGTTGCCGTTCAATTTTGGGTTTAGGCTACATACTAAAACCACCACTGGTGGAAACCTTACTAATGCGAGGTCTACCGATAACAGTCTTTACCAGTGGGAAGGAAATTTCTCTAAAACCTTGATAGAAAAAGAAGAAGAGAAGTTGCTGCTGAAGGCATCTTTGGGTTTTGTGACTTGGCAAACGAACAAGAACCGCTTGCCTGGCGGTTCTAACCATAATCAGAATGATGCGCCTTACTACGGATTTGGTGTGGAGTATTTAAACAAGTCTTGGTTGTTAAGTAGCGATGTAGTAGGGTATACTGGTTATTTAGGAAATAGAGATTACCCACATTTTTTTCGAACACAAGTTCAATACAGATTTAATAGACTGGCCTTGCGAACAGAGTATAATTATGGTTTGCAGTCTTGGGACTGGAATACATTTTCTTTAGGAGTTAGGTACTACATCCTAGAGCTTCTGGATTAGCACAAGAAAATAGAGGCCGTCTCAATAGAAACTAATTTGGTCATTCCTTGCTTGACAGGGAGTCTCTTCAGTTCTGCAAAGCCAGTTTAGTTGATTTCCTCCCGATATGACGGCACGGAATCCGAAATGATAATTAGCTTTTAGATTAAAGAAAAAAGCGAGCCGGAGCTCGCTTTCTTTAGTTGCCACCCTTAGTGGTGGAGGTTAATTGTTTAGTCATCGCTGCACCGATTAGTGCTTCTAGTGGTGTTCCGCCTCCATCATCTCCACCACCCATTATCATGGTAGTTGGAAATTTGATTTTAGCAATCTCCTTGGCTACACCAATGGCGATTTCTTTTTCTAACTCAGCCCTCTGCTGAGGCGTCAAACCTGCCGAAACTAGTTTGGCGTTTTGGTAAGATTCGGCATCGGCTTTCACTTTTTGAGCGGTTGCTTTAAGTCGCTCAGTTTCTAGCGCTATAGCAGCAAGCTTCTTATTTGTCTCTTCCTGCTTCAACTTGGTCTCAATTGAGATCAATGCTTTCACCTGCTCTTTCTCCTGAGTTACTCTCTCTGCAGCCTTATCGCGCTCACCCTCCGCAATAATTCTGGCTTGGGCATCTTTGGCCGTCTTGATTTTTTGCTGCTCCAATTGCCTTTTGGCAGATTCATCTCTTTGGGCTTCAAGTCTTTGTTTGAAGACTTGCTCCAAGATCACATCGTCTACAATTACCTGTGCTACTATTATATTGTTCTCATTTATATCGTGAGGTATCCTGATAAATTTACCATTTCCATCTTCACGCTTTTTCACTTCGTAGCGAGTTTGTACTTCTTTGATCTCACGGTTTTCTTGCTCAATTGCTGTCACAACAGTGTCTCTATATTCCGTTTTTTCTACACTGTAAGCGCCATCTTTCAATTGCTCTTCTATGGCAACCCTAAAGTCTGAAGCCGAACCAGAGATGTAGTCTTGAGCTGCAAACATGTACCCGGTGTTAGAAACAACCTCTCTCACTGTAGGTATTAAGGTGTTTTGTGCGAGGTTTTGTAAGCTACGGAACTCGATAGCCAGCTCGATGAAAGACTCCTTGTCTGCAGGTAACTGAAAACGAGTTGAAAGCTTTGTTGTAGCGGTAACTTGGTCGATGAACCGGATGGGAATGGGATCCATTTCTCCTTCGATTTCATCGGTGTCTTCTCCATCGCTGACCACTTTAACATCGATGAATTTTTGCCAGGGAGTAATTTTCGCAAACCCACGAAATTTGATTCCCTCGGTCATTACTGCATCTTTCTTACCGTTAGGATACACTACAAAGTACTGGTAGCCAGGCTCTGCCCAAAAGAACAGATAAGGTACCATAATCATAAAAGCTCCAACAGCCACTATGGCTAGAGATATCCTTCTACTGAACATGAGTAGCCAGGGAGAAGCTTTAGATTTAGTTTTTATCATCTGACCGTCTTTCCCTTCTGAATATTTGTCCTCTTCAGAAAGAAATGGCCTGACAATGAGTGTTATAAGTCCAAGTAGGATAATGATTATTCCAATAAAGGTCATAGTAATAATTGGTTAAAGGTTAAACATAATTCTTCCATTCAGCCCGTACGGCTGGTGTATAGTATTCCTGAAATGTTGGGGTGGGTATTAGCGATCGGTTAGTCGGTACACAAACTTTAGTGCAGACCAGATGTCGTCAATCGCGCATACTTTTACATCAACTAGCCCTGCTTCTAGACCAGTGTGGCGAACAATCCTGTCGCTTAGGTCAGTGGGTACATTAGATGATTTCTTTGGCCAAGAAATCCAGAGCTGTCCCGTTTTCTTGAGTAAAGATTTGAGTTGTAGAATTTCCGCCCTCAGCGTATCGGCCGATTTGCAGAAGTAATGGATAGAATCTACCTCGTTTGACTGATTTTCGGAACTTACCTGAACGTTATCAGGTAGCGGCCCTAGGTCATCCCAGTAATTGCTCGGTTCATGATAGGTTTGCAAAACAAAGCCTTCCTTGATACCGAGTTTTTTTAATAAGGGTGTTCCTGAATATCCTGCTATCTTTATTTGAGATACAATTAATTATACGAATAAAGTTCTGCAAAAGTTACATATTCAGAATAATATTTTATATATTGATATATACAGAATATTGTTCTGATGGTACGTATGGTTCTTAGAGGCTCATTTTCAGTAGAATACAGGGGTGAGGAATTTTAGCTAAGAGAATAGAAATAGTTCTTTTTGTTTAGCGAATCATTGGGCTTTGTTATTTTTGCGCATGGCAGAACAGATCCTCATCCTTGATTTTGGATCGCAGTATACTCAACTAATTGCACGAAGAGTCAGAGAGCTCAACGTCTACTGCGAAATACATCCTTACAATAACCTTCCTGAAATTACAGACGATATAAAAGGAGTAATACTCTCCGGTAGCCCTTGCTCAGTGAGAGAAGAAGACGCTCCCGATGTTGATGTAGATATGTTCCGTGGCAAGGTTCCCGTTTTAGGGGTGTGCTATGGAGCGCAACTTATGGCTCAGAAGTACGGTGGTAATGTTTTGCCTTCTGAAATTAGAGAGTATGGTAGAGCGCGCTTAAGTCATGTGGACTCTCACTTCGACTTAATGAAAGAAATAAGCCTAGATTCTCAAGTGTGGATGTCTCATGGAGATACCATTAAGGAGCTTCCTGAGGGTTTCGATATTATAGCAAGTACACCAAGTGTTGCCGTGGCGGCCTACAAGGTTCAGAATGAGCTTACTTACGGTATTCAGTTTCACCCCGAGGTAACCCATTCGGAAGAAGGTAAAATACTCTTAAGAAATTTTGTGGTTCATATATGTGGTTGCGCCCAAGAGTGGACTCCAGATATTTTTGCAGAGACTACAATTGCTGAGTTGAAGGAAAAACTTGGAAATGATAAGGTTGTTCTTGGCCTTTCAGGCGGGGTAGATTCTTCAGTAGCGGCTGTTTTAATAAATAGGGCTATTGGCGATAATCTACATTGTATTTTTGTTGATAATGGACTGCTAAGAAAGAATGAGTTTGAGTCTGTGCTTGAGTCTTACAAAGGCATGGGTTTAAATGTGAAGGGGGTAGATGCCAAGCAGCAGTTCTACGATGCTTTAGAAGGCATTACCGATCCGGAAGGGAAAAGAAAGGCCATCGGTAGAGTATTTATTGAAGTTTTTGATCAAGAGGCGCACAAGATTCAAGATGTAAAATGGTTAGGTCAAGGAACAATTTATCCTGATGTAATTGAATCTGTTTCTGTGAAAGGACCTTCAGCTACAATAAAATCGCATCACAACGTTGGAGGTTTGCCTGAGAAGATGAATCTAAAGGTGGTTGAGCCGCTGAATACACTTTTCAAAGATGAGGTGAGAAACGTTGGTAGAAGTCTGGAAATTGACCCGAATATATTAGGTCGTCACCCATTCCCAGGGCCAGGGCTTGGCATTAGAATTCTCGGAGATATTACACCAGAGAAGGTAGCTATACTTCAGGAGGTTGATTACATTTTTATCAACGGGCTAAAAGAAAAAGGACTTTATGATGACGTTTGGCAAGCAGGAGCTATGTTGTTGCCAATTCACTCGGTTGGAGTAATGGGCGATGAAAGAACTTATGAACAAGTAGTGGCACTTAGAGCCGTTACTTCTGTAGATGGTATGACAGCCGATTGGGTAGATCTACCTTATAACTTCTTGCAAGACGTTTCAAATGATATTATTAATAAAGTAAAAGGAGTAAATAGAGTGGTTTACGATATCAGTTCTAAACCACCGGCCACCATAGAATGGGAATAATGCAGAGATTTTTACTGGCAGTTGTTTTTGTGCTAATGAGTTTTTCAACTGCATTAGCACAAAACATTAAGCAGTTATTTGAAGAAGGAAAACAGCTTTTCGACCAAGAGCAATATGCCTTGGCTTTTGGAAAGTTTGAACCATTGACCGCTCTTACTCAAGAGAATGACATGGTGAAATATGCCTCTTTCTATTATGCGGTTTCTGCCTATAAAACTGGTGATAAAGTAATAGCCAAAAATGCTTTTAAGCAGATTGAAGGCAAATATCCTAATTGGAAGATCGATAATGAAATCGATTACTGGTTGGGCTTAATCGCCATTGAGCAGGGGCAGATTGCCGAGGGGTTTGATTACTTGGCAAAGGTTGAAGATGATAACTTTAGCTCTTCAATTCATGCGCTTAAAAAGCAGGCTGTTGATTCAATTCGAGATATTGACCGCTTAAAAGCTTTGCTGAATGATTACCCAGAAAATCTGATTGCTTCTCAACTAGCATCTGAAATGCTCCGCTTAGATGTTCAAGAACAAGATTTGGAGCTTTTGAACTCCCTTCAGGAGCAATACGACTTACAGATTTCTCTTACCTTAGACGATATTGAGGTTTCTCCAAAGAAGGAAGTTTACAATATCGGATTGTTTTTGCCTTTTGCCTATAGAGGTGATTCGGCCAGAATAGCTCAACTAGAGTCTAACTGGACCACTAGAATGTATCATGGTGCATTATTAGGTGTAGAAAAGTTAAAGAGTGAAGGCATCAATGTAAACCTGATAACTGTAGATACTCGAGATGGCAGGCAAAGGCTTGATCAGATAATTCGATCTGGAGAGTTGGATGATTTAGACTTTATTATAGGCCCAGTAACTCAGGGGGCTGTAGAGCAAATGACGCCTTTTTCTAAGGAGAAGAGAATTAATATGATCAACCCTCTTTCTTCCAATAGTGAGATTCTAGTAGAAAACCCTTTTGCTTTTTTATACTACCCAAGTAATGAGTCAATAGCCATTAGGTCTGCAGACTATGCTGTTAAGCACTTTAGGAAAAATAAGAATGCAGCTGTATTCTATTCAGGAGATGCCGATTTAGAGCGAGCTCTATTGTATAAGGAACTCCTTGAGAAAGATTCTTTTAATGTGCCAATTTTTAAGCGTGTGCCTCCTAATGAGTCAGTAAAAATTCAACAGTGGTTGGTAGAGGAACAAGAGATTGACCAAGATTCTAGCTTAGTCAATCGAATGATTGAAGAAATGGACTCGCTGAAGGCTGCTGGGGTTCAGCGTTGGCAGAAGTACTCAGAGAGGGACTTTGTAAAAGACACGCTTAAAATATTACCAGATAGCATAGGCCATGTTTTTATAGCGTCTGACTATTCTCAGCTTTCTACTAGTGCGTTAAGCGGTATTGCAGCTAGGCCAGATACCGTAGGGTTTCTTGCTTCTTCTAGGTTTTTGACAGCGGAGCAATCACTTTCTTTCGATCAACTAGAGCGTTTGAATGCGATTTTAGTGGGTAGTAATTATATGAATTACTCTACTTCAAAAGTGGCTGAGTTTAGAGAGAATTATATAAACAGATTTCTTTCAAGTCCGGTTAAAGAAGAAAGACTTGGAGATGCCTATTTGGGCTATGATATTGTAGTAACCTTTGGAAAACTTTTGCAAGAATATGGAAAGTATTTTCAGGTAGGTTTAAGGCGAAGAGATTTGATTGAAGGAGAGCTTACCGAATACTTTAGATACAGGCTTTCTAACGATAACAGATACATGCCATATTTAAGGGTTAGGTCTGCGAAGGTAGAGAAGATAGAAGATCAGTAGTATGCATCAGATTACAAAAAGCAATAACCTCTTTGAAGAGGCTCAAAATTATATCCCTGGTGGTGTTAACTCGCCAGTGAGAGCATTTAAAGCAGTTGGTGGAAATCCGATTTTCATTAAAAAGGCAAAAGGAGCTTTTATTTATGATGAAGATGGAAATGAATACATCGAGCTGATTAACTCATGGGGGCCAATGATTTTAGGGCATGCCAATGAAAAAATAGAAGAGGCTGTTCATGAGGCCGTAAAAGGCTCTCTATCGTTTGGTGCACCTACCGCAAAAGAAATAGAAATGGCCAAGACCATCTGCGAGATGGTACCAAGCATTGAGAAAGTGAGAATGGTTAACTCTGGCACAGAGGCAACTATGTCAGCTGTTCGTTTGGCTAGGGGTTATACGGGTCGTTCTAAGGTAGTCAAGTTTGAAGGTTGCTATCACGGTCATGGAGACTCTTTTCTGATAGCTGCTGGTAGTGGTGCTATTACACTGGGAGAACCTAATAGCCCAGGAGTAACTAAAGGCACAGCTAGAGATACCATCACGGTTCCTTTCAATGATATTAATAAAGTTCATGAGGCCGTTATGGCCAATAAAGATAATGTAGCGGCTATAATCATAGAGCCAGTTGCCGGAAATATGGGCTGTATTCTGCCTAATCAAGGTTATTTAGAAGCTCTTAGAAAGATTTGCGACTCTGAGGGGATTGTCTTGATTTTCGATGAGGTAATGACAGGCTTTAGGCTGTCTAAAGCAGGTGCTCAAGGTGTTTTTAATGTTCAGCCAGATCTGACTACCCTAGGAAAAATTATTGGTGGAGGAATGCCAGTAGGAGCCTATGGTGGTAAAAAAGAGATTATGGATTTTGTAGCTCCTGTAGGGCCTGTTTATCAGGCAGGTACATTGAGTGGAAACCCAGTGGCCATGGCAGCAGGACATGCTATGTTGAATGAAATAAGTAGTGATGAGAGCTTGTATAGCGACTTGGCATTAATCACTGCTAAACTAGAAAATGGTATTCAAGCTGGTTTAGATGAGCTTGGCTTACCTTACACTATCAATAGAATAGGTTCTATGATTAGCTTGTTCTTTACCTCTGAAAAAGTGACTGACTTTGAAGGGGCTAAGAAATGTGACTTGAAACTATTTGGACAATACTTCAGAGAGATGCTCAAAAGAGGGGTCTACTTACCGCCATCACAATTTGAGTCTTGGTTTATATCTAAGTCTATTACGCCAGCATTGGCCGATAGAATTATTGAGGCCAGCAACGAAAGTCTTAAAGCCATTCACTAGTATTTATTAGTAATACCAGAAACTAATAAGTACTTCTAGTGAGAAGAAAATCTGAAGAAAGAAAACGTAGATGAAGCCAACTATGTTAAACTTTATCAGTGTTTTAAACCAGTGCTGTTTGTATACTTTTAGAAAGGAAATATAGGCGTACGTACTAGTGACAACGAAGACAGCAAAGCCAATAAAGCCTCTTAAACCTACTGCTTGTCCATCTGGGAAACTACCGTCAGTAATCAGTTTGAACATAATCAGTAGCGTTAATCCGTAGATCAGATAGGCAAAGGAGTGTATGTGCAGTGCATGTACAATATGCTTAATATATAGGTGTTTTCTCCTTACGTAAATCAGTTTTAAGATTCCTGCGAATAGAGGAATAAGAATAAACATCATTAGTGGAAGGTTGCCGAGTACAAAGCCTTTAAAGCCTTCATCATTCTTAAATATCTTTCTTATTTGCTGTTGTAGATGGGCTTCATCACTGTTGGAGAATAACTTGAAGTTTGTTTTACCTCCTTGGGTCAGGGAGTCCCAAAAAACAGAGTCGGCAATTCTATTATCACGGGCCAATCGGTGCATTTTATTAATGTAGCCTTCTTCTTTTCTATCCGGAATGGAGACAGAGCTTAAGGAAACCTTAAAATCTTCTAAGAAGTCTTCTCCATAGTCTGCATCTAACGAGTCTACTAGTTGGTCGAAAGAGGCAATATTACTGTATCGGTCCACTAAAGAGTCTTCCAACAAAGCCATCCTGGTGCTGTCGGATAAAAGTTGAAGTCTACTATTGTCTTTAAGGGCCTCAATGCTAGCAGTGGTGTATTCGGCCTCTTCATCAAAAGTATTTAAGTTGATGTCTGACAGTAAATAGCTTATTGTGAAAAAGTAAAAGAGACTCATTACCAAGTAAAGCCTTACCGGATGTATGAAGTGCTTCACTTTACCTTCATGAAACCTATTGGTAAGTGCACCTGGGTTGAATAAAAAAGGAATGAAGCTATGGGCTAGCTTTGAGTCTATTCCAAAGTAGTTATCCAAAAACTCCTTGAATAGCGTGGAGAAGGTGACATTGTTGTCTGAATTAGACTGACCGCAACTTGGGCAATAGTTGTAATCTTCCTCTAAATGAGAACCGCAATTGTTGCAGGTTGTGCTTCTTCTTTGTTTGGCTTTCATGACTGGGCACTACTTGGAGCTTAAAGATAGCAGATGTAGCTATTAAGCAAAAGCACAAAAAAAGCTAATCCAGAAGAATAGCTTTTTTGTGAGTTGTGTTTAGGTGTAAGGGTACTCTAACTCCATCGTAGAGCAATTTGTGGTGTATTGTATATTGAGTAGTTATTATTCTTTTCAACCAGATGGTTCAATTCATGATTAATGTTACTCCATAAAGCTTGGTTATGAGATACAAAGCTCACTTTAGGTGTAACATCATCCTTTAATATGATCCTATTTCCCGACTCATCCTTTACAGTCAGATTCCAATCAAGGTTATGTAAAGCATATTTGATTTTAAATAGGTTTAGAAAAATGTCTTTAAGCTGGTTGTTGTGACTCCTTAACTGAATTTGAGCAAAGAATAATTCATCTTCATAAAAGTGCATTTGAATAATACTCTTAATTCCTTTTATGCTGAATTTATAGAATAAGGTTTGTTGAGATTTGAGCGGTAGGTTTTTGTGCTGAATGAAATTTGGCTTACCAAAGAGCTTTTTGGCGTCCTTAACTGAAGCTCCAAATTCTAGTCTGTAAAATCTAATTGGTTTTGCGGTGCTGAAATCTACATGACTAGTTTCTTTATTGAAACTAAAGGCCGAAGCTACATTAAGAGCATTTAGCGAGTGATAGAAATCCTCTTTTTCGAGATAGTATAGTTTTCTCTTCTTGCTTCTAAATATAGAGAGGCAAGGCCAGTCGGCAGTCCGCATAGTATCTGAATGTTTAGGTGTCAATTTGTCCCTAAGGACTCTGTGAAGTTAGGTAAAGAACCTTAGAAATAACAGGAGCGGATAAAGCAAAACTGGCTTCTAATTTACTCTAGAAGCCAGTTTTTGGAGTTGATCAAACCATTATTTAGTTTGAAATGCGTTTATGTGTATGTGAAAAAAATGGAGATTTCTAAGTCGATTTTTAAACTTCTATTCAAAGTTAAAATTCACATAGTAAATAGTCCTATCCCATAACAGTTCAATGCTTCCGCCATTTTCTGTTTCTACCACTTGGATAGTAAAACCTTCAACTTCTTCGCTGTTTTCTTCCCTCATCATGGGTACTCGCATTAGGTCTCTACTTTCATCGTAAGACTGACCGTTTTGTCCTGTTTGTTTATTTATGATTAAGGTGCCACCATTTTCTTCAGGAATGCTGAACAAGGTGTATTCGCCTGCTGGTACTTTATTCCCTGCAATGTAAATGTCTTTGGTGGTAGAGAAGTGGCTAGCGCTATTGGCTCCCGTTCTCCAACGTTCACCATAAGGAACAATTCCACCAAAAATTGTTCTCCCTCTCTTTTGTGGCGAACCAAAAGTAACTTTGAAGTCGGACCCGCCAAAGCTAGTTTCCATCTCTTCAGCCGGACTAAGTGTGCCAAACGGAGAGCCTTTTTTGTCGATTTCGATGTACTTCTCTGTTAACTTCTCAAAGTCTAGATCAGATACTCTTTCAACTATCAGTTTTCTGGTAGTCTCTTTGGCATCTAACCAAGTCATGTTGCCCTTATCATCGGTTTGTACATACATATAACCTCTAGACGGGTGTCTCAGGGTATATTCGTTGTCTGCAGTTCTATGAATGATGAAATCAGACGCTCTTCTGCCAGTCAATAAGTATTGATGAATTGAATCTTCTGCAGATAGGTGCGCTCGGTTGAAGGCAATGTCATAAGGCCAATGTACCATATCAATAAATGGTAAATAAGTATTGTCATTGAGCATTGAGCTTCTCACCATTCCGTTTCTTCCTTCACTTTCAGAAACTAAGCTGTCTCCTTCGGTTTCAACATTTTGTTTTACCGAACCGCCTACAGGGAATTCTCCAAACTGGCCTTCGTAAGCTACGGCAGTCAGTGACTTTAACTTATTATTGGTGTCCCAGCTAATGCCGTAAGAGGTTAGGCTAATTCTTGGGCTTCTTAAGACTACATCTGCCCTAAGGCTGTTTTCTTGTTTTTCTACTCTTTCAATTGCTAGAGTGTCGCTTCCTAGTCTGGTTACATAGTAGAAAGTGTTGTCTATAGATTGCTCTTTTGGGCTACAAGCGCAAAATGCAAGTCCTATAAGCATGTAAGCTGCTAAATGCTTCTTCATAAGGTCAATGGTTTTTTATGAAGTTAGCAAGTAGGTTAAATTCGACTAAACGCTTTTATTTCAGCGGTTAAAGCTTTGTTTTCACTTTTGCCCAGTCTTTTATTTGCCAATAGATATGGCCTGTAGTTAGGTGGTTTCCATCCTTATCATAGGCTTTTGGTTCACAGCAAACCACTATAGATTCTTTATCTTTCAATGGCTCTATCACTTCATTTTTGAGCCAGTCTTCAGAAATTTCAAATTTGACAACCGTATCCATTTTTGCCTGATAGTGGTAGTCCATTTCCATTCTCTGCATAATGATTCTATATTTCTTAGAATCTAAGCTGTTGAGCAATACCAAGCCCGTAGAGTACTCGGAAGCCGTGGCCAAGGCACAGGCATGAATACCTTTAATATGGTTGAAGTTGGCTTTCTTATATGGAATGGATACTTCTACAGAATGGTCTCCAATGTTTTTGATTTTAAAACCATGCGGTTTATTAAATGGGATCATTCTGGCTAAGCCAAAGTTTAATAATGCCAAATGCCGCTTAGATGATTTTGCGCGCTCTAATAAGGTAGATGTGTCTAACATATTTTCTGTTTGTTTGAATTTATAGATTCTTCACTAATTTCCCGTTATGCTAAGTTTTTGGGAAAAGGATTTTTTCATTGCCTATGATCATATTGTGGTAGGTAGTGGAATTGTGGGGTTGTCTACTGCCATAGCTATTAAGGAAAAGCAACCGAATAGCCGAGTGCTTGTGCTAGAAAGAGGGATTTTTCCTACAGGGGCAAGTACAAAAAATGCTGGTTTTGCCTGTTTTGGTAGCTTGTCTGAAATTGTGGCCGATTTAGAGAAGCTATCAGAAGAAGAGGTTTTCAATCTAGTAAAGCTTAGATGGGATGGTCTGCAGTTACTCCGAAGCCGTTTAGGTGATGAAAAAATAGACTACAAGAGCTATGGTGGTTATGAGTTACTGCGTAATGATGAACTCAAGGCACTTGACCAGTTGGATAGAGTTAATAACCTGCTTCTTCCGCTTTTTGGTAAGCCAGTCTACTCTGTTGAAAACAATAGAATAAGTGACTTTAACTTCCCCAAAGAGGCCGTAGATGCTATGGTGTTTAACCCTTTAGAAGCTCAAATTCACTCAGGCATGATGATGAAAAACCTTTATCAGTTTGCAGCCGAAAAGGGAGTTGAAGTGATAACAGGGGCTCAAGTAGTAGCTTTCGAAGAAAAAGGCGATGCGGTAGAGTTAGCGGTTGCAGACGGCCCAACGTTTAAAGCTCAGCAAGTTGCCTTTTGTACCAACGCCTTCTCCAAGTGGTTTTTTCCTACCATGGATATTGAGCCTGGTAGAGGTGCGGTTTTGGTTACTAAACCTATCGATGGACTCAAAATAAAAGGTACTTATCATTATGATGAAGGCTATTACTACTTCAGAAACTATCAGGATAGGGTCATATTCGGAGGAGGAAGAAATGTAGATTTCGAAACGGAAAAGACTACCAATTTTGATGTGAATCAGCGCATTCTTAATAAGCTATTAAATGATCTGGAGCAGATGATATTGCCTAACCAAAAGTTTGAAGTAGACCATACTTGGTCTGGTATCATGGCATTTGGCCCCAATAAGAAACCCATACTACAAAAGCAGTCAGATAGAGTAAGTGTTGGTGTGCGATTAGGTGGTATGGGTGTTGCCGTTGGCAGTAAAATCGGTTCCGAACTGGCCGATTTAATGCTCCAATAATTAAATATTGTTATCTTCAAAGCTTACCAAATACACTTATGAGTTATAAGTTTCAGAAGCCATCTCTTTTTCAGGCACTTATCCCTATTATCTTTCTTGTCATTGCACTTTTTATCAATGTTCGAATTTTTGGCGATGCAGCTCTGGATGGTTCAAATCAGATTATATTAATTCTATCTGCCGGAGTAGCTTCACTAGTTGCTCTAAAGTTAGGCATGAAGTGGAATCAGATTCAGAATGGCATTGTAAAGAGCATTAGTTCTGCCATGGCATCCATCATTATTTTACTGCTAATAGGTTCGTTAGCTGGTACTTGGTTGCTTTCTGGAATTGTGCCTGCCATGATTTACTATGGGCTTCAGATTTTGAATCCGACAATATTTCTATTTGCAGCTTGTATAGTGTGTTCTATTGTTTCCTTGGCCACAGGTAGTTCTTGGACCACTGCGGCAACAGTGGGTATAGCCCTGATTGGAATCGGTAAAGCTTTAGGTTTACATGAGGGTATGATTGCTGGTGCTGTGCTTTCTGGAGCATACTTTGGCGATAAAATGTCTCCGCTTTCTGATACAACTAACTTAGCTCCAGCAATGGCTGGTACTGATTTGTTCACGCACATCCGATACATGGCCTACACAACTGTGCCATCTATTAGTATTGCGCTTATTCTCTTTTTAATCATTGGGTTTACAACAAATAGTACTGAAGGCATAGGGCAAACGGAAGCCATTTTAATGGCTATAGACTCTAAGTTCAATATTAATGGTTGGTTGTTCTTAGTTCCGCTAATGGTCATTATCCTTATAGTTAAAAAAATGCCTGCTATACCAGCCATTCTAATAGGTGCGCTACTCGGAGGAGTGTTTGCGCTTATTTTTCAGCCAGATATTGTTAAAGAAGTTTCTGGTTGGGAAGGCACAAGCAATGAAATGACATTTGTAGGGATTATGAAGTCTCTCTATGGATCCATTTCCATTGTTACAGGAAACGAAATTGTGGATGAATTACTTTCGTCTGGAGGAATGTACGGTATGCTAAATACAGTTTGGCTTATTGTTTCTGCCATGATTTTTGGTGGAGTAATGGAAGCCAGTGGTTTGCTGATGAGAATTGCTGAAGCTGTAATTTCTAAAGTAAAGTCTACAGGTTCATTAGTGGCTTCAACTGCGGCTACTACTATCTTTTTTAATGGTACTGCTTCAGATCAATATTTGGCTATTGTGGTTCCGGGAAGAATGTATGCCGATATTTATAAGAAGAAGAAATTGGCTCCGGAGAATTTAAGTAGAACCTTAGAAGATTCTGGAACAGTAACTTCGGTACTGTTTCCTTGGAATACCTGTGGAGCTTATCACAGTGGAGTATTGGGAGTAGCTACAGGAAGCTATTTCTTCTACGCTTTCTTTAACTTGATAAGCCCAATTATGACTATTGCATTTGCCTATTTTAATATTAAAATCAGAAAATTAACAGACAAGCAAGAAGCTGAAGAGCTAGAAGTTGCCTAATTATGATGTTTCCACTTTCCATAAGTAAGAATGAGGTCATGGAATTTCCCCTAAGTCACTACACGGGGAAAATAGTGGTGGCTGCAACAGAAGAACAGATAGAAAATGCTGTTAGAGAAATCAATCAGGCTGAAATAGTAGGTTTCGATACAGAAGCAAAACCTACTTTTCAAAAAGGACAAATTCGAAATATTGGATTAATTCAGGTAGCAACCGAGAATAAGGTCTTTCTACTTAGAATTCATAAAGTAGGAGTTTTAGACTGTATTCATGACCTGCTTCAGAATGAGAACATTCTAAAAATAGGGATAGGACTGAAAGATGATTATAACCTTTTAGACCGACTAAGATCTTTTGAGCCGAAAGGCTTTTTAGACCTCAATGACACCATGGAAGAGCTTGGAGCCGAAAGCATTGGAGCTAGAAATTTAGCTGCAATGATTTTAGAGATTCGGATTTCCAAATCGGCCCAAACGTCTAACTGGGAGGTGGAAGAGCTTACCCAAAAACAGCTCAATTATGCGGCTACAGATGCTTGGATTTGTCTGGAGATATACAAGAAGCTAGAGGGCTGGGGGTATATCTAATCCTAAACCTTTAGAATACTTACTTTTTCGTTTTAACTTTTTCTTATGAGAACAACAGTGCTTTTTCTTTTCGCCTTAATGGTGAGTTTATCTGCCAACGCCTTTCAGGTCGATGATTTTCAAGAACGATACATTGATCTGGTTGATAAGACCTTCAATAAAAATGAGGCTTATAGCACAGTGGCCTTTGTAGAAAAGTACTTCAGAGTAGTAGGTAACGAGGGGTTTGATGCTAGCATTTACCATGTAGCCAAAAAACTAGAAAAGGCAGGTTTTGTAAAGGAATCTGTTGCAAAAGCTAATGACAGACTTACTTATAGAATAGAGAAAAGAGCTTTAGAGCGAAAAACTTGGGAGCCAGTTTCTGCAAGTCTAAAGTTAGCTTCTGGTCAAGAGGTGCTAAACTTTGAGACCAACCGAAATATGATAGCCATCAACTCCTTCAGTACGGGAGGAGAAAAGAAGTATGAAATGCTGTTTGTTGGAGATGCAAAACCCAGCCAGTACGATGAATTCGACATGAAAGGCAAAGTTGTGGTTGGTTCAGGCTCGGCCAGAATGCTCTTTCAAGAAGCAGTGGTGAAAAGAGGCGCTTTAGGCGTGATGGCCTACAGTATTCCAAGCTATAACCAACCAACTAAACACGTTAACTCTATATCGTTTTCAGGAATCGGTTTAAATGAAGAAGCAAAATCATTTGCCATTCTGCTATCGCAAAAAGCTTATCAAACCATAAAAGAAGCTGCGTCCAAGAATCAAAATGAGATTCTTCTCAATGTGGAGACTCGTATTTATGAGTCTGAAGAACTTACCTTGGTTGCAGAACTGAAAGGAAGTAAAATGCCAGAAGAACGCTTTGTTTTCAGTGCCCACGTTCAAGAACCTGGAGCCAATGATAATGCCAGTGGGGTAGGTGTTTTAGCTGAAGTGGCAGCTTCTAGTGCCAGATTACTTCAGGCTAATCAAATAAATCCGGAAAGAACAATTACCTACCTTTTTGGAGATGAGATAGTGTCTACCAGAAGGTATGTACAAGAAGATAAAGAACGAGCCAAGGGTATTAAGTGGGGAATGAGCCTCGATATGGTAGGTGAAGACACTGAAAAAACGGGCGGAACATTCCTAATAGAGAAAATGCCTGACCCAGGTGCTATTTGGGTAAGAGGAGTTGAAAAGCACTCAGAATGGGGTGGTAGACCGCTTACTAAAGAACAATTGAAGCCACATTACTTTAATGATTTAGTTATCTCCGTCTTCAAAAATATAGGCGAGCAAAAGAATTGGGAGGTCAATTTCAATCCTTTCGAAGGAGGTAGTGACCATGTTCCTTTCCTTCAGGGTAATATCCCTGGACTTTTACTCTGGCACTTCACCGATCAGTTTTACCATACTGATGGAGACAGATTAGATAAAGTTTCGAAAGAAACAATGCATAATGTTGGAACAGGTGCTTTGGCCATAGCGCTTATGCTTACTGAGAACGAAGATAATTTAGCCAACATGATTTTGCTGAATACTACCACCAAGGCCACAATTCGGTTACAGCAAGAAATGAACTTGAGTAAGAGTAATATTGCAAGTGGTGCAGATAAAGCCATTGAGCTAGATATACTGAATACTTGGGTAGACTATTACAGCAAAGTTTTCAATACGGTGTTAGATATCGACCCGAAGAATATGGAGGCTTTCAAAAAGAATTTAGAGGAAAGCCAAAGTGCGTTAGCCACTTATGCTAACATGCTTAGAAGCCAGCTTAAGGACTAATTAGCCACAGCCGCTTTATGAGAGAAGGCTGACTACAAAGACGTAATTACGGTCATTCCTGGTAGGGGCCGGGAATAACAATCAACATTTAAGACAGACTCTTTTTTTATTTCTGTGCATCCTTTCAAAAACTAAGGTGTCTCTATGACAAACCTTAATATGATGCATAAACTCAAATCAACATTAACAACCTTAATTTTCTTTGCTGCACTTGTAACTGTTCAGGCTCAGGAGAAAGTAGAGAAAACCTTCACAGGTATTAAAAGCATACGCCTTACTACCGCTTCAGGAAATGGGACAATCAAAAAGAGTACTTCCAATCAGGTAAAAGTTACCGTAGAATATACCTACGATGAGGATGATTATACGCCTGAGTTCGACCTAAGTGGTGACAGACTTTACATTGAAGAAGATTTCCGCAGAAGCCGTTGGACAAAGGGATACTCTGAATGGACTCTAGAAATACCTGATGGACTGGAGTTGGAGTTTAAAACTGGCTCAGGAAATATAGAAGTATCGGGCATAAATGTAGAGCTGAATTCAAACACCGGTTCGGGCAATATTGAAGTAGATAGGGTGATAGGAGAGGTTCGAGCGAATACCGGTTCGGGCAATATTTCTTTGAGAGATATAGATGGAAGAACAACGGCTAACACCGGTTCTGGCTCTATCAGGCTTGAAAATATAAAGTTGAAAGATGGCGCGCGTTTCAATACTGGTAGTGGAAACATAAGAGCCAGAGAAGTTGAAGGAGAACTAGACTTTAACACAGGTAGTGGAAATATAGAAGTTGAAGAGGCAACCATTACTGGTCCCTCATCATTTAACACAGGCTCTGGTAATGCACGTGTTATTCTGGCAAGTCCATTAAGCAACGACCTTTCTCTCAACACAGGTTCAGGAAACGCAACCTTAGATTTCAATGGTCAAGAAATTGAAGGTGTGTTCTACATGAAAGCTGGAGATAAAGATGACATCAGCGCTCCTTTTCGTTTCGATAAGGAATATGAAGAAGATAGAGGCTGGAGAGGTAGAAAAAACTATGTAAAAGAGGCCAAGGTTGGCTCCAAAGACATACGAATTAGAATCTCTACAGGGTCGGGTAGAGCAGTGGTTAGAAAATAAAGTAAAGACTTTGGTGTAACGAATTGCTTGCACCAAAGTCTTTGTTTAACAAATCAACTCAAAGGTCAAAATGCTCAAGAACTTCATAGTGGTTGCTTTTCGCAGCCTTCGTAAAAACTCACTTTACTCTGTAATTAACATCTCAGGTTTTTCTGTAGGAATTGCCTGCAGTATTCTCATACTGCTTTGGGTAAGAGATGAAACATCGTTTGACAGGTTTATTCCAAAAGTAGATAAGCTTCATCAGGTATGGGTAAATGCCAGCTATGATGGGAGTGTTCAGTCCTGGAACTCGGTTCCTCTACCTACTTATTTAGAGCTGAAGTCTGCTCACGCCAAAATTGTGAATTCTGCAGTAACTGGCTGGGGTGGTAAGAGGTTAGTGGCTAATGGTGACAAGAGAATCAATATTCAGGGCTATTATGTAAGTGAGGAGTTTCTGGATATGTTTGAGTTTCCTATGGTTGAAGGAGACAGAAGTATGGTATTAGATGACCCTTCTTCTATTGTTATCTCTGAGAAGTTAGCCGCTACCATGTTTGAAGAGGGCGAAGACCCAATAGGAAAATTCCTAAAGGTTGAAGATGCTAGTACACTTCAAGTAACAGGCATATTCAAAGATATTCCTCAGAACTCAACTTTTCAGTTTGATTATCTGATTCCGTGGAAACACAGGGCATCTATACAGCAGTGGGTAAGAGATAATGAACAGAACTGGGGAAATTATTCATTTCAAGTCTTTGTAGAGCTGGCCAATACTACCGATGAAACAGAAGTAGAAGCAGGCATTAAAGACATACTCACTGAAAAGGGACAAACCGATGTGCCAAGAGAGTTCTTTTTACACCCAATGCCACGATGGAGGCTTCATACCAGCTTTGAAAATGGTGTTGAGTCGGGCGGTCAGCATGAATATGTAACTCTATTCTCCATAATTGCCTTGTTCATTTTGATAATAGCGTGCATCAACTTTATGAACTTGGCGACCGCCCGCTCCGAAAGAAGGGCCAAAGAAGTAGGGATTAGAAAGACTTTGGGTTCAAAACGAGGTCAGTTAATTATGCAGTTTTATGGAGAGTCTGTCCTCATCTCCCTAATTTCTTATTTGTTCGCTTTACTACTAGTTTTTGTGGCTTTGCCTTCTTACAATAATTTGGTAGATAAGCAGTTGAGTATTGATTTTGGAGCTTCTCAATTTTGGGTGTTCTCATTGGCTATTATTTTAGTTACTGGTGTAATTTCTGGTAGCTACCCTTCTCTTTACCTTTCTTCCTTCAATCCGGTAAAAACCTTAAAAGGAAAAATATCTGTAGGCAAGAATGCCAACCTGCCGAGAAGAATACTTGTTATGCTTCAGTTTGGATTTGCTATAGTTTTGATAATCAGCACTATTGTAATTCTCAAGCAGATCGACCTAGCTAAGAGCAGAGATATTGGCTACAGTCAAGAGGGTTTGATTTCAATGACCTTGACCGATGCTATATCCGAGAACTATGATGTTATAAAGAATGAGCTTAAGCGGAAGAACCTGATTGTTAATATGACACGATCTAATAGCCGTGTTACCAGTATTAATTCAAACAATTTTTTGGGGTGGCCAGGTAAGCCAGAAAGTCAAAAGGTGATGTTTGTTACCGTTGTGCGAGGCTATGACTGGGCAGAAACCATGGGGGCAGAAATGCTTTTTGGTAGAGACTTGAGCAAAGAGTTTGCTACCGATTCTTCAGCTATAGTGATCAATAAATCTGCTTTAGATTTGATGGGCATAGAAGGTGACCCTGTAGGAACTCAGTTAGACTTGTGGGGAGAAAAAAGAACCTTAGTAGGTGTTGTTGATAATGTGATGATGGGCTCTCCTTATGAAGAAGTTAGGCCAATGTTTATGGTAATAGATGACTGGGGCGGTTCAGTTACACTTCGTTTACCAGCAACTAATAATATGCAGTCTTTATTAGCCGGGGTTCAGGAGGTTTTTGAAGAATACAATCCTGCTTATCCGTTTGAATATGAGTTTGTAGATGTAGCTTTTGAAAGAAAGTACACAACTATAAACCTGACCCGGAAACTGTCAATGATTTTTGCTTTGCTTACCATATTTATTACGGGTTTAGGCTTGTTCGGACTGGCTTCTTATACCGCACAACAGAGAATTAAAGAGATTGGAATAAGAAAGGTGCTTGGAGCGTCAGTTACAAATTTGGTAGGGCTTATGTCTCGAGATTTCGCAAAGCTTGTACTAATGTCGTTTGTAATATTTGCTCCCTTAGCGTATTTCTTACTTAGCAGCTACCTACAGCGCTACACCATTAGAACCTCTTTAGATTGGTGGATTTTCGCGTTAACAGGACTAGTTGCACTAGTTTTTGCTATAGCCGTTGTGGTCAATCAGGCGAGAAGGGCAGCACTGGCAAATCCTGCTCGCTCATTAAGGTCTGAATGACCACCCTCTAGCCCCTCTTAAATCAGGAGGGGATTGGCTAGTGTCTAAAACCAATATTATCAAGGGCTATTAGCCCTTTTTCTGTTTGGTTGAATATGAATCTAATGGACTTCACGGTAGTAGAATCAGCTCCAAAATCAGATAGTGGTATGCTTACTGATTCAGTAGCAATCTCCCAGTTTCCTCCAAAGGAGTTATTCATTCCTTCGAGTTTCATATACCTTACTTTAAGCTTTGGAGCAAGCCTTTTGTGTTGTAGTAAGCTAGTAGCGAAGGTGTCAGAATCGGTAATCAGTTGTATTTGAAAGTCAATGTCTGTAGTGTCAGCAACCTCCAAGTCTTTGTCACTAGCTCGCCCCAAGGTGAGCAGTAATTCCGAGTAGTTAGCCATATCTAAACTATCGTTTAATGAAAGCTGATAAGCAGCGGTGGCGCTGATAGAGTCATTGTCCCAGCCTAAGATTACAGCATTGGTGCCTTGTGTTTCTCCACCGCGCATCATCAGTGGTTGCTCTCTCCAAACCATTAAGTTATTGCCTGCTGCTTTACCAATAGACGTTGAAGTAAGGTCAATATCTTCTTCGTAATTCACTAAAATAGAATCTTTTGAAGTAGAGTAGTTATTTAAGAATACCGTGTTAGGAAGCCAATCCGCAGCAGTTGCAGAGTTGACAAACAATGGTTCTAGGTCTTCTCTTTGATTAAACACTCGTTCGGCAAAAGCAGAAATGTATACTTTGGCAGCTTTTCTTTGTTCTTCACCGCTTATTAATGCTCCAGTATTTAAAAACCAGCCATAAGGTTCTCCGAAATCTCTTCTCCCCCAAATAGAGTTAAACTGACCATGGTTTGCTCGGTGAATCAGTACTCCTGCTTTAAAGTATTCTAAGGAGTCGGTATAGTTAATGCGTTGATATTGCCTCAAGCCAAAGAAACTAACTTCATCGGCATCGTATGAGCCCTGAAGAGAAAGATAGTTGATGTTTTTGAGCTCCATTCTTCTAAAATATCGCTGATCTGTAGGAGCAATGGTTACCAAACCTTTAATGCCAAAATTAAAGTCGAACTTAACGTTTGCATTGTCTGGAAAGTAGGCTAATTCATTGAACTGTGCGGCAATGCTTACCGCTTCGCCACCTCTAGAATGACCTATGAGTATCACATTTTCCAAATCGGCCCGTTCGAAGAAATCTGAAGAAGTGTCTTCAGTCCAATTTTTCCATTGTTCTAAATGCTTCAGAAGCAACCAAGCGCGTATTGGCATTTCCTTTCCCCTAAAGTCTCCAGACCACGTTCCGTTAATGTAGTTTTCATCTACAGACACGGTTATAAAACCTCTGCTAGCCAATAATTCGCCCAAATAGGCATAGCCAGGGTCTGAGAAGTGCTCCATGCCATGGTTACCATGAACAATAAGTACTATAGGTGATTTCTCCTCTTTTTCAGGCATCCAAACCCTGCCATTTATAGGGGCTTCTTCAATTCCAAATCCCCAAAAGCGCTCTCTCCATTTTTTCTTTTTACCACTCCAATCAGGGAGCAGCAGGCTAGCGTCTACGGTTTCCGTCTGGTAATCTACACTATCTCCAAACTCAGGTCTTCTATCGTTATTCCCGCTGCCATAAGTAAAGTACTTGAAGCTATAGTCTCCATTTTCTGAAGGGTTACTAATGCCAAGGTCTGTTAAGCTATTTTTTATTACAGGTTGAAAATCTACGGGATAAGAGTCTTCTCCAGAAGGAATAACCTGACGAAGAGGGAGGTAAAAACAAACAAGGCCTAGAACAACTGAGAAGGTACAGAAGGCAATGGAACCTTGCTTTTTAATGAGTGAATAGGTAGCTCCTCCAATAAAAATGGCACCAATAATAAATGCGGCTAAAGTATAATTGAGCACATCGTTTGGCCAGCTCAGTCTCAGTTCTTGTGCTAATAAAACAATGCCAATGACAGCGAGAATTATGGACAAATACCGAATGGGGAAATGATCGGTAATAGCTTTAAGTACAGAAGCTACCCATCGGAACAGGTAAAAAGCTAAAATACCAAGTAGTACATAGGCAGATACTTGAAGTGCTATAGGGAGGCCAGTTCTGAAGTAAAAACCGGCAAAGGCCATTATAAAAAGTGAGAGTAGGAGTAGACCCCAAAAAGCACCGCGTAAAAAACTGTCTTTAGCGGTTTTTATTTCTCCAGATTTAGGGATCCGATTTTGTTCTTTAACGCGTTGAACAAAATTTTTCATAAGCTAAGGTTGAAAAAGTTGGCTTATGAATTACGCTGCTTGACTGCTAGAATCAAAGGAAGATCATTGATTATTTATTGATTTTTCTATCAGTGGTAATACACTTAGGTGTTGTTAATGAATGAGTTAGTTTGTGTGTAGTATGTTATTACTTACCTATTATAGGTGCGTTCGTAAATATAACATGGTGTGTTTAGGAATTCGAACTCACACTTTCTTGACATCCCGTTATTCATAGCCACTTTTTGCGAACCGATGTTGTCAATATTAATGATGGAAATAACACTGCTGTCTATTTTGTGTTCTTCAAAATACCCTCTCAGTCTGATAGCCATTTCAGAGGCATAACCTTGTTTCCAGTATTTGGGAATAACAGAGTAACCGATTTCGAAACGCTCTTCACCCAATACATCTTCACGCCAGATAATACCGGCATTGCCAATCAATTCTCCTGTTTCTTTGAGGCAAGCCGCCAAAATTCCAACTCCAGTTTCACCATAGCGCTTCATTTGCCTCTCCACCCAAATCTTAGATTCTTCTTCAGGAGTTTTTGGATCTAAAACGCCTACATAGTGCAGATATGGGTTGTCAGTAAAGAAAGCTTCCCAAGCTTTGGTGTCTACTTTGGTTAATAATCGAAAGCTAATGCGTTCGCTTTCTATCGGGAATTGGTATCGGTGTTTCATTCAGGAATATCAAATTGAATTGGGTGGCTTAAGTTCTGCAGCAAAGTTACTTTGTTTCTAAGCTCTTCTGTCTTAGAAACAATGACTTCCGTCTTTAATTCACACTCCATTTCAAAATTTTGGCTGACAATTTCCAACTCAAAATCACTCACCAGCTTCATCACCTCATTCATTTCTTCATAAGGGAAGATGAACTTTACTGAATTAGTAATTAGTTTTTCGACTACTTTATTCTGCTCTAAAGCCTCTGCTGCAGCAATCTTATAAGCATTAATGAGTCCGCTTACTCCGAGCTTGGTTCCGCCAAAATATCTTACAACAACCACTAAAGTATTGGTCAGCTCCTTCGACCTGATTTGCCCTAGAATCGGGTCACCTGCAGAGTGGTTGGGTTCACCATCGCCATTGGCTCGGTATTGAGCACCATCAGCGCCTAAAATGTAGGCATAGCAATGGTGCCGGGCATCATAGTAGGTCTTCTTTATCTCTTCTAGTTTCTCCTTTACTTCACCTTCAGTTCTGGCAGGCAAGGCAATGCCAATGAACTTACTGCCCTTTTCTTTGTATAAGCTTTCGGAGGTTTTGGAAATGGTGCGGTATGAATCCTGCATTTTACAAAGCTTTCAAAATCTCTTGATAGCTCAAAAGAAAGATGACTACTAATGCCAATAATACACCAATGTAATTCAGTTTAGATAGCTTTTCTTTGAACAGCACAATAGCGAGCAGAGTAGAGCAAATAATGATTCCGATGTTGAGGGCAGGATAAACTATGGCTCCATTGTTATCAAAAGCAGATAGCGCTTTTAGGTTGAAGTAAATGGAGAAATAATTGGGTACGCCTAGGCATAAACCACCTATTAATTCCTTTCTGCCAAACTTAACGCCCTTGATCAAACAAACGATACAGCCCGTTACAAAGGCAGATACAAACACAAAAATGGGGTATATTGACTCTATTTCTTCAGTAATGAAGTGATGGTTTACGTAGTTAAGGTAGGTATCTATAAGTCCGCCTAAAAAGAAAATAGACATGGGTAGAAGTAGAAACTTGAAAGTAAGTCTTACCTCTGCCGTCTTGTTGGCTTTTCTACTAACTAGCCAAATGGAAACAAATGCTAGCCCTATGCCAATATAATTCCAAGTGTCTAGCTCGTTTAGTGCATATTTAAATACGAAAAGGCTAAAGACTACCGGGATAGCCAAACTCATTTTACTTGCAACAGTAGCCACAGAAACACCTCTAACCTGTGTGGTATGTGCCATTAAAAAGAAGGTGCTTATAAATATGAGCCCAAGTATTATGGCCGAAATAAACCAAGAAGAGTTAGGAGCAAATTCGCTGCTAATGGCAGTTGTGCCTACATATAATGTTCCTGTGATAACACAAACCCCATAGTTGACCACTATGGCCGGAAGCGTATTGATGTTGAACTTGCTGAATGACCTAAAGGCCATGAAAATGGCGACATTGGCAAGAATAGTTAGCAAGAGATATAGCATAGCCCGCGAATTTACTTGTTCTTACTGAGCTTTTCTTTATGAAGCTCAAAAGACTAATTGCTATCTAAGTTATTGCCGAACTTGCTGGTGTCCGTTGTCTATAAGTTGTGTGAGTGATCATAGGTTTCGTCATAAGTAATTACTGCCTTGAGCGTCCATACTTCTAACATTTCGGAGTTATTCAACGCCTTTTTTAGTTCGAACTTCTTGAGCAGCTTCACTCCTTGATCTTTCCATATAGTAATGTAGCACAGTACATTTTCATCTATGGTAGCTAACTCATTTCTCTCACCTATCAATACATCTCCATACTTAATAATCATGTTGGCAAACAAATGCTCCATATCCGATGGGAGCTGAAAGGCTCTGAGCTGTTTTTCGTTGTTGTATGGCAGCTTTATAGTAGGGAGTGTTGCTATATAAGCTAGGTTAGAACTATTTTTTGCATAGAAATAATGCTCTTTAGTAGAGATATATTTAACTTCACTTATTACAGGAGAAGAATCTCTAGAATTTTTTGAAAATGAGTCAGCCGACTCTTTTCTAAAAGTCGCCTCAACTACTTTTTCATTAGCTGCCGTTTCCAAGGTTTTTTGACCTAACCTAGATTTTCGGGGTCTTTTAGAGATGCCTAACAGGTTGTCACTTGTGGTGTCAAGAATTTTGACTAAGGTGGTTAGCTTTTGGTAGTCTGGGAAGCTTATGCCCCTTTCATAGTTGGATATGGTATTACGTTTGAGTTGACTGGTGCATAGTTTATTCATCATGTTAGCCAGCTCTTCCTGGCTTAACCCTCTGGCTTCTCGAAGCTTTCTGAGTTTTTCTCCAAATGACATGGGTTATAGGTGTTGTTCGAATTGATGGACATTTTCAGTTAAATCCTAGGTGTGTAACGCGATATCGTGACGAATATGAGTAGCTTTAAAGAAATAAAAAAGCGTAAGAGAGATGGGGATTATGAGCTTGTTGCTGAGGCTTTAGGGCTCAGTAAGGCCACAATCCGATCTATTGTTAATGAAAGAAGAGGTGATAGACACCATGTTTTAGTGGCTTTTGACATACTGTTCAGGTTAAGAGAGATTTATCCCAAATTGGTGCAACAGTATATAGAGGGTGAGCTGAAGGAGGAGGTTGACATCAAGTTTTTTGATGTTGATATAGATAAGTAATAAATCTTGAACGGATCACCTGATTCATAACATCGAATCAGGCGTATAGAATTTGATAGAAATGTCAATATTCTTTGACAGGATAAAGTGCAGAAATTGAGCTTCTTATAGGAGTCTTTATTCCCTTGAAAACAGACGGGAGATACTAGCTCAGCACCTAGTTTTATTTTGTATAATCGGTTATTTAGCTTTACTAATGGCAACGAGAAATAGCTGTTGAATTTAGAGTTATAGCTCATAAACTGAACTAGTTTCTTGTCGCTGAAAAGTAGATGAGTTACTTTCCCTAGAGAGATTTTAATCAATGAATAAAGAGCCAGCTTTTCTTGAGTTTTCGGGTGTTTCAGAGGCACGAGGACAACTGAACTATTTAGAGGGACTAAGAGATATTCCTTTTGATGTGAAACGTGTATACTGGCTTACGGAAGTGCCCGATCAACAGGTACGTGGCGGTCATGCTCATAAAACTGGGGAACAAGTGATTGTATGTACCAATGGAATAATTGAGGCAGTGTTGGATGACGGGAAAGGTAGGGTGCTGAATTATACTTTAGATAATCCAAATCAGGGCTTGTACATTCCTGCCATGTGGTGGGGAAAAATGCTGTTTAGCGGAGGAGCTCAATTACTCGGTTTGGCTTCAGATGAGTTTTCTGAAGAAGACTATATTCGAAATAAAGAAGATTTTAATGGAGCAGTTTGAGCTGCATAATTCCGTAATAGATGGGGGAGAGTATGATTACCCTCAGCTGCTTTACAGCACTCCAGCATTTTTGAATGCCAATAATCATCTGCCACAAAAGCATTTCTATTTCTTTAATAAAAGCAGTAATAAATATCTAGCACATTTGGCTGCGAGCGTTGATGGTGATATTGCTGTCAGTCCGCTAAAGGCTCCTTTTGGAGGGGTTGAATTTGAAGAGTCATTATCTGCCGCAGATTTAAAAAACTTCATCAAAGCTGTAGAAAACACACTGGCCAGTGATGGAGTTCAGGAGATCAGGTTACACCAGCCACCAGAAAACTATCAGTTACAGGATACCATCAACGATGTCTTACTAGAGTTAGAGTATGACATTATTCAAGAAAGGGACTATCACGGAATTGACATTGATGGCTTACCGTTGTCAGAGAAAATGGTAGATATGCAAAAGCGGAGGCTCAAAAAGTGTGAGAAAGCCGGTTTTATTTATAAAAAATATAGAAAGAGCGAGTTGGCTGGAGCTTTCCATCAGATAGATAGATGGAGAACCGCTGCTGACAAACGGCTATCAATGACATGGGCCGATTTGCATAATTCTAGCAAAAGAAACCCAAAAGCATATCACGCGTTCGGCATAGAGAACGATCATGGGTTGATGATAGCTGGGTCTATTGTAGTAAAGGTGAGTGATAGGGTATTGTATAATTTCTTTCCCGCCAGTTATGACGCGTATAATGCATATAGTCCCATGGTTATGTTGACCAATAAAATCTACGAATGGGGTCAGGCTAATGGGTTTACTCACTTGGACCTAGGTACTTCATACGTGCATAAAAATGTAAATACAGGTTTAAGGTTGTTTAAGGAAAGATTAGGCGGAAAGGTATATAGGGCATGGAGTTGGAGGAAAAAGATAAGCTAGAAGGAAAGACACAAATATTGAAGTCTAATTTTCTAAGAAGTTCTTCTTGGTCCTTCACAGCCGTGGTTTTTAGAGCTTTAGGAGGGCTAACAATCAATAAACTCTTCGCAGTACTGCTAGGTACTTCTGGCATTACCTTACTCTCTCATTTTCAGAATTTAACAGCGCTGTTTACGCTGCTTCCTAATGAGGGTGTAAACAGAAGTATAATGAAATATTGGTCGGATGCGGAGATGACGGAAGACCAAAAGAAGAGAATCTTTAAAACTGGTTTATGGGTTACACTCATCATCTTTGCCCTTTCTTTTGGCTTGCTTTACTTCTGGCAAGGAGAGTATTTTTTCAATCGGTTCATTGTTGAATTGACCACCCAGCAATTTCTACTGCTGTTTATCCCATCCATCTTACTAATGCTAATGTCAGGCTACCTGAACTCGGTTATTCTGGCACTACGGAAGGTAAAAGTTTATGCGACAATCAACATCACTAGCCTATTTGTGCTGGTTGGCTTGGTATACTTGGGGGTGAAGTATGGCTCGGTAGATGAGGCCCTATTGAGCTTTGCTGCTGGCTACGGTTTAATGGCAATTGTGGCTTTTGCTTACCTAATGTTTAAAAGGCGAAGCATTAAGTTAAGTTTTGGCAGCCCAGATGGGGAGTCGCTTAAGAAAGTAGGAAAGTTCGTGGCCATGGCCATAAGCGCCATCATATTTGGTAGGCTCTTAGACTTTGGTGTTCGCGATTACGTCATTGATTTATACGGACTCGATAGAACTGGCCTTTGGCAGTCTGTTGCAAAAATGTCAACCAGTTATCTATTGGTGTTTACGGGTACTGTAGGTGTAGTTTATTATCCTAAAATGGCTTCTCTCATTCATAATCAAGTAGCACTTAAAAGCTATGTATTGAAGGTGATGGGCTTTGTAGCCTTTGTTTCGGTATTGTGCTTAGGGGTTTACTATTTAAATAAAGAGTTTATTCTCAAACTATTCTTTGACAATGGTTTTGAGCGAGCTGCATACCTGGTGCAATATCAAGTAGTGGGAGATTTCTTCTGTATTTTAGCCTACCTCTTGGCCTATTTGCTTAGCGCGAAAGTACAGACCATGAAGTACATAGCGGCTCAGCTTATTTCGGCACTCATTTACGTGAGCGTGATTTCTTTACTGTTAAAAACTCACGACTTAGAAGCACTAACTTTAGGCTACATGTGGAGGTACATTGGCTTTTTCATAATTCTACTCATCTTTAATAGAAGAACCCTCTTTAGATGAACCCTACGGTATCTGTAATCTGTATTTCATTTAACCATGCCTTATATGTAAAGGAGGCCTTAAACTCCCTATTCGGTCAGACTTATGACTCCGTAGAGGTGATTATTTTGGATGATGGAAGTACCGATGAAAGTGTGAAAAACATAATGGGTGCTATTGAAGGGAAAGATGTTAAAACGGTTTTTCATGCTAAAAACCAAGGTTATACTAAAACCTTCAATGAAGGGCTCGCCTTAAGCTCTGGCAATTACATCGTAGACTTTGCTTTAGATGATGTAATGAAACCAGACTTTTTAAAAAAGAGTATTGAAAAATTCGAAGCTGTTTCAGACAAAGTTGGTGTGATTTTCTCCAACGCAGACTATATAGATGGAGCAGGAAAAGTAATTGAAAACCACACTGAGAGCCTGATGAAGAAAGGCATGATTAAGGAAGTGCCGACAGGTGATGTTTTCGAGTGGATTCTTAAACGTTATTTCATTTGCACTCCAACTATGGTTATCAAAAGAGAAGTGTTTGATAGGTTGGGCGGTTATGATGAAAGCTTGGCTTATGAAGACTTTGACTTTTGGGTAAGGTCTAGCAGGTTTTATGAGTACGCCTATCTAAACGAAGTGCTCATGAACAAGCGAAAGCTCCAGAGTAGTATGAGCAGTCAACGATATAGATTTCACTTCAATGAGCAGATGAATTCTGTGTTTAAAGTTTGTGAAAAGGCATTTCACCTAGTTCGGACTAAGAGTGAGAGAAAAGCGCTACAAGAAAGACTCAATTATGAGTACCGTCAGTGCATCAGACTTGATAACCATGTTTTGGCAGAAAAGTACAGGTTACTCATGGAGCAAGCTGGAGTGAATTTTAACCCACTCTCTCAATTGGCCAAATTTATCAACCGAGCTTAAGTACAGTGACTTAAGGAAAGCGAAAGCATGGCCAGAGATTAATACCTCTAAGCCTTTTTGTAATAATCGTCAGCTAGGCCTTTAGCGTAATCCCAGAGCGATTCAGAGCCATCTTTAATTCGTTTCTTTTTCTCTATTACAGTTTCATAAGAAACATTATGCTGTGCCCAAGTACCACCATTGTTTGTAGCATTTTGCATCATTGGGGCTAGTCTGTCTATGGCTTTAGCAAACTTTGCTTCTGCTGTTTCAGCGGCTTCAAACTCTTGCCATACTTTTATCAGTTCAACCCCTTGTTCTTCAGGGAGCATTCCGAAGATTCGCTTAGCTGCTTTTAGTTCTTCTTCGGTGTTGTCATGACTTTTCTTGGTGTCGAAGAGAAAGGTGTCACCGGCATCAATTTCAACAATATCATGAATGAGAAGCATTTTCAAGACTTTCAACAAATCGATCTTTTCATTTGACTGACCATGAAGAACCAGAGCCATCATGCACAAGTGCCAGCTATGCTCTGCATCATTTTCATTTCTGGTGCTGTTGAAAAGGCAGGTCATGCGCTCTATGTACTTGAGCTTGTCTATTTCGTGTATAAAGTCTATTTGTTTTTCCAGATCTGTCATACGTTCAGAATATTCTTGTGTTTGATTTTAAGTTTATAGGACGGCTTATTGGTTCAGCTCCCTGATTTTTATTCTTCTGAAGGCCACTTTGCCACCATGTTCTTGAAGAGAAATATGGCCCTTTTTAGATGAGCCGAAGCCCTCCCAAGCACTAAAAGGTGATTGCTCAATCAGGTTTTTCCATTCAGAGCCATTCACGGGAAATTCCAACACCCTTTCGCCATTAAAATCGAGAAAGCCTTCATTTTTGTTGTGATCTACATGCAGCAGGTAGCTGTTCCATTCGCCTGCACCTTTGCTTACCACTTTGCTTGGTGGCATCAGGTTGTAGAGAGAGCCTGCTCTATTGATATCTCCTCTTTCGTTTACATATTCCGACCAGCCATCATCTAAAATCTGAATTTCGGCACCAGTTTGGTAAGGGTGCTCGTAGTTGTCAGCTTCAACCACACCCCACATTAAGCCTGAATTACCGTGTTCGGAGATCATCCAATCTAGAGAAAGTTCAAAGCTACTGTACTGTTTGTCTGTAGTGAGGTTGGCACTAAATGCTTCTGTTCTTTCTTCGGGATCGAACACGAGAACGCCTTCATCTACATACCAACCGTTATAGTTTTTACCATGACCATAAATATGCCATCCCTCTAAAGTTTTTCCATCAAACAGTGTTTCCCAGCCCTCGTTCAATTGGCAGCTCCAAACGGATGTACAGAGCAAAATGAATAATAGCGCGTTTCTTTTCATTTTGTTAAGTGTTAGTAAAAGCGAATTATTATAGATTTTGGCAGTTCAGCCCTATGTCTTGTAAAAAATACAGGATTGAAGCTTCCAGAAAAATTCGAGACTTCTAGTTAATGATTTTTTTTGAATCTGATTTCTAGTTTCTTGTGAACCTTAAACTTGAAACGCGAAGCTTATGAAAACTATTTTCAACCTTATCTTACTAGTTGTAGTGCTGTTATTTGCTAGTTGTTCTGGTCAAAAGGACAATACAGACAATTTTGATATCAATAAATCTACAAGAAAAGAGAGCGGTCAGGTAAAGGCTTCTGAGCGTATTGATTTGGAGAATAAGGGAGTAGGTCCAATACGGGACGTAGTGTTAGCCGAAGAAATAGACTTAGATAGAGCGAAGGAAGGCGAGGTGCTTTTTAATCAGTATTGTGTTATCTGTCACAAAATGAACGATAAGTTTATAGGGCCAGCCATGAAGGGTGTATTAGATAGAAGGAGCCCTGAGTGGGTAATGAATATGATTTTAGAACCAGCGAAAATGCTCAAAGAAGATCCTTTGGCGAAAGATTTGTTCATGGAATTTAACGGATCTCCAATGTCTGATATGGGTCTTTCTGAGGCACAGGCCAGAGCGGTGCTAGAATATTTCAGAACCTTATAAAAAAAGGAAGCCATTTCTGACTTCCCCTAACATTTACAACAATTTGAAATATCACCAATAAATAGTTAATACATTGTATTGGGATTTTTTGAAGACTCAGGTATCTGTTGAATGGAATCCCAGTGCTCAACTATTTTACCGTCAGCATCGAAGCGAAAGAAATCCATAGTAACATACTGGTCATTGTCAGGCCATACTTGGTGAGTATGTAGAGCTACTAAGTTTCCTTCTGCTATACAGCGAACAAACTCAATGCTTTTATTCGGATACTCGCGCTGCATTCGCTCAAAGTATTCAATAAAGCCTTCTGTTCCGTTGGCAACATCGGGGTTGTGCTGAATGTATTCGGAGCCAACGTATTTCTCTACAGCCAATCGAGGGTTACCTTCATAAGCCGTTTTGTAGAAAGCTATAGCATTTTGCTTGTTCTGGCCTGAGTCCATAGTTCTTATATTTCAGTAATTATTTCTTCTTCTGCTAGTCTAGACTTTGGCAGTTTAGCATTAAAGTCAGAGTCGGCCCTGTAGCCTAATGAAACTACAGCAAAGGCAGTGAACCCTTTCTCTCTTAGGTTGAACTCTTCGTCTAGTGCTTTAGCATCTACGCCTTCCATAGGTACAGCGTCAATTTCCATTAGCCCAGCGCCTAGAAGTAATGAGCCCATGTTTAGATAAACTTGTTTTTCCAGCCAATGGGTCATGTCTTTAAGGTCGTAGCGATGAATGTTGGCGAACATATTTCGGCCGTTGTTCATTCCGTCTTTGTGTTCTGTGGTAGCAAATCGACCGTCTTGATCTTCTTTCTCCAGCACTTTGGCCATATGCTTTGGGTCTGCATCTATTTTGGTACAGAAAACCACTACATGCGATGCATTAACCACTTTGGCTTTGTTAAACTGATAAAAACCTTCAGTGGCTTTGGCTACTCTGTTTTTTCCTTCTTCAGTAGAGGCAATTACAAAATGCCACGGCTGCAAGTTTGTACTAGAAGGGCTTTTTCTAAGTAAATCTTTAATGGTTTGAAAGTCTTCGTCAGAGATTTTCTTTGTTGGGTCGAATTCTTTGGTGGAGTATCTCCAATCCAATGCTTCAGTAATATTCATTATATTGTTTTTGTAGTAACTATAAAATATATAGTAGCAAAACTAAGTATCGTTAGATATGATTACAATAACTATCAAAAGGGATAGGTTCAAAAAAACTGAAGAAATCTGAGGGTTTGGGTGAGATTTTCTAGCCAAAAGGGTGAAATGAAAGGCGTACTTTACTAAAAAGCGAATCCAGTATGGCTAGCTGCTGCGAAGGAGGGGAGTTGTAAAGACTTAATGCCAAATAATAAAGAGGCTATCTCAAAAGCTAATTGACATTCTATCCCGCCCCCATTTACGATAAATGGCGAGAGAATCTAACTAATCCTGCTTCATAGGTTGAGCTTCCTAGTGAAGCAGGAAATGACGAGCTTCATTACTTTTGAGATAGCCTCTTGCTGCTACTGAATCTCTTCTACAAACTGTCGAAATACTTGTCGGTGCTTTTCCAAGTCCATATTTGGAGAGCACGATACACGAGCAATGTAGTCTTTGTCTTCTTCTTTGGTAGTGCCTTGTGTAGACGTAGCCGGAATAGTCCAATAAACGCCTTTCAGCTGACCGTAGCTCACGCAGTATTTACTTTCTGCAATTTGACCAATCATCATGTTGATGAGTTTGTTGTTTAAACCGCGTTTGTAGGTTTCTCTTTCTTCAGCCGTATCTCCCTTGGTGGGAAGATCCAATGAAAACACGGAAGGAGTGAAGCTTTGTTGAGCCAGCTCTTCAGACACAAAATTAATCTTGGCTTCAGGCAGTTGCTCTTTTATGAAATTCACAAAGGCCCTAGTGTTCACATAAGCATCTGCAATTCTTTGAATCATAGAAGGCATTTGCTGCGCCAGCAACGCAAGTTGAAGGTCAGTAGCCTCATTATTGCATAGCAGCAGATGCTCCTCGATTTTATCCATTAGCGCTGCGCCTCTTTTATTGGCTAAGCCATAACCAGCGGTACACAGTCCTCCGCTAGGGAATTTAGAACCGCTTACGTATGAGATGGTTCTAACTTCTGAAAGAATATCCTCTTCACCTAAGAAAGAAACATTCGGGCAAAATGTCTGATCGATAATAAAAACTGGATCAACAGCTTGCTCGCCATTAGCTGTTTTTCTGCTCTCTGTGAGTACCTGCTTTAACTTCTCTAAGTCTGGAACTTCAACCCTAGGGTTAGTAGGAATCTCAACTATAATAAACGCAACAGCATCTTCTTGAGCAATATTGCCTAATACACTCTCTAGGCTGTCTACCATGTTGTTGCCACTGTCTACCAAAAGGTCTACAACCTCAATGTTTTCAGAGCATGCGGCAACACGTCTGGCTTGGTCGTTAGTGCCTCCGTAACAGTTTGGAGGTACCACAAACTTGATGGCTTTGCCCGCATATTCTGTTTGAGAATAGTCAATGAGTCCCATCATTAGGGCATATTGAACTGAAAGGCCACTAGAACCAACAATGGCTTTGGTATTGGAGCCTGTAATGTCTTTAATGCAGCTCAAGACTGCCTGTTTTTGTTCCGAAGGATTCGCAATAGATTCTTCAGTTTGTTGCTCAGTCAGCAGTTGCAGCGCTACTTTACAGTTAGAGGGTGTCATAGCGATGGATTCCCTTCTTCGAACATGCTGAATCTCACCAATGTATTCTTGGTTGGCTTCTCCATTCACTAAAATCAAACTCCCTAAATGAGGGTGAATGCTCACAAAGAAGTCTATTTCATTGGTTAAAGAAATGTCGAATAGTGCTTCTTGCTGACAAAGGAAAATGGTACTTCCCTGAAAGGCGGAAACTTCGTTGATAGAACCTACCTTTTGCAATTCAAAGTTGTAGCCGTAAACGGTTTTAATTCGTTCCGCATCGAAGTGCTGTGGAAGGCTATCGGTATAAACAATTCTGGTGGCCTTTTGGGTAAATATATTTTTGCGCAAAATGGCCATTATTGGCATGGTTGAAGAAGCAAAGCTAATGACTCCATCGGTTGGTAGGTTATTGAATTTAGCTACGGCCCACTCTAATACACATGAAAGTGGATGGCCTAAACGGATGTAGTCAAAAGCCGTAGCCAAGGCAGCCAATGACTCTTCATTAGCATTTTTATTATTGAAAAGCCCTTCGAATTGTTCAATGAATTGCGTTTTGGCTTTCGATTCATCATAAATATCTAGGCGATGTGTGGTTAGCCTCACCCAATCGTCAGGCATATTTTTTAACACATCACTTAAATAGGCTTTTATATTGTTGTTTTCCATAGGTTCGATTCTACTCTTGAGTATAATTCATCGCTTGTCTTCCGATGCTTAACACCAGCTGCAAAGATATGAGTTCAATAGAGCTGCAAAACCAAGAAAGTAGATTTGTAGAGTTATAATTCTCGATTTGGAGTCTTTTATTGGATACAATAAACCTTTTGGTATGAGTAGATAATCCTGGCAAGCATTCTCAAGGCTTAGACTAGGCGAAAGATTCTAGAATTAGTGGAAACTTCTCTTTTCAAAGCCTATAAGCATGCCTTGGGCATCAAAAACTAAAGGTTCGTTCTTGTCTTCTCATTCTCATATCTATAAAAATACCAACACCTACAATGAATAGAGCCACCGAAGCTACACTTAATTTTAAGTAAGCATCAATGTTTGATTGAATAGCGAAGGCTATGGCAAAAGAAAGGGAAAAGCTGGCTGTCCAAGTGGTGTAATGGTTGTTTGGAACGAACCCCAACTTGCTCCTAAGGTGCCTTTTTAGCTTCGCTAGTTTCTGCTTATAGATCTCGTTGTTGAAAGAGGGGATTTTTTCTAGTTCTAAGTATCGAAGATAACTTTCAATTGACTCAGTTTGCTCTATGCTTAAATCCTTATCCTTTAGTCTTTCAAGAAGCACAATGAATTTTTCAAAAACCTTGATTTCGGGTTTTTCATTGGTTTTAGAAAGCTGTTTCTTGAGGTAGATAATTGTTGCTTTTAAATCGCTTGTTTCTGTTACAGCTCCAGAATTGGTAAGCTCGGTTATTGGCACATCTAAAGCATTGGCAATTCTTTTTATTGTTTCTCCAGTAGGCTCAGATTCGTTACTTTCAATTCTTTGGATGGTTCTTAAGCTTACTCTAGACTCTTCGGCCAAGTACTCTTGAGACATTCCTCTAGTGGCTCTTAGTTCCTTTAATTTCTGTCCTAACTTTTTTGTTTTCATGTTCAACGATGTTTGATATTTCAGCAAATCTAGTTCTGAACAATAATTGCTGAACACGCCAAGTTAACGACATCCTTACGTCAATGGCATGAAACCAGTTTTACTAGTCATAAACTAGCAAAAAGAGCTTAGAAAATTCTGATGAGCTATTATCAAAAAAGTGAAGGCCTGATTCGATGAACCGCCCAGTATCTTACAGAATTCGGAAGAACGAAAGTACCGAAATAGTAGCTCACACAAGCTGGGTGGTGTACCCCGAGGCATCGGGAGGCGCACCGTGGGCTTATGGCTCACGGCCGTCTACTCGATTGTGCCTCGTTTTTATTTTTTTTCAGTTCGGAAAGTTAGCCATACTTATTTACAATTTTTGTTTAGCGCGTTGGGTGTGAGCGAATTGGAAATGTGTATGGCGGGTATAAATCACCGAATTTAATAGTTTACTTGCTGTTTATGATAATAAGTCGCATATTTGGCGATTATAAACTTAAATATGATATTTTGAAGCCTTGGAATGAGTATGTTAAGCGAAAATTGAAGTCCGAGATGGTCAAACGAGGAGTCGGGAATGATGAGCTCGTTCAGAGGTTGGATAGAATCGGTGTTGAATTGTCCAAGACGAGCCTTGTTAATAAAATCAGTCGAGGGTCTTTTTCTGCTGTTTTTTTTATTCAATGTTTATATGTTATCGGTTGTTATGAGTTTGAGATTGAAGAGCCAATAAGCATGGTTGCAGAGAATCCTGTAGAATATAAAAAATTAAAAAAGAAGTCATGAAAAATCTGTTTTGCAATTCAACTGATTTAAAGAATGAAGCAGATGTTGAGGCTTTGTTTGTTGAGCGACTTTTAAACTATTTTTCTTTTCCTGATGATAGGGTCAAGCGGAAACGCTCCCTTGATGAAATGGTCATTGGTCAGGGTTCTAAGAAAGAAAAGTATAAGCCTGATTATGTTTTGTTTGATTCTGCTGGTGATCCAATAATTGTCATAGATGCTAAAGCACCGTCAGAAAAGATCGAAGATTATCAGTATCAAGTATCGTCATATGCGCTTGGTCTAAACCAAAAGTTTAAGGATAAGAATCCCGTAATATTCACTGTTCTTACGAATGGGTTATACCTTATTGTCTACCCTTGGGATAACAGTCAACCTGAGCATTTCTTAAAGTTTGAAGATTTTGCTCCGCACAATGAGAGTTTCATTGAACTAAGGTCTAAGCTTTCCTATTCAGCTTTTGAGCACGCAAAGGCAACAAAAGGTGTTTTTGAACATGATAGACCAACGCTACACACACTGTTGAAGGCTTTTAATGACTGTCATGATTTGATTTGGAAAAAAGAGAAAATCAGTCCTACAGATGCGTTCTATGAGTTCTCTAAAATCATGTTTATTAAAATCCGAGAGGACAACAAAATCCATGATAAGTTTTCAAACGGTGATTCATTGACAAAAGACGATTTTGTTTTCTCAACCCACTGGTTGGATGCGATGGCTAAGAATGGAATCGAACATCCTTTTGATAAGATTCTTTTTAGTCAAGTTCAGGAAGACCTTGAAGAGCAGATAAAACGGAACAAAAAGAAAAGAGTATTTGAAAAAGACGAAGGTCTAAATCTAAAGGCTTCAACAGTTTATGAGGTTGTGAAGAAATTACAAAACTTTGACCTTTATGGAATAGATGAAGACCTTAACGGTAGAATGTTTGAAACATTCTTGAATGCCACCGTTCGAGGAAAGGGCTTAGGTCAGTTTTTTACTCCACGAGGAGTTGTCCATTACATGGTCGAATCTACTCCATTAACCATCAATGTGAGCAAGGGGAAATCACTGGAGGAATCAATTCCTTATGTTTTTGACGGATGCTGTGGTAGTGGTGGGTTTTTAATTGATGCAATGGCTCAGTTCGTTAGGGATATAAACAATAAAACAAATCTAACGGATAAACAGAAGGAAGCATATTTAGAAGAAGCAAAGAACAATCACCTATATGGCATAGACGCAAACCCAAAAATTTCTCGAATTGCCCGATTAAATATGTACCTGCATGGAGATGGTGGAAGCAAAATATTTAAAGCAGATGCCCTTGATAAGTTAATTCAATCAGAGGCTGGAATTTCGAAAGAAGAAGAACAAGGTTTGAAAGAGCTAAGAGACGAGTTCAATAAAAATCACTTGAAATTCGATGTCATTCTTTCGAATCCACCGTTCAGTATGAAGTATGACTCTAAAGACCCAAATGAAAAGGTTGTGTTAGAGCAATACTCAAAAGTGAACAGGGTCGGCACGAAAATGACAAATTCTGAAAAATCAAATGTACTGTTCTTAGAAAGGTACTTTGATTTGTTGAAACCTGGGACAGGCGAATTGTCTACCGTTATTGATGATACGGTAATTAACGGTCAAAAAAGTCAGAGATACCGAGATTTTTTACTTGACAATTTTATTCTTGTGCAGGTGATTTCCTTGCCGTTTAATACTTTTTTCGGTGCAGAGGCCAATGTAAAGACTTCAATCGTTCATTTGAGGAGGAAAAGTGAAGGTGAAAAGCAAGGTCATGTCTTTATGGCGATTGCAAACAATGTTGGCCATGACGACCATAAAAAGCCTACTCCTGATCGAAACAACCTTCGTGAAATAATTCGATATTATGAAAGGTGGCAAAACGGAGAAGATATTGATGACGTAATAATCGATAATCAGTCAAATGATGAACCGCTTGGTTGTCCCATGCAGATTTTCACTGTTGCTCCAAACAAACTTAATAAAGAGCGTTTGGACGCCTTCTATTATGCTCCTGAATTAGTTAAAGCGAGAGAAAAGTTATTTGAACTGAGAGATACTGGTGAAATTGATCTTTTTTATGGTCGAGACTTTGAAGTTATACCTGAGATTAAAAAGAGACAGGAAAAAAACTTTGGTGGAAATAGCTATAAGTATTTTGAAATTGGAGATGTAACAATTGATGGAACTATTGTAAAATATCGTGAAGAGCCTTTTGAATCATTACCTACGAGAGCAAGGCTTCAGGTTCGCAAAGATGATGTGATTTTTGCCAAGAATAATAGTAGCCGAGGAACTACAGTAATTATTCCGAGTGAATTTGACGGTCAACTTGTCACTACAGGCTTTATAGGTCTAAGACCGAAAAGTCAAGATGAAAAATATCTATTGTGGGGTATTCTTGAATCAGAGTTTTTCAGAAAGCAAATCTACTATCTATCAATTACTGCGTCTCAACCTGAAGTCAGAGAGACAATATTTAAGAATGAAATAATAATTCCTATTCCAAAGGACAAGAAAGCAAAACAGAACATTATCGACAGTGCGGTTCAAGCTGAAAAAGCAAGAATTAGTTTAAGTAATGCTGTTAAAGGTTCAAGTGATGCTGTCAATCGTATCTTCAGTGTGTAGGGAAAAAACAGGCTCTTTTGCTTGCGAAGCGTCAGCCTTTAGCGCTGGGGCAAGCAAATGTGCCTGTTTGAGCGTTGGCTTTTTAAATGGGGCACAACGTTAGCTATCGTGCACTTTTATGCACGATATAAATCATATAATTTAATATTTATGCACGATAGCCATGCATTTCTGATGGCTATCGTATGTTTTCAATTTAGTCGTCCAGGTTTAAATTATCTAAAGGTGACTGTATTTTTCCCAACCCTTATGTGTTATATGTGTATAAATTTCTGTGGTCTGACTTGAGTTATGTCCCAATAAAACTTGGATATACCTGATGTCCACTCCTTTTTCTAAAAGATGTGTTGCAAAACTATGGCTTTGGGAATGTAGACTTACCGATTTGTTAATACCTGCATCTCTAATAGTAGAATGAGATTAGGCCAAGCACAAATAAAAAAGCCTAGTCCAAATTGTGGAACTAGGCTTTCTGTGGTTTTTTAGAGCACTTATTGTCTAATAACTAGCTTCTTTCAGCTACCCAATTCTTAGCATTGATGAATGCTTGAATCCAAGGGCTTAGTAAGTCTGCTTTCTGCTCTGCAGGGTAATTACCCCAGTTCCAAGGGAAGATAGAGCGCTCAAAGTGAGGCATAATCGCTAAGTGACGTCCATCTTTACTGGCCAAACCTGCTACATGGTAGTCAGATCCGTTAGGAGAAGCAGGGTAAGCCTCGTAGCTGTATTTAGCAATTACATGGTAATCGCTTTCAGCTTCTGGTAGTCTAAAACGGCCTTCACCGTGTGCTACCCAAATACCCAGTCTTGTACCAGCTAGTGAACCAAGCATCACAGAGTTGTTTTCAGGAACGGTAACGTTCACAAAACCTGACTCAAACTTATGGGCAATGTTATGATCTAACTTCGGGTGTACTTTATGCTCAGGGTAGAGCAAACCAAGTTCGCCCATTAGCTGACATCCGTTACAGATACCTAGTGAAATAGTGTCTTCGCGTGCGTAGAAGTTGTCTAGTGCTGCTTTTGCTTTCTCGTTGTAAAGGAAGGCACCAGCCCAACCTTTGGCAGAACCCAAAACGTCTGAGTTTGAGAATCCACCAACGAATGCAATGAAGTTCACATCGCTCAAATCTTCACGACCTGCAATCAGGTCAGTCATGTGAACATCCTTCACGTCAAAACCAGCTAGATGCATGGCATAAGCCATTTCTCTATCGCCATTTACTCCTTTTTCACGAATAATAGCTGCTTTGATTCCGGTAGAAGACTTTCTGTTCGGATCTAGCCCTAGCGCCTCATATTGACCACTGAAACCTTCAGGGAATTTAAACTGAAGCGGTTGCTTTTTATAGTTCTGGAAACGCTCGGTAGCCAGCTCCTTACCAGACTGCTTTTGGTCTAGCAGGTAAGAGGTTTTGTACCAAGTATCTCTCAACGACTCAATGTCTAGTAAATAGCTCTGCGTGTTGGTCTGAATGGAAAGAATTGGTTCTCCAATTGGGCTTCCAAGTTCGTAGTTAATCGTTCCAAGGGCGGAAAGGTTACTAACTACTTCTGCCAAATCTTTATTGGCTATTTGTAATACTAGCGCTGGTTTTTCTGAGAAGAACACCGAAATATCATCAGCACCTTTAATGTCCTTTAAGTCGGCTGAAATGCCTAGATCTACTTGAGCGAAAGTCATTTCAAGTAATGCAGTGATTAAACCACCAGCAGATACATCGTGGCCAGCCAATACTTTTCCTTCTTTGATCAATTGCTGAATGTAATCGAAGGTTGCAGCAAAGTTGCTAGCACTCTTAATGGTTGGTGCTTCGGTTCCGATTTTACCCACTACCTGAGCAAAAGATGAACCTCCAAGCTTGAAGCTATCACCCGACATATCGATATAAAGCAAAGTCGACTCAAAGTTAGGTTGAAGTACAGGCTCAACTACTTGTTTCAGGTCGCTTACTTCGCCTACGGCAGAAACGATAACCGTTCCTGGGGCATAGACCACATCGTCTTTGTACTTCTGCGTCATCGACATGGAGTCTTTTCCAGTCGGAACGTTAATGCCTAATTCGCAAACAAAGTCAGAAAGGCCTTTTACACCTTCGTAAAGTCTGGCGTTTTCTCCTTCGTTCTTCGCTGGCCACATCCAGTTAGCAGATAGGGAAATACCTTTAATGCCATCAGAAATAGGAGCGAAGATGATGTTGGTTAACGATTCAGCTACAGAAAGCTGAGAACCAGCAACTGGATCAATCAATGCCGAAACAGGTGCATGGCCAATAGTGGTGGCAATTCCTTTTTCACCACGATAATCGAGCGCCATTACGCCCACATTGTTCAATGGTAATTGAATTGGACCTGCAGTTTGTTGCTTGGCCACTCTACCCGTAACACAACGGTCTACTTTGTTGGTTAACCAGTCTTTACAGGCGACAGCTTCCAGCTGAAGAACTCCGTTTAGATACTCCTGAAGCTTCTTAATATCGTAAGTAACCTCAGTGTAATTGGCTTTAGCCGATTTGTCTTCCAAAATAGTTTTTGGAGAAGAACCAAACATGTGCGCCAAGTCCCAATTGATTGGGTGCTGGTTAGTTTCTTTATTCTCGAATTTGAATTTGTGGTCGCCAGTGATGTCGCCTACTACATAAATAGGAGCTCTTTCACGCTCAGCTACTTTTTGGATGTAGTCGATGTCTTTTTGCTTCATCACGAGCCCCATTCTCTCCTGAGACTCGTTACCAATAATCTCTTTGTCTGAAAGGGTAGAGTCGCCCACCGGCAATTTCTTCACATCTATTACTCCACCAGTTTCTTCCACTAGCTCAGATAGACAGTTGAGGTGTCCACCAGCACCATGATCGTGAATTGAAACAATTGGGTTTATCTCCATTTCGGCCATGGCTCGAACGGCATTGTAAACCCTTTTCTGCATTTCCGGATTGGAACGCTGGATTGCGTTTAATTCAATACCTGAAGAAAATTCACCGGTATCTACGGAAGACACTGCACCACCGCCCATTCCGATGCGGTAGTTGTCGCCTCCCATTACCACCACTTTGTCGCCTGTTTCTGGTGTGTCTTTTAGAGCATCGGCTTTTTTTCCATAGCCAATACCACCCGCCATCATAATCACTTTATCGAAGCCTTGCTTCTTGCCATTCTCCTCATGCTCGAATGTGAGGACAGAGCCAGCAATTAGTGGCTGACCGAATTTATTCCCAAAGTCAGAAGCACCATTTGATGCTTTGATCAGAATGTCCATTGGCGTTTGGTATAACCACTTGCGTTCAGGCATGTTGGCTTCCCATTCTCTTCCATCTTCCAAACGAGAGTAAGAAGTCATGTAAACAGCGGTACCAGCTAAAGGCATAGATCCTTTTCCACCAGCCATTCTATCCCTTATTTCCCCACCAGAACCAGTAGCAGCACCATTAAATGGTTCAACTGTAGTAGGGAAGTTGTGTGTTTCAGCCTTTAGAGAGATTACCGATTCAAAATCTTTAGTTTCAAACCAGTCGGCTTTGTCTTGTGTCTTTTGTGCGAATTGCTCAACAACTGGGCCTTCAATAAAGGCAACATTGTCTTTATAGGCAGAAACTAGCTTGTTAGGATTGTCTTGTGAAGTTTTCTTGATCAGCTTGAACAGCGATGATGGCATTTCTTGCCCATCGATTACAAAAACTCCATTAAATATTTTGTGTCTACAGTGCTCTGAATTCACCTGAGAGAAACCGAATACTTCACCATCGGTTAGGTTTCTACCCAATTGAAGGCTAACATCTTTTAGGTAATCAATTTCTTCTTCGCTTAGCGCTAGTCCTTCCACCGTATTGTAGGTGGCAATATCTTCTATATACCTTACTGGCTCTGGCTCAACGTTGATGGTGAAAAGATCTTGATCTAACGACTTATACAATACCTGGAGCATGGGGTCATAGGCCACATTGTCGCTTTCCACCTGTTCGAACTCTTCAATTCTCTGGATTCCAGAAATGCCCATATTCTGGGTTATTTCTACCGCATTGGTACTCCAAGGGGTAATCATCTCTTTTCTTGGGCCAATAAAATTCCCATTAAGGGTTTGACTGTCTATGGTTTTGGCATTTCCGAAGAGCCAAAGTAGTTTGGGAATATCTTGTTGAGGAAGTTCCTGAGAGAGACCTACAGCGTAGATTTTGCCGTGTCCGGCATCAAAAAACTGAATCATTTGAGCGATTGCTTTTGGGTACGAATTACCCGCGCAAAATTAGAAAAAGATTTGGGTTTAAGTGCAGCTAGTTTACCATGATTTGTCATTTGTCTTGAGCATAGAAGCCTGAAAATCGATATGCGTAAAAATACGTGTTTGTAAAGAACAGGTAAATTGGCTCTGCTAGACCAATTCAAAACCTGCCACCTTTGAATCACAGTCTAACAGTTCTGGTCTAGGTGACTAGGAGTTTCTCTCAATGATGAATACGCACGAATAACACACATACAGCCATGTCGGTCCTTTTAGGAGCGATAAATTATAATTGAGAGAAACATAGCCCTGTCCTGAAAAGGATGGGGCTTTAATTTTCATTGACGAAGAACTTTGAGGCCACTATGAATTGAAACTATATTTAAGCATCAATATTAATAGCACCCACAGTCAATAAAAATCAGATTCAACTATAACCAAACATCTCAACCATGAAAGTTATTTCAGAGAAAGAAGCCACGCTTATTAAGACTAACTGGCAAAGACAAAGGCAAGAACACATTATTTCCTCTTTTGAAGTATTTAATGAACAAGAGGGTGAGTACGACAGAATTACCGCTAGAGACTTCGGTGCTATTACGCAAGAATTCATGGATTCTATTAAAAAATTAGGAGATTCTCCTTCTGATGGACTCTCTTTAGTGTTGGGTATTGATGAGAATACGCAACATGCGGAGGTTTTTTGGGAGTTTAGACTAGGAAACGAGAAAACCTACATCAAGGGTGATGGCGATAGGTTTCTGACTTACATCTCTTCTAACTATAGACCAACTCAGCCAAGAATGGGAGAGTCGGTTAATTATAAAAATGAGGTTTGCTGTAATTGGGCCAATATCTCTTATTTTGAAATGAATGCCATCTTTTTTGTAGAGATGGAAAACAACAACTTTAAATCACATGGCTCTGAGTTGTTTTTGCGTAGACCGAGAAGAGTATTGAGCTTTACTATACCTCAAGATGATATTGATGTAATGAAGAAAGTTTGCTCTACCGAGAAAAGCTTACTTGTACACTACGGTGTGAACTATGGAGATGCGGCAAGACAAATGGTTCCTTTTGTTCCATTGATTCAAGTTTATACTCCATTGTTACAAGGTACTACAGATGAGGATGATCCAGATTCCACTTATTTGGACTTCGTTGAAACTTGCCCTCCAGCTTGCCCAGGTGGGGGTGGTGATGATATTTGATAATGTTTAGAGCTTTATAGAGGATGAGCGAAATATTTAATGAATCAACAAGGGTGTTGATGGTTCAAATATATTCGTGGTATGTATTTGTACCAGTGTTGGTTGGTCTTTTTTTCTTGAAAAGGCTAAATGCTGAACAAAAACTCATCCTCTATATAGCATTACTTAGTGGAATTAACCATAAAGCTTCTCAACTGGTCATGGAAATGGCTGTTGACCACAATAATGTGTGGGTTTATCACATATATATTCCTATTCTTTTCTGGTTGACTATGCGACTCTACAAAAGTGCTATTAGGGTTATTTATGCGAAGAAGCTGTTTGACTTAATTTTGTGGATATCATTGGTATTCTTTGCACTTAACAGCTTTTGGATTCAAGGTTTTAAAATTGTTCCAACCAATGCTATATTTTTAATGAGTGGTGTTTTTATCTTCTGGGGTGTTTCCTACTTCTATTCATTATTAAAACAAACTCATTTTAAGTCTCTAGAAACTGACCCAGTTTTTTGGTTCTCAACTGGAGTCATTATGTATTATTCTAGTACAGTTCTAATTTTCCTATTAGTTTACAATTATCTGGAACGTGGAACAGAGGCTACGTATATTGCCACCATTCTTAACGCATTCTTTAACCTTGTATTGGTTACTACATATATTATTTCAATATGGGTGAAACCTCCCAAATAAGTGCTGAACAACTTCTCATAGGCTCTATGATGGGCATGTTTCTATTGTCCTTGAGTATTGTAATTTTCTTCGTAGTGTATCAGAGGAGGTTGTTAAGACAGCAACAAAGTCACCAACAGAAAGAGGCCGATTACCAACAGCAGTTGCTTAGGGCCAACTTTCAAAGTCAGGAAAGAGAAAGAAACAGAATCGGAAAAGATTTACACGATGAGGTTGGTGCCTTGTTAACTACCACTAAACTCTATTTTCAACATTTAGATAGGAATACGCAGGAGGAGAAGTTTGCCGAAATTAAAGGTAAAGCCTTTAGCTTGCTGGAAGAGACAATGACAACCGTACGTAGGGTTTCTCACGATCTTAGGCCCGTGGTTTTGGAAAGACTTGGTCTAGTTGAAGCTATTCTTAATGTTGTAGATAAAATAAATCAAAGCGATCAGATTAAGATCGAATTTAAGCACTCTCTTTCAACAGAACCAGATGCTGAGTACTCATTAAATTGGTATAGAATAGTTCAAGAGTTAATCAATAACACGCTTAAGCATGCCAATGCCACAGTGATAGTTTTAGACTTGAAAACATTCCAAGGAGAACTCTGGCTAACTTACTCAGACAATGGTAAGGGACTAACTCCTGAAAGTGATACCGCTAGCGGTTTAGGAATGCAAAATATTAGGAGTAGGATAGGCCTGATGCAGGGAGAGATGAATATTAAACAGAAAGAACAAGGCTTTGAAGTAGTCTTGAAATCAAAGTTAAAACCGTAAACACATGATTAAAATTGCTATAGCCGATGATCACAAACTTTTCAGAGAAGGCTTACGCTTTCTAATGGATCAGATGGATGATTTGGAAGTAGTTTTCGAAGCATCTAACGGAAAAGAGTTGTTAGAGCAAATGGAGAATCATGAACCAGATGTGCTCCTCTTAGATTTAGATATGCCAGAGGTGGATGGGCTAGAAGCTTTAAAGCAACTGAGGCCAAAGTTTCCAAACCTCGGCATCATTATACTTACCATGCATAGCGACTCTAAAATGGTGGCCTATTTAATGGAGTTGGGAGCTAATAGTTACTTGCTAAAAGATACTAGTCCAGAAGAGTTTCGAAAGGCTATATCTAGTGTAATTCAAGAGGGTTTCTACTTTAATAAAATGGTTTCTCAAGCAATGTTGACAGGCTTAAAGGGCCAGTCTAAGAAAAAGCCTACCCTTAACGATACTGAAACGCTAACCACAAGAGAGATAGAGGTGTTAGAGTTGATCTGTCAAGAGTACACAGCTAAGGAAATTGCGGAGAAGCTTTTTATTAGTCATCGTACGGTAGAAGGGCACAGAAAGAACCTAATAGAAAAATTAGGGGTGAAAAATACGGCTGGGCTAATTGTTAAGGCTATCAAGGAGGGCATTATTGAAGTCTAAAGAAGCCTTTTTTCGCTCTATTATAGACTTATAGTTAAGTTCTATTGTATAAGTCAATGGTTTTTTTGGGAAAGCCATCAAAAATATTCTAACTTATTTAAAATTTAAGTAAAACTTTAAAACACCACAGTTATGGCCATCAAACAGAGTCTAGAGGCTAATAAAAACTTCATTTTAGACAGCTTACCAACTCAAGAACTTAAAGACGACTTTCTTAAAAGCCTTGAAAATGCCCCGGAATCAGTAGAGGCGCCTAGCCTTGAACAACAGGTAAAGGAGGCAGAGGCTCCAGATTATGTTACTGAAGAAATGTATGCTGGAATTAAGACTGAATTAGAAAACATGAAACCAGTTCCTAAAATGACCCCAGAAGAGGAAGAGGCGGCTATTGAGGAAGGACTCAAAAATCCTCCAAAATCAGATGCTAACAATGAAGAAGAATAAACTCAACTAAACCGGTAATATCAAAAGGTCACTTGTCTTAAGTGGCCTTTTCTTATGAATTCAATAATTTCAATAAAACTCCATTTGTCCATCCAAACCCATCTTGTACTGGGTATTCTCCGCCACCACTCAGTAAAGAGGTGTCTACTACGTTGTACTTCTCCATCAGCTTGCCAGTGTTTTTAAACACTTTGATGTTAAGAGACACCCAACGGTCTTTAATTTGATTAGCCAGACCATTTATGCCGTAGTTCCTTAAGCCCCAAATGGCCATCCATTGTAAAGGCGCCCATCCATTTGGAGCATCCCACTGTTGGCCAGATTGGTAGTTTGTAGTCAATAAACCACCTTCCATTAAAAGTTCGTTTTCTAAAACAAGAGCAGTTCGTTCGGCTTGAGCTTTAGAAGCAATACCTAAGGCAAGTGGGAAAGTTGCTGCGGCCGTAATGCTAGAAGCTTGTGCACCTAATTGGTGGTTGAAATCGAAGTAAAAGCCCGACCCTTCATTCCAGAAATACTTCTGGATGGCCTTGGCTCGGTTTTCGGTCAAACTTAAATACATGTTGGCTTCTTTTTCTTCGCCTTTGATTCTGTAGCCTTTAGCAATCATTTGCTCTAAATGATAAAGCAAAGAATTGAGGTCTACCTGAACCAAGTCTGTAGTTCGAATAGTCCCTAATTCATTGGGGACTTCAAACCAGCGAGAGCTGAAATCCCAGCCAGATTCGCAGGCTGCTCTAATGTTGAGAAGCGTTTGCTCTCCATCACTTCCTTTTTCACGAATTAAGTCTACATCGTCTTGGTACATTTCTGCCCTTGGACTATGCACATTGTCATAATAGCGGTTCAATATTTCACCACTCGAAAGAAGCACTGCTCGCTTGTGATGAGGTTTTTCTTTGGATAGACTTTCTGAGCCTTCCATCCAAAACTCATATTCATGGACCATGGAAGGTAGAAACTCCACAATGCTATCATCACCTTTTTGTTCGGCCAGAAGGGCAACCATCAAAGAGAAAAACGGAGGCTGAGACCTGCCTAAGTAGTAAGTACGGTTGCCGTTCGGTATAAAACCAAAGTTCTCAATCATATAAGAGAAATTCTTCACCATATCTTCTACCAACTGAATTCTCCTACTTTCAACCAGGCCAAGCATGGTAAAATAGCTATCCCAATAGTAGATTTCGTTGAACCGTCCTCCAGGAACCACATATGGGTGGGGCAGAGGGATAAGGGTAGAGAAAAACTCTTGCTCTTCTGGTTGTCTAGAAAGAATAGGCCAAAGCTTCTCAATATGATCTTCTACAGGTTTCGAAGTGTCGCTTTGATAGTTTACCTCTCTGGTTGGAGCAGGGTAAAAGTATGTTTCAAAGAACTTTTTTAGGTCGAAGTTCTTGTTGCTTTTTTGTTTCCGATAGGTTGTAAGAATTTCTTCTGGGCTTTCAATAGTTACAGCATCGGAAAGCTCTTTGCCATCGAGCCACAAGCCAGAAGCATGTAAGTCCGTAAACAGTTCTTGAAAGTCTTTCTCAGAAAAAATAAGTTTATTCATGGTAACTACTGGTTTTACTGCTCAATGCCCGTCATTTAAGAATGGCGGAAAAAGAATCTTTTATACAAACGAATAAAGACCAGCTTTGAGCAATTTTTTAATTAAAAATTTCTAGTCTGTAATAAATCTTCATTTGGTTGGTACTAATGGGTTGACTGATTGAAATGACAAACTCACAGCAACAACAAATTTTTGAAAGCTGGCTCCAAGAGCATAAGGGCATATTCTTTAAAATAGTTCGCTCTTATAGTGCCGTGCCTCAAGACCAAGAAGACTTGTTTCAGGAGATTGCTGTGAACGTATGGAAGTCGGTTCCAAATTTCAGGAACAACTGCGCAGTTTCTACCTGGATTTACAGAATTGCTTTAAATCGAGCGGTTAAGTGGAGCTTAAAAGTAAGAAAGCAACAAGAAAGAGAGTCAGACGAAGAAGCCATTAAGGTGCTTCAACCTATAGAAGAAAAGCCAGATGAAAGATTGGCTTGGTTGTATGAGCAAATTCAAAAGCTCGATGAGGTTGATCGCTCTCTCTGTTTGCTAATGCTTGATGGCTTTAGCTATAAAGAAATGGCTTCGATTGTAGGTATTTCTGAAAGTTATGTGGGTGTGAAGATTAACAGAATTAAGAAACATCTCACCGAACAATCTAAAAAGATGTAGAACAATGGAATTCGATGAAATGAAAAAAATATGGGATACTCAGAGCAATGTAGCAATGTATGCTATAGATGAGGACGCTCTTCATAACAGAGTAATTAGTAAAAGGAATAAAGCTGCTAGAAATGCGAGTAAGATGGAAGGTATATTGATTTTTAGTTTACTCTTTGCTAGTGGAATAATTTGGTCTGCAATGATTTTTAAGGCCAACTATGAACTTCCGTCTCTGGTCTTGTCGGGTATTATGTTAGTAGTGGCAGGTGCAATTTTTTTAGGGAGAAGAAAGAGAATGTCTTGGCAAAATGGATTCGAGAATACCATGCTAGGCGATATCGATCAGGCTATTGCCAATGCCAGCTATCAAGTAGCTTTGTCAAAATCGAGCCGATGGTTATATCTAACTGTGTCAGTTTTTGCCGTACTCAGTGTGTTCAATGAGGCCAGTGAATGGTGGAAAGGATTATTAGTTACTCTCTTCTTTATTGTAGGCTATTTTGCTGCTCGTTGGGAACATAAAACCTTCTACGTTTCTCAAAAACGTAGACTCGAATCTGTGCGAAAAAAGCTCCTTCAATTTCAAGAAGAGGGCAATGTAGAAACAGGGCTATAAAGTTCAGATAGTTATCTAAATCACATAAAATCAATGGGTTAATATTCAAAGTGAAAACTTTGCCAGACCCCTTATGTCAAAAAAAATAAATCAAAATATCATGTTGAAAACTCTAATAACAATCAAACTACTTATTCTTTTCTCAGTCCTTGTGTCGGCACAAGAGATTACTGGAGACTGGAAGGGAGTACTTAAAGCTGGTGAAACCGAAATAGGTTTCATTTTTACCATTCAGGAAAGTGAAAGTGGGCTAGAAGGGAGTATGGCTATTCCTGCTAGAAACCTCAGAAATATGAAAGCGGGTAAGACCACTTTTGCCAATGGAGAATTGTTGATTGATGGAAGTAATAATGGCTGGCAATATAAAGCCACTTATAATCCATCCAATCAAACTTTCGAAGGGCATTTTAAGGAAGGAGTAAATATGCTGCCTCTGAATCTTTCCAAAGGAACTCTGCTTCCAGAAGTAAAGAAAAAGCGTCCGCAAGAACCAAAGTTGCCCTTGCCTTATTTAGCCGAAAAAGTAAAGTTCGAGAATAAAAAGGCGAAGATTAAGTTGGCCGGAACGCTCACTTTGCCCAAAGTTTCAAAGCCATCACCTGCAGTGATTCTCATTTCAGGAAGTGGTCCTCAAAATCGGGATGAAGAAATTTTTGGACATAAACCGTTTAAGGTTTTGGCCGATTACCTGACCAGAAATGGAATTGCAGTATTACGATACGATGACAGAGGCGTAAATGAGTCTGAAGGTAATTATGCTGAAGCTACAACAGCCGATTTTGCAACAGATGTATTGGCTGCGGTTGAGTTTTTGAAGTCTAGAAATGACATTGATAAAAACAATATAGGTCTTGTTGGGCACAGTGAAGGTGGAATTATCGCGCCTATAGTGGCTGTAGAGCATCCTGAAGATATTGCATTTATTGTGTCTCTCGCAGGAACTGGAGTCTCTGGTTATGAAATCAATAGGTTGCAAGGTTTACATCAGGTTAGAAACCTTGTTCCGAACCTTGATCAATACAATGACTTTATAAAAGGTGCCCTAGATATTGCATCAAAAAAAGGTGATTTGGAAAGTATTAGAGAGGAGCTTTCTGAGTACTATTTGACATCTACTTTCTTTAATCAGTCCGTTCCGCCAGCTGCAGATAAAGCTGCGATATTGAAAAGTTTGGTTGAACAACGAACCACGGTTTGGGCTAGGTACTTCTATAACTATAATCCAGCCGATATGTATTTGAAGGTGAAATGCCCTGTTTTGGCTCTTTTTGGAGAGAAGGATACTCAAGTATTTCCAGAGCCAAATAAGTCGGGTCTGGAGAAAGCACTAGAGAATGGCAAGACAGAAAGTTATGAAGTGCTGTTGCTGGAGGGGAAGAATCACCTATTTCAAGACGCGGAAACTGGTGAGATGAATGAATATAATTCAATTGAAGAAACTATGTCTCCACAAGTATTGAACTTGGTAAGTAAGTGGATTCAAGGACAGATCAAGTAAGTAGTGTTCGATCAAACAAACCGCTTCATGAGCAGATCTTTTTGAGAATCATCACCTAGTTTGAATGGGTGATCGGCAAAAACTTCGAAGCCATAGCTTTTATAAAAGGCTATGGCTTTTTCATTTTTCTCCCACACGCCTAACCACAAACAAAGCAAGTTTCTCCTTTTTGCTTCTGCTATGGAGAAGTCCATCAGCAACTTGCCAATTCCTTTGCCTTGGGCTTCTTCAGTGAGGTATATGCGTTCAATTTCTAGGGAGCTATCCAATACTTGGTCTGTCTGTGCAGTTTTCGTATTCAGCTTTAAGTATCCCAATATTTTGTCTTCTTCTTTAACAAAGTAAAAGAAGGATTCTGGGTTAGATAACTCACTTCTTAACTGATCTGTATTAAAGGCTTTTTCTAGGTAAGCCTTCATTTGGATTTCATTGTTTTGCTCTGTAAAAGTATCGCTAAAAGTCTCTACAGATAGCCTTCTTAGCTCTTCTAATTCGTCTGTAGAAACCTTTTTTATCTGATAACTTCTTGATTGCATTGGTGTTAATAATAGTGGTGCTGATAGCTTGAGTCTGCAATTTCGAAATCTTTTTTCAGCCTATATAAAAGAGTCAGAAAAATCACGAATTTGGATATCATATTCGTTAAGCAATGGGATTTGTAACGCAGTTGTCAAACCATTAAATTCCGCAAGCATAACTTTTTATTTATGGAGCCAGATATTCGAAAGTTTAAGAAACTACTTGTTGCCAATAGAGGAGAAATAGCCATTCGTGTATTACGAGCCGCTTCTGAGATGAAGATCAGAACTGTGGCCATGTATACATATGAAGACCGCTACTCTTTGCACCGTTACAAAGCCGATGAGGCTTATCAGATCGGTGAAGATGACGATCCGTTAAAGCCATACCTAGATATTCCTGAAATTATTGCGCTAGCTAAAAGGGAAAATGTAGATGCCATACATCCGGGCTATGGCTTCTTATCTGAGAATGTAAACTTTGTGCGAGCATGTAAAGAAGCTGGAATCACCTTTGTTGGTCCAGAGCCTGAAGTTATGCAGCGTTTGGGCGATAAAGTGCAAGCCAAAATTGTCGCCAGAAATGCTCAAGTTCCTTTGATAGAGGATAGCAAGGTAGATCTTGCCGATAGCTCAATTGCACTAGCAGAGGCTAAGAAAATCGGTTTCCCAGTAATGGTGAAAGCCGCTGCTGGTGGAGGGGGTAGAGGTATGCGCGTTGTCCGTTCCGAAGATCAATTGGAAAAGGCTTTTAATGAAGCTAAAGGCGAAGCTAAAAAGGCTTTTGGAGACGATACCATTTTCATTGAGAAGTTCATTGATAGTCCTAAACACATTGAAGTGCAGATTATGGGCGATAATTACGGCAACCTAGTTCATCTGTATGAGCGAGATTGCTCTGTACAGCGAAGGTATCAGAAGGTTGTGGAAGTGGCTCCTTCCATTGGTCTGAAAGATGAAACAAGGGAGAAACTCTATGAGTATGCTCTGAGAATTACCAAAGAGGTAAATTATAATAATGTAGGAACGGTAGAGTTTTTGGTTGATGCAGACGAGAATATCTACTTCATTGAAGTAAACCCTAGAGTTCAGGTAGAACACACCATTACAGAAGAAATTACGGGTATCGATATTGTTCGTTCTCAGATAGAAATAGCTCAAGGTTATCCGTTAGATCACCCAAGAATATTTATTAAGAGTCAGGAAGATGTTCAAATGAATGGGTTTGCCATTCAGTGTAGAATCACCACTGAAGATCCTGAAAACAACTTTAAGCCAGATTACGGAACCATCATTGCTTACCGCTCTCCAGGAGGATTCGGTATTCGATTAGATGCGGGTAACTGCTATGCAGGAGTTACCATTTCTCCCTTCTTCGACTCCATGTTGGTGAAAATCACTGCCACTGGCCGAACTTTGAAAGGCTCAGCACAGCGTTTGCAACGTGCGCTTTCAGAATTCAGAATTCGTGGAGTGGTCACTAACAAAGGGTTTTTGGAGAATGTGCTGAATCACGAGACATTCTATACAGGAAAGGCTACCGTGAAATTCATTGAAGACCACCCAGAGTTGTTCAAGATGCCTCGTTATATGAACAGGGCAACCAAAATTTTGAATTACCTGGGAGAGGTGGCTGTCAACGGAAACCCGAGCGTAAAAAAGATAGATCCTAGCGTTAAGCTTAGGACTCCTAAAGTGCCCGAATTCGATAGGCTTGGAGAATTCCCTGCCGGTACTAAACAGATTTTAGAGAAGGAAGGACCTGATGGTTTGGCCAAATGGGTTAAAGATCAGAAACAAATTTTACTAACTGATACCACTTGGAGAGATGCACACCAGTCGCTTTTGGCGACAAGAATGAGGTCGCTTGATATGCTCAAAGTGGCTGAAGGATTTGCCAAGAATCAGCCGAATGTTTTCTCTTGGGAAATGTGGGGAGGTGCTACTTTCGATGTAAGTATGCGTTTCCTGAATGAGAACCCGTGGGACAGACTGAAGAAGATGCGAGCGGCAGCTCCAAATACTCTAATGCAGATGCTTTTCAGAGGTTCAAACGGAGTGGGCTATAAGGCTTACCCTGATAACCTGATTGAGAGATTCATTGAGAAGTCTGCTGAAAATGGAATGGATGTCTTCAGAATCTTCGATTCCCTCAACTGGGTAGAAGCCATGAAGGTGAGCATCGGGACAGTTCGAGACAGAACTAATTCTGTGGCAGAAGCTTGTATCTGTTATACTGGTGATGTGCTAGATAAAAACAGCAAATACAATCTTCAGTATTACATGGATATGGCCAAGGCCTTAGAAGATGAAGGAGCTCACATGCTTTGTATTAAAGATATGGCTGGTCTGTTGAAGCCACTCGCTGCTACAGAGCTAATTGGTGCGCTAAAAGATGCTACCGATCTGCCAATTCACTTACATACGCATGACACGTCTTCCATGCAAGCCACTACATATTTCAAGGCTATTGAGGCAGGGGTAGACATCGTTGATGTGGCGATTGCCTCAATGTCTGGACTGACAGCCCAACCGAATTTTAACTCGTTAGCGGCTGCTTTACAAGGCCATGAGCGCGATCCGAAAATTGATGTTCATAACTTGAATAAATACTCTACTTATTGGGAAGATGTCCGCGAGTACTACTATCCGTTTGAGAGTGGTTTGAAAGCAGGTACAGCGGAAGTCTATGATCATGAGATTCCTGGAGGTCAGTATTCCAACCTTAGACCTCAAGCAGCTGCTTTAGGCCTAGAACATAAGTTTGAGGAGGTGAAAAGAAATTATGCCTTGGTGAATCAAATGTTTGGAGAAATTGTGAAGGTAACGCCATCGAGTAAGGTGGTAGGTGATATGGCCATTTTTATGACTTCGAACAACCTGACACCTCAAGATATAATGGAGAGAGGGCATTCCCTTTCCTTTCCAGAGTCTGTAATTAGTTTGTTTAAGGGAGATTTAGGGCAGATGCCTGGCGGATTCCCTCAAGAACTTTCAAAAATTATTCTCAAGGATAAAAAGCCATATACTGAAAGACCAAATGCACATTTAGAGCCGGTAGATTTCGAAAAGGAATTTGAAGAGTTTCAAAAGGAATTCGATGTGTACTGCGATGAACTAGACTTTCTTTCTTACAAGCTGTACCCGAAAGTATTCAAGGATTTCTACAATAGTTGGTTGAAATATGGAGCTATTTGGCAACTGCCAACTAAGGCGTTCTTCTTTGCTCTGAAGCAGAATGAGGAGGTCTTTGTTGAAATTGGAAAGGGTAAGCACATCATCATAAAAATGCTCTACATAGCCGATGCTGATGAAAGTGGAATGCGCAAAGTCTACTTCGAGCTAAATGGACAAACCAGAGTCATTGATGTGCGCGACCAAAACCTGAAGTCTACCAAGCCAACCAACCGTAAAGTTGATGGAGAACATCAGGTAGGAGCACCGCTTCAAGGCCGAATCGCTGAAGTGAAAGTAAAAGTAGGAGACAAGGTGAAGGAGAATCAAGCACTGTTTGTCATTGAAGCCATGAAAATGGAGACTACAGTTTCTTCGCCAGAGGCAGGCACGGTAAAGGCTGTCTACCTAAATGGTGGAGATATGGTTGAGCAAGATGATTTAGTAGTGGAGTTGGAAGGGTAGTATTGAGTCTGTTCTTAGCTGAGGAGATGTCTGCCCCGAGACTTCGGCAGACAGAGGAGGATTAGAAGAAATTAATTTAGGCTGTCAGCCCTCAAAGGGCTGACAGTATTATTTTAAACCTCGTTTCTCGAGTTCATTTATTAAGTCTTTGTGCTGTTGCGGCTTCTTCAAGAACTTATAAATCAGAAAAAGGGGAATTACACTGAGAAAGCCCAAAGCGTTTACAATAGCGCCATAAATTATTATACCAATTAGAAAGCCTATGAAAAAGGCATCTATTACAGGCGAGGGTTTATTCTGCTTAGCCAACTCTAGCAATTGATCATCTGTTAGTTGAGAAAGTTTTTCAGGTTTCATGGTTTGGTTTCTTTTAGCTACTGCTAAGTTAAAATATCAACCCAACTCCTCATCTCTATCAATAATTTGTTTGTGTTTCTTTCGATCGGCTTTTCTCTTTTGGGCTTTTTGCTTACCTGAGTAAGGGTTCTTATCTGAATCAAAGTGAATATGGCTTTCGGCTAATGGTGACTTGGGGTGAACCATCAATCCATCATAAGGACAATGAGGTACGCCACAATTATGCTTGGAGTAGGTGCCGAAACTGCGATGGCCAAACCTTTTGTCTTTCAGTATTTGCTCCTGCCGTTGTTTTACCTCATTCCATAAATCCCATTCCTGACCTCTACTGAGTTCTTTGCCCAAATGAGTTAGTTGAAACCAAGTGCTTGGGTCTTTGAGTACCAGAAAATCGAAGGTCTTTTGGAAGTGCTTGTTGGCTAATTCAAACACTTCAAATTTCTCCTCCAAACTCAAATTTTCATTTTCTAGAATAGACCTGTAAAGTCCAAGAGTATTGAAGTCAGTGTACTTCTTGTGCTCGGGTACAATTTCCAAATACTCTGTCTTAGAAAAAGTATTAAAAGTACGATTGATCTTCATTGGATAGATAGACTTAGAGAGTTTTTTGGAATCAAAAAAAAGTTAAAAATAGTAATAGACTTATCAGCTTAGGTAGAGTAGATTACTCTACCTAGGTGATTCACCAATATAAGGTGTTCTATTTTGCACTTCGCTTCATGATCAATATCTTATCGATAAAATATTTTAAGCAAGAGCTACCTAGTAAATAAACAATTTGTAACTAGCGCGACTTTTTTAAAGGTTGGAAAATTCATCTAAAGACAAACTAAACGTACTTCTCATTTCAGAGGGAACTTACCCTTTTTATGGAGGAGGTATTTCCACTTGGAGTCACATGTTGTGTGAGCGAGTGTCTAATGTAGAGTGGACCTTGTATTCTATCAATGCTGGGTTTGAGCCCAAGCCAATCTTTGACTTAAGCCCATCGATTAAGGAAGTGATTCAGGTGCCTTTATGGGCGCCAGATGAGCCTCAAGACTACATGAGTTTTAGCCAAGACTACTATAAAGTAGTTAACAAGAAGGAACATACTACTCCTATGATTATTAAGGAGAGGTTTGTGCCCATCTTTGAAAGGTTCATTCAGGCCGTATATCATGGAACCCAAGATATGCGAATGCTAGACGTGGTTTTCTATGATATGTGGGAGTACTTTCAGAAGTTCGACTACAAAGAAACTATGCAAGATTATGCGGTTTGGGAGGCTTTTAAAAAAGAGGCTACTCAAGAAACCGAAGCGGACGGCTCTTTTACAGCTACACTGTTTGATATTACTGTTGGCCTGCGGTGGCTTTATCGTTTTCTAATCCCATTTTCTAATCCCATTTTCTAATCCCATTTTCTATTCCAATTCCCAAGGCAGACCTTTGCCATATTACTCTTTCTGGCTTTCCGCTAATCCCAGCATTGGTTTTAAAGTACAGGTACGGAACACCGTTAATGATTACAGAACACGGTGTATATGTGCGTGAACGCTTATTATATATTAATAGATCTGATTACAGCTACTTTATCAAAGACTTTCTGATTAAACTAACAGAAAGCGTTACCAGACTCTCTTATTATAAGGCAGATAAAATACTTTCTGTCAATAAATTCAATATAACATGGGAGTTGATGTATGGAGCTACAGAAGATAAGATTGAGATAACCTACAATGGTGTAGATCATGAAAAGTTTGCCCCCAGAGAAAAACCAGATCACCTCAAGGCGATACCAACAGTTGTGGCTGCGGCCCGAATTTTCGAGCTTAAAGATGTACTCACTATGATTCGCTCCTGTGCCGTGGTTAGAGAGCAGATTCCTGATGTTCAGTACTTGGTTTATGGAGATAAGAATGCCGTGCCTGAATATACAAAGCAGTGTGAGGAACTTATTAAAGAGCTCAAGTTAGAGAATAACTTCTTTTTGAAAGGTTATCATAGCCAACCACACCTTATTTTTAGTGAGGGCGATATTTCCATATTAACCTCTATATCAGAAGGTTTCCCCTTCACCGTACTAGAGTCAATGAGTTGTGGAGTGCCAGTTGTAGCAACTGATGTTGGAGGTGTGGCAGAGGCCATAGATGAAGGCTCTGGCTTTGTTTGCAAGCCTAGAGACCCTAAGGCAATTGGAGAAAAAGTAGTAAAGCTCTTATCAGACATTGATCTTAGGAAGCGAATGAGTGAACATGGACGACAACGAGTGATTGACAATTTCACTCTAGATATTTTCATAGACTCTTATGAAAAAATATACGAAGGTGTTTATAAGGCCCATCAACGTAAATTGAAGGAGTTGTTGCAATGAACCAAACTCAGAAAATAGAGCAACTTGGTTACGATGTCTATGATAAAATAGGTAAACCAGTGAATGAGAATGTGGTTCGAGCTATGCTGGAATCTATGAGTATTAGAACCATTGATGCCAAACAAGACTACGGGATAAACGATCTGCAAGACTTGGCAAAGTTGGTTTACAATCAAATAACTTCGCCAAGTTTTCTGGAACAAAACCCGAGTGATTTACCAGTCAACGAGCAATTTAGATCAGACCTTACTTCGGCTTCAGACTACCTTAAAATCAAGACTAAATACTTTTTTTATTACTATCCATTAGGACTTTTTCATGGTGTGCCGGTGTTTTTGCAAATAGCCACAATTATTGCTTTCGGATACTCCATGTGGACCTATACAGGCTTTAATCAACTGCAGTCTACTGCGGTAGTATTAGGGGTGATTTTTGGACTTATAGGAACGGGAGGCTTTGTTCAGGTAATAGGTAGGCAAGTATCTCACTACTGGTTTAGCAATGATTTTCAACAGGCTAAGCGAAGTACCATCATGGTAATAAGAGATGGACTGCTGTTTATGGGGGTATTGAGCTTATTGGCTTTGATACTCAACTTTTTTGCCAATTTCTATCCATATAAATTTCTTTGGCTAGTTTACGCTTATGCCTTTTCAATAGGCACTTTACTTTTATTATCAGCAGTTTTTCACCCCTTGAAAGAACGCTGGGTTATTACGGTGGCCTTTATATTGGCTGCAAGTTTATCTCTTACTCTTCACCTCTATACCTCGTTAGAAACTTATTATACTCATTGGATAGGTATTTGGACTGCTATAGGTCTGATGCTGGCTTATTTGGTGTGGTTTTTCAAAAAGAAGGTAAAGAGTATAAAAACGTTTAGTAGAGCCACCTCTAAAAGTGCGGCTATGGTTTACAGAAACTACCGTTACTTCTTTTATGGCTTGGTGTTCTTTGTTTTCATCTTCACAGATAGATTTTTAGCTTGGTCTACCGCTAATGATGGAGCCTTACCTTACATTCTATACTACGAAAAGAATTATGAGATAGGCATGGATATAGCCATTCTTATCTTCTTTCTACTAGTAGGTGTTTTGGAATTTAGCATTGCCTCATTCAGTACGTTTACGGATATATTACAGAAACAAGTGGCATACAATAAAGCCCACGTCTTTAATAGAAAGTCGCTCAACATGTATTGGGAGCATGTCTTGATTTTGCTAATTGTTGGAGTAGTTATGGTCTTTATCCTTTACCTCATTATTTGGGAAAGATTAGGTTACGAAAGGGCGTTTGATGAAGGACTCAACTACATCAGCGTGAAGGTGAGTATAATAGGAGGGTTAGGTTATATTTTAGTGGCTTGGGGTATGCTTAATTCACTATACCTTTTTACCTTAAATAAACCCGCCAAACCGTTAAATGCTATTCTAGTGGCATGGTTGGTAAATGTGTTTGTAGGTCTGATAGCCAGTCGTTTGATATCATACGAATATAGTGTTGTCGGTTTTGCTGTCGGTTCGGCAGTGTATATGATCATGACCTTGAGGAGTACTCTAAGGTTCTTTAAAAATCTTGATTATTTCTATTATGCAGCCTATTAAAAGAATTGCATCATTGCTGGCGTTATTTTCATTTACCAGCATCAATTGCCAAGAAACTATAGCGCAGGCTACTGTACTTGTTTGCTATGGAGATGTAAACCCAGATAAGATTCGGGGTTATAAATATGTAATACTGGAGTCTGAACATTATAATCCATTCGATGTAAAACTTCTACAAGAAAACAATGAACTGGTTTTAGGCTACATAAGCATGGGAGAGGTGAGCCCTAGTCGGTTTTATTTTGAGAGTATTAGAGAAAAGACAGTGGGTAAAAACCCTATTTGGGATAGCTATTACTTAGACCTAGAAGACTCAACTACTCAAGCGGCTATTGTTGGGTTTGTAGATAAAATAAAGGGAAAGGGGTTTGATGGTGTTTTTCTGGATACTGTTGATGTTTATGGCCCATGGGGCCCACAGGCCAAGCAAGAAGCAGCTTATGCCAAACTCATAAAGTTCATTAAAGAGAAATACCCTGATTTCCATTTAATGCAGAACGCGGGGCTGGAAATAGTGCCACGGGTAAAAAATGAGATAAATTCCATTGCCATTGAGTCGGTTATAACCAACTACAACTTCAATAGAGATCAATACAAAATGCGTAAATCTAGAGAGACTCAAGAAAAGGCTATTGAGTTAAGCACTATTAATGAGAGATACGGTTTGCCGATTATACTTATCGAGTATGCAGATAGTAGGTCTATGTTCAATAAGGTGAAGACACAGGCCATAAACCTTAAGTGGGACTATTTTATTGGAAATATTGGGTTGGAAAGCTTGCCAAAGTTTAAATGAATATACCCTATACCGATACCATTTTTCTCGGAATCATAAGAATGCTCTTATGGATTCTTTTCCTATACGTTCTGAAAAGGCTCTTTTTTAAAGGGAAACCATCTCAGAATCAGGTGAAGACCATGGGTAATCTCTGGGCATTTTACGGTAGTATAGTGCTTGTTGTTATTTATCTGTTGGTACAATTCAATAGCTATGACTTGCTCACAGTAATGGCTTTGATGTTCGTTTTTCTGGTCATGCGGCTAGTGGGTTTTGAAAACCTAAGATTTAAAGGAGAGTCTTGGGTAAGAAAGCGGAGAACTATTTTACTGAACGTTATAGAAAATGTAGAAGATAAAGATCCAATCATAGACGTGAGAAAATCTGAGGCGTCTAAAAGGTTCAGTGTTAAAACAGGGTTTTATGTGGCTACAGCTCCTTCTATTGTGGCAGTAGCAGCACGATTTTACCTAATGCAGTACGATAATTATCAACTTTCTACCGCTTGGTTTCAAGAGTTGAATATTCTAAAAGCTTTAGAAGATCAAGAATGGTTCGGAAGTAACTTGGTGCTTACAGGGCAATATGCCTTCATGAGTTTTTACGGTCTAATTACAGGTATTAGCACAGAAATGGCTTTAGAGTCTTTTGCCTTATTTCAGGTGTTTATTCTGTGTTTTGTCATTTTCTGGTTTATTGATGCTATGACCAACTCATTGGTTACCATTCCACTCTTAGGTACACTGGCTTTTGCACTGTTTTTTAATTTGGCTCCCACTAACATGGCTCAAATTACGCACAGCAAGTCCACTTTTATGGCCATGAGCTTTCTGTTGCCCGCTATAATTTTCATCAGGAAGCCTTGGAAGTTATATAAGGAAAGACCCAATGGCTACTTCTTTGGAATGGTCTGCATATTTGCTGCCATAGCGTTAATAGACCTTTATACACTGGTAATTCTTTTGCCTCCTTTCTTTTTGGTAAGCTTGCCTTTCACTCGAAAACGGTACATTAAATATTACTTTAAAGCACTTGGAGCATACGTTTTGAGTAGTTCACTGGTATTGCTGTCATACGCTTATTCGGCTTATGAGAAAGGTATTGATTACGGCCTTTTCATTAGGTCTAACTTATTGTCGGTTTCGGCTAGTACTACTACCGTAAATATGGCTCTAGATTATGATTCAACTGTTTTTGCCTTTCAGGTTTTAAGCCTTGTGGCCGTTATAGTTATGTTCTTTCTCTACAGAAACAATAGCAGAAAGTGGGTAAGCCCTATGGTATTTATCATTTACGTAAACGCATTAGTGCTTTGGGGGAAAACGGGTTTCATCTATTTCGATAATGACCTGCTCAACGAGATATCACCCATGCTTTTGGCTTGCTCCTTGAGCTTTGTCTTTTATATAGCCTATTATTTTTTGAACTCTAAAGTGATCAGGGTCGAGATCTCGGATGCAGTTTCTGCACCTCTTATATTCATCCTGTTTTTTGCTTTAGCTTATTTCACACAGCAGCCTCTTTTACAGCGAACACAAAAGCGAGGCACGCTAAGTAAGAATATTCTGGAAGCCTATGAGAAGGTAAAGGACAGCTATATACCCTATGGATATGCGGTGGTTAATGCTAATAATTTAATACCTATTAGTCGTGGTTCTCATCACTTTATCTCTTACAACGATTTTGTAGAAAACTATCCAGAAAGGGATTCGGTCTACTTTCAGTATAAAGATGATAAAGACTTTTTGGTAAGAAATACAGAATACATTCTCCCCAATAGTCTATTGATTTTTATCTATGAAAATGTTTCTTCAGAGTTTGCAGCTAAAGTAAGAGTAAGTAAGGAAACTAATAAAAATGTACTGATTGAGATCGATAGGCTAAGAAAGAAGGGGAGAGAGGTAAGATTGTTTTATAAGAAAGATAATCTCAGGGTTTATGAAATAGTCAATAACCCAGGTGAAGCCAAAATTGATGAGTTATTATAATGGGTAGAAGTAAGTATAGCTCTTATATATTCTCTTGGTGTGTGTTGCTTCTTGTAACCATGAGTTTTTCATGCTCTTCGGACAATGGACAGAGCGAAGGGGCGGTAACTAAAGCTGCGCAAGATCCGCTCGTAATCTATTTAGTAGATGAGCAAATGGAGTTTAGCTTAAGTTATTCGGAGCACATGGCAAAAGTCTTCGATTACACTAAAATTCCTTATGAAATACAGACAGTTCAGGAGTTTAATAGCTATCCATACTACGAGTCGGCATTAAGGGTAATTTATGTCAATAACACAGAACCACTTAACGCTAAAGCCAAAGATGCCCTTTTAGAGTTTGTTGCCGAAGGAGGAACTCTAGTCTTTCCTAGTGTAAATGAAGATCAAGAAGCAGGGTTTTTGTCAGGCATTAAACCAGATGCTTTTTATATCTACGATAGTGAGGCTACAGGTATAACCTTTAAGGCTAATATTTTGCCAGGAGTAAAAGGGAAATCTATTTACCCACTAAAAACTAACCTGAGTTTTAAGGGAGACAATTTTAAAGAAGATGTAATTGTTTTGGCTACTTCTACATCTGACCCCTCGCACCCTGTAATACTTGAAAATAAAATTGGCAACGGACAAGTAATACACTTTAATACTAGTATTCTTTTTGAGAAGCCAGATAGAGGGCTGCTTTATGCGGCAGCTCTGAAAGGGCTGCAAGGAGTGCCTTACCCCATAGTAAACGCTAGTACCATAATGATAGATGATTTTCCTAATCCAGTGTATGATGTTGAGCCTGAGCCCATAAAATCTGAATTAGGAATAACACAAGCCCAATATGTGATGGATGTGTGGTGGCCTGATATGCTTAAAGTAGCTGAGAAGTTCGATATTGATTATTCCGTATACCCTTGTTTCAATTATGACAGAATAAAGGAGCCTCCATTTGTATTTACAGAGTGGGATAGACACCGCTCAAAAAGAGCTCAAAAAGAGGTGATTAGTTCGAATTGGTTAATGGAACAGGTTCTTGAAAACCAATTCGAAATGGCATTTCATGGCTATAATCATGAATCTCTAATTGATAGTATATGGGGTGGTAAAGAATATATGGAAAGCGCACTTATTGCCGCTAGAAAGAAGTGGAAGGTCAATCGTTTTGGGCCGTTTCCTAAAACTTATGTGCCACCATCTAATGATATTGATAGTATTGGCCTAGTGGCTTTGGCCAATGCTATGCCCGAGATGGAGTTTATGTGTTCTATTTACGAGGGTGAGCTGGCTGAAGGTGGGGGGCGAGAATATGATGTAGACCCGTTTGAACCTAGGCTTTTCGATTTCCCTAGAGTGAGCAGTGGTTATACTTTCAACGATTTTAAAATCTACAATCAAGAATCTCTTTATCTGTTCACAGGTATCTGGAGTCATTTTATTCACCCGGACGATGTATATCAATTGCCAGTTGCGAGTAATACTTCTGCAGGAGATTATGGATATAGAAATGCTCAAAGATTAAATTGGTATAAACCTAATAATGGTAAAAAGGGGATGTTCCATCAGTGGAATGATTACCTACAGTTTGTAGTAGAAACACACCCCTCGACTAGATTTTTAGATGTTTATACTGGGGCCACAATTACCAAAGATTGGCGCCAGAGTGACTATGAGTATGAAGAGAATGGAAGTGTCTTTAATGTAAAAAAGAGCAGTAAGAACCAGTGGAGACATAGAGACTATTTCTGGAATATGTATGTGGAAAAAAATAATGAAACCAAACTTATTCAAGAATTGGAAATGCTTGAGGTTAATTATTCTAGAACCGCATTTTTTGGTGGCTTCTTATACACCATTGAAACACCTAATCCGGAGTTCATCTTCTCCAAAGATCCAGAATTTCAAGGTGGTTCAGAGTATTCTCTAGACGAGGTTTATAGCCAAGTGAAGAAGCAAATAGATCAATATGCTATTGATAGGGCAGCCGCATCTAGTGGCGATTTATATGTGGAAACTTACGAGCCAGAGCAGCCAGAAGTAGTAGAAGACTCTGTAGCATGGTTGGTGGAAAACGAAAACCTGAAGGCTGCTACTGATATGCTTTATGAAAGACTTGATAAGCTTGATCAGTTAGATACAGCCACATTTAATGACTATACCTTATACCTTGCCTATCAGGAAAGAGCAAACGATGTTTGGTCATTTTTCGAAGAGATTTATTCAGAGAAGTCTAAGCAACTGGCTCTAGATTATGTCAATCACTATCTCATTGAAGAGTACTATCCAAATGAAGAACTGAACAGGCTTTGGTTAGGTCGAATGATTGAAAATGATATAGCTAACACTGATTTAGTAAAGCAGTATATCAGTCAGTTTTACTCTACCGAGTATCAGGCAGAGCTAAGGAGAGTTATTCAAAGGCATTATGAAGCAACTGGTTCGGCAGAAGCCTATGCAATGTTTATAAGGTATTTGCTAGACTTTGAGGTTGATGAGGTAACGGTAGAATTAAAAGACAAAGCCCCTTCGAGCTATCCTTTATTGCACCCAATGGCCACGGGTATCACTTATGCGTTTTCAGATTCAGGAATGATTCAGGAGGCACTAACATGGGCAGATTATAGCTCAGAAATCGATATGAAAACCAAGCTTCAGTGGTGGGTTGATCTGGAAGCTTACAACAAAATGGAATCTGTCTACCTGGAATATATCAAGGACAATCCGTTGGATTATGAGGTAATGGCCTTTGTGAGCAAAGCCTGGTACGACATTGGAGAATATGAGAGGGGTTCGCTGATTGCTAAGAGACTACCAGAAGCTGATACTCCAAAAGTGAACTTTAAGAAGCAGTTCAATACCGATGCCCGATACTTCGAGCCAGATGTGCAGAAATTCCTCATGGTTAAAACACCATCGGTTTATTATCCCGATACGCTTAACGCCTTACAAAAGGAGATGAGGTATAATGAGAACAGTTCTATCCAATACAATACAGATTATGTAGTCGATAATTTTAAGCAGTCGGTTTGGAATAATTCCGTTACCTATAACCTCAAGATCAAGAAGCTCAATCAGCATAGCCTTTCGGTCACTTACAGTGATGTTTCAGATTTAGTGCTGAATAATTTCGATGCGAATAATGTCTCTCACAGCCTTTATGGTTTAAGGTATCGCTATCAAACTAGAGAAAACACTGAGAAACCAATTTTCTATACTCTAGGTGGCCTTGAGCAGGACGACCTGTCCACTACCTTTTTTACAATCGGTGCAGGGGTTTCGAAATCAAATGAGAAGAATTTTAAATCGTTGGGTTATACTTTTAGCCCGGTTAAAACAGGTCCTGCAATCAGTAGAGAAGTTTATTGGGGCGAGTTAGTCGGCTACTACGAGAGTGGTTATGGAAAAACTTTCCAGACATCTTTCTCTCCGGTGCTGACTCATTACACAACTGGGGCTGTTGAAGGAGCATTAACAGGTCGCTTTTTCTTCAATACAAAGAAGGGAACGGGCTCAAGATTTTCTCTTTATGCTGAAGCCTTCGTTTCGCGCGCCAATGAAAACCAAGAAGATGGGAATCCATACTGGATCATCGATAGCCGATTCTATGGTGGTGGGGGGCTTGCTTGGACCTATGGTCAAGATCAATCACGTAAACTATATGTTCGTCTGGAAGCAGGCGCTTTCTATGATTCCTACACAGACAACTTCATTCGGTTTACAGGAAACTTTGCCTTCCCAATCAAGGAGTTTACTTACGTAACTGGCCAGTTCGAATACTTCAATCAGGCACTTTATTACTCCAATGGCTTCCAATTTGGAATCAAACACTTTTTCCGAAGAAGAAAGGAGTATGGCTACAAGCCACGGGAATACGAAGAGTGGTATGAAGAGTAGTTAGAATAGTGCAAGAGAGAAAGTCTGTAAAAGGATTAATGCTCTCAAGGGTTACTATCAGAAAGGGAGAGCCGCAACTTTTATAATAAATCTTATTGAATCAGTTTCCTTAGAGCTTGCTTGTATCGGAAATGCATCGTCTAATGTCCTCCTTGGCGAAGGTGGATTAAGAGAAATTCCTTAGCCCTTTGTAGGCTTCCAGGTATTTTTTAGGCAAGAGTTTGATAGCCTCATTTTGTTTATTGCTTCCGTCATCCATGTCAATATGCTCTAGGAAGGATACATAAAAGGCATTGTCAGTTTCAGAGTCAACTTTGTCAATAACTGCATCAAAGAATTGGAATATTCTGGATACTTCATCAAACCTGCTCTTCTGAATGCATTGGTTGGTATAGTCTGCCAAAACCCCAACCTGAAGATGAATTAAGCCTTCATAAATTTCATCTAAAATATCCTCCTTAGTGGGTGGAAATTCCTTGATGATTAGCTCAATGAGTTCTTCCTTGGAAAGTTGTGGTTTGACTATAATGAAGTTCATTTGGAATGGAGCTATTGATATGCTTGATACAACAGATAGTTCTCTTCATCGAAACACACGAAGAGAACTTCTTCGATAATCTCTGATTGATATTCCTCAACTGTCTTTAGAGCTATTCTTGCAGCTTGTTCCTTCGGGTAGCCATAGATTCCTGTACTGATATTTGGGAAAGCTATTGACTTCAACCCATTTTGTTCAGCAAGCTGCAAAGAGTTGATGTAACAATTTTTAAGCTTCTCTGCTTCATTCGAATTCCCTCCATTCCATCTAGGGCCTACGGTATGGATTACCTTGTTGGCTTTCATATTTCCAGCAGTGGTTATAACTGCCTCACCCACGTTGCAACCACCCTGACGGTTTCGAATGGCAATGCATTCCTCTAAAATTGCTTTTCCTCCGGCTTTATGTATTGCCCCATCAACGCCACCACCTCCGAGCAAGGAAGTATTAGCGGCATTGACTATTGCTTCTATTTCGACTTGGGTTATATCTCCTTTTATGATTTTAATTTTCATTTGAGTTACTCTATTACTGATGTGCCCAACCTCAAAAGTATGATTAGATGCTCATTTTGTTCAAGTTTCAACGCCTTCGTTACATAAGTATTATGCCCGAGATATCGAAAAGTAAGTATATACTTTCCCGGAGCTAAATCTATTGAAAACTCGCCTTTGTCATTTGTGGGAGTAGCGGATGACTTATCATAAAAAATAATCGCTTCCTCTAAAAATGTACTATCTGTTCTTGAATAGACAAGTCCGCTGATTTTGGATTTTCCATTAAGTCCCTTATCGTAAAAGGAGGTTTGTTCCATCTTAGTTCTAATATCATATCCTGATCTTTGGTACCTTGTTGGAGAGCAACCAATAAATGTAAGAGCCAAAGCTGTAACGAACAGAAATGTGGGCCTGTGCCAATTCATTATTCAATATATAGCTTGATATGGAAAATACTTAAATAATCTTGTAACTAGAAGACAATAAAAACTACAATTCTAGTTATTAAATCGGTGGGCATTTTTGCCTACCTTGATTTCTCTTAATCGTCCTCCAAATTTTTGTAAAATGCACAGCAAAATCACTTTTGTCCGAACCCTCTGTCTCCTCTCTCTACTCGTTTTTTTAGCTGCTTGTCAAACCCGTAAAAAGGCACCGGATGCCTATGACCGGGTGGCAGATGAGCAGTACTCTCAAGTTATTGCTGCCTACACTTCAGGTAAAATTTCCAGTCGATCGGTGATTACACTGCAATTGGCTGAGAATGTCGAACCTTCTAACCAGAAGAAGGATGTACTCTCTTTCTCACCTTCAATTAAAGGTGAAGTGCGTTGGGTGACACCAAAGGTTTTGGAATACAGACCAGCCAATCCATTGCCTAATGGGGCATCTTATGTCGGCACGCTGAAACTGGATGGATTGGGTATTGAAGAAGCCACCAACCTGAAACCTTTCGAGTTTGTCTTCGACATCATTGAGCAGGATTATGATTTGGACATAACGGGCATCAACAGCGATGAGGCCGATCCTATGCGCAAGCAGGTGGTTAAGGGTACTTTCACCACAGCCGATTTTGCTGATACCATTGCGCTGGCCAAGGCGGTTATTTTTAAGCAGGAGGGGAAGAGCTTAAAGGTTAATTGGGAGTTCGATGAAACCACTGGTAAAAATCACTCTTTTACCGTGCTATCTGTCGATAGAAAGGACAAAGCTTCCAAAGTAGATTTTAAGGTAGATGGTAAAAGCTTTGGGGCGAATAGGAGTCGTAATGGAAGCATTAATATTCCTTCTCTCAACGATTTTTCGGTCATCAGCACCCGGATTCAGAAAAGCGGAGATCCTTATGTGGTACTGAACTTCTCCGACCCGCTCAATGAGCGTCAGGACCTTACAGGACTGATTACGCTGGAAGATGACAACAATCCAAGATTTTCAATTGAAGGCAACGAGGTAAGGGTATACCCTTCCACCGACCTGAATGGAGATAAGTTGGTGCAAGTCTATGAGGGCATTCGCAACCAGCTGGATTTTAAGATGGCGAAGGGTTATCAGCAAGTCGTCAACTTCAGCCAGATTAAACCAGCCCTTAGACTGACCCATTCCGGTACCATTTTGCCTAGTTCCGATGGACTTATTCTCCCTTTTGATGCGGTGAATGTCCGTGCCGTTGACGTGACCATCATCAAGATCAATGAATCCAATGTTTTCCAGTTTCTGCAAGTGAACCAATTAGGTGGAAACGAACAACTAAGAAGAGTAGGTAAACCGATTGTGAATAGGGCTGTCTTGCTAGATGAAGCAGGAGTAACTGATTTCAGTAAATGGAACCGATTTACTCTCGATCTGGCCAATATGATCAACCCGGAGAGAGGTGCTATTTATCAGGTTCGGGTGAATATTCGTAAAGAATATTCTCTGTATAACTGTGGCGAAAAACAATCTGAACTGAGCCTGGAAGGACAAATTGAAGAGGACAACTGGGATGAATTTGACATCTCAGATCATGGAGATTACGATAGCTATTACAACTACAATTACGGAAGAAATTACAACTGGCGCGAGCGGGATAACCCCTGCCATGAGAGCTATTATGCCGGAACCGAAAGGATGGTTTCAACCAATATTCTGGCTTCAGACTTAGGGCTGATCGCCAAATTAGGCAATGACAGAAAGCTCACTGCTTTTGTAACCGATCTGAAAACCACCGAGCCTGTGTCAGGTATTCAGGTGAAGGTCTATGACTTTCAGCAGGAGGTGTTGCAAACCCTACAGACAGATGCCAGTGGAAAGATTGAACTGGATACTGACAGGAAACCATTTTTGCTGGAAGCTATCCGAGGTGTCGAAAAGGGCTACCTGAAACTGACTGATGGAACCTCACTCTCTGTCAGCAATTTCAATGTAGGTGGAGCCAAGGTTGAAAGAGGTATTCAGGGCTTTATTTATGGAGAAAGAGGCGTGTGGAGACCTGGAGACCCGATTTACCTCGATTTCATTCTCGAAGACAAAGACAATAATATTCCCGATGATCATCCGGTGGTACTGGAATTCCTCGACCCATCTGGAAACCTGAAAGACAGAAAAGTCAGCACTCAGTCAGTTGGAGGTTTCTATCATTTTCAGCTACAGACATCAGACGATGACCCGACCGGAAACTGGCTAGCACGGGTGAATGTGGGAGGCTCTATCTTCAATAAACGGGTGAAAATTGAAACCATCAAACCTAATCGACTCAAGATTAATTTCGATTTGGGTAAAGATAAAATCACTGCGGGCACTCAGGAAGTGAATGCTAAACTCAATGTGAAATGGTTAACTGGTGCTACTGCGAAAAGCTTAAAGGCGGAGTTCGACCTCTATCTGAATCCAGCCAAAACTACTTTCAAGGATTTCTCCGGCTACTCCTTTGACGATGAAGCCAAGGAATACTATCCGGAAACAGAGCGCATTTTTGAGGGCAGAGTGGATGCTACGGGCAATGCCAACGTGCCGATTAGCCTCGTTACTCAGCCCAATGCTCCCGGTATGCTGATGGCTACTTTCAGCGGAAAAGTGTATGAGCCGGGAGGAGATTTCAGCATCGATCAGTTTTCGGTGCCTTTCTATCCATACACTCATTTTGTAGGTCTCAAAAAACCTGAAGGCGATAGAAGAGGTCAGTTGCTGACTGATAAAAAACATGTAATGGACATTGTATCAGTAGATGCAGAAGGTAATCCTATAGATCGCTCCGATCTGATTGTCGAAGCCTTCAAGCTGCAATGGCGCTGGTGGTGGGATAGGTCAGGCGACAATCTGGCCTACTACGTGAGCAGAAATGAAAACAGTCCATATTTCAGACAAAAAGTGACTACCAAAAATGGTAAAGCTCAGGTGCAATTGAGCATTCCAAATAATGACTGGGGCCGCTATTATATCCGGGTAAGAGATACCAAATCAGGTCATTCTGCTGGTTCTACAGTCTACTTCGATTGGCCGGGTTGGGCAGAAGCTAATAATCGTCCGGGTGGGGCATCATTGCTTAATTTCTCAACCGACAAGGAAGATTATAAGGTAGGTGAAAAAGTAACCCTAAGAATTCCGGCAAGTACCAAAGGACGTGCTCTAGTCAGCATTGAAAATGGAAGCAAGGTGATTGATGCGCATTGGGTGGAGACCAAGAATGGATCGAATGAATTCAGCTTCGAAGTCACTCCTGAAATGGCGCCCAATGTCTATGTGAATGCCACTTTGCTGCAACCTCATGCGCAAACCAGAAATGACCTGCCCATCCGATTGTATGGCATTGTGCCCATTAATGTAACAGACGACAAAACCGTTCTTCGACCTGAAATATCAATGGCCGATGTATTGAAGCCGGAAGAATCATTCAAGGTGGAAGTAAAAGAAACCAATGGCAAGCCGATGACTTATACTATTGCTGTGGTCGATGAAGGTTTGTTAGATATCACCCGTTTCCAGACCCCAAATCCGTGGAGCACTTTCTATGCCCGTCAGGCTTTGGGTGTGAAGTCATGGGACGTGTATGATGAAGTCATCGGAGCATTTAATGGAGATTTGTCCAGACTCCTGGCGCTCGGAGGCGATGGTTCAGGGGCCAAACCTGAAAGTGCGAAGGCAAACAGATTCAAGCCCGTTGTCAAACATTTGGGTCCATTCAAACTGGAGAAAGGAAAAACCGCAAGTCACACCATCCAAATGCCGAATTACATTGGTTCCGTCAGAACTATGGTGATTGCTGGAGATAATGGTGCCTACGGAAATACTGAAAAGGCTACTCCGGTGAGAAAACCCTTAATGGTACTTGGTACACTTCCTCGTGTGTTGGGTCCTGGTGAACAACTGAACCTGCCTGTGAGCGTCTTCGCTTTGGAAGATTTTGTGAAGGAAGCTGAAGTGGAAGTGAAAGTCAGCGGCCCATTACAATTGGCTGATGCCGCGAAGAAAACTTTGACTTTCGCAGTTTTGGGTGATGAACTGATCGATTTTGGATTGGAAGTGAAGCCTGAACTTGGCGTTGGAAAGGTGGAAATTACGGCCAGATCAGGAAGAGAAGTGGCTACTCACACCATTGAGATTCAGGTGAGAAATCCGAATCCACCAGTTACATATGTACTTCAGGCCTCTATTCAACCAGGGGAGAGCTGGCAACAGACCTACGAAGCGATAGGAATGAATGGTACCAATTCCACTCAGCTGGAACTTTCTATTCTTCCTCCAATTAACCTTGGTAAAAGACTGAATTATCTGATCAGCTATCCGCATGGATGCATTGAGCAGACAACTTCTTCCGCTTTTCCGCAGCTATTCCTTTCAGATATCATGGATCTGAGTGAAAGTAAGCAAAAGGAGATACAGCGAAATATTATTGCCACTATCGACAGACTAAGCAAGTTTCAGACTGCTGAGGGAGGCTTTGCCTATTGGCCGGGTCAGAGCGATGATAATGACTGGGGTACCAATTATGCAGGACATTTTATGCTGGAAGCAAAGGACAAGGGATATAATATTCCCACGGCCCTTTTCAATAACTGGAAAAGCTATCAGGGCAAACGAGCCAGACGCTGGGCCCGACATGGTCAGTATAATGATGACATCGTTCAGGCATACAGACTTTATACCTTGGCCAAGGCACAATCCCCTGAATTGGGAGCTATGAACCGCCTACGTGAAGATTCGAATCTAAGTCTTGAAGCCAAATGGAGATTGGCCGCAGCCTATGCGCTCACTGGAAGAGCTCAGGTGGCCAGGGAGATGATCAACAGCCTGCCTAAAAGTTCGACTAAGAAGGATTACTATTATTACTATGGTTCTGTATTGCGCGATAATGCCATGATTCTGGAAGCTATGGGTTTATTGAATATGCAGCAGGAAGGAATGAACCTTCTCAGATCTGTTGCAGAAGGATTAAGCGAAGACCGATGGATGAGTACCCAGACCACTGCTTATGGATTATTGGGAGTTATCAAGTTTGTTGGCCTGAATGGTTCTGCTTTTGGAAATAGCCTTCAAGCTGAGTACACGGTGAGTGGAGGGAGAAAGGAAACGCTTAACACGGCCAAGCCTATTAAAGTGGCCGAGTTAGCCAATGACCAGCAAAGCGGTCAGGTGAATGTAAAAAACAATGGTCAGTCTATACTCTTTGTCAGGGTGATTCAAAGAGGCCAGCCCCTGACCGGCAATGAGACCAGCGGTAGTTCCGGACTGCGACTTCAGGTCAACTATTTCGATAGAAATAATGTGCCGATTGATCCTTCTAATCTGGCCCAGGGAACTGACTTTACAGCTGAGATCACAGTTTACAGCACCGGCAGTCAGGGAGTCTACCGCGACCTGGCTTTGTCTCAGATATTTCCTTCAGGTTGGGAAATTCTGAATGACAGGTTGAATGAAATCCCAGGTGCTTCAACTGCAAATAACTATACCTACCGAGATATCCGGGACGACAGGGTCTACACTTATTTCGACTTGAGAGCGAATGATTCCAAAACCTTCAAGGTGAATCTCAATGCCACTTATGGAGGAAGGTATTACTTACCTGCAGTATCGGTTGAGGCTATGTATGATAATACTATTTATGGCCGTGAGGCAGGTAAATGGGTTGAGGTGAGAGGAGTGAATTGATTTTGGATTGATGAATGTTGAATGATGAATGTTGAGTTCAGTGCTAGAGTGATTAAGAAAGCCCCCATCCAAACCTTCCCTCATGGGGGAAGGCTTAGCAGACTGCCAGAGTTGATATTATCAGTCAATTCTGGCAGTTGGTAGTGCCCCTCTCCAAGGAGAGGGGTTAGGGGTGAGGCTAAAAACGGAATTGTGATCAAACGAATCAAAAAATATCGAAAAGCATTAATGGTGACCCTGCTCATACTGGGAGTGGGCTACTATTTCTGTTTGCCGAAAACACTGTTCGATGATCCTTATGCCACTGTTGTTAACGACAGAAGTGGAGCGCTGCTCTCAGCCAGAATTGCCAATGACGGTCAATGGCGATTCCCTGAACTGGACTCCCTTCCTCAAAAGTATGTCACGGCTTTACTAAGTTTTGAAGACAAGAGATTTTATTATCACCCTGGAGTTGATCCGCTAGCATTTGGTCGGGCCATTAAGCAGAATGTGCAGGCTGGAAGAATTGTCAGTGGAGGCAGTACGCTTTCCATGCAGGTCATCCGACTGCATAGAAAAGGGAAGGATAGGTCGATTTTTGAGAAGTTGATTGAAATGGTGCTGGCCACCCGATTGGAGCTGCGATACTCCAAAGAAGAGATTCTGAGACTATATGCTTCACATGCGCCTTTCGGAGGTAATACAGTGGGGCTTAATGCCGCTGCCTGGCGATACTTCGAAAGAAATCCGGCACAACTTTCCTGGGCGGAGGCGGCACTGTTGGCGGTGTTGCCTAATCAACCTGCTATGCTCTATCCGGGTAAAAGTGTAGATCCGCTCAAGTCCAAAAGGGATAGATTACTCCAAAAACTATTTGAAGGAGGTGAGATGGATGAAACCGATCTTGAGTTGGCTCTATCAGAACCTCTACCGAGAAAACCCCAGGATTTGCCTCAACTGGCGAGTCATTACACTAATTTCCTGATCAGTTCTGGTCAGGAGGGCAAGCAGATACAATCTGGCCTGGATATTCATACGCAGCGAGATGTAGTGAATATTCTGAATGCGCACCATCAATTGCTGAAAACTGAAGGAATTCATAATGCTTCTGCCATTGTGCTCGATGTTCAAAGGAATGAAGTACTGGCTTATGCCGGAAATGTGATGGGTGCTGGTTCTGAGCATCAGGAATTTGTAGATGTGATTCAGGCTCCTCGAAGTACGGGTAGTTTATTAAAACCCATCCTTTATGCGAGTCTTCTGGATGGAGGTCAGATTTTGCCCCAAACACTAATTCCCGATGTGCCCATGTTCTTTGGAGATTTTGCTCCGCAGAATTTTTCCAGAACCTATGACGGTGCCGTTCATGCCGATATGGCCATTGCCCGTTCCCTGAATATTCCTGCGGTAGAAATGCTGAAGATGTATGGTTATCCGAAATTCCATCAGAAGCTCAGAGACATGGGAATGAGTACGCTCAATCGTCCGGCAGGACATTACGGATTATCGCTAATTCTTGGAGGTTCTGAAGGCACACTTTGGGACCTAACGAACATGTATGCTGGCATGTCCCGCACTTTGAGCCATTTCAATAGAGAGCGGTATAGGGAAGGGGATTTTGAGTTTGCTAGGTTACAGAGTTCTAAGTTCGCGAGGGATTCCGCTCCCGATGCCTCGGGACGTGGGAATGACAAATCAAAAAATGGGAATGACATTCCAAATCATCTTTCTGCCGCTTCCATTTGGTTTGCCTTTGAAGCCATGCTGGAGGTTTATCGTCCGAATGAGGATGCTGCTTGGAAGCTGTATTCCAGCGCCAGCAAAATTGCCTGGAAAACAGGGACAAGCTTTGGGTACCGCGATGGCTGGGCCATTGGTATTACCCCTGAATATGTGGTTGGTGTCTGGGTTGGCAATGCGGACGGAGAAGGCCGCCCGGGTCTCACAGGGATCAAGGCCGCAGCGCCCATTATGTTCGATATCTTTGATCGATTGCCTGAAACCACTTGGTTCAACATGCCGAGAGCGGAGCTGGTTACAGCCGCGGTAGACAGGGAAAGTGGCTATCTCGCTTCGCCTTATTCCAGCCAGATTGATACTGTTTTTATCCCAAAAGTGGGTTTGCGCACTGCTTCTTCACCTTTCCATCAACTGGTGCATCTGGATGCATCACAGAAATTTCAGGTAAATGCAGGTTGTGTGCCTTTGTCAGAAATGGTCACCAAGAGCTGGTTTGAGCTACCGCCTAAGCTGGCCTACTACTACAAGATGAAAAACCCGACTTATGCCGAACCGCCTCCTTTTATGCCGGGTTGCGAGACTCAATTGACAAGACTGAAAGCTATGGAAATGATTTATCCTGAGCCAAATGCTTCATTCTACCTGCCGGTGGAGCAGGATGGTCAATTAGGTAAGATAGTCTTTGAAGCTACCCATCAAAACCGAACCACCAAAGTACACTGGCATTTGGATGGTGAATACCAGGGCTATACCCAAAGTGAGCATGTTATGTCGTTCCAGCCCAACAATGGCAACCACCGACTGGTACTGGTTGATGATTTAGGGAATGAGTTGGTAAGGAGATTTGAGGTGTTGAAGAAAAGTGAAGAGTGATTGGTTGATGAGAAATCTAGTGTTAGTCCACCCCCTGCTTCGCTACCCCCGCCAGCGGGGGACAATGAGCCCGATGCGATGGCCGACTGCAAGAATGTCCTCCTCTGGAGGAGGTGTCCGCAGAACGGAGGAGGATTAATATAAATTCTTTTATTTACCCTTTGCGTTCTCCGCGTCCTTGGCGGTTTAAAATTTACCGCAGACTTCGCTAAGAACGCAAAGAAACTTTCGACCTCAGACTTCGTGTGATTTATTCCTAGGGATAACCTCGTCAGTTCCTTTGGAGACTCTTCGCTACAAGCGGTCTTGCTTATCAGCCGACCGCTTTACGCTCTGAGTGACGCTTACCAGAACTGCATTGACTGATTTCTGTTTTCTGATTTCTCTTCTGACTTCCGACTATTTCACCCCTAACCCCTAAAGGGGAATTACGGCATCGATCCTGTTGGAGACTCTTCGCTACAATCGGTCTTCCTTATCAGCGGACCTCTTTACGTTCTGAGTGACGCTTACAGCGGTCGCCTTCCTATTTTCTGATCAACTGATTTTCGGTCTTCGGTCTTCTGACTTCCGACTATTATCACCCCTAACCCCTAAAGGGGCAGCACTGTAACGGTTCAGATGCAATGACCGGCTTTCAAACTTCCGTCCTCCGTCTTCTGACTTCCGACTTAATCCTTCAACCTATCCTTAAACATCGCTCTTAGCTTATTCACTTTTGGGGTGATGATGGCTTGACAGTAAGGTTGCTCTGGGTTGTCGTTATAGAAGTTCTGATGATTTTCATCGGCTTTGTAGAATGCAGCTGGTCCGGTAATTTCTGTAACAATTGGATCGTCAAAATACTGAGCCATTTCTGCTTTTACTTCTTCAGCTATTTTAAGCTCTTCTTCATCGGCTGCAATGATGATAGAACGGTATTGAGTTCCCGTGTCATACCCTTGTCTGTTGAGCGTAGTAGGGTCGTGGGTAGAGAAGAAAATTCTCAATAAATCGGCATAAGAGAGTTCTTTCGGGTTGTAGGTAATTTGAATGACCTCTGCATGATTGGTTCTACCGCTGACAACTTCTCTGTAGGTTGGATTACTGATTTGTCCACCAGCAAAGCCTGATTCCACTTTGCTAACCCCTCTTACTCTTTGGAAAACGGCTTCTATACACCAGAAACAGCCTCCGCCAACAATGGCAGTAACTTCTGTTAGTTCTGTTGAAAGCAATTTCATTGACGCTGAGTTGACGCAATAACGTAATCCGCTGGGTTCTGGTCCATCAGGGAAAACATGCCCTTGGTGAGCATCACAAGTATTGCACATGATTTCAACTCGAATCATGCCGTAGGTTGTGTCCTTTTCGTATTTGATGGCATTTTGCTTTACAGGTTGTGTAAAGCTTGGCCAACCGCTACCTGACTCGAACTTTACTCTGGAATCAAAGAGGGGAGTGCCGCAACAAATACAGCCGTAAAGCCCAGGTTCATGTCTTTCACAAAACTCTCCAGTTCCGGCTCTTTCAGTTCCTTTTAAGCGGGCAATATGAAACTGCTCGGGAGTGAGTATCTCTTTCCATTCAGCTTCAGTTTTTTCAACTCTTTTGTCGGGTTGAGGATTTCCGTTGTTGGCAAATTTGATAACATCTGACCAAGTAAGCATAGGCAATCGGTTTATGGCAGAAAGAACAAGTACTTTCGCCAGAAAGTTTATTGATTGCCCAAATATCGGTTAAACTCTGCAATTAGCTTATCCTTTTCGCTAGGCCGTGGTGCATCTTTATTCACCAGCTGACCATTTCGATCATAGATCATGTAGTGAGGTAGGGCAGGTACATTCAACTCTTGCATTTTTGTGTTGTAGCCAGCATTGTCAATTCTATAATGTATGCCAGAATTGAGTTCATGCCTTTCAAGTGCATGCTTCCATGGTTGTTTTTTGCGATCGGTAGAGAGGTAAATGTACGCAAGATCTTGTGATGAAAATTCATTTTGAATTTCTAAAGAGCTTGGCATTTCTCTGATGCAAGGTGCGCACCAGCTAGCCCAGAAATCTATGTAAATGACTTTTCCTTTAAGGGAGGTTATTAATTCTTCGAATGTGGTGGATTCACCTTCAGGGTTTAATAAATCTAGGTCATTTTTAATGGAGAACTTAATGTTATACTTTTCAACCAAGTGATTGTACATGGCAGAGTCTTGATATTCATTCTTGAATTTGCTCAGGTATTCCCATCGAGTCTCAATTGGGAAATAACCAGCATCTTTGAAGATATATTCGACATAATAATACTGAGCCTTCATCTTTTCTATTTGGCTTAAATGGCTTACCACCTGAACCGAATCATAGGCCTGTGGATAGTTGGTAATTCTACCTCCGGAAGTTTCAGTTTTATACTCGTAATAATCTGCTTTTTTGTTGAATTCGGCACGTATAGAACTGATAAAGTAAGAAGTGTAGCGGTTGGAGTAGAGCAGCGAATCGTTTCTTAAATTGAAAGAAGTTGGCAGCTCATTTCTTACTCGGTTTATTGCTTCTGTGTATATAGTAGTTGCATTTGCCTCTATTTCGGGATTTAATCTGTTCTCAACGGCTATGATTTCGGCAAGCTGGAAGTATTGATTCAAGACTCGGTATTGGTATTGTCTTTTATCAATAAGCCCTTTCGCTTTAAGAGACTGAAGCATTTCCATTTTTTTATCAAACTCTTGAGTGAAGTTCTTGAGATTGACTTCTTCTTTTTTCTTCCTGATCTGTTTGTACTCTTCAAGATTATTTCCCTTCTCTCCGAAATAGTTCAGTAAGGGTTGTTTTTCAATGAACATGGCTGCTGTGAATTCTGAAGTCGCAATACTATCACGTTCAATTAAGTCAAAGTTGGTAACGCGGAATTCTTCCGATCTATTTTGAACATATGCGATGGGTTTGCTGCCTTCATAATCGAATAAAACGGTGTCTCCTTTTTGGAAAAGATATTTAAGCTGATCTACACCTTTATAGTAAAGGCTTACTTCTACCCATTCTCTTTGACTCTTGACGATAACCGTATCGACTTCAGCATCAAAATCGATAAAGAGTCTTTGGGTGATTAGGTTGTCATCTATAAACTCAATCTCATCGCCTGTTTGAGTGGTATAGAAAGAAGGCTCAGTAGCGTTGGGTTTATAATATGCACCATTCTGAACGGGGTTTTTAAAAATTAGAGTGATCTGATTCGGCTTTTCTTTCTCTTCAATGGCAGTTTCTGAAGACTTGTCAGAACATGAGAACAAAATCAATAGGCACAAAAAAAGGAATGATGTGTGTTTCATTCCTTTAAGTTAGATGTTTTTGATAACTACCCAATTAGTTGTCTATTTCTTTCAATAGCTTCTCAATTTTTTGGGTTAGCTCTTTGGCCATATCCCTTAAATCTTTAGGAGAATTATCGGGAATAGAATCAAGAGGGCTTTGAATGTCTACGGCCAGACCGTTTTCTTCTTTTCTAATCACCACATTGCAAGGCAACTGAATGCCAATTGTCGGGTCGAGTTGAATAGCTTCATAGGCCAGGTGCGGATTGCAAATTTGCAGCTGTTTATAAAGTCCGATGTCTTTCCCAATCTTGTTTTGTAGTGTTTCTTGAAAATCTATTTCATGAAGTACGCCAAAGCCAATCTCTTTAAAATTAGACTTTAGAAGTTCTTCTAAATGTACTTCGTCAAATCCTTCAAAGTTTCGACTTATGGTGTTCATGACTCTTTATTTTGTGTTAAAAGCTCTGTCTCAATCACTTCTTTCATTGTTGCTTTTGGCAATGCACCAGCTTGCATCATAGGTTCTCTCCCGTCTGCCGGAATAAATAACAAGCTAGGTATGCTGCGAATACCAAACATGGCACTCAAACGCTCTTCGGCTTCAGTATCTACCTTATAAATGTCTATTTGAGGGTATTCGGCTGCCAATTCTTCTAAAATAGGGGCCACCATTTTACATGGTCCGCACCAGTCGGCATAGAAATCGATAATAGCGGGTTTTTCACCAGCAAACTTCCATTCTTTTTCTGTTTTATAATTAAAGACTTTGGTTTCAAAGTCTGCTAAATTCAACTGTTTCGTTTTCATATCTTCCATTTTCTAAATCAATAAGGAGTATAGAGTGGTTATGGTTCCATCTAGAAATTCGGAATGTAACTTAGGTGACATTCGGCAAAAAGTCTAAAACAATGGTTTGTGGGATAGATTACGGTAGTAAAATGGCAGGTACAACGAGTATTTGCTATATAAAGGAAGGCGTGGTAAAAATTGAGCGATCGGCTAAAAAGCAAGATGCTGATGCCATGATTCTAGCTTTTTGTCAGAGAGAGCAGCCCGAGTTAATCGCATTAGATGCACCATTGTCATTGCCAGGAGTTTATTCCGCAAAAGATGGTTTTCAAGATTACTTTTACCGTGTTTGTGATAAGGAGCTAAAGGCTATGTCGCCCATGTTTTTGGGTGGCTTAACTGCTCGAGCCATGAAATTGAAGGCGATGCTTTCTGAAATTAAGATCATTGAGGCTTACCCAGTGTTTAGAGCGAAGGCTCTAGAGTTGCATAAATTTGGCTACAGAGGCAAAACGCCCGAAATTAAGGCCATACTTAACAAGTTAGGAGGAGTATTTGCAACAGCTGAAATATTATCTTCTCATGATATGGACGCACTACTTTGCTTAGAAATAGGTCAACGTTTTCTTCAGAACAAGACTCAAAGATCTGGACTAGTTGAAGAAGGTGTCATTTATTATTGAACGAAGGAATAAAACTTATTGGGTTGTTCTTTTTCAGTCGATGAGCCTCTGCTTCTAACTGCTCTATTTCTTGAATGAATAGCTGCTCATAGCCTTCCATCCATGTTCTGAAATCACTATTTCCTTGATGTTTTCTGGTAATGTAATTTAAGAGTAAGCCAATGTTGAACTTTCTGGCTTTGATGCCGGCATTGGCTAAAATGGCATCTTCTGCGTTACATGCCTGCTCGTATTGACCCTTTACTGGTACCATCAGCACTGGTTTGTCTAAATACATGGCTTCACAGATTGACTCAAAGCCAGCGGTAGATGCGTAGCCAATACAGCCCGACATAAGTTTAAGGAACTTTTGATCATTAATGTGATGGAAAGTGAGGTTAGGATTTGGAGACCATTCGTCTGGAAACTCTTTATTATCCCAAAAGCAGTGAAGCTTGATTTTCTTGTTTCGCGAATGCCATTTAATTATTTCATCGCTGTAGCCTTTGTTTACTACATAAGCTAAAATGTAATCTTCATTTTCAGGAGACAGCTTTAATACTTCACTCCGTAAAAGTGGAGGTACAATGCTCAGTTTATTGTTTGTGCTTTTTAGCTTTCTAAATGAAAGAGCGAGTTTCTTATGAGTATTGAATGAAGTGATTTTGTTGTTGATTCTGTAAGCCCATTTTTGCGTGCTGTAGCCTTTGGCAAATGGAAACTCAGGATGTTCTGCTAAATATTGATGAGCTATGCTTATGCGTTTGGCTTTTGGTCTGAAAAGAAGGAAGTACCAGCCACCCATAACATCATAGAAATTGACAATAACATCGGGTTGATGTGCTTTTTTTGCTCGATTGATCTTATTGAGCTGTCTAATGAAAACTGGAATTCGAACTAAGTTGAAAAGCAAGGACTTCCATACATTGATAGACTTGCTTTTCTTATCGTAATAGAAATTTGGGCTTTTTACTGGGTGAAGTTCAGCAGAGGTTTTTTGTTTGAAAAAGGCTGGTATTTCTCTTCTATTGCTAGTACCTATAACCGTAGCACTTACCGTATGTCCTGCATTTGATAGTATCTGTTCTAGCGCTAATGCCTGAGTCATATGTCCACGGCCTTCGCCCTGAACGATGAACATTACCTTCATACCTAAGCTTTATTTACTTTCAAATCTGATTCTGCCTCACCTTCTTCGAAATAGTCTTTAAGCGCAATGGTTTTGCTTTCAGACTCTTTGTCTTGCTTCTCTTTCTGATCGCTTTCTGTGTAATAAACCAAGCTCCATTCGCCTTGCATGTCCTCAACAAGGGCAGTCATAGACTCAACCCAATCTCCTGAATTCATGTAGTGAATACCGTCAATCACCTTCAGTGCAGGTTGATGAATATGACCACAGATTATGCCGTTGCAGTCTTTGTAGCGAGCCATTGAGGCCAGTTGCGTCTCAAAATCGTCTATGTACTTAACTGCTTGTTTCACCTTGCCTTTCACCTTTTGAGACAGAGAAAAATAGGGGAGGCCCTTTTTCATTCTTCGGTAGTTGTACTGCCTATTTAGCCAAAGCAGAAAGGTGTAACCAATGTCTCCTAACTTTGCAATCCACTTAAATTGAGAAGTTACCGAATCGAAAACATCGCCATGAGTAATGTAGTACTTCTTGCCGTTAGACTCATAAATCATGTCTCTGGCAATCTTCAAGTTGCCTACAGTGAAGGGTAGAACCTGATCTAGGAAGTCATCATGATTGCCTCGGATGTAAGTGATTTTGGTGCCGTCTTCCTCAATCATTTTGAGGATTTTGGTGAAGAAGCGCGTGTGCTTACGTTTCCACTTACCTGATTTACGAAGCTGCCATCCGTCTATGATGTCTCCGTTCAGGATAAGGTTTTTGCACCGATATTGCTTCAGAAACCTAACCAGCTCCTTGGCTTTGGAGCCTTTGGTTCCGAGGTGCACATCGGACACAATAATGGTTTTACACTCGTTCTTCACTGTCTGGGTATTTGGGGTTCGGGTTAATACAATATCACCCTTTTGTGTGACCCCTCTGTGACCAGTGAATTATTAGAATGTAATAATTAGGTAGAGTAAAAAATACTAAGGTAAAACTGGCTTAATACCAGAAATTATTTGGTTTGCTCTTCTATATATTTGACAGCCTGGCCAACGGTTTGAAGCTTCTCTGCATCACTATCGGGAATTCGTATATCAAAAGTTTGTTCAAACTCCATTACGATCTCCGCATAGTCTAGCGAATCAATTCCTAAGTCTTTTATAAAGTTGGCATCGAGGGTGGCCTCTGTAGGTGCAATTCCAATTTTTTCAACAAGTATTTGAGTAACCTTTTCTAGCGTATTGCTCATTCGATTAGTGGTCAATTAGATGGCGGAAGTTAAGCCATTTCAATAAAAACTAAAACCTTAAAGTAAATTCTGTCCCCTCTTGAAGTACTGAACGGACGGTGATTGCACCTCCATGCTTTCTCATTATTTGTTTAGATAATGACAAGCCAATCCCCGAACCTTGTTTTTTAGTAGTAAAGAATGGAATAAATATTTTGCCTAAAGCTTCTTCATCTATACCAGATCCATTGTCTCTGATTTTCATAGTTGGTCTTCCGTATTCGTTTACAAAAGCGTTAATAATGATCATTTTTTCCTCTTCATTCTCGTTTAAGGCATGCATAGCATTCTGTACTATATTTATTAATACCTGATCTATTAACTCTTTGTCTACATGAATTTTCAGGTCTTTCGGATTAATATTCACGACAAACTGAATACCTCGAGTTTCCATTTCATGAGCCAGAAGCACTTTGATATGGTCTATTACCTTACTGAATTCAATTTCCTGAATTTTAGGCTCTGGAATTCTGGTGAGATTTCTGAAGTCTGACACAAAACGGATTAGTCCTTCGCTTCTGCGCTTAATAGTTTGCACCGCTAGGTAAATATCTTCCAGTTCCTCTTTTTCTATAGGTACATCATCTTCAATGTTATCTACCAGATTTACTTCAACGGTATTTGCCAAAGAGGAGAGAGGGGTAACGGAATTCATGATCTCATGGGTCAGTACCCTAATCAGGTTCTGCCAAGCGTCCATTTCTTTTTCTTCCAGTTCTGACTGAATGTTTTGAATAGATACTAGTTTGAATTCCTCACCTCTTAAAACCAACTCTATCACATAAATGGAGAGCTGAGTTCGGGTACCTTCGTTGGTAAGTTCAATTAGCGCACTACCTCCAGTTTTAAGCTTAACTAGAGATTCAACGAGTTTAGGACTTACTTTGCTCAGCTCAAAGATGCTATTTAATGAGTCTACACCAATCAGTTTTTTGGCCGCACTGTTAATAATCTGAATTTCTCCTAGCTTATTGAATGTAACAAGACCAATGGCTACGTGTTGTACTATTGTTCTGAAATAGTGATAGTTAGCCTCTTTTTCGGCCCTGATTTCCCTAAACTTTCTAATTACTGTATTGAACTCATTATACAGCTCATTCATAGATTTACCTCTCCCTGAAGAGGGGTAAGTTGTTGTGAAGTCATCGTATTTGATTGAGCTCAAAAACGAGGCTATCTCTCTGTTCGTCTTATCCAGTGTTCGCACCAGAAAGTAAATCTGGACAATAATAAGGCCTGCAATAAAAACGGAGTTCACAGTATTAGGAACCTCATATATGATATAGGCCAAAAGAAAGATAGAGAGAACCAGTAGTGCTACTCTAATAAGAATGACAAATCTTAAGTTTTTAAAGCCCATGCTTTTCTAGTCTTCTATACAGAGAAGCTCTGGTTAGGCCCAATTCTTTGGCAGCTTTAGAAATGTTTCCTGAATGCTTGTTGATGGCTCTGAGAATTACATTTTTCTCAACATCATCTAGGTTTAAGTTGTCGGCTGCTTCATTCTGATTATCTGCTTTCTGAACCAAAAAGAAGAAGTCGTCAGGCATAAGTACATTGCCTTCACTCATGATAATGGCTCTTTCTATGGCATGCTGCAATTCTCGGATGTTTCCGGGCCACGAGTACTTAGAAAGCTTTTTATAAGTAGAAGGAGCTATTTTCTTCTGTGGCTTTCTGTATTTCTCTGAGTATATTTTCACAAAGTGGTCGGCCAACAGGTTAATGTCGTCTTGACGCTCTCGTAAAGGAGGTAAATGAATTTCTACAGTATTAATTCTGTAGAGTAAATCTTGTCTGAAAGTGTTTTCAGCCACCATGTCGTATACAGGCATGTTAGTGGCGCAGATCAGTCTGATATTGACATCTATAGGTTTGTTAGTTCCTATTCGTGTTACTTGTCTGCCTTGTAAAACCGTTAATAATTTAGACTGAAGCGGCATGCTCAGGTTTCCTATCTCATCTAGGAAGAGAGAGCCTCCCTGGGCTACTTCGAACCTTCCTGCTCGGTCTTCTTTAGCGTCTGTAAAGGCACCTTTTTTATGTCCGAATAGCTCCGATTCAAAGAGCGTTTCAGTAATAGCACCCATATCAACACCTACAAAAACATTGTCTTTTCGGAGGGATCGTTTATGAAGTGCTCTAGCCACTAGTTCCTTACCCGTTCCGTTTTCCCCTAGAATTAAGACGTTTGCATCTGTTTGAGCTACCTTATCTATAATGCTAAAGACATTCTTCATTGCAGGGCTATCACCAATGATATCACTGAACGGTTTGTTAATATCGTCTTCTAGCTGCTTTTTGGCACTCTTAAGCTTTTCTACCTCTTTATAGCTTTGCTTAAGTTTTATGGCCGATGAAAGTGTAGCTATTAACTTTTCGTTTTGCCAAGGCTTTAATACAAAGTCTGTAGCACCTTCCTTTAGTGCTTTAACTGCCATTTCTACATCTCCGAAAGCTGTGATTAGAATTACTACCGCTTTTGGGTCGGCTTCAAGAATTTGTTGCAACCAATAAAACCCTTCCTTACCACTAGTAGTATCATGGCTAAAATTCATATCTAAAAGAATAACATCGTAAGTTCCATTATTCATTAAGAATGGAATCTTCTTTGGGTTTTTCTCTATTATGACCTCTTTGGCATGTTTCTTCAATAGTAGTTTAGCCGCAATGAGTACATCTTCATCGTCATCGATGATCAAAATTTTTCCTAATTCTTTCTCCACAAGCTTGGGTTTTGCTGTTTATCAACTGAAATAGTGCCAATAGGCATTACGGCTCAATTTAGAAGATTCTGTCTAAAAACTGTCCGAATTAGTACATAAATAAGAACGATATCGTACAGCTAATTGCAGTGCTCATAAAGCCTTCTTCCTTTTTATATAAAGAATGATTTTGAATTAAATTAAGGAGAAGTTTGCTAAAAGTAAGTACAAACATATAAATATGACCCATTGTGTATTAAAGACACACTTATGTTGAAAATAGGTTTTGCAGATGAACTGAAAGTCATTATATTGCACTCGTTGTTTTGAATTAATTGTAAAGATTAATTCAGATATTTTGAGTTTTTGACCTTTGGGCTCAGTGCTGACCACGCTGAGCCTTTTTTTGTGCTTAAGGTTTTCATGGAGACTCTAAAAGTGTTCGATTCCGTTCAATCCTTGTTTTAATACTGTACACTTGCTGGTAGTCTAATTAATATCAGTTGAGTCTATTCTGTTGATTTTTAGTGTTTTATAAAAGTGGCATCCTTGTTGTCAACTGCAGGACGGATTAGAAAACACGACTAGACTAAATAGCAATGGACAGAAAGATTAAGAAAAAGACATGGACTACTAAACGAATAGTAACCATTCTTGGAAGTGGGGGTATCCTTTTTCTGATACTCTACGTGTTCGTCTTTGCAGACAATGCGTCAAAACTCAACGTAGACTTAGAAAAAATCAGTGTGGGTGATGTGGTTGAAGGCCCATTTCAAGAATACATTCCTTTAGAAGGTACCGTACAACCCAAGACAACTATTTTCCTCGATTCTAAAGTGAGTGGAAATGTAGAAGATAAGTTCCTTGAAGGAGGGGTTCAGGTTAAAAAAGGAGATACAATCTTAAAGTTGGAAAATAGAGCCTTGGAAATGAGTTACATTCAAGAGCAAACCCAGACCAATAGATTAAGGAATGACATTGAAAACACGAACAATAGGTTGCAACAACAGCTATTCACTTCTCGTGCTCAAGTAATCAATATCGATTTTGATATTGATGAAGCAAAAGATCAGTTTACTAGAAATGAGCAGCTTTGGAAGGATAAAGTAATTTCAGAACAAGACTACCTAAATTCTAAAAGAAGGTATAATAGACTTAAGGCATCAAGAGAGAATATAGTCAAGCAAATGGAATTCGATTCCATCAATGCTGTTAGTCAGGTAACACAAAACGAACAAAGGTTAATTACTTCAGAGGAGAGTTTGAAAATAGTTCAAGGTCAGCTACAAGATCTATGGGTCACTGCTCCAATTGATGGATTACTTTCTACGGTGAATGCTGAGATTGGTCAGTCTATTGGTCAGGGTACTACTATCGCCCAAATAGATGATTTAGATGGATTCAAAATTGCTGCTAATGTAGATCAGCACTATTTGCCTAGAGTTTATGAGGGCCTGGTAGGTACTTATGATTTCGCTGGCCAAGAATATAGATTGGAGATCAGAAAGAAGTTCCCTGAAATTAATAATGGAACATTCGTAGTAGAAATGGTAGGAGAGATTCCTGAAGGAGTAAGAAGAGGTCAAACCCTTTCAATCAGACTACAATTGAGCGAAGAAAAGAATGCTATTCAAATACCTAGAGGCAGCTTCTTCCAAACTACTGGTGGTAACTGGATTTTCGTTCTAAATGAAGATCAAACCGAAGCAACTAGAAGAAATATCCGCATTGGAAACCAGACTCCGAGGAACTATGAGGTGCTAGAAGGTTTACAACCTGGAGAAAAAGTGATATTTTCATCTTATGAAGGTTATGACGATAAGGATAAACTCGTCATCAAGAAATAATTAATTCAAACAACTAATTAACTTTTACAATTATGGGAAACAACAAAAGTATCATCACCACTAAAGGGCTGAAGAAGTTCTACTACACAGATGAAATTGAAACAACAGCGTTGAATAACGTAAATCTTCAGATCGCTGAAGGTGAGTTTGTTGCTATCATGGGACCTTCCGGTTGCGGAAAGTCTACTCTTCTAAACATCATTGGTCTATTAGATAATCCTTCTGAAGGTGAATTCTATTTCTACGATGAAGAGGTCTCAAAATATTCTGAAAGACAGAGAGCAGAGCTTAGAAAAAGAAACATTGGTTTCGTGTTTCAGAGCTTTAACCTCATTGACGAACTTACTGTATATGAAAATGTAGAGCTTCCTTTAATCTACTTGAAATATCCTGCTTCTGAAAGAAAGCAAAGAGTAGAAGAGGTGCTTGAGCACATGCAGATTATGCACAGAAAAGATCACTTCCCTCAACAACTTTCTGGTGGTCAGCAGCAAAGGGTTGCGGTGGCAAGAGCTGTAGTTGCTAAGCCAAACCTAATTCTAGCGGATGAGCCTACTGGTAACTTGGACTCAACTAATGGTCAAGAAGTAATGACTCTTTTGAGTGATTTGAATGCCAATGGTACAACTGTGATTATGGTAACTCACTCTGCTACCGATGCAGAATATGCTCATAGAGTTGTGAACTTGTTCGATGGTCAGGTAGTATCTGAGAACATCAATTCAAAAGAGAACTCGCTAGTTTAAGCATTTGTAAAGGTTAAAAGTCCACTTGCCAAAAATGGTAGGTGGGCAAATATTGAAGAGCTTGGGACAGCTCTTCCAGAAAAATATTGCCCAAAGGATAGAAAACATTAGTATGAAACAATTATTCACAATAGCTCTGTTAGCATTGCTTTCCAGTTCAACAGTTTGGGCTCAGAGGGTGCTAACGTTAGAGGAATGTATAGACATAGCATTGCAGAGCAACTTGAGTATAAAAAGAGCTAAAAACCAAGCAGAAATAGCTAAAGCTCAATATACCCAAAGCAAGTTTAACTTTTTACCTTCTCTAAGTGCAGGAGCTTCTCACTCTTGGAGGGAGGGACTTCAGTTTGATCAGACTACTGGTAACTTAGTGAATACAACAGCATTAAGTGGAGGGATGTCCATTGATGCCAGTTTGACACTGTTTGATGGTTTCTCTAATTTGTATGGTAAGCAACAAGCTAAAGCTAGTTATCAGGCATCAGAAGAGGCTGTGAGAGGAACTGTTCAGTCTATTCAAGCTCAAATAGTTGGTGCCTTTTTGCAGGTTATAACTATTAAAGAAGGTTTGAAAATGAATGAAGCAACGCTTTCTTTATTGAATGAGCAATTGGATAGAGAAAGGAAGCGAGAAAACGCAGGTGTTGGAAATATGGAACAAGTCTATAACTTCCAATCTCAAGTTGCTCAACAGCAGCTCACTATTGTAAATCAAAATAATCAGCTTGAATCTGCCAAGCTGAGCCTTATTCAGCTGCTCCTTTTAGATCCTGCTGAAGATTATCAGTTTGAAGGAATTACTTCGAATGATGCTGAACTTAATAAGGAGTTAGAGGATTACAACACTGTTTATAGCAGTTCTATGGATTTCTCGCCTTCTGTTAAATCTGCTGAACTTAATTTAGATGCAGCAGAAAAAAATCTTCAAATATCAAAGTTTAACTGGATGCCTACTTTAGGCTTGAGGTCAGGATGGAGCACTGGGTGGAGTTCAAACCTAAGAAATCAGGGAGATGGCTCGGTTGTAGACTTGTCAACTCAGCTAGATAGAAATAGAGTAAAATCAGCTAGTTTAAGTTTAGGCATTCCTTTGTTCAGTAGGTTTCAAAATAGAACGCAACTGCAGACCTCTAAAATTCAGGTCTTAAACTCTCAATTGGCTTTGGAGCAGGCTAAGAACGATCTCACAAATCAAGTTCAGCAAGCCTACTTAGATTTACTAAATGCTAAGACTTCTTATGCTGCAGCTAAAGAGAGTAAGTTGAGTTTGGATCAGTCATTTGATTTTGCCAAAAATAGATATGATAATGGCACAATAGACTTTGTGACTTATTTACAGAGTTTGACTGCTAAGAATCGTGGAGATTTGGAGCTTGTAAGAAGCAAGTATTCCATACTACTTAGACAATTCATCCTTGATATTTACAAGGGTGAGTTAATGGAGCCTAGAACTAATTAATACTCAGAATATCTACTCGTTTGCCTGAAATGGCAAACAAAAGGTCGTTTTCCATAAACACAAATTGATAAGGGAGATTAGCGTAGCTGATCTCCTTTGTTTTTTTAGAGTAGATATCGGTCAAAACAATTTGCTCAGGAGATGAAGAAATTAACCAGTTTTTACTGAAACTGAAGAACCCGTTATTGGCCGCATTAATTTCTTCAACGAAATTACCAAGATTGTCGAAAACAAGGATATAACCTTTAGAATCGCTTATAAAAAGCAAGTTCTGGTATTCTCTGATAAAGCTAGGGTTGAGTTTCTTGTTTTCTAAGCTTAGGCTGAGAATGTTCTCTAAGAGTAACTCACCGCTATTTACATCAATCTTACTGAGTGTTAAATTACCGGTATTCAATAACCACAGGTTATTATCTGCTGATAGCGTAGCAATACCATTAATTTGTGAAATGTTGAATCTATTGAGGTTGTATCTTTCTGAGTTGGCTAAGAACCTATTCAAAAATAAGTACTCCTGAAAGCCTTGGTAGTAGACAAAAACTCGCAAACCTTGCCATGCCTCTAATAGACTAGGGGTAGCCTTTCTCTGAGGCGAAAAGTGGTACTGAAGCTGACCCTTATTGTCGTATTTCTCAATAACTCCATCGGATGATGCAAAGTAGAGGAATCCTTGCCTGTCAATTGATGCGGTTACAGGTTCGAATGGAATAGAAAAACTCTCTATAATCTTGGCTTCTTGGCTAAAAAGCAAGCAATGAAAGAATAAGGCTGCTATGGTTATTCTAGCCTTCAAATGTTTTTAGTTCTATTTTACCATCTGAATAAACCCCGTAAGTATAATAGTTCAGCCATTCACCTAAATTGATATACCTGCTGCTATCGCCAACTTCTAGGTCTAGCGGAAGGTGTCTGTGTCCAAATAGGTAATAATCGTGATGCTTTATCTTTTCTTGTTCTTTAGCAAAAGTCCATAACCATTCTTCCTCTCCTAAAAATCGTTGCTCTGTATTGTTGGCCTGAGCTCTGCTCTTTCCTGACCAAAAATTGGCTAGGCCAATACCTACATTCGGATGTAACCAGTGAAAGCACCATTGAAAGAAGTTGTTTGTGAATACCTTCTTCAGAAACTTATAGCCATTGTCTCCTGGGCCAAGTCCATCGCCATGAGCAACAAAAAGCGAGGTTCCATTTATGTCTAATTCTAACGGCTCTTTATATACTTTGGCGTTGAACTCCTGCTCAAAATAGCCGAACATCCATAAATCATGATTGCCAGTAAAAACGTGTAGTTCAATACCTTCGTCAACCAACTCAGCTAGTTTGCCTTGAAAACGAGAAAAACCTTTCGGGATGGTGGTTTTGTATTCGAACCAGAAATCGAATAAGTCTCCAACTAGAAAGATGGCCTGCGCATCTTTTTTACACTCATCTAACCAGCGAACTATTTTTAATTCTCTTTCTCTACTCTTTTGAGCAGTTGGAACTCCAAGGTGGAAGTCTGAGGCGAAGTATACTTTTTTAGACGCTGCTATATTAAGCTTCATGCTTTCAATTGAATGGTGAAAGATAGCCAATGACCAAAACAAAAAAAATCAGGTCGTTAAACCTGATTTTGTATTGTAGGCCTTATAGACGCTTACTCTTTATTTTCTTGTTCTTCTGAGGTTGTTCCTTCTGATTGTGGCTCAACTACCTCTTCTTGCTTAGTATCAGCATCTGGAGCGGTTTTTTCTTTAACTTTTCCATTACTGTTAGTGTAAGCTTGGTAGGTAGTCTCCTTTTCAAAAGGTCTTTTCCCAATTAGATTTTCTAAGTCGGACTGGAAAATGATTTCCTTGTCAAGTAATTCTTTGGCCAGAATTTCTAATTGTTCCTTTTTATCCGTTAGGAGCTGCTTAGTTCTCTGGTAAGCTTGCTCTACCAGTTTTTTAACCTCTTGGTCAATAATTTTAGCGGTATCTTCTGAGTAAGGCTTGTTAAAGCTGTAATCATTCTGCTTAGAGTCGTAGAATGAAATGTTACCAATTTTATCGTTCATACCATAAACGCTCACTATGCTGTAAGCCATTTTGGTAACACGCTCAAGATCACTTAATGCACCTGTAGAAATTTTACCGAAAATAATTTCTTCAGCAGCTCTACCACCTAAGGTCATGCACATTTCGTCCATCAGCTGCTCAGTTTGGTATAAGAACTGTTCCTTTGGTAAGTACTGAGCATATCCTAATGCAGCAACACCTCTAGGTACAATCGATACCTTTACCAATGGGTCGGCATGCTCTAAGAACCAGCCTGCTACTGCATGACCAGCCTCGTGATAGGCAACAATCTTTTTCTCTTCTGGAGAGATGATTTTGTTCTTCTTCTCTAGACCACCAATTACTCTATCAATAGCATCTTGGAAGTCTTGCATGTCTACTGCTTTTTTATCCCTACGGGCAGCGATTAGTGCAGCTTCGTTACAAACATTGGCTATTTCTGCACCAGCAAAACCAGGGGTCTGAGCTGAAAGCTTCTTAGGATCAACATCTTTTTCTAGTTTGATAGGCTTAAGGTGAACTTTGAAAATGGCCTCTCTGCCCACAATATCTGGCTTATCGATACTGATTTGTCTATCGAATCTACCCGGTCTCAATAGTGCACTATCGAGTACGTCTGGTCGGTTGGTAGCCGCTAGGATAATTACACCTGAATCAGTAGCAAAACCGTCCATTTCAACCAAGAGGGAGTTCAACGTGTTTTCTCTTTCATCATTAGAACCAGGCATTTGACCTTTACCTCTAGATCTACCGATTGCATCGATCTCATCAATAAATACAATACAAGGAGCCTTTTCCTTCGCTTGCTTAAATAAGTCACGAACTCTGGCAGCACCTACACCCACAAACATTTCAACAAAGTCAGAACCAGAAAGCGAGAAGAAAGGAACAGCTGCTTCACCTGCTACGGCTTTCGCTAATAATGTTTTACCAGTACCTGGAGGGCCTACAAGCAAGGCACCTTTAGGTATTTTTCCTCCTAGTTTAGTGAATTTTGAAGGGTTCTTTAAGAACTCAACAATCTCCGCAACTTCTTCTTTGGCTTCGTCAAGTCCTGCAACATTGTCGAAAGTGATTTTCACTTTGTTTTCAGTATCGAACAAGGCTGCTCTAGATTTTCCAATATTGAAAATCTGACCACCAGGGCCTGCATTGCCTGTCATTCTACGCATCATAAGCCAGAAGAACAGAATAATTAAGATTAAGAAGCCCCAAGTGCTTAGGAATTCAATAATCGTAGTTCTGTTATCGAACTCAATAGATACTTGCTGGTTGCTCGGAATGTCAGTGTCGGTGACAAAATCTTGATAGTAGCCTCTAAAGTCTTCTGCTGAAAAGAATTGCTTTTCGATCTTGTAATGAGGGCCAGTTCCAAAACCTAAAAAGTTTTGGTTCTCTAACTCCGTTTTGTATTTCGCATTTTGAAGTGCTTCTGACTTCAAGGTAATTTCAACAATATTCTGATTTTCTACATAGAGAATTTTAGCAACATCGTTGCTTTTTACCATGTTTTCGAATCTAGCTTTGGTAATTGCTATTCCCCCTCCTGAATTGGTGAAGAATGAAATTGCGAAAAACAGAATGATTAGGGAAACGAATATCCAAATTTGATTATTCGGTTTTTTGCCTCCTCCTGGAGCTGGTTTGCCCAGTATGTTTTTCTTTCTTGGACTATCTGGCATTATTAAATTTTTTGAGTCTTTTTAAAATCTACATTATAACGCTTTGCCACAATAAAGGTTAATTAAGCGTTGTGAGTTTTAGAAGTAATTATGGCATCGCCCCATAGATCTTCCAAGCCGTAATATTGTCGCTTGTCTTTTCTGAATATGTGGGCTACAACACTCACGTAGTCAATTAGAATCCATTCTCTATTAGTGAAACCCTCTTTTCTCCAGGGTTTTTCATCTTTTTTGTCAACCTCAGATTCAATTGACTTGGCAATTGCTTCAATTTGGGTGTCTGAGTTACCGGAACATATAACGAAAAAGTCACAGATAGAGCCTTTTACTTTACGGAGATCCATAACGACAATGTCTTCTGCCTTTCTCTCCTCCATTCCCTTAACAACTACATTGCTCAGTTCTTCCGAATTCATTAATGAGTTTAGTGAAGTATTTTTGATTTCTTTACGCGTAAAACTACGAAAACTGTTGTACAAAATTCCTGCTAATACCTTATTTGTCGGCAAGGTGGTAGAATATATGCCATCCTGTCACTCTACTAATGACAGTGCTAGAGAATTACTCCTTCAGCATGACACGTCAGAGGGCACTGTTGTCATAACCGATAATCAAACTGCAGGCAAAGGGCAAAGAGGTAACTCTTGGTTTAGTGCCGAGGGTGCTAACCTGACAATGTCGTTAATTATGAAGCCCAATTTCCTTACGGTTTCCAAGCAGTTCTATCTGAATATGATTAGTTCACTTGCTGTGAAACGTGTTCTGAATGATAGGTTGCCAGATGCTAATAGTCAAGTCAAATGGCCAAATGATGTTCTCTTAAATAACAAAAAGGTCTGCGGTATTTTGATTGAGAATGGCATAAAACGACAGTTTCTAGAGCATTCCGTGGTAGGGATTGGCTTAAATGTGAACCAAAAGTCATTTGGTTTGGCCACCGCAACTTCTATGTCTAATGAAATAGGAATTGCCTTTTCTCTTCAGTCTGTTTTTGAGAAGTTATTAGGTCAGTTTGAAGCATTGTATTTGAAGTTGAAAGCCGAGAGATACTCCGAAATAAAAGATGAGTATTTACAAAACCTGATTGGATTTAATCAGTGGCGAAAATATAGATCTGAATATGTATTTGATGGTCAAATCGTAGATGTTCTAGATTCTGGTCAACTGAAATTAGCAACACAGCAAGGAGATAAGCTTTTCGATTTCAAGGAGATAGAATTCATCTGGAATTGACTCAAATTATTGATTTGCAATGCTTGAGGTGTTACCTTTGCGCCTCGAAAAATTGACATTCAATGCAAGAAACAGGAGTAAAATTCAAGGTAAAAGATATAAACCTCGCTGAGTGGGGTAGAAAAGAAATACAATTGGCAGAGGCAGAAATGCCTGGTTTGATGTCTCTAAGAGAAGAGTATGGTGCTAGTAAGCCACTTAAAGGGGCTAGAATTGCAGGATGCCTTCATATGACAATTCAAACTGCTGTGTTGATTGAAACATTGGTGGAGCTTGGTGCTGAGGTTACTTGGTCTTCTTGTAATATTTTCTCAACTCAAGATCATGCGGCTGCTGCAATAGCTAAAGCTGGAATTCCTGTTTTCGCATGGAAAGGAATGAACGAGGAAGAATTCGATTGGTGTATTGAGCAAACTCTTCATGCTTTTGAAGGTGGCGAGCCATTGAACATGATTCTAGATGATGGTGGTGATCTTACCAATATGGTGCTTGATAGGTTCCCAGAATTAGTACCTGCTATTAAAGGTCTCTCAGAAGAAACTACCACTGGTGTTCATAGACTTTACGAAAGAATGAAGAAAGGCACTCTTCCGATGCCAGCCATCAATGTGAATGATTCAGTTACTAAATCTAAGTTCGACAATAAATACGGCTGTAAAGAGTCTTTGGTAGATGCTATCAGAAGAGCAACCGATGTTATGTTAGCTGGTAAAGTTGCTGTTGTTGCTGGTTATGGCGATGTAGGGAAAGGTTCTGCTGCTTCTTTGAGAGGTGCTGGTGTTAGAGTAATCGTTACAGAGATAGATCCAATTTGTGCACTGCAAGCTGCTATGGACGGCTTCGAGGTGAAGAAAATGGATGATGCTGTAAAGAGAGCTGATATTGTTGTAACAGCTACAGGTAACAAAGATATCATTGCCGAAAGACACTTCAGAGCGATGAAGGATAAAACCATCGTTTGTAACATCGGTCACTTCGACAATGAAATTGACATGGCTTGGTTGAACGGAACGTTTGGTGATACTAAAGTAGAAATCAAACCTCAGGTTGATCTTTACAACATTGAAGGAAATGACATCATTGTTTTGGCTGAAGGTAGATTAGTAAACCTTGGTTGTGCTACAGGCCACCCTTCATTTGTAATGTCTAACTCTTTTGCTAACCAAACTTTGGCACAAATTGAGTTGTGGACTAATACAGATGCTTATGAGAATGCTGTTTATACTCTTCCTAAGCACTTAGATGAGAAAGTAGCTGCTCTTCACTTGGCTAAGATTGGAGTGGAATTGGATTCGCTTTCAGAAGATCAAGCCGAATACATTGGTGTAACTGTGGATGGCCCTTACAAGCCAGAGCATTATAGATATTAAGTCTTACAAAAGATGATTAAAAGGCTCCAATTTGGAGCCTTTTTTTATGCAAGGGATTTACATAATTACTCTAGTTGTCTTTTTTATAAAAGATATGATGGTGACTTACTTAATGCTCCTTAAGTCAATTCTTACATTTGGCAAAGAGATAATCGAGCCCTGTTTCTCTTGATTGTTTAAATAGATTAGTTCTTTTGCTAATCCATTCTAAAGAGTGTTTTTTTAATCTATATCTTCGTCTTTAATTTTTTATGGAAACACTAGCAAGCATTTACACTAAGGGGACATTAAGAAAGCTCCAGAAATTTTTGGGAATGGATTCTAAGGATCCATACATGAAATATAAAGAGATTGATTTCTTTAAAGAGCTATTTGCCAAGTTTCAACCAAATAAGTGTTTGGAGTATGGTTGCGGAACTAGTACTCCTTATTATATGAGCCATTTGCCAGATGGAGCTCAATGGGTTTCAATTGAACACCATAAAGGTTGGTTCGATAAGATTTCAAAAGTAATCGATAGACCTAATTTATCTTTACATTTTGTAGAAGTTGAAGGTAATGATCCCAAGGTTCCAGAAGATGATTTGTATGCCACTTTCCCTAAGCAATTCGCTCCTTATGATTTTATTCTGGTGGATGGAATAAGAAGAGAGAACTGCATAGAATTAGCGCATGAATTGTTAGATAAGAATGGTATAGTTGTGGTTCATGATAGTAATCGTAAGGAATATCATGATCATATCAAGAAGTTCAAATATTGGTTTATTCTAGAAGATTTTAGAAAAACGGCAGGAGGATTAGGTCTGGCCTCGAATGATGTAGATGTGACTCAATTGGTGAGTCTAAAGCAGCATGCAGCTCTTTGGAAAAAGGATAGTGTGGTTTCAAACTTTTTTAAGTTCAAGTTTCTAATGGGTAAGAAAGCAAAGCCATTTAGGCTGCAAACCTCTTAAGGTTTGTGTATAAGTACGTAGGTTTCAAACTTTTCCGTATTGCCCTTTAATGCTTGATTTACGGCTACTGTAAATTTGAAGAACTGCGATTCTGAAGCGAAGCTGTAAATTAGCCCCTCCCATAGTACGTCATGTTTAAAGTTAATTTCTTTAAGGTGGTCTTTAGGTAATAATGCCAGTGTTTCATTTCCTTCAGCATACTCATTTATCATCGCTGGAGAAAAATCTCTTAAATTCTTTCGTTCGGTATAGTAAGGTAAGTTTTGAATAAGCCAAGCATCTAGTAGCAATGGTGTGTTCTTGTCAATCTGTTCGTTTTCAGTTACAATTCTGCCTATTTCATCATAAGCCCTGAATGCCTCCATTCTCGGAAGAAAAGAAGTGAATACAATCATAAAACCAAACATGGTCCAAAACGGTAAAATTAGACTAAACCTAAATCCGTCTTTCTTCAATATAAATAATATGGTAACTACAACTAAGGTGAAAGGTATAAGATAGAATGCCAAAGATAGATTCAACTCAAAAATAAGGTAGGTCATTCCACTTATCAGTAACGCTGAAATGATGAAATGAATAGTTTTGATTGCTAGTTTCGGTACTTTATCTCCAATGAACATTGGTACAATCATAAGAGCTAAGGCTGGATGTGCTTGTATAATGTAAGTTGGTATTTTACCTTTTGAAACGGTGAAAATCACAAACATTACAGTAATCCATGCAATTGGAAAAAGTACTTTTTTCGATTCCTTTCGGTTCATTATCCAATACACAATGGAATAAAAGAATGTCAACGAATATGGTATAATAGTCCAGCTCAGAACTCCTACGTAGAAGAAGGGCTTCATACCATTTGATTTCTTCTGAAGAGCTCGTCCGAATGTTTCGGTATAATAAATATCCCAAAATTCCTGACCATCTTTTACGTACATAAAAATCACCCAACTCAGGCCAATCACCCCAATAATTAATATTCCTAATGGCAGTTTTAGAAAAACTATATCTCTCCAGAGTTGCTTCCACTGCCCCCAGTTCTTTAGCAATATGTAGAACCCTACAATGCCACCAAGCACAATAATGTATGGAAACCCTTTAGTTAACACGGTGAGTCCTAGGGCAATGTAGCTGAGTATTAAATATTTCGTAGATCGGTCTTCATATCCTCTGTAAAACCAATACATAGTAAGTGTGAAAAAGTAGGTGAGAGGAACTTCTGGTGAGGCATACTGCTTTACTGCAAGGAGTTGTAAACCCAAAGCCATTATTATCATGGCATAATAACCACCAGACTGGCCATACATACGTTTTCCCAGTAAATAAGTAAGCCAGATAGAGCCAAGGGCCATCAAAACAATTGGCAGGCGAATACCAAACTCATTGAGTCCGAAAATGGCACTGCTGGCGGCAATCGCCCAATAGGTGAGAGGAGGTTTGTTATATCGAGGTTCGTAGTTGTATTTAATATCAACAAAATTGCCAGACTCAAACATTTCACGAACAGCTTCTGCATAAAAACTCTCGTTCGGAGTCCATATATCATTAACATGAAAGTTATAGAAGTATAGGAGAGATATGAGTGCAAATATCAGATACGAAGCAGAACGTGAATGAGTCCACTGAAATTCAACTATCTCTTTTTTATTAAGAATCATATCTATTACTTACTATTTTTGGAGGCTTCAGAAAGAACACCCAAATTTAGTTTATATATGCCTGACTCGTACAAGGGAATATTTATAAATACCACAAAAGGTACCCATAAAGAGGTTTATAATTTAATAAAACATGATACAGAGAAATCTGTTGTTGATATTCCATCTGGACGTGGTGCATTTATTCTTCGGTTAAAGGATAATGGCTTTAGCAATGTAACTGGGGTGGATATCGAAGATATTTCACAAATAGAACATGACGATTTTGTTCTAGGTGATATGACTAAAAGATTGCCTTTAGAATCGGCTAGTAAAGACATTGTCGTCTGCATAGATGGAATTGAACACATCTATGGTCAAGCCTCTTTTGTGGAGGAGGTAAACAGGAGTCTTAAAGTTGGAGGTTCAGTTATAATATCAACCCCAAATATATCAAGCATTCGTTCTAGGTGGAGGTGGTTCTGGACAGGGCATCATTATAAATGCAGTTCGCCTTTAGATGAAAGAAATCCGACACCTCTTCATCATGTAGGAATGATATCATTCCATGAGCTTAGGTATCTATTACATACTCGAGGCTTTGAAATTGAGCAGATTTCGACAAATAGAATTAAACTTATTAGTTGGCTATACATGGTCTTTGTTCCTTGGGTTTATTTATCAACAATTTGGATTTATAAAAAAACAGGGCCAAGAGAAGGAACGGTAGAAGTTAACAGGAGTATGCTCTCCCAAGTGTTCAATAAGAACGTTCTTTTTGGAGAAACTTTGATTGTAAAGGCGGTTAAAAGGAGAGATTTAGGAGGCTAATTGCTCTTCAAATTGATCAATTATGTTGTCAAGGCTAAAGTTCTCTTGAACAAATTTGCAGCCTTGGGAGCCTAGTGTTTCTCTTATTTCTTTGTTCTTCGTTAATTCAGCCAGCTTTTCTGAAAATAGTTCTAAATCCTCAAAAGGTACCAGATATCCATTGAAACCTGTTTTTACCAACTCAGGATTACTCGTGATGTTAAACGCAACTACTGGTTTTCTGGCAAACATTGCCTCCGCAATGACATAGCCAAAGCCTTCCCATTCAGAAGTGAGTGCAAAAATATCAATGGATTCCATGAATGAACTCATATCTTCCACAAAGCCGAGTAGTTCAACTTCATTTTGAAGTTCATTTATTTTTATTTCTTTCAATAGTTGCTCTTCTAACTCTCCAGTTCCAGCAATCACAATTTTGAAATTGACTGATTTCTTTTTTAGGATTTTGGCTATTTCTATGAAATGATGTTGCCCTTTTTGAATTGTCAACCGACCAGCGTTTCCAATAATGATTTTTTCACTGTCAAATGAATGTCTATTTATCTTTCTGTTACTCATTTCTTCAAAGTCTAAACCTTGGTAAATGATCTGGATGTTTCGTTTCAACCTATTGCCAAAATTCATTGACATTGTGCGTTTTGTTTCTAAAGAGTTGGCTATCAGATGAGTTATTACATTATTGTACAAATACTGATTAATTTTACTTGCTTTAACGGGTGCTGCCAAAGCCCTGTATAGAACTATCCTTTTTAACCCTGCTAATTTGGCTGTTAAGACACCAACCTTTGTGTCGTGTGACGTAGAAATAATAACTGTATCTATTTTGCTCTTTTTAAAGAACCTATAGAGTCGAATGTATTTAAATGGGTTTAGAAATGATAGGTTTTTAAGCCTCAGGGCAAAAGTGTCAATATTAGCTTTATTTGCCCTAGAGTATAGTTCGTTACGCTTATCTGCTGCAATAAAGACTGTATAGCCTCTTTCTTTAAATTTGCTAGCGTAATCAAAGTGTATCTTTTCTCCACCACCCCAAAAGCTCGTAGTATTTAGAAAACAAATGTTTTTCATTGAACCTGACTTAATCATTTGGCTGGCAAAAGTATGAAATCGAGAGTGTTTGTTGCTCAGAGATCGTTGTTATTTAAGTCTTTTGCTAATTTTGAATGCCATAATTCATTGTACCATGACTTCAACAAGAAATAAAGTAACAGCGATAATACCTACATATAACGAAGAGGTCAATATTGGACAGGCTATTGAATCGGTTTTGTGGGCGGATGAAATTATTGTGGTTGATTCTTTTAGCAAAGATAGAACGGTGGAGATAGCGGAGAGTTATGATAATGTGAATGTTATTCAACATGAGTATGTGAATTCGGCAACTCAAAAGAATTGGATAATTCCTCAGGCTAAGCATGAATGGGTTTTTATTCTAGATGCTGATGAAGTAGTAACTTCTGAATTAGAGCAAGAAATATTAAATACATTGAGAAACCCAAATAAAACAGCCTACTGGATTAAGAGAAGGACTGTTTTTATGGGGGAAGAGGTGAAATATGGGAGTTGGAGAAGTGATAAAGTTGTGAGGTTGTTTTTGAGGGATAAATGCAGATATCAGGACAAAAAGGTTCATTCAGAGATTGAAACGGAAGGGGAAATTGGAATACTCAATAACCATCTGAGGCACTACACGTGGAAAGGAATCAATGAGTTTATTGTTAAGGTAAATTGGTACTCTACCTGGAAGGCCTATGACAAAATAGAAAACGGGAAACCAACCGGATTCTTTGTTACGACAGTGATTAAGCCATTTTGGCGCTTTATTTATGAGTACCTAGTGAGGTTTGGATTTCTAAATGGGAAGGTTGGTTTTCATATCGCAATTTTGAGCGCATATGATGTCTACTCAAGAGGCTTGAAGATTCAGTTGATTAAAAATGGAGAAGCTATAGCGAAGGATAGGATATGATTTTAGTTGATAATGCAGTAATAAGTGACGACATAAAAGAGCAATTCTTTGTTTGCGACTTAGAGAAGTGTAAAGGTGCCTGCTGTGTGGAAGGTGATTTAGGTGCCCCTTTAGAGGAGCATGAGTTAAAAGAGTTGGAAAATGCATACGAAGTAGTAAAACCTTATTTGTCAGCAGAAGGAATTGCTGCTATTGAGAAAGAGGGTACTTATATAATGGACTTTGAAGGCGATTATTCAACCACAACCATTGGCGGTAAGGAATGTGCTTTTGCTATTTATGATGAAAAGGGTATTCTGAAATGTGGTATAGAACAGGCCTATAGGGATGGAAAGACTACTTTCAAGAAGCCAATTTCATGTGAGCTTTACCCAATCAGAATTTCAAAATACGACCACTATGAAGCGCTAAACTACGATCGTTGGGATATCTGTTCTGCTGCCTGTACATTGGGAGAAAAGCTTGGGGTACCAGTTTACAAATTTCTGAAAGACGCTCTGATTCGAAAATATGGAGAGGCTTGGTATGAGGAGTTATGTAATGAGATTGAAGGGAAATAAAAAAGCCGGCTTTTGCCGGCTTTTTTATTTTATAATTTCGAGAAATCGAAGGTTTCTAAGTATTTCGTGGTGAAGTTACCCGATTTGAAGCCCTCATCTTCCATTAATTTAATATGGAATGGAATAGTGGTTTTAATTCCTTCAATAACAAATTCTTCTAAAGCTCTTTTCATTCTCACAATCACTTCTTCTCTAGATTGACCGCTAACAATAAGTTTAGCAATCATTGAATCATAGTTTGGAGGAATAGAGTAACCAGCATATACATGGCTATCTACACGAACCCCATGACCACCTGGTAAGTGAAGGTTAGTGATTTTTCCTGGAGAAGGTCTGAACCCATGAGATGGATCTTCCGCATTTATTCTACACTCCATAGCGAAAAGCTTAGGATAGTAGTTTTTACCTGATATCGGCTCACCTGCGGCTACCTTAATTTGCTCTTTAATCAGATCGAAATCTGTTACTTCTTCAGTAATAGGGTGCTCAACTTGAATACGAGTATTCATCTCCATAAAGAAGAAGTCTCCATGCTTATCTAGTAAGAATTCTACCGTTCCAGCACCTTCATATCCAATGGCTTCTGCGGCTTTTACTGCGGCCTCACCCATTCTGTCTCTTAGCTCTTGATTTAGGGCAGGAGATGGAGTTTCCTCTACAAGTTTCTGGTGCCTTCTCTGAATAGAACAATCTCTTTCTGAAAGGTGACAAGCTCTACCTGTGCTATCTCCAACTACCTGGATTTCTACGTGACGAGGCTCTTCAACGAATTTTTCTAGGTAAAGGCCATCGTTTCCGAAAGCTGCGGCAGATTCCATTCTGGCATCGTCCCAAGCTTTTTGAAATTCTTTGTCAGATTTCACAATCCTCATTCCTCGGCCACCACCACCGGCAGTTGCTTTAAGAATTACAGGGTAGCCCATTTCATTGGAAAGCTTAATGCCTTGCTCAACAGAGTCTAGTAGGCCATCAGAACCAGGGATAGTTGGTACACCTGCTTCTTTCATGGTAGCTTTAGCAGTAGCCTTATCACCCATTTTATCGATCATATCGGGAGAAGCTCCAATGAATTTGATGCCATATTCGGCACAAACCCTAGAGAATTCAGCATTCTCAGAAAGGAAACCATACCCTGGGTGAATCGCATCGGCATTAGTGATTTCTGCAGCCGAAATGAGATGAGGTATTTTTAAATAAGACTGATTTGATGGGGCAGGGCCAATGTTTACAGCTTCATCCGCAAAGCGAACATGTAAACTGTCTTTATCTGCAGCAGAATAAACGGCTACAGTTTTAATACCCATTTCCTTACATGTTCTAATAACACGCAAGGCAATTTCCCCTCTATTGGCGATTAATATTTTCTTAAACACGTTTGCTCTTTTAGGTTGAAAACTCAATAAGCGGTAAGGCTATTTAAGCCGGGTCTACCAAGAACAAAGGCTGATCGTACTCAACAGGAGAAGAGTTATCAACCAATACTTTTACGATTGTACCTGAAACTTCAGACTCAATTTCGTTGAATAACTTCATTGCTTCAACAATACAAACTTTGTCTCCTGCGGAAATAGTGTCTCCAACATTTACGAATGCAGGATCTTCTGGCTTAGGAGATCTGTAGAAAGTACCGATCATTGGAGATTTAATCTCAACGTATTTGCTCGAATCATCTTTAGCAGCTGCTTTTTCAGGAGCTGGAGCAGCTTCAGTTGCTGCTGAAGCAGGAGCTGTCGGTGCAGGAGCCGCTACTGGGGCAGGGGCGGCTGCAGGAGCAGAAGCAATAACTTGTGCTTCAGTGTCTCTTTTTACCTTAATTTTGAATTCTTCCGTTTCAATATTGACTTCTGCTAAACCAGATTTAGCAATAAAGTCTATCATGTTTTTAATTTCCTTCGGGTTCATAATGAGTTAAGGTTTATTTTACACGCTCTCCATAAGAGCGAGTTCTAGTGTCAACTTTAATTTTATCTCCTAAGTTAATGAATAATGGTACTTGAATTTCAGCACCAGTTTCTAATGTAGCTGGTTTGCTGGCATTCGTTGCAGTATCTCCTTTAAGCCCAGGTTCCGTGTAAGTAATTTCTAGCTCAACGTAAGCAGGTAACTCGCACGTGAGAGGCTGCTCAGTCTCGGCATGGAAAAGAATGTCTGCTTCCTGTCCGTCTTTAATTAAGTCGGAATTTTCAATCATCTCTTCAGGTATCATAACCTGCTCAAAAGTAGATGTATTCATGAAGTGAAAGCCGAATTCATCTTTAAACAGAAACTGGTGAGTTCTTTTCTCAACTCTGGCGGTTTCAATTTTGTGTCCGGCAGAGAAAGTGTTGTCTACCACTTTACCGGTTTTAATGTTTTTCAACCTTGTTCTAACAAAAGCAGGTCCTTTGCCTGGCTTTACATGTTGGAACTCTGTGATCATCCACAGGTCATTGTTTATTACAATACAAAGACCGTTTTTAATATCTGCTGTAGTAGCCATGAATAATTTAGGTTAGTCTTTCTTATTTAGGATCGTAAGCCCACTTTAACCAAATAGAACCCCAAGTAAAACCACCACCAAAGGCGGCTAAAATAAGGTTGTCTCCCTTTTTGAGTTTAGATTCATAATCCCAAAGGCAAAGAGGGATAGTTCCACTAGTTGTGTTGCCATATCTGTGAATGTTGAGCATTACTTTGTCTTCTCCAACATTCATTCTTCTGGCGGTAGCATCAATAATTCTTTTGTTGGCCTGATGAGGAACAAGATAGGAGATGTCATCTCCAGATAGATTGTTCTTGTCCATAATTTCAGCAGCCACGTCTGCCATGTTTGTAACGGCAAACTTAAATACTGCAGAGCCTTCTTGGTAAGCGTAGTGCTCTCGGTTGGCCACTGTTTCTTGTGTGGCTGGCTTTCTGCTTCCTCCAGCTTTCATGTGTAAGTGAGGAGCCCCTGAACCATCTGATCTCAGGATGGAATCCATAATTCCATGTTCTTCGGTAGTAGGTTCAAGCAGTACAGCACCGCCTCCATCACCAAAAATTATACAGGTGGTTCTGTCAGTATAATCTACTATAGAAGACATTTTATCTGCACCTACAACAATTACTTTCTTGTATTTACCAGTTTCAATGTACTGCGAGCCCGTAGCTAGGCCATAAATAAAGCCTGAGCAAGCCGCCTGTAGGTCGAAGCCAAAAGCATTTTTGGCACCTATAGCATCACCGATTAGGTTGGCCGTTGCCGGAAAAACCATGTCGGGGGTTGTGGTACAGCAGATGATTAAGTCTATTTCTTCAGGTGTAGTGTTGGTTTTGGCAAGTAGGCCTTGAATCGCTTTGATTCCCATGACCGAGGTGCCCTGATTCTCACCTTTTAAGATTCTTCTTTCTTTGATTCCTGTTCTGGTGGTGATCCACTCATCTGTGGTATCCACCATGGTTTCCAATTCTTTATTGGTTAGTACATATTCTGGAACATAACCTTGGACACCGGAAATTTGAGCTCTTAGCTGACTCATGCTTATTTTTTAGTTAGACATGCAGAGTTGAGATGCAAACATCTGCCAATATAAGGGGAATGCCTACAGAATCATAATAGATTGTTATGAGAAAGGAGCTACACCCTTATAAATGAAAATGCTCCTGAATATCTTAATCCAGGAGCAAATATTGTCAAAGGTAAGCCTTAGGCTAAAACCTCTTTTTCCATCACAACTTTACCTTTATAGTAAAGTTTACCTTCATGCCAGAACGCTCTGTGAGGCATGTGCAATTCACCAGTTGTAGGACAAACCACTAAAGTCTTCGCAGAAAGTTTTTTGTGAGTTCTTCCTTTGTCTCTTCTGGTTCTCGAGGTTTTTCGTTTAGGATGCGCCATTATTATTCTGTTTTAAGCTTTCGCTAATTTTTATTCTTTAAATTCTTTAATGCTGCCCAACGTGGGTCAATGTCTTCTTCTTTTTGTTCGATGTCTTCTTCTGATTCTGAAGTGTAAATCATACTGCCTTCCGACTCATCGTCTTCATCTTCCTCTTCTTGAAACTTCGGATGAAGCTTCTTCATAGGGATTTCTAAGCCAATGAATTCGTACATAATACCCGCTACGTTAAGTGTTTGGGTATTTTTCTCAATCACAAATACATCTTCAGATAGCTCTTTGTCTTCTTCTCCATACTTATAAATCATGTTCTGATCAATATGTATAGGGAAGTCGAATTTCTCCAAGCTTCTATCACATTCCAGTTCCAAAGAACCTTCAATGTTGAAGTCTACCTGAATCATAGAGTCTGACTTGTTGAGACTGACAACTGCATTGAGTTGACCATTTTCAACTAAGTCTCCATCAAACATTTCAAAGAACTCTTTCCCAATTTCAAACTGGTACTCGTGAACGCCATTTGAAAGTTTGTAGATATGTATATCGTATTTCTTTCTGGCTCTCATAGATACCGCCCAAAATTCAGGAGTGCAAAGGTATGGAATTCATTTCGAATAGTAAAAGCATAGCGCATCCTTATTTTGGATAATTAGCTTAAGGTTCAAATATTTAATTGTAACGATAGATTTCTTCTAGCTGATCTTTAGAATCTATGCTATAATTTAGGTCTACCACCTTGCCTTCTTTTAGGCTGAATACCCATCCGTGAATAGATGGGGTGTTCCCTGCAGCCCACTCTTCTTGTATGAAAGCAATTTTTGCCATGTTTTGAACTTGCTCTTTTACATTCAGCTCTACAAAAGTATCAAAACGTTTGTTCTCATCTGAAATAGCTTCTAGTTCCTTTTCATGCTTTTGATACACATTTTTGATGTTTACCAACCAGCTATCAATCATGCCAATGCTATCATTACCCATGGCAGCTTTAACACCACCACAACCATAATGGCCGCAAATAACAATGTGCTTAACTTTTAGCGCTTTCACTGCATAAAATACTACACTTAGTAAGTTAGTATCGGTGTTAACTACCATATTGGCAATGTTTCTTTGAACAAAGATAGAGCCAGGCATAGCACCGGTTACTTGATTTACAGGAACTCTAGAATCTGAGCAGCCAATCCATAACACTTCTGGTGCTTGGCCTTCTGCTAGTCTATCAAAAAATTCAGGGTCAGACTTTTTAATTTCTGCTACCCATTCTTCGTTACCTTGTTTTAGTTTATCTAAAGCTGTCATATTATTTGTCTATAGAGGTAATAACTTTTAATTGTTTTGCGGTTGAAATTTGCTGCACCTCATCTGTGCCAACCACTAATTGTTCTAGCGATTGTGTAAACCCATTAAGGTCTAAATGATTCAGTGGGCTTATTTTGATGTCAATATTTCTGTACTTGGCATTTTCTTTAAAGTCAGCAATGATTTCTAGGACATCGTGCTCTATGAAAACAGTTTTAGAGGCGTCAATATAAAGTTCAGCACCATCAGGAACCTTGTTTAGTTCTCTTAATATTTGGGCCTTATTTAAGAACGTAACTTGTTCTGAAAGCGCAATTTGATAGTGCTTGTCGGCTGTATCGTGCGTAGTTTTCAGAATGTAAGGGTTCTTCAAGTTGGTAACCAAAATGTTGAATACAGCAACAGCCATACCTATTCCGATACCTACTAATAAGTCGGTAAATACAATGGCTAAAACCGTTACCACAAATGGTACAAACTGCAATAAGCCTTTTTTGTACATGTCTTTAAACAATGCAGGCTTGGCTAATTTGTAACCAACTACCAACAGAATTGCCGCTAAACTCGCCAGCGGAATCATGTTCATTACATTTGGTATGGCTAGTGCAGCTAGAAAAATTAAAATACCATGTATGAGTGCAGACATTCTAGTTTGACCACCAGACTGAATGTTGGCTGAGCTACGCACAATTACCTGGGTAACAGGCAAGCCACCAATAAGGCCAGATACAATGTTGCCAATACCTTGTGCTCTTAGTTCTTTGTTGGTAGGAGTAACTCTTTTCTGAGGGTCGAGCTTATCTGTTGCTTCTACACAAAGTAAGGTTTCTAAACTGGCTACAATGGCCATGGTAATACCAATAATCCATACTTCTGGGTTTGTAATTGCAGAAAAGTCTGGTAAAGAGAATTGACCGATAAATCCGCTGAAATCATCAGAGACAGGAATACTCACCATGTGGTCATTGGTTATTTCAAAGTTACTACCTGCGAATATTTTGCCGAAAACTATACCTAGAATAACTACTACTAGTGGCCCTTGAATAATCTGGAATATTTTCACCTTTTTCATGAACTTTTGTTCCCAAAGGATAAGAATTGCCAAAGAGACAAACGATATGATTACAGCACCAGGAGTGATGAAATCTAACATGTTAATTAGCTCAGAAAAAGTATTTTCTCCATCTGCCTGAACGAAACCAAGATCTCCTTCTGGGTCGGCATCATAGCCAAAAGCATGAGGTATCTGCTTTAAGAAGATGATTATACCAATGGCAGAGAGCATTCCTTTAATTACTGATGTAGGGAAGTAATATCCGATAATACCAGCCCTTAGAATGCCAAGTATTATCTGTATTACACCGGCAATTACTACAGCTACTAGAAATATTTCGAATGAGCCAAGGTCTTCAATTGCTGCCAGTACAATAACGGCAAGTCCTGCCGCAGGGCCTGATACACCTAGGCTCGAACCACTAAAAGTGGTTACAATTATACCACCAACCATACCGGCAATAATTCCGGAAAATAGCGGTGCGCCAGATGCCAGCGCAATTCCTAGACAGAGCGGTACTGCCACTAAGAACACTACCAGTCCGGCTGGGGCATCTGCTTTAAGGTTTTTAAATAAGTCTTTATTCATAGTTATATGTTTTAAGCCAATGGAGTTGGCTCAAATTAAGGTTTGAAAAAAAATGAAGTAATCTTGATGGAAAAGTGTGGGGTTATGCCATTGGAGGCCGCAGCAATATTTGCTGAACATCCAGTTTCCATACGTATTGTCTTTCAGAGAACTGAAGGTCGATCAGATTTGACAGAAAGTCTAAGCTTTCTAGGTAGCTGAAGTATTCGTCTTTTTTAAATTCTTCTTTAGAATCTTCTTCTTCAGCGTCCTGATCTTCTTCAACATCCATTAGTTCATAATTGGCTGTATAATCAAAGCTTGTCTTGGCGTAGACATCTAGTGATAAGGTGCTTGTAAAAAGCATAAGAAGTAAGATTGTTATAAATCCTTTCACTGTACTCTGATTAACCAAAATAAACGGTCGATGCTGCTTAAGGGTTAAGTATATCGATAAAAATAGTATAAACTATGCTGAACAGCATAAAACTAGTCCAAAACTCCTCTAGATGCTAAAATATCTTTGGCCATGTATATAGCCGATCTCATACTTTGCTCATTGGCTAATCCTTTGCCTGCAATATTGTATGCAGTCCCATGGTCTGGAGATGTTCTGACAATTGGTAGGCCTGCAGTAAAGTTTACGCCTTCTTCAAAAGCCAGGGTTTTAAATGGTATAAGCCCTTGATCGTGATACATAGCTAAAATACCATCGAACTTGGTTTGGCTGGCCATTCCGAAAAATCCATCTGCAGGATAGGGGCCAAAAGTTAACTCACCTTTTTCTTTAAAATCGTTTATGAGAGGTCGGATAATTTCTATCTCTTCATTCCCCAAAAGGCCATCTTCTCCAGCATGTGGGTTTAGTCCTAATACGGCCACTTTGGGTTTTTGAATGCCAAAATCCTTCTTCAAAGATTGTAACATCAAATCGAGTTTCTTCCTGATAAGGTCAGCGTTCAGTTTTTCCTGAATTTGAGCTACCGAGATATGTCCTGTAGCTACTCCAATTCTTATTTGTTCACCACATAGAAACATTAGACTGTCTTGCTTGCCAAATGCCTCTGTGAAAAATTCAGTGTGTCCAGGGAATTTAAAATCATCACTCTGAATGTTGTTTTTATTGATAGGAGCTGTCACTACTCCATGAATCTTACCATCCTTAAGATCTTGCGTGGCTCTTCTAAGTGCAGCAAGAGCTAGAGCACCTGCTTCTTTTGTTTCTTCACCTGGGGCAACTTCCACATCTTCTACACAATTGATGACATTCAGTCTATTATGTCTGATCTGGTCTGGCGAATTGGTTTGGTTGAATGAGAATTTGTCAACACCTAAAAGGTTTTTGTAATGAGAGAAAACCTTTCCGTGACCGTAAACCACCAAGTTTACTAGATCGAAAATTCTCTGATTCAATACAGATTTTATAATTACTTCAGGGCCTATTCCATTCATATCGCCAATGGTAATGCCTAAAGTGGGTATAAGTTTGGTCTCTCTGCTATTCTCCTGCATATCAAAAGCCGATTTCGCTTTTCTTATTATTGAAGTTCTAACTTTGGGCGCAAATTACGCTTTTTTAAATATTTGTGAGCATGTCATCAGTAAGACCCAAAAAACATTTAGGCCAACATTTCTTAAAAGATTTGTCAATTGCCGAGCGAATAGCTAAAGCACTCACTGGCCATGGAGAGTACAATTCGGTGCTAGAAGTTGGGCCTGGTACTGGTGTACTCACTCAATTTTTACTTAAAGAGGCTTACGAAACTTGGGTGGTTGATATAGATAAGGAGTCTATAGCCTATCTTCAAGAGAACTTTAAAGCCTTAGAGGGCAGAATTATTGATGGTGATTTTTTGAAATACGATTTTTTAAAAGATACAGGGGCTCCATTGGCCATTATTGGCAACTTTCCTTACAACATCTCTTCTCAGATTTTCTTTAGAATATTGGAGCTCAGAAATGAAGTACCGGAAGTAGTTTGTATGATTCAAAAGGAGGTAGCCGACCGGATTGCCGAACCTCCCGGATCTAAAACTTACGGTATCTTAAGTGTATTGCTTCAGGCTTATTATGACATCGAATACTTATTCACCGTAAAGCCAGGTGTGTTCAACCCTCCACCTAAAGTCAACTCTGGTGTAATTAGGCTAAAGAGAAATAATGTTGAAAGGCTAGACTGCGATGAAAAGCTCTTTAAACAAGTAGTTAAAGCAGGTTTTCAAATGAGGCGAAAAACGTTGCGGAATGCACTAAAACCAATAAATTTGCCTGAAGCATTGGCAGATGATCCAATCCTTAACCTGCGGGCAGAAACACTTTCAGTTAAACAATTTGTAGACCTAACTAATAAAATCTCAGCGTGTCGTTAGAGAGAGTACCATTTGAGCTTTCTAAAGAGTATTTAGACCTCGTTTTACGGGCTGTTGAACAGCGCGATGCTGGGTTTATCAGGGATACTATGGAAGGTGTGAATCCTGCTGATATTTCTGCTTTGCTCGATGAGGTAGAAACTGATGAAGCTCGCTATGTACTCGATGTACTGAATAATGAAGTTGGTGCAGAGGTAATTGAGGAGTTAGAGGAAGATACAAGAAAAGAGTTTCTAGAAGAGTTAGAGCCCCAAGAGATTGCTCAATACATTGTAGAAATGGAGTCTGATGATGCGGTAGATATCATCAACGACCTTCCCGTGAAGACTCGAGAAGAGGTAATTGCCGCAATAGATGATCCTGAAAGCGCAGCTCACATTCAGGAGCTCATGCGCTATGATGAAGACTGTGCCGGTGGTTTGATGGCCAAAGAGATGATTGTGGCCAACATTAACTGGACGGTTATTCAAACCATAGATGAAATCAGGCGTCAGGTAGAAAATGTTGAAAAGATATACTCTGTTTACGTTGTAGACGATAAAAATAAGCTGCAAGGCAAAGTTTCAGTTAAGAAAATTATCCTCTCAAGAGATAATACGCGAATTCTAGATATTTACGATAGTGACATCATTCATGTAGAAACCTATATGGATGAAGAAGAGGTGGCAGACATTATGCGTAAGTATGATTTAGATGCTGTTCCCGTTGTAAACCTGCAAGGCAAGTTGGTAGGTAGAATTACCATCGATGATATTGTAGATGTTATCACTGAGCAGGCAGAAGAGGAGAGAGCCTTAATGTCTGGTATATCTGGAGACGTGGAAGAAGATGATTCCATCTGGGCTATTTCTAAAGCGCGTTTGCCTTGGTTACTCATTGGCCTAGTAGGAGGGACTCTTGGTGCTTGGGCTATTGGTTTTTTTGAAGGAAGCTTAGAGAGAAATGCTGCGTTGGCCTTCTTTATTCCTTTGGTTATGGCTACTGGCGGTAATGTGGGGATTCAATCTTCAACCCTTGTTGTTCAAAGTTTAGCCAATCGTTCTGCATTCGAAGACTCAATCAGTAAGAGAATTGGTAGAATGTTCTTGGTGGCTATTTTTACGGGAGTTGTTCTAGCTATTATTAGTTTCTTGATTGTTTTTCTCTGGAAAGACGATCAAACTCTTGGTACTGTAGTGGCTGTATCGCTGGTCTGTGTAGTTATGCTGGCGTCTTTTATGGGTACTGCTACACCACTTGCTCTCGATAAACTAGGTATTAACCCTGCTTTGGCCTCTGGTCCATTTATTACAACCACAAACGATATTTTAGGTATTATCGTTTATCTGGCAATTGCTAATTTGTTACTTCCCTGAAATGAATAAAAAGTGTCTAATTATAGATGATATGCACGAAAGCATAGTGTCGCTACTTGCCGAAATTGGTATAGAAGCTACTTATGCGCCTGGCATGACCCGAGCTGAAATTCTCAACACCGTTGGTGATTATGAAGGAATTCTGGTTCGATCCAAAACTACTATAGATAAAGAGTTTATAGACCATGCCCAAAAGCTCGAATTTATAGGTAGAGCTGGTGCAGGCTTAGATAAGATCGATGTTGAATATGTAGAAAGTAAGAACATTGAAATACTAAATGCACCAGAAGGTAATAGGGATGCTTTGGCTGAACATGCCGTAGGTTTGTTGCTCAGTATGTTGAACAATATCAATGCAGCAGACCAGCAGGTAAGAAACTGGATTTGGGACAGGGAAGGAAACAGAGGAGTAGAGCTTTCCGACAAAACCGTGGGTATTGTTGGCTACGGATACATGGGGCAGGCATTTGTTCAAAGGTTGCGCGCTTTCGACTGTAGAATTCTTGTTTACGATAAGTATAAGAAGGGTTTCGGAACAAAAAAGGTAGAAGAGGTTAGTTTAGAAAAGCTCTTTAGTAAGACAGATATTCTGAGTCTTCATGTGCCTTTGACACCAGAAACTAGAAGTTGGATAAACAAAGATTTCATTCAGCAGTTTAGAAAAGATATTCATGTATTGAACACAGCAAGAGGAGAGATTTTGCCCATCAAAGATCTATTGGAGTTACTTGATGACGGCAAAGTTTTAGGCGCTGCTTTAGATGTGTTGGAGAAAGAGAAATTCAATCAATTATCTGATGAAGAAAAGACTCGATTCGAAGACTTATTCAGTAGAAAGAACGTTGTGCTTTCGCCACATGTGGCAGGCTGGACTTTTGCTTCGTACAAGAGAATTAATGAAGTATTGGTGAGCAAAATAGCGACTCACTACCGCATAGAGGCTAATTAGGGTAGTTTCCAGTTATCCGAAAAATAGCTTAACTTTGTGGCTACTTAATCGCTCACGAGGCGATTTTATTTGTTTTAAGCGGTTTCGTTTCGAGACCGTTGTTTTTTTGTAGAAACACTAAATAATAGAGATATGTCAAGTGTAAGTTATTACACCGAAGAAGGTTTGAAGAAGTTGAAAGATGAACTTCAAGAGCTAAAGACGAAAGGAAGAGCCGATATGGCCAAGCAAATTGCTGAAGCCAGAGATAAAGGCGACTTGAGTGAAAATGCTGAATATGATGCGGCCAAAGATGCTCAAGGTCTTATGGAAATGCGTATTTCTGAACTAGAAGGCTTAGTAGGAAATGCTAGAATTAAGAAACAAGAAGATGTAGACCTTTCTAAGGTGTCAATTCTTTCTACCGTTAAAATCAAGAACTTGAAAAACGGCATGGAAGTAAAATATACGCTAGTATCTGAAAAAGAGGCCGACCTTAAATCTGGCAAGATTTCTTACGAATCTCCAATCGGCAAGGGGCTATTGAACAAGAAAGTAGGAGAGGTAGCAGAAGTAAAAGCACCTGCTGGCGTAATGGAATTTGAAGTTCTAGACATCACGCTAGACTAAGTTATTATGGCAAGTATCTTCACCCGAATTATTAACAGAGAAATTCCTGGTTACATAGTAGCTGAGAATGAGGATGCCATTGCTTTTTTGGATATCAACCCTCTAAATGAGGGACATACTTTAGTAGTACCCAAAAAAGAAGTGGATAAGCTCTTTGATTTGGATGAAGATACTTACCTCAAATTACAAGCATTCACACACAAGGTTGCACAGGCTATTGAAAAGACCATCCCTTGCCTAAGGGTTGGAGTAGCTGTTATTGGACTCGAAGTGCCTCATGCACACATACACCTTATCCCGCTTCATGGTATGCATGATATTGATTTCGGCAGACCAAAACTTAAATTAAGCCAAGAAGAGTTCGAAATTATTGCTCAGAAGATCTCATCAAATATGGCGTAGCTACCGAGGCCTGAATAAATAATTCAATCTTAATACGCTATTGGCGTCTTTTATAGTGCCATGTTTTACTTTCGGACAAAACATTCTTGGTGAAACAAGAGCAAGCTAAATTAGTATCGGACCGGGAGTTAATCCATTTAATTCAATCTGGAAATAGAATGGCCTTTAACTTATTGTATGATAAGTTTTGGGAAGAGCTCTTCTATTATGCATTCAATGTTTTGAATGACAGGTCTTTGGCAGAAGATGTACTGCATGATGTGTTCACCAATCTGTGGGTTAAGCGTGAATCTTTAGAAATATCAAACCTTAAGAGCTATCTTCTTGTAGCTGTTAGAAATAAGAGTATTTCTCAACTTTCTAAAGTGACCTTCACAGCAATAGACGAAGTCATAATTGACGGACTTTCCAGCGCTCCCGATGGGGAAACTCAGCTCAATGAAGAAGATTTAAGAGCCGTTATAGAAAGTGCAGCAGCGTCTTTACCTGAACGCTGCAAAGAAATTTTTCTCATGAGTAGGTTCAAAGAATTGAGCAACTCTGAAATAGCTGAGTATTACAATATTTCCGTTCGCACCGTAGAAAATCAAATCTCTCTAGCACTAAAACATATTAGAAAGTCGGTACGCGATGTGGGTTTTATAGTGCTTTTTCTATAACTGTTAGTGTCTACAGTCACCCCCCCCTCGGTACTTTACTCTGAGTTAACATCTAAGCACTAAAGTGACCGATTCATATCCCAAAAGTTACCCTAATATTAAATAGCAAAAACCTTCAAAATATCTGTGTGAGTTCTTGTCGCTAGCTCAGTCCTTATTCTGAAAAGCAGAAGAAATGACCAAGCGGCAATTTTTAGAATTGGTAAAAAAGTATGACGAAGGCAAGTGCTCTCCGCAAGAAGAGGCACAGCTAATAGCATACTGTGAGAAGGTGCAAGTTAAGCAGAGGCTTAAGATCAATTCCACTTTAGGTGAATCAGAGAAAAATAAAGTAAGAGTTAACCTCTTAAAGCGAATTGATAAATCTATAGACCAAATTGATTCGAAAAATAGGTCTGGTTGGCTAAAGTGGGGTTACGCTGCAGCATTATTCTTAGTGCTTGCTACGGCAGTATTTTTAGTTAGGCAGTATTCGCAGCCTACATTGTCCGACTTCTCAAATCAGATTACCCTTAAAATGGGAACCGAAGACTTGCTAGTCTTGAATAACTCAGACGAAAAGCAACTTATTGAAGTCAACGGTGAGCTTATAGCTTCTGTAGAAGATGGGGTGCTGGTTTATGAAAACAAAAGTTTGCCAATCGAGACCCATCAACTAAATGTCCCTTACGGTAAAACATTTCAGGTCAAATTATCAGAAGGTTCCCAGGTTCATCTTAATGCAGGAACATCTTTTAGCTATCAAACTAGTTACTTGCCTAGTCCGAACCGATTGGTGTCCGTCAACGGAGAAGCATTTTTAGAGGTAAGCAAGAATGCAGATCAACCCTTTGTAGTTCAAGCAAATGGTTTCAAAGTAAGAGTACTGGGTACAGCTTTCAATATCAATACCTATCAGGAAAATGAGGTTGACGAAGTTGTTCTGATTGAAGGAGAAGTTGGTCTGTATACAGAGACTAGTTTTTCCCGTGACAAAAGCACCATTCTAAAGCCTGGGTTCAAAGCCACTTTCAATAAAGATAGCCTACTATTTTCTACAGAACCTACGGTAACTGCTCCCTACACGGCTTGGACAAACGGTGAATTGATCATCAGGAACATGGCGTTTAGTGGCTTGCTCAAAATTCTTGAGCGCAGGTTCAACATAGAAATAGAGAATACTAATGCGGAGTTAAACGGAGAGCTTATTAGTGCCAATTTCGGCCAAAATCCGACTCTAGAGCAAGTGATGAACGATTTAGCCGTGCTCTATAAAATTTCATTCGAAATCAACGAAAACCAAATAACGATCCAATAACCAAAATGAAATATGCCTATGTAAAATCAGGAAGACCATCAGACAGCATATCCCTAAAAAACAAATCGGAAAATGTGGGGACATCTTCCGACTCAGGGATGTGAAGAAATTTCTTTCAACCACCAATTACGAATTATAAAACTATGAAAAAAATCAAATCACCTTGTAAGCTCAGGCCAAAATTCAGCTCAGGCCTGTTATTACAGATACTAGCTATGGTGTTGTTCTTTGGCTTTTCAAAGGCCAATGCCTCCAATATAACCTGGCAAGGCGCCAAGGTTACTTTACACTTAGAAAGCATACAAGTAAACAAGCTTTTAGATGTTCTAGAAGACTCAACAGACTACAGGTTCATTTATAAAGTGAGTGATGTAGATCTGGATAGAAAAGTATCGGTCAATGTTCAAGATGAGCCGATAGAAAAGGTGCTCAAGTCTATCTTTAAAGGTACTTACACTGTTTTTAGAATTGTCGAGAATAAGGTTTACCTCACTAAATCCGATGAAGCCGAGGTTGGTAATGAATCTAAAGCGTTAGCCACAACTATTAGTGGTAAGGTTAGAGATACGGAGAATAATCCTCTTCCAGGTGCTTCGGTTCTTCAAAAAGGCACAACGAATGGTGTAATAGCCGATGCAAATGGTAACTATAGTTTAACTGTACCAGTAGATTCGTTCACCGTTAGGGTGTCATTTGTTGGTTATACCACTGTAGAGAGAACTATTACGGCATCATCTTCCAAACTAGATTTTGTCTTGAAAGAAGAGAGCCTAGGCTTAGAAGATGTGGTGGTGATAGGTTACGGAACCAACTCTAAAGAAAAAATGACTGGTGCTGTTTCTAGTGTAGATGCTACTGCTATTGAACAATATACTAGTACTAATGTAGATCAAGCGATTGTAGGTCGGGTTGCTGGAGTAGATATCCTTACCAACGCCAGAAATCCAGGTGATGGTAACACTATAACTATTAGAGGAGCAGGGTCTATCACGAGAGAAACGAACCCGCTAGTGGTGGTAGATGGCTTTCCCTTAGCGGAAGGTAGTTCATTGAATATTATTAATACCAATGATATTGAGCGAGTTGATGTGCTAAAGGATGCTGCCTCTACGGCTATTTACGGTTCTCGTGCGGCCAATGGGCTTATTATGATTACTACTAAAAAAGGTAAGAAAAGAGGCCCGACTATTAATTTTAGTTCTGTTTTTGGTTTGCAAGAGCGTTCTGGTTCTTATGATTTGCTGAATGCTTATGATGCAGCCAAGTTTTTTGCCGATGGCCGAAACAATGCATATCTAAAAAATCACCCTGATGCTGATATCAACGATACAGAAGCTGAGCGTCTGGCAAAAGGAGCCAATGTAAGAGAGCTTTTACTCGATTATACTTTGCCATACTTGAATGGCGAACAAGGGCTTACCGATTTCGATTGGGAAGATGCTGTTTACAGAACTGGTAATATTCAGAACCATTACTTAAACATTTCTGGAGCAAATGATGGTACGGATTACTCGGTTTCCTTAGGCTACAGCGATGAGGAGGGTATAGTAATTACTGCAGATCAGAAGCGATATACACTTAACCTTAAAACCAACACAGACATCAGTGATCAAGTGAGATTTGGGGTGAACGTAAATGGCATGTATGCAGAAAGAGGACTTACCAACGGAAGTAACAACTATCGTTTTCCGATAGACCCCGCTGGAAGAGCCATGGTTTATATGTTCCCATTCTTTTCGGCTTACGATGCTGAAAACGGAGCTGCTCATGGTTATAGTGTAGAAGAGCAAATACTGGCTAACCGTCCATACAATGCTAACATGCAGGAGAATCCGGTAGCTATGGCAGAGCTCTCTAAATACAAGCGAGAAGAGTTCAATACCTTTGGGAACGCCTATGTAGAGTTTGAGCCTATCAACAACCTAAAGTTGAAGTCGTCTTTGGGTTACCTTTACAACAACAAGTTTACAGATCAATTTGCGCCTATGCTTACAGGTTCTTACCGTAGGCTAATTAGCGAGCGAGATACTCGCCAAGGTTCTGAATCTAGAAACGACAGGTTAGATGTACTTTGGGAGAATACCTTAGACTATAAGTTCGATGTTAAGGAGCATTCATTCAACGTGCTTTTGGGGCAGAGTTACCAAAGCAGCGCATACAAATCCTTGAGTGTAACGGGTGCTGATTTCCCGAACGACATTATCCAGAACATAGATGGATCTACAATTCAAACAGCCGATGCCTCAAGAAGCAAGTGGGTGCAAATCTCTTATTTCTCAAGGTTGCTCTATAACTTCAAAAACACTTACTTCTTAACAGGTTCTATTAGAACTGACGGTTCTTCCCGCTTTGGAGAGGATAACCGATTTGGAACTTTTGGTTCATTCTCTGCTGGTTGGGTTTTTACCAACGAGAGTTTCTTCCCTCAAAACGATATCTTAACCTTTGGTAAGCTGCGCTATAGCTGGGGTACAACGGGTAATAACCAGATCGGGAATTACGCTCAGTACGCGTCAATCGGAACTGGGCGCGATTATCCTTTTAATGGAGCACTTCATCCAGGAGCAAGTCCATCTAGTGCGCCATCTCCTGGTCTTACATGGGAAACCAATACTTCGCACAATTTTGGGGTAGATTTCAGTATTTATGATGTGCTAGATGTAGAGGTGAATCATTACATCGCCAACATTAGCAATCTTTTGCTAGATAGACCTGTGCCAACACATACAGGCTTTAGTAGCTCACTTCAAAATGTTGGTGAGATGGAAAATAAAGGTTGGGAGTTTATCCTAAACACAGCAGGGCTTAAAGTTGGTGAGCTAGAGATTGGTTTGAATGCCAACCTTTCAACCAACCAGAATGAAATTATTTCATTGGGTGGTGCCGAAGAACTGTATGAAGGTGGAAGCCAAAGATTTATTACGCAAGTAGGAGGCTCTTTAGCCAACCTTTACGGGTACAAAATAATTGGCCTTTTAAAATCACAAGAAGAGGTAGATGAATATTTATCTAGAAAGTCTACTACACTTTCGGCCGAAGTAGGAGACTACATTTTCCAAGATACCGATGGCAATGATGTAATTAACGCTGATGATAGAGTCTCACTAGGCGATTATAATGCTGAAGTAAGCTATGGCTTCGGTTTAGACCTTGCCTACAAAGGTTTTGACTTTAACATGACCTTTAACGGAACGCTAGGTAGAGTGGCTTTCGATGAAATGACTTCTCGCTATTTGGAATATGGGGAAGCATTCTCAAACACAAACTACCATTATTTCAATAATTACTGGGATCCGGTTACCAATCCTGATGGTTTCTTGGCAGCACCAGATGCGTACGGAAATACTGAAACAAGGCAGGCTAGCCGTAACCCAACAAACTACAATGTCCTAGATGCAGATTATTTCAGAATTAGAGGGCTGCAGGTGGGCTACACTTTCCCATTCAGCCTATTAGACAGAGTTGGACTGAAACAAGCCAGAATTTATTTCTCAGTAAATAACCTGCACACTTGGACAGACTATAGAGGAATGAACCCTGATGGCGGAGATAATGGAAACCCATTGAACAGAGGCCATATTCACGGAACTACTTCCGTACCGCGCATTTATTCTACCGGAATTAACCTCACATTCTAACAGAAGAAATCATGTTAAAAAGACTATTCGCATTTACAATGGCGGTATGCTTATGCCTATCGTGCCACGATGATTTAGATCAATTTCCTGAAACAGGAATACTAACAGAAAATTACTACAATACTCCAGAAAGCGTGGAGTCTACAGTTACAGCAAGCTACAACAACCTGCAAGGACTTTATAGCTACTATATGATTCTTTGGGGAGAAGTGACTTCAGATAACGCTTATGTGCAAGCTCCAAACTCAAATGGTGGAGTCAGCTCTTTAGAAGACTTTTCATGGAGTACCACTACTGGGTTTGTTAACAGTATATGGAACAGTTCCTATGACGGAATTTTCCATACTAACATGGTCTTAGAGGTAATTGATGAGATTCAGTTTAGTAGTTCGGAAGTAAAGAATGTTAGAAGAGGCGAGGTGCTGTTTATTAGAAGCTTCTTGTACGACAACCTGACCACCATTTATGGTGATGTGCCTTTACTGACAAAAGTGACGGATCCATCGTATGCTTTTGATGATATAAGAACTTCTAAGGCTGAAGTTTACGATCAGATTGAAGCGGATTTATTGGAGGCTATAGACTTATTGCCTGTAACAAATGCTGCGGGTAGAGCAGATAAACAGGCCGCAAGAGCTATTCTCGCTAAAAACTATATGAAGCGAGGTATGTTTGCTCAGGCAGCTCAGCAATTACAGCAGATTGTTGGTAGCGGCAAATATTCGTTAGTAGATCTAGATGACCTTTACGGGGTAGAAAATGAAGGTAATGCTGAAGATGTGTTTAGCATTCAGTATGCTTCGGAATTGGATGGAAACAGTGAAGGAAGTGCTTATTACTACAATTTCACGCAACCAGATAATCAGGGAGGTAGAGGGGCAATGGCCATGGAGCCTGCCTTCTATAATTTGTTCGATGCTGCTGATAAAAGAAGAGACTTAATCAATGTTTCGGATAACGCCTACTATGCCAATAAATGGACACCTTCTCCCAACAACAATACTGGCGATGGTGGCGATAACCATTATGTGGTAAGATATGCAGATGTGCTATTGATGCTTGCTGAAGCACTGAACGAAACAGGCGGTTCTGCCGAGGCATTAACCCACTTAAATACAGTTAGAACCAGAGCAGGGTTGTCAGGAATTACCACTACCAATCAAGCTGTTTTAAGAGATGCCATTGCGCTAGAAAGAAGATTCGAGCTTTTTGGTGAAGGCCACAGATGGGCAGACCTATTGCGTAGCGGTAATGCCGTTAGCACTATGAACAACTTCTTTGCTAGTGAGGGTAAAAACATTGTAGTGCAAGACTTTAGGGTTTTGGCTCCTATTCCTCAGTCTCAGGTAGATATTACTGCTATGCAGCAAAATCCAGGTTATTAATCTTTATAACTGAAACTCATGAAAAACTTAAATAGAATATATCAATTCATTTTGTTTACCGTGGCCTTGACCTTTTTTGGCTGCGATGTAGATAGTACCGATTTCGATATTGATGATCGCGATGTATACATCGAGTCGATATTGATTGAAGCTAAGAATAATAGCTTTTTAGAAGCCGATATCGAAGCGGCAGTGGTTAACCCTTCACGATTAATTACGGCTTCTTTACCACCAGAGGCAGAAGGTCAACAAGTGGTGTTAACCATCAATTTGCCTAGTGGAATTGAAAGTACTCCAGCTTCAGGCCAAAGTGTAGCTGCTGGTGAGTCTACTCTTTTGGCCTATGGTTTTGGTCTGGAAGAAGAGTTCGATATTCAGTTAAATGTGCTAGCTCCATTTCAATCGGATAAAGAGTTTGTTTCTGTTTGGAGGGTAGATGCTGGGGGAGAGATAACCCTGCCACTTGAAGAAGATGGTGAGTACAATTTTAAAGTGTTTTGGGGAGATGGTGAAGAAGATATCGTAGCTGGCTACGATCTGTCTTCTGCCTCTCATACTTACGCTGAAGCTGGAGATTACCAAGTAGTTATTTGGGGAGATATCAACGGATTTAATTTTGATGCTACTAAAGCAAGCAGAGACAACATCATTGATATTACAGACTGGGGTCAGCTGAAGTTAGGCAACAATGGAGGCTACTTTAGAGGTTGTTCGAATTTACAGGTTTCCGCCACCAACGCCCCTGACTTGAGCGAGACGACAAACTTCCGAACCATGTTTAGAGAAGCTAGCTCTTTCAATAGTAATATTAATCATTGGGACGTTAGCGGAGTAACTAGCATGTGGGACATGTTCTATAAGGCAACAAACTTTGATCAGCCTTTGGACAATTGGGATGTTAGCAATGTTGAGACTTTCGAAACTATGTTTAGTGAGTCAGCTTTTAATCAAGATATCTCTTCTTGGGATGTAAGCAGTGCTACAACCATGAAAAACATGTTCAGAAAGTCACCTTTCAACCAACCAATTGGTAGTTGGAATGTGGCTAATGTTACTTCTTTCCAGTCTACTTTCAGAGATAACAAAGTCTTTGACCAAGACCTTTCAGGATGGGGAAATAAACTAGGTAAAGTAGTTACCATGAGAGAGATGTTCCGTGGTTCTAGCTACAATGGCGACCTTAGTGCTTGGGACATGTCTAAAGTGGAAAGTATGTGGGACATGTTCAAAGATGCGGAGTTTAATAATGCATCTATTGCCAATTGGGACCTAAGTAGCATGGACAATATGGAAACCATGTTTGGTGGTAAGAACTGTAAGTTTAACCAAGACATTAGCTCGTGGGATGTAAGCAATGTGGTTAACATGCAAAACTTGTTCAAGGAGAACCAGGTGTTTAATCAAGACCTTTCTGGTTGGGACGTAAGCAACGTGAAGTGTAACCTAGACTTCGATACAGATTCCCCTAACTGGGAAGATGCTCACAAGCCACAATTCTTAGTGAGTAAATTCGATAATAACGCTTTCTGTAGCAGGCCAAATTAGATTAGTTGTTTTAGAGAAGAGGGCTTTTTTACCCTCTTCTCTTTTTTGCTTCCATTTTTTATGAAAAGTCTAACCATGAAAATTCTTGTAGTATTTCACTTACTCTCTTGTTTGTTAGGAGCGTCTTCTTGCGAGTCTGAGGAGGTGAACCCAGACGCTGAGCCAGACCCGGCAACTCCTGTAGAGACAAGAGACTCAACCAACGCCATCTATCGGCAATTCTTTTTTACCGGGACTCACAATTCATACTCTGGTAACCAAAATGGATTGAAGAGGGAGGGAATTAAAACTCAGTTGGCCAAAGGGCTTCGGTTTTTTGAATTCGATATGTTCTCTTTTTATACCGAAGAATTACTTTCTACGGAAACCACAACAAACTTTAAGCACCTAACACTAGAGCACAATGAGAAAGCATACCTCTTTTCGCTAGATAAAACCACTGGCCTGGTAAGCATAAAAGACATAGCAACTGGTCAGCAGGTTTATGAGAATTCTAGTGCCCTATGGACCGCAGGTGAAGCGGAGGTTATTACTTATAATTTTCAAGGCAGAACTTATTTGGTAGTTTATTATAGTCAGTCGGGAGAGTTGATGGCTTATAACTTTTCTGGAAACGGTTTAAACCTGGTGAAACAACAGCGTTTAACACCTTCAGATGCTGAATTAAAACTGTTCTCCTTTCAAAATGAGCTTTACTTATCTCTTCACAATCAAGATGATCAAACTGTTTCTGTGTATCCGTTCAGTACTCAGGGAGAAGAGTCGCTAATAGGAAATCGGAAGCTTATTCTCGATGGAGTTAGTGCAGACATGACAGTTACTCCTTTCGTACAAAATGAGCAGCTGCATCTATTTATGCACAACCAGAGGTACGTTTCGAGCTTTAGCATTACCTCGGTTGAAACATCTACTTCTGCCTGGTCACAAAAAGGCGAGATAAATGGTAATTCTTCTAAGCTAGTAGGCAAAGTAAATGCTATTTATTCTGATGAGAAGCTGTTTTTGAATACGTATTTGGCGAGCGGGCAAATGAATAGCTTTCAACTTATTCTTGATAATGGAAAGCCTAATGTTGTGGAGGAATATAATGGGGAGATAGACTTTTTAGCTGGAGCTAATGTTGAGCTTTTTGCTGCTAAGGGTGGCTTCTACGCACAGTTAAAACAGTCGAACAAAATGCAGTTGGCAAAACTGAACATTGGAGATTTAGCTTTGGGTCACGATGCGCCAGGAGACGAGGTAGACCTTACCGTAGATAACCCAAATTCAATTTTACTGAAAGATTGGATCAGCTACATGGCCAATTGGAGCGATGAAAACCCTAATCATGAGCCGCTCTTCATTATGACAGAGCTGAAAGAATATGAACATTGGATGGCCGGTGCCAAATGGCAGAATATTATAAAGTTAATGCAAGAACAGTTTGGTGAGAAGTTGAGGTATCATAGTTCAAGCGGTTTTTACAATGAAGAGCTAGTGGAGGCCAGTAAGATTGTAGATGGAAAGACTTTGTATTATATGGATGAGAACGGGTCGAAAGAAGGTGGACTACTAGGGAAAGTGATTCTATACATTCAGCCGAATAACAACATCACTAAAAGTGATCATACCAATGATTTTAAGCCTTTTAATACTACAGACGGCATCTTACAGTCCAACTTTATTCAACTTAAAAATTATAGGGTGAATAATAAGCTGGTTTCACCAGACTGGAGAAAGCCAGGTAACTATGGGAATGATGTCGGTAGATTTATTGATGCTAAAGATGATAGCTATATCAGCAGAATCTTTCACATGCAAAGTTCAGCTGGCAACAGCCAGTATGCCAATATTAGATGTACAGATGTAATGTTTGCTGTAAGTGATCGGCCTTTCGACTCTGGTCCTTATGCTAATTATGTGAAAGAACAAAAAGCAAAGAACTCAATGCAGCCTTTGGTTGGTTGTAGTAAATGATATTTATCTCGTTGAGCAGGTACATGACATCGCAACTCTTAAAGAGTAATTAGATTAGGTTTAGGATAGTAATTCTATAGCGATGTTATGTGCTCTGTTCTCTTATAAATACACTTTGTATTTAGTTAATTGACTCAACTAGAACAAAAACAGGGCTATTTCTTGTAGCCCTGTTTCCTTTAACAATAACGTTTAATCTGATTACTCCTGGAGCAATACTTTGTTGATTACGTGTACAACACCATTTTTACCTTGTACATCTGTAACTACAATTGTAGCCACTGCACCAGATGCGTCTAAAATTTGTGGGTTAGCACCACTCAAGTCTATGGTGAAAGTGTTTTCGTTAAGAGCCTCTACAGACATATCGTCTGATAATTGAGACGATTGAAAGTTTCCTTCCACAACATGATAGGTTAACACGTTAGCCAATTCAGCAGCGCTTAATTGTGCAGTTACACCAGCAATGGCCTCAAAAGCATCGTTAGTCGGAGCAAATACTGTAAAAGGACCATCAGTTTGAAGAGTAGCTACTAAGTTACCCTCAGCTGCTTGAAGTGCACCAACTAATTCGCTGAAGTTAGAGTTCTGCATAGCAATATCTACAACGTCTACATCGGCACTGATCACGTTATCAATTACGTGAATCACTCCATTACTAGCCATTAAATTTGGAGTGGTAACAGTTGCGTTATTGTTCACAACAACTTGATCACCATTATTTATATATAATGATAGCTTAGTTTCATTAGGGCCAGTGGCATTCTCTGAACTCACATAGTTGTCACCAGCTTGTAAATCGGTAGATAAAATAGTTCCGGCCACCACATGGTTCAATAAGATCGGTCTTAAATCTTCAGCGCTTAAATTATCTAGGTTGGTAATACCTGCTTGCTCAAAGGCATCATCTGTGGGGGCAAATACTGTAAAAGAACCGCTTCCGTCAAGTACTCCGTCAAGGTCTGCTTTGATCAATGCAGAAGTTAATATGGTGAAGTCATCGTTCGATGCTGCAATTTCTGTGATGGTCTGTGATTCTGAACCTGGAGTAGACGGATCATCATCGTCACAGGCAACTACAATGAACACTAGAGCTAAAAGGAAAGACCATATTTTAATATTTATTTTACTTGTTTTCATAATAATGCATTTAGTTTTATAGATGTCCTGTCAACAAGATGTATGTACATATGTTTGGCTTTTTTAGCACATTTTTTTTAGAATGAATAGACTGTAGTTAACATGTTTTATTCTGTTTTTTGAATTAGACTGATCTGTTTCGGTTTTAGAGAATCTTAAACAAAAAAGTTTTTAGAGGGGATAGAGCGATCAAGTTATTATAGTAGTCTTACTGCACATGAGAAGTTTTCAAATTCTATTTGGTATTCCTTCATCATCACCAAATTCGCATGTGTTTTATGTATAAAAGTTAAATGTTCTGAGTGATATAGGGAGGTTATTAACAGGGTAATGAAGAAGGTTCAGGAACTCTTTGTTTAATTTCTACATTTTCAATCGTTTGCTTAAATAGTATTTTATCTACCATCAATTTATATACTCTTTCAGACTATATTTAGCCAATAGTAACCGAACTGTTCTTGCAGGTTTTCAGTTGTAGCATACATTTGCACCAATAATGGTTAAGGCATTCATAAAATACTTCCTTGCAGTATTGATCCTCTTTCTGAGTGTATCTATTTATGCTTTGCCACTAAATCAGAAAGCTCCTGCTGATCAAACAGATCAAGCGTCTGTAGAAGAGCAACATCTGCTTCATAATGTATCCGATGAAATAGCTGCCACACTCTATGTTTCTAAGTCGAAACATCATTTGGAACCATATGAAATTGAGCTGGAAGAAGATGATGATGAACGGTCAAGTCTGTTAAAAAGAGCATCTAGCACGAGTAAATATCTTCTAGTGCTATGTTTAGCCCTTCTTCTGGGGTATTACCACAATCCAATTAAGCTTCGCTCGCCTTCTAACGAGCAATCCTACCATTTTTCATTATTCAAATGGTGTGTTCTGTTCCAAGTGTTCAGAATATGATACCATTTAGAAATTGAGAAGCTCTTTCTGAGTACTCAATAATCCCGAATTATTGCTAAAGCCTAAGATTAGTGTGCTTGGTCACACCCTATCTCTTGTGTTTACGCAATTCTAGAACCCCAAAATCAAAATCATTTAAAAAAGTAAAATAATGAACAAGAGAATTCTCTTTGTCATAAGCCTGTGTACCATGGTTTGGTATACAAGCTGTGAATCAGAAAAACATGAAGAAGGGCATCATGGCCACCTAGATGCGACATTTCAAGTGACTAGCCCTGTTCGAATGGACACCACGCAAACGTTAAACTATGTCTGTCAGATTCATTCTATCAGACACATTGAGCTAAGAGCCCTGGAAGAAGGTTATTTGGAAGAAGTCTATGTCGATGAAGGCCAGTTTGTTAAGAAGGGCCAGAAGATGTTTAAGATTATGCCAATGCTTTATGAAGCCGAGCTGAAAAAAGCACAGGCAGAAGCGCAAGTAGCCCAAATTGAATATCAGAATGCTAAGTCTTTGGCCGACCAAAATATCATTTCTCAGAATGAGTTGGCCTTAGCAGAGGCACACTATAATAAGGCAAAAGCTGAAGTTTCCTTAGCAGAAGTACACTTAGGGTTTACTGTTATTAAAGCTCCTTTCGATGGAATTATGAATCGTTTGGAAGCTAGAGAAGGTAGCCTTTTAGAAGAAGGCGAATTACTGACTTCTCTTTCTGATAACAGTAAAATGTGGGTTTATTTCAACGTACCTGAGGCTGAATATCTAGATTTTCAGACCAATGCTAAGAAAGGCAATATGGCTGAAGTCAATTTGTTAATGGCCAATGGAAAAGTCTTTGCTGAGACAGGAAAAGTGGAAACTATTACCGGAGAATTCAATAATGAAACGGGTAATATCGCTTTTAGAGCAACCTTCCCTAATCCTGACGGGCTTTTGAGACATGGAGAAACTGGCTCCATACTTATGAGAGTTCCTCTCGAAAATTCGCTGCTAATTCCTCAAAAATCCACATTCGAAATATTGGATAAGCGATATGTGTATGTAATAGATCACGAAAACAAGGTGCGTTCAAGACAGATCAGTGTTTTGGCAGAATTACCACACTTGTTTGTGGTAAATGGTGGTATAGCTGAAGATGAGAAAATATTGTTTGAAGGGCTGAGATTAGTTCGTGAAAACGATGAAATCCACTTTGACTTTATTGAGCCAATTAAGGCCATATCAAACCTGGAACTCTATTCAGAATAATTCGGAGACCAAAAAAGCTTAAAGATGTTTAATAGAATATTACACAGGCCGGTTTTCGCTGTCGTGATTTCGGTCGTAATACTTTTTGTTGGGTCTCTGGCAATCAAGCAATTGCCCATTTCCCAATTCCCGCAAATAGCACCAACAACTGTCAGTATTTTCATAGCCTATCCGGGCTCAAGTGCCGATGTTTTGGTTCAGTCTACTCTGATTACGCTAGAGAACGCCATTAATGGTGTTCCTGGTATGCGATACATGTCTACAGATGCCACCAGTGCAGGTGAGGCAACACTGAATGTGATTTTTGAACCGGGCACCGACCCCAATATGGCTACTATACAAGTCAAGACACGGGTAGATCAGGTAATGCCCCTCTTGCCGGAACTAGTTCAGCGAGAGGGGGTAATCATCACACCGATTCAGCCAAGTATGCTTATGTATGTGAACTTGTATGCAGATAATGAGCAGATAGACGAGAAGTTCCTTTTCAACTATGCTACAGTATCCATGATTCCTGAAATTCAGCGGATTAATGGTGTGGCTAGAGCTCAAATTTTGGGTAGCCGTAGGTACGCTATGCGTGTTTGGCTGAACCCAGATAGGATGAGAGCTTATAATATCTCTGTTGAAGAGGTAATGGAGGCCATGCAAGAACAAAGTATTCTTGGTAGGCCGGGTAGAATAGGGCAAAGCTCGGGTATTGAAGCACAGTCGCTAGAATATGTACTGACCTATAAGGGTAGATATAATAAGCCGGAAGAATACGAGAGCATTATCATTAGAGCCAACTCGGAGGGGGAAAGTATTACACTTGGCGATATCTCGGAGATTGAGTTAGGTAGTGAATTCTTCGATATCTATTCAAATTTGGATGGTCACCCTTCAGCCGCAATTGTACTGAAGCAGAACTATGGTAGTAATGCCAGTGAAGTAATCGATGAGGTGAAGGATCTGCTGGAAGAAATGAAGGCAACGTTCCCTCCGGGTGTTGATTATAAAATCAGTTATGATGTTTCTCAGTTCTTGGATGCCTCTATAGAAAAGGTAATTCATACCCTTGGAGAAGCCTTTATTTTGGTGGCAATTGTGGTATTCGTCTTCCTTGGAGACTGGCGTTCAACCTTGATCCCAACCTTAGCGGTGCCCGTTTCGCTGGTAGGAGCCTTCTTCTTTATGCAGATGTTTGGGCTGTCCATTAACCTAATTACACTTTTCGCTCTGGTCTTGGCCATTGGTATTGTGGTAGATGATGCTATTGTAGTAGTGGAGGCTGTGCATGAAAAAATGCATGCTAAGAACCTGAGTCCGTATAAGGCCACGCAAGAGGTTCTCCATGAAATTAGCGGAGCCATCATAGCCATTACCATGGTAATGACAGCGGTGTTCGTGCCATTGATTTTCATGACAGGTCCGGTTGGAGTTTTCTACCGTCAGTTCTCAATCACTATGGCTTCTTCTATTGTATTATCATGTATTGTAGCCCTTACTCTTACTCCAGTATTGTGTGCTATGATTCTGAAAAACAATCATGGAAAAGAGCGGAAGAAAAGTCCTATGGCCAAAGCTTTCGATGCTTTCAATAGACGATTCGATAGGTTTACCGGTAGATATGCCGGCTTGCTAAAGAATATTGTGAGTAAGCGAATGGTTACTTTCATTATTCTAGTTGGCTTCTGTGCTGGAGTATATTTTGTGAACAACTCTTTACCAGCAGGTTTCATTCCGGGAGAAGATCAAGGAACAATTTATGCTATTATTCAGACACCTCCGGGTTCAACACTTGAACGTACCAACCAGGTAGCTCAACAGCTGCAGAAGATTGCCGAGGAAGTTGAAGGCGTAGAGTCGGTTTCCTCACTGGCTGGTTACGAGATTATGACTGAAGGTAGAGGTTCTAATGCCGGTACCTGTTTGATCAACCTGAAGAACTGGTCGGATCGTGAACATTCCGTGAAGGAAATTATGGAAGAGCTGGAAGAAGAGTCTAAAGGTTTGGGTGCCATTGTAGAGTTCTTTGAACCGCCAGCCGTACCTGGCTTTGGTTCATCGGGTGGTTTCTCCATGAGGTTGCTAGATAAGAACATGAATACAGATTATCTGGACTTCGACAAGATCAACCAGCAGTTTCTGGAAGACTTAGGGAAACGACCAGAATTGACAGGTTTGTTTACCTTCTTCGCTGCTAATTATCCTCAATATGAGTTGGTTATAGACAATAAAGCTGCTATGCAGAAAGGTGTGTCCATCGGTAGAGCTATGGAGAACCTGAACATTATGATTGGTAGTACCTATGAGCAAGGCTTTATTCGTTTTGGCCGATTCTTTAAGGTTTATGTGCAGTCCGCTCCTGAATTTAGAAAGCTTCCTTCTGATGTATTGAATATGTACATCAAGAATGAAGAAGGAGAGATGGTGCCTTACTCTTCGTTTATGAAGCTGGAGAAAAAGCAGGGACCGAATGAGATCACTCGTTTCAACATGTATAACTCAGCGGCCATTAGGGGGCTTCCGGCTAAAGGCTATACAACAGCTCAGGCTGTAGCCGCCATTAGAGAAGTTGCTGCTGAGACCCTGCCAAAAGGTTATGACATTGCCTGGGAAGGTCTTTCTTACGATGAAGCAGAGAGTGGAAATCAGTCGGTTTACATCTTCATCATCGTACTCATATTTGTTTATCTGGTTTTAGCTGCTCAGTATGAGAGCTTCGTTATTCCTTTGGCAGTGATCTTCTCACTTCCGGTTGGGGTGTTTGGCTCATTCTTATTGCTAAAGCTTATGGGCTTAGATAACGACATCTATGCTCAGATTGGACTGATTATGTTGGTTGGTCTCTTGGGTAAAAACGCAGTATTGATTGTGGAATTTGCTGTTCAGAAACACAGACAAGGTTCTACCATTTTTGAGGCTGCCGTAGAAGGAGCTAAGGTACGTTTCCGCCCAATTTTGATGACATCATTTGCCTTTGTGGCTGGTCTTATTCCTCTGGTTAGAGCTACAGGAGCTGGAGCTATTGGAAACAAAACCATTGGTGCATCAGCCATGGGCGGAATGTTGTTCGGTACCATTTTCGGAGTCATCATCATTCCGGGTCTCTATTACATTTTCGCCAAAATGGTTGAGGGCAGAAAGCTCATTCACGATGAACATGACAGACCATTAACTGAAGAGAGATAATCATGAGTAATAAGTATATAAATAAATGTGTAGGAATAGCCTGTCTGACCTTAGTCTTATCGGGATGCGGGGTTCCTGCTTTGGTCGAAAAGACGGCTAATTCGTCAGTTCCTGAGAGCTTTGTAGGCTCTCAGGATACTACGAATACCGCTCAAATGAAGTGGAAGGAGTTCTTTACAGACCCTTATTTGGTCTCGTTGATTGATACAGCACTGAACAATAATCAAGAGGTGAACATTATGCTTCAGGAAATTGAAATTTCCCGAAACGAAGTAAGTGCCAAAACGGGGGAGTATCTGCCTTCTGTGAGTTTAGGAGCAGGTTTGGGAGTTGATAAAGTTGGGAGATATACCCGTAATGGTGCTGTTGAACATAATTTAGAAGTAGATGAAGGAGAGGAGTTTCCGGAACCACTTGGCGATTACATGGTAGGCGCTTTTGCCAATTGGGAAGTAGATATCTGGAGAAAACTCAGAACTTCTAAGAAATCTGCATTAACCAGATATCTGGCTTCTGTTGAAGGCAGAAACTTTATGGTGACCAATCTAATTGCAGAGATCGCTAACTCTTATTATGAGCTATTGGCTTTAGATACGCAGTTGGATATTGTGAATCAGAACATCCAGATTCAAAGTAACGCTTTGGAGATTGTGAAATATCAGAAGCAAGCAGCTAAAGTTACGGAGTTGGCGGTGAAGCGATTTGAAGCCGAAGTTTTCAATACGAGAAGCTTGCAATTCGATATTAAGCAGCGAATTGTTGAAACGGAAAATAAAATCAACTTTCTGATTGGGCGATTCCCTCAGTCAGTTTTGAGAAGTACAGCTGATTTTAACGAGTTGGTTCCAGCGACTATTCAAGCTGGGGTTCCTGCCCAGTTGCTTCAGAACCGTCCAGATGTTCGTCAGGCAGAATTGGAATTAGAGGCAGCCAAGCTAGATATCCAAGTAGCTAGAGCTAACTTCTACCCATCGCTTGGAATAACAGGAGGTATCGGTCTCAACGCGATCAGTCCTAAACATCTGATAAGCTTTCCGGAGTCCATGATTTTTGGATTAGCAGGAGACTTAATGGCCCCATTGGTTAACAAAAAGGCCATTAAAGCTGAATATCAGAATGCAAATGCCAAGCAGATTCAGGCCATTTATGAATACGAGCGAACAATTCTGAATGCCTATATAGAAGTGGCTAATCAGCTGTCCAACATTTCGAACCTACAACAAAGTTATGACTTGAAGGAGCAGCAGGTGAATGCACTTACAGAGTCTATCAGCATTTCGAACAACTTGTTTCGATCTGCTAGAGCAGACTATATGGAGGTTTTGCTGACTCAAAGAGATGCCTTGGAGTCAAGATTCGAGTTGGTAGAGACTAAAGTAAGGCAAATGAATGCCGTAGTTCATGTTTACCAGGCACTGGGAGGTGGCTGGAACTAAGAAATAGTTATAGTTAGTAGTTTAATTTTAGTTTGTTTTGGTTGGAAAAGCCGTTCTGCATTCGTGGAACGGCTTTTTGATTTTAAGATTAGTCGGCTTTTGCAAGTCCCAAGACTATGGCTAAATCATTGGTGATATTATATGACCAGATTTCAGGCTGCTGAGAGGATCAGGGTTCAGATTTAGTACTTCTTATAAACTCCTCTTTAACGATTTCCTTTAGCACGGTTATGCGGCTTGCAAAGCATTTCGCAGTTCTTCGTATCTGTTGCACCGCCTTTGCTCCAAGCTGTTACGTGGTCGGCATCCATGTCTTTGAGCGCCCAAATCTTGGTCTTGTTAGAGTCATGACCAATGGCACAGTAAGAACAGTTGCTCTGGCCATTAGCTTCCGCCTTTTTGGTCTGAGTAGCATATACTGATTTCTTGGTGGCCTCACTGAATACACGCACGTTCAGTAGTTTGGTGTCTTCTGAACCGCCAAGAATGTATTCAAAAATGCCACGTTTATCGGTAATGAACGAATCTTCAATAAGTGCTTGTACTTGCTCGGATACTTTCTTCGGGTCGTAGGGCTTTTTGTGGTGTTCTTCATAAAGACGACCCCATTCCAAACCGCACATTTCCTTCTCTACATCTATAAAGATAGTACTGACCCAATCGATAACGCTGTTGAAGTAGGTCTTCAGTTCGTTGATATTGGTATCCTTACGGTGGCGGCTCATGTAGTTGTCTATGTTGCCCTTGCTCACCCAATCGAGTGCGCATTGCAAAAACTCCTGCCTGTTGGCACTGCCCTTTACATAGGCCGACCATTTCTGAATATTGGCGTTCTGCGTATTGCTGAATTCTTCCTTAGCCAATGTGACGAAAGGCCCTGAATAGATGGCATTGAGCAACTCTTGTGCATTGAGCGGAACACCCGCAATGTTAATAGTCTTGAACCATTCCTTTATCTCGCTTTCCTCGCCTTCGCACACATAAATGGTGAGTTTGGTATTGAGAATTCGCTCCTGCTTGTCTTTGGAAATGCCGCTGAAGTACTGCTCCATGCCATTCTCGTCCTTTACGGCAAAGCGGTTGGTAACATACCGCCCGAAACTGGTAATGCGCTGTTGTCCATCCAATACTTCATACTTGTCTTCGGCCACCTTTACAAAGTAGATGAGCCCCAAGGGGTATTCCTTCAATAAGGATTCTATAACGGCTACATCTCGTTTGCCATCTGCATAGATATAGTTGCGTTGGTATTCGGGCTGTATGGTCAGTTGGCCTGCCAAGCCGAAAAGCCCCTTGCCTTCCAGTTCGTTATAATGGAATCCCTCGCAAATGGCGGCTATGGTAATATCGGTTTTGAGTGTGGTTTTCATTTCACTGGTTTTTTGTGTTTGATAACGATACGGTCGTACATCCTTCGATATGTGCCATCGTCATTTGGGATATAAAAACGTGGGCCGCCTTGCATGTAGGTGCCTTTTTCGGCTATCTGTGAGATTGGTACTCCAAGTGTTCGACTTGATCCAAGTATCTCAAACTGATCGGGGTTATACTTGTCAAGAAAGCTGATTGGAACTCCCATAGCTCCTTTAAAATCACTTGGAATAGCATCAGTAAAAGGCACTTCAATAGCATCAAAATTTGCGTATCTATCATATGCCTCTTGGCCTTTCAACTTCTTGTGAAATTTCAAATTGTCCGTCATGCTCATCAATTGTAATGGTTGATGACGTTTTCCATGGTCAATGGTAGTAAACCAGCAAACATTGCGGAATTTGACCAATCCTGTCTCAGGATAATAAACACCTTCTCCATACTCCTCAGCAAATGGTGTTGCAAAAAAAGCGTTGCCTGCATGAAAGCCATTTCCTAACCACATCTTGTTCTCCTTAATCAACGGAAATACCTCTTTGTAGGTAATGGCATTCATATTTCCAATGATCACGAACTGCTTATCTGCTTCCCGTATCCACTTCAAAAAATCACGAAACAGTGAGAAAGGCGGGTTGGTAATGATGATGTCGGCCTCATTACGTAGGGTTTTTACCTCAGGGCTGTTGAAGTCGCCATCACCTTTCAAGTAATTCCATTCCAGATCGTCCACATCTATTTTGCCATCTCCTGAAATGTCGCGAGTTAGCGTAAAGATCTTGCCCTTTTTTCGTGTCTTCTTGCTGTCATATTGAGGGGCGCTTTCCTCAAACATAGTCACTTGGTAACCGTTCTTGTAGAGTTTGCTATCTACTGCATAGCTGGTGCTAATGAGTTTCTTAAGCCCAAAACGCTCAAAATTCTGCGCAAAGAACTTGGTAAAGTTGCTCCATTCAGGGTCATCGCATGGTAAAAGAATGGTCTTGCCCTTGAATACATTGGGGTTGTAATCGAGGTAGGCATTTATTTCTTTTTCTATATCGTGGTACTGCGTATAGAACTCATCGTTCTTGGCTTTCTTTGCAGCTGTAAGGTTGGTATTGGCCATAGTCTTATTCTATACAGGTTTCGATAGTAGCGTTTAATTCAGGGTATTTGCTAAAAATATTGCTCACCATTTTTCCAGTTCCTTTTCCATGCTGGTTGCTAAAAGCATATGTTTTACCATCAAATATTAATAATTGATCATCTCCATTAAACCACCGAGCTGGATCATATTTTCTCTTATTTAACCCAATATATTTCTTTTCAAATTCTTGGGTTGACTTACAAATTTTATCCACAGAAATCCATCTTCCCTTTCCGGTAAACTCAATGAGTAGAGCTGGTGCAATTCCCGAATCAACACAGTGCCTTATTGCTAAGATCATTGTTTCTCGTTTATTCAAGCTTTTATGAATGACTCCATTAAGGTTGAGATTGAATTTGGTATAATCTCTATTGCTTTCACGTCTGGCCTGTCTTTGTTCTGTTGTCTTTTCTCTTAGTTTAACTTGATAGTCTGCAGTTTCTGGGGGTGGAATGATCTGCTGAATATCTAGGTACAATCGATCTCCGTCTTTTTGAGGAGTGATGCGGATACATTTAATGTCTATTTCAAAATCTATAAGCCAAAGCACCGAGTTGGTGATTTCTTTTGAAAAATCTGCTGAGACAAGGATGATTCTTACTTCATTTCCGAAGGCATCTTCATTACTCTCATCCCACTCTAAAAATTCCAATATGGCAGCCTCAGCATTAGTTTCATGGTTTCCTTTTCTTGAGAGATAACTTTGGTGAGCCTTTACAGCTTTGTCAAAAGTTAAGTGAGCCACCATTGAGGCATATCGGATGGATTGTAATTCCATATGGCCGCCATCTTCTGTGCGTTTTAGTTCAACTACCACCAAGTTCGCTGCTTTATCCAGGCATAGAATGTCTACCTTTCTTCTACTGTCTTCCCAATCTCCAAATTCGCTCGCTAACACATAGAGTCCTGGCTCTATTGCATCAATTGAATTGATGATGAATTTTTGTAGATCCCTTGCCTCTAGAATGTGCTCATTGGCAAAAGAGGTCTTTTCTAATTCTATTAATTTCTCATCGCTGAGTTTGAAGATGGCCATCTTGTGTGATTCTTTTAAATGAAAAGGTCAATTCGCTGCCTTTCATGATTAGTTGAAGTTTAAAATAAAATTAAAGTCTGAGATTTTTCAACCCTAATCTTTTAAATAGGTAGAAAGGAGTTTAGTATGATGTAAACACTTATGATGCTCTTCTCAGTTTGCGAATGAATATATACCGGGAACTGCGCTTTGCTTGCAGAATGGCTTGCAATAATTATTTACATATGATATGATGAAAATAGACTCTTAGAATTAATCGAGGAGTAATTGACTAATGACCAATCAACTAATGACCAATTTCCTACTTCACCCTTCCCGGATTTTCGCTGATAAAGCTTTTCCAACTAGCGGAACGAGATTGAGCATTTCCGTTCTGAAAGTGATGACAAATAGCAACGCCTAGCGCATCGGTAGCATCGAGCATTTTCGGGAGCTCTTTAATGTTGAGCAAGGTTTGAAGCATGGCTGCTACTTGCTCTTTTGAGGCATTTCCATTTCCGGTAACTGATTGCTTTACCTTCTTAGGAGCATATTCAGTAATAGGAATGTCTCTGGCCAAAGCGGCTGTCATGGCAACTCCTTGCGCTCTGCCTAGCTTCAGCATAGACTGAATGTTTTTTCCGTAGAAAGGTGCTTCCAGAGCTACTTCATCCGGGTGAAATTCTTCTATAATGGAAGTGACACGCTCAAAAATCTTCTTGAGTTTGAGTTCATGGCCAACGTATTTCTTCAGGTGAATGACGCCAAATTGAAGCAGTGAAAGCTTTTTTCCTTCCACTTTAATCACTCCATAACCCATTACACTAGTACCGGGGTCAATACCTAGAATAATCTTTTCCTGAATCGCTTTTGCCATTGGTGGCAATATAAGCAAAAGCCTAGGTCAATGCTTTTTCCGAGTCATTGAACTTCTTTTCCATCTTTAAGTAAAGCTTAATGGCAAAAAACATAAGGATTGAAGGACCTAACCCAGAAAACAGTGCCACATATAGTTGGTTCCACTCCGAGAGTTCTGCCACTCCAGTAATGCTATAAAGCAACTCACCATAAGGTTGGTTGGGCAGAAAAAGGCTAAGGAAGAAATTGGATCCTAAATGCATGCCAATGGCCATTGTCATAGAATTGGTTTTGTGATAGGCGTAGGCCCAAACAAAGCCAGCAACTCCCGTGATAAGCAAGATGTAAATCATCGGTACAATAGCGCCACCAAACATATTGTAGGAAAACCAGTGATAGACTCCAAAGATCAATGAGGTAATCCAAATGGCTTTTTTAGGACCTATCCGCTGTATTAGTATGTATAGAAGGGCTCCTCTATACATTAGTTCTTCTGTTAAAGCCGACTTGAAATGATACCAAAATGAGCTGAATAACTCTTCTGGATTAAAAACTGGGTTAGCGGTAAACTCAAAGGACTTGAACTGCGCTTCAAAAAAGAGAATTATTGCGCGAATAAGCATGACCGAAGCCAGTCCATAGCTAAACTGTATTAGAGCTTTCTTAAGCGGAATAAAACCTAAAACCGATAAACCCTTTTCTTGAATGAAGACGAGTAGAACCCAAGAGACTCCCAGAATCACCACAATACCAATCATTGTCAGAATATTTTAAGCTACTGTTTTTTTCTCCACAGAAAGAGTAAGCCAAGGCTTAAGACAATTAGTATTCCGGTATAGAAAAGATAGAGTTCAAAGTTCGTTTCTGGAAACTGACTCGATTGCGCTAAAAAAGCAGCCGATAAAAGGATTGTGCCAAGTACAAAAGCTAAGCTGATTATCCTTTTTTTAGCCAGATTTCCTTTAGCACTAGGTTCAACAGGCTTTTCCTTCGAGCTTAAAATATCTAAAGAGAAGTTTAGGTTTTTAGCCAGTTCATTTAAAGTGTACTGTCTCGGATAAACCTCCCCATTTTCAATTCTCTGAATAGACCTAAGGCTAACCTTGCATAAATCGGCCAGCTCTTGTTGCGTGTAATTAAGGTCTGTTCTCTTTTCTTTTACTACAGAAGCAATCATCTTATGTTTTTCTGTCTGCATTGTAAAAGTATCTAGTAAGCTCTTTAATTAGGGTTTTCTCTGCACGACATTCATATGACATTTGCTTGTCATGCTTCATTCTGAACTGAAAAGCGAATATACAAACTGACGAATTTTCAATTTGGTATTGAAAGCTCTTTCTTCGCACATGCTTCTTATTTATTCGGTTTTATTCCTTTGGTCGGTGCTACTCATTGTAGTACTTATGCTATGGACTAAGCAGAAAAATAAGTTCGAATTCGTAGATAAGCCTTGTTCGGTAATTATTCCTTTTCGAAATGAGGAAGCTACACTCGTCAAGCTGGTAAAAGCATTTTCAAGGCAGTCAGTTAAAAGTGCCGAATTCATTTTTGTGAATGACCATTCGGAAGATAGGAGTGTGAGGGTGCTTCGCGAAGCACTCAAGAAGTATTCTCTGCAAGCTAAGGTTTTGGAAGTAACCGAAGTTGAAGGGAAAAAAGCAGCGCTTAGTTTAGGTATTAGCGAAGCTTCGAACGAGTTCATAATAACTACCGATGCAGACTGCCAAATGAATGAGCATTGGTTGGCTTCACTCTTAAACCAGTTTGAGGAGGAGGAAGTCAAGATGGTCTTAGGCCCGGTGGTTTTAACCGGTCAAAGCTTTTGGCAAAAGTTTCAAAGCCTTGAAATGTCTGCCTTAATGGGAGTGACAGCTGTAAGCGCATTTTTGGAAAAGCCTACCATGGCCAACGGAGCTAATTTAGCTTTCCGAAAATCAGTTTTTGAAGAGCTGGAAGGCTATAGAGGGATAGATCAGATTCCAACTGGTGATGATGAACTATTCATGCACAAGGTTCAGCTTAAATACCCGGGATCGATTTTTTTTACTAAAGATTCTCGGGCGGTGGTTTTGACAGCTGGGGCTGAAGGATTGAGCTCAATGATCAATCAAAAAAAACGCTGGGCTAGTAAATGGAAATCCAATAAGAGATGGAGTACAATTGTGTTGGCATTGTTTATTCTGCTGGTCAACTTGGCTCAATGCTTCTTGATTTATGACTTTTTAACAAGCCCAATGGCTTCAAGGGTGAGTATTTGGGTACTTTGGCTCAAGTTTATGTCGGAGTTGTTTTTGCTGCTTCAAGTAAGGCACGATTTAGGGCAGCGAACTAATTTTTTGTCGTTCATAATTTCCTTTTTATTCTATCCCCTTTATGCCATTTATATAGGTATAGCTGCTAACTTTGGTTCATATCAATGGAAGGGTAGAAAGTATTCTTGACTATGACAATGACGGATCAGGAATTCGATGTGTTAGATGAACTTTACTTTGTTCAGCCATTTTCATTTTTAATTGAAGAGTTAGAAATGGAGGAGGAAGAATTGAAACAGGTGCTGTTTTCTCTTCTCCAGAAAGGCTATATCAAATGCTTATTCAATATGAATGATGAGGTGTTTGAAGGCAAACTTAATTTTGAAGTGGAGTTTAAAGACTACTATTATCTGGCAAGTAAGAAGGGTTTGTTGGCGCATAACGGGAGATAAGAATGGATCAGAATTCATTACAGACAAAGTTTTTTCAGAAGGAGCTCGAAGTAAATGCTTTGATGGAGATCACTCAAGCGGTGAATAATAACTTACCGGAAGAGGACCTTTATAAAATCTTTGAATTTACTCTAAGGGCGAACCTTCAAATGGAAAAGCTCTCTCTGTTTGTAATGGAAGAAGATTGGGAGTGTAAGGTACAGTTCGGTACATCCCAAGATTTTACGCAAGTGAAAATGGGGCAAACTTGTTTGAGTGCTCGCAAAATCACTTACATAGATCAGATGGACTTAGATGTTTCTTGCTTCGAAGAGTTTGAGATCATTATTCCAGTATTGCACAAAGACAGACTTTTGGCTTTCGTTTTTGTGAAATCTAAAGGCCCTGAAATCAATGTAGATACTACCTTTATTCAGGCCTTGAGTAACATCATGTTGGTGGCCATTGAGAATAAACGATTAGCCAGAAAGCAGTTGGAGCAGCAGGCGCTTCAGCGCGATATGGAGATTGCTAAAAACGTTCAGAATTACCTCTTCCCTAAAGATCTCCCTAATAATGATAAGATTCATATTGAGGCTTACTATCAGCCGTGCCGTACGGTAGGGGGCGATTATTATGATTATATAACGCTAGAGCAAGACGATCAGTTTGTAGTCTGTATTGCTGATGTATCCGGTAAAGGTATTCCTGCTGCTATTTTGATGTCTAACTTTCAGGCCGTTTTAAGAACCATTTCAAGAACAGCCGATAATCCTGTTTCTGTTGTTAATGAGCTGAACTATCACCTTTGTAAAAATGCCAACAGGGAAAATTTTATTACTTTCTTTTTGGCAGTTTACGACTACAAAAAGAAAGACCTGAGGTACATCAACGCAGGTCATAACCCTCCATTGTTAATGAATGGCAAGCCAGAAGTTGAAAAACTCACGGTGGGTACAACGGTACTTGGCGCCTTTGAACCACTTCCATTTATAGAAATGGGAAGGGTAGAAGACTTAGATAAATTCTCACTTTTCTTGTTTACTGATGGTCTTACCGAAACCTTTAATAAGGCGGAAGAAGAGTTTGGTAGTGAAAGATTAGAAGAGTTTTTACAGGCTAATTATAATACTCCATTATCAGAGCTACACTCTAAGCTTTTGGCTGAGCTTTATAACTTCTCTGAAGAGCGCAACTTTACTGACGACCTGACTTTCTTATCTTGCAGGGTCAATAATGCTTCCGTTTAAAACTCCATTTGTAGCCAAGTACATTTACCCCAGACTTCTCTGGAAAGTGAAAACTACTGAAAAAGTAATTTACCTCACTTTCGATGATGGCCCTATTCCTAATCTAACTGAATGGGTTTTAGACCTACTCAAAGAGTATGATGCTAAGGCTACTTTTTTTTGTGTTGGAGAGAATGTCTTGAGAAATCGCTCTATTTATAATAGAGTGCTGGCTGAGGGTCATAAAGTGGGAAATCATACTCAGCATCATATTAATGGTAAGCGAAGCAAAGCAGAAGCATATCTGGCAGATGTTTTGGCTTGTGATGAAGCTTTGGATACTGATAAGTCATATTCTAGTTTGTTCAGACCACCTTATGGTAGACTTACAAACACTCAACGTAAAGAGCTACTGAAAAATAAGACAATTGTAATGTGGGATGTGCTCACTCAAGACTATGATCAAACCATCGATCCAAGTATAATTCTCAGAAAATCCATTGCGGCCACTTCAAAGGGGTCGATTGTAGTTTTTCACGACAATGTAAAGGCAGAGGCAAACCTGAAAGCCGTTCTGCCTGCCTATCTGAGACATTTTGAAAAAGCGGGTTATCGATTCGAAGCATTATGAGCGTGGTAGGAGGTGTTTTAGTTTCAGTTTATTCAGTACTGTTTACAGTTGAGCTAATCCTTATGCTGTTCTTTAGGTTTAAGTTTAACACTTCGACAAAAGCTGAAAATGAACTCCCTAAAGTGAGCGTTTTAGTCTGTGCTAGAAACGAAGAACATAACCTTAGGCGTTGTCTCGATTCAATATTAACACTCAATTACCCACAAGAATTGATGCAGGTTTTGGTGGGGGATGATAATTCCGAAGACGGCACTTGGAATATAATAGAGCATTTCCAAAAAAGGCACAACCATATAAAAGGAGTAAAGATTGAAAATGAGAAGGAGGGACTGATTGCCAAGGCCAATGTATTGAATCAGTTGATCGACCTGAGTACTGACGAGTTTCAGGTAATCATAGATGCAGATATGGAAGTTCAGCCTGACTGGTTAAGGACAATGGTGGGGGCCTTACAAGAGAATCAGTTAATAAGTGGTTATACTCAAATTGCTTCGGTTGGTCGTTATAGTCATCTTCAGTTTTTCGATTGGCAAATTGTGCTGCACAGCATGAAGACTATGGCCGATGCCATTAGGCCCATTTCAATTCTTGGTAACAACATGGGGTTTCGCAAGTCGGCCTATGATCAAGTTGGTGGCTTTCGAGCTTTAGGCCCAACCGATGTGGAGGATTTAGGCTTGCTGCAGCGGTTTCAAAAGGCTGGACTACAAACCAGTCAAGTGATAGAACAAACTGGATTTGCGGAAACCCAGCCACAACTCACTTTTTCGGAAATGATTACGCAACGCTGCCGATGGATGAATGGAGTTTTTACTCACCATTGGATATTGGCCGTTCCAGCCTTCTTCGCAAGGCTTTGGGTAGTGCCTTTTTTACTGACCCTATTTGTTGCTTATTTCGATCTAGCCTTATTCATTTTGAGCTATGCCTACTTTACAACTTGCCTCAAATATTGGCAGATGCACAAACACACCAATAGAAAGTTTAAACTCTTTTTGTACGAACCTTTTTTTATCAGCCTTTTAGATACTTTTGCGTTGCTGAGAATAGTGTTCAAAGGAAAAGTAAGCTGGAAAGGAAGAAAGTTCTGATATGATTGAAACTCACGCCCATATATACGCAGAGCAATTTAAGGAAGACATAGACCACGTTTTGGAGCGGTCTCAAGAGGCTGGCATAGAGAAAATTGTTATGCCCAATATAGATCACACCTCTATAGATGGAATGATGGAGCTGGAAGAACGAAACTCAGGTTTCTGCTACGCTACCATGGGGCTACATCCTTGTTCGGTTAAAAAGGACTTTGAAAAAGAGCTATATATAATAGAGGAGTGGCTTGGCAAAAGAGAATTCGTAGCCATTGGTGAAATGGGTACCGATCTTTATTGGGATAAAACATTTCAAGATCAGCAGGTTGAAGCCTTTAAGATTCAGGTAGAGTGGGCAAAGCAATTCAAAAAGCCCATCATTATTCATTGTAGAGAGTCACTAGACTTAACTATTGACCTTGTAGAGTCTCTTAAGACCGATGAGCTTACTGGGGTTTTTCACTGTTTTAATGGTTCAGCAGAACAAGCTGAGAGAATAGTTGGCTTAGATTTCTACTTAGGCCTAGGTGGAGTGACTACATTTAAGAATGCAGGAATGGATAAAGTAGTGCCCGAGTTAGATTTAGAAAGAATAGTACTCGAAACGGATAGTCCTTATTTGGCACCAACACCAAACAGAGGCAAAAGAAATGAGCCTGCTTTTTTAGAGTTGATTGCTCAGAAAATTGCCGATTATCGACAAATGTCATTAGAAGACCTAAAGACACAGACAACATCTAACGCCATTAAACTTTTTCAATTCAATGATTGATGTAAAACCAATTGAGCATTTCGACTTCCATAAAAGTCCCAAAGGCAGAGTTTTAACAATCTATACTGGTGGTACTTTAGGAATGGACTTCAATGACTCAGGATCTTTGGTGCCTTGTGGCTTCGAGCAAATTCTAGAGAGAGTTCCTGTTCTAAAAGAGCTTCAAGTCAATATTTCTGTAATCAGTTTTCAGGAGCCAATAGATTCTTCTAATGTACATATAGAGCATTGGCAGCTTTTAGCGTCATTGATTTATGACCATTACGATCAATTCGATGGTTTTCTTATTCTTCACGGAACCGATACTATGGCTTATTCTGCTTCAGCGCTGAGCTTTATGTTAGAAGGAGTGAACAAGCCAATAATTTTTACAGGAGCTCAATTGCCAATTGCTTCGCCACGCTCAGATGCCACTGAGAATTTGGTAACCTCATTAGAGATTGCTGCAGATAAGAAGAATGGCAAACCAATTATTACAGAGGTATGCATTTTTTTCAACCATGTATTGCTAAGAGGGAACCGTGCAAAGAAGGTTGAGAGTCAACATTTCGATGCATTTGAATCTGAAAATTACCCGATTTTAGCAGAAGCTGGTATTTCAATAGATTATCAATGGTCGTATTTAAAGCCATACGCCAAAGACTTTATAAGGGTAAATCCTGAAATGGACAATAATGTTGTGGTGTTAAAACTGTTTCCAGGATTAAATAAAATTACCGCTGCTAGTATTCTTTTAGCCGATGCTGTAAAGGGTGTTATTATTGAGAGCTACGGATCTGGCAACGTGCCAAATGAGAAATGGTTTCTGGATTTGCTAAGAGAAAGTGCCAAAATGGGCAAGCTTATACTCAATGTTTCTCAGTGTAACGGGGGTAGAGTTATGCATGGTAAGTATGAGACAAGCAGCGAGTTAGATAAAATTGGAGTGGTAAGTGGACACGATCTTACCTCTGAAGCAGCCACCGCAAAGATGATGTATGTGCTGGCCAGGTTCTCTAATCTGCGCGATGCAAAAAAATGCCTGAGGACTCCCATAAGGGGCGAAATGAACTGATTTTTTGTGTCTTACAAAAACAAAAATGGGCTTGCATGGACAGATAATTATTAATTTATTTGTTCCCCTGCGAGAAGCGTCAGAAGATTAAGGGAGAGGTGTCCGAGTGGTTGAAGGAGCACGCCTGGAAAGTGTGTATACCTCTAAAGGGTATCGAGGGTTCGAATCCCTCTCTCTCCGCAATTAGAGGAGAATTGGCGGACAAGGTGATAAAGCAGATGTTTTTGGAGCCTTCCCCTCAGTTATCAACTAAAGTTTTAAGTATAATTTCTTTTAATAATAATTATTAATAATTTAGAAACCGTTTTAACCTTTATTAATCAAAACTAGACTATGAAAAAGTTATTCTCTTTACTGATGATCCTGGGTATCTTCGCCTTCGGATTTAATGCAGTTGCTCAAGACGATGCGGACACTACTGCTACTGAAGCTGCTGTTGAGGACACCTACCCAGAATCTCCTAGTTATGACATGGAGTCAGACATGGAAGAGGAAAAATCATTCGATCAAATCGTTAAAGACAAATTCATTGAAGGTGACCCTGCGTTCATGGTTTACCCTCTAATCTGTTTGATTCTTGGTTTAGCAATCGCTATTGAAAGAATCATCAGCTTAAACCTTTCAACTACTAATACTTCTAAGCTTTTGAGCAAAGTTGAAGACGCTCTTGAGTCAGGAGGAGTAGAAGCTGCTAAAGAAGTAACTAAGAGCACTAGAGGCCCAGTTGCATCTATCTTTACTCAAGGTTTGATGAGAATGTCTGAAGGTATTGAAATGGTTGAGAAATCAGTTATTGCCTACGGATCTGTAGAAATGGGTAGACTAGAAAGAGGTCTTGTATGGATTTCCCTATTCATCTCTCTTGCTCCAATGCTTGGTTTCATGGGTACTGTAATTGGTATGATCGATGCCTTCGATGCTATTCAAGCAGCTGGAGATATTTCTCCTTCATTGGTTGCTGGTGGTATTAAAGTAGCCCTTTTAACAACAGTTGCTGGTTTGATCGTTGCGATTATCCTTCAGTTGTTCTATAACTACTGTGTTTCTAAAATCGACTCTATTGTTAACTCAATGGAAGATGCATCTATCTCTTTGGTAGACCTTTTAGTGAAGCACAACCTTTCTAAATAATTTCCATCTTAAAAGACATTAAATATGGATCAGGAACAGTGGATTGATATAGGGCTATATGCGGCTTACATCCTTATTGGAGTAGCCATTGTAGCAGCTATAGTAATGAACCTGGTCAATGCCTTTGGAAATCCTAAGTCATTGATCAAAGGTGGAATTGGAGTATTAGTTTTAGTAGCTATTTTCTTCATCGGGTACAGCATGGCTCCGGCCGAGTTTGGTTCTTCTACAGCAAGTGTTATGGAAGCAGCCAAAATTGATCCGACTAGCGAAAAAGCTGCTTCTGTCTACAAGCTTGTAGGCGGTGCAATGACAACTACTTTGGCACTTATTGTAATTGCCGTAGTTGGTCTCGTATATTCATCAATTGCAAGAATTGTAAGATAAAATTATGGCTAGAAGTAAAAACAAAGGAAGTCAAGAGGTGAATGCCGGCTCAATGGCCGATATTGCATTCCTACTTTTGATCTTCTTCCTTGTAACTACGCAAATTGCCACAAATAAAGGTTTGACTCTTTTGCTTCCTCCGAAAAATGAGGACGATGAGCCATTGGAGATCAAGCAAAATCAGAAAAACGTATTCAAAATTCAGATTAACTCTGCCGACTTACTTCTAGTAGAAGATGAGCCTTTAGATGATGTTACTCTGATCAGAGATATGGTGTATGATTTTGTGTTGAACTTCGGTAACCCAAGCAGTACCAAAAAAGGTAGTGATAATGTAAGTGATGTAGATGTTTACAATTCTTTGCCAGCATCTATGAAGTCTTACATTACAAGAAGCCTTGGCAAAGATGATTCATCTGATGGCCCTGGTGCAGCGATTGTGTCCCTTAAGGCCGACCGTGGTAGTAGTTACGAGATATTCATACAGATTCTAGATGAGCTGAATGCGGCTTATAACAGAATTTACGGTGAAAGAGTAGGTATAACTGATGAAGAATTCAGGAAGTTAAACCGAACCGATCCTAAGGAAAAGGAAATGTACGACAGAGCCCGTATGGGTATTCCTAAGGCAATTTCCATTGCAGAACCGTCAAGTCAAGGAGGTTAATATGTCAAAGTTTAAGAAAAAGAGCGAATCGAGTCAGGATATCCCTACTGCGGCATTGCCTGATATTATCTTCATGCTTTTGTTCTTCTTTATGGTAACAACCGTATTGAGAGAAACAGAGATTAAGGTAGAACAAAGGATTCCTAGAGCTGAACAATTAGTGAAGCTTGAAAAGAAGAAACTTGTGACTTACCTCTATGTTGGTAAACCAAAAGATAAATCAATGGGTACTGAAGCCCTCATTCAAGCGAATGATGCATTTATCGGTATTGATGGTATCATTAACTGGATTAACCAAGAGAAGTCTAACTTGAGTGAAGCAGAAAGAGATCAGATTACTGTCTCTATGAAAGTAGACAATGAAACCAAAATGGGTATTATTGTAGACATTCAGACAGAGTTAAGAGATGCAAATGCTCGTAAGATCATGTATGCGACACCTCAAAAGTCAGAAGATAACTAAACTAAGCGAATAACTTACTTAACTGTTAAAGAGAGACTGTAACTACAGTCTCTTTTTTTATGCCTATTTTTCTGATTATGCAGAAGACTGTACACCTTAATGATAAACGAGTTACCACTGGTTGGTGTATGTACGATTGGGCCAATTCAGTGTATTCACTAACCATTACCACAGCCGTATTTCCTATTTACTATGAGGCAGTGACTACTTCTGAGAGTGGGAATAAGACGGTAGAGTTCTTCGGGTTAACACTACCCAATACAGTACTCTATTCTTATGCATTAAGCGCATCTTTTTTGATTACGGCATTACTCATTCCGTTGCTGTCTGGAATAGCCGACTACTCTGGTAAAAAGAAGCTTTTCTTAAGGGCCTTTGCTTATTTTGGTGCACTGTCATGTGGGGGTATGTATTTCTTCATTGGAGATAATGTTGAATTTGGAATATTGATGGCAGTTTTGGCTAGTATCGGTTACTCAGGTAGCTTGGTGTTCTACGATGCCTTCTTGCCAGAAATTGCTACTGTAGACCAATATGATAAGTTGAGTGCCAAAGGCTATTCTCTTGGCTATATCGGTAGCGTTATTCTTTTAATCTTAAACCTCTTAATGATTGAGAAACCCGAGTGGTTCGGAATACCTGAAGGCTCTTTACCAGCTCGAATTGCCTTTGTTACCGTGGCAGCTTGGTGGATAGGTTTTTCCAATTTTGCGCTAAGGAGACTTCCTACCAATCCTTATAATAAGAAGACTGAAGGGAGGTGGATCTATAATGGGTATCGAGAGCTCAAGGAGGTTTATAGACAAATTAGGCAACTACCAGATATGCAAAGGTTTGTTGTCGGGTTCTTCTTTTACAACGCGGGAGTACAGGCGGTGATGTATTTAGCTTCACTTTTTGGAGCTAAGGAGTTGGAGATGGCTACTGGAGAATTAATATTGACAGTGCTCATTATTCAATTAGTTGCTATAGGTGGCGCCTATGGCTTTGCGTTTCTTTCTAAAAAGAGAGGGAATATTTATTCAATTGCTACCATGATTATAATTTGGGTGGTAGTCTGTTTGCTAGCCTTCTTCGTTTCTACAAGTGTTGAGTTTTACGGATTAGCCTTTTTAGTCGGACTAATCATGGGAGGCATTCAATCTTTGTCTAGGGCTACTTTTTCTAAGCTCATTCCGGCTGATACAACAGATCATGCTTCGTTCTTTAGTTTTTATGATGTAACATTCAACGTGTCTATCGTCTTCGGTACGCTAGCCTATGGAATCATAGAACACCTAACTGGCAGTATGCGATATAGTGCATTAGGTCTCAGTGTCTTTTTTATACTGGGCTTTCTCCTCGTTCGAAGAACAAGGGTTTCCAGATGAAACCCTAAACATGCTGTTTCAGGAGCTTTATAAACGTGCCGCATTAGTAGCTTCTAATGACATTATGCTCACTGCTAGCTAATACCAAACACTTGTATAAGCGCAATTTGAGCCTTTATATAGAAACATCGTTTACTCTGGTGGCTTCAGTGAGTGAACTTCCAGTTGGAAAGATATCTCATCACTACCTTCAAGAATATGTTTCATGAAGGTAGTAACGGATCAGATCTTTAAAGTATTGAAGAGTTAAATCACTCGAACCTCATGTGCTTAACTGAGTCCCCGGAGTCTCTTAATTCACGCAGTGCATCGATACCAATTTCTAGGTGAGCATTGACGTAATCTGAAGAAACTTTTTTGTCGCTGGCCTCGGTTTTCACACCCTCAGGAATCATTGGGTTATCTGAAACCAGTAGGAGGGCACCTCTTGGAATTTCATTCACAAAACCTACGGTAAAAAGCGTAGCCGTTTCCATGTCAACTGCCATGGCTCTGATCTTTCTAAGATACTTTTTAAAAGCTTTGTCATGCTCCCAAACCCTGCGGTTGGTGGTATAGCAAGTGCCTGTCCAGTAGTCTCGTGCATGCTTTTTAATCATGGAAGAAACAGATCTTTGCAGGCGGAAAGAAGGAAGTGCAGGAATCTCTGCTGGCATATACTCGTTGCTTGTTCCTTCACCTCTAATAGCCGCGATAGGTAGAATGAGATCACCCAGCTGAGTTTTCTTTTTCAACCCACCACACTTTCCTAAAAAGAGTACCGCTTTAGGATGAATACTAGAGAGTAGGTCCATTACGGTTGCTGCCATGGCGCTACCCATACCAAAGTTGATAATGGTGATATTCTCTGCAGTAGCACTTTGCATTGGCCGGTCCTCACCTTTTACCTCCACGCCAAATTGGTCTGCAAACATGTGTACATACGAGATGAAATTGGTTAGGAGAATATACTCGCCAAATTCATCAAGGGCTACACCAGTGTATCTGGGGAGCCAGTTTTCTACGATTTCTTGCTTGTTCTTCATTAATAAATGTTTGGTCTCATTAGATTTGCGGAATGCTGAAACTCAACCTGCCGACTTTTCAATACCGACTTGAGAATAGAGCTGGCAAGTTATTCATTTTCGACCCCATTCGGAAGAAGTTCATTCAATTGACACCTGAAGAATGGGTAAGGCAACATATTCTTAATCATTTGATTAATAACCTTGGCTACCCCGCGTCTAGAACAAAGGTAGAATCGGGGCTTAAATATAATGAGCTTCAGAAGCGAAGTGATATTCTTATTTACGATCAACAATTGAATCCTTCAGTACTGATAGAATGTAAGGCACCAAACGTGAAATTAGGTTATGGCGTTGTAGAACAAATTGGTTCTTATAATCAAGTTTGTAAAGCTCCATTGATTATAGTTACCAACGGAGTGAACACGTATGCCGGAATTTGTAGAGAAGGACAAAAAGTGGAAATGTTAGATCAAATTCCTACCCATCAACAGTTAAAGGAGATGTAGGGAAGCTAATTCTTTGAATATGTTTTATCGCCCTTTAGACTTATTGCCTCAGTGGTAGTTTTGTATATTCATTCCCAAAATAATATCCCTTTCAGCTAGTAGAAAGGATCCCTTCTCTTTTAGTTTGACGATTCCAGAACCACCTCTGTTCCCCATTTTTTCTCTAACCTTCTTCGTCAGTAATTCGTCTTCTTCAAACTGAATAGAGTCTATCCAGTACTCTTGCTTACCAGGTTCTTTGACTGTTAAGTGAACGTGTGCTGGCTCGGTTCTGCTGGGGTAGGTGGCTGGCTGAAAGGTGTAGAAGGTATACTGCCCATTTTCATCTGTCTTTGTCCAACCCCGAATATACCCGTGTCTTCTGGCCCAGCCTTTCTCATCACCTTTAGTTGGGTAAATACCTGAACGGTCAGTGTGATAGGCGTAGATAATTACTCCACTGGCAGGCGTTTTTCCATCCAGTTTATAGACCGTACCAGTAACTATCATTTTGGGTTCGTTTATAGAGTAATCTGGTAAGGTGTCTATAGAGCTGAGTTGCCTGTTACCATACTCTAGAAGAGCTTCGCAACCTTCGCAAGGTCCACCAAGAGTTTGGGAAAAGACTGGAACTGATGAAATACTGAGTACAGAGATTAAGAAGAGCTTTTTCATATCTCAGCTAACGCAAAGAATGGGTATTAAATAAGCTACATCGACCAAAGTGTAGGTTAAATAGATGAAAACCTGAGTGCATAGAACAAATGGAGTCTAAGAATTATTACTAAACCATTGCACTATAGCTGGCATATCTCTTTCGATTCCATCAAGGTTGATAAAGTGGATGTGGTCAGTTTTCTAACCTAGCCATATACGGAGTTCATTTAGGGTCAATTACGGATATGACTATATCAATGCGTTGCTCATTGGTTAGATCGCCAATTTCAACACATTTACAGGCTAATGATTCTGCCCATTTTTTATGTTTCGCTATATTTCTGCCAGAAAATAAGGGATTATCATACTCTCTCGCCCAATCTAGAAAAGCCTTAGATTGAGCTTTTAAATCTGGATCGGAGAAAAGTCGATCTCCGTACCTGTCCAATTCACGATGTTTAAGCCTTTCCATTCTTGTTTCTCTGGGAAGAGTCAAAAATATGGCGAGGTCGAAGGCATCGCAAAAGTAATCACCCCAACTTATCAAAGAACCACTTACCACTGCATTGTCACAAGCCTCCATGGCATTTCGAAGGTTAGCAACCCGTTGGCTTCTGGCAATTTTTATCTGGAAGGGTACGGCTGTTTGCACCCAATAGAAATCATCTACATCTAAATGGCGAAAGCTCAACCGCTCGGCTAATGATTTAGCTAGGGTTGTAGTACCTGAACCGGAAGCACCAAAGACAATAATCTTCAAATCACTAATGGGTTTATTTGTAAGCCCAAGTTGAACTCAACATGAGAATTGACTTAAACAGTCTGTTTTGCAGTATCCATCTAACTTGTAGGCTCTACACTTGAGCAGACTCTCGTGCTTGAAAAAATAGAGCCTACGTCTTAAAATTAGGTATTTAGATGCTAGAATTTAGGTGTTAAGTATATTCTACGAATTTTTGCAGGCGATCGTTTTAATAATTGATGTAACAATAATAATCTAAGGGGTAAAAGCCTAATTATGAGTAATCTTATGAAGCTTGTAATATTTACTTTGTGTACAGTACTTCACTCCTTTTAGAAATTCCATTTTCATCGAATTTCCGCTTTTTTGATTATTACTTTTAGTATTTAACACTAGAATCAATAAAACCACACCTTTATTAGTGTGGCTATAATCATTAAAATTGATATTGTTTTAGCCCATAGATGAGCCTTGTTATTCTTACTTATAAATCGAGCTGCGCCAAAGGCACCAATAACTTGCCCTACAGTTAAAAGAATGGCTGGCCGCCATAGAATATTATCTGTAAAGCTGAAGTATAGTGTTGTGGGCACCGTATAGATTAAAATGATAATGAGTTTGTAGGTGTTAGATTCGTTGTACGGCATTTTGTAAGCGCTCGAAAGAATGGCCAGAATTAAAATGCCTACTCCAATTTGAATGAAGCCACCATAGAAGCCACCAAGGAACAAGCAGAACGCTAAAAGTACTCCAGACTTAGGGAACGATATTTTTAGTTTGCTAAATAAGCTTGCGGGAAAAATGTAGGTAAACAAAAGGCCAAGCATAACCACAGAGGCCACTAGGTTGAACGATGCATTAGAAACTACAGTAGCACACCAAGCACCTGCCATAGCGCCTAAAACAGTTGCTATAACTGGACCCAATTGGATGGTGCTAGTGGTGAAGTTGTTAAACCTTCTTAGTACTAGAATTCCTGTAAGATTCTGGAAAAATACACCTGGTCGTGTGGTGGTGTTGGCCATTACCAGCGGAATACCGGTAAGTGTCATCACTCCCATGCTAAACAGTGTTCCGCTTCCCGAAATAGTGTTTACTATGCCGGCCAAAAGGCCTCCTATAATCAGCAATATATCATTAGACCATTCCACGGTACAATTTAGTAGGTACCTCTGTACTTATGGTCGAACCTAAACCCGGACCCATCGGTTTTTAGTGGAATCTGCATACCGTTGGTTTCATCGAGCCATTGAAAGAGGTCTTCACGGAGTTGTTTTGAAACATCGGCATACTCTGGGTTTCGAATTAGGTTATTCATTTCCCAAGGATCGTTTTCAATGTCGTAAAGCTCATTAATGTCCCAAATACCATAGTAACGAATGAATTTGTACTTGTCGGTTCTTACTGCATGAACTGTTGGGGTTTGAGGAAATGGTCTTTCCCAGAAGTATTCATAATAGATGCGCTCTCTCCAATCAGCTGGATTTTCCCCTTTCAGAATAGGTAAAAAGCTTTCGCCATCCATATTCTCGGGAGTCTCCAGACCTGCCATTGCCAGAATGGTTGGGCCAATATCTATATTTTGGATCATCTGCTTTACCCTGTTTTGCTTGATTAGATCTTTGCCGCCATAAACTAAAAGTGGTATTCTTATTGATTCTTCATAAGCTTGTCGCTTATCTATAAGGCCATGCTCACCAAATGAAAAACCATTATCGCCCATGTAGAAAACAATAGTGCTTTCTATTTGACCGCTTTCTTCCAAAAAGTCCAATACCTTTCCAATGCTCTCATCTACTGAAAGTAATGTTTCATTATATAGCTGATAGAACTCATCGAAGTTAATTTGGCCGTGGTACATATAGTCTACACCATGCCAGCTGTAGCGCTGTTTTTTTACCCAATCCGGAACATCTTCATAGTTGTAATCAGGGTTTTTTTCAGGGAACATGGTAGGAGGGTAGCTAGGTTGCCCACTAGCATATACCCCCTGATGACGTTTGGCCGGCTTAAAATCGGCATGAACTCCTTTATGAGACAGGTATAAGAAATAAGGTTTTTCGCCCTTTCTTTCACCTAACCAACGAAGCGCTTCTTCTGTCAGAAGGTCGGTTATATAGGTGCTGTCTCCAAATACCTTTTCTTCGCCATTAACATTGATCAATGGATTGTAATAGTTGCCTTGCCCTTTTAGGCTAAACCAATGATCGAAACCTTTACGAGGGTCTGCATGATGTTCTCCCATGTGCCATTTTCCCATAAAGGCTGTTTCATAACCTGCTGCCTGAAGGTATTGAGGGAAGAAGCGCACGCTGTCTGCTATGAGAGACTGATTGTCTACCACTTGATGGTGATGAGAAAACTGACCTGTTAGAATGGAGGCCCTGCTTGGAGAACAAAGTGAAGTAGTAACAAAGGCATTCTCAATGTGCGAGCCTTCTTTGGCCATTTTGTCCATAGCTGGAGTTTCCAAGAAGGGAACCTTACCAGTGAAACCCATAAAGTCATACCTATGATCATCGCTCAAAATGTAAATAACATTCAACGGTTCGGTACCTTCAATTTGATCGAGCTTTAATACGTCTGCTTCTGAGTTGGTATCTGGAGTTGTACAAGAAGATGCAATAAAGATGAGGCCAATAAGAAAGAAGGAAGAAATGCTTTTTTGACTGGTCATGAGGTTGATGGTTTAGAAATTCAAATAATCATAATGGGAATGTCAATGGCTTCCTGCGCGTTGGAATTGCCATCGACTATTCCCAAAAGATGTCCCTAGTGTATTTCGCCTATTATTCTTTGATATATCTTTCTTGTCATGCCCATCGACAAAAAAGAGCACAAGTAAACTTAACAAGGGTCAAATGATTGCACGACCTGAAATACGGGACATTCTCTTTATTTAAGTACAAAGTCTGCCTCTAGCGTTTCCGCAGAGTTGGTTCCCACAAAAACCTTGAAATCACCTGGTTCTGACTTAAAAGTCATATCACGCGTATAGAATTCTAGATCCTTGTTAGTAATAGTAAAACTCACTTGCTTAGACTCACCTGGGGCTAAGCTTATTTTTTCAAAACCCTTCAATTCTTTCACAGGTCTTGTAACACTACCCACTAGGTCTCGGATGTAAAGCTGTACCACTTCTTTACCTTGATACTTGCCAGTGTTTTTCACCGTAACATTGACGGTAATAGAGCCTTCGGCTGAAAGTTCATTACTGCTTAAGTTGAGGTTAGAATATTCGAATGTGGTGTAGCTTAAACCATAACCAAATGGATAAAGTGGCTCGTTCGATACATCTAAGTATTTACTTGTGTACTTGTTATTAGCATCGAAAGGACGGCCCGTATTCTTCATGTTGTAATAAACAGGAATTTGGCCTACGTTTTTCGGGAAAGTGATGGTCAGCTTTCCTCCTGGGTTATGGTCGCCAAATAGTGTTTCTGCAATGGCTTTACCAGACATGGTGCCTAAATGCCAAGCATTCATTACTGCAGGAATGTTCTCATCAATCCAGTTAATTGTTAACGGACGGCCAGCCATAACAACAGCAACTATTGGCTTACCAAGCGCATGTATTGCCTCGATTAATTCTTGCTGAGGCCCAGGCAAGCCAATTTCAGTTCTACTGGCTGCTTCGCCACTTTGGGTGTAGTCTTCACCAATGGCCATAACTACAACATCAGATCTTCTGGCTGCTGCAATGGCTTCAGCAAAACCTGACTTGTCGTCTCCATTGAAACCTGCTCCTCTGGCATAATTGATTCTTACATTAGGAGCAGTTTGCTTAATTCCCTCCAATAGAGTCACTACTTTACTTTCGTCTCCAGCAACATGCCATGTACCTAACATGTCTTTCTGATTGTCGGCCAATGGTCCGATAAGAGCTACCGACCTCGTGTTTTTTGAAAGTGGAAGAAGGTTCTCTGAATTTTTACCAGCAGGCTCATTTTTGAGCAATACTATTGACTCTTTTCCAGCCAAAAGTGAATGATCCATTAGCTCCTGAGCGTAAAGCGTAGATTGCTCTCTCTCTTTATTCAGGTATCTGTAAGGGTCTTCGAAGAGGCCTAGCTTATACTTCATTTCCAACACTTGGCGCACATAGTCATTTAGGTCTGACTCTTTGATTTTTCCTTCCTCAATTAATTCAGGAATATACTGGCTGTAAACTCCGCCCTGCATGTCCATTTGAACACCAGCATTAAAGGCTAATTCTGCAGCTTCTTTCAAATTAGCTACTGCACCATGTGGCACCATTTCATTGATAGAAGTATAGTCGGTGACAACAAAGCCATCAAATCCCCATTCATTGCGAAGAATTTCAGTCATTAAGTACTTGTTTCCCGATGCTGGCACACCATCTACTTCATTGAATGAAGTCATAACAGTAGTTGCTCCAGCATCTAAGGCTGCCTTGTAAGGAGGAAGATAATTCTGTCTCAATTCTCTGTCAGACATATCTACCGTATGGTAGTCTCTGCCTGCCTGAGAGGCTCCATAGGCTGCAAAGTGTTTTACACAGGCAAGAATAGTAGTAGGGTCGCTTAAGTCGGAACCCTGAATGCCTCGCACTTTGGCTGCTCCTATAAGTCCGCCTAAGTAAGGATCTTCACCGCTGCCTTCGGCAATTCGTCCCCAGCGAGGGTCTCTGGCAATATCTACCATAGGGTTGTATGTCCAGTTAACACCTGCAGATGCGGCTTCTTTTGCTGCCAAATGCGCAGATTTTTCAATTATATCCATGTCCCAACTAGCGGCTTCGGCCAGAGGAATTGGGAAAGTGGTTTTGTAACCATGAATTACATCTAGACCAAATAGTAGGGGAATACCCAACCTGGTCTCTTCTACGGCAATTCTTTGAAGATTTGTGGCGTAATCTACAGTGTGAGCATTGAATAAATTACCAGCTCTGCCAGCCCTTAATTCATCCATGTAATCATCGCGCAACACAGGGCCTGTAACATCCCAGCCACTTGTGTATAGGGTGAGTTGCCCTGCTTTTTCTTCTACAGTCATTTCATTCATCAAAGAATCTATGAATGCATCCATTTCGGAATTGCCACTGCTGCTAGAAGAAGAGTTGCAGGCAGTGAATGAAACTGCTGCTAGTGCAAAGATTAGCGCTAGGTTAGTAATTGATTTTATCTGAATTCTAAGTCTTTTCATTATAGCTTTCTATTGCTTTGTTTTAGAGAATAGCCATGGTAGAAGCTCTGGTTCTGCAAATGCAGGGTCCCAACTGTTGTGGTTGGCATTTGGATATAAAGTAAGCTTTACTTTACCACCCTTGGCCTCTATGGCTTTGGCCATGTCTTGAGAAAAATGTGGAGGAACCACATCATCTTTTAGTCCGTGGAAAATCCAGAACGGAACCTTTTTTGCGTATTTTTTGGCACTCTTTGGGTTGTCTCCACCACAAATAGGTGCTGCCGCAGCAAAGGTTTTAGGCATTCTGCTCACTAGCTCAAATGTGCCCATACCACCCATTGAAAGACCCATCACATACATTCTTTCGGTATCTATGTGCGATACGCTACTCAGAGAATCTACCATAGACATTAATCCTTTCATAGATTGATGAGGCTTTTTACTTGTTTTGAAAAAGGTGAAATGTCTTTTACCATTTTCATCTAAAGGTCTATGAACATTGGCCCAATAGTCATCTGGTGGGCATTGAGGAAAAATGACTACCGCAGGAAAGTCCTTTCTGTTCTGAGCATCCAGGAAAAGTTTGCTTCCATGAATCAGTTGCTTTTCATTGTTCTCGCCTCTTTCTCCAGCCCCATGAAGAAATAGCACTAAAGGATACTTCTTAGAAGGATCGAACCCTTCAGGATACAGCACGCGATAGTTCAGGCTGCCTTCTTTAAATTCATGTTGCCCATGTTCAAAAGCATCTTTTGGATTTTGCGCATGGGTGATATTGATAGCACAGATTAGTGCTATCAATACTAGAGATACCTTATTCATAAGTAAAGCCTAATTTGTCTAGTCCAACTTTGATTTCTGGAGCAGACATAAATAGCTCCCAGATTAAGCCAGATCTGTAGTTTTCAATCATTACAGGAATTGGACCTTGGTCAATAGCCAAGTATCTAGGTAAGTGCCAATCTTCTTGTAAGCTGAATGCATCGTAAGGACCGAACTCTCCAACCAAAGTATCTAAGTCGGTATATAAGTGCTTAAGCATAGCCATGCTCTCTTCAGGTGTATATGGGAAAGAAGAAAGCGCAGCGGTAGGAGAGATTACTCCTAAGTCTCTGTCTGGTCGGTGGCCTGCGTAGCCTCTCATAGAGTAGCTAGAGGTAAAACCCCAAAGGTTTGGTCCATAACCTTCGAACTCGTTAGGGTTGTCTACAGCATATTTGTAATGGATCATAGCATGGTTCTGGTTAAGCTTCCAGTAATCAGCATATTGATCTTTAAGTCCTTTAGGGTTTAGGCCTAGGTACGAATAGTGAGCCCAGAAAAGAGGACCAACAGGCGAATCGTTAGTTTCGTAGTGATTTAACTCGGTTTCAAGACCATAGAATACGGTATCGTTGGCAATCTCTCCATTCATTGCCCAACCTTCATGATAAACCGCAGGGTCAATGCTGTGATCTGGAGAAGCTGCTGCCAATACATACATAATCAAACATTCGTTATAACCGCGAACGTCAAAGTTCATCTCCCAGCCGTAATTAGGAGACCAGTGCCAGTAAAGTACGTTTTCGCCTCTGGTGTGCCAATCGAACTCAATGTTCTTCCAAATAGCATCCATGCGGTCTGCTAGTTTAGCTTCTCTATCAATGTTTTTATCTAAGTATTGTCTAACAGTCAATAAGCCAGCGGCTAAGAATGAGCTTTCTACAAGGTCGCCACCATCATCCTTTTGGCTGAAAGCTTTCGCTTTACCTGTCTTACCATCCCACCAGTGAGGGAAAACCCCATGAAAGGTGTCTGCATTTTCTAGGAAATCTGTGATTCTCTCAAATCTTTCAACTCCTTGCTCTCTGGTGATAAAGCCTCTTTCTATTCCAACAATAATTGCCATAAGGCCAAAGCCAGAACCACCTGAGGTAATAATGTCTTTGTCATGGCTAGGGTAAATATCGTCCATATGGTATCTCTCTCTGGCCATACCACTGTTAGGTTCGGCACCTTCCCAGAAATACTGAAAGGTTTGGTATTGCACCAAGTTGAGTAGAGAATCTTCTTTCGATTCGCTTTTGCTAACATCTGCATTACTTGAAGCACTAGACTGGCCACAAGAAATGATGACCGCACAGAGGGTCAATGCCAGAATGCTTTGTAAAACTGTTTTTTTGTTCATCGTATTAGTAAGGTTATGTCTTTTATTTCAATCAATAACTTGTAAATCCTAGTTTGTCTAGCCCGTCTGAAATCTCTTCGTTTTTCATAAAAAGATTCCACAATAAGGCCGATCTGTAGTTTTCTATCATTAGAATAATTGGCCCTTGGTCTATGGCCAAAGTAGAGCTTGCATACCAGTTTTCCGTGAGGTTAAATGCATCGTAAAAACCGTATTCGCCCCAAAGTTTATCTCCCATTATGTAGTAGAAATGTTTAAGGGCAGTCATAGATTCTTCTGGTGTATATGGGAAAGAAGAGAGGGCTGCGGTTGGTGTTATTACACCCAAGTCATTCGTAGGTGAATGAGCAGAATAGCCATTGTGGTTATCGCTGGCCGTTAGCCCCCAAGCGCCTTCTCCATAGCCAACAAAGTTTTTAGGATTAGCCACCGAATAAGCGTGGTTAATTTTAGCATGAGCTACATTCTGATTCCAATAGTTGGCGTACTGATCTTGTAGGTTTCTCGGGTCTAAGCCAAGGAATGAATAGTGAGAGAAGAATAGCGGACCCCCAAACGAACTACCCAGCGGTAACTGAATATTATAGTATTCATTATTATTGGCCATATCGCCATTTCTGGCCCAACCCTCATTATATACGCTAGCCGAAATTGGATGGGTAGGAGAGGAAGCGGCCAAGACATATACAATTAATGATTCGTTCCAGCCACGGATTTTAAGGTTCTTTTCCCAACCATAGTTTGGCGACCAATGCCAGTACAGCACATCTTGCCCGCCTTGAGTGTACCAATCCCACTCAACTTCTTGCCAAAGTTGGGTAATGGTGTTTCTAATGCTTTGTTCTTGAGTATTGCCCGGGTTAAGGTATTCTCTAACAGTTAGGAGACCTTGAATCATAAAGGCCGTTTCAACCAAGTCGCCCCCATTATCATTAGCGCTGAAAGGTACAGTTTCACCAGTGTTTCCATTCATCCAGTGAGGCCAAACCCCGTGGAATCGGTCTGCTCCTTTAAGAAAGTCTACAATTTTTTTGAGTCGGAGAACACCTTGTTCTCTGGTAATGAAGCCTCGTTCTATTCCTACAATGATACTCATTACGCCAAAGCCAGAGCCGCCAATGGTTACGGTGTTGTCCGAAGAGTTTCTTTCTCTGGCCAAACCAGAATTTGGGTGGGCAAAATCCCAGAAGTATTTGAAAGTTTGTTTCTGTACTTTAGTCAGGAGGTCTTCCTCAGATATCTGAGGAAATTTAAATGAAGGATCTAATTTGGTGTAGAATTCTAAAGAATAGCCATCGAAACCACGCCCCTCAGCACTTTCTAAATCGTCAGAAATGCTGAAGTTGTATTTTTTGATGTAGTCTAATGATGTAGTTGGAGTAACAGTAATTGTTTTGTCTTCATTAGAACTGACAATGTTTACCGACTTGCCTTGTAATCTAAAGGCCGTTTCAAAGGTTGAAACATTAATGGGTGTACTAAACTCAAAGGTGAGCGTAAGTTGAGGGTCTACATTTTGAACCCTTGGATTATTGCTAATGGCTTCTCCATTCATCAATACGGAAACTAGCTCTAGCTCTCCGGCTTGAGTTCTGAACTGAAACGAAGTAGGAGTGATGGTGGCACCATCGGCACTTCTTAATTCATCGGTTAAGCTAACGGTATATATGGTATTGTTTTCTAAAATTCCGTTTACCGAAAGCAAGGCAGATTTACCTTGAGCAGACAGTGATACGGTTTTAGTAATTTCTTGTGTTCCTGCTAACAATTTAATGCCTGTGGCAATAGTGGCAGGGTCTAAAGCTGTGGAGAATAAAAGGGAAATGCTACGGTCTACAGGAATAGACGCTGTAATATCTCCTGTGAGGTTAAGTTGAAGGGAACCAGCGAAAGCAGACTCCAATTGGAGTGCCTCGGCCGAAGGTTCATCAGATTTACAGCCTAAAAGGCTAGTAATTAATAAGATGTATAATAGCCTAATTCTCATTAATTGGTTGGGGTTTTAGAAACGATTGGGGACTCTAGCTGAAGCCAAATTCCCCAATCGACTCTTAATTGATAGTCAGCTGCTTAACGCGCTGCTTTAATTGCATCTACTTCTGCTTGAGTAAGGGCTTTGTCGAAAATTCTAAGCTCATCCATTAAGCTTAGGTCAGACTTATGACCCCATTCGTTAAATCTAGGCGCACCAGAACCAATAGACATGATGTCACAGTTGGCCCAGCTGAAGCCTTCAGGTAAATCAGATTCTGAAACCATTACGCCATCTATGTATACTCTTGCTACGGAGCCAGAGATAGTAAAGGCCATATGAATCCAGTCGGTTTGTGTAGTAGGGTCTACATCTGCAGCTGCGGCACCGTCTACCCAAACTTCTCCAGCACCAGTTCCTACATTTAGTTTGAACCTCTGCTTGCCACCAGCATTTTCTCTAAAGAACCTAAAGCCACTAGTTCGCAAGTTTTGAGTGTTAGGATAGTCAGCGTTTTCAGTATGCGGAGGGCCAACCACTAGAATACCAGCTCTGTCTGGAGTAGCATTTACTTTATACCAGAAAGAAGCGCTGAATTCATCAAATTCAATTCCGTTAGATGGGAAGGTTGCGTAAGCATCGGTAGCAGCTTGGAAAGCTCCACTGCCTCTTAGGCCTTCACCAGCAAGGTTGATTGAACCTACTTGAGTAGCAGCCAATCCTGAAGCAGCGTCTACGTAGTTGCTTTCAAAGTCCATGTAGAACTTTTCGCCAAACTCACCATTATAGACGGTTCCACCTTCATCGTTAATGATGGTAAGAATTTCTGTCTGAGAAAGGCTTTTGTTGAAGAGTCTTAGCTCATCCATTAAGCTTCTGTCAGATAGGTGTCCCCATTCGTTAAATCTTGGAGAACCAGACATAATAGAAAGGATGTCGCAGTTGGTCCAATCTACACCAGAAATAGCAGTGTTTTTAACTGGCTGACCGTTGATGTAGACAATCGCTTCGCTGTTCGATATAGTGAAGGCAAAGTGTACCCACTCTCCTGAGTTAGGTGCTACATCTGCAGCAGCTCCACCGTCTATCCAAGCATCGCTAGTTCCATTTCCAACATTCAGCTTGAAGCGTTGTTTACCAGCTACATTTTCTCTGAAGAATCTGAAACCACTTGTTCTGTCGTTCTGAACATCAGGGTAATTTGCATGATCTGTGTCTGGCGGGCCTACAACTAATATACCTGCTCTGTCAGGGTCATCGTTCACCTTCATCCAGAATACAGCACTAAACTCGTCATCCAAAATATCGCTAACTGGTATGGTTAGGTAAGAATCTGTAGCTCCAGCCAAGGCATTGCCACCTACTTTACCTTCTCCTGCAAAGCCCATATTTCCTACCTCAGTAGGGAACCTAACATTTACAAGTTCAACATTGTCATTGTCGAACGGCATGTAGAAGATCTCTCCATCATACTTAGTTACATAAGGAGGAATCTTAGAGAAGTTAATGGTTTCAGTAGTAGACTTTCCATTAATATCAGTTGCAGTCACCACTAAAGTATGGTCACCATCTGCTAATTCTGAATAGGTATATTCACCAACGAATTTCCTGTAATCTACAAAGTCTGAGAAGCTAGCTATTTCAGCACCATCTAAGGTGAGGGTAATGGTAGCTAGTTCTATATCGTCAGTAGCTTCAAATTCAATATTAACTGAAGTTACACTCTCGTAAACCTGTATTTCAGTACCATTTGCAGGGTAGTTTACGGTTACTTCAGGAGCAGCAGTGTCTTCTCCTGGTTCAACCGTTTTTATTTCGTCTAGAAAGGCATCCTTACACCCAGCAATTAAGAAGATGAGTAAGGTGCTTAGAAATAATGATTTTATAATTCTCATATCGTTTATTCTTAATTGTCAGATAATTGAGTTAACAAGTCTAGCTGAGCCAATGGGTAAGGCAAATACTGATCGTCAGTACCGAAGGTTCTTCCATCTCTGTTCAATTCAGTAGTACGACCGTGTCTTACTACATCGTAAAAACGAATACCCCACTCAAGACCAAATTCAGCAAACTTCTCGTTCAGTACATCGTCTAGCGTTACTGTGGCAAGGTCCGTAAGACCAGCTCTTCCTCTTACTTCGTTTACTGCGTCTACAGCGCTCATTGCAGAACTGGTTGCACCACTTACTAGTGCTTCTGCATGCATTAGTAGAATTTCAGAGTATCTGATTACCAATACGTTTTTGTTTTCACCGTATCGAACTCTGCCTGTAGTTAACTGATTAGATGGAAGGTAGTGCTTGCCACTAGAGAATTTAGCTCTTGGATTTGGCTGAGCGTCTGTTCTACCTATTACATCACCATCGCGAGTTGTGTTAGACACAAAAGCAGGAAGGTTGGTGTAATTAGGGTCTGACTGAATCATTTCAATTCCTTCTCTGGTAAAGAGTACACTTGTTTCTAGTCTGACAGTCTCATTTCTATCTAACATAAACTTGATGTACTTCATAGAAGGCTCCCAGAAACCCCAGCCTGCGCCAGAACCAGCTACTGCTGGAGTCCAGTTATTAGGGCCGAAGAATTGGTGTAGATAGTACTCTGCATTACCTGAACTCTGACCAAAGTCTGAGTACTGGAACTCTAAAAGGCTCTCATTGCTAAGCTTACCAGGAACCTTGAATAGTTCGTAGTAGTCATTGTAAAGCTCAAAAGCACCTGAGCTAATGATTTCGCCAGTAGCATCTGCCACACCCTGGTAGTTTTTCATTTCAAGGTTAGCCATAGCTTTTACTGCTAAAGCTGTGTACTTGGTTATTCCACCTTTGATATCAGTTCTCTGGTTAGGACGAATGCTTGCTAATAATGGAGCAGCTTCATCCATTAAGTCTGAGATGTGTTGCATCACTTCTTGCTGAGAAGAAACAGGAGTGGTGTAAAGATCATCAGTTTGAGAACTTGTAGGAATCAATATATCTCCCCATAATCTTGAAAGTTGGAGTAACTCCCAACCAATCATTACCTTGATTTCTGCAATGTATTGATCTCCTTCTGCTGGGTTAGCAGCATTGGCCTGATACTTGGCAATTTCTTCCATAGCGCCATGCCATTTTATGATGTCATCATAGAAGTTCAACCAAGTAGAGTTGTACATCCAGAATGAACGATCGTATCTGAACTGGTCAGTTTCAGTTAAAGGAAACTGATCTCCCGCAGGGTTAACATCATCACCTCTTACAGAGATAATAGGGAAGGTTTCCCACTGAAGGTCGTAAAGCAAATCGTATGCTCCAATGCGCAATAAAGGCATGTTCTCGGTTAAGGTATAATCTGTACCTTCAACAAGCACTTGACCTTCCAACGGATCGTCCAATGAATCATCGCAAGCCGTTGCAAACACTAATGTGAGCGAAAGGGCGAATAGACTTTTGAAATATTGTAACTTATTCATTTTCAATCTCTTTTATCTTAAAATTTGATATTTAAACCTAGGGTGTAAACAGCAGGGATTGGATATGTCTGTCTATCGATTCCGTTAGCTACTTCTGGGTTGAAACCATTGTAGTTAAACAGGGTCAACGGCTTTTCTGCCGTGAACGTGATGCGAGTTTCAGGTATTTCTGTACCTAAAACAGTCTGGTTGATTAGGTTATAAGAGAGTCGAATGTTCTGGATTCTGAAGTATGAGCCATCTTCTACAAAGTAGTCGCTCATGCTCTGGTTCCAACCTTTTCTTAGACCAGCAGCAGAAGGGTATTTGTTAGAAGTTCCTTCACCTGTCCAAAGGTTTTCGGCAAGCTCAGCATCAATGTTAGTATCTGTAGTAAAGATGATTTCACCTCTTTTTCTATTCAGAATGCTATGTCCAGACATTCCTTGGAAGTCTGCAGAAAGGTCGAAGTTCATGTAGCTTACTGCAAAGTTGAACCCGTACGTTAAAGTTGGTAAGTAAGAACCTAGAACAACTCTGTCTTGGTCGTCAATTACACCATCTTGGTTCTGATCTTTGAATTTGTAGTCTCCTGGCTCAATGCCTGAGTCTGTTACAAATTCTGAAGTGTAACCATAGTTGTCAATGTCTGACTGATTTTGGAAAATACCGTCTGTCTCATAACCAAAGAATGCCTGTAATGGCTGACCAATAATTGATCTTTGACGGAACTCAGCAGAACCAGCATCTAAGTATTGTGGGCCACCAAGGCTCAATACCTCATTGTTCAACGTAGCTAGGTTACCACCAACGCTATATCTTACATCACCAATTTCGTCAGACCAGTTAAGAGCCAATTCGAAACCTTCGTTTCTGAAGCTACCTGCACTACGTCTTACATTAGATCTAATAAGAGGAAGAATAATAGTTACTGAAGCGTCTTTAGTATCTCTCTGGAAGTAGTCAGCCTCTACAGAAAGTCTTTCGTTAAACATTCTAGCACTCACACCAATGTTCAACTCTTCTGTAGTTTCCCATCTATCTACATAGTCAAAGGTTGGGATTACTACGTTTCCAGATACTCTTTCGCCATCAATAGCAACAAATCTCTGATCGATAGTTGGCTCACCAACTGATGCAGCAACACCATCGTTACCAAGCTGACCCCAACCACCTCTTACTTTAAGGAAGTCTACAGCAGATACATCGAAGAAGTCTTCTTCGGTAAGTACCCAACCAGCACCAACTGTGAAGAAGTCACCCCATTTTTGCTGGAATTTGTTGTTACCATCTCTTCGGTAAGTTCCATAAAGTAGGTATCTGTCGTCAAAGTTATAGGCTAGTCTAGAGAAGTAAGAAGAACCGTAAAGCTTGCTTCCGTAGTCACCATAAGCAGTTTCATCTCTAGTTTGAGTTAATGAGATATACCATAACTCTTCATTTAATCTGCTAGGAGAAGGGAAAAGCTCGGTACCACCGGCAAACACACCTTCGCTTGTTTCAGATCTGTAAGAATAACCAGCTACTGCAGTTACGTTATGCTTTCCTGCAAACTGCTTATTGAATGTTAAGTAGTTGTCGGAGATTTGGTTAAAGCTGGTTGCGTGGCTTCTATTAATTGAAGAAACGCGCTCAGTTACACCATCATTGAAGTCGAAATTTAAGTTTCTTGAGTTTACCTGAGAGAAGCTGTAGTTATAAGCTGTTCTGAACTTTAAAGTCTCAGGGATAATATCCAATTCTGCATAGAAATTGGCCAAGAACTTGTTGATTTTGTTTCTGTTGTCATTGTAGTAGAGGTCGAACAAAGGGTTTTGAGAACCTCTGTAGCCTAATACCTGAGCGTTACCAAACCTGTTAGGAGAGGCTGCCGTGTTTAAGTCGTCATAAACTGGTAGAATAGGAACAGCAAAGAAACTCTTGAACCAAACCGAGTTTTCGCCAACATATTGAGTTCCGTTACTAATGTTGATGTTACCACCAACTCTGAAGTTTTCACTTACATCATAGTCGATTTTAGAACGTAAGTTTACACGCTCATACTCGTTTCTAGTAAACTTCATTAAACCGTCTTGCTTAAAGTAGCTCACTCCAAGAGAGTATCTGGTGTTGTCGCTACCTCCGTTTACAGAAAGCGTATGGTTTTGCTGAGGGGCGTAAGACTCCATTACTTCTCCATACCAGTCGGTATTAACGTTTGGAATGTTCGGATCGATTCTGCTTCTACCGAACCTCTGTAAGGCATTGTCGATAAATGCAGCATCGGCACTAGAGCCTGTAGCTAAAGCATAGTTAGTGAATTGCTGAGCGTTAGCCACTTTCAATACGTTTTGGGCAGTTTGAATACCGTAGTATCCGTTGTAAACGATTTCAGCGGGCTTATTATAACTTCCTGATTTAGTTTCGATCAGGATTACACCGTTTGATGCTCTTACACCATAAATAGCGGAAGCAGATGCATCTTTCAATACCGAGATTGAAGCGATGTCGGAAGTGTTTAGAAAGTCGATGCTGTTAAAAAACATACCATCAACCACATATAGAGGGGCTGCATTACCTTCTAAAGATCCAACTCCACGAACTCTAACTGTAGGAGCTGCACCAGGAGCACCGCTACTTACAATCTGCAGTCCTGGAACTTTACCTTGAAGCGCCTGCATGGCTTGCGCAGTTGGTACTTTAGCGATTTCTTCGCTTTTCACAGTAGAGATTGAGGAGGTAATGTCTTTCTGTTCTTGGCTACCATAACCAACTACTACAATTTCTCCCAATTCACTCACATTTGGAGAAAGCGTAACATTGATTGTGGTCTGATTGCCCACAAGAACTTCTTGCGTAACAAAACCAACGAAACTAAATACGAGAACCGCTTGATTGTTAGATACCTGAAGTCGGTATTTACCATCAAGGTCAGTAGTCATACCATTGTTAGTGCCCTTTTCGCGGACAGTAACACTTGGTAGAGGTTGTCCATCTTCTGCAGACAACACAGTTCCTGATACCTGTACAGTCTGCGCACTGAGAGGTTGGCTCAGGGCAAACAGTAGAAGTAAAGGAAGTACTTTAAAGTACGAGCTTAGAGTTTTCTTCATGCCTTATTCATTTGTTTTGGTAATAGGTAAAGTCGTGCGAGTAAATCGTTTGAATTACACTATGTAATTGTAATCGTTGTGTTAAAAACTGTCAAGAAGTGGAAAATAAAATCGCTTTTTTATGCGCTTAAAACGGCCTTTTTGGGAGGTGTTTTTTGCGCCTTAATCTCATTAAAAAACGGCCTTTAATTTGGTTTAAACAGTGAAAACGTTTGCATATCCCTCTTTGGTAACAAGATTGAATTAGGGGCTAATTTATGTGTGAGCTGAATAGGTTGTGAACCAAAACTGTTGTTGAGTTTTTGGCATCGCCATCGTAAACGTTTTCAATCTTCTTTTTAAAATTCCAGATGGTGTTACGCCTTAAGTCTAACATTTCTGAAAGCTGATCTAATGTGTATTCCTTTTGTCTATTATTTGTGACGTACAGAATGAAGAAGGCTTTGTCTATTGGAAAACGAATGCCGTGGAAAATGGAGTTACTGGTAACCGATTCATTGTAGCCGCACTTAGTGCACCTTCTCATAAATTTAGTCTTTCCTTCATTGTATTTTGTGTTGCTACACTTGGCACAATGGTAGCCATCGCCCCACTTAAGCTTTTCTAGAAACCTGTAGCAAGTAGGCTGATCTGGAAATATTTTCTGAAACTGCTCATAGCTCAGATTCTTGTTGATAAGTCTGTCTTGTAGAATTTCTTTTATATTGTTCTTTAGCTTCCAGTTGTCTAAATCGAGCTTTGAATTGATTGCGTTGATGTCTTTAGTTTGCTCAATTAGCTTTTGATTGGTAGAGGCCAAGAGAAGGTTTTTCTCTTCAAGCTGGCGAGTCCTTTCCTTGATCTTCTCTTCCAGTTCTCTGTTTACCTTGTCTTTCAGCTCTGCATTCTCCTTTTGTTGGTTTATTATTCTCTGTAATGCTCTATCTCTGTTCGACTTAAGAATTCTAACTCTATCGCTGAGTGCAAACGTTAGGAATATCATTTCTAGCAAAAAGCAAATATGAAGGCTGTAATAGCTTATGGTTACTAATGGTATAACGGATAGGTAGATGAGGGCCTTAGTTAAGAAACCTAGAAAGAGAATACCATAGGCCACCACAAAGAACCTTGCAGGTTTAAAGCCTTTTAACCATACCCGAATGCCAGAATAGAAGATTAAAGAAAGGGGAATGATTTCTATGTTGCGATATTCAAAAATTGAATGGTCGAAAACTAAGGCATATAGGAATATGAGGCTTCTTACTGCGAGCGTACCCAGTAGTAATTTATCTAACTGAGGTGCTTTGGTGCTGGTGGTTAAAAACCTTCTAGAAAACAATAAGGACCAAAAGATAAGCGAGAATAAGGCCGTACCGTAAGCAATTTGGTTCCACTGAGGCCAATTAGGCCATAGATATTGATAGGCTATGCCGTCTACGCACATGGCATAGACGCCCACACTCAAAATATAGAAAGTGTAGAGGAGGTATTTCTGTTCTCTTATGGCAAAGAAAATCAACATGTTATAGATGGAAATGATGAAGATCATTCCATAAAAGATGCCGTATAAGAAGTATTCATTTAGAGCATATCCGACAAACTGGTTAACTGTTCTGATGGAAACCCTTAGGTCAGCATACAGGTGAGATTGAACCCTAAAGTAGACTTCCTGCTGACCTTCTAGTTCTGAATCTATTATCCATTGAAAGTTTTTGTGGTTGAAAGATTTGTCTTTAAAAGGGATGGCATCTCCTACATGGTACTGTTTGTAGGTTCCGTCTTCTTGAGGAAAGTAAGCCCAGATGTGGTCTATGGTTTGGTCATAGAATTCTATCATCCATTCCTTTTCAAGGTCTCTTGCTACAAGCAATGGTACCTTTATCCAATAGGTGCAGGTGGTGCAGTAATCTTTTGGTTTGTAGCCAGGAGTTATTAGAAACTGCTTCTGAGAGTTTCTTACTAACTCAAAAGACATAGACCCAGTGCTGTCTATGAGAATGGGTAAATCATTAAATGCGAGGAGAAACCTATCGCTAGAATCGTCTATAAATATTCTTTCCCTTGAGTTTTGGTAGGGGCTAAAGAAGTTTAGCAACAAGGAAATAATGAAAGCTTTTACAAATAGCATGGGTCCAACAGTAGACTCTCTTTTATCTAATGTACAAAATTAGCAACCAAACGATTGGTTAAGGTGTGTCTACTGTCTTTTAAGAACTTAAGAAGCTTTTTCTAAAGAAATTGGTTCGGCAGCTTTTCCGTCTATGCGTTTAGCATGGTTTTTTCGCTGAATATTGCCGACCATATTGGCCACTCTGTTTCTGCTTAGTAAGCGTGGTAAAAAAGCACTCAGCTTATTCCAGAAGCCTGGTATTAAGACAACTTTTCCACTCATTAATCCTTCATAGCCAAATTCAGCAACGCTCTTTGCATCGGCAATATTGAATTTTATGTTCGGGTTTTCATTTCCATTAGACTTTGCAAAGTTAGTCCTTGTCATACCGGGGCATAAAACAGCCACATGAACGCCATTAGCCCTAACCTCGTTTGCTAATGCTTGTGAGAAGTTCAATAAATAGGCTTTAGAGGCATGATAGGTAGACATAAGTGGCCCTGGCACAAAAGCGGCAACTGATGCATTATTCAGAATGTAGCCTACTTTTCTTTCTACCATTCCTGGCAATATCCTTTTCATTAACTCTGTGGCTGTAACCATATGAACCTGAAGCATGGCTTTGTCTTTTGCCCAGCTACTTTGAGCGAAATAACCGAAATTTCCGAAGCCGGCATTGTTGAAAAGGAGCTCTACTTCAATATGCTCTCTATCTATAAAGCTACAAATGCTATTAGTTGCCTCAGGGTCTGATAAGTCTTGAGAAAAGATTTTGATGTCTACTGAATACAATGATTCAAGACTACTTTTAGCAATTTCTAGAGACTGAAAGTTGATGTCTATAAGGAGTAGGTTGTAACCATTGAGGGCACAAACATTGCAGAACTCTAAACCTATGCCACCAGCAGCTCCTGTTACAAGTGCTGTTTTCTTCATCTCGGAAATTTAACAAATAAAAAAAGGAACCCAACTGAGTTCCTTTTCAATCTCTATAAGTTGAACCCTTAGGCCAAGTATTTTTCTACTGGAACGTAGTCTAAATCGAAAGCCTCAGCAACCGCTTCATAAACTACATCACCGTTAACTACGTTCAAGCCTTTTTCTAGCTCTTTGTTTTCCTGACAAGCCTTCTTCCAGCCTTTGTTAGCTAGCTGAATAGCGTAAGGAAGTGTGGCGTTAGTAAGAGCAATGGTAGAAGTATAAGGTACAGCTCCTGGCATGTTTGCAACACAGTAGTGCACAATATCATCGATAATAAAAGTTGGATTTTCGTGCGTTGTTGGAGTACAAGTCTCGAAACAGCCACCTTGATCTACAGCAACATCTACCAATACAGTACCTGGTTGCATTTCTTTCAACATGTCTCTGGTGATTAGCTTAGGCGCTTTAGCACCAGGAAGAAGTACAGAGCCAATGATTAAATCCATGTGAGGGATAAGCTCACGAATGTTTACTTCATTAGAGTATCTTGTAACCACATTAGGAGGCATAACGTCATTAAGGTATCTCATTCTGTCTAGGTTCACGTCCATAATGGTTACTTGAGCACCTAAACCTGCAGCCATTTTTGCGGCTTGAGTTCCTACAATACCGCCACCTAGAACTAATACTTTACCAGGAGAAACACCAGGTACTCCTCCAAGGAGAACACCTTTACCCATAATTGGCTTCTCTAAGTATTTTGCACCTTGCTGAGTGGCCATTCTACCTGCTACTTCAGACATAGGAATCAACAGAGGAAGGCTTCTATCTGCTTTTTCAACTGTTTCGTATGCCAAACAAACAGCACCACTTTCAATCATGGCGTGTGTTAATGGCTCGTAAGATGCGAAGTGGAAATAAGTGAACACCAACTGATCTTTCTTAATGAGTTTGTACTCAGGCTCAATAGGTTCTTTCACCTTCATGATCATTTCGGCTTTGTCATATACAGCCTCAATGCTTGGTAGTATATTGGCACCAACTTCCTCATAAGCTTCATCAGGGAAACCGCTGTTTAAGCCGGCATTAGTTTGTATATAAACTTCGTGACCACGTTTGATCAACTCTAGTGCTCCACCAGGGGTTAGAGACACTCTATTCTCGTTGTTTTTAATTTCTATTGGAACGCCAATGATCATGTCTAATGAGTTTAAAATTTTGAGTGGCAAATATAGTAAGCGGATATTACAAACGTTTGCCGTTCGGCCTAAAAACGCCCATTTTACTGAGAATCAGAATGATGTATTTCGAAAGTTGAAAACTATGAAATTTTCTTTTACAGCCTAATATTTAAAAGAAATAAAATTTGTCATAGATTCGTTTTGGCCAATAAAAATGATGAAAAATTACGCTTTGCGGTATTTTATTCTAAAAATGTCTCGAAAAATAAGGGTTTGCCAAATTTGATTTGTCTCTTATTCTGGTTACATTTGTTAGACGTAATAGTACGTAGAAATTTAAAATTTCATGCTTGTGGGAGAATCAAAGACTGTTAGTAAGAAGAAAATAAACGCGCAGGAAGTATTAGAAGATTATAAACTAGCGGTTGAAAGTAGGGAAGCCAGTATAATTGGTAGAAAAGAGGTCTTTATGGGTAAAGCCAAATTCGGAATTTTTGGCGATGGTAAAGAGCTCCCTCAGATTGCAATGGCTAAGGTTTTCAGAAACGGAGATTTCCGTTCTGGTTACTACCGAGATCAAACGTTTATGTTCGCTATTGGTGAGCTTACAGTTCAGCAATATTTCGCGCAGCTTTATGCACATACTTCTGTAGAGGCAGATCCTGCTTCTGGTGGTCGTTTAATGAATGGTCACTTTGCTAACAGATTGCTAGATGAGCAGGGCAATTGGAAGTCTCAGACTTCTATGAAAAACTCAAGCTCAGATATTTCTCCAACAGCAGCGCAAATGCCAAGATTAGTTGGTTTAGCGTATGCCAGCAAGCTCTACAAGCAAAATCAAGACCTACACCAGTTTACCGATTTCTCTATAAAGGGTAATGAAGTTGCCTTCGGTACTATCGGAAACGCTTCAACTTCAGAAGGGCACTTCTTTGAATCTATTAATGCGGCTGGCGTGCTACAGGTGCCAATGGTTATGGCCGTTTGGGACGATGAATATGGTATTTCGGTTCCACAGGAATATCATACCACCAAAGGCAGTATTTCTGAGTTTTTAGCCGGAATTCAGAGAGATAAAGACAATAAGGGGTACGAAATAATAAAGGCTAAAGGCTGGGATTATGAAGGGCTCAAAGCTGCTTTCCAAAAGGCAGAAAAGGTGGCTCGCGAAGAGCATGTTCCAGTATTGGTGCACGTTCAAGAGGTTACTCAACCACAAGGACACTCTACTTCTGGTTCACACGAGAGGTATAAGACTAAAGAAAGATTAGAGTGGGAAAAAGCCCACGACTGTCTAGTGAAGTTCAAGGAGTGGATCTTAGAAAACAATGTAGCGTCTGAGGAAGAACTAAAGCAATTGGAGAAAGAAGCAAAAGATGCGGCCAAGTCGGCAAGAGTGGCTGCATGGAATGCTTTCCTACAAGATATTAAGAAAGACCAAGAAAAGGCGGTTGAAATTATTGAAGCGCTGGCTCAAGAAAGTGAGCATGGTGGTCAAATAATTCAGATCGTTTCTGAGCTTAAGAAAACCCTAAACCCAATTCGTTTAGATACTTATAAGGCTGTAAAGAAGGTTTTACGCCTAACCAGAAATGAAAATACTTCTTCTAGAGCTTCTCTTGTTGCTTGGTTAAAGAAAAGTGATGAGGAGAATTATAGAAGATTTAGCTCTCATGTAATGAGTGAGTCTGAAGAGGCTTCTCTTAAAGTTGAAGAGGTAAAGGCATCTTTCTCTGAATCTTCTCCTTTGGTAGATGGTAGAGAAGTTCTACAAGCCTGCTTTGATGCTGCGTTAAGCAGAGATCCACGAGTAATTGCTTTTGGTGAAGATGTTGGTAAGATTGGCGATGTTAACCAGGCTTTTGCTGGTCTTCAGGCTAAGTATGGTGAACTAAGGGTTACTGATACTGGTATCCGTGAGGCCACCATTATTGGTCAAGGTATTGGGGCGGCCTTAAGAGGCTTGAGGCCAATAGCTGAAATTCAGTATTTGGATTATTTGCTTTATGCCATTCAAACCCTAAGTGACGATTTGGCTACTCTGCAGTACAGAACTGTAGGAGGTCAAAAGGCTCCTTTAATTATTAGAACTAGAGGACACAGGTTAGAAGGTGTTTGGCACTCAGGTTCTCCAATTGGAATGATTTTGAATAGCCTTAGAGGTATCAATGTGTTGGTGCCGCGAAATATGACTCAGGCTGCTGGTTTCTACAATACAATGCTCAAGTCGGACGACCCAGCATTGATTATCGAATGTCTGAACGGTTATAGACTTAAGGAGAGAATTCCAGATAACATTGGTGAGTTTACCGTGCCTGTTGGTGTGCCAGAGGTGATCAAAGAAGGTTCAGATGTTACCGTAATTACTTACGGTTCTATGTGCAGAGTTGTTGAGCAAGCTGCTGAAGAACTGCAAGAAGTAGGAATCTCGGTTGAAATTATTGATGTACAATCTCTTCTTCCTTTCGATGTACATCACTCCATTGTTGAGTCGTTGAAGAAGACTAATAGAGTAGTATTTGCCGATGAAGACGTACCAGGTGGTGCTTCTGCTTACATGATGCAGAAGGTACTTGAGGAGCAAAATGGATACTTCCACTTAGATTCTCAGCCTGTTACTATTACCGCAGCAGAACATAGACCAGCTTATGCATCTGATGGCGACTATTGGTCTAAACCTAGCGTAGAGACGGTCTTTGAAAAGGTGTACGATTTAATGGGCGAAGTAGAGCCAGATAGGTTCCCTAAGCTTTACTAAAGTTTAGGGGGCTTAGTTTACCTCTCGTCTAATACTTTGAAGAGTAAATTCAGGGCTCTCACCTACATTGCTAGTGTTCAGAGCCCTATCTCTTATCTTAAATTCCAGTTTAATGGTATCTGTTCTAAACAGAGGTAGAAATATGCCAGAAACCATATCATAGGTGATAACTCCCTCAATAGGTCGGTTTGAGTTTCTAACTATAGAACAAGGATTGTCTTCAGAAGATAGACAAGGGAATCTACCATCGAAAGATATACCGCAGAAGGTGTTCTCGTTGGCGCTTCCTGCAGGCTGGGCTCTTAAATCTACTTCTTCAAAAGTTCCATTCCGCTTTACAAAAAAGTCTACTTCAATATTGAATTGATTTTCATTGAAGTTTATCAACAAGGTGTCGGCAAAATCACCATCGCCATTTACATCTAAGTTCTCCTTATCTTCAACTATGTAATCTAGACAGGTGAATGGTGGGTCTTCTGGGCGTTGACCAAACTGGACAAGTTCGCCATTTTCTTCAACCAAGTTATATGGAGCATAAGGCCCAGAAGCTTCTTCTCCTGAAAGGCCCAAGTCACCATCGCCATCTTGAATGTTGATAGAAAGTTTTAGGGTGTTTTCCTCAAATAGTGGGTCTCCAGCATTTTTTACTTCAAATACCACATCGGCAAAACTAACCTCAGGTGTTACTGGCAAATCGGGTGGTCTGTTACAGGCCAAAATGGCCATACTAAGAAGAAATGCAAAAACTAACGATTTCGAGAAGCTTAATCTCATGGATTACCTTTATATGAATACAATTATAATAATATTTGCCCTAAGTGAATCATCACCTCAGGCTGTATAACGAATGCTCCAATTCAATAGTTTAATAGACAGAATAAAAACAGTTGGCCCAAATACCTTTGAGGCGCTGGCCATAGATATCTTTAAGCTTCAGTATACCCATAATCTGGTTTATAAAGAGTGGTGCGATTCTTTAAAGAAGACACCTAACTTGGTTGAGCGGTTGGAGCAAGTTCCTTTTCTTCCTATAGAGTTTTTTAAATCTCATGATATCCGAACAGGAAGTTGGAATGAACAATTGGTATTTGAGAGCAGTGGTACTACTGGTTCAGAAACTAGCAAGCATTTCGTACACAGTGAGTCTTTGTATCTAGAAAACTGCGTTACTGCTTTTGAAAAGGAGTACGGTGAATTATCTGATTATGTGATTCTGGCCTTGCTTCCCTCATATTTAGAGAGAGGTCATTCTGGCCTAATTTCAATGGTCAATCATTTTATTCAGAAGACGGAATCGGAAGAGTCAGGGTTTTACTTAAACGAGTTTCAGCAGTTGTATGATCATCTCTTAAGCTTAAAAGAGACTGGTAAGAAAGTAATTTTGTGGGGTGTGACTTTCGCCTTGTTGGATTTTGCAGAAGAGTACTCCATAAATTTTCCAGATCTAATTATCATGGAAACCGGTGGAATGAAGGGTAGGAGGGAAGAGCTAGTGCGTTCGGAAGTTCATAATAGGTTGCAAGATGCTTTTGGAGTGGTATGTATTCATTCAGAATATGGTATGACGGAACTGTTTTCTCAGGGCTATTCTAAAGGACAGGGTGTGTTTCAGTGCAGTAATACTATGGCTGTAATGGGAAGAGATATGAATGATCCCCTTAACTATCCTTCTAAGAACAAAACGGTGGCCCTGAATGTGATTGACTTGGCTAACATTTATACCTGCTCATTCATTGAAACCAAAGACCTAGGCTCTGTATATAGTGATGGTAGTTTTGAGGTAAAGGGAAGGTTAGATAACTCCGATATTAGAGGGTGCAACCTTTTAGTAGTTTAAAATAATTGGAAGTTCAGCCCGTTAAATCAAAGATTATATTCATCAACAAGGCTGAAAAATAATTTGAATTTTTATCTTTAAGCCACAATTCTAGATCATGAAGAAGAAACAACTGATCATTTTGCTAGTATCTCTGGCCTTCTTAGGAATCACTTCTTGCGCTCAAGAACTATGTCCTGCTTACGTAAAAGTAGATAAGCAGGAGAAAAAAGAAGAAAAGAAAGAGGGTCAGTTCTGATTAAATCAGGTACTTCTTTACATCTTCTTCACCGATTTCCTCTCCGCACATTATCACAAGCCTTTCTGTTACGTTGCGTAACTCTCTGATATTTCCAGACCAATCGTAGTCTTGTAAGGCTTTAATGGCTTTTTCGTTCAACGACTTCTTTTTGGTGCCATATTCTTGGGCAATATCTTCTAAGAATTTATCGACCAATAAAGGAATGTCGTCTTTTCTGTCTTTCAAAGGTGGAACCTGAATGACAATTACGCTTAGTCTATGATATAAGTCTTCTCTGAACCTGTTCTCTGCAATCTCCTTTCTTAGGTCTTTATTGGTTGCGGCAAATACACGCACATTTACGTTGATGTCTTTATCTCCACCAACACGGTTGATTTTATGCTCTTGTAGTGCTCTAAGAACTTTAGCTTGAGCAGAAAGGCTCATGTCTCCGATTTCGTCCAAGAAAAGCGTTCCCTCCGTGGCTTGTTCAAATTTTCCAATTCTTTGTTTGTGGGCTGAAGTAAACGCTCCTTTCTCGTGACCGAAAAGCTCACTTTCAATGAGTTCGGCAGGAATGGCCGCGCAGTTCACTTCAATGAACGGGGCAGAGGCTCTGTTGCTTCTTTCATGAAGACCTCTAGCCACCAACTCCTTACCACTTCCGTTGGGGCCTGTAATCAAAACCCTAGCATCAGTAGGACCTACCTTGTCCATCATTTCTTTTACTTCAGACAAAGCAGCAGTCTCGCCAATCATTTCATACTTCTTGGAAAGCTTCTTTTTAAGCGTTTTAGTCTCAGTGACTAAAGATGACTTGTCCAAAGCATTTTTAACCGTAAGCAGGAGTCTGTTCAAATCTGGTGGCTTCGGCACAAAGTCGAAAGCGCCCATTTTGGTAGCGTCCACAGCTGTTTCAATAGTACCATGCGCAGAGATCATGATGAACTGAGTATCTATGCCTGCCATCTGAACGCGCTCAAGCAATTCAATACCATCCATCTTTGGCATTTTTACATCGCAGAGAGCAATGTCAAACTTATCTGAAATCAGTTTTTCAAGTCCCTCCTGGCCATCTTTGGCTTCATCGATAGTGTACTTCTCGTATTCGAGAATTTCTCTGAGTGTACTTCTTATGCTTTGCTCGTCATCAATGATCAGGATTTTTGCCATATCTCTGGTGAATTAGTGGATTAGTAAATTGGGTAATTAGTTTGTGCTTTACTCTTCTAGCGAAAATAGTGCTAAAATTGAAAACAGGTGAGTGTTTATGCTGTGAATTACCAATAAACTGGTTTTACTTCACCAAACACAATAAAAAGAAAAAGATATAGACCTGTAAGCCGGGTTCTGTCTACTCCCTTTTGGGATGATCTTATCATTTATCTAGTCCTGACATTACTATCAGGATCAATCTGCCTACCCTCTTGTATCGGGCGGGTACCCTCAAGCACAAGTATACGTGGCATTTCACCGCATAGAGTTTACCTGATTTCACTACAGCATTACCTGTACATTCTTTCTGTTGCACTTGTCCTCTCCGTCAGTTGACGAATGACGGCCGTTAGCCGCTATGCTTCCCTGTGGTGCCCGGACTTTCCTCCCTTCTGATTACTCAGAACAGCGATAAGACGGTCTATATCGCTGCAAATATAGTTGAATGGTTGGGTTTACAGTATGGCAGAGAGGTCAAAGCTTTTCTGATTGTTGTCAATATCTGTAATGAGAAGACTGTAATCACAAGCTCCCGATCCAAAATCAATGGTGGTGGTTTCTTTTTGAGCTACTTCTTGAATAGAAAAAGCTCCACTTTTCGGGAAGTACGTTTCATTCAGCCAGCAGTTAAATGTGTTCAACAAAGTGGAAGGTGTACTTAAGTTGAATGCTTTCTGACCAGAGATTTCGAACCTGTAATTATTTGAAGCGAAGTAATCGAGCTCAGTAGTTTCGAATTGGCTGCCATTTTTCTTAGCGTAGTTAACTTCACGGTTACCTGTGAAAATGGAGCTTTCTGAATTTATAGTTAGCTCTAGGTTCGAAAAAGAGAGACTGTATCTTTTGGTATCAGTTGAATTGGTTTGAGATATATTTTCAATCCTTATTTGACCATGCAATCCTAAACCATTAAGATGATAGTTTCTTAAAACGACAGTTACAACGTTACCAATCTTGTCATCAGGATCTGAATAGTTCAGCTCAATCTGCCCTCGTCTAATCTTTTGAGAATCATCAGTACATCCGTTACCATAGTTTAATAGTAGAATGTTTAAGTCGGTATCAAGTTGTTGGTTGGCACATTCACCTCTCCCTGCGAATACATTGTAGTCTTCATGGGTAGAAACCACACCTTGATCACGCTCATGAAGAGAGTGGAGAAGGTTAAAGACAATTCCTTCAACATCGTGAATCATAAACTCAAAGGCTAATGGCTCTTTCACTCCTTCAGGAATGTCGAACTGTTCTTCTACGGTAGGGATAGGGTTTACCTTAGAGCAGCCAAAAACAAGTATGGAAACAATGATGAACTTTACTGAAGACTTAGCTTGCATGTGTATTTAGATTGAATTCAGATGGAATAACGTAAGTAAGAACAGCTTAGTGTTAGAAATAAAGAATGTGGCCAGTTACTTTACCTTGACTCAATTGCAGAGTTGGGGCTGGTAGTCTAATGAAATCGGTTAAGAAGAGAACAGTTTTCAAAAATCTACTGCTGGTTTGAATGTGGCTTAAGTCGAAATCTAAACCCAAATAATATTGTCTATAGTTATTGAAGCCAGCAGCTTCATTTTCACGGTTTCGGGCAAAAATCATTTGATGTGCCCCATAACCCAAGGCCAAGTTTATCCATTTGGGCCATTTGGATTCTTTGGCGAATGCATGGATATCGAAAGAAAGCCAATAGCTCTGTCCATTATAATCTTTGAGTAACCTTTCTGGAAAATTACTCCCTAATGTTTCTGGTCTTAACTCCGCTAGACTACTTGGCTGAAAGCTAAACTTGAATTTTATACGTTGTTCGTTCCATGCCTTCTGTTGAAAGTAGAACATGCCAGATCCGGCAGCATTGGCAATTATGTCTCCGTATGAAAAGCCGTAATCAGGAGAGAAACCGTCAAGTATTTCAATAGGGAGAAATAGGGCTGAGCTTAATACTGAGCTCCAAAGTAGTGCTTTGTTATCGCTTAATTCAGTTCTTCTTAAAAGCTCATAATTGATTCTAGACAAATGATAAGTGCCGTAAGTATGCCCAAGCTTGTCTACTTGGAGCCACTCGGCATTGTCATTAAAGAATTTAAAGTGCTCTAGACCATTTTCTGCATACCAGGCTTGGCTGAGTACTAGCATTCCGGTAGCGTAGCCAATTCCTCCGTAAAGTTTCACCTTTTTAAGGTTGATTGGATAATCAACTTCCACCGGGTGAGCAATCCCACTTTGTCCTAAGAGTTGAGCATAAGTACATATTAGTAAGCAGATGAAAATGGCAAATCTCCGCATGCCGAAATATACTTATTCTATTTGTCCAAAGCTTTTTTGTAAGTGTCAATTGCCCGTTGCCTAGCCGATTTATGTTCGACTATCGGGTCTGGGTATTTATCTGTGCCGTATTCTGGAACCCATTTTTTGATGTATTTCAGGTCTGGATCGAATTTTTCGGTTTGGGATTGTGGGTTGAATACTCGGAAGTATGGCTGTGCATCAGTGCCAGTTCCTGCAGCCCACTGCCAGCCACCGTTATTAGAGGCTAGATCGAAGTCTAGCAGTTTTTTGGCGAAGTAAGCTTCACCCCATCGCCAATCTATCAGTAAGTGTTTGGTCAGGAAGCTGGCGACAACCATCCTTACTCGGTTGTGCATGTAACCGGTTTTATTTAGCTGGCGCATTCCGGCATCTACAATTGGGTAGCCAGTTTTGCCTTTACACCATTTCTCATAGCCTTCTTCATCTTGTCTCCATTGTATTTGATCATACTCTTTCTTAAAGGCGTTGTCTACAACCTTTGGATTATTTGCCAGAATCATGGCGTAAAAGTCTCTCCAGATCAGCTCGTTTAGGAAAGTCTCATTCAAGGAGATGGCTTTCTCGGCCAATTGTCTGATGCTAATAGTTCCGAACCTTAAATGTATGCCTAGTCTAGAGGTAGCATCTTGCGCAGGGTAGTCTCTTTTTTTATCGTAATGTTTGAGTACTTCCTCTTCTACATTCGATGATGGTATCTTGACCTCGGTAGGCTCAAACCCCATGTCTTCTAACGAGTGGACTTTGTTGTTTTTAAGTTTCACCCAATTTTCGAAGCGCAATGCACTAGACTTAATTTCAGGTTTGTTAGCCTTGTATTTCTCTTTCCAACTTTTACTGTAGGGGGTGAATACCTTATAAAAGCTTCCTGAACCAGAAACAATTTCTTCGTATTCGTAGATGACCTGATCTTTAAAGGTGAAGAAGTCTATGTTGTTTTCTTTCAATAGAGATTCAATCTGCTTGTCTCTGTCTTTAGCGTAAGGCTCATAGTCACGATTGGTGTAAACAGCCTCGATTTCATATTCATCAATAAGCTGTTTATATGCTTCGAGTGGGGTAGAGTAGAAGGTTTTAATTCCACTGCCTTTCGAAGCTAAATCATTGTTCATGGCTTCAAGTGTAGATTGAATAAACTCTACTCTTGCATCGGCTTTGTCTTCTAATTTATCCAGAATGTTTTTATCGAAGATGAAAACAGGAAGCACATCTTTCGTCTCTTTTAATGCATAATAAAGCCCTGTATTATCTATAAAGCGAAGGTCTCTTCGGAACCAAAAAATTGAAATTTTAGACATTGGATTGTAATTCTCTAAACCAAACTATCGCTATCTAATTTAGTTCGATCCTCTGGAATTATTCTCTTTAGAATTATCACTTTGTCTTTCCTGACGTTTTCGATTCACTCCCTGAAAAAATTCCCTTAGCGTGTTGAAGCTGGTGGTTTGCGAAATGCTGGCTCCGGTGGTTTGGTTGGTGGCGTTTCTGTTAACCGCCAAATTGGCCAAATCGTAATTGGTTTGTGAATAAACTCGCACCTTGTATTTTCCATCAGGTGTAAGGAGGTATTCGGCTGTCCAATCACCAGCAATACTGTTAATATCTTGCAGGCCGCTAATACCACCTTCTCGAGTAACTCTTAGTCGACCATTGAGAAAGGTGTAGCTTAGCCTTAAGCGGAAGGTGTTGAAGCTATTTTCGTCTAAATCTGCGAGGTCAAAATTCACCTCCAGATTCTCGTCTAATTGCGCGACTAGCTGGCTCAACTGATTAGAAAGTAACTGGCTTACGTTTTGGGTAGAAGATCTTCCGCCCACTGTCAAACCTCCTTGTGCTTGAAAGTTATTGAGTACAATTAAACTTAAAACCTGACGGTTCAACTCCTGTTCATCTCCGTTTATTCTTGCTTCAAATGCATTTAAGGCGGTGGTTACATTGTAGTCGTTAATGTTGGCTTCGCTAAAATCTATATCAAAGCTGATCTCAGGGGAAAGCATTGGACCAGTGAGGAACAATAAGACTTTGGTTGGAATTCTTCTGGAAGAGGCCGATGAGCTACCATCTTCATTGGTTTCTACAAAACCAGCATCAACTAAAAGTGGGGCAATTGAGGTACTTTGATTGTACGAACCCTTAATGTCTACAATAGCCTCATACGGGTCTCCATACCAAGTGATGGTGCTCGGTTGTTCTATATCAAATTCTTTGGTTATGAGGTTGTAAAGTGAAAAGTTGTAGGCTCCTTCAGTAATGTCTAAGTCACCAGTCATCTGGAATTCTCCCTGTGTATCGATCAAAAGCCTTAACTGCCCTTCTCCACGCCCTCTAATAATATCACCAGTCTTTGGGTCTATAATTATTTCAACATAAGCGTCTGGTGTTACCTCAATATCAAGGTCTAGTTTTAGCCCTTCTATTTTAATCTTGTTTACATCATCTAAATCTATGATGCTTTCGGTAGAAGTGGTGTCTTGAACAGTTCGGTCTACGAACGTTATGTATTCGGGGACATCGTTGTCTTCAATTTCTTCAGTAATTGGAATGTAGATTTTAGTATCGGCTTCCGTTCTTACATTAGCCGATATGGTGAGGTTAGAAGCTTCTCCTGTTAAAGAGACTTGGCCTGTTGCGTAGGCACCTCCATAATAGACATCTCCAACATCTTGATTGGTATTTAGTACTTGGAACTGATTCAGTTGACCAATCAAGTCAAGCCTAAAGTCTCTGAAATAGTTGTGACTGACTCTCCCACTAAATTGGGCTTGTCTACTTCTTGCGTCTAAGAATTGAAGGTTTTCAAGTGAAATGTATCTTTCTTGAAAATCAACATCTCCATTAAAGCTGTACTTTGTATTGAGGTAATTGATCTTCATCTGGCCATTTTTGATGGCTCCCAGCCCCTTCATTACTGGTGCATTGGTGTTACCTGTAATTTTATATCTGCCATCTATAAAACCTCCTAATTCAGAGAAGTAATCATCTATATAGGGCTCGGCAATATTGATGTTGGCTTCATTTAACAGTAAATCTATGTTTAGTTGCTCTTCATCTCTGGAGGGGTAGAAGGCTCCTGTCATGGAAATAGTATTTCTGCCAAGTCGATCTACATCAAAATCTATGTCGAAACGTTCTCGATAATCGTTCCAGCTCATGCTTCCTTCCAAATCACCCACCAAGAAATTGTTGATTCTGAATTCTTCAATGGATAGGTCTCCAAAGATTAATGGGTTGTAGTATAAGTTTTGTGCCTGAATAGAGCCATTCACCCTTCCAGTATAAGACTCATTAGCCAGCGGGTTAATATTGGCTACCTCTACCTCTTGAAACTCTATTGATAAGCTTTGAGCGGTATCTTGGGCAATAGCAATATTTCCGTCAAAACTTATGGATTGGTCTGTGTTGAAAACACTGAGGTTTTCTATGGTTATTTTTTCATCTCCGAATACTACCACGTTGTTATCAGTGATTTGCCAGGTCTCTTCCAGAATGGTAATGTTGGAATTACCAAAACGCAGTTCGGTTCGGTCTGGGAAAAAGTTTAAGTCGGCACCTATTTCAGCATAATTACCACTGCTTAGCTGTGTTACGTTTTGGCGTAAGTCCATGTGTGTTCCGTCCCAAACAGCTTCAAAAACCATTTTATCTGTTTCTGTAGAGTTGGCGTAAACCTGTTTTTCACTAGAAATGTAACCTAAGGCAAGCACTTTCTCTTGGTCTCGAATATTAGTGGCGTTAATGTTTATCTCATTGTCATAGAAGTTGATTTTGCCGAATTGTACGGTGTCGATCTTAGTATTAAGTACTATCGATTCATTGTTCTCATTGGTGAAACGCCCATCAATGTTGGTGTTTTTAGATACATATATTGTGCTATCAAATATGTGAATGAGTGGGGTAATGTCGTACAACTCAAACTGATAGTTCATGTTGAAGTTATTACTCGTTCTAGGGTTTCTACGAATGAATTGAGCTACCTCATCACTTCTAGAGGAGAACTGAAGTCTGTACTGTTCGCTAATGTTGGAGAGCTCACGCGAAATTTCTGAAAACTCGAAATCGCCATTGAAATCTGCATAAAATAAATCGGAGGAGACGGTTAATTTTCTACCTGTGGCTCCTCTAGATGCACCAAAGTAAACTGAGTCTAAGTCAATACTTTGGCTTTCATATCTGTAGAAAGTTTCGGTGAGGTCTATTTTCCCTTGAATACTATCGAGTTTTAGGCCACTGATGTCTAGGTCGAAGCTAGTAGAAAGCTCCATGTCTTCTTCTGTCAGTTTCACTTCTTTTAGCAAGGCTGTGTCGAGTCGACCGCGAAGTTTGAAGATTTTATTGTTGTCTCTTAAATCTACAGACCCTGTGGCAAAGAGTTTAAACATGGGGTCATTAACATCTACCTGTCCATTGAAAAACGATTCAGCAAAAGTACCATCAGTTTCAATGTTGGTATAGTTGTAGCCATTAATGCCAACCTTTGGAATAAGCGCATCTAGTTGAAAGTTGGCAGTTTCAAGTGTAAAGCCCTTGCCTGCTAAGCTTCCATCTAAATCTACCCTTTGAAAGTTAGAGACTTCCGTGAATCGGCCTAATTCAAAGTTTTTGAGGAAAAGTTCACCAGAATATTGCGGCAATTCATTGTCCTCAATTTCAATCTTAATGTTCGATTCGATATGCCCCATTCGGGTGTCGAAAATTCCATCGGCCACAAAGTTGTTAAGTAGCCCATCAAAGTTGCCAGACATTTTAATCAGGCCAAATTTGTTGGAAATTCGGAATGTCTGCTGACCCATGTATTGCCGCAGGTCTGTGGCTTTAAGTGTAGACTCTCGCAGGTTTAAACTGAATATAGTTTGGTTGATATTCGGTAAGCCTTCAATATCAATGGAGCCTTTAAACCGAGAATCGTTGCCAAAGGCAATGGCGAAATTATCGGAGTAAAAACGATTAACTGTTCCTTGAAATAGCCCTGAAATGTCTACTGCCTGATCGTATTTTTTTAGTTCTGGTACAAAATAGCTCAACTCATTGGTGTGAATAATGGTGTTGTCAAAGTCGGCCCTTATAGCAACGCTATCTATAAAAGAAGCCATTTGACTCGGTTTATCGCGTTTTAACTCTACAAAGTCTTTGATGTGGGTTTTACCCATTTGAAGGTCTAAATCGAAGAAGGTTAAACCATGCCTAGAGTTTCTGAAGAAGGTTTCTAGGTTGTCGATGCTGAGGCCAGAAACTGAATCTCTCGTCCTGAGTTGTTTTACGTCAATCTGAAATGTGTCTCTGACTGTTTTAAGGTTGAGTAGGTCCGCATTAAGGTCTAGTAGTTGAAAGTGATTGTAGTCGAAACCATCTTTTATACTATCCTTTCTACTGTCAGAAATACTGAATTTCGAATTGATCAGTGTTATTTGATCGATAGAAAACATACTTGGTTCCCCAGGTTGGGTGTTTTCAGATGCTAAAAGTGCTGAAATTCTATCGGCCCATTCGTCAATATTCAGTCCGCCACTGGCATGATTTCTCAGGTTTACATCTGCTCCATTGAGCCAAGCCTCTTTAGTTTTAATATTTTTTTTACCCAGAATATCGCTGATGGAAAAGGAAAGAGCCAACTCATCAATGCCAATCATGGTCACTCCATTTTCATCGTAAATTCTGGTGTCATCTAAAGCTATCGAGTTGAACCACTTGATGTTAGCGTAGCCGATTTCAGTTCTATAGCCCGTTCCCTCCGTGAGGTAAGTAGTGGCTTTGTCTATTACATAATTCTGAATTGGCGGTAGGTTAATGAGTAGCGCAACTAATGCCAATAAGATAAATGGGGAGGCTATGATCCAAAGGATTGATTTGACAATCCGTTTTTTAATAACTTGCGATCTTTTAATATTCTCCTTCAATGCCTTCCTCTGATATCAAAATCCTGGCCATCGAATCATCTTGTGACGAGACATCTGCGGCTTTGGCAGTCAATGGCAAAGTACTCAATAATATAGTCGCAACGCAATCGGTGCATGAAAATTATGGAGGTGTGGTGCCAGAATTGGCAAGCCGCGCTCACCAGCAAAATATAGTGCCAGTAGTAGATCAAGCGCTCAAAAATGCTGCCATTTCTCCAGAAGAAATTAGTGCTGTAGCTTTTACTCGTGGCCCAGGTCTTATGGGGGCACTTTTAGTAGGGGCTTCCTTTGCGAAAGGACTGGCTTTGGCTTTAGATGTTCCACTGATTGAAGTCAACCATATGCAAGCGCACATTTTGGCTCATTTCATTGACGATCCTAAACCGAAGTTTCCATTTCTATGCCTTACGGTAAGTGGAGGCCATACTCAAATAGTATTGGTCAAAAGCTTTATGGATATGGAAGTTGTTGGAGAAACACAAGATGATGCTGTGGGCGAAGCCTTCGATAAAGTGGCTAAAATGATGGGTTTGGGATATCCCGGAGGGCCAATGGTAGATAAGCTGGCTCAGCAAGGCAATGCCGATGCTTTCTCATTCCCAGAGTCTGAAATGGCTGGTCTTAATTATTCTTTCAGTGGAATTAAAACTGCTGTGCTTTATTTTTTGCGAGACAAACTCAAAGAAAATGAGAACTTTATAGAAGAAAATAAAGCCGATTTAGCAGCAAGCATACAGAAGACTCTTATTAATATGCTTTTGCAAAAGCTAAGGAAAGCTGCTCGTAGATATAGAGTGAATCAGGTAGCTATTGCGGGAGGAGTTTCAGCCAATAGTGGTTTGAGAAATAGACTCACCGAAATGGCTGTTGAAGAAGGTTGGAAGGTATTTATTCCCGCCTTTGAGTATTGTACAGACAATGCAGGTATGATTGCCATGGCAGGCCATTATAAATTCTTAGAAGGTGAATTTGTAGACCAAAGTGTAAGCGCATTACCAAGAATGAAGTTCTAGCCCACGATTTCAATCGTGGGTGTTTATGATAAACATGAAAAACATTTTTAAGCCAGGAGATATTAAAACCCATCATTTCACCGTAAAGAGTGAAGATGTAGCCAAGTTTGAGGCAGGTGAGGTTCATCCAGTATGTTCAACATTTACCTTGGCTCGCGAAATGGAATGGTCTAGCCGTTTATTCGTACTAGAAATGACCGAAGATCATGAAGAAGGTATTGGTACTTTTGTAAATGTTTCGCACAGGTCTCCAGCTTTGGTAGGGCAGAAGATTTCGGTCATAGCAAAGGTTAGTTCTTTCGAAAGAAATGAACTCATTTGCGAGATTGAGGTTAAATGTGGAGATCGGCTGGTAGCGATCGGTTCAACAGGACAAAAGATTCTGCCAAAAAATAAGATAAAAGAGATATTCAGTAGTTTAGAGAAGGATGGCGAATAAAGATAAAAGTAGGTTTTCTAACAGCATCAATATTAAAAACAGGCGTGCAAGCTATGAATACGAGCTTATTGACAAGTACGTAGCGGGTATGCAGTTGATGGGAACTGAAATAAAATCGATCCGTGAAGGTAAGGCCACTTTGGCCGATGCTTATTGCTATTTCAGAAATGAGGAGCTTTGGGTAAAACAAATGCACATTACGCCTTATGCCCAAGGAACCCACTATAATCATGATCAGACTCGAGAAAGAAAGCTACTGCTCAATAAGAAAGAGTTAAGTAAACTGCTGGCAAAGACTGAAGAGAAAGGAATGTCTATAGTGCCGACTAGGCTGTTTATAAATGAAAGAGGTTTTGCTAAATTAGAAATCGCTTTGGCAAGAGGTAAAAAAATACACGATAAACGCGATTCTATCAAAGAGAAAGATGTGAAACGCGATTTACAAAGAATGAAGTTCTAATGGATACAATAGATTACGGTGTTCAGCGCTTGAGTTTGGTGCCAATGAGGGCAAAGCCTTCCGATGCATCCGAAATGATTTCTCAATTACTTTTTGGCGAACATTACGTGGTTTTAGAAGAGTCTGAAGATAGGAAGTGGCTCAAGATTAGTAACGCCTATGACAATTATCAGGGCTGGATTGATAAGAAGCAACACCATCATATTTCTAAAGAATACTTCGACCAGATTAGCGAAACAGAATACAAGGTTTGTATAGACTTGATTTCCAAAATTCTGTTCAAACAGCAGATCAATCATATAGTAGCTGGTTCTGTTTTGCCACTACTGAATAACCCTATTTTTAAAGACGAAGAAAACGTGGCCTTCAATGGGATGTCTAAAACCCTTTATCAAAAATGGGGAGTGACAACTTTGCTCAATCAGGCTACTAAATATTTGAATACGCCATATCTATGGGGAGGCAAGTCACCCTTTGGAATTGATTGTTCCGGCTTCACTCAAGTGGTTTTTAAAACTGGAGGTCATAAGCTGCCAAGAGATTCATCTCAACAAATTTTGAAGGGTAAAGAAATAAGCTTTGAAGATAGGAGAGGAGGCGATCTGGCTTTCTTTACCAATGCTGAAGGCAAAATGAACCATGTAGGAATTCTGATGGATGAAGGCCGGATTATCCATGCTTCCGGTAAAGTTCGTATTGATGAGTTCGATGAGAAGGGAATCAGAAATGTGGAGAAAAATGCGTATACTCATCATTTCTATAAACTCAAACGGATAATCACATAGAGTATGAGACGGGTATTGGTATTGAATCAGGACTATTCACCAATATCTGTTTGTTCAGCAGAAAGAGCCTTCTTGCTACTATATCTGCAAAAAGCTGAACTGGTTCATGACGACCCTGAAACTAAACTGCGCTCTATAGATGCAGAGCACCCAATGCCCTCAGTTATTCGTCTTCAGAAGTATATTTTTATTCCCTTTAAGAGTGTAATTCTTACACGCCAAAATGTTTTCAAACGCGACAGACAAAAGTGCCAATACTGCGGAAAGAGCAAAGACCTCACCATTGACCATGTGCTACCTAAGTCGCGTGGAGGCAAATCTACCTGGACTAATCTGGTGGCTGCCTGCAAAAAGTGTAATTCACTAAAGGGCGACAAAACTCCTGAAGAAGCACAGATGCCTTTGGCCGCTAAACCTTTTAAGCCATCCTATATCATGTTTGTCAGAAACTTCAGTGGCTTCACCTCCGAAGAATGGTTAAAGTATCTGGGGGTTAATTGAGATATGGAATGGCTATGGGAGAGCAAGCGATGAAGTATTCACTAAAAATCTGGTTAATTATAATCTCTTTCTGCCTTGTGACATCTGGTTGTAAAGATGAAAGGTTGGAGTTAGGAGGGAATTGGAGCCTTTTTGTGCTTGAATATGAAGGAATTGATATTAGTGGTACGGATAAAACCAAGTCTGCCTGGTTTGCGCAAACAATGGTGATTGACCCTTCAAAAGAAATAATTATTATTCCCTCTGATTTTGGCATAAATGAATGTAAATACTCAATTGATATGAATGAAGGGCAGTTTTTTATAAATACCAACTCTTGTGGCGATGTTAGGCTGAATGGCCGGTTTGAGTTATTTTACGATACAATGAAAGTGTTCAATAAAGGTATGTCTATGACTATTGGGTTGACTGTTAAGAATAAGGACTTCGGTTTATATGCAGAAACTAATATTCTTGGAGAGGCTTTTAACTTTGATTGAAAGGTTTTCTTATTTCTATTAGCTCTCACTTGTCTTCAGCAGCAACTGGTGGCTGCTTTTGGCGAGTAACTACCTTCCAAAGTACATGTTTGCTCTGTTATTTTTAGTCATTAATATGAGTCTATACTGCAATTGAGAACTAGTAGAGTTTGCAATAAGTTGTTAGTTGAGTCTATCTAGAGTGAGCCACATCTTTGAAAATTTTTCCACAATACTGTTCAATTCATGATTCTATGGTGAAACTCATTTTCCTGCATGTATAGTTGGATATTGACTGGTGTTTAAGTGGGAGGCATGGTTTTGTTAAAACAGATTGTTTGAAAAATAATTGGTTTTTTTTCATCGGGTTGAAAACAAAACTAGAGAATCTGAGCTTTCAGAATTTATAACACTTCAAAATGAAACGTGTAAAGCTTCTCTTAGTCGCTACGTTGTTTGCGTGGACGATTGCACATTGCTCAGCAATAAACGATCAAAGTTTTGAGGGGAAAATAGTCTATAAAGTCTCTTATGAGAGCAAGATTAAGGATGTAAGTAATGATCAGATGACTGCCTTTATGGGAGAAGATCATGTTTACTATCTAAAAGGTGGTGATTACAAATTGTTGAGTAATGGTGAGTTCTTTGAGTCTCAGCTTTACATACATTCAGAAAACAGGCTTTATAACAAAACAGCTCAATCAGATACTCTATACTGGATAGATGGTGCTTTTGAAGATACTGAGGTGATGTCTTTTAGGTTCTTAGATGAAACAGCTGAGGTACTGGGTTACAAGTGCAAGATGTTCGAGGTTGTCGAATCGACTGGGAAGACAACCTATTTTGTCAATGAACAGTTTGAGATGGACCCCAGTCTATTTACCAATCATAATTTTGGGAATTGGGGATTTGTAATAGAAAAGACCAGGGCTCTGAGCATGAAGTATATCTCAGAAAGAGAAGAGTATAATGTTGTAACTATCGCTGTTTTAGTGGAACCCATGACTTTACCCCAATCTTTGTTTAGGTTAGAAGGTAATCCTCCTGTCATGGCCATGCCTGGTTTTTAATCTTGCTTTGGTTTATCAGCTGGTTTTAACTACTACTACTAGTACTTACTTGTATGACACTGTAAATGGTGCCACCTTTGGCGAGTACCTAAGACCAGAGAGGAAAGTAAATGTTAATATTGGGGGCAACTGTTTCGGTAGGAGCTTCTGCTTTGGAGTTCTTACCTGTTACATTAGGGGCTAATAGAGGTTTTTCACAGACACAAAAAATGGGTATTCAAAAAATAAGATTTTTTTATCTACTCATCGTTTTTGGACTATGTTCCTGTGGGCTTTCTAATGAAAATAATGAAGTAGAGTTTTTATCATGTAAGGCAAAGGTTGATACCACTTCTATTTCTAATGATGCAAATAGAGGAGGTTGGTTATTGAATGAAAAACTATTTTTATCAGCAGGTTTAGAGCCTCTTGATAAGAGTCTGTGTGATAGTATTGAATTGAGGTCTCAAACAGTTTGGACTCCATCAGGAAAAGAACGACCATGCCATCTATATGATCTTTTCCCTCCTTTTAGAGTATTCAAAAATGCTCATTCTGATACTTTATTCGTAGAATATGATAATAGGACGATATTATTTGAAATCCCTAGCCATCATTGCCAATAGGATAAAGTTAGCTTAACTACCATCTAGTGCTCACTTGTCTGCCGCAGTGCCTGGTGCTTGCCTTTGGCGAGTACCTATCTTCTAGCTTCCCGCTCCCTGCTTTCCGCTCTTTACGCCTTCCTCACAAACTCCGACTTCAAAGCCATTGAGCCGAAGCCGTCTATTTTGCAGTCAATGTTATGATCGCCATCCACTAACCGAATGTTCTTTACTTTGGTACCGGCTTTTACAGGTTTGGGAGCTCCTTTTACGGGTAAGTCTTTGATTACAACCACAGCATCACCATCTACAAGAATGTTGCCATTGGAGTCCTTTACTACATTTTCATCTTCCGTAGACTCTTCACTCGGTTTCCATTCATGACCACATTCTGGACACATAAGTGATTGTCCGGTTGGGTAGGTATAGGGAGATTTACATTCGGGACAAGGAGGGAATTCGGACATGGCTATAGATTTGAATGCGCAAAATTAGAGAAATTTAGTGAATGAGATTGAAGGATTAAGAATTGAGAGTATAGTATTAGATCCTTCAACTATTCTCAGGATAGGTAAGAGAAACTGCTATGGGTTTCTGGTATCTTACTTTTTCACTCCTGACCTCCGTCTTCCTTCTTCCGACTTCTGACCTCTGACTTCTTACTTTTTGACCCCTGACCCCTAAAGGGGCAGCACTTTATCAGGTTGTTTGTAGTATTTGTGCTTATTGCTTTCGTCTTCTCGCTTTTGGCTTCTCGCTTCTGACCTCCGTCTTCGGCCTTCCGACTTCCCGCTTCGGCCTTCCGACTTCTGACCTCTGACTTCTGACTTTTTCACCCCTGACCCCTAAAGGGGCAGCACTTTATTAGTTTGTTTGTAGTATTTGTGCTTATTGCTTTTGTCTTCCTGCTTTCGACTTCTGACTTCCGACTTTCCGCTTCCCGCTTCTGGCTTCCCACTTCCAGCTTTCACGATCAAGTCAACAAATTACCTCATTATCAAATTAATCCTTACCTTTGCAGTCCGTTTCAGAAGAGGCGGTTCCGAGCAATTGGAAATGTATAACAAAAATCCTTCGCTGAGCGCTCTGGGCAGCGAAATGGAGTAATCACAGAGCGATAATATCATGTCAGAAGAAAAAAAAGCACCTGAGGCAGTAGAAGAACAAGCTACTCCTCAAGCCGCAGCTGAAGCGCCTGCTTCTAAAGAAACTGCGAAAGAGTCAAAACCAAAGGCTGCTAAACAACCAGAAGAATTCAACTGGGAAGATTTTGAAACTAGAGGTTTTGGTGAGGGCTACTCTAAAAAGAAAAAAGAAGAGTTGGCTTCAATGTATGAAGACACTTTGAACTCTATCGAAGAAAAGCAGACCATTAAGGCTACTGTTGTTTCTATTGGTGACAGAGACGTTGTGTTGAACATTGGTTACAAATCTGATGGTTTGGTAAGTGCCTCTGAATTCAGAGATACTCCAGATTTGAAAGTTGGTGACCAAATTGAAGTATATATCGAAGAGCAAGAAAATGCTCTTGGACAGCTTGTACTTTCAAGAAGAAAAGCCAAAATCGTTAGAGCATGGGAGCTTATCCAAGATGGTCTAGATAACGATAAAGTAATTGAAGGTTTCGTGAAGAGAAGAACCAAAGGTGGTTTGATCGTAGACATCTACGGTGTAGAATCATTCCTTCCAGGTTCACAGATCGATGTGAAGCCAATTAGAGACTTCGATGTTTTCGTAGGTAAGAAAATGGAGGTTAAAGTTGTGAAAATCAACTACTCTAACGACAACGTTGTAGTATCTCACAAAGTATTGATCGAGAAAGATCTTGAGCAACAAAAAGCTGAAATCCTTGAGAACCTTGAGAAAGGTCAGGTACTAGAAGGTGTGATCAAGAACATGACTAACTTCGGTGTATTCATCGATCTTGGTGGTGTAGATGGTCTACTTCACATTACTGATATCTCATGGGGTAGAATCAACGATCCGTCTGAGGTGTTGAGCCTTGACGAGAAAGTGAACGTTGTTGTTCTTGACTTTGATGATGATAAGAAGAGAATCTCATTGGGTATGAAGCAATTGACTGAGCACCCTTGGGATAAATTAGAGTCTACTATCGAAGTAGGTTCTAAAGTGAAAGGTTCTATCGTAAACGTTGCAGATTACGGTGCGTTCCTAGAGCTTCTTCCTGGTGTTGAAGGTCTAATCCACGTTTCTGAAATGTCTTGGTCTCAGCACTTGAGAAATCCACAGGACTTCATCAGCATTGGTGACGAACTAGAGGCAGTAGTATTGACTCTTGATAGAGAGGAAAGAAAGATGTCTCTTGGTATCAAGCAATTGACTGAAGATCCTTGGACTAAGTCTGATGTATTGACTAAGTACGGTGTTGGAACTAACCACACAGGTATAGTGAGAAACCTTACTAACTTCGGTTTATTCATTGAGCTAGAAGAAGGTATCGATGGTTTGGTACACGTTTCTGACCTTTCTTGGACTAAGAAAATCAAGCACCCTTCTGAATTCGTGAAAGTAGGTGATGAGCTTGAAGTTCAGGTTCTTGAGTTAGATATTGAAAACAGAAGATTGGCTCTTGGTCACAAGCAGCTTGAAGAGAATCCTTGGGATACTTTCGAAACCGTATTCACTCAAGGTTCTGTTCACAAGTCTACTGTTATCTCTAAGAACGATAAAGGTGCTACTCTTGAGTTGCCTTACGGTCTTGAAGGTGTTGCAACTAACAGAAACCTTAAGAAAGAAGACGGTTCTATGGTAGAAGTAGGAGAAACTCTAGACTTCTCTGTAGTAGAATTCTCTAAAGATGATAAGAGAATTGTAATGTCTCACACTAACATTCATAATCCTGAGGCTGCTGAGAAACCAGCTCCCAAGAAGAAGAGTGGTGGTGGAGCACCTAAAGCTAAGATGGCTCCTGTAGAGCAGGCTACTCTTGGTGATTTAGATGCACTTTCTGCACTTAAGGCTGAAATGGAAGATAACACCAAGAAAGCTAATGAGAAGAAGGCTGCAGAGGCTAAAAAGAAAGCTTCTGAGTCAGAAGACTCTGCTGAAGGTTAATCTTTTTGAATATATAGAAGCATCCCGCTTGGTCGGGATGCTTTTTTATTTGACATAGTTCAACTTTTATTGGCGCAATTGATGAATATCCCTAAATTTGCGCTTCCAAAATATGGCGCTGTGGCCGAGTGGCTAGGCAGAGGTCTGCAAAACCTTGTACAGCGGTTCGAATCCGCTCAGCGCCTCAATTCCAAAAGCAACCCCAAAGGGTTGCTTTTTTTGCTTACAATCTTATTGAGTGGATGAGAACCGCGCGGTTCGAAAGCGATCCCGATTGTTCGGGATAGCTTCGCGAGCACCTTTGAAACACTAAAAGCATAGCGAGCAATCCGCTCAGCGCCTCAATTCCAAAAGCAACCCCCAAGGGTTGCTTTTTTTGCTTTCAGTCTTATTGAGTGGATGAGGACCGCGCGGTTCGAAAGCGATCCCGATTGTTCGGGAGAGCTTCGCGAGCACCTCTGAAACACTAAAAGCATAGCGAGCAATCCGCTCAGCGCCTCAATTCCAAAAGCAACCCCAAAGGGTTGCTTTTTTGTTTTCAGACTTCTTGAGTGGAAGAGGATCGCGCGGTTTGAAAGCGATCCCGATTGTTCTGGAGAGCTTCGCGAGCACAAAAAGAAAATTATTGAAATAGCCAGCAATCCGCTTATAGCCTCGCCTTCAAAGGAGTATTAGGAGCCTGAGGTGTCGAAACCTCTTTATATCCAGAGGTGCGATTGTTTTAAGTCTGCTTCAAGCAACAAGGGCTTTCTAGGATTCGTTCTTCCTTCGCGCTGCTAGTGTATGAATAGGGGGCGAAGAATGTGTAGGTAATCGTATCATTCGATAGGTGCATCTTGTAGCATAATCAATAACAATGCTTAACAATTGCATTGTCCTTTGGCCTATGTCAAAGTAAGAGGCTTGTGCTGCTGTTTTTATTGCCTTTGTTCCTCCAACTATTCAAGTAAAGTCCAATCAATTGCTTTGATATGCTCCTGATTATAGAGTGGACTATCAGGTATTACTCCGAGGTAGGTGTACTGTAGAGTATATATAAAGAGTGAAGGTCTTAGTAAGCTCTTTTCGAGTTTCAAAACTCGATTTTTAGTCTTCATTCTTTGCTATTGAAAACGTTTGCTATCTGCTCTGGTGTTAACCTTTACATCTAAGTTTTAATTTGATTTTGGATTATGTCCTTCCACTAAAGAATTGCCGTTTAATTGCGTTGCTCTTTCTGAAAATTAATTAAGGTTAGTTGTTCTGTCTCTATTCAAAAGTTACTCTACGGGTTGTTTATGTGATCTAAGAAAACAGTAATGATGAATTGGTAAGTACATTCCGCTCAGTAATAAGTAGGTCTTGGTCTTTTTTTGGCTAATGGACCTGCATGATTTCTGATTTTAAGTGGGGTGAGTTTCTCTTAAGTCAAGTCATTCATGCACAGTATACTTAGCTTAATTAGAAATATTTTCTATAAAAACTTTGAATATCTGCCCCTCTTAACAGTTGAAATAGGCGGATTTGGAAAGGTTTCACTCTATTGCATTGAGTGAGTTATTTAAATTGATTCTAAATAAATTGATCTTCTAAAACATGTATAGTAAATTACTGTTATCCAGATGGTTAAAGGGGTGTTAGGAGACTCTTAAATCAAGTTTCCATCAGTAAAAATTTATTTGAAATAAGGGCTTCCAATACTACCTTTGCCACGTGTTTCTACAACTGAGACAATCTGTGATTAAAAAAAGACTTTACATGGTAGCCAAAACAACCATTGTCCGTTATGCGACAGCATTCTTTCTTGTATGCTGTTTTGTTTTTTCTGGGAAGCAGGTTTTCGCCCAAAGAGATGCTGTTCCGACAGATCCTGAGATAATCTCTCAGGGAGAGCAGCTGTTTAATGAGTATCAATGTAATACCTGTCACAAGGTAGACTCTAAACTTGTTGGTCCGGCCTTGGCTGGAGTATACGATAGAAGAGACCTTGAATGGATTTACTCATGGGTGAAAAACTCACAAGCTTTAATTGCTTCTGGAGACCCTCAAGCCACTGCGCTCTACAATGAGTTTAATCAGTTGGTAATGGCTCCTTACGATCTAGAAGATGAGCAAATTCTTTCAATTCTAGCCTATGTTAGAGATGTTGAGGAGAACCCTCCAATGCCAGAAGTTGCTGCCACAGGTGATGGTGCTGCTGCTGGAGGAGATGGTTCAGGGATTCCTTCCAGCTATCTGAACATCATTGTTGCAGCCTTAGTGGTTGTGCTCATTCTTATTTTGGTAGTACTAGTGATTATCATTGGTGTACTCAAAAAATACCTTCAGGATAAAGAAGGATTGGATGAGGCCGATAAGGATGTAGTAAATGAGAAATTCAGCTTCTCAGCTTTTGTAAAGAGCCCTACAGTAATTGGTATCATTACATTCTTGGTTATTGCCTTGGCAGCAAAGAACGTTATTGATGGTCTTTATACTATTGGTGTTCAGCAAGGTTATCAGCCAGAGCAGCCAATCGCTTTTTCTCACAAGATTCACGCAGGTGAGTATGAGATTGCTTGTCAGTATTGTCACACTGGTGTAGAAATTGGGAAGTCAGCAAACATTCCTTCAGTGAATATTTGTATGAATTGCCACAGTTCGATTAAAACGGACTCTCCGGAGATTCAAAAATTATATGCTGCTCAAGAGAGCGGAAAACCAATAGAGTGGGTAAGGATTCACAACCTACCTGACTTGGCTTACTTTAACCACTCACAACACGTGAAGGTAGGTGGCATTGAGTGTCAGACATGTCATGGTGAAATTCAGGAGATGGAAGTTGTTAAGCAACACGCTCCTCTTACTATGGGATGGTGTATTGATTGTCATAGAAATACAAGCCTAAATACTCAGGGCAATGGTTACTACGACAAATTGGTAGAACTACATAACAAGACTTCTGGTACGCCAATGAATGTTGAAGATATCGGTGGTTTGGAATGTGCTAAGTGCCACTATTAATTAATTGAATTCGCGATTTCTGATTGATATACAATGAAAGAAAATCAAAAAACATACTGGAAAGGGATCGAGCAGCTGTCTAATGATGCTGACTTCGTGAAGAAAAACGAATCTGAATTTCCAGAGTACCTTCCAATCAGCGAGACCGGTGGAGAGTCTAGCAATAGAAGGGACTTCCTTAAACTTATGGGCTTTGGTATTGCAGCAGCTAGTTTAGCAGCTTGTGAGGCTCCTGTAAGAAAGGCTATTCCTTACTTGAATAAACCTGTAGATGTAGATCCTTCTGTACCTAACTACTATGCTTCTACTTATGTAAATGGTGGTGATGCAGTTAGTGTTGTTGTGAAAACCAGAGAAGGTAGACCAATTAAGGTTGAAGGCAACAAGTATAGCTCTATTACTAAAGGTGGTTCTTCTGCCCAAGTTGAGGCTTCTGTTCTTTCTTTATATGATAAAGAAAGACTAGTAGGGCCAATGAAAGATGGTGCAGAAACTGACTGGGCTACTCTTGATAAAGAAGTTACTTCTCAGCTGAACAAAATTGCTGCTCAAGCTCAAGGTTCAGGAATCAGAATAGTTAGTAACACTGTATTAAGCCCTACTACTAAAAAGGCGGTTGGTGAGTTTATTGCAAAGTACCCAACTGCGGAACACATAACTTACGATCCTATTTCTTCTTACGGTATTACGGAAGGAAACAGAAGGTCTTTTGGCGCTGCCATGATCCCTTCTTATGACTTCAGTAAGGTTAAAACTGTAGTGAGTGTAGGTGCAGACTTCTTAGGTACATGGATTTCTCCAATTGAATTCTCTAAGCAGTTTGCTCAAACAAGAAAAATCAATGAGCACCACAGAGAGATGTCTAGACACTATCAATTTGAGTCTAACCTTTCTTTGACTGGCTCTAATGCCGATTATAGAACTCCAATTCTTCCGTCTCAGGTAGGTCCTTTAGTTGCTGCAATGTACAATGCAATAGCGGCTAAGGCAGGTCAAGCAAAAGTGAGTGGAGGAAACGCAGGTGATGTTGCTCACCTAACAGCAGCAGCTAATGAGCTTTGGGCTAACAGAGGAAAATCTCTAGTAGTTTGTGGTTCTAACGACCCTGCGGTTCAAGTATTGATTAATGGTATTAATACAATGCTTGGCAATTATGGTACTACAATAGATACTACTGCACCAGTGAACTATCGTCAAGGAGACGATATGGCAATGTCTAACTTTGTGAAGGACTTGAATGGTGGTAGAGTAGCTGCAGTTATATTCCTTAACTGTAACCCATTATACAATTCTGCTGAAGCTTCTGCATTAACTGCAGCGTTAGCGAAGGCTTCATTAACTGTTTCTACTTCTGATAGAATGGATGAGACGGCTGCTGCTGTTAAGTATGTAGCTCCAGATCACCACTACCTAGAGCAGTGGAATGATGCTGAGTTGAGAGAAGGTCACTTGAGTTTATCTCAACCATCTATAGCTCCATTGTTCAGCACTAGACAGACACCAGAGTCTTTCTTGAAATGGGCAGGGCAAACAGTTGAGTACTATACTTACCTTCAGAACAACTGGAAAGAATCTTACTTCACTCAACAATCTGAAATTTCTAGCTTCCAGACTTTCTGGGACAAAGCTCTATATGATGGTATTGTTGAACTTGGTGGAAGCGAGAAAGCACTTACTTATGATTTTGCAGCTGCATCAGTAGCCGCAACAAGCATAGGTCAGAATTATAAAACTCAAGGATCGGGACTACAACTAGCACTTTACCAAAAGTCTGGTATGGGAGATGGCTCTCAGGCCAACAACCCATGGTTGCAAGAAATGTCAGATCCTATCTCTAAGGCTACTTGGGATAACTACTTAACCATTTCATTGGCTATGGCTAATGAATTAGGCGTCAAAATGACTGAGGGTGAAACTCAATTGGTGAACCTAACGGTAGGTGATCAATCAATTGAAGTGCCTGTCTTGGTTCAGCCTGGTCAAGCTCCTGGTACTGTAGGTCTAGCAGTAGGTTATGGAAGAACTAAAGCTGGTAAGGTTGGTAATGGAGTAGGTGTAAACGCTTATCCTTTCATTACAAAACTGAACGGTGCCAACACTATGGATGTGTTAGCAGGTGTTTCAGTAACTACTACTGGTAAAGCATACAGAATTGCCCAAACTCAAACTCACCAAACCTACATGGGTCGTGAGAATGTTATCCAAGAGGCAACTCTAGATGAGTATAAGAAAGATGCAGGTGCAGGTAGATGGCATCCGCATATCTATAAAGAAGGTGAATTTGTTAAGCCTTCAAAAATTACCCTTTGGTCTGGTCACGAGTACAACAACCACCATTGGGCAATGACTATCGACATGAACTCTTGTACTGGTTGTTCGGCCTGTACAGTGGCTTGCCAAGCGGAAAACAACATTCCTGTAGTTGGTAAGGAAGAAGTTCTGAATAGAAGAGAAATGGCTTGGATTAGAATCGACAGATATTATTCTGCTGCTAATCCTGCTGGAAATAAAAAGGAGTTGGAAGAAGCTGCGGCTAATCCTGAGGTTACTTTCCAACCAATGATGTGTCAGCACTGTAATAATGCACCATGTGAGACAGTTTGTCCTGTGGCTGCAACAACTCACAGTACTGAAGGTCTTAACCAGATGACTTACAACAGATGTATCGGTACAAGATATTGTGCTAACAACTGTCCTTATAAAGTGAGAAGATTCAACTGGTTCAAGTACCACGATAACACTCAGTTCGACAAAAACTTATCTATGAACAACGATTTGGGTAAAATGGTATTGAACCCAGATGTAACTGTTCGTGCAAGAGGTGTGATGGAGAAGTGTTCTATGTGTGTGCAGAGAATTCAGTCAGGTAAATTGGCTGCTAAGCGCGAAGGTAGAAGACCAGTTGATGGTGAAATCAACATGGCTTGTGAGTCAGCTTGTCCATCAGATGCAATCACTTTTGGCGACTTGAACGATCCTAAGTCTAAGATTTCTCAACTACTTCAGATCGAAGAGAAGAAGGAAGGCGAGAAGGCTACCGAAAGAGTTGTTAATGAGGAAAGGGCATACCACGTATTGGAAGAACTAAATGTGAATCCGAATATTTGGTACATGACCAAAATCAGAAACAAGGTTAAAGAATCAACAGAAGCATAATATAAACCGAAAGAACATGCAGGTTACTTCATCCGTAAGAAAACCTTTAATCACTGGCGGTAAGACCGTTCATGATGTTACCGAAGACATCTGTAAGCAGGTAGAAGGCAAGCCTTCCAAGCTTTGGTTGATGGCTTTTGGTATATCAGTTGTAACACTTCTAATTGGTCTCGTGGCAGTTGTTGCTACAGTATGGGAAGGAATTGGAATGTGGGGACTGAACAAAACTGTAGGTTGGGCATGGGACATTACTAACTTCGTTTGGTGGGTTGGTATTGGTCACGCAGGAACCCTAATTTCTGCCGTACTTCTTCTCTTCCGTCAGAAGTGGAGAATGGCTATTAACAGAGCGTCAGAGGCGATGACTATCTTCGCTGTAATCTGTGCGGCTCAGTTCCCAATCCTTCACATGGGTAGACCTTGGTTGGGTGCTTATTGGGCACTTCCACTACCTAACACTTTCGGTTCGTTATGGGTAAACTTTAACTCTCCGCTTCTGTGGGACGTTTTCGCTATCTCAACTTACTTCTCTGTTTCATTGGTGTTCTGGTACTTGGGTCTTGTACCTGACTTTGCTACCATCAGAGATAGAGCAGATGGTATTAGAAAGAAAATTTATGGTGCATTGTCATTAGGTTGGGATGGTGCAGCTAAAACTTGGTCTAGATACGAATCAGTATCATTGATCCTTGCTGGTTTAGCTACTCCACTTGTACTTTCTGTACACACCATTGTATCGTTTGACTTTGCTACTTCAGTAATTCCTGGGTGGCACACCACTATCTTCCCTCCATACTTCGTTGCTGGTGCAATCTTCTCAGGTTTCGCCATGGTACTAACGTTGATGTTGGTAACAAGAGCAGTGTTCAAACTTCAAGACTATATTACTATTGAGCACATTGAGTTGATGAACATTGTAATTATTGTTACAGGTTCAATTGTAGGTATTGCCTACATCACTGAATTCTTTATTGCATGGTACTCTGGTGTACCAGCTGAACAATATGCCTTCTATAATAGAATGCAAGGGCCTTACTGGTGGGCTTACTGGTCTATGATGACTTGTAACGTAATTTCACCTCAGCTCTTCTGGTTCAAGAAAATTAGAACAAGCATTGCTGCTACTTTTATCCTTTCAATCATTGTAAATATTGGTATGTGGTTCGAGCGTTTCGTTATTATCGTAACCTCACTACACAGAGACTTCTTGCCTTCTTCATGGGCAATGTTCTACCCAACCATTTACGATGCAGGGGTATATCTATTCACCTTCGGATTGTTCTTTACTTGTTTCTTCCTCTTCGCGAAGTTCTTCCCAGTAATTAACATGGCTGAAGTTAAAAGTATTGTGAAATCATCATCTGAAAAAACTGCTGCGTAATCATGAGTGACTCTAAAAAATTCGTACTAGGCATCTTTGATGACGAAGATGTATTGTTGAAAGCAGTAGGAAGGATTCGTGGAGCTGGTGTAAAGATTCATGAGGTTTACAGCCCATTTCCGGTGCACGGTCTTGACGAAGAGTTAGGCTATAAGCGCTCTAGATTGCCAATTGCTGCCTTTATGTTCGGTGCTTTAGGTACCACATTGGCCTTGGTAATGCAAATCTGGATGCTTGGTGTAGACTGGCCAATGATTATTGGTGGTAAGAACCATGTTGCGCTTCCAGACTTTGTTCCTGTAACATTTGAGCTTACTGTATTACTTGCTGCTTTTGGTATGGTGGGTACCTTCTTGGTGTCTAGCGATCTTAAGCCTTGGAAAGACCCTAAGCTTTTGGACATCAGAATTACTGATGATAAGCACGTAATGGCTATCGATCTTGGCACCAACAGAGCTGTAGAAGTAGCCTCAATCAATGCACTATTGAAAGATTCTGGTGCTGTTGAAGTAAATAATAAAGACGTTGACGAATAAGCCTTCTAGAGATATGATTCAGAAATTGAAAGTTATTATTCCGGCCATTGCAGTGGTGGTTCTTTCTGGCTGTACTGCCAATGGAGACAACCCTGGTTTGGAATATGCCCCTCAAATGTATCATTCAGTACCTTACGAGCCTTTGACACAAATCAAGGACGAAAGTGCTGGGTCTTGGTTGAGTAATAGAGAGGATGAAAGAGGAGAATTTTTTAATTCCAACATAAACAATCCTCACTCACAAAATGTCAGACAACCAGTAGAAGGTACGGTGAGAAGAAATAATCATGATATAATGCCTTACAGACTTGGTAAGGACGATGTTGCTGAGGCAGCTTTAATTGAAAACCCTTTTGAAGCTACTCCAGAGATCATCACTGAAGGACAAAGACTTTACAGTCAGTTCTGTCAGCATTGTCATGGTGCAGGTGGTAAAGGAGATGGTAAAGCCGGTATTGCATATGCGGGTGTACCTTCATACACTGCCCCAGCACAAGCTAATCTCTCTCAAGGTCACATTTTCCATGTTATTACTCATGGTATTAGAAGAATGGGAGCTCACGGTTCTCAGATGAGTGCCGACAAGAGATGGAAAATTGCTCGTTACGTTCAAACATTACAACAACAATAACCGGTAAACTTTTAAGAAATGGCAAACGAAAAATTTGATTTTAGCGCTGGTCTTAAAAAGAAAGTATTCATTGCTTTCGCAATAGGAGCGGTTATGTTGTTAGTAGGAGGGTTGTTCCCTCAGACTAATGAGCACCACGGTGATGATCATGGTTCTGATCATGCCACTGAGGAGCACCACGATGCAGGTAGCGATAGCCATGGCGATGATACCCATAGCTTTAATGGTGCTGAAGACTTTGAGGCTGTTACTGTGGCCGATTCAGCTGAGGCTGGTGAAGAGCACGGTGCAGGTTGGTTTAAAAGATTCAAAGTAGATCTTTGGATCAACAATGTTTACTTTACAGGGCTTGCCTTAATTGGTATTTTCTTCTTTGCGTTGCAGTATGCAGCGCAAGCAGGTTGGTCTGCTTATATTGTTAGAATTCCTTTGGCTATGGGGCAATGGATTGTTCCTGCTGGTATTTTAATGTTATTGACTTGGTTCTTTGTAAACCACGATGTGTTCCACTGGACGCATTCTAACCTTTACGATCCAACTGATAGTCATTATGATGAGCTAATTGCAGGAAAGAGTGGTTTCTTCTTCTTCGGTGAAGGAGGTGGGTTCCCTACTTTCTTTATTGCTAGAATGGTAATCTTCTTTGTGCTATGGGCTTGGTTGTTTACTAAGTTGAAGAACTTGTCTTTGGCAGAAGATGAATTAGGTGGTGACGGCTACTGGTTCAAGATGAGAAAGTGGTCTGCAATATTCTTAGTGATCTTTGCGGTATCATCTTCAGTTTCAGCTTGGGATTGGGTTATGTCGGTAGACACGCACTGGTTCTCAACTATGTTCGGTTGGTATGTATTTGCTAGCTGGTGGGTAACAGGTTTGGCATTCATTACTTTAGTAACTGTATTGCTGAAAGAAGCAGGTTATTTGCCACAGGTTACATCTAACCACTTACACGACTTGGGTAAATTCGTGTTTGCATTCAGTATTTTCTGGACTTACGTATGGTTCTCACAGTTCCTACTTATCTACTACGCTAACATTCCTGAAGAGTCAGTATACTTTGTAGAGAGATTCTTGAGCGATAAATACTCACCATTCTTCTTTATCAATATTATTCTAAACTTCATTTTCCCATTCCTTGTGTTGATGACAAGAGATGCAAAGAGGTTGAATGTATTCTTGAAGATGGTATGTATTGTGGTAATGTTTGGTCACTTCATTGACTTCTACCTAATGATGACTCCTGGTACTATGGGTCAGAACGGTTTCTTCGGATTCACTGAAATTGGTATGTTCTTAATGTTCGGATCAGCATTCGTATTTGTAGTACTCAGAGCGTTGTCTTCTTATGCCCTTGTGCCTAAGAATCACCCAATGCTTGGAGAGGCAAAGCATCATCATATTTAAAAAAAATTAGAGACTAGATATGTTCGGTTTTTACATTGCACTTGCAGTATTCTTAGTAGTCGCTATTCTGTTGTTAATCTTCAGAATATCTAGACTTGTTAATGTTGTTAAGGGAACGGGAGAGGAAACAACGAAGAGTGACAACAACTTTAACGCTATCATGATGGTGGTGTTTATGGTCTTGTTCTTCGGACTTGCTGGATGGTATTCATTCGCAAACTTCGATGCTTACGACCCTCCTGTAGCCTCAGAACATGGTGAATTGACAGACAAATTGTTCTGGAGAACCATGTGGATCACTGGTATCGTTTTCATGATCACTAACATCTTGCTATTTGTATTCTCTTACAAATACAGATACGACAAGAATAGAAAAGCACTTTTCTATCCTCACAATAACAAACTTGAGTATTTATGGACTGGTGTTCCAGCCATTGTTTTGACTTGGTTAGTTATTTCTGGTTGGATGGCTTGGGATGGCATCATGAGCGAAGCTCCAGAAGATGCTGAGCAAATTGAAATCATGGGTTATCAGTTCCAGTGGTCTATCCGCTATGGTGGAATGGATAACAAGGTTGGAGACTATGACTACAGACTTATTGATGCTGTGAACGATCATGGTATGGATATGTCAGACAGAGCCAACTACGATGATTTCAAGAATATCTCACTAGTTATCCCTAAAGGAAAGCCGGTTTTGTTGAAGATTAGAGCAAGAGATGTACTTCACTCAGTGTTTATTCCTCACATGAGGTTGAAAATGGATGCTGTGCCAGGTATGCCAACTCAGTTCTGGTTTGTAGCAAATAAAACTACTGCTGAAATGAGAGTTGAAGAGGGTAACCCTGACTTCAACTATGAATTAGCTTGTACTGAAATCTGTGGTGAAGGTCACTTCTCAATGAAGAAGATTGTGACTGTGCTGGAGCCAGAAGAGTATGAGGAGTGGAAGGCAGAGCAGAAATCTTGGTTGTCTAAGAATCCTGACTTTATGGCTCAGGTGCCAGAAGACATGAAAGAGTTAGCATTAGTAACAGCAGGTATTAACGAATAAGAAATTAACATCAAAAAGTATGGCAACAGCAGAAGCACATATTGATGTACATGCCCATGATGATCATCATGATGATCACCACGAGCAGTCATTTATTTCAAAATATATTTTCTCAATGGATCATAAAATGATCGCTAAGCAGTACCTGATTACAGGTATTATTTGGGCGATCATTGGAGCGGCTCTTTCTGCAATCTTCAGATTACAGTTGGGTTTTCCAGAAGCTGACTTGGGTTGGTTAAGACCAATCTTAGGAAAGTGGATTTCGGCTGAAGGTGCTTTAGATCCAGAATTCTATTTAGCCTTAGTTACAATGCATGGTACTATCATGGTATTCTTTGTATTGACAGCGGGTTTAAGTGGTACTTTCTCTAACTTCTTAATTCCTCTACAGATTGGAGCTAGAGATATGGCCTCAGGCTTTATGAATATGCTTTCTTACTGGTTCTTCTTTATTGCCAGTGTTATCATGTTGATTTCGCTTTTCATTGAAACAGGGCCTGCATCAGGTGGTTGGGTTGTTTATCCTCCACTTTCAGCATTGCCTCAAGCAATGTCTGGTTCAGGTTTAGGTATGACTATGTGGTTAGTAGCTATGGTATTCTTCATTGCATCGTCTTTGCTTGGAGGTATCAACTACGTTTCTACAGTAATCAACTTGAGAACAAAAGGTATGACCTTCTCAAGATTACCTCTTACTATTTGGGCGTTCTTCCTAACTGCAGTAATTGGTATTTTGTCATTCCCTGTTCTATTCGCAGCGGCTTTATTATTGGTATTTGACAGAAGCTTTGGTACTTCTTTCTACTTGTCAGAAATCTATATTCAAGGTGAGGCATTACCAAACGTAGGTGGTAGCCCAATTCTTTATCAGCATTTATTCTGGTTCTTGGGTCACCCAGAGGTATATATTGTACTTCTTCCAGCTTTAGGTATTACTTCTGAGATTATTGCTACTAACTCTAGAAAACCAATCTTCGGTTATAAAGCAATGATCATCTCAATGATGGGTATTACATTCCTTTCATTCATTGTATGGGCACACCACATGTTCGTGTCTGGTTTGAATCCTTTCTTAGGTTCAATCTTCATGTTCCTTACTTTGATTATTGCCGTACCATCGGCCGTAAAAGTATTTAACTACCTGACTACCTTATGGAAAGGTAATATCATATTTACACCGGCTATGTTGTTCTCAATAGGTCTGGTGTCGGTATTCATTTCTGGTGGTATTACAGGTATTTTCTTAGGTAATTCGGCTATTGATATTCAGTTGCACGATACTTACTTCGTTGTGGCTCACTTCCACTTAGTAATGGGTGCTGCTTCATCGTTCGGTCTATTGGCAGGTGTATATCACTGGTTCCCTAAGATGTTCGGTAGAATGATGGATACCAAGTTGGGTTACATCCATTTCTGGTTAACCTTCATTGGTATTTACTCAGTGTTCTTCCCAATGCACTACATTGGTATTGCAGGTTTCCCAAGAAGATATTATTCATTCACCAACTTTGATGCATTCAGTGGATTCACCGATTTGAACATGTTCATTTCAATTGCCGCTATTGCAACATTCATTGGTCAATTCATCTTCTTGTTTAACTTCTTCTACAGTATTTTCAGAGGAAGGAAAGCTCCTGCTAACCCGTGGAATTCTACTACTTTGGAGTGGACAACCCCAAGAGTTCCTGGTCATGGAAACTGGCCTGGTGAAATTCCTAAGGTATATAGATGGCCTTATGATTATTCGAAGCCAGGTGCTGAGGAAGACTTTATACCACAAACTGTGCCTTTCTCTCAAACTATGGAGTCAAATCTACCTCATGAGAATGATGAGATTGCTTTAGAGAAGGAGATGGAAGCAGAGGAGATAGTTGTGGTTGATGCAAACAAACACTAAAGACAGATTATTTAGACGGTTTTCAGCCGTTACAATCATAGCCGTCTACTTGCTGATAGCAGTAGGCGGTATTGTAAGAAGTACTGGCTCAGGAATGGGATGTCCCGACTGGCCAAAATGTTTTGGGAGTTGGGTTCCACCTACGGATGTAACTCAGCTCCCAAATGATTATAAAGACATCTACGTTCAGCAGAGGGTTGAAAAGAATGTAAGGTTCGCTAATTACCTTACTAGTTTTGGGTTCGATGAGTTGGCTCATGAAATATTGAATGATCCTCAGATATTAGTAGAAGAGGATTTTAATGCGGCCAAAACCTGGACAGAATATGTCAACCGCTTAATTGGTGCGGTTATAGGTATTCTAATTTTTTGCACAGCTGTGTTGTCTATTAGGTACTGGAAAGAAGATAAACTAATTACCGTTCTTTCATTTGTTGCATTTGTATTGGTAGGTTTTCAAGGATGGATAGGTTCCATCGTTGTGAGTACAAACCTCCTAGAGTGGATGATTACGATTCATATGTTGCTAGCCCTTGTTATAGTGTGCTTGCTCATATACGTTTACCATAGGTCTAAGAATAGAAACACTGAGTATAGTTCGGCTCGACTAGGTAAATTAAAATGGATTGTAATGTTATGCTTAGTGTTTACTGTTATTCAAATAGTATTAGGAACACAAGTAAGAGAAGCTATTGACACACTGTCTAACGCTTTGGCCAGATCTGAATGGATCGACAACCTTGGTTCTAGCTTCTTGATTCATAGGTCTTATTCTCTGCTTTTATTGACGCTTCACGTTTATTTATTGTGGAAGCTTATGAAGGAAGGAATTAGAAGGAATGAATTAGTGAATCCGACCAAATGGCTTTTAGCCGTTGTAGTGGTGGAGATAGTAAGTGGTGCATTAATGGCATACTTTGGAGTGCCAGCATTCATTCAACCAATACACTTGTTATTAGGATCTGTAATAATAGGAGTCCAGTTTTATTTGTGGCTCTTACTAAGAAATAAAGAATTGAAGTTAGCCTGAAAATGGTTGAGAATTCGGTAAATATTAACGTTGGAATGTCAGTTTCTCAAAAGATTAGGTCTTTTGTAGAACTGATGAAGATGAGACTATCTCTGCTGGTAGCTTTTTCTTCTGCTTTCGGCTATACTTTAGCTATGGGAGGAAGGGTTGACTGGCTACAGTTAGCAGCACTCTTTGTTGGAGGTTGGCTCATTAGTGGAGCTTCTTGTACTGTGAACCAAGTGCTCGAAAAAGATTACGATAAGCTGATGAAGAGAACTCAAACCCGTCCGTTACCTACGGAAAGGTTGAATAACTCTGAATCGCTTTGGTTTGCATTGTTTACGGCTATTGCTGGAATCTCATTATTATGGGCTTCCACAAACCTGCTAACAGTTGGTTTGTCAGTGCTTTCTATGATATTGTATAGCTTTGTTTATACTCCCTTAAAAAGAGTAGGACCAATAGCTGTTTTTGTCGGTGCTTTCCCTGGTGCATTGCCTCCTTTATTGGGTTGGACAGCTGCCACAGGCACCATTTCTCATGAAGCATTAATCATCTTCGGTATTCAGTTTGTTTGGCAGTTCCCTCATTTCTGGGCTATTGCATGGGTGGCCGATGAAGATTATAAGAAGGCTGGTTTTAAACTTCTTCCTGTCAAAGGTGAGAAAGATATGAAAACCGCTTTCCAAATAATGACCTATACATTATTCCTCATACCGCTAGGCTTGTTGCCAACGTATTTCGGATTGACAGGAATAAATTCTGCTGTGATAGCCACGGTATGTGGGGTGCTTTTCTTAGCATCCACTATTAAGTTGATGAAAGATCAGTCTCGTAAGTCGGCACTAAGAATCATGTTTGGTTCTTTCTTGTACTTACCGATTGTTCAGATTGCGTATTTGTTGGATATGGTAAAGTGATGATGGCAGAAAATTACAAATTGGTAGATGCTCCGGTAGAACAACCGCTTTCAATGCACCCTAAGAAGTTTGCATTGTGGCTGTTCATTGTAACCGTAGTGATGATATTTGCGGCATTTACAAGTGCCCATATTGTAAGACAGGCGGATGGAGATTGGTTGATATATGACCTGCCTTCCATGCTTTGGTACACTTCAGGAATTATCATTCTTAGCAGTGTATTTATGCAGTGGGCTTACATTGCAGCTAAAAAAGATAAGCTAGAGCAGGTAAAACTTGCTTTAGGAATAACCACCATTCTAGGAATTTTATTCCTGTTTGGTCAATTGAAAGCTTGGGAGCAGATGGTAGACGCTAATGTTTACTTTACCGGAAACCCTGCAGGAAGCTTTTTATACATATTCACAGGTATACACGCTTTGCACCTAATTAGCGGTGTGATATATCTGATATATATGCTAATTTCGTCCTTAAGAAATAAAGTGCATTCTGAAAATATGCTCAATATGGAGATGTCTTCTACGTGGTGGCATTTCTTGGGAGGACTTTGGATTTATTTGTTCATATTTTTATTGCTGAATCATTAATAACTAACCCAAACTATGGCAACTACTGCTACAATGAGTAAAAGATCCCTATGGGGTGGTGGAGCTGTCCAGCCGCTGAAGGCGAGTTACGGAAAACTGATGATGTGGTTTTTCCTCGTGTCTGATGCCTTCACCTTCTCTGGATTATTAATTGCTTATGCTTTCTTAAGATGGAGTGCTCCTGCGTATAATGGAGACCCTGAAGCATTTACTTTCTCTACTGAATACTGGCCGATACCTGAAAAAGTATATGAGGCTTTCCCTGGTTTTCATGGGGTTGAACTTCCTCTAGTATTCGTTGGTCTGATGACCTTTATTCTCATTTTATCTTCCGTAACTATGGTGTTGGCTGTAGAGGCAGGTCATAGAATGGATAAAAAAGCTGTAGTAAAGTGGATGCTTTGGACAATTATTGGTGGTTTCGCTTTCTTGAGCTGTCAGGCTTGGGAGTGGTCTCACTTTATTTCAGGTACCGATACTGCAACTATCAGTGATGTGATGGTTAATGGTATCTGGAAAGAGAATTATGAGATTTTCGGAGCTAACTTAACTTTCAATCAATACGGACCGCCAGCATTTGCTGCTTTATTCTTCTTCATTACTGGTTTCCACGGTTTCCACGTATTCTCTGGAGTTGTATTGAACGTAATTATTTTCTTCAATGCTGCTACAGGAGTTTATGAAAGACGAGGCCACTATGAGATGGTTGAAAAAGTAGGCCTTTACTGGCACTTTGTAGACCTTGTTTGGGTATTCGTATTTACTTTCTTCTACTTGATCTAAAAGACTTTTTATAATGGAACAAGCAACAACTAACGTACAAGTTCAACCTGTTGATAAGGCTAAAATCTGGGGTATCTGGAAAGTGGCTCTTATCTTAGCAGTGGTTACTGGTATAGAATATGTCTTCGCCTTTCAAATGGAGGCAGGCGCATTAAGAAACGTAATCTTCATTGGCTTAACAATTGTTAAAGCATTCTACATTGTAGCTGAGTTTATGCACTTGGGTCATGAGGTAAAGGGTCTTGTGTATTCAATCATTCTTCCAATGATTTTCATTCTATGGCTTATCATGGCCTTGGTGAATTTGGAAGGCGCAGCTATCAAAGACGCTCGTGGTATTGTAGACTACGAAGGCGATGGTATTGAGCATGTAGATGAAGAACACTAAGCGAAATATTAGATTTATATAAATCAAAATCAGGCTGAACACATTGGCCTGATTTTTTAGTTTATACAGTATGCGTAAAAAGTCCGTCTTTCTCTTCTTACTTATTGCCTTGCCGGTTATCATCTTTCTTTTTTTAAAGTCATTTGGCAGAAATGAGTTTACAATACCTGTTTATTACGAACAAGGACTTGGAGACTCACTAAGTACTCCTTGTTTAGATAAGGCTAAAGAGCAGTATGTGGTGAACAACCCTTTAGTTCAAAAAGGAGAGATCAACATAATTCATTTTGAAAGATTGGATGGGCCTGTGTTAAAGACTCGGCTGGAGGAATTAGAACGGGTTCAAGATGTGTTCTTTAATGATGAGGAAATTAATCTGAGTACATACCTTAATGGCTCCAGTATTGCGTTAAGCGATATCACGGATTATGACCGGAGAATTCAGTTTCAAGATCAATTCTGGAAGATTAATGAATTAGACTCCACAGTTTGGGCGAACCTTAAATATTGCTCAGTGGCTATGACCAACCTGGATAATAGAGTTGTTTTGGTAGATAAGCAGAACCGAATAAGGGGATATTACAATATTATTGAGCGTGAAGAAACAGACAGGCTCATACTTGAGTTAAGAATTTTAAAAACCGAAGAAGATAATGTCGGAGCAGTTGGAGAGTAAGAAGTCTATGCTATGGATTAGGGTTTTATCTATAGCTATCCCATTGGCTGTAGCAGTATTGCTATCGTTACCCACCAAGTTAGATTTGGGAGACTGGGTATATAATTTGCCACATGCTATTGGTGCCATTAATACACTAACTTCAATTTGTTTAATAGTGGCTTTTGTAGCTATTAAGAAGAAGAATATCGCACTTCATAAAAAGATGAACACTGCAGCTTTTATTCTAGGAGCAATCTTCTTGGTGTTATATGTAATTTATCATGCGAGTGCTGAATCAACAGCTTTTGGTGGAGATGATACAACCAAGTACATCTATTACTTCTTCTTAATTACACATATTCTACTTTCGATAGGAGTTGTACCATTGGTGCTTTTGGCTTTCTTCTATGCTTTAAATGGAATGATTGAAAGGCATAAGCGAATTGTGAAATACACCTTTCCTATTTGGCTTTATGTTTCTGTAACTGGAGTTACAGTATACTTAATGATTAGCCCTTATTATGCACATTAATCGGATTTCAGTGGTTTAAAACTTACCTTTGAGCGATGTTAAAACGGATTAAAAGATACTTGTTGACCTTGACTTTGCTAGTATTAGTAGCAAGTCAAAGCTTTGCACAATGTGCAATGTGTAGAGGCTCTGTAGAGTCTTCAGTGAGTGCTGGAGATACCTCTATGGCGGCCAATCTAAACCTTGGTATACTCTATCTATTTTTTGCGCCTTATGTTTTAGCTGCGGTAATCGCTTATATCTGGTACAAAGCGAGTAAGAAAAATGTCAAAAAGACCCAAGCTACTGGCAGTTTTGCAGGGTAGATGCCCTCAATGCAGAGAAGGTAAACTTTTTCCGCATGCTGCTTATAACCTTACCAAATTCACAAAAATTAATGAGCATTGCTCCTCTTGTGGAGTTAAGTTCGAAAGAGAGCCTCGTTTCTTCGATGGAGCTATGTATATAAGCTATGGCTTATCGGTAGGTCTTTTTCTTGTATCTGCATTTATCATATATATGTTCTTTCATCCTGTATCGGAAAACGTTTATATGATAGCCATCATTTCAGAGGTGGTTTTGCTGTACCCAATCATGTTTCGCTCTTCACGTGTTTTCTACCTCTATATTTTTGGAGGATTGAAGTACGGAGGAAAGAAGAAGTAATAAGAAAGATACTATTAGAAAGTAAGGTAGTTCTCACCGTAACTTCAGAGTTCTAATATTGGCCTCTTGCGTGATGATTTAGTCTATATGCTTAGAGCTCTAACCTTTTAATTTCCTAGCATCGGCTCACCTTGTAGACCAGCTAAGAAGCTATCCCATTCTACTATTACACTAACAGTAATCAACAAGAATGCAGCTATACCAATGTATAGTAAAACCTTCTTTGTTTTAAGTCTTTTTAACCTGCTCATATTCAATGTTTATTGGTTTTATATGATTCGTTAAATATATAATTTTATTTAAATAGTTATAAAAAAAAGAGAGTGATTATGTGAGGAACAAAGTATCAACTCTTGTATATGTGGTTTCAATCATTCTCTTTTCTTTCTGAGAACTTCATTTAGGTAGTATTTTTGCTATGAATGTGCTAATTCGCATCAAGCGAGAAATTATTAGTAGATTCCCATATCCCTAAAGGCAAAGCAGACTTGAATCAAATCCGTCAGTTCATTTTTAAGCACAAGGCTTTTTTGCTCAGTATTTTACTGGTGGGGCTCACCCTCATTATAGATGAGGCAATATTTTCAGATCAGAAGAGAAGGGTCAACCCTGACCAAACCATAACTGATAATCTTCATCAACAGCTAGATAAGTTAGAGCAACAACTGCAGCAGATCAGTGATGTGGCTGTGGTAGACCTCAGTAGGTTGTTTAATCGTTTCGCTAGCAATGAAGAGTATCCTTACTTTATTTTCGAGGATGGAGAGGTGATTTATTGGAGTACTAACCGGTTTGTACCGAAGTATGGTACGCTGGATGGTACCTATATTTATAAATTCCTCGACCTCAAAAGTGGTCAATACATAGTAAAAAGAAAGGTGATTAATAGTGCCCAGAATAGGGTGGTAGAGATTTACGCCTTGTTGCCTCTGAGTTCAGATGTTCCTCTTAATGATTCTTATCGTGATTATGGACTTAACGGGGAGATATTCGGCAGGTCTACTTTTACCTTTACTCAGGTAGAGTCTCCAGATAAGTCAAATAATATTTATTCACCCGAGGGTATTTTCCTTTTTTCATTTGAGGGTACGCAACGAATGAAGATTGACTATCCCAATTATGCTATTTTCATTGTGCTGTCGTATATGATAGCCATTTACTTTTTCCTGAAGGGAGGGTATCAATATGCAGGAGAATTAGGCAGTAGAAAGCTTGTACTTCCATCTATATTACTTTGGGGTACCTTTCTTGGAGTAGCTCGCTATTTCATGTTGAAATACGAATATCCATTGAGTGTTGTAGAATGGAAGTTATTCGAGCCAGATTACTTTGCGGCTAGTATATGGCAGCCTTCACTTGGCGATTTCCTCTTGAACCAGCTCGCCATATTGAGCTTTGTCATTTATGCTTTCATTAAGCTTACTGACTATCAGCAGATGAGAGCATATACTAAATGGTCTAACCTGATAATATCTGTACTGCTGCTAATATTAGGTATGTACTATTTCACTGAGCAGGTACAATCACTTTACGCCAATTCTCAATGGTCTTTCGATGTAGGGTCTGATATTAATTTTTCCTCCTTCAAGCTAATGGCCTATTTAGGGATCTTTTTAATTGGTGTAATCCCTTTCTTAATAGCGCAATACCTGAGCATAGAATTGAGGAAGCTCAAACAGAAGAAGCCTGCAATCATAGTGTTTATTCTCATTGCGCTGGCCTTGGGCGTAACTATTTACTTGATTAGAAGCGAATACCTTATTGTATTACTGGTGCTGACAATATACCTGTTGGTTGTGTTCAGTTTTCGTTTTGCCGAACAGCTTTATCAAGCCAATTATGCCACTTTTCTTTACTTGTTTACTACAGCCTTATTGGTTGCCACTATTTGTAATGTGCTTCTGGGCGAACATATTAGAAAAGAGCAGTTGCAAGATAAGCGCAGCTTGGCAACAAGGCTTTTATCAGAGAATGATTTTGAGGCGGAATATTTACTGTCTCAGGCTAAAACAAGAATTGAATCTGATGTGCTGATTCAAACGAACATTGCCAATCCGTTCTCATCTAAAGACCTTATTAGGCAGAAAATACAGCGGGTTTTCTTGGGCGATTATTTCGATAAATATGAGATTGAAATTCTCATTTTCAACGGTAGCGGCAATCCTGTAAATAGTTCTACTAGCCTGAACTATGATGTGCTGAAGTCGGAGTACGGAAAACCAGAAAATCAGACGGCTATAGAAGGGTTGTTTTTCTATAGATCTAACTATCCGGTGGCCCTAAACCAGTATTATTTATTCAATGAGATTAGAAGATATGATGCCGTAATTGGCTATGTATTGGTTAGGTTGGATAGAAAGGAAATTCTCAATAATAGTATTTTACCCCAGCTTTTGCTTTCAGATTTTGGCCTTTCCACAAACCTTCAGCATTTAGATTATGCGGTATATGATGGAAGGCAACTGACCAATAGTGTAGGAGATTTCAACTACAGGAGAGATTTTGATGTGAGTCAATTAAGTGAAGAACTCATTTATCAACGGCCTGTGCCACTTTCTGGGTATGATCATTTGGCGGTAAGAAATCAGGGCAATGATCAGGTTTATGTAGTCTCTAGCCCGCATTATCCATTACAATATGTAATCACCAATTTCTCTGTCTTTTTCTTATTTACTGTAGCCATGATAATCCTGATTTTTGGGATTTCTACTGGCTATTTCAACTCCAAAAAACAATCTGTTACACTATCCGCAAAGATTCAGATTCTATTGAATTTTGCCTTCTTCCTGCCTCTTATAATTGTCAGTATAGTGGTACTTAGATTGGTAAACACTACGGTAGAAGAAAATATTGAGAATCAATATTTGACTACAGCAGAAAGTGCAGCTGAGAATCTGGCAAATCAGTTACAGTTATTTTTAGAAGGAAGAAATGAGAATAACGAGGTGCTCGAAAACCGAATTTCGGAGATAAGTCAGTATGCTCGTGCCGATATAAACCTATTCAATAATAACGGAAGGCTGATAGCAACCAACCAACGACTGATTTTCGATAATGAGTTGTTGGCACCATTTATTAACCCTAAGGCCATGGCCAACATTGTTGAGTCGGGAGTAAAAGAGGAGCTTTTTACAGAGCGTGTCGGGAATTTAGATCTGAGTTACAAGTCTACTTATTACGGTATTCGATCTAACGAGAATAATGAGCTGTTAGGAGTGCTTAGTATGCCATTTTTCGACTCTGAGGAACAGTTGAAGTCTGAACAAAGAGATATACTCTCCAATATTCTCAATTCTTTCACCTTCATATTTGTCATTTTTGTTGTGCTTTCATTCTTGGCTTCAAGAATACTTACTTACCCGTTCAAGTTCTTAACGGAAAAGATAAAGACCACCACTTTATCCAACTTAAATGAGCCATTGGCTTGGCCTGCCGATGACGAAATTGGCCTTATGGTAGGAGAGTATAATAAAATGCTTGCCAACCTTGAGAAGAGTAAGAGAGCATTGGCTTTGAGTGAAAAGGAAAGTGCGTGGAGAGAGATGGCTCAACAGGTGGCTCATGAAATAAAGAATCCGCTTACACCAATGAAACTGAAGCTACAACACTTAAAGCGTGTTTTAGCAGAAGCACCAAATCTTGGAATAGATTTTAATAGACCCATTGATAACTTGTTAACTCAGGTAGAAACTTTGAGTGATATCGCCACTTCTTTCTCGTCATTCGCGAAAATGCCAATGCCTAAGAGTGAGAGAATTAATCTGGTAGAGGTACTTAAGAAGTCGGTGCGTTTGTTCAATGAAGATAGCATCGAAATTAAGACCAATATTCCGAAACAAGCTGTGTGGGTGATGGCCGATGATCAATTATTGGGAAGAATTTTCAATAACCTTATTTTAAATGCTGCACAGGCCATGCCTGATAATGAGACTTGTATGCTAGAAGTCGAACTTTTGGTGACGCATAACAAGGCCAGAATTACCTTTACAGATAACGGAGAAGGTATACCAGAAGAAATCAGAGAGAAGATTTTTATACCTAAATTTAGCACCAAAGCAGAAGGATCAGGAATTGGTCTGGCCATAGCCAAACGTGGGGTAGAACACGCAGGAGGGAGTATATGGTTTGAATCTGCCGCTGAGGAAGGCACAACCTTCTTCTTAGAATTTCCGCTAACTGATTAAGTGTGCAACGTTGGTCACTGGTTCTTTTACTCACACTCATAGGCTCTGCTCTGGCTGCTCAGTCTAGTTCAGAAGTCTGCAAATGGGCAAAGACTGATTCACCGCAAATTCTAGATTCTCTAACTGTTTTCCCTGAGTCAATTCGAATATCTGAACCAGATTCCAGTCAAACATTTCAGTTCGACCTCAATACCAATACCATCAGTTTTCAGAATAGCCCCTTCGATTCAGTAAGGGTTTGTTACAGAACCTTGCCCTTTGATTTGCATTCTACCAAAGCCAAAAAGACACTCGATATTTACGATTCTACCGCTTTGTTTAAAGATGCGGTGCTTTATCAGCAGGCTTTGGCAATACCTAAAAGGGAAGAAGTGATTAGTACAGAAAACATTTATAAGACAGGAAGTATCTCTAGAGGCGTTTCTTTCGGAAACAGGCAAGATGTATTTGTAAACTCTACACTAAACCTTCAAATGGAGGGGCAACTTACAGAGAATGTAAACCTGAGGGCTGTTATTACGGATAGGAATGTTCCTTTTCAGCCTGAAGGAAACACTCAGCAAATTCAGGACTTTGATAATGTCTTTATTGAGTTATTCAACGAAGATAAATGGAGACTGAAAGGTGGAGATGTGGTACTTCAAAATGGGGAGTCGAATTTTCTGAGGTATTATAAGAATGTTCAGGGAGCTCAATTCACTACAAAGTATAAGATGGCTGGTGGGTTTGAAGCGGAAACAACAGTGGCTGGCTCTGTAGCCAAAGGCCGATTTGCCTCTGTATCCATCGATCCTATTGAAGGAGTATTAGGGCCGTACCGAGTGAAAGGGCCAAACAACGAAAGGTTTATCATTATTCTGGCCGGTTCCGAAAAGGTGTTTATTGATGGGGAACAGATGACTCGTGGCTTCGATAATGACTATGTGATAGATTATAATCTCGGAGAAATCACGTTTACTAACGAAGTATTGATTACCAAGTTTACGAGGATTAGAGTTGATTATGAGTTTTCTGATCAGAATTATTCGCGCTCAATTATTCAGGCAAGTCATTATCAGCGAAACGATAAATTGAATTTTGCTTTCAATTATTACAATGAAAAGGATAATCGAAATCAGCCGCTCTTATTTGATTTGTCAGATGAAGAAAAGGTCATTTTGGCGAATGCTGGAGATGATTTGGACAATGCAGTAACCTCTCGTGTCGATAGTGTAGAGTACAATCCTGATCTAATCCTTTATCGTAAAACGGAGGGGCGAGATGTACTAGGAGTCAATTATGATATCTATCAATATTCGACAAACCCGGATAGTGCCTTTTTCGATGTCAGGTTTACTGAGGTTGGTTTTGGTAGTGGTAATTACGTGCTCAGAAACACAACTGCCAATGGTAGAATTTATGATTGGGTTGCTCCTGTCAATGGGCAGGCACAAGGCAATTACGAACCGATTGCTATTTTAAATGCTCCCAATCAGAAGTCTATGGTGACTTTGGCAGGTGGAGTAAAGCTCAATAAAACGGATGAGCTCCATGCAGAGGTGGCTTTTTCTAAAAACGATGTTAACCTGTACTCAGAACAAGATAGTGAAGATGATGACGGTTTGGCTTACAAAGTATCCCACGAAACAGAAGGACGCTCAGTTAGCTTTCTGCCTAACTATAAGCTTAACTCCACACTTTCTTATGAGTATAACAGTGAGTCATTCTCCTTTATCGATCGTCTGAGGTACATAGAGTTCGATAGAGATTGGAGCTATAATCCGGAAGATTTCAATCAGAGTTTCACAGAGAACATATTCAATGCTGGCTTCGATTTGAGCAAGGATGCCTCTAATAATCTCTCCTATAAATTGGTTAGGAGAAAAAGGGGCGAGGCAGTAGATGGTTTTCAGCAGTACCTGAATCTATCTAAAAGACTAGGGAGGTTTCAGCTAAAGTCAGATGCTTATCTGATGAATAATGATCAGCAGATTTTGAAGTCAGAATGGAACCGATTCAATCTGGACTTTTCTTATCGGAGTAAGTGGTTGATTCCCGGCTACAAGTACCGAATAGATAGAAATTCTGTAGTCAATTCAACTACAAGTGAAGTGGTGCGTTCTGCCATGAACTTTGAAGAGCATTCATTCTATTTGAGGAATTCTGACACCTTGCGAACTACCTACGGAATTGAGTACCAATTGAGAGAGGACCGATTGCCAATTAATGGCGAGTTGGTGGATAATAACCAGTCTAGGACTTTCAATGCATTCTTCAGAACTAACATCGATAATACCAACCAACTCTACATGCTCTTCACTTACCGTAACCTAGAGAATCTCAACGAAGCTGGAGAGGATAGAAATGATGAGACTATTATGGGAAGAATTGATTGGTCAGGTTCATTTTTCGATGGAATCATACGGTCTGATTTAAACTATAACTTGGCTAACAGTAGAGAGTTGAGAAGGGAGTTTATTTTCATTCAAGTACCTACAGGAGAAGGAACTCATACCTGGAGAGACGATAATGGCGATGGTGTTCAAGATTTGAATGAATTCTACCTTGCTGTGAACCCAGATGAAAAGAACTATGCTAAGATTTTTGTGCCTACCGATACTTTTGAGGAGGCTTTCAATACCATCATTACATATCGGTTTAATCTAAACTTTCCACTTCAATGGTCTTCAGAGAAGGGTATTAGGAAAACGCTTTCACACTTTTCAAACACAACCGCATGGGGTTTAAATGCTAAAATTACGGACGATGACCTAGGTCAAAGACTTTTACCTACCAACGTGCCCGATGCTGAAGTGCTCGGTTATAATGAAAACTTACGTTCTACCTTGTTTTTCAATAAATCTAACGCTGTATTTGGTGCCGATGTAGGCATTGCTCGATTGGAGAATAAGCAACTTCTCGTAAATGGTTTTGAGGACAGGCTTAGCGAAGATTTTCGTTATCACTTAAGGTGGAACATCAATAGGGGACTAAACCTGGATTTGAACTTTGTAGATGGTCAGCGAGTCAGTCGTTCTGATGTACTAACACAGAGAAACTATCGGGTGGTTTCAGAAAACTTTAATCCCTCATTAACGCTTCAACCTTCTAGAAACTTGAGATTTACAGCTTCTTATGCTTTTAAGGATAAGAGTAATGTGTTCACAGAAATGTCTACAGAAAAAGCAGAATTAACAGAGTTAGGCCTGGGGGCTAGATTTTCAAAGGCCGTTCAAACAAGTATTACCGCCAATTTTAAGTATATCGATATCAAATTTGAAGGAACGGAGACCTCGCCTGTTGGCTATGAATTACTGGAAGCTTTAAGGCCGGGTACTAACTTAACCTGGAACCTCAATTGGCAACAGAAAATTGGCAGCGGCCTGCAACTATTGGTTCGCTACGATGGTAGAAAGTCTGAAGGAAGCCCAGTTGTTCACTTAGGAAGAGTGCAGGTGACGGCACTTTTTTAGAGACAGTTGTTGATTCTAATGAATAGCTTAGGCATTATCCATTCATTGCCTTCACCTTGCGCATTAGCTTATTGGCGAAAACAAACTCATCTAGTTCCTGAACCCCAGAATGTATAATATCAGAAGAGGTGCCTTCCCAAAGTTTTTTAGAGTTGGAGATAAATAGAATATACTCACCAATCTCCATTACAGAGTTCATATCGTGCGTTACAATGACGGTTGTAATCTGATATTCATCGGTAATTTCTGCAAGCAGCTGATCGATCTTAATCGAGGTCATCGGGTCGAGACCAGAGTTAGGCTCATCGCAGAAAAGGTATTTTGAGCTGTTCACTAGTGCTCTGGCAATACCTACACGCTTCTGCATACCACCACTAATTTCAGATGGCATTCGCTTATTCGTGTTTTCAAGTTTTACCTTCTTAAGCATCGTGTTTACTCTGTCCAGCTTTTCATCTTCTGGCATTTTAGTCAACACATCTAGAGGGAATTTTACGTTCTGTTCTACATTCATGGAATCGAACAAAGCTCCGCCTTGAAACAGCATACCAATCTCCCTTCGGATGTCAGTTTTGGTGTCTCTATCTGCATTCACGAAGTTCCTGCCATTGTAGAGAATCTCACCAGAATCTGGCTTGAACAAGCCTACAATGTTCTTCAACATCACACTCTTACCAGAGCCACTAGCACCAATAATTAAGTTGGTTTTGCCTTGTTCAAAGGTTCCTGAGATATCTTGAAGAACAGTTTTATCTCCAAATGACTTCGTTAAATTCTTTACTTCGATCATCTTACTAAAAGGAGTTGAGCTAAAACAAAATCACTTAAAAGAATAGCAATACAGCTTACTGTTACTGCTTTTGTACTCGATTGGCCAACTTCTAATGCACCACCTTTGGTGTAGAAACCCATATAGGCAGAGATAGAAGAAACTAGGAAACCAAATACAACGGATTTAATAAGAGCGAAGGTGACACTGAACTGATTGAAGTTCATTTTCAATCCCATCAGATAGTCTGCAGAACCAACTACGCTCGCTAACTCTGCTGCCAGATAACCACCACTAATGGCCAGGGCTCCAGCAAGAATTACCAAGAACGGATACATTACAACCGATGCGAATATTTTAGGAAGTACCAAATAAGATACAGAGTTGATCCCCATTACTTCTAGGGCATCAATTTGCTCGGTAATTCTCATAGTACCCAAATTGCCAGCTATACTAGATCCTACTTTCCCTGCAAAAATGATAGCGGTAATAGTAGGGGCCAGCTCCAAAATAGTGAGGTCTCTAACTACTAAACCAATAACACTATCAGGAATAAGTGGGCTAATTAAGTTATAGGCAGTTTGCACTGTTGATACTGCACCCATAAAAACCGATACAATAGCTACTAAAACAATACTATTCAGTCCTATGTAAGCACACTCATCGAAAATGAGTTTTACGTAAGTTCTAAATGACTCAGGATTAGTAAAAAGTTTGCCAAGAAATATAATGTACCTTCCCAGGTTGCTCATAAGGCTCTAATGCTGCGTGAATGCCTGTCTAACAACGGCAAAATAACAAAACTTGTACGAATGGCTTTATGTTCCCTCAAATAAAGCTTTTGTTCATTTTCGATTTAAAGAAAGAACTTACTTATGATGGTCGGCTGCATTTATTGCTGCTCCAATTATACCAGCATTATTAAGCTTTTCAGAAACCACATAGGGTGTTCTAATCTTAATCTGATCGCGGAACTTGTGAATATGCTTGCTTACTCCACCACCTAGAATAATGTAGTCTGGAGTAATAATGCGCTCTACATGCTTGAGAAACTTATTTACGCGTTTGCCCCAAACTTCAAAGCTGAGATCTTCCCTTTTTCTGGCCGAATCTGCCGCAAAATATTCTATCAGATCACCGGTTTTATAGTATAAACGACCTAATTCAAAGTTGGGAATAATCTGGCCATCATAGAAAACGCCACTGCCCAGCCCTGTGCCAATAGTAATGACTATTACAAGTCCGGCTTTATGGTGTCTGCCAGCTCCAAAACGCATTTCGGCAATTCCTGCAGCATCGGCATCGTTGATAACGGTTACAGTTTCTCCCGAAAATTCACACAGTAGATCATCTATTTGCGTGCCCTTCCAGCTTTTATGTAAGTTGCTGCTGTACATAGCTTTGCCATTGACAATTACCGTAGGAAAAGCCACACCAATATTATCTTTCCAATTGAGTTGGTTTTTGATGTCTCGAATTACTTCTGCAACAGCCTCTGGGGTAGAGGGTTGAGGAGTCGCTATTCTAATTCTGTCTGATATAAGTTTCCCTGTTTCGGTTTCTACAATAGCGCCTTTTATACCGCTGCCACCAACATCTATTCCAAGAATCTCCATACAATTGTTTAAATAAAGGGCATCAAGATATTGTAATTCTCATTAGTCTGCAATCATTGATAGCTCTAATGATCTAACTCTCGTAAAAGGCTGCTTAGGTTCAATGCTTTGGTGAACATATCTATTTCGCCATTCGCCTTTAATGGCCAGTCTTCCTTAGGTCTATCCCAATATAGTTCTACTCCGTTGCCATCGGGGTCGTCCAAATAAAGTGCTTCTGAAACTCCATGATCTGCAAATCCGGTAAAAGGATACTCTTCATCCTGAAGCCTTTTGAAAATTGCTGCTAAGTCTTTTCTGGTAGGGTAAAGAATAGCAGTGTGAAATAAACCAGGGTGATGTTTAGGAGCGGGTGGTTGGCCTTCGCTCTCCCAAGTGTTCAAACCTAGGTGATGATGGTAGCCTCCGGCCGAAATGAAAGCCGCCTGCTTGCCATATTGTTGTGTCAATTCGAAGCCAAGTAAACCGCAGTAAAAGTCGAGTGACCTTTGTAGGTCAGAAACTTTAAGGTGTACATGTCCTATTCGGGTTTGTTCAGGAACTTGATAGTCTTTCATAAATGTAAATAGAAGTCTTTAAGCAGTGCCGAAAAGGCGCGGCTGTAACTTCCGTCTGATTCTTTGATAAAGACATCGGTGGTGTTTATTAGGTTCACTTCTACTTTTCTAAACTGAACTATTAGCCTAAAAACTGGGCCACCTTCTTTATTCCGAAGCATGTGTTTTTCGGATACTTTGAACCCAATGGATTCAGCTTTTGATATGAATTGCTCCATTTCAGCTGCTGGATACATCACCCAAAATTCTCCATCTTCCTTCAATAATCGGGAAGCGTGAAAGGCCAAGTCTTCCATGCTGAGCGTTTCTGCATGAACTGCTTGGTTCTTATTCTTCGATTGTCCGGCCTGTGAGTTCACAAAGAAAGGCGGATTACAAATGATCTGATCGTAGGTGATTGCAGCTTGAAACTCTTGAAGCGATGTATGAATTATGGAAAGTTGTTCCGGCCAAGGTGAGCTGTTGAAATTTGCCTTGGCTTGAGAATAAGCGTCAGCATTAAGCTCTAAGGCATCAATATTTACTTCAGCTCTTTGTGTAGCCATTAAAGAGAGGAGGCCTGTGCCTGCCCCAATGTCAAGAATTCTGCCTGTAGAAGAGGGAATAAAGATAGCTCCGAAATAACAACCATCGGTAGTTACCTTCATGCCCACATTGCCCTGCTCAATCAGAAACTGCTTAAACTGGAAGTAGGTGTTTGCCATTGGAATGTTGAAGGCTTAATTATGAATAGAGCCCCGATTCAAAGCCTTCATCGACCAAAAGGTTGGAGCCTTCGGCAGCATCTACGGCCAACTGGTCGCAACGCTCGTTTTCAGGTATTCCTGCGTGACCCTTTACCCACTGAAATGTAACTCTGTGCTTCTTGTAGATGTCTACAAACCGAAGCCAAAGATCTTTGTTCTTCTTCCCTTTGAAATCTTTTTTAATCCAGCCCCAAAGCCAGCCCTTGGTTACAGAGTCTATAACGTATTTAGAGTCTGAGTAAATCTTTACTGGTGCATTTGGCACCTTAATGGATTCTAGCCCAACAATAATGGCCAAGAGCTCCATTCTGTTGTTGGTGGTTTTGCGATATCCCTGTGAGATTTCTTTTCTGTGTTCTCTGAACTTCATGACCACTCCATAGCCTCCCGGTCCGGGGTTGCCTCTAGAGGAGCCATCTGTGTAGATGGTAATCATAGGTTCGCAATATTGTCTTTAAACAGCTTGATGGCAATGGAAAGCAGAATAATTCCGAATATTTTCTGAATAATGCCAATACCGCCTTCTCCAATTTTCCTTTCTAGCCAGTTGGTAGACTTCAGTACCAGATACACAAATGCTAGGTTGATGATAATGCCTACCAAAATGTTCAATTCATCATATTCCGCTTTGATGGAAATTAGAGTAGTCAATGTTCCTGCGCCAGCAATAAGGGGGAAAGCAATAGGAACTACAGAGGTATTATTAGAGGCTGTTGGCTCATTTTTAAAGAAGTTGTGGCCCAAAATCATTTCCATACCAATAATGAACATAATAATGGAACCTGCTATGGCAAATGACCCGACATCTATACCGAATAACCCTAGCAAATTATCTCCTGCAAAGAGAAATAGAATCATTAAAACTCCGGCAACCAAAGTGGCTTTACCAGATTGAATATGACCTACTTGTTTCCTCAAGTTGATGATGATGGGAATGGAGCCCAGAATATCAATTACTGAGAAAAGAATCAGTGTTACCGATAGAATTTGTGTGAAATTCAGCATAGCCTAAAAATTTTGCGCGAATGTAGGAAAAGCATTGTCCAATATAACATTACAGACAGTATTTGTTAGCTTAGTTCCATTACCGAAAAGTTTTTAGAAAAGGAATGGTGTATAATTATGATAAAGCGATTTTTTAAATTCCTTTTACTCGGAGCTTTACATCGGCAAAGGGGAGACCATAGTAATATTTTCTTCTCTAGAGCGGCATTTTGGGTAGCACTTTCTACCAGTTTGTACATTACCAGTTTGGCGCATTGGGTTTTGAAAGATCAGTTTATTGCTTTTAGTAAGTTAGAGGGAGAAGGCCTTTTTTCAATCAAGAATTTTGATGGCAGTTACCTATCTGTTGGCCTACTTACTATAGGCTTATTTATTACCTATTTCTTTATTTTTTGGCCCAATATAGTGGTGGAGTTTAAAGAGTCTACAAAGAAAGGAATGAGGTATAGTCTTTTTCTGCTCTATTTCTTGCCGAGTTTTCTAGCTTTTGTCTACACTAGAGGGTTTGTAACAGAGGCTAGTGCTTTCTAGAGGCGTTGTTAGTCTTTGTTAGCCTGCTAACACTTTCGAAAAACGAATAAAACAATCAGAGAACTTCTAGGTAGCTCAAGAGACCTAGGATCAGAACACCAACACCGATATAGATAAAAAGCATTGGCCCGAGACTAAGAATGGACTGTTTTGCCTGTGTAACATTTGAGGGGTCGTCTGGGGCGTAGAGAACTTCAAATTTCTCTCCCTTGTGCCAAGGCTTATAAGAAAAGCCAAAGCTCAACTCTTCTTCATATATGTTTTTCTCTTGGTCGTAGTAGCTAATAATTGGATAGAAAATTTTGGTCGAACCACTTTTAGACTCTGTGTAACCTCTAACTCTGGCTTCGGTTCTTACCCCATGCTTTTGTAAGTACTTATAATTTGAGTTGAATTTGATTCCAACGATAATAAAGACAGTACCTATGAAAAAGGTAATGAACAGAACCGTCATTTATCTTGAAGGTAGAAAAGCCCCATTTCATAGCCCTTCAAGCCAAAGCCAGTAATCATGCCTGCACAATTAGCAGTAATGAGACTTAGGTGTCGATACTCCTCTCGGGCATGAATGTTCGATATGTGAACCTCTACAACCGGAGTTTTTATGCCTGCCACAGCATCAGAAATGGCTACGGAAGTGTGAGTGTAAGCTCCAGCATTTAGGATGATACCGTCATAGGAGAAACCAACTTCGTGTAGTTTGTTAATCAATTCACCTTCAACATTGCTTTGGTAGTACTCAAAGTCAACTTCCGGATATTTCGACTTTAGTCCTTCAAAGTATTCTTCAAAGCTTTGGTCGCCATAAACGCTTTTTTCTCTTACTCCTAGCAGGTTCAGGTTCGGTCCGTTGATGATGATGATTTTCATGAGGCTAAAACTACATGATTATCTCCAATTCTCTGCAATAAACGCAGTAGGCCTTTTTCAGACTGCTAACCTTTGACAAACTTAAACTAGGTAAGACCAGAGGGCTCTTAGATTTTTGCAGGTTTGGGAATCTAAAGTTTGTCAAAGGTTTGTAATTCGCTTTCGGAGAATGCTATGATACACCTCCATCTGTAAGTTAAATCACACTGGCTACTAAGAGCATGGGGGTACTAGCCAAATAAAATACGGAGTTTGCCATATTAGAATATCCTAATTCACTAAACTTGAAAATGGCTTGGGATATCTACATTCAGGAATATGAGAACTACTTAAAGCTGGAGCGCTCGCTTAGTGCAAACTCAGTGGAGGCCTATGTTCGTGATGTTTCCAAGCTCAGGCAGTTTCTGGAGATTTCTGGTTCAGATATTACGCCTTTGCAAGTAAGCATGGTGGAGTTACAAAACTTCATTGAGTATATCAATGAGTTAGGAATGAGTGCTTTTTCTCAGGCAAGGATCATTTCAGGTCTAAAGTCTTTCTACAAATTCTTGCTTTATGAAGGTGAGTTGGACTCTGACCCAACAGAACTTTTGGAGGCTCCTAAGTTGGGTAGAAAACTCCCAGATACTTTAAGTGTAGAGGAAATCGATCAGATTTTAGCTGCCATTGACCACTCCAAGCCAGAAGGAATGCGAAACAGAGCCATGCTCGAAACCTTGTACAGTTCAGGACTTCGTGTTTCTGAATTAATTGGACTGAAAATGTCGAATGTGCATTCTGATGTGGGCTTCTTGAGGATCTTCGGAAAGGGGAGTAAGGAGCGTTTGGTGCCTATTGGCAAAGAGGCGTTGAAATACATTAAGATCTACCAAAATGAAGTTAGGGTTCACTTAGATATAAAACCGGGCAATGAAAGCTTTATGTTTTTGAATCGAAACGGTAGGCAGCTTACACGACAGATGGTTTTTATTGTGATTAAAACTTTGGTTGAAAAAGCCGGAATCAAAAAGACCATCAGCCCGCACACTTTTAGGCATTCATTTGCTACTCATTTAATTGAAGGCGGGGCTGATCTCCGGGCAGTGCAGGAAATGTTAGGGCATGAGTCCATCACCACTACGGAGATTTACACGCACCTAGATAGAGATTACCTAAGACAAGTGATACAGGAATTCCATCCTAGAAGTTAGTTTAAAGTTCAAGGTTCAATGTTTAATGTGACTCTGACTTGAAACATTAAACATCAAACTTTCATCTCCATCAGAGTCTCTCATAGAGGACTCTGATGATTCAACATTCTCAGAGTCCCTTTCAGGAGACTCTGAGAGAGATTTAGACTGGAGAGTTTAAACGTCAGAATTGGAATTCGACCCTTGGAACTTATGGCCCTGATTTCTGATCACTGATCAACTGATGACTGTTCTACAGCCAATTCTTCCTTTTGAAATAATAAATCATCCCCACAGCCACTATAACAATGGCTCCCCAGAAAATAGGATAAGAGTATTCGTAACTCAGCTCAGGCATATGTTCGAAGTTCATTCCGTAAATCCCAGCCATAAAGGTGAGGGGAATGAAAACAACCGAAAATATGGTCAATACCTTCAATACATCATTCAACTTATTGGTCATGTGCGTGTGGTAGGTGTTGAGGTTGTCATTGATGGTCTCCCTATAAACCTCAATAGTTTCTGTCACATTCGTAATGTGGTCGTGGAGATCTTTGAGGAACGGGCGTGTCTTTTTGTCTATAATCGGAAGATCTGATTTGTTAAAGCCGATTACTGTATCGCGTAAAGGTCTGGCGAAACGTCTCAGGTAATTCACTTCTTTCTTACTTAGGTTCAAATCGCCTAAGATGTCTTTCCTAAAATCACCTAGTAGCCTAGCCTCCTGCTCATTGATTTCGTCTCCGTATTCTTCGATAATACCTAGATAATGATCTACAATTACATCGAGCAGAGCAAAAGCCACATAGTCAGACTTTCTGGTTCTTATTCGGCCCTTCGCGTTTCTGAGTCGCCCGCGCACTCCATCGAAAATATCCCCCTCTTTTTCCTGGAAAGTAATGATGTAGCCGTTGCCCACAATCATGCTGAATTGTTCGGAGATAATAGTTTCTTCCGAGGTTCGGAACATTTTTGCTGCTATAAAGAAGTGGTCGTCATACTCATCGAAAGTAGGACGCTGGTTAATATTGAGGATATCTTCTAACGCCAGATTGTGAATATTAAAGCACTCACCAATTTTCTGAACCACGCTAATGTCATGCAAGCCAACAACATTCACCCAAGTGGTAAACTCTGGTTTAACCAGTTCAGCCAAATGGTCTAATGTAATGTGCTCATCTCTTAATTCAGTTTGATTAAACTGAATTAACTCTAACCTTACATTCTCTACATGCTGCTCACCAGTATAGATGAGCGCTCCGGGCATTTGGTTAAGCTTTTTAGAGACCTTACTAGGTTCAGCTTTCTTTTTTCTTCGCCTCCTTATAGATAATAGTTCGGTGGGGGAAAGGTATTTCAATTCCTTCACGGTCGAATCTTTCTTTAATTGACTTATTAATATCGCACTTTAATTCGAATCCCTTTCCAGGGTCTTCAGCCCAAACCTGAGCCCTGAGATTGATGCTAGATTCGCCAAAATCTAATAATCTAACAATCACTGCCGGGTTGCCTTTATCTTTCTCTTCATCAGTTCTTTTATCTATGAAGTTAGGGTGAGCCATGGCTTCTTCCTGAATAATTTTCATGGCTAAATCTATGTTAGAGTCATAACTGATGCCATAGAATATATGATTGCAAACCATTTCATCAACTATGTTAAAGTTGTGTATGGTTTCGGCACTTATAACAGAGTTAGGAATGATTAGGCGCTTATTTTCGAAGTCTTTGATAACGGTGTGCCGCAGGGTAATGTCTTCTACTGTTCCAGAATATAGGTTAGATATTCTTACAATGTCTCCAACTCGGAAAGGCTTGAAGATAACAATGAAGATACCGCTTACTATGTTGGAGAAAGCAGCTTGAGAAGCAAAACCTATAATGGCTGCTATAATACCAGCAGAAGCAAACAAAGTTACTCCAACTGTTCTAAACTGTGGTATTGAAATGAAGATTAGAATAGTAGCAACGGTGTAAATAATAAAGCCTAAAGCATTGCTTAAAAACTTATACTTGGTTGGGTCTACTCTAATTTCATCAGACGACTTATTGATTGCTTTCTTTAGAATGGCTCTTAAAATTCTTAAGAGTATATGTGCCAGTGCAAGAATAGCAGCAACATAAGTTATCAGATTAAGCGCTTCATAGCGCGTGTAGTGTAAAAAATCAAAAGGCAGATTTACCTCCATTATCCAATATTGAGATTAAAAGTCATTACTGGAATATCTGAACGAGTAATCAGATACTCGGTGATATTTCCTTTAATTAAGTCTTTGATAGACTCCGAATGTTTAGAAAAGAGAGCAATCATATCGGACTCGTAAAAATCGGCTGCATTCAGAATTCCTTTTTGCAATTGTTTAGTGTTAAAAACCTCTATTCCGTACCCTTTTAGACCGTTTTTCTGTAACCATAAATGGCTCTTCTTTCTAATTTGGGGCGAAGTATGGAAAAATGCTGGAGTATTTACATATACGAACTGAAGTTCTGAGTTAAATTTTTCAGCGAACGCCAAGAGGTCGCTCATTTTCTGACTACAGTCGTCTTCTAGGTTAGTTGGGATAAGAATTTTATTAGGTGCAAAATCTTCCTTGTTCTGGTTTACCGTTATTACAGGGTTCATGGCCAGTTTTGCTATTCTTTCTGGGTGAGTTCTTTTCAAGAATTCATCGAACCGCTGATGTTCATAGTTGCCTACTATGGTTAGATCAAAACCTTCTTCAGCCACTAATTCGGCAATTTTATCTGGAGAGCTATCAACCTTAAGTTTGTAAGAGATTTTAATGCCTTCATTGGAGAGCTTTTCTACATACCTCTCCATCTTCTTTTCATTTTTCTCAATTACTTCATCTAAAAACTTCTGCCCACCAGGGGCTTTGCTTTTATACAAACCCAATTCATCTAGATAAACTGTAAGGGCCGCTTTAACTACATGAATTAGTGATATTTCTGCTCCGGTAACGGAAGCAATTTGTTTGGCAACATTTAGAGCTTTAGACGTTTTGTCCGTAAAGTCTACAGGAACAAGAATCTTTTCGTACATCTCGTTTTAATTTAATTCAAATTCAGACATATCTCAATAAGTGACAAGTCTATGCAGATAAATAGTTGAAAGGGCGGTTTAAAATTTCAATTCTTAGAGTTCTGAATTAATTTTGCTCGAAATCTGCACCCTTGTATAAGTTCTTAATCCGTCCGTTCCTTTTTCTAAAAAATCCTGAGCCAGCTCATTATTTTACTTTTGGTCTCATTAGAAAGCTTTTTAAAGTACCAGGTGCTGCATCTGCAGCCAAAGGTTTGTACAACTTTCAACATCCAGAACTAGCAGTAGAGTGCTTTGGTTTGAAGTTTCCAAACCCAGTTGGGCTTGCTGCTGGCTTCGATAAAGACGCTAAACTTTTCAATGAGCTATCAGCATTTGGGTTTGGCTTTATTGAAATCGGTACGCTTACACCTAAAGGTCAGGATGGAAACCCAAAGCCTCGTCTATTTAGGTTGCCCGATGATATGAGCCTGATTAACCGCATGGGTTTTAATAATGAAGGGGTGGAAGTGGCTGTAGAGCGACTAAAAAAGAAGCGAACGCAAGTGTTGATTGGTGGAAACATAGGGAAGAATAAAGTCACTCCCAATGAACAGGCCGTTGACGATTATGTGTACTGCTTCCAAGCCTTGGAACCTTACGTAGATTATTTTGTGGTGAATGTGAGTTCACCAAACACGCCTAACTTAAGAGAGCTTCAGGATAAAGAGCCGCTAACGGCACTCTTAAATACACTTCAGCAGAAGAAGAAAGAGCTAAATGCCAAGCAACCAATTCTATTGAAAATTGCGCCAGATCTAACTGATTCTCAGCTTGATGATATTGTAGACATAGTGAAAGATACAGGGATAGATGGACTTATTGCTACCAATACTACAATTTCTAGAGAAGGCTTAAAAACGCCAAAGCAAACCGTTTCGCAAATTGGGGCTGGAGGCCTAAGTGGTGCAGCTGTAACTGATAGAGCTACAGAGGTTATCCGTTATTTACACCAAAAATCTGCAGGAGCCTTTCCTATTGTAGGAGTAGGAGGAATACTTACCGCAGAAGATGCTATTGCTAAATTAGAGGCGGGTGCTTCATTGGTTCAGGTATACACAGGGTTTATTTACGAAGGCCCAGCCATGATTAAGAAAATTAACAAGGGAATTCTTCGTTGGAAAAAAGCAAAGCACAAGGCCTAGTTGGCTTATGCGGTTTCTAAAATTCATTTAACTTCGTACAAACTGGTTTAAAATTTTTCAATGGCCCAAAACACCTATAAGTCCAATACCTTTAAAAGTAACCAGGGCAAAAAACCCAAAACCAAAAGAAAACTCTCCTTTAACCTGAGTATGCCTTTTCTAAAGGATAAAAGGGTGCAGCTTTCTGTGGGCTTTTTCCTATTGCTGGCATCGGTGTTTATTTTTCTAGCTTGTTTTAGCTATCTATTTACAGGTAAGGCAGACCAAAGTGTGGTTGAAGCTTTCTTCTCCGATCGTGAAACAGTTCAGTCTCTAGGCAGAGAAGCATCTAACTGGATGAAATTACTAGGTGCCTTAACAGCCCATAAACTTATTTTTTCATGGTTTGGAATTGGGGCATTCCTTATTCCTCCATTTCTGTTTGTTCTAGGGTACAAGGTTGTATGGGGCAAAGCTTTGATGAAACTTTCTAGGGCTTTTGCAGCTACCAGCTTTTTTCTGGTGTGGATTAGCCTGCTTATGGGCTCCATGATAAAAGGAGACGACTCAGTTTCCGAATGGAGCTTCTATTCTGGAGGCTTGGGTTATGAGCTTTCTTTGTTCTTTGATAGTCTTTTGGGCTACGGAACTATCCTTTTCTTAGCTTTTACATTACTGGTCTTTGTAATATTCTTCTTTAACATCACTGAAATTTTAAGCCTGAAAAAGGCTACTGTAGAACCATCTGTACTAAAAGAAGATGAAGCTAAAAAACCGCAGGCTTCAGAGCCAGTGAATCAACCCGTTGAGTCTACATCAGATGAGAGTGAAGAGGTTGATGAGGAAGAAGAAATTGATGACTCAGACTGGGTGGTAACAGTTAAAAATGAAGAGTCTGAGCCAGAGGAAACTGAATTGGAGCCAGAGTTAGCCTCTGCCATTAACTTGAGTACCGCACCATCTACACCTAAGAAGGTCGAAGAGAAAAAAGAAGATGATGGTGCTATTGAACTAGAGGTTGAAGAACCAGTTAATAAGCCAGTAGCACAAGAGCCTGCAAAAGAAAAGGAGCCAGCTTTTGAAGTAGAGATCAAGGAGGCTTCTGAAAAGCTTGTTGAACAGGCAGGCCACTACGACCCTACTTTAGATTTGCCAAAATACCAGTTTCCAAAAGTAGATTTGCTGAATGAATATTCTACTGGTAGAGTTCAGGTTACAAAAGAAGAACTTCAGGCCAACAAAGACAAGATCGTTGAAACCCTAACCAATTTCAAGATTGGTATTGCTAGTATTAAAGCAACTATTGGCCCTACGGTTACGCTTTATGAGATTGTGCCAGAAGCAGGGGTGAAGATTTCTAAGATCAAAAACTTGGAAGATGATATAGCCCTGAGTTTAGCTGCTTTAGGGATTCGTATTATCGCTCCAATCCCAGGTAAAGGAACTATCGGTATTGAGGTGCCAAATACGAACAAAGAGATGGTGTCCATGAGGTCGGTAATCTCTACCGATAAATTCATGAATTCCGATATGGCTTTACCAATTGCTCTTGGAAAAACCATCACCAACGATATTTTCGTTACCGACCTAGCAAAAATGCCTCACTTATTGATGGCAGGTGCTACGGGTCAGGGTAAATCGGTTGGACTAAATGTAATACTAACTTCACTTTTATATAAGAAGCATCCTTCCCAGCTGAAGTTTGTATTGGTAGATCCGAAGAAGGTAGAATTAACCCTTTTCAATAAAATTGAGAGACATTACTTGGCTAAGCTTCCTGATAATGAGGAGCCAATTATTACCGATACTAAAAAAGTAATCCATACGCTTAATTCACTCTGTATTGAGATGGATCAGCGTTACGACTTATTGAAAGATGCTGCTTGTAGAAACCTAAAGGAGTACAATAAGAAATTTATGGATAGAAAGCTGAATCCTGAAAAGGGACACAGATACCTTCCATACATTGTATTGGTTATAGATGAGTTAGCTGATTTGATGATGACGGCAGGTAAGGAGGTGGAAACTCCAATTGCTCGTTTAGCTCAGTTAGCACGTGCTATTGGTATTCACTTGGTGGTAGCAACTCAGAGACCATCTGTAAACGTAATTACTGGTATTATAAAGGCTAACTTCCCTGCAAGGCTTTCATTTAGAGTAACTTCTAAAGTAGACTCCCGAACCATTCTAGATGCTGGAGGGGCCGATCAACTGATCGGACAAGGAGATATGCTGCTTTCAATGGGTTCCGATATCATAAGAATTCAGTGTGCATTTGTAGATACGCCAGAAGTAGACGAAATTTGCGAATTCATTGGTAACCAAAAGGGTTATTCAGACGCTTACTTATTACCAGAATATGTTGGTGAAGATGAAGGAGGTAGCCGAGCAGATGTAGATCTTTCTGAAAGAGATGCATTGTTCGATGAAGCTGCTAGGCTCATAGTATCTCATCAGCAGGGAAGTACCAGTTTGATTCAGCGTAAACTCAAATTGGGATACAATAGAGCAGGCCGTTTGATAGATCAATTAGAGGCGGCAGGAATTGTCGGGCCATTCGAAGGAAGTAAGGCAAGAGAGGTGTTGGTGCCCGATGAATATAGTTTGGAACAGTTATTGAATAACCTGGATAACTGATTTCAGTAATTAAGAAAAGAATGAAAAGAATATTAATTGTGATGTTTTGGATGGCTGCCTCGTTGGTGGCTGTAGGGCAAGAACAAAATCCAAAAGCAATTTTGGATAAAATGAGTTCGGTTTATAAGGCAATGCCGGGTTATGAGATCGGATTCGTTCAGAAAATTTTAAGTGAGTCTGAAGTGGTAGATAGGTTAACTGGCGAAGCTTCTGTTTCTAAAGATAAGTTTTTGATCAAGTTTCAGGCACAGCATATTTACTGTAATGGAACGGTGCTTTGGACATATTTAGTAGAATCTCAGGAGTTGACAATCACTAATTTTGAACCAGATGAGGCAGTAATAAACCCATCGAACGTTTATGATATCTACAAAGAGGGTTTTACCTATGCTTATAAAAGGCAGGATAACATTAAAGGAGAATTAGTGCACGTGGTAGAATTAACTTCTACGGATGATGACTCTGATTTTACTAATGTTATAATGTACATAGGCCAGAAAGATTCATATCTAAAGGCTTGGGATTTGATTGATTATGCTGGTGCTAAGACAGCTTTCGAGGTATCTTCATTCAAACCAAATGTTACTTTTCCTCCAGGTTTCTTCGAGTTTGACGAAGAGAAAAACCCTGTTCAATACAAAGAAGACCTCCGTAATTAATGAACAAAAAAGACTTATTCGGTCAAATCAAGGCTAAATCATCTTACCTATGTGTTGGCCTTGATACTGATATTCAGAAAATTCCTGAACACCTCAAAAAAGCGGACGATCCGCTTTTTGAGTTTAATAAGCAAATTATAGACGCTACCATAGATTATGCGGTGGCCTATAAGCCTAATATAGCTTTTTACGAAGCTCACGGTCTCAAAGGTTGGGAGAGCTTAATGAAAACCATTGAGTATATCCCCAAAGAGGCCTTCGTTATTGCAGATGCTAAACGTGGCGATATTGGGAATACCTCAAAAATGTATGCTCGTGCTTTCTTTGAAGAAATGAATTGCGATGCCATTACGGTGGCTCCTTATATGGGTGAAGACTCTGTAAAACCTTTCTTAGATTTCAAGAATAAGTGGGTTATTCTTTTGGCTCTTACTTCTAATGCGGGTGGAAAGGACTTTCAGAATCTCACATTAGATTCTGGGGAGGAAGTTTATGAGCGAGTTCTATCGAAAAGTCAGGAGTGGGGTTCTGCAGAAGAGCTGATGTACGTGGTTGGAGCTACAAAAGCGGAGGCTTTAAAGAATATCAGACAGATTGTGCCAGATCATTTCCTTTTAGTACCTGGTGTAGGAGCTCAAGGCGGTAGCCTTGAAGAGGTTTCTAAGTATGGAATGAATAGTGAGTGTGGACTGCTTGTAAACTCTTCACGCGGAATCATTTATAAAGACTCCTCTGAAGCATTTGCCCAAGTTGCGGGTCAAGAGGCTAATACTCTGCAACAGGAAATGTCTAAATATTTAGAAAAATATTGCTAAATTATTTGGTGTAAACACGCACCAAATGATTCAAGAAGAGTTCCTACATTTCGTCTGGCTACATCAATATTTCAATCCGAAACAGCTAATTACTACCGATGGTAAAACGGTAGAAGTATTGAAGCCTGGATACCATAACCATCTGGCAGGCCCAGACTTTAAGGAAGCTAGTATCAAGCTTGAAGGAATTCTTTGGGCAGGTTCAGTAGAAATTCACGTTAAATCGTCTGATTGGAGTGCGCATAAACATGATGGAGATAGCAACTATGACAATGTTGTGCTCCATGTAGTGTTTACACATGACCGTGAGATATTGAATGCCGATGGGCAGCCCATTCCAACATTAGAACTCAAAGGTCTTGTTAAACCAGGTCTTCTTTCTAGGTATAAAACTATTGTAGAAAGTCAGACCGATATTCCATGTGACAATTCATTTCATAAAGTTAAGGCGGTTACCAAGCTCTCTATGTTAGAGTTTGCTTTGGTAAGAAGGTTGGAACGTAAGGGAGATCTTTTCAAGGAGATTCTGGAAAGCAATAATCAAGACTGGGAGCAAAGCACCTACCAATGGTTAGCGAGCGGATTTGGCTTTAAAACAAATTCAGAGAACATGCTGCAACTGGCCAATGCTGTGCCGCTCAAAGTTTTGCAAAAGCATGCAGATTTAAAACAATGGGAGGCATTGTTGTTCGGTGCTAGCGGCTTGTTAAATGCTTCTGACAACGATGCCTACGCTAATGAATTACGTAGAGAATACGCTTTTTTAGAACGTAAGTATGAGGTAAAATCAAGTCTTAGCTATAATCAATGGCACTTTTCAGGAGTGCGTCCTTCTAACTTTCCTACATTAAGAATTGCTCAGTTCGCAGCGTTGGTTCATAGCCATCCAAACTTATTTAGTCTATTTACCCACTTTACAGATTTAGTTAGTCTTCAAAACCTGCTTCAGGTTAATCAGTCTGAGTATTGGAAAACGCATTTGAATTTTGGGGCGAAAAGCAAGTTTCAGAATAAGGCAATGTCTAAATCTGCTGCTCAAGGACTTATGATTAATACCATTGCCCCATTACTAGTAGCTTATTCGGAATATAAAGATGATGCTGATATGTTAGATCGGGCCATGAATATCTTAATGACCCTTCCTGTAGAGCAAAATCATATAATTCGAAAGTGGCAGACTTTAGGGTGGAACGTAAATTCTAGTTTCGATACTCAGGGACTAATCGAGCTTCATAACGAGTACTGTTTAACTCGTAAATGCATGAAATGTAAGATTGGTATTGAGTTGGTAAAGGCCTGAATACTTATTTTTTGATACGAAAAGGCTTAACTTTGCACCCGCAAAAAGAGCTATGGAGAATCCTGTAATCATATTTGGAGCAAATGCACTCGGTAGAGCTGCAAAAGAGATTTTTGAAAGTAATGATATTATCGTTTATGGTTTCTTAGACGATAATGAAGAACTGCACGGACAAACGCTTGGTGAGCTAAGTATTTTGGGCAGAACTGACGATGATGGCTTTCTTAAGCTTATCGGTAAAAAGTGTGAAGCCTTTATTGGTGTTGATGACCGTCAGCTAAGAAAAGGCTTAGTGAAGTTGATCAAGGAGAGAAGAAAGATGATGCCAGTAAATGCTATTCATAGCAATACTGAAATAGCACCGTCTGCCAGTGTAGGTCATGGAGAATTTATCAATAGTGGAGTAATCATTGGCGCAAATGCTAAAATTGGTGATCACTGTATGATCCATACAAACGCTACCATAGACTTCAGCGCCAAACTTGGAGACTTAGTCCAGGTTGGACCTGGTAGTGTTGTGGGAAGCGAGGCAGAAATTGGCGATAACGTATTCCTTGGTTCCGGAGTAACCATTGTACCAGGAATAAAAGTTGGTAAAGATGCTAGAATAGGAGCAGGATCGGTGGTAATTGCCGATGTAGCTGATGGAGAAACAGTATTCGGAAATCCAGCTGCTAAAGTTTAGAATTCAGATTGAGAATGCTCTGATAATCCTCCTTAGGAGGAGGAGCCCGCAGGGCGGAAGAGGTTTCTGATATTCAACTAGAAATTCACCCTACAAGCAATAGGGCAGAACATATGGAAAAGAAGTATTCAATTTTATTGTATTACTGCTACGCGAAAATCGAGGATTATGAAGCGTACAGAGAAGAGCATCACCTTTTTTGTGTTGAAAACAACTTAAGAGGTAGAATCATTATTTCACCTGAAGGACTTAATGGAACTGTTTCGGGCTTAAAAGAAGACTGTGAGAAGTACATGGCTTATGTACATTCCGATGCTCGATTTGCCGATACGGAATTCAAGGTTGAGGAACATGAAACCATGGCTTTTGCCAAACTTCATGTGAGAGTAAAACCAGAGATAGTTCACTCAAGCTTGAGGCATATAGATCCAAGGCAAAAAACTGGGACTTACGTTGAACCGCAAGACTTTAGAAAAATCCTTGAAGAACAACCTGAGGATACCGTTATTCTAGATGTTCGGAGCAACTACGAGCACAATGTAGGTCGATTCAAAAATGCCCTAACCTTAGATATAGATAACTTCCGAGACTTTCCCGAAAAGGTGAAGGAGCTAGATCATCTTAAAGGTAAGAAAGTGGTTACCTACTGTACAGGTGGTATTAAGTGCGAAAAGGCCAGTGCCTACTTATTAGAGCAGGGTTTTGATAATGTCTATCAGCTTCATGGTGGGATTATTAAATACGGAATTGAGGCTGAAGGAAAGGATTTTGAAGGTAAATGCTACGTTTTCGATAACCGTATTACTGCCGATGTAAATCATGTAAATCCAAGCATTGTTTCTAAGTGTTTCATCACTGGTGAACCTACGGATAGAATGGTGAATTGCGCCAACCCGGAGTGTAATGCGCATATTCCTATGACTGAAGAAGCTGGATGGTTAATGGATGGATGTTGTTCCGATGAGTGTCGAAAAAATCCTGCAAGAAGACCTTACGATGGTACTGGATACTATCAAAAGAATACCAATCACTATAACCCTTTAAAGGGTGTGAAAAGAGAGCCAGCTAAAATCGACTAATGGCTGCCAGAAGAATTCCAGAATCAGAACTAATTCTGAACGATGAAGGTAGAATCTACCATCTCAATCTAACCGCTGAGATGGTAGCTGATACCATTATTGTTGTAGGTGACCCTGATAGAGTACCGAAAATAAGCAGGTACTTCGATAAAATTCATTTCCAAGAGTCTAATAGAGAATTAGTTACTCATACTGGTGAAATTGGAGGAAAACCGCTTTCTATTATTAGTTCTGGAATGGGAACGGATAATGTTGAGTTACTCATGACTGAGCTAGATGCTTTAGTCAATATTGATTTTAAGTCTAGAAAGGTAAACCGAAGGTTAAAGAAGCTCAATATCATTAGAATAGGTACTTCGGGTTGCATGCAAGCTGATATTCCACTAGATGCGCTGTTGGTTTCAAGGGCAGGTTTAGGACTCGATACGCTCATGAGCTTTTATGATCGTAGTCCCAGTGAAGATTTAGTTGTGGTAGAGAATAAAGTTCAGCGATTGTTAGAGTTACCGTTTAAGCCATATTTTGCCAAAGGATCCGATCAGCTATTCAATTTATTTAAAGATGATATGCACCACGGAGTTACGGTTACTGCTCCTGGTTTTTACGCTCCACAGGGAAGAGAAATAAGGCTTAAACCAAAAATTACAGGCTTTATAGATACTCTAGCCAATACCCCAACCAGTTTCGGAAGGTTTACAAATTTTGAGATGGAAACTGCTGGTTACTATGCAATGGCCGAGCTGTTAGGACATGAAATGATAAGCCTGAATGCGCTAATAGCTAACAGAGCTAATCAGACTTTTTCATCCAATCATGAAAAAACTGTAGAGCGTCTTATTCAACTGGTTTTAGAGAAGCTTACTTATTCTTAGGCTTTAGGTTGCCTTGAATTAACAAATTGAATTCAACACAGGTGAGTACTCCGTTGTGAGAGTATGGACACGTTTTGTAAAGCGTTTCACCGAACCTATTCTTTGTGGTAATTACATCATCGCCCTTGCAGACGGGGCAAGTAATCAAATCAACGCTATCGCACTTTATGGTATTTAGGTAAAAGAATTTAGAGTTAACATCTGCGCTAGATGTGGTGCCTCTGTTGTTTCTAAATGCTTCTTCGGCCAGCTCCAATAAGTTTAGCGTTTCTTTTGAAAACTGTCCACGGCTTCCCTTCAGTTCAAGGTACTTATTTAACCAGTCAATACTCTGAGTATGCTTATTCATGTAATATGAATTCTTACCGAAGTAAAAACAGAAGTCGGCAGAGAGTACGTCTATCTTATCTAGCGCAGTCATAAAATATTCATCGGCCTTGCTATACTGCTCAAGATCCATGTAATGCACTGCACTATCTATATATCTTCTTGGGTCTTCTTTCTGTTGGGCATTGGCTATAAAAGAGCAAGATGCAAACAGTACTAAGAGGAATGTAAGTCTCTTCATAAGTGAATATCAGCTCAAAAATAATAAACTCTGGAAACTAAAAAGCCTCGGTTTTTCCGAGGCCTAACTACTTAACAGTATTTAACGCTTTTGGTGAAGTAATTTATTTTGTCGCACCTTTTTTCTTAGGTAACGCAATTTTCTTTCCTGCCAGACTATAAATACCGAGACCGGTGGCAACAACTGCAGCTGTGAGTAAAATAGTTTTCGTTTTCATTTTTCTTGTGATCTCCCTGTTTAAGACAATGATTGTACCAAGTTTGTTACAGTCGCCAGATATTATTCTTTTGTCTTAGAAAAGTCTCATCATTTACACACTTAATGAACGTAAAACCCCTATCAAAAGGATTCAGTTTTTGAATAAAAATTTCCACTGGTCATTTAACAGTTTTGACGGCTTAGAATCTTTAGTAAATTCCCAAGAATATAACCTGATGAATATGACTAAACTACTTACAGTATCCTTATTCGGCTTCATGTTGCTAGGAGCCATGAGTCTACCAGCGCAACAAGCAGCTCCTCAAGTAGACACTAGAATGTACGAAATTATCAATGGTGTTTCTGCTGAGAGAATTGAAGCAGACATAAGAACATTGGCTGGCTTCGGTACTAGAAATACCTTTTCCGATACGGTTTCTAATACCAGAGGAATTGGTGCTGCCCGTAGATGGGTGAAAGCTGAGTTCGAGAAAATCTCTGCTGACTGCGGGGGATGCTTGGAGGTTTTTTATCAGAAAGATTTGGTAACCAAAGAAATGGGTGGAAGAGTGCCTCATGACGCTTATGTGGTGAATGTAGTGGCTGTACTTAGAGGAACAGACAACCCAAATAATTATGTGATGATGTCTGGAGATATTGACTCTAGAGCATCTAATACAATGGATTTTACCACCGATGCTCCTGGAGCCAATGATAATGCCTCAGGTATGGCTGGTACTATAGAAGCCGCTCGGGTACTCTCTAAATATAAGTTTAAGAATAGCATTGCTTTTGTTGGTCTTTCTGGAGAAGAACAAGGCCTTTTTGGTGGTGCTGGTTTAGCTAAGTACGCCAAAGAAAATAAGTGGAATATTCTCGGTGTGTTGAACAACGATATGATTGGAAATATTGAAGGTGTAGATGGTGTAATAGATAATAGAACCTTTAGAATATTTTCTGAACCTACTCCAGCAAATGAGTCAGATAGAGCAAGAGCTTCTAGAAGGTTTACTGGCGGTGAGGTTGATGGAAACTCTAGACAACTAGCTAGGTACATTCACAACCAAGTACTGACCTATATGCCAGAAATGAATCCTATGATGATTTACAGGTTAGACCGATTTGGAAGAGGAGGGCACCACCGACCATTCAATGATTTAGGTTACCCAGGTGTGAGAATAATGGAAGCACATGAAAACTATGTGCGCCAGCACCAAGATATAAGGGAAGAGAATGGTATAAAGTATGGTGATGTAATAGAAGGAGTGAATTTTGAGTACGCTAAGAAACTTACAGCAGTTAACGCTATTTCTTTAGCAGGACTTGCATGGGCGCCTCCAGCTCCAGAATATGTAAGAATTGGTGGAGCAGTTCAGCCGTCTACCACATTGCAATGGCCAGAGTCTAACGATCCTGACATAGCAGGTTATAAGCTATACTGGAGGCTAACTACTTCTCCTACCTGGGATAATTTTATTTATGTAAGCGGAACGAATGAGTATACTTTAGAAGGAATAGTGATAGATAATTATTACTTCGGAGTTGCAGCGGTAGGTAAAGATGGAAATGAATCTACAGTGGTTTTCCCGTATCAGCAGCTAAGAATGGGAAGAAGGTAGATCGAAGGGTTTACGACAAAAACACCAACGGACTATATCTCCGTTGGTGTTTTTTTATGCGTATTAATTCTATCTGCCTCTTCCTGAAAGAAATCTTTAAGCCGATGCACACCATACCGTGGTGCAATATTGTCTTGAGCCATCATACTCAGAAAAAACTCGTAAGGTCCGTAGGTTTTGGAGGTAGTAAAAGCTCTAAGTAAGACTAATATGCTCTTCCTAACCCAGTCGGGTATATGGCTTATTTTTATTTCAAACTTAAATGCTTTTAGTGCTAACTCAGCTATTTCTTCTTGAGTTAAAATATCTGGGCCGCCTACTTCAATTTCACTTGTAGAAGTTTCGATAGAGTCAACCACAACCCTAGCTAAATCCGCTCCATGAATTGGATTTAGCATAAACTGACCTTTCCCGAATAAGAATACTTTACCTTTTCTCGCCATTTGAAGAAAGTCTTTCATGTCAGAGAAAAATCCATTAGGTCGAATGATAGTGTAGTTGAGAGTTGACGTTTTTAAGTAATCAACAAAAGCCTCTTTTGCTTCCACTAGCTTTAGGTGGTGCATCAATTCTCCATTCAAAACGGAGATGTAAATCACTTTAGCAGCTCCAGATGCTTTCGCTTCATTTAGTAAGTTGACATTAGCTTGAAAGTCTACATCCTTATAAGTTAAGCCATCTTTTTGACGGGTAATACCTACACAGCTGATCAGTACGTCTCCATTATTTATGATGCCGCTGAGCGTGTTGGGCTTTGTTACTTCTGCTTCAATCAGCTGTTTGTCGGTTAGGCTTAGTTCATAAACGCTTTCCTTCTTTCTAACAATTGCCCCGAACTCTATCTTTCTAAGTTGTAACTCCCTTATTATATGCTTTCCCAAATACCCAGAGGCTCCAGCTACAATTACTCTTCTTCCTTCCATTGTTTTTTCTGTAAATATGAGCTACTGAGGGTAGGCTTTCGTCCGGCTGTGTAATTCAGAACTGCAAAGTGAGTTTCCGGACTTTTTCGCGAAGATTTTAGAAGGCTTGTTTGCTGGTCTGTAGTTTAACCCAGGCCTTTGGGGTGGTGCCAGTGTTTTTCTTGAAAAACTCATTGAAAACTGACTTGGAGTTGAAGCCGCTTTCATAAGCAATGCCCAATATGGAGAGGTGTTGTACTTCAGGTTTTAGCGCTATTTTTTTGAAGTGGGCTAAACGATGTTGATTAATGAATTCATTGAAACCCTTGCCAATTCTGTTGTTTAGCAGCCAAGAGAGTTTATTTGGGTGTAGGTTTAGTTTTATGGCTAATTCACGTAAGCTTAAGTGAGAGTCTAAATAAAGCAAGTCTTTACTCATAGAGCTATTTAGCAATTCTAAATAGTCGGTTACTTCTTCTTCCGATAATGTCTCACTTTTACCTTCCTTTATCTCTTCATGTAAGGAGTTTACAGAAGCAAGGGAATAGGTCAGATTTAGTTTTTCAACCTCATCTGTCTGCCTTAAAGGGGCAAGGAGTGGGTCGAATCTGAAGTTAATATGCTGGCCAGATTTGTCGTAGAAGGCATTTATGAGAAGCTCAATTGCTTTGTCTTTTATACCGCCATACCAGGCTAAATAGGTGCAAACAGGTAGGTGAAACGTGGAGTTTTCGTTCAAACTTAGGCCTGATTGTTCTCCTTCTTTTATCGCTTTCCATAGGTGGAGTAGCGTTTCTCTTTTATCGGAAGCGAATTGCTTTGTTGTATTTATGAACTCATTTTCTTCATTCTGTTGTATTTGGCAAATAGCTTTTAACTCTAGTGCCATTTCCCAACCGTCATTGATGCTTAAGCCCTTGTCTATACTTGTTATGGCCTCTTTGTATTGCTCTTGTAGATAATGATTCCAGGCAAGGATGTAAAAGTGATTGGGAGAATTTGGGTTCAATTCAATAGCTCTATCTATGCTTTGTTTGGCTTCGTCAAAATGTCCATTGGCATTAAGTAGTTCTGCTTTAAATTCCAAGGCATCTGAGAAATTTGAGTTAATCCTCAATGCCTGATTGAGGTGTGATTGGGCTTTCTCAAAGTCCCAATTACCAATGAAGTGATACAGCCCCTTGGTGTAATGATACTCAGCGAGTTCTGTGTGTTTATCTCCTAATTTCTTAATGAAGTGATGGGCCATGTAAAGCGCCTTCATTCTATCGGCCAGATTCCAAGCCGCCTGATGGACAAAGCTCTGACTTAAACCTAGATATGGTAAAGGATATTCTGGGTCTAAAGAGATGCTCTCTTTAAAACTCTCTTGCGCTTTCTGAATGCTCTCAACGGTCCATTGTAAAAGAAAGAACCTTCCCTTGAGATATGCTTGGTATGCTCTAGTTTCTGAGGTTTTAGGAGTTTCAAAATCGTCCTGTATATCAAAGTGGCCAAACTGCTCTCGAATTCTGTCTGCGATTAGTCGGCTTATTTCGTCTTGAAGATTGAAGATGTCTGTCAGTTCTCTATCAAAACTCTCAGACCAAATATGAAAACCAGTGTCTGTTCTTATCAGCTGGGTCGATATCCTTACTCTATTTGCTGCTCGCCTTATACTTCCTTCTAAAACTGTGCTTACTCCCAAATCATTTCCGATGTGTCTAACATCTACCTGTCTGTCTCTATAGCTAAAAGAAGAGGTCCGTGCCGTCACTTTAAGCCCTTTAATTTTGCAGAGGGTGTTGATTATTTCTTCCGAAATGCCATCGGCAAAGTATTGATTGTCAGGGTCTCCACTTATATTGTTGAAGGGTAGTACGGCTATAGATTTTTGATTGATCACAATTAATTAGTAGAGAAGTGTAATTACATGCTTATTATTGAAGTAGCGCTAAACACAAACCAATGAAAGTTGACCAGTTCCTGTTTAAGGACGATGAATTTAAATACTCTCATGAAAATATAGAAGATAAGAATTCGGTTTCTTTTGTTCTTGTTTTTGCCCCTAGGCAGGAGATGGAATCTCAAGGTTGGTTTAAAGGCATTAGTAAAAAGTATCCGCAGGCAGATATTGTTAGTTGCTCTAGCTCTGGAGAGGTTTACTTATCTGAAGTTATAGATAATTCGGTTACAGGAATGGCTGTAGCATTGCAGAAGTCTTCGGTAGAGATCCACTCTATGAAACTGGAAGATGGAGATAGCAGTAAAGCACTAGGAGAGAGGCTTTCTGCTGGTTTTACTGCGACCGACCTCAGGCATGTTTTGGTCTTTAGTGATGGCTGGCTCATTAATGGAGTAGAATTGCTTGAGGGAATGTATGGGCCTTTAGGCAGAGATGTTCTAATCAGTGGAGGTTTGGCTGGAGATGGAGCTAATTTCTCAAAAACATTGGTTGGGCTAAATGGAGAAATTGATGAAGGACAAGTTGTGGCAATTGGCTTTTATGGTCAGCAGATTGAAATAGGCTTTGGTTCACACGGAGGCTGGGATGTTTTTGGAGATTCTCATATTGTGACGGCCACAGAAGGGAGGGTGATAAAGGCTTTGGATGGAAAGTCTCCATTAAACTTGTATAAACAGTTTATGGGAGATGATGCAGATGGATTGCCAGGGGCTGCGTTGTTATATCCATTATCTGTTGTTATTCCTGAATCAGAATCGCCATTGGTAAGAACGGTTTATTCAGTAGACGAAGTTTTAGGTCATTTAATTGTTGGGCAAGAAATTCCTGTTGGTACAGAAGTTCGCTTTATGAAGGCTGAGTTCGATGATTTACTAAACGGCTCAGGTCAGGCAGTACAAAAGGCGCTGAGCACCCTGAATGGAGTACCAGAGTTTTGTCTAGTAATAAGCTGCATTGGGAGAAAACTCTTATTTGATAGAAAGATAGAGGAGGAAATAGCATCGACTCAATCCGTATTAGGAAATGAAGTGTCTATTGGTGGTTTTTATAGCTACGGAGAAATATGTCCGGCCAAACGTGGTTTAGCCGAACTTCATCATCAAATGTTAGCTGTTACTTTGTTTCGGGAGAACTAGAGCTTAATGCCTAGCTGGTCAAAAATAAAGTAGTATTTAAACAGTATTTTATCTGTAAAGTCATTTCGAGTTAATTCTCCTCCGTGTCCAGACTTTGGCGTTACATACACATGATATAGAGATTCGTTACTTGCCTTTTCTTGAATGGTCGCAAGAAACTTGTAAGTATGCTGAGGTACGACTCTATCATCAGTTTCGCCCGTCATCAATAATAGGTTAGGATATTCAACACCCTCTTTAATATTATGAAGTGGAGAATAGGAAATCAGATTTTCGAAATCTTCCACGTACTCTGCTGAGCCATATTCTAACAAATTGATACTTGTGCCAGCTGTTGTGAACAGGCTTTTTCTAAGCATATCGGTTGGTGCTGCTTCTGCTATTACTGCTTTGAATAATTCAGGTCTTTGAACCATAGCAGCCAAGACCAACATTCCTCCATGAGAACCTCCATTGATAGCCATTCTACCACTTGTTGTGTACCCTTTTTCTATAAGGTATTCTGAGGCTGAAATAAAGTCGTCTATAGCATTTTGCTTTTTCAATCGCCTTCCCTCTAAAGCCCACGAGTCACCTTCTGCTCCTCCACCCCTTATATTAGGCATTGCTAAAACACCTCCATGGGCTAAAAATAATGCTAAGCTCTCATCATAGCCAGGTTCTACAGTTATTCCATAACCTCCGTAACCGTATACTAGAGTAGGGTTTTTACCATCCAGTTTCGTCTCTTTAGAGCAGGTGATATACATTGGTACTTCGGTGCCATCTTTAGAATGAAACTTTACATACCTAGTTTCAATGTCATTTACTTTGTAAGGAACCGTTATTTCTTCTATGGGGACAAACTCCAGAGTTTCTAAATCTAATTTGTACCAAAGGTCTGGGTGGTAAAAAGAGCTGATATTGAATAGCGTATAATTGGTGTCAGTCTTTGGTTTAAACGGGCCGTTAATCCTTTTACCCTTAGGAACATTGATAGTCTTCAGTAGCTCTCCCTTTAGGTTATAAATTAGTGCAAGAAACTGATCGTCTTGTCTGTAAATACAGGCTATTTTATCGGTGTCTATTTGATTAATTTCTCGAAGGTTTGCATCGAATTGAGGTACTAACTCCCCCAATTGATTCACTTGGTTAATATCTGCCACTAAGACCTTACCATTGGGAGCACCTAGTGTAGTTCTGATGATGGCCTGACTTCCTATAACCTCTTCAATTGTAAAAGTAGATTGGTCGTTAGGGATAGCTAAAAAGTTGTTTAAAGAAAATCCTGAGTTGCTTCTTTTTCGGATGTATGAAATGGCTTTAAAAGCTTTTCCAGATCTATACCCAAAATGATTCATAATCAGCACATCATCATTGGCTTCAAAAAAGTTGAAAGAATTAGTACCTGTTCTATCTGGGTTTAGATAGATTAATTCGTCTTTTTCCTGACTTTGATTAATATGATGAACGTAGAGTGCTTGTCCTGTAGCTTTGTCTAATAACTCTCTACCTTCAGCTGGTGCTGAATAACGATCGTAGAAGAAAGATCGGCCATTCCATACTATATTGCTGCTCATCCTTAAGAACTGTAAATTTTCTGGAAGCATCTCTCCTGTGAGCAGGTTGAAGACATACGCTTTTCGCCAGTCAGAGCCATTTACAGAAACTGTTACAGCAACAAGGCTTTCTTCTTCATTGAGGTAATAATCATCTACAGATACAAATTCACCTTTTGTTTCCTGCTGATCTCTTGCTTTAATTAGATACTTCCAGTTGGTTTCATTTCCTCTTTTGTACAAGAGATCAGCAGACCTGAACGACTCTTTAGCTTCAAATTTGAATTGAAACTTCTCAACGCGTTCCTTTTCAATCAATTGTTTGAAAGACTCTGTAGACTCTTCTTTTACATCATAGTAAATGCTTCCAATCTGAGCCTGAAGAGTTCTTTTGTAAGTTTGCTGCCTGCCTTCCTTATCAGTTATTTTCTTTTGTTCACTTAGCCATTCTGACAACCTAGGATCATTAGGATTTTCCATCCATTGATAAGGATCGTAGATTAGAGTATCAAAGTATTTATCGAAAATGCTGTCTTTTGGTGCAACCGGATAGCTATAAGTCTGTGATCTAAGGTTTGCAGAAAAACAGATTAGGAAAGCGAAAAAAGTGAATGTTTGCTTAAGCATTGTGGAGTTAGAGGATTTGCGCGTGAATTAGGGGAAATCAAAGTAGGGAAACAAAGATTTTTTTGATAGCGGTTAGCTATTTCTTTATGGGGTAGATCAAAACAAAAGCCATTCAATTTGAATGGCTTGCTATATTCTTAAAATCTACGGCTGTTTAATTTTCTAAACCATTGGGCCGGGTTTTTCCAGCCTCAACCATGGTTGTAATAATTACCACTCCATTTACTGCTCTAAAGCCTAATGGAGCACCATCCTTCATTACATTGACTGAAACTATTTCTTCTGGGGCTAGAACAGATATGTCTTGCCAAATTTGCCCATCTACCATGTAAAGAGCAGTGTTGTCTTTACCACTGAGGTATCCTATGTCTCGTATTACAACTCTTTTTTGACCTAGCTCGGTGTAAACTTTAACACCAGGAAATTTACCCTGTAAAAGAGTGAAAATGTCTGGGTAGGTATGATAGTCATTGTTATACTCTAAAAAGTTAGACTTAGAATAGAATAAAGATTCTTCGGTAAGATGCCCTGATCCGATGGCTATTTTTTCATTGTTTTCGCCCTCTAAGAATAACATTTTTACATCGAGCTTTTGGCCTTCTACCACTTTTCGAACTTCTTTTCGAAATCCATTTCCTTCAAAGACCAGTTTGTCTTTTGCATTGATTTCAATGGAGAAATTCCCCATTTCATCGGTGGTGACGGTTTGCTTAGACTTCTTCGAAATAATTTCGATGTTGGCAATAGGAGTATCCTTAAATGCAAAGACTTTCCCGGTAACTCGTTTGGTTTGAGCAAAGGTTGATGTAGCCAAAAGTAGAATTACCAGCGCGAATAATGAGGTTTTGAGCTTGTTCATAGTCTTACAAGATAGGTATAAAATTTATGTAATGAAATTAAAGTGCTGTAAGACAAGGGGTTGTTGAGGCTAAGACCACCAACGCTCTGTAAAGTTTTCCGAATAGTTACAAAGTTCACCTACTTGTGGGGTGAGGTTTGTTAACTTGATTTGAGCAGCTTCTGAAAACCGTTCTATTGGTTCTTGCCAAGTATGTTGGGCCAGTTTAAAGCCAGCCCAATGTACCGCCATTACTTTTTCAACCTTGGCGTCTTGTGCAGCCTGAATAGCTTCTTCTGGGTACATGTGAATCTGATGCCACTGTTCATTGTATTGGCCGCATTCCATGAATCCAAAGTCGAATGGTCCGAGTCTTTCTCCCACTTCTTTAAAGTGTTTGCCATAGCCGCCATCTCCACTGAAGTAGATGTTTTCACTTTCTGTTTTGAATGCCCATCCACCCCAAAGTGATTTAAACCTATCTGTTAGTCCTCTGCCAGAAAAGTGCCTAGAAGGGGTAAAGGTGATTTCAATTCCCTCAAATTCGCTCGTGTCCCACCAATCGAATTCTTCGATTATACTTGGGTCAATTCCCCAATGCTCTAAATGTCTACCACAGCCAAGGGCAGTATAATATTGCTTTACTTTTGGTCTCAGCCTTTCAATGCTTGCTAAATCAAGATGGTCGTAGTGATCGTGTGAGAGTAAGAGTAGGTCTATCTCAGGGAAGTCATCGATTAAGTTGAGCGTGTTTTTCGAAAACCTTGCGGTTTTGAAAGGAGCGATTGGTGCAGCATCTGGCCCGAGCATCGGATCAATAAGAATGGTTTTGTTATTCATTCTCATCAGTATCGCAGAGTGACCATACCAGATAAATTTAGCTTTGTCTGAAGGTTTTAAAAATTCCTGTTTATTGAAGGGAATGACGGAAATTGGTGTTTCTGGCATTCTACCCTTATTCTCGAAAAACTGCTTGTAGAGTAGCTTAGGCATAGATGCCAAGCTGATGCTCATGTTAGTATCTTCTAGGTTTTCGAATTTTCCGTTTTTCCAGTTGGGTGACTGGCTATACCTTTCAATCAGCTCTTTTGTGAGCTTACCACCAAATTGCTTTATCATACACTAATTTCTCAAGCCGAAACAGAAGTTTCAGGTCAGTCGTTCAATTCGATCAAAATTAAGTGAGCAGCTTCTTAACTATGCTGAAGTGCTTGAAAGGAGCATACCTGAAGGGCAGATCTATCCAAGTTGGCGATTTTACAATCGAACGTTGATGTGAGAAAACCTCAAAGCTATACTTGCCATGATAATGCCCCATTCCGCTATTGCCAACTCCTCCAAACGGTAGTTTGTGGTTAGAAATATGCATAATAGTATCATTGATACATGCCCCACCAGAGGTGTTAGCATTTAGCATTTGCTTGGCTTTTGAACTCGCCCCGAAAAAGTAATAGGCCAATGGTTTTTCTTTAGCATTGACTAAATCAATCGCCTCCTGAATATCTGTGAATGATAAAATGGGCAAAATAGGTCCGAATATTTCATCCTCCATTATCGGTGCTGAAATATCAATATTGTCCAACAATGTTGGGCTAATGAACTTGTCTTCTCTGTCCGTTTTTCCGCCATAAACAACTCTGCCTTGGTTGAGATACCCTGAAACTCTATCGAAAGCCTCTTGAGTAACCATTCGTGGCAGCCAGTCACTTTCTTGTGGGGTTTTTCCAAATGTTTCTTCCCAATAATGAATTATTCTGTTTTGCAATTCTTCTTTTACATCGGTATGAACTAGTAAATAGTCTGGGGCTATGCAGGTTTGCCCGAGGTTAATGGTTTTTCCCCAAGCAATGCGTTTTGCCGCAATGTCTATATTGGCATCTTTGTCTACAATACAAGGGCTTTTTCCTCCAAGCTCTAGCACAACAGGAGTAAGATGTTCTGAAGCAGCTTTCATGACTATTTTGCCAAGCCTCGGACTGCCAGTGAAGAAGATTTTATCGAACTTATGAGAGAGTAACTCTTGGTTGGCTTCTTTCCCGCCATGAACCATAGTTACATGCTCCGTATCGAATGCCTCCTCAATTATTTTCTCCATCACCGCATTGGTATGAATACAGAATTCGGAAGGTTTAAGCATAACGCAGTTGCCAGCTGATATTGCACCAACCAAAGGATTCATCAAAAGCTGAAAAGGATAGTTCCAGGGGGCAATAATCATGACCACACCCAGAGGCTCATGTTTTAAATGACTAGAGGATGGGAGTAAGTATAAAGGTGTCGAAACTCTTTTGGTTTTCGACCACTTTCTTAGGTACTTAATGTGGTGATCAATCTCCTTAATGACGAGGCCAATTTCAGTAAGCAGTGTTTCTTCTTCAGACTTTCTTAGGTCTTTGTAGAGGGCTTCATAGATACTAGACTCATTCGAAAGAATGGCTTTTTTGAATCGTTTTAAGTTCGATATTCTAGAGTCAACCGACTTGGCTGATCCTGTTTTATAATGTTTCTGAAGCTTTGAAACCTTACGGTCGATTAGCTCTTTTGAAGTTGCTTCCATACGAACAGTTTTCACCACTTGGCTTAAGTTAATAATATTTGTGAGAGCTGTCTTTCCTGATACTCCCTGAATTATTACTACCTTCTGATTTAATTTCAATTCGTTACATGCAAAGGAACAGACTTTTCGTATCTGGAGTTTTTATTGTTTTGGCTCTCTTTGTTATTATTCACTTTCTACTCAATACTGAAATTAAGGTAGAGTTCGAAACTTATTTTAAGCCGGAATACTATCTGAAATTTTCTGCCATTCTAATTGCATTTACATTACTTAATGCCGGTATTTTGCTTCTGAAAGGTTTACCTAAGGCTAATTTAATGTTGGCAATCTTCGGCTACATGCTGGTTTTAGAAATTCTCTTCGACCTCATAGGAATCACCTTGCCGAATATCTCAACCATAGCTACGGTGGTTTTGCTCACTGCTGCAATCCCTGCCTTGTGGATTGCCCATTCTAATTTATTCGACACACAGAAGTTGTCTTATAAGGGCTTGGTTATAAGTCTATTAATTGGAGCTGTTGAAAGCCTAATTCCTATTTGGCTTTAATCTTTTGCCCGTCTTTTTTGACCTATCTTCAAAGACTCTATTAAAATATTTATTTGTTCTACAAGAATAGAGATAATATATTTGTTCTATGTTTGTAGATATTAATTATGAAAGGAAAAGGTAATTATATCGGTGAGTTAGAAGAGCTGGTGCTTCTGCTGGTGGGTATTTTGAATGATGATGCCTATGCTGTTTCTGTTCTTCAAGAAATGAAAGATCAAACTGGAAGGGAGCTGAATATTAGTGCCATACATGCCGTGCTTAATCGCTTGGAAGAAAAAGGATGGCTGTCTTCTAATATGGGAGGAGCAACAGAAGAAAGAGGAGGAAGAAGGAAACGATTTTACCAACTCACGGCATCAGGTAAGCAAATGCTCGATGAGGTGAAATCTCAAAGAGATCAATTGTACGGTCAGCTTCCGGTAGGTGTGTCTTATTCTTTTTCATCATGAAAAAGAAGCCTGTAAAATCTCCACCCAAATGGGCAGATAGGTTTTTGGCTTGGTACTGCAACCCTAAACTGTTAGAGCAGATTCAGGGCGATGTTCACGAGCTCTATCATTGGAGAATCAAAGAAAAAGGAGAGAGCAAAGCCAGGCGGTCATTTATCTGGGATGTTCTTCGCCTCTTCAAATGGTCAAATATTAAACGGTCAAATAAATCTCAAAATCGAAACAACATGGGAATCTTTAAAAACTATTTCAAAATAGGGCTGCGCAATTTATGGAAGCAGCGCATGCCTAGTGCTATCAATATTATCGGACTTTCACTGGCCATAGGTTGCTCTATTGTAGCTTTTAAGTTTGTAGAGTACAACTACGTGAAAGACGATTTTCACGAAAATAAAGACGATCTCTTTCTGGTAACTCACTGGGAAGAATTAGAATCTAACAAGGGTCGAAATGGTGGGACAGATAACCAGTTAGTCGGAGAAATTCTTAAGTCTGTTCCGGGAATCAAGGCGTCAACCAGATACAATTATCGACAACCTGAAGTACGCTACGGGAATAAGACCAAGTATGAAGCAGCACTCTTTGTGGATGAAGCCTTTATGGACATGTTTTCCTTCGATTTACTCTATGGAAACCCCAACACGCTTTATAATGAGGGTGAGATAATCATAGATGAAAGCACTTCAATTAGTCTATTTGGTGATGCCAACCCGGTTGGTGAAAAAGTGGATCTAAAGATTCGTGAAAATTGGAAGACCTTTACCATTGGTGCGGTTTATCGCGATAAGCCAAACAACTCTAGTATTCAGATTAATATGCTTGTCAACTATGTTCACTACGAGCAAGAATTTAGAGACCGAGCTACATGGAATACGAATTTCTTTATTCAGCGTGAAGATGGCGTTGAGCCCGCCAGTCTGCTTAGTGCAATGGATCAGCTTTTGCCAGTCTATAACAAGAATAACGAAGAGTATGCCATCACATACTTTGAGCTAGAGCCATTATCTACTATGGCCAATAATTCATATGAAATGATGAATGGTGTTGGTTCTGGGCCAAATATGGCTCCAATTATTACACTTTCAGCTATTGGAGTTTTTATGCTTATTCTTTCCACCCTCAACTACGTTAATATTTCTCTAGCCATGATTATGAAAAGGCTGAAGGAGATCGGGATCAGAAAGGTAATTGGTAGCAAGAGAAAGCAGTTGGTCACTCAGTTTTTGATTGAAAATTTTCTGCTTTGCAGCTTTTCCATGTTTCTAGGTGCCTTGCTGGCTCATTCATTTTTCTTACCAGGCTTTAATGAAATAGCAGGTGGAGACTTTAAGCTAGACTTATGGAGCCATCTAAATTTTTGGTATTTTCTCATTGGATTGCTCTTGTTTATCACTCTGGCGTCAGGCCTGTATCCAGCTGTGGTAGCTTCTTCTTACAAGCCGATTTCCATTCTTAGAAAAGCCACTCAAAAGAGTGGTAGAAGGTGGCTTAGTAATATTTTCCTCACCTTCCAGATGATTCTGGCCATGATTACCGTGGTAACGGCCATCATGTTTGTGCACACCAATAGAGTCAATGAAAGCATGGACTGGGGCTACGATCAGTACAATAAACTTGTGATGGGAATTCCGGGTGAGGTGTATCTTGATGCATATAGAGATGTGCTAGAGGCTGAGCCAAATATTGCGAGATATGCGGGCACCAGGTCGAATATTGGTCAAGATTTGAACGGAGTTCAGTTTAAAAATGGTGAAGTAAAATCTTATGCTGAGCTTTTTCAGGTTGGGAGAAATTACCCAGAGCTTTTAGGCTTGAGTTTGGTGGCCGGCAGAATGTTCGATCCAAGTTTGGAAAGCGACTTGGATAGGAAACTGGTGGTGAACGAATCTTTTTTAGAGCAGTATCAGCTTGAGTTTAATGCCGATGGAATTCAGATTCTTCAAGATTCTGTGGAGTATACCATTATTGGGGTGGTTGAAGATTATCATTATATGGACCCAGGGCAGAAAATTAGAGGGGCCGCTTTGAAAGCGATTCCTGCCAACGAGTTTACTTCTTATCTGGTGGAAATGAATGAGGGTAATATTTTCGATCAAAGAGATAAGCTACAATCACAGCTTCAAGAATTGGTTGAAGAAAAAACAGTTTACGTGGGAATCCAGGAGTTGATTTTTGAAGGCTTTTATGAAGAAATGAAGGGCATTAGAAACATAATGTTGTTTACGGCATCAGTTTCAATTCTTCTGGCAGCAATGGGACTTTATGGGTTGGTAAGCATCAACGTATCGAGTCAAATCAAAGACTTTGGTATTCGAAAAGTATTGGGCGCTTCAGGTATGAATTTGACATCTACCGTAGTGAAGAAATTCAGGTTTGTGTTGCTCTTTGCTATACTCATCGGCTGTCCTGTCGCAGTACTATTGGTCGATATGCTGATTAACGACATCTATGCTTATGCTCCAAATATAGGGGCGGGGCCTTTGAGTATTGCGGTACTAATTTTATTGCTGGTGACCTTCTTTACACTGAACCTGCAAATCCGAAGAGTGAAGAGAATGAATCCTGCTCAGACCTTACGCACAGAATAATTGAATAAAGCCTTCTCTTTTATTGAAGAGGAGGCTATAAACTGCTCCAAAGGTAGAATACCAGATAGGCTTCCCAACCGGAAAAATCTTCGAAAAACCTTTCCATCGATTTGATGTCTTTTCTGTCGTCAATGATGCCTAGGTTAAAGAGCGCCTGACTCAACCCAGTATCTCCATAGGGGACTGCCTCTGGCTGATTCAAGGCTTTCATTAGCGTATAATTGGCCGACCAAACCCCAATGCCTTTTATTGAGGTGAGCAGATTTTGTCTTTCTTCGAAGGTCGGGAGTGAAAGTAGTTTCTTCCTGCTGATTTCTCCTGAGCTAAAAGCCTCAGCTACATTTTTAAGGTACTTGAGTTTGCTGCGCGAAAATTGTTGAGTGCTATGCAAATATACTTCATCAATTTCCATCATGGCTTCAGGGCTAGGGAAGTGGTGAAGTTCTATTCCATTCCACTGCACCTTGGTTCCGTAATGCTCGACAAGCCGCCTTTTTAGTTTGTGTGCAAAAGTGAGATTAATCTGTTGGCCAATAATGCTCCAGCAAATGGCTTCAAAAACATCAGGGATTCCAACAATTCGCAAACCATGCAATTGCTCAGGCAGATGAGCTAAACGATTATCCTTTTGAAGAAGCTGATAGAACGGAGTGAGGTCTTTATTTAGATCGAACCAGTTTTGAACGTAATGAGTCAGATAGGAAATCTCTGTCTCTTTCATTTCATGTTCTGTTTCCACAAGAATATGATCAGCACTTTCTGATATTACTAAAGTAATGTAATTTCCGCCAACATTGATCAGCCTGTAGATTCTTTGATGCTCTAGTCTGTAAAGAATTTCATCTTCCGACCGGTAGAGCGCATTAAAGCACTTTTCATAACTGAAAGGCTCGGTGTAGCTAATTTGGAATGATTTGGCCATTGCCCTGATTGTATGAAGTTTCATTAGCAATGTACAAAACAGGTGTAAATACGGTGTCTTCCAGTATACGAAACCTGTAACTTTTGGAATCTTTTAGAGGGGCAAAGGCCTCTCATCAAATCAATTTCCAACTAAACAAAAACACATGCCTTGGTTAATTCCCAATCGATCGATTAAAAAAGACACGCTTGCTGGTAAGGCGGCAAAGCTCATGTTGGCTGCTGATACTTCAGCAGAAGAAAAAATCTATTACAAATATGTAGATACTCCCGACTTCTCATACGGACTATGGAAACATAAAGCGGGAGGTAGTATAGCCACTTTTGACACTAAGCCAACCGAGAAAGTAGCAATTATAGGTGCTGGTTTGGCTGGTCTTTCTTCGGCTTATGAGTTACTGAAATGCGGAGTGGAAGTTTCGCTTTTTGAAGCTAGTGATAGAATTGGCGGTCGCTTGTATAGCAAGAAATTCTCCAAATCAGATCCTGAAATAGCGGAGCTCGGTGCCATGAGATTTCCTCCTTCCGAAGAGCTATTGTTCGATTATTTCAATCAGTTCAAGATTGCCACTACTCCTGATTTTCCAGATCCGCTAACGGTCAATACGCTCATTAGCTACAAGAACAATACTTACAATGTGCCTGCTAATGGAGATATTCCGGCTGAGTTCGATACGGTTCATGCAGGGTGGAATGACTTCGCTGAAAACGGAGCCACCATTGAGTATACCGACCATACAGGAACTCAAAAAAAGGTGACTTTAGCGGCTCCTAATGATATTGCAGATGCCTTAATGATTGATGCAGATGGAAATCCGAAAAGCACCAAAGTTGATCCAGTGGAGGCTTGGAAAAGCTACATGGAGGTATTTCTGAATAAGAGTCTGTTTGATGGATTAGTAACCATTTTCAACGGATCAAATCCTCCAGGAGGTAAAGCTTGGAATTATCCTGAAGACTACGAGCGATTCGCGTCTTTGGGAACCGGTTTTGGTGGCTTCGGTCCATTGTATCAGGTAGGTTTCTTAGAGATCATGAGGTTGATCACTAACGGGCTTGAAGTAGGTCAGGTTTTCGTTCCGAAAGGCATTGAAACGGTGGCGCATAGACTTTATAGTGAAGAAGTGGTATTGCCAGATGGCACAACAGCTAAGGTGTCAGATAATACAACCAGAAACTGTCCAATTGGAGGGGTATATAAGTCTGGTGATAAGATTGTGGTGTTAGACAAATCGGGCAAACAAGTACCTGGTTCTCCTTTCGATAGAGTTATTGTGGCCACTACTCAACGCTCTATGGAGATCGATTCGAATCTCGGTTTATTCGATCCATTTACTTTGCCGGAGGTTGGTAACGTAGAACCGACTATGCCGACAGAAGTGGCTCAGTCAATTCGAGATATTCATATTATGAATTCATCGAAGGTATTTATTCGAACCAAAGACAAGTTCTGGACCAGTTTGAAAGAAGGTACGAGATGTATTTTGAGCGACTCGCTTTCTGCTAACCTTTATACGCTGGATTATGGCGGGGACTATGGTGTAGTGTTGGTAAGCTATGTTTGGGGCGATCAGTCTATCAAGCAGATTTCTTTCCAGAACCCAAAAGAGAGATTGGCCATGTTGAAGGAGGCTTTGGCGCCTTTCGCTCCTGATTTTATCGAGCATTTGAATCCTTTGAATGACGATTACGATCAGAATGTACAGTTTATAGACTGGGAATTGAAGCCACATTACTATGGTGCTTTCAAGTTGACAAGACCAGGGCAAGACCATTATGTGCAGTCGGCCTTCTTCCATTATTTGGAGAAATCAGACTCAAATGCTGGTCAGGTGTATTTGGCTGGAGATTCTATTTCCTGGACAGGAGGCTGGACAGAAGGAGCCTTGCAGACAGGAATGAATGCAGCTTGCTCACTGATTCAATCAATAGGAGGGACATTGAATTCCCCAGGTTATAACCCTATGGTCAGCATCAAGCCAGATTTATATGATTATAATCAAGCGAATGGCTAAAGTCATTCGAGACATATAGTATATGAATTAGCACCTGACCGCCTTTGTGGTCAGGTGTTTTTATTCTTCTGATTCGAAGTTGTTTTGGGTTGAAGGAAGTTCCAGTACCTCACTAGCTTCTATAGCCTCAATAGTACCCACATCTTTTAGCTTTCTACTCATCATATTGGTTCTGGTTAAACGGAGATCATTCAAAGATTTTGAAGCCGTATTGAGCTGCTTATCAACCTTGTCCAGTTGCTCAGAGAATTTGTTGAACTCAGTTTTAACCGCCTCTAGAATCTTCCAGACTTCACTGCTTCTCTTTTGAACAGCCAAGGTTCGAAAGCCCATCTGTAAACTATTGAGTAGTGCAGAAAGTGTGGTTGGCCCAGTAATGGTAATTCTATACTGACGTTGAAGCTTCTCAAATAAGCCAGGATGGCGCAATACTTCAGCATAGAGGCTTTCCACAGGCAAGAACATAATAGCAAAATCTGTGGTATGCGGAGGGTCTAGATATTTGTCGCTTATGTCTTTCGCAAAACTCTCCACAGATTTTAAAAGTAGTTTTTGAGATCCCTCAACTTTGGTTTTGTCTCCCTCTTCATAGGCGTCTAGTAGCAACTGATAGTTCTCTATTGGGAACTTGGAATCCACTGGCATCCATACGTCTTCATCGCTTTCTTTGCCTGGTAATTTGATGGCGAACTCAACATGAGCCTGACTCCCTTTTTTGGTTGGTACATTCTTAGCATACTGGTCAATGGTGAGCAACTGTTCGAGAATGTTCTCAAGTTGATATTCTCCCAAAACACCTCTAGTCTTTACATTAGAAAGTACCTTTTTTAGATCACCAACTCCGGTAGCCAATGTCTGCATTTCTCCCAAGCCTTTATGAACTTGTTCCAATCGTTCACTTACCTGTTTGAATGATTCTCCCAATCGTTTTTCAAGGGTGGTTTGCAGCTTCTCATCAACAGTTTTCCTCATTTCTGTCAACTGCTGTGAATTATCTTCTCGAATGGCTTTTAACTGTTTTTCAATTGTTTCTTTGACTTCCTTTATGCTCTCGGTCGACTGTCTATTGAGCTCTGTCTGTTGCTTGCTGAAATCGCTGAATTTCTGACGAATCAACTCATTCAGCTCTTTATTATTGGTGCTATTGATTTCGGAAAACGACCTAAGATTTCTACTTAGTTCTTCTCTATTTTCTTTAGCGGCCTGACCACTTTCGAGCCTATTCCTTTGAAGTTCGTCTTTAACGGACTTCTCATTTTTATCTAGAGATGCATCGAACTTAATGATGGCGTTTTCAATGCTTTTTAGTCTTTCATTTTGACCACTTTTATCCGACTTCTTTCTGAAGTGCAGGGCTATATTGATAATAGAAAGAACGATTAGGCCGATCAGTAATTCTTCAGTCATTGCTTAGTGTTTAGGGGGATCTATATTATTGAGATTTATCTCAATGTAAACATTCGACTCCTAGTTCATTGTCAAACTAATGAAGAAGATTGTTTTTTGAAGTTGGAAGCTTCAACCTTAAAGCAAAAGACTAGAAATCTGAATTCTGAAACCTGTAGTCTTTCTTACCTCACATTAAAGCTCGCCTGCCCAATTTCATAGTTGTCGGCCCAGATAATGATTTTATGATCTCCAACCTCAAAGTCAGAACCTTTATCGTATACGAAGCTCAGTTCTTGTTTTGAGTTATCGAACACAATTTGTTGCATAGAGGTGTAGAATTGCTCGCGACCATCAATCTTGAAAGAGCCAGAGCCACGAGCCACATCGAACACTACATTGCCAGCAGGGTCAACTACTTGAATCATTATTTTGTGTCCTCCAGCAGGAGCTACTTCGTTTTCAGCAAGGTTGAAAGTCACTTTCACTTTCTGCGCTTGGCGTTGTCTAAAGTCACCTTCACGTTCTCTACCTCTGCTATTTACATTGAACACCTGAATGTTTTCAGCCTGTAACTTTGCAGCAAGATTAATGCGTTGTTGAAGTTGCTCTTGTTTTTGTTCGGCCTCATTGATTGTCTTATTCAGAACGTTTTGCTCTTCTTTTAGCGTATTGTTTTCGTCCAACAGTTGCGTATTGAGCTCTTTCAGTTCGGCAATCTCATCGTCTTTAGCAATTAGCAATTCTTCATAGCCAGTTACTTTTCTATCTAGTCTCTGAATCAAGGCTTTATTGGCCATTCTAGTTCTTTGGAGCTGGTCTCTTTCAGAGGTGATAGAGTCTTTCAGGGTAACTAAAGAGTCAATGTTTCCTCCTAGTCGGGCAATTTCTGAGATACGGTCACTTAATTGACCTGAAATACTGTCGAGTTTGGTTGTCAGCTGAGTTCTGGTTGCATCATATTCAGCTTGTAAGGCTTCTTTGGCTTGATGATCAGTGTAAATTTTGTAAGCAGAACCTAATACAATAATTGCTATTGCAGCGATTAGTATAATTCTAATCTGATCTCTTTTGCTTTTTCCCGATGATGCCTCACTCATGCTTTCCCTAAATTTGAATCAACTTTTTAACGACCTTGCGGTTAATTATTGGGCGAATTAGCTAAACTTTTTTAAAATATTCAATTTGAGCGGGATGGATGATCAAATAGTGTTAGAAGAAAACTACTGGACGGAACGTTATGGAAAGGGAGAAACTGGCTGGGATATTGGCCATGTTTCTACACCGATTAAGGAATATGTCGATCAATTGGAGGATAAAGAACTTAAGATTCTTATTCCAGGGGCTGGAAATGCCCATGAAGCGGAATACTTATGGAATAATGGCTTCAAAAATGTATGGGTGCTCGATATCTCCAAACCTCCATTGAAGCACTTGCAAGAAAGGGTTCCTGAGTTTCCATCTTCTCAACTAATTCATGCAGACTTTTTCGACCATAAGGGAGAATATGATCTTATTATTGAACAGACTTTCTTTTGTGCTTTACCACCAAGGCTGAGGAACGATTATTTGAACAAAATTGCTGAACTCTTAAAACCTGAAGGTAAGTTGGTTGGTCTGCTATTTCAAATTCCTTTAAATGATAATAAGCCACCTTTTGGAGGAAGTAGAGAAGAATACCTCAACCTGTTTGAGAAATCATTTCAGAACATCAATATGGAGACAGCTTATAATAGTATTCCTCCAAGGCAAGGGAGTGAGTTGTTCATAAAAATGTTCAAAGTTTAAAGTTCTAGGTTCAATGTGATTTGACACCCTTAGATCCCCTAAAGGGGACTTAAAATATCAACGTTAGTTGTTTTTAGCACACTCTTGATAATGCGGATAAGGCAGTCACCCTTCTCAACCTCTCAACCTCACAACTTCAAAACCTCAGGACATAATCTCCACGGGTGAGCTTAGGGTCGAAAAATAGCAGGCCACCTTCAAAAAGGTCGATAGAAACAATGACCTCTGGTCGGCTTTTAATCTCAGTCCAGGCTTGGTTCATTTCTTTCGACCAATGAATGTCGTCCAGAACAATTAGGCTGCTCTCATTACATTTGACTAGAATGGTTTCGTAATAGCGTAGAGTTGGCTCATATCTGTGGTTGGCATCAATATATGCCATGTCAATTCGGTCGATAGAATTAATCTCAGAAGCTAGAGTCTTATCAATATCGCCTTCGATTAGTCGGATATTGTGTTTTCCTAAATCTGAAAAGGTTTTTCTAGCCTTAGTTGATAAGGATGGGTCGCCTTCAAAAGTTGTGATTTTAGAATTTTCCACTTCACTTAAATAGAGCGTATTCAGACCTAGTGAAGTGCCAAGCTCCACTATATTCTTCAACTCTAAGTGTTCGGCAAGTGACTTTAGTAAGGCGGAGAATTTAGGTGGAGTGCTTGAGTTTTTTGCGATCTCTGAGACCGTTCGTTGATTGCCTGATTTAACTCTTGAACCTGCACCAAAGTCGACTAATTCAATAGGGGTTTGGTCAGTCAAGAAGTTGTTTCTTAGTTCTTCTATTTTCGGATTTACTGATCGAGAGGCAGTTTTAATGACATTGTTGTATAGGTCAAAAACAAACGGAGAATGAAGCGAGTGCTCATCTGCCTGAAGCAACCAATATTTTAGAAATGCTAGAACCTGAAACAAAATGGAGTAAAAATTAGCTCGAAATTAATGAATTGGCACCTGAATGGCTATTAAGCAAACGCTCAATAAATCAACTTTTGACCCCTGAACTTCCCGAGACATCGGGAGGGTGACCGAAAGAGATCCGTTTCTGAATGACAAAAGTCCCCTTCAAGAGATTTAGGGGTAGAAAATATTAATAGGCTGTGAAAACTTAATTAAGTAAGAATGGAACCACCATGTTGAATTCAGGAATCTTGACTTCGAACTCACGTCCGTCAGCTATTTTCTCCATTAAATAGGTACCATACATTTTGCCAAAGCCAGATCGAAGGTTGCAACCCGAGACATATTCATGTTTTTCACCAGGTTCTAATATTGGCTGTTGACCTACAACGCCTTCACCTTCTACTTCGCGAACGGTGTTGTTCGCATCGTGAATAAACCAGTGCCTACGATGAAGTTTGATGGTAAAGTCACCGTTGTTTTCTATGGTGATGCGGTAAGTAAAGACAAAGTGCAACTGCCCAGGACTGGAGTACTCCGGTTGATAGGTGGTTTCTACACAAACCTTTATGCCTTTTGTTGTTGCAGTTACAATCATTGCTTATAAAGCTCTCAAGTAAGAATATAGCTTGTTACCTCTAACTCTAAAGGGAGCAAGCGAATTTTCAATTCCACCCTCTCGATGTCTCGGGAAGAGTTGGGAAAGAATTGAAAACCATATTTGATTGAATATCTCTTTCAAATCTCTTACTATCGTGTTTCAAAGTAAAGGATTCGTTTTAAAATTGCTAATACCAAAATTGAATTTTAGATGGCTATAAAGATTGAGGAGAGTTGGAGTAATGTACTTAGTGAAGAGTTTGAAAAGCCTTATTTTCAAGAACTTATAGCTTTTGTAAAAGCCGAATATGCAAGCCAAACTGTTTTTCCGAAAGGGAAAGATATTTTTAGAGCTTTCGATGAATGCCCATTCGATGAGGTTAAAGTGGTGATACTAGGGCAAGATCCATATCATGGCCCTGGGCAAGCAAACGGACTTTGTTTTTCGGTACATGAAGGCATTACTTTTCCTCCTTCATTAGTAAATATATTCAAGGAGATAAAGAACGATTTAGGCAAGGACATTCCACCTCATGGCTCGTTAGATCGTTGGGCAAAACAAGGGGTGCTTCTGTTGAATGCAACACTTACTGTTAGAGCACATCAAGCAGGTTCTCACCAGAAGAAAGGCTGGGAGACATTCACGGATGCAGTGGTGCAGGCCTTGGCTTCTCAGAAGAAGAATTTGGTCTATATGCTTTGGGGGAGCTATGCCCAAAAGAAAGCTGCCATAGTTGACCCTAAGGAGAATTTAGTGCTCAAATCACCACACCCGAGTCCGCTTTCTGCACATAGAGGCTTCTTTGGTAATGGTCATTTCAGCAAAGCCAACCAGTATTTGGCTGAGAAGGGGGTGGGAGAAATTGTTTGGTAGACTATCTAAGCGATTCTTTGAATTTGATTTTGAGCAAGACAGGGTTTTCAGAGTACAGTATTTCTCTAAGTTTAAAGCCGCCTCTTACTGTCCACTGGTCTTCATCTAAGTTTTCTATAAACTCTTCAAAGTCGTAGGCGGCCAGTGAAGCCGCCAAACGTTCTCCGTCCCGCTTAAGAAATTCTAATTCGAAGTTAGACTTGTCTTTTTTTCGCAAATCGAAACGAAAGAACTCGCTTGATTTTCTGTTGATGTATCCCTTTGAAAATTTTCCAATTCTATCTTCGTAGTGGATGTAGGTGAGAAATATATATTGTTCACTTATTGTTGAAAGAACCTCAATTACCTTTTCTGTATCGAGCATCAATTTGATTCCCTTGTTCAGGTTTTCAGTGCTATTAGGTTCGTTCCATACCCATTTATCTCCAAAATCAAATTTGAAGCGAGGGTAAAGCTTTTGACCAATAATTTGGTAGACTGTGTCTCTTAATGGTTTCCTGTAGAATATTTCTTCTCCCAAAGAGCTAAAGTTCCAGCCAAGATTAAAAGGGTTGGGGTTGATTTTTGACCTGGGTGCAGCCCATTTTTTGACTCCTAGATTTTTATCCATAAATGCCAATTCATGATAGAATGATTCTTTGCCTAATTGAGCAGAATTTCTTTGATGGAACAGATAACCATTTTGATATGGAGTCATTGATTTGCCAAAAACCTTTTCTTTGAACCGTTTTGTTTCTATGTATTGGCCTTGAGGAGTATATCTCTGAAGATTCCGAGAAAAACTGCTATAAAGCTCTATGACACCCTCATGAAACCATGCGTCAGTGATGTTTTTATATTCTTCCGGTCCTGGGCCTTCCTTTTCAATCACACCCAGATAGTTGCCTTTAGGATCAAATAGTGGGATGGAATTCGGTTTATTGATTTCTGCAATTGGAACAGCAATACCCAGAGGTGTTTCAAAGTACCACTCTATTTTTGGTAAAAGTGAGTGGTCGGTTTCTTCAAACCGAATAATTTCAACATGCTCAATGGCATCAAAAAAGCTGATTCTTGGAGCGTCAACATCAATTTTAAAGTGCTCAAATTTGGGTGGAGTTTGTCCTTTGAGACTAACTGAGAGAAGAAGGAATAAGAGTGTGTGTGCTAGCCTCATGTTATTTAAATTTGATTTTAAGTAAGACAGGGTTTTCAGAGTATTTAAAGTCACTCGGGGTCAGATTACCTCTAATGATGTATTGATTAGGATTGAGGTTAGATAATATGTTTTCAAGCTCCGATGTATGCATAGAGGCAACCAGACGATGGTTCTCCCATTTAATGAAATTCATCTCTAAAACTGACCTGTCACTCTTTCGTACCCTTAAATTGAAATATTCTTTTGTACTTCTGTCGAGAATTCCTTTGGTGGTAGTCCGGTTAGAGTGATAAAAAGTAAAGGTTATGAATGATTCTGAAAAGTTAGGAATTACTTCGAAAAACCCCTTCTCACCGAAAATGGCTTTTGATGCAACTTTAATAGAGCTAGTGTTCTTTGGGTTTTTCCAAATCCAGTCGTTTCCATAATCGAAATTAAGGTAGGGGGTTAAGTGGTTTAGGTCAACTAAGAATGCCCCTTCTGATAATACGCGCCTATAAATTAACTCACCGGTATTAAGTAAGGTGAAGCGTTTGCCCAAATTAAGAGGAAAGGGGTGTGGTGGTGATTTTAGACCTATATCGCCTATTTGATTTAGCTCTAAATCTGTGAACACGAGGGACAGCTCTGCTTTATTATTTGGGGATGGATCTAGTGGTTGAAATACATATCCATTTTCAAACGGATGCATCGAGCCGCCAATAATATTTTTTGAATATTTAGCTGTTATAGTTTCTTTCAATTCTCCATTTAGTGTGTATTTCTGGAGTTTTCGAGATAAGCCACTGAATAATTCAATATGACCATCTTTATACCAAGATGAACTTATGTTGGCGTATTCATTTGGACCATTGCCAGAATTATCAATTACCCGATGAAATTCGCCATTTTCATGAAACAGAAATATCTTTTTTGTTTGAGGAATAGCAAACCCAAGAGGGGTTTTAAAGTAGTTGTCCGCTAACTTAAGTAAAGAGTTTTCAGTTTCTTCTAGTGGAATGATTTCCACATGTTCAATAATATCGAACAAGTTGGTTCTTTCACCATGAATGTCTATTTGGTAGTGCTCAAAATCAGGGTCAGTTTGAGGCCAAAGTTGATGGCAGAACAGAAGAGCGAATAGAAAAAGGGAGACTTTCAAAGTGTGTCGTTTACCCTATACTACTCAGAAAATATTATATAATTAAATTAATTTTTCTTAAGGTAAAACTAAGAAAGGGAGAGGGTTGGTTAAGTAACTCCGTTGAGCTTAAAACCTACTCTCCAAAAAATCATCCATGGTTTTTACGCCTTTTTGGTTTTTGAGCCATTCGGCTACAGCGATGGCACCTTTGGCGAAGCCTTCACGGGAGTGCGCTGTGTGACAGATTTCAATAGTGTCGACAGGAGAGGAGTAAGTGATTTCGTGTGTTCCTGGTGCAGGATCAATTCTTTCGGAGATAATCTCTAGTTCTTCAGCATTGTCGGTTTTCTGATTTACCCAACTCTTTTTAGAGGTAACATGCTTTAAAATGCCTTCGGCTAAAGTGATGGAAGTGCCGCTTGGGGCATCCTTTTTAGATGTATGGTGAATTTCTTTGGTGGTTATAGAGTAGTCCTGATCGGCCATCATTTGAGCCAAATATTCATTCAGCTTAAAGAAGATGTTTACCCCAATACTAAAATTGGAGGCAAAAAGGTAGGTGCCGTTGTTCGCTTTACAGAAACTGTTGATTTCGGCTCTTTTGTCTAACCAACCTGTGGTGCCTACTGCAACCGGAATTTGTCTTTCCAAGCACCATTTAATATTCTCCACCGCAGCTTCTGGTTGAGAGAATTCAATGGCAGCATCTACATTAGATGAGTTGAATTGGTCAAGTTCATTTCGGTTGTCGATATTGATTTTACCAACAATCTCATGTCCTTTTGCTGTGGCCAGTTTATCAATAAGCTGGCCCATTTTGCCGTAGCCTAGTAGTAATATTTTCATTGCCCTATGGGTAAGGTTAGTTTGAAGCCAATAAATGGCGTTCCGTTAGAAATGACACCAAACTTGGGTTTTAGGTTCAATGCCAAATCTTCATCTACATTAAATCCTTTAAGGTGTGCATCTACTGTGGCATCAATAATCTGGAGACCGTAAATGCCAACCATGGTAAGTACCACCAAGTCTCTGTTATTTCGCCAGGTATCAGCTTTTCTGCTATAAGTCCTAATTAGATTTTCATTCCTGTCCTGCGGAGCTTTACTATTTTCTTGTGCCAGTAGAGTTTTGAACTCATGGAAGTACTGATCGTTCAGGAATACAAAGTAAACTGCCACACCAAAACCTCCATAGAGCACTGGTACTTTCCACCAACTGTCATTATAAATTTGTCCCCAACCAGGAATTATGGCAGATCTTCTGGCTGCTTTTCTAGGGTCGTAATACTTGCCAGTGTTTCTTTTTATTTTAACAGTATCGCCAAGAATTACATCGTCTTGAACTGCGATTACTCTGTTCTGAGCGTTAGCAGAAAAAACTAAAACAAGAAATAAAAAAGCAAAGAGCGCAGAACGCATTATAGGTCTATGATTTCTAAAATTCTATTCAGGTCTTCGGTAGAAACAAAAGGTATTTTTATTTCTCCTCTGAACTGGTTGTCAGCCTTTAGACTCACCCTTGTGCCAAAGTGCGAAGAAAGTTTTGTTTGAACCTGCTGCACTTCATAATTCTTATGTTGTGAGCTGCCTTTCTTCTCTGGTTTCGGATCGTCAACGCTTTTCGACATCAAATCACGTACCAGCTGTTCTACTTTTCTAACAGAAAGTCCTTCTTCTACAATCTTTTTAAACAGATAAAGCTGCTTAGCAACATCTTCTATGTTAATCAGCGCTCTGGCATGACCCATAGAAATTTGCTGGTCTCTAATTCCTGCTTGAATATCTGGCGGCAGGCGAAGCAAACGCAAGTAGTTGTTGACTGTAGTTCTGTTTTTGCCAACACGCTCTCCGAGCTGGTCTTGTTTAAGATCACACTCTTCTAATAGTCTTTGGTAGCTGAGGGCAATCTCTATGGCATTCAGGTTTTCGCGCTGAATATTTTCTATTAGGGCCATTTCCAGCATTTGCTGGTCATCAGCAGTTCTTACATAAGCTGGAACAGACTCTAGGCCGGCAATCTTAGAGGCCTGAAAACGCCTTTCACCCGAAATGAGCTGGTATTCATTTTCACTCAGTTTACGAACAGTAATAGGCTGAATGATTCCCTGAACCTTTATACTTTCAGCTAGCTCTTCAAGTGCTTCTCTATCAAAATGCGTTCTAGGCTGGTATGGGTTTACCTGAATTTGACTCAAAAGAATCTCATTCATATTGCCACCTGTGCTCTGAACATCTGATGAAATGTTATCTGAAGAATCCTCCAAAAGTGCTCCAAGCCCTCTTCCTAATGCATTCTTCCTTTTTGGAGATTTAGCTGCTGCCATTCTTATTTATTATATCTGTCTGCTATTTCCTTTGCTAGGCTTAAATAAGCCAAAGAGCCCTTACTTTCGGCATCGTGCACAATGGCAGGAACACCAAAGCTAGGCGACTCACTCAATTTTACATTTCTTGGAATGATGGTATCAAAAACCATATTCTTAAAATGTGTCTGAACTTCTTCTACTACCTGATTAGACAGCCTTAGCCTTACATCGTACATGGTGAGTAGAATACCTTCAATTTCTAATTTAGAATTCAAACGCTTTTGAATAATGGTAATTGTATTCAAGAGCTTACCAAGCCCTTCTAAGGCAAAGTATTCGCATTGAACCGGAATTACTATAGAGTTAGAAGCGGTTAGGGCATTTACGGTAATTAAACCTAGAGAAGGGGCGCAGTCTATCAGTATAAAATCATACTCATCTTGCACCTCCTTGAGTACCTCACGCATTTTTTCTTCGCGGTTACTCAAGTTTACCATCTCTACTTCTGCACCTACTAGGTTAATATGAGAGGGTACCAAGTGTAGAAATGATACTTCGCTTTCTATAATGCACTCACGAATGTCGGCTTTGCCCACCATGCATTCATAAATACTTTTTTCTATTTCTCTTGGATTATGCCCTAAACCCGATGTTGTGTTTGCCTGTGGATCGGCATCGATCACTAGCGTTTTATACTCCAACACAGCCATACTGGCTGCTAGGTTCATGGCTGTTGTAGTTTTGCCTACACCACCTTTTTGGTTTGCTATGGCTATAATCTTGCCCATGTAAAAATTTAGAGTGAAAGGATTTCTTCTATTTCGGGTAACGTTAAGTCAACGCCATTTTCTTTGGCTATTGCATATGCCTCTTCATGGTTAATGGCAACATATGGGAAAGTGTCGAAATGTACGCCTATTAGCTTATTACATTGCACCATTTTGCAGGCTTTCATGGCGTCTGCTACTCCCATAGTAAAGTTGTCTCCAACGGGCATAATTGAAAAATCGAGATCAAATTCTTCACCAATCAGTTCCATGTCTTTGGTTAAGGCCGTGTCGCCAGCAAAATAGAAGCAACCTTCTTCATTTTTAATGACAATTCCTGCTGGGTTACCGCCATAACTGCCATCGGGCATTGAGCTAGAGTGAACAGCATTGACCAGTTTTAATGTGCCAAAGTCGAAAGTATTGGCGCCTCCATGGTTCATAGGATGGTTTCTTTCTAAGCCCTTATTACCAAACCAGCCAACTACTTCAAAAGTAGAAATAAGCGTAGCGTTAGACTGATTATATATGGTTTCAACATCGGCTACATGGTCTCCATGGCCATGACTCAGAATAATGTAGTCTGGTTTAATTTTGCTGATATTCACTCCTTTAGCTAGCTCATTCGGAGAAATAAAAGGATCGAAAAGCAATTGCTTGCCCATGGTTTCGATCATAAATGCCGAGTGTCCGTAATAAGTAAATTTCATATTTCGCCTGACTTTTGATCTTCTAATTAGAGGCTACAAATATATAAGAATAGGTGAAAGATTAATCCAAAGGTTATTAACACAAAAAGAACCTTAATCGTTGATAACTTTATAAGGTATTGATAACCTTCAACTTAATGAGCTATAATAAAAAAGCCCTCGGTTGAGGGCTTTAATATTTACTTTTTCTTCTTGTTCTGTTTTTGTCGTTGAGCCTCTTGGCTGGCCTTCATGGCGTCTTCCAATCGTTGCTGGAATTTAGACTTGCCTTTAGTGCCAGCTTTCTTTTTGTTTTCCATCAGTTGCTCTCTGATTTTATCTTCATCAACAAACCTTCTAATCAATGTTTGCTGACCGAAAGTCACTAGGTTGGAAACAAAGTAGTAGAAACTTAAACCTGCTGAGTAGCTGTTCAACACAAACATGAAGATAACTGGCATGAAATAACCAATATTCTTCATTGGGCCTTGAACTGAGCTTACTTGGTTGTTAGACCAGGTAATAGCCAAAGTTGAAAGCGTCATCAATAGAGTGAAACCACTCACGTGAGAGCCATAGAATGGAATGGTGAATGGAAGGTTAATCAATACATCATAAGTTGATAGATCGTGAGCCCATAAGAAAGATTCTCCTCTTAACTCAATGCTATTCGGGAAGAAGAAGAACATGGCAAAAAGGAAAGGCATCTGAAGTAGGAGAGGTACACAACCACTGATAGGGTTAACGCCCATCTCTCTGTATAGCTTCATTTGCTCTTGTTGCTGAGCTTGCATGTCTCCACCAGTCTTTTCTTTTAAGGCATCTAACTCAGGCTTTAAAACCTTCATTTTCGCCATAGAGAGGTAAGACTTTCTAGAAAGCGGGAATAGCGCTAGCTTAATGATCAACACAATAATGATGATGATTACACCATAGTTGGCAATGTGCTGCTCCAAGAAGCTAAACAATGGAACAATAATGAGCTTATTTACCCAGCTCACTAGCTTGTAGCCCATGTATACGTTGTCCTCGTATCCGTCAGTAACTTTCTTAAGTACCTTGTAGCTGTTCGGTCCGAAGTAATAAGTAAAATCAGCGCCAGAATATAGGTCGCTCATCGGAACTATCAGTTCCATTTTACCAATTTCTACATGGCTGCTATCTGCAACAGGAATGGTGGCGAAAGTAGCACTGCTAAAGCCTTTATCAGCTATAATACCTGCGTTGAAGAACTTTTGAGAAAACGATGCCCATTTAACGCCTTCACCAACGGTTTCAGATTGCGGATCGTTGGCAATTTCCTTTAGGTTATCAGAGTCTTCTTCTAAAGTATAGTAACGAACAGTGGTCTTGTTTCTAGCATCTTCTAGGTTGTGCTCAAAGCGCTTCATATTGTCTTCCCATACAATAGTCATGTCATTGGTTAGCACCTTATTCTCTAGTCCGTTTAGCTTAATGCTGTAGTCTAGATCATACTTATCGTTAAAGATGGTGTAAGACTGTTCAACACTAGAGCCATCGGCTAATGTGGCCACAAAAGCTATGGTAGTAGAATCTCCTTCGCTAATGCTAAGGGTCCCTTTATTAGCTTTGTAGTTTAGTGAAGCTAAATCTACAATGCCATTGGTAGTACCAATCTGTAATTGTTGACTGTTGCTAGATTCATCGAAGAGAATTAGAGGCTCCTTTAAATGAGTTTTGTATTCCTTTAATTCTACTGATTTAATAGCTCCACCCTTAGTGCTGAAGTTATACTTAGCTTTCTCGGTTTCTACAGTAAAGGTCTCTTCGTTTCCAGACATTGCTGAAGCAAAAGCACCATACTTAGAGTTTAAAAGAGAATCTTGATTGGCTGGTTGAGTGGTTTCTGCCTGAGTGTTATCAACCAATTGCTGATTCTCTTCAGGGGTAACTACAGCCGTAGTGTCAGCTCCTGAAACAATTGCTTCTTCAGGGCTTGGTGGCCTGAATACCAATGAATATACTATCAGTATTCCGGCAATTAAGACAAGGCCAATGGCCTGATTTCTGTCCATATTTCTAATTCAATTTATTTTTCTTCGATTTAACTACCACATCTATAAAGCTTATGAATAGAGGGTGCGGGGTCATAACTGTACTTTTTAACTCTGGGTGGAACTGAACACCTACAAAGTAAGGGTGCTTCGGAATTTCCATTATTTCTACAAGTCCGGAGTCAGGGTTTGTACCAGCAGCCTTCATACCAGCAGCTTCGTAATCTTTCAGGTACTTGTTGTTGAACTCGTATCTATGGCGGTGTCTTTCTTTAATTTCTGTATCACCATAAGCCGAATAACTTCTAGAGTTCTTTTTCAACTTACAGTCATAAGCACCAAGTCGCATAGTACCGCCATAATCTTGAATGTTCTTCTGCTCTTCCATGAGGTCTATAACCGGATGAGCAGTTTCTTTATCCATCTCAGAAGAGGTGGCGCCTTCAAGACCTAATACATTTCTAGCAAACTCTACCACAGCACACTGCATTCCCAAACAAATGCCAAAGAAAGGTATATCGTTCTCTCTTACATAGCGAATGGCCTCAATTTTTCCTTCAAAGCCTCTTTCTCCAAAGCCTGGAGCCACTAAAACACCATCCATGTCTTTCAGTGTTCTATTTACGGTTTTAGAGGTGATAGTTTCTGAAGATATCCAGTGAACGTTCACTCTACATTCTAAATGGGCACCTGCATGGATGAAAGCCTCTGCAATTGATTTATAAGCATCTGGTAGCTCCACGTATTTACCCACAAGGCCAATATTTACCTCATTGGTTGGGTTTTTTACCTTGCTTAAGAATCTTCTCCACTCATCTATTTGAGGTTGTTCTTTGTGTGGAAGCCTGAACTTCGCTAGTACACGCTCATCGAGTTTTTCTTTTCTCATAAGCATTGGCACATCATAAATGGTGTCTGCGTCTAATGCTTCAATAACAGAATTGAGCTGCACGTTGCAGAAGAGTGCCAATTTCTTTCTAATGTCATTAGGAAGAGACTTCTCAGATCTACACACCAATATATCTGGCTGAATACCTGCTTCAAGGAGTTGCTTTACAGAGTGCTGTGTTGGCTTAGTTTTAAGCTCTTTGGCTGCACTTAGGTAAGGAATTAGAGTAAGGTGAATTACCATGCAGTTAGATTCGCCAACATCCCATCGGGCCTGTCTAACAGCCTCAATAAATGGAAGCGATTCAATGTCGCCTACACAACCACCAATTTCAGTAATAACAATATCGTAGTCGCCAGTTTCTCCAAGCTTGAAGAAGTTGCGCTTTATTTCGTCAGTAATATGAGGAATTACCTGAACAGTTTTCCCGAGGTAATCGCCTCTTCTTTCTTTGGTAATTACATTATAGTAGATTCTACCTGTAGTTACATTGTTGGCCTGAGAGGTCGGGGTATTCAAAAATCTCTCATAATGACCAAGGTCAAGGTCGGTCTCGGCACCATCATCCGTTACGTAGCACTCACCGTGCTCATAAGGGTTTAAGGTTCCAGGATCTACATTGAGATACGGGTCGAATTTTTGGATGGTCACACGGTAACCTCTGGCTTGCAATAAATTAGCCAGCGATGCCGCAATGATGCCTTTTCCTAAGGAAGATGTTACCCCACCGGTAACAAAGATGTATTTAGCTGATGCCATAAGTTTGGATAAACAGAAATTAACTTATGGGATACAAAGGTAAGACTTTTGTGCTTAAACCTGCCCGACAAATATATTCTTTCTAGGCATGCCCTAAATTACTTTTTGAATAGGCCTGAAGAAAGCCCTAACTTTGCAGCCTTTTGGCAGAAAGTACCATGAATTTATCTAAGCATTTAACGGAACCCGTATTTAAAACCGTAGGAAAGGTAGCCGACCAGCTTGACCTCGAAACCTATGTTGTTGGAGGTTTCGTGCGCGACATTCTGTTGGAAAGATCTAGCAAGGATATTGACTTTGTCTGTGTAGGCAGTGGAGTTGAGTTGGCTAAGGCGGTGCACAAAGAATTGGGAGGTAATTTACCTTTTAACGTCTTTAAGAACTTCGGTACTGCCAACATTAAGCAAGATGACTGGGAACTAGAATTTGTTGGCGCCAGAAAAGAGTCGTACCAAAGAAATTCAAGGAAGCCCATTGTAGAAGATGGCAGCCTTCAAGACGATCAGAATAGAAGGGACTTCACCATCAACGCTTTTGCTATTTGTTTGAATAAAGATCGCTTCGGGGAGTTGGTAGATCCATTCAATGGAATGGAAGACCTAAAGGAGAAAATCATTAAAACTCCATTGGCTCCTGAAGCTACTTTTTCGGACGATCCTCTTAGAATGATGCGTGCTATTCGTTTCGCCTCTCAGCTGAATTTTGATATTGATGGGGATACCTTTGAAGGTATTCAGCAGATGAAAGATCGAATTTCTATAGTTTCTGCCGAACGTATTATAGTAGAGCTGAATAAGATCATCATGTCTGAAAAACCCTCTTATGGGTTTAAGCTCCTTTACTATACAGGTCTTTTGAAGGAAATTTTCCCAGAAATGGTTGAGCTTCAAGGGGTGCAAACTATAGAAGATAAGTCACATAAGGATAACTTCTACCATACGCTTCAGGTGCTAGATAATATCAGTGAAAATACGGATGATTTATACCTGAGATGGGCTGCAATATTGCACGATATTGCCAAACCTGCCACTAAGCGTTTTAACAAAAAGGTAGGCTGGACATTCCATGGCCATGAAGACAAAGGAGCCAGAATGGTTCCGGGTATTTTCAGGAGAATGAAGCTACCAATGGGCGAGCCAATGCGCTATGTGAAAAAGCTAGTGCGACTTCATTTAAGACCAATAGCATTGGTTAAAGATGAAATTACTGATTCAGCTATTCGCAGACTGCTTTATGAGGCAGGCGATGATATTGATGATTTAATGATGCTTTGCAGGGCAGATATTACTTCCAAAAACAATCAAAAGGTTCAGCGTTTTTTGAACAACTTTGATAAGGTTGAAGAAAAAATGCGTGAAGTAGAGGAGAAGGATAAAATTCGTAACTTCCAGCCAGTTATCACCGGAGAAATCATCATGCAGACTTTCGGCTTGAAGCCAGGAAAAGAAGTTGGTGAATTAAAAGAGGCGTTGAAAGAGGCGGTATTAGAAGGTGAAATTCAAAACGAATATGAGAATGCCTTTAAATTCTTACTTAAGCTAGGTGAGGAGCGGGGCTTAATTGTTGAAGATACTAAGAATTAATAACCATAAAATGAAAAAGATAAAACTGTTGTTTCTGGCTTTGTTTCTAGGTTTTGTAGGTCAGGAAGCTATGGCTCAGGATAGTGCTTATGTAAATAATGAATATGCTAAGGCTATGGCCTTGTATAACCGAGCCCAACGTTACAACGATTTGACCGTTAGTAAGCAGGCCTTGTTAGAAATGACTTTGCTTAACCCTGGCGATACCTCTGTTTTAAAGTCTTTGGCTGAGATTTACTTCGGAAATGGTCAGTTCGTTTCTAGTGCCATGGTAGCCATGGATATGATCAACCTACATCCAAATAATCTATTTGCTTTAGAGGTTGCTGCGGTTAGTTATGAAAATTTAAGGCTTTACGATAAGGCCATTGAACAGTATGAGGCCATGTGGTTAGCTACTGATAATTCAACCATTTTATATCAGGTTTCTTACTTACAGTATTTACTAGATAGGTATGACCAGGCAAATTCTAACCTAGGTATTCTTACTGGAAAGGTGGCAGCAGATGAGGTTATCGGTTTGGCTAAAGAAGATGGTTCAACTCAGGAAGTAAAGTTTTCAGCAGCTGTAGAGAACCTTAAGGGCCTTATTGCTTTAGATCAAGGAAATAAAGAAAAGGCTAGGGGACACTTTACCAAAGCTTTGGAAATAAGCCCTGAATTTGAAGCTGCGCAAAATAGCCTTAACGGCCTCAAGTAGGCTTCAATAAGATTCTAAGTGAAAGCACCTGAAATGGTGCTTTTTTTATGCCTTTTAGTTGAGTGTTCTCGCTTTGGTTTTTAATAATTATCTTTCTACATGCAACCCACTTAAAAGAGTGTTGTCTTTAGCATGATCTTATAAGATTTGAATACTAGTTACCATAATATTCATCAACCCATAATTGACCGTTGTCTACAAGGAGATCGTACGGCTCATTATGAAATCTACAAGCTTTATTCTAAAGCAATGTATAACACGTGCCTTAGAATTACCGGTAATGAAATGGATGCTGAAGATGTGCTTCAAGAGTCTTTTGTAAGTGCATTTAAGAACCTCTCTAGTTTTAAGGGCTCGGCCTCATTTGGAAGTTGGTTAAAGAGAATTGTGGTTAATAATGCTATCAATGCGGTCAAAAAAAGGAGAATGAATTTTGAGTCTTTAGATGGTAAAGAAGATGAGAGTGCAATAGCAGAACCTGTAGAAGAAGCCAACCTCTCTTATGATGTAGGCTTGGTGAAGGAAGGCATAAGTAAGCTGCCAGAGGGGTATCGATTGGTACTGACACTTTATCTAATAGAGGGATATGACCATAAAGAGATTGGGCAGATACTAGATATTACTGAATCTACTTCTAAATCTCAGTTCAATAGATCGAAAAAGAAGTTGAGGGAAATACTGAAGGAGGAATTGAAATATGCAGGGTAAGGATAAACTAGAGAAATTTATAATAGAGAACAGGGAGGCTTTTGATGCTTCAGAACCAAAAGAAGACAATTGGACTCGCATTGAGTCTCAGTTGAATTTTGAAGCTCAGCCTGTTTCTAAACCTAATGTAGGTTGGTATTGGAAAGCAGCCGTGTTTTTGCTGTTAGGGGCAGTAGGCTATTTGCTTGTCGACAGATATGAAGTTCAGCCTACGAATGACCTAGAAGCTTCTAATGTTGAGAAGTTTCAGGAGTTAGAGACTTTCTATACCTCACTTATTGCCAATAAAAAGGAGAGGTTGGAGTCAGAGTTAGATTCTGAAGTGGCCACGGTAAACCTGAAAGTAGAGATGCAGGAGCTCGATGATATTTATGCAGACCTTAAAGAATTATTCTTAGAAAGCCAGCCTTCTGAGCAAGTCATGGAAAGGTTAATTCACCTATTACGACAGAAATTGCGAGTGATGGATGGGCAGTTAGAGATATTAGAAAGAGAGAAGCTTCCTGAAAGCATGCAAGAAGAGCTAATGGATTCTTCTATATAGTAGGCTCTACTTTTTGTGCTGCAGAATCTATTACCTTTCCGTTTTCACAGCGTAAAGTTCTCTTTGGGTAATTCTCGATCAGCTTGAAGTCGTGAGTGGCCATTAATACAGCTGTTCCACTTTTATTGATCTCTAAGAAAGTTTTAAAGATTCCATCAGATACCTCGGGGTCTAAGTTTCCCGTAGGTTCGTCAGCAATTAAAAGGCTTGGTTCGTTTATGAGTGCTCTGGCAATTACAACTCTTTGTTGTTCTCCGCCAGATAGCTGATGCGGCATTTTGTTAGATACTGCGCCTAAACCCACTCGCATCAATACTTCAGCTAAACGACTTTTCATTTTTGCTTTGTCTTTCCAGCCAGTAGCACGCATAACAAAATAAATGTTCTCTGCTACGTTTCGATCGGGTAGAAGCTGAAAATCCTGAAATATGATGCCTAGCTTTCTCCTTAATAGAGGGATTTGATTTCGCTTAATGCTCTCAATGTCGAAACCTGCAATTCTAATGCTTCCCATATAAAGGGGAAGGTCGCAATATAAAGTTTTTAACAGCGAACTTTTGCCACTTCCGGTTCTGCCCACCAAATAAACGAATTCACCTTTTTCAATTTTAAGGTCAATATTATTTAGTACGGTAGTGTCTTCTTGAAAAATACTGGCGTCAACAATGCGTACAATGGGTTCTCCGGAAAAAGTCATTTAGATTTCTAGTTTTTGAAGTTTACCAAAAGGTAAATCGGTAATTAACTGCTTTAACGCAGATTCTTTGCCATCAAGTCCATATTTATCCAGATTTTTTAATGGACGATCTGCTCTAAAGTAGGCAATGAGCACAAAGTTCTCATCGCGCAGTTGTATGTAATCTGGAATTTTGGCCTTGCCTTTAACCTTGATGATATACATTTTTGAAGTTAGCTCCGGGATATTTGAATAACCCGGAGCAGTAGTTAATGTTTTATCCATTGGCTTTCTTGTGGTCTGCCAAGAATTGAGCTAATCCTTTGTCTGTTAATGGGTGATTCAAAAGACTGGTAATTACATTCAGAGGACAAGTAACTACATCGGCACCAATTTCTGCACATTGAATAAGGTGCATGGTGTGTCTAACAGATGCAGCTAATACTTCTGTGATGTAGCCGTAGTTGTCATAAATGTCTACAATGTCTTGAATTAATTGAAGGCCATCTGCTCCAACGTCATCTAGTCTTCCAATAAATGGAGATACGTAAGATGCTCCTGCTTTTGCAGCTAGCAAAGCTTGGCCAGAAGAGAATACCAAAGTACAGTTAGTTCTAATTCCTTCAGAAGTAAAATACTTAATTGCTTTCACTCCATCTTTGATCATAGGAACTTTAACAACAATCTTGTCGTCAATTTTCGCTAACTCCTTACCTTCTTTAATTATCCCGTCAAAATCGGTAGCAATTACCTCTGCACTTACATTGTCATCAACAATGTCGCATATTGCCTTATAGTGTGCCATTACTTTGTCGTGTCCGGCAATTCCTTCCTTAGCCATAAGTGAAGGATTGGTAGTTACCCCATCCAAAACGCCAAGGTCGTAAGCCTCTTGAATGTCACTTAAATTCGCAGTATCAATAAAGAACTTCATTTTCGATTTTTTTGGGTTTATGATTGTCTACAAAGCTAGTGTTTTTTGAGAAGCGTTAAATAGCAATTGAAAGTTTCTGATAGTCCATCCGGCCTTCAGTGTTAATGAAGCTTTTCGTTCCAGAAGAAGATATGGTTGAAGCTCAATTCTCGTACTCTTTTTTCTTAACCAAAACCATCATATCACCTTCAATGGGTAAGTATCCGTACTCATAACAAAATAAATATGTCGCTCCTGCTTTGGTAGTGTACATGCTGGTGTGGTAATCAAAGTCAAAGCCTTTCTCTACCAGTTTCGAGCGGTGGGCTTTTGTGGTTCCTTCTGGGTTGAGTTCTTCCAGAATCCGCCTGTTTTTTCGGAGCACATAATGCACATTGCGAACGTAATTGTTGGCATCTGAATTCTGCCGATTGTTATAGGAATTGCGGCAGGCATCGTCACAAAACTTCTTGTCTGCTCTGCCTTTTAGTGGCTCACCACATTCTAAACAAGTTCTTTCTTCCATAATGTGTGTTTTAACAATCCTCTCAAAATAGCGAAAAACAGGGATTATCCGTTTGTAAGCGACTACAAATGATTACAACTGTTTAACAACCGACTCTCTTTTTGAGCTTGCTTTTACTTTGGCATTGTCAATTCGATAACCGAACGACAGCAAAGAATTTTCAACATATAAATTTTATAGTCATGCAAAATTTAAGAAACCGCGTACAGTTAATTGGAAGATTGGGTCAGGATCCTGAAGTAAAAACATTAACAAGTGGAAAGAAACTAACTACCTTTTCTATTGCCACTTCAGACTCTTATAGAAACTCTAGTGGAGATAAAGTTGAGGAAACGCAGTGGCATAATATTGTGGCTTGGGGTAAAGTAGGGGAGATTGCCGGAGAGTATCTTACTAAAGGACAGGAGGTGGCCTTAGAAGGGAAGTTAACGCATAGAAGCTATGAAACTAATTCAGGTGAGAGAAGATTCATTACCGAAATAAACTTGAATGAGTTGCTCATGATTGGTGGCAAAAAGGAATAGTTGTTTCAATGAGGAAGAGACATCTATACAATGAATAGATTGGTAATGGTTTGGTAGCTCATGAATAAGGCCATCATACCAAAGACAAGTATGAATGTTTTATTGGCGCTGGTCATTTTCTTATAAGTTTTCATCAAATCAGTGTTTTGCCTATTTCTTAGGCAAAACACCTACCATATCGAAATTTGTCCAAAAACAGCGATTTTAAGGAATGGGTAGTCCCGTTATGGGAATAACTATAGTATTTGGGAATACTCGAAGTGGCTTTCGAGAGATTTGTTGGTGCTATGCTGTTGTTTTATCAGCTTTCAGTTCAACGGCTACAGCATAAGCAATTGCCAAAAGTGTTCCAGCTATGGCGATCCAACCGAGAATGTTTGTGCCATCTTTAAATATTAAGTAGTAAAGGGCTGCTCCTGAGCCTCCTCCAATGATTGGGCCTAAGATTGGAATCCACGAATAACTCCAGTTTGAACTACCTTTCCCACTGATTGGTAACAAGAAATGCGCAATCCTAGGGCCAAAATCTCTAGCTGGATTGATGGCGTAGCCTGTTGTTCCTCCCTGAGCCATTCCTATTAAAGTAATCAATCCGCCAACTACGAGAGGGTTGAGGCCCTCAGTAAACTCGTTGGCACCTATCATTAATAGGCCCATCATAAGGATCATAGTGCCCATTATTTCACTCACTAGGTTAGCGCTTTTTTGGTCTACTGCTCCCGCAGTACAGAAAACACCTAGCTTCGCTGCCTTATCTTCTGTTTTTCTCCAGTGGGGTAAATATTGAAGCCAAGTAAGTGTGGCGCCAAAAATGCCACCTAAAACTTGAGCTATAATATATCCTGGTACTAAGGTCCACTCTAATTCACCGGCTATTGCTAAAGATGTGGTAACCGCTGGGTTTATGTGCGCGCCACTAATACTGCCCACAGCGTAAATTCCAAAAGTAACAGAGAGGCCCCAGCCAATAGCGGTTACAATCCAGCCCGAACCTTTTGCATAAGAGAAATTAAGGGTGGTGGCTGCATTTACACTATTGCCAAAATAAAGGAGAATTGCGGTGCCGATAAACTCAGCTAGGTAAACAGACATAAGAAAAAGTTTACCTTGATATTACAATAAAGAGGGGAATAAAAAAAGGCATCAGGATGTCGCACCGCTACAACCGCCTACCCTTGCTCTGTTCCCAGCCTGGGGGAGTTCAGCAGGAGCTGGTCGCATCCCTCTGCCATTGGGGGGCAAAGGTATTAAGAATTTATTAATGAGAAAACGGTTATTGAAAAAAGAATAAAATACCGAGAATTAGGTATTTTCATGAATCGGAAATAAAGGTTTTTTTGTCTTAAACCTCACACGATACTCAACCAAAGAGCATGGACGGTACTTTTGGATTGGCAACCTCCTTTGAAGGATTTCTTTAACTAAAACAACAGTCCGATGTTAAAACAACTCAACACTTCAGAAAGAGTGCTTTTTAAGAGTCTTAATTTCAATTTTGTAAGTAGAATGCCAAATCCAGATGATCCTGTTGATCCAGACGACCCGGGAAATCCTGATCCTGATGAAGATGGAGCAGTAGAAACAAATACCCCTCCTCCTGGCAGTGGTACTTAGTTCTGTTATTTTTGAGCCATGAATTCAAGAAACTATTTCCTCTTCTTAGTGCTGCTTTTGTTTTCTGTTGATGCACATGCTTGGCAGGATGATGAACGTACTGCACAAGAAGAGGAATGGCTGAGGCTTATAAGGAAAGCGGATGAATACAGTACCGCAGCTAAGTACGATTCGGCACTTATTATTTCCCAAAATATCGCTCTAGCAGCAGAAAGAGAATCGAATTATGAGTTTATTACTCGCGCCTATTTTACCATGGCTGGTGTTCATTATAGAATTAATAAAATGGATTTGGCCTCTGAGGTATATCAAAAGGCAAGAAGAACAGCAGAACTATGGGGGAATAAGAGTTTTGTGGCTCGTGCAGATTTAGCAAAAGGGATTGTTTATGACAACCTTGCTGGATCAGCCTTAGATAGAAATAGTGAAAATTATGACAGCATTAAGGCCTTTGCTTTTCTAGATTCGGCTCTCATTTTTTACGATAAATCAAGAAAATATTATCAAGAAAACACACCAGATAACTACTTGATGTTGGCTACAGTAGCTAATAATTACGCTGCCAATTATGATTTTAGGAAGGAGTATTTAAAGTCTATTGAAGAGCGAAGACAAACGATTAAATTATACAGACAAGCAGGCTATGCCACTTATGAAATAGATAATATTAAGGCCTTAGGGGAAACCTATCTGTTTCAGTATGAAGCAAACCTGAGTTATCTAGATAGTGCTCAAAAATATCTAACGGAAGCGCTTGTTCTCGGTACAGAAAAGGAAATGACCGAGGTTGCTTTGGCGGCAAGTGAGAAGTTAGCGAGAATCAATCAGTATGTTGGTGATGAGAAGAATTCTAACCTTTATAGGATAAATGTTGATTCTCTATTAGAAGAAATTTACTCCCGAAACTATGACGATAAGGTGTTAGAGCTAAGGGCGCAGTATCAAACAGCTTCGGCAGAGCTAGAAGCAGAACAAGCGAAAAGTAGAGCGTTATCTTTAGAGAGGGATAGAAGAGTCACGTTTATTGTGGCGGCTGCAATTTTGGTTATTCTTTTTATTTGGCTTTACCTGCTAGATCAGAAGAGGAAGAACATTAAAGCTATTGCAGCTAAAAACGATGAGCTTAATAAACAGCGCATAGATGAATTGCTCCAAGAACAAGAGATCGCTTCACTTCAGGGTGTTTTAGAAGGACAGGAACAGGAAAGAAAGCGTGTGGCTATAGACTTGCACGATAGATTAGGGGGAATTCTTTCTATGGTAAAACTCCATTTCAGTGCTGTAGAAGAGAAGCTACCAGAAGATAATCCTGAAAAGAAGAAATTTCTTACCGCTAGTGAACTTCTCGATTTAGCGGCAGGGGAAGTTAGAAACATCTCTCACAACCTACTTTCTGGAGTGTTGGCCAAATTTGGACTTTTACCAGCTTTAAAGGATTTAACTGATCGAATTAATGAGTCTGGTGAGATTAAACTCAACCTAATTCACCATAATGTGGAGAATGCACTAGACGGTGAGCAAGAGTTACAGCTGTACCGCATAGTTCAAGAGTTGATCAGCAATATTCTAAAACACGCTGATGCTAAAGAGGCTACTATTCAATTGATCCGAAATAAAGATGAGAAGATAGTTAATTTAATTGTAGAGGATGATGGCAAAGGCTTCGATCCTTCAACGCCTTCACCCTCTAGTGGAATTGGGCTTAGCAACCTAAAGGTTAGAGTAAATAAACTCCAGGGAAGCTTTCATATAGACTCAGGAAAAGGCGTGGGAACATCGGTTTCAGTAAACATACCAGTAGAAAATGATTAGGATTTTTATAGTTGACGATCATCAAGTTGTGATTGATGGTATTTCTTCTATTCTCTCAGAGGTTGAAGAAATAAAGATTATTGGCAGTGCTCTGAATGGTTTGGAGGCGCTTAGAAAGTTGGAAACAGAGTCTCCAGATGTACTTCTTTTAGATATCAATATGCCAGAAATGGACGGTATTCAGTTGGTTCGAGCGCTTAAGGAAAAAGGGAGGACGCTAAACACGCTAGTTCTCACTATGCACAACAACCCTCAGTTTACTAAAGAACTAATTGCCGAAGGAGTTCAGGGTTGTGTGTTAAAAAATGCAGGTAAGAAGGATCTTATCTTGGCGATTACTGAAGTGAACAATGGAGGGTCCTTCTATTCAGAAGCCGTAACAGATTCACTAAAAGAGAGCCTGGATAAAACTCAAGAGGCAATTGATGAGGTGCAATTAACTAAACGAGAAGTAGAAATAGTAAAGCTCATAGCCCTTGAAAACACTACCAATGAAATAGCGGAGAAACTTTCGATTAGTGCTTATACGGTAGATACACACCGAAAGAATATCATCAATAAGTTGGGGGTAAAGAACCTAGCTGGCCTAGTGCGTTTCGCTTTTGAAAAGAATCTTTTATAACCGTCTGACCACTAGCTGTGGTCAGATAGTTAGCAATAGAAGTAGCGCTAATCTTCTCTAGTGAAGAAGTCTTTTTTCATGTAAAGCTGAAACTCCAACGGGCTGCTTTCTTTGAACTCATCTACTTCTAGATCTTCATAGATGTCTTCGTCAAACTGGATGTCAGTTTTTTCAATTCTTCCGTCAGGGTGAATGATTAATTCTGTCCCTGAAAAGTCAATAGGGTTAACAGAAACAAGTACCTGATAATCGTCAAATACGCGTTTAAAATATTTAAATACAATAGCGTCTTTCTTTCCCATTAGTTTTTAATTAGTGTGGCCTTTTGAACAACCCGCACTGGTTGAGTAACTACTGATGGAGTGTTTTCGTTCGAACCCCCGCTTTCTAGTAGTTTATTATTCTGTGAGCTAATAGCCGAAAATTGAATTTGGTTATCATTAAGCTCATACCTCAGTAGTAGCTCCGAATTGTTCAGTCCAAACCAGCTATATAACCCTTCATTTATGTAGCTCAAGTAAAGTCTAATACCGTTAAGCTCATCTAAAATTAGTTGATTTCGATCTTCAGGGTTGCTAAGAACTCTGTAATCTCTTATGTCTGCATTGGCTCCTTCACCGTAGGTAATCTACCATTGATAGGTGCTGTCAGAAAGTGGTTTTATTTCTAACCGCATATGCACTTTTTGAGATAGACCTTTTTCGTTGTAAATACTCACTTCTCCAGAAAAATTGCCGTGCCAATCCTCAGATAATTGAGCAAGCGCTGAGTTAGTGCTTATAATACATAGTATGGCAGTAAAGACTAGTGGTTTTATAAACCTCATGACTTCAGTCTTTTTAGCACAAAATGAACAACATAGCCACTGAAGATGCCAATCAATGCTCCAGTCAAAATGTCTCCAGGAAAATGCACGCCTAAATAGACCCGAGAGTAAGCAACTAAAGAAGCCCAAACAAAAAGCAACCAGACATGCTTCAGGCTATCTCTTAATAATAGCCAGCCAAACATGGCAACTGCAAAAGAGTTGCTAGCGTGGCTCGATGCAAATCCGAATCTGCCACCGCACCCTTTGAGAAGATGAACTGTGCCTTCCAATTCGGGGTCGTAACAAGGTCTAAGCCTTTCCACCCATGGTTTTAATAAACCAGAGGCTATTTGGTCGCTAATAAGAATCAGAATTACTATACCAATTATAATTTGCCACCATCTGAATCCAGACTTTTTAATCATCCGGTATAATAGCAATGCATAGAAAGGTATCCATACATATTTATCGCTGATCCATGGCATGAGCCAATCAAAAAAACTGTTATGCTGACCGTTAAGGAATTGAAAAAGCGCCTTGTCCCAAATTTCAAGTTGTTCTATCATTCCACCCAGTTAATACCTTTTTTTAGCATGCTTAAAGTTTTGGCTTCTAGGGAGTTTGCTGTTGGTTGGTAGTTGTACTCCCAGCCAGCCATTGGAGGTAAGCTCATAAGAATGGATTCAGTTCGGCCATCTGTTTCTAAGCCAAACTTAGTTCCTCTGTCTAGCACTAGGTTAAATTCCACATACCTTCCACGCCTGTTCATTTGCCAATCTTTTTCGCGTTTACCGTATGTCTTCACTGAGTTCTTGGTCATGAAATGAGTGTATATAGGTGCGAATATTAACCCCACATCTTTCACAAAATTGAAAATGTCTTCTTTGCTTTTGTTCTTGTCTTCCGAAAGGTGGTCGAAGAATATGCCGCCAATACCTCGAGTTTCTTTTCTATGCTTAATGTAGAAGTAATTGTCTGCCCACGGTTTGAACTCCTTATAGTAGTCGGTATCATGCTTGTCGCAAACCGCTTTTAGTTTTTGGTGGAAGGTTCTAGCATCATCAGTATCTACATAATGCGGTGTCAGGTCAATTCCACCACCAAACCAATAGGTTCCATTAGACATTTCGAAGTATCTGATGTTCATATGTATAATAGGTACCCAGGGGTTTTCTGGGTGAAGTACTATAGATACACCAGTGGCAAAGAAGTCGCCTTCAGTCAATCCGAAAGAACTCAATATTTTCTCCGGAGTTTTGCCGTGTACTTCCGAGAAGTTTACTCCACCTTTTTCTATGATATTACCAGCCCGAATAACTCTGCTTCGTCCACCGCCACCGCCAGGTCTTTGCCATTTATCTTCGATAAATTTTCCCTGACCATCTACTCTTTCGAGCTCTTTACAAATGTGGTCTTGAATGTTTTTAAAAACTGCAGATATGTCTTCTTTGTTGACTTGTGGCATGCTGCAAAATTAGCTTTTTAACTCTAAGTATAAAGCAACAATAGGGATTGTATGATGTAACCACGCGAGCAAAATACCAGTTAAACTAAAAAAACTAATGGTTGTTAGTTTTTTCTGATTTGGTTTGAATTATTGACTAACTTTGAATAGAAATAAAGACTAATGGATTTGACGCGAGAAGAGATTAAGAAAGAACAACAGTCCAAAAACATACAAGTCCCAAAAAATATTCTTGAAAAGGCTTACCGCCTCATGCAAACAGCTTATAATATGGCTGTTTTGTATGATGAAAACCGTGCGGTATGTAGTAAATATGTTCACAGTACATCTCGTGGACATGAAGCTATTCAGCTAGCCGCGGCCTTTCAACTTCAAGAGTTCGATTTTGCTGCACCATACTATCGCGATGAATCTATTTTGCTCGGTATAGGCATGAAGCCTTACGAGTTAATGCTGCAGTTAATGGGTAAAAAGGACGATCCTTTCTCTGGGGGGAGAACCTATTACGGACACCCTTCTCTTAAGCGTGAGGGTTTCCCGACTATACCTCATCAAAGTTCGGCCACAGGAATGCAAGCCATTCCTGCCACAGGTATGGCACATGGAATTCACTACCTAGAGGGGCAAGGTCTTTTAGGTGGAAATAATAACCCCGTTGTCTTGTGTTCACTAGGTGACGGTTCTGTTACCGAGGGTGAAGTATCTGAAGCCATGCAAATGGCCGTGTTGCATAAATTGCCAATTGTATACCTAATTCAGGATAACGATTGGGGAATTAGTGCCACAGGGAAAGAGATGAGGGCTATGGATGCGTATGAATTTGTAGCTGGATTTAAAGGAATGGAACGTATGCGAGTTGATGGTTCTGATTTTGTAGATTCTTACAAAGGAATGAGCCAAGCTTTTGAATACGTAAGAAAAAATAGAGGGCCAATTTTGGTTCATGCTAAAACGCCATTGCTTGGACACCACACATCAGGTGTAAGAAAAGAATGGTATCGAGGAAATCATGATTTAGATGAGCATCAGGTCAATGATCCGATACCGAAATTGAGAAAAGCATTGAAGTCGGCTAAGTTCAAAGAGGCCGATTTAGTTAAGCTTGAAGACGAAGCGAAGGCATTTGTACAGTCTGAATATGCCAGAGCATTGAATGCTGATGATCCAGACCCTTCAACTGTATTAAATCACGAATTCGCTCCAACTCCTATAACTGAAGAAAAAGGTGAGAGAAAGCCTAGGGGTGCGGAAAAAGTGGTAATGGTTGATGCAGCTCTTCATGCAGTAGACGATATTTTAAAGAACTATCCAGAAGCTCTATTCTATGGTCAAGATGTAGGAGGTACGCTTGGAGGTGTTTTCCGAGAAGCGGCCACACTTGCGCAGAAATATGGAGATGGTAGGGTATTTAACACACCTATTCAGGAAGCATATATTGTTGGGTCAACAGCAGGAATGTCGGCAGTTGGTGCTAAGCCAATCGTTGAAATTCAGTTTGCAGATTATATCTGGCCTGGTATCAATCAGTTGGTAGAAGAGCTTTCCAAAAGCTGTTATTTGAGTGAAGGTAAATTTCCAATTCAATCGCTAATTAGAGTGCCAATTGGTGCTTATGGCGGAGGAGGTCCTTATCACTCAGGTAGTGTGGAATCCACTTTGTTAAATATCAGAGGTATTAAAGTGGTATACCCTTCAAATGCTGCTGATATGAAAGGCCTAATTAAGGCAGCTTTTCACGACCCTAATCCGGTAGTGATGTTAGAGCATAAGGGGCTCTATTGGTCGAAAGTGCCTGGTACTGAATTGGCAAAAACGTTTGAGCCAGATTCTGAATACATTGTGCCTTTGGGTAGGGCTAGGGTAGATCAGGAGGCTAATCAAGAAGCTATCGAAAATGGAGAGTCTTGCTTGGTGATTACTTATGGTATGGGAGTTTACTGGGCGAAAGCAGCTAGTAAGAAGTTTGAAGGTAGAGTAGAAATACTAGATCTGAGAACATTGAACCCTATAGATTGGGATGCCATAAAAGAGGCAGTCTCAAGACATAACAAAGCGTTAGTTCTAACCGAAGAACCATTGTTGAATTCATTTGCAGAGTCATTGGCTGGTAGAATATCTCAACACTGTTTCGAAATATTAGATGCCCCCGTAATGGCTTATGGAGCAGAGAACCTTCCTGCAATTGCACTCAATGTAGACTTGGAAAAGGCAATGCTTCCAACTCCTGAGAAGGTGGAGCAGCAGATAGAGACTTTATTGAATTACTAGAAAGGCAGCCCTACAGCAATATTCCAAACGGTTTGTGAGCTCTTGAAAAAAGGTCTTCTCCAACGTTGACCTTCAGGATATCTTGGGTCTTTTATTTTATGGCCTACATCGAATCGGAATACTAAGAAACTGAAGTCGAAGCGCAAGCCAAGGCCTGCGCCAACGGCAATTTCTTTGTAGAAGTCATTGAATTCGAATGCTCCACCACTAGATAATCTTAAACGTGTACTAGAAGATGGTGAGGAATCATCTATAAATTCTTTAAACCTCCAGACATTACCAGCATCAATAAAAAAGGCCCAGTCTAAAAACCCAGTAATGTTAGCTCGGTATTCCAAGCTCAATTCTAGCAAAATCTCTCCTGGTTGTTCGAACCTATAGCTATCTGCTCCGGCAATAAGCGATACATATTCACCATTTTCAATTACGTTGAACCCGTCTTCATCTAAGGCTAAAGGGTGCGCAGAACCTGGGCCTAATCTTCGAGGTAACCAAGCACGATTACTGCTACTACCACCGCTGAAGAAGTATCTTTCGTAAGGAAGTGCTTCATTGTCACCATAGGGCCTGGCATAGCCTACGTTTGCCCGCATAGACAAGGACTTTTCTTCCGACAGAGGGATGTGTCTTCTGAAGTCTAACTGTGCCTTTGCGTATTTGTAAAAAGTTAGGTCATTGTTTTCCAGCAAACCTGTGCCCACAAAGTTGTAGATATTTCCACCAGCTTCTAGATAGACCCTAAAGTAGTTGGAAGGCTCTACTAGCGTTCCATAATTGGAGTTGAATACAGCATTGAACGAGGTGTTAGATACAAAAGACCTATCGAAAGCCAGGGCTAGAGTGTTTCCCTGAAGGGCTAAGTCTTGCAGTTGGCGGTTAAATGCAGAATCTATTTTAGTAGTGTTGATCAGGTTTATTTCTGATACTGTAAGCCTGTAAGAGTTGGTTCCTTGTTCGTTTTGCCAAGAGTAAGCATAAGAGCCGTTGAGGTTACTTCTTGAATACTCTCTTCTAGAAGTAAAAGAATATCCCATAGTGAGCGCACTCTTTGCGTTAAAAGACTGTCTACTGAGTTCTCTAGAGTTGAAAGGAGTTACAAAACGAGGAAAGGTTAGGCTCACTGAGCCACCATATTGAAGGTTACTCAATGCACCGCTCTGGTCTGTTGCAGCAGAGACACCATCAGAACCAACAAAGCCTGTAAATTGCATTATCTCAGCTCCTTTAAATGTGTTTCTATTTCTAAGCGAAAGATTGTAAAAAGGACCTGGTCTACCTTCAGTAAAGTTAATTCCTAGCTCTTGAGTGAGCTGAAACTTCTGGAGAGGAGCAGTGTAAACATTGGCGATGAATTTTCCCTCTACTAAGGTTGTGTCGAAGTTAATATTGGCGAACCTGAACATATCCATGTTCAGAAGCTGTCTTTGAGTATTTACTACGTCAGAGTATCTGTAGTTTTCGTAAGGCTCTAATTTTAAGCGAGTGTCTAACACTAATGGTTTGTAATAAGTGCTTCCATAGTTGTATGTAACGTCTAAGAATTGTTCTTGTGTAGCAACGGGCTCGGAACCATTGGCACTTACAATAATGGAGTCTAGTTCAAACTGTTCATGGAAATCTCTTTCTGCAGGTTTATTTACAATGGTGGTTAACCACATATCTTCAGAGTCTGGAGCATATTCTACCACAAATTCTACATAGCGTTTGCTAAAGGCGAAGTAGCCATTATTTCTTAAGAGTAAGTCTATTCGATTTTGTTCGGCAGCTAAGTTCTCCCTGTCATAGTATGCTCCTTTTTTGAGGAAAGATTCACTTCTAGATTCATTGATTATTCTGGTGATGGTAGTATCACCTGTCCTTAGATTTAAGCTATCTAGAAAACTTCTTTCCCCTTCAGTAATGATAAAGGTTTGGATTACTTTGCGTCCTTTCTCCTCCTTTTCTATTTCTACTTCGGCTTTTCTGAAGCCTTTGCTGAGTAAGTAGTTTTTAATTCTTGTAGCTGACTGAGCAATCAGTGTGCTATCATAAATGGCTAGAGGGTCTCCAGTGCGCATTCTGCCATTACCTAACCTTAATTGCTTGTCGTAGCGTTCTAGGCGCCTTTGTTTGCGCCATTCTAATCGGTCAATGCGCTTTCCTTCAGCTTCTTTCTCTTCGATTTTTGCATCTATTCTTTCAATGAACTCAGCTCGGCTTTTAGCTACTTTGGCAGAATCGAATGCTCGTTCACCAGTTTCGTAGATGTGGGCACCAACGGGACCAAGAATAGGGAATCTTGTATTTGGTTCTAAAAGAATCTGATCTGCGATGTCATTTTTATTTGCTTTTTTTACACCTTCAATACGCTGTTTATATAGCAACTTTTCACCGGGTTGTAGGTATTTAACTCCGGTGCAATTTGCAAGAAAAAGGGTAATGAAAAACAGTAAGAATAATCGGATTCCTAGCTTCACGAACAACAATCAATATGCTCTCTAAACGACAATCAAAGTACTTTAAATCTCTGCAATTAAAAAAATATCGTCAGCTAGAAGGTAAGTTTTTAGTTGAAGGAGCCAAAGGAGTGGAAGAAGTGCTTCGATCTAGCTACCAAGTTGAGAGCTTATTGGGTACTGCCGAGTTTCTACACAGTTTGTCTGAAAGCGTAAAATCCAGAGCTAATGAGGTGATAGAAGCAAAGGAGGCCGATTTATTACAAGTTGGTACCTTCAAGACGAACAAAGCTGGTTTGGCTGTGGTGAAAATCCCTGTTCAGTCTCAACTAAGTGCTGATAAAAATGAATTGATTTTAGCCTTAGATGGCATCAACGACCCTGGAAACTTAGGAACAATCATCAGAATTGCAGATTGGTATGGTATCAATAATATTATTTGCAGTGAAGATACAGCAGACGTTTATAACCCTAAAGTGATCAATTCTACCATGGGGTCATTTACAAGAGTAAAGGTATCATATGGGAAATTAAAGGAGTTTATAGCTAAGTCAGATTGTAGGGTTTATGGTGCTTTGCTAGAGGGACAATCTATCTATAAAAGTGATTTGAAACCTGGGATAGTACTGATGGGTAGTGAGTCTCATGGCATATCAGAAGAATTAAGGAAATTAATTACTGATCCTATTAAAATACCTGGGAGAGGTGGGGCTGAGTCTCTAAATGTAGGAGTTGCTACTGCTGTTGTTCTAGATAACTTCTTTCGAAATTAGGTGTCTTGTGAGCTTGCTTCGGCCATCATAGCTTCTGCTGTTTCTTTACCCAAGTAATTATCAATTAGGTAATGAGCTACATAAAGAATTGGCGTAAGCAAAATGGCAATAAGAAACTTATAAATGTAATTAGTAAGGCCAACGGCTAATACCTGAGTAATACTCCAAGGCCCAAGAAAGTAAAATGCCACAAAAAGCACTACGAAACTATCTATCAGCTGAGAGATGAGCGTAGAACCCGTTGCACGTAGCCAGATTCTTTTAGGTCCTGTCATTTTTCTTAATCGATGAAAAACAGATACATCTACCAGTTGACCAATAACAAATGCTACAAGCGATGCAAAAATGATGTTGAGCCCTTGGGATAACACCTTTTCAAAGGCATAATTAATATCGAAAGCTTGCCCTTGCTCATTGGTAGCATTTACAGATAACCAGAAGTCGGCTGGAGCTAATTTCATTGCTAAGTAAATCACCAAAAAGGCGTAGGTAATGAGGCCAACCGTAATAAAGGTTATTCTCTGGACTCCTTTTTTGCCGAAATATTCATTGATAATATCTGTGGTAATAAAAACTACTGGCCAAAGCACTACTCCAGCAGTGAGGTTGAACTGTAGCAAGAAATCTCCAAATAAGGGAATGTCTAAAGGTTGGAAGCCTAATGACTTTTCGGCTGAAAATATTTTTCCGCCAATAAGTTCAGCAATAAGGGCATTGGTAATAAATATGCCGCTTAGGATAATGAATAAACTGTTCTTTTTGTCCTTAAGAATAGAGGTGACCATAACGCCTAGCTATCTAAGATATACTCTTCGCCCTCTATAGCCAAATGAGATTCTGGGAACACGAGCCTTGCCTCTTCTTGAATAGGTTCTAGCTCTTTGTACCTAGCAGAAAAATGTCCGAGTAACAGTTTACCAACCTTTGCTTTTTCAGCAATGGTTGCAGCTTCTTTGGCTGTGCTGTGGAAGGTGTTATGTGCTCTATCTCTGTGCTCTTCCAGAAAAGTTGATTCGTGGTAAAGCATGTCTGAGCCTTCTATAATCGGGATTATAGACTCGTTATATTTAGTGTCGGAGCAATAGGCATATTTGAAAGATTGCCTTGGCGGAAGAGTCATGTCCTCATTTTTGAAGAGGAGCTTGCCTTCTTCATCGAATATATCTTCTCCTTTTTTGAGCCTAATGATATTCCTTACAGATAAGTCTTCCGGAATAGTTTCTCTAATTAGGCGTCTATTCTTAGGCTTTTCTTCAAATAGAAAACCACAACAAGGTATTCTATGGTCTAGAGGAATGGAATGAACAGAAATTAACTCGTCTTCATGAATCAATTGAAATTTTTGTGTGTCAACTTCATGAAAAGCTACATCATAATTAAAAGCAGTATCTGAATACTTAAGTTGTAGCGTAATTATTTCTGAAAGACCTCTTGGGCCATACAGGTTGAGAGGCTTGTTTCTGCCCATTAAGTGCATGGAAGAAAGAAGCCCCATCAGACCTAGGTAATGGTCACCATGAAGGTGAGAAATGAAAATATTGTTAATTCTTTGAGCTCTAAGTTTGTAGCGTTTCAGCTGCAATTGGGTAGCCTCACCACAGTCAATCATGTAGTATTTGCCTTCTACATTTACTAATTGAGAGGTATGATGTCTCCTATGTGCAGGAGTGGCTGAATTGGAGCCTAATATTTTTACTCTGATGCTCAAAATTGGAGAATTACTCTTCTTCCTCTTCTGGGCTGTTAGCCAAAATTAAGTCTTTGGCTGCTTCGTCAGTAGCTAAAACTGTCAGCACGTTGTTAAGCTGAGAGATAGTCAATAGCTTATCTACAAATGCAGTAACCTCGCTAAGAATAAATGCGCCACCGTTTTCGGTGTAAGCTCTGTTGCCTACCAAAAGTGCGCTTAGGCCAGAAGAGTCTGCGTACTTAGTAGCAGAAAGGTTTAAAATAAGGTTGTTAACTCCTTGTGCCTGCAGGGCCACCAATTCAGATTTTAGTTCAGGAGAAAGGGTTGAATCAAGCTTTTCTTCTTCTAGTTTGAAGACGGTGTAAAGAGATTCTTTTTCTATAGAAAACTTCATATTAATGCTTTGCTAAATAGTTCTTAATATTTTTTTGGATGCGTTCTGCAACGTTCGTTCCACTTTGTTTTTCGAAAGGTTCGCCTGTCACTTTTTCATACAATTCAATGTATCTGTCAGATATTGACTGCACCACTTCGTCTGTCATGGTCGGAATTTGTTGGCCTTCTTTTCCTTGAAATCCATTTTCAATAAGCCATTGCCTTACAAACTCTTTCGATAGTTGCTTTTGTTTTTCTCCGGCAGCCTGTCTGTCTTCGTAGCCTTCTTTGTAGAAGTATCTAGATGAGTCTGGCGTATGAATTTCATCGATAAGATAGACTTCATTGTTGAAGCGACCAAACTCATACTTGGTATCTACTAAAATGAGGCCTTGTTCTGCGGCTATTTCAGTCCCTCTTTGAAAGAGAGCTCTTGTATATTTTTCAAGCTGAACATATTCAGACTCTGGAACTATACCTTGGGCAAGAATTTCTTCTCTGGAAATGTCTTCATCGTGCCCCTCCATAGCTTTAGTAGTAGGAGTGATAATAGGTTCTGGAAGCTTATCGTTTTCTTTCAGTCCTTCTGGTAGCGCTACTCCGCAGAGCACTCTTTTTCCTTCTTTATATTCTCTCCAAGCATGACCAGCCAAATAGCCTCTTATTACCATTTCAACCGCATAAGTATCACACTTAAGCCCTATACTCACATTTGGGTCTGGAGCATCGCTTATCCAGTTCGGTACTATATCGCTTGTTGCTTTCAGAAATTTCTGTGCAATTTGGTTAAGTACCTGACCTTTATAAGGAATAGGGCGTGGGAGAATGACATCGAATGCCGAAATTCTATCTGTGGCCACCATGGCCAGCTTGTCTTCAAAAAAGTAAATGTCTCTTACTTTTCCGCTGTAAAAACCAGTTTGATTAGGAAAATGAAAATTCGTTTCCTTGATACCTTCGATCATCGGGTAAAAATAGTCAAAAATCGATTCTCGATATAAGGCTTGTTAATTTTCTGTTGAGCTAATTAGTTTGCCTCTGTTGTAAACCTCTCCTTTGATCGTTTTTTGTGCCTTATTGTAATAAGTCCAGTTGCCTTGCTTTACATCATAGAGGTGGTTGCCTTTCACTTTTACCTCTCCAGACTCAAAATATTCATAGTAGACTCCAGATTTTTGACCATTTAAGTAGGTAGTGGTTGTATGTTTTTTGCCGTTGGGGAAATATGTCGTCTCTACACCTGAGTTTCTCCCGAATTTGTAAGGAATGGTCTTAGTGAGTTTGCCTTCTTCAGTATAAAGCTCAATAAACCCATTGATTGCTCCGGATTCATAAGGAGTTTTAGACTCTACTTGGCCGTTAGGGTAAAAGGTACGCCAGACTTTACTCTTTCTTCCTTCTACATAGATTTCTTCAGATTTAAGCTGACCAGATTTATAGTACTCTCTGATGGTGCCATCTTTGGTTACTTTGGTGTAGTTTTCTACCCACATTTCTTCGCCTGTCTCAAAATAGGTGATGTTTTTACCAATTTTGGCTCCTCTCTGATAGTTGTGAACCTCTTTAGGTTTTCCGCTGTCGTAATAGGTTTTTCTTAGTCCATCGAAAATTCCATCTAGGTAAGTTCCTTCATCAATGAGTTTGCCTTCTGGGTTGTACTTTTTGTAAGGTCCATTTTTATATCCTCCTACATAGTTATAGACCCATTCTTTTTCGCCATTACTATAATAGGTGAGGTATGCTCCTTCAATAATTCCATTGTTATAAGTGAATTCTGAAGAGAGTTCTCCATTGTTGTAATAGGTTTTTGCAACGCCATGTTGCTTGCCGTTGAGGTAAGTGAATTCTTGCTTCTTTATTTCTCCTGGAAAGTATTCTACAGCTTTTCCATTGGGCATACCTGCATCAAAGTTGATGTTGTTTTTAAGGTCACCATTTTCGTAGTAAGTCTTTACTTGTCCATTAAGCTCGCCATCTACATACTCACCTTTTTGAATTGGTTTTCCGCTTTTCGAGAATACCTCAAAAGGGCCGGTTTTTTTTCCGTTTTCGTATGTGGTTTTGGAGAGTACTTTTCCATCTTCGTAATACTCCACAAAAAGGCCATCTGGTTTACCAGAAACGAACTTGCCCTTCATTGCAACTTCTCCTTCTTCAAAATACTTGGTGTATTCACCATGAATCATGGTAGAGTCGCCATCTAAAATGGTATACCTCTCTTTTACAGTTTTGAATTCTGGTGGGTAGAACTTAGTAACCGTGTCTTGAGCAAGTGTGTTGAATGCTAAAACACCTAGTGATGCAATGGTGTAGATTGTTCTTTTCATAAAAAAAGCCTTACGTAAAATTACGTAAGGCTCTCACAATTAGTATAATAATCTTACATTTTCTCAATGACCAAGGCAGAAGCACCACCGCCACCATTACAGATGCCAGCAACACCAATTTTGCCATTATTTTGCTCTAGTACATTGCAAAGTGTAGTAACGATTCTGTTTCCTGAAGCCCCAAGAGGGTGACCAAGAGCAACAGCACCACCATTAACATTTACTTTTTCAGGGTCTAGGCCTAGTTCTTTATTATTAGCTAAAGCTACTACAGAAAAAGCTTCGTTGATTTCGTAGAAGTCTACATCTTCTTTGCTAATTCCTGCTACGCTCATAGCCTTAGGAATAGCCTTTGATGGAGCTGTAGTAAACCAAAGTGGTTCTTGAGCAGCATCGGCAAAGCCTAGAATTTTAGCAATTGGCTTAACGCCTAGTTCTTCTGCCTTTTCCTTACTCATTAATACCATGGCAGAAGCACCATCATTAATAGTAGAGGCGTTAGCCGCTGTAACTGTTCCTTCTTTGCTGAAAACTGGTCTCAGTGCAGGAATTTTATCGAAGAAGACGTTCTTGTACTCTTCGTCTTCATCCATAATAATTGGGTCGCCTTTTCTTTGAGGAATAGCCACCGGAATTATCTCACTTTTGAACTTGCCTGCTTCAGTAGCTGCGGCTGCTCTTTTGTAAGAGTTAATAGCATATTCATCTTGCTCTTCTCTAGAGATGTTCATCTCTTTGGCGGTATTGTCGGCACAGTTACCCATTGGGAACTCATGATAAGCTTCCCAAAGACCGTCTTTAAGTAGTCCGTCTACTAGTTCGCCATTACCATATTTGTAACCATATCTGGCTTTTGGAATGTAGTAAGGAATATTAGACATGCTTTCCATTCCACCTGCAACCACAACATCTTGAAGTCCCAACATAATAGATTGGGCACCTAGCATTACGGACTTCATACCTGAGGCACAAACCTTGTTAATAGTTGTACAAGGAGTTTCATTGCTAATACCTGCGGCTAATGCTGCCTGACGAGCAGGGGCTTGACCTAAACCAGCAGAAACTACATTGCCCATAAATACCTCTTGAACTTCTGAAGCGCTAACTCCAGCTTTTTCTAAGGCTCCTTTGATAGCAAAAGTACCTAATTGAACAGCAGAGAAACCTGCTAATTTACCTCCGAAACTACCGATTGGGGTTCGCCCAGCCGATACTATATATACTTCCTTCATAATCAAATTATAGTTTTCCTAACGATCGTTAGCAAATATAAGAAATGAGGTGGAGAATGAAAGGGGAGAGTTGCAATAGTAGATGTCAGACCTCAGCCAATAGACTCAAGAGAGATTTTTGCTTTCTTGTCTTGAGTTTCCGTATCCATCTTCCAACCTTTTGCTAATAAATCACCAATCTGGTTTGCTAGAATCTTTCTTCTGTGATGCCTTGCGCTTTTTCTGCTGAACGTACTGCACCTCATTATTTTTCATAGCCTCAAGAATCATTTGCGCTTTCTCAAGCGGTATGTTCATTTCTTTGAGCTTCTCCATCAGCTTTTCCATAGGGTCTTCCTTTTGTTCGCCCTCTTGCTGTTCTTGTTCCTGCTGTTGCTGCTCGTTTTTTTGCTCTTGATCTTGCTGCTGTTCTTGATCGTTTTGTTGTTGCTGCTCCTGATCTTGTTGTTGTTCTTGATCTTTTTGCTGCTGCTGTTGATCTTGCTGTTGCTGGTCTTCGTTCTGTTGATCTTGTTGTTGCTGCTGATCTTGATTCTGTTCCTGATTTTGCTGCTCTTGCTCTTGTTGCTGCTGAATCAGTTTTTTTAGCAATTCATAATTATATCTGGCTTGTTCGTTGGTAGGGTTTTTCAAGAGCGCCTTTTTAAAGTTGCCCAGTGCACCCTGCATAAACGATTCCTTTTCATCTGGCGATTGCTCACTCATTTTATAGGAGATAATTCCTAACTGATTATGTGCTGAAGAAGCCAGACTGTTGTCGTTTGAAGCACTTACCGCTTTGTAGTTCTTCTCGGCAAGGTCAAAATATCGAAGATCATCACTGATGGCATTTAGCTGAGAGCTATCCTGAACTTTAGTCTTTCCGCTGCTAATGTCGCTTAGTAAGCCCATGTTTTCACCACCGTACGAAATAATGTAGGCAGCATTCGCTAAGTTGAGTCTTGCTTTGTCATCCTCAACCTGCATAGAGTCTAACAAGAGCTGGTAAGCCTGAACAGCGTCTGCATAGTTTTCTGCCTCATACGCAGATTCTGCGGTTCTCTTTAGCTTGTTGGACTTGGCAATTTTAGTTACCGGGTCTGTGATACTCGCTATTAAGATTAATACACCAATTAGGTACTTCATATTCTTAAAGTCTTTCTTCTTATTAAAGCATCTAACGCTAGTAGCACAATGGCACCTAGCAGAAAGAAGTAAAATTTATTGGCCGAAGCGTCTATTGTTCTGGCGTCTCTTACTTCGCCCTCTACTTCGTTTATGGCTCTTATTAGGCGCTCAACATCATTTTGGTTTTCATTAATCTCAAAGTATTTACCGCCTGTATCTACTGCCAGTTTCCTTAACGATTTGCTATTGAGCTTTGTTACTACCTCCTGACCTTCTCTGTCTCTTTTAAACCCATTAGCTTGTCTTATTTTAGAACCTGTTTCGGTACCGACACCTAAAGCAAACAACTGAATACCACTTTTTACAATTTGTTCTGCGGCCTCTTGAGTTTCATCTCCAAAATCTTCACCATCACTAATCATTAATACAATTTTGGCTTTTTGCTGAGTAATGGGAGATTCAGTTTCATCTAGTTTATCGAAAGCCATGCTTAGCGGAGCACCAAAGTCGGTTCCAGCATTCGGTACAAGGCTTGTGTTAAGTGTGCTTATAAAAAGGCTCAGGGCGCTTTGGTCGTAGGTAAGAGGGCACTGAACGAATGCCTCTGAGCTAAAAATGATGAGTCCGATACGGTCTGAGCTAAAAGCTTCGACAATGTTCTTTAGTTCAAACTTGATCTTTTCTAATCGAGTAGGTTGAATGTCGAAGGCATTCATAGATTGCGAAAGGTCTACTGCTATGTAAATGTCCTTGCCCTCAGATTTAACCTCTTTGGTGGTTTCTCCGAATGATGGGCCAAGAAGAGCTACAATTAGAAAGGCAAGAGCTAAGCTTCTTATTAGTATTTTAAAAATTAAAGGCCTAAAAGTGGTGTTCATTCTTTTGGCCACTACCAATAACCGAGAAATGTAAATGGCGTAGGCCACCAAAAACACTCCTATAATAACTAACTCTGTTGTACCTATACTTTTAAACCAAGTCATTTTCTATCGCAAAGTTCAAATATAATTAAGTAATGGAAGTATGTAATGCCATTCATCAACTGCTACGGAAAATCAAGCGTTAAAGATTGTTAAGCTATATGAAAGTATTGGTCTAAGAGAATTACCTATTTCTATCGGTGCAGAGAATTACCAATAGACAGACAGTATTGAAGTCACATCTTTGAAATGTAAATCAAGAACGATGAAAACTCTCAAGTCACTATTCGCTTTTATTCTTTCGGTACCATTGCTCTATATGCCTATTGAGCTGGCGCTATCTAATAAGAGTTCGAATGCTGATGTGTTGGCAGAAGAAACTGAGTTTACTACAGCTACTTTTGGGACTGCCGAGTGGATGACTAGCAACTTAGCTAATGTTACAGATCTCACTGCCGATGAGTTGTTGACTTATGAAGAAGTTGAATCGCTAAAGCCAGAAGGCTGGAATTTACCAACAAGCTCAGATATGAAAGCATTGCTTTCAAACATGGGTTTTGAAGCTGCACCAGGAGTAATACCTTCTAGTTACTATGATTTTAACTGGGAATATGATGGGTATGTAGATCCGATTATTGGAGAATCTTCAATGGGAGAGAAAATGTTCCTCTGGTTGAAAGATGACGGTGCTCACAATTATGTAGTAATAGACAAAGATCAGCTGAGTTATAGAATGGGTAAAACATTGGCCAGTTCACAATTATCAGCAAGGCTTATAAGAAAGTAGTATACACATCTAGTGTTTAGGTCAAAAAAGGCTTTCCAGACGGGAAAGCCTTTTTGTTTGACCGTCATTTAGATGTGCATTTTGAAATTCTTATATTGGTAATAGCAGTATTATCAATATGAAGAACCAAAAAGGAATAGATAACTTCCTTTTAGGCATAGCCGAAGCAACAAACGCACTAGTCTCCCTTAATTTGGAAGAGGGTACTGCTATTGCCTTAAAAACTCTCTGCGACAACCTTGAAGTTACTTCTACAGGACTTTATAAAACATTTAAAGACAGCAATGGAGCTCTAGTGGCTTCTCTAATGTCTTTCTCTTCTCAAGCCAGCAAACCAGAACGCTTTGCTAATAATCAAAAGATTTCATTTACCGAGTTTGGCCAGCTGTATCAGTTATTGCTTTCCGGGAAGCCTTTTATTATAACCTACTCTAAAGCCACAGGACTTTTAAAAAATCACATGGCAGCCGATGGTACTAAGGCTGTTGGCTTATTTCCAATCTTGGTAGGGCAAGAGTTATGGGGAGCACTTTCTCTTTCTAATATGGAGGAAGAAAATATTTGGACCGAGTCAGAAACCAAGCTACTTCTTTCATTAGCAAACTCTATTGGAGCTGCAGTAGAAAGAGAAAATTTGGAGATGGGCTTAGAAGAGAAGGTGAAGCAGCGAACTGCCGAACTAGAGGATAGCAAGCTACGGTTTCAATTAGCGGTTGAGGGTACTCAGAATGGAATATGGGATTGGGAGCCTCAAAGCGATAAAATTTTCTGGTCAGAAAAAATGTATGCCAATTTAGGCTACGAGCAGGGTGAGCTCTCCGACTTGATTGACGGATTTTATGATCTCATTCACCCTGATGAGCGAGAAGAGGCTAGGAGAAGGTTCGATGATTACCTAAATAATCGAGTGCCATACATTATGGAGTTTAGACTCCTGAAAAAGAATGGAGATTATCATTGGTTCAAAGCTACTTGCAAAGCTGTTTGGGATGAGCACGGAAGGCCACTTAGAGTGGTTGGGAGCCATGCAGATATTCATGAAAGAAAAATTTACTCCCAGCAATTGGCTGAGCAAGAAGAGCGGTTTAGGGCGGTGGTCAGGGACGATCCAAATGCTCTATTTCTGATCAACCAGCAAGATGAAATACTGCTGCACAGCAATAAGTCTATAGAAGTGTTTGGGTATTCTCACACTGAGTTGAAGGGTATGAAGCTGGAAGAGTTGCTCCCCTTGGATAAGCGTAAGGAGTACACTGACTTTATGCAGTCATTTTTTGAGAAACCTTATACATATTCTCCAGAAAGAGACTTGAACTTAAAGGGGAGGCGAAAAGATGGTCATTTGTTTTTTATAGATGTAGGTCTGAGTCCTGTGAGTCTAGAGGGGGAAACACTTGTAATGGCTATTGTTACAGACATTACGGAGCAAAAGGAGGCGGAAGTAAAGCTTCAGCAGAGTTATAGGCAAATCAATAATCTGATTAGCAATATGCCCGGAATTGTTTATCAGTGCCGCAATGACCTACATTGGACAATGGATTATATAAGCCCGGCCTGTGAGCAAATTACTGGGTTTAAACAGGCCGAGTTTTATGGTTCTCCGAGTGATGTTAGGTATGGAGAGCTGATAGTGCCAGAAGAGCGAGACGAGGTTTGGAATCAGGTACAAGAGAGTGTTTCAAGAAAGGCGCCATTCAGGGTTACCTATAGAATAAAAGCTAAGGATGGTACTCAAAAATGGATGTGGGAGCAAGGTGTTGGGGTTTTTGATGCCAAAGGAGAAAATATAGGCTTAGAAGGCTGTGTTTTTGATATCAGTCCGATTATACGAAACCAAGAAAGGCTCAGTCAGGCTATTTATGCTGCAGAAAACAGAGAGAGGGCACGTATTGCTTCAGATTTACACGATAGTGTTCAGCAAATACTTGGGGCTAGTTCTCTCAATCTCAAGAATATAGAAGAAGAGGTAAAGAAGTTGTCTAAGTCGGCACAAGAACATTATCGAAAGAGTTTGCAATATTTGCAGCAAGGTATTCAAGAGAGTAGAAATATTGCACATCAAATAATGCCTTATGAAGTAGACCAACTAGGCCTTAACCAAGCCATTCAACAGTTGCTAGATGAGTTAAAAGAAAATTTAGGAATTGAGATCAGTTATTATGACAACCTCAGAGAAAAGCCAAGTAAGGAGATAGAACTGAGTTTCTACAGAATAATTCAAGAAGCATTCAATAACATTTCAAAATACTCAAAAGCCACTAAGGTGAGTGTGCAATTAATCTCTAACGAAAATGAATTTCAAATGATGATTGAAGACAATGGAGTTGGCTTTGACAAGAATAAAATTGATCTTTATAGACAAGGTTTTGGACTTACCGTCATGAAAAATAGAATTGTTGCGTTATCTGGTCAATTAACTGTCGACTCACGTCCAGGGCGAGGAACATGTTTAGTGGTTTGGTTGCCAAGGGAGGCAGGTGCACATGAATAAGCCAGTGAGCCTATTTATTGTAGATGACCATCCGCTGATAGTAGATGGGTTGAAAGCCTACATCAATAAATCGTCTGATTTTGAAATTGTTGGTACTGCTTCTTCTGGCAAAGAGGCATTAACCAAGCTTAAAGAGGTGTCTGCCGATATTGTAATGACTGACATTCAAATGCCAGGTATTTCTGGTATAGAGCTTACCGAGCAGCTCAAGAAGCAAAGGTCAGATCAGAAGATTATTGTGTTGACAATGTTTGGCGATGCGCCTTACATTAAGAAACTGTTGCAGCTCGGGGTAGATGGTTACGTGCTTAAAGATATAGATAAAATAGAGCTATATAATGCCCTAAATACCGTTGCTAATGGGGGGCATTTTTACTCAAAAGAGATTACCGAGGTAATGATGAATAAGCTGCGCGGAGTAGACCAAAAGTTACCTGTTGGTGCAGCAGACCTTACCGATAGGGAAAAAGAAATACTCGCTTTAATTCTAGCTCAGAAGAGCAATCAAGAGATTGCAGAAGAGCTGTTCATTAGTGGCCGAACTGTCGAAGCCCATAAGAGGAATATGCTTTCCAAGACTGGAAGTAAGAATGTTGCCGGTCTGGTAATATTTGCATTAGAGAATCAGATTTTCACCCATTTGTAAGAATATAGGTGTAACACCTAATTTTTAGATTACGTGTTTCTCGAATGTTTACTGAAATTCACCCTGCTAATTTTGCTGTGTGATTGAGGAGGGGAACGCGTGAAGTTGAATCATGATGATGATCGGGCTGAAGGTGATGATGCTCTACCAGAGATTACAAAGTTAACAGAGCAACTCCTTTTCACCTGGGGGCAATTAAAAGAGCAAGCTCAAGCTATGGGTTCAGCTCCTTTTAAAATTGCAAAGCATCAGGACGTGTTAGACGAAATGATGAGCGATGCTAAAAAGATGGATTTGGTTTTACTAGATCTTAAAAAAGCAATTGAAGCACTTTAATAAGCGTGATGTTGTGTGTTGAATGAGAAGTTGGTTGAGGAGTTTTAAAAAGTGCGTAAGGCTGTCCGAAAGGGCGGCCTTTTTGTTGTTTTAGAGTTAGTGTCTTATTTAAATACTTCTGAAAAATCTTTATTGCTTAGTATTCTGCAAAGCCGTAGTTTCAAATCTTTTCAAAACTACCCATGTCAGAAGACCAAAAAAAACAGATACAACAACAGCTTTGGAATATTGCCAACGAACTACGAGGCAAGATGGATGCCGATGAGTTCAAAGACTATATGTTGGGCTTTATCTTCTATAAGTACCTCTCTGAAAAGATGTACCTCTTTGCCAATGAGCAGTTGGTAGAAGATAACCTCAAATACGAAGAGCTTATTGAAGGCACCGAACAAGGTGACGAATATATCGAACTACTTCAAGAGGAGGCATTAGAAGCTTTAGGTTACTTCCTCAAGCCTTCACAGTTGTTCAGCACCTTAGCCAATAAGGGAGCAAGTAAAGCCGAAGAGGGTGACAGTAGCTTTATTCTGGAAGAACTCACTCAAGTACTTAACTATATTGAGCAGAGTACCATGGGTACGGAGTCTGAAGATGACTTCAACAAACTCTTTGAAGACCTCGACCTGACCTCCACAAAACTCGGTAGAACCGAGAAAGCAAAGAACGACTTGATCGTTAAGGTACTCGGACATTTGGATAGGATTGACTTTAAACTCGAAGACAGCGAGTCTGATGTATTGGGTGATGCCTATGAATACCTGATCGGGCAGTTTGCCAGTGGAGCAGGGAAGAAGGCGGGGGAGTTCTATACCCCTCAAGAGGTTTCGACCATCTTGGCCCGACTGGTTACCACTGGAAAGAAAAGACTAAAATCTGTTTATGACCCTACTTGTGGTAGTGGTTCTTTGCTATTGCGTGTAGCCAAAGAGGTGGAGGAAGTAGGTCACTTCTATGGTCAGGAGATGAACCGCACCACTTATAACCTGGCGAGGATGAACATGATCCTCCATGATGTGCACTTTGCCCATTTCGACATCAGGCAAGAAGATACCTTGGAACATCCGCAGCACCTCGATCATCAGTTTGAGGCAGTAGTGGCCAATCCACCTTTCTCCGCCAAGTGGTCTGCCAGTAGCTTGCACATGACAGACGACCGCTTTAGTCAATATGGCAAGCTGGCACCGAGCTCTAAGGCCGACTTTGCCTTTGTGCAGCATATGCTGTATCAACTGCATGAAAATGGCACCATGGCTTGTGTATTGCCTCATGGCGTATTGTTCAGAGGGGCAGCCGAAGGCCATATCAGAAAGTATTTGATAGAAGACCGCAATTGGTTGGATGCGGTGATCGGCCTACCGGCCAACATCTTCTATGGCACCTCTATCCCCACCAGTATTTTGGTATTTAAGAAGTGCAAGGAGCATCCTGAGCAGGTCTTGTTTATTGATGCCAGCCAACACTTTGAAAAGGCCAAGAACCAGAACTACCTCCGTCCGCAAGACATTGACAAGATCATTGACACTTATCGCAATTACAACGCTGGCAACTACTCTCCCCCTTCAGAAGGGGGAGTCCTCGAAGAGGGAGGGGGTCAATCTCCCACTGAGTCAGTTGGAGTGGCCGAAGGCCGAGGGGGTCAAACCCCTTTAGGGGAAGGCGAAGCCAGGGGGCAAGGTTTCGTAGTTGAAGAAAAGTATGCCTACATCGCCACACTAGCCGAGATCAAAGAGAACGACTACAACCTCAACATCCCTCGCTATGTGGACACCTTTGAAGAGGAGGAGCCTATTGACCTAGAACTGGTCAGTAAGGAGCTGGGCGAATTAGAAGGGCAAATGACCGCTATTGACCAAAAGATAGCCCACTACTGTGCTGAATTAGGAATTAACGCTCCGGTAAAAGCTGACTCATGATAAACACTAACCAAAGTCTGAAAGCAATGATTGTAAATTTCAAATCGCAAGCCTGTCTAAAAAATGATTTTTATGATGATGGGATTGATATGATTAGGGTAGCTGAAACTAATAATGATTGCTTATTTAATCATGGCCATCATTTAATCACACCCATCACAGTTAAGACAAATTCACCTGTAAAGTTTTAAGGATGGCAGTTCCTAGTTTAAGGTTTGAGGGGTTTAGGGATGATTGGCAGCTTTGGCTTCTTGGTGATCTTTGTAACCATGTATCATATGGTTTAACTGTGAGACCAGAATATGTTGAACAGGGTATTCCATTGATTTCAGCTCGGGAGGTAGTTAATGGAGAGGTAGCTATTGATAAAGCTCCGTTAATAAGTCATTCTGATTTTGATAAACTCTCCTCAAAGGCCAAGCCACAGCAGGGTGATGTGTTTCTTACCAAAACTGGAACCATTGGTCTTTCAGCTCTATTCAAAAGTGATATAATCATAGCTATAACTCAAAATATTGCCGTAATCAGATTTGATAAGCCTGATGAGTTTATGCCTGAATTTTTTATCCAATATTTAAAGACTCAGCAGTTCCTAAGAAAAGCAATTTCTAAGGTTAATCAGTCTACTATAATGGATTTACAGTTAGGCGATATAAAAAAGCTAGAGTGTCATTTTCCCTCCCTCCCCGAACAGCGCAAGATCGCTGACTTTTTAAGTGCGGTAGACGAGAAGATCCGACTGCTGACTGAGAAGAAAGAGAAGCTAGAGACTTACAAAAAAGGGGTGATGCAAAAGCTCTTCCCGAAACAGGGCCAAACCAACCCCGAGCTCCGCTTTAAACGCAATGATGGTACAGCCTTTCCGGATTGGGAGGAGAAGAAGGTGAAAGAAATATTTGAAATAAAGGCTGGAGGTGATATTTCAAAAGAGAATGTTTCTAAGGTTAAGTCTGAGAATTATCCTTATCCTATTTATGCTAATTCTGAGAAAGCCAAAGGTCTTTATGGGTGGAGTGATATCTACAAAATCGATTATGATTCGATTACTGTTACAGGTAGAGGAAGCTTGGGTTTAGCCAATGCAAGGTTTAGTGCGTTTTATCCTATTGTGAGATTACTGGTATTAAGGCCAAAATTGAAAAATATGGATTTGAGATTTTTCGAAAGCGTCTTAAATCAGTTAAGGATTTATAATGAAAGTACTGGTGTGCCTCAATTAACAAGTCCGCAATATGGTACTTACAAGGTGAGATTTCCTTCTCACGAAGAACAAATTAGAATTGCTGATTTCTTGGTTGCTATAGATTTGAAAGTTAGAAATCTTGAAACCAAAATCGATCAAAAGAAAGACTTTAAAAAAGGGCTGTTGCAGCAGATGTTTGTGTGAAAGCCTGAAGCTATGAATGTTTGAAGATTTAAAATGAACCGATGAACTTTTGGATTAGAAAAAGGCTGGTAATTTCGATATTGATATTTCTATTGCCAACTATTGCAGCCTTGTTATTTCTTCAGCAAGAATGGCCAGCGGACTCCGATCTGCGGTATCCTCTTTCACTAGCAATAATTGGTTTGAGTTTCACTTTAGCTCAGTTTCTGTTTCAAGTCTTAGAATCTAGATATAATAGCAACAAAGAAGTTATACTAATAGCTTTTCGAGACTTGGTAAATATGTTGTCTGATGGTCTTGAGAACCTTAATTCAAAACTTGGTAATAAACATCAAACTACTATGATTGAAATTATGAACGCTCATATCCATTTTTCAAATGGTTTGCGACAAGAATTTGGTTCATACTTACCTGCTGTCTTGAATGGATTCGAGAATTTAAAAGAATTCAATGATTTTGTTCTTACCCTAGATAAAATGGATGATGTGGTTGAAAAATACGCTGGGTCATTCTCCAAACTCCAGACCTTGACTATTGCAGAATGTGAGAAACAGGATTACAGGTTTGAAGGATTTACATCTGAATATAACGAGTTATTGGTAAATCTAGCGTTTGAGCGTAGTGTACTTCTTGATGCAATGAGACTAAAATATTTTACCACATGAATTTTTGGATTAAGAATCGATTTTGGATTTCCGGTGGCCTTTTTGCAATAGGTATTGGAATAGCTATTTTTTTATTAATGAATAATACCTATACCATTCTCGATGAAGAGTTAAGGTATGCAATTGCCTTAGCTAGTATTGGTACTGGTTTCACATTAGGTCAGTTTTTCTTTCAAATAAATGAAAATCGCTTTCAAGAAATACAAGGTAAGGAAACGTCTGAACGAGATATAAAGAGAGAGGTTATAAAGGACTTTATTTACAATTCTCAAAATCTACTTGAAATCATTAATTCTTCCCTTGGTTCAGGTAAGTATGAAGATGATGTCTATACCCTTGAACGAGAGACAATTTTAGCCTATAATCAATTAATGATACTCGTAAGAGATTATTATTCAATCTATTTCAAAGAAATAGTTGTTCGAAGTTCAACCTTCATATCGATCATAAGTGGTTTATCTAATGCTGTAACAAATATGCGTATTGCAATAGAGAAGTATGATTTAGAGGGTAAAATATATGACTTTAAATTCAAAGAAATCGATTCAACATGGAGAGAGTTCGCAAAGGAAAATTTCATAGAAATTGAAAATCAAAGAGTTAGAGTTCTTGAATACATGAGAGAGGAAGTTCAATAGTAAGTAAATAGATGACCATACAACCAGAGCAGGCACTAGAGAATAAATTGATTGAGCAATTAGTTGGGCTCAAATACCAAAGGGTAACCATTAAAGATGAGGCAGATCTATTGGCCAATATGAAGGCACAATTAGAGAAGCACAATGGAGTGTCGCTTACTCAAAAAGAGTTTGCTAAGGTGGTTAATCACCTGAGCAAAGGGTCTGTCTTTGATAAGGCCAAAACTCTTCGAGATAAGTTTGTACTCAATAAGGAGGATGGAACAACGGTCTACCTAGAGTTTATTCAACAAGAGCATTGGTGTCAAAATATCTTCCAGGTTACCAATCAGATATCTATGGAGGGCAAGTACAAGAACCGCTATGACGTCACCCTCCTCATGAATGGCATTCCGGTTGTTCAGATAGAACTCAAGCGGAGAGGGATAGAACTTAAAGAAGCCTTCAATCAAGTCAAACGTTATCAAAAGCATTCATTTGGCGCTTCTGCAGGGCTCTTTCAATACGTCCAATTCTATGTGATCAGTAATGGAGTCAATACCAAGTACTTCTCCAATCAAAAACGAGAGAGCTTCAAGAATACCTTCTATTGGTCTGATAAGGAGAACAAGATCATTGCCAACCTAGAGCAATTCACCAATGAGTTTCTAGAGCCTTGCCATATGAGCAAGATGATCTGTAAGTATGTGGTGATCAATGAAACCTCAAAGGCATTGATGATCCTCAGGCCTTATCAGTTCTATGCGGTGGAAGCCATCATAGACAGAGTGAAGAACTCCACCAAGAACGGCTATATCTGGCATACCACAGGTTCGGGTAAAACACTCACTTCTTTCAAAGCTGCACAGATCCTCTACAAGTTGCCTAAGGTGCATAAGGTGGTCTTTGTGGTAGATAGAAAGGATCTAGATTTTCAGACCGCTAAAGAGTACAATAGCTTCCAGAAGGATAGTGTCAGCTCAACAGACAACACTAATATCTTGGTGAAGCAGTTTGCTGACGATACCAAGCTGATAGTTACCACTATTCAGAAGTTGAATACTGCCATCTCTAAGAAGCGCTACACTTCTAAGATGGAGCATCAAAAGGATAAGAAGATCATCTTCATCTTTGATGAGTGTCACCGTTCGCAGTTTGGAGAAACCCATGAGCGCATTAAAGAGTGGTTTCAGGAGGCTCAGATGTTTGGCTTTACTGGGACACCCATTTTTGCGGACAATGCCACTAAGAATGAGCTAGGCAAGCGCACCACAAAAGATCTATTTGAAGAGTGTCTTCATAGGTATGTGATCACTGATGCTATCAAAGATGAAAACGTACTTAAATTTTCAATCGAATATGTCGGTCGTTACCGAGAGAAGGAAGGAAGTAATAATGAGATTGATATAGAGGTAGAAGATATCGATACCAAAGAGCTTCTAGAGAGCCCGGAACGGCTACGTAAGATAGTTGATTACATAGCAGTCAACCATGACAGAAAAACTCATGGTAAGCGATTTACAGCAGCCTTCTGTGTGAGTAGTGTTAAGTCCTTAATCTTTTACTACGAGTTGCTTAAAGCCGCTAAAAATGAGGGTAAGCACAACCTTAAGGTCGCAACTATTTTTAGCTATAACCCGAACGAAGATGACAATGCTTCAGATGGAATGATTGGAGAGGAGGTTTCAGTTGTTGAAGAAGCTGCAGCAGTCTATGGTTTAGATAAACACAGCAGGGAGAAGTTGGATGAGTTCATAGACGACTACAACAAGATGTTTGGGTCCAAGTACTCAACAAAAGACTCGAAGTCTTTCTATGACTACTATAATGATATTTCTAAGCGAGTAAAGGCAGGGCAGGTAGATATCTTGCTAGTGGTGAATATGTTCTTGACAGGTTTCGACTCAAAGAAACTTAATACACTCTATGTCGATAAGAATTTAAAGTACCATGGTCTAATTCAAGCCTTCTCACGAACGAATAGAACGTTAGATGAGACTAAGTCTCAAGGGAACATAGTTTGCTTCAGAAACCTCAAGAAAGCAACTGACGATGCTATAGCGCTCTTTTCGAATAAGGATGCCAAAGAGGTAATCTTGATGGAGCCTTATGAGAACTATGTCGAGAAGTTCAGAGAGGCATTGGAGAAGATGAAGCAGCTTGCCCCTACGGTTGATAGTGCAAATGATCTGCGTTCAGAAGAAGAGGAGTTCGAGTTTGTAAAAGCATTTAGGGAGCTGCTGAGATTGAAGAATGTTTTAAGTGGCTTTGCAGATTTTGATGAAAATGAAATTGGCATTGATCCACAAGAGTTCGAAGACTACAAAGGCAAGTACTTAGATATTCATGACAAGGTCAGGAATGACAGAGAAAAGGAGAAGGTTTCAATTCTCAACGATGTGGACTTTGAGCTGGAGTTAATCCATAGAGATGAGGTCAATGTAGCCTATATACTAAAGCTGCTGGCCAAGCTGAAAGAAGAAAAGCCTGAAGATCAAGAGAAGCGTAAGAAAGAGATTATCGATGCCATCTCCGGTGACGCCCAACTTAGAAGCAAGAAGGAACTCATTGAGAAGTTCATTCAAGAGAACTTACCAGAAATTGAAGATGTAGAGCAGATAGATGATGCCTTTGAGAGTTTTTGGAATGCTGAGCGCTCCAAAGCACTTGAGTTGTTAGCTAAAGAAGAAAGCCTTAATGAAGGGCTTTTACACAGTGCTATAGATAACTATCTCTTTACCGAGCGAAAGCCTATCAATACCGAAGTAATGGAAATGATAGAAGGAGAGAAGCCAAAGCTTAAGGAGCGTAGAACCACCATTAACCGCATTATCGACAGAATGGTCGATTTCGTGGATACATTCATAGGAGGGATGGGGGAGTGATGGATTACATAGAACAATTAGGGCAGTCTGAGTGGAATAGTAAACGAGATAAGATTCTTTTAAGAGATTGTAACACTTGCCAACACTGTAACAACAACAAGGTTATCCAGGGGGCACAGGTTGGTATTTGTTTATCTGAAGATTTAGTCAAATATGTTCTCAATGAGAAAATACGCTACGATTTGTTTGTGGCTTTTTTTCAGGAAGCGATAGTTGAAATTCATACACTTTACAAGTCCACTCCGATTTCCAATATGAATTATTTGGCGTATATAAAAAGTGGGTCAACTTCTATTGAATATACGAGGATGGATGAGTCTACTGGTATTAGTACATCTATGAAGGGAAAAAGAGTTGTTGGACTCAGGAGAATTAACTTAGGCTCTTTGTATGAGAGTCATTGGGAGTCTTACAGAAGAGGATTTTTAAATAAAATGGAAGTTAAACCAAAAGAGCTAGATGAACTTGAGAAAGAACTATTGAAGTGTAGTATTGAGGTAAATAATTCGTACTTCTGGGAATATGTTTACAAGTTGTCTGTTCACCACAAATATTACCAAGAAGGATTAATGGCATGGGAATATCCTGATGAAGCTTTATTAACCCTTTGCTGGGATTGTCATACAGAATTACATGAAACCACCCAAATAGATCATTATGACCAATTTGGAAATTTAATTGGCCAATTAACTCCTTGTGCAAGGTGTTTTGGTGCTGGTTATTTTCCAGAGTACACTCATGTTGAAAATGGTGTTTGTTTCAGGTGTGATGGTAGAAGATTTGACTAGACCTTTTGGTAATAGATTGCTATGCAATAAAAAAGCCTCAGCGTTTAAACTGAGGCTTTTTTCTCTGGTGATCCGCTCAGGACTCGAACCTAATTTTTGACTTTGCTCTAAAAAGCCTTTAAATGAGATTTAAATCAGGTTTTTGAAAAATGGATGGTGCGCATTGAGTATGATTTACACGTATTTTACTACATTTCGCTTGCCAATAGCTTGCCAAAATGACAATTAAAGTAATAGTTAAGAAGGACTCGAACGGTAATCCTAGGTTGAGTAGAAAGGGAGAAACTACCATTTATGTTAGGTACCAGCATAACAGTAAGGTAGCCGATTTTCAAGCATGCAAAATTGCTCCGAAATCAATAGAGTTTGTTGAGGTGAGAGGTAAACTAGAGATAATGGAACCTTACATTAAACAACGTGTGAAAGGTAGGTTAGATGCTATTGAGAATATTGACCTGGTTAAAAGAGATATAAAAGCCGCTGTTAACCGGCTTATTGCTAAAGGTATTGAACCTATGCCTAAAATCGTCAAGCGAGAATTTGAGGCTGGTTTTGTACAGGATTCTGAGGAAGAGCTTCGTCCGATGATTAAAGAGGTATTCAGAGACTATATCAATGCGCAGTCGCATGCGGGTGTAGCTAAAGGCACTCTTAAACAATATAATAGCACTTTAAATCATATCGAGTCATTTCATAAATCGGAGGGTTTTGAATACGCAATAGATCAAGCAGACTTAAACTACTATGATGCTCTTGTCTCTTATTTGAAAGTAACTCATAAGGGTATAACTAAGGAGAGTACTGTTGGGAAGAATATTAAGACCTTAAAGTCAATGCTCAGATGGGCCAGAAGTAGAGGTTATGAGGTTCACCCAGACGTTGACCTTAAGGCTTTTAAAGTAGCTAAGTCAACTAAGAAGGTGTATTATTTGACAGAGGAGGAGGTTAGTAGATTGCTAGATGCTGAACTTTCTGATAATCATAAGCTATCTAGGGTCAGGGATAGGTTTGTATTTAACTGCTATGTGGGTCTACGAGTGGGTGACTTGAATAGACTTAACATCAAACATATTCAGACTATAGAAAGGGAAGGGAAGAAGGTGAAGCTTATAGAAGCTATTACTGAGAAGCAGAAAAAGAGGGGCTTCATACCGTTGAAACCAATTCCGCTTAGCATCCTTGAAAAATATGATTACTCTTTACCTAATATTTCTGATCAGAAGTATAACATGTACCTGAAAGAGCTATTAAAAAAGGTTGAAATTGATAGGGCTATAGAAATTGCTCCTGGAGAGTTTGAACCCTTGTATAGTTTGGTGACATCTCATTTGGCAGTTAAAACCTTTATTACCCTTTGTCATAAATGGGGTATTCCAACCAAGCATGTTGCCTCTATTACTGGAAAAACAGAAAAAGTGATTAACGAGTATTATTATGCCGTTAGTGATGAGGACTTAATCGATGTTATGTTATTTAATAATCAGTAAACATGGGCTATAGAGAAGATAGAATGAACGAGAGACAATTTCTTTCTGAGTGGTCAGAAAGCCAACTCGTTGAGTTAATTCAAGGTGTTTTAACCCAATTCAAGAACGGAGAACTCTTGGATGATTTTATACTGCCAATAAGGTCAGAGTTAGATAAGCTTAAGCAAGATAGTTTTAGGCTAAGGGATGATTTAGATTCCCTAAATGATAGGTTTGAGAATGTAGATTATTACAATACCCGAAAGTTCGATGAAATATATGAGTTTGAGAATGAGAGGGCACATAACGCTGTGAACGAAGGGATTAATTCATGCTTCAACTTTAGTCAGTTGGCAATATTCTTTAGCATGATGAAAAAAATGAAGGTTTTGTCAGCGAGTGACTCCATAATAGCGGAAAATGCAAATGATCTAACGGGCGTTGGTAAGGAATCATTTAGAAAAGGGCTAGGAATGAACAAGCCGAACAGTAGTTTTAAAGAGGACTATCCAAATGAGAAACACTATGAGAATTTGAATAAAGTAAGGGGAGTCTTGGGTGAAATGATAGAGTCTTTAAATGTGAGTATGAAGGAAATTCAGGATAGTGTACCCCTTGAAAAAAGGGCTAATATTTAGATTTTCCTCCCTTGCCCCTCCCGATGTATAGTGAGGGGTTCCGGTTCTTATTACCCCATATGATTCACTATTTGCTTCAAAACTAAAATCATGAAGCAGATCAATGCTATGTTACTCGTAGAAATCAGAAAGCAGGTTGAAGATGTAGTAGACCAAAAGCTTTCAAATCAAAAAGAACCTCAGCACTTTCTTACTCGTGAAGAGGCTGCAGAATTTTGCAGAACATCACAGACTAATTTCGATCGTTGGGTAGCAGCCGGTGATATACGTTCAATAAGAATGTATGGCCGGGTGCTATTCTCAAGAAATTGGTTAATCGATGATTTACAAAAGATGCGAAGCACAACCGTTTAAGGATAGTAAGAAAATGCCGGTTGACTTTGTGAAATTACAAGCGCCTACAGATTTATGGGCCTTTCAAACTATGGACAGAAAGCCTATTCAGTATATGAATAGGCTTTTTAGACCGTCACTCACTACTACTGAGGTAGGCTTTCCTAAATATTGGACTAGTAAGGTTTCTGATAATGAGAAGGGGTTTTACCATAAAATTGACTTGGTAAGAGGAAGGCATGAGCTCTGTAATTCCTTATGGAAATATTATCACGGCCATAACGCCTGTTCTTTTACTTTAAATGAGTGTTTTGATGCACTTGAAAAGTTGTGCTTAGATGTAGGGGAGGATGCTTTTCAATTTGTGGTCAATCACCTTGAGATTGGCGTGTTTTTTCAAGTAAACTTTGACTTGATACAAAAGGTGCGAATGACTTACAAGAACAGTGCTTTCGATGCCATGAAAAAAAGTAAGTCTAGAGAAGTGTATGGTTGGCGTTTGCAATTAACTCAGTTTGAAATAAAGCTTTATGACGTAAGAGCTAAGCAGCGTTTAGCGAAAGAAGTGATAGACGCACCCGTAGGATCATATAGGTTTGAGATAAAGTATTACGATAAAAAAATACTCCGAAAAATGGGAGTAAAAGTTACCGAGGACCTTTTTATTGGAGAATGCCCTTTATTTATTCATTGGCAAAATGTCGTTCAAACCATCGTTTTTGAGCTATTCCCAGATATTCCTTCAGGATTAAAAACTAGTGATATCAAAAATCTTTGCCTTTACCTTTCTGATGGGTTTGAGGAGTTTCAAAGAATTGTAAAACAGAAGCCTAGTGGTAAAACAGATCTTGCAAGGGTTAAGGATTCAGTCGAAAGAAATAGAATGTTACTCGATGGGAAAATAAATCTGAAAGAGCTATTGCTTGAGGCCTTTAATTCGAGCTTGTTATTATGTGGGAAAAAGTATACATAATGTATCCATCAAAAGGTCATTAAAAAAAGGTTTTAAGTAAGACCTTGAGAAAGTAAAGTATATTAAAGCTTCATCTTTTAAGAACGTTTGTTGAAGCGATTTCTGGCACTACACAATCATTAATTGCTATCAAAAGCTAACATTTGGAATCAGAATTTAACATTCTGAGAATGTTGACAAATGTTAATATCCTAATCCCGTAAAACTTGTCTAAACTTCACATTTTGGTTAAAATAAAATTGTTAAGAAATAAGCATTTTTGCTTGTTAAGAATAAGGTTCTAAATACCTCAATTGGTTTGGCGTAGAACGACATTCAAGGACAAACCAAAGTTATTTCGATGGGCGATTAAGAGTTTATAGTACTGGGAAGTTTAATCGTTTAGAAGCAATTGTTTTTATTATTTACAATGAGGTACTTTGGTTTATTTAAATATCGAGGTAAGCCAGAAGCTCATTATAGAGTATGCTCTCCTGCTGAATAAGCTTTTTAAATTCAACTCCTAAAATTTCTTGAAGATCATTCTCTGTTCCTTCCCAAAGTGGTGTTAAACTAGAAATATCGTATTCTAATTCTATCATTTTTAAAACATGAATCAAGGCCATAATGTCATCAATGTAGCCTTTTGCTCCAAGTTCAGATTCTGGATACAAATCGTTAGGAAGGACAAAATAACCAAGCACTGCCAATGTTTTCAGTCTCAGAGTCTTTTCTAGGTCTATCTCGTCAATTGCATTAGAAAGAAGTTTGAATAGGTTGGAGGTGTTGTTTATCAATAAAGAATACTCACCTGAATAAGACTGAGTTATCTTTTCTATCTCTTCTAAAAACTTTTCACCATGCATAGGCTATGTTGTAAATGATTGGTACTCTCTCTCCGATTCTAAATCCCAATAAATAAGGCGGTCTTTTCTTAATAGACTTAATGGCTCCTTGTAAAGTAACTTAGATTTGGGTGTCAAAGTTATAATTAATAAAGCTGCTGTTCTCGTCATTATGGTGTAAATGAAATTATATTTTTCATCAGTGTTCTCAATGTCGGCAGTGGTTGAAAGAGTAATACATAGCTTCTCCATTCCTTTTAGCTTGAGAATGGTGTCTGTTTCAGCTATTCCATTTTGGAGGCTGTTTAATGAGGATGCTAAGCCATAATCCTTTTCTAGGATCGTAATTTTTTTAGGTGGTGTTGAATTAAGGTTTACAATATCATAGACATTATACCTTTGGATTACACTTACTATCTTTTGCGCTAATTGGTGTTCTGAATTGCCATAAATTATTATCGGTCTAGCTCCTGGTGGAGAACCTTTGTATGGAGATATAAGATCAGCATCTTCATGAAGGTGAGTTTGGATATACTCTGACAATCTAACAATGCTTTCACTTACTCTGGCAGGTAACCTAAACGAACCAGTTAAAGTATGAGTCTGTCTATACCGCATTGTTACACCCTGATTCGTAAACTCTTCGTCTTCTCTTGGTACATTGGCTTGACTACCTAGCTGAATAGATTGTGCAAAATCTCCGGTAAGTACTAAGTTATTGTTATTTGAAAGTAGGCCATAAAAAATAGAGTAATCTGCCGGGGTACAATCCTGAAATTCATCGACAAAAACATGGGAGAAGATAGCTAAAGAGTTACCATCATAAAGCTGATTCAATAGTTTTCGCCTCCTTGTATACAATGACTCCTTTTGAGTTCTTTTGAGTTCCTTTAAATAAGTAATGATGATGTCCGCAATGTAATTTCGTCTTGGACTATTGGAGTGGAGGATAGGTCTTCGTCTAATTCTGGTTGCGGTTAAATACTGTTTTTTATCATGGCAATTTTGACCGTAGAAAATCCGATGATACTCATCAAACAAATAACTTGCATTTAGAATATCATCATGCGCTGAACCTAGGCTATGTCGTTGCTTGTACTCTTTAATTATTTTTTCTAGAACCTCTAAATGAAAATTTTCAAAAGCTAGATCACCTCTGACCCCACCAATTCTGGTAGGTAAAATATCAAAGTGCATAAATTTAATATTGGCTTCCTCAGAACCATTGAATTTGATTATAGACTTGTTAGCAACTGTGATATTCTTTTCATCTAGAAGGTCAATGACCCAATCACTCAAATATGCCATTAGGTCCTTGTTGAATGTAGTGACCAAGATTCTCAATTTCGGGTCATAAGGGATGCCTTCCTTCTCTACTACATTTTTTATCCTTTCGGAAAGAACAACACTTTTTCCGCAGCCTGCTGGTCCTGTGATAATAGTTGGTCTTTGATTTAAGCGAGCTGCACTTTCTTGCTGCTCATTTAGCTTAATATCTCTTCTAACTACAATAGGTGGGTTAAATAAGTTAATGTCAGTAGTACTTTCAGTTAAAAGGCTACTAGAAAAAAGAGCATCTTGCGTTTTTCTTAATGAAATAGAGTAAAACGATCTTTCAGTCCATGATGGAGAATTGTTAAAGCCGGCATTGTGTTGATTCTTAATGTAAGATCTTGCAATATTAGTTTCTGGCATCCCACCACTGAATGGCATATCTGAGAGTGGATGTTCAGTGTAATTTCCGTCAAGAATTACCTTTTGTTTTAAATCATTTAGAATATTTCTTTTTGCCTGTTGATTTGAACTTGTGAGGCAAACTACTGAAGGTTGGAATCTTTCGATGAGTTTGTAAAACTCCTCTATAAGTGTTGCAGTATTGTCGCTACTATCAAATAGATAACTGGCGGTAAACCAGGGGTCAATAATTTGACTTTTGTCTTGTGATATCCAACTATTGACAGAATAATGACAGGTTATATCGGCTTCTCCATATGCATTTATCATTTCTGCCCACAAGTAAGTTTTGCAGAAATTGAGCATAAACGGACTGGTGTCAATGTTCTCGATTATCAGGTTTGGAGTATGGAGATTGTGGCTTTTTAAACCATGATGTATAACAGAAATTGCTATTTGAGTAGCTCCAGTACCTGCACCAATATCAAAAAGATGTATCTCATTTTTTCTGTCTGTACTGGCCTTCATAACCAAAGGAAAAAGCACACTGATCATTGTATTCACTCTTCGCCCTAAATACCATAGGGCATAAGGTAAGGCTACATTCGGTCTATCGTAACATAAATCTTCTCCACGTGAGAGGTTAAGTGATTCTTGATAACACTGTTGAATGTCATAAGTGAAATTAGGCTCTTTGTTGTGTTCTTTATAGTACCTAGCAGATGCGGTTTTAATTATGCCATCTAGAGTAGATTGCTGCCCCTTTATCCAGTCGAAAATATCTTGATACATAGGCATTAAATTGGTGCGAATCCATCTTTACCTTCACCTAGTTGAGGTAATGATTTTCTCATGATGTTTAAAACCCTTTCATATTCATCGGTACCCCAGTTGTAGTTCTTTAATATTCGCTGAGCTTCATCTCGTGTACCAGCTACGAATTTTCCTCTTTCTTTATGGAATGGCTGAATGATGTACCTTTTGACGCCAGTGGCTTTTAAATCGGAAGCAAACTCTTCTGGATTCTTAACAGGTAAAAGGGGAGTCATGGTGATGCAAGATTGAATACCATTATTTTGAACCTCCTCAATGGCTTTCATTCTGACTTTATTACTAGGGCAATAAGGTTCAAACACCTTCCTTATCTCTTCATCATCTGTGGTAATGGTCATATTGACCTGTATAGTTTGAAACTTCTTGAATAAATCAATATCACGGGTAACTAGTGAGGCTCTTGTTTGAATAACTAGCCTGACTTGATGATAATCGATTAGTTCTTTGAGAATCTCTCTAGTGAGCTCTAATTTCTTATCGATTGGCTGATAAGGGTCCGTGACGGAACTCATGTAGATTGTCTTATCAATCAAAGGACGCTTTCTCTTTTTCCGAAGTAGATGTAGGGCATTTTCTTTCACATCTACCCACTTTCCCCAGTTGTCCATTTTTTCCTTATTTCTGCTAAAGAAAGCGGCATAACAGTATGTACATCCAAAACTACAACCGGAGTATTGGTTAATTGAAAAGTCATAATCAGCCATAAATCCACTAGTTTTTGTGAGGATTTGGCTGGAGTCTTTGTACGTGATTGTAGAATGACCCAGTTCTGTAGGTCTTGATTCTTTTGAAGGGTTTGAATTTCCGAAAATGTCTAGTTGAGGATTCATTAGCTTGTTGTATTGTCGATCATTTGATAAATCGGACTTGGAAGTGATCTACCTCTAGAGTCTTGCTCTTAATAATGATCTGATAAACATTTTTCATTAATGTGTAAGCATTATAATGGCACTCTGCGTAAATATCTTCTATTTGTGCTGGTATGGTAAACGCTTTTTCTGACTTGTGAATAGGATGAGTGTTTATCATATAGCGTTTGCCTCTATGACAATCTTCAATTGGTAACATCGAAGGAGTTACAGTTCCTGTGTTAATCAGAATTCTAATAATTTCTTCATAAATTTCTTTCCATGAACCGCATTCTAGATAGGTGTTGTCATATAGGAAGCCCACCGCTTTGGTGCGGCCTAAGTTTTTATCCAGAAAGGCACTTAACTTCATTGTTCTTTCTTCTTGAGCCGGTGGGTGGTCAAATTTATTAATCAAGTTTTCAATATCAGAAATCAGTGATACATCATCCTCTTTCATGATTCTATTTAGAATAGCTACTTTTCTCTCTTGTTTGGATTTTTCTGGTAATTTCATTGTGTGTTTTTTAATTAATTGTGTCACCAAGTAAAGCGAAATGTTTACCATTGAATTTCAATTCTTTTTTGATAAAAATACCGCTTCCTTTATGATGTGCCATCTGGTATTAAGTTTTAGAAGCTTGACCCTCTCTGAATTTATCTAGTGATCAAAGAGTGATTTAATTATTCGGACATTAACTGCTCTCATGAAACACTTTAGCTTTGAATCTTTGACAAGATAAATTCGAAAACAGGCCGGAAAACCTCAAAGCTTACCGGATCAAGGGTTGGGACTACATCACTAGCAAAACTCATTTTAGACTTCTGATTAAATTCAATGATTTTGCCACCACCAACTACTGTTTTTTCAGAGAAGAATTTCTTTGAGTCCTTACAATAGAGCAAGTGTTCAATTTCTAGTTGTGTATTTCCCTTATATGTTTTCTTCTCGGCTTTGTTTTCATAGGCCTGAGCTATGAGTTCGGCAACTTCCGGTATAGGGATAAGCATAGCGTAGCTGTTTTTACCATGTACTTTTTTTGTCATACCTAGAGCAGGATCTGACTGAATTATGTCTTGTCCCTCCTCGGGCTTAATTCCATGCCATTCATTATATGCTTCGTCAAAGTCAAATAGCCCAAATATTGGGAAAGGGTCAACTTCTCCAAGAATCTTCTCGTCTTGTAGTAAGCGTCTTAAATAAGTGCAACCAAACCCGAAATATACATCAAATGGAATCTCATCTTGATAGAGTTTTGACCATGCTGTCATGATGATTGCCGGGTCTGAGAAACCTTCCGTAAATAGAATTGGACGATCTTGTTCGATACTATGAATTACACTAAGTATTTGCTTGTCGGCATTTAGTTTAATCAGTTCAGATGAAAGTTTCCTTATAGCATATCCTTTTTGGACTTCATTGCAGACTATTTTATCCTCTTTGACATCAAGTAATTTCACCTTGTTAGACTGCCCATTCAACAAAGTTGAGGCACTATGACTGGTCATTAATACCTGATTACTTTGACTAGACTTGTCGCTAATTGCTTGTATCTGATTCAAAAAGTCAAATTGCCATTCAGGATGTAAGAAACTGTCAGGTTCGTCTAATAGTACAATGCAATTCTCGTCCTTGAATAATTCTGTGATGGTATAAATGTAAATGGATTGAAATTGGCCATCGCTAAAGTCTTCAATACCTATTATTTCACCATTGTTAAGTTCAACATCAATTGATATTGAATCGAGTAGTCCTATTGCTTTTAGCCTATCGAGTTCATCGAACAGATCTTTAGGGGTTGATTTGGATAAATTCGACTGAACACTTTTAATAAGTTTGTACATCAGGTAGTGCTCCTCTTTGTCAATGTCTATTCGACCTTCATTTCGAATAGGAGGGTTTTCCTTACTATCTGAACTGAATAAGGTGTCCAAAAATACTCTAGAAGGGCCTTCTGCTCGCCAAAACCGTTGTGTCGGGTCAACTGGGTCGAAATCGAAATCTGTTGATTTAGCGTAGCTTGGACGTTTCAAGTCAAATAAGATCTCGTCACTAATGCTTTTTATCCCTAACTTTTCAACTACGACTTGCCTGGCGATATTCGCTTCAGGCTGAAGAAGTAAAACAGCTAAAAGTATAGCTTTGTATTCATTTCCAATCCCGCAGAACCTTCTTATAGAACTCTCAGGAAGAGGGCTAGTATTTCTATTTCTATTTAAAGTGTCTCTGAAGTCTTTCTCATAAGTAGAAAGTAGATTGGAGATTTTAGGGTTATGCCCTGAGTAATAGAGTAAAACATGGTCAGGCAATACTCTTCTTGGAGGTCTTTTAACTTTATTGTTGTCAGAATCTATCCAATTAGATTTCTCCCACTTGATGAATACCGATTTACCATTTATCTCGTAAGTAAGTGTATAGTCAAAGACTATTTGATAATCGTCTTCATAGAGATGTTTGAATATCTCAATTAAAGCCTCAAATAGATTTGATTTACCTGATCCATTTTTTCCAACAAAGACTTCCAAGAAGTTCTCTTCTGAAAAGTCAACTGAGAACTTCTTCAGGTTCTTGTACTTGCTGATATAGATGTGCTTTATTCTCATGTTTTGTCTATTCAAAAACCTCCCTCAAACAACTTTGCATCAATTGCTGAATTTGTACTTCACCTTCTTCAATCGCTTGCTCTAGCTGATCACAAAGAGCCATTAGGGTATTGACCATTTCGACTATGGCTTTTACTTCATCTAAAGGAGGAAATGGGAATTTTAATTCATAGAGTATGCCAAGGTTGATGTTCTTCTGAGCGGTTGAAGGTGCATAATGCTCCAAATCAGATTTCATTACCGTTATGAAATATTCAATATAGTTTGAGAGAATAGAATCTGATTTGATAGTAGTAAAACCTACTACACTATCCGGGAAACAGGCATCAAAATTCAATATTCCTGTTTCAGCAATATTGGCAGCTATGGTAATGCATAATGTGCCTTTCGGCCACATACGACTCTGTTTTAATCCAAAGTCATTGTAAAAGGTCTTATTAGTTGTGATTAAACCGCCAGTCTTTTTTGCGGCAGAAACATCTCCTGTTTGAACTAGGGGATAGGTACCTTCAGAAAAAAGTCTAATATCATTTCTCGGTCGGTGTTTTGACTTACCTCTTTCAAATAATCCAACTTCTTGCATCCTACACCAAACCCAACCATCTGGTAGCTCATAAGGAATCTCCTCCTCGGTGATCTCAGGCAGGGGTTTTTCCTTTTTGATCTTTTTGGTTTTGATGAGTTCTTCCTTCTCAGCTTTGATTTTGGCTAGGAGGGTGGAAGCAGGTTCTATATCAGGGTTAGCTGCTCTCCAACGCTTGGTGAGCTTGCCTTGAACGGCTAATTGCAGAATGCTTTCTCTTAACTTCTGAACTCCACTTTTCTCTGTAAAAAACTCATTGAAATGAGGTTGTAAAAAGCTCCAGCTTTGACTAGTATCTTCATTAGTTAGTTGGGCTAGGGCAGAGGTGACAAAGTCTTCTTTTAGTTGCACTCTAGCTTTGGTTTGCTCTTCTAGCGCCTCCACTTCTTTAAAGAGCTGCTCAACAATTTCGACTATGGCTTTTTGTTCTTCGAGGGGTGGAACGGGGATGAAAAAGTTCTTTATGTCACTCATTGAAATATTGTCGTTTGTGGAGTTTTTCGCCTCCTCAACGACATCTTTTATGAGTCTTGTTTGAATTACACAATTGATATATTTCTCACTTATAAGAGGAAGTAATTTAATGGTAGCCACTCGTTGATTCACCACCATTTTCTCAGCTAGCGATCTAACGAAATAAGTCTTTCCGACTGTGCCGCCTGTCATCGCCATCAGAATATTCTTTTCTTCTAATAGGTAGTCCGCCAGTTCCTCGGAGTAATAGTATCTAACTATTTTATCTGATTTGAAGCCCTTTTCGTCAAAATCTGAAATCCGTACTACTCGTACTCCTTCGTCTACATAAAGTGAGCTTTTAAAAGCAAAGCCTCCATTAATTGAAGAAATGTTTGCTAGTCTTTCCCAATCCCAATATTCTGGTATTCTAAAAGGAATTTCATCCTTCGGAATCTCAGGAAGTGGTTTTTCTTTTTTGATTTTTTTGGCTTTGATGAGTGCTTCTTTCTCAGCAGTGATTTTGGACAATAGGGTAGATGCAGGTTCAACATTCTGGTTTTGCTCTCTCCAATTTTTGGTCAGTTTGCCTTGAATAGCCAATTGCAAAATTAAGCCTTTGAGCTCTTCTGCATTCTTTGGGTGAATGGTTAATTCCTGAAATAGGTCTAGTAGTTTCATATTGAGAGATTCTTCGCTGCGCTCTGAATGACGTTAAGAAAGGGCTTTGGTTAAAACTTTAGCGATCTCATTTTGCAGGCTAGTAATCTTCTCAGACGTAGCTGTGTATTGGGTCAACAGTTCTTCTGGGCTTGCGAGGTCATCACTTTCTTGGTGAGGATTTTTGATGTCGAGGTTATAGCCCCTTTTCTTGATCTCGTCTATGCCTACCTTCCAAGCATACTTATTCTCCTCTCTATTGTCCCACCAAGCTTTTTCAAGGTCAAACTCTTTGATGTCAATTGGTTTGCCTTTATTATAACTTTTGACTCCCTCAGGATAGGGATGTTCAAAGTACCAGGTCTCTTTGGTTGGTGCTCCTTTTTCAAAGAAAAGTAAGTTGGTCTTAATACCCGTATATGGATTAAAGACACCATTGGGTAGCCTAACAATGGTGTGGAGGTTACATTTCTCCATTAGCTCCTCTTTGATGCGGGTCTTCACACCTTCACCAAACAGGGTGCCGTCAGGTAGTACTACGGCACATCTACCACCTTCATTTAGTAAGCGTATGATCAAAGCCAAAAAGAGGTCTGCCGTTTCTTTGGTCTTAAAGCGAGAAGGGAAATTACCATCTGTTCCTTCTTCTTCTGTACCACCAAAAGGAGGATTGGTCAAGATGATATCTACTCGGTCTTTCTTTTCCCAATCGCTGTAAGGTCTTGTTAGGTAATTGTCATGCTTAATGATGGGCTGCTCAATATCATGCAAGATCAAATTGGTGGCCGCAAGCATATGAGGCATAGGTTTTTTTTCAACCCCTTGTATGCTGTTTTGCAAGGTCTGTCTATGCTCGGCAGTTTGTACATCGTTTTTGCGGATATGCTCTAATGCACAGATTAAGAAACCACCTGTACCACAAGCAGGGTCAAGCACGGTTTCACCCAAACGAGGGTTGGTCATATCTACCATAAACTGGGTTACCGCCCTAGGTGTATAGTATTCACCCGCATTACCCGCACTTTGCAGGTCTTTTAAGATGTTCTCATAAATGTCGTTAAAGAGGTGACGATCTTCTTGGTCATTGAAGTCGATCAGGTTGATCTTGTTCACAATCTGACGAATCAGCGTACCAGACTTCATGTAGTTGTATGAGTCCTCGAAGATGGACTTGACCAACCAACCTTTAGGATCTTCAGTAGGAGAGACGTTCAGTTCTTTAAGGGTTTTGAATAAGTCGTTGTTAACGAACTCTAACAGCTCATCACCGGTTAAACCTTCTTCATCACTTGCCCATTGTTGCCAACGGAGTCTTTCCGGGATAGGGCTTTGATAGTTGTCTTCAAGCAATTCCCATTCCTGCTCCTTGTCGTCAAATATTTTTAAAAATATCATCCATACCAGTTGAGAGATGCGCTGTGCATCACCATCAACTCCGGCATCTTGCCGCATAATGTCTTGTATAGATTTTAAAGTACTGGTTACGTTAGTCATACTGCTCTATTCCTTCTTTCAGTTTTATTAATTCGTCTCTATGTTCTAGCATTTTAGCCTCAACCTTATTTACAATTGGGGTAATTTTATCAAGAAAAGCCTCGACCTCTTTTTCACTGTCCTCATCCCATTTTTCCATTTTCTCTTCTAAAGGCCATTTTAAACTTGTTTTGAAATGTGCTTTCCATTTTTGACCCAATTTTTTCCTTGAATCGGGTATTTCAGAAAGTATTTCTGTGAGTCTTTCGGCATAGTCAAAGTATTGAACAGGCGGAGATACATAAGAATTGAATGAAATATTCTTTCCGTAATAAAATCCCAATTCGAATAAGAATGCTTCTTTATCAGGCCATCCATTGGCTTTCTTATATTTCATGATCATCTCCTCCATAGCGGGTGTGTAGAACTTTACATAATACCTGTTTTTTGAACCAAGTTTCCAACCCTTACTTTTGACCATTTGATCTAGTTTCTCTTGAAATTCATCAAAGGGATCTGGTATGTTATCATAAATGAAATCGAGTAACTCTTTATGATTGTTGTAAAGCTGCTTTGCGATTAAGTTTACTTGATCATTTGACATGATATTTTGCTTTAAAATGGTAGAATAGTCTTTCAAATAGTTGGTTATAGACTCTCCAAATTGGTGGCCTCTAATAGCTAATATGTTTTCGATTATTTCATTTATTCTTTCGTAAGAATAGTTGACATAGAACTCACCCTCGCTTGACTCAATGCCATAAGGACTCAAATAGACAAAAGCCTTTCTGTGTTTGGGAAACTCCTTTTCTATGGTGTCTTTATATCTTTTCAGTTGTTCACTATGCTCTCCCGACCAAACTTTGTTTTCAATTGCAATCGCAATTTTTTCAGTTAAAATTAGAATATCGATTTTCTTCCATTCTCTACGGATTTCGACATTTGTTAAATCAATTTTAGCTAATTCAATAAGTGAGAACGAAGAGGATCTATTGTCAACAAACACATCCTGTAAAAAACGAGAGAGGAAAACTTCGTTCATGCCATGTGTCTCTGCGGGGTCAAGAAGCCAACTGATGAAATTTGAGTGATTGAGTTCTTTGTGCTCAACTCTAAGTACTCTGAAGATATTAGGCTCTTTCAGAAGTAAGCCAAGTTGGTCAAATGAAGGATCTTTTAATAATTCAGCATATTTCTGCTCAACTTCATTTCTTTCCATTTTTAGGCTGATTTATAGAGTTCGGTTTCCAATTCTTTTAAGGCTTCCAAGTATTGGTTCTTACCTCCAAATGACTTCACTAACTGAGGTAACGAGCCCATAGTATTAAAAGGTTGAACCTTTAATACTTCCATGTCTTCAATGGAAAGGATGCCTTCATTCTCATACTTTTCTAATAGTGCTTTGATTACGCTTTGAGCTTTTTCAGAATACTTCCCAAAGTAATTGCGCTTGCGGACATTGTTAGCCCGTTCTTGTCTAGTCAGTGCAGGTTGGTCAAATGCCACATGAGCGATCAAGTCAAAGGTGTCCATGTCTTTACCAACTTCCTTTTTTAGTTCATCAAGAAATACGCCTTCTTCTAATAGTTCTTTAATTATTGCCTCTTTCTTTTCTTCCGATGTCCATCGATTGATAAAGGTGTTCAGGTCGGCATAGCGTTCTTTAATGTTTTTACGAGAATAGTCAGTTAAACTTTCGGTGATGAGCCGGCCTTGGCCATCGAGGTATTGAACTCTCTCATTTACGATGCTAACCGGCACATCTTTGATGTAGTACTTTCTAGGTTCATCATCATCCTCTTCTCCAGGTCCAAAAGGAGGTAGGCCACCAGAACCTGTGTCTACTCCGCTAGGTCCATCTGTTTCTGTGCCTTCAGGGCCACCTTCTCTATCTATTATGACATTGTCAGGCGGAAGAATAGGTCCGTTTTCGTCAGTAGTGAAAATCTGTACAGGGTCGCCATCAAAGTCAGGGTCAGCAAAAAGGTTGGTGGCCTTTCTAAAGTCCATAATGCTAAAGAAGACCTTATTGTCTTGTTCTCTTATTCGAGTGCCTCGGCCCACTATCTGTTTAAATTCCGTCATAGAGCCAATGTTGGCTTCAAGCACAATGAGTTTAACCATTTTGGTGTCAACCCCGGTGGTGAGCAGTTTGGAAGTTGTCGCAATAACAGGGAAGCGTTCTTCTACATCGGTAAACCTTTCTATTTCATGCTTGCCCACTTCATCATTGCCCGTTATTCGAACGACATAATTAGGGTGCTTTTTGACTAAATCTACATTGGCATTTACCAATGCTTGTCTCATACGCTCTGCATGTTCTGTATCTATACAGAAGACAATGGTTTTGGCAAAAGGGTCGGTTTGTTGAAGGAACTCAGTTATCTTATTGGCAACTGTCTGTGTGCGTTCATCAATGACTAAGCTCTTGTCATAGTCTTTAGTGTTATAAACCCTATCCTTGACTTGGTGGCCGTATTTATCAGTTTTTCCAGCTTCAGGTCTGTAACCGTCATCTATATTCAAGGCTAACCTAATCACTTTATAAGGAGCAAGGAAACCATCGTCAATTCCTTGTTTAAGTGAGTAGGTGTAAAGAGGTTCACCGAAGTAAGCAATGTTGGATACATCCTCTGTTTCTTTTGGCGTGGCTGTCAAACCAATGTGTGTTGCACTATCAAAGTATCTTAAAATCTCTCTCCATGCAGAAGCTTCAGAGGCACTTCCTCTGTGGCACTCATCAATAATAATACAGTCAAAGAAGTCAGAGGAGAACTCTTTAAAGGCCTTCTTCGCTTCTTCTGGGCTAGTCAAACCCTGGTAAATGCCAAAATAGACTTGATAAGCCTTGTCTATCTTGCGGCCAGTAATTTTGGTCATGATGTCCTGACCAAAGGGTTTGAAATCCCCACTCTTGGTTTGGTCGGTCAGGATGTTTCTATCAGCCAAAAAGAGTATCCTCTTCACTGCCCCTGCTTTGTGCAATCTCCAGGCAATTTGAAAGGCTGTATAAGTCTTTCCAGTTCCAGTGGCCATTACTAATAGGATACGTTGTTGTCCTTTGGCTACTGCTTCTACCGTTCTGTTGACGGCAATAGATTGATAGTATCTTGGTTCTTTGCCCGACTCGTCCTTATGAAATTCTTGATTAACTATTTTTTCAGCCTCGGGAGATTCAATTCCTTTATAAAGCCTATATCTGTTCCATAGTGCTTCCGGGGAGGGGAACTCATCCAAAGCAAGCTCTTTCTCCATCATGCCATCAGTAGCACTCTTGTCATGGAATAAGAAGCCTTTTCCATTTGAGCTAAACACAAAAGGAATATCGAGCATTTCAGAGTATTCCAATCCCTGTTGCATTCCTGAGCCCACGGAATGCTTAGCATCCTTCGCTTCAATGATTGCAATGGGGTGGCCAGTAATGTGGTAAAGGATGTAGTCCGCTCGTTTGCGTTTACCTCTAGTGTATGAATTACCTCTAACGTTGATTCGGCCATCAGTGAACGTGACCTCTCTGCGAACTTGCTTTTTAGTATCCCATCCAGCTTTGGCAATTGCCGGAGTGATGTAATTCATACAGATATCAGTTTCAGAGAGGTGTTTCATTAGATTTTCAAGAAATAAGCCTTTCAAACTAAAGGGAGAAAAGCAAAAAGCAAAGCTTGACTGTGTGGAATGGTTAAAAAAAGAGAATAAAAGGAATAGTAATTAGTGTTTTATTAGGTTCTCTATTTTGTTCTTTGATTTTGTCTTAATGTAAGTTCATTAGAGTGAAAAAAAATACTAGCTGAGATAATGCTCTGTCATCAAGACGATTTTTAAGGTGAAGGAGATATTTTACTTATTTAATAATAGAGGATCCTCAGTTGGCCAAGAATGAAGATTGAATAGCCTAAAAAACACTTCAAAAGGGGTAGTAGCTTGCCAATAACTTGCCAAAAAAGAAAAAACCCCACTGAGACTATCAGATGGGGTTTTTGAGTGATCCGCTCAGGACTCGAACCTGAAACCTACTGCTTAGAAGGCAGTTGCTCTATCCAGTTGAGCTAGCAGACCAACGGGCTTTTTCAAAAGCGAGTGCAAATATAGTGAAATGCTTTTTTCTTATGCAAAGGGTATGGCCAAAAATCTTTAGAAAAATTTAAGTGTTCACTTTAAAGCGAATTGGCTAATTTCAGCTAACTATTTTTTATGAACACTGATCTTTCTAGCGAAAACCTTAAAAAGGCAGCCTATTGGATAATTATCCTGACCGGCTTTGTTGTTGCCCTTATTTACTTCCGTTCGTTCCTTGAGCCTATTGTATTGGCCCTACTAGTATGGTATCTCATTCGTACCACTAGAAAGTACATAGCTAAGCTCTCAATTAACGGTAGGGCATTGCCTCACTGGCTTCAGCGCGTTGTAGCTTTTGTTCTAACAATCTCATTTATCTACGGCATTTATCAGATCATATCTGTCAATATCGCGCTGATTATAGAGAATGCAGATACTTATGATGATAACCTACAACTGTTTCTAGAGCGTATGCATGTATTCTCTGAACGGTACGACTTTCTGCCCAATGTAGAAGAAGCTATTGAGAGAATAGATTATCAGGCTATTCTGGGTACTACATTTAGTTCGCTTAGCGTGGTGTTGGGTAATTTTACGCTTGTCATAGTCTATGTCATCTTTTTTCTAATAGAAGAAAATTACCTCGATAAGAAGCTGATGAATATGTTTCAGAAGGAGGGAAGTAGAAAGAGTGTAGCCGACATTTTCGATCGCATCAGTAGGTCGGTAAATAAGTACTTCACGGTAAAGACGGAGGTGAGTCTTTTGACAGGAATTGTCAGTTATATTCTGCTGAGAATTCTTGGGGTAGACTTCCCGGTTTTGTGGGCCTTTATCATCTTTGTTTTAAACTATATTCCTTACGTTGGATCGTTGGTAGCGACCCTGCTTCCAGCCATATTTTCCATCTTTCAATTTGCCTCTTTCTGGCCCTTTGTTTACGTGCTTGTAACGGTAGAGGTAGTACAGATAATTATAGGTAATTATGTGGAGCCAAAGCTTATGGGGCGCACCTTAAATCTGAGCCCTCTGGTAGTGATTATTGCACTCTCATTTTGGGGTAGTATTTGGGGTATTTTAGGGATGATTTTATCCGTGCCTCTCATTTCAATTTTAGTCATTATTTCAGCTCAGTTCCCTTCTACTAGAGGCATAGCAATTATGCTTAGTGAGAATGGTAGTTTGAGAGATATTGAGCACGATGAAGATGAAATATAGGTTGCTTAAAAAGGCTAATGTTCAGCTTTCCGAAATAGGCTTTGGGTGCATGTCTTTGGGTATGAATAATGCCGAAAACGAACGGTTGATTCGTGCTGCTTTTGACAGTGGGGTCAACTATTTTGATACAGCAGATATCTACCAAAACGGCTTCAATGAAGAGACAGTCGGAAGGGCGTTAAGACCAATTCGAAGTAAAGTGTTCTTGGCTACTAAGGTTAGTAATAGGCCTAGGTCAAATGCTGAAGGCTGGGATTGGGTGCCTAGAAAAAGTTATATTTTAGAAGCTGTAGATAAAAGCTTGAGTAGGTTAGATACGGATTACATAGATCTTTATCAACTACATGGAGGAACGATAGAGGATGATAGGGAAGAGGTAGTGGAGGCTTTCGAGTTTTTGAAGCATCAGGGTAAGATTCTCCATTGGGGGATCTCGTCTATTAGACCTAATGTTGTTCGTGAATACGTTAAGTTTTCTGGTTTTGTTTCCGATATGTTGCAGTATAGTCTTTTGGATAGAAGGCCAGAAGAAGAGTTGCTGGATTTATTAGAGAATCACGAAGTTGGAGTAGTGGTTAGGGGTGTACTGGCAAAAGGATTTTTAGCTAATAAAGATTTAAGTGATTACTTAGATTATAGTATTGAAGATATTGATTTACTGAGAAATAAGATGAGTTTATTCTCAATTGAGAAAATGACAAAATCTCAGGTTGCTCTCAAGTGGTTGTTGGCGCACTCAGCAGTCACCTCTGTTGTGGTGGGGATAAGAACTATGGCCCAGTTGAATGATGTTCTAGGATTGTATAGCAGTAGGGAATTGAGCACAGAAGAAGTTAGGGAGCTGTCGGAAGTTCTAAGTCCTAACTTCTATAAAAGTCATAGATGAACTTCTGCTCGAGTAATGAGGTTGAACATATTCTGAGGCAGAACCTTTAGTTCTAAAGTTTTCAGGGGCTCTAGTTTTTTATGCTTTAAGGTATTCTGAATAGCTAACGGAAATCTACAATTGCATGAGCTGAGTGTAATGGGTGTAAATTACTTAAAAGTTGAAGCGTATTTTTAGTTTGAATCGAAATGAAAAGAACCTCTATTCCGAAATCTACTTATGAATTTTTAAGCCAGCTTAACGTCAATAATAATCGAGATTGGTTCAATGAAAATAAGAAGAGATATCAGCAAGAGCATGACTACGTGATTGAGTTTGTAGATGAGCTTTTGGCTAAAATGAGAGAGGTAGATCAGCTCTCAAATGAGTCAGGGAAAAAGAGCTTAATGCGGATATATAGGGATGTAAGATTCTCAAAAGATAAGCGGCCTTATGACCCTCGTTTTGCAGGGAGTTTTTCGCGCATAAAGCCTGCATTGAGAGGTGGTTATTTTTTTAGATTTAAGCCGGGTGAAACGGTGGTTGGCGGAGGCTTTTATGGGCCTAATTCTGACGACCTGAAATTGATCAGAGAACACATTGCTCAAGACGATGAGCCGTTGAGAGAAGTGCTAGAAAATGAGTCGTTCAAATCGGTGTTTGGAGCGCTGATGGGAGAGCAATTAAAGACGGCTCCCAAGGGCTTCGAAAAGGACCATCCTGCCATAGATTTGTTACGCTATAAATCCATGTATGTCTTTAGGTCTTTTAGTGATGAAGAGGCTCAATCTTCAGCCTTTCTTGAGGAGGCTATGAATACCTTTTTGGCCATCCGTCCCTTCTTCGATGTAATGACAGAATACCTCACTACAGACCTCAATGGGATGTCGTTAATTGACTAAAACCATTTCTCATTTTACACTGTTGAACCATCATGAACAGAAAAGTGGTTTTCGATTTTCTAGAAGACTTGAGTAGGAATAACTCAAAGGAATGGATGGATAAAAATCGAGCTAGATATGAAGAATCTAAATCGATATTAATCGAGGTTTTCGATCCTATTTTGGAGGAGCTTAAGTTGATCGATCCTCGAATTGTTCAGCCAAATGCTCGAAAGTCTCTTAGTAGAATCAACAATAACCTGATGTTTCACCCAGATAGGCCTACCTATAAAGACCATATGGGGCTAGGGTTTGGTTATGGGAAGGGTTTGGCAGATTTCTATATTCATCTTGGGGTACATGAGCAATTGATAGCTGGGGGCTTGTGGCATCCTTCAAGTGAAAAGCTCAAGCTGCTTAGGCAGGAAATAGACTATGAGGGAGAAAGGCTAAACTCCATCTTAAACCAGCCGTTCTTTGCTAAGCATTTTACACTTTATGAGGAAGATATGTTGAAAGGAAGCCCGAAGGGATATGCTTCGGATCATCCTCATATTCACTTACTAAAGATGAAGAGCTTGGCTGCTTTTAGGCCAATTACTAGAGAAGACTTTTACAGTAGCTCTTTCGATAGTATGGTTATAGAATCTTATAAGGCTATTGTTCCTTTGTTAGATTTTGCCAATGTAGCCATACAAGAGCATTGACTTTCATAAGTGCTCCGTTCAGCTCAAATTGAATTAAATAAACATATTGACCTGAAAGATTAATGCTTGCTATGTTTCTTTTGTGTAGGGTTTATTTGCTCAATGCACAACAAGAACCGCTCATAGAAGCAGTGCCATAGTAGGATTTGCATAGAAGCACTACAACGCCAAAATATTCTCGAGAAGAGCATCTGCGCCAGATGCTAAAGGAGGGGAGAGCGTGCACTTTTTAATTGCAGCCAAAATGGGGGCAGGATAAAACCGCCACCCTAGTAACTAATAATTCAGATGGTAAGTCAATTACTCTAATTTTTAGAAGGATTAGTGTGGTGGGAATAGAAGGTGGAGAATATTGATTATCAAATACTTAAATGCATGGCAACATCGGTAGTGATATTTTTATGCATAAAAACCTGAAAAATTCATGGTGTAGGCTATTGCAAAAAGAATTTTCCCTCTATATTTGCACTCCCATTAGGGAAGAGGGTAACAGCTCAAACGATAATTATCAGAGAGTTTTTACTCAAACCAATGGTCTCGGGGTGTAGCGTAGCCCGGTCATCGCGCCTGCTTTGGGAGCAGGAGGTCGCAGGTTCGAATCCTGCCACCCCGACAAAAGCCAACCAAATGAGGTTGGTTTTTTTGTGTAGATCACAGCCCATTTTATTGGTTTGAAAACATTGAATTATCGGTTGATAGTTTATATTTGCAAACCTTTAGCAAAACAACCACACGGAGGGGTGGGTGAGTGGCTGAAACCAGCAGTTTGCTAAACTGTCGTACTGGGAAACTGGTACCGGGGGTTCGAATCCCCCTCCCTCCGCACAAACAAAAAAGGCTTCCATTTGGAGGCCTTTTTCGTTTGTCTAAAGTCTGACTTCTAATCTCTAAAGTCTATTCATACCTCAATGCCTTAACAGGGTTTTGCTGAGCGGCCTTAAGCGAATGAAAACTCACGGTTAAGAATGCTACTAACAGAGCTAGAATGCCAGCTATTGCTGCAGCACTAATAATGGCGGTTGGTAGGTCCATAGTGTACTGAAATACCTGTAGCCACTCTTCTATCAATAAATATGCTATTGGAGCTGCAATGGCAAAGCCTACAATTACAAGCAGCATAATATCTCTAAAAATCAAATAGACTAATTGTGGTATGGTGGCTCCCAAAACCTTTCTTACCCCAATTTCTTTTATTCTGGTGGCTGTGGTATAACTAGAAAGCCCAAGAAGCCCTAGACAGCTAATAATTATACAGATGTAGGAGAGTGAGGCTGTTAACCTACTCTGGCGTTTGTCTGACTTGTAAAGGTTTTCTGCTTGAGTATCTAGTAATCCATATTCAAAAGGGTGACTTGGGTCTAGCTCGTCATACTTGTTCTCTAGGTAATTTAAGGTCTGTTGTAAAGTGCCAGCCTTAGCGTGAACTACAACAGACGGATTAACCTGAGTAAGAGTTCCAAATCGTTCATACCTCAAAATAAGGGTAGGTTCAACTTTAACATGAAGAGAGAAAGCGTTGAAGTCTTTAACCACTCCTATTACCCTACTAGGATTGCCTTGTTGTCCTGCAGGTTGGACTTTTTTGCCTAAGGCGCTTTCTGGATCAGCCCAACCTTGATAAGCCACCATAGCCTCATTTACCAGCACCCCTTGGGTAGGATCGGTTGGTATGTTTTCATCAAAGTCTCGTCCGGCTATTAACTCCATTTCCATAGCGTTCACGAAGTTTTCACCAATAAACATCAGATTGTAAGTGTCAGTTTTCATGGTGGTATCGGCTTCTTCTACCATCATTACTTGTCGGCCACCTCCAATTAATCGGTTGCCAACGGAGTTAGCATTACTGGCGCTTAATCCGGTAGTCGTGGTTACATCTATAATATTAGGGTTCTCTCTTAATTCGTTTTGAATTACTTCTAATCTGCGGCTTACCAGTGTGTCTCTAGTAGGAATAATAATTACGTTGTCTTTATTGAAGCCAAGGTCTTTGTTTCGCATGTAGCTAATCTGGTTGCTCATTAAAAGTGTGGCAATCACTACACCAATAGATACAAAGAACTGAAAGGCAACTAAGCCCTTTCTCATAAAGGTGCTACCAGGACCAGTTTTTACAGAGCCCTTCATGGCATTAATAACAGAGATGGCGGATAGGTAAAATGCCGGATATAGGCCAGAAAGAACACCTAGAATAATGGTTATACCTAGTGACCCAAATAGTAATAGTGGGTTGTTGAACCAGTCTAAGCTGAGTTGTTTACCTAGTAATTCGTTGATGTTAACTCCATAAATAAGAAGGTATACCAAGCCGACAGCTAAGAGTAAAGAACAGAATGTAATAAGTATAGATTCACTAAGAAACTGAGAAACTAACTTGCCTTTGGTAGAGCCAAGAACTTTTTTAATACCTACCTCTTTAGATCTTTTTGTGGCTCTTGCAGTAGCTAAGTTCATGTAATTGATGCTGGCCAAGATCAATACAAAAATGCCAATTGCCATAAATGACTGAGTATATGCTTTATTTCCAGTGGCTAAATCGTACTGAACTTTCGAATTGAAATGTATCTCATTCAAAGGAACTAGCCTAGGTTCAAAGCTGGCTTCACGCAGTGATGGAGCAAACTGTCTGATAGGTGCCATATACTGATCAAATACCTCATGGAACCTATTGTAAATATTATTGACATCGTAATTCTTAGGTAAGAGCACATAAGAGTAGGTGCCTATATTCCATAGCTGACTCATGCGCTGTTGCGCATTCATAGGAGGTTGGCCAGAGGTTAAGGTGGAATAAGAAATCAGTCCATTAAAGGTCAGGTGAACGTTGTCAGGAAGGTCTTTAATTACACCTTTTACGGTAAAAGTATTCTGATCAGTTTTTACAAGTTGATTAAGAGGTGGTTGGTTTCCAAAAAGTCTTTTGGCTGTACTTTCAGTTAGTACTAAGCTTCTAGGTTCCACTAAAGCTGTCCTTGGGTCGCCCTGAATAAACTCATGAGTAAATATGTTGAACATGGCAGAATCAGCGAAGTACATATCATCTACATAGAAATTTTTGTCTTCAATTCTGAATAGTAATTGTCCTGCACTTTGTACACGCGTGAAAGATTGTATCTCAGGGAACTCCATTTGCATGGTTTCTGGCAATGCAACAGAGGTAAGAGCAAACTCATCATTTTTAGGTGGAATGTAGAATTTAGATTCAATCCGGTAAACTTGATCCCACTTATCATGATGCTTATCGAATGTTAAATCGCTCTGCACATATAGAAGAATTATAATGCTTACAGCTAAGCCTAGTGCTAAACCAAAAATGTTGAGGAAGGCATAGAACTTGTTTTTGAGGAGTACACGCAATGCGTAAATGAGGTTTTTCATAGTGTTGGGTTTGAGTATGACCGATGGTATCTTTCAGGAGGACGGTGCTGCCTTTTCTTTTGTTGACAAAAGAAAGTCCTCACCAATCTCTTGCTGGTAAATATTCTACAAAAACAGTCTTATTGAACTTTAAAAATGAAGAGTGATTCATTTTTCTAGCTGTGCGGCACATGAACCTATTGACGCCTAGGGTTTTAGTGAAGGAGTGGAGGTTGGTTAATTAAAAAAATCATCCAAGACCAGTTCTGCCTCCTGAGCAATTCTTAGTTCTTAGAGCTGCCTACTTATTTTAGTTTTATAACTTGGGTTTATGAAGGAACCGAAAATTGAAAAGCTTCAAAAAATGCAGCTTGTGGGTAAACACATCACCATGTCTCTTTCGAATAATAGAACTGCTGAATTATGGGGCGCTTTTATGCCTGTGAGGGACAGTGTTTTGAATAGGGCGAATGACAATTACTATTCTGTTGAGGTTTATCCAGAAGGTTACTTCGAGCACTTCAATCCAAACACTGAATTTGAGAAGTGGGCTGCGGTAAAAGTTGAAGAAGTTACCGATCTGCCTGAAGCCATGGAAAGCCTAACGGTTCCTGAAGGGTTGTATGCGGTATTTCCATTCAAAGGCACTCCTGCCAATGTTCCTCAGTTTATGCAGCATATTTTTGGTGTTTGGTTACCGCACTCTAAATATCAGCTAGATAATCGCCCTCACTTTGCTTTAATGGGAGAGAAGTACAAAAACAACGATCCAGAATCTGAAGAAGACTTCTGGGTGCCAGTTAGGTTGAAGTAAGGTTTACCGTCCCTTAAAGGAAAGTACAAAAGCTTAGCTCACCTGATCTTCTATCTTTTGAATATTTCCAATGTGTGGGCATTCAATCAAGCTTTTCATGTCTGTAAAAGAAACTGCTTCTTTCTCGTACTTGTAAGCTTGTTTTAGAGTAGTGGTGTAGTTGTTGTCGCCCATGCCAACATCAACATCATCCATAGTCATTTGGCAAGGGTGTTCGTAGCCTGCAGCATGAGTGATCTCTAGAATTTCCTTTCTGAGTGTCTTCAAATACTGACCTGAACGTTCAGATTTATCTTTTACGTTAATACCCATTTCTAACCATTTATTCTGAGTGGCAACTCCAGCTGGACAAGTGTTTGTATGGCAAGATTGTGCCTGAATACAACCCACGGACATCATGGCTTCACGTGCTACGTTGATTAGATCGGCCCCCATGGCAAAGGCCATAAGCGAGCTAGATGGAAAGCCTAATTTCCCTGAGGCAATGAATACAACCCTATTAGCGAGTCCTTTTTTCTGAAAAATCTTATAAACTGCTGCAAAACCAAATACAAAAGGAAGGGCCACATGGTTAGCAAAAGATGGGGGAGCGGCACCAGTTCCGCCTTCTCCACCGTCAATAGCAATAAAGTCAGGGCCAATGTTTCGTTCTAGCATTAAGTCGGTGAGCTCTTCCCAAAGCTCCATTTTACCTACGGCCGACTTAAAACCGACAGGTAGTCCAGTTTTGTCTGCAATATTTTCAATGAAATCTAACAGCTCATTTGGGGTAGTAAAAGCTGAGTGGTTGGAGGGAGAAATTACATCTTGCCCCATTGGGATGTGTCTGATTTCAGCAATCTCTTTAGTGATTTTAGAGGCTGGTAAAACACCGCCCTTTCCTGGTTTCGCTCCTTGGGAGAGCTTAATTTCTATGGCTCTTATTTGAGGATAGTCAGTTGTAAGTTTTATCAGTTTATCAATATCGAAATTACCATCGTCATCTCTTACTCCAAAGTATCCAGTACCAATCTGAAGCATAGTATCTGCCCCTTTTTTGTGGTATGGAGAATAGCCTCCTTCGCCAGTGTTGTGGAATGCACCAGCTGCGTAGGCACCTCTGTTCAAAGATTCTATGGCTCTAGCTGAAAGCGAACCGAAGCTCATTGCGGAAATATTGACGATAGATCTTGGTCGGAAAGGCCTTCTACGCTGATGATACTCACCCATTAACTTGGCGCAAGGAACAAGGTCTTTTTCCTTAAGGTTAGGATGGTCAGGCTTGAGTTTGTATGGAAATAGAGCGGGGTTTATGAAAACGTAGCCAGCTGCGCTTTGATCTTGATCTGTACCAAAGCCTTGATAATTATTTTGCTTTTTAGAGCTGGCGTAAATCCATGATCGCTGACTTCTGTTAAAAGGAAGCTCTTCTCGGTTGTTGGCTACAATGTATTGTCGAAGTTCTGGACCAATGGTTTCTAGTAGATACCTAAGGTGTCCTACTACTGGAAAGTTATGACTAATGGTGTGTTTCTTCTGGAGGATGTCTCGCAGAAATACTATAAAAAGGAATACAAGAACATAAGCCCACCAAGGTGTAGAGGCAAGAAAGTCTTTAAGCTGATCCATATAGAGTGATTTGAGAAGAAGAGGTCTTCAACTTTTATACAAGATAAATGAAAGGTTCAGAAGGTTTAACCTTCGTAGAAACTATTCGGTTCGAACCACTTTGATTTTAATGCATAAACGCCTGATAAGGCCTCAAAACAGCACTATTTAGCCTTAGAAATTACTGAATAGGATCGGCAGATTTCACTACGCCAGGCTGAGAGGTGATCTCCTTCAAGGTCATTACTTGTATAGCGGCTACGGAAATAATACAATAGGCAGCAAAGTAATAGAAACCTTCTAGAATACTTGAGGTGATGTTTTCTTCTGATGCAGTAGCTAAATACATCAAGAAAACGCCTACCACAAATACATCGGCCATAGACCACTTGCCTATGAGTGCTACAAACTGATAGACTCTGGTTCTATATCTCCAGTTTTTGAAGGCCAAAACAAGACACAGTAATACAGCTTTAAGAACAGGTACAATTACCGAGAATAAAAGAATGAGCGAGGCTACCAAGGTGTTGTCGAACTCGTAAAGCTGCTGAATCCCACTAATTACACTTTGAGTTCTGTCATACAATTCAAATTCGCCTAAAAGAGGTATTTGAGCTCCAATATGAATATTCAGAATAGGTAAGGTTAGCCCTGGATAAAGACAAATGAGTGAGATGATTATTAAGATTAGGGCAACTATGTTTCTCTTGTTCATAAGCTAGCTTTCAGCAGGTAGACGTGTATGTAATGTAAAAGTAACAGCGAATATTGTCTAGACTTAAAAAACTTTGTGCCTTCTTTCAGTCATAGCCGACAAAGAAGGCACAAAGTGTAATCTGTTAATGGTTGTCATGCAAAGTGCACCAGTGCATCATTCCCATTCCAATAGGAGAGCCGTCTGGTGGAGTAAGCGCATCTTGCAATTGTAGCTCTTGCGGATTTTCCATGAATTGCTCAATAGTCAGACGCAAGAAAGCATGGTGTGCAGCGGTACTAGAGTCGCCACTTGTGCCACCTCTACTTACTTTAGTTTGAATTTTCTCTAAGCCAAGTAAAGCCTCAGACCTCGCTTGTGCCGATGCTCCTCTGTTTTTGAATAGATCCATTAAGGCATAAACCAATTGGTTTTCTGTTGCAAAGTTGAGCTGACGGTGATAATCATTCGTATATGTTTTACCAAAAGTGTTTTCTATGGCTGTATTGATTACATCAGTCAAGCCGATTTGGTTAGAATCCATTGCTTTTTGTTGTACCAAACGAGTAGCTCTTTGGCCATTGAATATAAAGCTCATTACGGCACCAGCAATGGTTTCGCCTGGTGCAACAGCATCAAAGTCAATTCCTGTTCTCACTTTAAAAGTTTCACGAGAACGTCCAAAACCAGGAACACGCGGAGGGATCATTTTTAAAATATGCTCTGGAAAAGCCAAGTTGCTCGGATGAACGGTGTGCAACAACGCGTTCAGAGCTGCTTCTTGCTCTGCCTTTGGAGCAGTTCTAGGGAGTGGCTGGCTATCACCTCTTAGTTTATAATTGTAGTAAGTTCCACCAATAACTTTAGCAGCACCTTCTAACTGATACCTGTGAAGCATATACATAGGAACTAAAACCTCTTCTAAAGTAGTCATTGGAGCTCCAACCGGAATCTGCTTTTCTGAGAAGTTGTTCATTACCAGCTTTCTTACCTGCATCAACCTGTTCAATTCTTCAGTAGCACTTTTGCCATTGTCCCATAAGTGTGACTGAGGGTGGCTGCTACCAATTGGTCTCGAATCTGAATCGGTAATGAAGCCTAGGCCATCTTTAAATTGCTTTTCGATTAATTCGTCTAAGGCCTTATCCTCGTCAACGTTATCTGGGAAGTCTTGATAACCCCAAGTAATGGCTGCTTTGTCCCAAGCTCCTATACCAACATCATACGCATCGGCTAGTGAGATTTTGCCATTAACCAGGTCAATTTTCGGATGCGGATAGTCCATAACTGATGCACGGTCGTTGGTGCTAGAGATATAATTGTGCATTAGACCAATGGTGTGGCCAACCTCGTGTGCAGAAAGTTGTCTTAGTCTGGCTAGTGCCATTTCTAACATTCTTGGATCAGGCGTAGTGCCGTTTTCATACGGAGTTAATAAACCTTGGGCAATTAAGAAGTCTTGTCTTACTCTTAATGATCCTAAGCTTACGTGACCTTTAATGATTTCTCCAGTTCTTGGGTCGGTAACAGAAGAACCGTAAGACCAACCTCTAGTAGAGCGGTGAACCCATTGTATGACGTTATAACGAATATCCAGCGGGTCGGCTCCTTCTGGCATTTCCTCAACTAGGAACGCATTTCTATAGCCGGCAGCTTCAAAAGCCTGATTCCACCATCTCGCACCTTCAATAAGGGCTGATTTAATTGGCTCTGGGGCTCCTCTATCTACATAGTATCTAATTGGCTCTACTGGCTCACTTACGCGTGCTTTTGGGTTTTTCTTTTCAAGGCGATGTCTTCTGGTAAACCTTTTTTGAATGTCTTCCTGAATAGGAGTAGCGTAGTCTAAATAGCTTATAGTTCCGTAGCCAGATCTCGGATCAGCTTTTCTTCTTTCGTATCCATTGTCTGGCAATTCTATAAAAGAATGGTGCATTCTTACGGTAACGGCATCCGATGAAGGCGTTACGCTTCTCAGGTAACCACCAGCTCCACTACCAGTAAAGGTAATTGTAGCTTCAAATTCTGAATTTTTAGGAAAGTTTTTCAGCATAGGAGGGTAGATGGCCGATCGGCTTGCGTCTACTCTAAAATTACCTTGTCTAGATCTGCTCAAAGTATTGCTTACGCCATGAGCATCGGAAAGCAACATGGAAGTAAGGTCAACCAAAACTCTTCCATCTGTTTCTGCTTCTACCTTAAAGCCTTGAAGTACCGATTCGGCAAAAGCTTCTTTCACGGCCTTTACTTCATCCATATTGTCAGAAACCGCGCGGTATCTGTAATTGGGCTGAACCATCAGGATTTTTGGACCAACTCTTCTGAACTCTACTATTTGAGTTCCGCCAAGTTGCCCTCTGTCTAGGCCTATATCGTTAGAGCCTACACCTGCGGTTAATGAATTTACATAGAGAAACTCGGTGTCGAATTTATCTATCTCTAACCATACTTTTCCGGACTTTTCGTCCCAGTAATAAGTGAAGTAACCCTCTTTCTTCTCAGCTCCAGAGGTTACGTCTTCTATTGACTTTTGTGCCTGTACCAAACCAAAAATAAAAAGCATGGCCAGGGTTAGTGAAAATCTAAGTTTCATTGAAGTTTATTATTTGGATTGAATCCATCAATATAAGAAGTCTTTGTCAACACAGCCAGTCAATTATATTTGTGGGGTATCAATATTAAACAACTAGAATATGTCAACTCAAAAAGTAAGGCTCATCTTGTTTTTTACAGTTTTGGCGACTGTATGCTGGGCTCAGAAAAAGCCACTAACTCACGATGTTTATGACGACTGGAAAGGACTTCAGTCTGTGAGTATTAGTAATAATGGTCAATGGGCCGGATGGAGAATAAGCCCTCAGGTGGGCGATGCTCAATTAGAAATCCGCAACCTAAACACCAATGAGACCATTATGATAGACCGTGTGTCTAGGTATTCATTCTCAAATAACAGTCAGTACGTAGTAGGAGAAATTAAGCCTGCTTATGAGGAAGAAAGAGAATTGAAGCTGAAGAAAACAGCGGCTAGCAAGATGCCAAAAGACTCTCTTTTTGTCTTGAATTTGGGCAACGGAGAAGTTCAAAAGTTCGCTAGAGTTAAGAACTATCAACTGCCAGAAGAGTCTAATGAATGGATAGCTTGGTTGCACGAAAAGCCGCTTCCAGAGAAGAAAAAGCCTGAACCTAAGAAGGAGGAGGTAAAGGAAGAGGAGACTTCTAAGAAAAAGAAAAGAAAGAAAAAGAAGGAAGAAGAGGTTGAAGCTGCGGCAGAAGAGCCAAGCGAGCCAGAAGATCCTAGAGCTAAATCTAAGGGTACTGAGCTTGTTCTTTATAATATGTCTACAGGCGCTATGACTAGCGTAACTGGTGTTATGGATTATACCATGTCTAAGAAGGGAGATTACCTATACTATGAGTTAGACAAAGTAGACTCTTTAAATCCGGCTGGTCTGTTTGCAATGAACACTGCAACTGGAACTCCAATGGAGCTGAGCTCTGGAATGACCGATTATAAAAAAATGTCGGTAAGTGAGGCTGGAAATCAGTTAGCATTTTTCGCTACTAGTAGTGAGAAAGATGAAGACGACAAAGTTTGGAGCGTAATGTACTGGTCTGGAAATGGGGCAGCCAATATTTTAGCAGATTCTATGACTGCCGGAATTCCTGAAGGTTGGAGAGTAAGTGATAACAGTAGCCTCAGATTTTCGGAAAGTGGAAAGAGACTTTTCTTCGGAACTGCTCCTGACCCAATGGAATACGCTTACGAGAGCGACACTACCATTCTTAAAGAAGAAAGACCTCAAGTAGATGTTTGGTCTTACAATGATCCATACATTCAGCCAATGCAGAAGTTGCAGGCTACAAGAGAGAAAAATAGAACTTATCAGGTGCTATATGATCTTACCAATCGTTCGTTGGTACAATTAGAAGGTTCTGATCTTGAGTCGGTTTACATTGATACAGAAAATGATCGCGACTTCTTCATTGCCATGGATGATAAGCGATTCAGAACACAATACACTTGGGATACTCAATTGCCAAGAGATTACTATAAAGTAGACGCTAGAACAGGTGAGGTAGAATTGCTTTTAGAAGGCACAATAGGTTTTGCATCACTTTCTCCTGGAGGTGAATATATCTATTGGTTCAATCAGCAAGATGGCGACTACTATACAATGAATGTGGCTAGTGGCAAAATCACCAACCTAACTGCTGGTATGGACGTGAGTTTTGCTAATGAACTTCACGATTCTCCTTCATTAGCTGGGAGCTACGGAATTGCTGGATGGGCACCTTCAGACGAGGCTATTTACATCAACGATCGTTACGATATCTGGAAGTTTGAACCAGAAGGTCAAAGAGCTGCTGTGAACTTAACCAATGGTAATGGCAGAGCTAACAAGCTAACTTATAGATATCAAAGACTAGATAGAGACGAGGACTTCATCAACTTCAGAGAAAAGGCAGTTCTAAGCGTTTTCAATGAGTGGACCAAAGCTTCAGGTTATGCTTATGGAAGCATGGACGACCCAATGACTCCTGCAGAAATTGTAATGAAAGACATGAGTGTTTATGGCCTAAACAAGGCTAAAGACGCTGATCGTGTATTAGTGAGAATGTCTACTTACGAGGAATATCCTGAGGTTTATGCTGCTAATAGCGTAGAGATGGATGGCCTTAAGAAGTTAACAGATATGGACGCTCAGGAAGATCCTTACAACTGGGGTACTGCTGAGTTAGTAGAGTTTGAGTCTGGTTACGATGGTGAGATTATGCAGGCTATTCTTTACAAGCCTGAGAACTTCGACCCAACAAAGAAATACCCTCTAATTGCTTATTTCTATGAAAGAAGGTCTAATTCTCTTCATAGTCACCCAAGCCCTGCACCAAGTGCCAGTACTGTGAACATTCCTTATTTTGTAAGTAATGATTATTTGGTGCTTGTGCCAGACATTAAGTATGAAGATGGCCGACCAGGAAAGTCTGCAATGGACCACGTAGTTCCTGCAACTAAAGCCGTGGTAGCTAAAGGTTTTGTAGACGAAAGTAAAATGGCTATTCAAGGTCAGAGCTGGGGTGGATACCAAGTTGCGCATATTGTTACGCAAACTGATATGTATGCTGCAGCAGGTGCAGGTGCTCCAGTTTCTAACATGACTTCAGCTTATGGTGGTGTACGTTGGGGTTCTGGTATGAGCCGTATGTTCCAGTATGAAAAAACTCAGTCTAGAATTGGTGGAACGTTATGGGACAAGTTCGATCTATACATTGAAAACTCGCCATTGTTTGGTGTGCCGAATATCAAAACGCCTCTATTCATTATGCACAACGATGCTGATGGTGCTGTGCCTTGGTATCAGGGAATTGAGTTTTATATGGCTTTGAGAAGACTACAGAAGCCTTCTTGGATGGTAGTTTATAATGATGAAGCGCACAACTTGCGTCAAAGAAAGAACAGAAAAGACCTCTCTGTTAGAATGGGACAATTCTTTGATCACTACTTGAAAGGGGCTCCAATGCCTGAGTGGATGGCCTATGGTTTGCCAGCTACTCTTAAAGGCAGAACACTTCGTTATGATCTGGTTGATGAACAAACTGAAGAGAAAATCAAAGAAGGCGAGAGCTTGAAGCTAGAAAATTCTGGCAGAGGGAATTAATATGTGTTTATGCCAGTCTTAAAACAGAATTACCATATCTGATTAGATAGGGAATCTCCCATTAGTTTTTCTAAGCTAGGGGAGGTTCTTGTTTTACAGGCTCCACAAGGTTTTTAGCTTCTAAGACTGATTTTATTTAGATAATGTACCAAAAAGGCCATCCAAGATATCTTGGATGGCCTTTTGTATGTTGGAGTAGTATGGTGATTATATATCGTACTCTTTCGGGTCGATTTTGATTCTACCACCACCGGCATTGATGGCCTCATGAATTTTATAAATACATACTTCAGATTTATAAGATTCAATGGCATCATAGTTCAGCGTTTCTTTCTCACGAACTGATTCTACGAAGTTGTATAAGTGAGCCGTATGCGCTTGCAGGTTGTACACCTTCTTCATTCCGCTCATGTCTTTAATGTCGTAGCTAATTTGCGGAGCGGTTTCTTTAATTCCAGAATCACCAAGCTCTTTCTCTTTGTATTCTTTCATATCGGCAAGGTTAGCTATGTAGCCTTTGTCAACAAACTTTTGCCATTTCTCTTCAGGAATACTCGCTTCTCTGAAAATCTTGTTTTCGGTGCTTTCTGAAATGTTCATAGAACCTTCGTCTCCAATAAATCGCTCATAAACACCTATGGCTCTAGAGTTCGAAATGTTCTCATATATACCTATGGCAGGTCCGCCAGGAGTGTCATACTCCAAAATGGTAGCCATGGTATCGGCTTGCTCTAGGCCAAAATATGAGTTGTTACCTGTGGCATAAACCGTATGCGGATATGCACCTAAGAACCAGTTGAAGATATCTATTTGGTGAGAACCCAAATCTGAAACAACTCCACCACCAAGCTTTTTGTAGTTTCTCCAGTTGTACACTTGGTCTATGGTGTCGAAACCGTACTTGTTCAACTGCTTAATGTCGATATTATCGTTCTTGTTAGGTTGCTGAGTCCAAATTTCAGAACGGTTCCACTGCCCCATAGCATGTGTTAGGCGGCCAAGAACTTTTTCTTGTTCAAGCAAAACTTGGTGAGTAAAACGATACCTGTCGTTAGACCTTCTTTGGCGTCCTATTTGAAGTAAGTTACCAGTTTTCTTCATGGCTAAAGCCATTTTCTTAGCATCTTCAATGTTGTTAGACATGGCCTTTTCGCAATACACATGGATGCCAGCGTTCAGTGCATCTACGGTATGTTGCATGTGCCAGAAATCTGGCGTAGCAAAAGCTACTGCATCGAGGTTTTCCTTTTCTATCATTTCATAGAAATCCTCATAAGCCTTTACATTGGCATCGTATTGCGCATTGTAGCGCTCTTTAGCACGCTCTCTTCTGCTTTCAATAATATCGCAAACAGCCACTAGGTTGGCACTAGGGATTTTTGGAATGTTGCTAAAAATCATTCCGCTTCCTCTACCACCACAGCCAACAATAGCAATGTTTACTTTGTCGGCAGCCTTTAAAGGGTTAGCTGTAATGTTGAAGGGATTGGCCAGTAAAAGACCAGTACCGAAGAGGGACGACCTTTTTAGGAAGTCTCTTCTGTTAGTTTTTTCCATAACAATCTGAATTTTCGCGTTTCAAAAAATAGTAAAGTGGACAACTGATATCCAGCCTTTAAGATAGCTGATTTTTCCTAAGTGTAGCTAGCTTTCCATCGATTGCATAGGTGACCCACTCAATTTGATCATTCGTTTGCACTATATCTTCTATTTCTGGCAAAGAGAGAATAAAGCAAGCCGTAGAAAAGGCATCGGAATAGGAAGAGGTTTTGGCAGCCACCCAAACTCTGTCAAATTCTGGTTTGAAGTCGTTTTTTCCTGTTCTCGGATCAAAGATGTGATTTCCTTGGTGGAAAGTACCGCTGGCACTTACACTGATATTGCTTAGCTCTACTATTTTTCGATCTTGTTTGGCAGCAATAGGGTAAGTGAAGTGCGGTTTGATAGATGTGTTATTTTTTATGTGAAGTGTGCTGTCGCCAGCACTTAATGTATAGGTCTCAATACCCAAGTCCTTCATTAAAGCATCAATTTTATCTAAAGCATAGCCTTTGCCAATTCCACCTAAATCGAAGAACATACCAGGGTTTACACAGTAAACTCTAGGTTGGTCAGGGTCTACAAATAGGCTTGCTTCTTCTTTAGAATTTTGAGCTTTTTCTAATGCCTTGAAGGTTTCATACTCATTTAGGATGCCTTCTTTGGCTGCTCTAAATATTTTCATGTGTTCAGCTACGCCAACATCAAATGCACCATTGCTTTCAATATGGCAGGAAATGGCCAGTTTTAGCACCTCCCACGTTTCAAAATCTAGTGGCAGTTGCTCATCTTTTTTAAGCTTGTTTACTCTAGAAATATCACTGTCTGGTCTGAACCGGCTAAGCTTGTCTTCTAAATCATCAATTAAAGCAAATGCTTGTTGGGCTGCGTTTTTGGCATATTTGGCTTCTTCATTATAAATGTTCAGTTTAAAATATGTGGCCATTGCCTGATGCTCGAAAAGATGAGAGTCGTTCATGGTTTATATCAAGTAATTCTGTTTAATGGGAAAATAAAGTTAGCCCAGTTTACCGGATTTTGAGGTTGTACTTTGCTAGAAGCCCAGGAAGTTGGTCTCTATCTATAATAGCACCACTAATGAAATTCTTCTCTGGGTCGAGCAAGAGGTTTTGGCAATCGCTAAAATCTACTTTTTCCAAGTGGGTTCTATTGAAAGTAGCTTCGCTGAGATCGGTATTTTTAAAGCTTCCTTCGGAGAATTTTGCCTCTACAAAGTCGCACTGTAAACAGGAGCAGTTTATCACTTGGGCACCTTGTAGATTAAGCTGGTAGAAGCTAGAAAAGTCGAGTTTGCAATCTTCAAAGTTCATAGCAAGGAGAAACTTACTGCATTGATCGAAACGCAAACCCATGAGTTTGCAGCTTTTGAACTTTACCTCCTTAAACCCAGTGTCTACCAATTCCACCCCCGATAGGTCACAGTCTACAAAAGTGCACTCTAAAAAAGTAATGCCAGATGGGTTTTTCTGCGTGAAGTCGCAGTTCTTAAAAGTACAGTACTCAAACTGCATGCTTTGTCTTAAGAACTTGTCTAAATCTTGTCCCTTAATTATCTCGTCTTCAGTAATCTTCATGTCGAAAAGTGAAGGTAAAGATAAGTTGTCGGAGTCAGTAATTATATTGATTGAATCTATAGAATTAGTGATTTGTTGTGTTTGGTTGGCCTGGGCTTATGTTATGTTTTGTGTGAAGTTGTGAGAGTAAAATATAATTGTGGTTTCATTGGTTTTTGGAAAACGGCTTGTTCTGTGAGGGTGTAAAAAGGGCAATCGTTTTCTGTTTTCGGACTTTTTCGTTTAGGTCTTGTTTAGCGAAAACCTTTAGGAAAGGTTGAGATGTCTAAGTGTCTGACATTGAGTGTTCTGTGTTAAGTTGTTGTTGAAGGTGAATATAAAGTTCAGGTTTATATAGATAGAATCTATAAGTAATACCTAAAACTAATAGGAAGTAGACCAACATTTTGAAGGCTGTCAATTACCTTCGTAGCATCATTAAGAATTGATTTTTACACTATAAAAACTAAAGGAACATTATGAGCTACGTTGGTAGAAAATTTCCAAACATTGCAGTTGATGCCATGAACGAAATGGGTGATACTTTCAAGTTGAATGTGCTTGAGGAGGCCATCAAAAACAAGAAGAAAGTAGTGCTTTTCTGGTACCCAAAAGATTTCACTTTTGTTTGCCCTACTGAGCTTCACGCTTTCCAAGAGGCACTTCCAGAATTCGAGAAAAGAAACACGGTAGTAATTGGTGCTTCATGCGATACTGCTGAGGTTCACTTTGCATGGTTGAATACTTCTAAAGACGATGGTGGAATTGAAGGAGTGAGCTACAGCCTACTTGCAGATAGCAACAGAAACCTTTCAAGAGCCTTAGATATTCTTGATATCACAGGTGTTTCTTACGATGAAGAAACTGGTGTTGATATGATTGAAGGTGATAACGTGACTTACAGAGCTACTTACCTTATTGATGAGGAAGGTACTGTATTCCACGAAGGAATTAACCACATGCCTGTAGGTAGAAATGTGAATGAGTACTTGAGATTAATCGATGCTTATGCTCACGTTCAGCAGCACGGTGAGGTTTGCCCTGCAAACTGGGAAGAAGGTAAAGAAGCAATGTCTGCAAACAGACAAGGCGTTTCAGCTTATTTAAGCAATAACTAAGAAAAAACGAGGAGGTAATTATGGTAACTGAATTGAGTCAAGATAACCTTCAAGAGGTTTTAAACGAGAATAAAAAAGTGTTTGTGCAATTTTCTGCATCGTGGTGTGGCAACTGCCGAATCATGAAGCCGAAATTCAAAAAGTTGTCTAACGAGAGAGAAGATGCAGCATTTGTAATTGTAGATGCTGAGAAATTCCCTGAGTCTAGAAAACTAGCAAACGTAGACAACTTACCAACTTTTGCTGCCTATGAAGGTGGTGAGCTGGTGAATCAAGTGCAAACTAACAAGTTCGAATCTCTAAAAGCTTTAGTCGATGAGGTTGCCGCTAATTAAGCACATTACAGATTTTATTGAGCAAAACGACCAGGACTTTGTGCTGGAAACAATCGAAACGCTTGAGAATCTGACTGAATGTGAAAACCTCAAAGACGAAGAGTTGGACGTGCTAGGAGAGTTAATCTCCAATTTCTACGGAGCAGTAGAAGTCAGCAAGTCCATCAAAGACGGTAAGCCTAAGAAAGAAGCCCTAAACGAGTTTATGAAACGCGTTGTAGGTTCAATCGATAAGTAGGTTTACCTGACTAAAATATAAAACCCCGGCCACTGGTCGGGGTTTTTTTGTTTTATGACTGTTTAGGCCAGTAGCTGTTATTTCAATATTTATTAATTATGTCACAGTGTGAAGGTCTGTGGCATTACTGGTCAGACCAGTTTCTTTGAGCATTCAAGGCTTGATTTAAGCTTAAGCAAAAAAAGCTGGCAGCTCTTTGAGAGTTGTTGTGTTTACTTTCCAATCAGTTGGAGAAAATATCCTGTGTATGATGGATTCGGTCTGCTGATATTTCTAAATCACTTTTATCAAGAACCGGCTCATTGTTTAACCATAAATAGTAATTCTGACTGGAAATGTATTCCTGAAGAGTCTCTTCCGATACAGAGCTGGCTTTGACTGGAGGTACATAAAATTGGAAGTCTTCTGTTCCTTTTCTCTCCCAATCTTTAACGACTTGCCCATTTTCGTCTACCCATCTTGTCTTTATGTCGTCATGGAATACTTAACCTGGAAATGGGTGATTCCCTGATTTGTTACCACTCTTCTTTTGTTCTTTGAGCTCTTCTATTCCACCTTTTGGAATAGTCAAAAGGTTGATCCATGTGCCATTGTTTAGGCGTTCTTCAAAGTATTTGTTAGTGTACATATTGAGTTGGAAGGTATGAACCCCATAGTTTTTGGCATTCCTATGAAGCACACTTTTCCAGTAATGATGAATCTGATCTGCAGAGTATTTTTTGAGTTCTGAATTACGAATCCTCTTTCCATCAAGCCAGACACCGTATTCTCTTTCATCTGAGAATTGTTCGGCAAAGTTGTCGGGTACAATTCCTCTTGGAGGAGGTGGAGCGAGATATGCAGGTTCAGCCTCGTTTTGTTTGAACCGCTCGAGTTCTGAATCGCTTAGGTTCTTATATAGTTTTTTAATGGTATCTCCTTCTGTAGAAATAAACCTTACCATCCGATTTGGGCTAGGAGCAAAGAAGTTGGACTTATTTGGCAAAGTGTCTTGTGGAGACTGTATTCCATTTTCTCCTCCAAAAAAGTTTGGGATTTTATTTTGCTTGGCTCTTTTGGCCCAATTCAATAATTCCATATAGCTTCTCCATTTCATTTTCGAATCAAAGGACGAATTGAACCGAACTTCTCCCTTAGCTTCAGGCGAGGCGAATATGATTCTCTGTTCATGAGAAAGTTTGCCGAATTCAGTCTCAGTTACTTTTCCATTCCCGCTCTTGTAGCGAACCCTGGTGTTGGGAGAGAGAGAAACCAGAGGGATTACTTTCTTTCCCAGTAAGGTCGAGTCTTCATGAACAAAACTTGGCAAAGCTTCAGAGCCTTCCGAAATTTCTTTGGCAATAGTTTCATGCTTGCCCAATATAAATACTGCTAGTACAATGGATGCAATTCCAATGGCTTGCTTCATCCATTCTGTAGGTTGGTGTGTTGTTTTGACCATCATTTTTAATCGTTTTTTGGTTTCGCCAAAGGTTAGCCTACTGGCCAGCAATGGCTCGTTGTTTGAATTAAGTTTGGTGTAGTTTATTAATGTCTTTTGATAATCGGGTAGTGAGGTAGAGCTCTGATATACGGCTTCATCGGCCAGAAACTCATGATTGAGTTTGATAGAGTGCTTAATGAGATAAATGACCGGATTAAACCATAATGCGGTGTTTAGCAATTCCATCAGAATGATGTCATAGCTGTGCTTTTGAAGTACGTGAGCCTTTTCGTGTTCTAAAATGTTGGAAGGGAGTAGGTTGGCTAAGTACTTCGGTTTATTGGTGTAGATAGTATTAAGGAAGGTGAAGGAGCTTTTCAAGTCATCTCGCAAACAGAGCTGGTAGTTCTGCTTTTGGATCAAATGACCTTGCTTTTTGAAGTTATTCAACCTGTTGAGGTTGAGCGTAAACCTGAGCAATAGCAATATGCAGATCGAAAAGTAGGAGTAGAGTAATATTTGATTCCAATTTAATTTGGAGATAACAGGTTCTTCTTCAGTAGTGTAAGATTCTATAGGAATTGAAAATAGAACCTCTTCTTGTGGTGTTTCTACATAAGTCTGAGGTGCGACTATCGGAACTTCCACATAACTTGTTTGAACCGTTATTAATGGAATTGCTAGGGACAATGGAACTATCAAAAGCAAATAGAATCTATTGAAGCGAAAGGTTTTTTCGTTTCTCAAAAACAGGTAGTAAATGCTATAGAGCATCAGACTTCCAAGCATGAATTTCTGGAGGTATTCGATCATTTCTTTCGTGCGTTAATTTGTTGCTGAACAATGTCTTGAAGCTCTTTTAGTTGTTCATCGGTAAGGTTTTCTTTCGATGTGAAGAAGGAGGCAAACTGAGAAACAGAGTCATTGAAGAAGTTTTTGATTACCCCATTCATCTGATTTGAGAAATATACTTCTTTACTAATAAGAGGGAAGTACTCTCTTACACTTCCATACTTCTTAAAGCCAATAGCCTTCTTGTCGAGTAAACGTTTCAAGAGTGTGGCAATAGTAGTAGATGCAGGTTTCGGTTCTGGGTATTTTTCGATTAGGTCTTTCATAAAGGCCTTCTCCATTTCCCAGAGGTATTGCATCAATTGTTCTTCTGATTTGGGTAGGTTCATTCTACTTTTGTCAATTCTATTCTACAAATGTAGAATAATAAAGTTGTGAACCAAGAATTTAGTTATCAAAATGAGGTGCAGATGTGATTTCAGCAATAATCAGTTCAATGTTTACTATCCATTGGTTGTCCCAGAGGGGCAAAACTTAGGTAGTAAATTATTGACAGGTAGTGAGTTATGTACCTTTAGGTGCATTATATCGTATTCAGTACCTAAAGGCACTGTCAAATATTTCCAGTTATCTGAACTACAGATGTTTCGTCCCTCTGGGACGGTATTATGCTCTGCGGTTTTGATTAGATATAAAAAAGTAAGGCAGAGAGCTCTCTAAGAGCTCTCTGCCTTACTAATCCTCATTTCTTAACTTCAGCTAGTTGCTTTCTTGAGCTATTTTGGTTCTCTCTTGTTCAACCCAAGCTTTGAGCATTTCAAACTGATCTGCACTTAGGTTAGCATCTTTGTGTAGAGCAACATAGCCAGGCATGGGCATGTTACCCACCTCAACTTCTTCTACCATTTCTTCTAATTTGTGGTCTCTTTTTCTAGCAGAATAGGTAGCCCATTCTGAAAAGTTGAGCTCACTACGACCATGCTCTATGTGCTCGGCAATAGACCAACTCACTGGTGCTATTGAAGCGTACCAAGGATAGCGCGGTTGGTTGCTGTGACAGTCGTAACATGCCGCTTTTAAAAGTCCAGCAACATCTGCATTTACTTGTAAACTTTCAATCATGTCGTTTTCAGAAACTGGTTCGCTTATTCTTTCAGGTTTGTTAATAAACTGAATAATTACTAAGCCAATAAAGAGTAGCAGGAGAATGTATTTTAAGACCTTTATCATAATTAAAAAGTTGACTAAAAATAATGAATTATTCAGTTGCAGCAATCCTCATTCATCTTGCATAGGGTAGTGTTGGTCAGATTTATATTCAAAGCTTTTCCGTTTGGAGAGCGTCCTTAGATTTGATGGGTTTCCGTGACGATTATAATACGGCAGGCGTAGGTTGTATTAAGCTTTAATAGCTGAGCTTCTTATCTCTATACACGGGGTGTCAGAATACTATTAATCTAATACCCTAAAAAAAGAAGCCCGGTGACCAACCGAGCTTCATTTTTATCAGTTCTTTCTTATCTATTCGATCTAGACCTAGATCGGCTTGTGCCCTTAATAACAGGGGCGGCTGGTGGCTCTGGAACTGTCTCGTATACTGCAGGAAAGAAGTTGCTAGATCCATTATAGATGAAGGTACTACTACTGCCAACGCTTCCTTGCAACTTTTTAATGTCTATTTCTTTCTTCACTTGTTCTAAAGACTTTTGCCCTTTTGCATAAGCGTCAATACTGCTCTTAGGTATAATCATTCTGATGCTTCTTGGCATTTTAGAGTCTCTTATAATTGAGCCAAAGTCCACATTCACAATTACGCTTTCTCCCGCACCTAAGCTTCTCAATGTTCTGCCATATTGAATGATGTTCTCCTTTAACATGTTTTCAAATTCAGGATAGGCTTCTTCTAGCTCTTTCGCCAAATCTGCTCTTTCTTTTTCTTTATCAGATTCATCTACTCTTGAAATAACTCTCGAACCTTGGCTGTATACAAGAACATCAGTCCCTCTCATGCTGGTAGACATTTGGATATTGAGCATAAGCCCGAAACCATCGAAGTACGTCCAGTTGGTTTTAGATCTTCTTCTGAATTTACCATCCATTGAAGATTGCATTAGGTCGTCTAGAATTCCAGCCAAGATTTTAGCGTCTGTCATATCCTTTTCAGCATCTTCAATTATGCTGGTTTCTACGGCACTCATCGCTTGCTGAAGGTTGATTTTACCCGTGCTGAAATCATTTAAGGTTTTGTAAGAAATGCTACTCTGCATGCGCTTTTGATTAGACCGAGAAACAAAAGTGATTCTATTACCGCTACTTCTTTGACCATCTCTGTCTTGACGAACTGAGTAGTCTACATTCAGCATAAGCTTTTCGCCAGACTTGAGCTCCGATAGCAGACTGCCATAGTTCGTCAGAAATTCTTTAGACTTTTCGCGAATGGCATCTTCTGTCTTCTTGTTGAACTCTTCAACATCCACTTCCTCTTCTGCGTCACCACTTTGTCCGCTTGAGACTCTGGCTACATCGACATATTCAACCAGAAGTGCTCCATAGCTACTTCTACTAGACATGCTGAAGATTACTCCACCACCAGGAATGTACATTCCTTTTGCGCTTCTGCTGGAAGAAAAATAACTATCTCCATTACCGAAGAGGTCGCCTAGAACGTTCTGCAGTATTACAATGTCTTTCTCCATTTTGGGAAGTTTGGAGAGGTCTTGTTCTTCTCTGCCCCAACCGTCAACAACCACTGTCTCTGCTAAAGTAGCTTGCTGTGCCTGTGCTATAGAGCCTGAGAACATCAGAGCCATAGCTAATAGGCCGGTTTTCATTGTTGCTTTTTTCATAATTCAGATATTTATCTTGTTGCTGTTTTTATTCTGTTTTCAATTTCATTCTGACTCAAGTCGTTCGAGTTGAGCGTATTAAGGTCTGCTCCGCTAATGCTAAAAGCAATTTGGTAGGTTCTAAGATTTTGCTTTGGCGATGTGCCTGGTTGTTCTTCAGACTTATTTACTGGGTCTTTTACACTGAATACAAAACTGATGCTTTCATTGGCCTCTACTTTGGGTAAGTAACTGCTGAAGTCTTCTAAGAATCTGGCAACGCTTACTTTGAGTCTGTCTTTTTGAAGGCGAATGATTTCTTCATCATAAAACGTGTCCATCAACGCTTTGTCTTGGTTTTTGCTCCAGGTAATTCTTCCATCTAAGAAGATCATCGCATTTGGAGCATCAATGTGAAATTCAACACCTTTTCCTTTAGTGTAGGAGCTGGTTGTTTCATGGACTCTGTTCAATAGCGGGTCGCCATCCCATTTCTTTAAGAAATTTTCTAAGGTGACTCTGCTTATTTCAGTGTCTCGTTGAATAGGGCTGAACTTGCTCCCTGTTTGAGCCCAAAGCCCAGATGTAACCAGCATCAGGCAAAAAGCGATTAGATATTTTGAGTTTTTGACCATTTTAATTTCTGTTTGAAAGACTTGCTGCGATGGTTTTTACTTTTTCTGATAGAGTGAAAAGAGCATCTTCTACATCTAGCTGTCTGTTGACTGTTGCGTTTTCAAAAGCATCGAACGCAGCTTGAATGTTTCTTAAATCTTCGATGCGCTGGGTTTCAATATTGTTTGAAAAGTTCACTACAATTTCTCTAAGAATGCCTTTGTAGTCGTCTCCGAGCTTGTCTGTGAGTAAAGTTATCTCTTGAAGAAAAGCGGCCTTTTCGTTCTCAAAGGTTTGCCTAACCAAGTCTTCATTAGTAAGGCTCGCTTGTAGTGTATTGAACTTATAGTCTATGCTATCATTGCGAGCTTCTAAGGTGTTGTTTACATAATCCAAGAGGTTTACACGGTCTTGATAGATGAGGTCGGCCACCTGTTCTTCAGTTAAACCAAGGGTCGCTTCACCAAAACCAATTTGCATGCCTTGGTCAGTGTTCACTACTTTAAACCCGCTTAAAGTTCCAAAAGTGATGATGAGTAGGAGAGTAGCTGCAATGGCGACATATTTTCTCCAGTAAAGCCATTCTTCGTTTTTGGTTGGATTCATAAAAGCCATAGGTTCCAGCATTTCTTCGTCCTCAAAGTCTCCCATGAGCATGCGGGTTTCTTGCAGCTCTTCTAATTCTTGTTTGGCCTCAGGGTGTTCTTTAAGATACCCATCAACCTTTTCCATTTCTTCTGCGGATAGCTCATCGTACAAATAGGAGATAAGCTCTTCCTGTGTCGGTTTATATTTCATAATGCACCGTTTCTTTTGTAATGTTCCATTGGTCGAGCAGCTTTTTCAGGCTGCCCAATGCGTAGTAAAGCCTCGACTTTACAGTATTCTCAGAGATGTCCATTGCTTCGGCAATCTCTCTGATTTTTAAACCTTCATATTCTTTCATAATTACCACCATGCGCTGTTCTTCTGGCAGGGTAGCTAATGCTTTTTTCAGGAGGTATTTGAGCTCTTCATTACCCAATACTTTTTCTGGGTCTTCACTTCTATGATTAGATGAGGTATTGCTGATGTCTTTTTGGTCGTCTTTAGAACTTACCTTCATAAATGGAAGTACCCAGCGCTTGCTTTGCCTTCTCACTTCTTCATGGCAGTAATTGGAAGCAATTCTGTAAAGCCAAGGCTTAAAGCTGCTTTCGTCTTTTAGGCCTCCCAAGTTTTTACTCATGGAGATGAATGTTTTTTGCGTTACATCCATGGCCATGTCGTAGTCGCCAAAGTATTTATAAGCAAAATTATAGATGCGTTTTTGCCATTGCTTTACCAGTTGGTTAAGAGCAATTACATCACCTTGCTTAGCAGCTCTGACGAGAAAGTTGGTTTGTGGCATCAGGTTGATTTCCCTCATTTCATCGTGTTTCCATGTTTAGGATGAATGCTCCCAGAGAAAAGTTTGAATGAATTTAAAAATTCTTTTCCCAATGCTTAAATGGTCTTCTGTTTGATAAGAGTTAAAAACCGATGGAAATTATCAAGAAGGTATTAATTTCAGCAATTAAATTTTTTGCATATGAAACGCCATAATAAGATTCTCACAATTTTAGTCCTTGTCCTTTTTAGTACAATGGCTCAAGCACAATCTAGTTACTCAATTGCTGAAACAGGAAGTAAAATAACGGTTAGCGGTACCTCAAATTTGCACGATTTCACCCTGGTGTCGGAAGAGATTAAGGGTAGTGCCGATCTTTATATGGAGGGTAGTGAAATAACCGGAATCAAAAAAGTGGTGGTTACTCTAAAAACAGAGAGCTTGGAGAGTTCTAAGTCTGGCCTTAAAAGAAATGCCATGAAAACTCTTCAGCCGGAGGCTAACCCAATTATTTCATATATCGCCTTCGATATGGCAGATGACGGAAAAGTATCTGGTATTCTTAATGTAGCGGGCTATGACAGTGATCAGGACTTTAGCTTTACGAGTAAGGTTGAGAACGGGAAGCTAGTTGTAACTGCACAAGGAGATGTGAAATTCACTGATTTCGATTTGGATCCTCCTTCAGCTTTGGCAGGAACCATTAAAGCTAAAGATGATCTTCAACTCGAAATCATTCTTGTTTTAGAAGAAGAGAAATAAGATAAGTCTATAAATTATTTTCAAAGCCTTGGTACTCCAGGGCTTTTTTGTTGACTATACTTTTTTTTCATAAAGTGTTCAAAATCTGATAATTATCATACTTGGTTATGACACTGGTTAGCCAAGTTTTTTTGACATGGCAATAGCTTTACTTAAGTAAATTCTAAGGCCATGAGAACTTTAAGAATCATAACTTCAGCACTGTTTCTCGTGTTTGTAGTTCAAGCTGAGGCACAAGAGAAATACGAGATAGTAGATGGCTCAGGCTATCTAGTGATTAGTGGCAAATCCAATACTTCGGAATGGATGCTCAAGTCCAACCAGTTGAAAGGAGATGCCCAAATACTGATGAATGGAGATCAGTTGCAGCATTTGTCTAGGGTTATTGTAAACATAGATGCAAAGACCATAAAGAATGCTGAGAATAAGAGAATGACCAAGAAAGCTCAATCTGTTTTACTTACGGAAGACAACCCACTGGTTACTTTTTTTGCCTATGGTTTTTCCCAGTTAAATGATGAACCCATGCAAATGCATGGCAATTTGTATATGGCTGGAAAGAATGTAGATCTGTTGTTTACATTCTCTACCAGAATGCAGGATGAAATTGTTTGGATAGTTGCTACTGCGGAGTCAAAATTCAGTGCATTTGGTCTGGAGCCTCCAACAGATTTTGGTGGTGCAGTACAATGTGAAGATGATTTAAAAATTGAAGTGCAATTGCCATTGGTTAAAGCTAACGATATCAAATAGATAGAAGTGTTTAACAGGCAACGCACCCAAAAGAGGCTTTGAGAGCCTCTTTTTTTATGCTTTCCGCAGCAACGAAAATCATGATCTAAGTCAGGTTTTTGTGTAATAAAGATCACAAAAAGACTTGATTCCCGTCACGCTCCAGCGAATACCGGCTAAATACCTTTGAGTACATCAAATAAGGAACCGGAATCATGAAAAGTGGAGCTAAAAATAGAGTGAAAATTCTGAGCCTGGTAATACTCATGTTTGCAGCTTTCAGTTTGCAAGCCCAGCAGAAAGTAAATCTAAAACCTAATTCTCAAGAATATGTAGTTAAGGGAACTTCAACCCTACACGATTGGCACATGACCTCCGAGGAGGCCGTGGGTTTTATAACTGTTAAGAAGGACGCCAATGGAGTGCCCAGCTTTACAGGGTCGGAAATAACTCTTAAGGCCGAAAGCCTAAAGAGTGGAAAAAAGGGCATGGACAAAAATGCATACAAGGCACTCAAAACAGAAGAGTATCCCAGCATTGAGTTTGTGCTAAACAATTGTACCATGGAGTCAGCAACTAAAGGAAAGGCAACAGCCAAACTTACTATCGCAGGCTTCAGTAGAGACGTGACTTTTGATATAGAGGTGGAGCAAACTGGCAGTGCATACACCATCAAAGGAAGCACGGATTTTCGTCTAACAGACTTTAAAATAGACCCACCAACTGCCTTGATGGGAACCGTCAAAACAGGTGATGATGTCACCATTGAATTCAAAGCAACTTTCCAAAACTAAATAGTAATGAAAAACTTTAAAATAACTCTCGTATTGCTGTTTTTATTGAGCAGCGTGATGGGCTTTGCCCAGGTAGACCCTCGCAAACCTTTGCAATACTTTAGACCAATTGGTAAAGCAGGCCTTAATGTATTCGAAACTTCGAAAACTGATACAGTAGTTTACAATGGATTAAACGTAAGAGTTGGTGGCGACTTTGCCATTCAGTTTCAGGGTTTGAGTCATGAAAATTCTGTAGTGGGTGATCCATTAGTGGATTTAGGTTCAAACTTTAACCTACCAACTGCAAACCTTAACATAGACGCACAATTGGCCGATGGTATGAGAATGCACTTGAGAACCTACCTCTCTTCTCGTAACCACACTGAGGCTTATGTAAAAGGTGGATACCTGCAGTTCGATAAGTTAGACTTCATTCAAGAGGGATTCTTGTCTGGCTTGATGGATATAGCTACCATTCGTGTGGGTATGGACCAAATAAACTATGGTGATGCGCAGTTCAGAAGATCTGATAACGCAATGGCTATCTACAACCCATTTGTTGGAAACTACATTATGGATGCCTTTACTACTGAACCATTCTTGGAGGTGACTTTGCAGCCTTCTGACTGGATTTTGGTTGCGGGTATAACCAATGGTAGATTGAATCAAAGCCCGGTAAAAGGAGACGATGGGTTCGTATTCTACAGCAAAGTAGGTTGGGACAAACAAATGAATGACGACTTAAGACTGAGATTGACAGGTTCATTATACTCTAGCTCAGATAAAGGTACTCGCGATTATATCTACAATGGTGATAGAGCAGGAGGTAGATACTACAGCTTGTTGGCAACAGTGGCCAATGGAGGTAGCAACTTCGACCCAAGATTCAACCCTGGTTTTGCTTATCATACTGCTATTCAGATTAACCCATTCGTTAAGTATCAAGGCCTTGAGTTCTTCGGAGTGTATGAAGTAAGTTCAAATGGTAATGATGCTGTTGGCGGAAGCTTTACTCAAATTGGTCTTGAAGGTTTGTACAGATTTGGTGTGAGTGAGCAGTGGTACCTAGGGGCCAGGTACAACTCTGTAGAGGGAGAAGTCAGCGATGCGGCAGCTACTCAAGAGATTAGTAGATTTAACCTTGGTGGCGGCTGGTTTATGACTGACAATGTGCTTATGAAACTCGAGTATGTAAACCAAGAGTATTCTGGGGCTGGCTACACCAATACTAAGTACCAAGATGGTAAGTTCAACGGTATTGTCATTGAGGCAGTAATTGGTTTCTAAAAAAGGTGATTGAGTTTTATGAGTTAGCCTAATTGGCATGATCAAAAGAACAATCATATTTATAATCTGCAGTATTTCCCTGTTATCCGTAAAGGCGCAAGACTTTCATGTGGTAACAGGGAAGACTGTTATTATAGACGGGGTAACCTCTTTTGGACGTTTTGCCTGTGATTATCAACAAAGCAATGAAAAGGATACTTTATTATTTGATGCAAAGTATGTAAGGGATAGTCCGTTGATGGATATATACCTACCCGTAAATGGCTTTGGTTGTGGCAATAAAATGCTCAATAGAGACTTTAATAAAACGCTTCAGTCTGATGACTATCCGTTCATTCATGTTTTGGTAGAACAGTTCTATCAGGAGGAAAACGCTTACTTCAGTTCATTAAGGCTTAAGCTGGTAGGCAAGGAGCTATACATGGAGAAGCTTCCTTTTATTCTGGTGGAAGAAAACGGAATACAGCTTCTAAAAGCAGAATTTGAACTCAACCTAAGCTACTTTGACCTAGAGCCTCCCAAAAAGTTTTTAGGGTTGCTAAAAGTGAAAGAAGAGCTGAATGTTCGTTTAGAGTTGAGTCTGTGGTAAATCAAATATTGATAGACTTTAAAAGTCTTTTTCATATTATCCACAGTTGTTTAAGGGGCAGGTGTAAAAGCATTTGATGATATTAAAGCTCAACAAAATGTCCTTTGTCAAGGAGGATTTCAATCAAATGCTGATTAAGCTAGGAGTTTTAATCAAGGATGTCTTGTCAATCTGACACCCTTGAGAATTGAGTATTGAATTGACCTACTTTTTAATAAGTATTCTTTTGGTCTGTTTTAATTCTCCTGAAATATAGTATCTCACGAAGTAGACACCGTTTGTCAGATTAGCATCATCAAGTCTCATATTTTTGAGATTATCAACATTAATAGACTTAACTGTCTCGCCATTTAGGTTGGTGATATGAATTTGAGCATTTTCTCCCTCTTGAATGATTTCAATTTTGGATTCTGAACTTGATGGATTTGGATATACCTTAAAGAAATCTCCTTCAACTTCCATTTTTTGTTTCAAGTCTTCGTCAGAAATGATACTGTTTTTCAATGTTACTAGTTCGGCCTGTAAGGCATCTATGGTTTGTTTTTGGTCTTGAATAGCTCTTAACATGAGAGGGATCATGTCAACATAATTTACCGCCAAATAGCCATCTTGATCAGTTGAAACTAGTTCAGGGAGAATTTCTCTTATATCTTGAGCCATAACTCCATGTCTTGTTCGACCTTCATTATCATCTTTAAATTGGTAATTGTATGTTTTTATTTTGTATATCTCTTCATGACTAGCCACGTCTTCTTCAATGTTTGACTTTAATCTTTTATCTGATGAAGAATAAAGGTTATTGTAATAGACATTGTAAAAATCTCCTTGATAGCCATCCACGTAAGTTGCATCTAAATCGTAAGATGTAACATTTCCAGATGTATATATGTTGCTTCCCACTTTTAAATTACCATTCACATCTAGAATGTATCCAGATGTTGGAGAAGATGTGCCAATACCTACTTGACCTGAACCATTGATAATCATTCTTAACTGTAAGGCATTCAAATCATAAATGGTAAAAGAGTTGGTTCCGTTACCAATACCAGCTCCTATTTTAAAGTTTGCTAGGTTACTTTCAAATTCGATTCCGGCATCAGAATCTCGACTATTTTCAACTTTGAGTAAGTTTTGAGAGTTACTTCCGTATATGTAAAGCGAGTTGGTGTTAGCGTTACTACCTATTCCCAAATGACCATTAGTGAAATTGTTTGATTGTTCGTTCCATTGAGCATATATAGTTAAGTTGCATACTATAAAAAGAAATAAAGATATTGGTATTCTTGTTTTCATATTTTTTTGTGTTTAATTGATAAACAAGATTTGAATAAATAATTTAGAATCCAATAGATTATTTTATTAAGCAGTATTCTGTATGTGAATACTATGAATCTTATCTATTAGGATTGATTATGCGTGCTCTCGTCACTAATGATGAGTATTAAAAAGATCTCGAAAATTGAGGCTTTAATTCGAATGTAATTAGTGCTGAAGTTTTATATAGTCAAACTATAAAAGGGTTAGGAATGGTATTTCTACCGTCATCCCATAGATTTAGCTAGGATACTTGATGAAACTATTGTGTCTATTTTTGTAGGGGCTTTCCTACCTTTCGCTCTTTCATATTATACTTTCCACCTTTCCTAAGAACATGAAATCGTTCTTGATGCGCTTCGTTTTTTACGAATTCCCCTTTGGTTTGATCCCAGTGAGTGCCATCATAAACCATGACATAACTCTGACCTAAAACCTCAAATTCGTTCCCTGAAACGAGTATGGCAGTGTTTTCATCTATTGAAATGCCTAATAATTGCGGATGCTTATTCAGGATTTCAAACATATCGAAGTGTCTATTTCTAGCTAGCGTATGTTGGTCTATGGCGATATTGCTTATAAAACTGAGTCCCTCTTCATGATCGCCCATCATGATGGTGTTGGTTTTAGAATCACCGCGGGCTAAGTATGAACCTTGAATGGTGGCTCCGGCAGAAGAGCCAGCTATAATTCCTCCTCGGTTCAAAAGCTGGTTGAGCTTCTTATGAACCAAAGTGTTCAAATAGGAGTCGGCCAATCTCCATTGTCTACCACCCGGAAAGAAAACACCTGTAGCCTCATCTAAAACGTTAGCAAATTCTTGTTGATTCGATTCATCAGGGTTTATGGTATGTAAGATGCTCACCTTGCTAGCGCCTCTATTTAGCCATTCTTGAGTGAGTCTTTCAATTACCTCTTCGGTAACTTCATAACCACCTGCTGTAGGTATTACCACAATGTGAGAATCACTTCCTCCAGCCAGTTCGATAAACTTGTCGAAAACAGCCTTGTCTTTTAAGCCGCCTCCAGCAATAATCAGATGGCCTTTTTCAGGGCCAGTGGTTTGCGCAAAAACTAAAGACTGCCCAAGAACTATAGTGAAAAGAAGGAAGAAGGCTCTCATTGCTTCGCAATTTTCTTAACCTCTTTGTAAAAAGACTCTACCCATTGGCGATACTGTTCACCAGAAGGGTGGAGGTTGTCTTCGGCAACAAGTTTTGCATCAGGATCGGCCTGTCTAGAAATAGGAGTTATGTTGAAATACTCAACCTTATACTTTTCACAAATCTCTTTAGAAACTCGGTTGTATTCATTTAGTGCTTTAGCGATTTTTTCAGCTTTAGAAGCACCAAATGGAGTTTTTCCATAATCTGGAATAGATACCACAAAAACTTTGTTTGTATTGCCACCTGCTAATTCAATAGATTTTTGAAGTAGTTCTTCAAACTCAGGAGCAAAGCTCTCTACCGATCGGTTCTGGTATTGATTGTTTACACCAATAAGTAATGAAACTAGGTCATACGTTTCGAGTAATTCATCATCTTTTTCAATAGCTGCTTTGAGTTGGTCCGTTCTCCAACCTGTTGTAGCAATAATCTTTGGGGCATTAATGGCTATGCCGTCAGCTCGAAGTCTTTCAGCCAGTTGTACTGGCCATCTTTCACTTTCGGCCACACTTTCACCAATTGTGTAAGAATCGCCCAAGGCTAAATAGTTGAGCGGGGAATTGTTGTTTTTCCTGTTCATAGATGATGAATTTGAAACAGATGAGCATGCCATGGTGCAGAAAATAAGACCAATAGCAATTAGTTTTAAGGTGATTTTTTTCATGAGTTTAGTTAATCGGCCAGTTCTCTTAGGTCTACAGGTACAACCCTTGAAACACCTTGTTCAATCATGGTAATGCCATAAATAATGTCTGTAGAAGCCATGGTTCGCTTGTTATGCGTTACGATGATAAACTGTGAATCGTTGGAGAATTTCTTAATGATGTTGTTGAACTTGTCAATATTGGCGTCATCCAAAGGCGCATCAACCTCATCGAATATACAGAATGGAGCCGGTTTAAGCAGATATATGGCAAAAAGCAAAGAGGTGGCTGTTAGTGTTTTTTCGCCACCAGAAAGCTGATTGATTGTTAAAGGTCTCTTTCCTTTTGGCTTAGCCATAATGTCAATTGCTGAATCCAATGGATTACTTGGGTCTGTAAGTCGTAGGTCACAATCGTCTTCTTCCGTAAATAAAGACCTGAACACTTTGATGAAGTTTTCCTTAATCAAAGCAAATGCTTCGAGGAAGGTGTCTTTAGCTACGGTGTCAATTTCATCTATGGTTTGAAGCAAAGAGTCTTTGGCCTCTACCAGGTCATTTTTCTGCTCAGTAATGAAGGTGTGGCGCTCTTTAATTTCATCATAAGCTTCCATAGCCATAGGGTTGATTGGCCCCATTTTTTCAAGCTTATCCCTAAGCTTTAATACTCTTTCCTCTATTTCGTCTGCAGGTCTTTCGTCAGGTTCAGCTTCTTCTTTCAGAATGGCATCTAGGTCTACCTTAAACTCAACAGAAAGTCGTTCTTTTACAGCACTTAACTCTAATCTGGTGTCGTTTAGCTTGTTCTGCTGCTCCATTATGAGTGCATCGCTAGATTCTCTTTTATGGCGAAGCTCTCTGAGTGTTTTTTCAGCTACGTCAATATCACCTCGGTGAGCATAATATTCTTTTTCAGCCTCATTGACTCCTTTTTCAATAGCATCCTTTTCATCGTACATTTCAATGAGTTCGTCCTCATTGTTTTCCGATGAATCTATGAGTTTTCTGATCTCTAATTCGTTGCGCTCTAGCTCTTCTTGATTTTTACTTATGCGCTGTTTACTACTTTCAAAAGCAGTTTCTTTATAACCTATCTCTTGCTTGATAGACTCAACCCTGTTCTGCTTTTGATGGAACAGAATGTTCTTATCGTTAAAAACCTGAGATCTTTCAGAGAGCGCACTGGCTGCTGTTTTGGCTTTCTCCTCTAGCTCTACAATTCCAGCTTCCAATTCTTCAAATACTGCTTCCTCTTCTTCAACTTGAGGTTTTAGCTTTTCAAGTTCTCCAGTTAGTCTTTCTATGCCCTTAACCATTTCTTCCTTTTTATTAGCATGGTTAGAAAGCATTTGAGAAAGCTGCTCTTTTCTAGTTTTTACAGAGATGTACTCTTCGTTAATTTGGTTGAAGTCTCTTTGTAGTTCTTCAATATCAGATTTGAAGGAGTTAGATTTAAGTCGCGCCAGTTCTTGTTGTTTCTGATCTAGGCGATCTTTAATGTTCACGCTTTTCGCCTCAAGATCCTTGATAATCTTCTGCAGTTTTTCAAGGTTTTTGGCTCGCCCAATCCTTTTGCCTTCAAAGAGGCCTACTGAACCGCCAGAAACACTGAATCTTCTCTTAGTGTACTTGCCACTCTCAGTAATAAATACTGCATCGGTATCCATTGGAATATCCCCAGGGCCACCCTTAACAATGAATACATTCTCCAGAATGTAGCCAATAAGTCTTTTGTATTTAGGGTCGAATTCTACAATCTCGGTGGCCGGGATGGCATTGTCATATAACTTAGAAGGTTGTGGGCTAAACTTGTCGAAAGCATCGAGCACAAAGAAGTTGGCCTTGCCTTTAGATGCATCGCTGAGGATGTTGACAGCTTCAAAAGCTTGCCTTTCGGTGTCAACAATGTAGTAATTCATGTAACTTTCTAAGTAGTTCTCAATAGTTACACGATACTTGTCGTCACAGGCGATAATGTCAGAAAGGAGTGGAGCGTTTTTGTTCCAGTTGGCTTTCTTCTTCAAGAATTTAATTGCTTCTGGAAAGCCCTCAAGATTCTCTACTAGTGATTTGGTGAGATTATATTCGTTATTCTTGCTGTCGAGCTTACGACTAACCTGAGTCATTTCCTCCCGGATGATATCAATAGTTTCAGTCGTGTCCTGAATAGCTTTAGTGTGTCGTTCTTCTTCAGTTTTTCTCTTGGTTAGCAGCGCTTCTTTTTCTTCCTTTTGCTCTTCCAGCATGGCCAACTTGTCATCGAAGCGCTCAAGGGTTTCCGATTGTTCGGTTGAGTCTGTTTCTGTTTTTTCAAACTCAGACTTTAGTGTTTGTAATTGAATCTCCTTGATTTCTATTTCCTTCCGAAGGTTGAATAAACGCTCTCGTTTTGAGGTGAACGTTTTTCTATGCTCTTCATAGGCCAACTGAGCTTCCTGACTTATCTGCTTCTGTTCAGCATAAATTTTTTCGAGAGATTTTACCTCTTGTTCAACAACTTGTAGTTGTTTCGCAGCATCTTCTAACTCGTTTCTAAGGCTCTCTAAGCTGAAAGACGCTCTATCGTTACTCTTCTTATCTGCTTCTAATTGTTCTCTAAGGCTATCACTTTTGTCTTCCAAGAACGTGAGACGCTCATTTTTAATTTTACGCTCACTCTCATATTGCCTGATTTTATTGACGTGCTCATTGAGTGTTCTTTGCCTTGAAGCAAGAAGCTTCTCTTTGTTTATGAGTTCTGTCTTTCCCTTTTCAATAATGGCTTCTTGACTCGCCATCATTTGATTGATCTCCAGCTTACGATCGGTTTCTTGCTGAATGCCTTTTTCTAAAGACTTGAATCTATTGGATTTTTCGGCTACCGATTTTCTTGCTAGGGCTACGCTTTCAACCTTATATTCTTCTTTGAGCTTGTAGTATTTCTCGGCCTGTCTAGCTTGTTTCTCTAACGATTTTAGGTTTTTCTCAATTTCAAAGAGAAGATCTTCAACCCTGTCGAGGTCATCGTCAGTATCTTTAAGCTTCTTAAGTGTTTCCTTCTTTCTAGTCTTGAATTTTGATATGCCTGCTGCTTCTTCGAAGAGCGCTCTTCTAGAATTATCCTTATCATTAAGGATGTCATCCACCATTTTTAGTTCAATAATGGCGTAGCTATTAGATGCAATACCTGTATCCATAAACAGATTGGTAATGTCTTTTAGCCTACAACTAACACCATTGAGCAGGTATTCGCTTTCACCAGATCTGTAGTATCTTCTGGTAATAGTAACTTCGGTATACTCAGTAGGAAGTAAGTTTTTAGTGTTTTTAAAAGTTAGTGAAACCTCTGCAAGTTGAGTTGGCTTTCGCTTTTTGGTTCCGTTGAAAATGATGTTTTCCATCTTCTCAGATCTGAGCATTCTTGTTTTCTGCTCACCTAGTACCCAGCGAATAGAATCTACTACATTGGATTTTCCGCAGCCATTGGGTCCAACAATGCCAGTAATACCTTTATCAAAGTTGATAACGACTTTATCACCAAAACTCTTGAATCCTTTTATTTCTAGCTTGGTTAGCTGCATGAATGGGCTACCTAAAAATTGGGTGTATCTAGCAAAATTAAAATTAAGACTGACAATTCACGGTTTATGCTATAAAAAATAGTGGTGGAATAGCCTGTTTTCTGCGAATGCTCTTATGAGATTGATGTTCGGTACAAGATGAACTAAAAAACGAATTATGTCGCCCAAATTGTTAGCTTTGTTATTCTATGGATATTGACTTTGGAACGGTTATTTATATAGTTCTCGGAATCATCTACTTCATCTTTCAGGCTAATTCAAAGAATAAGAAGAGACAGCAGCAAGATGAGAGATATGAGGAAAAAGAACCTAGGCAGACTACTTCAACTGGAAGAAGACCAACTTTTGAAGAGTTACTAGAAGAATTTACTGGGCAAAAAACTGTTCGTCCAGAACCTGTATTGGAGCCAGTGGCTGACGCTAAACCCATAAAAGAGGAGAGGCCATATAGATCTACTTTTGAAGTTGCCAAGGAGAATACTGCTAAACGTAAAAGAGAGGCAGAAGCCGAAGCAGCTAGAATTCGCTCAAAATTCAATGATCATTTAGAGCCTTATGAAATAGAAGAGCAGGTTGACTCTGAGAATGACTATGCCGATATGTTTGCTGACTTAGACTCCGCAAAGAAGGCATTTGTCGCATCCGAAATTTTCAATAGAAAATTCAATTAAGACTTTTTGAAAACAATAGGTACTTCTACTCTAGAAGGTACGTTATTCCCATCTTTTGTGGCAGGTTTCCACTTACTAGATTTAGAAAGAGCTTCTAAAACAGCTTTTTCAGTTTCATAACCTAACTTCTTACTGAAAACCAACTCTTGAATATTGCCATACTGGTTTACATTAAAGGAGATTAGCATTTCACCCTCTAGGTTTGCCTCTTTTGCTGCTTCAGGATAAACAATATTGCTTTCGAGGAAAGATTTCCAGTCTTCGATACCAATTGTAGGTTCAGGGAACGACTCAAAGTTTTCGTTGGCTTCTACCTTATAATTTTCAATGATCACTTTTTCGATAGGTAATGCATCGAAAGAGAAAATGAAGAATAACAAGGCGATAAATGGTACAGGCAATAGAACTTTAAAGTAGTTAGTTGAGGCTACTTTTTTCATCATATTAAGCCTTTTTACGGTTTTATTTTTTCCAAAATAGCTACCGTATTCCAGTCCCATTTTTTTGAAAACAGTTCTTACCAACAGCTGAGAATAAATAGCAGGGTTGGCATTGCCAATTGCTGCTTTGTCTGCTGCGTATTCGTGAACCTCTTCAAGCAAAGCCTTGTAAAGGTACATTAGTGGGTTGAACCAAAAGATCACCTTAAGTATCTCAATAAAGAGGATGTCATAAGAGTGTTTTTGGTCTATGTGAGCCCTTTCGTGAGCAATTACTTGCTCTTTTTCTTCTTCTGAATACTCTTGAGAGTTATCCCAGAAAAGGTAATTGAAGAAAGAGAAAGTAGGCATCAATCCTTCAGTCTGAACTAAGAAAAAGTTCTTCTTAAAACGAGTTGCATGCCTTCTATACCATATAACTTCTTTGAATTGGCGAATTCTTACTAAGAGCTTTAAAAGGCCGAAAGTTACACCAGTTACATAAAGCAGAAGTAATGCCTCCCACCATAGTAAAAATGGTCTTTCAGACTTGGCGGTAATGGTATAGGAGTAGGCTCTTTCCGCTTCAATAATCGGATCGTCTCCTACACCATTGCCCAATTGATGAAGCGAGTTAAAGAAGCCCGGTGTATTGGCCGGGTTGTAAGAAAACTCCATCATTGGAAAAGAAACAGAGATAAATAAAGCAACCAACAAATAGGCTCTGTTGTAATGGAAGCTCTTCTCATTTCTTAAAAAGAAATGATAAAGCAAATAGAGCACTGCCAAACAAGTAGCAGACTCAATTAGGTAAATCACAGTAATGTTGAGTGATTCTAGGAGCTCTATGGTTGGATGCTGCTTCATTTATTTTTCTTCTTCCGAATCTAAATCAGTTTTTACATGGTCCATTAATGACTGGAAGTCGCGAATGTCCATTTCGTTTTCTTTGGCAAAAAAGGAAACTAACTTTTGGAAAGACCCTCCAAAATAGCCGCCAATGAAATTCTTCAAGTAAAAATTGCTGTAGGTTTTTTTATCAACCAGTGGGAAGTACTCATGCGTTTTACCATAAGCTTTGTAGCCCACAAAACCCTTTTTCTCGAGTATTCTGATAATGGTAGAAACAGTATTGTAAGCAGGTTTTGGCTCAGGCATTTTTGCCAATACATCTTTGACAAAGCCTTGTTCGATATCCCACAAAATCTGCATCACTTGCTCCTCAGCCTTTGTTAATTCCTTCATATCAATAACGTTGTTGCGTAATGATCAATATTACAACTATCTGGCTAGTTTTCAAACTAACGCGTTAGTTTATTTGCCCTGATTTTAGAGTTCAGTAAAAACGTAGGTAAGAAGGTTAGCTCCCATGCGTAGTGCTTTCAGCCTAACTTCTTCAGGGTCATTATGTATGCGTTGGTCTTCCCAACCATTCCCCAAGTCGGATTCATAGGAGAAATAGCACACTAGTTTACCTTCATAAATCAGGCCAAAACCTTGTGCGGGTTTGTTGTCGTGTTCATGAATTTTGGGTATACCATTTGGGAAATCGAATTTCTGATTATAGATCGGATGATCATGAGGCAATTCTATGAATTCAAGTTCAGGAAATACCTTCTTCATTTCTAACCGGATGTAATCATTTAGCCCATAGTTATCATCAATGTGTAAGAAGCCACCAGAAGTAAGGTACTTTCTTAGGTTCTCTGCTTCAGAGGGACTAAACACCACATTTCCATGGCCAGTCATGTATATAAATGCATAATTGAAAAGCTCAGGGCTCCCCACTGTTACTACGGCATTTTCTTCATCTATTGTTGTACCTAGCTGCTCATTACAAAACTTTGCCAGGTTGGGCAGTGCGGTTTTATTGGCATACCAGTCGCCACCACCACTATATTGAAGTTTTGCGATTTTAATTTTTTCGGATTGCGCACTCACTCCAGAGAAGAAGGTCAGCAGCAGTATGGTTAAACCAAATTTTTTCATGAAAGTCAATTCTCGTTTTGAAGGAACGATTAATTAGTGTCTTAGTTTATTACTTTAAGATTGAAAAGCCAACATTTATTCCAGCAGTGAGCAATCAGTATTTTGAATCTTTTGTATCTGAACTTAGAAATAGGTTGAAAGAGCCTTTGCCAGGAAGGACAGCGCAAATAAGGATGGCGCCAAAGCCAATAGATGAAAATAGGTTCAGAGAAAATCCAATGCGGCCAGCCAGGTTGGGAGGGGTTATGATTTTACTTTATCCAGACAAAGGAGGGGTGCACATTCCGTTAATGAAGAGGCCCGAATATGATGGGGCTCATAGCGGACAGGTTAGTTTTCCTGGTGGTAAGCTGGAAGATGTAGATACCGATTTGGTTGATACGGCATTGAGAGAAACCCATGAAGAGATTGGTGTGCCTAAAGATAATGTTGAGGTATTAGGAAGCCTCTCCGAGTTATTCATAATTGCTAGCAACTTCAAAGTACTTCCCACTATCGGTGTAGTAAGAAACAAGCCGAACTTTATACCAGACCCTATTGAGGTGGCAGATGTATTGCCAATGCCTTTGGCTGCTCTAAAAGACCCTGCTTTGCGGAAGGTGAAAGAGATGAAGTTTCCTCCTTACACCATACAATCTCCTTACTTTGATATTCATGGAGAAGTGGTTTGGGGAGCAACAGCCATGATGCTCAGCGAATTCTCTTATGTGGTAGATGAGATTGAAGCTAAGCTTCAGTTATAATGGCACTAGCTTCAATTTCAACCAAATACTTGTCATCTATAAATCGGGAAACTTGAACCATGGTGGTACAGGGCTTAATTTCACCAAAAGCTTCTTGGTGAGCTTTTCCAATTGCCTCCCATTGGGTGATATCGGTGACGAATATTCTAGTGCGAATTACATCTTCTAAAGAAGCACCAGCCTGTTCTAATACGCCTTTAATTTTCTGAATGGCAAATTTAGTCTGAAGATAAGGGTCATTTCCACCTACTAATTCACCTTCATTATCTGCTACTGTTCCAGTAACTTCAACAACATTTCCTATTCTAACTGCTCGGGAATAACCCACAACATCTTCCCACGGACTACCACTGCTTATGTTATTTCGTTTGTTCATTGTGTATACTTCAATATTTGACGGTATAGCTCATTAGGTTCAAATGGCTTAAGCACTAAGGTAGAAAAATGCTTTTTATCCATCTCTTTGTCAAACTCCGAAGTTAGGTAGCCACTCATGGCTATGATTGTAGTTTCCTTATTGTTTATGCATTCTTCACGAATGGTGGCTGCTACCTCAAATCCAGATAATGGCTTCATTTCAATATCCATCAGAATGAGATCGTACTGATGTTCTCCGCATTTTTTCAAGGCTGTTTCTCCACCATTAGCTTCATCGAATTGGGCATTCCAACTGGTGAGAAGTCTTTTGAGAACCAAACGGTTCATGTCATTATCATCAACCACTAAAATATGTTTACCATGAAGATCTTTATCTCTCATCTGATCTTGCAGGCTTACCATATCAAAGGCCTGATTAATCATAAACGAAATATCGAACGAGAGGCTAGTGCCCTCTTCTTCAGCAGATTCTATTCTAACTTTACTACCCATCAGGTTAAGTAGCTTTTGGGTAATTGATAAGCCTAAACCAGTACCGCCATATTCTCGGGTAGTTTCTTTGCCGGCCTGTTCGTAAGCTTCAAAAATCGTTTCAAGTTTCTCCCTTGGTATTCCTATACCGGTGTCTTTAACCTCAAAGGTTACAGTGGCTATATCATCTTTAAGTCCTAAGAGGGTAGCTTTTATATGAACGTGGCCTTCATGAGTGAACTTAATTGCATTACCAATGAGGTTATTAAATATTTGAGTAAGTCTGGTTGGGTCGCCAATAACTCTATCTGGCATGTGTTCGCCAACTTCTACCAATAATTCAATACCTTGATTTTTAGCTTTGTACTTAAAGCTATCTCTAATGTTTCTCAGTAAGTCTATCACAGAGAATTCAATAGTTTCTAAAACAAGCTTATCGGCTTCAATTTTATTGTAATCAAGTACATCATTGATGAGTGAGTGTAGATTTTCTGCAGAGAACTTCAGTGCATCAATGTATTCTTGCATCTCCTCATTCTCATTGTCCATTTCCATTATATGAGACAGACTAATGATAGCGTTTAGAGGGGTTCTAATTTCATGACTCATTACAGAAAGGAATTCAGATTTGGCTTGAGTGGCCTTTTCAGCTTCGTTTCTGGCTTCTTCCAATTCCTTATTCTGTTTTTTGATAAGCTGTGTTCTTGCCGCAACGAGTTCAGTAAGGTCTTGATTGATGTTTAGCTGTAATTTCTCATTATTCTGAAGTTGAATAATCAGTGATTTTTGGGTGATTTCATGGTTCTCCAAATTGCGTTTGAGTTTATGGCTCATTCCTATGGAGAATACTATCAATTCAATGATTAAACCTACTTGAATAAATATGTGAATATCGAACGAATGGTCTAATGACTTGGCAATTGCAGAAACTAATACGGTAATAATCAACAAGGTGGTACCCATTGAAAAGTACCTAACCAAAAGGTTGGGTTTTAGATTAATGGAGATTAGAAATACAATAGCAGTGAAAGATGCTACAGCCATATAGCCTTCAAAGATTCTGAAAGAGGTATAATAATTACCAGAAATAATGTTGAAGCCGGCTACCAATATAAAGAAGACAAAAGAGAAATAGGCAATGGTTTTTACAGTCCTATTCCAAAAAGGAAAGCCTTTATATAGTTCAAGAAACTCTTTGGCAAAAAGACAATAGAAGGCTACCGATAGAATAGGGCCAAACTTTAAAAATGAGACTAAATTTGCTGTTTCTGGATACAGCCAAACCTCGAGTATTCCATATTCTTCAAGAAAATATGATAGGTTGAATAAACAGTAAAGCGCAAAAAAGAGAAAAGCCTTTTGTTTAGTGAAGCCGAACAAAAAGAAGTTGAGCATAGCAACTACTATAATTAACCCGGTAAAAAAGCCTTGGAATAAGTTTACTCGCTCTTTATTATCATACCATTCTTGGTAGGGCTCTAGTCTTGCCTTTAAATCTATTGGTGCACCATCCGTATTTTGAACTCTTACATAAACATGAGCTTCTCCTTTAGGTGGGTGGTCAATCCGTATTTTAGTATCGTGCCCTTGAGGTATGCTTCTTTCCGAAGCAGGGAAAAGATAGCCCGTTTTGTGTTCTGTTATTTGGTCATTAATAACTACGTAGTAAGTCTCTTTCGCATTTGTTCCACCTCTGAGAATATGAGAAAGCGGTTCATCTCCTGAGTCATTAATTCTATAATACATCCAATATGTATTACTCTCATCGAACCGAGTTAGGTAGTTGGCTTCTATGTAATCATTTTGTTCAAGCTTAAGAATGTCTTCTATTTCCAGCTCATTAGACTCATCTATATAAACGAGAATTCTATTTTGGTCTAACTCTCTGTTGGTATGCCCACTTATGATGTGGAGGTTTTTGGAAAAACGCTGCTGGGCAAAACCTATTTGGGTTAAGCTTGGGAGTAGTATACCGGATAGAAGAAAAAATAGCCTTAAGAACCTCATCAATTACCGCTGAAAGATTCTAGATTCTTACGGATTTTACAAATTATGTATAAGAATTCTTCCAGCCTATATGCGAAATTTTATACTTGAGCAAACTTAATTGCATCATTAGACCAAGGTTTGCTGTTGTGAATAGCTTCAAGGACTTTAGAAGGGTCTGTGAATACAGTCCAGATATCTCGGTGGGCATCAGCAAGAAAGTTCTCTGATATTGCCTTTTCTAACATGTTAAGGAGGTCGTCATAATATCCGTCTAGGTTTAGGATAACTATTGGCTTGGTAAAAATGCCAAGTCTTTTTAAGGTGATGGCCTCCATTAGTTCTTCGAATGTGCCACAGCCGCCTGGTAAGGTAATGAGTGCATCTACACCCACCATAAACTGCTTTTTCCTTTCATGCATATCTGCCGTAAAAATGAATTCGTTCACATCTTTATGATGAAACTCAACTTCCTTCATAAAGTGTGGCATAATGCCAATTATTCGTCCTTTCTCTTCTAGAACCGTGTCTGCCAACTGTCCCATTAACCCTCTGGCACCACCACCATACACTACTGTAGTATTATTCTTGGTTAATGCCTTAGCAAGAGTCTTGGTTGCTTCGAAATACTTTGAGTCTATTTTATCGCTCGAAGCGCAATAGACACAAACCTTCTTAATTTTTTGCATACGCTAATTTATACCCAAAGGCAAAGTAAACAATGGAATAGTACTTTTAATACATGGTACGGTTCACAGGAGCTCACAGGTTTGTGATTGATCTGATTCACTTTGAGTTTAGAGTGAGTACTCCGGTAACTTAAAATCAGAGTATTAAAATGTTTTGGGGTATTGAGAGGGAAACTTGACTTCCGATCTATCTCGTACCCTAATTAGGGTATGTACAGGGAGAATATTAGTGGTAACTTTATGCCTTAATGATCTCCTCAATCATAACCATTGCCTGTGCCTTTGCCGCACTATTATTGGTAAGCTATGCCCGTAAGCCTCTAACCAAAAATCTGGCGATATTTCTGGCTTTGTCTAGTCTTATATATTTAGACCCCTTTTTCGGTATTGGTAGATTTGGAGATTATGTTTTTGCCTTCGCTTCTATATTAGCTTCAGTAGAGCCATCTAACTCACTGAACTTAAAACCTCGTCATAAATCCTTCTTTATTGTTACAGCAGTGGTCATTGTATTGATCACAGTTTCGGAGGTGTTGGGCTTCAGTCAATTAATGCCAAAGTACATTTTTGGTATGTTGTATTGCATAGTCGGAGGTGCTTTGTTTTTCCGAAATCCCAAGAAGCTGAGGTCACGTTCGGCCATTTTGGTAGTTTGGTTAGGAGAAGCTTTAAAGTGGTCTGCCACAATTGTAGGTGTCTTTTATTCTTAAATCTCCAAGGCACCTTTGGTGACGAGAGGATTCCGTTACTCAGGTTTCTTACTTGGTCTTTCCATAGATTTATTAGATTAAACTTTAGAAATCAGATATGAAGAAATTAGTTGCTTTACTAGTACTTATATTAACGATTCCAGCATGTTCAACTTTAGAACACAACGAGGGTAAGTTGAGGCATGTAGTGTCGTTCAAATTCAAGCCAGATGCTACAGAACAGCAAGTAGCTGCTCTGATTGAAGGATTTGAAGGACTTCAAAATGAAATTCCACAAATTTTATCTTTCGAATGGGGTCTGAATAATAGTCCAGAGGGATTTGATAGAGGTATGACTCATGTGTTTTTGCTAACTTTTGAAAATGAGAGAGCTAGAGACGAGTATTTACCGCACCCTGCTCATAAAGCTTTTGGAGATACACATGGCGGAATTATAGAAGCCCTTGTGGTAGTAGATTATACAATTAACCAATAACGAATAACGAATAACGAATAACGAATAACGAATAACGAATAACGAATAACGAATAACGAATAACGAATAACGAATAAATCAAACTATGGCGCACGAAATAGATTACAAGCTCATTGGAGACGATATGCAATTGGTGGAAATTACCTTAGATCCTCAAGAAACTGTAAGAGCAGAGGCAGGAACCATGATGTATATGGATCAGAGCATTCAAATGGAAACAGGTACTGGTGGAGGTCTTATGAAAGGCTTGAAGCGTATGTTTACAGGTGAGAGTTTCTTTATTACCTCATTTACCAACATGGGTAGAGACAGGGAAGTGGTAGGCTTTGCCTCTCCTTATCCGGGAAAAATTGTACCCCTAGATTTAGCAGCTAAAGGAGGAGAGTTCATCTGCCAGAAAGATGCTTTTTTATGTGCTGCTCACGGAATTGAGATAGAGGTGACTTTCACTAAACGTTTTGGAGCGGGGCTTTTTGGCGGTGAAGGATTCATTCTCCAAAAACTGACTGGCGATGGATTGGCATTCATCCATGCAGGTGGTACAATCATTGAAAGGGAGCTTAAGCCTGGCGAGACTTTGAAAGTGGATACTGGCTGCGTGGTAGGTTTCAGCCCTTCGGTAAATTATGATGTTCAGTTTATTGGCGGATTCAAAAATGCCTTATTTGGTGGGGAAGGACTTTTCTTGGTTAACCTTACTGGGCCTGGGAAAGTGTATTTGCAAAGTCTTCCGTTTAGCAAATTGGTAGATAGAATTCATAGAGCACTGCCGCCTGCAAGAACTAATGATTAAATACTAATCTGTTGAGGGTGAGGTTGAATTTCATACTTCACTCTCAACTCTTTTACCTTTTTACTCCTTTCCCTAGCACATTTAATCACCTTTGAATTAAGTGCTGTTACTACTTGAGATTCCTCACTTCTGTTCTCATTTATCCATTATTACCACTCATTTAATCAATTTGCACTATTGGGAAACTTTTAATGGCTTTCAAAGCTTATCCCACTCTCAGGTGAATGAGTGCCTGATTTGAAACGCGCTATTATGAAAAAATCATTGTTGGCTCTAGCTATTGGCGGCTTTGGTATTGGTATGACCGAGTTTGTAATTATGGGGATTTTACCCGATGTAGCTCTAGCTTTAGATATATCTATTCCACAAGCTGGACACTTTATTTCGGCCTATGCATTAGGTGTGGTTGTTGGGGCTCCAATACTTACAGGACTAGGAGGTAAGTATCCTGCTCATAAGGTATTACTGCTACTGATGTTATGGTTCACAATTTTCAATACAGCTTCTGCTTTAGCAAATGATTACTGGACACTACTGGTGGCACGTTTTCTTTCTGGGTTACAACACGGTGCCTTTTTTGGTATAGGTGCTGTGGTGGCCGGAACACTAGCCAAAAAAGGGAAAGAAGCTCAGGCAATTGCCGTAATGTTCAGCGGCTTGACTTTCGCCAATGTATTGGGAGTTCCTCTTGGTACATATTTAGGTCACAATTTTAGCTGGAAGCTGGCCTTTTTAATAGTTGGTGTAATTGGTGTTCTGGCTATGCTGAGCATCTATTTCTGGATGCCAGAGCTTCCGAAAGCATCGAAAAGAGGTATTCTCAAAGATTTTGGTTTACTCAAAAGAACAGAACCATGGTTAGTCATTATTCTCACAACCATTGGTACGGGTGGCTTTTTTGCGTGGTATAGCTACATAGCACCGTTGATTACCGATGTGGCTGGCTTTCAGGAAAACCACGTGGGCTACATCTTAGTGCTAGCAGGCGTAGGCATGACTGTAGGTAACGTTATAGGCGCAAAAGTAGCCGATAGAGTTTCACCAATTAAGGCTGTGATTTTCTTCCTGATTCTAATGGTAATTGCACTTGTGGTCAACACAATGGTTGCAGAAAATAAGACAGCCCTACTTATAATGACTTTCATTATTGGTGCTTTAGCTTTCAGTTTAGCATCACCTATTCAAATGACGATGATTCGCTCTGCTAAAGGATCAGAGATGTTGGGCTCATCGCTCAATCAAAGTGCCTTCAATATGGGCAATGCTTCTGGTGCTTATTTGGCAGGGTTGCCAATTGCCATGGGCTACGGCTTTACCTCTGCCGATTTAGTTGGTGCGGCTATGGCAGCCATGGGAATAATAGTTGCAGTTTCTATTGTGAGGTTAAGGAAACAGAAAAAGAATCTGGCAACCGAAATGGGTTGAAGCAGGTAGAATAGGTCTATAACAGGCTTTGTTCAAGCAATATTGTGGGGAAGAAAAATATTTTTCGTACTAACATGTGACCTTTTATCAGGTCTTCGTCAAATGATCGATTTAAAAAAATGGCCTTAATAAAGGCTACTAAAAACGAAAGACGAAAGACTAATTATGAAAGCTAAAAACACATTTATCGGTGCATTGTTCATTGGTATTATTGGCTTAACCTCATGTGCTGGTGTTCCACAAGCAGAAGTTGATGCAGCAAACGCAGCCATCAGCGGAGCGCAGGTTGCTGGTGCAGACATTTACTTGGAAGATGAATTTCAGGCATTGAACGATTCTATGGCTGTAGCAATGGCTAGCCTAGAAGAGCAGAAATCTAAATTCTTCAAGAAGTACGATGTTACTATCGAAAAATTAAATGCTGTAACTGAGCAAGCTACAGAGCTTACTGCTAACACCAACGAGGTGATTATGTCATTAAGATCTGAAATTACAGCTACCATCAGTGAAGTATCTGAATTAGTAGCAGAAGCTAGAACGCTTATTTCTGAAGCCCCAAGAGGTAAAGAAGGTTCAACTGCTTTAGTGGCTATCAAAGCAGAGCTAGATGCTATCGAAACATCAATGAACGAGTCTAACGAGATGTTCCAGAGCGGTCAGTTGAAACCAACAATGGAGAAATTATCTGTTGCCAGAGAAAAGGCTAGCTCTATCAACACTGAGTTAACAGAGGTGATCAGCAAATACAAAACTGCAAGAAAGTAATAGTATTTGAATCATGTGAAAAGTCCCCGAAAGCTTAGGCTCTAGGGGATTTTCTATTTATGAAAGCCTATGAGATTTAAATGGTTGGTTTTGGGATTGTCGGCATTAGTTGTGCTGTTGGTTTTGTCGGGTTATGCGCTATATCCCAAACCGCCTTTAGATGAACTGGCGCTGGCTAGAGAAAAACTAGCCTTGGCCGATAAACAAAAGGCTTCGGTTTATGCTAAAAGTAGCTGGAAGAAAGCCAAGACGTTTTACGATTCTGCCATGAATTCGTGGAGCGCTGAAAACGAAAGGCTCTTTTTTCTGAGAACTTATAGCGAGAGCAGAGACTTCGCTAAGAAGTCAATTGAGTATGCCGAAATGGCCGCTCAAGAGGCAAAAGCAGGAAGTAAAAAGCTGACGAACAGTTTTGCCAATAGGCTTAAAAATATTGGTGGACAGCTAACACTATTCGATGATAGCTATAAGCGCTTGCCAATGAGTAAAAGGCAATTGAGTTTGCTGGCGAGTAGTAGGCTTAAACATCAGGAGTTGACTAACTCATTAGCGAAAGGAAATACTGGAAAGATGGAGCAAAAGCTCAAAGTCTTGGAGTCTGGTGTGGGGGAGTTGGTTGTTTACGCAAAAAATACACTCGAAGAATTTTCAAGAGAGGTTCCAACTTGGAAAAAGTGGGTGAATTCAGCCATTGAAAATTCTAGAAGAACAGGTTCGGCATTGGTAGTGGTGAACAAGTACAATAGGGAGCTTAAAATCTATAGTAGAGGCAAACTGCTAAGTACTTATTCAGTGGAGTTGGGTGCGAATTGGATTGGCGATAAGCAGCGGTCGGGAGATAAAACTACTCCAGAAGGTCATTACAAGGTATTGAAGCGAAAGGCTAATGGCCAAACTAAGTATTACAAGGCCTTTCTTTTGGACTACCCGAATGAGGAGGATAAAAAGAGATTTAAACAGAATAAAGCTGAAGGAATAATTCCCCAAAGCGCAAGCATTGGTAATCTGATCGAAATACATGGAGATGGTGGAAAAGGCATCGATTGGACAGACGGATGTATTGCCTTAGAAAATTCAGACATGGACAAAATATGGAAACTGGTTCCAGAAAACACGCCAGTCCTCATTGTCGGTGCACTAAACATGCCCAAAACGGGTAATTGAAATGAATAAGAGAATAGTAAAAACCTTAATGATTGTAAGCCTGAGCATTTCAGGGCTGTTGCTTGTACTCAACCTACAGTCGGTTACAATTGCTTTGGCTACCATTGGCAACGAGCCTAAGGTGAACGATTCAACCTTTCAGGTAATGAAGTCCAATGCCGAAAAGGAATTGACTTCGCTAGATAAAAAACTGAAGGCTAATATGCCCGAAACAAATTACCTAGTGGTGAATAGCACCATGAACGAGTTCTACCTATACAAGGGTGATGAACTGATTAAAAAAGACATGTGCTCAACGGGTAGCTATGTGCTTCTTAAAAAGAGCGAGAAAGAAAAGTGGATGTTTAAAACGCCTAAAGGCGAATTCAGAATATTAAATAAAACCAAAGACCCGGTATGGAAAAAACCAGACTGGGCCTTTGTAGAAGAAGGTTTGCCTGTACCATCGTACAATCACCCCTCAAGGTTTGAGTATGGTGTGCTTGGAGATTATTCTCTAAGCCTAGGCGATGGCTATTTGATTCACGGTACGCTTTTCCAGCGGTTTTTAGGGCTTCCGGTTACGCATGGTTGTATTCGCCTAAATGACGAAAACCTTGAGCTTGTTTATAAGTCTATGCCAATGGGTGCCAAAGTTTATATCTTCTAAGATGGAAATATTTGCCTATTTAAAATCGTTTTTTCAGCGATATAGAAAGCCGGTTATTGCTGTAGCTTGTGTGTTCGGGATATTGCTTTTGTTGAGTTTGTTTCACTTAATTTCAGCTCCAATCTCAAAGCTGAAGGAGTGGAGAAACGAGGGTGCTGAAATGGAATCACCAGAGTTTGTAAACGGACTCGACTCCCTTCAAAGACAGATTGCTTTTAAAAAGGCATTACTCGCTTTGCCGAAGAAAGACTCGATCAGCCTAGTGCTCAATGTTCCAGATAGCTCCTTGAGTTTGTTTATCAATGGTATGTCCATTTACAAGGTTCAGCTTGCTGAAATGCAAATAGATCCTTTGCTGAAACGACTAGGAGAGAAGGAGTACTGGACACAGTTTTCAAAACCATTACAAGTCGACTCTAGTAGAGCGACCATTGTGAAGGAACCGATTATTGAGAAGACTGCTCCAAAAACGCAGGAAGAGTTTTTAGCATCTGTATCACAACCTGATTCGTTGGTTTATGAGCCAACTCATATTCAGCTGATTTTGGAGAATGGCCTTGAGCTATTTTTGAGTCAAGAAGAGAATTCCGAAAAGCTAGATAGAAGAGTAAAAAGACAGTTTTTTGGTTCCCAAAGAATCAAAGCTTTGAGCTCACTTGTGACTTCGGTATTTACTTTTGAAACAATGGAGTATCGGCCTCAAATCTATTTGGCTGCTCCAAGTGCTGAACTAACTTCTATCTACCGAGCTTTACCAGAGCGGCCCAAAGTAGTGATTTACTATAATTGAGAAGAGATTAGTCGTCCGACCACTTTAAGTGGTCTGACGACTCTAATCTAACCAATAAATTCTCTGAAAGGGGGCTTTATCAGGTGTGGAAAAAAGATCGCTCATCCTCTCGGTATTTCGGAAGAGCTGGGGGAATTTAAGTTTGAAGTGTCAGTTACAAACTGACTTCTCATGCATCATCGATGCAATCGATGATGAGCTAGAAGAAGGTGTTTTTTAATTTTCCATCCCGACTTTGGGAGGGATCTGCAAAACTTATCCTTGTCTTTGTTTAGGGTTGTTTTTCTAGACTTCCTTTTCTCTTGATTCTACAAAAGAAAAAGCGACCAACATCAAAACCATCGAACTTGCCAAGTCTTTCATAGGCGTAGTATCTGTCGATGGTCACGCTGATGTTGGATCTCAGCCCTCCTGTGTGTAGAAGAAGTACTCACGGAATCCATTTCCTAAGTCCCAGCGGGACGATATGTTATAAAACCTCAAAGTATTGACAGAACTCAGCTTCGTAGAAGCGGCATAAAGCCTCCAGTTTTTGTTTAGAATTTTTCCACTAGTCAGTTACAAACTGACCATTCTACCATCCTCGATCCAATCGATGATGAGTTAGTAGTGTAAGTGTGTATAGCCGTCTGACCGCTCCAAGCGGTCGGACGGCTAGTCATAGCAAATAACTGCATAAAGTAGGTGCCTGAAGGACCGAGGATTCTACTTCTACCTCCCCAAAACTCTCTTCACCAAAGGTCCAATAGTTAGGCCTTGGCCAATAATAGAGAATACCACAATTACATAAGTTACCGTAAGGAAGAGTTCTCTTTCCATTTCAGGTTGAAGGGAAAGGGCTAGAGCGATGGAAATACCACCACGGATTCCACCCCAAGTCATAATCATATCAGTTTTAGGAATGAACTCCAGCTTTTTATTGAAAAGCATAATCGGCCCTTTTAATGCTAGGTATCGGGCAATGAGCGTAATAGGAATAGCCAAAACCCCGAGTAAAATATATTCGCCATTGATGGTAACAATGAGTAGTTCAAAACCAATCAGAACGAAGAGTATGGCGTTCAAGAATACATCAATCAGTTCCCAGAACTTGTCTACATAGTTTTGAGTGGTTTTAGACCAAGCTATTTCTGGCGACTTATTGCCAATGAAAATACCGGCAACTACAACCGCTAAAGGCCCAGAGAAATGCACTGCATGAGCAATAGAATAAATTCCCATTACCATCGCTAAAGTAATCATCACTTCAGTTTCGTAATGGTCGATAGTCTTCATTATTTTGAATCCAACCCAACCCATCAATAGGCCCAGAGCAATTCCGCCAAATACTTCCTCAAAGAAAAGTAGACCTACTTCTTCGGCTTCTACAGAGGCAATTCCACGCTGAGCAATTGAGAAAATAACCAAGAATACTACTACGCCAACACCATCGTTGAAGAGTGATTCACCCACAATTTTGATCTCTAATTTCTTAGGAGCTTTCGCATCTTTTAGAATTCCTAATACGGCAATCGGATCGGTAGGGGAGATCAAAGCTCCGAAAAGCAGACAGTAAATAAAGTCAATATGATGGCCAACGGCTTCGGCCACAAAGTAGAAAATGCCACCCACTAAAAAGGTTGAAACCATTACTCCGAAGGTGGCAAAGAGCATAATTGGAGCTCTGTGTTTAGCCAAGTCGTCCAGTTTAGTGTGTAGAGCTCCCGCAAAAAGCAAGAAGCTCAGCATCACTTCGAGCAATACAGTTTTAAAGTCAATGGATTGAATGAGTTCTTTAGACTGCTCTAAAATGCTGCTATTGAATTGCCCCACTATTACAATAAGTAGGGTAAAACACATGGCTATTATCATCAAACCAATAGTGAATGGCAGCTTCAAGAATTTGGTGTTGATGAAGGCAAAAGCCGCAGATAAAATGGTGAGGATGGTAATGATGGCAAAAATGTCCATTGTGCTGATTAAAAGGTTAAGGCTTCAAAATAATTGGTTTATACAGACTCATCAAAGTTTGAGAGCCAATTGACACTAATTATTCATAACTAGGTTATAGATGGGCTTGGGCAGTATACCCAAAGCAAAACCATTAATGAGTCCACCGCCATACATATCTAAATGGTCTTTATAGTGTGGTCGTTCATACGAATACTCCAGTTGGTCTGCTGTTTCAGATTCATCTGTGCGGTTATTGTTTCGGGTTATTAGGTTGCCAAGCCCCGATTGAATCCACTTTTTCTTGTTGTTATCGTTGGTAACTGAAAGCTTCAAGTCATGGAAAGCAATTTTCATAACACCCTGATTGAGGTATTCGCTTCCTTTTCCATCAAAATCTATGCGTTCAATCCAGCCTTCTTCCATTCTCACTTTTGTGAGGTTAGCAATAAGTGGGTTGATAGAAGTGAAGTCAGTTTTACCTATAAAACCATTGTAGCTGTGGTTATGTGGTGTTGCCAGTGGAAGCTGAATATTTAGGTTGAAAGGGCCATCTTCCATAAAGATGCCATTGAATTTGGCTTCAATCTGGCTCAAGTCTTTGGTGTTGATGTTGGTAATATTCCCATCGACCGAGCTAAGCAAAAGGTTGCCCGGTTCAGCACTAGAAGCATTATGTACTCTATAGTCTATTCGTGCATTAGAAACGTTTATAGAGTCCAGATTTACTGCAATGGGTAACTCTAAGAGAGATTCGTGAAAGAGTTTTTTATACACTGTCTGATCCAGTGGCAGGCGTTTATCTCTATCAATAATCAGGTCAATTCCCATAATATTGAGCGCTTGACCATTGATGGAAGTAAGGTTTTTAAGTGATTTGAAATCATCCGATTGATAAGCTAACGAATCTACTTTAATCCGTAGAATTGACTTTCTGTATTGATTATTGGCCGCCATTTCTGCTGGGTTGCCAACGGGTTCTAGGGAGAACTCAGAGCACTGAAATAATTGATCTTTATAATTGAATTTCAGCGCTTCTATACCATAGTTGTAGTCGGATCTTTTAGGTGACATTCGGAGCTCTTTAATAGAAAAGGCAAGTTGGTCTAGTGTGCCTGTTCGTACAATGTTTTCCTCAGATCTTAAGTCCAAGCCAAGGTTTTCAATTTCTAAGGAAAGGTCTTTCCCTGAAAATAGTGTGTCGGTTCGGCTTTTTTCGAAGATGAAGGAAGCACTGCCTTTATCGATCGAGATATGCCCCACTTTAATGCTTTCAATAAGGTTGTCTGATTGCGTATTAGACTCGGTAGAGTCTGAGGCTTCGCCCGAACCTGTGATATAGAAGAGCAGCTTAGGATCATCAATTTCAATGTTTTTTACGGCTACTTTAGAGTTAAGCAATAGCCCAATAACATTGATGTCGGTAATTTCTAGCAGGTCTGTATTAAAGAAAATAGCAGGGTATTTCCTCATCATCAGCTGGTTGCTGGTATCAGCTTCAAACAAAACCTTTTCAAAGTTAATGCTAAAACCAGAGGTAGATAGTGCAGTAGAGCTGCGCTCGTATGAGAGCTGGTAAAAATCACCAAAAGTGCTTTTTATCTGCTTTTGAAGCTGGTTGTTGACGATGTCTTTTAAAAAGAAGGTAGCAAATACGCCAAGCAAGGCAACGAATATAAGCAGGCCCACTGCTATTCGTTTTATTACTCTTTTCCAGGACTTATTCATAAAAAAATATCAAATGTAAGGTAGATAAAAGTGTTAGGTCCTACATTTTCGATGGCTTCGATTTTCTGTCAGTCTTTTGATAGGCAGTGTGTTCGTTGCATCTTGAGGCTTTAAACTCTTAGTGTATGAACTTCCAATTGCGTAAAAAGTTAGATCAGGGTGAAAAGTTGATAGGAACGTTACTCTCATTGCCTTCTCCGGAAATTGCTGAAATTATGAGTATGGTAGGTTTCGATTGGCTTTTTATCGATTTAGAGCATGGCCCGCATGGCTTTATGGAACTCCAGCGAATGCTGCAAGCTATGAAGCCTGGTTGTGGTGCTTTGGTGCGAGTGCCAGAAGTCAGTGAAGCGAATATCAAAAAGGTATTAGATATTGGTGCTGAAGGAATTATTGTACCGAAAGTGAATACTGCTGAAGAGGCCAAGCAGATTGTTTCTTATGCCAAGTACCCGACTCAGGGAGTACGTGGGGTAGGAGCTGCCCGTGCTCATGGCTATGGACTGAGCTTTAAAGAATATGTGGAAAGAGCGAATAAAGAAACCCTTGTGGTGATTCAGATTGAACACTTTGAAGGAGTCAATAACATCAATGAAATAGTGGAGGTAGAAGGAGTGGATGTAGTCTTTATTGGGCCGTATGATCTTTCTGCCAGTTTTGGTGTGGCAGGTCAGGTGGAGCATCCACTGGTGAAGGTGGCCATTGAAAAAGTAGAAACGGCTTGCGCTAAAGCTAGAATTCCGATGGGTTATTTCGGCACAAACCCAGAAGCTGTAAAACCATACCTACAAAATGAAAGCTACCAGCTGATTACCTGCGGAACAGATTCAGGCTTTTTAATAGAGAAAGGGAAGAGTGTTTTGGGGGAGTTGGGTAAGTAGCCCCCATCTCCTGTCTTCCCCCGTAGGAGGAAGATGATACCAAGTGCTAGAGTGTTGTGGGGTTGTTAGATTTTTGCTGTTTTTTGCTGTCCCTCTCTCGAGGTATCGGGAGGCGCACCGGGGGCTTATGGCTCAGGGCAGTCTACGTAATTAGCAAATGTTTTAGTTTCTACGAATCAATCGACCATCCGATTCTTTTATTTTAAGAATTTCTTTTTCCACAACGGTTTTGTATTTTTCTTTACTATAGCTGAAGTCGTCTCTTAATTTTTCACTTAATCTCTCTTCGATAGCTGGAATCACATGTTTGTAGGACTCTCTTACGTATTTCGTAATGTCTGAACCCCTTCTCGGTTGTATGATGCATAAAATAGTTTTAACGCGATTGTATTCTTCATTATAAAATTCCTTTATGGGCCAATTATCATCACCCCATATAGTTCCTTGCAGAAATTCTGTTTTGTAACTTCTATCGATTTTCATTACTTCTGAATCTGAGTAGTCTAATCCTGTAAATAGTATAAGACCGTCAACGGGTGAGATTATAGAGGCTATAGCTTTACCGTAAGAATTAAATTCACCAATTGAGTCTCCCTGGTTTACTCTGGATTGTCTCTTAACTGAATAGGATGTTCCAAAATTCCCAAAAAGAGCTTCACATAGGTAATAGGATGGATATGGTATTTGAACCGCAAATTCTTCCAAATCATCGTCATCGCTTAATGTTACTTTCCAATCTTCTTTTATAGTTACAGGTTCTGACCTATTGACAATTTTATACAAGGCCTCAAGTGGTTCAAAGTAACTACTATTTCTATCAGCAAATTTAAAAAAACAGTAATCTGCCAGGGGTTTGGTGAACGGATTACCAGCAAATTTCTCTGATGCTAATGGCTGAATTATAAGCATATGCTTGAAAAAGCGATACTTTTGAAGTGAGTCAGTTGGTAGTCGGGTTTCAAAAATTGATGTGGATTCATCAGAGGTGATTTCTATTATCTTACCAGAAATAGGCGCTCTTATAATTGCGATATTTTTGTATCTTATATCGTCATATTTATATTTTTTTACCGGGACATTTAGCTGTCCTATTACTTGGTTTGCCTTTACGAATTCACCTGTTGTAACTTCCCAACTTATTAGCTTATCACGCCCCCCTGTCTGTATAGATTTTAAAAGATTATAAATTACATCTGGTATGGCGGGTACATATACATATTCTGGAGCTAATTCTCCTTCGGTATCCTTGTTTGGCTCTACGTTTTCTTTAGCAGTTTTTAGTCCAAGAATATAAGAACGAATTTTGTCGGGATTGGAAATGCTCTCTAACTCCATATTCGTTGTTGACGTTTTTACTATCAAGGTTCGTATGCCATTGAGGCTTTTAAAGTTCCATTTGCCTTTCTCAACACTTTGAATTTCTTTAATCACCACGGTTTCCTGAACTCCACCATGTGGCCAAACTTTCTTATGGATAAATTTCCCGTCTTCAATAACATAAGTCACTCGAATTTTAGTCGAAAGAGCAGGGCTGAAACTTAGCATCTCAATACCGTTTTCTACAGTTTTTTTGAAGAGTCCTTCCATTTCAATTCTCTTACTGGGTTCAGTTTAATAACCGTTGCTAACGGTTAGGCTAAAAAGCTTTGCCATCCCGTAGGGTGGCTATGATTTTTTAGCCATTGTTAGCAACTGCCTTTTTTATTTCATTTTCGACTAAAGTCCCTCTGGCAATTCGTCCAGCACGACCACTAGTGCCTTGGAATACGTATTTATAGAATTTTGCATATCCATTCGTTTCCGGGTCAGTTGATTTGTTTTCTAAGATTTGATTTTCTAAGTCGGTCAAAACAGCTTTCAAATTAATCTTACTAAAGTCAGTTCCACTTCTTTTTAATTTAACCAATTCAACAAGCAATGTGAAAAAACTGGTCTTTCTAAACCAAAGAGAATCAGGTTCTAAATTCAAATCAATAATCATTTGGCAGGTCTCAGTAATATCTGATTTAATCTTTTCTGAATCTGCATACTCATCATTATGAAGCTTGATATATCTCTCTATTTCCGAATTTCCGGTGAAATAACCGCCTTCCTCTATTGTTGCCATTATTAACAGAATATATTCAGTGTCTTTCATCCTTGCATATTGATTTTGGCTGAAGATATCCAATGCTTCAAATTCTTTTGACTCTTGAATTGTCTGTGCCGTAGAAATAAATGCTCCCTCATACAACGCATTATTGATTTCCATTGCGTTCAAAGCGTAACTTACAGAATTGATTCTTTGAAAAATTTCAATTATTTGATTCTCGTCTAATCTCCCTAAGTCGCGAACTACAATCTTGTAATCATAAAAATCAGTTTGTTGCTTAGCAGATAATTCTTTAAATAATGGTATTCCCCGAGTAGCAATCTCCCCGTTGATATAAGAAAATATAGTATCTAATCGCTGTTGCCCGTCAACTACCAAGCGAGTTGAAGTTTGAGTTTCTAAGTCTATATCTCCATCAGCAAGGTAGATTTCCGGAAAAGGAAAACCTCTAAGAATGGTGTCAATAAATTTTTCTTTATGTGAATTATTCCAAACCAAATTTCTCTGAAAAGTAGGACGTAAAACGAGAGTCCCATTTTTCAAATCGTTGTATAAATCGAGTAATTTCTCGTTGTCCGCTGTTCCTATATTATTCATAGTTTTCTAGTCTTAATCTGCTGATATTTCGAGAATGGTATTGTTCGAAAAAGTATTCATTTCGAAAAATGGCACCTGCTATTTTATAATTCCCATACTTTCCGTACGAAATACCTTTAAAAAATTCAAACCATTCATTTTTCTTCGGATAATTAAAAGGGAATAAATCTGGTCTAATCCATCCTTTTAAGAAGTATTCCAGGAATTCTCTATAATTTTTGTCTTCTTGTTCACTCCTTGCTTTAACGTTAATATTAAAGTTGAGAAGTTCCTGCCAATATTCATCAAATATGGTTTCACTGATAACTACAATATCAATGTCAGATTCTTCATTAAAGTCATTCCATATTTTTTTGGGAGCTATGCTAAATCCTAGCTTAGCCGAGCCTACCATAACTACTTTTGTAGTACTTACATTGAAGAAGTTGGCAACTTTTTGTTTCAAGAAGAAGTATTTGTCTTCGTCATCATGATAAATTATCGGGTTTCCATGTAGCAGGTTCTTTCTGATAATTACCGTATCTGATATGAGGTCATTATTGAGTTCTGCCTTAAATACAGATTTTCTATTTTCAATAATTTCTTTCATTTCATTTTTTCGGTTGTTTTGAACGTTAGCTATGCGCCACTGTAGTGGCGGTTATATTTAATATAGGTTGGTGAAACTTCCTTATAGCATACCATATTGGAGTTCTATAAGGAAGTTTCATTAGTCTAGAAAATCACAGAGATTCTAAAAGAGATTGTGCGTTTTCTCCTATGAAGAACGTGCTTTGAAAGGAGTTTTGCAAGGGAGCCCCCATCTCCTGTCCCTGCCTTTGCCGGCAGGCAGGTTCCCCCGAAGGAGGAAGATGATACCAAGTGCTAGAGTGTTGTGTGGTTGTTAGATTTTTGCGGTGGTGTACTGCCCCTCTCTCCCAAGGCTTCGGGAGGGGAAAGGTAAAAGCCTGCCTGCAGCAGGCAGGGGTGGGGCTATTCTCAACAAACCATTTTTTACGCTTCGACTTTTTTTGAAGAAAAAGGTTAAGGTCTCAGCGAAATCTAAGACCAAAAAAAGCTAATGAATTTCGAAGAGAAAGTCTTTCTGACTGCGTTGAGCCTTGTTTCACGTTTATACTTATTGTTGGCCGTTGTTTTTAGTAAAGTCGATTCCAAAATTTTGTTAGGTTCCGGACCCGATTTAGCTTATCAATTTCCGTGAATCCTAAAATTCCAATTTCCCCTCGTTTTAAGTTCAAGGTGTGTAAATCCAACTTTCTGGGTCTATGTCTCAGTCCATAGTAACCAAAATTCTCATATTTAGCTTTACCAAATTGGGCTTCAAAGTCACAGATTGTCGCAAAATGTTCGTTGTATAGATAACCCTCCTTTACTTCTTCCAAAAGTAGACTATCATAAGACAAATTTGGCTGACTGAAATGATGTATTAAAATCACTATAGGCATCCCCGCTGAATAGTTGTTTGTTCTAATCTTAGAGTGCATTTCGCTTCTGTCGATTCCAATCAAATTCTCACCAGGAAAACCGTATTGTTCTGTGATTTCTATTAATCTTTCGATTTGTTTCCTGTTCAATACTTCCCATTCTTTTCCTATTTTCCTCTTTTTAAAGAAGCTCGAATTATAATATAATTCTCGCATTTTCTGATCTTCCAAAAACATTTGATTAACCTCATTCCTTAATTCCCAATTGATTTTAGAAGAATAAATAGTCAATAAACTATCTTCTTTTTCTTTGATTTTTTTGTAGAAATTACTTTTCAGATAATTGGTTGTAAGCCCCGAAGATTCTAGGTCTTTTATTCTGATTCCTCTTGTTAAACCCTTTTGCAAAAAGAAATCAAGGTTAATAGTGTCTTTTGCTGATATGGATAATTCTATTGCATTGTAGCAATCTCGTGCAAATGGATGGTCATATTTTTCAAAAGCAGAGCGATAAGAGTTTAAGGCAGAAGATAAATCTCTATCAATGACAAACTTTCTGCCCTCATTAATTTTTTCATAGTAATCATAGACATCTTGAGCATTTGTTGTTAAAGCCGCTATGCCAAATAAACAAACTAGTATCTTTTTCATTCTTATGTCAAATTGTGGCTCAGGTTAATGATGTGACATTATGGTGCTGCTATAATGAGTTATCAATACTTCTGAGAAGCATAGAGACTCTAAATGAATTGGTGTGTTTTCTTCAATGAAGAACGTGTATTGAAAGGAGTTTTGCAAGGGAGCCCCCATCTCCTGTCTTCCCCCGTAGGAGGAAGATGATATCATGTGCTAGCGTGTTGTGTGGTTTTTGATTTTTGCTGTGGTGTAACTCTCTCCAAAAGCATCGTGAGGGGAGGGATAAAAGCGTGCAGATTATGTTAAACTTACTTTTTCCTACCTTTGAACTGTTCCATAGTCTTGTAAATTCCAAGAATGTCTCCTGCAAACCAATCAAACATATTGATGGACATAATAGCTTGGCCTAGTCGAGTGACTCTATAAATATACCCCGGTATACTAATGAGCTTTTTGTTCTTTTCAATAGCCTTAACAATGGTTAATGCTGTGGCCTCTGGTTCTAGGATGGGGATTTTTGACTTAACACCATCGAACATTCCAGTGTTGATGTAATAGGGCATTATGGTAGTCACATTCACTTTCTTTTTCATCTGCTTCATCTCTAAGCGCAATGTGTCCGACCAGCCGTTCAGAGCCCATTTACTGGCTGCGTAAACCGACATTTTAGGGTTAGAAACTAAGCCGCCAGAAGAGGCAATATTGCAAATGTGACCCGAGTTTTGTTTCAGCATATCATCAAGAAACTCCCTAGTAATAAACATTGGCGCATTGGTGTTGATGTCTATTGTCTTTGAAATATCTGATGGCGTATGCTCATTAAAGTACTTGCCAACCACTATGCCAGCATTGTTAATCAGTATATCTACCACGCCTATTTCTGCCTTCACTTTTTTAGCAGTTTCCTGAATCTGCTCAAGGCTAGAGACATCTACTTTGTAACCAAATACCTTTCCCTTGCCTGAAAATTCGGCAATGGTTCGATCGATACCTTCTTGGTGGATGTCCCAGATAATTACTTTGGCTTTTCGTTCTAACATTAAACGAACCATGATTTTGCCTATTCCAGATGCACCACCTGTTATTAAAACGATTTTGTCTCTTATTTCCATTTTTCCAATGTGACTGCCGTGTTAAGTATTCGAAACAAAAGTGCGAATATTTACGCTAGAATTTCATTTGCTTCTTACTGAGCCAGAATAAGAACTACTAGTAGTTCAGAAGGTTATCACTCCCTTTAGTGAAAGGGAGTGGGTTATATCAATCGAGAAAAGGCTTTAAAAGGCTTTTAGAATACGTTTAGATTTTAAAATCGGTAGTGGGCTCCGCTATAAATACTGAGGTTATAAAACCTACATTGGTTACATTCTACTTAGTTTTTGGAGGTTTGAATAGGCTGTAATCACAAGCCTTGTTTGTCTTGTGTTCGATTTTATATTCAGAGAGCAACTGGGAGATTATTCGTTGCGTTTCGTTTTCATTGAGTCCTAACTTTTCTCCAAGTTCTATCTCGCTTAAGCAGCCATTGTTGGCTATTAACAGGTTGTAGTAGTCTTCTTTAATATTCATTACTAGATTGTTTTTGTGTTGCGATCATCATATGTGGACTGAAGGGTAGGAGGTAGCTGTCATTTTCCGTTACTTCAATCAATTCGAGTAGAGTCTTTTTTCTATTACAGTTCAGCATACTGGCAAAGTAATCCTTGTCTAGCCAAGCCATTCCTTCAATGGCATAAGTGTTAAGGTAGATCAGCTCTTGCTCAAGAAACTCGCTTTTTAATTGCTCTGGCCTATGATAATAGGCTTCAGCTAACAACCAGGGGAAATCATCAGGAGGGTTGTGAACCCCAGTGGTCAACTCTTCTTTGCACATTTGGAAAAAGGGCTTTTTATGGATCAGACCATTTAAGAGTCCAACTAAGGTGGAGGCAGTATAATTAATGGCAAAGCCAAGAATGATACCGTCAGGTTTTACTACTCTTTTGGCTTCGCGAATGCTCGTACTTCGGTCTTCTTTATTCTGAAGATGATACAATGGTCCGTGCAAAATGACCAAGTCAGCACAGTTACTGGGGAAGTCGAGATTTCTAGATTCTCCTGAGTGAACAGAGAACTTGTTCTTTAATTTATTGGACCTGCCTTTTGCCAGTTTTAGGTGTTTGCGAACGGGTTCTACTAAGTGGACTTGATGCCCTTTTTGAGCAAGCCATTCCGAATACTTTCCGGTACCGCCACCCACATCAATAATTTTTGATGGTTGATTGGGAATATACTTTTCAATGAGGGTTTTAATTCTTTCGAACTCGAATACTCCCATTCCTTTATTGAGTCTGGTTTCTTCTGAGGCCTGATTATAGAAAGCTTCTATATTTTTACTTATAAGATTATTACTAGTCATTTTAAAGATTAGATGAATATCAAGCCTGAAGTCTGAAATTGACTTTAAGATGATATTGCGACCAATGGTTGATCGATCTTGAATAAAAATTTGAATGAAAGAGACAGCCAACAGATCTGGGCGTTGGTTGCTCGTTTAATTGAATATCCTTAGGTCAAGGATATGCGATATGTAATGCTAGTAAAACAGGCTGTAAAGATAGAAAAACTAAAACTAGCCTTGGCTTCTCAGTAGCATAATTCTGTTAAACCAAGGTCTCGGAGAGGCGTTAAGATCTGAGAAAGGTGAAGCGCGAGCTTTATTGACACGTTCGTAGCCAGTTTTTATTTAACTAAAATGCGTTTCATACAACTCTCACTATTCTTTAAATACATTTTTAGCAGATATACTCCGTCTGGCAACGTTGTTACATCAATCAATCTAGAGTCTTTTTCAGATAATAGTAATCTTCCACTTAAACTATAAACATCTATTTGGTCAATATCTTTCTTTGTCTGAATGTTCAGGAAATCTGTAGCCGGGTTAGGATAGACAATAATGTTATTATTCTCTAATATATCGGGAATTGCTGTGACCAATGATTCGCTTTGAGCAATACCATAAAAAATAGATTCTATATTGTATCCCTCAGTGTATATCACTGCCTCGAAACCTACAAATTGAAAATCATTATTGGGAGTTGCTTCAATGCTTGCAATAGAAGCGTAACCATTTTTTTCGATCTTTTTAACATTGCTCCAATTTCCCTCAGAATCGATTATGGCAATAAACGGATTGGAATTTGAAGAGGAAGTATTCAGAGAGATATCGCCAAATGAAACATCACCTTTAAAATCCCCACCTACAGCTATAGTACCATTATTATTTATGGCTAAAGAGTGAATTCTGGTGCGAGTACCTCCATCAATGGTTTTTAGCATGGTAAGGTTTCCCTCTGAATTATATTTAGCTACAAGCCCTGAACCATTGGATACTGAAGTTTTGGTATCGTATGATAAGTCATTATCTATATCGAAATCCACATTGTTACCTGAAAAAAAACCGGAAATATAAATATGTTCATTGTCATCAAAGGTAATGTCGGTAACAGAATTGAATGAATTTGAACTAATCGTTTTTACCCACTCTACATTTCCTGAAGCATTACATTTTAAAATAAATATGTCTGTATTTTGTGGAGCAAATTCAAAGAATCCTTGACTTTCCACATAAACAGGTGTTTCATTATTTTTAAATAAGGATAATCCTTTAGCGTTAGTGCCTTTAAGAGCATTAAATGCACCGGCCAAGTACATATTTCCACTCGGGGCTACACAAACATGTAAGCTTGAAAGTGTACCACCTCCAATACCCTTTACATCTACAAAATCGCCATCACTATTGTAATGTGCGACAAATCCTAAACGAAGAAATTCACCCTGGATAATATCGCGATTATCCGAGTACTCATTGTTAGTGTCAAAATCAATATTAGCACCTGTAAAACCTCCTAGATAGCCAGTAGCCCACACATCATTATTGGTATCAATATAGAGACTAAAGCTTCGATCTGTAAAGTCATCTTTTATTTCTCTATACCAGAGCATTTTTCCTTCTGGAGAGTATTTTATTATGAAAGCATTATGGTTGTTGTCAGAAAAATCATTCCCGTAAGAAGTAGAAATAATCGAGTTGCTCTCTGGGTGTTCCGAGTCTAAGTCCACCTTTTGCAATGTACCAACGTCAATGGTCGCCAAAACATAAATGTTGTTTTCGCTATCTACTTTTACATCACTTGCATAATCATTACTATATCTGCTTTCTTGAAAAAAACTTCCTCCGATACCCTTCAAGAAGACTAAATTGTCGTTAGTGTCATATTTGGCGATAAAAATATTGGAATTTTCATCAGATGATAGAGTATCGTCTGTCCCAAAATCTACACTCAATCCATCAAATCCACCCACCACAATTTTATTCCCATCGCTATCAGTTACCAAGGCAGATTGAAGAAATCCATAAAACTTAGTGTAATCTTTGTTCCAGTTGATTGATTGAGTAGTGTTTACTATTAAATCTTGTGCGTTTAGGCTTATGGATATAAATAATATTGCGAGTAGTAATGTTGTTTTCATGAGTAGCTTTTAAGGGGAGAATAGTTTTTCCTTAAAGAAATCTATGGAGATAGCGGGTTTCAATTTTTTGTAATGTCTGACTGAAAATGTTTTTGTCTCTCATGGTTCGAGATACAACTAAGGCTCCTTGAATTTCGATCAAAGTTTGCAGCGCAAGATCGAGTGCCTCGTCTTCTTCAAAATTCAATTCAATTCCGATTTCTTTGAAATTGATAATCCACAATTGCATTCCGCTGTTGATTTGTTCTTCAAAAAGCTCTAAGCCTACTCGCATCGATAAAGCTCTAAAAATGCAAGTTTCTTCTCCAGCAGAATAAAGTACGCTTATTTGACTCAACGCATTCTTTAACCTTTCCTCGGGGGTCAAAATTTCATTTTGTAAAACAGAAAATATGTTTTCCTGAACCCACTTATTTACATTCTGTAACACAGCTTCAGCCATTGCTTGCTTACCTTTCGGGAAACGATGGTATAAGCTGGCTTTTTTTAAATTAGTTGCTTCAGCTAAATCCGAGAGGCTAGCACCTTCGTAGCCCTTCTCACGAAATACTTTTGTTAAGCTTTCCAGTACATCTTCTTCCAATACTTTCGGTGGTCTCATAAAGCAAATGTATATAATGAATAAATATTTACCGAACGTTTGGTAAAATATAAAGCCATAAGCTTTTGAATATTTTTGCAGTCTCTCATAATACCTTGTAAAACATTGCCTCGCTTATTTCAGACTATATTTAGATGGCTTGCTGAGATTATTTACGGAGATTATATTTGGCCTACCCACCGCATACGTCTTAGCGAGACGCTCAAGACCAGATAGAGATTTTTATGCTAAACAGCTTCAATGCTGTATAGCTTATTCATTTGTTTGCTCATGACCTTTTCAGATACATTGATTCAGACAAATGAAGACTAGGTGCCATTGTTGGCCATTGTGTTTTTAGTCCCATACACTTGGACGATCAATTCCCATCGCTCTCAAGTATGTTAGGAATTGACCTGCGTGAACGGATTCATGATACCCAATGCGCAATAAGTATTTTCCGAGATTCTTTTTCTCGCCATTGCCAGGGTGCACGATTTCTGTTTCGTTTAATTCTCTATCAGAAAACTGACGGACGCTTTCTATAAATGTGTTTCTGTAAGGTTGAGCAAATTCAAGTTCGTCAGCAACGCTAATCAATGGTTGATTTTCCCAAGGAGTATGATAATTAGTCATGCTCTCGTTATTGATAATCATATTCCATCCATAATCGGCTTCCAAAACGTGCCGAATCATGCCCATAGAAGTCATCGCTTTTTCGTCAGGTTTCCAATTATACCGGCTTTCAGGAAGCGCTTTCCAAAGTTTTATACTTCTTCTTCTAATCTCTGTGAAGTTTAAGACTATCAGTTCGGATTGAGTCATATGATTTGCTTTCGCGAATGTGGTTTTTCAGAACAGGTAACATTATGCATGTGCCAGCCGAGTTCATTAGCCGTGGCCTCTCGGTAAGATAACTCTATTTCTATTAAGCTAAGGTCTCTGGGGTTATTATGAGTAGACATAGAAATAAGCCAGAAATATAGATTTATCACTTATATAGATCCATATTTTCTGACTAATTGTAATAAACTGTTTTACAAAACAGTGTGGCGTTTAGAAACGCTGCTTGCTATTCTATTTTACCAATTAAGCCCCAGCCATTGGCCTGGTCAATTACTACGCAGTGAATTAGGTTGTCTCCTTTTTTTAGAGGAAGATAAAGCGTGTTGGCATCAATATTTAAGTGCCCCATAAATTGCACTCCCTTCAGTCGGAAGCTGTTATCACCAGAGAAAATCGCTTCACCATTTAGGTAAATGATGATTTTGTCGCTGTAGTCGAAAGAGAAAAGCTTGTTAGCAGCCTCTTCTGAATGAATCGTGGTCTTCGCAACAATAAAATCTTCTTTGTTTTGCTCGAACCCGCCAGAAGACGTCTTTTTAACATATTTAGAAATAGGTAGTAAGCCTGATTCTTCTGTGGTAACAGACGTGTATTCGGTCTTAGCGAGCAGCTCATAATCTAACTTTTCTTTATGGAAAGACTGAGCTGATGTTATTTGCCAACTAGAAATAATTGTAGGGTCTGTTGGTGTCTTCGGTTTTTCTTGAGTCGATTTATCTACTGCGGAATGAGTAACCTTGAAATTAGAGAATCGGTTGCCAAATAAGGCCCATAAGCCAATTTTTCCCTCTTTTTGACTGGTTTTCATTTGCTCCACAGTCATTGCGTAGCTTCCGTTAATAAAGACTTCTACCCGCTGATTCTGAACTTCTAACCTTAGTTTATTCCAGCCATTAGCTTTGAATGTCACGTTGGCCTGATGCTCGCGATACAATTGCCAGTTAGACTCATTATTGAACATGGGCGTGTATTGAACAGCGTCTGCCTGACCAGATTTGTGTAACCTCATATACACTTCTTCCAAGTTGTTGTTCTCTTCGCGAAAACTGATGCCAGCAAAGCTTCTGCTAGCCTTGGCGTAAACCTCTACCTCTATGATTCCATTGGTGAAGTGTTGACCTTTTACTGTGGCCCTGCCAGTAGTTAAAACTAGTGTTTCTCTGTTGTCGAATTGTTCAAATTGAGCATCGGCCGGAATATTCCAATGCGTTGATTTCATAGGAATTGAAATGCTTTTGCTTTGTGCATGGGCTAGCTCTACCGTTAATATGCCCAATAATATGTTGAGTAATATTTTCATGACCTTTGGTTTGTGGATGAAAGCTCATTACGTTTTGGTATGGCTTAAAGTTGCCGTGTGCTTTTCACCTTGTTGAAAAACCATTTAAGGATTTTATGTTGAGTTAGGTTCAGCGAGAAGGAGGGTGTTTGCTTTTGGAATGTCAGTTTAATGACTGAAACCGACTACCTTATTTAAATTGGTAAAGTGTGTTTTACTAAACTGTTATTTCCTGAATATCAGGCTGAATGTAGCTCCTTGGCCATGTTGGGATTTCACTGTCAAGTCGCCTTTATGCTTTTTCATTATCTGTTTGGAGAGGCTCAACCCAATGCCAGAACCATCTTCTTTGGTGGAAAAGAATGGAATAAAAATTTGATCCATTTTGGTCTCGTCTATACCGATTCCGTTGTCTTTTATTTCTATGACTGACTGGTGACTACTAGAATAAGCATGAATTTCTACTAAGCCATTTTCGTGGTTTTCTGTAGCGTGTCGAGCATTGGTTAATAGGTTAATCAGAACCTGATCTATAAGCTTTCTATCCATTGCTACCGACATGCGGGCTTCAGATTTTGTCTGGAGTTTTACACCAGCTTTTTCGAACTCCTTACTTAAGAGGTTGGCGTTTTCTTCTAACAGCTCCCTGACGTTGACTTCTTTCAGCTCTAAGGTCTTAATTCTGGTCAGCTTACGGTAGTCTTCTACAAAGTGGAGTAGGCCTTCACTACGCCTTTGAATGGTTTTAAGTGAGAAACGAAGGTCTTCCAACGTTTCTTCGGAAAGGTTCTCCAATGGCTTCGGCTGACCATTTTCTTCCAGTAGCATAATCATGGTCTCAGAAAGAGAGGTGACAGGCGTTACCGAGTTCATAATTTCGTGCGTGAGAATGCGAATAAGCTTATGCCAAGCCTCAATTTCCTTCTGTTCAATCTCACTTTTGATATCCTGAAAGGTGACTATAGTGTATCGATAATTCAGAATTTTAAGTCGGTTGATCTGAACCGAAACTTGCTGTTTTTCGCCCTTGATGGAAAGTTCAATCAGCTTACGTTCATTGTCTTCCATGGCATCCAATTCGTTGGCAAAAGTGGGCTGTAGCTGCTGAAATTGCTTCCAGTAATTTGGAGTGGCAATTTTTAGTAGATCTTGAGCGGCCTTGTTCATTAGCTCAATTCCATGATCTTCTTTCACTGCTAACACACCTACCTTAATGTTATCTACAATGACTTGAAGGAACTTAAATTGGGCTTCCTTTTCAACGCTTACTTTTTTGAATGCTTCTATGATTTCTACAAAGGCATCTTGCAGTTCTTGAAACGACTTGCCATGCTTTTTGCCTTTGAAGGAGATGGAGAAGTCGGAGTAACGAATGGCCATCAGTAGTTTGGCAATCTCTCGATTCGTGTGTGTGATAAACCTGATGAGTTCAGAGACCTGAATAATGATTATGCCTAGCAGTATAATTTGGTTGAAGAAGAGCTCTGTTCTGGCGAAAATAAAGGCCAGTGCCGTCATGGTGAGCATGAGCAACACGATGCGGATAACTACCAGTAAAGCGAATCTTTTTGATACCATTGTACCTAGTGTCTCTTAGTTCTTTGGCCTGAATTCAGCTATTTCATCTCTTTTAGGAGACGTGATTAATGGTGTAATTTCTTTAGTAGAAGAATTCCAAATATAGATTTCCGAATTACCATCTAGGGTTTTGGTAAAGGCTAATACTCTTCCATCGGGAGACCATCTTGGCCATCGGTTATCATCAATGCCTTGGGTAATATTGACTTGATTACTTCCATCAGCATTCATTACGTAAATGTCGCAGTTACCTGTGTCGCAATGATGGAAGGCAATTTGTTCTCCATTGGGGGAGTAATCTGGCAGAGCATTGAAGTGCTTTAGACTGGTGAGCTGTTTTTGATTGATTGGGTTTGGTACGTTTATCTGAAATATTTCAGCTATTCCAGATCTATAAATTGAGTCGCCTACTTGAGTTTGTATGCTGGCAATTACCTGAGATTCATCTGGAGAAAACTTTGCTCCAGACTCATAGAGTTCATTTTTGGTGAGTCTGAACCATTCTTTTGTAGGTTGATGGTAACTGTAAATTTCACCTTTAACCTGATCGCGGCCAGAACTTACTAATAATGTTTTTCCATCTCTTGAAACATCGTTGAGGGTAAGCGTAAGGGTGTCGCTAAGTAATTCTTCGTTCTCTTTGCTCTCGAGATTATAGCGCATTATGGAGCGGCTACCCTGCTTGTATTCAGTATAGTAGAGGCTTTTTCCATCACTACTCCAAACCATGTTATACTTAGTGTTTTCTGAACTTATAAGGAGAGTGTCAGTTATGTTTTTAGAGTCAAATAGAAAAATATCTAGCTTTCCGTTTTCGTCATTAACGTATGCCAGTTCATAGTTTTGACTGGTACAAGCTGCTAAGAGCAATGCAAGTGTTAGCGCTAGGTTGGTTTTCATATTTGAGTTGTTTAGTATTCTTAATATTAATGCTTCTAAGGTCGATTCTTACTCTTACTCTTCCGAAATTCCTTCCTCGCGTAAAACTTTTCTTTCTCTCTACCCCTAACCCCTAAAGGGGAAGTGCTTTATCAGTACTCGAGCAAAAGATAGCTAAGTTACTTCCGTCTTCCGACTTCGGTCTTCGGTCTTCTGACTTCCGTCTTCTTCTACCCTTAACCCCTAAAGGGGCAGCACTTCATCAGTAATCGAGCAAAAGATGGCTAAGTTGCTTCTGACTTCCGACTTCTGTCTTCTGACTTCGGTCTCAATTTACCCCTTACCCCTAAAGGGGCGGCATTTCATCAATACTCGAGCAAAAGATGGCTAAGTTACTTCCGACTTTCGACTTCCTTCTAAATCTACCCTTAACCCCTAAAGGGGCAGCACTTCATCAGTAATCGAGCAAAAGATGGCTAGTTACTTCCGTCTTCCGACTCCTGTCTTCGGTCTTCCCGCTACAATCCATACTTCTGCATTCTTCTATAAAGGGCCAGTCTGTCCAAGCCGAGTTCTTTAGCGGCTCGGGTTACGTTGCCATTATGTTTGTCTAGCGCTTTTAATATTAGTCTTTTTTCGTTTTCCGTGATGTTTAAGTTTTCATCTTCTTGTGCTTTGGCAGTTGCTTTTGTGCTTCCCAGCATAAAGTCATTGGGTCCTAGTTTGTTGCCATCGGCCAGAATAATAGCTCGCTCTACTGAGTGCTCCAACTCTCGAATATTTCCCGGCCAGTGGTGTTTTTTCAACTTGTTCATTGTGCCTGCATCAATGCGCATATTGGTCTTCTTATACTTCTTGCCAAATACGTTTAAGAAGTGTTCAACCAGAATGTCCATGTCTTCAATTCTTTCTGAAAGCGATGGCATTTTAAGCTCAACGGTGTTGATTCTATAGAGCAAGTCTTGCCTGAATTCACCTTCATCTACCACCTCATAAAGGGGCATGTTGGTGGCACAAACCAGACGTATATCTATCGGAATTTCTTTGCCTGAACCCACTCTGCTTACTTTTCGCTGCTGAAGTACCGAAAGTAGTTTGGCCTGAAGAGGGAGAGAGAGGTTACCAATTTCGTCCAGAAAAAGAGTGCCGCCTTGCGCCAGTTCGAACCGTCCTGGTTTGTCTTCTTTGGCATCGGTAAAAGCCCCTTTTACATGACCGAAAAGCTCCGATTCAAAAAGCGTTTCGCTAATAGAGCCCAAATCGACCTTAATGAAAACCTGATTAGCTCTGTCTGATTTTTTGTGCAGTGCTCTGGCTGCCAATTCTTTACCAGTTCCGTTTTCTCCGAGAATCAGCACGTTCGCATCGGTTGGTCCTACCTTTTCAATGAGTGAGAAAACCCGTTGCATGGGTGCCGAATTCCCCAGAAAGTTGGAGTACTTCTGTTCAACATCATCGGTGATGCTTTTGGTGGTGTTTTTAAGTCTGTCTACCTCTAATTTGCTGTGCCGAAGTTGTAAGGCCGAAGTGATGGTGGCATAGAGTTTTTCATTTTTCCATGGTTTGGTAATGAAGTCGGTGCCGCCCGATTTGATGGCTTGAACCGCCAAGTCGAACTCACCATAAGCGGTGACTAAGATGACGATGGCATTCGGATCGATATCCAGAATTTGGTTGAGCCAATGAAGGCCGTCAGATCCATCATTTTCTCCTTTCTTAAAGTTCATATCAAGCAATACAACATCGAATGATTCTCGCTCAAAGTGGAGGGGAATCAGTTCCGGATTACTTTCAATCTGCACTAAGGTAAACTGCTGTTTCAGATACATTCGTGCCGTGTTGAGCACATCAATATCATCGTCTACAATCAGTATTTTAGCCTCTATCTTCGCCATAAAAACTGTATCAAAAACAAACACTTAAATGTATTGAAAACAAACGGATAAAAACTATCAATGACTGAAATATATTTACAACGTTCTGATATTCAGTATGTAGTGTTTTTGGCACTCCTTTTGGCTAGATTGTGACATCAAAGGTCAACTATGTTAAAAAATTACTTCATCACCGCGCTTAGGAACCTGTCGAGAAACAGGTCTTTTACCATCATTAATATTTTCGGTTTAGCATTAGGTATCAGTGCCGCCTTGGTTCTCTTCAAGATTGTGATTTTTGAAAAGAGCTTCGATACTTACCTAACCAATTACGACAACCTTTATCGCTTCACAAAAAAGGTAATTAGCCCGAATTTGGTTGAGCAGGAAGCCGGAATGCAGAATCCATTTGCGGAGGCTTTCAAAACTGACTATCCAGATTTGGGTACGCCAGTTAGAACCTTCTACATAGGGGAGAATCAGCTCAGCGTTCAGAATATAACGGGTAACTGGACCCATTATGAGCAAAGAGATGGTATTTCTTTCGTGGACGAGGAGTTCTTTAAGCTCTTCGATTATGAGTGGAAGGTGGGTGACCCTGAAACAGCTTTGTCTAAGCCTAAGTCGGCTGTAATCTCAATTTCCCTTGCAGAAAAGTATTTCGGTGTGACCGATGGAGGATACGATAGAGTATTGGGTAAGGAAATGAAGCTCAATAATGACCTAACGATTTTCATTACGGGGGTGGTTACAGATCCTCCAAAGAATGCTTCTCTTCCTTTCAAGTTATTGATAGAGTACGAGTCGGTAGCTGAGATTTTCGATTTCTTCCAGCCAGATTCATGGGGTTCTACTTCTTCAAATGCACATGTTTACTTCCTAGCTAATGATAATGTTACGGCACAGCAAATTAGAGATGTGCTTCCGGCCATGTCTGAGAAATATATGCCTGAAACGGAGAATGAAACTGTTTTTCAGCTTCAAGCACTTGCTGATATGCACTTTCAACCAGAATATAATGTGTATGGAAACTCGGCCAAGTCGCCCGACTTTTTAACCGTTCCGATTGCTATTGGGGTATTCTTAATTCTCACCGCTTGTATCAACTTTGTGAATTTATCTACCGCTTTGGCCATTAAGCGGTCTAAGGAGGTTGGAATTAGAAAGGTTTTAGGCGGTGTAAGAAACCAGCTGGTTTTCCAGTTTATGGGCGAAACCTTCCTCATAACAGTGATAGCCACTCTTATTTCTTTGGGAGTAGCCGAATTGGCCATGACTAATATGGAAGAGTTGATTGGTTATAGCTTATCGTTAGAGCTAATGAAAGACACTTCCCTCTTGCTAGTGGCTTTAGGCGTAGTGGTGGGGGTAACGCTCTTGGCTGGACTTTATCCATCATTTATACTTTCCAGACTAAAGCCTGTAGCAGTACTTAGAAGCAAGGGGCAGAGTTCTCTTTCAGGAAATATCAATACAAGAAGAGGTTTGGTAGTCTTCCAGTTTCTTATTTCTCAAGTGCTGGTTATTTGTACGCTGGTGGTTATTTCTCAGATGAAATTCTTCGAGAATAAGGATTTAGGCTTCAGAAAATCTTCCATCATCACTTTTCCTCTGCCTTCCAACGAAGAAGCGAAGCTAAACTTTATGGGGAATGAATTGCAGACTTTTCCAGGAGTTGAAAAGGTTAGCTTTTCATTCGCAAGTCCACTTTCTGATAACAACATTGGTTCTACTTTCGGTTATGCTCCGTTGGAAACCACAGGAGAGTTCGATGCTGCATTCAAGGTGATTGATGAAAACTATTTGGATTTATATGACATCAAACTTTTGGCGGGAAGCGATATCAGCAAGTTCGATACAACACTTTCTGAAGCTATCATTTCTGAACAAGCATTGAAACTGATGGGGCTTGAAAACCCTGAAGACGCTATTGGAGAAACCATCCGCTCAGGTTTCAATGGCGATAAAAGAGTAGTTGGGGTCTTCAAGGATTTCCACAATAAGGATTTGAGAGATAAAGTTGACCCGATAATTATGGTCAAATACGCTGGCTATTACTACGAAGGAGCGGTAAGGTTTGAGGGTTCGGAAAGTCAGACTTCAAACTTGGTGAAGAAGCTTGAAGAGACCTGGACAGCGCAGTATCCTGATACTATTTTCGATTATACGCTGCTCTCTGAGAAGATCATGGAGAACTATGAAGAAGAAGCCCGAGTGCTCACACTTTTCCAGATATTTTCAGGTTTGGCCATCTTTATTGGTTGTTTAGGCTTATATGGCTTAGTGTCATTCATGGCTAACCAGAAGACAAAGGAGATCGGTATTCGCAAAGTACTGGGTGCTTCTGTCAATCAAATCTTGAATCTGTTTTCTAAAGAACTGTTGGTACTCATTGGCATCGCTTTCTTATTGGCTGCTCCTCTTGGTTACTACCTCATGAATGACTGGCTGAGCGGATTCGAATTTAGGATCGGATTGTCGGTTTGGGTGTTTGCTGCGGCTATCGGCTTCACCTTATTAATTGGAGCCATTACCACAGGCTTGCGTTCTTTCCGTGCAGCTACTTCAAACCCTGTAGATTCACTTAGAAGCGAATAAAACTCAAAAACAACAGTCAGATGCTCAAAACTTACATCAATACATTCCTTAGAAAATTCAGAAAGGAAAAGCTCTTTTCACTACTTAACCTTGGCGGGCTCACTGTTGGATTGACTACTGTTTTGTTAATCGGTCTCTATATTCAAGATGAACTGAGTTTTGATAAGTTTCATACAAGGAAGGACGATATATACCTGAGCTATCATTTGATGGGTAATAATAAGGTAACCAGCGACAGATTGGCTTATGGGCTAGCCAAGCAAATTGCGGAAGAAGTACCAGAAGTACAGAAACTTGCTAGTTACCAATCGAGAAATAGACTGATTACTGCTGGAAACAAAACCTTTCTAGATAATGAAATGGCTTATGTAAATAATGAGTTTCTTACAGTCTTCGACTTTCCTTTGGCCTTTGGTGTGGCAGAAGAAGACAAGGGTTCATTGCTTATCAGTCGTTCTGCGGCAGAGAAGTACTTTGGTGAAGCTACGCTTGCTCTAGGTAAGAAGATTACTGTAGATGAAGATGATGAATACATTATTTCTGGTGTGTTGGAAGATGTACCGGCCAACTCCACCTTACAATTTGATTTTCTATCTGTTGAGAACGAGCTTTTTGAAAAGCGAAGTCAATTAATGGATAATGAAAATGGCTATTTCCCTGCTCAAAACTGGTTCTTAATGCAAAGAGGTTTCAGCAAAGAGGCTGTTCAAGAAAAGATGCAGGCTATAGCTATGAGCATGCCTTATAGTCATAGATACACTAATACACAGGCCAACCAAAACATTTTCTTACTTCCTTTAACCGACTACCATTTAAAAGCAGAACTAGATTTTACGAGCAGCAATACAAGTGATATTAGATACATCTACTTGTTTGGTGCCATTGGCTTCTTGGTGCTATTTATTGCTGTTATTAATTATACTAATCTTGTCACATCTCAGTCTATAAAAAGAGGAAAGGAAGTAGGGCTCAGAAAGGTAGTTGGAGCTTCTAGGTTTCAGGTGCTTTCGTATTATCTGCTCGAATCATTTTCTCTGGTGTTTATAGGTGCCATATTGGCTTTTGCACTAACAGAGAGACTTCTGCCTTGGGTAAATGATATGCTCCAAAAGGAGATTGAATTGAACTACTTCTCTACCGAATTTTTCGTGTTGGTTTTCGGAACTGCGGTTTTGGTTGGTTTTCTTTCAGGAATTTATCCAGCACTATTTCTTTCTAAATCCAAGCCCTTACAAGCTCTTGGGCAGGGAAAGGTTGGTTCAAAAACTAGACTTCGAAAAGGCTTAACCGTTGTACAGTTCTTCATTGCGCAATTACTGATTATCGCTACAGTAATTATTCAGCAGCAACTCAATTTCATTCAGACTAAGAACCTTGGTTACGAACGTGAATTACTTCTTGAGATTGATTTACATGATAAAATAGGAGATAAAGCTCAGGTTTTTAAGAATGAGTTGCTGAGCGTTTCTGGTGTTGAAAAGGTATCGATGGCTAACTCATCTATCTCTTATTCCAGTTTTGGTGTTTTAAATAAAGATGAGCTCGGTGTAGACGAAGAAAAAGAAGTTCTTACCGATTTCTTTAGTGGCGATGAAGACTTTATTGAGACCTTGGGTATAGAATTGGTTTCAGGCCAAACGCCTTCCAAGGAACTACGAGGTATTCTTGTCAATGAGTCAGCCTTGCCGGCTTTTAGCTGGGAGGCTGAAGGTGATCATGTATTGAGCTTAGTCAATGGAGATATTCCTTTAGTTGGAGTGATTAAAGACTTCCATAATGAATCATTGAAATCGGAAATCAGACCATCAGTAATTTCCTTCAATCCTAATGCTTCTAAATTTGCTCTAGTTCGCTTAACAGGGACTGAAGTGAAGGAGACTTTAGCTCAGATTACCGAGAAATGGGATGCTATGGCCACTGGTCGGCCTATGCAATACAAGTTTTTAGACGAGGCCTATAACGGACAGTATATTGTTGAGCAAAGGCTAGGAGAGATGTTTTTGTTCTTCTCAGGGTTGGCGATTTTCATTGCCATTTTGGGTATTGTTGGCCTCTCTACCTTCACCATTGAACAAAGAATCAAAGAGATCAGTCTGAGGAGGGTTTTGGGTGCAAATTACAGGGAGATCTTCCAGCTCTTTGCCAGAAGTTATGTAGGGATGATATTGCTTGGGTTTATGGTGGCCGCACCTGTGGTTTACTATTTCACCAGCGACTGGTTATCACAGTTTGTCTACAGAATACAGCCAGGTATTTTCTCCTTTTCATCGGCCGTAATGGGTACACTGATTATATCGCTTAGTGTTATTGTACTTCAAATCGCGCGTACCAAACGAATTAATCCTGCAGAAATCCTCAGAAACGAATAAACCCTAAACTATGCTCAAAAGCTATTTCATAAGCACATTTCGAAGATTGAAAAGAGATAAATTCTTTTCTATACTCAACCTTGTTGGTTTAACAGTTGGGGTTACTTCTTTCATTCTTCTGGCACTTTATGTCAAGAATGAACTATCTGTAGATCAATTTCACAGCAAGAAGGATCAGATATACATCATTGCAGAAAATGTAAATGGAGGAAAAGATAAATGGGCTCGTTATCGAACGAGTCATGCGGCAAGAATGCAAGATCGTATTCCTGAGCTCAGCCAGATGGCAATGCTTAGTCAATTGGGATTTGACGATTTAATAAAAGCCAACGATAGGAGTTTTTATGTTGAAAATGTCTACATGTCGAATAACGACTTCTTCGAGATTTTCGATTTCCCAATTAAGCAAGGAAATGTGGAGCTGAACCAGGAAAATAAGGCAGTAATTACCGAGAGCTTGGCAAGGCAGTATTTCAACGATGAGAGTCCTATAGGCAAGGTAATTGAAGTGGATGGTACAGGTAGTTTTGAAATTACAGCCATTGCTGTTGATCCTCCTGCCAATTCAAGAATCCAATTTAAGCTATTGCTTTCCAACTTATCTGAGTTGAAAGAGGCAGCTGCAGATTTTGCAGAAAGCGGAGGCTCAATTGTCTCGGCTTATATTCTGTTGCCTGAGAATGTGAGCATCGAGTCTGTTCAGGCCAAGGTAGACAAACTGATGTTAGATGAGTGGCCGAAGAGTGCTCTTAAATTCGATGAAGAAGGAAATTTTGAACAAAAGATGTATTTCTTTCCCTTTAGCGACATCCATCTTAAATCAGGTTTTACTTTTTCGCTTTTTCCGGTTAATGATATCCGCTACATCTACCTGTTTGGTAGTATAGCTTGTCTTATTCTAATGATCGCCTGCCTGAATTATGTGAACCTGATCACGGCCAGATCAATTAAAAAGATGAAGGAGATTGGGCTTCGAAAGGTATTTGGGGCAAATAGAAAGCAGATTCTCAGACAGAATATCTTCGAGTCGTGTGTCTATACCTTCATCAGTGTATTGCTTGCCTTTGCTTTGGCCGAAAGGCTCTTACCATATTATAATAATTTAATAGACAGACAGCTTTCTCTTAGTTATTTCAGTCTAGAGTTTTTCGTCTTTGTGATAGGCCTAACCTTGATTGTTGGTTTGGCTTCTGGCATTTATCCGGCTCTGAGGCTTAGCGGTTTCAAAACCATAAATGCACTACATGGCAATAGCAAAGTAAAAGAGCGGTCAGGGGTGAGAAGGGGACTTGTCTTCACTCAGTTTTTGGTGGCACAAAGTCTGATTGTAGCCACTGTAATCATTCAGTCTCAGTTAAGCTATCTGCAAAATAAGGATCTCGGATACGATAGAGAAAATGCTCTGTTCATCAAAACTTATGGAGAATTAGGAGATAGGACGAGTGTCTTTAAGGATGAAGTTGCCAGAATTTCTGGAGTTAAGGAAGTATCACTTACCACCAATATTATTGATCACAACGGCATCACATTTGGAAAAGTGAGTGAATTTAATGGAGAGGAAGAATCGTCTGAAGAAGACTTTTTCTTTAGCAATTCTTTCGAGGTAGATTTCAATTACCTCAAGACAATTGGTATGAGGTCGGTTTTGGGAATGACTGTCGATGAGATTGCAGAAATAACCTCGGAGGATAAAATTGTTATTACAAAAGCGGCTCAGGAAAAGCTGAGGATGGAGAATCCTATTGGAATGAGAATGAAGTTTTGGGGTAAAGAAAGAGAAGTTGTGGCAGTGATTGATGACTTTCATAATGAGTCATTGAAAAGTGAAATTATGCCAAGCGCACTGATACTCACGGGGAATCATCGAGATTTTCTCAATATAAGATTCGAATCAGGACAAACCAGAGAAGCATTGTCTCAAATTGAGGATATCTGGAATTCTATGGTTAAGGATAGACCCTTCCTGTTTCAATTCTATGATGATTATTATGATGCCAACTACAGAAAGGAAACAAGGTTGGGCAATGTTTTCAATGTCTTCTCAGGCATAGCCATTTCCATATCAATTATCGGACTCATTGGTTTAACAACATTTGCGGCAGAACAGCGCCTGAAGGAATTCGGAATTAGAAAGGTATTGGGAGCATCGGCTAGTCAATTGGTAGGATTACTTTCTAAAGAGTTCGTTTTCCTGATTCTAATATCATTCCTGGTAGCCTGTCCAATTATTTATATCGCATCGGCTGATTGGCTGGACACCTTCAAGTATAAAATCACTTTGTCGCCATTCACATTTGCGATTGGTCTGGTTATAACCTTGGTGGTCGCATTTGCTTCAGTATGGCATCAATCCCGTAGAGTTTCCAGAGTAAATCCAACGGAAATTCTCAGAAACGAATAAAACTCAAAAACAACAGTAAAATGCTCAAAAATTATCTCAACGTACTTAGAAGGAATTTCGCCAGAAATAAGGCCTTCACACTCATCAACATTCTAGGTCTCACTATGGGTATTACCTGTAGTCTGATCATGTTTTTGGTGGTGAAACAAGAATTCAGTTTCAACAGATATCACTCAAACTTAGACTCACTGTATCGCATTGGTCATCGCGATGTGGTTGATGGAAGAGAGTATACTCAAGGTGGTTTGCCATTGGTAATGCCGCCTTCTATCAAGGAAGAAATTGTTGGCTTAAAAGATATTACGCTGGTTGCTCATGAGGCTTACGGCCTTATCTCCGCTACCGACAATACAGGAAAAGTAAATCACTATGAGGAAGATCCGGAATTGGTTTATGTAGAACCGAACTTCTTCAGAATGTTTGACTGGAAGGTGCTAGAAGGCGTAGTGGAAGGAGAAGCTCTGGCGGAACCAAATGTGGTAGCGCTAAGCAAGACTTTGGCAGAGAAGTATTTTCCGGGCGAATCGGCCATGGGTAAAACCATACGGTTGAATAAAACACTAGATTTAAAAGTGATTGCCATTTTGGAAGACGCTAGAAAGGACTCCGATTTTCCTTTCGGCATTTTCATTTCTATGGAAACCAAGCGTACCCAAAACCCAGACGATTTCAATGAGTGGGGAAGCATTTCAAGCGATAATGTAGCTTTTGTGCAGTTGGAAAATAATGTTACTCCAGAACAAATCGATGCTCAGTTTCCAGATTTCGTAGAAAAGCATTGGAACAAAGACCGAAGAGAACAGACTACGTTCTTACTCACTCCAATGACAGAATATCACTTCGATGAGCGCTTTAGCAATTTCTCACAGCGTATCATTCCGAAAACCATGCTCATTACCTATATCATCATCGGAGCATTTCTAATAGTTACTGCCTGTGTAAACTTCATCAATATGTCTACTGCAATGTCTGTGAAGCGCAGCAAAGAAGTAGGCATGAGAAAAGTATTGGGTAGCGATAGAAAGCAGTTAGTGATGCGCTTTTTGGGTGAAACATTTGTGATCACGCTTATAGCTACATTACTATCAATGGCCATTACAGAGCGACTGCTGCCAATGGTTATCAATGATTTTATGGGTATTGAAATTCCATTTAGCCCAATCTCAGACCCTGCTTTGCTGCTGTATCTTTTAGGAGTCTTAGTTACGGTTTCACTTTTCGCAGGGCTTTACCCAGCCTTCGTGCTTTCTAGTGCTAAACCGATAACCGCACTTAAAGGAGGTTCGGCTCAAACAAAAGGAGGGATGGGTTTCAGACGTTTCTTGGTTTTCTTTCAATTCTTCATTTGTCAGGTATTGATTTTCGGAACCGTGGTGGCGGTAACCCAAATGAACTACTTCCTCAACGTAGACATGGGTTATGATCAGGAGTGGATTCTAAATATTGGCTTGGCTAAGAGAGACAAACAAGCGCTCGATCTATGGGATTCGGAAATACAGAATATACCTGGAGTGAATAACTACTCTTTTAATTACAGACCTCCTTTTTCAGGCTCAATTTCGGCTACAGATGCATATGTATATTCGAATGACACTACCCGAGATGCACTTACAACCCATGTCAAAATGGCTGATGCCAATTATCTTGAGACCTATGGTCTTACGCTCTTGGCTGGAAAATGGCTCAACGATAGCGACACTACCAACCAGTATGTGGTGAATGAGACTTTCCTTAAAAAAGTAGGCCTAGAACCTGAGGAAGCCATTTTTAAAACCATTCAGGTTTGGGGCAAAAAAGCGCCTATTGTTGGTGTGGTGAAAGACTACCATGTTTCTACACTGAGTCAGGCAATAGAACCAGTGACTATGTTTAACGATGCAAGGAGCTATAGAACACTAGGTGTTAGGGTAAACCCTGCAAATGCTGAAAGTGTGGTTGCCGCTTTAGAGGAGATTTGGTATCAGGTGAATGAAGAGTATGAGTTCAGCTATCAGTACGTAGACGATCAACTGGTAGACTACTATGAAATGGAGCAAAAAATGTCGCAAATGCTCACGGTTTTTGCTGGTATTGCCATCTTCATTGGCTGTCTTGGACTATACGGCTTAGTCTCTTTTATGGCGAACCAAAAAGCTAAAGAGATTGGAATCCGCAAGGTGCTGGGTGCTTCTGTTGCCAATATCATGCAGAAATTCTCGCTAGAGTTTATCCTATTGGTAGGTGTAGCCTTTTTGCTTGCCGCACCATTGGCTTACTACTTTATGAATGTGTGGCTCAATCAATACGAATACAGAATCAGCATTGGCCCAGTTGTCTTTGCCGTTAGCATTTTGGCATCATTGATTATTGCCATGCTCACTACAGGCTATAGATCAATGAGGGCAGCTACGGCCAATCCAGTTCAATCACTTAGAGACGAGTAAAAGCTAAATCATGATCAGCCATTATCTTAAAATATCGCTTAGAGCCATTGGTAAGAACCCATTACTTTCATTACTGAATATACTTGGCCTAAGTGTTGGGTTTGGCTGTTTTTTGGTGATCACGCTCTATCTCTATCAGGAGAATACCTACGAAAAGGGCTTCACCGACTATGATAAGATTTACAGGATAGAAGAAGAGTTTTTGGGTATGGGCCGAGGTGCTTCTTCAACCTCTAATTTGCAATATAAGCTCGATGAAGTACCTGGGGTAGCAAGCTATGTGCGCTTAGATGTGGCCTCAAATCGGTCATCATGGGCAGAGTTTGGCGATAAGAAGCTAAGGTCACCGCGTGTACTGAAAACCACTGAAGGCCTTTTCGATGTTTTCGACTTTAAACTTGCCCAAGGCGATCCGGCTACTGCCCTAGAAGGGCCAGACAAGGTAGTGCTTACAAAAAAGTATGCTCAAAAGCTTTTTGGCACAGAGCAAGTAGTTGGTAAAACTTTTCAGTACGAGAATAAGGAGCTTATTGTAACCGGTTTGCTAGATGAGTTTGCTTATAGGAGTCATTTAGATTTCGACTTTATCTCTACCAATATTTTCAATCCGTCTTATGCTGATGGCAGGTGGTGGATGATTGCAGGCTATATCTACGTTAAGATGGATGGGCAAGCAGAGCCACAATTGATTAATGAGCGGCTTGATGAAATAGCCAAAACTTATGCCTACCCAGTGGTTAACAACAGCCCATTGTCAAGAGATGAATGGCTGCAATCTGCTAATAAGATTCAGTTTTTTGCCAAACCAGTTCGCGACATTCATTTGAAGGAGGGTGTAGAGTTTGAATTCAGCACCAATGGAGATCCACAGTCTCGTGCCACACTTACCATCATCGGTGTTTTTATTCTCATCATAGCGATTATCAACTTCATGAATCTATCGACCGCTAAATCATCTTTGCGCACTAAAGAGATTGGTGTGCGCAAGGTAATGGGTACAGGGAAAAAAGAGTTGATAGCTCAATTTCTATTAGAGTCAGTACTGGTAACCTTGTTTGCAGCTACCATAGGAGCCGGTTTATCTGAGCTGTTTATATTTTTACTCAATCAGTCACTAGGAGAGGTAATTGGTATTTCTATAGTTAGCTACCCCAGCCTTGGAGGCCTCATTTTATTAGGGGTGCTGCTTATTGGCTGCTTAGCAGGTGTTTACCCAGCTTTTTATCTTTCTTCTGTAAAGATGATTCCGCTTTTGAAAGGGATGAAGCTTGGGCATATACTCAATATGGGCAATGCTCGGGTACTTAGAAATACTTTAGTAGTGGTTCAGTTTGCAGCTTCTTCAACCCTCATAATCGGTGCCTACTTTGTATATCATCAGTTACAGCACATTAAGCAGATGGATATTGGGTTTGATAAGGAACAAGTTTTGGTGGTTCCATATACGCCCAAAAAGGGTGATGACAGATCTGCCATTCGCAATGAACTGCTCAAAATACCTGGTGTAGAAGCTGCCAGTTTTACTAGCCGTATGCCAGCAGAACAATCAGCCAACTTACTCTCAATAATGTTGAGTGCTGAGGAAACCTTATTACTTGATGTCTTTCAGGCAGACCCCCACTTTGCCGATGTTCTTAACCTGAATGTAATGGAAGGAGATTGGTTTGCCGAAAATCAAACACAAACCGATTCTCTTGTGGTGCTCAATGAGTCGGCTGTTAATGCCCTAGGTTTGGAAGGCAACCCCATAGGGCAAGTATTTGGAAATTACTGGCGCGTAGTTGGAGTGGTAGAGAACTTTTTCATTGATAACTATAGAACTAAAGTGGGGCCAGCAATCATGGCTTACGATCCTAAAACACCCGACCAACTGGCCATTAAATTAAACGCTCCATCATTGGCAGATGCCCTGCCAAAGTTAGAGGCTACTTGGGGTGAGCTAAGGGGCGAAGTCATTGAGTTTAAATATCTAGATGAAAATTTTGCTTCAGTATTTGCCAAGGAAAAACAAAACGGAGATGCTATTATGGTATTTACCGTGCTGGCCATTTTTATTAGCTGTCTGGGGTTATTTGGTTTAGCAGCCTTTGCAGCCGACCAAAGACAACATGAGTTTGGAATACGAAAAGTGCTGGGCGCTAATGTGAGAGATATTGTTCATGTTTTCAGTCTTGATTTTATTAAACTGGTACTACTCGCCTTTATTGTTTCCGTACCAGTAGCCATTTATGGAGTCAACCTATGGCTCGATACTTACGCCAATAGAATTGATTTGAGCGTTATAGGCTTTGTTGTAGCCGGAATATGTGCCCTTGCCATAGCTTTTGCTACTATCCTTTTCCAGTCCCTAAAAGCTGGCCGCCTTAACCCTGTTGAAACCTTACGTAACGAGTAAACCATATCATGATAAAAAACAACCTCATTCTTGTATTTAGAAGACTTCGTAAGGAGAAGGTCTTTTCTCTCGTTAATATTTTGGGTTTAACGGTTGGCTTAACCGCATTTTTGATGATTGGCCTGTACATAAAGCATGAACTCAGCTTTGACCAATTCCACCAGGATAAGGAGAACATTTACAGAGTAACATCTAAGTATAGAGATAGAGAATGGAGGGGAGTAATTGCAAGCGATTACGTTCAGTTTTTCAAAGATGATGTTGTTGGGTTAAATAGCTTCTCTCGAATAAGCGTTAAGGACGAGACGACCTTAGCTTCAGGAGGAGGGAAGGAGTTGAACTTTAAAGGTATGTTATCAGCTGATAGCAACTTCTTCGAGTTTTTCTCTTTCGATCTAATTGATGGTGTGCCTTCATCTGTTTTGGCTACTTCAGGAAGTGCTGTTATTACCGAAACCTTAAGCAAAAAGTTGTTCGGAGAAAAATGCCCGATTGGAGAAGAACTGCTGATTGAAAAAGGAAAAGAGGTGTACACTATTACCGGTTTGGTGAAAGATCCGCCATCAAATAGCACCATTCAGTTTGAGTTGGTTACTTATCAGGAAGGAAGATTTAAGAATAATTTCGAGCAGACCTCTGGTTTAAGAAATGTTATCACCTATCTCAAGTTACAACCAGATGTGTCACTAGATAGTGTGCTGGATAAAATAGATGCAGCCAAAAACAAGACTCCTTATACCATAATGACTAGGGATCAGGTGTATGGATTGTCCCCAATCACAGATCAAAGACTTTATGCTGATTATGTCGTAACATTTTTTGAGAAAAATGACATTCGTTATCTACAGTTGTTTGGGGGTATAGCTATAGTGGTACTTCTATTGGCCATTATTAACTACATCAACCTTGTCACTGCGCAAGCTGCTAAAAAGGCTAAGGAAATAGGGCTTCGAAAAGTGATTGGAGCAGGGAGGTTCCAGTTGATGATCTATCAGTTTGCAGAGTCAATTGTGGTGGTTGTGTTTTCTTTTGTTTTGGCATTTGCTATTACGGAAAGGTTACTGCCACAATTCAATTCGCTACTCAATAAAGATGTAACCCTTCAATACTTTGGCTCAACATTTTTTCTATGGGTAATTGTCGCAGGGGTTGTCATTGGTCTACTTTCTGGCTTATATCCTGCGATTCAAATAATGAAGATAAAGCCTCTCGCCATTATTAAGTCATCATCTAGCGGTAGTAGGCAAAATACAAGTTTCAGAAAGTTTTTGGTGCTTTTCCAATTTACCGTTACGGCTATCCTGATTTGTTGTCTATCCATTATGATTGGCCAAATGGATTACCTGAAAGAAAAAGATCTTGGGTTTGCTCCCGAAGCGCTTATTAGCGTCACGTTAGATAGTGATTCTACACAGTCATATTTTCCTTTGCAGCAAGAATTTTTGAAGATACCCGGAGTTCAAAAAGCAAGTTTAGGTGGTTTTAAGCCAGGTGGATACGCATACATATCGGCTATGGATGCACCGAATGTTCAAGGAGAGGATGCCAACGGACTTGGAGGAGACGCCATAATTGGAGATGCTTCTTTTATAGATGTGATGGAGATGGAGGTTTATTGGGAAGAACACGATAAGGCCATTGAAGAATTCAAGGAAGGACAAGTGATTATCAATAAATCTATGGCGGAAAGCATTGGAGCGCTTGATAATCCAGAAGACAAACGCATCTATGGATGGAATGATAAGGTGGGGAAAAAGGTGGTTGCTATTGTTGAAGATTTCCACATGAAATCTTTAAAAGACGGGATTGAGCCCATATCTATCTACTACTTGAATGATTGGGGAGTACATAACATTCTTGTTAAGGTAGATATGAATAACCTTTCAGCCACTCTGGCGGGGTTGGGTGATCGATATGAATCATTTTTTGGAAGGCCTTTTGAATTTAGTTTTCTAGACGATGAGATTGCCGAGTTCTACAAGAAGGAAGAAGGTCAGTTTAAACTGTTTCAGCTGTTTTCTACAATCGCATTGATTATTTCCCTTCTTGGGTTGGTGGCATTGACTATCTATAGCCTTGAACAGCGCAGAAAAGAAGTCAGCATCAGAAAGGTTTTAGGAGCATCAGTCCAAAGGCTTATTCTTATGCTGAATAAGGAATATTCCATTCTAGTACTGATAGCTTTTATCATAGCCTCTCCAATAGCCTATTACGCCATGCAAGACTGGCTGCAGGAATTTAAATACAGAATAAGCTTGAGCCCCTTGATTTTCATTTTGGCCTTTTTAGGATTTCTAGCATTAAGTTGGCTGGTCACGATTGCCCAATCATTGAGAGTATCCCAAGAAAATCCCGCAGATGTCTTAAGAGACGAATAAACCACACTAACTATGTTCAGAAACAACCTTAAACTAATCCTCAGAAAACTCAAAAGAGAGAAGCTTTACACCTTTGTAAATATTTTAGGTCTCACCGTTGGTCTAACAGCCTTTTTACTGATTGGTCTTTATGTGAGGGATGAGTTGAGCTTTGATAGGTTTCATGATAATCATGAAAACATCTATAGGGTTATTAGCCAAAGCGAGGAGGGAGGATATTCTAGCTTGGTCGTGAGTGACTATGTGGACTATTTTGAAGAGGACTCACCCCAGATAGAAAGTTATACCAGACTTGCTATCAAGGAGTTTTACTCACTTGTTGAATCTGAAGACAAAGCATTAAATGTGGAGAAAGTTTTATATACCGACCGGAATTTCTTTGAGTTCTTCTCCTTCGCTTTGGATGAAGAGAATCTTAGTTCGGTGTTTAATCAGAGCGGGTCTGCGGTTATAACTACTGAGTTAAGCGAAAAGCTTTTTGGCAGTGATGATCCCATTGGAAAGTCACTGAAAATCAATAAGGATGAATCCGTCATTATTACTGGGCTAGCTGAAACGGTTCCTTCTAATAGCCATATCCAATTTGAAATGGTTGTATATGATCAAGGCTATTTCAAGAATGACTATACCAATAAGCATTTTGTGAAATCAGCTATTACTTACCTGACTCTTTCTCCAGGCTCTTCAGCCGGGCAGGTGGCAGAAGAAATAGATGCTGCAAAACCAAAACCAGACTATGCTCGATTTCTAGAAAATGAGAGTTTTTCACTGTTGCCAATGACAGATCAGAGACTAAAAGCCCCTTTTGAGTTTGATTATTACGAGAATAATGATATTCGATATGTTAAGTTATTTTCAGGAATAGGTCTGGTTGTACTGCTTCTGGCAGTTGTCAATTATATCAATCTGGTTACTTCCCAGTCATTAAAGAGGCAAAAAGAAGTAGGATTGAGAAAGGTGATAGGAGCTCAAAAGTTGCATCTCGTTTTCTATCACCTCTTTGAGTCTACAGTTGTTGCTCTGATTTCTTTTGCTTTGGCCTTTGCAATTGCGGAGCGACTAATGCCACTGTACAATGGTTGGCTAGAGAAAGATATCATTTTGCAATATGATAGTTGGGAGTTTGTAAGCTGGGTTTTTATCGCTGGAATAGCTTTGGGCTTTGTTTCAGGGGCATACCCGGCTTTTTACATATCTCGCTTTAAGCCTTTAATGCTTATAAATAATAAATCACTAGGTCTAAGCAATAAGGAGGGGTTAAGAAAGTTTCTAGTTCTTTTTCAATTCATTATTTCAGGACTGTTGTTGGTTGTGGCTGTTCTAATGCACAATCAAATGAGATACTTGAAGACCAAAGATTTGGGCTTTAATCCTGAATTTGTAGTTCAAGTCCCACTTTATAGAAGCTCTGAATATTCACACGAGAGTTTAAAGAATGAAATCCAAAATATCAGCGGGGTGGAATTTGCCAGTGTCAGTGGTTGGCAAGTTGGAGGAGGGGCAAAAACGGGAATAACTGACGACCCAAAAAATATACAGGAGTCTCGGGAAGCGGCTGTTATATCTGCTGATAAAGATTATGCCAAAACGTTAGGATTGAGCTTTATTATGAAAGCGGATCACTTTGAGTTTGATAAGCTCAATAGTAATGAAGTGGTGGTAAATGAAGCTTTGGTTCAGGACTTCGGTTGGGAAAACCCATTAGGACAGAAGATTTACAATTTTGATACTAGGCCACTCGAAGTAGTAGCTGTTGTAGCAGACTTCCACACCTACTCTTTAAAGCAAGAAGTTGAACCACTCTTTATTCAACCCTTGACAGAAAGATCTGCTCGAAACGCTTTATTAAAGATCAATGGTGAACAAGCACAGCAAACATTGGCAAATGTTGGTGAAGTTTATGAATCAATGGTTCAAAGGCCATTTGAGTTTTATTACCTGAATGACCAGATAAGAGATTTTTATAAAAAGGAGCAGGGTCAGTTTCTTCTTTTCCAGATTTTTTCATCACTGGCCATTTTTGTGTCGTTGTTGGGTTTAGTTGGTTTAACGATCTACACAGTTCAACAAAGAAGAAAAGAGGTTAGTGTTCGTAAAGTACTGGGAGCTTCCGTTCAAAGACTCATCCTGATGCTCAATAAGGAATATTCTATTCTAGTACTGATAGCCTTTATCATAGCCTCTCCAATAGCCTATTACGCCATGCAAGGTTGGCTTGAAGAGTTTAAGTATAGAATAACAATTAGTCCCCTGATTTTTGTAATTGCATGCTTGGCCTTCTTGTCATTGAGTTGGCTTGTTACAATTGCACAATCATTGAAAGTTTCAAAGGAGAATCCTGCGGATGTATTGAGAGAAGAGTAGCTTTTATTCCCTAAATCGACTTTGCTAAACAGACGGCATTACTTAAGTTTAGCGCAAATCAAGTCGATTATATGAAAAAGCCTGCCCTCTTATTGCTCGGTACTTTACTTATTTCTGCCTGCACCAAAGCTCCGGAAGAATCAGTTTTCAATACTGTATTAACTGATTCTGAAAGCATCGCAGGTAAGCCAGAGTATTTGGCTTCGCCTTATCTAACTCCAGGTGATAAGACTTACATGGTTGGGCATCAGAATGGTACTTTCCCAGATTTGGGCTGGCATGTTACTGGAGAAATGGGAGGGATCTGGAATCATCCAATCAAACTAATGGATGGTTTTTCGGCACAAATCAGTAAAGATGGAGTAGACTATTGTTTGGATAGTGCTAAACAGTTTGTGAATTATCCTTTTGCTAATACTCACGAGTTTGAAGTAAAAGATTTGATGATTACTGCTACCCGTAAGCAATTTGTTCCCGATGGAGAAGAAGCGGTTTATGTAGAGTATGAACTTACCAATAACAGTGAGGCCCTGCAAGAGCTGATATTTACCTTCAATGGTATGGTAGACCTTAGACCCGTTTGGTTAGGTGAGAGGTCGGAAATGATTGATGGGGAAGATGAAGTGAGCTGGAATGAATCTATTCAGGGCATTGAGGGAAAGGATGTAAATAACGATTGGCATGTGGTTTATGCTTCGACATTAAAGCCAATTGCTCATGAGTTAAATGCTAGCACCTGCGACTATCAACGAGCAGGAATGGGGGCCAACGGATCGCTAAGTTACTCGGTGGAAGTTCCACCTTTTGGTCATGCGGTTCTTCCTTTTGTCATTGCGGGCTCTGATGAGTCTAATGCAGAGGCTATCACCACTATGAATAAGGTGCAGGCTAATGCCGAACAAATGCTTCAAGCCAAAGCCGATAGATACCAGGCCATTGCTGATCAGGCCAAGCTTACTATTCCTGATAAGAAGCTCGAAGAAGCTTTCCGTTGGGTGAAGTACAATACCGATTGGCTCATCAATGATGTCGATGGTTTGGGTAGAGGAATTACTGCCGGAAACCCTGACTATCCATGGTTCTTTGGTGCAGATTCAGAATATGCCTTGCAGGGTGCTATGGCTATCGGAATTAAGGATATCGTTTATTCAACCATAGAAATGATCGATAGCGTCTCTAATGCAGTAAATAATGGTTCGGGAAAAATCATTCACGAAATGAGTACCAACGGGGTAGTTTTCAACCCGGGTAACCTGAATGAAACTCCTCAATACGCCACGTTGATATGGGAGGTGTTTAAATGGTCGGGCGATATAGATTTCCTAAGAAAGTACTATCCAACCGTTGAGGCAGGACTCGACTGGCTATTGAAGGAAAACGATGAGGATGGAAACCTCTTGGCCGATGGTTACGGCATGATGGAAATTCATGGGTTGGAATCGGAAATGATTGATGTAGCGGCCTACACTTACAAAGCCTTTATAGATGCTGCAGAAATGGCCGAAGTGCTCGGGAAAACTGAGCAAGCAGTAGATTATAGAGGCAAAGCAGAAAAGCTCTCAGAAATCATCAATAATGACTTTTGGGTAGATGAGTTTAACTCTTATGCCGATTTCATAGGAACGGCCAAAGAAGCAGAACACCTTATAGAAGGAGCTATTGTTCGGGCAGATACGTTGAATAAACCTTGGGCTGTAGAAGAGTTAAAAGCTACGCAAAGAAGGGTAAGTCAATACCTTGCCAATAAGAAGCAGGGCTTTGTACTTTATCATAATTGGGTGGTAAACACGCCAATGGAAGTAGGAGTGGCTGACCCTGAGAAAGCCATAGAAGCATTGAATACAGGAAGCAAATATGTAAATCCGTTTGGGATGTTTGTTACGGGAATAGATCGCGATGAGTCTGCTGGCACAGATGATAGTGGCTTCGCCAAAAAGATGAAGATTTTCTCTTACACAGGCGCTGTTATGACCTTGCCTACGGGTGTTCAGGCTATTGCGGAGAATAACTATGGCAGGCCAGATAATGCCCTGGAGTATCTGCAAAGAATGACCAATTCATTCAGTTATGCTTTGCCAGGCTCTATGTATGAAGTAAGTCCAGACTTTGGAATGCACGCACAGGCTTGGAACATTTATTCCTATGCTGTGCCTATCGTTAAACAGTTCTTTGGAATAGAACCGATGGCGCATTTAAATCAGGTGAAAATAAACCCTAAAATGCCATTGGCTTGGAATGAGGCTGAACTTGAGAATATTAGAATTGGTACTAATAACATCAGTATTCGTTTTGAACGAATTTCAGATAATGAAAGCCAGCTGGTTATAGAACAATCAGACGCAAACTTCAATGTAGTATTACCAAATAATGCGGAGATGGTGGAAGGGGAACAGATAGAGTCAGAAGAGTTCAAAAATCTCTTAAAAGGCAGCAAAATAGTGGTGAAAATTTCTGAGAAGTCTTAGAGGTAAATGGGGCACCTGATAATACTATGCTCAATAAATTTCTTTTTAGGAATTAAAACTGCCTGAAATAAAAAGAGGAACCGTCAATGACAGTTCCTCTTCTTGTTAAATTCCTCTTGAACTTAAACCTCTTCGGCACCAGGGCCTTTCCTAAAAAGCTTTCTGACAGCCTGTTCTAATTCTTCAGCAGCTTTTCTAATATGGAATTTGGCTTCCTCGAATTTAGGCTCATTTTTGCTTTTGAAGTCCTGAAGCTTGTCTTCTAGCTTGTCTCGCTGTTCTTTCAGGTCTTCAATTACATCTTCCATTTCTTCGCGAGCTTCTGCACCAGCATCTTTCGCCTTGTCAATAAGCTCGTCAATTCTATCGCGAATGTCTTTTAAGAGTTTTTCAGTATCCATCTTAGTTAGAAGGTCTAGTTTTAATAGTTGTTGAAACGTTTATCCAACAGCCAACTCTAATTGGGTCGCCTTCCTTTTTGTTTGCTGTAAATACATCAGAAATAGTAGGGAATTGCTTTTTAGCTTCGGCCATACCCTCTTGGTTGCCTACTTTCTGGTATAAATCATAAGCTGCCATATAAATGGCTCTATCATCTATCTGAGATATTTTTCTCGAACACTCATCCCAGCTATTCATATACATGTTAGCCACTAAAGTAAGAGCTTGCTTTTCTGCAGATTTGTCTAAATCGGCAGCCTGAAGCGCAATTTTTCTAGCCTCTGGCTTGTTACCCATTCTAATGTAAACAGAAGTTAGGCTTAATAATAGGTCGGCTTTTTTCTCACTATCAGTAGATAACTCAATAGCCTGAGTATAGTATTGAATGGCTTTTTCATACTCTCCCGCAACTGCAGCTCTCTGACCAATAACCTTGGCTATTCCTTCAGTAGGCTCTTCTGACTGAATAATTTCTGCTGCTTTAATAAAGTATGGACTATCGCTACACTGTTGGTTTAACAGCAAACGGAAAACATTCTTTGCTAGTTTAATATCATTGGACTCGTCTAATTGTGGTGCAAGATTGTTGTTGATGAAGTCGCAGTTAAGCTCATCGCCCATTGTCATGGTAAGCAAGCTATTCACAGCATCTCTATATTTTGCTAATCTCTCAGCATTTTCACCTTGAGCTTCCTTCATGTCTATATTCTCCATCACTTGAGTATAAACATCAAATACCTGATCGCTAGGAATATCTTCGCCATAGGCTTTAGCTCTTCTAATAATGTCCATGTAAGAAACCAAGTTGTTGTTGATTACTTCAGATGGCTTTTCGTAAGCCTTTTCATAGGCAGTAATGGCTTCACCCATTTTCTCCTTATTAGACTTCCAATATTTGTAGTAACGATATGCCTTGTTGTTTACTTCCAAGTCGGTAAGTTCAAAGTATTTTGCTTTAAGGTCGAAGCTCAAGAACATTGAATCTAGTAATACATTCTTTTTTGCTTCATCGCTCTCCGCTTCGGCTAGTGCTTCATAAGCCTTGTAACCGTTAATGTATAATCCGTCATATAATTCAGGAGCATTTTTCATTAACCAGTGTAATGCGTTGGCTGCTTCTCTGTATCTATCGGCCGACATTGCATCTACGGAAATGGCAAACCTTCTCTTAGCTTCAGCCTGTAATTGAGGGTCTTCTGGAAGCTTCAGGTCAGCCTGCGCAAAGGCTGAATTGAGTGTGAGTATTGATAATAGTAGAAAGAATATCTTTTTCATAGTCTCAAATTTACGAATAGATAATAGCAAAGTTGTAGCCAAAATTTATTTAAGGCGCAAAAGTAACGCTTACTTATAAAGTAAGAATGTACTAAAGGATTATCAAATTGTTGCGAATTGCTATTTTTTGAAGAGGCTCTTGAACTCAAACTTTTCTCCATCGAATAGACCTAAGTCGCTGAGCTTGAGCTTAGGTATTACAAGCAGTGCCATAAAAGATAATGTCATGAATGGCGAGTTTAAGGTGCTGCCTAAACTCTTCGACATTTTGTCAATTAAAGTGTACTTTTTGGCTACTTCATAGCCATTTTCAGCAGACATTATACCAGCAACAGGTAATGGTAAAACCATTTCAGAAGTAGGAGAAACAGCACTAACTCCACCGCTTGCTTCAATCACCAAGTTTACGGCCTTTACAATAGATTCATCATCCGCTCCCACTGCAATAATATTATGAGAATCGTGGCCTACAGAAGAAGCGATAGCCCCTTCTTTTAGGTTGAAATTTTTAATGAATGCAATGGCTGGAGGGGCAGGGTTGTATCGATTGACCACTACCATTTTGAGCACATCATTCTCAATATCAGAAATAGCATTGCCTTCGCTATCAGTTTTTGTTGGATACTCTAAACAGTTCGTAATCAGCTGACCATCCAGTGCTTCGATAACATGAACCGAGCTCGACTCAGCTCTTACCTGGATGTCTGTAAGGCTGATTGGGTTGCAATTGAACTGATTAATAATGTCATTCTCTACTCGCTCAATTAGGGTTTTACCGTTGTCGGCAACATGTATTCCATTTATATAGGTGTGACTTACTTTAAAGTCTTTGAGATTGTTCACTACAATAAAGTCGGCAAAGTCTCCTTTTTGCAAAGAGCCAACATCTAATTTATAATGATCGATAGGTGTGACGCAAGCAGCGGTAAGCACATCGAATAAATCATGGCCTTTGGCTAAAGCTCTTTTCACTAATTGGTCAACATGGCCTTCAACCAAATTATCAGGGTGTTTATCGTCAGAGCAGAACATGAGCATTTCTGGTGCTTCGGCAAAGAGTTCTACCAGAGCCTCAAAGTTCTTAGCCGCAGAGCCTTCACGAATGGCTATTTTCATTCCGTGCTTGAGCTTGTCTCTGGCTTCATCGGCTGTAAAGCATTCATGGTCGGTGCTCATGCCCGCTTTAATATATTGCTCGGCTTGTTCGCCTCGCAAGCCTGGTGCATGGCCATCTATAGGTTTTCCTAATTCCTTGGCAATATTTAGTTTTTTATAAACCGTTTCATCTTTAAAGAGAACCCCTGGCCAATTCATCATTTCAGCCAGATATTTTACTTCAGGTTTCTTAAGCAAATACTCAACTTCTTCGGGAGTTATTTCTGCACCGGCAGTTTCAAAAGTGGTTGCAGGAACGCAAGAAGGAGCACCAAAATTGAACTTGAAGTTCGCCTTCTTTCCATTTTCAATCATGTATTCTACCCCTTCAACTCCCAATACATTTCCAATCTCATGAGGGTCGGAAACGGTTGAAACGGTGCCGTGAACAACTGCTAGTCGGGCAAACTCAGACGGCACTAACATGGAACTTTCCACATGAACATGAGAATCTATGAATCCAGGTAGTATGTATTGATCGTCAACTTTTTCAGTTTCTTCAATAGAGATAATTCGATCGTTTTGTACGGTTATTTCACCATCAAACATCCTTCTATTTCTTACGTCAACTATATGGCCTGATATTTTCATGTTTCTGCTTTAGAGGTGCTAAGTTCCCACAAAAGGTTTAGAACATAAAACTTTGAACTGTACCTTTGCGACCAAATTTCTGTGATGGCGAAAATCAATATTGCGATAGATGGGCTTTCGGGCTGTGGAAAAAGTAGTACAGCTAAGGCCGTTGCCAAAACTCTAGGCTATAAGTTTATAGATACAGGAGCCATGTATCGCGCTGTAACGCTTTATGTGTTGAATGAAGCTGTTGATTTAACTTCTAAAGAATCTGTTATTCAAGCACTTGAACAGATTACAATAGACTTTCGATATAATCAGGAATCTCAGAAAAACGAAACCTTTTTGAATGGACAAAATGTTGAAGAGGAGATACGTTCAATGAGAGTTGCGGGGAGTGTTAGTCAAGTAGCAGCTATCAAAGAAGTGAGAGTGGCTATGGTGGCACAGCAGCAACAAATGGGAAAAGACAAAGGAGTAGTAATGGACGGTAGAGATATTGGTTCCGTTGTTTTTCCAGAAGCAGAGCTGAAGCTCTTTATGACAGCCTCTACCGAAGTGAGAGCTAAGAGGAGACAGGCAGAGTTGAGAGAAAAAGGAGAGGAAGTTGCGCTTGATGAGATAATGAAAAACCTTGAGGAGCGAGATAGAATTGACTCCACTAGAGATGAAAGCCCATTAATAAAAGTAGAAGATGCTATAGAGGTAGATACTTCTAATTTATTGTTTGAAGAGCAAGTGCAAAAAGTATTAGATTTGGCATTGCAACGTATTGAGGCAGAATAGAATAAGTGTATGCAAGTAACGATAGATCAAAATTCGGGGTATTGTTTTGGCGTAGAATTCGCCATTCAAATGGCAGAGGACGAAATGCAGGAGGGCTCTCTTTACTGCTTGGGAGATATCGTGCATAACAGCATGGAGGTGAAACGCCTCAATGATAAAGGCCTCAAGATAATTGAAAGAGACGACCTTAAGAATATCAAGGATTCCAAGGTGTTAATTCGTGCTCATGGCGAACCGCCAGAAACCTATCAGTTAGCATTAGAGAATAATATAGAGTTGGTAGATGCTTCTTGTCCTGTGGTGCTCAAGCTTCAGAATAGAGTGAAAATTGCCTACGATAAGATAAAGAAAGCAGGAGGCCAGATTGTTATTTATGGAAAAACTGGTCATGCCGAAGTAATAGGTCTAACAGGTCAAACTAATAATGAAGCCATTATTGTAATGGAAGAAGCTGATCTGGATAAAATCGATTTCAGCAAGCCAGTCACTCTTTTCTCTCAAACCACCAAAAGCACCAAAGGCTTTTACCATATCCGCGAGCTGATTGAAGAAAGAATAAAGGCTCATAAAGGTGAACTAGAAGAAATTGACTTTACAGCAAACGATAGTATTTGCAGGCAAGTGTCTAACAGAGAACCTCAGTTGCTCAAGTTTTCTGAAGAAGTAGATGTAATAATCTTTGTAAGTGGAAAGAAGAGCTCTAACGGAAAGGCGCTCTATTCAGTATGTAAACAACAGAACGAAAGAAGCTATTTTGTGGAGAACGAAGAGGAGGTAGATTTCGACTGGATAAGACCCTCCGACCATGTTGGAATTTGCGGAGCAACCTCTACACCAATGTGGCTAATGCAAAATGTGGCCCAATACATCGAAAATCACTTTGCGGAAACCGTTGAAATATAAATTTCGATCTACTTTTTTATAGCAAGTTTTTTGGACTAAATTGCGCACCGAAAAGGGAAGATTAACCTTTCTTTTGAGTGCAAAAGTGTTAATTTTGCCTCGATTTTGATCAACCTTAGTGATTCGCAACTCAATACAGTATGTCTAAAATTGTAAAGCTTAAAAAAGGCTTTGACATCAACCTTGCCGGGAAGGCGCAGAAGAAAATCGCGAATACTCCTCCTTCGGATACATTTGCTATTAAGCCCACAGATTTTGTCGGAATGACAAGACCAAAACTATTGGTGGCTGAAGGCGATGTAGTGAAGGCTGGAACTCCTGTTTTGTATGACAAAATGCAGGAAAACGTGATGGTCTGCTCTCCAGTTAGCGGTGAAGTAGTCGAAGTGAAGAGGGGAGCCAAGAGAAAACTACTCGAAATTAAAATTCTGGCCGACAAAGAAATTCAATACGAAACCTTCCAAACCTATAACGTGTCTGACATCAAGAGCCTTTCTAGAGAAGAGGCTACTGCTCAGATGGTTAAAGGTGGGGTTTGGCCGAACATCATCCAAAGGCCTTACGGTGTAATTGCTAAGGAAGAAGAGACTCCAAAGTCTATCTTCATTTCTGCATTTGATACCCATCCTTTGGCTGCTGATGTCGCCTTTACCTTAAAAGGTGAAGAAGAGGCTTTCAAAACCGGTATAGAAATTCTTAAGAAATTTACTGAAGGAACTATTCATATCAATCACGATTTGAACGGTGAAGTATCTTCTGTTTTCTCCGGTGTTGAAGGTGTTCAGCATAATAAGTTCAGTGGCCCGCACCCAGCAGGTAATGTTGGTGTTCAAATCCATCACGTAGATCCTATCGGAAAAGGTGATTTAGTTTGGACAGTAACTCCATATGGTGTCGCTCAAATCGGTAAACTATTCAATAAAGGTGTTTACGATGCTTCTAGAGTAGTAGCAGTAGCAGGTTCTGAAGTTTCTGAGCCGCAATACTACAAAACCTACACAGGAGCATGTGTTAATAAAATTGTTGAAGGCAATCTGAAGAGCGAGAATGTGAGATTCATCTCTGGCAATGCTTTAACTGGAGAGAAGATAGAGAAAGATGGCGCTTTAGGTTACTATAGCAATCTGCTTTCTGTTCTTCCTGAAGGAGACCATGCAGACTTCCTAGGATGGATAATGCCTAAAAAAGAGGTGCTTAGTTTCCACAGAGCATGGGGACTATTCTCATTCCTAAATGGAAAGAACAAAGAGTACGTTTTAGATACTAATACCAACGGAGAACCAAGAGCATTTGTAGAGACAGGTGTTTTTGAGAAAGTTACTCCAATGGATATATATCCTGTATATCTACTAAAAGCTATTTTGGCCGAAGATTATGATAACATGGAAGCGCTTGGTATCTACGAGGTAATTGAAGAAGATCTGGCACTGTGTGAATATGTAGATGTTTCTAAACATGACGTTCAACAGATGGTTAGAAACGGGATTGAATTGATGCAAAACGGTTAATTGGAATGAAGTTTTTACATAATATCTTAGAAAAGCAGAAGCCAATGTTCGAGAAGGGTGGTAAACTGGAGAAGTTTTACTACCTGTTTGAGGCTGGTGAAACTTTTATGTTTTCTCCTGCTAGTACTGCAGGGAACAAAGGTGCCCAGATTAGAGATGCAGTAGACTTGAAGAGAATGATGATGACAGTTGTCATCGCCATGATCCCTTGTTTGATTTGGGGTATATTCAATGTTGGTTATCAGCATCATGTAGCTATTGGAGAGCAAACTTCTTTCTTCTCCGTAGATAATTTGCTGTTTGGTGCAAGATGGGTATTGCCAATTGTATTGGTGGCCTATGCTGCTGGTGGTATCATTGAGGCAGTATTCGCTGTAGTTAGAAAACACCCAATTAACGAAGGTTTCCTTGTTACGGGTATGCTTATTCCATTAATTGTCCCTCCAACTATTCCATTATGGCAAGTTGCTTTGGCTACAATTTTTGGTGTTGTAGTAGGTAAAGAAATCTTTGGTGGTACAGGTATGAACGTATTGAACGTTGCCATGACAGCCAGAGCATTCTTATACTTTGCTTATCCTTCACAAATTTCTGGTGAAGTTTGGACTCAATTAGCTGGAGAAACCCCAATCGATGCTTACAGTGGTGCAACTGCACTTTCTGTAGCTTATGATTCTTCTAATGTTGGTAACGCAGTTACGGCAGGTTTAGCTAATGTCAATAGTGCTTTAGCTGCCCCATTTGGAGACTTTAGCTTCTTTAGCTTTGAGAATATGTTAATAGGAGGTATCCCTGGTTCAATCGGAGAAACTTCTACTTTAATGGCTCTTTTGGGAGCTATCATTCTAGTGGTAACCGGTGTAGGTAGCTGGAAGATTATTGTAAGTGCATTTGCAGGTGCTTTCCTTATGGGTACTGTTTTCAACATGGTTGGAGCAAATGAATTTATGAATGTGCCTGCTCAATACCACTTGGTAATGGGTGGTTTAGCATTTGGAGCCGTGTTTATGGCCACAGATCCAGTATCTGCTTCGCAAACGGAAACAGGAAAATGGATTTACGGTCTTTTGATTGGAGCCTTAACAGTATTGATTAGAGTAGTAAACCCAGCATATCCAGAAGGTATTATGTTGGCGGTACTTCTAATGAACGTATTCGCTCCACTTATTGATTTCTATGTAGTACAAGCAAACAAGAAAAGGAGGTTAGCCCGTGCGACAGTCTAATGGTTATATAATTGTATTCTCCCTTATACTAACAGTGGTATTGGGAGGGTTGCTATCTGGAGTATCTCAGGTTTTAGGGCCTGCTCAAAAGAAAGCGCAAGATTTAGATACTAAGAAGCAAATTCTTGGTGCTATTCCTGCTGAAAAAGAAAAGCTTTCAGCAATGACTCCAGAAGAGATTCTTAGCAGATACAGCGAGGTGATCAGCTCTGAAGTAACAAATTACCAAGGTGAAATTGTTACTACCAATGAGAAAGGTGAGCCAGTTGTAGCAGAGAATGTAAACATTGAGAAGAATTATAAGAAAACTCCTGAGAACAGATTGTTCCCAGTATTCAAATACAATGGCGGTAGTGAGCAGGCATTTATTCTGCCTACTTTCGGTGCTGGTCTTTGGGATGCTATCTGGGGTTACGTTGCTATTACGCCAAACATGGAAACTGTAATTGGAGTAAGCTTCGACCACAAAGGAGAAACTCCAGGTCTAGGTGCTAGAATTACATCAGACGATGTTCAAGCTAGATACAGAGGCAAGGAATTGTATGACAATCAAGGAGATTTGGTTTCAGTAACAATGGTAAAGGGAGAGAATACTCCTGAGTCTGCATTGGGTCCAAATAAGGTTGATGGTATGGCTGGTGCTACTCTAACAGCAAATGGTGTTAACGCCATGTTGGAGAACTACCTTGGTTACTACCAAAACTACTTCGAGAAGAATGTCAGAAACGAGAGTATGACAATGAATGTTGAAAACAATAACCAGTAATTATAATGAGTACTGAAACTGTTGAAGCACCGGTAGTAAAGGAAAAAGAAGCCTTACTATCGAAGAGAAGAAAGAAATTCGTTACTGACCCTCTGAATGATGATAACCCTATTACCATTCAGGTATTAGGTATCTGTTCTGCACTTGCGGTTACCACTCAAATGAAGCCTACTTTGGTAATGGCTTTGTCGGTAATCTTTGTATTGATATTTTCAAACCTCATCATTTCATTGATGAGAACAGCTATTCCTTCAAGGGTACGTATTATCGTACAGCTGGCGGTAGTAGCAACCTTGGTAACCTTGGTTAATGAGGTGTTGAAAGCGTATGCTTTTGATATGTACAAAGAGCTTTCCGTATTTATCGGACTGATTATTACCAACTGTATTGTAATGGGTAGACTTGAAGCTTTTGCTTTAGGTAATAAGCCTTATGATTCAGTATTAGATGGTTTAGGTTCAGGCTTGGGTTACTCGTGGATTATCCTAGCAGTTGCCTTCTTTAGAGAAATCTGGGGTTCTGGTAATGTATTCGGATACCCTGTATTCGAGGCAATCGGAATTGAGAACTTTGCGACTAATGGTTTGATGGTGTCACCAGTTGGAGCATTCGTTGTTCTTGGTTTCATTATCTGGGTTCAGAGAACTAAAACTGGTTACGTAGAACACTAAAATTAGAAAATCATGGATTTATTGAATTTAGGTATTAAGTCGATCTTTATTGAGAACATGGTTTTCGCCTACTTCTTAGGTATGTGTTCTTTTCTAGCGGTATCGAAAAAGGTATCAACTGCTTTCGGTCTTGGTTTAGCTGTAGTATTCGTATTGGGTATGACAGTACCGATGAACTGGTTGCTAAATGAGTTTGTATTGAAAGAAGGTGCTTTAGCTTGGTTAGGTGCTGACTTCGCAACTATCGATCTTTCGTTCTTACGCTTTATCATGTTTATCGCAATTATTGCGGCTATGGTACAGCTAGTAGAGATGACTATCGAGAAGTTTTCTCCTTCACTTTACGGTTCACTAGGTATCTTCCTTCCGCTAATCGCTGTAAACTGTGCTATTTTAGGATCATCCCTTTTCATGGCTCAAAGAGACTATAGCATTGGTGAAGCTACTGTGTTTGGATTCGGTTCAGGTATTGGTTTCTTCTTGGCTATTGTTGCTCTTGCTGCAATTAGAGAAAAGCTTAAGTACTCGAATGTTCCTGATGGACTCAAAGGTCTAGGTATTACAATGTTTATTACCGGACTTATGGGTATTGCCTTTATGAGTTTTATGGGTATCTCTATCTAATAGATTTACACCTTATAGATATTGAAAGCCTCGCATTTGCGGGGCTTTTTTTATGTCCATAAGTTTTGCCGGATAGTGCGGGGGTATTTGTGTCGAGATGAGCTTAATAATTTTTGAAATTGATGTTTGGTAAGGTCTTCTGTTGGTTGATAACTGTTTTATAAGGAGAATTGGTTTAAAATTGAACCATTATTTACCCAATAATCATAAATGCATACGTTTTCAGTTTAAATTTTAACCAAATATGTATATAAGTACAGAAATGTATTGAAATGAGGTGTTTACTAGTTAACTTGAGTTTAATATAAGCCTTGAATCAACTCAAACTAAAACTAGTACATCATGTCACATTCATTAAACAGAAGAAAATGGTTAAAAACCGGTTTGCTATCCATAGGTGGTGCTACCATACTACCTCAACTTAGCTGGGGAGAATCAAGAAACTCATTGTTGATTGATAATGCTGAGAGAATAGTATATACACCTCTGTTTAAAGAACATACCGTACCATTAGCGACAGAAATTGTGGCAAAGCTGAATGCCAATGAGAACCCTTATGGCCCTTCGCCCAAGGCTGTAGAGGCTCTCAAAGCTGCTGCTGTCGGAGGTAATAGGTACGGCTGGGGTCAACTTTCCGTTTTGATGGACAAAATATCAGAAAAAGAAGGTGTTCCTAAAGAGTACCTCATGATGGGGCCTGGTTCTTCTGACTTGCTAGAGAAATTTGCACTGGTCCTTTTTATGAATGGAGGTACTGTTCTATCTGCAGACCCTTCTTATATGTCGCTAATGAATGTAGCGAGATCTGTCGGTGCTGAATGGAAGGGAGTTCCCTTAAAAGAAGACTGGTCTCACGACTTAGACGCTATGGAGGCAGCGATCAGTAGTGACACAAAATTGGTTTATATCTGTAATCCAAATAACCCAACCGGTACAATTACAGGATATAAAGAGCTTTATGATTTCTGCTCGAGGGTTTCTGAAAAAGTGCCTGTGTTTATAGATGAAGCATATCTTGATTTTGTTGAAGGGGAAAATGGTAAAAGTATGGTGTCACTTCTTAATGAAGGTAAGAATGTCATTGTCGCTAGAACTTTTTCAAAAATTCATGGAATGGCAGGTCTGAGAGTTGGCTATGTTGCTGCTTTGCCGGAGACACTAAAGTCTATTCAAAAGATTACAAGAGGCGGTATGGGAATCACCAATACCTCAATTTATGCTGCCATAGCTAGTATGGATGATACAGCTTTTCAAGCCAAGTCTAAAAATCTGAATAAACAGGCAAGAGAGTACACTGCATCGACCCTGAAAACCATGGGTTTCAGTCCCGTCCCATCGTACACGAGCTTCATGATTTTTCCTCAAGAGACAATGGAAGGGAAAGCATTCTTAACTAAAATGTCTGAGCAAGGTATTGGTGTTAGATCGTTTGAGATCTACGATAAAACCTGGTGTAGAGTTAGTATGGGAACAATGGAGGAGATGCAAATGTTTACTTCGGCCTTGGGTAAAGTAATGGAGTAATTAATAGCCTAGCAGATAAATGGATCCAGCTTTACAAAAGACTTTCACTTTTTTATCATTCATTCTCTTAGGCTTTTTACTGAAGAGTAAGTTTAATAGCAAAGAGCAGGTAAATGGTATCAAGTCATTCATATTAACAATAGCCTTACCATCAACAATTTTTGTGGCTTTAATGGGGGTTGAAATGAGTGCAAGCATGCTTGTCTTCCCCATACTGGCTCTAGCCTTTAACTTTGTTATATACTTCATTACACCACCGCTACTTAAAGTGGTAGGTGTGGATAATGATTCAGCGAAAGGAAGAACCTTAAGGTTGTTGTTGCCTTCTTTGGCACCTGGTCTATCTTGTTTTCCATTCATACTTGAATACCTGGGAGAGAAGAGTCTTGCGGATGCTGCCTTGGCCGATGTTGGCAATAAGTTCTTTGTACTTATTTTTCTCTATGTAATGGCGATGAATATGTTTTATAGCATTCATCTTTTGGCTAAAACAAGTTCCAAAGGGAAGATCAAGGAGCTGCTTATGTCTTTAGTAAGGGAGCCTATCAATCTCGTAATTATAATAGCTATGGCTCTGTTGTCATTAGGGTTTAACTTTGATAGTCTACCAGTATTCATCGGAGATACTTTCAGTAGGTTAAGTCTCATTATGACTCCACTTGTCCTGTTCTTTATAGGTTTAGCAGTTAAGCTTAAAAAGGAAAGTCTTTGGGCTATTTTGAATATTCTTTTGCTCAGAGCGGGAGTTACTCTATTGATAAGTACAGGTTTGGTTCTATTGCTAGAAGTTCAGGATACCAGTACCATCCTCCTCATGATGGTTTTTCCGTTAAGCTCTTGCAGCTTTTGGCCTTTTGCTCATTTGTCTGTGTTCAGCAAGCGCGAGAAAAATTCATCAAAGACTTTTGATACTGAATATGCCATTTTGGTTTTGGCGTTATCATTGCCCATTTCAACGTTAATGATATTAGGTATACTATCTAGTGGTGAATTTTTTGCCAGACCAGAGGTCTCGGCCACCTCTGGGTGTATTTTACTGGGTACAGTAGCACTGGTTCAATTAGTTAGAAAACTAAGTTCATCCAGGTTTAATTGGCAGGTTGAAGAAAACAAGAAGCTAATTGAACAGGCAGAATGATTTAAAGAAATAATTCCTCAATAAAGTCATGTTGATTTATTGTGTTTTATGTAGTGTCAACCTGAAAGGCCCCTGGAGAGGGGGCTTTTCGCTTTGCTTTGATGTAGAGATAAGCTTATTGTCGAAAATTACATGTTCTAAGCTGGTCGATTTGTATACGGGTATTAGATGTAATGTTGATACCAATCAAGCCATCTGATCTGATCGGTTGGTATACTGTGCCAATTAAAATAGTTAGATTAGTTGATGTGTCAATTGTGTTATTTCTAGTAGTACTAATATAGCCATCATTTAGGCTTAAGTACTTGGAGGATACTGTTCTTTAGCAAATTCAGTCCATCTGACCCTATAATTACAAATTCACTTCCTGAAAAGACATTTCTTATCCATTTCGGATTTTTAAGGACGCGCTTTGGATACCGGTCCAGTTGGTAAGAGTGAATCCAAAATCAAGTGAGTTAGTGTCACATAAATAAAACTCGATACCAATAATGAGGAATAGAATCAAATATTTTTGAATTAGAAAGCCAATTGATTCCATGTCATAGTTATATGTAAGGTTGGTTTTCTTCCCTTACTATTAATAAAAAGTCCTTGAAGAACCACCGAAACTTTCGCTATCCGTCTTATACTGGATACTAAAAGAACACCGAAACGCTTTTACTTTATCTTCTTGATATTCATTCGTCTTATACGTTTCTTTTTTACTTAAACAACTTAGAATAATTGAATGACAAAAAAAAACTTTATGATGGAATCAACTAAAAAACCAAATTATTCAAAAATACCAGTGGGCAAGCCGTCAATGCTTACTTGGTTCTTTTCTTCCCAATAACTTCTAATTCCATCTTCACCCTTTTGCTTTGCCCACTCTTTAAGTATTGGTCTTTCTTCCTTGAAGTCCATTAATGGAACTGCGAAACCACATGAGGTTTGAACAGAATCTAACTCTACTTCAAAAATATTTCTGGCGCCACTGTCTTTTGGGAACAGAGCGTAAAGATCATCCCATTCTGCATCTTGTCGATGTATGGTTTTGGCGGTTCCGAAAAGCCTTAATATCAATGGTTTTCCTTCAAAAGCACAGAACATTATGGTCATTCGGTTTACCTCTTTCAAATGTGCAGCCGTCTCATTTCCACTGCCAGTCAGGTTTAACCATACTACTTTGCTAGGTGAGATAACCCTGAGCGAATCTAAGCCCTTTGGCGAAATATTAACCCTGCCTGATGCAGCAGCCGTGCCGGTAAAGAACACTTTTTGATTTTGAATGAATTCGATTTGTTGAGGTGTTAGAGATTCATAGAATTTTGCCATGCTCTTATAATCGTTAAGCGGATAAGAAATGTTCTTCATTTCTAAATTAATTACTTTTTGAACAATCATCTTTCCTTAGTTTTGTGCCCGCTCAAAATTTTACCTATGATGTATTCTCAACTTATAGCTCAAGAACTTTCGGTTGCAAATAAGCAAGTAGACGCAACAATTAAACTATTGGAAGAAGGTGGAACAGTCCCATTCATTGCCCGATATAGAAAAGAGTTAACAGGTAGTTTAGATGAAGTACAAATTGCTGCTGTCAGAGATAGGCTGCAACAACTTAAAGAGCTAGATAAAAGAAGAGATGCAATACTTAAGTCTATAGAAGAGCAAGACAAACTAACAGATGAACTTGAGTCCAAAATAAAATCGGCAGAAACCATGTCGGTTTTAGAAGATATTTATTTGCCCTATAAGCCTAAGAGAAAGACTAAGGCTTCAATGGCTCGAGAAAAAGGTTTAGAGCCATTGGCTACATGCATATTAGAGCAGTCTAGTTTAGATGTAGAAGCTGAAGCCTCTAAATATATTAATGAGGAAAAAGGTGTGGCTAATGCCGATGAGGCCTTAAAAGGTGCTCGGGATATTATTGCTGAAACGGTAAATGAGAATGCTGAGGCTCGTGAAAAGATGAGAAAGTATTTTCAGCAACATGCTACAATTAAGTCTAAGGTTTACACTGGTAAAGAAGAAGAAGGTCAGAAATATAAGGACTATTTTGAGTGGGAAGAAGCCTTGAAAGATGCGCCATCGCATAGAGTTTTGGCTATGCGCAGGGGAGAGTCGGAGCTTTTCCTTATGCTCGATGTTTTGCCTCCAGAAGAAGAAGCCATCGGCATATTGGAGCGGCAGTTTATAACTGCTAATAACGCAGCAGCTGAACAAGTGAAGTTGGCAATAAGAGATGCTTACAAAAGATTGTTGAGCACTTCAATGGAAACGGAGATGCGAATGCTTTCTAAAAAGAAAGCTGATGAAGAAGCAATAGATGTATTCGCTAAGAACCTGCATAAGCTCCTCATGGCGGCACCACTGGGAAGTAAAAGAGTCTTGGCAATTGACCCTGGTTTTAGAACTGGCTGTAAAGTAGTGTGTCTAGATGCTCAAGGTAAGCTGCTACAGTTTGAGGCTATCTTCCCTAACGAACCTCAGAAGAAAGTAGCAGAGTCAGGAGCAGTTATCAAACATTTGGTTGATAAACATAATATTGAAGCAATTGCTATAGGTAACGGAACGGCCAGTAGAGAAACGGAAGATTTCGTTCGAAATTTAGGCTTACCTTCTTCGGTAACAATTGTGATGGTCAATGAAAGCGGAGCTTCTATTTACTCTGCTTCTGAAATTGCCAGAAATGAATTCCCAGATCAAGACGTAACAGTTCGTGGGGCCGTGTCCATTGGCAGAAGATTGATGGATCCACTTGCTGAACTCGTGAAAATAGACCCTAAATCGATTGGCGTAGGGCAGTATCAGCACGATGTAGATCAGTCTGCGTTAAAGCACTCTTTAGATGATGTGGTGATGAGTTGTGTGAATGCCGTTGGAGTAGAGGTCAATACTGCTTCAGAGCAATTACTCACCTATGTAGCTGGTCTAGGGCCTCAATTGGCTAAGAATATAGTGGAGTACAGAAATCAAAATGGTCCTTTTACCAATAGGGCAGCTATTAAGAATGTTCAACGTCTAGGAGAAAAGGCATTTGAGCAAGCAGCTGGTTTCTTGCGAATTAAAGGAGCAGCAAATCCATTAGACGATAGTGCTGTTCACCCTGAAGCGTATAGCCTAGTTAAGAAAATGGCTAAAGACCTTAATTGTGAGGTTAAAGACCTTATCAGAGATGCATCACTAAGAGCAAAGATAGACCTTAAGCAATATGTGACCGATACTATTGGCTTACCTACTCTTAAAGACATTCTGGCTGAACTAGCTAAACCAGGCCGTGACCCACGAGACAAATTTGAAGCATTTAGCTTCGCTGAGGGCGTAAATCATATTGAAGACCTGAGAATAGGCATGAAAATTCCGGGCATTGTTACTAATGTGACCAATTTTGGTGCATTTGTAGATGTTGGAGTGCATCAAGATGGGTTGGTACATATTAGCCAATTGGCCGATCATTATATCAGTAACCCAGCAGATGTGGTAGCAGTGCAGCAAAAGGTAATGGTTACTGTTACTGAGGTAGACGTAGCCAGAAAGCGCATCTCTTTATCTATGAAAGGTGAAGCTAAACCACAGGCTAAAAAAAGCGCTAAACCTAAAAGGCAACGAGAGCCTGAGACCGATATGGCGGCTAAGTTAGCAGCCTTAAAAGGTAAGTTTGGAAGGTAAGATAGCTTCTTACTTTTCAACTATTCTGATGCTATACTTTATTAACTAATAAGTAGTAAATTGAAGGTTAGGTTGAACTAACTTCAATGACAGGAAACAGTTGCTGTAAGAATTGTGGAGCACCTCTAAAAGGTTCTTATTGTCACTTATGTGGTGAAAAGAGGCTTACTATCCAAGACAGGTCTGTCAGCTACTGGTTCAAGGATACTCTTTCTCAGGTCACTCAGTTAGATGGTAAAGTAATAAGAACTATCATATCCATGATGGCTCATCCTGCACGGTTGTCTAACAATTATCAGGAAGGTATTAGAAAGCCATATTTGAAGATGGCCAACCTGTTTTTAATTGCCAACCTGCTATATTTCTTAATACCTGGCTTACAGACTTTCAAAACACCTCTTCGCATTCAAGCTAATGAGCAGGTGTATAGTGTTTTGGTAGAAAGAATCGTAGATCGTTACATGTCGGTTACAGGCGAAAGCTTTGAGACATTAGAGGTAGTCTATGATCAGAAAACTACTGAGGTAAGCAAGCTCTTACTCATCTTGCTAGTCCTGTTGTTGGGGCTGTCAATCTATGGGGTGTTCTTTCGGCAAATGTATCTCTCCGATGCATTTAATGTGGCACTGCAATTTTGGTCGGCTTACATTATTATGTTCATCCTGCCATCTTCGCTGCTCATACTCATTCACTCTAGGTTTTTCTCCTTTGGGGCAATTAGCCAGGTTGTTTTCTCAGAATGGTTTCTGTCAGGTGGAACATTACTTTTTTCAGCTGTATACTTATGGAAAACGCTTAGTATGTTCAGTCGAAAGTGGTGGCATCATCTGTTAAGGATGAGCTTCATCATCCTTTCATTTTTTGTGATTTTTACCTTTTACAGGTTAATTCTCTTTCTGGTGACAATGCTGGTTATCTAAACTATTGTTTGCTTTTAGATGCATTTCTCTCGGTGTTCGAGATTAGCATTTTGTATACTATCTTATTCTCAAAAGTTGAACAATGGAGTATATGCCCTCCGTTCAAGTCGAAGGTCCACTCTTTAGAGTGACCGTCTTTTCCAGTATGGTTAGATGATCCTAAAAGTATATTGGCATGTAATTCCATAGAAACCTCATCTTTAAAGTTTACTACTACTTCATAAAGAGGCATTCTGGGTTGTTCTGCATCAAAATAATAAATGATGGAGGTAATATCCTCAGAATGCATAGGCTCCAGATACGTATTTGGTGATCCGTTTTCAGCCTCTTGGGCCACGGCATTAGGCCTAGTCGACATGAACTGCATAAGCTCTTCATTGAAGGCTACTTCTTGTATCTCCTTAGGTAGTAAGTCTTCAAGGGTTTTTCCGCGCTCAAGGGAGTTCCAATATAAGACGCTGAAAACAACTAGCTGACTGGCCAAAATTATGTGTGTGAATTGTCTGACAGTCTGATTGTTCATAATTCACAGGTTGAGTACGATGAAAGTAGATATTTTTCTCCTCTCATTCAATGAAAACGTAAATTATGTAATCGTTAAATATTGACTGTTAGGTAGTTATAGGTATTTTGCCTATCGATTGACTCTGTGTTTAGTAGAGTAATGCGTTCATCCAGTTAAGAATATTCATGTTCTGACCAGATTTTTTTCTAATTGAGAGTGTTTTTCTCAATTCAGTATTTTTTAGTTCAATCTGTTTGTTTTTAATTAACTGTTAATCAGTGTGTTGTGTATTTCTGGTTTTCATGGAACGGTTCTTTCTCATTATCAGATGAAATTATTATTAACCAAAAATTTATCATCATGTTACGTTGGACATTAACCTTCTTAATTATAGCAGTAATCGCAGCCATTTTAGGATTCGGAGGAATTGCGGCAGGTGCGGCATCAATTGCCAAAATTGTCTTCTTCGTATTCCTTGTACTTCTAGTGATTTCATTGATCAGAGGAGCGGCCAGCAGGAGTTAGATAAAATATTACCATACAGTCATAAATAAGCAACGTGCACCTTGAAACCAAGGTGCACGTTGCTTTTATGGAACTCTTAAGAGAGAGATGACTTATAAAAAAGTAGTATCATATAGCTTATTACCGCTGCGTCAAACAGGTTTAAGGATTGCCTTAGAATCTCTAATTCAGGTTAGTGTAAAGGCAAAAGTTCGGACTGTATAAGAGAATGGAGGATGCAACGCTATGTTTCAGATCTAACCGATCAGACGTATGTTGTCTTTTATGGAATGATTTGGTCTATTGTATAACCTGTATAGTCTTCTGTTCTTCCCATTTTGCATAGTCTCTTATGGTGGGCTATAAGAGTTGAGTTAGTAGAGATTGCAGCTATATGGAAGACATCAATTATGAAATTCTAGCAGGTGATCTTAGCCATGAGGCTTATTCTTCCACCATTTCGGCCAGCTTATTGATTGTATTTAGGTTTCGGGCTGTCATTTCTGCCTTTGCGAAGGCTTTTGGGATTTTGTCAACCATTTTAGATCGGCCAATGCCGTCTGGAGCATGTAGGTAGAGTACATTATCAATCAACTGGTAATGCTCGTTTTTGGCCTTTACATCATCTAGTGTATTATAGTCGACAGATGAAGGAGAACTATGAAAAAAGAAGAAATGTACCATTTTACCTCCATCTCCCGGGTAGGGATTGTTTTCAATTACCGACATTAGGTTCTCAACTGTTAAAGCGAAAATAGAAGGTTTAAATCCAAACTTTTGCTCTATTAGAGTACTTATTTTGTGACTTGGGTTAGTTGGGTAGCTACAAACAATATTTCCGCTTTGAATGTACGTAGCCACTTTTTCAAAACCATTATTTTCTAAGAGTTGTCTCAGTTCTTTCATGGGTACTATGTGGTAGCCACCAACATTAATGCCTCTAAGAAGTACAATCCAGATTTTCATAAGGGTAAAAGTTAACGATTAAAGTTAAAAGACTACCAACCGCTACTTAAGCCAGCTTCATTAGCTTTGATGTAACTGGCCTCATCAAATTCATAGAGTAAAGGAGCTTTGTGTGCCACACCAGTTCTTCTTTCATTGGTACAGACCAAAATACCAAAGCTCATCACCTTTCTTCTGAAGTTTCGCCTGTCTAATTTTTTGCCCAAAATGGTTTCGTATAACGACTGTAATTCTGGTATAGTGAATCGTTTTGGAAGTAAGTTTAGACCAATAGGTTGGTTGTTGAGTTCTTTTTTAAGTGTTTCATGAGCTACGGTAAGAATATGTTCATGATCTAACATAAGGGGAGGGAGGTCATTGACTGAGCACCACTCGCATGCCTCAGATATTGGCCCGGGAATAGGTTCCTTCACTTGAGAGTATTCAACCAATGCGTAAAAACCAATGGAAATAAATCGCTGGTTAAACCAAGGAAACCATTCTTCTGGTATAACTTTTTTGTCTACCAACATTTTATTGTGATCAGTGTCATTGCGCTCAATTGATCCGAAGGTGTGAAACTGCTTCAGAAAAATATTGTCTAAGCCTGTCCGAAGCTCTAGAGCATTGTGAGCCTCCGTTTCTATATCTACATGCTTATGAACAAAACCTCCAGGCAAGGCCCATAAATCTATATTCTTGAGCTTTAGCAACAATACCTTGAGTTCGTTTTCATGAAACCCGAAAACCACACAATCAATTGCTACAGAAGGAGTTAGGAGGTCAGTGTTTAGGTTAGCCATTCAGAAAATTAGGAACTGATTCCAAAGTTAATCAAATGTATTATATCTTAGTGTCTTATTGACACTAAGAAAATTATATGAAACGCGCTTATATTATTCTGGTGATTTGTGCCGTAATGGCCAATACTGTCTCGTTAATGGGGCAAACACCACAGAAACATCAGGTAGAAGTAAATAAGGATGTAGTGTTTGCTTCTCCTGAGGGTTTTGACCTTACTATGGATATCTATACTCCTCAAACGGGTAGAAATAGTTATCCTGTTCTAATTATAATTCATGGAGGCGGATGGCTTATTAACGATAATTCAATCATGAATCAGATGTCGGAATATGTCTCTGGTAATGCCGAATATGTAGTGGCCAACATTAACTATAGACTTCTTGGTGATCAGAACAATACAGTTACCATTAATGAAATTGTAGAAGATGTATTTGGTGCGGTACTATGGGTTAAAGACCACATTGAGCAATATGGAGGTGATCCAAATCGCGTAGCCGTTACCGGTGATAGTGCTGGAGGTCATTTGACTGAAATGGTTGTTCTGGCTGGACATAATCTTAAATCGTCTGGATTCGCCCAAGAACCTTATGGATTCAACCCGAGCTATTTACCGGCAGGTAAAACGGCAGAACAAGTAGCTGAAGATGAAGGCCTAAAGGTACAGGCTGCCATACCAAGCTATGGAGCCTTTGACATGCTAGCTGCTGCTCAAGGTGGCTTTGAAAAGGAATCGAACTTTTTTTGGCAAATGGGGGGAGCTAAGGCAAGAGGGCTTTTTGGTAATAAGTTTAACGTAGAAGATAATGCCGCAATGTACAGGGCCGTAAGCCCCATTTACCTTATTCCTTCTGCTGATGAAAGACAATTACCACCTCAGTTTTTTCATGTTGGTAGTGAAGATTCAACCACGCCTCCTGTAGCTGTAAAAGCATATTTTGACAAGCTGAAGGCACAAGGTCAGCCAGGTCAATTCTGGTTATATCAGGGCAGAAATCATGCTTATTTAGATTCTGGGTCTAACGAGTTTTTAGGAAATAGCTTTGAGAAAGATGCTATTGAACCGTTAAATAGAATGATTACGTTTCTGAATGAGGTCTTTTACTAAGCTTTAATTTCAATCGTGAGTTTTAGCAGAGCTTTCTACCATAGAATTGATCTGCTGTAACTCCTTTGGAGTAAGGTCTCGCCATTGTCCTACTTTCAAGTCTAAGTGTATGTTCATAATGCGAACACGCTTGAGTTTATAAACCTCGTAGCCTAAATACTCGCACATACGTCTAATTTGACGGTTAAGTCCTTGAGTAAGAATAATCTTGAACTTGAACTTACTGATTCTTTCAACCTTACATTTTCGTGTAACCTGATCTAAAATAGGTACTCCATTACTCATCCTTCTAATGAATTCATCAGTGATGGGCTTATTCACATCTACTATGTATTCCTTTTCATGATGGTTGCGGGCTCGAAGTATTTTATTTACAATGTCACCATCACTGGTAAGCAGAATGAGGCCTTCACTGGGTTTGTCTAATCGGCCTATTGGAAAAATCCGCTTTTCATGGTTGATGTAATCAATGATATTGTCTTTTTCAACCCGAGTATCTGTAGTACATACTATGCCAACAGGTTTGTTGAAAGCGATGTAAACATGCTCTTCTTCTGGGTTAGAAATAAGTTTTCCATCAACCCTAACTTCATCACCTTCACTTATTTTGGTGCCTAATTCTGGTACTTTTCCGTTAATGGTAATTCTACCTTGTTCCAGAAGCTTGTCGGCAGCACGCCTAGAGCAATAGCCCACCTCACTGAGGTATTTGTTTATTCTTACAGTCTTCGATTCTGACATTACTGCAAAGTTATTGATCTCTTCGGAATCAGTGCTGTTGAAACGGTTACTTGTGTGGGCTTGCCTTCCATTAAGAACAAATGCCACATTGGTTGGTTTATATGTCTGTAGATTTTTTAACCATAAACTGAACCATGAATAGCCTTATTAAAACCATTTTAATTATTGTTGGAGTTGCCCTTTTAGGATATGGAGGGTATTTGTTAGTGACTCCAGAAGCATCTATAGACATTGGAATTGCCGAGGCATCGGCACAGGATAATGACAATGCATATATCACTATTGGTCTTGGCTTAGTAGCCTTGTTAATCGGACTTTTAGCTAAGAAGAAGTAGGTTCCATAATTCTGCTTACCTTCCTGTATGAGTACTTATCAAGTAGCAGTAGTGCAGGCAGCACCAGTATTATTCGATCTAGAAACCACACTTCAGAAGGTTGAGTCGTTGGTGAATGACTCAGCCCAAAGAGGTGCTAAGTTAGTACTCTTTCCAGAAGCTTTTTTATCGGTTTACCCTAGGGGGTTGAACTTTGGAACAGTAGTAGGGAGTAGAACCGATCAAGGTAGGTTACTATGGCAGAAATATTGGGATTCTTCAGTTGCTGAAGGAGACCAAGCATGCAATAGACTGGCTGAGTTAGCTAAAAAGGCACAAGTATTCTTAGTCATTGGCGTCAATGAAAAAGATACTATCTCTGGTACGCTTTATTGTAGCCTCTTTTATTTTTCTCCTCATGGTGAATTCATAGGGAAACATCGTAAAACTAAACCTACCGGTCAGGAGAGAGTGATTTGGGGTGAAGACGATGGTTCTACACTCAGCACTTTTAAAACCGTCTACGGAAATATTGGAGGCCTAATTTGTTGGGAGAATTACATGCCCATGGCCCGGATGGCCATGTATCAGAAAGGGGTTCAGCTATATTTAGCACCCACTGCCGATGCCAGAGAAAACTGGCAAGCCACCATGAAACATATTGCACTAGAAGGTAGATGTTTTGTTCTAGCCAGCAATCAGTTTGTACAAAAGTCAATGTATCCTGCAGAACTTCAGGCAGCGCTTTCCGATCAGCCTGAAGTAATGAGCCGTGGAGGCTCGGTGATTATAGATCCTTTAGGTGAAGTTCTTGCTGGGCCACTATGGGATGAGGAGGGAATAATCACCGCTGAAATCAATTTAGACCGTGTTACACAAGCTAAGTTAGACTTCGACCCAATTGGTCATTATCATCGCCCTGATTTGTTTAACTTAACAGTCAAGAATATGCCCGCTATCAAACATGTAGACGATTGATAAGGATGTGATTTGGTGAATTTACTTTGCCTCAGAAGGCCAATTCCTTGCTGAAAACAATGTGCCAATAGCGGTTCAACCGATAACTACTAATTATGAAATTCAAACACCTCTTATCTGGCTTGCTGATGATGCTTATGCTCTCACAAGCTACTGCTCAATCTGATTACTTTTTTCCCGAGGGTTCTCGCTTTGACCCGAACATTCCTACACCCGAAGAGTATTTAGGCTACCCTATTGGAACGCTCCATACTCGGCACGATGCCATAGTAGGGTACATGAAAGAACTGGCAAGTAAATCTGAAAGAGCCAAGTTTGAGATAATTGGTGAAACTTACGAACACCGTAAGCTAGTGGTGCTTACTGTGTCTGCTCCTAGCAATATCGAAAACCTTGAGTCGATTAGAAAAGATCACCTACAATTGGTAGACCCAGATAAGCACGTTGGGGATTATGCAGATCATAAGTCTGTTGTGTTGTTGGGGTATAATGTTCACGGTAATGAGCCTTCAAGTTCTGAAGCGGCATTGTTAGCGGCTTACTATTATGTAGCAGGCTTACATAATGAGGTAACCACCGCGTTGGATGAAGCTGTGATAATGATTGACCCAAACTTTAATCCAGACGGAAGGGATAGACATTCTACTTGGGCAAACGCGTACAAAGCTAACCCTCTAGTTTCGGACCCTACAGATGCAGAGCATAACGAAATGTGGCCTGGTGGTAGAACAAACCATTATTGGTATGATTTGAATCGCGACTGGCTACCATTAGCTCATGTAGAAAGTCAGGCCAGAATTGATTTTTATCACAAGTGGTATCCTAATGTGGTGACAGATTTTCATGAAATGGGAACCAACTCTACTTACTTCTTTGAACCCACAAAACCTTTTGGGTCGGAGAATCCTGTAGTACCGAGAGATAATTATGATGGGTTGAATAATCTTTTTGCAGGCTATTTCCATGAAGCTCTAGACGAAATTGGTTCTCTCTATTTCACCAAAGAAAGCTATGACAATAGTTATCCTGGCTATGGTTCTACCTATCCTGATATTCATGGTGCATTAGGTTTGGTGTTCGAACAAGCGAGCTCTAGAGGTCATTTGCAAGATTCAAGAATGGGTAAAGTAGCTTTTGCCTTTACCATTAAGAATCATTTAACCTCAAGTATGGCCACGGTAAGGGCAGCTGTAGCAGAGAAGAATACCTTGTTGGCTCACATGGAAAATTACTTTGAGTCAGCTAAAAGTGAAGGCGCTCAAGCTGGTGGAGGCTGGGTTTTTGGAGACCCATCAGATAACGGTAGAAATGAGGCATTTTTAGACCTTTTGCTTCGCCATAAAATCAAGACTTTGGCCTTAAATGAAGATATCTCTTTGGGTGATAAGAACTTTAAAGCTGGTAGTGCATTCTATGTTCCTAACGCTCAGAAGCAATACAGAATGGTGAGAACAATGTTTGAGAAAGTGACCACCTTCTATGATAGTATTTTCTATGATGCCTCTGCTTGGACAGCTGCACTGAGCTACAATATGCCTTATGAAAGATATGTTGGTAAGAATCAATTGAATGGAGTAGAACTCCAACGTGACGATTTAAAAGGTAGCTACGAAAGCGTAGGTAAGTCAGAATATGCTTATTTAATTGAATGGGATGAATATTTTGCCCCTAAAGCGCTTAACTACTTGCTAGAAAAAGGGCTTTATGTTAATTCAGCATTCAAACCTTTCAGCATAGAAACTCCTAAAGGAGTTCAAGAATTTGGATACGGTACATTAATGATTCCGGTTCGAAGACAAGAGGTTAGTTCAGAATTGGTGAGGGCCTATGTAGATGAGGCAACAGAGTTAGCAGGTATATTGGCTTACCCTGTCACTACAGGCTATAGTACTTCAGGAATAGATTTAGGGAGTGGAAACTTCCAGACAATAAGAAAGCCTAAACTGCTAATGCTTATTGGTCCAGGAACAAGCAGTTATGAGGCTGGCGAAGTGTGGCACTTGCTAGATTCTAAGGTGGGTATGCCTATTACCAAAGTCTGGACTGATAATGTTGGGCGAATTAACTGGAGCGATTACAATACCCTGATTCTACCTTCTGGTTATTATTCATCTTTAGGAGAAAATACTATAGATAGAATTAAACAATGGGTGAGAGACGGAGGCACTATGATTACGCTCAGAAATGCTACTAGCTGGGCTATTTCTTCCAAGTTTGTGAATGGAAAGTTTGCAGATAGACCTCAGCGAGAAACGCCTGAAAGAATGGACTACGTAACGTCTAGAGACTTCTATGGGTCAAATGCTATTGGTGGTTCAATGTACATGACCGATGTGGATATTACTCACCCACTTGCTTTCGGATATACCAGTAGAGAATTGCCGGTTTACAGAAACCACTCCATTTTCATGGCTCCTAGTAGCAGTCCTTTCAATACGGTAGTAAAGTATGCGGATAATCCTCTCTTAAGTGGCTATGTCAACAAAGAGAACCTAGCGGCACTAGGAGGAACAGCCTCTTTAATTACTAGTGGAATGGGCAGAGGGAATGTGATTCTATTCGCGGATAACCCAAACTTCAGAGGTATGTGGTACGGAACCAATAAGCTATTCCTAAATGCGATTTTCTTAGGGAATATGGCTAGGTAAGACTAGGCCTTTTATAAAATGAAGAGGCTGCTTTAAAGTTTAGACCGTGCACGGAATAAGCTTTGAAGCAGCCTCTTTCTTGTTTTATTATATAGATACTTGCAGTTGAAGAACAGTCATTCCTCTTCTATCTGTAGAAACTAAATCGTTGGTATTGTTAAAGTTGAAGACAGGCCTACTTTGGTAGTTTAAAGAGACCTTGGTAGCATGCCCCTTTATTAACCAGTTCATGCCAAATTCATACATGGTCATGGTATCATTAAGTAAATCCAAACTAGCGATTTGTGAGGCAACATAGGGCTGGAGGGTTCCCATTTCTCCGAGTAAATTATTCTTCAATAGATAGCCCAACTGAAAGTAACTAAGTGTACCGGTGCCATTGATAGGGAAAGAATTACCTGAGCCATTAAATGAGCTTCCGCCACCATTGGCAGGGTTCATAACCCCTAAGTTTCTTACATAGTTTTTCCCATAATCGTTCGAACTGATTGCTGCATATGCTGTAATGGCAGTGTTTTTAGAGGCGTCAAGCACACGGTCGTAAAATACATCTACGCCAAAAAGTGCTAAGTTTTCTCTTACAATATCAGCCCCGTTGTTCTCTGTGTGCCACATGGCATCCTTCTGATAAATGAAGCCTGCACCAATGTTGAAGACATTTTTAGACCCTAAGTATGAGCCTGTATTATAAGGCGTAAGGTTAGACTCTGAGTCCAAAAATTCATACTTGAAGTATCCTTGTGTTTGGAGGTTTGCTGGTTCGTTAGAAAACAGTGAATTAGGGCCGATAACTGCACTTTGGACTGACGAGGCTGAAATGCTCATGGGTTTAGATAGGGCAACTCTATAATCTAGCTTCCCTAATTTGCCTTTAGCATAGATACTATACTTTCTTACAAACTGATCGCTTACATCGTTAGTTGCTTGTTGATAAAGTGGAGCATCCATAGTAAGCAAGCTGCCTATTGAAGGAGAGGAGTACCTAAGAAAGCCCACCCAGCCAGTGAGCCCGGTGCCAACTGAAAGCTTGTCTTAGGCCAATTCTATTTCTCCAATAGCATCGTGAAAGAACAGACCCTGCTTTCTTTCGCCAATGTAGCTAAGGTTGTTTGTGCCGAACTGTGTGTAGACAAATACTCTATCAGATATTTTTCCAAAAAGTTGAATTCTGGTTCTTCTTAGGCCAATATCAAAAGTGTTGTCTTCTAAATAACCATCTACCAAAGTGCCCGGGTTATTTTGAGTCCATCGAACCCAGGTCTGGTTAAGAAAAGTGGCTTTGATGTACTGACTGCCGTCATCGTTGAGGTTATATCTCAAGTCCTTTTTTTGACCATATAGTGAGCCAAGTGTTAAAAGAGATACGGTGAGGAGGGATAAGAATCTAGTCATAAAAAATAGTTCGCTTCAATTTACTTGCCCAATAATAGGAGTTTCTGGAGCGAAAATGACCTTGTTCTCTATCAAAAGTACATAGGTTGTAAGAATGGTATAAAAAGAAACCCCAGCAATTGCTGGGGTCTCAGTAAATACAAATTACTTTATTGCTTAGGCCTCGGTGCCAATTTGAGCATCGAGTTTGTTAGTTAAAACGCCTTTTGGAACAGCTCCAACTACGTTGTCTACTACTTCACCGTCTTTGAAGAAAAGCAAAGCAGGAATAGATCTGATACCATATTTGATGGCAATGTCTTGGTTGTTGTCTACATCAATTTTACCAACAACGGCAGTATCACCGTACTCATCTGCAATTTCTTCCACCACTGGACCAACCATTCTACAAGGCCCACACCACGCTGCCCAAAAATCCACTAAAACTGGCTTGTCAGACTTCAACACCACTTCCTCGAAGTTTGAATCGTTTATTTCTAATGCTTTTCCCATTATATATAGTTTGTTATTTTCTTATGCTAAGCTACACCGAATAGACATCAAAAGTAATCAAAAAGTTCCGAACGGAAACTTACTCAATTACACACGCCTTATGCAGTAATTAATCTGGCACCATCTGTACAGCTATTCAAGGTTTTGATTAACTCACGAGTTGGATCGATTTTCACTTTTCTAGAGATAAGTTCAACCTTGATGTTTTCTTCCCTGTCAAAAAGCTCAATCTTCAACATGGTTTCTCCTTCGTAGGTTTCGGTAAGTTGCATAATGGTATCGATTAAATCTTGATCGACCATTCTTGCATTTAGTCTTATATGAACTCCTTTCCCCATTTTCTCTCGAAGCTCACTAAGTAGTGAGATGGTCTGAGTCTGGAGTTCCCAGTCTTCAGGGTTCGGGTTAATAGCCGGGTTGTCTCGAATTTCCTTCTTTTTTCTCCAGTTTAATTCAACCTTTCCTCGGATGAATAAGAACTCACCTGGGCGTAAGTAGGCGGCATTATTGATGAATTTTTCACCCATCAAGAAGAGCTCTGTGGCCCCGTTGTAATCTTCAATGTTTAGTATACCGAAGGGTTTACCAGTTTTAGTCTGCCCATTCCGAACGGAGTTGACTATTCCACCAATGGAAATATCTTGATTGGGGAATTTATTGATGTCTGAAATTGGTTTGCAGAAAGATTCTAATTCTATCTCAAACTGGTCGAGAGGATGGCCAGAAACGTAGAAGCCAATGACCTCTTTCTCTAACCTAAGTTTTTCCATCTGACTAAAGGTTTCTACCTCAGGAACTTTAGGTAGGGGAGTGGCTACATTACTATCTCCGCCAAACAATGAAACCTGAGCAGCATCTTTCTCTGCCTGCATGGCATTGGCATATCTGATAACCTTTTCAATTAGGGTTTGCTCATTGTCTTCTGCCCATAAGTATTGTCTTCTATGGTATTCGAAGCAATCAAAGCCTCCTGCTTGCGCTAGGGCTTCAAAGTTTTTCTTATTTACCGCTCTTAGGTTTACGCGTTCGGCAAAATCAAAAATGTTCTTATACGGCCCATTTTCTTTCCTTTCTGCCACTATCGATTCAATAGCTGCTTCGCCTACACCTTTAATGGCCCCCATTCCAAAACGTATTTCTCCGTTTTGGTTTACAGTAAATTTATAGTTCGATTCATTAACATCTGGACCGAGTACAGGAACCCCCATTCGCTTGCACTCTTCCATAAAGAAGGTTACCTGCTTAATGTCGTTCATGTTGTTGCTGAGTACAGAAGCCATGTATTCAGCAGGGTAGTGAGCCTTAAGGTATGCCGTTTGGAAGGCTACATAGGCATAGCAAGTTGAGTGCGACTTATTGAAGGCGTAAGAAGCAAAAGCCTCCCAGTCGCGCCAGATTTTTTCAAGCTTCTTTTCATCGTGCCCTTTGGCCTTAGCTTGCTCAACAAACTTAGGCTTCATTTTGTCTAGTACAGCCCTCTGCTTTTTACCCATGGCCTTACGCAAAACGTCTGCCTCACCTTTGGTAAAGTCGGCCAGCTTTTGCGAAAGAAGCATCACCTGCTCTTGATATACCGTAATTCCGTATGTTTCAGCCAGATATTCTTCCATATCGGCCAAGTCATAAGTGATTGGTTCATCACCATGTTTTCTTCGAATAAAGGAAGGGATGTATTCAAGAGGCCCCGGGCGATAGAGGGCGTTCATGGCAATAAGGTCTGCAAACTCCGTAGGTTTTAGCTCCTTCATGTACTTCTGCATGCCAGCAGATTCGTACTGGAAAATCCCTACCGTTTCTCCTCGCTGAAAGAGCTCATAAGTCTTTTGGTCATCTAGTGGAAAGTCATCAGGAACTAGGTCTACATCATGTTTCTCTTTTACGTTTTTAACCGCATCCTTAATAAGGGTAAGGGTTTTCAGACCCAAGAAGTCCATTTTCAGTAGACCTGCACTTTCTACCACCGAGTTGTCGAACTGAGTACACCACATGTCAGAGTCCTTGGCGGTGGCTACAGGAGCAAACTTGGTGATGTCGTCAGGCGTAATAATTACTCCACAAGCATGTATACCAGTGTTTCTAACAGAGCCTTCAATTACTCGTGCTTGGTTAACCGTTCTTGCTTCGAGGTTGTTGCCTTCGGCTATCTTTCTAAGTTCTTGTGCTAGTGGTACCTGTTCAGACCTTAGGTTGTCGCGGAGGTCTTTTTCAGACCACCCAAAGAGTTTTCGCAGTTTGGTGTCAGGAACCAGTTTTGCAACTCGGTCGGCTTCCGAAAGAGGGAGTTCAAGCACTCTGGCTGTATCTCTGATAGAAGACTTGGCCGCCATTGTACCGTATGTAATAATCTGAGCAACTTGATTTTTGCCGTATTTGTCAATCACATAATCAATTACTCTTTGTCTTCCTTCATCATCAAAATCAATATCAATATCGGGAAGTGATACCCTGTCAGGGTTTAGGAAACGCTCAAAAAGGAGATCGTACTTAATTGGGTCTACGTTAGTAATTCCTATACAATAGGCTACGGCCGAACCAGCAGCCGAACCCCGGCCAGGGCCAACGGATACATCTAGTTCTTTGGCTTTGTTGGTAAAATCTTGAACAATGAGGAAGTAGCCAGGGTAACCTGTTCTTTCAATGGTAGCAAGCTCAAAGTCTAGCCTTTCTCTAATATCATCAGTTATTTCTCCGTATCGAGCTTCTGCACCTACATAAGTTAGATGTCGTAGATAGGCGTTTTCTCCTCTCTTGCCTCCGTCAATATCGTCTTCGGGGTGTTGAAACTCTTCTGGAATCTCGTATTTAGGAAGAAGTACATCTCTCGCTAATTGATATGATTCTACCTTCTCAACAATTTCATTGGTATTGGTAATGGCATCTGGAATATCGGAGAAGAGCTTCTTCATCTCGTCTTCCGACTTAATGTAGAACTCGTCATTAGGGAAGCCATACCTAAACTCTCTACCACGCTTACCTATGTACTTTTTCGGCTTATTGACCGATTCGGCATCTTTTACACAAAGCAGTACATCGTGAGCAGAAGATTGGTCTTTGGTGGTGTAGTAAGTGTTGTTGGCTGCTATATATTTTACATCATACTTTTTACAAAGTTGAAGTAGAATGGAGTTGACATGGTCTTCTTCAGGGATGCCGTGTCGGTTTATTTCTGCATAGAAGTCGTCTCCGAACTGTTCTTTCCACCAAGCAAAGGCTTCTTCTGCCTGCGTTTCTCCAACGTTTAGAATCTTATAAGGAACTTCGCCCCAAAGGCCACCAGTAAGTATAATTAGGTCTTCTTTATACTTAATTAAGTCGTCCTTGTCAATTCTTGGTACGTAGTAGAAGCCTTCTGTAAAGGCAATAGATGAAAGCTTTACAAGGTTATGATACCCGTTTCTGTTTTTAGCCAGAATAACCGTTTGAAAACCATTGTCTTGAACTTTTTTATTAGATCGGTCGGCACAAACATTGAATTCGCAACCTACAATAGGCTTGATGTCTGCAGCTAAAGCGGCACTTACAAAATGAAAGGCTCCCATCATATTGCCATGGTCAGTAAGAGCCACGGCAGGCATACCCATTTCTTTTACAGCCCCAACTAAACTATTGATATCCGATACGGCCTGGAGGATGGAAAACTGTGAATGAACGTGTAAGTGTGAAAATGGTACTTCTTTAAGCTCTGTGAGCCCTTCTTTATCTACTTTATTGTGGTCTATTTTGGGGCCAGTAGTGTCTGTTTTAGCAAAATTTGCTTCGTCTAACTCAGGGGCTTCATAAATAACCTCGTGTAGTTTTATTCCTTTTGCTGGAGGAACAACGCTTTCCTTGATTAGGCCGAAGAAACATCGTGCTGTAGCGTCTACATCATAGGCGGCATCGTGAGCCTCAGCGAAGGCCTTGCCGAAGAGTTTAGTATGAAGTTCGGTTAGGGTAGGCCACTTGAATTGACCGCCTCTACCTCCCGGAATTGCACAATAATTAGTAGAAACTAATTTGGTGTCTAACTCTTCTAAATGCTCCAGCGGATTGGTTAGTCCGGCTCTTAAGAATTCAGATCCTACAATGTTATAATCGAACTCTATATTATGGCCAATACCGAATTCGGCACCTTTCATGTCCTCTTCAAACATGGCTAGCACTTCTTTCAGGTCTTTCCCTTCTTCTAAAGCTCGTTCAGTAGTAATTCCATGAATTTGAACCGAGTTATAAGGAATGGTGAAGCCCTCAGGTTTAACTATGAGGTTTCTGGCAACGAGCAAGTTACCCCTCATGTCATGTAACTGCCATGCTATTTGCACTAGCCTTGGCCAGTTCTCAAAATCCGTTAACGGAGCATTGTAATTTTGGGGTAAACCGGTGGTTTCGGTATCAAATATCAGATACATAGAGACTTAGTTCGATCGGTTGCTGGAAAACTAAAATTGGACATCTAAATTACTAAATCTCACCCGAGTGGAAAGGTTCCTTAGCTAAAAAATGATACAGAATTACTCAAGTTTTTAGGAGGGCCGTTTATTATTCTTGAGTAACGAAAATAGAAGCTTTTGAAGGCTATAAGAAGATGATAATCCCAAGAGATATAGATATGATCAGGACTATGATTTGCTTAATTAGCTCCCTTTTCTTTTCAGTAGAAAGTTGTGCCTTTAGCTTTCTAAGGTATTGAGGGGTAGCTTCTTTAAATCTATACTTTCTGATTTCGGAAGAAGCTTTAGGTCTGAATGAATTGGCTTCTTTTATGTTGAAAGCGTCCCTTCGCGTAGTTAACGCTCTGTTGGCTTTCATCCTTTTTATAGAATCCATTACGTGACCTGCGCTAGACATATCAACATATACGGCTCACCTATGTGCCTTGTAAAGAGATACGGGTAACCGGACTTAGACTTAGATTGAAAGGTATCTAATGAGTTTCAAAAACCATTTCTGGCTCTTCAACTTCAACTACGCCATTGTCATTAATATGAGTGAGTTGAACAGTTTTGAGCTCATTTATCAGAAGTGGATCATATTTGGCAGCTACACGAACATAGTTTTCGGTGAAACCGTGCATCATACCATCTTGAACGTCATCTTCAAAAAGTACGGTTCTAGTAGAACCAAGTTGGCTTTCGTAAAACTGACGCTTCTTCTTTTCTGACAGAATGCGAAGCATTTTAGATCTTCTATTTCTCTCCTTCATAGGAACCGTTCCTTCCATGTCTGGAGCGGCAGTATTGGCTCTTTCAGAATAGGTGAAAACATGAAGGTAAGATATATTCAGCTCATTCAAGAAGTTGTAGGTGTCTAAGAAGTCTTCTTCTGTTTCGCCAGGGAAGCCCACAATCACATCTACTCCGATACATGAGTCTGGAATAATGTTTTTGATTTTAGAAACTCTGTCTTCGTAAAGCTCACGAAGATATCTTCTGCGCATCTTCCTGAGTATTTTGTTGCTTCCAGATTGAAGCGGAATATGAAAGTGAGGCACAAACCTATTGGAGGTTAATGTGTACTCAATTATTTCATTGGTTAATAGATTGGGCTCTATAGATGAGATTCTTATTCTATCAATCCCATTCACTTGATCTATCGCCTTGACAAGGTCTACGAATTTTTCAACGCGTTTACCCTCTTGAATACCAAAATCGCCAATATTGACACCAGTTAGAACTACTTCTTTGGTATCGGTAGCCGCAATTTCTTCTGCAGACTTAATAATATTGGCTATGCTATCACTTCTACTCTTTCCTCTCGCCAAAGGAATAGTACAGAAAGCGCAATGGTAATTACAGCCGTCTTGAACTTTAAGAAAGGTTCTGGTTCTATCATTAACAGAGTAGGCATTGTTAAATGCACGAGCCTCTTTAATTTCTGAAGCAAGCACTTGAGCTTCGTCAGACTTTTGAAACGTAGGGAGAAGGTCTAATAGCCTGAACTTTTCTGCTGCTCCTAATACAGCATCAACTCCTTCTATTTCTGAAATTTCTTTGGGCTTGAGCTGAGCGTAACATCCTATTATAGCTACAAACCCGTCTGGATTGATCTTTTGAGCCTCTTTTACAATCTTTTTACACTTCTTGTCAGCATTTTCAGTAACCGAACAAGTATTAATGATGAAAACGTCTGGAGTGTCTGAAAACTCCACCTTCTGAAAGCCTCTGTTTTCAAACTGTCTGGAGATAGTTGAAGTCTCAGAGAAATTCAGTTTACATCCTAGTGTATAAAAGGCAACTTTCTTCATGCTTTCCTTAACGGGGTGCAAAGGTAAGAATTATGAGTGCAATTTAGTTCATTTCCCGTAGAATTCGATTTCATCCAATTTTGTTTAAAATTTCGTTTTAGGTTGTTTTCGAGACCTAATTTTCAATTTGAAAACGTTTTCATTCCGAAAACGGATAATTTTCTGAGTGTTGTTCGTCATGGATTACGTAATTATGTTAATTTCGAGACGAATTTTAAAACACAAAAATCAATAGATATGTCGAATCAGCGCCAACGTGCCCTAAACATCGTTCAGCAAAGAACAACTGATCGTGTTTTTGCTCCTTCGGACAAGATTTCTGACTTCTTCGCGGATGAAGTATTCACCATGGAGAAAATGAAAGCTACTCTTGCTCCCGATACTTTCAAAAAAGTAGAATCTGCCATAAAGAAAGGTAAGAAGATAGATGTAGAAACTGCCAACGAAATAGCATCGGCTGTTAAAACTTGGGCTATTTCTAAAGGTACTACGCACTACACGCACTGGTTTCAGCCACTTACTGGAGCTACAGCAGAAAAACACGACTCTTTCTTTGATGCCCACAAAAAAGTGGAGGTTCTTAAAGGGAGTGAGCTGATTCAACAAGAACCAGATGCCTCTTCTTTTCCTAACGGAGGTATTCGCTCAACTTTCGAGGCTAGAGGATATACCGCGTGGGATCCAAGTTCTCCAATCTTCATTTGGGGTAGAACGCTATGTATTCCTACCATCTTCGTTTCTTACACAGGGGAGGCGTTAGATTACAAAGCTCCATTGTTGAAAGCGGTAGAGGCTGTTGATAAGGCCGCAACCAAGGTTTGCCAATTGTTCGATAGGAATGTGAACAGAGTAAGTGCTTCTTTGGGTTGTGAGCAAGAATATTTTGTTGTAGACAGAGCATTGTACAACGCAAGACCTGACTTGGTGATGGCGGGGAGAACCGTATTCGGGCGTCATCCTGCAAGAGGTCAGCAGTTAGACGATCACTACTTTGGAGCTATTCCGAGTAGGGTTTACAACTTTATGAAAGACTTTGAGATTGAGTGTTTAAAATTAGGTATCCCTGTTTCTACACGCCACAATGAGGTGGCTCCAGCTCAGTTTGAGGTGGCTCCAATCTTTGAAGATATCAACGTGGCTACAGATCACAACTCTTTAATGATGGATGTGATGAATAGAGTTGCTGAAAGACATGATTTGGCTATTCTGTTCCATGAAAAGCCATTTGCTGGCCTAAATGGAAGTGGTAAGCACAACAACTGGTCACTTATTGCTTCTAACGGGGTTAATGTTTTCCAACCAAGTTCAAGTGCACGTGAAAACCTTCAGTTCCTTACTTTCTTGGTAAATACTGTAATGGCCATCCATAAAAATGCTGGTCTTCTAAGGGCTAGTATTGCGTCTGCTGGTAACGACCATAGACTTGGTGCTAATGAGGCTCCTCCGGCAATTATGTCTGTTTTCCTTGGTTCTGATCTTACTGCAGTTCTAGATGAGTTGGAGAATAACGGTAACATTAAGGTAGACAAGGGTGATAACATGTATATGAAGCTGGGTATCGATAAGATTCCTCAGATTATACTGGATAACACTGATAGAAATAGAACTTCCCCGTTTGCGTTTACAGGTAATAAGTTTGAGTTCAGGGCTGTAGGTTCTAACCAAAACGTTGCAGAACCAATGACAGTGTTGAACTTGATTATGGCTAAGCAGCTCAAGGAGTTCTACAAAGTTGTTTCTGACAGAATTAACAAAGGCGAAGACAAGAAAATTGCCATTGTTAATGTGCTTAGAGAATATATTAAGGCTTCTAAAGGAGTAAGGTTCGAAGGTGATGGTTACTCTCAAGAGTGGGCCGATGAAGCCGAACAAAGAGGCTTGCCTAATGTGAAAGATACTCCAAGAGCACTTGATGCTTACATTACTGATGATGCAAAAAGTACTTTTGAGGAGTTTGGCGTTATGTCTGCCATTGAGCTTGAAGCAAGAAATGAAATTCAGCTCGAGAATTACATTTTGAAGATTCAGATTGAGGCCAGATTGATCTCTGAAATTGCAATGGCTCAAGTTGTTCCTGCCGCGGTGCAGTATCAGAATAAGTTGATGCAAAACGCAAGAGGTTTAGCAGAATTTGGTTTAGATAATAGCCACATTAAATCGATCCTTGAAAAGGTAAATGCCCAAATTGTTACCATCCAAAACAATGTTCAGGCTATGAACGATGTGAGAGGAGAGATTAACAACCTTGAGCACTCTAGGGATAAAGCAATTGGTTATTGCGATAAAATTAAGGGGACATACTTTGATGTGATTAGAGATGCAGTTGATAGGCTAGAAGGAATTCTAGATGATGAATCTTGGCCATTATTGAAGTATAGAGAAATGTTGTTCTTAAGATAATTGTCTGACAGAAGCGATATTTAAAACCACTTCCGTTTGGGAGTGGTTTTTTATTTTTATCAGGTTGAATAACTATGAAAGCGAAAAGGAAAGTTAAAGTCGGGTGTCTAGTAATCTTTATTGGCTTTATTGTGGTTTCGCAAATTGTAAGTAGCTGCATTAGCTTCTCTAAAACGGAAAGGGAGGTGGAAGCTTATTTTGCCAACAAGCCCGTAAAACCTGAAAGTACTTACTACGATGTTGACGGCTATCAGATGCACTATAAAGTGTTGAATAGAGCTGATAGTGGTTCTTTCATATTCATTCATGGAACACCCGGTGCTTGGGATGCATTCATAGATTATTTTGCTGATAGCACTCTTTATAACGGTGCTCAGATTTACGCCCCAGATAGGCCAGGTTTTGGTAAATCGAGTTATGGAATACCTATTCGCTCATTGGAAGAGCAGGGGAGATTACTAAAACCTATGCTTGAAGTGGCGGCAGCTCCACGCATAGTGATTGGACACTCTTTGGGAGGGCCAATTGCAGTGCGAATGGCTATGGACTATCCAGAATTAGTAGATGGCTTGGTTTTGTTAGCTCCTGCTTTAGACCCAAAGTTGGAGCCTGAAGAAGATTGGTTTAGAGTGCCAATGCGTTCAGTTGTAGGTGCTATTGTCCCTAAAATCTTTAGAATATCTAACGAAGAATTGATTTTTCTGGAAGAGGAGTTAGAGTTGATGCTGCCTTTATGGAAAAATGTAAAAGCTGATGTCATTACCATTCAAGGAACTGAAGACAACTTGGTTGCTCCTGGTAACGGTCCATTTGCAGATAGTGCTTCGGTAAATGCACCTCATGAACTAATTATGCTAGAGGGGCAGAATCATTTTTTGCCCTGGAATGAATCTGTGCTAATCAAAAACAAACTCTTGGAATTGTTGCAGAGATTGAAATCGGTAAATTAATTCAGCGACTCTATTTTTCTTAAAATCTCATTAGCTTCTGCAGCCTTTAAGTCGCTGGCTTTTCTGTCGGTGTGTGATAGCTTATAAGACTCAGCAATGAGCTTTTCGTATTTGCTTTGGAGCTTTTCTTTTTCAGACTTTCTCTTAAGTAATCCCATAATGACTAAGGAACAGAAAGTAAGACTTATTGTTTAGTCATTTCTGCTACTGCGGGTAAGTTCTCCATTCTCATATAGCTCAACCTCTATTACTTGACCATATCTACTGAAGATTTGCCATGAGCCTTCTTTTACGCCATCTTTTAAAGTTCCAGAGGTTACTTTTCTACCTTTTTCATCATAGAAAGTCCAATTTCCATTAGGCATTCCATTCACGTAATCGCCTTGAGAGAATACTTCACCATCGGCATAATAGTTAATTACTAGGCCGTTACCATTTTTTAAGGAACCAGAAGAGTGAGTGTCACCATTGTTATCCGTAAAATCAGTAAGAGAAAGAAGTTTTCCATTGTTCCATTTTTCTTCCTTCATACCGTCTCCATCTCTATGAAAATATCCCCATAAGCCATCTTTTTCTCCCTTTACAAAGCTTCCTATAGACTCCAGTTTTCCATTGTTGTAGTAGTAAAACCACTGGCCCGCTTCTTTATCTTCTAGGTACGACCCTTCGGCAATTAGGGTGCCTTGCGTGTCGAACGATTTCCAGTTGCCTATTCTCTTGTCTTTGGCATATCTTCCGAGTTCTGAAATCATTCCGTTTTCATGAAAAATCTTCCAAGGGCCAGTTTTCAAGCCAAGCTCAAAAAGGCCTTCCATGGTTAAAACTCCATTACTATAATACTGTTGATAAAGGCTATCGGCTAAACCGAACTTGTAATGAGTAATAGACTCCAGTTGTCTATTGGGGTGCCAGCTTTTGGCTGTGCCAACTGGTTCATTGTTTTTGTAGGTGATTTCGGAAGCTTTTCTTCCGTTTGGATGATAGGTTACCCAAGTGCCTGTTTTTTTACCTTCAATGTAATATTCTACCGCAGCCTTCATATTCGGTCCATAGCTGTATTCCCAGGTTCCATCCCTTTCCCCTTTTACGAACTGACCTTCTTCGATGACAAAACCATCGAAGTCAAACTTTCTCCATGAGCCATCTAGCAAGCCATTCTTGTAGGAGGTTTCTACCGTTTTATCCCCGTATTCATCATAAGAAACATAGCCACCATGCAGCTGACCATTATGATAGTCAGAGATGAATTCAATGGCGCCATTTTTATAAAAACCTTGCCAAGTACCAGTTTTGACTCCATTTTTGAATGTGCCTTTCTCAAGCATAGAAGAATCTTCTCGAAATGATTCCCAATCTCCATTTAACTCATCACTAGCAAAATTGGCTTTTACAGCTATTACTCTGCTGGGGTAGAATAGATAATAGGTGCCATTTAGGCTGTCGTTTTTATAGCTGACTCTGGCTCTTTCTACCATGTCTACAAAAACGTTCCAATATCCTGTTTTTACTCCTTCATAATAGTTTCCTCTATGAATGTAGGAGCTGTCTTCGTTGTATGCTACCCATAATCCGTTGCGTTTGCCGTCTTTGAAAGCGCCTTCATAGGCAAGTTCAGTGTCGGTAGAAGGAAAAATAAGATTGAAGTTATCTTGAGCTTGTAATAGGAGTGATGGAACTAAGAAAGAAAGGAATATGAAAGTGTTTCTTATTTGCCGCATAAATTGTGGTGGTTGAGAACGGCCTAATTTTAACAAATATTGAGCCAATTCAATTTGCAAACCAATCATTAAAACATTCAAGTGTCAAACGATGAATGTCATTGATTTGGTTCATGTTAAACCTTCTAAAGAGTCTTATTGATTCGCTTTTTTCGAAATAGGCAGAAATTTCATTCATATAATCTATGTGCATGGGAATGCACTGGAGTGAGGAAGTGTCTGTTTCCCAGATGTTTTCAGACTTTAAAAGTTGGGTTTGAGAGTCTAAAAACCGTTCAGGATTATTTTTATATAGGTCTTTAAATTTGTTGGTGAGAATCAGGTTTATGGAAAAGAAGTTGCCGTACCAAACTACTACTCTAAAGGTAAAGATGTTCTTTTTATCAAAGATAGAGGGGAAGTCAAAAACCTGATAGGGAAAGTTGTTGTGGTTGTACCCTTTAATGATTTTGCCAGGTGTTTTAGATATGCCAACTGGTAAATTCCATTCGTCACAACTCTGCCAGCAATTTAAAATGTTTTGCTGAAGGGCGTAAAGAATGGAATTGAGTTGGTTATCTACTTCTTGCTTTAGTAAAAAGTAATCTTTGGACTGCAAGAAGTTAATATGTTCTTCAGAGAGCATTACTACCAGCGAATCAGTGCCGAAGCCCAAGTGAATCCACTACCGAAAGCGGCTAAACAAATCAAGTCACCTTCTTTGATTTTGCCTTGCTCCCAAGCTTCACTCATGGCAATAGGAATTGAAGCTGCAGTAGTATTGCCAAACTTCATTATGTTGTTGAAAACCTTATTGTCTGGCAGATTAAACTGCTTTTGCACAAAATTGCTAATTCTCAGGTTCGCTTGGTGTGGTACTAATAAGTCAATGTCTTCTGGGGTGTGGCCGTTCTGCGATAATGCCTCATTAATGACTTCACTAAACCGTACCACTGCATGTTTGAAAACAGCATTTCCGTTCATAGTTAGGTTGAAACTTTTACCATCCAGCAATTCTTTAGAAAGTCTGACTTTTCTGCTAGAGCCCGGGTCTTTAACATATAATTCTTCTGCATAATCTCCATCGGCATGAAGGTGAGTAGAGAGAACGCCTTTATCTTCATCTGTGGCTTGAAGAATAGCTGCGCCAGCACCATCGGCAAATATTACGGAGCTAGAACGCCCTTCGGTAGACTTGTCTAAGGCAGATGACTGTATTTCGGCCCCAACCACAAGTATGGTTTTGTACATACCAGTTTTAATAAATTGGTCGGCAATAGAAAGTGCATAAATAAAGCCAGAGCAAGCATTTCTAATGTCTAAGGCTCCAATACCCTGAAGCCCGAGCTCTCTTTGAAGTAATACTCCCGAACCTGGGAAGAAATAGTCTGGAGTAATGGTAGCGAAAACAATAAAGTCTATTTCTTTCACATCTAAACCAGCTCTTTCCAAAGCAACATGTGTTGCTCGGGTTGCCATATTTGATACAGTATCTTTTTCAGGGTTGAACCATCTTCTTTCCTCTATTCCAGTACGTTCAACAATCCACTCGTTGTTCGTATCCATTATTTTCTCCAAGTCGCTATTCTTGACAACCTTTTCTGGAACGTAGTGCCCCAGCCCAACAATTTTAGATTTTTTCACAGGCGATGAGTTTACTTTGAGTACATGCTGAAACCAGAAGTTCAGCTGATAATTTCCTTTTGGTGGCTTCCAAGTTACATAATTTAGTCAAATCAGAATGTTTACATGTTTTAGTTAGAATTCTACGCCTAAAGAATGGACGGAAAAATAGGTAATCACTAACATTTTTGATGAATTGTTGGTTGACCCCGAAAAATTGATGTAAGATTGATATTTGGAAAAATAGAAACATCACAGACACTTATTCGTATCAGAGTTCGGAAGTAGTTCGAGTGAAATGAAAAAGAGCGGTATTTATTATTTTTTGGCAATAGCCATTCTCTCGGCATATAGTTGTGGTCATCAAGAATCGGAGTTAACAGCAGATCAAGTGATTGAAAAAGCTGTGCAAAAGCACGGAGGGAGTAACTATGACAACATGGAGGTGCAATTTGACTTCCGAAACAGACACTACAGAGCGAAGGTTAGCGATGGTGAATATGTTTATGAACGTACTTTCAAGTCTGACAATGGTTGGGTGACGGATGTTTGGTCTAACAAGAAATTCAAGCGAATGATAGATGAGAAGGAAATTCAGCTTAACAGAGAAGACCTTCGAACCTACCGTTCATCAACCAACTCAGTTATCTACTTCGCACTTTTACCTTTTAATTTGAACGACCCTGTTGTGAACAGGCAGTTAATGCGTTCGGTAGACATAAAGGGTCAGCCTTACTATAAGGTTGAAATCACCTATGGCGAAAGAGGAGGTGAAAAGGAAGACTTTGAAAATGCCTATGTCTATTGGATCCATAAAGAGAAGTTTACCATGGACTATTTAGCCTACTCTTTTAATATTAATGGAGGAGGTGTAAGGTTTAGAGAGGCCTATAATCAAAGAGAGGTCGAAGGGATCTTATTTCAAGACTATAGAAATTATACTATAGACAAAGATTTCCCAGCTCAAGAGCTAGACTATGCCTTTGTTACTGAGCAATTGCAATTGGTGTCAGATATTAAGCTGGAAAATATTAAAGTAGACCTTGTTCAGCCAGATTAATTAAACAGAGTCAAGTTGCCAAACTGATTGGCTGGCGGTACCTTTTCCCATAAATCAATACTGTTAAACTTCGGATCGGCTAGTTTAGGGTTTACCGTATAGCTTTTTAATGGTTCATCATTAAAAGGCTTTACATACTCTAAAATACTCTCTGAAGTATTGGCTTCATTTAGCCATTCATCTAGCAAATCATCATTCAAAATAGCAGGCATTCTGTTACTCACATCGGCCACATCATTATTTGCCTTAGTGGTGAGCATCATAAAAGTGTTTACCTGTTCACCTTCTTCCGTTTCAAAAGTATCCCAAATGCCAGCAATGCTGAAAAGACTATTATTCTGAAGATAAAATCTGTAAGGTACTTGCTCTTTTTTTCCTACATCCTTCCAGCAATAAAAGCTATCGGCAGGTATAATGCACCTTTGTTGTTTTATACTTTTTCTTTGTGATGCTTTGCTCAGAATTTCTTCGGCCGGAGCGAATATCAGTTTTTGACTTACGCCTTTACTCTTAGTAAAAGAAGCGTGAATTCCCCAGTGAAAAAAGCTGAGTTCATCAGGGTCTGCACTAGTAATAATTGGAAGTAGGTCAGTAGGTTGAGCGTTATAGGTCCCTTTGTGGTTCTCAGGAATTTCTATGCCAAAGTGTTCTTTTATGAGTTGCGACTCAGATGCAATGGAGTAGTTCGGAAGCATTTAATTGGTCAAATAATTGAACCAAGATCGGTAAAAATGCCTTTTGAATCAAATACTCTGTATGTTGTTTACAAATAAATGCACATACAGGTTAAACTAGTGTATAAGGGGCGTTTATTCTAGGTGCTTTAATTTGAATATACATTGTTTTAAAACTATTTTTGGGGCTCAAATTTTGAACAAGTAATATGGCTGAAATCGTAAGAATGCCGAAGATGAGTGACACCATGGAAGAAGGTGTCATTGCTGTTTGGCATAAAAAAGTTGGTGATCAAGTAGAATCTGGAGAGTTAATGGCTGAGATTGAAACAGATAAGGCCACCATGGACTATGAGTCATTCAATGATGGTACAGTTCTGTACTTGGGAGCAGAAGAAGGAGAAGCAGTAGCAGTAGATGGAATACTGGCTATTGTTGGTAAAGAAGGAGAAGACTATAAGGCGCTCTTGAATGATAATGGTTCTACTTCTGAAGAGAAGGAAGAGGAAGCCCCAAAAGAAGAAAAATCAGCTCCTGCAGAAAAAGCAGAGAAGATAGATACTAGCAGCATTAATGCTGAGATTGTAAGAATGCCAAAGATGAGCGACACCATGGAAGAAGGTGTTATCGCTTCTTGGTTAAAGAAAGTAGGGGATTCTGTTGAGTCTGGTGAGCTAATGGCTGAGATTGAGACAGACAAAGCCACTATGGAGTATGAGTCTTACAACGATGGAACTGTGCTTTACTTAGGCGCTAAAGAAGGCGAGTCGGTAAAGGTTGATGGTATTCTGGCTATTGTTGGTGAAGAAGGTGCTGATTATGAGGCATTGATTAAAGCAGACCAACAAGGTGGGAGTTCGGAAGAAAAAGCTGAAGAGCCTGCTGATGAACCTCAGGAAAAAACAGAATCAGCATCATCAGCTACCAATGCTGCTCCAGCAGCTGAATCTTCAAATTCTAATGGAAGAGTAAAAGCTTCACCATTAGCTAAGAAGTTAGCCGAAGACAAAGGTATTGACCTTGGTCAGGTAAAAGGATCTGGCGATGGTGGTAGAATCATTAAAAGAGATATAGAGAACTTTACTCCAACTCAGAAAGCTGCAGCACCAGAAAAGGCAGAGGAATCTGCTAAGTCTGCGCCTGCTATAGAGCTACCTAAAGTAGTTGGTGAGGAGAGTTTTGAAGAAATGAGAGTAAGCCAAATGCGTAAAACAATCGCTAAGCGATTGGCGCAAAGCAAGTTTACTGCCCCTCATTTCTACCTTACCATGGAAATAAACATGGATAAGGCTATAGAGGCAAGAAAGAGCATGAATGAGATTTCCCCGGTGAAAATTTCATTCAATGACATGGTTATCAAAGCTGCAGCAGTTTCGTTAAGACAACACAAGATGGTGAATGCCTCTTGGTTAGACGATAAAATCAGAATTAACCATCACGTACATGTGGGGGTAGCAGTAGCAGTAGATGAAGGTCTGTTGGTGCCAGTTGTAAAGTTTGCCGATAACAAGCCACTTTCGCATATTTCTGCAGAGGTGAAAGAGTTAGGAGGTAAAGCCAAAAGCAAGAAACTTCAACCTGAAGAAATGCAGGGTAATACCTTTACCATCTCAAATCTAGGGATGTTCGGTATTGAAGAGTTTACAGCAATTATTAACCCGCCAGATTCTTGCATCATGGCTGTAGGTGGAATCAAGGAAACTGCCATTGTTAAAAACGGAGAGCTTACTGTTGGAAACATAATGAAGGTAACCTTGTCTTGCGATCACCGTGTAGTAGATGGAGCGGTTGGATCGGCATTCCTACAAACCTTTAAGAGTTTGTTGGAAGACCCAGTGAGGATTCTAGTGTAAATTGAAAATTTTCCGTCCCGCTTCTAGCGGGACGATTTGTTTATAAGCATATCAAAATGACAAAAATAAAATCAACTACGGTTTTGGCTGTTAAGCACAATGGTTCCATTTCAATAGGAGCAGATGGCCAAGCTACTATGGGTAATACGGTTGCTAAAAGCAATGTAAAGAAGATTAGAAAGTTGCAAGATGGAAAGATTGTAACTGGTTTTGCAGGCTCTACAGCCGATGCTTTTACGTTGTTAGAGCGCTTTGATGAAAAGCTCAATTCATATGGCGGTAACATGAAAAGAGCCGCTATAGAGCTAGCCAAAGATTGGCGCATGGATCGTTACTTGAGAAAGTTGGAGTCAATGTTAATTGTGGTAGATAAAGATGATATCCTGATTTTATCTGGAACAGGAGATGTATTGGAGCCAGATAACGGTATTGCAGCAATTGGTTCAGGTAGTATGTACGCTCAAGCTGCAGCTCAAGCCTTAACAAAGCATGCTTCTCAACTTGACAGTAAAGAAATTGTAGAAGAAAGCTTAAAAATTGCTGCTGACATCTGTATTTACACTAACAGCAATTTGATTATTGAGAAGATTGGTTAACTTTGTGTTAAGGAAAAGTACAACTTTTTCTTAACGCACCAACAACACCTATCATTTTCTAACACTCTGGGAAATACTCGGATATAAGAGCTTTTGGCTTTTGTAAAAAGATAGAAAATGAAACTGATAGGTAAATTATCAATCCTTTTAAGCTTACTGTTATTTGCTTCGTCTTGCGCGGAGTCTCCATTGGTTAATTATCAAGAGGCAACCGAAGGTAGATTGCTCTTAGGAGCTAATGTTCACCTTGGCAATGGCGAAATAGTTGAAAATGCTGCCTTAGGAGTTAAAGACGGTTACGTTACTCTTTTGGCTGAAGATGCGCTAGATCAACTAGACCTGAGGAAATTTCAGGTAGATCGCTTAGGAGGTCAGTACCATATTTATCCTTTCAAGAAGATCGATAGAGGTAATTCAGGGATTGTGTTAGCTAGAGCAGATGCTGAACCTATCAATATCGCAATTCGAGATAGAGAAGTAGAAAGATGCATAACTATAGGTTGTGAAGCTCAGCTACTCATCTGCTACGGAAGTATTGAGGATATGACCAAATTCAGAGTAGACTATGTAGTAATGGGCTCTGAGAAGGTGAAGATTTTAAGGCAAAGCGATTACGGAATGGCCATAGGGCCTAATCAATAAGAAAACAGTCTGATCAATTACATAAAAGGCCGCTGTGATTTCATAGCGGCTTTTTGTTTTAGCATGAAGCCATTATTGCCTCTTTTATCCTTTTACCAGCTTCCAGTATATCTTCATCCGAAATGTTAATAGGAGGGGCTAGTCTAAAGCTCTCAGGGCAAGAGAGAAACCAGAAAGTGATGATGCCCTTATCGAGACAGGCATGGACTATCTTTTGAACAAGATCAGCGTTTTCGAACTCAACTGCTAACATTAAGCCTTTCCTCCTAATTTCTTTAACAGCAGGGTGTGCAATGGTTTCTTCTAGTAATTGTCCCTTTTGTTCCACATGTTCTAGCATGTTCTCTTCCTGAATAGCCTTTAGGTTTGCCCAGGCTGATGCACAAACAACAGGGTGCCCTCCAAAAGTTGTGATATGGCCAAGGATGGGGTCATGAGTAAACAGGTTCATTTTCTCATGAGATGAAATAAAGGATCCGATAGGCATTCCACCGCCAAGTCCTTTGGCTAAGGCTAAAATATCAGGAACAACACCGTAATGCTCAAAGGCAAACATTTTACCTGTCCTTCCTATTCCAGTTTGAATTTCATCAAAGATCAATTGAGCGCCAGTCTCTGTGCATTTGAGTCTAAGAGCTTCTAGGAATTCTTGAGAACCTATTCTAACCCCGGCATCTCCCTGAATAGGTTCAACTAAAACCGCGGCTGTTTTTTCCGTAACCAACTCAAGGTCTTCCAATTTGTTAAAGTGCATGAACTTGACATCTGGCAATAAAGGCCTGTATCGGTACTTCTTGGTTTCATTTCCTGAAACACTTAATGAGCCATGGGTGCTTCCATGGTATGATTTATGGCACGAGATGATTTCCGTTCTTTCTGTTACTCTTTTAGCTAGTTTTAGCGCACCTTCTATGGCTTCAGTGCCACTATTGACAAAATAGCAACAGTCTAAAGTTGAGGGAAGAAGCTTAGCCAACTCCTTAGCCAAACCATTCTGAGAGTCTTGAACAAACTCTCCGTAGGCCATCACGTGGAGGTATTTATCTACTTGCTCTTTGATGGCAGCTACAACTTTAGGATGCCGATGACCAATATTAGTCACTGCAATTCCAGAGATGAGGTCGAAGTATTTTTTTCCTTCTTTATCGAAAATATACGTACCCTCAGCTTTTTCAACTTCAATTTTAAGCGGAAAAGGCGAGGTCTGAGCTACATGTTTAATGAACACATCCTTTGAATCCATATGCGAAATTAATCAAGTTCTGCTTACTGAATTGTGCTTATCTATTAGTTTTGATGCATGCTGGCAGAAGCTGAGTTTTCTAAGTTTGAAAAGAACTATTTATGGCTCTTAATTGGGGGGCTTATGTTCGCGTTTTTCTATCAACTGGGTATTTACCCTTTGTTTTTAGAAGAGCCAAGGCGTGGTCTTATTGCACTAGAAATGATGCTTCAAGATAACTTGTGGGTTCCAACACAAACGGGAGATCTTTATTTTAGGAAACCACCTCTTTATAATTGGGCACTTGTTGCCGCGTATAAGGTTTTTGGAGTAACAGAATTTGCTACTCGTTTTTTTTCAGTTCTGAGCCATACTCTGCTAGGTGGAGTTACTTACTTATTCTCTAGGAAGTATTTAACTAAACAAGCGGCTATTTTGGTAGCGCTGAGTTATTTGTTGAGTGTAGATATTCTGGTCTACTTTAGTGCTTTAGGAGAAATAGATTTGTTTTATGCACTCATCACGAGTAGTTCTATTTTTCTGATTTTCCATTGTGGTGAAAAAGGAAGATTTTATACGCTGTTCATTACTGTGTACGTGCTCACAGCACTTGGCTTTCTTACCAAAGGACTCAGTTCACTACCCTTTACAGCCATCAGTTTATTGGTCTATTTTATTTGGAAAAGGGACTTTAAAAGGCTCTTATCTCTAGCTCATTTCTCAGGTATTTTGGTTTTCTCTGCCTTGCTTTTTAGCTATTTCTACAAGTATAGTCAGTATGAAGATGTATCGGGTTGGTGGAATACTCTGTATTCAGAATCGGCAGAAAAAGCCGCTGGGGGTGGAATTGTCGCGTGGTTAAACCACTTGATTTCTTTCCCTTTAGATACCCTTAAAAACCTGATACCTGCCACATTAGTGCTGCCATTATTGTTTTCTAAAAAGACTCTCAGAGAGTTAAAGGGTAATAGGTTGGTCTGGTTTGCCCTTCTTATTTTCATATTCAATTTTTTGATCTATTGGTTTTCAACCGAAGGCAGGTCAAGGTATGTCTATCCAATTTTTCCATTTGCTTGTGTGGTGTTAATGGCCGTTTACCTACAGTCTGATAAGGCATGGAAGCAGAAATATTTGAAGTATGCGGCCTTTATTTTACTAGGAATACTTACTCTGGGTTTTGCGGCAATTCCCTTTATAGGAGGTTTAGAAGAAATTGATAGGCTTTGGGTGATTAGTATTGTAGGGGTGCTTCTACTGGCAGTCTTAATAGTCTGTTTGAGTAGACAGCTTGTTAGGCCTTACTTGGTGATTCTTGGGTTGTTAGTAGTTCTAAGGTTAGGTTTTTCGGCTATTGTACCACAATCTAGAGAGAAGACTACAGGAGCAGCAAGAGATAAAGCTTTAGGAATTGAACTGGCAGAACTAACTAAAGGTGAGCGATTAAGAAGGTTGGGAGATGTTAGAATCTCGCTTACCGTTGTTTTTTATCTTGAGCGGGAGAGAGGATCTGTGCTAAATCAGGTGAATAACTTTAAAGAAGGGTTCTATTTGTGTTATGCTAGTGATTTACCAGAGTCTCATAAAGTAATTAGAGAATTTGATTATCGTGGAGAACCAATATTTTTAATTGACTACAATCCTTAGGTATTGCTGACAAGTATTTGATTAATTCTGAACTTCAGATAATCTGGGATTATTGGTTTGCGGAGAACAGTGGTCTTTGTTAGAGAGGCAAATAAACTAGCACTGTCACCAGTGACAATAAGAGTCTTAAGCGTAGGCCTTGTTTTCATCACTTTTTCAACCAGCTCGCTGCCTGTCATCAATGGTAGTTGATTGTCAGTTAACAATAAGTCATAAGATTCCTCTTCAAGCATCTCTAGGGCTAGCATGCCGTTGTTAGCATAGCTTACGTCATACCCCCATTTACTCAAGAGTTTCACATACAGCTTCACCGATAATGAATCATCTTCTACCAAAAGTACCCTTCTCTTCTCCATGTCTGTATTTTCAATCAAAGATGCTCTTAACGAGTACTTATTGGTGAGATTATCGATGAGCTGTTCCTTTTCTTCGATAAGCACAAAAAAAGCCCTGATTAGTGAATCAGGGCTTTGCTGTGATTTAGTGAGATTACTTTCTCTTTATCACTCTTTTCGCTGCTTTTACAATGTTTTCAGCGTCTATTCCATACTTTTTCATCAATTCATCAGGAATACCGCTTTCTCCAAAAGAGTCGTTCACTGCCACCATTTCTAGTGGTGCCGGATGGTTAAGTGCTAAGGTTTGAGCTACGCTGTCTCCCAAGCCACCATTCATTTGATGCTCCTCGGCTGTTACTACACAACCGGTTTTGGCTACTGACTTTAAAATAGCTTCTACGTCTAGAGGTTTAATCGTATGAATATTGATTACTTCTGCACTGATGCCTTCTTTTTCTAAAGCCTCTTCTGCTAAAATAGCCTCCCAAACTAAATGACCTGTAGCGAAAATGGTAACGTCAGAACCTTCAATAAGGTGAAGGGCTTTGCCAATCTTGAACTTTTGATCTTCAGGAGTGAAAATTGGCACCTTTGGTCTACCAAAACGAAGGTAAACCGGTCCGTCATGTTCTGCAATAGCCAAAGTAGCTGCCTTAGTCTGATTATAATCGCACGGATTAATAACAGTCATATGAGGTAGCATCTTCATCATGCCAATGTCTTCCAGAATTTGGTGTGTAGCACCATCTTCTCCTAGTGTAAGACCAGCGTGCGAAGCACAAATTTTTACGTTTTTGCCAGAATAAGCGATAGACTGTCGGATTTGGTCGTAAACTCTACCTGTAGAGAAGTTGGCGAATGTTCCAGTGAATGGAATTTTTCCACCGATAGTCATACCTGCTGCAAGGCCCATCATGTTCGCTTCAGCAATACCAACCTGAAAGAATCTATCAGGATTTTCATTGATGAAGTCTTGCATTTTAAGCGAGCCTACTAAGTCGGCACAAAGTGCTACAACATCAGGGTTAGTTCTGCCCAATTCTGCCAAACCAGCACCAAAGCCAGATCTAGTGTCTTGTGTTTTTGTATAAGTGAATTTTGCCATGATGTTGAATTAGTAATCGCCTAAAGTTTCTTCCAATTGAGATAGGGCAGAGGCCAATTGCTCATCGTTTGGAGCAACGCCATGCCATTTGTGAGTACCAACCATAAAGTCTACTCCATAGCCCATTTCAGTATGCATAAGGTTCATGATTGGTTTGCCTTGGCCAGTCAATGACCTAGCTTCTTCCAAGCTCGCAACCAAGCTATCCATGTCGTTTCCTTTGCTCTCAATTACATGCCAACCGAATGCTTCCCATTTGGCTCTAAGATCGCCTAATGACATTACCTCTTCAGTAGGGCCATCAATCTGTTGGCCGTTTAAATCTACCGTAGCAATTAGGTTGTCAATTTTATGATGGGCCGCATACATAGCTGCTTCCCATACCTGACCTTCTTCCAATTCGCCATCGCCCATTAGTGCGAATACCAAGTTGTCTTCTTTATTCAACTTTTTGGCCTGAGCGGCACCACAGGCTACTGAAAGCCCTTGTCCTAAAGAACCAGAGGCCACACGAATACCTGGCAAGCCTTCTTCTGTGGCAGGGTGGCCTTGAAGACGCGAATCGATTTTTCTAAAGGTAGCAAGCTCATTTACATCGAAATATCCTGCTCGAGCTAATACACTATACCAAACCGGAGAGATGTGACCGTTAGAAAGGAAGAATAGATCTTCGTTTTTTCCGTCCATGTCGAAGCCATCTTTGCGGTTCATAGCGTTAAAATATAGTGCTACTAAAAAGTCGGCACAGCCCAAAGAGCCACCTGGGTGACCTGAGCTTGCACCATGCACCATTCGCACGATGTCTCTTCTAACCTGAGAAGCTATGCGCTCAAGTTCTTCAATGTTTGATTTGCTCACCTTAAAATAAGTTTATGGTTGTTGAATACTATTTAATAATCTGATTGGCGTGCTCTTTAGTCTTCACCTTTGAGATGATTTCTTCAATAACGCCATTTTCATCTATGATGAAAGTAGTTCGGGCAGTACCCATATAATTTCTACCATACATTTGCTTCTCTACCCAAGTTCCGAATTGCTCGTGAATACTTTTGTCTTCATCTGCAATAAGAGGGAAAGGTAGCTCGAATTTATTGATAAAGTTAGTGTGTTTCTTTGGTGAATCAGAGCTGATTCCCACTACGGCATAGCCAGCATCTAAGAGTGCCTGATAATTATCTCTGAGATTACAAGCTTGTGCTGTACAACCAGGAGTATTGTCTTTAGGGTAAAAATACAGAACTAGTTTTTTACCTGAAAAATCTGATAGTTTAATCGGATTACCATCTTGGTCTATTCCTTCAAAGGCTGGTGCTTTGTCTCCTTCTTTTAAGCTCATGCTTTATTCAATATTTAGTTTTAGAATTGATTCATTTCCGGCATTGTCTGCCACTTTCAATTCAAACTGTCCTTTTAATGGTTTGTTTTTATCAAGTCTTTCAGACCAGAGTAGGTTCCTTTTTGGCTCATAATTCATGAGCAACCACTCACCATTTAGCTTGGCTTCAAAGTTATTAATCCCTGAAAGTTCATCACTAATAGTTACACTAATAATATTATTCTGAACACTTCTTTTTTTAATTGTCGGTGGCTTAAGGTCTTTCAGAAGAGTATACTTTCCAAAACTGTACAGGCTGAAGTTAAGCTTTCCGTTCTCAATAGATCCACCCACAAATGAGGGGAATCTGGAGTTGTTTACCGCATATAGATGATACTGGTCTAGAGAATCATATTCGCCCAATAATTGGAGCTGAGCGGTTATGCCACCTTTCAATGGGTAAATGTTTTCTGATATTTCAAAAACGTCTCGTTTAGACTGCTCATCTACATAATGTCTTGCTCGGAAATAGATGGTGTCGAATAATGTGGTTTTCGAAAACTTTAAAGAGTACGTGTCTGCAAGGAAAGAGTGCTCACTAGCCGCAGGTACTCGATCTGAATAGAGTAGATGCTGTTCGCTACCATCGGCATAAACCACTTCTCTAGGCAGTGTATTTCTTAAGTCGATTAGGTAAACGTTGTTCTCATCGTTGAAATAGGCTGGTTCATAAATCTTTGAACCTTCTTTATTATAAACTGTGATTTTGTTGTTTGTAGAATCTCTAGGCTGAAAGAGCATTAAGGTGTTATCGAGCGTATAGCTGTCTTTTTTTACCTCTATAGGCTCGGATATACAAGCAATTTTCTCTTTTCCCTTTAGCACAAAGTTCACCGTTGTTTGGTTACCATAAGCATCTCTTGCCTCAATGCGAATATGCTTTACTTCATTTGGTTTGATATTAATGAGGCCGCTGTTCTTCTTTTTTCCGTAGAAATTGAGTGGGTTGCCATCGTCTATATAGAGCTTGCTGAAGCGCTTTCTGGTTTCTAAAGTAGCCTGATAGTTGGTGTGAATGAGTATGTTTTTCTGAAGAGAAAAATCTATGCTATCAATGTTTTGGCTGAAGTAAAGCTCATCGTCCACAAAGACATCGAATAAAGGAACCCCGTTTTTGTTGGGAGCCCCATTCAGTTGATCATAAGCATAAAGTTCTAAGCCAACCTTGCCGTTAACGGCAATAGTGTCTGTGTTTAATCCATCAGAATTTTTCCTTCTAATGTCGAATTCAAAGCGACCAAATTGATCGTTAACTCTTGCATGAATGTCCATGCTTTTTACGGCAAGTCTTTCCAGAGCAGGAGGAATGTTATCTTTCACCTGGTTAAAACCAATTCTAAGTGGGTCTAACACTTTATGGTCGCTACTTCTGATTTCAAAGTGAAGATGTGGGCCAGTTGAAGAACCACTGTTTCCGCTTAAGCCGATAACCTCGCCTTTTTTCACAGGCAATTCGTTTCTCTTTGGGAAAATATTAACAGCGAATGATTTTCGTTTATACTGCTCTTCTAGCGTGTATTGGGCTAAAACCTCATTGAAGTTTTTTAAATGCGCATAAACTGTTGAAGTACCATTAGGGTGTTGAATGTAGATGCAATTGCCATAGCCACCAGTTCCTACTCTAATTCGGCTTACGTAACCATCGGCAGCGGAGTACACTTCAAGACCTTCTACACCATTAGTTTTGATGTCTAGCCCAGCATGAAAATGACTAGACCTAAGTTCACCCATATTGCCACTGAGAAAATTCTCGCTTTCAGGTTGAATAGGGAAACTGTAATAATCTTTGTCAATATTGTCGTACTGAGCCTGCAGCGAAGCAGACATTAAAACGAGCAAAAACCAGATTGAACTCTTTCTACTTAATCTCAAATTCCAATAGTTTTTCTTCTTCAATATACGCCTCCAATTTATCTCCTATGGCTACCGAACCAACACCCGCTGGTGTACCTGTGAATATAATATCGCCTTTCTTTAAAGTAAAGTACTGCGAAACGTAAGCCACGATTTCATCGAAAGAAAAGAGCATTAGGCTTGTGTTTCCTTCTTGCTTTAGTTCACCATTTTGCTTTAACGAAAAGTTTAAATTATTCAAGTCATATGCTGTTTTAGGCTTGAATCCCGATATAGGAGCAGAGCCATTAAATCCTTTGGCAATTTCCCATGGTAGGCCCTTTTCTTTACACTGACTTTGCAAATCTCTTGCCGTAAAATCTACTCCAATGCCAATTTCTTCGTAGTACTTATGAGCAAATTTTTGGTCGATATACTTGCCTTCTCTATTGATTTTTAAGAGGATTTCTACCTCAAAGTGAATGTCTTTTGAGAATTCAGGATAGTAAAATGGTGCGTTGTTTCTAAGAATAGCCGTGTCTGGCTTCATGAATACAACTGGCTGAGCGGGTTTCTCATTGTTGAGTTCGGCAATATGGGCAGCGTAATTTCTGCCAATAGCAATAATTTTCATAGAGTAGTTTTAGTATCGGAAGCTTAAAGGACCTTAAATTCACAACAAATTTCAACGGACCTCTGTTTCAATTGATAAGATAAAGTTAAGAACAAGCATGAAAACAATATATAAATGGCGCGTTGCGCTTCTCATTTTTCTTTCAGCGGTTGCCGTTTGGGCATGTACTACAGTACCTATTACTGGTAGATCTCAACTAACAGGCCTTATTGGAGACCAGCAGGTGGTGGCCATGAGTGCCGAAGCTTATAGAGATGTTATAGATTCGGTTAGAATATCTAATAATGAAGAACAAACCGCCATGGTTAGGCGAGTGGGGTTCAGAATTAAGGATGCTATTGAAGAGTATTTGAGTAATAATGGCCAGAGTAGCCTTTTAGATGGTTTCGATTGGGAGTTTAATCTGATCGAGAATGATACTATGATAAATGCATGGGCTATGCCCGGAGGGAAAGTAGCCTTCTACACTGGTATTTTGCCAGTATGCCAAGATGAACTTGGAGTAGCTGTTGTAATGGGGCACGAGGTAGCTCACGCTGTGGCAAAACATGGCCAAGAGCGTATGAACACAGCCTATGCCCAACAAATAGGGCTTTCGCTAGGCTCTGTAGCATTAGGGCAGGACCCAACCATGGCTCAGCAACTGGTATTTCAGGCAGTTGGCTTAGGCTCTCAGTTGGGAATGCTAGCTTTCTCACGTAAACATGAGTCGGAAGCTGATGAACTAGGGTTGATCTTTATGGCTATTGCTGGTTACGACCCAAGAGAGGCTCCAAAGTTCTGGCAAAGAATGTCTAGCAATGGCGGTGGAGCACCACCAGAGTTTCTTTCTACTCACCCTTCTCACTCAACAAGAATTAGTGATCTCAATGCTCAAATGGCCAAAGCTGTAGAGTATTACCAGAACAGCAAAATGAGATAAATTAAGTTCAGATCTGGAAAATGGATCAATCACTGAATAACTTTAGTGATTGATCCACTTCACTGAATTTTCAGACATTTTCCGATAATCGTGCCCTACATTCTTTACTGTGTCGATTGACCAGTTGAATGACCAATCATTCTTTTCGCTCAAGCTCTTATTGGCACGGAAAAAGTTAGAGCCACGTTCGAGCCTATGCTTTCCTTGCTCCATGGCCAGCTTAGTAGTTCTAAAGGTTCCTAAACTTGGGTCGTTATCCATTTCGCCCAAAAGTACCACTAGTCTTTTATTGTAAGCCTGTTTGACGTTTGGCTGGAGTTTCACCTCCGTATTTTTGAGTCCATAAGGAAATTGAAGTGTTTCATCTGGAAAGCTGTAAAAACCAGCGTTCGCTGCTACCGCTGTTCCAATTCGCGATTCGGGCATAAGCATGATCATTCGGTGAACGAACTGCCCGCCAGCTGAATGACCGAAAATATCGTACTGCTCGTTCGTAATGCTATTGACCGACTTGATATGGTCAAAAATGTTTTCAACTACCGTATATGCCCATTGGCTTTTCGAGTTTTTCGTTTTGAAAAAGGTGAAGAGGTTGCCCTCTTGATAATCGTTAGTGGTAAGGTGGGAGAATTTATTCTCAAACTCAGGCGCAATAATAAGCAAGTTGTTATCCTCAGCTAATTCAACCCAGGCATCTCGGTAGTCATCTGCGTTTCTACCGCCACCATGCATTACAAAGACAATTTTATCTTGGTCTTTCCAGTTTGCTGGTTTGTAGGTCCATACTCTAATTGATTTTCGCTTACTGTTTTCATAAGCATACATAACAAAAGAACCTTTTCCAGTGCTTAACTCAGTTTGCTCAGTTACTTCTGGTCCTTTTGGTAGAACATATAGATAGACCAAACCAGTAACAACGAGCAATAGTATAAAAGCGAGAGTCCATAGTACGGCCTTCTTTAAAATTCTTAGTGCTTTGTTCATGAATGTAGAGGTGTTGTTTAGATAATGTGAGTTATGAGTATTTTAGATTTTATTGACCAACTTTTCAGCTTAGTGATTAGTTCCTTAGGCTTTCAGCTTACTAAAATAACCGCTGTCATTGGCATAAAATGACAGTAAAATGGGGTTAACTAAAAGACGATCTGAATTCTGAGGCTTTAGAGTTCTATGAGAGGAGTGTGATGAGGTAATAGAGCGAGAAGTAGGAAGTTTGATTAACGGTTTTGTGTATGGTAAGTAGGGCAGAAGAAAGCGATAAACTCTCAAGTTTGCACTGAGTCAAACGTTTTATTTTGTTTTTAATTTATTCATTCTTAAAAGCCAAATCAACGATTTGGCGGTGTCAGTAAATAGCACCGAACTTTCGTGAATCACCGAACGCACTATTTGTTATATACCGTGTTGTAGGTAGTTTTTTAATCTCTTGGTTCGCTGAAGTGATCTCCATCTCCTAACCATTCTCTGTTCAATCCAGTTTTTTCGTTAAAGATTGATTGCTCTTTTTCTGTAGCATAATCAATTACCCATTGCTGACCACCATTATCGTAGTATGTGTATTTACCTTTTGTATTTAACTCCTTTGGTAGATATGAAAACCTTTGGACAAAGTGGTCGGCTATATATCCAGTTTTTTCAAGTTTCCACTTTTTTGGTTGCCCGTTCACTTTGAAAGAAATCCATTCCCAGTTTTCAGAATCAGTCTCAATTGTTATTTCAGAGAATTCAATTTCACCATGTGTTATTGTTCCCATTCTTTCCATGAACCATTTATATTGTGAATTATGGTCAAAAAATTCTAAGTCAAACCAGATACAGTCATCTGTATAGTTGTACCCTTCAACTTGAGAGTCTCGCCAGCCATAGAAATAATATAAAACTGAATAAGGGTTTTGTTCAAGGTGCTTCTCCGTTTCTTCTTCCCAAGTCATTTCATAGACATCTCGTAATATCAAATCTTTAGTCACTCCGTTAGAGAATTCATACCCTAAAGTCTTAAATACTTTAATTTGGGCTTCTATGGTCATACTCTCTTGATTTTCAATTGATGAATTTTGAATGTTTTGAGTTGATTTAGTACTATCATTTTTGCTATGAGACTTACAACTTGACAGTAGTCCGATTAAAAATATGTACTGAATTATTTTCATTTTTGTAATTGCTCACAACGGTTTGGGTATGCGCAGTAGCATACCGTAGGGTGCTATTGCGTATAGGTTTTGTTGGCTTTAGTTTTTTTCTTTAATCATTGATGTAATGAATTTTCCGGAAAGACTTGGGGCAATTTCCTTAGTCAATTGCTTGATAACATCAATTTGCCAATTCGCACAGAATGGTGAAATCATAATACTATCTATAAAATTTTCTAAATCAATTTCAATCGACATAAGATTAGGAGGTTTGAAGAAAACAGGTTGTCTCTTTTCCTCATCAAATTTCATGAAGTTGAAGTGGGTGAAAATTCTCAATTCTTCTTCGTCTTTATAGGCTATGCTCTTAGTAAAGTTGAGTTGACCTTTTTCGATATCCTCAAACTTTAGTTCTTTTTTATAGATCACTTCGTGGATAGAAAAAGATTTTTCATCCCAATTTACGTGTTTATAAATGCTATCCACCGTAGACTGAATTGCGACTCCAATTCCATCTTTACCAAGGTAATGTCTCCAAAGAGAAATTTTTTCATCGGGATTTTTAGTCCAACAGCTGATAAAGTTGTTTTTCAAATGAGATTCAACAAATTTTTCAACTCCCTCACGATGATTTTCATTGCTATCATCTATCGTGTCTAGAATCCACCTAACCTCGTTTTGGTCAGACATTATTTCAATTGGACTAAAAATCAATCTTTTATTCAAGAGAAAGTCTATAAACTTATCTAAGCTCATATACCTCCATATAATTTGATTTCTATCTAATTCTTTCATTCAATTAAAACCAACGTATGCTAACGCTTATAAAAGTAAGCGCTAGCCATCCAATATAGCATGCTATCCGTGCTTTTTAAGTTTTTACCAAGCAATAAATCTAAGGCTTTCTAACTTTATAAAGCATCAGTTGGCTGGCTTCTGGTCAGGGTTTGTCGCGAGGCATATCGCGGTTTCTTTCCAGTGTTTTCCTTTTGAGCATTTCAGTAATGACATTAAATTGATCATTAAGAAGTCATTCTCCAATAGCCTTAATTTTACCTCAAGTGAATGGTTGTTATTTTATCTAATCAGCCAAACTGAGTAGCCGATAAAGCTTATAAGAAGTATAGCGGCTTCCCATCTATCGAGTTTCTTCTTTCCTCCCGAAAACATGGCAGTAAAAAGAAAAATTGTACCAATTAATAAGACGTAGATTTCTCGGTTAAATGCGTGGTCATAAGGAATTGGTCTTATAAGGCCACTAATTGAAAGGATTAAAAGGGTATTGAAAATATTGGAGCCTATCACGTTACCTATGGCTATATCACTGTTCCTTTTAAAGGCTGCCACAACAGAGGTTACTAACTCCGGTAAAGATGTGCCTGCCGCCACAATGGTAAGGCCAATCACTCTTTCGCTAATTCCAAAGCTTTGTGCCAAGAGCGCGGCTTGATCTACAACAAGCTTTCCACCGATAATTAGGCCGGCAAGTCCTGCTAAAATTAGTAGCCAAACCCATTTAAAACTTCCAATTGGTTGAACATGGCATGTAGTCTCATCGGTTTTCATCTGCTTGAAAACATAGAACAGAAAAGCACCAAAAATGGCGATTAATACTGTAGCTTCTAGCCTACTGATCTCTGCTGTGCTACCATACAACCAAGTATTAGCGAGAATGAGCAATAACCCAGCAGCTATGAATGATAAGGGGATTTCCTTCCAAATGGTGCTAGATTGTACGGCAATAGGAGAGATGATTCCCACAATACCTAGAATGACAAACAGGTTGAAATTATTGCTACCTATAATGTTGCCAAATACGATTTCTGGATGGCCTTGATATGAAGCCACCGCATTGACAATAAGCTCAGGGGCCGAAGTGCCAAAGGCTACTATGGTAAGGCCAATAGCCAAATCGGAAATGCCATACTTCTTGGCAAGTTTTGTAGCACCAGAGACCAACCAGTCTGCTCCTTTAATTAGTAAACCAAACCCAAGGAGGATTAATAGTATTTGTGAAAGCATTTGCTCTTTAGACGGAAAGCTGCAAAGAGGTCACGGAATTGGGAAATGTTTAATGTTCGGGTGAAAGAGGGAGGACGGAAGACCGAAGACGGAAGTCGAAAGCGAGAAGCTGGAGGCCAATGCTTAGACGAGGTAGTTTAAGGTTTAAAGTTTAATGTTTGAATTTGAACGAATAACTCGAAACTAGTAGCTAGAAGCCCTTCTCAATACGCGTCACTCAGAGCGGAAAACGGGCTGCTGATAAGCAAGTCCGGTTGCAGCGAAGAGTCTGCATCGGAGCTCATGAGGGGTAGAATGTTTTAAGTTCTAAGTTTGACATAAAACCTAGAACTTAAAGCGTTCAGCCATTACATCTGAAAACCTCTCAACTTAATTTGAGTCAGTTTGCGCTTAGTGTCCAGAGGGAAGTCGCCTTGCATCATCCAATCGTAATAGCCTGGCTCTCTTTTGAGTACATCGGCTACTGGTTTGCCTTTGTTTTTACCAAAGTTGAATACTTCAACGCCTTTGTCATTGAAAACCATTCTTCCCGCCAAATCTACCATATTACTGGCCACCAAATGATGAATAGAAGCCATGTTATTCTCTATTTTACCCAAGTCTCTACCTGAAGCATCAGTCACCGCTTGGCCATTGTACTTCTCAATTTGCGCTTTGAATACTTCGTATGTGGCATCGTTATCGGCTTCGGCACCATGAGCACCTTCCAATTCTTTGCCGCAGTAGAATTTATAAGCGGCTGTCAATGTGCGTTGCTCCATCAGGAAGAAGACCTTCTGTGCATCGATCAACTTGCGTTGACTTACCTCAAAATCTACTCCTGCTCTTAAGAATTCTTCCACCAAAAGAGGAACGTCAAATCGAACAATATTGAATCCGCCTAAATCGCAGCCTTCGAGGAACTTAGCTAGGTTTTTTGCTAGTTCTTTGAAGGTGGGTTTATCAGCTACATCTTCATCTTTAATGCCGTGAATCATGGCAGATTCTTCAGGGATTGGAATTGTTGGGTTTACCAAGTGCACTTTTTTCTCTGTTTCGCCATTAGGCATCACCTTTAAAAAGGCCAGTTCCACGATTCGATCTTGAGCAATGTTGATTCCGGTAGTTTCAAGGTCAAAAAATACCAGCGGGTTTTTAAGGTTGAGTTGCATTAGCTAAGAATTGTGTCTTTGATTTTTTCTATGTCCAAACCTCCGAAATTTCCTGAGCTCATCAAAAGAAGGTTTCTATTATTCCAGTCTTGGCTCAGAATAAACTGCTCAAGCTTCTCCGCATCGGTAAATAATTTGAGATCCTTGCGCTTGAAAGCGTCAACCAGTTCATCTTCAGAAATCATTTCCAACTTTTTGGCTTTTACCGCTTCAGGGTTGATAAACACTATGGCCTGCTGGGGTAGGTCATAACAGCCCTCATATTGATGAATGAATTGCTTATTGAGGCTACTAAAAGTATGCAACTCAAGTACTGAAGTTAGTTTTCTGTCTTTGAATTGCTTGGTTACAGCCTCAGAAGTAGCCTTTAGCTTAGATGGCGCATGTGCAAAGTCTTTGTAAATGGTAGAAAAGTCATTTTGACCGATCAACTCAAGTCTTTTTGAAGCACCTGTGAAAGACTGAATATGTTCGAAGAACTCATCGTCCGAAATGCCAACTTGGTTCAATAGTAGCCTGGCAGCATTGAGGTTCTGGAGGTTATGATCTCCGAAAACTTGAAGTGGAATTTCTCTTCCTTCCCAAAGTACAATGGTCTGATTGTCTTCAATTTTCGATTCGAACGCGTTGTACGGAATGAGTTGCTCCTCGTTGGGTTCGGCACGTTCTACAATCTTACAAAGTGCCTGATCTACTTCGGCATAAAAGACCTTACCGTTATTAGGCGTTTGGTTGATGAACTTTAGGAATTGTTCTTCATAAATATCTAGGGTAGGGAATACATTGAAGTGGTCCCATGCTATGCCGGTAATACAAGCAAAATGATGGTTGTAGTGTAAGAATTTTGGGGTTAGGTCTAGCGGGCTTGTGGTGTATTCATCGCCTTCAATGATCATCATAGGTGCATCGGAAATCTTCACCATAGTATCGAAGCCTTCTAGTTGGGCACCCACTAGATAATCGAACGATTTTCCAGCCTTATTGAGCACGTGAAGAATCATTGAGGTGATGCTGGTTTTGCCATGGGAACCTGCTACCACCAATCTGATTTTCTCTTTTGAAACCTCGTGGATAAACTCAGGGAAGGAGTAAATCTTCAATCCTAAGTCCTTGGCCTTGAGTAATTCAGGGTTGTCATTTTTAGCATGCATGCCAAGTATTACATAGTCAAGTTGGCTATGCACTCGCTCTGGATGCCAACCTTCATTGTCTGGTAGTAGGCCATGTCTTTTTAGGTTGGATTTTGATGGGTCGAAGAACATATCGTCCGATCCAGTTACTTGATTATCAAGAAGTTTAAGGCAAATAGCCAAGTTGTGCATTACACTTCCGCCAATAGCGATAAAGTGAATTTTCTGATTTTTTAGCATGAATTATATTCTGAAGAACGATTCAAAAATAAAGGAAATGACGGGTCGTTCAAATGTTGAACGCTCCTTGTTGGTAAAAGTGGATAATGATGTGGACAACTGCCAAAAAGTTGATTGCCAATGTTTAATCACTGTCTATGAGATGGTTGAAAAATAAAGGTGCTCATCTGCTTGAATTTATGAGGTTGATAGAGATAGTTTTGTAAAATGGAAAAAGGGAAATCAGCAGCACTTCGACTCGGATACAAGTCTAAAAACATGTCTGTGGAAGGAGCCCAATTGGGTAAACTACCACCTCAGGCAACGGACTTGGAAGAGGCGGTTTTGGGTGCGTTGATGTTGGAAAAAGATGCGCTTACCAATGTAATTGATATTCTTAGTCCAAACTCTTTTTACAAAGACAGCCATAAAGAAATTTATCAGGCTATTTATGATCTTTTCCAGGCCTCAGAGCCTATCGATATTTTAACAGTAACCAGTCATTTAAGAAAGGCAGGTAAGCTGGAGATAGCAGGTGGTCCTTACTACATTACTCAACTTACCAACCGAGTTTCTTCGGCAGCCAATATTGAGTACCACGCCAGAATTATTGTTGAACAATCGATTAAGCGTGAGCTCATTAGAATCTCTTCTGAGATTCAGAAAGATGCCTATGAAGATACTACCGATGTTTTTCAGTTGTTAGACCGCATGGAGCAGTCGCTCTTTGAGGTTTCTGAAGCGAATATTCGTAAGGAGTATGACAGCATGAAGAACATTATGGCCACAGCCCTAGAAGAAATTCAGGCGAGAAAAGACCATCAAGATGGTCTAACAGGTGTGCCTTCAGGCTTTACTGCTCTAGATAGAGTGACTTCTGGATGGCAACGATCTGACTTGGTTATTATCGCGGCTCGTCCGGGTATGGGTAAAACTGCCTTTGTGGTTTCAGCCTTGAGAAATGCGGCAGTAGATCACGGACAGGGTTGCGCCATATTCTCGCTAGAGATGTCATCGGTTCAGTTGGTTAACAGATTGATTTCTGCAGAAGCTGAACTAGGTAGTGAAAAGATTAAGAAAGGTACACTAGCCGAGCACGAATGGGCTCAGTTGGTGCACAAAACGGCTAATTTGACTAAAGCCCCCATATTTATAGATGATACCCCAGGTCTTTCAATCCTCGAATTGAGGGCGAAATGCCGAAGGTTGAAACAACAGCACGATATTCAGCTAGTGGTAATTGATTACCTCCAGCTGATGTCGGGCGACTCTTCAAAAAGTGGAGGAGGAAGCGGTAACCGTGAACAGGAAATCGCGTCAATCTCCAGAGCTTTGAAGAACTTGGCTAAGGAACTTAACGTTCCCGTAATTGCACTTTCGCAGTTAAGCCGTGCCGTAGAAACCCGAGGCGGAGATAAGCGTCCCCAGCTTTCCGACCTCAGGGAATCCGGTTCAATTGAGCAGGATGCCGATATGGTAATGTTCCTTTATCGACCTGAGTACTATGGTATTACGGAAGATGAAAGTGGCATGCCAACTCAAGGAACTGGTGAGGTGATTATTGCCAAGCACAGAAATGGTTCATTAGAAAATGTACAGCTGAAGTTTATCGGTCAGTACACCAAATTTTGCGATCTAGATATGAATTATGGCGGTACCGCAACTTATGGAAACACCTTCCCTTCAGGTGGAGGAAGTAATTTTGAGTCGGGAGGTGGAAATACTATGACTTTCCAAAGTAAGGCCAATAGTGGTGATAAGCCTAATTTGCCAACTAACGATGAGGAAGCTCCTTTCTAAAGAAAATTGAGTTTTATCTAGAGGTATTCCTGAATATTTTTTCCGGGTTCTGCCTTGTATGAAAAACATCCGTTATTATCACTCTAGATTCCCTGAAGTCAACTTCATAGATAATCTTGTAGTTCGATTCTATAAGGTATCTACTATTTTGCCCAGTGTGCTTTAGAAGTGGTTCAGGTTGTCCAGATTCAGGGTAGGATTTGAGTTGTTCTGTAGAGCTGAAAATTCGCTTTATAAGTTTTAAAGTTAATGTGGGAGACTGTTCTTTGATGGCTATGTAGTCGTAAATTTCGTCCAGACAATTCAGCGCAAATGGAGTCCACAGAATTGAGAGTTCAACCCTGTTCATATTTCTTTTTAAAATATTCCATGGCTTCTTCTTGGGCTAGAAGAGTGTCAGACTCAATGGCTTTTCTAGAAATCTTATTTCTCAGATAGAACTCGTCTTGGGACAACGGACGAGTGCTAGCGCTATCTAAGATATTCTTAATCGATTGAAGTAGGTCTTCATCTTCAATTTTGTCCAGTGCCAACTTAATGTATGCTCTCGTATGCTCAATGTCCATGATTGATTTCAATGTAAGAAAATTTTTCTATTCTAATTTTATGTGTTTTTAAGTACCAGAGGGAATTTGCTAGGGTTGAGACTAACTCCAATCTATGATCAGCCAAATATGCTTGCCAAACAGATTGAGAATGAGTTGATCAGTTAATTTAGTTTAACCCCCAACCTAATTTCTTTAACTTTGAGAACCTATGAAAGCACTTTGTATTACAGACCAGAAAGAACCTCTTCAGTTTATAGACAAACCCATTCCTGAACCCAAAACCGGTGAGGTTGTGGTAAAGCTAAAAGCAGCTTCTCTAAACCACCGCGACCAGTGGATCCGAGAAGGAATGTATCCTGGAATTAAGTTCGGAACTACACTTGGCTCTGATGGAGCAGGAGTGGTTGAATCAGTTGGTGAAGGCGTAGATGCAGAATGGTTAAATAAGGAGGTAATCATTAATCCCAATAGAAATTGGGGGCAAAACCCAGCTGTTCAATCGGCAGAATATCAAGTATTTGGTATGCCAAAAGATGGCACTTTAGCAGAATACGTTTTAATCGAAGTCGATAGATTAGTCCAAAAACCTGATCACCTTTCATTTCAAGAAGCATCGGCCTTGCCTTTAGGAGGGCTAACTGCTTTTCGAGCAACGTTTTTTCATGGCCAATGCCAAGAAGGTAAGAATGTCTTAATCTCTGGTGTAGGGGGAGGGGTGGCTCAGTTTGCCTTTCTCTTTGCTCAACATGCCGGAGCCAATGTTTGGGTTACTTCTAGCAGTGAAGAAAAGATTGAGCAGTGTAAGTCATTAGGTGCTAAAGGCGGGTTCAACTACAGATCTGAAAACTGGATAAAAGAAGCAAAGGCTGTTGGAGGTTTCGATTTGGTAGTAGATAGCGCAGGTGGAGATCAACTCAATGACTTCATTAAGTTAATGAAGCCTGCTGGAAGAATAATATTCTACGGTGCAACAACAGGAGTACCTTCAAAGCTAGACTTACATAGAATGTTTTGGAATCAGATCACTATTCAGGGGAGTACCATGGGTAATGATGAGGAGTTTGCACAGATGGTTGACTTCATCAATAAGCATCAGCTTAAGCCCATAATAGATTCTGTTAGGCCATTTGATGAGGCTATCTCCGCTTTCGATGAAATGAAGGCAGGTAAGCAATTTGGGAAGTTGGTTTTAACCCTTGATTGATCCTTATTGTGATTGACTTATAAAATAAATTTCTACCCTTCTATTAAGCCTTCTGCCTATATCAGATTCATTGTTGGAAATAGGAAGTAGTTCGCCAAATCCTGAGGTTGTGATTCTGTGACTTGCTATGCCATTAGAGGTAAGGTATTTAGCTGCCGATGCTGCTCTCTTTTCCGACAATTGTTGGTTGAAGTCCTCTTCATCAATATAATCAGCATGACCTACCAATTCGATATTTAAGCTTGGGTCAGATTTTAGTCTTTCTAGAATAGCGTTGAGTTTTGTCTTAGCTGTGTTGGTCAGGGTAGATTTATTAAAGTCGAAGAAAGCATAGCCATCAGCACTGCTCTTGTTTTGTAGTTCTGGTATATGTTGAGTAGTTTCTGTAATCGCTGTTAATTCAAGTTTTTGCTCTATAGGTTCTTCTTCTGTCAGTGCGATGGGTTCAATACTGCTTATTTCAACTTCTTCTGGTAGATTTTTGAATACCCTCAATTTGGATTTATAAATATCATTTGAACCCATTCTATCACTAGAGAAAAGAACCGTGCTGTCTGAGCTTATTGAAAAATAGGCATCGAACAAGTTTGAGTTGATTGGTTCAGGTAGGCGCTCTGGCTCAGTCCAGTTTCTCCAAGTGTCATCTAACCTTTTTGAAACATATATGTCTGCGTCTTTGGTCTGGTTGCCTCGGCTAAAAAACAGGTGAATAGAGTCGTATGATAAAAATGGAGCAATTTCATAGCCTTTGCTATTGATGGTTGGGCCAAGGTTTATCAACTCAGACCATTGGCCTTCTGGTGTCAATAGGGTCACAAATAGGTCTTCGTTACCTGAGTCTCCTTTAGAGACCAAGAGAATTTTTTCTGAGCTGTGCATGCTTAAGCCGTAATAGCCACCTTTGATCTTCAGGTCGGGGATTTCTAATGATTGTGGTTTGGTGTAAGCACCATTTTCAATATGTGTTTCAGAAGCTCCATTCTTGTTTTTGAAGCCACCTGAATAATCACCAAACAGGTATAGTCCATTATTTTTAAAGCCAATTACAGCGGTGTTCTGGTTATCGTTGAGTGGATGAAACGCCTTGACAGCCTTGGTCCAACCTTCTTCCAAAAAGTCAGAAAACCATATTTCATGAATGCTGACCTTTTTGTCGAATTGAACTACGTTGGCGGTTCGGGTAAAATATATTCTATCTCCTTTGGGACTAATTAGTGGAGCGGCTTCTTCCTCTTCTACCGAGTTGACAGGCTTTACTGGTACAGGCCGATCGAAACTATACGTATTGAAATGCTGACCCAACAATGGATTTGCTGTTCCGTAGGTCAGGAGGATTAATATAATAAGTTGTGCAGTTTTCATTCTTTGTAGAGGTTTTGGAATGCACTGAGATTAAGAGAAAACTCGTGGGCATTGAGTCCATCTCTATCACCAGAGCCCATGCCATGGTCATAGGTGTAATTGAACCTAATGTTGGAGTTCAGGAAAAGCCCAAAAATGCCTACTAGGGCGTTGGATTTTCTTAAAGAAAGCCCTAACCATATTCTACTTTGGTATTCAAATCTTAAGCTGTAATCAATACTGATAGGTCCGGTAGGAGAGTATCTAATCATACTACTTGGTACAATTCGCAAGTAAGGGTTGATGCTAAAAGAATACCCTAATGACATAAAGTGATGGGCTACAGATTCGTAACCTGTAGTTTCGCCTAGCTGATCTGGGTTTTTTCCACCCATTTGTTCAAGGGAGTATCCCATGAAAAATTTGTCAGAGTAAAGCCAAAGGCCAAAGCCAATGTCTAAAAGGGTTTTTGAACTGTAAGCGCTTAGAAAGTGCTTAAACGGGTCGTCATTTTTATCAAGCACCCATAAATCATCATTTAGGTTAAGGTTCACTACCCCAATTTTTGGCGCTGCAGAAACGCTCAGTTTTTTGGTCAGTGGCAGGTGTATTCCATAGCTGAAGTGTACCGTGGTTTTGTTGAATAATCCGAAGTCATCGCTCATTATTACAGTACCTAAAACATGGCTAATGCTCGACTTTTTTAGTTCATTACGGGGTCTAGATTGTATTTGGCCGTTCATCCTCATGGATGCTCTCATATACTGAGACTCTTCTGGCTTTGAAATAGGGGCATATGCTGTGAGGTAGAGAGTTCTCGGGTTGCCAGGAATATCGCCCCATTGTTGCCTGAAGCCCATGCCGAATTTGATGTTGTTTTGAAGGTCTGTGGCTGCCGGATTAATTAGATAATTATTATCTAGGTATTGACTGAATTGAGAGAGTTGTTGCGCCTGTAAAGAGCAACAAAAAAGAGACAACAAGAGTATGGTGTGTCCTTTCATTACCTGACAATTGAAATGTTACCCTTGATTTCGTTTCGCTGATCGCTTCCAAAACTCACTACATAATAGTAGGTGGCTGTAGGCATTAGCTTGCCTTTGTAATGCCCATCCCATGGTGCGTAATAGTAATTGTCGCTGGAGTAAATTACATCGCCCCATCTGCTAATGATGGTTACCCTGCCATTGAAATCCTCATCGATGAATGGGATGAGGAAGGTGTCATTGGTGCCATCGCCATTAGGTGTAAAGGCTGTTGGAATGGAAGAGATATCTACTGGGTAGACCTTTTCTGGACCCACTGTATAGGTTAAGGTGGGCTCAGATATGTTTGCACTTACTCTATTGCTTTGAGTGTCACTGTTTCTTTCGGAAGAAGTGCGCACGTGGGTCCATTCGCCCGTGTTTTCAAGCATCCAAATTTGAGGCTCATAGTCCATGTTTTTAGCCTCAGTATCGAAGTAGGAAATACTGATATTCAAAGGAGATGATGGGTTTATATCGGTGTATAATTCAAAGGTTTTAGAGATGCCTTCGCCAGACGGTAGGGTGGTGGAAGAGTGAGTTCTATAGATTTCGGTTAGACCTAGATTTTCGTTGCTGCTTATGATAAAACCTAGGTTTCCGGGGCTAACATTTTGTGGTTTATTTAAAGTGGTTGTTTTGATGATTTTACCTCCATTTTTGCTGTAAACCCTGAATTCATTCGTTTCGCCCTCTAAATAGCCACCTTCACTCGGGAAGATTAAATCTGCTGAGCCTAGGTTTAGGCTAGATTTATTTAATTCCAATAAATCATTGATTTCTATTGAGTTGACCAGAAGGAATTCTCCATTCGGAGAGTAGAGGTAAAGTCGGCCAAAATGGTTATTTCCTTCGCCTCCCAAATTGGTCTGAGCGAAGTTGGAAGAGATGAAAATATTGGAATTGGTTCCTATTAACTCTCCATCTGTAAGCAATTCGGTATCATCTATATTGAGTGAAACGTTATCGAAACTTTGAAAAAATGTTCCTTCAGAAATGGCTAATTGCCCCTGAGCCGCTAAGTTTTGCGGAAGCCAGATTAACAGACCATATAGTAGGGCAAAACGCATTTTATCGATCTTGTTTTTTTAAGGCTTGTTCAATGGATGAGATTCTTTCCAAAAGGGCTTTGTATCTGTTGTCTGCTTCTTTAAGCTCAGATTGTAAATCTTCAATCAGTTTTTGTTGCTCCTTCATGGCTTCAATAATGATGGGAGAGAGGCCTGAGTAAGATACACTCAGGAAACCTTCACTATTGGTTGAAACCAGTTCAGGGAAAAGTTGCTGTACTTCCTGAGCAATAAGGCCAATGTTAGAGCCTTCTTTGAATCGCCTATTAGGGAAGTCATCAATCCTCCATTGGTAACTTACTCCACGGAGAGAAAGTAGCTTGCTCAGACTGTTTTCCAAGGGAAGGATATTCTTCTTGAATCGTTGATCAGAAGTTTCTGTAAGTGTAATTACGGTAGCATGTCCATTGACTTCTAGCTCGTTGGTCATAGCGGCTGGATTAGCCACACCAACTCCTAGCTTTCCGTTAATGTTAGCTACTCCAGCTTGAAAATCGCCCCAAATTAGTGGTGTGTTTGTGTTTGAATTGGCAATGTAGAGTTTGTTGCTCCCAGTTTCGTTGAATCCTGCGTTATAGCCAATGGCCACATTTCCCTGTCCAGTAGCGTTTTGCCTTAGTGCGCGGTAACCCACTGCAACGTTGAATCTTCCTGAAGAATTGTTAAGCATTGTCTCTGAACCTAAGCCTACATTTCCAGCTCCAGAACTACTTATGCCTGCGCTTTCACCAATAAAGGTCGACCCACTATTCGCTAGAAGTTCGAGAGTTCTGTTTCTTAGTCGCATGGTTTCATTGCCCTGTATGCTGAACCTGATGATATCATCATTGGCTCCGCTGTTGTCTACAGTAATGAGTGTGTTATTGTCGGTGTCGGTTATTTCTGATGAAGTACCGATAGAGGAGAGGTCTACTGAACGATTTATACCGCCTTCTCTAATTTGTAAGCTTGAGCCAGATAAGCTAAGTGATGTTATTAGTTCATTAGTGTCACTGAAGTCTCCATCTGGCTGAGATGTAAAACTTGTGCCGTCAGTGAAGTTGAAGGTTAAAGAACCATCAGGATTGTCTAACGTGGAGGAAATCCCAGTTCCTTTTAAGACAACTCCAGCAGGCCAACCAGTGCCAGTTTTTGGTCCAAAAAAGGTAAAGGTGTTGAAGTTGTAGTAGAAGTCTCCAGTATTGCCTGTGGCGTTGGTTGGGTTAGAGCTACCGCTAAGCACAGTGTTGCCGTCTTGGCCATCTGCTCCGTTGGTTCCGTCTATACCATTAGTTCCGTCAGTTCCGTCCGCACCATCGGCTCCCGCAGGGCCAATGAGGGAAGTTCCGGCACTCCAAACCCCAGTAGTTTTAGGTCCGAAATAAGTATTTGTAGCTGTGTTGATATAGATGTCTCCATCTTTTCCTTGTGTATTGTTTGGGTCGGTGTTACCACTAAGAATGGTGTTGCCATCTTGGCCATCTACTCCGTTGGTTCCGTCTATTCCATTGGTTCCGTCAGCACCATCAGCCCCGGCAGGGCCAATGAGAGAAGTTCCGGCACCCCAAGCTCCAGCAGTTTTAGGTCCGAAATAAGTATTGGTAGCTGTGTTGATGTAGATATCGCCATCCTTCCCTTGTGCATTGATTGGGTCAGTGTTGCCGCTGAGAATAGTGTTTCCGTCTTGGCCATCTGTTCCGTTGGTTCCGTCTATACCATTGATGCCATCTGCGCCATCCGCACCATCGGCCCCAGCAGGGCCAACGAGGGAAGTTCCGGCACCCCAAACCCCAGCAGTTTTAGGTCCGAAATAAGTATTTGTAGCTGTGTTGATATATATATCGCCATCCTTTCCTTGCGTATTGTTTGGATCAGTATTGCCACTAAGAATAGTGTTACCGTCTTGGCCATCTGTTCCGTTGGTTCCGTCTATTCCATTGGTTCCGTCAGCACCATCAGCCCCGGCAGGGCCAATGAGAGAAGTTCCGGCACCCCAAACCCCAGCAGTTTTAGGGCCGAAATAAGTATTTGTAGCTGTGTTGATGTAGATATCACCATCCGTTCCTTGCGTATTGTTTGGATCCGTGTTGCCACTAAGAATAGTGTTGCCATCTTGGCCATCTACTCCGTTAGTTCCGTTTATTCCATTAGTTCCGTCAGTACCATCTGCTCCAGCAGGGCCAATGAGGGAAGTTCCAGCACCCCAAACCCCAGTAGTTTTAGGACCGAAATAAGTATTTGTAGCTGTATTGATGTAGATATCGCCATCTTTTCCTTGTGTATTCATTGGGTCAGTGTTGCCACTAAGAATAGTGTTGCCGTCCTGGCCATCTACTCCATTGGTTCCATCTATACCATTAGTTCCGTCAGCACCATCGGCCCCAGCAGGGCCAATGAGAGAAGTTCCGGCACCCCAAACCCCAGCAGTTTTAGGTCCGAAATAAGTATTGGTCGCTGTGTTGATATAGATGTCTCCATCCGTCCCTTGTGTATTATTTGGGTCAATGTTGCCATTAAGAATAGTGTTGCCATCTTGGCCGTCAGCACCGTCTACTCCATTTGTGCCGTCAGTTCCCTTATCTCCTTTTAGTCCCTGTGGACCTTGTAAATTTCTTGTGGTAAAAGATGTGCCATCATTATACTTAAAAGTAAATGTGCCATCTCCATTGTCTATAGTTTCTATTAGACTTCTGCCATTCCTAAGAATCGACAGGTCAACTTCTCCACCGTTTTCTAGAGTAAGTCGATAGTTGGTTAAGTTGAAGGACAGTTGTTGGTTGTCGTCTACAGGGAGGTTCGATTCTGTAATCAGAAGTGACCATCTACTGGCTGAGTAGAGATAAAAGCCTGCACTGCCATCAGTCTGGTAAATTAGCAGGCCTTCGGCTGGATTGTCAATAGCCTGTCGATCTGACTCTGTAACTCTTGGGATGAGAAGCCCCTTTGCTCCCGACTTTAGTTCGAGTAAAGCTGATGGATGCGGGGTGAACTTTTCATCGCCAATACCCACTGATTGGGAGTATGCGAATGAGCAAGAGAGTATGCTCAAGGCTATAGATAAACGGTACAAGAATGCTCTCATGAACCATTGTTTTTAGATGGTTGATATGCTGTTATGCTTGTTTTTCTAGAAGGTGAGGCCCCATTTCTATAACCTCTATTTCTTTTCTGTACATCACACAGTCGCCCTCAAAAAGGCCTCCCTTTTCAATTACGATGGTGTCCGATTGAATGGTTCCTTCAACAACTCCTGTATTCTGTATAGTTATGGAGGTAAATCCCGACAACTCTCCTTTGATGTTTCCTCCAACTATTAATTCATTGGCTTCAACATTACCTTGAATGGATGAGTCAGGGCAGGTAATTACTTTGCCAGTTCCGTTAATATCGCCAATGAAGTTGCCTTCAATTCTGACTGTTTGGTTAGATTCTATTCTGCCAGTAAATGTGGTTCCAGCCGCTATTACAGTTAATGGTTCCTGAGCAATAGCTTTGCTTCTGTTGATTTTCATGAGTCTGAAGTTTAGGTTACTTAACAGGGTTAAGCGCTTGCTTAATCTGTACCATGAATGTACGGGGTTGGTTAGAATAATGCAATAAATTGATTTGATGTACGTTGTCGGTTTTGCCTGATTTATGGCATAATTTAAGCTCATCAACATTTTTTTTGTGACAATATGTAAGAGTGTTGCTCTGAAAAAATGCTTAAATTTTATCTTTATTTAGTCTTTGTGTTGTTTGGGGTGTTCTTTTTGCTCATTTGGAGAGTAATTATTTTTTGCCTTGATGATTCGATGGTTTGTTTGGTGTTAATTAGAAAAGTGCAATTTTTAAAATGTCTGATCTTGATGATGAAGAAAGGATTTCTGGTGGTGCGATAGTTTTTTCTGATTGTGTGTTTCGAAATAATGACGATTTAGAATTATGATGTTTGGCTGATTTCACAGTCTCACTTTCCATCCATAACAATAGGCAACCGTTTAGAAGTCCAACTATTTAACCAGAAGTGGCCTTTTGGTTAATTGTTGTTTCAATTTTTATCAAACTAAGAACTCTATGAAGTACAACTTACGAAAGCTGAGCCTTTTGGGGATGGGAGTTTGCATGATGTTCTCGGTGTGGGCACAAGATTACCCTACGCTAAATGAACAGTCGCAGCGTTTACGCTCGTTGGCAAATTCTTCAGACCTGGCTTCACTCAAATCACTCACCAAAACACTTGGTGGTAAAGACATTTGGATGTTAACCCTGGGTAAGGGAGATGTTGAAAATAAGCCAGCAATGGCTGTAGTTGGTGGTGTAGAAGGTAGTCATCTTTTGGGCGTAGAAATGGCCATTAGATTTGCAGAAGATGTTGTGAAGAATAACTCGCAAGCATTGGATAACACTACTTTTTATGTTTTTCCAAACATGAGCCCAGACGCTTATGAACAATATTTTGCTTCACTAAAGTGGGAGAGAAGCGGAAATGCTAAGGAAACTGATGATGACCGTGATGGAAAAAATGGTGAAGACCCATTCGAAGATTTAAACGGTGACGGAATCATTACCATGATGAGGGTAGAAGATGTAACTGGTGATTGGGTTACTCATCCTGCCGATGATAGAGTAATGATTAAAGCCGATAAAGGTGAGGGTGAAAAAGGTAAGTATCACTATTTCACTGAAGGAAGAGATAATGATAAGGACGGTAAGTTCAATGAAGATGGTCCTGGTGGAATCCACTTCAATAAAAACTTAACTTATGAGTATCCTTATTTTGTTGCTGGTTCTGGAGAGCACTCTGTTTCTGAACTGGAAAATAGAGCGCTATTAGATGAGCTTTACACTAAGTTCAATATTTATGGCTTCTTTACTTTTGGGCCAGGAAACAACCTTTCTTCCCCTTGGAAATATAACAGAGCTGGAGCTTCTAAAAGAGTGGTTACTAGCGTTCTTAATGAAGATGCTGGTTTGAATGCTCTAGCTTCAAAAGCTTACAATGATATAGTAGGTATGAAAGATGCTCCTGCATCTGGTGCTCAAGGTGGCGACTTCTTCCAGTGGGCTTATTTTCACTTTGGTAGAATGAGCTTTGGTACACCAGGTTGGTGGGCTCCTATGGTGGAGGCTCAAGAAGGAGAAACTGCTAATAAGGACAAAAATAGAGAGGTGAATTTCTTAAGATGGGCTGCTCAAGAAGGCTTGTCTAACTACTTTGTAGAGTGGACAGAAATTCAACACCCTGATTTCCCAGGTCAGAAGGTTGAAGTAGGTGGAATAGCACCTTTCAAAATGATGAACCCTCCAATCTCTATGATTGACAATGCTGCACAAAAGCACAACGAGTTTATTCTAAAATTAGCTTCAATGCAGTCTGATGTTCAATTGGTTAACCTCAAAACTGAAGCGGTAGGCAAAGGGCTTACTAGAGTTACTGTAGATCTTTATAACCCTGGTACTTTACCTACTCATTCACAAATGGGAACTAGATCTAAATGGTTGAGAAGAATTAAGGTAGAGGTGAAATTAGGAAATGGTCAAGAGATTGTTTCGGGAACCAAAATACAGATGTTCAGCAGCTTAGATGGCGATGAGTCTAGACAACTAACTTGGTTGGTAAAAGGAAAGGGTAGTCTTCAGATTGAAGCTGGTGCAGCACATGCAGGTACTGATCAAATTAGTGTAAACCTTAAATAAGAGAACAGATGAAAAAGTATTTCAAACATATATTCGCTGGTTTCCTTTTAATAGGTTTTTCAATTCCAGCATTTGCTCAGTCGGCAAGTGAAGTATTCAGAGCTGTGGGTTCACCAGAGAATCCTAAGGTTCAGATTTCTTTCAATAGGTACTATACACCTGATGGTTTAGCTGCTATTACTAAAAAGATTGCGGACGCTCATCCTAATCTGGTAAAGCGAGTTTCTATTGGGAAATCTTTTGAAGGAAGGGAAATGTACATGTTACAAATCACTAATTTTCAGAAGGGTAACCCTGATAGGAAACCTGGTTTCTATATAGATGGTAACATCCACTCTAATGAGATTCAAGGAGCTGAAATTTCAATTTATACCGCTTGGTATTTAACTGAGCAGTATGGTGCAATTGATTACATTACTGAGATGTTGGACGATAGAATTTTCTACATTCTTCCAACCCTAAATCCAGATGCTAGACACAACTACATGACGGAACCAAACACTGGTAGTTCGCCAAGGTCTGGTATGATTCCTCTAGATGATGATAGAGATGGTTTGTTCGATGAAGATCAGCCAGACGATTTGGATGGAGATGGCTCAATCACTCAGATGAGAAGAAAGAATCCTTATGGCGACTTTATTCTCGATCCGAAAGATCCTAGAAAAATGATTCAGATTGGTCCTGATGATGAAGTGCCTGCTGGCGTAGAGCGTTACGAGTATTTGGGTTCAGAGGGTATAGACAATGATGGTGATGGAAGTATAAACGAGGATAGAATCGGTTATTACGATCCGAACAGAGACTGGGCTTGGAAGTGGCAGCCAGACTATATTCAAGGTGGTGCTTATAAATACCCATTCAGTGTGCCAGAGAATAGAAATGTGGCCGACTTTGTATTGGCTCATCCTAACATTGCAGGTGCACAGAGTTACCATAACTCAGGTGGAATGATTCTTAGAGGCCCTGGAGCTGAAGAAGATATATCTACTTACAACCGTGCTGACCTTAGAATTTATGATGCTATTGGTAGAAAAGGTGAAGAGATAATGCCTGGTTACCGCTACCTAACAGTTTATAAAGACTTATACTCTGTGTTTGGTGGTGAGCTAGATTGGTTCTACGGTAGTAGAGGTATTTATACTTTCACCAATGAAATCTTCACCAACTTCGCCTATTATAAGTCTAACCAGAGAGATCCAGATCAGTCGTATAAAGTAGATTCAGACTTACTGTTTGGTGATGCATTTAAGCCTTGGACTACCTACGACCACCCAACTTATGGTGAGATAGAAATTGGTGGCTTCAAGAAGAATTTTGGTAGAGCTACTCCTGGTTTTATGCTAGAAGAAGAATTACACAGAAACATGGCCTTCACCATGTATCATGCCTATCACATGCCTAAGTTGAGTATTGCTGAGGTTAAGGAGAAAGATCTTGGTGGCGGAATGAGAGAAATTACTGCTTACATCAAGAACGAAAGGTTAATGCCAACTCACGCTTCACAAGACTTGAAATATAGAATTGAGCGTCCTGATTATATAACTATTGAAGGTGTAGACGTTCAGGCAGGTATGATTGTAGACAATGAAGATACCAATGTTACCAGAGAGCAAAAGGTGAATCCTGCAAAGCTTGAGGTGAATAACATTCCTGGTAATTCAATTGTAAAGGTTCGTTGGATTGTATCAGGTAGAGGTACTCCAAAAATCACAGTAGATAGCGCCAAAGGCGGTGTGGTGACTAGGTAATTATCAGATAATCAATAAAATAAACAAAAAACCGACTTCGAAGGAGGTCGGTTTTTTTATGCTGAACCTTTTCAGGTTTTAGTCTTAGGTAGCAGCTCTTTAATCCTTTACCTTCCGCCTAAACAAAGGAAAGTATCCGCCAAAAGAGATGTTGGTTTGAGAGAAAAAGAAGTCTTGACTGGCAATATCTCCTTCAAATGAAGTCAGGACTTTAGGCATATTTACATAGCCACCTTTCAGCTCTGCTTGAAAGAAGTATTTCTCGAAAAAAGTAAAGTTGATAGCGCCAACCAGATTCAAACCATAACCCGATAAATGGTAGCGGTCAGATCGGTCTTTCCCGAGCAGAGTTACATCAGAGCGAGGCATGATAATGCCAGACTCAAAGCCTGCAATTAGGTTTAAGTCAAACTTACCCTTGTTAATGATATTGATGGTTCTTCTCAATCCTAGATTGATGTAGTTCAATCCATCAGTATGTTCGTATTGTAGAAAGCTATAAAGTAGTCTGATGTCATCATTATTGTATATTGTGGTTGTGCCGTCTTCTTCAATCCAGCCTGTTATGGTGGTGTTTTGAAGTTGTTTGGCCACATATTTCATGTGATCCATTCCTAATGATAGCTCCCAATTGTCTTTAATGAAATAGCCAAAGCGAGTGCTAAACTGGGGTGCCGAAAAGTTGAAAATATTAAAGTAGGTCTCTAAGGTGAACTTGCTAGGCCTATCATGCGCAACCACATCATACAGCGTAAAGTCATGGTCTGAACCTCTAAAGTGGATGTCAGAGTCCGTGTAGGAAGACCAGTTGTAGCCCCAGTAAAAGTAGAATTGCCCTTTTTTAGTGTAGGGGAGCGATTCCTTTTCTTGAGTGTAAGCCTTGGTGAAACTAAAAAGCAGAAGGAGTATTAATACGTGTCTGATCAGTTTCAGCATTGGTTGCGAAGATAATGAATGCTCACTTTTTGAGTGTTTCTTCAGTGTTAAGTGTGGTGGACGTTGCGTTTTGATGTTCACTCTATTCCACTTATATACTAATAAACGTGGCTTTTCGGATTTACTTCTTCCAAATCAATTCTGGAATGTACTCATCTTCATTAATAATATTGGCCGACTTAAGGTGGTAGATCACACTCTTGAGCATCTTATCGCTTACCCAGCTGTTGGTGGCCCATTCAGTGCTATGATACCAGCGCTCTACATCGGGTAGTTGTTGGTCATATCGTTCCGCAACAACTGGAATCACAGAATCATCTTTCATAAACTTTTTACAGCTTTCCTGAATCAGGTCGAGTAACAGATCTATTTGCTCAGGGTGCTTTTCTAGAATACTGTCTGTAGCAGCTATGACAAAACAAGGCCAAGGAGTCAGGTATTCATCAATTCTGCGGATAATACCAGCGTCAACATATGGTTTGGTTGTATATTTTTCCCAGTAAAAGACATCTGTTTCTAGTGCATTCAATGACTTTATAGCGCCATTAATATCATTGATTACAGTAAACTGATCTTCAGCAATCTGTTGGTTTTTACTGTTCGCATTTACAATGGAAATTAAATGTGAACCAGACCCAAACCGACTGATTGCATGCTTTTTATCGAAAATGAAGTCTTTCTTTTGTAACGAGTTTTCTAGACCTGTGTGTATTCCCCAAGTAAGTGGAGTGATCACATATTCACTAATGATTTTACTTGGGCTACCTTTGATAATGTCTTTTACAATCCCTTCGGTTAAAAGAATACAAATGTCAACTTCACCTTCTCTCAGTGCTTTTGTCATTTGACCAGTGCCACCATAAAAATCGGTCCACTCAAGGGAGATTCCATTGCGATCTAATGTACCATTCTCATTAATCTGGTGAATAGGTAGGTTGAAATGTTCTGGTACTCCGCCAACTCGGATATTAATTTTTGTCATAAAGTGAAATTATTTGAAGGGGGCCTGTATCAAGCTGTATTCTATATTTCAAACAGTAAATTCTGATGGGCTGTTTTTAGTTCATTTAAAGTCTTGTGGTTGCCCTGAGTTTTAGCCAAATCAATTCCTAAGGTGTAAACTTCTAGGGCTTTTTCTTCCATTTCAAACTCTTCTAAAAGCTTGGCGGCCTGATAGTAAGTAGGCAGGTAGTCTGGAAATTCCTTTAATACATTCAAGAAAATATCCAACGCCTTTTTACCATCTGAAGCCATATATTCGTTGGCCAAAGCGTAGTGATTAAAAGGTTCGTTTGGTTCTTCTTTAATGTACTTTTCTAGTAGTTCAATTCGGCTTTCATTCATGCCTAACACTCGTTTTTATTTACTTCATTATTGACTATCTTCGGGCAAATTTAAGCAATACCCACTGCTTTAGCTTTTGTTAAGGGCGACTTTTATAAACACTTAAGCAGACTCTGGGTTTGATTCATAAATCATTAAACTATAAAGCAAGCATGAACATATTGGTTTGTATTACACATGTTCCTGATACCACTTCTCGCATTGCTTTTACCAACGATAATACAGAATTCGATAAGAATGGAGTCCAGTTCATTATTGGGCCTTATGATGATTATGCGTTGGCAAGAGCTGTTGAGTTAAAGGAACAGCATGGAGGAAAAATTACGGTTCTTAACGTAGGTGAAGCAGAGTCTGACCCAACTATTCGTAAAGCATTGGCTATTGGTGCCGATGAAGCGGTTAGAGTAAATGCATTCCCTTCAGATTCATTCTTTGTTGCTAATCAAATAGCTGCAGTAGCTAAGCAAGGTGAGTATGATCTGATTTTAATGGGACGTGAGTCTATAGACTTTAACGGAGGTATGGTGCATGGTATGGTTGGAGAACTTCTAGGTTTACCATCTTTCTCTCCAGTAATGCAGCTAGATGTTGATGGTTCTACTGCTAAAATCACCAGAGAAATTGAAGGTGGAAAAGAGAAGTTGGAAGTGAACTTGCCTTTTGTTGCGGGTTGCCAAGAGCCAATTGCTGAGTGGAAAATTCCTAACATGCGTGGAATTATGTCTGCCAGAACTAAGCCTTTGAACGTTGTTGAGCCAACTGATGCCACAGTGCACAGTGAGCTTTCAAAGTATGAGCTTCCACCTGCAAAAGGTGCTGTGAAGATGATAGATGCCGACAATGTTGAAGAGTTGGTAGACTTGTTGAAGAACGAAGCAAAAGTGATATAACCTTAAATAGAAAGAAATGTCAGTACTAGTATTTATAGAATTAGAGGAAGGCAAAATCAAGAAATCTTCTAGAGAGGCTATATCTTTTGCAGCTGCAATGGGAGACACCGTTGCTGTAGCACTTGGAACTGCTGATGCCGATGAGTTGGCTTCAGCTGGTAACAATGGTGCCTCAAAAGTACTTCATGTTGCCGATGATAGATTAAATGCAGGTTTGATTCAACCTTATGCCGAGGTGCTTGCTGCCGCGGCTAATGAGTCAGGTGCAGAAACAATTGTTACAGCAAAGTCTTCTTTGGCCGATGCTGTAGTTGGTAGAGTTGCTGCTAAACTTGGAGCCGGATTGGTTTCTAATGTAGTTGGTTTACCAGATACTTCGAATGGCTTTGTGGTGAAGAGAAGCATTTACACAGGTAAAGCTTTCGCGAATACTTCCATTACAACCGATAAGAAAATCTTGGCCATCAAGAAAAATGCTATTGAAGTGAAAACTGATGGTGGTTCAGCTGCTGTTGAAGCATTCTCCGTATCTCTAGACGATGCGCTTTTCGGTGCAAAAATTACTTCTACAGATAAAGCTGAAGGCGATGTACTTTTACCAGAAGCAGACATTGTAGTTTCAGGAGGAAGAGGATTGAAAGGTCCTGAAAACTGGGGAATGATCGAAGATCTTGCCAAAACACTTGGTGCAGCAACAGGTTGTTCTAAACCAGTTTCTGATATGGACTGGAGACCTCACCACGAGCATGTGGGTCAAACGGGAGTAAAAGTGAGCCCTACGCTTTACGTTGCAGTTGGTATTTCTGGTGCAATTCAGCACTTAGCAGGTGTCAATTCTTCTAAGTATATTGTAGTTATTAACAAAGATGAGGAAGCTCCATTCTTTAAAGCCGCAGATTACGGTATTGTGGGAGATGCTTTCGAAGTTGTACCAAAGCTGAATGAGGCGCTTAAGAAAGCCCTAGCTTAGACTTTTTTATCTTGGAAAAAGTAAAGATTGAAATTTTAGGATTGTCATCGAGTCAGTCACAATCGACTGGCTCGTTTGCCCTTGTTTTAGGTGAAGTAGAAGGCGAGAGAAGACTGCCAATTATCATTGGTATGTTCGAGGCTCAGGCTATTGCATTGGAAATCGAAAAGATTACTCCAAATAGACCTATGACGCATGATCTTTTCAAGTCGTTTGCGCATGCTTTCAACTATGAAATCACTGAAATCATTATTTCTGACCTGAAGGAAGGAATATTTTTCGCTAAGATTATTTGTACCGATGGTGACCGAACCATCGAAGTAGACTCACGCCCTTCTGATGCCATAGCCATTGGTATCAGGTTCGAAGTTCCTTTTTATACCTACGAATCAGTGCTGTCTGAAGCTGGAATTATTCTTACCGATGAGGAAGAGATTGTGGACGAAGAGGATGAGCCGATAGTAGTAGAGAAGAAAGGTGACAGGCTTCAAGACTTTACCGTAGATAAGCTGAATGAAATGCTAGATGAAGCATTAAAAGCCGAAGACTACGAAAAAGCGGCAAAAATTAGAGACGAAATCAACAGAAGAAGTTAACTTCCAAATCATTCAGAGGGCTATTGTTGTGTCCACTGATGATTCTCCTGTAATAGAACAACAATAATGGACATATTAAGAGCAGTATTTGGACTGGCTATTCTAATCGGAATAGCCTATTTATTGTCAGGAAACAAGAAGAAAGTTAGCTGGCGATTGGTGGGAGTAGGTATCACCCTTCAGATAATTATCGCCCTATTAATTTCTTACGTTCCAATAGTCCAGTCTGCCTTCAGACTAATGAGTGAAGGCTTCGTTACCTTCCTCAACTTTGCTTTAGACGGAGCTGAATTCCTTTACGGTGACCTTGCCAGAAATAGTGATGCTGTAGAAGGAACTAGGCACAGCCTTGGGTTCCTATTTGTTTTTCAGGCGCTACCAACGGTAATCTTCTTTTCGGCCATAACAGCAGGACTTTATTATTTGGGCATCCTCCAAAAAATCGTTTACGTATTTGCTTGGATTATGGCCAAAACCATGAGGCTTTCCGGAGCAGAGTCTATGTCTGCTGCAGGTAACGTATTCTTGGGTCAAACAGAAGCACCGCTTCTTGTAAAGCCCTTTATTGGCAAAATGACTAAGTCAGAATTACTCTGCTTAATGACGGGTGGAATGGCCACCATTGCAGGTTCTGTGCTTGGGGCTTATGTTTCTTTCTTGGGTGGAGGAGATCCTGAACAGCAAGCTCAGTTTGCCACTTATTTGTTGAGTGCATCAATTATGAATGCGCCAGCTGCCATACTAATGGCTAAAATCTTCCTTCCAGAAACAGAAGAGGTAGATGAAGAATTGAAGGTTTCCAAAGACCAGATTGGAGCGAATGTAATCGATGCATTGGCCGGTGGAGCTAGTGATGGACTGAAACTAGCGGCTAATATTGGAGCCATGCTCTTGGCTTTTATTGCCGTTATCTATACCCTCAACTGGGTGTTGGTTGATGGAATCGGTGAAATCACTGGCCTTAATGCTATAATTATCGAAAGTACTAATGGTGTGTTCGATGGCTTGAGCTTACAGTACATTCTTGGACAAATCTTTAGAGTATTTGCTTTTGCCATGGGCGTAGACTGGAATGAAACACTTCAGGTAGGTTCATTAATTGGTCAGAAAACAGTTATCAATGAGTTTGTAGCCTATTTGGCCTTAGCAGATATGAAAGCTGATGGTTTGTTAAGCCAGAAAGCCATTATCATTTCTACCTATGCACTTTGTGGTTTTGCAAACTTCTCATCTATCGCTATTCAGATTGGAGGTATTGGAGGAATGGCACCAGAACGTCAGGGAGACCTATCCAAACTTGGGGTAAAAGCCCTTATGGCCGCCACCCTCGCCACCATGATGACAGCCACTATCGCTGGGGCACTTTTTGGTTGACCACCCCCAGCCCCTCCTGAATCAGGAGGGGAGTTAGATTGCGCTAATGTTTAATTAACAAGTACTCACCGCAGGTGAGTACTTTCTTACTTTAGACTTCAAGTCTTAATCAAAATGGCTCTGCACAGCACGTGCGAACCAGAGTGAGAAGTAAAATGGATATTTATGAATTTCTGATAGGTTTTGCATTTCTGTTAGTTGGTATAACTATTACTATCCTTCAAAGAAGGAGTAGAGTTTATAACAAAAAGGAGGACTTTAATTGGGAGAATGTTCAGTTCACAAGTGCTGCTATCATTGGGTACATATCGGGGATTTTTTGATTTGGAGTTCATTCTCCTAAAAGGAGTTTGTCGCAATACTCCATACGAAGATCACTATACTTATTACCCTATACTCATTACCCACATCGCAATACTCTCTACTCAATACCCATCCCGAGGCCTCGGGGCTCAATGCTCCATCTCAATCACAGGACTCTTATAATAATTCACGCCATTTGCATCTAAAAACAATCTATGGTGAGCCAATCTCTTTTTATAGTCTTCCCAATTACGGTTTTCCTGGGTAGACCAGCCTAGCTCGGCATAGCCAATCACTCTTGGAAAGGCTAGGTACTCTAGCTCATCAAGAGTGCGGATAGTCTCCGACCAAAGTGGAGCTTCAACCCCTAAAACATTCTCCATTGGAAAGTACGATTCTGGATTCCATATGTAAGCCGTATCAACCGGGATGTAACCAGCCCAGCGCAGACCGAACTCGGAATTGTCATCATACTTCATATCGAGATAAGCCTTTTTAGCAGGGGAGAGGATTAGCTTCATGTTTAGCTTAATGGCCAAGTCAGCATTCTTTTTACTGTTCCACCATTGAGCAACAGCTCCACTGCCTAGGTTAGCCGTAGCTACTTCGTCCCACCCTATCATCTTCTTACCGTACTTGCTGACTATCTTTTCAACCTTTTCAATGAAATAAACATAATCATCGTCTTTAGTCACTAAGCTTTCATCGCCACCAATATGAAAATAAGGGCCAGGAGTCATGGCGCTTATCTCTCGAATCACATCATCGATAAAGGCGTAAACCGTATCTTTTCTCGTGTCGAAGGTGCTGTAACCCACTGCCATACTGGTCACTATTTCGATTTCTTTTCCGTTGCCATTGAGGAAAGGATAAGCCAGCGAAGCCGAATTGGTATGCCCTGGCATATCCACTTCAGGAATCACGGTGATGTATCTTTCAGCCGCATAAGCAACAATCTCCTTATAGTCTTCCTGAGTGTAGAAACCACCAGGTCCACCACCAACGCCCGTTGTGCTGCCTACTTCAGTCAGCTTCGGCCAAGACTTAATTTCAATTCGCCATCCTTGGTCATCGGTCAAGTGCATGTGAAAAGTATTCAACTTATAATATGCCAGAATATCGATGTACTTCTTCACGTCCTCAACGGTAAAGAAATGTCTGGCTACATCTAGCATGGTACTTCTAAAACCAAACTGAGGTTCATCTTTAATAGTGCCTGTAGGAATTACCCATATAGGATAATCAGTAAGGGTTTTATTGGCTTCTTCAGGAATTAGCTGTCGAATGGTTTGAATTCCTCTGAAGGCACCAGCGGCCGTACCAGCCTTTAGAATTAGAGAGTCTTGTCTTATCTCCAACTCATAACCTTCTTCATTGGTGAAACCTTCAGCCTGTTGAATACTTAGCTGGGTATAGTTTCTTGAGGTGTTTTTCAGGTCAACTCCTGTTCTACTTTTGATTTTATCGCTTAAATAGTTAGCAACATCTTCGAATGCTTCATCTTCCGAAACCACACTGAGCTTGGTGTATTGGTCTAGAGCAAACCCGCTGCTTGAGGCTGATACTTCTAGCGGCTTAGGAATAACCGCAGCTTCTTCAAGGTTGGTGGTTGGGAATTTGATCTCTCGCTTAGGCTGACAGGAAAGCGTAAATAGAAGAACTATAAGTAGGGTAGAGGTAGTGAGTTTCATAGATGTTTAAGAATGTTTGAATCTAGTTTATCTGATGATGGATTCAAACTAGAACTGGTTTGATGTTAGATTATGGAAGAGTTAAAAATGGCTTTATATAAGTGTATAAAATCAATTAGTGGAGGTGGGGTTTTCAGGTTTAAACTTAGAGTGGAGTGTCTGACAAAACCTTTAGCTTCTTATTCTCTCATTAGTAGCGATGGTTGTATTGAGGTAGAATAGTTGGTCACAAGTCTAAACATTTGAAAGTGTTCCGGGTTGATTTCTTATTAACCTAACTTTTTTAGAAATGAAAAAAATCGTTTATGTATTAATCTTTCTTCTTCTCGCACTGCCTGCAGTATCAGCAACAGACCCTAATGATGGAGCCGATGTTAAAGGTGAAGTGCAACCATATACTAAAGAAGAAGTAATGGCTATTGAGGCCAGAATAATGGAAATTAAAGAAATGGATAAATCTGAGCTTACTCGCGATGAGAAAAAGGCATTGAGAAAAGAGCTGAGAGATATGAGAAAGGATATTAGAGAAAGAGATGAGCACCGACACAGATCTGGTGGATTGTTCATCTCTACCGGTGCTATTATCGTTATTCTCTTATTAATCATTATCCTTTAAAAATAATGGAGGGGTTATTTCTGTTTAGGCATTTTAACCCCTTTACTATCCCATTTTACTACAAAGAATTTCAGTGTAGTTTCTCCGGTATTTTTTAAGCCGTGCCAGTCCCAAGGTTCAGCATACATTACATCACCTGCTTTTAAAGGTATTTCTTGTCCTTCCATGCTCCAAATACCAGTTCCTTCTAATATGTAGATGAATTCTTCTGCAGTGTGTTGATGAGGAGGGTGTATTTGTTGACCTGGTTTTATTTCAGCCATAGCAGTAAGCATATTCTTTGTGCCGTAAGTATTAGTGCCATTTTCTGGTGTGTAAACAATAAACTCTCCCCATTCTTCTGAGCTGTGATCAGCTTCAGCCCGGCTGATAATTTGACTAGAGATATCTTTATCGAATAACTCATTACCGTGCCATCCTGCAAATGCAGAGGCACTCATTAAGGCAAGTGTAAAAGTGATGGTTTTTAATGATTTTTTCATGTTGCGCGTTTCAAAATTCCATTGAATATCAGGTGCTATCACTCTTTTAGCAAATCTTATGGTCAAATTCTCTCTAGTAGTACCTGTAAAACTGTCTATACCAATAATTTCCCATTCATTTCAAAAATTTGGTGGTTGCCCAATAAGTGGCAGGCATGTCTAGTATAACCTGTTATATTCAAGGAAATCTTAAACCTGATATGAAAAGACTATTAACTATGTTTCTGGCTATTATGGCTGGAGCGTCTGCTATTGCTCAGGCGCAAATTCCTCATCCGAGAGAAACATTTGGACATGAAGTTGGAGCAGATTACAAGCTGGCAGACTACAGTCAAATGTTAGAGTACTATAACAAGCTAGCGGCTTCTACAGATCGTGTTCAGATGATAGAGATTGGAAAGTCTTCTATGGGCAAATCAATGAAGCTTTTCTTTATTTCTAGTGAAGAAAACATGGCTCAGCTTGAAAAGTGGAGAGAAATTAGTGAAAAGCTTTCTAGGGCTGAAATTTCCGAAGCTGAAGCAAGAAGATTGTCGAAAGATGGAAAGGCTATTGTTTGGTTTGATGGTGGAATGCATGCTACTGAAAGGGCTCCTGCTCAGATGACCGCTGAACTCATGTGGAGAGTGGCTTCTGAGGAGTCGGAAGAAATGCAAAAGATAAGGGAAAATGTTATTACCCTAGTAGCGCCCGTTATTAACCCCGATGGATTAGATATAGTGGCTGATTGGTATAGAAAGAATTTGGGTACACCTTACGAGACTTCTAGCCCTCCTGTGCTTTATCAGAAATACGTTGGTCACGACAATAATCGTGACTGGTTTATGAATAACATGGTAGAGACTCAGGCCATTACTAAGGTATTGTATGATGAGTGGTATCCTCAAATTGTACATAACCATCACCAAACTGCTCCACGTTGGGCCATGATATTCATTCCTCCATTCAGAAGCCCTGTTAACCAGAAAATTCATCCAGGAGTAACTACAGGTGTGAATTTGGTGGGTACTGCAATGGCAAACCGTTTTGCCATGAAGAAGATGCCTGGGGCTATTGCTACCACATCATACAGTATGTTTTGGAATGGTGGAATGAGAACTGCTCCATACTACCATAATCAGATTGGTATTTTGACCGAAACAGCGCAGCCTTCTCCAACACCAACAGAATATGACCCAGAAAAAATGCCTGAGTTTGTAGGAGGAAAGCAAGCAAACTCAACCGAGATTTTCTATCCATACCCATGGAAAGGTGGGACACTACATTTCCGATCGGCCATTGAATATATGCTAGAATCGTCAATAGCAATTCTTGATTTAGCTGCAGATAAGAAAGATGAGTTTCTTTATAACATCTACAGCATGGGTAGAGATGCTATTGAAGACAAAACGGGTGCATTTGCCTATGTAATACCTAAGGGGCAATGGAATCCGAGTGAGGCCATGAACCTTACCAATATTATGATGCAAGGTGGGGTAGAGGCGCATAAAGCTACTTCCGACTTCACTGCAAATGGAAAGAATTACGAGGCTGGTTCAATTATTTTTTATGGAGCACAAGCCTTCAGGCCTTTTCTGGCCGATCTTATGGAGAAGCAAGTTTATCCAGATCAGTTTAGATACCCAGGTGGCCCGCCAATGCCTCCATACGATTTAGCTGGTTGGACACTTCCAATGCAAATGGGAGTTCAGGTAGATAGAATTACCGCTTCATTCAATGCACAGGCAGAAGAAATAACTGAAAAGCTGAAGCCTACGCCAGGTACAGTTAGTGGAACAGGAAGATATGGATATGCTTTTTCTAATAGAGATAACTTGAGTGCTAAGGCAGTGAATAAGCTTCAAAAAGCGGGTTACACGGTAAGTGTTCTGGGCTCAGATGAAGGCGATGTTAAGGCAGGTTCTATCATAGTGAGAAGCAAGCGAGGATTAGACTCAGAGGTTGAAAACCTAAGCAAAGAATTAGGTCTAAACTTTACTGGTTTAAGAAGTAAGCCTTCGGCCGAACTAGCTGAGTTGAACCCTGTAAAAGTAGGTATTTACAAGTCTTGGCAGGCAAATATGGATGAAGGTTGGACACGCTGGATGCTAGAACAATTCGATTTCGATTTAGACACCCTTCATAATGAAGACATCCAAAGTGGAAACCTCTCTCAGTACAGTGCTATTATTTTCCCAGATCAAAGCGAGCGAGGAATTTTAGAAGGAAATAGCGCGAGAAGAGCCCCTGAAAAATTTGTAGGAGGAATAGGAGAAGAAGGCGTAGCTGCATTGGATACCTATGCTAAGAGTGGCGGTTCAATTATCTTCTTCGATGGCTCTACTGATTTCGCTATCAACCAGTTTAATCTACCAGTCAAAAATGTGCTATCAGATCTCAATAGCTCTGAGTTCTTTATTCCTGGTTCATTAATTAGAACCAAGATAGATACATCTAACCCACTGGCTTTCGGAATGATGGATGAAGTAGCGGCTTCTTTTGATAATAGCGGAGCATTTGAGGTTGAATCTGGTGCTCAGGGAATCACAGAGGTAGCTCGTTATGCCGATAAAGATTTACTAATGAGTGGTTGGGCCATGGGCGAAGACGAACATCTTGCTGGAACTTCGGCTATGCTGAACGCTCAGTATGGAGGCGGAAACCTTGTTTTATTTGGTTTTAAGCCACAGTTCAGAGGCCAACCAAGAGGTACTTATAAGCTCATCTTTAATGCTATCTATCAGGGAGCAAGAAAAAATAAAATGAATAACAAGAGGTAAAACCACCCTCAGAGTCTCCTAAGAGGGACTCTGAAGGAGTGAGAACTGTCATCCTCGCGTCCCGAACCATCGGGAGCGGAAATCTCCAAATCTTTAGAAACAACAATAAGCCCACGGCCTCAACCGTGGGCTTATTGTTTCCATCCCGAGGTCTCGAGGCATCGGGACGAGGGATCGGCTTAATTACAAATTATTGTAGACCCTTCGACTGCGCTCAGGATACGAAATGATTTGGTTGCTTCATCTTTTACCAGAATAGGAACTGCTTCCTTCACAAATCGAGGCAAAATTGAGCACTTAAAATCTGACTTCAGCAATCTAAAAACTATCTTTGCAGCCATGACAAAAACGGATTTCAAAAGACATACTGTAACGGCTGCTTTACCTTACGCCAACGGACCTGTGCATATAGGTCACTTAGCGGGTGTATATGTCCCAGCCGATATTTATGTGCGCTATTTGCGTTCTAAGGGAGAAGATGTAGCATTCATTTGTGGTTCCGATGAGCACGGAATGGCCATAACCATGCGTGCCAGAAAAGAAGGAATTAACCCGCAAGAGATCGTAGATAAGTATCATAACATGATCAAAGACAGTTTTGGTCAGTTGGGAATTTCTTTTGATATCTATTCAAGAACCTCTAATCAGGTTCATCATGAAACAGCTCAGGAGTTTTTCAAAACCCTTTATGATGATGGTAAATTCGAAGAACGCCAAAGCGAGCAGTATTACGATGAAGAGGCTAAGCAGTTTTTAGCCGACAGATACATTATTGGAACTTGTCCTAAGTGTAGTCATCCTTCAGCATATGGTGATCAGTGCGAAAATTGTGGTTCGTCATTAAACCCAACAGACCTGATTAACCCAAAGTCTACGCTTACCGGAAACCCTCCTGTATTAAAGGAAACCAAGCACTGGTATTTGCCTTTGCAAGACTATGAAAAGTGGTTGAACCAGTGGATAGTAGAAGGACATAAGAGCGACTGGAAGTCGAATGTTTGGGGACAGTGTAAATCGTGGATCGATGGAGGCTTACAATCTAGAGCAATGACTCGTGATCTCGATTGGGGTATAAAAGTGCCAGTAAAAGGAGCTGAAGGAAAAGTCCTTTACGTGTGGTTCGATGCACCAATTGGCTATATTTCGGCTACTAAGGAATGGGCAACGGAAAAGGGAATTGATTGGGAACCTTACTGGAAAGATAAGGACACCAAGCTGGTTCACTTTATCGGAAAGGATAATATCGTGTTCCACTGCATTATCTTCCCAGCCATTCTAAAGGCTCATGGTGATTATATTTTACCTGATAATGTACCAGCCAATGAATTCTTGAACCTTGAGAGTGACAAGATTTCAACCTCAAGAAACTGGGCTGTTTGGTTACACGAATATTTAGAGGAGCTTCCTGGCAAGCAAGATGTATTGCGTTACGCGCTTTGTGCTAATGCTCCGGAAACCAAAGACAATGACTTTACCTGGAAAGACTTTCAGGCTAGAAATAACAGCGAATTAGTAGCCATCCTCGGTAACTTTGTGAATCGTGCTGTGGTGTTGACTCACAAGTATTTTGAAGGGAAAGTGCCTGAGAGGGGAGAGCTTTTCGATATCGATTCAGAAGTGCTTAACGCTTTAGGTCAGGTGCCTAAAAAGGTAGGCGATTCTATCGAAAGATATCGCTTCAGAGAGGCATTAGCTGAGATGATGGACTTGGCTAGAATTGGTAACAAATACTTAGCTGACACCGAGCCTTGGAAGCTGATCAAAACAGATGAGGAAAGAGTAAAGACTATTCTGAATATTGCTTTACAATTGGTCGCCAACCTTTCAATTGTTGCTGAACCATTTATTCCTTTCAGCACAGATAAGCTTAGAGACTTTTTGAACCTTGGTGAACTCGATTGGTCGAGTGCAGGTTCTGATGAGCTTTTAGCTGCCGGACATCAATTAGAAAAAGCGCAGTTGCTCTTCGATAAAATCGAAGACAAAACCATAGAAGAACAAGTACAAAAACTAGAAAATACTAAGAAACAGAACGAGATGGAGAATAAGGAAATAGAAGTAGCGCCATTGAAAGATACTATCGTATTTGATGACTTTATGAAGCTCGATTTAAGGGTAGGAACTATCCTTGAAGCTAAGAAAGTTGAAAAGTCGAATAAACTACTTCAGTTTTTAGTAGATACTGGAGTTGATAAAAGAACCATTTTGAGTGGAATTGCTAAACATTATTCTCCAGAAGAAATGATTGGTAAGCAAGTGACCATTGTGGCTAATTTGGCACCAAGACCAATGATGGGTACTGTTTCAGAAGGAATGATTCTTATGGCCGAAGATGCTGAGGGTAACCTTAGACTCATTCAGCCAAATGAAAACGTAAACCCTGGTTCTACCGTTAGTTAGTTTAAGGTTTAAAGTTATTGTTTAATGTGTTCTCCTCCGAAGGAGGGTATTCGTGCAAACCGCAATTAACTGTGGCTCAATGTCCCCCGCTGGCGGGGGAAGGGGGTGGACATAGACTTTAAACCTTAAACCCTGAACATAAAACAGTTCTATGAAAATTAACGCCCAACGCTTACTGGAAAACCTTGATCGCTATGCGCAAATAGGGAAGATGGGCAGTATTGGCGTTGAGCGTATTGCTCTATCTGAAGAAGATAAACGAGCTCGCGACTTATTAAAAGCCCAAATGATTGATGCTGGATTGCAAGTTCACATCGATCAGTTGGGGAATATGAATGGTATTCGCAAAGGTAAAAGAGAGGGGAATCCAGTTGCTTTTGGCTCACATTTAGATACTGTCTATTCTGGAGGAAGGTATGATGGTGCACTGGGTGTTCTTGCTGGTTTGGAACTCATTCAAACCTTAAATGACAATCAGATTGAGACAGAGAAGCCTCTTGCGTTGGTGAACTTTACCAATGAAGAGGGAGTGAGGTTTGCACCAGACATGATGGGCAGTCATGTCCATGCTGGTATGGCCGACCTCTCCGATATTCTCAACTCACCTGCTTATGACAATCCCAATGAAACAGTAGGGAGTTGCCTGAAATCCATAGGATATGATGGTGAAATGGAACCTGGAGCCATTCAATTCGATGCATTTTATGAGCTGCACATTGAGCAAGGACCAGTTTTAGAGCTAGAACAAATTGATATTGGAGTGGTGGAGCAGGTTCAGGGAATATACTGGACACGGTATAAAGTTCTGGGTGAGGCGAATCACGCAGGAACCACGCCTGTTTATTACCGAAAAGATGCTGGTTTTGCCGCTGCAAAAATTCAGCAATTCATAGGTAAATACACCAGAAGGAAAGAAGGTAAAGTGTTAACTACAGTCGGGTCGGTTAAGCTCTCGCCAGATGCAATCAATATAGTACCAGAGTCTGCTGTATTTACTTTAGATGTAAGAAGTACCGATGAAGCACTGCTTCGCAAAGCCCAAAAGCGAATTGATAAGTATATAGAAGAGACCGTTGAGGCTGATGAATTGAATTTCGAAAGAGAGGAATTGGTTCGGTTTAGTCCTGTTCGTTTTCCCCTTAGTATGACGGACAGTGTGCAAATTGCTACACAGTCTCTAGGGCTAACTTATAAAAGAATGTCAAGTGGTGCTGGGCATGATGCTCAGATGATGGCCCATTTTTGTCCATCAACCATGATTTTCATCCCAAGTGTACGAGGCATTAGTCACAATGTGGAAGAGTTCTCTCACGATAAAGATGTGGAGAATGGGGCGAATGTTTTGTTGGCAGCTGTTTTAAGGAAGTCTAGCAGTTAAATGTTCTTGCTTTAAGCATACTTCAAATACCGTTCATTAGTCCATCGGTATCCCCATTGCATCATTTCATAGAATATGATGGCATATAAAACCGTAATTGTGCTGAACATAGCAAAGAGTAAGCCTGGAATTAGGCGATTTGTTTGGTAGAATATGTCGGTTAGAATTCCGAAGCCTTGTCCAAATAAGGTGAATGAAAACGCAGTATACATTCCGTAAACGGAAAATACAAAAGACTTTTTTCTCCATTTTTTAGTGCCAGAGTATAACGCTAGTAAAAGAATAATAGCCTCAATCATTCCAAGTAGGTAAAAGTAGATCTTGTAATAAGTACCGTTCTCAAAAGGTAGAATCGTATCGCCTATTAAGTAGAAGAATAATAGGATTGCAAGTGTTCTTAAAGCTTTGACACTGGCAATGTAATCGAAAACTATATCTACCAATTTATCTCTGCTGAGCTTTGAAAAGCTTTTTCTAAATTCATCTTCCATTACAGAAAAGCCCATTACCCCAAAGCCAGCGTGAACCTCATGGATAGCCTTAGAGATTGATTTATTTGGGTTTTTCTCCATTTTAGCCTCAACAGCAGAAGCCACATGATCTAGAATCTCCATCTCTATTTCAATATGAGTAAAGCCTCTGGAGTGAATGAATTTCTTGATTTCAGTTATTTGATCTTGTGCTAGTTTCATAGTGCTGGCTTTAGTTTACTGTTGATCATTGATACCTTGATGGCGGCTATTTCAGATATAACCACAAATGTGATTAGAAAGGCGGATAGGGGGAGGTAGATATAATAGTAATCCTCCCCAAATGCATCGCGGAGTAGATTCACACAATTGCTTAGTAAAACTGGATTCAAGACCCATGCCAGTGAGGTTGTATTGGCTAAACTACGCTTATATGGTTTGTTGAGCGACTTACAAGACTTTCTATAACTTATAATTATACAAGACTGAACTATTATGGCAGAAGCAAAACTTAAGAGTATGAAAATCAGTGATACTGTTTTCTCGTTAAACACGGTATTGAGCCAATATATAGAGACAAAAGCAGCTAGTAAATAGATAAATATGGGCCAACGGAAATATGTCTTTAGCTCTTGCAAGAAAAGGCTTCTGTGAGCAGAATTGTAGGCATACGCTTTTTTATTCCTAATTTTTCTCAAACCCGTTTCTCCACCACACTGGTGGTAGAAGGCATTCAAATGATCAACAATGCTAATTTCATAGTTAGTATTCTCCTCAAAGCTAGTTGCTATGTGATCGAACATTTCCTCGTAAAGCTCTTCTGTGTTGAACTTATGAAGAAGAAGAAACTCTTGGATATGGTAAGCTTCTCTCGGGGTAATCTGATTGTGAGTAGTTAAAAGGCTTTCCATTAGTTCAATGCTTGAATTTGCAACCTAAATTCTTCTTTGTAGAGTTTCTGACTGCTAATGAAGAACAGGATCAGTAGCACTGTTCCTGGAATAGTTAAAATAGGAGAATTGACCCATTTCATAAGTAATTCCGATCCGCCAGATAATGTGAAAAGCTGAAAAACAACATTTGGGATAGAAATGAATAGGGACATGTCGTTGCCTAAAACTGAATATACTTGCGAGGTTTTATAGTATTTCTTCTTTGTCTTGCATTGATAAGAATACCAGAGAATTCTAGACATAAATACAAAAACGAGAATGAACCATAGGGCAAGAGATATCCCAAAAAGCTTAGAATTATTGATGTAAAGACTTGAGATGTAAACCACTCCAGATACACCAGCTGTTATAATCATGTTAGGCCAGCCCAAAAGGTAGCTCATTAATATTTGAAAGAAACGCTTCCAGATGAGCTTCCTGCGCGCATTCATCTGAGTTTTTTCAATAGAAAGTATCTTCTTAACTCCGCCAAAACTGGGTTGGACTTCATCCCGAATATGCTCCTGAAGGGTTTGAGTCTTATCTTTTCTGTTTTCAAATGATGATAAAATATGATCTTCCATTTCATAGAAGAATTCCCTCGTCATTACACCAATGGCTTGAAGGTATTTGCCAATAATATCATGTTGATTCATACTCATCCCAATCCAAGTTTAGGGTTCAACACTTTTTGTAGGTTTACTAGAAAATCTTCTAGTTCAGAGACTTTTGCTTTAGCCTCGGCATTGCCTTCTTTGGTTAGGGAGTAGTATTTGCGAACTCGGCCATCAACCTGCTGAGTTTCTGTGGTTAGGTAGCCTTCTGCTTCTAACTTATGGAGAGTGGGGTAGAGGGCTCCTTCGGTAAGTTTAAATTCACCAGCAGTGAGCTGCTTTACTTTTTGGGTGATTTCATAGCCATACATCTTTTCTTGCTCTTCTAATAGTCGAAGAACAATAGTGGCTAAGCTTCCCTTTAGCAATTTACTTGAAGACATATACAAGTATACCTAATTTTCTTATGTATAAGAAAATTAGGTATGTGTTTGTTCAAAGTTCAAACGTTGAACTTAAAACATGAAACATAGAACTAACTAGTCATTGTACTCTGTCATGGTTCTGATGATGCCAATGGTGCAGAAGCTATAAATCATGTCTATAGCCTTATCCATGGCGAATGGTAGTTCATCAAATTCTTGTTTCGTGAATTTCCCTAGTACATAATCAACTTGTCGACCTTTTGCAAAGTCATCACCAATGCCAAATTTAAGGCGAGGATAGTTTTGTCCACCTGTGAGATCTTCAATGTTCTTGAGCCCGTTGTGGCCAGCACTAGAGCCTTTTGCACGCATTCTCAACTTACCGAAAGGAATGGCAATATCATCTACTATCACTAGACAGTTTTCCTTTGACACGTTTAGCTCATTCATCCAGTGGCGCATGGCTTTGCCGCTTAGGTTCATATACGTGGTAGGCTTAATCATATGAATGGTTCTGCCTTTGTGCTTTGCTTCTGCATGATAAGCTAGGCGAGACATTTCAAAGTTGACACCTTTTTGGTCTGCCAGACGATCTAGCGTTAGAAAGCCAATATTATGACGCGTAAGCTCATATTCGGGGCCTATATTCCCCAGTCCGATGATGAGGTATTTCATGAAATCTAAGTTTCAAGTTTGTTTTCAATGCTCAAAGTAAGCAGTCAGTATTTATACTTTAAACTTTGAACGGTATTAAATAAAAAATCCTGCCCAAAATTGAGCAGGATTCATTTCTAAGATTTTATCTGAATTACTCAGCGCTATCATCTTCAGCTTCGGCAGCTTCAAGCTCTTCGGCAGATTTACCTCTAAGTGCTCTTGGAATAGCTACGTTCACTACTGTTACGATTGGGCTAGTTAAGAACTCGAAGTTCTCTGTTGGCAATTCACCAACTTTAATAGCCTTACCAATTCTTAAGTTAGTTACATCAATCTCGATTACCTCTGGCATATCTTTAGGCAACGCTTTGATGGCTAGTTTAGGGTTCTTAATAATTAAAGTACCACCATTCTTAACACCAACTGCATTTCCTACAGTTTTAACAGGGATATTCATTTTAATAGGAGTACCTCTGAACAATTGTAGCAAGTCTACGTGCAATAAAGCCTCACTTACTGGATGCCATTGCGACTCTTGAATAATTGTTTCATAGATTTCACCCTCTATGTTCAACTTGATGAAACAAGCTTCTGGAGTGTACAATACAGGCTTAAATTGAATAGCAGGAGCATAAAAATGCACTTGCGTATCGCCACCATATAAAACACCTGGTACATTACCTTCAGCTCTTAGTCTGTTAGACTCAGTTTTTCCGAGATTTGCTCTTTTAAACCCTATAATCTCTACTTCTCTCATTGTATATAATTGTTAAATAAATAATTGACTAATTGAACCATCCGTGGTGATGTTCTTAATGGCTTTCGCGAAAAGCTCTGCCACTGTTAATACACGGATTTTAGAAGACTCTTGCTTGAGTGGAATAGTATCGGTTACTACCAATTCATCTAATACAGAACCTTCAATATTTTCATAGGCTTTGCCAGAAAGCACTGGGTGAGTACATACTGCTCTTACAGATTTTGCTCCTTCATCCATACAGATTTTAGCAGCCTTACAAAGCGTGCCACCTGTATCTACAAGGTCATCTATAAGCACTACATTTTTGCCTTCTACACTACCAATAATTCGCATTTCGGCAACCTCATTTGGTCTTTTACGGTGCTTATCAATCACCACCATTTCAGCATTAAAGTGCTGCGCGAACTCTCTAGTTCTTTTCACACCTCCAACATCTGGAGAAGCAAAAAGCAGGTTGTCTAGGTTTAGACTACGTAGGTAAGGAACAAATATGGCCGAACCGTCTAGATGGTCTACCGGAATGTCAAAGAAGCCTTGAATCTGGCCAGCGTGTAAATCGCAAGTCATAATTCTATCGGCACCAGCAGCTGTTAGAATGTTGGCAACCAATTTAGCACCAATGGCTATTCTTGGTTTGTCTTTTCTGTCCTGACGGGCATAACCGAAGTACGGAAGTACAGCAATTACTTTATAAGCACTGGCTCTTTTGGCAGCGTCAATCATTAAACATAGCTCCAACAAGTTTTCTGCTGGTGCCATAGTAGATTGTACCAAAAATACGTTTGCCCCACGAATGGATTCAGTGAAGTAAGGAGCCATTTCTCCGTCAGAGAATGTTTGCAGTTTTATTCCGCCTAATCCCTGTCCGAAGAACTCACCGATCTTCTTCCCAAGGTCTGCTGAACCATTTCCTGCAAAAATTTTGTGTTCTCTGGATGTATTACTCACAATGCCTAATTTTCGAGCTGCAAAGGTAGGGAAAATAATGAATTTATAATTGTTTCTCGAAAACAGATTTTACCTCCAATTTAGGATGTGAGTCTTATTGGGTTTTCGCTATGGTAAAAGTAGCAGTAAGGCCAACGCAAAAGTTTCGTGGGAGCTTATGAACGCCAAAAATAGCCCTAGTATGTGTGCCTTTTTCTTCCAAAACCTTCGCGAATAGATCAGATGCTCCATTCACTACTTTCGGTGCATCGTCCCAATCTTCTGCCGACTGATAATAGGCATCAAACTGATTAAGCCCGATAACTCTGTCGAAGCCTACTTTCGCTTTTATTTGAGATAATACGTTTAGAGCACATAGCTGCATGGCCTTGTAACCATCTTCTGTTGTAATTGACTCTCCCAAGCGCCCTTGATAGAGATACTCTTTGTTCAGAATTGGGAACTGAATGGCCACATAGGCAATTTGCTCGCGGATATTTACCGAAACATAACTCCCTCCAGGAGTAGATACTTCGGGTAATATAAGTCCTAGTTCTTTAAGTCGTTCTTCGGGTGTTGCCATTTTATCAATTGCCCTTGATTAGTTCTTACCTGCTTTGAAGTGTTGCGATGTAATAGTTTAAGTCTGCTTTCAGCTCTTTGCCTGTTACTTCTTGGTTTTGCCAGCGTGAAGTTGGGGTAAGTCTAATGCTTTGACGACCAACGGTAACGTCAACAGGCATATCGAATGAAGAGATAGAGTTGATCCAGCGATGGTATAGCTTACCATCTTTAAAATAGTACTCCAATGTGGGTACCCTTCTATCTCTCAAGTATTGATTGAAAAATGCTGTGAGATCTAGGTTGAGAAATTCAGCTATGAAATTTTCAATATCTGAAGTATGGACCGTTTTATGGTAGAATTGTTCTCCAAGCCCTCGGAGTACACCTCTCCATTGCTCATCATCATTTACAATGGTTCTAAGTGTGTTCAGCATGTTGCCTCCTTTGTAGTACACGTCACCTGGGTAGTCTTGGTAATTGACTCCGTATGGACCAATCATGGGTTGTGTGTTTCCAATGGCTGTTCTGGTTCCTCTAACGTATTCTTGGCCTGCTTCTTTGCCGAAAAAATAGTCTAAAAACAGACTTTCAGAATAGTTGGTGAAGCTTTCGTGAATCCACATATCGGCCATGTCTTTATGGGTAATATTGTTAGCGAACCACTCATGGCCTGATTCATGAACTATTATGAAATCGAACTTCAAGCCCCAGCCAGTAGAGCTTAAATCTCTACCTAAATAGCCATTTTGAAAACCGTTTCCGTAGGTCACTGAGCTTTGATGCTCCATACCTAGGTATGGAGCCTGTACAAGTTTGAATCCGTCTTCGTAAAATGGGTATGGTCCGAACCAGTGTTCAAAGGCTTCTAGCATTCTAGGTACTTCTTTGAATTGTTCTCTAGCCTTAGCTTCGTCTGGTTTAAGTGCCCAATAGCTAACCTGTAGGTCTCCTTTTTCACCTTGGTAAGTTTCTTCCCAATTCACGTAGTTTCCAATGTTTAAATTGATTCCATAGTTGTTGATTGGGTTTTTAACTGTCCAGTGAAATGTCCTGGTTTTTTTCTTTCTATTTCTATCGATTTTCACTAGCTGACCATTAGAAACATCGGCAAGATGTTCCGGAACTTCCACGCTAATATCCATGCTGTCTACCTCGTCATACATATGGTCTTTACAAGGCCACCAAACAGAAGCACCTAAACCTTGGCAAGAGGTGGCAATAAAATCCATTCCGTTAGCGTCTTTCTTCCAGCTGAAACCACCATCCCAAGGGGCTCTTCTTGCTTCTCTGGGTTTGCCTTCATAGTGTACAGTAACTTTATTGACCGAGCCTGGTGTTTGTTTTTCGGTAAAAAGAATAAAGTGGGCGTTGCCCTCTGAGCTAAAGTCTAGCTCTTGGCCATTCTGAATGACTTTAGTGATCTGAAGAGGAGCCTGAAGGTCAACTTGCATAAGGTTGTGCTCTTCTAGCACTTTGTATTGAATGGTGTTACTTCCTGTTATGCTCTTCTCATTGGGTAAAACTTCTACGCTGAGATGGTAATGGGTTAAATCCCACCATTTACGTTCTTCTGTAATTGTGCCACGCAATGAGTCTTGACGTGTGAATTCTTGTGCGAAAGATGAAGTGGTGATTAGAAGTAGCGCTAAAAATGAAAGTAACCTCATAATTGAAAATTTGCTGAAGATAGGGAGAAATGAGATGTGGTGCCTAACCTTTAACAAACTTGTGGTTATAACCAGTCGATACAATTCAAATCGAAGTTCAAAGATGCTCGAATAACTGATGAGCTGCCTTTTTCCATCCCGAGGAAAGGAGGGATCGGCTAGTCGACTTTATTGGGCAGACCCTTCGGTTTCGCTCAGGATGGAAAATTTAGGACTAATAACGTTAGGGGTAAGGTTTGTGTCAGTTAGAAACTGACTTTGCAGGCATCTTCGATACAATCGAAGATGAGTTGATCTAACCTTTAACAAACTTGTGGTCATAACTGGTCGATACAATTCAAATCGAAGTTCAA